>Ga0268289_100005_pt1 | contig 771052 bp, 674 predicted proteins | sample MetspNORM_FD_191340 | JGI IMG/M metagenome (GOLD analysis project Ga0268289, IMG submission 191340) | Soil microbial communities from San-Diego area, Southern California, United States - Methylocaldum sp. NOR-M | ecosystem: Environmental > Terrestrial > Soil > Desert | place: USA: California... | reverse complement strand
GCGCAGAACATAACCCGCACTCCGCCCGCCTGCCCCCCAGTCGAACGACCAGCTCTCCATGTTCGCACCGCCAGAAAGACGCGACAGGCCAGACAGCGCGCCGGGGCCGGCAAGGCGGGTCATGAAACCAGACAAAGCATCGCAAAGGTCGGCCATGCGCCGATACTGCTTGCAGCTTACGTAAACGGCAAGCCACCAATTGCGTCAGGGCGCCGGCGCCTCAGGAACGCGAAGGTCCGGGCGGCTGCCCGAACGACGGCTCAGATATGGAACACGACCGAGTTCAGCCAATAGGAAGCGATCGGGTTTCCCTCCGCATCGAGCGCGGGGTCGAATTGGGCGTTGCGCATGATCGCCTTGCACACCGCGTCGTCGAACGCCTTGGGACGAGTCGACTGCTGGATATGGCACGCCGTCGGCTGGCCCGCGGCATCGACGTTCAGCCGGAAGTGGACGATGGCGCGCTTTCCCGCCTGCAGCATATCGGCTGGATAATCGCGCGATTTCATCCAATTGCCGGGGTTACTCTTCACCGTGACCGGCCGCGACAAGGATGCGTGTCTGGCGACGTCGATCCCCCAATGATCGAGCAGTTCGTCGGTGCATTTTTCGAGCGCCGCGAGCGGCGCGCCCAGCGATCCGGTTTCGAGGATGAACGGCTGACGAACCGATCGTTTCACTTCGATATAGGTGACCGCAGCTTCGCGTTCAGGCGCAATCTTTGGCCACTCGAAATCATATTTCTCCGCCTCGATCGCCGCTTCATAGGCCTTGACGACCTCGGGCGGATAAGGCGCGATGCGGATGCCACGCTGAATGATCAGCGTCGGCGTCTTGTCGGCGAGCACGCCGGGATAGAATTGAACCTCCTGCTCGACTTCGGCCGGTCCGAACCTGATCCGTACCTCACCTTCGTTCAGACGGGAATATGCTGGCTTACCGACGAAACTCAGCCGCAGATCGCCGCCCGGCTGATAGCGGTCGGCGACCAGCACGACCTTCTGGTCGCCCGTGCCAAAGCTGCGCCCCAAGCGGCAGCTGTCGTCGGCATAATGGACGTTCCATTTGGAGCTTGGCTTCAGTCGCAGCGGCTCCTTGGCCGCAGCACCGCCAGGCAGCGCAAGCACCGCCAGCAAAACGAACATCAAAAGATCGCGCCCCGCTCTCCCCATCGGACGCAGCCTTGCCGACCGAAGCGCGAAACGCAAGTCACGATGAAGAAAGGGGCCGGCTTTCACCGGCCCCTTTCCTTTTTGGCGCATGGCTCAGTCGCGCAGGCGCACAAGGTCGTTGAGCAGACCTTCGGTGCCGTTCGTCACCGTCAGCCGCTCGACCTTGCCCGCGATGCTTTCGAGCGCCTCGAGCTCCTTCAGGCGGAGCATGACCGGGTTTTCGGCCATGACCTTCGCCGTGTTGAGCAGCGAGCGGGTGGCGTTCGTTTCCTCACGCCGGCGGATGACATTCGCCTCCGCCTCCTTCTGCGCCGCGACGACCCGGTTCAGGATCTCGCGCATCTCGCCCGGCAGGACCACGTCCTTGAGCGCGATGTCCGAGACCTCGACCCCGATCGCCGCCATGTCGGCACGGACCTTGTCCGCCGCCTCGGCATCGACCGTCACCTTCTTTTCGAGGATCTGGTCGAGCGTCAGCGCGCCGAGCGTCTTGCGAAAGGCCAGCTGCAGCGCCCGGTAGAGCGCATCGGCGAAGTCCTTCACGCTCGTGACCGCGAGCAGCGGATCGACGACGCGGTAGTCCGCGCTGATGTTGATCCGCAGCGTCACCCGGTCGCGGGTCAGCACTTCCTGCCCCGTGACGTCGAGCGACTGGCGGGTCAGGTCGACCAGCTTCGCCGCGATCTTCCGACCCGGGTTCCAGTAGCCGGTGACGCCCGGTTCGAGCCGTTCGGCCATCCGGCCGTCGATGCTGACGAGCGCGGTCTTGCCCTCGTCGACCTCGACCATCGTCACGAACTGCGCCTTGCCCGCCTTCTGCAGCCGCTTGAGCAGCTTCGCCTCGACCCGCGGGCTATCCGCGATGTCGACGGTCGCCGCCTTCCACGGACCCGCGTCGGTCCACAGGATCAGCTTGGCGTCCGGACCGAGAACGGTGTTGATGATTCCATCGCGTTCGATGACAGCAATCTCGTTCTCGGCGGTGCGAACCACGGTCAGATGCGTCGCCACATCCGCCGGCAGCTTTTCCAGCACCGCTTGCTCATAGGCCGATACGAACAGCATCCGGGCGAGCGGCTGGCGCTCGACGCGCAGCGAACCATCGCGGTTCGTCAGCACATGTTCGCCGGCACCCAGGATGCCGCGGACCTCGCCCTTGTAGAGCCAGACCGCGCGTTCGGTTTCGTCGATGAGCACGCGCTTGCGGCCCATCAGGCTATCGATCATTTGCTTCATCATCTTATTCACCATTCTCAAATCTGCGTCACGTCACGCCGATTTCCTTTCTTGTTTGCGGTTCATCGATTTCCCCGAGCCATAGGCACGGGGGCTGGCGGCATGACGGCGGGCGGGCAGCGCGCGAGCGGGCGTCGCGGCGTCCGGTGCGGGGCGATGGGGGTTCGAAAACCCCCGAGCCCGGCATCGGCGCGGCGCAGCCATCGTCGCCTGCCAAACCTTCCGGCATGGCTTCGGAACGGAAGCCGGCCCCACCCGGTGCCCGAGGGCAAGGAGCGAGATCGGCGCCAATCTTCGGCAAGCCAGCCCCCGAACCATTAATTGCAAAGACAGCGTTTCAGGCTGTTACAGCTTAAGAGGCTGTTGGTCGTGCAAAGGACCGGTTTTGGTGCAGGATTCGAACCCGCGACACCAAGGACCTAAACCTTGTGCTCTCCCACTGAGCTAACCAATGGCACAGACGACAGGATTCGAACCCGCAACCTCCGGTCCCGAAAGACCGGCGCTCTCCCATTGAGCTACGTCCGCGAACCTGACCAAACGCGGCGGTATCCGTACAGCGAACCGGCAGCGCCGGTCGTTGCGGGCGGGCTTCGCGAAACCCCGATCCGTTGACATCCGCCCCGCCGACTGGTCGGGGACGGGGCCGTTAGACGTGGCCCAAATAGAGCGCAAGAAGAAAAATCACATATAAAGAAGAATTTATATCGGGTTCGACTAAAACGCACCCCATGACTGATAGTCTTCGACATGGCTATTGGGCCGGCGAAAGCTGGTGAAACTCATGCTCGCCGACAGGTCGAGCGCCTCGACCTGATGCCACCAGCCGACGGGCAGGAAGACGGCTTCGCCGGGCCCGATGATTGTTTCGAGCACGGGCGGCGTTGCGGCATCGCCATCGCCGGCAGGCAGGGCTTCATTGCCCCAGTCGGAGAAGCAATGGCGGCTGTTGCGCATTCGCGCGAACGCCCAGGGCGGCGCCATGCGCACGCGCTTGCGGCCCAGCACCTGCACGAGCAGATTGTTGGTGAGGTCGTGGTGCCAGGGGGTGAGCGTGCCCTTGGGCCCCAACCAGAAAAAGCCGTCGCGCGGCCGGGTGTCGTCGAGGATCGCGATCGGCGCCATATCGTCCCATAGCGGCGCCAGCGCCGCGGCATTGGTGCCGCCGTTATAGGCGGTGAGATAGATGTCGTTGCTCGCCTCGTCCTTGCGCAGCCAGTCGATCAGTTCCCCGAAGCGGATCAGGCGGCGATGGCCGTCCTTCGCGAGTTCATAGTCGGGGTCGCGCTCGCGCTCCACCTGCGCCTCGACGACGGCATCGCCCGCGGCGCGCGCGAAATGGTCGAGCGACCAGCGCGCGAGCGCCGGCCAATGATCGACGATCCCGCTGAGCTTGGCGGGCCGGTTCGCCTCATAATGATGGCGATAGAAGGAAGCGGGCTCGGGATCGGCCAGCGTGTCGAGCGCGAAACCGCCCTCGGCCTCGCGCGCGAGCCGCTCCTGATTGGCGAGCAGCCAATCCTGCTTCGCCATCCGCGCCGCCTGCCGCCGCAGCATCGCCGCCATCGGATCCTTGGCGAGCCGGTCGACCTCATATTTCGCCGCCGCCGCCGACACGCCCGCGCCGACGAGGCGCGCATGGAGCGCGGCGTCGTCCTCGCCGGCTGCGAGGCCTTGGGCGAGCAGCGCGCGTTTGTCGGACTGGGCCATCTCGAAACTCCTCGGCCCCGCTCAACGGCAAGACGATGACAAAAGGATGACAGCCCTAGTCGCCCGCAGGCCCCTTATAGGCCGGTCCATAAACCGCGGCGCGGAAATCGCGGTGGAGCGTGCCGTCATAGGGGATCGTCTGGACAAAGAAGACCGCGGTCAGCTTGTTGGCGGGATCGACCCAAAAGAGCGTCGAGGCCATGCCGTCCCAGAAAAACTCGCCCGTCGCGCCGCGATTCTCTTGCGGGGTTTGCGGCGGCGACTTGCGCACCGCGAAATCGAAACCGAAGCCGACCGCGCCCTTGCCCGGCAACCATGCCCGCTCGGTGATCGCGGGATCGAGCTGGTCGGTCGCCATCAGCTCGACCGTCGAGGGTTTGAGGATGCGCGCGCCGTCGAGTTCGCCTCCATCCAGCAGCATGCGCGCGAAGCGCTGATAATCGTCGAGCGTCGAAGCGAGCCCGAAGCCGCCGGGGGTCAGTGCATTGTCGCGAAAATTGAGCTTCTGCGCTTCGACTGCATCCTGCTGGACGAGCTTGCTGCCGGCCTTCACATTCATCGCGGCAAAACGCGGCAACCGCGTATCGGGCTGGCGCCACGCGGTCTCGGTCATTTTCAGCGGTTCGAAGATATGCGCGCGCACATAATCGGCGAAGCGCTGGCCCGACAGCTTCTCGACGAGCGCCGCCTGCACATCGACCGCGATGCTATATTCCCACTGCGTCCCGGGATGATAAAGCAGCGGCACGCTGGCGAGACGCTTGCTCGCTTCGCCAAGCGTGTTGGTGAGGGCCAGCGGATCGGCGGCAACATAGGCTCGATGCGCCTCCGTCGGCCCTGCACCATAGGCGAAGCCCGCCGTGTGACGCAGGATGTCGCGCACGGTGATCGGCCGTTCGGCAGGTTTGTAAAACGGCCGCCCGGCCCGATCGGTGCCTTCGTAAACGCGCATATCGGCATATTCGGGGAGATATTTCGACAGCGGATCGTCGAGGCGGAACCGGCCAGCCTCCCACAATTGCATCAGCGCGACGCCCGTCACCGGCTTGGTCATCGAATAGATTTGCGCGATCGTGTCGCGGCGCATCGGGCGCTTCGCCGCGCGGTCGGCCATCCCGGCGGTTCCGAAATAGACCTCGCGCCCGTTCTGCCAGATCAGCGCCGAGGTGCCCGCGGCACGGCCGTCGGCGACCATCGCTGCGAGCGCGGCATCGATGCGCTTCGTGTCGATCCGGAGCCTTTCGGGGGCGGCGGCCTGCGCCTGCAGCGGAAGGGGGATCGCTGCCGATCCCGCACACGCCATCATCATCGCCAGTGCCAGTCGCTTGCCGCGCATATCGCCTCCCTGTCCCGCCGTGCCGCGGATCGCCGCGCATCCCATGCGATCGGGGGCGGCAGGTCAACCCGAATAGGTCTGCGGACGGCTATTCGGCCGCGGGCGCTTCCGCCGGTGCGGCGTCTTCGGGTTCCTCAGCCGCCGTCAGCGCGCCATTTTGGATCAGCCATTGCGGATGGTCCGCCTGCACCGACGCCATGATGCGGTCGATCGCCGCCGCGACCTGTTCGCCCTCGGCTTCGCGATCGCGCTGCACGATCGCACGGCGCGCCTGCGCGTCGATCAGCACGCGGTCGCGCGCGACGAGTTCGCCGACGGTCAGCCCGGCAAGGATCGCGCGGCTATCGTCCTCGCGCTGTTCGAGCGCGGCGAGGCGGCGGCCCAGCTGTTCCTCATATTCGGCAGCGGCATTGGTCTGCTGCCGCAGCTGGACGATGCTGACGCGCACGTCGCGGTCGAGCTGGCCCGCGACCTTGCCGGCGAGCGTCGCGTTGAGCCGCGAGGCATATTGGTCGACCAGCACGACCCCGTCGACCGCGACATCATCATCCTCGAGCCGGACGTTCAGGCTGTCGATCCGGTCATCCTTGCCGAGCAACCGGCCGAGTTCGGCCTGCACCGCGGTGCGCGCGCGCAGTTCGCGCGCGATGTCGTTGAGCGAAAGCGCGAGCGGGATCGAGAGAATGCCGAGCGTGACGATAATGCCGACGACCTGCATCACCGTGTGCTGCGGCGTCATCGACGGCCCGAAGCGATTGAGCCGCGCGACGATCGTCGCGGCGAACGCGATGGCGAGCGTGTTGGTAAGGAAGAGCAGCGCGGCGCCGAGCGCGAAGTCCGCCCGCCCCGTCGCGAGGCCGAAGCCGATCGTCGAGAGCGGCGGCACCAGCGCGGTCGCGATGGCGACGCCGACCATCACCCCCGACAGCTTGCGCATGATCGCGTAAACGCCCGCGATGCCGCCGACGACCGCGACGCCGAGGTCGAGCAGGGTCGGCTGTGTCCGGGCGCGAAGTTCGGAGGTGACGTCGGCGATCGGCGAAAGCCAGACGAGCAGCATCGCGACGAGGACCGCGACCGCCATCCCCGCCGCCATCGTCACCAGCGAGCGTTTGATCAGATTGCTTTCGATCGTCGCGAGACCGAAGCCGATCCCCATGATCGGGCCGAGCAGCGGCGACACGAGCATTGCGCCGATCACCACCGCCGCCGAATTCTGCAAGAGGCCAAGCGTCGCGATCGCCGCCGACAACGTGATGAGCAGCAGGAATTTCCTGTCGAGCCGCGCATCGCGCGCGACGCTCGCCAGAATCAACGAGCGGCCGTGGCTGTCCGCCACGGCCGCTGCGTCGTCATTCTGGTCCGGTACGCCGCGTGCCGCGTGGCGACCGCCGGCATCGAACGGCGCATCGCCCAATCCGGGCACTCCGGGATGGTTGCCGGTCATGGCGACTGACGGTTAGATCTTGCCGGTCAGTTCAGGCACGGCATTGAAGAGATCGGCGACGAGGCCGAAGTCGGCGACCTGGAAGATCGGGGCGTCTTCGTCCTTGTTGATCGCGACGATCGTCTTCGAATCCTTCATGCCGGCGAGATGCTGGATCGCGCCCGAGATGCCGATCGCGAAATAAACCTCCGGCGCGACGATCTTGCCGGTCTGGCCGACCTGATAGTCGTTGGGGACATAGCCCGCATCGACCGCGGCACGGCTGGCGCCAAGCGCGGCGCCGAGCTTGTCGGCTAGGGGCACGATGACTTCTTCGTACTTTTCGCTCGAACCCAGCGCACGGCCGCCCGAAACGATGATCTTCGCCGAGGTGAGCTCGGGGCGATCCTGCTTGGCGATTTCGGCGCCGACGAAGCTCGAAATGCCGGCGTCGCTGCCCGCCGAGACGGCCTCGACCGCGCCCGAACCGCCCGAGGTGGCGGCCTTTTCAAAGGCGGTGCCGCGAACGGTGAGGACGAGCTTCGCGTCGCTGCTCTCGACGGTCGCGATCGCATTGCCGGCATAGATCGGGCGGGTGAAGGTCTTGGGACCCTCGACCGACAGGATCTCGCTGATCTGCATCACGTCGAGCAGCGCGGCGACGCGCGGCGCGATATTCTTGCCGGTCGTCGTCGCGGGCGCGACGAAGGCGTCGTGGCTCGCCATCAGCTCGGCGACGAGCGGCGCGACATTTTCGGGCAGATTATGACCGAAAGCGGCGTTGTCGGCGACATGGACCTTGCCGACGCCGGCGATTTCCGACGCCGCCTTGGCGACGCCATCGACGCCTTCACCGGCGACGAGCAGATGGACTTCGCCGAGCTTCGACGCGGCGGTCACCGCGGCGAGCGTGGCGTCCTTGACGGCGCTGCCGTCATGTTCGACCCAAACCAGAGTTTTCATGAATGCACTCCCAGCGCTTTGAGCTTGGCAACCAGTTCATCGACATCGGCGACCTTGACGCCGGCCGAGCGGACGGGCGGTTCCGAAACCTTGACCGTCTTGACGCGCGGTGCGGTGTCGACGCCGTAATCGGCGGGCGCCTTGGTATCGAGCGGCTTCGACTTCGCCTTCATGATGTTCGGCAGCGAGGCATAGCGCGGCTCGTTCAGGCGGAGGTCGGTGGTGACGATCGCGGGAAGCTTGAGCTTCACCGTTTCGAGGCCGCCGTCGACTTCGCGGGTGACGTTCACGCTGTCGCCCTCGACGTTCACCGCGCTGGCGAAGGTGCCCTGCGCCCAGCCGGTCAGCGCGGCGAGCATCTGGCCGGTCTGGTTGTTGTCGTCGTCGATCGCCTGCTTGCCGAGGATGACAAGGCCGGGCTGTTCGGCGTCGGCAATCGCCTTGAAGATCTTCGCGAGCGCCAGCGGCTCGACGGCATCGTCGGTCTGGACGAGAATGGCGCGGTCGGCGCCCATCGCGAGCGCGGTGCGCAGCGTTTCCTGCGCCTTCGCAGGGCCGACGCTGACCGCGATGATCTCGGTCGCGACGCCCTTTTCCTTCAGGCGAATCGCTTCTTCGACCGAAATCTCGTCGAACGGGTTCATCGACATCTTCACATTGGCGAGGTCGACGCCGGTGCCGTCGGCCTTCACCCGCGGCTTCACGTTGTAATCGAGCACCCGTTTGACGGGGACGAGGATTTTCATGGGCTCAAAGCTCCTCTCAGCAAATTGTGCACTGCGCCATAATTGGCGTTTACGTAAACGTCAACCAGCAGTCCCACACCCTCTCCCCTCGGGGGGTGCGGAGACTTGCCAGCTTGCTGGCTAGTCGTAGCTGGGTGAGGGTAGGAAATCTCGCAGGCCCTCACCAAGCCGACTAGGTCCTGACGGACCAAGTCTTCCTATCCTCTCCCAAAGGGGAGAGGGCTTAGCTTACGCCGCGCGAACCTCGGCAACAATCTTCTTTGCCGCATCGCCCAGATCGTTTGCCGCCACGATCGGCAGGCCCGAATTGGCGAGGATGTCCTTGCCCTGCTGGACGTTGGTGCCTTCGAGGCGAACGACGAGCGGGACCGAGAGGTTCACTTCCTTCGCCGCCGCGACGATCCCGTCGGCGATGATGTCGCACTTCATGATGCCGCCGAAGATATTGACGAGGATGCCCTTCACGGCGGGGTCCTTGAGGATGATCTTGAACGCCGCGGTGACCTTTTCCTTCGAAGCGCCGCCGCCAACGTCGAGGAAGTTGGCGGGGAATTCGCCGTTCAATTTGATGATGTCCATCGTCGACATCGCGAGTCCGGCGCCATTGACCATGCAGCCGATATTGCCGTCGAGCTTGATGTAGGCGAGGTCATATTCCGACGCCTCGACCTCGGCCGGGTCTTCCTCGGTCAGGTCGCGCAGTTCGGCGAGGTCCTTGTGGCGGAACATCGCGTTGCCGTCGAACGCCACCTTGGCATCGAGCACGAGCAGTTCGTCGCCATCCTTGCCTTCGCACACGGCGAGCGGGTTGATTTCGATCTGCTCGGCATCGGTGCCGAGGAAGGCGGCATAAAGCCCGCCGAGGACCTTGGCGGCTTGCTTGGCAAGATCGCCCGACAGGCCGAGCGCCGCGGCGACACTGCGGCCGTGGTGCGGCTGGATGCCCGTCGCGGGATCGATGGTGATCGTGTGGATCTTCTCGGGCGTGTCGTGCGCGACGGTTTCGATGTCCATACCGCCCTCGGTCGAGGCGACGACCGCGATGCGGCTGGTGGCGCGGTCGACGAGCAAGGCGAGGTAGAATTCCTGCTTAATGTCGGCGCCGTCGGTGATGTAGAGGCGGTTGACCTGCTTGCCGGCTTCGCCGGTCTGGATCGTCACCAGCGTGTTGCCGAGCATGTCCTTGGCGTGCGCTTCGACTTCCTCGATGCTCTTGGCGAGGCGGACGCCGCCCTTCGCGTCGGGACCGAGTTCCTTGAACTTGCCCTTGCCGCGGCCGCCGGCGTGGATCTGCGACTTCACGACATAGAGCGGCCCGGGAAGCTGCTTAGCGGCGGCAACCGCTTCCTCGACGCTCATCGCGGCGATGCCCTTGGGCACGGCGACGCCAAATTTCGCGAGCAATTCTTTCGCCTGATATTCGTGGATGTTCATGAGGTCTACCGGGCCTTTCGACTCTGTAAGGGAGAGGATCGGCGCCGCCTAAGCACAAGTTCGCCCGCAACGCCACCCCCGGAAACCGCAGATATTCTTGTGTGCGGCAAAGGCTTGCGGCCAGCCGGTCCGTCTTCCGGATGACGTCCGGAGCCCGGGCTGATAATCGGGCGTGGCCAGGAATCGGGATGAGGGAGCCGAAGATGCGGATAAAGCTTCTTGTTTTGGCCTTGTTGGCGCTCGCCGGCGCGGGTCCGGCGGCGGCGCAGGTGAACCAGTCGCTCGATATCGCAATTCCCGAGGCCCCCAATATCGTCCGCGTCGGCGCGGCGGATCAGCTTATTTACGAGCTGCACCTGACCAATTTTTCCAGCCTGCCGCTTCGGCTGGACCGGCTGTCGATCGCGGGCGACAAGGACGCCCCGCTCAAAAGCTACGCCGGCGACGAGCTCGCCAAGGCGACCGGGCTCGTCGGGCCGGCCGGGGCCGACGCGCGAATCATTCCGCCGGGTCGCCGCGCGGTGCTCTATATCAACGCGCCGATCGCGGCCGCCTCCACGCCCCGATCGATCTCGCACAGCCTGACACTCGGCAAGATCGGCGGCGACGGTGCCAGCTTCACCCTTTCGGGCGGCGCGGCGACCCCGGAAACCATCGCCCTCCCTCGCCTGTCGCCGCCGCTGCGCGGCGGGCCGTGGGTCGCGGTGTACGAGCCCGGCATGGAGCGCGGCCACCGCCGCGTCTTCTACGCCACCGAAGGATCGGCGACCTTGCCGGGTCGCTTTGCGATCGACTGGATGAAGGTCGACGCGAACGGAAAGCTCTCGTCGGGCGACGCCGATATTCCAGCGAACTATCATGGCTTCGGCGCCGAGGTGCTCGCGGTCGCGGACGGAACAATCGTCGCGCTGCGCGACGATATGCCCGATCCCGCGACGCGTTCGGGCAGGACGAATCCATCGATCGCCGACGCCAGCGGCAACTATGTCATGCTCGACATCGGCGACGGGCGCATCGCGACCTACGAGCATCTGAAACTGGGCGCGCCGGTCGCCGTCGGGGATCGCGTCAAGGCGGGGCAGGTCGTCGGCTTCCTCGGCTTCACCGGACAGGCGAGCGCGCCGCACCTGCATTTCCACCTCGCCGACCGCGCGTCGATCCTCGGCGCCGAGGGCCAGCCCTATGTCCTGACCTCGCTCGTCAGCCTGGGGCAATATCCCTCGATCGAGGCCTTCGGGCGCGGCGAAAAATGGCCCGCGAAGGCAACCGAAACCGTGCGCGACAGCTTTCCGCCACCGAACCTCGTCGTCCGCTTCCCCGGCGAATGACCGTCAGCGCAGCGCGCAAACCGCCGCCGAACTCGTCGAGACGGTCAATATTTCGGGATCCTTGAGCGCGCGCACCTTGCGGAAGAACTGGTCGAGCGTCAGGTCGGTGACATGCTTGTCCTTGAGGCTGCCGAGCGCCGAGAGGCGCCGAAGCTGCAGCAGCGAGAGGCGGTCGACCATGCGTTCGGCCATGCACGCCGACATCGCCTGCGACAGGCCGGCGTTCTGAAGCCCCGTGCGCAGCCGCGTTTCGGGCGTCGCGCAGCCGGCGAGCAGCAGCACCAGCGCGAGCACCGGCAGAAGAACGCGCTTCATCGGTCCTTACCTTCCGTGATAGTCGGCGACGGCGCCCGACACCGCCTGCATCAGAGCCATGCGCGCGGGGATCGAGGCACTGGTGTCGCCGAGCAGCACGACGATCGCATAGCGCGTGCCGTCGGGCGCGGTCGCGATACCGATGTCGTTATAACCGGCGGTCGCGCCCTTATAATCCTGTCCCGTCCCGGTCTTGTGCAGGAATTTCCAGCCCGCGGGCAGGCCCGCTTTCAACCGGCGCGGGCCGCTTCGGGTCCGGCTCATCACGTCGAGCAGATATTCGGTCGAATCGGGCGACAGCAACGTCCCGCGCGCCAGCCGGGTGAGCGCGCTCGCGATCGCTTCGGGGCTCGCGCCGTCGGGCGGATTGGCGAGATAGGCGTTGCGCGCCGCGAGGCGCGTCGCATCGGGGAGCGCGGCGCGCGCCTGATAGAAGGCGCGCCCGACCGAATAGGCCTGTTGCCATTTGAGCCCCGCGGTTCCCGCCTGCAGCAGACGTTCGCCGGGGCCGAAGCGGATCGCGCCCAGATCCTTCTTGTCGATGAAGGCGCGCACCGCATCGGGGCCGCCGACGGTCCGCAGCAGGCTGTCGTTCGCGGTATTGTCGCTGTGGGTGATCGCGGTTTCGATGAGGTCGCGGACGCTCATCGTCACCGAACCTTCGGACCGCACCCGCGCGGCGAGCGGCTGGTGGAACAGGGTTAGATCCTCGGGGCCGATACGGACGCGCTGATCGAGCGTCATGCGTCCCTGATCGACCGCGTCGAGCACCGTCAGCGCGACCCAGAACTTCGATACGCTTTGCTGGGGAAACAGCTCGTCGCCGCGCTGCGAAAGCGACCATTCGCCGTCGATGCGCTGCACCGCGATGCCGGTCTTGCCGGGGAAGGCGCGCCACAATTCGAAAATGCGATCGTCGAGCCCGGCGGGGGCGCGGCGGAAACCGGGGTCGATCGGCCCCGCGGGCCGCGGCATCGCCGAGCGGACCGGCTCGCCGATCGGAACCGTGACCGAACCGGCCGGACCGCGCACCGGCGCCGGCTGCTGCTGCGCGCGCGGCTGCGGCACGATCACGGCGCTGCCGACGCAGCCCGCGAGCACTGCGGCGCTCATCGTCACAGCGAGGAGCGGCCTGCCCGAAAATCTAAGCTTCATTCAAACCCCGCACCTGCGACTTTTATATCTTGTCCCGACCCCTCTCGGACATGTCCCCACGTCACGCAGGCGCACGGGACGGGCCAGCGTTTTGCGGTGAACGATTCTTCTGCCGCGACCAGTCGCGGAACCTGTGGGGTTTTTCCCCGGCGCCTACCCGGCGTCAGGGCGCGGGCGCCGCGCGCACCTTGTCGGGATAGAGGCGCTTCAGCGCCGCGAGCTTGGGCGCGTCCCAGCGCAGGATATAACCGTTGCGCGGGTTGCGGCGCATGAAATCCTGATGGCTCGCCTCGGCGCGATAGAAGCGCTTGTACGCCTCGACGGGCACGACGATCGGCTTCGCGAAATATTTGCCGCGGCCGATCTGCGCCAGATAGGCGGTGGCAACCCGCCGCTGATTCGCGTCCATAGGCACGATCGCGGCGCGATATTGCGAGCCGACATCGGGGCCCTGCCGGTTTTTCAGGGTTGGATCGGCGACCACCGAGAAAAGGATGCGGAGCAGCGTGCCATAGCTGACCTGGCTCGGGTCATAGACGATGCGAACCGCCTCGGCATGGCCCGACTTGCCGTCGTGCGTCCGCTCATATTTGGCGGTGGCGGCGCTGCCGCCATGATATCCCGATTCGACCGAGATCACGCCCTTCACGTTCGAAAAGACGCCTTCGACGCCCCAGAAACAGCCGCCGGCGAGCACCGCGGTCGCGCGCTTGGCCTTGACGGCGGGATCGACGGTGGCGGCGGGGAGCTTGACGACGCTTTCGGCTTGCGCGGGCGCGCACTGAGCGACGATCGCGCCCGCCGCCAGCGCCGCGACGGCGCGAAGCGACAGCGTCCGCCGCAGCGGCGTCATGCCGGAATCGGCAACGCCGGCTGATTGAGGACGATGTAAGTCGCGCCAATCGCGAAGCCGGCGAGCATGGTCAAAAACCAATCGGAGCGGAGCATGGAGAGCATAGGGGCCTCTTATCATTCTTGTTGTTCGCGGCCGGAGCCGCCCTGGTTACACCGGCAATATGACGCGCCCCGTGCCATCCGTCGGTGATGGCGGTCACTCTAGACGAGATGACTTACCATCCGGTGAACCGGGCGCTTAACCAGCGTTCAGGTTCAGATAGGCCGGCCCGCCGACATTACAAGACCGATCGGTATAAAATTCCTATGCGGCAGTAAACCGACGCTCAGCTCAGCGCCGCACATGCCTGCTGAATACGCACGCACGCTTCCTTCAGCACCGCTTCGGAGGTCGCGTAAGAGACGCGGAACGCCGGCGACAGGCCGAAGGCGCCGCCATGCACCGCCGCGACGCGCGCCGAATCGAGGAAATAGTCGATCAAGGCCTCGTCGCTGTCGATCAGCTTGCCTTCAGGCGTCTTCTTGCCGATACAGCCCGACGCGTCGGGATAGACATAGAAAGCGCCGTCGGGGACCGGGCAATCGAGGCCCGGCGCATCGTTGAGCATCGCGACGACCATGTCGCGGCGCTTCCTGAACGCCGCGTTGCGGTCGTCGAGGAACTGCTGCGGCCCGCCCAGCGCGGCGGCGGCGGCGGCCTGCGCGATCGAGCAGGGGTTCGAGGTCGACTGCGACTGCAGCTTGCCCATCGCCTTGATGATCCACGCGGGCCCGCCCGCATAGCCGATGCGCCAACCGGTCATCGCATAGGCCTTCGAACAACCATTGACCGTCAGGATGCGGTCGATCAGGTCGGGGCAGCGCTGCGCAAAGGTGGTAAAGGCGAAGTCGGCGTACCAGACATGCTCGTACATATCGTCGGTCATCACCATGACGTGCGGATGGCGGCGGATGACCTCGCCGAGCGCGTCGAGTTCCTCGCCCGAATAGGCGGCGCCCGACGGGTTCGACGGCGAGTTGAACATCACCCAGCGCGTCTTTTTGGTGATCGCCGCCTCGAGCTGCGCGGGGGTGATCTTGTAATTCTGCGCCGCGGTGCCCTCGACGATCACCGGCGTGCCGCCCGCGAAGGCGACGATGTCGGGATAGCTGACCCAATAGGGCGCGGGGATGATCACCTCGTCGCCCGGATCGACGGTCGCGACGAGCGCGTTGAACAAAGTATGCTTGCCGCCGACGTTGACCGAAATCTGGTCGAGCCCGAAATCGAGGCCGTTGTCGCGGCGGAACTTGCCGCGGATCGCGTCCTTCAGCGCCACCGTGCCGTCGACCAGCGTATATTTGGTCTGCCCGTTCCGGATCGCCTCGATCGCCGCTTCCTTGACGAAATCGGGGGTGTCGAAATCGGGCTCACCCGCGCTGAGGCCGATGACATCGACGCCCGACGCTTTCAGCGCCGACACGCGCGCGGTCATCGCGAGCGTCGCCGACGGCTGGATACGGTTGAGGGCGGCGGAGACATGGGGCTTGAAAGTCGACATCGAAAAGCGTCCTTGCGAGAGGGCGAACGGCGTGAACTGGCAGAAAATTGCGCGCGGCCGCGCCTATAACGTCCGACCGACATTCGCAAGCGCGCAGCTTGATAATTTACCTATGCGGCGGGCAGGTCAGCCTATCGCGGATGCCGCAGCGTCCGCGAGCCGCGCCGGGACCAATCCGCGCAAGCTGTTGCCGATGAAGAAGCCGCTTTCGAGATCGGCGAGGCGAAGGTGCGATTCGACCGCGCGCCCCTTGTCGATCAGCTCGGCGCGCAGCACGCCGGGAAGCAGCCCCAGCGCCAGCGGCGGCGTGAGCAACTGGCCCTCGCGCTCGACGAAGATATTGCTCCAGCTACCTTCGGTGACGAAGCCCGGCTCGTCGACGAAAACGACCTCGGCCGCGCCGCTCTCGTGCCGCGCGCTATCATAGACGGCGCGCAGGCTGGTCTTGTGCGCGAGACGAAAGTCGCCCGCCGCCATCGGGGCGGAGCGCACCGCGACCGGCACCGGCAATTCGGCGAGGCGGGGCAGCGGCGACACCTCGATCGCGAGCGCGCCCGACGGTGCGAGGCGCATCCGCACGCGCGCGGCGCTGCGCAGGCGGAAGGTCGCCGATTGCAGGCTGTTGCGCGCACCGTGCCGGTCGAAGGTAAAGCCCAGCGTCTCGGCGCTCGCCTTCATCCGCGCGAGATGCCCCTCGAGCCGCTGGATGCCCTCGACGGGATCGAAGAGCATCGTCTCGATCAGGTCGAAGCTTTCGCCCGCTGCAACCACAAATTCCCCCTTGGCCAGACATTCGCGCCATTCTTCAGCCGGTTGGCTATCGGCGACGATTCCAGAACCGAGCCCCAGCGTGGCGCAAGCGGCGCCTTCCTGCAAGTCGCGCGTGGCGCAAGCCGGCCCATCGTGCAACCCGCCTTGCGGGAAGACGAGCGTGCGGATCGCGACATTGAACGCGGCATCGCCCCCCGGTTCGATAAAACCGATCGACCCCGTGTAAAGTCCGCGCGCGTCGGTTTCGAGTTCGTCGATGATTTCCATCGCGCGCACCTTGGGCGCGCCGGTGATCGACCCGCACGGAAAGGCGGCGCGCAGCACATCGACCGCGCCAGAACCTTCGGGCAACCTCGCACTGACGTCCGAGACGAGCTGATGGATCGTCGGAAAGCTTTCGACGCGGAACAGATCGGGCACCGCGACCGACCCCGGCATCGCGACGCGCGACAGGTCGTTGCGGATCAGGTCGACGATCATCAGATTTTCGGCGCGCTGCTTGGGATCTTCGGCAAGGTCGCGGGCGGCGGCCGCGTCGGCTTCGGGATCGGCAAGTCGCGCCGCCGTCCCCTTCATCGGCCGCGCCATCAACTGGCCACCCTTCAGCGCAAAGAAAAGCTCGGGGGAATGCGACACGATCGCCCGTTCACCCGTCCAGATCACCCCGCCATAGCCCGCGCGCGCCGTCCGCCGCAGCCGCGCATGGACGGCGAGCGGGTTGCCGAACACCGGCACGTGGGCGCGGAAGGTCAGATTCGCCTGATAGATGTCGCCCGCGCGGATCAGCGCCAGCACGGCGTCGACCGCCGCGAGATAGTCGGTGCGTGCAATGCGCGGCGCGACCTTGCCGACCCACGCAGACGACGGATCGGGGAGCAGGTCCGCCACCTTGTCCGCTTCGATCCGGCGAGCGCGTTCGAACAGGCCAAACCAGCCGACCGGAGCCGCGACGACGTCGGCGTCCACCGCCCCGCGCCATGCGGGACCAAGCCCCTTCCCCGCCTCATACGCCAGATAACCCGCGGCATGGAGCCCGCGCGCCTGCGCGCTTTCGAGCGCCGAAAGCAGGTAGGGCACGTCCGCAGCCGAATAGGCGGTTAGCACCTTGACCGGATCGACGAACAGCCGCGCCGCCGCGGCCCCCTCGGCGCGCGCGTCGTCGAGCAGCACGAAGGGCGGGCAGCCCGGCCCCGGCACGGGGATCGCGTCGCCGCCCGCCATCGCTATCTCACGAAATCGATCGCGTGCCCGGCGGCTATCAGCGGTCGCGCTTCATGCGGATCGTGCGGCCGCCTTCGATCGAGGCGAAATAGCTGCCCATCGTCGCGACCTTGATCTTGACCTTCTGCCCCGCCTTGGGCTGGCGCGGCAGCCGCGTCGTGTCGATCTGCGTCCACACCGCATCGTCTTCCATTGCCAGCGTATATTTGCCCGACCGGTCCATGCTGACCGAACGGATCGTCGTTTCGATTTCCTTGACCTCATCCTCGTCGCCGCCGAAAATTCCGCCGAGCTTGGGAAAGGAAAAGCCGAACAGCCCGCGCCGCGCCTTTTTGGCGGTCTCGCGGTCGGTGAAGGTGATCTCGCGCGCATGGTCGGCGCTCGACAATTCGCCGACTTCGCGATCGAAACAGGCGAGCCGCGCCGCCGCGTCGGCGATGTCGCGGCACGCGTAGAGTTCCTGGATCTGCGCCGGGCGCTCGGAGGGCAGCTTGTCCTTCGCGGCCGCCGGAACGGCGAGCGCGCCGGCGAGGAGGACGAGCGGCGCGGCGACACGCGATGACAGCTGCGGCATGGTAAAACCCCTGGCGAGAACGATATGCGCTGCCTAGCCGCAGCGGCGCCGCGCCGCAAGCGAGCCCGGTTGCGGTCGCGGCTTACTGACCCTAGTGTCAGGAAGCCGAACAATATTCGAGAGGATCCCGCCCGCGATGGACAGCCGCTTTTCCTGGTCGACCGATTATCACCACCCGACGGCCTGGAATCAGGATTATCCGCCGCTCTCGCTGCCCGACATGCTCGCCGCCAGCGTGGCCCGGCGCGGCGATGCGCCGATGCTCGACTTCATGGGACGCCAGTTCGGCTATGCCGAGGTGGCGCGCGGCGCGGCGCGCGTCGCGCGCGGGCTCCAGCAGCTGGGGCTCGGCAAGGGCGGCCGCATCGGCCTATTCCTCCCCAACGTGCCGCATTATGTCGCGGCCTATTATGGGGCGCTCATGGCGGGCGCGACGGTGGTCAATTTCTCGCCGCTCTATACCGTGGCCGAGCTCGAGGCGCAGGTCGAGGATTCGGGCACCGACACGCTCTTCACGCTGAGCGCCGCCGCGCTCCTGCCCACCGCCTTGCAGGTGCTCGACGGATCGAGTCTCAAACGCCTCGTCGTCGGCTCGGTCGCGGGCGGGTTGCCGGCGGCGAAATCGGTGCTCTATCGCCTGTTCAAGCGCAGCGAGGTCGCGGCGCTGCCCGACGACCCGCGCGTCATCCGCTTTTCCGCCCTCACCGACAATGACGGCAAGCCCGAGCCTGTCGCGATCGACGCGCAAACCGACATCGCGCTCATCCAATATACCGGCGGCACCACGGGAACGCCGAAGGGCGCCAAGCTGACGCACCAGAACCTCACCGCCAACGCGCGGCAGGTGAACGCGATCGACCCCGACCATGATGCCGAGGACCGCATCCTCGGCGTGCTGCCTTTCTTCCACGTCTTCGCCAACACCTGCGTGCTCAACCGCACGATACTCAACGGCGGCACGATCACGATGCTGCCGCGCTTCGACGCGAAGCAGGCGCTCGAGGCGATCACGCGGACGAAGACGACGGCGCTGCCCGGCGTGCCGACGATGTATCAGGCGTTGCTCGATCATCCCGAACTCGCCGCCACCGACTTCTCGAGCCTGCGCGTCTGCATCTCGGGCGGCGCGCCGATGCCCGCCGAGCTGCGCGAGAAATTCGTCGCCGCCACCCGCGCCTCGCTCGTCGAAGGCTATGGTCTTACCGAAAGCTCGGGGGTCGTTGCGACCAACCCTTATGAAGGGCCGGTCCGGGCGGGCACGATCGGCCAGCCGATCCCCGCGACGCATATCCGCCTGCTCGACAAGGAGGACCCGACCAAGGACGCGCCCGACGGTGAACCCGGCGAGCTTGCGGTGAAGGGGCCGCAGATCATGCAGGGTTACTGGAACCGCCCCGACGCCGACAAGGACAGCTTCACCGACGACGGCTGGCTGCGCACCGGCGACGTCGCGGTGGTCGAGGAGGGCGGTTATATCCGCATCGTCGACCGGCTGAAGGACATGATCGCGGTGGGCGGGTTCAAGGTCTATCCGAGCGTGATCGAGGCGCATCTCTATGAACATCCCGCGGTCAAGGAAGCGATCGTGCTCGGCGTTCCCGACGCCTATCGCGGCGAGGCGCCGAAAGCCTTCGTGACGCTCGAGGAGGGTTTCAACGTCAGCGGCGAGGCGCTCGCCGCCTGGCTCAACCCCCAGCTCGGCAAGCATGAGCGGGTGAACGCGGTGGACGTGCGGCTGAACCTGCCCAAAACGATGATCGGCAAGCTCGACCGGAAGGCGCTGCGCGCGGAAGAGGGGGCGTAGAGCGCTCTTCGGCTCGTCCGATATTTTGTTCGCGCCAATGGCAATGAGACATTGTAACCTTTGTCATATTATGCCATATCTCCGTTCGCAATTGCTTTAACGGAGAATCGGGTGACCCATGTCGCCAGCCATGCCCCTGTTCTGACGCGCTTCAGCGCGCTGGTCCGGGCTGCGCGCGATTCACGGCCGCTGACCTCGCTGTCGGGCGACCAGCTCGCGATGGGGCTGTCGGGGCTCTGCCTCGTCCACTGCCTCGCGACGACGATCTTCTTCGCCTCGATCGCCTCGGTCGGCGGCGTCTTCCTCGACAATCACCTGTTCCACGAGATCGGACTGATCATCGCGATCGGCTTCGCGCTGATCACGCTCGTCTCGGGCGTGCTCAGCCATGGCTATATGATGCCCTTCGCGGTCGGCAGCTTCGGGCTCGGCATGATGGCGGGCGCGCTGTCGCGGCCGCACGACGGCAGCGAAGTGATCGCGACGATGATCGGCGTCGCCGTGGTCGCATTGGGCCACGACCTCAACCGCCGCGCGCGGCACTGACGCGTCCGCCGAAACGGACCGGTCCGCGGCTTGCGGGCGCCCCCTAAAGAGCCTACATTGGAAGCGTAGTTAGCGCGGAATTATCCGCGCGTGAGGAAACGCCATGGGCAAGCATGATCATCCGCACGTCGAGGCCAGCGGCGCCTCGCTCGCCAAGGCGGCGCAGACGGCGCTCGAGGGCGCGGGCGAAGCCTGGACCGACATGCGCGCCGAGATTTTCGACGCGGTCGCCGAAATCGGCAAACCCGCGAGCGCCTATGAAATCGCCGACATCGTCTCGCAGAAGCGCGGCAAGCGCGTCGCGCCGAACAGCGTCTATCGCATCCTCGACCTGTTCGTCGCGAACAACCTCGTCCGCCGGGTCGAGAGCGCCAACGCCTTCGTCGCGAACAGCCATCCGGGCTGCCTCCACGACTGCATCTTCCTGATCTGCGACAGCTGCGGCACCGCGGTGCATGTCGACGACGACAAGCTGTCGACCGGGGTCCGCGCCGCCGCGAACGCCACCGGCTTCGCCGCCGAGCGCCCGGTGATTGAGGTGCGCGGCAAATGCGCCGAGTGCCAATAAGGTGAGCCGCCGCGCTCCACCGGACGGCTAAGGGCGTGTTCGGGGGGCTTCAGCATTGGATCGAGACGCAGCACGCGCGCCCGCCCGCGCCGACGCGCGCGTGGATCTGGACGCTCGCGTTCGGAATCGCGACGCTGCTCTTCGGCCTCTATCTGGGTCAGGTCTTTCCGCAGACCGGCCATGATATCGCGCCCGGCTATGGCGCCCCGGTGCTCGCGTTCGAATTCGCGGGCAGCCAGGCCGACCTCGAAGCGATCTTCGGCTTCTTCACCGACCCGCAGCAGGTGGCGCGCCTCGCCGCGATGCGCGCCGGCAACGAGCGCGACTATCTCTATATGATGCTCTATGCGGGCTTTCTCGTCAGCGGCTGCATCGCCTTGTGGCGCGAGCTTCGGCATCGCGCGCTGCTCGCCGCCGCCGTGCTGCCGGTCGCCGCGGCGCTGTGCGATGCATGGGAAAACTGGCTGCTCTTCGACATCCAGGCCGCCTTCACGCTTGGCGACTATTCGCCCGCGATGGCGAGCCTCCCCTACCCCGTCGCCGCCAAATTCCTGCTGCTCGCGGCGACCAACGTCATGATCGGCGCGGCGGCGACGCGGCTCGGCCGTTGGTGGGCGCTGTTCGGGACGCTCGCAATCCTCGCCGCGATCCCGACCGTGATGGCGCTCATCACCCCCGCCGCCTTCGCCTGGGCGCTGATTCCTTCGGCCGCGGGCGGCTGGCTGCTGCTTCTCGCGCTGGCCGCGGCGGGCAGTTGGCAGGCTCTCGCCCGTAACCGTCCGCTGGCCGGTTGGAGCGACACGGCGCCCGAACCGGCCGCATCCGAAGCCATCGCGCCCGTCCGCCGCGTCTTCGGCCGCCGCCGCACCTGACCCCCCTTTCCACTCCCGCGATGTGGGTCTAGGGAGGCGGCGAATCCCGAAAAAGGGCGAAAGGCTGCACATGAACACCGTGATCATCCGCGAAGACGACCTCATCGAAACGATCGCCGACGCGCTCCAGTACATCAGCTATTTCCATCCGATGGACTATATCCGCGCATTGGGCGCGGCCTATGAACGCGAAGTGTCGCCCGCCGCGAAGGACGCGATGGCGCAGATCCTGTCGAACAGCCGCATGTGCGCCGAGGGGCATCGCCCGATCTGCCAGGACACCGGCATCGTCACCATCTTCATCAAATGGGGCATGGACTGCCGCCTCGACAGCCCGCGCAGCCTGCAGCAGGTCGTCGACGAGGGCGTGCGCAAGGCCTATCTCCACCCCGAAAACAAGCTCCGTGCCTCGATCCTCGCCGACCCCGCGTTCAGCCGTGTGAACACCAAGGACAACACGCCGTCGGTGCTCAATGTCGAGATGGTGCCGGGGAACAAGGTCGTGATCGATGTCGCCGCAAAGGGCGGCGGCAGCGAGAACAAGTCGAAGTTCAAGATGATGAACCCGTCGGACTCGATCGTCGACTGGGTGCTCGAAATGGTCCCGCAGATGGGTGCCGGCTGGTGCCCGCCGGGGATGCTCGGCATCGGCATCGGCGGCACCGCCGAAAAGGCGATGCTGCTCGCCAAACAGTCGCTGATGGACCCGATCGACATGACCGAGCTGCTCGCGCGGGGCCCCGCGAACCCGACCGAGGAACTGCGCATCGAACTTTATGAAAAGGTCAATGCGCTCGGCATCGGCGCGCAGGGGCTCGGCGGCCTCGCGACCGTGCTCGACGTCAAGATCAATGACTGGCCGACGCACGCCGCGTCGAAGCCGGTCGCGATGATCCCCAATTGCGCCGCGACGCGTCACGCGCATGTGACGCTCGACGGCAGCGGCCCCGCCTTCCTCGAACCGCCCGTACTCGCCGACTATCCGAAGATCGACTGGGCGCCCGACAAGGCCGCGATCCGCGTCGACCTCGACAATCTCACCCCCGAAGTCGTCGCGAGCTGGAAGCAGGGCGACCGGCTATTGCTCAATGGCAAGATGCTCACCGGCCGCGACGCCGCGCACAAGCGCATCGCCGACATGCTCGCCAAGGGCGAAGAGCTGCCCGTCGAGTTCAAGGGCCGCGTCATCTATTATGTCGGCCCGGTCGATCCGGTCGGCGAAGAAATTGTCGGCCCCGCCGGCCCGACGACCGCGACGCGTATGGACAAGTTCATGGACATGATGCTCGATCAAGGCCTGCTCGCCTGCGTCGGCAAGGCCGAACGCGGCCCCGCCGCGACGCAGGCGATCGCCAAGCACAAGAGCGCATACCTGATGGCGGTCGGCGGCGCGGCGTATCTGGTGGCGCGCGCGATCAAGGGCAGCAAGGTCGTCGGCTTCGCCGACCTCGGCATGGAGGCGATCTACGAGTTCGAGGTCAACGACTTCCCCGTCACCGTCGCGGTCGACAGCGACGGCCAGAACGTCCACGTCAACGCGCCGAAGCTATGGCAGAAGCGGATTGCCGACGAGGGACTTCTGGAGAAAGCATAGCCTCCGGCACATCCGATCCTGACCCTGTAACGGTAAGTTCCCGGCACGGCCTTGCGTTTCGCTGGCGATGCGGCACATTGCTTCGCATTCAAAGCAGCAGGGGACTTGTGATGGATTTCCGGGAGCTTGACCGACTGAACCGCCGCGACATCATCCGCGGCACCGCGATGCTGGGGGCGGGCGCGGCGTTGATGCAGCCCATCCCGCTCTGGGCACAGTCGGGAAGCATTGCCGACATCCGCAAGGCCGCCGAAGCCGGCAAGGACGCTTCGATCAAGCGCATCCGCGACTGGATCGCCCTGCCCTCGATCGCCGCCGAGGACCGCAACATGACCGAGGGCGCGGCCTATATGGCCGAGCTCGCCAAGGATGCGGGCTTCACCAATGTCGAGATCGTCCCCACCGACGGCCATCCCGGCGTCTTCGGCACGATCGACGTCGGCGCCCCGCGCACGCTCGGCATCTATTTCATGTACGACGTCAAGCAGTTCGACGCCGCCGAATGGTCATCGCCGCCGCTCGAAGGCAAGATGGTCGAGCGCCCGGGTTTCGGGCAGGCGATCATGGGCCGCGGCGCCGTCAACCAGAAGGGGCCCGAGGCGAGCTTCCTCGCCGCGCTCCACGCGATCCGCGCCGCGGGGCGCAAGCTGCCGGTGAACATCGTGCTCGTCTGCGAAGGCGAGGAGGAGATCGGATCGCCGCACTTCCGCCAGATCGCGACCAAGCCCAACATCCTCGCCGCATTGAAGAAGTGCGAGGGCATCTTCATCCCCTTCGCCTCACAAGGGAAGACCGGCAACGTCACGGTCAACCTCGGGTCGAAAGGCATCATCGAACTCGAACTGGTCGCGAGCGGCGAGAAATGGGGCCGCGGGCCCAAGGGCGACGTCCATTCGAGCCTCAAGGCGATGGTCGACTCGCCCGCATGGCGGCTGGTGCAGGCGCTCCAGACGCTCGTCACCCCCGATGGCAACAAGCCCGCGATCGAGGGCTGGTTCGAAAATGTCCGCCCGCTCACCGAACGCGAAAAGACGCTGATCCGCGAAGCCGCCAAAGCGGGCGACGAAGCGCAGCAGAAACAGGCGCTCGGCATCACCCACTGGATCGACAATCTCTCCTACGACGACGCGCTGATCCGCCTCGCGCAGGAGCCGACGGTCAATATCGAGGGGCTCGTCGCGGGCTATACCGGCCCCGGCGGCAAGACGATCCTGCCCGGCCGCGCGGTCGCCAAGCTCGACCTCCGCCTCGTTCCCAACCAGACGCGCGCCGAGGCCGAAAAGAAGCTGCGCGCGCATCTCGACAAGCATGGCTTCAAGGATGTCGAGGTCAATGTCTCGGGCGGTTACGACCCGACCGAAGTCGCCGAAGACAGCCGCCTCGTCCGCTCCGAACTCGCGACTTACAAGAAGCTCGGCGTCGCGACGAGCCTCAACCCGCGGATGGCGGGAAGCTGGCCGGGCGCGACCTTCACCGCGCCGCCGGTGTCGATCCCCGCCGCGCATTTCGGCATCGGCCACGGGTCGGGCGCGCACGCCCCCGACGAATATTATCTGATCGATTCGACCAACCCCAAGGTCGCCGGTCTCGTCGACGCGACGATGGGTTTCGCCGAATTTCTCTATGTCCTCGCCGCGATAAAATGAGCGACCTCAACGGCGTCGCGCATGTCATCCTGACCGCGGGCGATTTCGCACGATCGACCGCCTTCTGGCGCGCGATGATCGAATATCTCGAGCTCAAGCTCGTGCTCGACAGCGAACATATGCTCTATGGCGTCGGCGGGCGCACCGCGATCGGTATCCGCACCGGCAGCCCCGAAAATGCCGGCAAGCGCTTCGACCAGGGCGCGCCGGGGCTGCATCATGCCTGCTTCCGGATGCGCGACTGCGCCGCGGTCGACCGGGTTCATGCCTTCCTCGCGCACCGCGACGACATCCGCATCGTCCACGCGCCGCGGGAGGAGCCGTGGGCGCCCGGCTATTATTCGATCCTGTTCGAAGACCCGGACGGCATCCGCGTAGAGTTCAACCATGTCCCCGGCGTCGGCCTGCTCGCCGAGGGCGAGCGGATCGGCGGTTCCGATGCGTTCGACTAGAAGCCGTAGACCAGCGTGAAGCGCGTCTGCGTGTCGACCTTTTCGATCCCCGGCGGCGGGTTCGTGTCGATCTGCGCCGAATAGGCGATGCGCGCCGACAGCGCACCGGTCAGCTTGGCATTGAGCGCGGTTTGCGAGCTGGTCGAGCCGTTGGATTCGCCGACGATCGTCGATGCAACCTGCGTCAGCCGCAACGTCGGCGACAATTGCCAGCCGAAATCGAGCCCCGCGAGCGCGGTCAACTCGGTGTCGTTGCTGCCGTCGATGAAGTCGGTCTGACGGAACGCCGGTCCGCCCTTCAGGCTCAGCGTCATCTTCTTGGTGTCGACCACCTTGTAGCCGAGCCCGCCCGATAGGTTCCAGCGCGTGTCATAACCCAAAATCCGGTCATGTTCCCAGCGGGTCAGGCCAAAGGCGAAGGTGCGCTCGTCGATCCGGTATTGCGGCTCCAGCTCGGCCAGATAGCGTTCGACCGACGTCTTGCCGTTGGTGCGTTGGTAATCGGCCTGCGCGCGCAGCTTATGGGTCCAGTCGATCCCCTTGCGCGCGAGCGCGAGGCCCGCGCTGAGGCCGGCCGAACTGGTGTTGCCGCTGCTGTGCGAGGCGCCGATCTGCCCCTCGCCTTTCCAATTCTCCCAGAATTTCGCCGCTGCCAGTTTCGCGCGCGCCGCCGCCGCCGCCTCGTCCTTCAATCGCTGCCGTTCGGCGCGATAGGCGACCACCTGTTCCTCGATTTCGGCGGCGTCCTCCGGTGTGGTGGCCTTGGCGAGCTTCGCCACCGCCTCGACATCGGCGTCCTTGCCGCTCGCCATCGCCGCGGCGAGCATATTGCGCACCGGATCGAACGGAACCTCCGGCGGGTGCCCGCTGCGATAATAAGCGAGCAGCGCGTCGATTTCGCCGATATTGGCCGGATGCGTCTGCCGGGCGAACTTTGCCACCGCTTCGACATCGTCATTGTTGCCGCTCGCAAAGGCGGCGTTGATCATCGCGCGCAGCGCATCGGGCAGCGGCGGATCGGGCGGCACGAGCACGACCGGGAGCGGGCTCGCCACCACCGGGTCGACGAGCAGAGGATTGACGAGCAGCGGGTCGGGCTGCGTCGGGTCGACCGGTTCCTGCGAAGCATGCGCCAGCGGTACGGCGAACGCGAGAGGCAGACAAAGCGCGGCCAGGCGGGGGAGAGCTGTCACGAAGACGTCCTTCTTGCGGGGGCGGAAGCCGGGTTCGTTCGATCGTTCGCGCGGGGCCGGCGCGCGGACGACGCGCCCCTATAACCCGAAAGTTTCTGGTATTTCCACCCCGGCTGCCCCATCTGCAAACCTATGTATATCGCGCTCATCGCCATTTTCTGTGCCGGCATCGGCAATTTCGCGATGCACCGCGCCTTCATGGAAAGCGACGATCCGCTGATCCAGCAGATGGTGAAGCCGCTTGCGGACAAGGTCGGGCCGAACATCACCTACGTCTTCGAATTCCTGCTGCTCGTCGGCGCGATGGCGATCGCGACGCGGAACTGGTTCGCCGCGCTGATGCTCTATGGCCTCTATACGATCTTCAACGCGATGGCGTTCAGCTGGATCATGCAAAGGCCGCGATAAACCGAGCGCGCGGCGGGTTTCGGCCGAAGGCCGACCTTTATTGCATCGTCACCCCGGACTTGATCCGGGGTCCATGACTTCGGCGACGCAATGGATCCCGGATCAAGTCCGGGATGACGAAGGTTGGGGTAGCAACGTCCGCTCCCCACCCCCAAAGCCGACGTCAGGCAAGCAGCCTCACGCCACCCCGTGATACCACCACACCCCGTCGCGCTCCTCGCGCTTCACGCGCCCTTCGACCTCGAGCCGCTTGAGATGCGCGAGCGCCTCGCCGGTCGCGAGCCCCTGATTATGCTCGCCGATCGGGCGATTGAAGAGCAGGGGGAAACTGTCGACCGCACGCATCGGCGCCTTCGCCGCGGCTTCGGCGAGATTGTAAAGCCGCATGCGATGCTCGTCGCGCAGCGCCATCAGGCGGACGTGCAGCCCCTTGAAAGGCTCGCCGTGCGCGGGGCAGGTGACGACGTCGGCGGGCACAGTGGCGAGCAATTTGTCGATCGACGCGAGCCATTCGCCCAAGGGATCGGCGTCGGGTTCGGTGATGTTGACCGAGACGTTCGAGCTGATCCGCGGCAGCACCTGGTCGCCCGACACCAGCACGCCTTCGCGCTCGTTCCACAGGCACGCATGTTCGGGGCTGTGCCCCGAACCGGTGACGACGCGCCACCGGTGCGCGCCCATGTCGAGCGTCTCACCATCCGCGATCCGCACATAGGAGCGCGGCAGCGTGAAGATCATGCGCTGAAACATGTTCCAGCCGCGCGACCGCTGCGCCTCGATCGCATCCGCGTCCCAGCCCGCGGCGCGCGACTGCGTCAGCACCTCGTCGGGCGCGGTGTCGGATGAATCGGCGACGATCGCGCGCGCGGTCAGCATTTCGCCGCGCGTCATCCACAGTTTGACGCCCTGCTTCTTCGCGATCCAGCCCGCGAGACCGATATGGTCGGGGTGCAGGTGCGTACCGATGACCCGCGTGATCCGCCGGTCCTTGAGCGCGCCCACGTAGAGCGCCTTCCACGCGTCGGAGCACATCGTCAGGCAGATGCCGGTGTCGACGACGGCAACCCCGTCGCCATCATCGAGCAGCCAGCTGTTGATATGGCCGAGCGAGCCCGGCATCGGGATGCGCGCCCAGCTGATGCCGTCCGCGATGCGGATCGTCTCGCCGGGCCCGGGCGCCGCCTCGCCCCACGGATAGGTGAGGCCGGCGTGGCTCGTCGCGGTAAAGCTGTCGTCCTGGGTCAGCGAGGCGTCCGGCGAGCCACTGGCCGCCGGGATATTGTCCTCGTCCGTCCCCGACACCTCAGGCTTCGCCGTCGGTTTCGGCTTCCTCGGCGGCGCGCGCTTCGGCGGCCGCGGTGCGTTCGGCGCGCAGTTCCTCGAGCAAAGCTTCGCGGTCGCCTTCGAAACGGCTGTCCTCGGGCGCCTTGATCCCCGCCTTTTTCGCCGCCTTGGCGACGAGCGCATCGAGTTCGCGCTGCGAGCAGAGGCCGAGCGTCACCGGATCCTTGGGGACGATGTTCGCGCTGTTCCAGTGGCTGCGGTCGCGGATCGCGCCGATCGTGTTGCGCGTGGTACCGATCAGCTTACCGATCGCACCGTCCGAAACTTCGGGATGGTTCTTGAGGATCCAGGCGATGCCGTCGGGCTTGTCCTGGCGCTTGCTTACGGGCGTGTAGCGCGGACCGCGGGTGCGGCGAATCGTGTCCTGCGCCTGCACGCTCATCTTGAGCTTGTAATTCGGGTCCTTCTGGCCCTTTTCGATCTCTTCCATCGACAGCTCGTGCGCGCGGACGGGGTCGCGGCCGGTATATTTGGTCGCGGCGGTCTCGTCGGCGATCGCCTGCACTTCAAGGATGTGAATCCCGCAATATTCGGCGATCTGGCCGAAGGTGAGCCCGGTGTTGTCGACCAGCCAGGCGGCGGTCGCGTGCGGCATCAGCGGGGTCGGATTGGCATTGGCCATGACGAAAAGTCTCCAAGCGGAAATAATAAGGGCCGCCCCTCGCGGGGCGGCCATTCGGCGGTCGATGTAGACCTGTTTTAGGTTGCGGGCAAGGGGTGGGCGGTAGAGGAGAGGCCCGCGACGGATTCGACGAGCCAGGCACAGACCGCCCGCACGTCGGCGCAGGCCATATTCGCCGGCGTCGCGAGCATATGATAGCTGTCCCCTTCGATGACGGGGCCGAAGGGGTGCATCAGCAACCCCGCGTCGATCTCGGGCCGGGCAAGGATCAGGCTGCCGATCGCAACGCCATGCCCGGCGACCGCGGCCTGCAGGGCACGATCGTCCGAATTGAAGCGCGGCCCTTCGTCGACGGCCAGCCCTTCCATCCCGGCAAGCCCCGCCCATCGCCGCCAATCGGGTGCGTTCGCGGGCCGGCGCCATTCGACATGCAGCAAGGTGGCGCGCAGGAGGTCTTGCGGCGCGGACAGGCCGAGCTTCGGGCTGCAAAGCAATCCGAAGCGTTCCGAAAAAAGCGGTTGGCCGACCAGCCCGTCGAAAGGACCCCGGCCATAACGAACGGCCACATCGGCCTGCCCCGCCGTCAGATCGACAGGCTCATCGGAGGAATGCAGCCGCAGATCGAATTCGGGAAAGCGTTCACGAAACGAGCCGAGTGCGGGCAGCAGCTTGCGCGCGGTAAATTGTATCGTCGCGGTCAATGTCACCGCCGTGCGGCGCGGGGCCGGCGCAAGATCGGCAAGCGCCCGGTCGAATATATCGAAGCCGTCGCGCAACGTCGGATAGAGCCGCTCGCCCGCGTCGGTCAGCACGACCTGCCGCACCTGACGAATGAACAGCGCGAGGCCCAGCACATCCTCCAGCAGGCGGATCTGGTGGCTGATCGCCGTCGGCGTCACCCCAAGCTCGTCCGCGGCCTTTCGAAAACTGAGATGGCGCGCCGCCGCCTCGAATGCGCGCAAGGTGCCAAGCGGCGGAAGTTTCCGGTTTCGCATCATGGATGAGGCAAATTGATCCATCGGCTGAGATATTCGCGTTCGACGGGACGCTTTATAAAGAGATATTCTTATCCAGTCACCAAAACAAATGAACTGGATTATCTCATGACCTTCCCTGAAGCGCCAGCATTTCGCATACTCCACATCGATTCCAGCGCCCGGCCGGGCCTTTCCGGTCGGGACCGGCACGGCTCGCACAGCCGGCGTTTGAGCGCGCGGTTCGTGCAGCGATGGTCGCGGGCGCGGCCGCAGGACCGGGTCGCCTACCGCGATGTCGGCCTTGCCCCGCCGGCGCATGTCGACGCCGAATGGATCGCCGCCGCCTTCTCCCCGCCCGAAAAACGCAGCGACGAGCAGCGCGCCCGGCTGGCCGAAAGCGACCGGCTGATCGCCGAGCTGATGGCGGCCGATCTCGTCGTCATCGGGGCACCCATGTATAATTTCGGCATGCCGGCGCCGCTGAAGGCCTGGCTGGACAATATCGTGCGCGTCGGCGTCACCTTCGGTTTCGACCGGAAACGCGAGGGCGAGCCCTATTGGCCGATGCTGCCCGCCGGAAAACGGCTGGTCGTCCTCGGCGCCCGCGGCGATTACGGCTATGATCCGGGCGGGCGCCAAGCCGACGTGAATTTCGTCGAGGCCGGACTGAAAGCGCCCCTCGCCTATATCGGGCTGCGCGACGCCGACTCGATCGCCATCGAATATGACGAGTTCGCCGACGCGCGCCTCGCGCGGTCGATCGCCGCCGCCGAAAGCGCCGTCGACGCGCTGGTGGATCGGATGATCGTGGGAATGAACGAAAGCGTGGCCGCCTGACCGCTATCGCGTCGGCGCCTCGGCCCGCGGCGCTCCTACGGGCCGCACTGCCACAGCCCGGCGAAGACACGCCGCGCACCGTCGGCGCGGTCGGCGGTCAGCGTCGCGGGGCGCGGCGGCGACTCGCCCTCGCCCTGTGCCGGACCAGTCAGCGCGACGCGAAGCTCCAATCCCTTCGCATAGAATTTCGTACCCTTTGCCATCGCATCGAAACCGCCGTTCGCGGAGACCGTCTCGATCGAGTCGCCGACCTTGACGATGCCGCGCGACGGCTCCGCCGATGCGACATCACCCTGCGCGAGCAGGATCGGCTGCGCGCCCTCCTCGTCGGCGTCGACGAAGCTGCACGCGAGCTCGCCCTTCAGCTTGGCGCCGCTGACGTCAGCCTCGGTCAGCGCGGCGAGTTCGATCGGCGATCCGTCGCCGCCGCGCGTCGGGACGTCGGTGGGCTTGATCGGGGGCGGCGCTTCGGCCGCCTTCCCCTCCGGCACGACCTCTCCGTCATAGGAGGCGGTTGGTGTTTTTTCGGGTTCAGCGGGGCCAGAACAGGCGGCAAGAGCAAGTGAGAGAGCGGTGGCGGGAAGCAACAGGTTACGCATATTCATCGGAAAAAGATCATCCTCTTGATTGGCCCCCGTTCCTGAACCGCCGAAAAGTGCGGGTCGTTCCCTCGGCTCATCCCACGATGAGCACGATCTTTCCCACATGCGCGCCCGCCTGCATCCGCTCATGCGCGGCCGCCGCTTCGGCGAGCGCGAAGCTCTGATCCATCGCGGGCTTCCACGCGCCCTCAGCAAGCCGCGGCCAGAGCGTGCCGTGAATCTCGTCGGCGAGCAGCGCCTTGAACTCGCTGCTGCGCGCGCGGAGCGTCGACCCGGTCAGCGTCAGCCGGCGGCGCATGACCTGCGATATGTCGATCTCGACCTTCGCGCCGCGCTGGAAGGCGATCGTCACATGGCGGCCGTCGTCGGCAAGGCATTCGAGGTTGCGCGGCACATAATCGCCGCCGACCATGTCGAGCACGACCTCGACCCCGCGCCCGCCCGTGAAAGCCTTCACCGCCTCGACATAATCCTCGCTCGAATAATCGACCGCCAGGTCGGCGCCGAGCGCGGTCGCGGCGGCGCATTTGTCGGCGCTGCCGCAGGTCACGATGACCTTGATGTCGAACAATTTGCACAGGCCGATCGCGGTCGTGCCGATGCCGCTGGTGCCGCCATGGACCAGCACCGTCTCGCCCTCGCGCACCCAGGCGCGCTCGAACAGATTGTGCCATACGGTGAAGATCGTCTCGGGCAGCGCCGCGGCCTCGGCCATCGAAAAGCCCTTGGGCACCGGCAGGCAGCTGCCGACCGGCGCGACGCAATATTCGGCGTAACCGCCGCCCGCGACCAGCGCGCACACCGCCTGTCCCAGAAGTTCAGGATCGCCGCCCGGACCGACCGCCACGATCGTCCCCGCGATCTCGAGCCCCGGCAGGTCCGACGCGCCCGGCGGCGGCGGATAAAAGCCCATGCGTTGCAGCACGTCGGGGCGGTTCACGCCCGCCGCGGCGACGCGGATCAGCACCTCGCCCGGCCCCGGCTGCGGCACCGGCCGCGTCTCCGGCTGCAAGACTTCGGGCCCGCCCGGCGCGCGAATCGCGATGGCGGTCATTTCTGCTGGCACGCTGGTCACTTCATTCCCCCACTGGTCCCGGTTCCATCACCCCTGCCCCGCCTTATTGACAGTGCGGCGACACGGGTCAACAGTCGCGCGCCTTATTAGCCCCTTAGGGCTTGAACCCAGGGACCAGGAGGATGCGCCATGGACGATGACGACCTTCCCCGCCGCCGTGACGATGTTCTGACGGCGCTGACCCGACAGCCGCTCGATCCGCTGTCGGTCGACGAACTCGACGACCGCATCGCCGCGCTCGAAGGCGAGATCGCCCGGATCAAGGCGCACCGCGCCGCGGCGACGAGCCAGAAGGCCGCCGCCGAGGCGTTGTTCCGGAAAAGCTGAGCGGGAAATCGCCGGCGCCCGCAAGGAACGCCGGCGACATCGCCCCCTACGCGACCTCGGCGTAGCGAAGCAGGTCGATCATCGTGAAATCGTCGCCCTTTTTCGAGGCGTCGACGGTCGGCAGGAAGGGCTGCCATTCGGGGTCCTGCGACAGATACGACCCCTTGTCGCCCTGCAGCAGGCCGATGAACACCTCGGTCACGATCCGCGCGCCGACCGGCCCCAGCCGCGCGCCATTCTGCGTCACCTGCGCCTCGCGCAAGATATAGAACCAGAGCGGCGTCCGGTCGTCGAAGCCGTGCGGTTTGAGGTCGGCGAGGTCGCCCTTCGACAATTCGGGCAGCTTCATCGCGCGCGCGACGCGCTGACCAGAGGGCAGCGAGAAGGTCAGGTGGCGGAGCAGGTTGCGCTGCGCGAGCGACGCGGGGTTCGTCTTGGGATCGGGGTTCGGCACCACCGATCCCGGCAGGCGGAACAGCGCGGTCGACAGCGTCGTGTCGATCTTCTTGTTCGGCTTCACATTGCCGTCGCTGAAATCGAAAAAGGTCGGCCAGTCGATGAAGCGCCGCGGCGCGCGGCAGCCGCCCGACAGATCGTCGGGATCGGCCGAGTCCGACGGCGTCGGGGTAAAGATCATCGCGAAGAAGGGATTCCCGCCCTCGCCGGTGAAATTCGCGCGATACGACGGCCGCACCTGGCTGTGCCCGAACCGGTAAGCCGCGACCGAAAATTCGACCGGAATATAGGGCTCGTTGTTCCAGCGGTAAAATTTGCGGCCGTTCGTCAGCACGTCATCGACCACCGCATCACCGCACGTCTTGCGCAGGAATTCATGGACGATCATCCATTGATAGTGCCAGCGCACGATCCGCTGCGCCTCGGCGAAAATCTCGTCCGATACGGTCAGCTTGATCTTGGTCTTCACATAATCGACGACCCGATTGTGGAATTTCAGGAAAGCGACCTGAAGCTGGCCGATGATCAGATTCTCGTCGTCGCGCGGATCGGCGATCAGCGCGACATTCTGGCTGTTGCGCGGCAGGTCGAACCTGTCCGCGGTCCCCGTCGGCTCGAGCAGGAACTTGCCGCCCTTGCCGCCCTGCGTGTCATACAGATGCGGGCTGCCGCCGGGCCCCGCGCCATAGACATTGTCGAGCCCGAAGCTCGGGGTACGGAAATTGGCGATCTGTTCGGGATCGACCTGCCGCTCGAGGCTCGAGGTCGGGTCGAAGGTCATGTCGTGATCGAGGAACTGGCCGAGAAAGGTGAAGCCCGCGGTCAGCGTCGGATTGTCGCTGTTCTTCGCCGACAGCGCCGGGTCGGTGATCAGTTCGGCCGGCGTCTGGTTCAGCTTGTCCTTGGCATCCATGATGCCCCCGGCCTTGCCGATCTCGATCAGCGCGGCGCGGACATCGGGGGTGTCGGCGGCAAAGGGCGGCAATTCGCCGAACATGCGGCCGAAGCGGCCGGCGTCGGAATATTTGGAGCGCGGCGGAACGATGTCGCGCGGATATACGCCGTGACGAGGCATAGCAGTCTCTCCTGTGGTTTTCGGGATTGTCGGGACGATCCACCCACCAAGAGAGCTGGCATCCGCTGTTTTAGGCGCGAACCTGCGGCAAGGATTGCGCCGATCGGGGCGTCGTCCCAAGATTTTAGGTGACTAATTCTGGATTAACATGCCGGATCGCGGCGAAATCGCGACGGGATGAGGCTATTCGGCCTCGGTGCTGAGCCCGAGTTCGGGGATGCCGATCGAGCGCCGCCCGCCGAAATCGGCGCGCACGACGATCACGCCCTGCTTTTCCATATAGTCTACGAGGCGGCGGATGCGCCCCGGCGAGCGGCTGCCATAGGCGCGGCCGAGGATGTCGTCGTCGGGGCACGGCTCGCCGTCCATCGCCGCGCGCGCGATCTGAAGGAAGGGCGCGAACATGTCGTGCGGCAGCCGGTCGGCGACGGCAAGCATCTCGCGCCAGCGCGGCTCGGCGGGGTCGAACACCCCGCCCTTCGCCAGCGCGAAGCGGCGGCGAAAGGCGACAAGGTCGAGCGGCACCTTCTTCAATTTCTGCATCCGGCAGCGCACCGAAAAATCCTGATAGAGAAAGGATTCGCCCTGAAAGGCGCAGTCGGGATCGACGAGCATCTCCTCGAGCGTCGCGATCACCACCGCGTCGCTCTGCTCCGCCTCCTCGACCGCTTCGAGGATATCGAGCACCGGCGGCGCATCGGCATCCTCGTGCAGCGCTTCGCTCGCCGCGATCCGTTCCATGACCTCGCTCGCCGCGACCGGCTCTGGTTCGGGCGCGAAGACGCGCGGCGCCGCGGGCGCCTCCATCTCGGTGAACAGCATCGAGCGCATATCCTCGCCCCCCGCCGACGGCAGCGGCATCAGCCCGTGCGTGCCGAGGCGCGTCGAGGTCTGCGTCGACCCGATCCGCACCGCGATCGGTCGCCGCGAGATCGCGGGGCCGAGCCCGAGGAAATGCCCGCGCTCGAGGTCGCGGATCGTCTCGGCCTGCCGCCGCTCCATCCCGAGCAGGTCGGCGGCGCGCGCCATGTCGATGTCGAGGAAGGTGCGCCCCATCAGGAAATTACTCGCCTCGGCCGCGACATTCTTCGCGAGCTTGGCGAGCCGCTGCGTCGCGATCGCCCCCGCAAGGCCGCGCTTGCGCCCGCGACACATCAAATTGGTCATCGCGCCGAGGCTCGCGCGGCGGACATTGTCGGCGACGTCGCCCGCAACGCTCGGCGCGAACATCTGCGCCTCGTCGACCACGACGAGCGCGGGAAACCAATGCTCTCGCGGCGCATCGAACAGCGCATTGAGGAACGCCGCGGCGCACGTCATCTGCGCCTCGATATCGAGCGATTCGAGGCTGAGGATGATCGACGCGCGATGCTCGCGGATGCGCGCACCCATCGCCGCGATCTCGCGCTCGTTATAGTCGCCGCCGTTGATCACGACATGGCTGTAGGCATCGGCGAGCGTGACGAAATCGCCCTCGGGATCGATCACGATCTGCTGCACCAGCGCGGCGCTTTCCTCGAGGATACGGCGCAGCAGGTGCGACTTGCCCGACCCCGAATTGCCCTGAACGAGCAGGCGCGTCGCGAGCAGTTCCTGCACGTCGATGCGCACGCCCTGCCCGGTGCTGTCGGTCCCGATGTCGATGCTGGTCTTCACGGTGGCCGCCCTATCGGGGCGCTTGGCCAAAGACAACCGGGCGGGCTTTCCGATCAGCCGATTTTGCCGCGCGACCTTGCCAAGCGGCGCGAACGGGCCGAAAGCGCGGCATGGATTTCGACGACCAGCTCCGCCGTTATTTCGGCACCGCCGACTTGGGCGCGATCCACCCCGAAGCGCACGCCGCGGGCACCGAACGCATGCGCGTCGACTTCGGCCTCGAAACCAACCCCGGCCGCCGCTTCGCGCTGTGGGCGCTGATGTACATGCTCGGCGTCGCGCCGGACCTCGATGTCGCGTTCAAGGATGAGAACGAGCGCAATGTCGCGCGCGACTTTATGGATATGGTGGATCGGCAGGTCAGTGCCGAACCGCCAGCATAGGGAGAGCCTGCCTTGAGCCGCCGCGAACTTCTCTTGATGCTGGCCGCATGGGCCATAGTTTCGGCTATGATTTTTACACTTGGCGTAGGTTTCGCGGGCGGATTGGAACATGTCTTCTCGCTTCCATCAGGAGAGCCCGTTTCGATTGCGTTCGCCGTGATCGGCTGGGTTTTCATCCTATGCCCGGTGGTGGCCATTCCGCTGGTCCTTCTGCGCGGACCGAAATAGCGAGGGCAATTCGCATGCGCAGAGAGCAAATCTCCAACGCCTCGTTAACCATACTACAACCCCGTCATCGTAATTTCACAAAGCCGACCGCTTTTCCCTTGCGGTGGGGCGGCGGCATCGCCACGTTGCATTTCTAAGGGGGCCGCCATCTCCCCGGCCTGGTCCCCGCAAGGAGATGAATGACCATGCCGTCCTTTTCGGAAAGCCTCGAAAAGACCCTCCATAACGCTCTGAAGGCCGCTTCGGAGCGCCACCACGAATATGCGACGCTCGAGCATCTGCTCTATGCGCTGATCGACGACGACCATGCCGCCGAAGTGATGCGCGCCTGCGGCGTCGCGCTCGACGACCTGCAATCGGCGGTCGTCCATTATCTCGACACCGAACTCGACAGCCTGAAGGTCGAAGGGCACAGCGACCCGTCGCCGACGTCGGGCTTCCAGCGCGTCGTCCAGCGTGCGATCCTGCACGTCCAGTCGTCGGGCAAGGACGAGGTGACGGGCGCCAACGTCCTCGTCGCGCTCTTCTCCGAACGCGAAAGCTATGCGGTCTATTTCCTGCAGCAGCAGGACCTGACGCGCCTCGACGCGGTTTCCTATCTCAGCCATGGCGTCGGCAAGGGTGGCAAGCCCTCGCCGCAGGCCGAGCCCGAGGAAAAGGAGGAGGCGAAGGACAAGAGCGAAGGCAAGTCGAAGAAGGAAACCGCGCTCGACCAGTTCACCGTCAACCTTAACGAGAAAGCAAAGGGCGGCAAGGTCGACCCGCTGATCGGCCGCAGCGCCGAGGTCGACCGCACGATCCAGATTCTCTGCCGCCGCAGCAAGAACAACCCGCTCTATGTCGGCGATCCCGGCGTCGGCAAGACCGCGATCGCCGAAGGCCTCGCGCGCAAGATCATCGAGGGCGACGTGCCCGAGGTGCTGCTGCCCGCGGTGATCTATTCGCTCGACATGGGCGCGCTGCTCGCGGGAACGCGCTATCGCGGCGATTTCGAGGAGCGGCTGAAGCAGGTCGTGACCGAGCTCGAAGGCCTGCCGCACGCGATCCTGTTCATCGACGAAATCCACACGGTGATCGGCGCGGGTGCCACTTCGGGTGGCGCGATGGACGCGTCGAACCTGCTCAAGCCCGCATTGTCGGGCGGCGTGATCCGCTGCATCGGTTCGACGACCTACAAGGAGTTCCGCAACCATTTCGAAAAGGACCGCGCTTTGCTCCGCCGGTTCCAGAAGATCGACGTGGTCGAACCGACGCTCGAGGACACCAAGAAAATCCTCGCCGGCCTGCGCAGCGCGTTCGAGGCGCACCATCAGGTGCGCTACACGCAGGACGCGATCAACGCCGCGGTCGACCTGTCGGCGCGCTACATCAACGATCGCAAATTGCCCGACAAGGCGATCGACGTGATCGACGAGGTCGGCGCGATGCAGATGCTCGTCGCCCCGTCGAAGCGCAAGAAGACGATCACCGCGAAAGAGATCGAGGCCGTGATCGCGACGATGGCGCGCATCCCGCCCAAGTCGGTTTCGACCGACGACAAGGCGACGCTCGCCAGCCTCGAAACCGACCTCAAGCGCGTCGTCTTCGGCCAGAACACCGCGATCGAGGTCCTCTCGTCGGCGATCAAGCTCAGCCGCGCGGGCCTCCGCGATCCCGAGAAGCCGATCGGCAACTATCTCTTCTCGGGCCCCACCGGGGTCGGCAAGACCGAGGTCGCGAAGCAGCTCGCGTCGATCATGGGCATCCCGCTCCAGCGTTTCGACATGAGCGAATATATGGAGCGCCATTCGGTCAGCCGCCTGATCGGCGCGCCCCCGGGCTATGTCGGTTACGATCAGGGCGGGCTGCTCACCGATGCGATCGACCAGAATCCGCATTGCGTGCTGCTGCTCGACGAAATCGAGAAGGCGCATCCCGACCTGTTCAACATCCTGCTGCAGGTGATGGACAACGGCCGCCTGACCGACCACCACGGCAAGACCGTCGATTTCCGCAACGTCATCCTGATCATGACGACCAATGCGGGCGCCAGCGACATGGCGCGCGAGTCGATCGGCTTTGGCCAGGCGACGCGCGAGGATGTGCAGGAAGAGGCGGTGAAGCGCATGTTCACCCCCGAATTCCGCAACCGCCTCGATGCGATCGTGCCCTTCGGCTATCTGCCGCCCGAGGTTGTCGCGCGCGTCGTCGACAAATTCATCCTCGAACTCGAACTGCAGCTCGCCGACCGCAACGTCCATATCCAGCTCGACGATGCGGCGCGCGAATGGCTGACGGGCAAGGGCTATGACAAGCTCTATGGCGCGCGTCCGATGGGCCGCCTGATCCAGGAAAAGATCAAGCAGCCGCTCGCCGAGGAGCTGCTCTTCGGCAAGCTCGTCCATGGCGGCGAGGTCAAGGTGAAGATGAAGACCGGCGAGGACGCCCATGTCGGCAATCCCTTGGCCTTCGAAATCATCCCCGCCGCACCCAAGGCCGGCAAGGGCAAGGCGAAGGCCAAGCCCGAGAAGGCGGCGGAATAGAGGTGACGGGGCGGCCATGGTGCCGCCCCTCGCTTTTTGAGGCCCCAGCGACTATATCACCCTCATGTACGACTATGTCTCCGTAACCGCCGCCGACGCCGCGGCCCCCGCCCGCGTTCGCGACGGTACGATCAAGCTCCACGACGAGGCGGGCTTTGCCGGCATGCGCAAGGCGGGCCGGTTGTCGGCCGAAATCCTCGACGCGCTCGTCCCTTTCGTTCAACCCGGTGTGACCACGGCGGAGATCGACGACCTCGTCCGCACGATGATGCTCGATGGCGGCGGCATTCCCGCGACACTCGGCTACCGCGGCTTCACGCATAGCTGCTGCACCAGCATCAACCATGTCGTGTGTCATGGGATTCCCGACGACAAGCCGGTGCGCGAGGGCGATATCATCAACATCGACGTCACCAGCATCGTCGACGGCTGGCACGGCGACACGAGCCGCATGTATCTGGTCGGCGACGTGGGCGTAAAGGCAAAGCGCCTCGTCGAAGTCACCTACGAATGCCTGATGCTCGGCATCGAACAGGCGAAACCCGGCAACCGCATGGGCGACGTCGCGCACGCGATCCAGCAACATGCCGAGCGCCACCGCTATTCGGTCGTCCGCGATTTCTGCGGCCATGGCCTCGGCCAGATGTTCCACGACGCGCCCGAAGTGGTCCACGCCGGCCGCCCCGGTACCGGCCCCGAGCTCAAGCCCGGCATGTTCTTCACGATCGAGCCGATGATCAACACCGGCAAATATGCGGTGAAGATGCTCAATGACGGCTGGACCGCGGTCACCCGCGACCGCAGCCTGTCGGCGCAGTTCGAGCATAGCATCGGGATCACCGAGACGGGCTGCGAGATTTTCACCGCGAGCCCCAAAGGCCTGAACGCGCCGCCTTGGGCCTGATTCTCGGAGACTCGTCATCCCGGACTTGATCCGGGATCCATGGTTTCCAAAGCAGCGTCGGCCTTCGTGGACCCCGGATCAAGTCCGGGGTGACGAGGGAGATGCCCCCCATTTTCCCGCTTGCACCTCCGCCCCATCACGCGCAGACTTGACGTTAACGTCAACAATAGGCGTCGAACGGGAGAGCATGGAATGGCGAAACGGGTCTGGACGGCCGCGCTGCTGGGCTGCGCGGCACTGGCATTGGCTTCATGCAACGCATCGAAGAATGAGAGCATCTCGGGCGGCGCGCTCGATGCGGCCGAAAAAGCCAGCGAGACCCTGCTCAAGACCGGCGGCAACGGCGACGACTGGGGCGCGATCGGCTTCAGCTATGACGAGCAGCGTTTCAGCCCGCTGACCGACATCAACGACCAGAATGTCGGCTCGCTCGGCATCGCCTGGTTCGCCGATCTCGACGATGCGCGCGGGCAGGAAGCGACGCCCGTCGTCGTCGACAGCGTGATGTATGTGACCCACGCCTGGTCGAAGGTCAGCGCCTGGGACGCCGCGTCCGGCAAACCCTTATGGAAATTCGACCCCGAGGTCCCCGGCGAGCGCGCGGTTTCGGCCTGCTGCGACGTCGTCAACCGCGGCGTTGCCGTCTGGGGCGACAAGCTTTTCGTCGGGGCGCTCGACGGGCGGCTGATCGCGCTCGACCGCAAGACCGGTAAGGAGATCTGGTCGACGCAGACCTTCGACGCCTCGAAGCCCTACACGATCACCGGCGCGCCGCGCGTCGTGAAGGACATGGTGCTGATCGGCAATGGCGGTGCCGAGTTCGGGGTGCGCGGCTATGTCACCGCCTATGACGCCGACACCGGCAAGGAACGCTGGCGCTTCTACACCGCCCCGAACCCGAAGAAGGAAAAGGACGGCGCCGCCTCCGACGACATCTTCGCGTCGAAGGCCAACGCGACCTGGTCCGACAAGGGCGAGTGGCAGACCTCGGGCGGCGGCGGCACCGTGTGGGATGCGATCGTCTACGACAAGGATCTCGACCAGATCTATCTCGGCGTCGGCAACGGCAATCCGTGGAACCATGGCACGCGCTCGAACGGCGAGGGTGACAACTGGTTCCTCTCCTCGGTCGTCGCGCTCGATGCCGCGACCGGCGCCTATAAATGGCACTATCAGGAGACGCCGGCCGAGACGTGGGACTATACCGCGACCCAGCCGATCATCCTCGCCGAGCAGCAGATCGACGGCAAACCCGTAAAGGTGCTGTACCATGCGCCGAAGAACGGTTTCTTCTTCACCATCGACCGCGCTAGCGGCAAGCTGATCGATGCCAAGCCCTTCGTCGACGGGATCAACTGGGCGACCGGCTATGACCTCGCGACCGGCCGCCCGATCGAAAATCCCGAGGCGCGCTTCTACAAGACCGGCAAGCCTTTCATCGCGATCCCCGGCGCGCTCGGCGCACACAACTGGCATCCGATGAGCTACAACCCCGCGACCGGCCTCGTCTACATCCCGGCGCAGCAGATCCCGCAGGGCTATCTCGCCGACATGAACGAGCTCGACCGGCGCAAGGTCGTCGGCTTCAACGTCGGCACGTCGCTCACCGGGACGCTGCTGCCCGACGACAAGGCGGCATTCCGCGCCGCGGTCGCCGCCACAACCGGGCGCCTCGTCGCCTTCGATCCGCGCACGGGTAAGGTCGTGTGGGGCGTCGACTATCCCGCCGCGTGGAACGGCGGCACGATGACGACCGCCGGCAACCTCGTCTTCCAGGGCACGAGCACCGGGCGTTTCCGCGCCTATGCCGCCGACACCGGCAAGCAATTGCTCGACCTCGACATGCAGTCGGGGATCGTCAGCGCGCCTTCGACCTTCCGCGTCGGCGGGGTGCAGTATGTCGCGTTCCAGACAAGCAAGGGCGGGGCCTTTCCGCTCGTCGCCGGGGTCGCGGGCGGCGTAACGCGCAAGGTGCCCAACATCCCGCGCCTCGTCGTGCTCAAGCTCGGCGGCACCGTCCAGCTCCCCGCGCCGCCCGCCACCGCCGCGCTCGCGTGGAACCCGCCGCCGCAGTTCGGCACGCCGGCCCAGATTGCCGCGGGCAAGGCGCATTTCGGGCGCTATTGCATCGTCTGTCACGGCGACAGCGCGATCGGCAACGGCTTCACCCCCGATCTCCGCGTTTCGGCGACGCTGGCCAATGCCGATGCGTGGAAATCGGTCATCATCGACGGCGCGCTCAAGGACCGCGGCATGGTGAGCTTCGCGCAGGTGCTTACCCCCGCCGACGCCGAGGCGCTGCGCGCCTATGTCATCGACCGCTCGAACTGGACCAAGGCGAACCTGCCCGAAGCGTCGGCGCCGATGGGGCGCTGACTGATCTTCTCCCTGTGACCGAAGGTCATGGGGAGGGGGACCGCTCGCAAAGCGAGTGGTGGAGGGGCCGCGTCATGGCCCCTCCGTCAGCGCGTCGCGCTGCCACCTCCCCATCGCTACGCGACAGGGAGGAGCAATATGCCGCTTTTTTAGGCAGTCCAATTCACCGTTTGCCCACCCCTTGGGCAGCGACGTCCTTTCGTTTCAAATTTCTTACCGAAACCCCGCGATTCGCCAATTGGCACGGCTTTTGATTGGTGCAAGATGGCGGGACACCGCACCGACTCGACGGCAAACCGGACCAGGCCCGCCTGATCCGGCCTGAGGCGCGAAGGGCGGCGGCCAGCCCAAAGGGGGACGAGAAGCGTGAAGAAGATTGAGGCGATCATCAAGCCGTTCAAGCTCGACGAAGTGAAGGAAGCGCTGCACGAAGTGGGTGTCAGCGGGATCACCGTCACCGAGGCCAAGGGCTTCGGCCGGCAAAAGGGTCATACCGAACTTTATCGCGGCGCCGAATATGTCGTCGACTTTCTGCCCAAGGTGAAGCTGGAGGTCATCGTCGAGGATTCGATGGCGGAACGCGTGGTGGAGGCGATCGCCGCCGCCGCGCAGACCGGCCGGATCGGCGACGGCAAGATCTTCGTCATCCCGGTCGAAACCGCGCTGCGCATTCGCACCGGCGAACGCAACGAGGACGCGCTTTAATCGCTCGCATTTTTCCAAAACCCGACACCCCCCGGCACGCCGGACCATTTCGCAAGAAGGAAGCATAGACGATGGCTACGAAGCCCAAGGATATCATCGCGCGGATCAAGGAAAACGACATCGAGTGGGTCGACCTGCGCTTCACCGACCCCAAGGGCAAGTGGCAGCATTTGACCATGGTCGCCTCGATCCTCGGCGAGGACGAGCTCGAAGACGGGCTGATGTTCGACGGCTCGTCGATCGAAGGCTGGAAGGCGATCAACGAGAGCGACATGATCCTCAAGCCCGATCTCGACGCCGTCTATGACGATCCCTTCTCGGCGACCCCGATGCTCGTCATCTTCTGCGACATCGTCGAGCCGTCGACCGGCGAAGGCTATGCCCGCGACCCGCGCACCACTGCCAAAAGAGCAGAGGCCTATGTCGCCTCGACCGGCATCGGCGACACCGTCTATGTCGGCCCCGAAGCCGAGTTCTTCATGTTCGACGACGTCCGTTTCGAAACCGGCTATAACAAGTCGGGTTTCGAGATCGACGATATCGAGCTGCCGACGAACACCGGCCGCAGCTATGAGGGCGGCAACCTTGCGCACCGTCCGCGTGCCAAGGGCGGCTATTTCCCCGTCGCCCCGGTCGACAGCGCCGTCGACATCCGCGCCGAAATGGTCTCGACGATGCTCGAAATGGGCCTGCCCTGCGACAAGCATCACCATGAAGTCGCCGCCGCGCAGCACGAACTCGGCCTGACCTTCGGCACGCTCACCGAAACCGCCGACCGCATGCAGATCTACAAATATGTCGTGCACCAGGTCGCGCACGCCTATGGCAAGACCGCGACCTTCATGCCGAAGCCGATCAAGGACGACAACGGCAGCGGCATGCACACCCACATCTCGATCTGGGAAAAGGGCAAGCCGCTCTTCGCGGGCAACGGCTATGCCGGCCTGTCGGACATGTGCCTCTATTTCATCGGCGGCGTCGTCAAGCACGCCAAGGCATTGAACGCCTTCACCAACCCGACAACGAACAGCTACAAGCGCCTCGTCCCGGGCTTCGAAGCGCCAGTGCTGCTCGCTTATTCGTCGCGCAACCGTTCGGCGTCGTGCCGCATCCCTTACGGCGCGGGCGCCAAGTCGAAGCGCGTCGAATTCCGCTTCCCCGACGCGATGGCGAACCCCTATCTCTGCTATTCGGCGCTGCTGATGGCGGGCCTCGACGGCATCCAGAACAAGATCCACCCCGGCGATGCGATGGACAAGAATCTGTACGATCTGCCGCCCGAGGAACTCTCGGAAGTCCCGACCGTATGCGGTTCGCTTCGCGAAGCGCTCGACAGCCTGATGGCCGACCACGACTTCCTGCTCAAGGGCGACGTGTTCAGCAAGGACCAGATCGAGGCCTATGTCGAGCTGAAGTGGGACGAGGTTTACCGCTTCGAACAGACGCCGAGCCCGGTCGAGTTCGACATGTACTACAGCGCCTGACCAACAGGGGGCTTTGTAGCGGGGCGTCCGGTTCGGGGGAACCGGGCGCCCCTTTGCTTATGCGCTTGCTCGCCGCGCCTTGCCCGCTTACCCCTCACGTAGTTGCGCGCGGCCGCCAGCCCGGGCAAGCCTTTGCAGAGGCGCAAGGAGGAGAGGCAGTTGGTGAACCGGCTCCATGCGGCGGCGGCGATGCTCTTTCTGACGGCAGCGTGCGCGCCCGCGAGCGATCGGGCGGAACCCGCGACCACCCCGGCGGGCTATCGCGAGGCCGCTTCGGCGCTCGACGCAGCGATCGCGGCAAAGGATGGAGCCGCGCTTGAACGGTTGATCGCGGAGGATTTTCTCTGGGTCCGCGGCAGCGGCGCGAAAGGCGACAAAGCGGCGTTCATCGGCGCGCTGACGGCGCCCGCAATTCGCATCGAACCTTTTCGCGCGAGCGAAGCGCGCTGGATTATTTCGGGCAATAGCGCGCTGCTGGCCGCGACCAACGAGTTGCGCGGCGCGGCCGATGGCGAGCCTTTCGTCGATCGCCATCGCTTTGCCGACCACTGGCTCTGGCGCGACGGCGGCTGGCGGCTGGTTTACGCCCAGATAACGCCGCTGCCCGAAACCGCCGATCCGGATGGCAGCTAGAGCGTGATCTAGCGCACCATCATGCCGCGCTTGCCGACCGCGACGAAGCTGCCGCCGATCAGCGAAGCCGCCAGCACCGCGATGACGTCGATCGGCGAAAGCGACGCATTCCAGCCGAGCGCGTCGAGCGCCGCCCAGGGCAGAAGGATCGCGCAGGCGATCAAAAAGGCCCAGGAGCCGCCCTCCAGCCCGAGCTGCCGGTCGAACTCGTCATAGACGCGGAGCCAGCGAAACGACGCCACGCTCACCACCAGCAGGACCGCCAGCGCCGCGAGCGCGACGCCGGGCGCCACGGGGCCGGCCGCGAAACCGGGTGACCGTGCGAGCGCGACCAGCATGAGCGTGACGCCCGCCCATCCCATATAGAGCGCCGAGCGCAGCAGCTTGGGCCGGTCGTCGACCAGTTCCTCGGCATCGCCGACGTTGAGCAGCCGCGCCCCGGCGCGCGGCGCGGCGAGGCCGAAGCCGATCATCACGGTGGTCAGCAGATACACCAGCCCCACACCCGCCAACGCCACGCGCGAGGTCTGCATCGCGACGAGCAATCCCTCGCCCGCGAGCCACATCAGCAGCGAAAAGCTGCCCGCGCCGAACGCCATGCCGGCGAGCGCGCTGAATGCCGTCTTTTTCCACCGCCGCGTCCGGTCGTCGATCGTCGAATGGCTCATTCTTCATCCTCCGGAATCCAGTGATCGATAAACAGCGCGCGCACCTCGAGCCCGAAAAGGCGGGCCATGCGTAGCGCGAGCGGTAGGCTGGGGTCATATTTGTCGGTTTCGACCGCGTTGATCGTCTGACGCGAGACGCCGAGCCGGCGGGCCAGTTCGCCCTGGCTCCATCCCACGCCTTCGCGATATTCGCGCACCCGATTTTCCAACGCATATTCCTTAGCCTGTCAAACATTCTTTACAGGCTCCATGCCAGAGTGTCAAACACTCTTTACACATCGATCACCGCACCGCGATTACGCTTTGGTAAGCGGTCGCGGCTAAAAGCCGGTGCGATCGGGGGGAATGTTCGATGATGCGTATCGTGATCCTGGCCGCCGCGACCTTGCTTGCGACCGGTTGCGGCAAGATGGCCGAACTCGCGAACCAGACGCGCACCGTCGCCGCGCCTCGCGAAGACGTGTTCGTCAGGATGTTCGGCGACGACGGCGCCTTTGCGGGCCTGCCGCTTGTCACCAACGGCGGATCGACGCGGCTCTACGAACTCGTCGCCGAAAAGGGCGAGCCCGGGTTCGAGAAGCTGATCCCCGACAAGCGGCCCGAAGCTTATAAGGTCAAGATCGCGGTCGCGATGGAAATCCCGCGCGAGGCGCATCTGATCTACAGCGTCGACGATGGCGCGCTCACGACCGGGCTGAAATTCACCTTCGAGGAACTCGCGCCCGACCGCACCCGGGTGGCGTTCACCATCGACGAACTGACGGGCCACGACAAGGAAGGGCTCGCCGTCAACACTGGCGCGCTCCGCGGCATCGCACAGGACGCTCTCAAAAAACTGGACGATTTTGACGAGGTGCAGGACGCCGCCTGACGCCGGTGTCGCGCTACGCGTCTGCAATCATTAAGGACTTGCTGTCGAAGCGTTTTTCGCGAAAGATGGCATTCCGATGCCGAAGCGTCTCGCTCTTCTTATCGCCCCCTTGCTCCTCGCCTCGTGCGGGGGTGGCGGAAGCGATGGTGGAGGCGACGGCGGGCGCGATAACGGTGGGAGCAATCCCCCGACGAGCGATTTGCCGCTCCACTTCACCTCGGCGCAAACCGCGAGCGTCGTCGAGAACCAGACGGCCGCCTATCAGGCGACCGCGAGCGACCCGGACGGCAAGCCGCTGACCTTCACAATCGACGGCGGATTTGATGCCGATCGCTTTTCGATCACTCCTGCGGGGACGCTGCGCTTCAAAGTCGCACCCGATTATGACCTGCCCAGCGACGAAACGTACAACAATGAATATATTGTGCGGCTGCAGGTCAGCAACGGCAGCGAAAGCGTCACGCAGACGGTTATCATCACCGTCACCAACAGCACCGAAGGCATATCGGTCGAGCGCGTCGGCACAGGCTTCAATGAGCCAACCTTCCTGCTCGGCATTCCGGGCAGCCAGGACATGTATGTGCTCGAAAGGGCCGGCGCGGTCTATCGGCTGACCCCCTCGACCGGGGCGAAATCCCTGCTCTTCACCATCCCCGACCTGTCGACCGACGGGGCGCGCGGATTGCTCGGCATGGCGCTGCTGCCCAACCCCAATTCGAATCGCTTCATGGTCTATTGCTACGGCGCCGGCGGCGATGTCGAGCTGCGCCAATATGTCTTTGCCGCACCCGGTGCCGCCCCCACGCTGATGGCTGCGTTTGCGATTCCGCACCCTCAGCCCTCCAACCGCCTTGGCGGCGCGATCGCGTTCGGTCCCGACGGTCTCCTCTACGTCGGGACGGGCGACGGTCGCACCCTCGACGATCCCCGAAACCAGGCCCAGAATCCGAACTCTCAGCTCGGCAAGATATTGCGGATCAAGGTGGTTGCCGATCCCTATGCCGGTGCCTCGGCTCCATCGACGGGCGATTTCTTCAAGCCTGCACCGGGCAACCCCTATATCGGCGGCGGCGGAGACCCTTATGTCTACGCGCTTGGCCTCCGCAACCCGGCCAGTGCTACCTTCTATGGATCGACGCTGACAATCGGCGACAGGGGCCTACAGTTTTTCGAGGAACTCAATCTACTGACTACAACACAGCCCGGCGCCAATTTTGGTTGGCCGTTCAAAGAAGGATCGGATCTTCTTGTGGATCGGAACGATCCCCAGCTGCCCGCCAACCTGATCGATCCTGCCTTCTCGTATTTTCATCGTACCGGTGTTGGGATCACTGTGGGTTATGTCTATCGCGGCCCCGTCGCCTCGCTGCAGGGCCTATATATCCTGGCCGAATCCCCGAAAAATCGCATATGGTCGACGCCGGCTTCCGGCTTGGTTCCCGGTCAGCGGATTGACCGCATATCGTCGCGCGACGAGGATTTCAGACCGGATATTGGTTCGACCAACGCGATCGCCGGTTTCGGCGAGGACAGTTCGGGCAATCTGCTCTTTGCTGCCGCGCGAACTGGCGAGATTTTCATGGTGCGCCAAGGAACCTGAGCCCGGCGGCGCGGCTTTCTCAAGCGGGGGACAAACCCGCAAAGGAGCCCTCATGGCCGCCCCCCTCACCGCCACCGCCATCAACTGCTCGCTCTCGAGCCGCGGGCGCAAAAGCTCGACCGACGCGATGCTCGCGGTGCTCGCCGATCATTTCAAGGAGCAAGGCGTGACGGTCGCCGATCCGATCCGCCTCGCCGCGCACAACATCAAATGGGGTGTCAAATCGGACGAGGGCGAAGGCGACGAATGGCCGCAGATCCGCGAGCGCATCCTCGCCGCCGACATCTTGATCTTTGGCACCCCGATCTGGATGGGCCAGGCTTCGAGCGTCGCCAAACTCGTGATGGAGCGGATGGATGCCTTCCTCTCCGAGACCGACGACAAGGGCCGGATGCCAAGCTATTCCAAAGTCGCGGTCGCCGCGATCGTCGGCAATGAGGATGGCGCGCACAATGTCTCGTCGCAGATCTTCCAGGCGCTGAACGATGTCGGCTGGACAATCCCCGCGGTCGCCGCCTGCTATTGGGTCGGCGAGGCGATGGGGTCGGTCGATTTCAAGGATCTCGATCACCGTCCGCGCAAGGTCACCGAAACCGCGAAGATGGTCGCGGCCAACGCGGCGCATCTCGCGCGGCTGCTCAAGAAGGCACCCTATCCGGGCTGACGAGGTTGCCGAGCCGCGCCCGAGACGGCAGAAGGGAGGCGTCCAGAGGAGTCCTCCATGAAATCATTGCCCTTTGCCGCGCTCATCGCCCTCCAGTTCGCTCTCGCGCCCGCCGCCGCGGCGAAGCTCAGCAAAGCCGAAACCACGATGGCCCAGACGGTCGAGGCCGAACAGGGTCGCAGCCTCGCGCTGCTCGAAAAACTGGTCAACCAGAACAGCGGCTCGCTCAACCTCGACGGGGTCGAGAAGGTCGGCGCGATGATGCGCGCCGAACTCGAACCTTTGGGCTTCAAGGTCGAATGGAAGCCGATGCGCGAGACCGGCCGCGCCGGCCACCTGATCGCGACGCACGCCGGCAAGCCCGATACCAAACGCCTGCTCCTCATCGCGCACCTCGACACCGTGTTCGAACCCGACTCGCCCTTTCAGAAATTCGAGCGCATGGGCGACAAGGCGAAGGGGCCGGGGGTCGGCGACGACAAGGGCGGAATGGTCGTCGTCGTCGCGGCGCTGCGCGCAATGCACAAGGCGGGGACGCTAAAGGGCGCCAACATCGAATTTCACATGACCGGCGACGAGGAAGATACGGGGCATCCGCAAACGGTCGCGCGCGCCGACCTGATCGCCGCGGGCAAGCGCGTCGACGTCGCGCTGGGGTTCGAAGGCCTGGTCCGCGATGGCGGCGCGGACATGAGCTCGATCGCGCGGCGGTCCTCGGAAAGCTGGCAGGTCACCGCGACCGGCAAGACGGGGCACAGCTCGGGCATTTTCAGCGCCGATGCCGGCGATGGCGCGATCTATGAACTCGCGCGCATTATCCACCGCTTTCGCACCGAACTGCCCGAACCGAACCTGACCTTCAACGTCGGGCTGGTGGCGGGCGGCGAGCAGGTGTCGCTCGACGAGGGCAAGATTCGCGCGAGCGCGAACGGAAAGACCAATATCATCGCCGCGACCGCGATCGCGCGCGGCGACCTGCGCACGCTTTCGGCCGAGCAGGCGGCGCGCGTGAAGGGCAAGATGGCGGCGATCGTCGCCGATCATGCCCCCGGCGCCGGCGCGACGCTCGCCTTCGACCCCGGCGGCTATCCGGCGATGGCGCCGACCGATGGCAACCGCGCGCTGCTGACCCGGCTCAACGCCGTCAACCGCGACCTCGGACTCGCCGAAATGGCCGCGCTCGATCCCTTGAAGCGCGGCGCCGCCGACATCAGCTTCGTCGCGCCGCACGTCGACAGCCTCGCGGGCCTCGGCGCCTATTCGACGGGCGATCACGGCCCCGAGGAGACGGTCGACATCCCGAGCATCGCGCGTCAGGCGACACGCGCCGCCATATTGATGTCACGGCTCGCGGCTGAAAAACGCTAAGCCGTCAGTTTTCGCGGTTGGCCGTGCTTGATTCATCGGGCACAGTGATTAGGTAGCAATCCGAGACGGAATCGACCGCCGATGGGAGACAGGACATGAGCACCGAAACGCATCTCAAACAACATTATATCGGCGGCCGCTGGGTCGACTCGAAGGGCGGCAAGCTCCACGATGTGATCAACCCCGCGACCGAGGAAGCGGCGTCGACCGTCGTGCTCGGCAGCGCGGCCGATGTCGACGACGCGGTCGCCGCGGCGAAGACCGCCTTCAAGAGCTTCTCGCAGACGACGCGCGAGGAACGGCTCGAGCTGCTGAACCGCATCGTCGAGGAATACAAGAAGCGCGCCCCCGACCTTGCGAAGTCGATGGCCTCCGAAATGGGCGCCCCGGTCAGCTTCGCGGGCACCGCGCAGGTCGGCGCCGGCATCGGCGGCTTCCTCGGCACGATCGCCGCGCTCAAGGATTTCAGCTTCACCGAAAAATATGCCGCGGGCATGATCGCTTACGAGCCGATCGGCGTCGTCGGCATGATCACGCCGTGGAACTGGCCGCTGAACCAGATCGCGCTCAAGGTCGCGCCGGCGCTCGCCGCGGGCAATACGATGGTGCTGAAGCCGTCGGAAGAATGCCCCGGCAACGCGGTGATCTTCGCCGAGATCCTCGACGCCGCGGGCGTGCCGCCGGGCGTCTTCAACCTCGTGCAGGGCGACGGCCCGACCGTCGGCAACGCGATCAGCGCGCACCCGGGCATCGAAATGGTCAGCTTCACCGGCTCGACCCGCGCCGGCATCCTCGTCGCCAAGGCGGCGGCCGACACGGTCAAGCGCGTCCATCAGGAGCTCGGCGGCAAGTCGCCGAACATCGTGCTTCCCGACGCCGATTTCGCCGCGGTGCTGCCGCCGACGGTGCAGGGCGTGCTGGTCAACACCGGCCAGAGCTGCATCGCCCCGACGCGCATCCTCGTCCAGAAGGAGCGCGAGGCCGAGGCGGTCGGCGTGATCAAGGCGATGTTCGACGGCACGTCGGTCGGCGATCCGCAGGCCGAGGGCGGCCATATCGGCCCCGTCGTCAACAAGGCGCAGTTCGACAAGATCCAGGGCCTGATCCAGTCGGCGATCGACGAAGGCGCGACACTCGAAACGGGCGGCACCGGCCTGCCGAGCAACGTCAACCGCGGCTATTATATCAAGCCGACGGTCTTCTCGGGCGTCACCCCCGACATGCGGATCGCGAAGGAAGAGGTGTTCGGCCCGGTCGCGACGATCATGGCCTATGACGATCTCGACCAGGCGGTCGATATTGCCAACGACACCGAATATGGCCTGTCGGCCGTCGTCTCGGGCGACCCCGCCAAGGCCGCCGAAATCGCGCCCAAGCTGCGCGCCGGCATGGTCGCGGTCAACGCGTGGGGGCCCGGCCCGGGCGCGGCGTTCGGCGGCTACAAGGCGTCGGGCAACGGCCGCGAAGGCGGTGTGTTCGGGCTGAAGGACTTCATGGAAGTGAAGTCGATCAGCGGCATTCCGGCGTAAGCCGATATCCTCCCTGCGGCGAAGCCGTGGGGAGGGGGACCGCCGCGAAGCGGTGGTGGAGGGGCCGCGCCCAAGCCCCTCCGTCAGCCGCTACGCGACTGCCACCTCCCCACGGCTTCGCCGCAGGGAGGATCAAAGGCCCCTCCCTTGCAGGGAGGGGTTTTTCTTTGCGCACCGGAAAGCTACACGCCTCGCATGACCACCCGCTCACCGCTCGCGCCCGCCGCCTTCCCCGCCCTCCCCGACATCGCCGGGGTCACGCGCCGCGTCGCGCGCGCGCGGTACAAGGATTGGGACCGCTGCGACCTCACCTTTGTCGAGCTCGCGCCCGGCACCACCGTCGCGGGCGTCTTCACGCGCAATGTCTGCTGTTCGTCCGAAGTCGAACTCGGCCGCGAGCAGGTGAAGGGCGGCAAGGGCCGCGCGCTGATCGTCAACGCGGGCAATAGCAACGCCTTCACCGGCTATCGCGGGCGCGAAGCGGTCGAGCAGATCATGGCACAGGTCGCGGACCATCTCGGCTGCGACGCGGGTGAAGTGTTCGTCAGCTCGACCGGCGTGATCGGCGTGCCGCTCCCCAAGGACAAGGCGCGCGCCGGCGTCGAGGCCGCGCTCACCGCCGAGCTTTGCTCGTGGGAAGCCGCCGCCGAAACGATCGGCACCACCGACACCTTTCCGAAGGGGTCTGCCGCCAGCGCCATCATCGGCGACAAGACCGTCCATGTCGCGGGGATCGTCAAGGGATCGGGCATGATCGCGCCCGACATGGCGACGATGCTCGGCTATATCTTCACCGACGCCGCGGTCGCGCCGGCGTTGCTGCAGGCTATGCTGAGCGAAGCGACCGGCGGCAGCTTCAACAGCATCACCGTCGACAGCGACACCTCGACCAGCGACACGGTGCTGCTCTTCGCGACCGGGCAGGCAGGCAACGCAGTCCTCACCACCCGCGACGATCCGGGCGCCGATGCGCTCTACGCGGCCATCCGCGAAGTCGCGCTCGACCTCGCGCATCAGGTCGTCCGCGACGGCGAGGGCGCGTCGAAATTCATCGAGGTCCAGATCACCGGCGCGGTGAGCGACGACAGCGCCAAGCGCGTAGCGCTCGCCATCGCCAATTCGCCGCTGGTAAAAACCGCCATCGCGGGCGAAGATGCCAATTGGGGCCGCGTCGTGATGGCGGTGGGCAAGGCGGGCGAACCCGCCGACCGCGACCGCCTCGCGATCCGCTTCGGCGATCATTGGGTCGCGAAGGACGGCCTGCCCGTCGACGGCTATGACGAAGCGCCCGTCGCGGCGCACCTCAAAGGCCAGGACATCCGCGTCGGCGCCGACCTCGGCCTTGGCGAAGGGCGCGCGACCGTCTGGACCTGTGACCTCACCCACGGCTACATCAGCATCAACGCCGATTACCGGAGCTGATGTCCGCTTCCAATAAAGTTTGTACCTCAGTCGAATGTTTGTCTCTGGAGTGCTGCACTAAAGTTTGTCTCTAGGCCCAGGAAGCCGACTGATATCACGCAGATTGCGGTGATGGATGGCGGCGCCGTTGCGATTGCCTTGATTGGGACCTCCCCATTCTCCCTCCAACCGCAAACCACCCGAATGAGCGCGGACGATGTCGCCTGGAAAGTCGGCTTCAGCGACAACGCGAAACTGCGGCGTGCCGTCAGACGACGGACAGGAAAGACCATCAACGAAGTCCGCGCGGGAAAATAGGGCGCCGACGACTGTGGTCGGCACGTTGAAACCGCCCCGCAGCATCCCCGATTGGCCGTAAGAGACTGGCGGCTTCTAGGTCGGAAGCCAGGAGAAATGGATATTCGAAGCCAGTGGCCGGCAACGACAGCTCGTCACCGATACCCTCTAGGCGCATCCGAGAGAACGGCTACCCTTAAGTTAACGAGCGCACCCAAATACCAATTCGTGCTGCATCGAAGAACCCAACCCTTATTATCTGTTGACATATATCCAACATAGATTTAACTAATGCGTATCTTGGATATAAGTTGCAACCGATGACCGAAGACGAATTCCTCCAAGGTTATGACCCGGACGCGTTTGCGCGACCCTCCATGACCGTCGATCTGGTCCTGATGAGTATCGTCGATGGCACTCCCGCGGCATTGTTACGTCGTCGCGAAGAACATCCTTTCCAAGGTCAATGGGCATTGCCTGGCGGTTTCGTCGGGATAGACGAAAGTCTCGATGCCGCGGCCGGGAGGCTGCTGGAGACCGAAGCGGGACTGGCCGATGCCTATATTGAGCAGCTCTACACTTTCGGTGCCCCAGACCGCGATCCCCGGACACGGGCCATAACGGTCGCCTATTTTGCGCTTCTGCCGTCCGATCGCTTCGCCGCGACGCTCAAGGCAAGCGCCGACCTGACGCTGGCCGAACTGATCGTTCCTTGGGCAGGAGAAACCGGCGGCACAGTGACAGTGTGCAGCGAGGATGGCGAAGATTTGCCACTCGCCTTTGATCATGCCGAGATACTTGGCCTTGCGGTCAAGCGCCTGCGTGGCAAGCTCGATTACTCGCCGATCGCCTTCTCTCTGCTGCCCGAGCTTTTCACGTTGCGCCAGCTGCAAGACGTCCATGAAGCGATCCTCGGTGTTCGACTGAACAAACCCGCCTTCCGACGTCGCATGCTGGACAAAGGCTGGATTGAAGGCACGGGCGAGCGCGAAACCGGCGCGTCCTTCAGACCGGCAGAGCTCTACCGTTTCAAACAACAAGATTGACGGAGGCCAATATGGCACAGATTACAAATTTCGCTTTCATCGCGCGGTTGCGCAGTGACGCCAGCCATCACGTCATCCGTTATCGCAACGGGCGCATTCGCCAGAGCGGGCGAGGCCTCGTCTTCTGGTTCCGTCCCGATACGGCGAGCGTCGCCGAGGTGCCGATGGACGACCGCGAGATGACGCTTTTCGTGAAGGGACGCAGTGCCGACTTTCAGCAGGTGAGTGTCCAAGGCATTCTCGGCTGGAGGGTAGCAGAGCCGGACCGGGTTGCCGAGCGCATCGATTTCACGATCGGTCTCGCCAACGGTCAATATATTCGCGAACCGATCGAGCGGATCGAGACCCGGCTTGCCGGGCTCGTGAATCAAGCGACGCTTCAGTATTTGGCCGAGGCGCCGGTGCGTGCGCTGCTTGACGCTGGCGTAGAGCCTCTCCGCCAGCGGTTGGAAGCGGCACTCGCGAACGATCCGGCTCTCACCGAAATGGGCCTCGCGATCGTCGCAGTGCGATTGAACAATTTGGCGCCGAGCAGCGAGTTGGAACGCGCGCTGCAAACGCCGACTTTCGAGGCGCTCCAGCAAAAGGCGGACGAGGCGATGTTCGAACGCCGCGCGCTTGCTGTCGACAAGGAGCGCGCAATTGCAGAAAATGAACTCGGCAACAAAACCGAGCTTGCTCGCCGCGAGAAGCAGTTGATCGCAGAGGAAGCCGAGAACGCCCGAAATCGTGCCACCGGTCTCGCCGAGGCGCAGAAGGTTGAGGCGGAGGCCGAAGCTGGTCGCATCCGGATCGTGGAAAGCGCCAAGGCCGAAGCGGAGCAGGCTCATATCGCCGTATATCGGGATCTGCCGCCCGCAGTGCTCCTAGGGTTGGCGGCTCGCGAGCTTGCCGGCAATCTCGACACGATCGAGCATCTGAACGTCACGCCCGATTTGCTCGCGGCGGTCATGCGTGAATTCAGGCCGGCCGCCGCCGGGGCCGTCACCGGGCAGTAAGGACGGCGCCATGACTACCACCGCCCCCCGCGCCGTGTTCGTGACACGCGAGACCGACTATGAACTGCTTCTCGCGCGTCACGCGACGCGCGAACAGGCGCGCTTCTATCTCGACACCCGCGGGCAAAAGCTGGCCGAGCTTGAGACGAGGCACGAGCGGTTTCAGTCGGTGCTACGCCAGGCCCGGGCAGCCGTCCCTGTCGATTGGCGACAAACACTCGTTCGCCGCGCCGACCTTGATCGCTTCCTTTTCGCGCCTGAAGACGTGATCGTGGCGGTCGGACAGGATGGACTGGTCGCCAACGTTGCCAAATATCTGAACGGCCAACCCGTGCTTGGGGTCAATCCGGCGCCCGACCTTTACGACGGAGTTCTGGTCCGGGTACGGCTAGACCGGCTCGGTGCAGCTTTACCGGCCAGTCTCCACAACAATGTCGAGGTAGAACATCGGACGATGGTCGAAGCCGTACTGGACACGGGTGAAAAGCTCGTCGCGCTCAACGAGCTGTTCGTGGGCCATCGAAGTCACCAGTCGGCTAGATACCGGCTCGCGATTGGCGATATCGCCGAAGATCATTCTTCGAGCGGCCTCATCGTCGCGACCGGCACTGGCGCCACCGGCTGGGCCCGCTCAATCATGGAAGCGACCGGACAGCAGCTAGCGCTTGCGCCGCAGGAAAGCGCCGTTGGTTATTTTGTCCGCGAACCGTTCCCGAGTATCGCGACCGGCACGCAGCTTCGCGCTGGCAAGCTCGACAGGACGACGACGCTTCAGGTCACTTCGCGCATGAACGATGGCGGTGTGATTTTCGCCGACGGGATCGAGCAGGATTTTCTCTCGTTCGACTGGGGCAGGCGAGCTTCCCTCGCTCCTTCCGAGCGCGTGCTTCGGCTGATTACAGCATGAGGCGGCCGCACGGCAACCTCGGCCACGGAGCGAGAATCACCCATGCAGGAAGAGGGTTGAGCATGCGAGCCCGCTCAAAGGGGCTCCAATTTCGGACCCAAATTTCAATCCGTTGCAGCCAATCGGATCAGCCGCCGGGAACGTCTTCTCTTGTTCTCATGGCATGATTTTATCACGCCAACCCCGTATGCCAAGGAAAATGAAAAGACGGTCGAAGGTTAACCCGCTTCTCGGTACCCCTCGTGGCCGTGTGTAGACGGCCCTCCGTTGGCAAGCGGTTTCTGGATATGATGCGACCTGCTGGTTGGTGCAGCGATGTGTCCGGCCTGTGATACGGCCTTGTCATGCGCCGCTGGCCATGATGCCTTTCGCGCGGATCGGGTCCCGGCCAATTGGACGCACTCAAGGTGCACCGGCCAAAATGGGTTTTCGTGATCCGGCGGTTTCAACCGGCTTTGTGCATCAGCTCCTGTCTGCCCTTCCCAACCTCGGCGACGCTATGTTCGGCGCCTGATCTCCTATGCGTGCGCGACCTGCGGTTCTCGATAGTGCTCTCCGCTCGTCATCAGCGCCCAGACCATGCGGGCGGTTTTGTTCGCTAGCGCCACAGCTGCGACTTTCTTCGCGCGACGCTTCATCAGTTCGATGAGCCACGGCCGTTTGGTGTCGTATCGCTCAGCATGGCGGATGACGGCCATCGAACCGACGACGAGCATCTGGCGCAGATATTGGTTGCCCGCGCGCGATATACCGCCGAGCCGCTCCTTCCCACCGCTGGAGTTCTGCCGCGGGACCAAGCCGATCCATGCGGCAAGGTCGCGGCCCGTCTTGAAAATACCGGGGTCAGCGACGCTGGCGACGAAGGCGCTGGCAAGCAGCGGTCCGACACCCGGTATCTCCATCAGCCGCCGCCCGACTTCTGTATCGCGCGCGCTCGCACGGATGCGCCGGTCGTTCTCGAGGATCTGTTCCTTTACGATCGCGAGCTGCGCCCCGAGCATCTCCAGGCAAAGCCGGGCATCGGGTGGGATGCTCTCGTCATCTTTGTCGGCGACTATCGCCAGCAGGCGCTCGAGCCCAATGCGGCCCACCGGCGCCACGATCCCGAACTCCGACATATGCGCCCGCGTCGCGTTGGACAGCTGAGTGCGCTGGCGGTTGAGCATCAGCCGAACATCATGCCCCAGCGCGATCAACTCGCGGGCCCAGTGATGAGAGTTGCTACAGGCCTCGATGCCGACCAGACATCGCGGCAGCTTTGCGAAGAACGGAATCACCCGGGCCCGGCTCAGGCGCTTGCGCACCACGACTTCGCCTGCGGCATCAACACCGTGGACCTGAAACACCGACTTCGCGATGTCCAGCCCAATCGTCGCAATCTTCTCCATTGTTGCTCTCCTTCCAGCTCATCCCGCGGATCATACCGCGAGGAGTTGGAGAGCCGTCCACGTCATCAAATCCAGACGGTCCGCTATCGCGCACGTCCGCTTTTGGACAGCAACTGGCTATCCCAGCATAAGCGCAAAGCAGCTTTCCCCATAGCTCAGCCCATGACCACCGCGGTTCGGGCACCGAAGACTTTCCGACGCCTCGCGGCGTCCGAAACTCTCAACGATTCGAGACGGTCCGCTCATAGCGGCAAATCGTCAAAAGCGGTCGAACACTGCGTCAACACGTCCAATGACGCTCGATTGAATGAGACTGCCGGCCTTGCCGTAGCGGCGCGCCGATCGATAGCGAATCCGGTTCAGAAACGGCCGCGAGAATAAATTTACGCAGCCTATTGCGCAATAACCTGCGTAACTCTATCGGGTATCCATGAGCCAGCGCGAATTTTACGATAATCCCGTTGTCCAGAAGGCTTACACGGCAAAGAAGCTGCTCGACCTTGCGTTTCTGATCCAAGGGCAGGTGACCGAAGTTTACGCCCACAAAGGCATGATCTTTCCAGTCAGCTGCTCCTCCACCCTGCTTTTCCTAAGCAAGCGCGGGCCGGCATCGGTGACTGAGATAGCGCGTGCATTGCAGCATCCACATCAAACGGTCGCGCAGCATATCGCGACGCTCGGAAAGCTTAACATCATTGACAAGCGTGCCGACGAAACCGACCGGCGCCGTATCGAATATGTCCTGACCAATGTCGGCATGACGCAGGCCGAGCTTCTCGACGCCTATAATATAGAAGCGGCCGAGGTTTTCGAGCGACTGAACCGCGATATCGGAACCGACCTTGGCGATGTGCTGGACGTTGGAATCGCCGCCCTCAAACACCGAACCATGGTCGATCGCTTTTGGGATTTGTTCGAACTGGGATCTGCGAAATCATGAAAAAGACGCTCTACCTTCTTCTCGTCCTCGCGGTCATCGCCATTGGTTATTGGTTTCTTGCGCCACGGCAGTCGGTGGTTTCGGACGCGGCGAAAAACTTCGACGGTTTCGCGACCGCGCTGATCGAGGAGCAGGCGATCCCCGGCCTCGCGATTGCAGTCGTGAAGGACCGAAAAATTGTCCACATGCGGGGCTATGGGTTCGCCGACCTTCGGTCGCACACGGCGATGACGCCGGACACGCCGATGAACATCGCCTCCATCAGCAAACCGATCCTGGGGATCGTCCTCTTGCAATTGCGCGACAAGGGACGGCTTGATCTGGATGCGGACGTCAACGGCCTGCTGCCGTTTCGTGTCGAGAATCCTCACGCCGGGGGTCGCCCGATCACCATCCGCCAACTGGCGACGCACACGTCGGGCATCGCTGACTATTATGACACCGCAGATTATGAGCCCGGCATGGATTCGCCGACGCCGCTGACCATGTATTTGCGAAGCCTCCTGTCGCCCGAAGGCGCACGATACGACGGAGGTGCTCATTATCTTGATGCGAAGCCCGGGACGGTGCGCGAGTATAGCAACCTGGGCGCCGGGGTTGCGGGGGCGGTCGCCGAGCGCGCGGGCGGTGCGCCGCTCGCCGCGTTGGCGAAAGATAATATATTTGTACCGCTCGGAATGGCGAACAGTTCGTGGCTGCTCGCGGACTATCCAGCCGGCAAGCTCGCGACCCGATACGAGGTGTATCAATGCCTCCCTTACACCAGCCTTTGCGCGAGCACGGGGGAGCCCAAGCGCAACTACCTGATCGGCAAGATATTCCGTCCAGCGCGCACGGATCGCCGCATCAAACCCTATCCGCAATTCGGCAATCCCAATTATCCCGATGGCGGGGTGAATGCGTCGGCCCGCGATTTGACGCTGCTGGCGCAAAGCCTGTTGGCGGGTGGCAAGACAAACGGCGGCCGATTGCTTTCGCCTGCTTCCTTCGGGGAGATGCTGAAGCTGCAGCTACCGCCAAATATCGACGACCGGCAGCGGTTTTTCTGGCGCGATCGCGACGGTATGACCGGTCATGCCGGATCGGACGAAGGGGTTTACACCAGCTTCTACTTTGACCGGGAGCAGGGTGACGCCATTATCGTACTGATGAACCGAACCCCGGACCTGGAGACCGAAAATACCATGGCCCGCTTGTTTGTACGCATCAAAACGGACCTGTTGCGCCGATAGTTCAGGTCGGGCCTGTGCCGCACTATTCGCACAATGCACATGTAATTGCCTGCTGTCGTCCGGACCTACCTGAGCCGCCAGCAATGGGGAAGTCTGGCCGCTAGCGGACGAGCTGCTTTCCGGGAAACGAAGCCGGAAAGCAGCCGTGGACCGACCTAGGACATCGCTAGTATCCTCCCGTCCATCGTATCGTCGGCAAGGCGCGCGACCCACGGACTCGCAGGCTTGTGAAATCGCCGTTCGGCAACCAGAGCGGCGGCGGCGGACGTCATTTTGCCGCGTTTTGCCGCGTGGAGCGCGGTGAGCGACAAAATGTCGCGCTGTGCATGGGACCCGCCAAAACGCGCCGCCGATCCGCGGATCGCGATCAACGCTTCCGCAGCCTCGGCATAGCGTCCTTCCGCAAAGGCGACCAGGGCGGCGGCCACCGCAAGGCCGACCGATCGTGCAACGAGCGCATTGTCGTCGTCCTGATCGGCGGCCCGCGTCAACGAAGCGAGGCAGGATCGCGCATCGTCGAGGCGCCCGGCCCCGATGAAGGCCATGATCGCATGGCAATCGTTGAACGCGTACCACCGGTCGTCGCGCGCGCGCTGCCAGCGATCGGCAAGTCGCGCAAACCGGTCGCCGGTGTCGACATTGTCGAGGTGCAGCCGCCACAGCAGGGCGGAAGCATCGATCCACTGGAGCAGCGCATCGCCGTCCGGATCGGGCCGGATATGGCTGTCATAAAGCGCCAGGGCAGCGTCATGCTCGTTGCGATCGAGATGAAGCAGCGCGAGATGCCACCAATTGTGATAGGAAAAGCCGCATTCGGCCGCCATCGCTTCGTCGTTGCTGTTGAGCCACGCTATCCCGCTTTCGGTATTGCCGCGCATCTCGTGGACATGCGCCACCGCATGCAGCGCCCAGGCATCGCGCGGATCGATCGCCACCGCCTCGGTACCGAAAGCTTCGGCGCGGCCATAATCACCGCACTCCTCGATCCCGAAGGCCGCCATGCCGAGCACCGCGTGATAGCCGTCATCGCCGCGCCCGAACGCACGCAGGGCCTGAAGCGGTCCATCGCGCAGGTCGGATGCACGACCGAGATAGAAATGACCCAGATGCGCGGTCTGGAGCGCCATCATGTCGCGCGGATTGTCGCGCGCAATCGCCATGAATTCGCTCACGCCGCGTTCGATTCGTCCGCGCGCCCAGTGGGCCGCCGCCGTCAGGTGCGCGCGTTCGTCGTCGGTGCCGCCGCTAGCGACACCCGCTTCGAGCGAACGCTCGGTTTCCTCGAGATAGGCGCGGTCGCCCTGCTGGACGAGGATCTGAGCCCGCGCCGCCCAGGCCATGGTAAAATCGGGATCCTCGGCGAGCGCCGCATCGAGTGCGGCGATCGGGTCGCCCCGGTAAAGGCGGTTGAGCAACAGCGCTTCGTCATAATGGGCGAGCGCAGACGTCGATGTCGTAGAGATGCGGTTACCGTAACGATCGTTCAACATTTTCGTGACTTTCCAGTGGTTGCCCGGCTTGCAAAAAGCTCGCCCGGGTGACGAGCCGATCAGCGAAACCGATCAGAGAATTTCCAGCCGGCCGTTCATGCGGATCGGCTGGTTGAGGTTGAAGAAATTGGGCGACGTCTTCATCACCGCCTGGTGGATGGCGTCGAACTGCTCGGCCGTGCCTGTCCCGCCGATGCGCACGGTATAATCGAGCTCGCGGTATCCGGGCGAGACATTGTCGTCGAGGCCTAGAAAGCCGCGAAGGTCGAGCTGGCCATGGGTCTCGATCTCGACCGCTTCGAGCTCGATTCCCTGCAGCGCAGCGTTGGCGACATAGCCGACCATCATGCAGGCATTGAGCGCGGTCATCAGCAGTTCCTGCGGATTCGGCGCCGTATTCTGACCCATGAGCTCGCTTGGCTCGTCGGCGACGATCTTGAAGCGGCGTCCGACATGTTCGCCGGCAAACTCATAGCCTTCGATCGTCGTCTCGCTGCGCGTCTGGCCGGTCCAGCGCGTCTTGACGCGGAACCGCACGATCCCTTGGGCCGCATCCTCGCGGATGCTGTCGACCATCGCGCCAAGCGCGCCCAGATCGAGGCCATTGATGTCGGCGTAGGTGGTGGTTGCGACCATCTTTTAACTCCTTTTTGTTTCTCTTTAAAAATTCGGTTGATCAGAAATATGCTGGCGCCACGGCATCCAGCCTGGCCAATGCGGCAGGCGCTATCTGGCCGAGGGTGGCGCGGAACCGGGGATGGGACATGCCCGAACCGAGGAAGGTCCAGCGCGCCGCCTGCCGCTGTCCCGAGAGAAATTCGCCATGGCCGGCGCTGTCGAGTGTCCGGCCCGCGGCCCGCTCGAATATGCCGAGGTTGATTTCGGTCTGGGCGTCGAGCCCCGCGTCGAGATAGGCGACGATTTCGAGATATCCCGCGAACGCGCTTTCGATCGCGTCGGCATCGCGGCCCTGCGCAAGCGCCTCGACCATCAGCGTATCGAGCCGCGCGTGCATCGCCTCCTCGATCCAGTGATGGCGAAGAAGACTCTTGAACAGCGGATCGAGATCGGGGTCGCCGCGGACGCTTTCGACATAATGGGCCTGCGTCATCCATTCGATCTGCAGCACCGTCAGCGCCACCGACAGGGGATCGTGACCGAGCACCACGCGCGCGACTTCGGCGGGCGGACCGATCAGCGGGCAAGCGTGGCCGAACCCCGCCTCGAAAGCGGTGTGAAAGCGCTTGAACAGTTGGATATGCTTGGCTTCCTCGCTCGCGAACTGAAGCAGCGCGCGGGTCCGGTCATCGTCGTCGCCAAGCTGCGGCCGGGCATGATCGAGGACGAACGGCAGAATGAATTCTTCCACCAGCCCGAAGATGCCCAGATATTCGTGCGCACGGATATGATTGACCAGCAACCGCTCATCGGCATCGAGCGCCGTGAGCGACGACGCGCGCGCCAGGGCTTCGGGCAGAAAGGGCCGCGAGAAATCGAGGACGTCGTCGTCGCCGATGACGTCCTCGATCTGCCACGGCACCCGCTGCGATTCGGCGGCGCTCTTGAACGCGGCATCCAAATACATGGCTGGTCTCCTTGCCGCGTGGTCAGGCAACTGGCGTGGCGCTGCCGACGACCAGCAGGCTGCTCAGCACAGCGACCAAAAACGCCCCCAACATCGGGGCGAACGGGAAGTCGTTGTTCCTCATGTCGATACTCCTCATCTGCCAAGGCGGTCGTGGCCGCCGATGGCCTCTCTTCAGCCCCGGTCATGGGAATTGCCGTTGTAAAAAGCGTGTGAATTGCCGTGAGCGCGCGGATTTGCTACTTTCCACGGTCAATTCGGGGGCAAGATGACCTCGCTATCGCTCAACCTGTTGCGCGCGATGGAGCTGGAGCGCGACGGCTACCCCGTAGCGCTCCCTTCCTCGCGCAAGACGCGCGCGCTGCTCGCCTATCTCGCGGTCACCGGCCGCGCGGTGCGGCGCGACCATCTGTGCAGCATGCTGTGGGATATTCCCGACGATCCGCGCGGCGCGCTGCGGTGGAGCCTGTCCAAACTGCGCGGTGTCGTGGACGACGAACGGACGCGGCTCGTCGCAGACCGTGAGACGGTTCGGCTCGAATGCGCGGACATCGACATCGACTGGCGGCGGCTGGCCACGGTCGGCACCGACGATATCCGCAAGATCGACACCGTCGCCCTGAACCGCGCCGCGGCGCTTCAGGGCGAGCTGCTGGCCGATCTCGAGTTGCCGCGATGCGACGGTTACCAAGCGTGGCTGGCGGCGATGCGCGAGGATGTCCGGCGCTGGCAGGCGGCGATCCTGCGCGAACTGACCCGCCGTCCGATCGACCCCGAACGCGCGCTTGAAGTTGCGCGCCTATGGGTGGAAATCGATCCTTATGATGCGCTCGCCCGCGTTGCGTTGATCGACCTGCTCGATCGCACCGGCCGGCGAAGCGAGGCAGACGCGCAGCGTGCGCTGGGCGTCCGCAAGCTCGACGAAGCCGCGATCGCCGTTCCGACCGCGATGCGCGCCCCGGCCGCAGCTGGAGGAGCCAATATCGCTGAAACGGATGACGATTCCGACGCCCGGCTGCCCCTCCATCATGTCCGCTTCTGCACCGCCTCTGACGGAACGGGACTCGCCTATTCGGTAGTCGGCGAAGGCCCTGCGCTCGTGAAAACCGCGAACTGGCTCAACCATCTCGACTATGACTGGGAAAGTCCGATGTGGCGGCACTGGCTGCGCGCCATCATTCGCGAACGCAGGCTCGTGCGTTATGATGAGCGCGCCAACGGACTCTCCGACTGGAACACCGCCGACATCTCGTTCGACGCCTTTGTCGATGATCTTGTGAGCGTGGTCGATGCCGCCGGGCTCGATCGCTTCGACCTCCTCGGGATTTCACAAGGGTGCAGCGTGTCGATTGCCTACGCCGTGCGGTATCCCGAGCGGGTTCGCAGATTGATCCTTTTCGGCGGCTATGCCGCCGGCTGGCGTCTGCGCGGATCGACCGAGGAGATCGCGCGGCGCGAGGCGATGCTGACGTTGACGCGGCAAGGCTGGGGCCAGAATAATCCCGCCTTCCGGCAGATGTTCACCAGCCTATTCTTTCCCGATGCGAGCGCCGCCGATCACCAATGGTTCAACGAATTGCAGCGAATGTCGACCTCGCCCGATAATGCCGCACGACTGCAGGAAGCATTTGCCCTCATCGACGTTCGCCCGCTGCTGGAACAGGTGTCGGTGCCGACACTGGTTCTGCACGCGCGCGACGACGCGGTCATACCATTCGCCGCTGGTCGCGAGCTCGCGGCGCGCATCCCGAAAGCCGAATTCGTGGCGCTCGAGAGCCATAATCATCTCCTGCTCGAAAATGAGCCTGCGTGGGAGCGCGCAATCGAGCGAATTCGAGATTTTCTGGCTTAGACTGGCCGTTAGCGGATTGGCGGCTTTTGGGTTCAGATATTGGGAAGCTGACATCCGCCCCTGCCTTTCTCCGGCTTGACCCTCGCGGCGAGATATGCTGCGCGATGCGTCTTTTGGCGCTGCCGTACAATTAACTTCCTGCGCGCCCGCCTAACAGCGCCGGGCGACCCAGGAGAGCTCTTCCTTTCAGGAAATCAGAGATCTTCATCTGACGTCCGCCCGGTTCCAATCGTGCGGGCGTCTTTTTTTGAGCGCAAATCGAACAATCCGCCGACACCGCGTCGGAGGCTCACAGGCGAGGGCTGATTACGTCGACAGAACACGCGGCAAGATGCCAAGCCATATCGATGCCTCACCGACGTCTTACAATCCCGTCGCAAGACCCCATATCATACTCATCGCGTCACTCGTGCACGTAGGCCGCCGCGACTGAGAGACATGGTGCTCCCGCTTACACGCAGGGGACCCGCGCCATGACTTCGCAAACAGATCAAAACAAGTCGCCAGCATCGCCGATTTCAACGCCCGCCAAAGGCCGATCAGGTGGCTTCTTTCGCAAGAGTCGCACGCCGCTGCCAGCTGGCGATGCCGGCCGCCAAGGGGATATCAGCCAGCTCGCTTTCCTGACCATGGGTGGCCGCGATCCCGCCATTGCATTTCTCAATGGCGACAATGCGGAACTCGGCGGTCGGCCGCTTGCGATCGCGACCGCGAGCGCAGAAGGATATGAGCGCGTCGCCGCAGCGATCCGTTCATCGTCACGCGATCCGGGTTTCGAATGAGCCGCGCGATGAACCTCGCGCTGCCCGAGGCGGAGGTGAAGCGGCTCTGTCAAGAACAGGGTGTCAGCATCAGCGCGATCGAACCGCTGCGATCCGGCGGCAAGCGGCTCATTTGTACGACAGGCGTCGGCGCCGAGGAAATGCGCCTCAGGCTTCGCGGACATGTGATCGACGGCGAAGTGACGCGCCATCGCTTCTATCGCCCGCCCGTTCCGAACGACCATATTCGCTAAGAAAAGAGCGAGTAAATCCTGCTCTGATCATATGTGGACCTTTCTAAAATCTTCCATGATCCAGCGTAATAAATGCGTCCGTCCCGCGGCGCAGACCCTTGGCACTAATGTAAGAAATCAAGGAATTCCTTGACATTTATATAGTCCCGGCGCATACGGATTTTGCTAACGTCGCCTGCGACGGAATTTTGATGCCCCTTACCGGGTCTATTTCTTCCCTTCTCACGCTTCCAGCTCTGTCGGTGCTTTTGCCGGCGGATACTCTGTTTTCGTGAAAGGAAACAATCATGCCGATCGGCAACGTAAAATTCTTCAACTCCGACAAGGGCTATGGCTTCATCGCGAACGCGGATGGTTCGGGCGACAGCTTCGTTCACATCTCCGCGGTCGAGCGCGCCGGCATGGCGACCCTCAACAAGGACCAGCGTGTCAGCTATGAGCTCGAGACCGGCCGCGATGGCAAGGTTTCGGCCGTCAATCTCGAAGCGGCCTGACGCTTTAGATGGCCAAGGAAGAGGTCCTCACCTTTGAGGGCATGATCGACGAGATTCTGCCCGACGGGCGCTTTCGCGTCATACTCGAAAATGGCCACCGTCTCATTGCCTACACAGCCGGCCGGATGCGGCGTTTCCGCATCCGGTCGGTTGTCGGCGACGCCGTGCGCGTCGAAATGACACCCTATGATCTGACCAAGGGCCGCATCGTCTATCGCGATCGCGGTCCGGGCAGTCCGGGCGCCCCGAACAAGCGGCGCTGACACCAGATTTCAAGAAGACCGACATGTTTCAGACTATCAGTATTTTCCCGAGCCTCTCTGCCCTTCCGCTAGCAGGAAAGCCGATGCAGCCCAGCCAACGAGCGCGGCCCTCCTCGACGCTCTCGCGGCGCGAACTCAGACGCCTCATCGCCCACATGATCGATTGATCGAAAGGATAGCAGCATGGCCGCAACAGCAACGAGTGAACATTATCGTGAGCAGGCCGAGCGCTGCGAAGCCGACGCCGCCGCGTCCGATCTTATGGAGGTGCGAGACCGCAACCTGCGCTCGGCCGCCGCCTGGCATGCCATGGCGAGCAGGCAACAGAAGTCCGAGGCAGCACGCGCCGAAAAGAATCGGCTTGCCGAAGCAGTGCAAGCCGAGTGCCTTGCCTGAGCAGGGCCACGCATTCCCGGACCGATTAAGGACGAAGCCATGGATATGAACCAGCTTTTCTATCACCATCAGATTGCGTTGATGGCTGCCGGTCGCGCACGCCAGTCTGGCCACGCCACTGCAAATTTCGATCTCGCGCGCCATTATGCGAAGCGCATCAACCGCTTCCGCGAAGGTCGCGGTCTCGCGCCGAACTTCCTTGGCTACAGTGTTGCGGAAGGATCGGTTGCAGCCTGATCGCTGCCAGTGAACCTCAAGGGAGCACGATATGCGAGAGACGATAGCCGCCGGAGAGAAGGAGGATCGAGGCAGAAAAGCCCCTGTGCAGCCTTCAGAACACGTGCCGCCTCATCCCGATCCCGCGCGGCAGATTCCCGAGAAGACCAATCATATAAACGGTCACTCTCCCAAACCCACGTTACAATAGTCCGACATCTGCAGGCTATCGATCGATAGCTACTGCTGGCCGGTTGCGGTCTGTCCGGTCTTGGCTGCCGCTTCTGGAAAGCAGACATTACAAGCGAGCTCCGACCGAAGGATCTATGTTCTCAAGCCAGCATCGACTGCTGAGCAAAGATTCCCGCCATCGCACCTTGCCATGATGCCGTGGTGACCGAAGGAAGTTGCGGATTGGTAAGATCACCTGCGGCGTAGATTCCGGGCACACTGGTTTCTCGGCGCTCGTCGACCTTGAGGACGATGCCGAGGGGCGTCGCGACCGTTGCGAGGCCAAGAGCTTCGTGCAGGTTTGCGGACGGCTTGTTCCGCGGATGCGCGAACAGGATATCGACCGAAATCCTGGAGCCGGTATCGACTTTCACGACGGCGCCATGATCCCCATGACGAACGATTTCGGCGATCCGGCCATCGACGACGGCTACGCCGCGGCGCGCCAGATCGGCTCGGATTTCGGGAGCGATTTCGTGACCGTCGGTCAGGACCGTCAGCCTGTCGGTCCAGTCAAGGAACAGCCGCGCCTGATTGTGCGACTGCGGGCCGGACCAGACGAGGCCCCAATGCTGGCCGGCGACTTCAAACCCATCGCAATAAGGACAAGGCACGATCGACTTGCCCCAGCCTTCGGCAAAGCCCGGCACTTCGGGCATCTGGTCGGCGACGCCATAGCTCAGGATCAAGCGGCGCGCGACGAGGCTTTCGCCATCGGCGGTGCGAACGGAAAAATCGTCGATCTCGCCGGAAATGCCGTCGGCCCGCGCGTTGACTAGCTTGATCGCGGGATAGCGCGCCAGTTGTCGCCGCGCCTCCGCGAGGATGTGGAGCGGCGGCTTGTGATCGTGACCGAGCATGCCGTGCGAGTGGTCGGCGAAGCGGTTACGTGGCAGGCCGGTATCGAGAACGGTGACCTTGCGGCGGGCACGGCCAAGCTGCAGCGCGGCGGCGAGGCCGGCAAAACTGCCGCCGATGATGATAACGTCATCCATGGTGATGAGCTCCGTGTTTATAAATTCGAAAGATCGGGCTTGCTGGATCGCATCAGCGTCGAGTGGCGGGCGCGGGGAAGAGCGGAAGGCAGAGCCTTGGCATCGCCGAGATGCCGCCCACGCAGCCGCGAGGCTGAAAGCCGCACGCGCCCACTTGGTTCAGCCCGGCGAATTGGCTGCATCCCATCCGCCGCCGAGCGCCCGGAAGGAAGCGATGGCGGCGCGAGCGGCAGCCGCCTTCGACTGGATCTCGGCATCGCGGCTGGCGAGAAACCGCTGATCGGCGTCGAGAACATCGAGCAGGCTTGAAACGCCGCCCTTGTATGCCGCGAGAGACGATGCGCGCGCCCTGGCGAGTGAAGCGACCCCTTGGCCGAGGATTTGCGCGCGAGCCTGTTGCTTGACGAGCGCCGAGAAGGCGTTCTCCACATCCTCGGAGGCCCTGAGCACGGTCAGGCGATAGGCCGCTAGCGCCTCTGCGTTGCGGCCCCGCGCGGCCGCAATCTCGGCGTCGATGCGGCCGAAATCGAACAGGCGCCAGCGCAGTCCGAGAATGCCGCTTGCCTGTGTGGCGTCGCCCCCGAACAGTCCGCCGACGCCCATGGTGGCCGTACCGAGCAGCCCACTTAGCGAGAATTTCGGATAATATTCGGCGATCGCGACGCCGATCCGCGCATTCGACGCGGCCAGCGTGCTTTCCGCCGCGATGATGTCCGGTCGCCGGCGAAGAAGCGCGGCGGGACCGCCGGCACCCGACACCGCCGGGACATCGGGAATTGGCGCGGCCGCCGCAAGCTCGGGTCGCGTGGAGCCCGGCTGAAGGCCGAGCAGCACGTCCAGCGCGTTCATCGCGGCGTCGAGATTCTGCTCGAGCTCGGGAATCCCGGCTTTGACTGCAGCCAGCGCGCCTTCGGCCTGACGCAGCTGCAACTCGGCCGCTACGCCCTTGCGATACTGGAGCGCGATCAGGTCGACCAACTGCTGCTGGATCTGCGACTGATCGCGCGCGACGTCGAGCCGCGCCTGCAGGCTGCGGATCGCAACATAAGTGTCGGCGGTCTGCGCTGCGACCGAGAGCCGCGCTGCGGCTGCCCCCGCCGCTGATGCCTGCCACTCGGCGCGTGCGGCGTCGCGCGCCGCGTCCTTGCCTCCAAAGATATCGACCTCCCAGCTCGCGCCGAGATTGATCTCATAACTCTGCGCCTCCCGCTCGAAGCCGGGAAAGGCACTGGCAATGCGCCCCTGCGGGGTATCGAGCGACTGGTAATTTTCGCTCGCCTGGCCGGAGATCTGCCCGGACGGGAGCAGATCGGCCTTCGCGTGGCGCAGCGCGGCACGCGCCTGGATGACGCGCGCGCTTGCCTGCTGCAGGTCGAGATTCTGGGCCAGCGCGCGTTCGACCAGCCTCGCGAGCAGCGGATCGTTGAACGAGCGCCACCAGTTCACTAGATCGACTTTCGCCGCGTCGGATGTGGCGGCCTCCACCGCGGGGCTGCCCATGAAGGCGGCCGGCACGGCCATCTCGGGCGCAACATAAGACGGCCCGACGGCACATCCTCCGAGCAGCGCCGCCATCGTGACAGCGCTCAGGGTCCAGGATAAAGGTCGCATGCTCTTGTCCGTCCGCAATTTTCAAGAACCAACTCGTGATATGTGACCAGTAACGTTATCGGTCACAATTTGTCAATCGGGACTTTTGGCGCTATGGCGGCTGCATGAAGACACAGAGCACAATCAAGGTCGCCGCTCGCGGGCCTGCAGAGCATTCGGTGCGGGACCAGATCGCCAAGGCCGCGCGCGAATGCTTCGCCCATTATGGCTATGACAAGACGACCGTGTCCGATCTCGCGCGCGAGATCGGTTTCTCCAAGGCTTATATCTATCGCTTCTTCGAATCGAAGCAGGCGATCGGCGCGGCGATCTGCGGCGAATGTGTGGACGACCTGTATCGGCAGGTCCGCGAAGCCGTCGACCGAGGCGAGGACGCTACCGACAAAATGCGCCGATTTTCGAGGACCGTGACAACTGCCACCGTCGAATTGCTCTTCACCGATCGCAAGCTCTACGAGATCGCGGCCCATGCATCGTCTGAAAACTGGGAGGTCGTCCGGGTCTATTCGGAACGCCTGCAGGACCTGCTCGAAGAGATATTGAAGGAAGGCCGCGAGAACGGCGAGTTCGAGCGCAAGACCCCGCTCGACGAAACCCGCCGGTCGATCTTCTATGCCCTCAAGCCCTTTATCGATCCGGTTTTCCTCGAACGCAGCCTCGACCTCCTGCCTGATGCGCAGACCGAGGTAACAGGCCTGGTGCTGCGGAGCCTTGCGCCCTGAGCAAGTCTGGCAAGTGACTAGTTGACATATTGGTCACATGGTGACATCTGCATCTTCCTGAACAGGAGGAAGCTGCGTGTCGTCATTGCCTTTTGCCCGAGCGATCGGAATCCTTGGTGTGGCAGCCGTCGTGCTCGCCGGGTGCGGTAAAACGGAGACCGACCCCCGCACCATGCCGCCGCTAGTCCGCACAGCCACGGCCGGCGCGACCAAGGGCAACTCCCGCGAATTCACCGGCATCGTCGGCGCACGCGTGCAGAGCGACCTCGGCTTTCGGGTCGGCGGCAAAGTGGTGGCGCGGCTCGTCGACGCAGGCCAGACCGTCCGCCGCGGCCAGCCGCTGATGCGGATCGACCCCACCGACTATGCGCTTGCAGCGCAGGCGGCCGCGGGCACGGTCGCGGCCGCGCGCGCACGCGCCGCGCAGACGAGCGCCGAAGAGGCACGCTATCGCGATCTTGTATCGGCGGGCGCGGTTTCGGCATCGGCCTATGACAAGGCCAGAGCGGACGCTCTCGCGGCGCGCGCGCAGCTCTCGGCGGCCGAGGCGCAGGCGAACGCCAGCCGGAACGATACCGACTATACGCTGCTGGTAGCCGACGCGGACGGCGTCGTCGCCGAAACGCTCGCCGAGCCTGGACAGGTGGTCGCTGCCGGCCAGATCGTGGTGCGGCTGGCGCGCTCGGGGCCGCGCGAGGCGATCATATCGTTTCCCGAGGACCTCCGCCCCGCCATCGGCACCGTCGCCGAGGCGTCGACCTACAGCGGCCTTACAGGACAAGCTACCCTCCGGCAGCTTGGCGATGCCGCCGATCCGGCAACCCGGACATTCGAGGCACGCTTCATCCTGGGAGGCGCACCTGCCGCGGCCCCGCTCGGCTCTACCGTTACCATCAGGCTTCTCTCCCCCGGCACCAAGGATCTCCTCACTATCCCCCTTGGTGCAGTCGACGACCGCGGACGCACTCCGGGCGTCTGGGTCGTCGACACCAAGGGAGGTCCGAAGGTCCGCTTTCGGCCGGTCAAGCTCGTCTCGATCGGCGAGGAAAGCGCGACGATATCGTCCGGCCTCAAACCCGGCGAGCGCTTCGTGGCGCTCGGCGCGCACTTGCTCCATCCCAATCAGAAGGTTCGCATCGCGGCGGGAGCGGTCCGTTGAGCGAGGCGACCGACAAGCCCGGCCGGTTTAATCTTTCGGCAATCGCGGTTCGCGAACGGGCGGTCACGCTCTTCTTCATCATCGCGATCAGCCTGGCCGGGATCGTCGCCTTCCTGAATCTCGGGCGGGCCGAGGATCCGAGCTTCACGATCAAGCAGATGACGGTCGTGACCGCCTGGCCGGGCGCCACTGCACAGGAAATGCAGGACCTGGTGGCCGAGCCGCTCGAAAAGCGGCTGCAGGAGCTGCGATGGTATGATCGCAGCGAGACATTCACCCGGCCTGGCCTCGCTTTCACCACCCTCGTCCTCCGCGACCAGGCGCCGCCGTCCGAGGTCCAGTCGGAATTCTACCAGGCGCGCAAGAAGATCGAGGATGAAGCCCCGAAGCTGCCGCGGGGCGTCCTCGGTCCGTTCGTCAACGACGAATATGGCGACGTCACCTTCGCGCTCTATGCGCTGAAGGCAAAAGGCGAGCCGCAGCGCGCTCTCGCACGCGAGGCCGAGACGCTGCGCCAGCGCTTGCTGCACGTGCCCGGCGTCAAGAAGGTCAATATCGTCGGCGAGCAGCCTGAACGCATCTATGTCGAGTTCGCCGAGGACCGGCTGGCGACGCTCGGCGTCTCGCCGCGCGCGATCTTCGCGGCGCTCGCGCAGCAAAATCTCGTGAGCCCGGCGGGCGCGATCGAAGCCAAGGGGCCGCAGGTCCAGGTGCGGATCGACGGCGCGTTCGACGATCTCGAGAAAATCCGCGACCTGCCGGTGGTCGCGAACGGCAAGACGCTCAGGCTCGCCGATGTCGCCGAGGTCCGGCGCGGCTATGAAGACCCGGCAACCTTCCTCATCCGCAGCGAAGGCGAGCCCGCGCTTCTCCTCGGCGTCATCATGCGCGAGGGCTGGAACGGCCTCGATCTCGGCAGGTCGCTGAAGGCCGAGATTGCCGCCATCGCGTCAGAGATGCCGCTCGGCATGTCGCTGACCCGGGTCACCGACCAAGCGGTGAACATATCGGCCGCTGTCGACCAGTTCATGCACACCTTTCTCGAAGCCCTTGCGATCGTGATGATCGTGAGCTTCATCGCGCTCGGCTGGCGCGTCGGCCTCGTTGTCGCGGGCGCGGTGCCGCTGACGCTTGCGATCACGCTCGTCATCATGTGGGCAACCGACCGGGTGCTCGATCGCATCACGCTCGGCTCGCTAATCCTCGCGCTCGGCCTGCTCGTCGACGATGCGATCATCGCGATCGAGATGATGGTCGTCAAAATGGAAGAAGGCTACGACCGCATTAAGGCGTCGGCCTATGCGTGGAGCCATACTGCGGCGCCCATGCTAGCGGGAACGCTGGTGACGGTGATCGGCCTCATGCCTGTCGGCTTCGCGCGCTCGACGGCGGGCGAATATGCCGGCAACATCTTCTGGGTCGTCGGCTTCGCCCTCATCGCCTCCTGGTTCGTCGCGGTAATCTTCACGCCCTATATGGGGGTCAAGCTTCTCCCCGCGATCAAGCCCGTCGAAGGCGGCCACGCCGCGATCTATGAGACGCCCCGCTACCAGAGACTGCGCGGCTGGATCCGTTGGGCGGTCGAACATAATAAAAAGGTTGCCCTCGCCACGCTCGCCGCGCTCGTCGTCTCGGGCATGAGCATGGCGCTGGTGAAGAAGCAGTTTTTCCCGACGTCGGACCGTCCCGAGGTCCTCGTTGAAATCCAGATGCCGAAAGGCACGTCGATCGAACGGACGAGCGCGGCTACCAAAGAGGTCGAGACCTGGATCCGGCGCCAGCCCGAAGCGAAGGTGGTTACCGCCTATGTGGGGCAAGGCGCACCGCGCTTCTTCATGTCGCTGGCGCCCGAACTTCCCGACCCCTCCTTCGCCAAGATCATCGTCCTCACATCGTCCGAGGAGACCCGCGACGCGCTCCGGGACCGGCTACGAAAAGCGGCGGCCGAAGGCCTGGCGCCGGCGGCCCGGGTGCGAGTGACGCAGCTCCTTTTCGGCCCGCCCTCGCCCTACCCTGTCGCCTTCCGGGTGAGCGGCCCCGATGTCGGCAAGCTGCGCGACATCGCCGACAAGGTCAGCGCGATCATGGTAGCCGACCCGATGATGCGCACGGTGAACACCGATTGGGGCGAGAGGGTACCCACGCTCCGCTTCGTCCTCGACCAGGACCGCCTCCGCGCCTTCGGGCTGACCTCATCCGACGTCGCCGAGCAGCTGCAGTTCCTGCTCTCGGGCGCCACGGTATCGCAGTCGCGCGAAGATATCAGGATGGTCGATGTGGTCGCCCGCTCGGGCGGCGGACAACGGCTTGATCCGGCAAGGGTCGGCGACTTCACGCTGACAACAGCGGACGGACGGCGCGTTCCGGTCAGTCAGATCGGCAAACTCGAGCTTCGCATGGAGGATCCGATCCTGCAGCGCCGCGACCGGGTGCCGACCATCACGGTCCGCGGCGATATCGCCAACGGACTGCAGCCTCCCGACGTTTCGACAGCGATGTTCGAGAAGCTTAAGCCCGTCATCGATACGCTGCCCGCAGACTATAAGATCACGATGGGCGGCTCGATCGAGGAGGCCGGCAAGGCGAACGCCGCGCTGGCACCGATCTTCCCCATCATGATCCTCCTCATGATGATCGTCATCATGCTCCAGGTCCGCCAGTTCTCGGCGATGGCGATCGTGCTGCTGACCGCGCCGCTTGGCCTCATCGGCGTGGTTCCGATGCTGCTGCTGACCGGCCAGCCCTTCGGCTTCAACGCCATTCTTGGCCTGATCGCGCTCGCGGGCATCTTGATGCGCAACACGCTGATCCTTATCGGGCAGATCGAGGACAATCTGCGCGAGGGGCGCACGCCTTATGACGCGGTCGTCGAGGCGACGGTACAACGTGCCCGCCCGGTGATCCTCACCGCGCTCGCCGCGGTGCTTGCCTTCGTCCCGCTCACGACATCGGTGTTCTGGGGGTCGATGGCGTTCACCCTGATCGGTGGCACGCTGGGCGGAACGATCCTCACCCTCGCCTTCCTGCCGGCGCTCTACTCGCTCTGGTACCGCATCCGTCCCGACGGAGACCGCGAAGCTCCGCGATCGACACCGGCGCCGGCGTAGCCAACACAGGGCAGCCAACCCGGCTCCAGCTCTGCGGGCGTCGCTTTTACCGAAGGAGACAAATCATGGCCTTCCGCCGAATATTGGCCCGCCTCTGGCAAAATATCGTCCTGTTCGGCGAGGCGCTTGACCATGACCCCCAGTCCGAAATGGCGGAGGGGATCGATCGCCTGGTCGCGGCGCGGAGGAAAGATCGGGCCGAACTAACCGCGATCGCCAACCGGGTCGAAGCACTGGCGGTCGAGGTTCGCGGTCCTGACGAGCAAGTGAGCAGCGCCGGCTGACCCGGGGCAAGCTTTCAAGTCGCTATCGTGAGTGGCTCGATAAGTGCGGATATCATCCTGATTGCGCCCTCGCCCGCGACCGACTTCGATTATCTGAGCAGAACTGGCTGGTGGCGGACTGTTCGCTTCAAGTTCCAGATGTTGGATAGCTGACATGGCGTAGCCGTCTCGTCGCGAGAAGCATAATCACAAAATGCTCTCGCTACGATTTCACGAAGGAGCGGAGGTCATCGAAGATTTGATCCCAAAGCGCATTACTCATCTCATATCTCACTATATGGCGTATGAAGAAGGCCCCTTCCGCAGCCAGAAATGCGATGCGAAGGCGGCGCTCTTCGTCGTCGAACGCCTCAAGCTCGTTACTACGGGATCCATACCACTTAGTTACAGTATCGCTCTGTGCGTCAGATCCGGCCAGCGCCGTCATGAGTGAAGCGACGCGTCTCACGGACTCTTCGCTCTCAGTTCCCAGGGTTTCAATATGTGCCTGCGTTCTCCGCTGGGGCGTTGGCGTGTCTCCGGCTATCGCTTGATATCGCGCCGTCTCAGCCTGCAACCATCGCGCCAGCATCGCGTCGATGAGAGCTTCGCGCGTGCCGAATACGGATTGGACACTGGCTTTAGGCAGCTTTGCTGTGGCCGCAAGGGTTCCGAACGAAAGTGCGCTAGCACCAGATGACGAAACGATCTCCTCTGCGAGATCGATCAGTCGTTCACGATCAATGACTCGTGGCCTACCCATAAATGCCTCTTGAAATAGTTATCATATGCTCGTATCTAAACTGGCGAACAGCGATGTAAAGGCTTTAGATTGCGAGACGTGCAAATGTTCGATGACCGTAAACAGATAGTGATTGTCGGTGCGGGTTTCGGAGGCCTGGCTGCGGCGAAAGGGTTTGTCGGTGCCGACGTCGATGTGACTCTGATTGATCGGTCAAACCATCACCTCTTTCAGCCCCTCCTCTATCAGGTGGCAACGGCTGCGCTGAATCCATCGGATATTGCCTCCGCCACACGAAGCCTATTCAGACAAGCGGACAATGTGCGCGTCCTTATGGACGAGGTGAAGGACGTCGATACAACGGCCAATCAAGTCGTGACGTTGCACAGCGGCAAGATTGGCTATGACTATCTCATTCTCGCGACCGGAGCCGACTACAGCTTTTTCGGCAACGACGCTTGGGCCAAGCATGCGTTCGTGCTTAAAACAATGGACGATGCACTGGGTATCCGCGAACGCCTGTTGGCCGCGTTCGAGCAGGCTGAACTTGAGAATGATCGAGCGGCGCGCCGGCGACTCCTGACCTTTGTCGTCGTTGGAGGCGGCCCAACGGGCGTCGAAATGGCCGGCGCCATTGCGGAACTTGGGCGCGTAACGCTCGCGGCGGAATATCGCCGCGTACAGCTCGACGATATCCATATCATCCTCGTCGAGGCAGGAGATCGGCTGCTCGCCGCATTCGATCCTGGTCAGTCAGATTGTGCTCTCGCAGCCCTGTCGCAGCTCGGAGTCAACGTTCGCTTGAACGCGTCGGTCGAACAGATCGATTCTCACGGCGCCCTCGTCAACGGCCGAGCCATTTCCACGGCGAATATCATCTGGTGCGCCGGGACAAGAGCGCGCGACGCCGCTGCATGGATCGGCGCCAGCACCGCTAAGAATAACGCCATCTTTGTAGAGCCGGATTGTTCCGTACCGGGTCACCCGACAATCTTCGCAATCGGAGATGGCGCGAGCTATCGTGATGCGAGCGGCCGTTCCCTCCCCGGTCTCGCGCCGGTCGCAAAACAGCAGGGAAGATATGTCGCCCGCCTCATTCGAGCCTCGCTGGAAGGAGGTCCGAATCCCGGTTCATTCCGCTATCACAACTGGGGGATGATGGCCGTCATCGGCCGATCGCGAGCCGTGGCGGACTTCGGGTGGATGAAGATCAATGGCTTTGCGGCATGGCTGCTATGGTCGATGGTGCATCTGTTCCTGCTGATCGACTTCCGAAGCCGCAGTTCGGTATATCTCTCCTGGTCCTATGCCTGGTTCACGCGCGGGCGGATCGCCCGCCTTCTGACACGAAAAAATGGGCCAAACTTTCAACCTCTGCATGCAGGAGAAGCATCGTCATGAGCTGGATTTATCTCGTATTGGCCGGACTGTTCGAAATCGGCTGGCCCGTGGGCCTGAAAATGGCCCAGACGCCAAGCACACGTCTAAGCGGCATCGCTATCGCTATCGTTTTCATGGGTATCAGCGGCGTGCTGTTATGGCTCGCGCAACGCACCATTCCGATCGGGACGGCCTATGCTATCTGGACGGGGATCGGTGCAGCAGGGACCTTCCTTGTTGGTGTGCTCATTTACAACGATCCGACTTCGTTTGCGCGGTTTGCCGGTGTCGGTCTGATCATCTCGGGCGTGATCACTTTGAAGCTTGCACATTAAAGGCAGCGGGCTCGGATAAGTCTGACCGCCAGCGACAGTCATCTTTTGGAACCAAGTCCGCCAATGGCGGACACTGGTCGGTTCCGCTCAGACCTTTGACTCAGCCGATGCACTGAGCTGAGTGCGGACATCTTGTATCTCCCGGATACCCACTCGATGGGATGCGTACGTAGCCGCCTACAGTATGGGCACCCGACGCTTGCGCGCGGTTTACCAAATCAAATCATCAGCGACCGCCTCGCCCGTCCAGAGCGCCAGCCCACCAATTGACACATAACGTTTAGTGTCATATGACCAAATCAACAGAGCGGTAGAAAACCGCTAGAGACAAGCGATTCGGTCGCGGGAGAGTGAGATGGGACGCTGTTGCTGCACAGCCCCTTTGGCGCCAGCGCCAAAGCGTCGTCGACAAACAACGCACGAGCCTTGGGCTCATGTGAAAAGCGACCTTGATAGTCGCATGCGGGCGCAGCCCGCCAAGCGTTAGACTCCAATACAATCCGAGAAGATAACAACCTGGGAGGGTGACTGATGACCAAGAAGATGCTGCTTTGCGCCGGGACCGCGATACTCATGTCCAATTTGTCGGGAACGGCATTTGCGCAGACCGAAAGCGCTCCCGTCGATGAGGCCAGCGCACCGGCCGATGGTGAGATCGTCGTGACCGCGCTCAAGCGAGCCCAGAACCTTCAGGACATTCCGGCGGCGATTTCCGCTGTTTCGAGCGAGGATCTCGCGACGCGCGGGATCGACAATATCGAGAGCCTCACCGCGGCGGTGCCCAATCTCGATTTCGGCGAGCATGCCGGTACGACGCTGATCTCCATTCGCGGCGTCGGCTCGATCGTCGATTCCGGCGTGACCGAACCGACCGTCGCGACTTACATCGACGGCGTATTCATGCCGCGCGCGACGATGGGCTATCTGCGCGCCGTCGATCTTGACCGGATTGAGGTACTTCGCGGACCTCAGGGCACGCTTTACGGCCGCAACGCCACAGGCGGTGCCATCAACTTTATCGCGAAAGAGCCGACGCGCGACGTCACCGCAGGCGTCAATCTGTCGACCGGCAGCTTCGACGCGCTCGGCATCAGCGGCTATCTCTCGGGTCCGCTGAGCGATACAATCTCGATCCGGCTCAGCGGCGGTCACGAGCAGGACGACGGCTTCGTCCGCTGGCTGCCCGACAAGGGCCGCATCGGCAATATCAATAACGACTATGTCCGCGGCGCCCTTCGCTTCGAACCCAGCGACAATCTCACGGTCGATCTTTGGGCACGCTACGAAACGTCAAACGGTGGGGGAGCCTATCAGCAGCTTTTCACCCCGACCTTTCTGCCGACGACGGGGCAGACGACCGAGCCCAACCAGATTTATGGCGACTCGCCTTATGTTCTCAATTCGAAGACGTTCATTGCATCGGGCAAGATCGATCTGAAGCTGTCCGACAGCGTGTCGCTCCGCTCGGTTTCAGGCTACGTCGACCACAAGAATAATGTCGCGTTCGACGCCGATGCGACCGACGTCCCCTTCTTCTATGCAACGAACTTCAAGCGCCCGTCGGAGTCGTTCGGGCAGGAATTGTCGCTGATCGGCGAGAGCGGCAGTCTTGAGTGGATCCTCGGCGGCTATTATTTCACCGAGAAGGCCGGCAACGCCCTGCCCCTTGGCATCGGCGCAGCCGCGGCCGGCGGTTTCGGGGTCCTTCCCGATACGCAGCTGGTGCAGAGCGTCGACACCGATACGGACTCGATCGCCATATTTGCCGACGCGACCTATTCGGTTTCGGAGCGATTCCGCATCAATCTCGGGCTGCGGTTCAACCATGAGAAGAAAGATTTCTCGCAGGATCTGTTCCTGAACCTTCCCGACGGCACCGTCGTCCCGCTCGCCTCGGACGTGCAGTCGACGACTAAGGCGAACAAGTTCCTGCCGAAGGTCAATCTGCAATATGACTTCTCCGACGATGTGAAGGCCTATGCGCAATATTCGCGGGGCTTCAAATCGGGCGGAGCCAACCTCCCCGGAGGTGCCGGCGAGCTGCTCGGCGCTGCAGCCATTTACCGGCCCGAGGTGCTCGACGCCTTCGAGGTCGGCCTCAAGACGCAGACATCCGACCGGCGACTGACCGCGAATTTCGCGGCCTTCTATTATGATTATCAGGGCCTGCAGGTCACCATCACGCGGCCGCCCGCGGTAACGCTTGTCCAGAACGCCCCCGCAACCATTTACGGCGTCGAGGGCGAGCTGCGCTTCGAAGTCGCCGATGGCTTCACGCTCGATGCGTCCGCGAACTGGCTCCACGCGCGCTTCCGGGACTTTCTATCGATCGACGACGCCCGCCCGGCACTCGGGCAGATCAACCTCGACGGAATGGCGCTTCCGCACGCGCCGAATTTCTCCGGCTCGATCGGCGCGCAATATCGCGCCGAGCTGTCGGGAGGTTTCCTGTCGTCGCTTACCCTGCGTGCGGACGCGTCATATCGAAGCAAGAATGTCTTGCGCTACTTCGGTCAGCCGCAGGACGTCCAGAAGGGCTATGAGCTTGTCGATCTCTCGGCAACGATCGGCGCGCTCGACGACAAGGTTCGCCTTCGCTTCTTCGTGAACAATGTCACCGATCAAATCTATCGCCAGAATGCGACCTATCTCGTGACCGGCGCTTATTATGGCAATTACGGCCGCCCGCGCACCTGGGGCACGCAGCTCTCATTCGATTTCTGACGCGCTCGCGAAACAAGGGGGAAGCTGCGCGGCAGCAATGCCGCGCAGCTCTATTCATCGCTACGGCGAGCGAGAAAAGTCGCTCGCTCCATATCCAAAGGGAGCAAATTCATGTTCGACCTTGATGGCAAGGTGGCGCTGGTCACCGGAGCGGCAAAGGGCATCGGAGCCCATACGGCGCGGCTCCTTGCCGAGGCTGGCGCCACCGTCGTCGCCAGCGATATCGACCACGGAGGCGCCGCCCCCGATCGCGGGCGCTTCATCGCCCACGATGTCACCGATGGCGAACAGTGGAAGGCGGTGATTGCATCGGTCGAGGCAACCGAAGGCCGTCTCGACATTCTGGTGAACAATGCCGGCATGATATTGAACAAACCGGTCCTGTCGACGACGCTCGAGGAGTTCAGGCGTGTGCAGACGGTCAACGTCGAAAGCGTCTGGCTCGGAATGCAGACGGCCGCGGCGCTGATGGCCAGAAGCGGCGAAAGTTCGATCATCAACCTTTCGTCCATCTACGGGCAGATTGCCGGGCCGATGCAGGCGGCCTATTCCGCCAGCAAAGGTGCGGTCCGGATGCTGACCAAGGCCGTTGCGGTGGAATTTGCGCGTGCCGGCTATGGAATCCGCGTCAATTCGGTGCACCCAGGCCCGGTCGACACCGATCTCGGGCGCAGCGGGCTTGCGCCTGGCATCGCCGCGGGGCGCTTCGCCAGCGAGGCGGAAGCCAAGGCCTTTGTCGCGGCACAGTTTCCGATGGGGCGCTGGGTAGAGACCGCCGACGTCGCGGGCGTGATCCTGTTCCTCGCCTCTGATGCCTCGCGCTTCATGACCGGAACCGAGCTTACCGTCGACGGAGCTTACTCGATTCTCTGACGCCGGATGCGAGGCATGACATGACGGGCGGACTTGGATTGACCCTCCGCAAGGCCGAAATCGGCCTTCATGCGCGGCTCGATGCGTTGCGAAACCCGATTGCGCGCGCGGCCACCGACATCCCGTGGCATTGGCAAGCGATCACGGCGGAATGGATGACGGCGACGCTATGCCGTGACGTGGCCGGAGCGGAGATTACCGGGATCGTTCCAGCGGAAGGCTCGATCGGCACGTCGACGCGGCAGGCTTTCGACCTCTTGCTCAACGACAGCGCGCGCGCTGCCCGTGTCCCGGCGCGCGTCTTCACCAAGTCGACGCCGATGCTCAAACAGCGGCTTCTGCTCGGCAATTGCCTCTTCGCCGAAGTCGGCTTTTACCGCGACTTTCGTCCCCGGATCGAGATGGAGGCTCCGCAAGGCTATTGGGCCTGCGTCGCGAACCGCTCGCTGAGATCGATGATCGTCATGGAAGACGTCGTCGCGACGCGCCACGCTGTTTTCAACATGGACGGTGCCGCCGTCGCCTATGACGAGATGGCCGGACTCCTCACGTCACTCGCGCGGTTGCATGGCCGGTTCTGGCAGGATCGGAATCTCACTGCAAAGTCCTGGCTGCGGGACACGCCTTCCTATCTCGATGACAATCACCGCTTCCTGCGGATGAGCCACTGGGCCGGCGTCGGGATGACGATGGCACCGGAGCTTCTGCCCGTCGATGTCCGGGACCGGATCGACGAGATCTGGACGGGAATCGTACTTTGCAACCGGCGCGAGCGGGAAGCCGGCAGCTTTACGCTGCTTCATGGCGATGCGCATATCGCGCAGACCTACCGGACCGGCGACGGGAAGATGGGCTATTGCGACTGGCAGGTCATGTTGCGCGGGCCCTGGGCCTGGGATGTGAGCTATATCCTGACCACCGGACTGAATGTCGAAGACCGCCGGTCATGGGAAGAAAAGCTTCTTCGCGGCTATGCCGAAACCCTGGCCGCTGCCGGGGGACCGATGCTCGAATGGCAGGAGGTCTGGGATGCCTATCGCGCGCACATTCCCTACGCATTCGTCGCATGGGCGTTTACGATCGGCTACAGTAGCCAGGTCCGCGAAGTGCAGCCGCCAATTACGGCGCGGAGGCTCGTCGAACGGACCGCAGCCGCGATGAGCGATCATGGTTCGATCCAGCGCAATCTTTCAGGGCTGACCGGCTAGTCATTCTCCGTCCATTACGGACGGACAAGCGACGGGACCAGAAAATCGCGAAGCAGCCCCGCCTTCTCCGCCTCGCTATAGTCGACCCGCATCGTGAGCATCGCATGGACGTTGCGGATCCATTCGACCGCCCTCTCGTTGCCGATGTTGTCGCGGAGCCTTCCCTGTGCCCGCGCATGGTCGAGCACAGGGCCCCAGATGCCGAGCATCAGCTGCTGGACCTTGGGAGAACCGCGGAACATATATTGATCGACGCTGTGGTCGGCTTGCTGCTGGATCTCGTCGAGGACCGCGTCGCTCCGGCCCACTGCGAGCGAAACGATCGATCCCTCGACGAGCGCGGTTTCGATATCATCGAAGCGGGTGAAGAGGCGCTGGAGATTCTCCGCCGCGGCTTCGATCCGGACCTCGGCCACCGCCTCAAGCAGCGAGGCACGGGTTTCGAAGAGCCGATGCACGGTCTGGCGCGTCACGCCGAGCACGCGCGCGACGTCGATGACCGAGGTTTTCGCCACGCCAAACCGCTCGATGCAGTTGATCGCAGCCTCGACGACCTGCTCCCGCGTCAACGGATTCTTGTTACTACCCAATCGATTTCCCCGCCCTGACTGACCGAGTGCCGCTTTTGACAGCATAACCGGGGTCCGCTCAACCCCCAGTTCATTTGACATACGACATTTAATGTCATATGACTAGACACAAGAAGACCATAGAGTCGCAGTCGGGACGAGGAGCAAATGGTGACACAGTTTGAAACTATCATCCGGGGCGGCTGGCTCGTGGATGGAACCGGCGGCCCGGGCCGCTGTGCGGATGTTGGCATCGCGCACGGACGCGTCGTCGCGACGGGCAATCTCTCGAAACATTCTGCGGCGACCGAAATCGACGCGGGCGGCCGCATCGTTGCCCCCGGTCATATCACCCAGCACGCCCATTATGACGCGGCCATCTTCTGGAGTCCGTCGTGTCTTGATTCGGGCGAGCATGGCGTCACCACGATCCTGAATGCCAACTGCGGGTTCAGCATCGCACCGGCAAGGCCGGCGGATCGCGAACGGCTGATGCTGATGCTATCGACGACCGAGCAGATTCCGGTCGAGCAGCAAAAGCTCGCACTCCCCTGGTCGTGGGAGAGCTTTCCCGAATTCATGGATTGCCTGCGCGCGCTGCCGAAAAGCGTGAACATCCTGACCTATGTGCCGGTTAATCCGTTGCTCGTCTATGTCATGGGCGTCGATGCGGCGAAGACCCGCCGCCCCACGCCAGACGAAATGGCGGAAATGCACCGGCTGATCGACGAGGCGATGGATCTCGGCGCCATCGGCATCGCGCTGTCGGTGATGGGGATCGAGGGCAACAGCCATGTCGACTTCGACGGGTCGCCGATGCCGACCGACGTCATGCACGACGACGACATCGTCGATATCGCACGCGGCATGGCGAAACGCGGTGAGGGCATCGTCCAGCTGCTCGCGCAAATCGGCCCGAACGGGAACAAGGATGTATCCGCCAAGCTCGCGCGCATGGCGAAGGGCAGCGGCGTCCGTGTGATCCATAATATCTTCATGGCGATCGAGGGCATGCCCGAGCTCATCGACGCCGATCTTGCATGGCTCGACGACCTGCGCGCCGAAGGGCTCGACATCATCGGCGCGACGATCCTCCACGCAGGCTGGGTTGAAGCCGGGATCAGGGATCTCGACACGGCGGCAGGTCACATGGCGGGCGTGCGCGCGCTTATCGCCTGCGAGGACGACGATGCCATTCGGGCGCTGCTGGGCGATCCGCAGTTCGTCAAGGATTTCTCGGACGAGTATGGCCGCGACGGCCCGACCAACGGTGCCGGGGGGTTCGAGGGACAAATCGTCATCAATGTCGGCGATGATCCCGAGCTTGGACCCCATGTCGGCCGTTCGCTGGGCGACATCGCCGCGGACAGCGGCCAGACCGTGATCGAGGTACTCTGCGACCTCGCGCTCCGGTCCGACCTCGCGCTGGAGATCAAGTCGCTTCCCTATTCGGCGGTCGACGGCACGCTTGGCGCAAAGTTGCTCGCGCATCCGGCGGTGACCTCGGGAGTGTCGGACGGTGGGGCGCATACCAAGGCCTTTTCGAGCGGCAGCTATGCCACCGAAATGCTGATCCGGATGGTCCGCGAGCAAAAGGCCCTGACGATCGAGGCGATGCACCACCAGCTGAGCTTCAAGATCGCGCGCGGCCTCAACCTCTCCGACCGTGGGGCGATCATTCCCGGCTATTGGGCCGACATCATCATCTACGATCTCGACGAACTCTATTTCGACCGCACGAGGCATCGGATCGTTCACGACATGCCGGGTGGCGACTGGCGGCGTCTCGTCGATGCGGGCGGCTATCATCATATCCTCGTGAACGGCGTCACGACGTTCGAGCAAGGCAAGGCCAGCGGAGCGAACCCCGGACAGTTTGTTGCGGCGAACGACCATGGCGACGACCTGCTGCCGGTTGCGGCCGAGTAAGCGCTCCCGGCCTCGCCGGCGGGTGCCGGCATGGCCTCTTCAATTGCAGGAACTCTCATGACCGAACGGCTCGACGCCAGGACGATCGGGAACAAGATCGTCGATCCCCGCTTTCACGCCGAACCCGGCGCCTATCACGCGCTCTTCCGTCAGCTACGCAGTGAAGCGCCGGTATTCTGGGTCGAGCCCGACGAATATGCGCCCTTCTGGCTCGTCACGAAGCATGCCGACATCATGCATGTCGAAAAGTCGATGGACCTGTTCGTCAACGGGCCGCGCGTGATGCTCCGCAAGACGGTCGTGGACGATCAGATCCGGAAGGTGACCGGAGGCCGGCCATTCCTTCTGAACCAGCTTCCGAACATGGATGGGAGCGAGCATCGCTACCACCGGAAGCTCACCCAGGCGTGGTTCGCTCCTGCGCGGATCAAGGTTCTCGAAGAGGAGCTGCGCGGTTACGCGCGCGACCTTTTCGATCGCACGCTTCAGCAGGACGGCTCGATCGACTTCATGCGCGCCGTGGCAAGCTGGTATCCGCTCCGCGTCATCATGCGGATCATCGGTGTGCCGGCAGAGGACGAGCCGATGATGCTGAAAATGACGCAGCAGATGTTCGGGCCCGACGATCCCGAGATCAAGACCGAGAAGTTCGACGTCATTTCGACCGTTCAGGGTTTCTTCGCCTATTTTCGCGAACTTCTGGCCAAGCGGAAGGCCGAACCCGCGGACGACCTCGCGACTCTGCTCGCCGACGCCGACATCGGCGAGCAGGAGGCGCTCTCCTATTTCATTCTCGCCGCGACCGCCGGGCACGACACAACCAGCGCCTCGATCGCAGGCGGCCTTCTCGCACTGATCCAGAGCCCGTCGGAGTTCGAGCGGCTGCGCTCCGACCCGACGCTTCTTCCCACCGCAGTCGACGAGATGGTGCGCTGGGTTTCGCCGGTCACCCATTTCTTCCGCACGCCAACCGAAGATGTCGAGCTCCGCGGCGCGTCCGTCGCCGCGGGTCAGGCCATGATGATGTGTTATCCGTCGGCCAACCGGGACGAGGAGGTCTTCGAGGATCCTTTTCGCTTCGACATCGGTCGCCCCCAGCATCGCCACCTCGCATTCGGCTATGGGCCGCATCTTTGCCTCGGCCAGCATCTGGCAAAGCTAGAGATGCGGATATTCTACGAGGAACTGCTCTCGCGCATCGACACCGTCGTGCTCGACGGCGAACCCCGGTGGATCCAGACGAACTTCGTCGGCGGCCTGAAGAGCCTGCCCATCCGGTACAGCCTCCGCGAGACCGTCCCGGCCTGAGTGAACGAGGATTTCCCATGACTGACCTGCTCGAAATAGTCGCTCGGCAGCGCGCGGCGCACCTCACCCACGGGGCGCCGGACGCAGAAGCGCGGATCGATCGTCTCGATCGCTGTATCGCGCTCCTCAAGGAAAATGGCCCGGCGTTCGAAGCGGCGCTGAACGCGGATTTCGGCAATCGCTCGGCGCACGCTTCGGCCCTCACAGATATCATGACCCCGGTCGGAGCCTTGCAACATGCCCGCAAGCATGTGCGCAAGTGGATGCGCTCCGAGAAACGGCCCGTCGACCCCTGGTTTCTGGGGCTGCTCGGCGCCAAGGCGCACATCCGGTTCCAGCCCAAGGGGGTCGTGGGGATTGTCAGCCCGTGGAATTTCCCTGTCGGCCTCGTCTTTTCGCCGCTCGCCTCGGTTTTCGCAGCCGGCAATCGGGCGGTCGTCAAACCGTCCGAATATACGCCGCGCACCGCCGAGCTCATGCAGTCGCTGATCGAAGCGCGCTTCGCGGACGACGAACTCGCCGTGGTCACCGGCGGGCCGGAGATCGGCGCCGCCTTTGCCGCCCTCCCCTTCGACCATCTCATTTTTACCGGCGCCGGTTCGATTGCATCGCATGTGCTGCGCGCCGCCGCCGACAATCTCGTGCCCGTGACGCTCGAACTTGGCGGAAAAAGCCCCGTCGTCATCGGCAAGGGCGCCGACATGAGGACGGCAGCCGCACGGGTGATGGCGGGAAAAGTCCTGAATGCCGGGCAAATCTGCCTCGCGCCCGACCATGTCTATGTCCGGGAGGATGCCCGCGATGCCTTCGTCGCCTCGGCGCGCTCGGCGACCGAGCGGATGCTGCCGACGGTGCGCGACAATCCCGACTATACCGCCATCATCTCCGACCGGCATCTCGACAGGCTCAAATCCTATCTCGCCGATGCCGAGGCCAAGGGCGCCCGGATCATCGAGATCAACCCGGCGAACGAAAAGTTCGACCAGCAGGAGCATCGCAAGATGCCGCCGACGCTTGTCCTCGGCGCGACGCCCGACATGGCGGTCATGCAGGAGGAAATATTCGGGCCGATCCTCCCGGTCATAAGCTACCGCGAGCTCGATGACGTCACGTCACGCGTCAATACCATGGATCGGCCGCTCGCGCTCTATTATTTCGGGAGCGATGGGGCCGAGCTGGCCGAGCTCGAGCAGAAGACGACGTCGGGCGGTATCTGCGTGAACGACGTCATCATGCACTGCGCCCAGGAAAACCTCCCTTTCGGCGGCATCGGCCCTTCAGGAATGGGTGCGTATCACGGCCGCGACGGCTTTCTGGAATTCAGCCACAAGAAGGCGGTCTATCACCAGATCAGGCGCGACCTCGGGCCGCTCCGGACCCTCCGACCGCCTTATGGAGATGCCGTCCGCAAGCTGATCAAATCCACGATCGGTGCCTGATTCATAGCCCGAACAACCCGATAGTCCGCTGTCGAAACAGGAATCGTACCCATGCATCCCTCGGTCCATGCCCAGCTCGACCCCGACAAGCCCGCCTGCATCATGGCGGCATCGGGCGAAGCGCTGAGTTACGGCGATCTTGAAGCGCGATCGAACCGGCTCGCACATTATTTGCGATCGCTGGGCATCGCCCCGGGAGATACGATCGCGATCATTCTCGACAACCAGCCGTGGCTCTTCATCGCCGCATGGGCTGCGCAGCGCTCCGGCCTCTATTATGCCTGCCTCTCCTACCGGCTGTCCGGGGACGATCTCGGCTACATCCTGAAGGACAGCGGCGCGAAGCTGGCGATCGGGTCGCGAACGACGATCGACGTTCTGGCCGGGGCGGTGGCCGCCGGCTACGAGGGTCCGCTCGTCCTGGTGGACGACCATTGGGGGACGACACCGGCGCTCGCCGAACTGACGGCCGGCTTTCCGGCCACGCCCATCGCAGACGAGATGGCCGGTACCGACATGCTCTATTCGTCGGGGACGACGGGGCGGCCGAAAGGCGTGCGGCAGCCGTTCGTTGTTGATCTCCCGATCGATCGGCCGACTCCGCTGCTTAAGCTTGCACAGTCGCGTTTCGGTATGGGCCGCGACACCGTCTATCTGTCCCCCGCGCCGCTTTATCATGCCGGGCCGCTTCGCTGGTCGATGCTCGTCCAGCGTCTCGGCGGCACGGTCGTGGTCATGGAAAAGTTCGATGCCGAGGGCGCGCTCGCGCTCATCGACCGGCACGGCGTGACCGCGGCGCAGTGGGTGCCGACGCATTTCTCGCGCATGTTGCAGCTTCCCGATGCCGTTCGCGGTGCGTACAGCCTCGCGAGCTTGCGGGTGGCGCTGCATGCCGCCGCCCCCTGCCCCGTACCGGTCAAGGAGCGGATGCTTGCGTGGTGGGGACCGAAAATCCACGAATATTATGGCGGTACCGAGAACAACGGCCTGACCCTGATCGGGCCCGAAGAATGGGCGGCACGGCCCGGTTCGGTCGGCAAGGCATTCGTCGGAACGGTGAAGATTTGCGACGAGAAGGGCGCGGAGCTTCCGCCCGGCGAGACCGGGGACGTTTACTTCGCCGACGGCCCGCGCTTCGAATATCATAATGACGCAGCGAAGACGCGCAGCGCCTATAACGACCGCGGCTGGTCGACGCTCGGCGATGTCGGACATCTCGATGCCGACGGCTATCTGTTCCTCACCGATCGCAAGAATTTCACGATCATCTCGGGCGGCGTGAACATCTATCCGCAGGAGATCGAAAATGCTCTTGGCGAGCATCCCGCGGTCGGCGACGTCGCGGTCTTCGGCGCTCCCGACGCCGATCTTGGCGAGCGGGTCGTGGCGGTCATCGAGCCCAAGCCCGGCGTGGAACCCTCGGGAACGCTTGCCGAAGACATCGGGCGCTTTGCGCGCGACCGGCTAGGGAGCCTGAAAACCCCGAAACAGATCGACTTCACCGATGCGCTCCCCCGCGAGCCCACCGGTAAATTGTTCAAGAAGAAGCTGGTCGAGGAATATCGGCAGCGCGCGGCGGACGCCGCCTGAGGGAAAAGACAGGATGACCGATGAGTGAGCGTTTCAACGACATAGCCCGCCTGGTCGAGCATAAGGCGAAAGCGCTTCCGGGCTTCAACGCGCTCACCTTCGTCAACGTCGAGGCCGATGGCAGGCTGACCGACGAGCGCCGCACGCACGCCGAGCTGTGGCAGAATGGCCGCGCGCTGGCCGCCTGGCTGCAGCGCGAAGGGGTCGAACCCGGAGATGCGTTCATTCTGATGCTGCGGAACCGGCCCGAGTTCGTCGAAGCCATGGTCGCCGCGGCACTGACGGGCGCGACGTTCGTTCCGCTCGACATTCGCAGCATGGGCGAGAAGCTCGCCTATATGGTGAACCATGTGGCGGCCAAGGCCATCGTCGCCGAAGAAGGCGCACTCGCGGCGCTTGACGCGGTGGCGGACGAGCTGGCCCACCGTCCACCCATCCTCATCGTCGACACCGCCGTGCGACCAGCAAATTTTCGCAGTGCGAGTTATGAAGGCGAGCTCGGAAATGCAGACGCGCTTTCGCCGGTGATCCCCGATCCCTCGTCGCCGATGTATCTTATGTTCACCTCGGGCACGACTGGCAATCCGAAGGCCGTGGTGCGCACGCACGCAAACTATATGCGCGGCATGAAGGGTCTGCGCGCGCTCGGCGTCGGTGAAGGCGACACGCTCTACACCGGTCTGCCGCTCTGCCACACCAATGCCCATTCGACGCTGGCCGCGGGGCTCGCACTCGACCTCCCTATAGTTTTCAGCCGGCAGTTCACGAAGAGTCGGCTCTGGGACATCTGCCGCGCCTATGGCTGCACCATGTTCACCCTGCTCGGCGGTATGATCCCCGAGGTCTTTGCAGTGCCTCCCCGCCCCAACGACCGCGACAATCCTGTCCGCCTCGTCATCGCCTCGGGCATGCCCGGCAAATTATGGGAAGCCTATGAACAGCGCTTCGGCGTCACGATCACCGAAGTCTATGGCAGCACCGAAAATGGCGGCACGCTCATCAACAAGATGGGCGAAGGTCCGCGCGGGTCGATGGGCAAGCCGCCGCCGGGCATGGTGGCGGCGGTTCTCGACGAGGATGACCGGCCCTGCCCGCCAATGGTGCCCGGCCATCTCTGCTTCCGGAAAGAGGCGGGCGCCAACGAGAATGTAACCTATTTTCGCAATGAAAAGGCAAGCGCGGAGAAGATGGCCGGCGGCTGGTTCCGCTCGGGCGACATCGCCTATGCCGATGCCGAGGGCTGGTTCTATTTCATGCACCGCGCGGGCGGCGGCATCCGCCGAAACGGCGATTTCATCAACGCGACGCTGGTGGAGACGGTGCTCGCCCAGTCGCCGCACGTCGAGGATGTCTATGTCTATGGCGTGGAAACGAGCGCCAACGTCGCGGGCGAGCGGACGCTCGTCGCCGCGCTGATCGTCGAGGGCGAAGGCGCTCTGGACGCGGTGAAAAACTGGGCCCGCGAGAGACTCCAGCGAAACGAGATTCCGGAAATCTGGCAGGTCCTGCCCGCCATTCCGAAGACCGTCTCGGAAAAGCCCGTCGAGCGCGAATGCATCGCCCTTCTTCGCGATGCCGGACTCGTCGAGAAGGCCAGCCAAGGGGTGCCGGCATGATCGAATTATTCACCGCCCCCACGCCCAACGGGTGGAAAATCTCGATCATGCTCGAGGAATGCGCGCTTCCCTTCGACGTGAGATGGGTAAACATCGGCAAGGGCGACCAGTTCAAGCCGGAATTCCTCGCGATCAGCCCGAACAACCGCATACCCGCCATCGTCGACAATGATCCCGCCGGCGGCGGCGAGCCGATCGCGATCTTCGAAACGGGCGCCATCCTTCTCTATCTCGCCGAAAAGAGCGGCCGGTTTCTGCCGACCGATCCGCGCGGGCGCAAGGCCGTGCACGAATGGCTGTTCTGGCAAGTCGGCGGGCTCGGCCCGATGCTCGGCCAGCATGGCCATTTCAAGCTCTACGCCCCCGAGCGGATTCCCTATCCGACCGAGCGCTATCACAAGGAAACGCTGCGTCTCTACGGCGTGCTCGACCGGCAGCTCGAAAAGCATCCCTATGTTGCGGGCGACACCTATACGATCGCCGACATGGCCTGTTTTCCATGGGTCCAGACATATAGGGCGCAGGAGATCGATCTCGCCGAATTTCCGAACGTCGACCGCTGGTACAAACGGCTCAAAAGCCGCGCGGCGCTGCGCCGCGGCATGGAGCTTGGCCGCAAGCAGATCAATCGCCGCCCCCAGGACAGCGCGGAGACGCGCAAGCTGCTGTTCGGCATCGAGGACAAGCCCGCATGAGCGCCCGCACCGAGTTTTTCTTCGACCTCTCCTCGCCCTGGACCCGGATAGCCTTTCATAATTTCCGGTCCTGGGCAGCCGGTCGTGACATCGACATCCTTTGGCGCCCGTTTCTGGTGGGCGGCGTCTTCAACGCCGTGAACGACAGCGTTTATGCCGGGCGGGCGCGCCCCGACGATCCAAAATTCCGCCTGACCTATGTCTGGCTCAAGGAATGGGCAAAACTCGCCGAGGTGTCGATGAACTTTCCTTCGTCGCACCATCCGATCCAGTCCGTCCTTGCGATGCGCGCCTGCTGCGCTCTCGAGGATGATCAGGAAAAACTCGTGAGATTCGCCGAGGCGGCGTTCGAGGCCTATTTCGCCGACCAGCTGAATCTCGACGATCCCGCGATCGTCGCCGACATCGCAGAGAGCTGCGGGCTCGACGGCGCCGAACTTCTCGCGGCCACACAAACGCCAGCGGTCAAGGACAGGCTGCGCGCTAATACGCAAGATGCGATCGACCGGGGATCGTTCGGGTCGCCGACGATCTTTGTCGATCGCAAATATATGTATTTCGGCAACGACCAGCTGCCGCTCGTCCAGCGCCGGATCGAGACGCTTTCGCTCGGTGAGCGGTCATGAGCAAGAGCGGAGAAATGGCCGAGCTCTCGCGTCGGGGCGCGGTCTCGCTGATTTCGTTCCACCCGGCGAGCGATGGCACCATATCGAATAAGGGCGCCGCGGCACTCGTCCATATGCTTCAGCGGGAACTCACCGACGAAACGGTGCGTGCCATCGTCATCACCGGGGCTCACAAGGGCATCTTCATCCGCCACGCCAACCTGTCGCAGATCGCGCGTGCCGCCGATGCGGTCGCTAGCGGCGGCGCTGACGAGGACGACTTCGCAGCTTCGCCTTTCCCCCGGCTCGGTGCGATGCTCGACGCCGCGACCAAGCCAGTCATCGCGGCGATCAATGGCGACTGCATGGGGGGCGGCTTTGAAATCGCCCTCGCCTGCACGATGCGGGTCGCGGCCGAAGATGCGCGCGCGATCGGTCTTCCCGAAATCCGTATCGGCATTCCGCCCGGCAGCGGCGGGCCGCAGCGACTTGCCCGCCTTATCGGCAGGCACCGCGCGCGCCTGTTCACGCTCGAAGGCGTGGTTCTCGATGCGCGATGCGCCTACAAGCTCGGCCTGATCGAGTATCTGGCACAGGATGCGGTGGCAGAGGCGCTTGCGAGAGCAGAAGCGCTGTCGGCTCGCCCATCCGCTACCGTCTCGGAAATCATGCGCCAGATGCAGGCCCCGGACGCTGCCGAGATCGAAGACAATATCCGGGGCTTTGCGCGCAGCATAGGGCAGCCGGCCACAGCTACAGCGCTCGCCGAAATCGCGGCGCGGGGGCCGAAGCTTGAATTGCTCGACTAGAGCCAGGTTTTTTTCGCAGGTCCGCCCTTCTGCGTTGCGCGCCGCGCGGCACGCGATAGCGATGGGGAGACAACCAGCTGAGGTATCGTATTATGAATGTCGCGGAAGCCATAGCCAGCCGCCGCTCGATCCGGGCTTTCGAAGACCGGCCGGTGCCATATGACACAATAACCCGGGTGCTGGACCAGGCCCGCCTCGCCCCTTCCGGCTGCAACTTCCAGCCATGGGAGGCAATCGTCCTGACCGGCGAGCCGTTGCGCGCACTGCAGAACCGCTTGCTTTCAAGCCAGCCCGACGATCCGCTAGAATATGATTTTTCGGCGCCTGGAGCATATGAGGAATATCAGTCGCGGCTGCGTTCGCTGGGTGCCGCGATGTATGCCGCGGTCGGCGTCGCGCGCGACGAAAAGGACCGCCGTGCCGAATTCGTGCGCGACAATCTCACCAGCTTCGGCGCACCGGTCCTGCTGCTATGCCATTTTCCGAAATTCATGAAGGAGGCGCAATGGTCGGATGTCGGGATGTGGCTCCAGACCATCATGCTGCTCCTCCGAGGCGAAGGCCTCGACAGTTGTCCGCAGGAATATATGGGCGTCTATGGGCGTACGATCAAAGCCGAGCTGGGCCTGGGCGATGACACCCTGTTGTTCTGCGGGCTGTCGATCGGGTGGCGCCAAGCCGACGCTCCGGTCAACGGTTTCGACCGCGAGCGCATTCCACTTGACGAGCAGGTGAAGTTTCTCGGTTTCGACGACTGAAACCAATGGGGGAACGCAATGGCCGATAACGGTCAGACGGCTTTCGGGCGCGTTCTTGGAATTGCGGACTTTCGATCGCCGACCCTCAGGGTGTAAACGAGATTCTTTACACCCTTTGACAAACTGGCCCGGAGTAGACTGTCGTCTTCTCAGAGTCGAAATCAGAAGTGTGGACATGCGTGGCGACGCTGAATTAGCGCTGACGATCAGATCCGCGAACGGGACACCTGCGCTTGCTCGGGACGCCTGACGGGCACGATGAACTCGGGAAGATCAGAGAGGCGTTGGTCATGGGAGGCCTGCGAAGCCCAATTTAACGCTTCAAGATTGTGACTAACTTCGGCAAAAAACCGCTCCTGATCCTGTAGCATCCCTAAGTTAACTAGATTTAGAGGTGCATGCCCGACGTTAACCGACTCATTTGTGCCGGCGACGTCTTCGATGTTTATAAAAGCGAGAACCCGCCCAGCCACCACGCTCCATTGCGTGTGGGCATATTGATTGCGCAATTTGAGACACAATCGGAGGTCGGAAATGGTGGCTCATAAACGGACCGCACTTTTCCAGCCGGAACGCGCTGTCGGGCAAGGGCGTCAGCCAAACTGAGGCGCTGAGACTCGCCGCGTGACCTAAACATCGCTTTGACGGCGGTCTCCCAATCGTTCAACGCGGCGCCGACCAGTAAGCACAGGTCCCACTCTAGTTGGCCATACCCGACGATCAAACGACCGACTATTGCTCCTTCCTCGGGAAATTGCGCGAATGCCCCCGGCATATTTAGTCGTAAGCTCATGAGCGGCCCTCCTGTCTGCACTGAAAATCCTCCTGGATTTAACGCAGTATCGGCTTGACGTTTGTAGATTAAATCGGAACATGATGCGAACATGGGGGTGCGGGTATAGATGTGGTCAGATAACGAGACTATTCGTGACTTGGTCAACTTTTCACATGTCGCAGATATTGCAGCAGAAAGAATAGTCGGCGCGAAGGGCGAGCCCCTGTCGGTTGGCATCTCTGGCGACTGGGGTGTGGGCAAGTCGTCGATGATGAAGCTGCTGCGCACTTCGCTCAGCAAGCACGAGGATGTCGAGTTCCGTTTCGTCGAGTTCAACGCGTGGCTCTATCAGAACTACGACGATGCTCGTGCCGCTCTGATGGAGGCGATTGCTGCTGCTGTCGTCGAGCAGGCAGTCGCGAAGAAGGACTCGCTTTCGGAGACCGCTCTAAAGCACGCCCGCAGCCTGCTCGGTCGCGTAAAGAAGCTCAGGCTGTTGGGTCTTATCGGCTCTACCGCGATTGACATCTATTCCGGCGGTCATTTTACGCCGTTCCTCGCGGCTGGCGTGGGGACCGTAGGTGGATTGCTCGACGGTGACGTCACGGGCGACGACATGGAGAAAGCCCGGAAGCTCGCGACCGATACCTACCAAGGTGGGAAAAAGCTGGTCGGCGACAAGGCGCCGGAAAAGGTGTCTGAACCGGAAGAAGCTGACACGCCCCGCAAGGCGATTCAAGCCTTTCGCGATGATCTGGAAGCAACGCTTGCTGAGCTAGGCGTTACTCTAGTGGTATTAATCGATGATCTCGATCGCTGCCTGCCCAAGACCGCGATCGCGACGCTCGAATCGATGCGTCTGTTCCTCTTTCTGAAGCATACCGCGTTCGTCATCGCCGCTGACGAGGGCATGATCCGGCAGGCCGTGCGATCGCATTTCGAGAACGCAACACTCGATGACGATCTGGTAACCAACTATTTCGACAAGCTGATTCAACTCCCCATCCGCGTACCCGCGCTCGGCACGCAAGAGGTTCGGGCATATCTGATGATGTTGTTCGTCGACGCCGACCCGGATCTCGACGGCTCAGTGAAGGACACCATCCGTGAAGCGGTATGCAAACGCCTCGCTCAATCCTGGACAGGAGCCAGGGTCGACAAGGCTTTCGTATCTGAAGAGATCAAGAATTGCCCACCGAAAGCCGAATGCCCGCCCGGCCTGCTGAACCGCCTCGCGCTTGCCGAGCGCATCGCTCCGATCTTGACGACCTCGCCCAAAATTCGCGGTAACCCACGCCTCATCAAGCGTTTCCTGAATACCTTGTCGATGCGCAGTTCTATGGCGCGAATCCAGTCGGTGACCGTGGACGAGGAAGTGCTGGTCAAGCTGCTTCTGTTCGAACGCTGCGGCGACAAGGATGCCTATGCCGAGCTGCTTCGCGCAGTGAACGAGTCCGAGGACGGTTACGCGGCGTTCCTGGGAGACATGGAGCGTCGGGCCCGCGGCGACAACACCGCGCCTGAACTGGAGAAGCCATGGAACGAAGCCTTCCACATGAACTGGCTCAGGCTAGATCCTCCGCTCGCGGATAAAGATCTACGCGGCGCCCTTTATGTCGGACGAGAAAGCCACCCGATCATCTCCCGCGCTGACGAATTGTCGTCGGAGGCGATGGAGGTACTCGACATGCTCCTGAAACTGAATTCGGCGAGCCCAATTGTCGTCGATGAGATAGCAAAACTGTCGAATCCGGAAATCGGCCGGATCACAGACAAGATCATCGTGCGGGCGAGGAATGAGACTGCTTGGGGTACGCCTCCGATTCTCAATGCGTTGCAGGCGCTCGCCGCCGTTTCGTCGCCTTCCGCCCGTGTAGTCGTCGCCTTCTTCAGCGAGGTACCGTCGAGTCAGATCAAGGCATCCATCGTGCCGCGTCTCGCAGCGATAGCTTGGGGACAGGAGGTGCTCACGGCTTTCCACAAGCGAGGTGACTTGGCCGGTCCGGCCAAGAATGCGGTCACGAAATCGTTGAAAGGGCATAAATAATGGGAACGTCCGCTTCCAGCCGCGGCCCAGGGTCTGGGCCCGACATTCCAATCGTGCCGCCCTGGGTAGATAATCCGCCGCCCGCACCGCCTGCGCCTCAGCCGCCGCAGCTAGTACCTGCGCCAGCACAACCGGCTACGTCACCTTCTCCACAGGTGCCCCCAACACCAAGTCCTCAGCAGCCTCAACCACTGCTCCAACCCGAGCCCGAAACCGCAGCGCCTGGCCGGTGGCGGGGGGTAAGGACATCGCTCGGCAAGTTCGGGGGTGGCGGTGACGATCGCGGAAGACATCTACATCGTGGTCTCGGTCACTACTCGAGAAGCGGTATGGGGGGCAGCCGCAATGCTGCGCGCCGGATGGGCGGCTCGGCCAGAACAGCCGGCATCCTGCACAACGCTCTCACCTCGCTGGCGAACGGTGAGCCGCTCCCACAGGAGCTTGGGATTGATCCACTCGCCCTCGCCGGGCTGTCACCTTCAGAGATTGCTGACGCGCTCGTCGATGCCATCCGCCCAATCGATGGGACACAGGACGCAGAAGCCACGCGAGATTCAGTCGCGCGAGCACTCTCAGACATTCTGGATCAGAATGCCGATATTACCAGCCTTACACCGCAACAGATCGATCAAGTCACGGCCTCGACTCTCGGATACGACGTTGCTCTGCGCATTGAGCTCGATGTCGGGAAGGCGATTATCGCCAAGGCCTCCACGAAAAGTGAGGGGCTAGAGCGGCTCCAAGAGATGAAGGATTATGTGCGCGAAGTTGTGGCTGCCGAGTACGCAGCGGAACGCACCAGCGTTGGTTCTGTTGGCCGTGCAGCAATTGAGCGGATTTCGCGCAATGCGATTCAGCAGGCATTCGAAGTGTTTGAGGAGGATGGCGAGCTGTGATCAGAGTCTCATGCCTTCCCGAAGATCTCCCGGATGAAGCAGGGTGCGATCTGCGGTTCGATATATATTCCCAATCACGTCTCGCAGGACGCGGGCGGGTCGGAAGCCTCGTGCCGGGCCGTGTTCGTCGGCTTGGCCTGCGGCCATCGGTCGATGCTTGGGACTTCACCTCATTTGCGATTGCAGTGGTCGCTGCCGACGAGGCGGTATCTCGCGAGCGTAGTCCAGATGGATGGACGCGTGAGATCGGGCTGACGGTTGCCGTCTCCTCTCCGGATTTCTGGAACTCGCAGCGCGGTCGGCTGACCCAGGCGCTCCGCTTCCTCTCAGGAGACATCTGGGAATTGAATTTTATCGGGGACGGCGCTGCTCCGACGACCAGTGATCCGATGCGACTGCGCAACGAGGACATGATCTGTTTGTTGTCGGGCGGCATGGACAGCCTGATCGGCGCAATCGACGTCGTTGAGGAAGGACGCAACCCGCTTTTCGTAAGTCAGATGGCGAAGGGAGACACCGCGAACCAAAAGATGTTCGCGCAGACTATCTCACCTCATAGCCTGCACCTTCTGCTCAACCATCATGCCCGACCGCCTGGGCCATCCGAACGATCCCAGCGCGCCCGCTCCATTGCCTTCTTGGGCTTCGGCGTGCTGGCGGCGACATGCCTGCGGCGACATCACGATGGCGATGAGGTCGAATTACGCATTCCGGAGAATGGTTTCATCAGCCAGAACGTCCCACTGACTCCACTGCGCACTGGGAGCCTCAGTACTCGCACGACACATCCATATTTCCTGCGCCTTATCCAAGATACGCTCGATGCGGCTGGCTTACGGGTTCGCGTGAACAACCCCTATGAGCATAGCACGAAAGGCGAAATGCTTTTGGGTTGCACGAACCAGTCTCTTCTAAAGCAACTGGTTGGCGATTCAACCAGTTGTGGGCGCTATTCCCGCACGGGCTTCCAGCATTGTGGTCGCTGCGTCCCCTGCCAAGTGCGACGCGGCGCCTATCTGGCTTGGGGGCAGGACGATGACACCGTTGGTCGTTACAAATACGAACAGTTAGACCAAGATGACGTCCGCCACGCCCGGTTTGATGACGTCAGATCCGTCGCCATCGCTGTTGAAACGGTGAGCCGACATGGCATCGAAGAGTTGATCGGCGGTGCGATGAATGCCCGTTTACTCGGTGACATTACCCTCTATCGAGAGGTCGTCCGGCGTGGCATCGCGGAACTCTCCGCTCTCCACGCCCACCTAGGTGTCCCTTGATTGACTTCCATTGCCATCTTGATCTGTTTCCTGATCCTCAGACCGTCCTTGAGGGAATCGATGCGAGAGGGACGTATGTATTGGCGGTCACGACCACGCCCAAGGCTTGGCGCGGGACAAAGAAGCTGGTTGGCGATCGCAAGCGAGTTCGGGTGGCACTAGGTCTGCATCCTGAACTTGTTGCACACCGGCATCAAGAATTGCCCCTGCTATGCGGCCTCCTTCCCGAAGCTCGATATGTGGGCGAAATTGGAATTGATGGTAGCCCGCCACATAGAGATTCGCTCGACTTGCAGAAAGCGGTCTTCGATCGCATCCTCACTGAATGCGCTGCACTCGGCGGACGCGTGATGACGATCCATTCCCGCGGTGCGGCCTCAGCAGTTTTGGATGCGTTAGAACGTCGACCGAACGCCGGCGTTCCTATCCTTCATTGGTTCAGCGGCAGTACGAAGGAATTGACCCGGGCGGTTCAAATCGGATGCTGGTTCTCCGTAGGCCCCGCAATGCTGAAATCTCGAAAAGGCCGCGAATTGGCCAGCGCAATGCCGATCGATCGGATGCTGACGGAAACGGATGCACCTTTCGCACGAGACGGAGAGCACCCGTTGATGCCGTGGCAGGCATATGATTCTCTACTCGTGTTGGAAATGCTTCATGGAGTAGATCAGAAGACGCTCGCCCTGCAGATGAAAAAAAATCTGAAACGGCTTGCACAATACGCAACGGCTTAGGTTGTACGTGTCCCCCTGCAGCATCACTCGGCGGTAGGGTAATAACGGTACGTCTTGCCGTCCCAGCGCCGGTATACGAAGTCCCCATCGATGGCGGCATTGATGGACGTCAAGGTGGTCTTCAAGGCCTTGCGCTTGAAGCCATGATCGACCAGCCGGTTGTACAATATCGACCACGCGAGACAGGAATCCGAAAACGTCACAACGTCGGCGGTCGATCCGAACAGGTAACCGAAAACGACCCCCGCCTTGGTCAGTGCCTTCGCCAATTCGCCGTCACCGCCGCCGCAGGTTGCCATCACCAGCGCCTTCTTCGGACCCGACGCGGGCCGCACCAATTCGGCAAACTTCGCCCAGCTTAGCGGGGTCCCGTTTGTCATTTGAATGCCTTTGGAGTCGCCGTGTGACGAAAAATGCAGAACCTCGAAATCGCCCTCGGCAGCTTCCTTTATTGCCCGCTCGACGAGCGTTGGCGTGAAGGCAATCCGATATTCCGTTTTAATGTCGAGAATCTTCAAAATCTCGTTGGCCGCATGCCCGTCCAAGCGTCGCTCGTAAAAATCTTTGGAATGCAGCGACTCCGCAATGAAAACACTTTTGAGCATGCCTGCCCCTTCCCCCAATTTATGGCGCCTGCCTCAGCGCGGCTTTGGGGTGCGAATAGCATAATAAGAAGGACGGAAAACCCGGCGCCAAATATAAGCCCAAGCGTCTGCCCGTTCACTCAGGCTCGTTCTCATCGCAAATGGCGGGAAGGCAATCTGTCCACGACGTGCGCCGAAGTAGGTAAGTCCGCTCATGGCTCCAACGAAGCAATTTCCTCGGCAGTCATATTCTGTTGCCTGAGTTCGAGAATCTCATCTCGCGAAAACGAAATCGCTTTGTAAGGATGCATCCCGGATAACAGCCGTTCGCGCAGTCGACGATTCCAGGCGATGGTGAAGGCAGGAAAGCGCCGGACACCCAAATCGATCTCCTGACCATTGCGGATGACGGCGATACGATCAGTCTCTTTGATCCACTCGATCTTCGGATCGGGAATGAAATAGATTTCGGGTTCCTGGGCGCACGACGGCGTGATGCAGCAGTAGCGTCCATCCGACACGATCACACTGTGCAACACGAAATCAAGTCCCTGCAGCCACCACCCCGTCACCGCCTTCGAGCCGCCCGTCTGATCATGGGCTTCATACCACCAGCAATTTTCATGACAGCGATTGGCCGGCATGCGCATCCAGGCCATATCTTCGGGCGACATGCGCGGAACAAGCTCGAGGTCTGCATCCAGCAATTCTTCGACCAGCGCCGCTTCCCAAGCGCTCGGAGGGGCCATCCAGCTTTCCGCCTGTTCGAGCAGTCGCCGTCGTTCCGCTTCCAACCGTCGCGTCCCTTCACCCACAGTTTTTCCTCCGCCCCGAGCACTGAACCAGTCCTAAGAGCCACCTCCAAGCAAAACTGGTATGACCTTAAAACTAGCGGACCGAAACCGCCTCCCGTTCCAGCTCGCCAGCGATAAAAATCAGGCGTTGAATATACGGATGAGAAAGCCCGAAACACCATCGATCGGGGAGGTCCGACTGTGCATTCGCAAACGGCCCCAAAGCTGCGGCGGACGGACCAGCAATGGTGCCCATCCGGTCTGCGCTATGTTCCTTGGTCATGGCATCGCTCCTTCAAACCTTGCACGCATATAGAACAAAACAGGAACATTGTCAATATTCGCCACAAATCGGGACTCGTTCATCTCATTACGTTCGAACTGGTTCCAATTGATGCTTATCTCCTCTCAGGCTTGCGCTATCGCGTCGGCTTGAGGGGATCCCATGGCCAAAAAGACATATGAATTCGCGATCGACGATGCGTTGGGCACAGCCGATAATCTCACGGCTTTCGCCAATGAACTGGCGGGCGATGCTCCGCTCGCCGCTGCATTGACGCCCCACCTGGAGCCGCTTGCATCCGGACGCACCCTCGACTCCGCGGCGATCTGGAACTTGCTTTTCGAAGCGAGCGCCGCAGCCGTTCCGGCGCCAGCCGATGGTACGGACGGCACCGAATGACCTGGCTCCTCCGTCAAATTTCGATCGAAGGCTTTCGCGGCATCAACAATGCCGGTTCGCCGCTTGAACTCAGCTTCCACACCGAAAAAGTAAATTCAGTCTTTGCGCCGAATGGCGTCGGAAAGAGTTCAATTTTCGAGGCTGTTACCTTTGCATTGACGGGAGCCATCCCGAAACTCGACGCGCTTCCCGCCGCCGAGCAAGGCGGCTCTTACTATCTCAATCGCTTCCACCCCGGCAACAGCGGAACAATCACGCTCTCACTCCAACCCGGGCAAGCGGGTCCTGCGATCGACGTCAGCGTGATGCGTAGCAGCGCCGGGGTCAGAACCGTTACTGTCAGCGATGGCCGCGACGGCGAAGCCTTGCTCGGGGAACTCAACCGCGAGTTCGTACTTCTCGATGCCAAGACCTTCCAGCGCTTCATCGACGATACGCCCCTGAACCGCGGCCGATCCTTCTCCGGGCTTCTCGGGCTTGGCCAATATTCCGCTCTACGCCAGTCCTTGCAAACACTCGCTAACACGCGCGCGTTCAACAATCACTTCGACTTCAACAGCAAGAATGGCCGCAAGCTACTGATCGAAGACCAAATTGGTCAGGAGCGCGCTGCCATCCGCGAATCCTATCTTCACCTCGTTGGCGAAGATGCAGGCCACCTTTCGCACGCCGAATTACAGACCAAGGCGCATGCGATTCTGTATAACATACCCCTCATTCAGCCGAGGTGCGCTGGAAAGACTTTCGATCAGATTTCGGCGGACGAGTGCCTCGTGTCGGTGCGCGAAGCCGAGGGCGGCCCCGACCGGGATCGTCTCGCCCAGCTGCTGCGCGACGAAGATTGGTGGAACAAGGCGATCGCCGCCTTGCCGACAAGCGACCAGGTTACCGGGCTCGTCGATATCGCCCGCGAACGCGACACGGCGCTCGCGCAGACACAGGGCGAGACGTTTCTTCGCCTTTACCGCACAGCGAAAGAAATCACCGAGAGCGACGCCTGGGCCGACAAGTCCATCTGTCCGGCGTGCGATCGAACAGGCGAAACCTCAGTCCTCGACCACGCGAGGCACAAGGTCGCACTTTACGACGCGGTGACCGCCGCATCCGACAAGCTCCTCAAAAGCTGGGCGGCCGCAGATTGGGATAAGATCGGGGAACTGGAAAAGTCATTGCAGCAAGAGGGTGAAGCGCTCTTGATCCCGGCGGCCAAGTCCGGAATTGCAAAACAGGAATTCACCGAGCCGACCGCGATCCACCTGCAAACCCGCGTCGATATCCTGCGCACCCGCGCCGCATCCGCGCTCGCGGCAACCGTGGCGGCAAAGGATGAGATCGAAAAAAGGCTCCCCGCATCGCTGGTGGCCGTGACCGAAAAGGTCGAGGCCGCGCGCCGGCTGCAGACTGCCTTCACGAAGCTCGATCAACTCCTGGCGGCGCTGGCAGCGCTCGACGTCGAGCTCGACCGTATCGAGCGCGTGCGGACCTTCCTTGCTGATGCATCGGGCGCTTTCTCGCAAGCCGAGTCCGAGGCCGCCGCACGGCGGCTCGCGGCGGTGGAACCGCTATGCCAGGATCTTTTCCAGAACATCATCTTCGATCCGGTGGTACCTGCCATTTCGAAGCGCGCGGGTGGCGAGGACCTCCAGCTTTCGCTCGCAATGTTCCACGACCATAGCAACGTCTCGGCCCAATCGCTGCTTTCCGAGAGCTTCCGAAATGCCTTTGCGATTTCGGTCTATCTGGCGGCCGCGTCGCTCTATTCGGGCGCCGCGAAATTTCTGCTCTTGGACGATGTGACCTCGAGCCTCGACGCGGGCCATCAATTCCATTTGATGGAAGTCATCCGGACCCGCTTCAGCCGCCCCCTCACGCTCGATGGTCCGCAGGTCATTCTGCTCAGCCATGACACATTGCTCGAGAAATATTTCAATACCAACGGCTCGACGGCGGGCTGGTCGCATCAACGGATCGAAGGGACGCCGAGGACTGCGGTGCTGCCGCAGTCGAATGCGGTCAATCGCGTTCGCGACGCCACGCTCGACCTGCTCAACGCCGGTAACGCGCAGGACGCCGCGCCGCGCATCCGTCAATATATCGAGTATATGCTCGAAGACATCATCATACGGTGCAAGATCCCGGTACCAATGGATATCGCGCTCGGCGACGATCGAAGAATGGCGGGCCTTTTGATCGGCGCTATCGACGCGCAGGTCAGGTTGCATGGCAACGCAAACAGTCTCATTCTGACCGCGGCCCAAGTGCAAGGCCTCAACATCGCGGTTGCGACGATCACCGCAAATTTCCTCTCGCACTGGAGCAGTGGACAGACGCAGGCTTTTGCACCCGGCGCCTTGTTGGGGGTGATGCAGGCGATTGACAATTATGCCCAATGCTTCAAGTTCGAGCCCGCCCCGGGCCAAGGCTTTCGCTATTATCGGTCACTCAGCCAGCAATAATCGGATCGGCGCGGCCATCTTGGCGGAGACAAGGCGGACAGGCCATTTGACGCGATTACGGCCCCGCACGCTTCCGAATATCCCACACGGGAATGCCGGTTCCCGGGAAAATGATGCCCCCGGCAGGCAAGGCCTCACGGGTTAGATCAGCCGCACAGCCTACGCCAAGTCGAAGGTCGGCTTTCGGGTGCTAGCCGACGCTGGTCGCAATGGCCGACATGAGGCGCGTAGCTGAAATTGTGACCATTCTCACCTGTCGCACCTCTCCCCAACTCGGCCCTTTTGGATTGGGAGAGTATACACCGTGGTCCATGTACGCCGTCGGTTCGAGCACGGCCAAGCAACTCGCGCGTTGCATTGAGCGCGTATCGCTCTGGGCAACGCACAATCCTCCTGCCCTTTAGCCGCCTGTCTGACGGACGACGCAACGGAATCCGATATGGCTGGTGGCATCATCGACAGGCTGCGGATGCCTCGCGGCGGGTCGGTAACGCTGACAATAGTTGGGTGCGCACAGGTGCGAGCCTCCCTTCAGGACCTTGCGCCCGATCCTGACCTCGGGAGTGCAAGGGTCGCGGCTCCCGACTTCCCTTCCCCCTCGCGGATTGGCCGGCACGCAGCAGGCGCCCTTGAATTTCTTCTTGGGGATCGACGGCAGTGACCACCAGTCGAGTGTCCATTCCCAGACGTTGCCGATCATGTCGAACAGCCCATGATCGTTGGCCGGATAGGTGCGAACGGGCGACGTCCTTTCCCAGCCATCGGGCGACAGATTCTCGTAGGGAAACATCCCGTGCCAATAGTTCGCCAGCACGGCGCCGTTCGGGGCGAGCTCATCGCCCCAAGCGAACTCCCGTCCGTCGAGCCCTCCACGCGCGGCGAGCTCCCACTCGGCCTCGGTCGGCAAGTCCTTGCCCGACCATCGCGCAAAGGCGAGAGCGTCCTGATAGGCGACCTGGACGACGGGATGATCCTCCAGCCCTGCCAGATCGCTGTGAGGCCCCCAAGGATGGCGCCAATCGGCGCCAAAGCTGAAGCTCCACCATTGGGTAAAGTCGTTCATGCGGAGAGGGCCGCACGTCTTGTCGAAGACCAGCGATCCCGGCCGCGCCATCTCAGGCGGCATATCGGGGTAGTCGCGCGGATCGGGTGCGATTTCGGCCAAGGTCACATGGCCGGTCGCCTGAACAAAAGCCGCGAATTCCCGGTTGGTTACAGGCGTCTCGTCGATCCAGAACGGATCGACGCGGACCTTCCTGACCGGGCTTTCTTCGGGGTAGAAGCTGTCGGACCCCATCGCGAAAGAGGCGCCGGAGATGAACCGCATCCCCGGCCGCGCATCGGCGAGATCGCGCATATGCTGTGGGTCATTGGCAGCCATGGGGCTTCGTTCCGTTCCGATCCTCAATCCGCCACGGTAAAGCCGACCTCGTTCACCTTGCCTTGCAGAACGCTGCCGTCGATCGTGTAGGCATCGTTGACGGGTGTAAGCGTGTCCAGCCCTATGTCCATTCCCTCGCGCAGCGAATTGCGCGTAGCGATCGTGCGCCCGGCGTGGACCGACGCGGCATCCCGCCCATCCACGAATAGCCGGAATTCGCCGCCCGATCCCGGGACCGGACGGGCGATCCGGAACGTCAGGCGCACCCGATGACGACCGGCGGACAAGGTACCCTCGGCGCGCATGCTATACTGCTCCGCCCCCAGCGCATTATAGTGAAAGACCGGCACGCCCCGTTCCAGATACAGGGCATAGCCTCCAAAGCGGCCGCCGTGGGTGACGATCACACCATTGGCCCGGTCGCGATCGATTTCAACATCGGCTTCGATGCTAAAGGACTTGCCGACCAGATTGGGCGCCGCGGTCGTCGGCAGGCGCGATATCGCGCCCCTGAAGATCAGGTTGTTCCCCGTGGGTAGTGCCGACGGGCGCCCTTTGGCCCCCTCCCAAGGCGCGTGAATCGGCAGGATATTGTTCGCTTTGGCCTCGGCCCAGAACAGGGCCTGCATGTCCTTCAGCTTCCGGGGATTGCGCTTCGACAGATCGACCGCCTGCGCATAATCCGAGCGCAGGTCGTAAAGCTGCCATTCGCGATCGGCAGCGCCCGACTTCTGGTTCGGCTTGAAGAAGTCCCACGGCGCCTCGAGCGGGACCGTGCCGGCCCACCAGCCATCATGGTAGATGCCCAGATTCTGCATCGTCTCGAACACTTGCGTCCCGCGGCGCGATGGAGCAGCGGCGTCCGCGAAACTATAGACCATGCTGATCCCATCCAGCGGCTTTTGTCGCACGCCGTCAAGAGTTTCGGGGGCCGCGATGCCCGTCGCTTCCAATATCGTGGGAACGATGTCGGATGCGAAATGAAACTGCGGCCGCACGGTTCCGACATCCTTGATCCGCGCTGGCCACGACATGACCAGATCGTTGCGTACCCCGCCGAGATGCGAAGCGGTCTGCTTGTAATATTGAAAGGGCGCACCCATCGCCCAGCCCCAGCCGGCTGGATAATTGCCGTAGGAGGCGGCGCCGCCCAGATCGTCGATATGAGTCAGCATTTCTTCGACCGATTCGTCGAACCGGTTCATGAAGGCCTGTTCGAAAAGCGATCCGGTGCCGCCCCCCTCCGCGCTGGCGCCGTTGTCGCCCTGGCTGAAGATGACGAGCGTATTGTCCAACGCGCCCGACTGGCGCAGCGCCGTGATCAGCTTGCCGATCTGGGCGTCGGAAAATGCGAGCTGCGCGGCATAGACTTCCATCATCCGAGCGAACAATCGCCTCTGCTCCACCGAGAGCGACGACCAGGCCGGCAGGAAGTCCGGCCGCGGCGTCAGCTTCGCGTCCGCCGGGATGATGCCCATGGCCTTTTGCCGCCGAAACGTCTCTTTGCGAATTTCGTCCCAGCCAGCGTCGAACCGCCCCTTGAAGCGCGCGATCCATTCCCGGGGCACATGATGCGGAGAATGGGTCGCGCCGGTCGCGAAATAGATGAAAAAGGGCCGCTCTGGCGACAGTTGCCGTTGCTGCCGGATCCATTGCGATGCGTGATCCGCTAGGTCGGCGTCCAGCAGATAGCCCGGCGAACCGGGCGGCGCCACCGGTGTCGTACCGCTATAAAGGGCGGGATGATATTGATCGGTGTCGGCACCGATGAAGCCATAATAATCTTGGAAACCCATGCCCGTCGGCCAGCGGTCGAATGGGCCTTCGGGCCCTTCCTCCCAATCCGGAATGAGGTGCCATTTCCCGAAGGCGGCGGTGCGAAATCCCGCCCGCAGCAGCGTTTTGGCAACCGTGCCCGCCGACGGCGGAATGAATCCGGTGTAGCCCGGATAGCCAGTCGCAGCATTGGTGACGCGCCCCATGCCGACATTGTGCGGATTGCGTCCGGTTAATAGCGCGGCGCGGGTCGCCGAACAGATCGCGCTGTTGTGATAGGCGTTGTAGCGCAGCCCGCGGCTGGCCAAGTCATCATAGACGGGCGTCGGAACCGGTCCGCCAAAGGTCGAACTGGCACCGAAGCCGACGTCATCGGTCAGGATCACCAGCACATTGGGCGTCCCCTTGGCGGGCACCGCCGCCGTCGGCCAGGTCACGGAGATGTCTGGCGCCGACGTTTGCGCCAAAGTCGGCACGAGCGGCGTCAGTGCGAGCGCCGTCAGGCTTGCTGCCCAAATGGGGCGGAGTTTGCCTGTCACGCATGCCCCTTTCCGGAAGGGGGCAGCCGCGGTCCACCGCGGCCGCCGAAAGCTGGTCAGAACCTGAATGTCACGTCGGCGCCATAGGTCCGCGGCGCGCCATAGGAACCGCGGATCCCGGTGCCGGCCGCCACGACGTCGTCGAAATAACGCTCCTTGAACAGATTGTTGACCCACAGGCCAACCGACCACCCGCCGTTGCCGGGCTCATATCCGATCCGCCCGTTGACGAGGTGATAGGCTTTCTGGCGCAGCACATCGGTCGATGGGTCGGCGACGAAATCGAAATTATAGGCACCCTTGTAAGAATAGGCGATGTTGACGGGTATCGTCCCTGATCCCGCCGGAATGGCATAGTTGAGCGACGCATAGGCCGAGAATTTCGGCGCGCGCAGCAATTGCTCGCCCTGCGCATCATAAGCGATATCGATCATGCCGGGCCCGCTGCCTCCAGGCTGGAGGGCACGAAACACCTTCACCGTGGCAAGGTCGTAATTGCTATATTCGGAATGCTGCCAGGCAAAGCCGCCGGACAGGGTCAGGTCGTCCGTGACGCTCCAGTTCAAGTCGGCGTCGACACCATAGAGGCGAGCGTTCGCGGCGTTCTGGGTGATGATCACTGCGCTGCCCTCGGTGGCCGCGCGCGACACCTGGAGATCCTTATAATCGTAATTATAGCCCGAGAGCGTGAGCCGCACCCTGCGGTCGAACAGGCTGCTCTTCAGGCCAAGTTCGTACATGTCGAGCACCTCGGGATTGACCGGGCCCGGGCCGCCATAGGGATAGTTATAGCCGCCGCTTTTGAAACCGCGCGCGAACTTCGCGTAGAGCAGGGTATCGGCGAAGCTATACTCGATCGTCGCGGTCGGCGTGAACTTCGACCAGGACGCCTTGTCCGAATTGGAGGGCGAAACGGTCGGAATACCCAGATAGTCCGAGGGCGTCAGGTTGACCGATTTCTTGTCGGTCGTATAGCGCCCACCCACGACAAGTTTGAGCGAATCGGTCAGATTCCAGCCTAGCTGGGCAAAGCCCGCATAGGAGGTGGTTTCGACGCGTTGATGCCCCTGCGAAAAAAGTCGCGTACCATTATCGATAAAGATATCGTAGCCGACCTTGTCCTTGAAGAAATAGGCGCCGGCGATCCATTCGATCGGGCCTCCGTTGTCCGAACTGATCTGGACTTCCTGCGCGAAGGTCTTCGCCCTTTCCTGGATGAAGGCATCGACCAGCACCGTGCTAGTGCCGTCGCCGTCGAAGTTCAGCACATTCTTCAGATTGGCGTAGCTGGTGATCGACGACAGGCGCGCGCCGCCAAGGTCGATTCCCAGATCGAACTCACCGGCAAACTCGCGCTTGGTGATCGGCTTGGTGACCTGCGTTGACACCTGCTTCAGGCCGATGCCGGTGGTGCCACCGCGAACGATCCCGGTGTGATATTGCAAGGGGCCGAGCGCGACCGTGTCGTTGCCCGCTTCGTCATTCTGCCGCCAATAGCTCAGCGTCAGATTGGCATCGACGGTGCCATTGTCGAAACGCGCCTTGCCGCGCACCGCCGAGAGGCTCTTGTCATCCCATTCGCGCCGTCCGCGCGGGTCGATGTTGGCGGCAAAGCCGTCCCGCTGTTCTGTCAGTCCCGCGATGCGAATCCCGAAATTGTCGGACAGCGGCATGTTGCCCATCGCTTGCGCCGTCAGCTGATTATAGTTGCCATAGCCGATCTTGAACATGCCCTCGGCATCGTTGCTCACCTCATTGGTGATGACGCGGATGGCGCCCGCCGACGCGTTGCGGCCGAACAGCACGCCCTGCGGTCCCTTCAACACCTCGACCCGTTGGACGTCGAAAAGGTCCATCGAGATCGCGGTCTGACGCGAGATATAGCGTCCGTCGATATAGGTCGCGACGCTGGGATCGAACCCGTTCTGAAGCAGGCGGCTGCCCACGCCGCGGATGAAGGGCTGAACGTTGGGACCGGTGTTGTTGATGACCAGTGCGGGGGTCGCGACCTGAATGGCCTGAACATTGGTGATGCCCGAGGTCGCGAGCGTCTCGCCGCTGAAGGCCGAAATCGCGACGGGCACGTTCATCAGGTTTTCGTTGCGGCGTTGCGCCGTGACAATGATGTCGCCCCCGGCCGGGTCGGCCTGCGCCGCCTCTTCCACGGGTTCGGTCGACTGCGCCGGTGCCGCATCGCGAGCCGGATCGGCCGTTTGCGCGCTGGCGGCCGCGGGTACCGCCATGATCGCGAGCGGCGCCAGCAGGGTACCCGTGCGTGCGCTCGAAAGCCATTCGCGGCGCTTGCCAAAATGCTTTTTCATAACCCTCTCCTCTACCCTTTCCGTCGCGAAAGGCGGCGGCGTCGGTTCGCCCGGTATTCCGGGTCGAGAATATGTGTGTGGTCGCGCGCCTCATCCTTGGGAGAGGTGGCCCACCGTGAAATCCGCGCAGCTACTCGGCGCAAATGCTCATTTTTCCATGTCAAAGGTGACGCTCGCCAGTTCGCCTTGGAACTTGCTGGTCGCGATCGTGTAATCCTTGTTGACGGGAGAGATCGTATCCTGCCCGACGTCGAAGCCCTCATAGAGCGATATGCGCGCGAAGAGCGTCGCGTCGATCCGTCCGGAACCGACCTGCTTGCCATCGACGAACAGCGTCATCGTGCCGCCCGATCCGCCCTTGGGCTCGTCGCTCTTGAACACCGCTTTCAGCTTGTGATTGCCCGCGGTTATCGCCTGACCACCACGCACCTGATATTGGCGCTGACCGATCGCATTATAGTGGAAAACCGGCACACCTCCGTCGAGATAGAGGGCATAGCCGCCGAACTTGCCGCCATGCGTCACGATCACGCCCTCGGTCTGCGCATCCTTCAGCGTCATGTCCGCAGTGATGCTGTAGCTGTGGCCGATCGTCTCCGGCGCCGCGCGCGGCGGCACGCGGGTCAGGCCGGGCTTGAAGGTGAAGCTGGTGCGGTTGCCGCGCATGGTCGGGACGCCAGCGGCGCCTTCGGTCGCGCTGTGGATCGGCAATATCTTGTTGCGCGCCGCCTCCGCCCAGAAGATCTGCTGCATCTCGAGCAGCTTCTTGGGGTTGGACTTGGCGAGATCCTTCGACTGCGAATAGTCTTCCGCGATATGATAGAGTTCCCAGTTGCGATCGTTCGGATCGCTGGTCCCCACCGACTTGAAGAATTCCCACGGGGCATTGGTCGGCGTGGTGCCCGCCCACCAGCCGTCATGATAGATGCCCAGATTCTGCATCACCTCGAACACCTGCGTGCGCCGCCGCGACGGCACCTTTGGCGCCGTATAGGTATAGGCCATCGAAATGCCGTCGATCGGCATCTGCTGCGCGCCGTTCAGCACCGTCGGCGCCCCGACGCCCGTCGCTTCGAGGATCGTGGGAACGATGTCGGTCACATAGTGGAACTGCGGCCGCAGCGTGCCCACATCCTTGATTTTCTGCGGCCAGGATATGATCATCCCGTCGCGCAGCCCCCCGAAATGCGAGGCGGTCTGCTTGTAATACTGGAACGGGGTGTTCATCGCCCAGCCCCAGCCCGTCGGATAGTTGCTGTAGGTCTCGGGTCCGCCGATCTTGTCGATATTTTGCAGCAGATCCTCGAACGGCTCGGCATATTGGTTGATAAAGGCCTGCTCGTAGAGCGAACCCTGCTGTGCGCCTTCGCCGCTCGCGCCATTGTCGCCCTGCACGAAGATGATCATCGTGTTGTCGAGCTGCCCCTCGGCCTTGAGGTGATCGAAGACCCGTCCGATCTGTGCATCGGCATAGGAAAGCTGGGCCGCATAGGCCTCCATCTGCCGCGAAAAGACTCTCTTCTGATCAGGCGAAAGCGACGACCAGGCGGGAATGAAGGGCGGCCTGGGCGTCAGCTTGGCGTCTGACGGGACGATCCCCATCTTTTTCTGCCGCGCGAAACTTTCCTCGCGCATCGCGTCCCAGCCCTGATCGAACTTGCCGCGAAACTTCGCCAGCCATTCGGGCGGCGCCTGGTGCGGCGCATGATTGCTGCCGGTCGCATAATACATGAAGAACGGCTTGTCGGGCGCCAGTTGCCGCCGTTGGTCGATCCACGTTACGGCGCGGTCGGCCAGATCCTTGTCGAGGATGTAGGTCGGATCGTCATGCGGCGGTTCGACCGGCGTCGTCCCGTTCATCAATGACGGCGCGAACTGATCGGTGTCGGCACCGATGAAGCCGTAATAATAGTCGAAACCCTGCTGCGTCGGCCAGCGATCGAACGGTCCGACCTGGCTTTCCTCCCATTCGGGGACCAGATGCCACTTGCCGATGGCCGCGGTCATATAGCCGTTCTGCTTCAGAATTTCGGCGATCGTTCCTGCCGATTTGGGCATCACGCTCGTATAGCCCTCATAACCGGTCGGCGCGTTCGTCACCGTGCCCATTCCGACCCTATGCTCATTGCGGCCGGTCAATAATGCTGCGCGCGTTGCCGAACAGATCGCCGAATTGTTGTAGCCCGTGTAGCGCAAGCCCCGCTGGCCGAGCGCGTCGAAGTTCGGCGTCGGAATGGGGCCGCCATAGGCCGTCGTCGCTCCATATCCGACGTCGTCGGTCAGGATCAGGATCACGTTCGGCGCGCCCTTCGGTGCCTGCGGCGACTTCGGCCAACGCGCTTGCGTATCGGCGGCGACCCGTCCTGCAAATTCGGAGGTCGGAATCTGTGGCTCCGGCAGCACAGTCTGGGCCATCAGCGCGGCCGGCATCAGCGCTGCGACCCCGGCCTGCAGCCTTAGTGCCGCCTTCGAACCCAACGACCGACCCAAAGGGCGAGACAGCATCGCAGATAGTCGGTCACGAAGTCGCAAGCGCATTGTTCACTCTCCTGTCGCCGAGCCGTTTTCTGGCCGGCTTTTCTTGGGCAGTGGGCAGCGCGACTCGTGGCGCCTTCGACCGCTGAACATTGCCTAATTGAAATTAGGTTTTAACGCAAGTGATACATTATGAAACTTGCGCGTCGGCAGCGTGTCCGGCCCTCACCGTCGCTACTGCAGAGAGTTTAGTGGCTGCTCAGGCCTGCGAGGTCGGCATGCTCCGAACGGCGTTGCCGGAGAACGGCGCTGACATGGCCGACGCGATCTGTTCGAGCGTGTCGGATAAGGCCACGTCCAGCCCCGGACCGGCGCCCTGCTCGAACGACTTATGGTTTATCAGGACGGCAAGAAATCCGAGCACGGCGACGATCAGGCGCCGGACGATCACATCCTCCGGCAAGTGATCGAGACGCGCGCGAATCAGTTGCTGCACCCGATATAAATTGACCGGCGCCGGCAGTTCGGGCGGATCGGCGATCGGACCGACAGGCGGCCGGTATCGCAAAAGATATTGAGCCAGAAACTCGGCGTAGCAGTAGCGGCCGTCGCGATCCGCCAAATCGATATGCGGCAAGCAGATGATATCCATCAAGGTCCGCATGTCGTCCAAGAGCCCGCCATCTTCGGCCCGTTCCAGCATCGCCCCGCGCCGCGCCTCCATCTGGAGCATGCGATGGGTGAACAGGCCTTGCAGAAGCTCGTCCTTACCGCCGAAATGATATTGCACGCTCGAAGTGTTCGCCAGGCCGGCCGCCGCCGAGATTTCACGCAGCGACGTTCCTTCGATACCCCGCTGCGCGAAAAGTCGTTCCGCCGCGATCAATATCCGCGCTTTGGTCCGCTCGCTTCTCGTCACGCTCTGGCTCCATTCATCCTGTTCGGGGCCGGACATTGTATCTCGGCTGCAGCTTGGTCGGACACACCATGCTCCCGCGCCATCGGCATTGACAAGTTCGAATAGCAATTCCAATCTAATCGTAATTAGGCTTACGGCTCCTGAACAATAGCGAGGCAGGGGACGAGAACGGCGGAGAAGGATGTTGGTGATGACGCTGGCCGGAAGCCGCGACGATCGGTCGCTCGCCATTCGTATCGGCGCCCTAGCGGGGACGCTGCTCGTCGTCGCCTTGGGGCTCGCCATGCTGGTCGGCGGCATTGCGCTGCTTCGGCTCGGGGGAACATTCTATTACGCGCTGGCGGGCGTGTTGTTGCTTTTCGCCGGCTGGCTGCGCCATCGCCGCGATCCGCGCGGCAGGATGATCTATGCCGCCTTCCTGTTCCTGACCCTGCTATGGTCGGCGTGGGAGACCCGCGGCAACCCATGGGGCCTGCTGCCAAGGCTTCCTGTCCCTCTCCTCCTCGGCCTGCTTTTCCTTCCCCAACGCGTTTCAAGGCTTTTGTCGCGCCGGCCGATAAGATCAGGAGCAGCGGCGGCGATCGCCATCGGTTGCACCCTCCTCGCCCTCGTCCTGTGGCCCGAGACGAGAGCCCCCGGCGGCCCCACGGTCGCGGGCGGCCGGGCGACGGCGGCAGACGCAGGCTGGGCCCATTTCGGCGGCAGCCTTGCAGGAACGCGCTTCAGTCCCGCCGACGCGATCACGCCCGCTAACGTCGCCGACCTGAAAATCGCGTGGACCTGGCGGGTCGGCACCGTGAACGAGATCGGCAAGGGCGGGTTGCAAGCCACGCCGATCAGGGTCGGCGACGCGCTGTATCTGTGCACCGGCGTCAATGATATCGTCGCGCTCGACGCGGAGACGGGGCGACAGCTGTGGCGCCATGACGCGAATGTCGACCTTACCGGGGTCAAGAGCGCGGGTTGTCGCGGCGTCGCATATTACAAGGTTCCCGGCATGACCGGCGACTGCAGCGAACGGATCATCACGAATACGGTCGACGCCCGGCTGCTCGCGGTCGATCGCCGTTCCGGACGCCGCTGCGCCGACTTCGGCCGAAACGGCGAGGTATCGCTGCTCAAGGGCATGGGTGTCCGCATTCCCGGCTACTATTACCCGACCTCCGCACCGACGATCGCGCGTGGTCGCATCATCGTCGGCGGATGGGTTACCGACAATCAATATTGGGGCGAGCCGTCAGGCGTCATCCGCGCCTTCGACGCCCGCACCGGCCGCTTCCTATGGGCTTTCGACGTGGGCCGGCCGGACGATCATGGCGAGCCCGCCGAGGGCCAGACCTATACGCTCTCGACTCCCAACAGCTGGGGCCCGATGAGCGCCGACGAGACCTTGGGCCTGGTCTATGCGCCGCTCGGCAATCCGACCCCCGACTATTACGGCCGACAGCGGCGTCCGTTCGACGAGAAATACGGGACATCGGTGGTCGCGATCGACCTCGAGACCGGTGCATCGCGCTGGGTGTTCCAGACCGTGCATCACGACCTGTGGGACTATGACACGCCCGCGCAACCGACGTTGATCGACATCGACATCGCCGGCCGACCGCGCAAGGCGCTGCTCCAGCCGACGAAGCGGGGCGAGATATTCCTTCTCGATCGTGAAACCGGCAAGCCCATCGCGCCCGTCAAAGAGCGTCCCGTGCCCCAGCACGGCATCGTAGATGGCGAGCGACTGTCGCCGACCCAGCCCTTTTCCGCGATCGCCTCGCTCGCCGGCCCGCCACTGAGCGAAGCGGCGATGTGGGGCCTCACGCCGCTCGACCAGCTGTGGTGCCGCATCAAGTTTCGCGAGGCCCGCTATGACGGCATCTTCACGCCCCCCGGCCTGACGCCCTCGATCACCTATCCCGGCTATCTCGGCGGCACCAACTGGGGCGGCCTGACGGTCGACGCGCGCACCGGGCGGCTGATCGTCAACATGAGCCATGTGCCCAATTACACGCAATTGATCGCGCGCCGGGAGGCCGACGCCATGGGTGTCGAGCCGGTCCGCCCCGGCGGCAAGGGCAGCTTTGCCGTCATGGCACAGATGGGCACGCCCTATGCCGTCACCAACCATCCCTTCCTCTCGCCGCTGGGAGTGCCTTGCAATCAGCCGCCCTTTGGCCGGATCGCATCGATAGACATCCGAACGGGCAAGATCATGTGGGCCGAAACGCTCGGTACGACGCGCGATGCAGGGCCTTGGGGTATCGCTTCGCATGTGCCGCTACCCACCGGCATGCCCAATACGGGCGGTCCGACTTCGACCGCCGGCGGGCTCACCTTCGTCGGCGCCACGCAGGACCGGGCGATCCGCGCGTTCGAAAGCGCCACCGGCCGGCAGCTTTGGACGGCGCGCCTGCCGGCGGGCGGACAGGCGACCCCGATGACCTACATCTCGCCGCGCAGCGGCCGGCAGTTCGTGGTCATCTCGGCGGGCGGCAACAAGCTGCTCGGCAGCAAGCTGGGCGACACGGTCGTCGCCTTCGCCCTCCCCGAGCAATAGCTGCCGGCGCCAGGCCTGATGACTTCCGCCCGCGTCGCTCGCTTCAGGACGTCGGTGACGTCGGGCTGGACGTAGCTGAAAATTCAAAGCTGACAGGAATCTATGCGTTTGGAGGAATGACGAAAGAGAGAAAGAACGCGTCCGCGATCGGTCGTTTCCAGTCATCCGAAATGATCACGCCCCAGACAGGCACAGCCGCCCGGCGCTGGAGCGAGCCGGGCAGCGCCATGTTTCGACGCCCGCACGATCATTCTGATGTCGCGGACGCCTACCTTCGCTTGTCGTCAGTGTGCGAGCATTCCGGCATCGACCAGATATTCGGCGCCGGTCACATAGGATGCCTCGTCAGATGCGAGGAACAGCACGAGGGCCGACACTTCCTCAGGCGCGGCGATCCGGCCGAGCGGGATTTCGCGCAGGGCGTCGCCGCCGCCTTCGTCGGTTGCCTCGACCATCATCGGCGTCTGGATGAAACCCGGGTGGACCGAGTTCACCCGGATATTGTCCTTGCCATATTCGACGGCGACCGCCTTGCTCATGCCGCGCACCGCGAACTTGCTGGCGACATAGGCGATGCTGGGAAAGCCGTAATTGGCGGCCATGCCGGCGATCGACGAGATGTTGACGATCGACCCGCAGCCGGCGCGCAGCATCGCCGGCAGGACGGCGCGCATGCCATAAAATACCGAATGCTGGTTCACCTGACAAACCTGATCATAACCTTCGTCGGTAAGGTCGGCGGTCGAGGCCATGGGGCCAAGAATGCCGGCATTGTTGACGAGGATATCGACCCGGCCGAATTTCTCCTCGGCGGCCGCAACGACCTTGTCCCAATCCTGCGGCGACGTCACATCCTGTTCGAGGAAGATCGCCGCTGAGCCGATTTCCGTGGCCAGTTGACGACCCATGTCGGCACGCAGATCCGTCAGCACGAGCTTGGCGCCTTCGCGGGCGAATATCCGTGCGTGCGATTCCCCCATGCCGCGCGCCGCACCCGTGATGATCGCAACCTTGCCGTCCAGACGACCCATATTTCTGTCCTATCTTGGAAAAAGCCCTGCCGGACGAACCGGCAGGGCAAGTGTATCAGAATTTCACCGAAATTTCGGCGCCGAACGTCTGGGGCTCGCCCCAGATTGCGGTGTTGAACCCACCGCTAGCGCCTTCGACATATCCCGAATTGTAGTAGAGCTTGTCGAACAGGTTCTTGGCGTAGATGGCAGCCGAGAAGCCGCTGCCGCTAATATCGTCCCAGCTCAGCCGCATGTCGACCGTGACATAACCCGGCAACTGCGTCCGCGGCGTAATCGAACCCTCATTGTTGGAGAAATAGGTCTTGGTCTGCCCGAACACGTCGGTCCGCAGGTTGACCTCGCCCAGATCCTCGGGGACCGGCAGCCCGATCACGGTATAGACCGAACCGGCCCATTTGGGAGCGTCGGTGTAGGTATCGAACGGGATTGTCAGGCCGGCGACGCCGGTGGCGGCCGACAGGTCCACGACATTCTTGGTGAACTTGGCGTCGGTATAGGCGCCGGAAAATCCGAATTCGAACCATGACGCAGGTTTGAAATTGCCGTCGAATTCGAAGCCCTGGATGCGTTTCTCTGGCACGTTGACCGTGAAGGCGGCCGGATTGCCGCCCACCAGCGCATAGATCGAATGCTGGGCATTCTTCACGATCTGGCGATAGGCCGCGATGTTGAACCGCGTTGGCATGTCGCCGAGATAGCCGGCGAATTTATAGCCCAGCTCGAAATCGTAAGTGGTCTCGTTCTTGAAAAAGTTGGTATCGTTGAACGGCACGACCGCGCCGTTGAAGCCGCCCGCACGGAAGCTGCCGCGCTGGGAGAAATAGACCATGTTCGACGAGTCGATCTGATACTGAAGGTTGAAGGTCCAGCTTGGGTCTTTGAGCTTGGCCTTCTGACGCAGCGGCGTGGTGCCGGTGAGATTGAACAGGCTTCCCTCAATCTGGTCGAGCCTCGCCGTTTCCCAGGTGTAGCGGCCGCCCGCGGTCGCCTTCAGCTTGTCTGTCAACTCGTAGCTGAGCTGAGCGAACAGCGCTTTCGATTCCGACCGCTGGTTGTAGAAATAGGCAATGTCGGCCAGCGGCGTCGCCAGTTCGTCGCCGACGATGACGGGAATATATTCGCGCTTCTTGGTATCAGAATAAAAGGCGCCGACGATATATTCGAGTGCCCCGGACTTACCCTGCAATTGCAGCTCGTTCGAAATGGCCTTGACCGAAAATTCCTCGCCGCCCGGCCGGCCGTTGCCGAGGCCGCTGCGGTTATAGAGGTTGAGCGACCCGAAGGGCGAGCCGGAGAGAATGCCAGGGGTCCGCGCGAAGGCGTCGGCCCAGTTGAAGATATTCTTCAGCGTGAGATCGTCGCCGATTTCCAGCTCGGTCGTGTTGGTGACGAAGGCCGTGTGCGCCTTGTGCGGCAAATCATAGCTCAGCCAGACTTCATAGGGATGCTGCTGTTGCCACGCGAGATAGCCCGGCACCGCGCCGGGCCAGGTGCCTTCGCCTTCCGGACCGTCGCCGAGCGTCGGCGCAAAGGGGCTGTTCAACCCATAAACGCAATCGAGGGTCGCCGTCAGCGTGTATCCGTTGTTGGTCTCGCCGCAGGCGTGATAGGAGTAAAGGCCCCCGGCGCCTTCGCTGCCGCCGAAGTCGCTATACTGCGCCACGGTGGTGTTCTTGAAGCCCGACGACGGCTCGATCACCAGGGTCACGCGGCCGGAAACCGCGTCGGTGTCTCCCAGCGTGCTTCCGGTCCTGGCGTTGCGGATATAGCCGTCCTGCTTGTTCCAGTCGCCGGCCAGACGTACCCGCACCGCTTCGGAGAGAGGGATATCGAGCGCACCCTGGAGCTGGATATAGTCGCGTTCTCCGCCCTTGATCGTTGCATAGCCCCCGAACACGTCGCCGGGCTTGGTGGTTTCATAGAGGATCGCGCCGCCCGTCGCGTTGCGTCCGAAAAGGGTGCCCTGGGGGCCCTTCAGGACTTGAACCGAGCTGAAATCGAAGAAGGCCGTCGACGTATTGCCGGCGCTCTGGGGCGCTTCGTTGATATAGGTCAGCACGGCAGGGCTGGATCCGGAAAATGGATCGAGCGTCTGACCGCGCAGCGTGAAGCTGATCTGGTTCGAATTCTGGCCACTCTTCACGATCAGGCCTGGCACGAGCGCGGCGAGATCCTGTTCGCTGGACACGTTGCGATCCTGCAACATCTCGGAATTGAAGGCAGAAACCGAAACCGGAACCTTGGACAGCGATTCCTCGCGGCGCTGCGCCGTCACGACGATGTCGCCAATATTCTCGGCGGGGTTCTCCGCCGGGGACGCGGTGGAAACCGCCTCGGTTTCAGCGTCGGTCTGCGCTGCGGCGGGCGTGACGCAGGCCAGTCCCGCGAGCACGGCGACGAGCGACCCCGATACCGTCAAGGCACCTTTTCCGCGCCGCACCGATCCAGTGTTCGTCGAGCAGATAGCTTCCTTCATCGTCATCCTCCTCAAGATCATTTTTATCGTTCAGAATATGAAATGCGGCCGGAGAGCAGGCCCGGGCCATGACGGGTAAGCCCGGTGCTGTCGGCGAGGCGATCCTGGGGAGCGTTGCCGGACGGATGCGCCACGCCGGGGGTGCCGCAGAGATTGCGTTGATGGTCCATCCATCCTCTCCCGTGAAGCCGCCCGCTTTGCGCGGGTCGAAGCTTTTGCCATCGCGAGTCCATCTCGGACCGACGAACAAAACCTAATAGTAATTAGTCATGATGGCAAGCACATTTAAGTCATTTGTTTGCATGGGTGGTGGCGCAGTCGATTTCGTCTCGGCAGCGCATTAAAGGCCAGACAAACCTTGATTTTATGTCAACTTCTACGGCGGATGAGAAAAGGTTCTACCGCGAATGCCTCGGTAGATATCCGTCTGCCGAGCGGAATTCCACCGCATCCAATATAATCCGAGTTAGGCTATTTTAGTCGCGAATCGGAATTCTTCCTGCAACGGTGAGCCCGAATCCTTCGAGCGCAGCGAGTTTTGGCGTGCTCGACGTCAGCAGCGTCATACTGCGCACCCCCAGATCGAGCAAAATCTGGGCGCCAATCCCATAGTCGCGCGTCGCATTGCTATGGTGATAGGCTGCCCGTCCCCCGGCGATGCGCTTGGAAATGGAATCGGGGGTAGGATCGCGGACGAACACCGCAACCGCCTGCCCCGGATGCTCGGCGAGCGCTGTCAGCGCGCGCGGGACATAGTCGCGGTGCGCTGTCGACCAACCGAGAAGATCGGCCGTCAGATCGATCTGGTGGACCCGGACGAGCGTATCCTTTGCCGAATCGATCTCGCCCTTGACGAGCGCCACATGTTCTCCGCCATCGAGCTCGTTGCGATAGACGTGGATCGTCAGATTGCCGCCATAGAAGCTATCGAATGGCGCGCTGACCACGCGGCGCACGAGCGTCTCGGACTTGCGGCGATAGGCGATAAGATCGGCGATCGTGCCGACTTTCAGGCCGTGTTCGGCTGCAAAGCGAAGGAGTTCGGGCAGGCGCGCCATGGTGCCGTCGTCGTTCATCACCTCGCAGATGACGCCGGCGGGCGTGAGCCCCGCGATCCGCGAAATATCGACGGCGGCCTCGGTATGCCCCGCACGAACGAGCACCCCGCCCGCCCGCGCGACGAGCGGGAAGACATGGCCCGGCGATACGATGTCGGCGTCCGATTTCGACGGATCGACCGCTACTGCGATCGTATGCGCGCGGTCGGCCGCGGAGATGCCCGTCGTCACCCCCTCGCGCGCCTCGATCGAGACCGTGAAGGCGGTGCCGTGCCCCGACTCGTTGCGCGTCGCCATCGGGGGGAGCTTGAGCTGCTGCGCCCGCTCGCCGGTCATCGCAAGACAGATCAGTCCGCGCGCGTGCTTTGCCATGAAATTAATCTGGCGGGGCGTGGCGAATTGTGCGGGAATGATGACATCCCCCTCATTCTCACGGTCATCGGCATCGACGAGGATATAGGGAAGCCCGTCGATGGCGTCCTGAATGATCGATTCAATCGACGAAATACCGTCGGTGGACATCCCAATTCTCCCAAATGGCCGCGATATGCGGCCTGCCCATTGCTACGCCTGTTCACCGGCCAGGAGCGTCTCGGCCATCGCTTTGAGGCGGTTCTTTTGCACCTTGCCGGTGCCCGTTGTCGGTAAGTCACTTGCCTCAATGAACCAGATGTCACGCGGCAGTTTGTAGCGCGCCACCCGCGGCCCGAGAAAGCGCATCACATCCTCGGCTTCGATCCGAGCGCCGTCGGCGCGGACGATCCAGGCGCAGCCACACTCGCCCCAGCGATCGTCGGGCATTCCGATCAGGAAGGCCTGCAAAATATCGGGGTGCGTGGTCAGCAACTGCTCGAGCTCCTTCGGCGACACCAGCTCGCCGCGGCTCTTGTAGACCTCCTTGGTCCGCCCGGTGAGGAAGAGATTGCCGTCGGGACGGAACTGGCCAAGGTCGCCCATCCTGATCCACCCGCCGGGCAGCATGATCTTGGCCGTCTCCTCGGGGCGGCGGAAATAGCCGAGGCTGTTCATGGGGCCGCGCGTGCACAGCTCCCCCGCAGAACCCGGCGGCAGGTCGGCTCCGGTCTCGGGGTCGATCGTCTTGAATTCGGCGATCCGCCCGCCCTCGGCCGCGATGCCCGCGACGCCCGCCTCGACAATGCACCCCTGAGTGGTTGACACGATATCGATCGGATCGCCGGGCTGCGTGCAGACTATCGTCGCGGTAGTCTCGGTCTGCCCATAGCTGGTGAAGATCTCGTCGCAACCGAAGGTCTGCTGGATCTTTTCCCAAACCCAGCTCGGCGTCGGCGCCGCCGCGCTGTGGATCGCGGTGAGACTCGAAAAATCATAGCTGCCGAGTTCGGCCTGCTCCATCAGGGCGATCGTCATCGTCGGCACGCCCATCAGAAAGGTCGCGCGGTGGCGACCGATCGCGGACAGGATCGCCGGCGGATCGAACTTCAGGTGCGGAATGATCGCACCGCCGACGACAAGTCCTGACAGGAGGCCGACCACCAACCCGAAGCCATGATAGAGCGGCAGCGAAAAGATAGCGCGCCGGCCGTCCTCGAACGCTTGGTGCAGGGCGCCCGCATAGGCCGCGCGCAAGAGATTGTCGTGTGTCTGGACCACACCTTTGGGCGAACCCGTAGTGCCTGATGTGAACATGATCACCGCAGGATCCGACGGCTTGCCGAGCGACGGCGCGGTCGATTGCCGTCCTTCATAGAAGGGGGCATAGAAGGCGTGCGGATCGGCGGGGTCGAAAATCAGGCCGCTCCGCAGTCCCGATGCCGCGGCGCATTCCCCGGTCCGCCATCCCGGCAGATGTCGGTCGAGATCGGCGACATAGTTGCGCGACCCGAACCGCTCCATCGTGATGAGGAGCGCGCAATCCGATTCCCGAACGACAAACTCGAGTTCCTCGGGCCGATAGAGCGTGTTCATCGGCACGGCGACCGCGCCAAGACGCCAGATCGCAAAAAGAAGCGGCACGATCATCGGATGGTTGGGCATGATCATGCCGACCCGTTCGCCAGACTGCAGCCCGAAGGCCTCGAACGCCGCGGCGACCTGGCGCGAAAACCCCAGAACCTCGGAATAGGTCATGCTGGTGTCGTCGGTGATGACCAGCGGACGATCGGCGAAATCGGCGACCGCTTTTTCCAGATAGGAATCGAGACTCATCTCGGCCCACTGCGGATGCCGCTGCGCAATCGCGGCGCGTCTGGAACGAACCTCCTCCACCATCAGTGCAATCCTCTTCCCTACCTAACGATGATTATCCTGCATAATGGGATATTTCGTCAAGACGCTTCCGCGAGAATTTCACTGTCATCGATTGCGTCCCGCGATTAAAAGCACAATGCCTCATACACATATCATTGAATAAATGACACTTTTTTTGAAAATCGACGCATTCGCGCCTAGACTCTTCGGATCGTCCGGCAAAATTCCGCTTGCCAAATTTGCCTAATTACGATTAGTCAAATGCAGCAAGGAGAGATGTGATGGATGTTGGACTCGGACTCGTCTTCCAGAATTTGCACGATCGCGTCAGCGATACCGAGGTGTTTCGCAACGAGCTCGCGCTCGCCGCGCGGGCGGAAGACATGGGCTTCGACTCGGTCTGGACTCCCGAACATCATTTCACCGGCTATATGATGACCCCGAATGTCCCCCAGTTTCTGTCCTGGGTCGCGGCGAAGACCAAACGTATCAAATTGGGTACGACGGTCACCGTTCTCCCTTGGCAGAATCCGATCCGGATCGCGGAAAGTTTTCTGCTGCTCGACCAATATTCGGAAGGCCGTTCGATCCTCGGGATCGGACGTGGGCTGGGCAAGGAGGAGTTCGATGGCTTCGGCGTGCCGATGGGCGAGGCTCGCAGTCGCTTTCGCGAATATGCCGAGGCGCTGCTGTCGGCGCTCGAGACCGGCGTTATGGAATATGACGGCAAATATCTGCAGCAGCCGCGCGTCGAGCTTCGTCCGCGCCCCTATGCCAGCTTCAACAGCCGCGTGTTCGCATCGGCGGTGTCGCCCGAGTCGGTGAAGCTGATGGCCGATCTCAACGTTGGCCTGATGATCATCGCGCAAAAGCCCTGGGACCGCGTCGAAGAAGATCTGGCCGCCTATCGCAATCAGTTCCTGGAAATTTCGGGCCGTCCGGCGCCGAAGCCTGTGGTCGTCGCCTTTGTCGCGGTCAACGAGGACCGGACGCGCGCGAAAGAGATGCGCGACAAATATCTCGTCGAATATGCCCGGTCGACGTCGAGTTTCTATCAGTTCGGCAACAAGGAATTCGCTTCGATCGAGGGTTATGAATATTATGCCGCGCTGGCGAAAACGATCGAGAAGAAGGGCATCGAAACCTTCAACGAGTTCCTCGCCGACCTGCAGATCCATGGTACGCCCGACGAGGTGACCGAAAAGCTGCAGTCGATGGTCGAGCGGTTCGATGTCGGCAGCTTCATCATTTACACCTCGTTCGGCGACATGCCCTTCGACGTCGCGCGCGAGAATTACGAGCTGTTCGCGCGCAAGGTGCTGCCGCGCTTGAAGGACATCGACACCACGGTTTCAGCGGAACCACAGCTTTCAGCCGGATAAGGGTGGCGCTCGCCCAGGGAGGCGACAATCGGCCGGCCTGTCCGATTGCGCCGCGTTCGAGCTTTGACCTAAGATCGTATGGCAACGGGCCACTGGCACCGACCGGGAGGCAGGAATGAGCGAAACGACCGACGAGATTCTGTTCGAGCTTCGCGACCACTGTGCGTGGATCACGCTCAACCGCCCCGAAAAGCGCAACGCGCTGACCGAGCCGATGATGGAGGAGCTCAATCGTCGGCTGTGGGAGGCCGACGAGGATAATCGCGTCCGCTGCGTGGTGCTGCGCGCCGCCGGTTCCTCCTTTTCCGCAGGCTATGATCTTCAGAGATACGACCAGCCGGTGGCCGATCAGATAGAGAACCGGCGCGGACGCGCAAAATTCGACGATGATTGCTGGCATCAGGAACGGTCACAGCGGTTGCGCATGGCGCTGTTCGACATGCACAAGCCGGTGATCGCGCAGGTCCACGGTCACTGCCTTGCCGGTGGTACCGACCTCGCCTTTCTCTGCGACATCGTGATCTGCGCCGACGATGCGGTCTTCGGCTTTCCGCCAGCGCGATCGCAAGGGTCGCTGCCGAGCCACATGTGGCTCTATCTGGCCGGGCCGCAATGGGCGAAGCGCCTGCTCCTCACCGGCGATTCGATCCGCGGCGCCGATGCGGCGACGATCGGCCTGGTCCTGAAATCGGTACCGCGCGATAATCTCGACGATGAGGTCGCGCGGCTCGCGGCGCGGCTCGCGCTCATCGACGCCGACCTGCTCAGCGCCAACAAGCGTATCGTCAACATCGGGCTGGAGCTGATGGGGATGCGCACGTTGCAGCGCATGGCCGCCGAAATGGACGCGCGCGGGCATCTGGCGGCCAGCCGCACCGAGTTCAACGAAACCGTGCGCACCGACGGGCTGAAGGAGGCCGTCCGGCGCCGCGATGCGCCGTTCGGCGAGTCGATCATCGAACTATAGGCGGGAGAGAGACGATGGAAGCAGGCGACGGCTGGACCTGCCTTTGGGATGCCAAGGCGATCCTTGGCGAAAGCACTATCTGGGATCATCGCGACGGCTGCGTCTATTGGGTCGACATCGACGCACCGAGCGTGAACTGGCTATCGCTGGCGAGCGGCGAACGCGGAACCTGGGTGCCGCCCTATTGGATCAGCGCGATCGCGCTGCGCGAAAAGGGCGGCTTCATCGCCTCCTCGGCCAAGGGTTTTGTACATGTCGATCCCAAAAAGGGCGTGTGCGAAGCGATCCTGCAACCGATTCCCGACCCCAAGGTCGCGCGCCTCAACGACGGCGTCACCGACAGGGTCGGCCGCTACTGGTCGGGATCGTGCGACGTCAGCCAGTGGGACGAGAGCACGACCGCCGACGACAAGTCGGCCACGCTCGGCGACCTCGACAAGCGAAGCACGGGCGAACTCTACAGCCTCGATCCGGACGGCACGCTTCGGACGGCCGAGCGCAATATTGTGACCGCGAACGGCCCTGCGTTCAGCCCCGACGGCAAGACCGTCTATGTCAATGATTCCATGCCACTCGTGACCTGGGCCTATGATCTGGCCGAGGACGGCACGCTGCACAATCGCCGCGACTTCCTGAAATTCGCGCCCGACGATGGATATCCCGATGGTATGGCGGTCGACGTCGACGGCTGCATCTGGATGGCCTTTTACGAAAGCTGGGTGCTCCGCCGCTTCGCGCCCGACGCATCGCTGGTCGAGGAGCGCCGCCTTCCCGTCCGCCGCGGCTTACGCCCGGCATTCGGCGGCGAAAATCTCGACCGGCTGTTCCTGATTACGGGGTCGGCAGGATATAGTGCAGACATGTGGGCCAGAGAACCGCTCGCCGGCGGGCTGTTCGAACTGACCGCGCCCGGAACGCGCGGGCTGTCCAATATCGCCTTCGCCGGGTGACATTGCCTGTTCCAAATCGCCATTAGGGCAGTATGCAGGCGGGATGAACAAAATGGACCCTTCACGCACGCGCATTCTCGACGCCGCCGCCCGCCAGCTCCGCCTGTGCGGCCTCGCCGGAGCGAAGCTCGCCGATATCGCGAAGCTCGCGGGCATGCTGGCGCCCAGCCTCTATCATCATTTTCCGTCGAAGGATCATCTCGTGGAGGAAGTGATGATGGAAGGCATCTATCGTAACACGCGGTTCATCGTGTCGAAGGTCGAGGTACTAGGCCAGGGCGCGAGCCCGCTCGACCGGCTGCGCGTGGCGATCAAATCGCACATCGACTATTTGCTGACCGGCGACGATTATTCGTCGGCGGTGGCGCGCGTGTTCGATGATCTGCCCGACGACATGCGGCGCCGGGTGCTTGCCGCCTATTCTAGCTTCGACAATTATTGGCGCGACCTTATCGCCGAGGTGCAGCGAGACGGCACCGCCAATGCCGACCTCGATGCGACGGTCGTCGGCAAATTCCTTATCGCGATGCTCAACTCCTGCGCTTCCTGGTATCGTCCGGGCAAGCTGGCTCCGGCCCAGATCGCCGATCAGGCCGCGGAACTCGTCATCTACGGCTTCGCCAAGCGCGCATAAAAAATCGCCGACCCTTTCGGGCCGGCGAGTGGGAGTGTCCAGCGGAAATCGATCAGGCGACCAGCTCGGCGCTCGCGCGGTTCGGCAGACTGATCCGAGGCGCGACTTCCTTCGCGGCGAGTTCGAGCGAGTGGAACCACGGCGACGGATCGTCATAATAATCGTGGCTTTCGATCTGCAGCGTGCCCCAGCCGCCGCACTTGTCGAACAGCTCGTTGATTTTTTCGACCACGGTGTCGGGCGATCCGACGATGAAGACCTTGTCGACCAGGAATTCGAGATCGGCCTTGTCGGGATCGATTCCCGCGTCCTTGGCAAAGCCGTCGATCATGCCGAAGCGGCGCCAGATCGGGATGAGATAGTGATTGAAGCAATAGCCGATCGGCCCCTCCATCACTTCACGCTTCGCTTCGGCATCGGTGTCGCCTACGAATATCGTGTGCGACACAGCGTGCCGCTGCCGATCGGGGGTGAAGCCTGCCTTGATGTTCGCTTCCGAATAGATCTCCCAGTGGCGCTTGAGCGCGTCGAGCCCGGAGAAGATCGACACCGGCTTGAAATTGCGCTCGCCGGCGAGGCGCATCGAGGGCGAATTCTTGCTGAACCCGGTCACCGCGATCTCGGGGAAACCGCCCCAAGGCGAGAAGTCGGCCAGCTTGTGCTGTTCATCTTCCTCGGTAACGGCCTCTTCCTCCTCGGGAAAACCGGCGTTCCAGTATTTTCCCTCGTGGAAGAAGGGCTCGCGGCTCCAGATCTTCTCCATGATGTAGAGGCTCTCGCGAACCATGTCGTTCAGCCGCTCGGTATCCTGCGCTTCCCCGCGAATGCCGTGCATATAGGATGCCGCGGGATATGCGCCGGCGCCGATGCCGAGGAAATAGCGGCCTTCGAGAATCTGCGAGAGCCACCCGATCGTCATCGCGAGCTTGGTCGGATGCTGGTGCGGCAAGAGATGCGCCATCGGCGCGAATTTGATCGTGTTGGTCTGCAGCGCCGCCGCGGCCATGATCAGTTCAGGGTTGGGGATATTCTCCCAGATCTGCGAGGCATGCTCGGAGATCATCATCGACGTGAAGCCGGCCTTGTCGGCCGCGATCGAACTTTGGACACCCCATTCGAACGTCTGCTTCGCGGTGCGGCCCGGACGCATATAGGGGTGAAAAATCAAACCGGTTTCCATTGCCATGGCTTCTCTCTCCTCAATCCGGACCTGCGTCCGCGTCGGTCAAGTCGCGTTCGTCCGCGACCATTGCTTAAGTCATGCGGCTCCATTTGACTTAAGTCAATAGACTTAATCTTTCTCCCATTTGGCGGCCGTTCGCGGACCGGCCGCGGGCAGCACGCCATGCCGGAATTGCAAAATTCCGCCAGAATTTCCCAGAAACTCATCATTGCACTTGCTTGATCGACTATCCGACAGCATTGTTAGTCCGCATGAGGCGCGGAACGCCTGACTTGAATCGATGCGATGACGGCCGGCAACTCCCAAAGATATCCGAACTTTTAAGGCAGGTGTAAAATTGGAAAACGGGGTGGAAATCGAAGCGGGCGCGCCGGGACCCAGCCCGACGATAGAGCCGGGCAGCATCAAGGAGCGCATGGTCCTGATCGGCGAGGTCCAGTTCGCCGAAAACGGGATCAATGGCGCCTCGATGCGCGAGATCGCCTCGAAGGCAGGCCAGCGCAACCATTATGCCGTCCAATATCATTTCGGATCGCGCGAGGGCCTGGTCCGCGCGATCTTCGACTATCGGATGAAGCAGATGGAGCCGCGACGCGAAGAAATGCTGCGCCAGGCTGAGCAGCAGAATCTCCTTCTCGACGCGCGGGCGCTCCTCGACATCGTCATGCTACCGCAGCTCGACCTCGAGGATATCGACGGCAATCATTCCTATGCCAGCTTCCTCAGCCAATATCTGCTTCGCAGCCAATCCACCGAGTTCGGCGATTTCGGGAGCGAATCGCCGCCCCATCTTCAGCGGGTGCTCGATCTGCTGCGCGAACGCCTCTTCTATCTCCCGACGGCGGTCGCACAGCGCCGGCTGGTCAACGGCTGCCTGATGTTCCTCAACATGCTGGTCAGCCATCGCGGCAGCGCAAGTACCGACGATCAGGAAGAGAGCTTCGAACATGCGGTAGAGGATACGATGGAGATGCTCGTAACCAGCATCTGCATGCCCCTGCGAACGTCGCGCCATCTCCGCTGATCGAATCAAGAAATTTTGACTAATTTAAATTAGCCTAGAGTGCGGAGTCCTAACACCATTGCCCCAGCATGACACTCGACGAACTCCAAATAAAATACTGAAAAATATAGTATATTTTGAACGCATGGCGTGACTTGGCCGGGCAAATTCGCCTCTCGACCATTCTCCAAAATCGTGCTAATCAAGATTAGGTTGGCGGCGACAAACCCGCAAACCGGGCATCGGCTCGGCAATGGCATGGGAGAATGGAAATGCGTGGACGCGCGGCCGTTATGGTCGAAACGAACCGCCTGGAAACCTGGGACGTTGCGATCGCGGATCCCGAGCCCGGCGGGGCGCTAGTCCGGGTCGTGCTCGGCGGCGTCTGCGGCAGCGACGTACATATCCTTTCGGGCGAAGCCGGCGACATGCCCTTCCCTATCATTCTGGGCCACGAGGGCGTCGGCCGGGTCGAGCGACTGGGCGGCGGCGTCGCGACCGATTATGCGGGTACGCCGGTCGCCGAGGGTGACCTGGTCTACTGGTCGCCGATCGCGCTTTGCCGCCGCTGCTATTCCTGCACGGTGCTCGAAGAAACGCCGTGCGAGAACACGCAGTTTTTCGAAGATGCCTCCAAACCCAATTGGGGCAGCTATGCCGACTTCGCCTGGCTGCCGAACGGCATGCCCTTCTATCGCCTGCCCGACCATGCGCAGCCAGAGGCGGTGGCCGCGCTCGGGTGCGCGCTGCCGACCGTGCTGCGCGGATTCGATCGCTGCGGCCCGGTAAAGGTCGGCGATTCGGTCGTCGTCCAGGGCGCCGGTCCGGTCGGCCTGTCCGCCATACTCGTCGCGGCGCAGGCGGGCGCCCGCGACGTCATCGTCATCGACGCATCGCCCGTCCGCCTCGACGCCGCGCGCAAACTCGGCGCAACCGCGACGGTGTCGCTCGCCGATCCGCCCGAGGAGCGGCGGCGACAAATCTACGACCATGTCGGCAAGGCCGGGCCGGATATCGTCGTCGAAGCGGCGGGCGCCCTGCCGGCGTTCCCCGAGGGCGTCGACCTCAGCGGCATCCATTCGCGTTACATCATCCTCGGCTTATGGGGCGCGATCGGCACCCAGCCGATTTCGCCGCGCGACCTGACACTCAAGAATCTGACGATCGCGGGCGCGTCCTTTCCCAAGCCCAAACATTATTATCAGGCGATGCATTTTGCAGCGCGCCTGCAGGATGAAGTGCCGCTCGCCGAACTCGTCACGCATCGCTTCTCGATCGCCGACGCCCAGCAGGCGCTCGACGCGACGCGCAACGGCACCGCCGTCAAGGCGATCATCGACCCCCAGTTGAGCTGAGAGGATTGGACAATGGCAACTGTCGCGCCCGTCAAGGACCCCGGGGCTCCCAAGCCCGACCATGTTCCCGCCGACCGCGTCTATGACGTCGACATGTATGCACTCGACGGTATCGAAGAGGGGTTCCATGAAGCGTGGAAGGCCCTGCAGAAGCCAGACACGCCGTCGCTGGTCTGGACGCCGCGAACCGGTGGCCACTGGATCGCGACGCGCGGAGCGGTGATCCAGGAAATCTATTCCAATCCCGACCGCTTCTCGAGCGAGATCATCTTCCTGCCGCGCGAGGCCGGCGAAAAATATGCGATGGTCCCGACCCGGATGGATCCGCCCGAACATGGCCCCTATCGCAAGATCCTCGACAAGGGGCTCAATCTTGCGCAGATTCGTAAGGTCGAGGAGCATGTGCGCTCGGTGGCCATCGAACTGATCGAGGGCTTTGCGGCACAGGGCGAGTGTCTGTTCGAACGCGACTATGCGCGCATCTTCCCGGTCAAGGTCTTCATGGCGATGTGCGATCTGCCGATGGAGGACGCGCCCAAGCTGGCCGAACTCGCCGAGCAGATGACGCGGCCCGCCGGCAACACCCCGGCCGAGATGGGCGCCTCGCTCGACGCCGCCAACCAGGGCTTCTTCGCCTATGTCGAACCGATCATCGCGGCGCGCGCCGGCGGGCAAGGCGACGATCTGATCACCGTCATGGTGAACAGCCGGATCGACGACCGTCCGATGGATCATGACAAGGTGCTGGGCCTGATCTCGCTGCTGCTGCTCGGGGGTCTCGATACCGTAGTCAATTTCCTCTGCTTCATGATGATCTATCTCGCCCAGCACCCGGAGAAAGTCGAAGAGCTCCGGTCCGACCCGGTAAAGCTGATGCGCAGCGCGGAGGAGATGTTCCGCCGCTTTCCCGTCGTGTCCGACGCGCGCATGGTCGCGCATGACATGAGCTATCAGGGCGTCGAGCTCAAGCGCGGCGACCTCATCCTCCTGCCGACCGCGCTTCACGGTCTTGAGGAAGCGAGCAACCCCGATGCCTGGGACCTCGATCCGGGACGCAAGGGCATCGCCCACTCGACCTTCGGCGCGGGACCACATCGCTGTGCGGGCATGCACCTCGCGCGCATGGAGGTGATCGTGACCTTGCAGGAGTGGCTGAAGCGGATTCCCGACTTTGGCCTGAAGCCCGGCAGCAAGCCGACATATCGCGCCGGAATCATCGCCGCGGTCGACAATGTTCCGCTCGTCTGGGGGAATGATGCGCAGCTGCTGTTCGCCTCGAAATAGCGGAGGCCGGCGCGCGTCTCCCCGAGGCGTCGACCAATGACCGATGTCCGCTTCTCGAAGGCCGGCCATGTCGCGCATATAAGGCTCGACCGGCCGGCGGCGCTCAACGCGATTACAATCGCAATGGACGAAACGCTGCTCGCAATGTGGACGGAGGTCAATGACGATCCTGATATATTCGTCGTCACGCTGACCGCAGAAGGCGACCGCGCCTTTTGCGCGGGGGCCGACATCAAGGAGGACGGCCGCGCCGCATCGCCGATCGCGGTGGGCGGCGGTATTACCGGCATCGGCGGCCCGCTGGTCGAGGTTCGCAAGCCGATCGTCACGGGCGTGCAGGGGCTGGCACTCGGCGCCGGGTTTGAACTGGCGATGTGCGCCGACATCATCGTAGCGAGCACCGACGCCGCGTTTGCGCTTCCCGAGGCGGCGGCGGGGATCATCGGCGAATGCGGCGTGGTTCACCGCGCCATACGCCAGCTCCCCTACCGCGTCGCGCTGGGAATGATCCTGACCGGCAGCCGCATGCCGGCGAGCGAGGCGCTGCAATATGGGTTGGTCAACGAGGTCGTCGAGCGCGACGCTCTGACGGAGAGCGTCGAGCGCTGGTGCGCGCGGCTGCTCGCCGCCTCTCCGCTTGCGGTGCAGGCGCTGAAGGAGGCCGCGACCTCCGCCCTCGCCGTGCCGCTTCCAACTGCCCTCGCCAGCCGATTTGCCGGCATCGAACATTATCTGGGGACGGCCGACCATAGCGAGAGCCGCGCCGCCTTCGCCGAGCGGCGCGCGCCCATCTGGAAAGGAAGTTAAATGAGTGTCAGTATCGACAGCGCCGAGTTCCGGCGCATCCTCGGCCATTATCCCACCGGCGTTTGCGCGGTGACGGCGAATGTCGACGGCGCCCCGGTGGGAATGGTCGTCGGCTCCTTCACTTCGGTGTCGCTCGACCCGCCGCTGGTCGCCTTCTTTCCCGACCGCAAGTCGACGACATGGCCCAAGATCGAAACGGCGGGCCGCTTCTGCGTCAACGTGCTGTCTCACAACCAGCGCGCCGTCTGTCAGGCGCTGTCTTCGAAGGCCGAGAACAAGTTCGAGAGCGTGGCCCACCGAACCTCCGACCTTGGCCAGCCGATCATCGAGGAAAGCGTCGCCTGGATCGACTGCGACCTCGAGGCGGTGCACGAGGCGGGCGATCATTTCATAGTGATCGGCAGGGTCCGCTCGCTCGACGTCGCGCATTCTGGGGACCCGCTGCTGTTCCTGAAGGGCGGTTATGGTCAATTCGCCGCGATCGTTGAGAGCGAATAGTCCGCCGTTCCGCCAGCACGACTTGCAACATCCGGGCACCGCGACCCGCGGCGCACCCATCCAACCTATCGCTAAGAGGAATTATCATGGCAATTTTGCATGTCACGGGGCGCGATGGAACCGTGCGCGAAATCGAAGGTACGGACCAGCTTTCCGTCATGGAAATATTGCGCGACGGGGGCTTCGACGATCTGCTGGCACTGTGCGGCGGCTGCTGCTCCTGCGCGACTTGCCATGTCTATGTCGAAGATGACCGCGCGGCCGAGCTGCCCGCCATGAGCGAGGATGAAGACGACCTCCTCGACAGTTCGGGGCATCGCCGCCCGAACTCTCGCCTGTCGTGCCAGCTGGTCTGGGCGGAAGGGCTGGATCGCCTCAAGGTCTCGATTGCTCCCGAGGATTGATAGGGGCCGCGCCTGTGCCAGATGATTGGAGGGTCCACCTCATCGCTCGGATACGCAGTCGATATCCAAGCCAAGAAAAAAGCGTCTGCAACCCCGATCGGAAACGAAAGTCTGCTTTGGGGGAGGCTCGGAGGCATGGAGGCGTTCTTATGTCGGGCGCAATGCTGCCGCATCCGCCAATGATCGAATTGGCAGAGAACCGCCACCAAGGTCAGAATAAGCTTGGCTCGCGGTCACGGTCAGCTTGTCCCAGCGAATCGAGCCAACGATATCACAACCCGCAGCGGATCAATGCGATTTTGGTCAATCGTCTGGTTAAAGAGGGCAGCTAGGCCAAAATTGCCAAGTGTGTCAGGCCGCTCCCGAATAGTCACGGCTTCACGATCGTGCTGATAGCCTTGCGGGTTGTCCCGATCATCCCCGGATAATAGCTCGAAGGTGATTGGCCGGATCTCCCCTTCGGCGTTTACCGCTTGGAGCCGCTTTCCATTTCGCCATGGATAGCAGCTTATCTGCAAATTCGTCACGGATTCGAAGCCGTGCTCATCGAGGAAATTAATGAAACGCTCAACATCGGCGGTAAGGTGTTTTGGATCGCTGCCATAGCCGTATTTAAATTTCATCACCGGTCCTCCTTGCTAACGGGGCGGACCGGCAAAGCCGGGTGTTGGAAACCTGCTGTGACACAGGCGCATACGCCTTTACCGTCGCCGGCTGGACATGCGCGCATGCCACCCGGCCGAATAAATCGGCCAGGTGTCACAGAAGGGGTTTCCACGCCCCACCGCCGGGACTCACCGGCGATGAGGCAGTGGTCGCAGAACTGGTCAACGGGCGCAAGATACTCCCACAATTTTCCCGAAATCAGTGAATATGGCCCGACTAGATGCACATTCCGTCCCATTAAGGGCGGCTGCCCAGTTTTCGTATAAGCTATTGAATATTTAATGATTTTTTCTCGACGCCCTCGCTTGCGAGGGCGATTTTATCCCGAATTAATCTACGGATTCTCGCTAATCGTGACTTAATTCGGGATAAGACAAAATCGTGCCGGTTTTGGGCACAAATAGGGCTGTCGTCCACAGGACGATAAAGATCGTTATCGTCCTATCTGGTCGTTATGTCGTGTCCGATTTGTTCGCGCCGCGCCACCTTGAACGCGGGTCCTGCGGCGCTGGAATCATGAAACGGCACGCGCACCTAATTTTGCGCGGCGCAAGGCTTGGGTGCCGCGCCTCAAGGTTGCAAGATTTCTGGTCTCCGAGAGAATCGAAGGTAGCTCGAGTAACGCCCGTCAGGCCTCCAAGTGTCGACGGATTATAGCTTCGGCAATCGGGTTCGCGACTGGCGACACGCGCGCGAGCGCCCGCATGCGGGTTTTACACAGCGGGATCCCCTGCTCGATCATAACCGATGCCGCATTGGTCAGACTGCGCTCATGAAATATTTCAAGGGATTCGGACAAGTCATCGATCAGCGCCCAACTCTCAGGAAGTTTTTCGCGAGAACGCAACCCGATTTGCCGCCAGTTGTCTTCGGCGAGCAACGATCGCGCCGTAATGCGCGCGCGCGGAAATTGCGAAAGCTGTTCCAACGCTCGGCGACGGATGAGGGCAGCGAGCTGCGTGTCCGCCTCTTGCCAGTCTCTCTTGTTTCCGGGCATAAGGGGACCGGGCAAATGGGCCTCGAGCCATTCTGGATCATCGCGTCGCAAACGCCTAATAAGACGACGATTCTTTGAACAGAATTCCGATCGGTTTGCATCCGAATCCCGCGCAAGCCGCGCCTTGAATTTCAATTTTGCTTCGCTCAGGGGAATCCGACTATGCGTCGACGACCGAAGCAAGGAGAGTCCAAGTTCCTGTGCTCGGCTTTGAATGCGCGCCCGGGTGGCGTACAAAAGGCGCTCCATTCCGTAGATCGAAACCTTTGACCGGATTAATTCGCTCAGCCGCTTGTCAAAAAGTCCTCCAAAATGGATCACATCGACTTCATCCGATGCTGCTGTTCGTCGATATCGGTACCCACAATCCGCGCAGTGAAATGCAGCCTTAATCGCTTTTCCATCACGAAATTCGTGCAGGACCATTTTGGTGATGCGCAGTTCGCCGCGGTGATCAGCGAGCGGATTCAGGCACGGCCATGGCCCGTCACCAAAGCTGTGGTCGCTACGCAGAAGATGTGTTTCGCAGCCCTCTAATTCCTCCAAGAAGATCTGAAATAGAATGTGGCGGATGGGGTGCGGCGATCGCGCTTCCTCGACCCATAGAATATGCAGTTTTTTTTTGATCGCATCATCGGGGCACAAACCAGAAATAAAGGGGGCTATGGGTGCCAAATACGCAGCAATCAAGCTTGTCACTCGCGCACTCGTAATTAGGCTGCCGTGCGTGAAGCCCAGGTCTCGTAGACGTCCCCGATAACCTTCCTTGACAATTTCTGGCATATATTGAGCTGGCGGGCGGGAACATAGATCAGCGCTAAATTTTGCGATCTTATAAAGGATATCGAGAGCGGTCGGCTCGATCGATTCTATCGCCGGACTACTTCGGTGTATTATCGAATTTGAAAGCGCGAAACTGGGCTCGTACGGTGAAAGGCCGGTGGCCCGCAGGTCAGACTTCTGCAAAATTGTGCGGTGCGTGGAGCAAACGATCACCCCGGGAAGCTGATGGGATCGGCGCCAGTAGAGATCGGAGTGGTTATCCTGCGCCTCGGCGCAGCACTTGAGGCAAAGTTGAAGATTGGTGGGTGGCTTTATCGTCGACCGAGCTACGCTCAAAGTCTGTGCCACATGCCGATCGTCGCCAGCGGCGAGTTGCGCAAATCCAAGGCGCGCCCTTTCAGGACTCACGAACGACGCATAGTAGTTGTAAGGTGTTGTTTCGTGGATCAATCGCTCCACAGTTAGCCCGCGATCGGGATGTATCCGCTTTGCCGCATGCTCGAGACGGCCTTGCATGCCACTTGGAGAAACAAACCGTTCCTTTCCGAAAATCTCAATACATGCGCGCATGTGGGATAGCCGGAGATCACGCCGGTAGCGTGCGAAGAAGCTATAGAAAGTTTCGTCGGGATAGAGCTCCGGAACGTAGGAAAGGAGCGATGCTACCATGGGAAATCTTGCGATAGCGGCACACAGTGACCTGCCCGCCGCAACGCCTCGTAGGCGCCAAGCTGTTCTGCAGCGGCTTCTGCAACAAGCTGCTGCAACATATTACTGCCAGCATCCTGCTTGCGACGCGAAGTGCGGCGCTGCTTCGCCGGCGCGGCACGAGAACCGTCTAGGAGTTCGGCTGCTCGGCGCAGGAGAGAACCTAGATGCAAATCGCCATTTTCTGTCGAGTTGGCGACAACAGCCTCACTGAGGTCGGATGCCAAACCCATCCTAATCAATGTTTGGCGGGCTTCCTCTTTATCAAGTTGAGGACCGCTAGCGCTTGGCGTCGGCTTACTTGGTCGGCGGGGCACTTCCTTTAGTCGGCTCTTGAATTCGACCTCCATCGATTCATGAAATGCGAGTAGACCGTCAAAGTCCCCCAATGCGTCAAGGTTGCCATTGCGTAGCGCACTCAACAGCGGGGCGATCAACCGAAATTTTTCTGCGGCCACGGATTTGATAAGTTCGACTGTGATCGTTTCATCGGTCAACGCGGCCGACGAATGGTACCGCGCCAGTGCGGTCAGTTGGATTAGCTGGATCTGGCAAAGCATGTAGAGAATGACGACTAGGTCGAGTACGCCCTGCGTTTCTTCATACAGCGCATCCAGTATCTCCGAGGTGAGCTCTGTCCCAGTTGATGTCCACTGCCCGCGCCAAAGCTGCCGCACAAAGTCCGGCCATTCGTCATCATCATTGCTGCCTCGGGCCAAGGGATACCATAAGATCGACCCCAGCCCGGATGCCCGGCGAGCGTTGGAGAACGCACTGTCGAACACCGACGCCGCGCCAAGCGTGCCCACCGTAATGACGGGGACACCTACCGAGTTGACCAAGAGAACAAAAAACTTGGTCACTGCCGATTTGTCCGCCTGTTGCGCCTCACGAAGGTTTTGGATCTCATCGATCACGAGTAGGCCCACCGCGTGGACCGTGAAGAGTTGCTCGATGTCGAGTAAGAGTTCCTCGACCGTATTCCGCCGATAGCCGTATAGTGTACGGTAGCTTGTCGTCTCTAAAGCCTTATCAAGGGCCGACAATATCCTCAGACAGAGTCCACGCAGGTTTCCTCTGTGAGGGCATTCCACATAGAGCCAAACAACCTGAATGACAGTGACAGGTTCTATATGCTGGATCGACTGTTCGATAGACCTCAGAATATGGCGGATGCTATAAGATTTTCCCGTTCCTGAGCAGCCGAGAAAGGCAAATGAGCAGGCCTTGTTGATATGAGAAAGATTCGGGTTGCCATGCTCTCCGTCGCTAAGGCGGGCGAGCACCCCTTGCCGGTATGCGATATGCGCTGGAGTCCCTGGCGTACGCGCCACATATCCTTGGCGCAGCGTCAACATAATGCTCGTGTACAGGGTAAGATGCTGACTTAATGGCGTAAAAAACCGAGCCAGTCTCATAACGGCATGCATGCGGAGCTCTGGCGAAAAATCCCTCTCCCGTTCATCGAACGAGAAGTCTTCGCTTAATCGATCGACAATTTCATCGTACGATAATATATCGGGGAGAGCGCAAATATACCCGTTGTCGTCATATTCGGCCAACCCTTGCTTCCCCATCTGACTATTCCTTTCGGCGGAGCTTGGATAATGCGGGCAGCGCATATCGGTTAACCGGCACCCCAAGTGGGGTGAGTTCAACTGGCGCAGTCGGCATTGATTTTTTTAGACGATCATCATTATTTTTTTCGGCTTTGCGGTTCTCGCGAGCGTCACGGTCGCGTTCAGCAATAGACATGTCAGGGAGCATCGTCGCTGCATGCCGTTGCTCTTCCCGGATGTCCCTAAGCCGCTCGACCAAAGCCAGCCTCCCGTCGAGATCCCGTCGCTTGTGAGCCCGTTCAATTCCTTTAGCTTGAGCAGCCAACATGTTGACTTCATAGCGAGTCATACCTTTATAATCGGCATAAGCAGGCGTGAGCTTGCACGGTATCAATTCTCCGTGCGCACCGCTGGCGTGCCAGTACACTTCATCCACGAATGTTTCTTCGACCGAGAAGCGCTCCTTCCAAACCCCGGTCTGGCGAGCCTTTTCGAACATCCGGCCTCTGAATTTTCGGTCGCACGTGTAGCGAAGACCGAGGACCTCAAACCCAGACTCCGTGACCCTTCCTTCAACGACACGCAACAAGCTCAGGCGCACATCATCATAGTCAAAATGGCGGAGCTGTCCGGATCGATTCCTAATTCCCCAGTTGAACATTTCCAGCGGGATGGCCGGCACTCCGTCGGCGATCATGTCAGGCGGCCGACCATTAAGGTTTATCAACTGGTGACTGTTGTTAAAATAGATGACACTCTGGATCATAGCTTTGGTGAAGCCATCGAGATCATACTCTCCGTCTCGCTTGTGTTTCGGTACCGGGCTCTTCGCCTCCGGGTTGACCCAGCCCTCGACGAAAGGGACAATCTTGACTGGCACCATGTCGAAACGCTTCTCCACGTTCCCTTTTTTGTCGCCTCGGCCAGGCTCAGCGGTCTCCGAAATCACATTGAACCGCGTCAAGAGCAGGTCGATCATTGGCCCTGCAACCTCGCCGCCATCGCCCAAGATAACTTCAGGAAGAAACCCCCCTGGCCATTCGTCTTCCGTAATGGAGATACCGTAGCGCCGGCAAAATTCGACTTTGTTACAGACGACGTTGGCAAGCGCCTGCATCGCCCCAGGCCAAGACGCGAATTCCAGACCTACATACATGCCGACGATTAGCCCGCTAAAAACATCGACAACGAAATAGACGACCGGACGGCCAACAGTGCGACGACTTTTCCGGCTACGCAGTCGGAAATTAGCGATCGTTGCATCAATCTCGAACCGATAACCCGGGCCGAGCGTTTGCGATGTTGAGGAGCCGAGGATAGCACGGCTATCCTTCTCGACGTTCGCACGACCCTCTCGCCTGATCCGGAGAAAATAATGATCATTGTTGCGCCTTAGCGTATCATAAAACTGCTTGTACGACGGGTGAGGGTCAACAACTGCTGGCTTCGTTCCGGCCGCTCGATCCGCGACGCGCCGCGTGAAGTGATCTAGAAGCAATGTCTCATATGCGGCGGTGATCGTACACCGCGGATTGGACTCATATTCTTTCTTGATGACACGCTGGAAGAGCGCTTCGTCCTCGGGGGTGACTATGAAGGTCGGCTCGAATCCTGGACGTCCGAGCGGCCTCAAGCCTGCCACCCTTCGCTCTCCAGGAGCGCCGCAATTTCCATACTCAGGAGTAATCGCTTGTTCGGTCATGCCGCGCTGCCAAAAACGTCGAAGATCACGATAAATGTCGCGCGGCGGTGTCCCGGTTTCAGTGGAGCGGTTCGTGATGAGTGGCCCCCGAAGCTTGGGGATGAATATGGCCGGGACCTGCAATGTTAGCGGCCTCACAATGGCCCAACGCTCAGCGCGCTTTTCGCGCGACTTGATAGAAATCGACGTCTCAACCGGCGGGCTCGCGAACGGATCATGCCCCGCCTCTGTCAGACCGTTCGAATTCAAATATTCTATCTCATCTATCCCAAGAAACTCAGGCAGCGCCTTGGAATTATCTAGGTCGATAGAGTACGCGCCAATCGTCGGGTCAAACCATAAAACGCGGCAAAGCCTTTTCGCCTCTACGAATCGGAAAACTGAGCGTGTGAGCCACGCCGACATCAATATCGCCGTTGATTGATGATCAGTTCGTTCGCAAGAACTGCTAAGGACAGCTTGACATGCGGCTTGCAAGAAATAACGCGTATTCCAATCAAATGTCTAAACAGATACAGCGCCTGACCGGCGGCCCGCCATTCCACATCCAGTCTTGAGCATATTTCTTCAATAGTAAGATGATTATATTTTATCCCGTTTATCCCCTTGACGCATGTATAGGATTGTGCCATTAAGATGGCATGACCAAGAAAAGCCCCTCTGCCAGCCCCGAGTTCAGCGTTCGCGAGTTCTTCCAGCGCTTCCCCGATGACGACGCTTGCCTTGCCCACATCATGCAAGTTCGTTTCGGCGGCACTCGCTTCGACTGCCCCAAGTGCGGCGTCGTTGACTCGACCTTCCACAAGCTGGCGAAGCGCCGCACCTACGTTTGCGCGTCGTGTGGCTATCACGTGAACCCGACCGCCAACACGATCCTGCACGATACGCGCACCCCGCTGGTTAGCTGGTTCTACGCAATGTATCTCTTCTGCACGACGCGCCACGGCGTGAGCGGCAAGGAACTCCAGCGCCAGCTCGGGGTGACCTACAAGACCGCCTATCGCATTGGGCAGCAAATCCGCGATCTCACCGCCAAGGCCCAATCGTTCGACGCGCTGCTCGCCGGTCACGTCGAACTGGACGAAGCCTATGTTGGCGGTCGTCGTTCGGGTGGTAAGCGCGGTCGCGGCGCTCCCGGCAAGACCATCGTCATGGGCCTCGCCAGCCGCGACGGGCAGATGAAGGCCGTTGTCATCCCCGACGTCAAAAAGGACACGCTTCGCAACGTCGTGCTAGACAACGTGGAGCCGGGTTCGGTCGTATCGACCGACGAACTCTACAGCTACAACTTACTGACTGGCGACGGGTTCACCCACGGCGCGGTGAAGCATGGCAAGAAGGAATACGCCCACTACGACTACCGTTCGGGCGAGACGTTCCACGTCAACACCGTGGAAGGCTTCTGGCGGCTGTTTAAAGCGTCGGTCCGCTCGACCCACGTTCAGATTAGCAGCAAGCACATGCAGCGCTATCTGTCGGAGTTCACTTTCCGGGCTTCGAACCGCGAGCGGGTGAACGGGATGTTTGACCTTCTGGTTGGGGCGCTGTGACGCGCCCTGCCATCGCCTCAAATTGATCGCGATCAGCGGGGCCTATGCCATCGGCCTCTGCTTGCTGAATAAATGGCTCTAAGTCGCCGGACGCGAGCGCGTCCGCTAGGGAAATGCGGTCCATGCACTTCGCTATAGACGAGAATCGGCCGATTTGCTAGACGAAGCCTAAGGCGGCTCGCTCACGCGAGCCGCCCCGGCATTTAGATTACGGTAATCTCCGGGCTATATGCCACATTGCGCAACTACCCTCCTTTCTAACGGTTGGGCTGGTGGTTGAAATTAGACCGGCGTTAGCGCGCCAGTCGGTGAAAATGGTGTGGAGCCGGGGGGAATCGAACCCCAGGGGAGACGCTTCCAATCGTTCCTGGCCACCTGACCTCCGGCCCCATCATTGTTCATCCTGAGCTTCCTTAGCTGGCACCCGCTCCTTTAGAGCGACCAACATTCCGTCGCGTTCAAGGTAGGTGTCCTTCATCTCGCTCAGCATCGGCGAGATAGACGACATGGGGATGTCCTCGCCTTTAAGCTCTGAAGCTCGCTCTTGAATCTGATTGGCGTTCAACCAGATCGTATGGGCTGTATCAAGCACCTCCCAGATAAAGGCTTTGTTGGTCCCCGCCTTGAAGGGGTTGCGGATGCTAAAGCCAGCCCCCCCACCCGCGTGGGTTGGGGCACGGTTGGTGGAAATATCAGAACTTGCCGCAATAGCGCGCAAAATAGGCGATCCTTCGGCGCCTTCACCACCAACGCGGCTCATCACCCGCGCGACAGCATCAAGGTCCTCAAGGATGGCGCGCGCTTCAGCGGTCATGCGCTCCGCGTCGCGGATCATGCCTTCGGCGCGCAAGCGCTCGCGGCGAATCACGTCTTGGGTGAGGGTATCGACCATGGCCCCTTATGGACCGCTTGGGCTTGGGAATCAAGCGGCGTTCTTCAAGCCAGAAAATTGGAACAAGGAAGGAACGAAGCGCCTACATGCGTCAAGGGTATAAACGGGTATTTTATAATATCGCCAAGTAACTCTGCCGCCATTTCCGCTAAGGGACGATCGTTAAATTCGACTGCCTTGCCAAGGTCAACGTGCGCGCGCGCAAAATTGACATTATGAAGATGGATTTCGTCAATGTCCTGTTCTGTGATTATCCGCCATTCTTGACCCAGGGCAACCCAGTACCGGCGCTCAACCTCTAGAAGGCCGAGTATAGTCTTTTTCCCCAAATCTGCAGCTTTCCGAACCGAGCGGGCGACCGGGCGACCGGCATTCACCGAGATGAGCAAGTCCGTACAGAACACGAGGGGCGCCTCCGAGTGCTTGTCGAATGGCAGCTTAACGCCAATTTCGCTCGCAATTTTGTGAACAAGCGCTTGGTCTAGCGGGTAGCGTTCGCGAATATCGGTAACATGTGAAGACCAATCGATTAGGGTCACGGCATCACACTCAAGGTCCGAAAATAGCTGATGCAACCTCTGCGACTTCAGGCCGAAAATCTTGCTTTTACGATCATCCGGCACGGTCACCTCGTGCGTCTGCAGCCACGGCTTGTAAGATGCGTGCTCACCCAGCCCTCGGCCCTGCTTTCGAAACCTCGCTGCTCGCGCTTCATCGAAGCCGTGACGAAGGCGTATCATCTCGTCCCCCTGCACTACCCCGGAGCTAGGATGGGGCCTTCCGCACCAACTTTCGCGACAGGCCGACAGTCCAGCACTCATCACGAGGAGTATACGGTATCACGCCGAAATTGGATAGGTTTATTCGTTTTCATTCATGAGTTTTCTATTATAGAACTTTCTGGATATTCATGTTCACTGTAAAGTGATTTATTTTTTATCGAAAATATCCTAAAACTTCCACATTGCTCCTAAAATTCCTCTATTAAATTTGCAGAAGGTGGCAGTGGAGTTAACCCGACGGCGTCGAGAGCAATCCCACTCGCGCTCTCGCAGCATTCGCTTTTCGGCCGGAATTGCTATGTCACGCAGCGCTGCGCGTCTGCGCTACAGGTACGAGTCGCACACTGTTCAGCGAGGCTGACGCCACGAGCGATTGGCTGTAGCCCGTTAGGCACCAGATGTAATGGCTCGGTCGAAAATAGCGGATGAATGAGCAGCGCATGAAACGGCAGAAGGCCGCCTGATCCAGGAAATGACTGACCCGGCACGCTGAGCGCACGGGGCCGCGTAATGGATCGCCGGGATTTCAGATGATCGCATAGGCGTCATCGTCGTCCTAACCCGCAGAGCGGCCGAGATTGGCGTAGAGTGCGCGACCTCCGAAGAGTTCCGGATGGGCCCGCGATAGGCTGATATATTAGTGGCCCGAGACTTCGCCGGTTCGGATCCAGCTACCGCCAACGTCGACTATCCCAGCGCGGACCTAAAGTCGGGCTGACGCTGGACATAGGCAGCCCGGCACGCAGCGACGGGGTGGCAAGCGCCGAAGCGAAGCGGAGTAGCCGAATGGCGGCCCGCGCCAGAAGGGCGCGCCGCCCACCGCCACCGTCGCGTAAAGGCCAGACTAAAAGCGGCTGCAAAGCAGTCTCTATGACGGCCGGAAGGCCACCCGCCAGTCAATCGTTACCCCATGGCCGGTACGCGACACGCGGCCCGGCGGCGCCCGCAGCCGCGGGCGACGTAGAGCGACAGTCGCGCCGCAGGCGAGAGGCGTCAGCTCAGCGGCCGGCGACGATTCGCGCGCGCGTCAGACCATGAACCAGATCGATCATCTGATGCAGTCGATCATCTCCCTCTTCCGTCGACCATGGTTCGACGAGATTCCCGTGCATCACGGAATTGCGGACCTCGTACCAGGTCTGGATGTGCGCCGGCTGCAGTGCCCCGGCTCGCCCGAGGCCGCGCATGAAAGCAAGCACGCTGCGCCGGCTGATCATCCCGAGGTTCGAGAGCATGCGCGCGCGCAAGCCTGCATCTTCCGCCCATCCTTCAATATGCTCCCTCATGGAATCGAGCATATCCTCCGCAAATTCCGACCTACGGTCGTCGTCCGTCATCAGGCTGTTTGCGAGGGCTTCCGCCGTGCCGACGAGGGTCAGGGTCAGCACCCATCGGGATCCGAGCTGGGCGTGCGCAAGCTCGTCATAATAACGAGTCAGCTCTTGCGCTTCGAACGAACCGGCATTTGTGATAAACGACAGAATATCGGCATAGAGTGTCCAGAATTGCTCCGCACGTCCCCGCTCCAGCGCGAAGGGCTGGAGCAGGCCGATCGGCGACGCAGCTTTGTGGCGAGGCGAAGGGCGCAGCCAGACATGCGCCGTTCCATCGCCGAGATTGCGGGCAACCATGCGCGGGTAGATCGGCGTACCCAGCAAGATGCGGAGCGGTTCGGTCAACCAGTTCTCTAGAAACGGGTGTTTCAAATCGTTGGAGGCATCGGCCGTAATCCAGAGCGCGTCGCCCGACGGCTCATAAGAAAAGGCAATCTTCGTCCCCAGAACCTCGACCACATGTTGCCCCGGACCGGAGCTCGACAATATTCTGCGATCGCCAATATGAGCGCTTGTGATCAAGCGCTCGCTCATCGGCAGGTCGATAGGCGGCACAAGCAACAGCTCGACATTGTTCCGCCGAGACACCCAAAATCCGCTCGCGAGCGCCGACAGGGCCTCGATTTCACCGGAGAGCGGCCATCCGCGATCATGATCGGCATAGAAGTCGGCTTGGGTGTAGCCGCCCGCCCATTGCACACCGCGATAATCGGTCGCGAACAGACGAAAGGCATCCAAGGGGTCCTATGGGTTACCTTTTGCCGGTTGAACGCCTGCATCACCTCCCTCAGATCCGCCGCGGGTTCGGCGTGCATGTAGAAGCGCATCTTCGTGTCGCTGATGATCTCGATCCGTCCGGGACCACGGAAGATCGTCCCTTCCGCGTCGCGGCCATGCAATGTCATCTCGGGGCATTCGATCGTCCCGGGGAGACCCGACAGCTTCGTCCGCCAATGGTCGAGCGTGTAAAGGTCGCGGTCGCTGGGAACGAGCTCGGGGCCCGGCAGCGGCGTCTCGACACGCAACCGATCGGCAAGCTTGTTTCGCAGATTATCGAGCCAGCCCATCAATATCCTCTTCCGTCGCCATGTGCGAAATCGCCCCTCTTCCGAAAGAATAGGACGACCTTGGTCGCACGTCTGCGATGCCCAGACCGCGATACCCAAAGGGGGCCTCGCCTTCCAGCTAGGGAACGTCTGCCGGATTTGCGATCGCCTACATCCCCCCACCGGTCGAAGCTTCTCGAGTTCGGCCGCTACCGTACCATCCCGGCGGCTCAGAGTTTGATAATTTAGTCTCCAGATCGAACCAGAACTGCTTGATCGCCGTCGCGAACTCATCGAGCAATTCGGGATCGATCCGCAGCGAGTCGGCCGTTGGAACATGCGGATAAGGTTTGAGATCGACCGGATGATAGTCGGTGGTGCGCCACAGGTCCGGACGCAGACCGTGCAGAATGGATACGGAATTCCCGTTACCATGACGGCAGATATTGCCGATCAGGTGAAGAATGTTGAGCATGGTATTGCTGGGAAAATGATGGAGGCCGATAACGCGCGCCTGGAGAAAAGCCTTTCCCAACGATCTCGACGAGGGGCGCCAGCGTTTGCTCTGAGACCAGTCAACTTTTCCTTACTTGTCGTGCCTCCCCGTGAGGGGTGTCCTGCGAAGAGCGAAAGGAAAAATCCCGTTGCTACCTGACGCCATAGCGAGCGTCGCAGCACCTCATCGGGTATGACGCGTTCACGGCGCGACTATCATTGTGTCGATCGTACGAACGCCTTCGGGCGGCCGTCGATAAACGCTGGAACGACTGACATAAAGCGCGTAGCAGCCCCCAGCCACATCTGCAGACATTGCTGAATTACAAACTTTGCGGAAGCTCAGTTACAAACTTTATTGTCACCGGACAGCTGACGCCGCGCGATCGTCAGTCCGCCAGCGCGGTCCACTTCGCGTCGCCCGACGCATTTTCGACCACCGCTTCGACGAAAGCCATCGTCCGTAATCCGTCGGCGATTCCGGGAAACCAGTCGGCCGCGCCGCGCGGCGGCGGTGCCCCGGTGCCTGCACGCAGCGTGCGGCCGAAGCTGCGATAGAGGTTCGCGAACGCCTCGATATAGCCCTCGGGGTGCCCCGCCGGGGTGCGCAGCCGCGCCATCGCCGAAGGGTCGAGCCCCGGTCCGCCGGCGCGGATCACTTCGGTCGGACGGTCGAGCCAGCGCAATGTCAGGCTGTTCGGCTCCATCTGCGACCATAGGAGGCCGCCTTCCTCGCCATGGATGCGCAGCCGCAGGCCGTTTTCGTCGCCCGCGGCGACCTGGCTGGCCTTGAGCACGCCGCGCGCGCCGCCTTCGAAGCGCAGCAGCGCGGCCACATCGTCGTCGAGGCGGCGCCCCGGAACATGCGTCGTCAGGTCGGCGCTCAGCGATTCGACCGCCAGCCCCGAGACATGCTCGGCGAGCTGGAAGGCGTGCGTCCCGATGTCGCCGAGGCAGCCGCCGAGCCCGGCGCGCGCGGGGTCGGTGCGCCATTCGGCCTGCTTGTTGCCATCGGCGTCGATCGCCCGGCTCAGCCAGCCTTGCGAATATTCGGCCTGCACGAGCCGGATTTTGCCGAAATCGCCGCGCGCGACGCGCACGCGCGCCTCTTCGATCAGCGGATAGCCGCTGTAGGTGAAGGCGAGCCCGTAGAGCTTGCCGCTGCGCGCGACCGCCGCGGCGATCGCGTGCGCCTCGGCCAGATTCAGCGCCATCGGCTTTTCGGACAGCACGTGAAAACCCGCGTCGAGCGCCGCGATCGCCATCGGGGCGTGGAGATGGTTCGGGGTGACGATCGCGAGCGCCTCCATCCGCTCGTCCACGGGAAGCGCCGCTTCCGCGCCAAGCAATTCGTCGACGGTCGCATAGGCGCGGCGCGGATCGAGTCCCAGCGCCCCGGCGCTCCGCCCGTTGCGGTCGGCGTCGGTGCTGAACGCACCGCATACCAATTCATATTCGCTATCGAGCGCGGCGGCCATACGGTGCACCGCACCGATGAAAGCGCCCTCGCCGCCGCCGACCATGCCATAGCGAATTTTCGACCGACCGTTCATCGCATTCCCTCCGCCAGAATTCATAAAATTGTTTGCATTATTCGCTTTCAACCGGTTACATCATCGCACCGGCTGTTGCCAGACGGGAGAGGATAATGAAATTTCTGTTCGCCCTGCCGCTGGCGGGTGCAATATTGATGGCCGCGATGGTCATGCCATCACCGATAGCGCATGCCGGACCGGCCGAAGGAGCGGGCGCGCAGGCCTTTGCCGCGTGCAAGGCCTGCCACACGCTCGAAGCGGGCGGCAAGAGCGTGATGGGCCCCAATCTGCACGGCCTGATGGGCCGGACGGCCGGCACGGTCGCCGGGTTCAACTATAGCCCGGCGCTCAAGGCCTCAAAAATCCGCTGGGATGAAAAGTCGCTCGACGAATATCTCGCCGCGCCGACCAAGAAGGTCCCCGGCACGCGCATGGTCGTCAAAGTGGCCGATCCAGCCCGCCGCGCGGCGCTGATCGCTTATCTCAAGACCGAAACCAAGTGACCGGGAAGGCCATCGCATGAAGGGTCCGGCTGTCTTCCTCGCGCAATTCATGGGCGACGCGGCGCCGTTCGACACTTTGCCTTCGGCGGCGCGCTGGATGGCGGATGCCGGCTATGTCGGCATCCAGATTCCGACCTGGGACAGCCGCTGCATCGATCTCGCCAAGGCCGCCGAGAGTCAGGATTATTGCGACGAGCTCGCCGGCACCTGCCGCGAGGCGGGGGTCGAGATCACCGAGCTGTCGACGCATCTGCAGGGCCAGCTGGTCGCGGTGCACCCCGCCTATGACGCCCAGTTCGACGCCTTCGCGCCCGACGCGCTGAAGGGCAAGCCGGCCGAGCGGCAGCAATGGGCGGTCGAACAGCTCCATCTCGCCGCCAAAGCGAGCCGGCGGCTCGGCCTCAACGCCCATGCGACTTTCTCGGGCGCGCTCGCCTGGCCCTATCTCTATCCCTGGCCGCAGCGCCCCGCGGGACTGGTCGAGGAAGCCTTCGCCGAACTCGCGAAACGCTGGCGGCCGATCCTCGACGCCTTCGACGCCGAGGGCATCGACCTCGCCTATGAGATTCATCCGGGCGAGGACCTCCACGACGGCGTGACCTTCGAACGCTTCCTCGCAGGCGTCGACAATCATCCGCGCGCCAACATCCTCTACGACCCCAGCCATTATGTGCTGCAGGCGCTCGATTACCTCGCCTTCATCGACATTTATCACGAGCGGATCCGCATGTTCCACGTCAAGGACGCGGAGCTCAATCCGACCGGGCGATCGGGGGTCTATGGCGGCTTTCAGGACTGGGTTGATCGCCCCGGTCGCTTCCGCTCGCTGGGCGACGGCCAGGTCGATTTCGGCGGCATCTTCTCGAAGCTCACGCAATATGGCTATGCCGGCTGGGCGGTGCTCGAATGGGAATGCTGCCTGAAGCATCCCGAGGACGGTGCGCGCGAAGGCGCGCCCTTTATCGCCGCGCACATGATCCGCAAGGCCGACAAGGCGTTCGACGATTTCGCGGGCGGCAGCGACCCGGCGCTCAACCGCGCGATGCTGGGGCTCGACTGAAAAGATAACCGACAAAAAAACGACAAGCGGGGAGAGGGACGCATGACCACGACATTGCACAAGGGCCGATTGTTCTGGCTGGGCGTGCTCGCGCTGTTCACCGCCGCGGCGAGCCTCGCGATCCGGGGCGCGATCGCCAGCGGGCTCAAGGCCGAATGGATCGATCCCGTCGCCCCCTTGCAGGCGGGCGAGCTGATCGCCGCCGCGCTTGGTGCCGCCTTCCTCAGCTTCGCGATCACCCTGTTCGTTGCCAGCGCGTTGCTCGACCAGATCGGCATGAAGCGGTGTCTGGCGGGCGCGGGGCTATGCTTCATCCTCGGCCCGTTGATGATCGTCACCGCGGGCCATGTCGCGACCGGCATGACGATCTATTGGCTCGTCTGGGCCGGCATGCTGCTGAGCGGCATCGGCTGGGGGCTGACCGAGGCGGCGATCAATCCGCTGACCGCGCAGCTTTACCCCGAAGACACGACGCACCGGCTCAACGTGCTGCACGCCTGGTTTCCCGGCGGCATCATCGTCGGCGGGCTCGCCGGCTTCTTCCTTTCGGCGACGTTGCCGTGGCAGGGCATCATGGCGCTCGTGATGATCCCCGCCGCCGCTACGGTCGTGATCGCCCTCACCACGACCTTCCCGCCGCCGTTGCGCGAGCAAAGCGGAGTCAGTTTCGGCGAGATGATGGGCGAAGTGTTCCGCCGCCCCAGCTTCTTCATCTGGTTCGGCGCGATGTTCCTGACCGCGGCGTCCGAACTCGCCCCCGGCCAGTGGATCGACGTCGCGCTGTCGAACCGCGTCGGCATGCGCGGCATATTGCTGCTCGTCTACGTCAACGCGCTGATGTTCGTCTTCCGCCATTTCGCGGGGCGGCTCGCCAACAAAATCTCGAACCCCGGGCTGCTCTGGGTATCGAGCCTGCTCGCGGCGATCGGGCTCTTCATGCTGAGCCAGGCGCAGTCGCCGGCGGCGGCGATCCTCGCCTCGACCGTCTGGGGCCTCGGCGTCTGCGTGATGTGGCCGACGATGCTCGCCTCGGTCGCCGAACGCTATCCGCGCGGCGGATCGTGGGCGATGGGGCTGGTCGGATCGGCGGGCGCGCTCGCCAGCTTCTTCGTGCTGCCGCAACTGGGCGCGATGTTCGACCGCGCCAAGATTGAATTCGCCGGCGGTCCCGAAGCGTTCGCGCAGCTCACCGGCGCCGCCAAGCTGGCGGTCGAGGACTCGGCCGCGTCGCTGTCGTTCCAGCGGCTCGCGATCCTGCCCGTCGTCCTGCTCGCGGTGTTCGGCTTCATCTGGCTGCGCGAGCGCGGCAAGTCGCGCGCGGCGCTCGCGGGCGAAGCGGCGTGAATTTTTCACGGCGAACCCTGTTGGCGAGCGGCGTCGCCGCGGCCGCTGCGGCAACCGCGGCGGCCGGCGCGGCGCCATCGAACGCGGCGCGCTTTTCGCTGAAATACGCCCCGCACGAAGGCAGCTTCAAAAGCAGAGGGAGCCGGCTCGAGCAGATCGCCTTTGCCGCCGATCAGGGTTTCACCGCGTGGGAGGATAATGAGGCCGCCGGCCGTTCGGTCGCCGACCAGAGCGCGATGGCGCGCGCGCTGCAACAGCGCGGCATGACGATGGGCGTGTTCGTCGCGAGCATGCCGCGCTGGGGCGATTTCCGGCCGCAGCTCGGCGGCAACGACGATGGCGATCGCGAACGTTTTCTGGCCGATATCCGGGCTTCGGTCGACGTCGCCAAGCGGCTGAATTCCAAACATATGACGATCGTGCCCGGTTTCATGGACCGCAAGTTGCCGGTCGAGATCCAGACCGCGCGCGTGATCGATGTGCTGCGCCGCGCCGCCGAAATCTATGAACCGCACGGCCTCGTCATGGTGATGGAGCCGCTCAACACGCTGGTGAACCATCCCGGCGTCTTCATGTCGACCGTGCCGCAGGGCTATGCGGTCGCGCGCGCGGTGAACAGCCCCGCGATCAAGGTCTTGGCCGACCTCTATCATGAGCAGATTCAGGCGGGGAATTTGATCAACACGCTGGGCAGCTGCTGGGACGAGATCGCCTATATTCAGTTCGGCGACAACCCCGGCCGCAACGAACCGGGAAGCGGCGAGATCAATTATCGCAATATCGTCCGCTGGCTGCGCGCCAAGAATTTCGCGGGCGTGATCGGCATGGAGCACGGCAATTCGGTCGACGGGCGCGCCGGCGAAGAGCGGCTGGTCGCCGCCTATCGCGCGATCGACGCGGCATGAGGGAGAGACAAGTGAAGCGTTTCGCATGGGCCGCCGCCATCGCGGCCGTGGTAGCGGGCAGTCCCGCCGCTGCCGAGGAGAAGCCCGGGTTCAAGGACACGCCGATGCTGCCCGGCGGGAAGTGGCATGTGCATGATTCGGACCGCCCGCATCCGACGGTGGTGACCCCCGGCATGGCTCCCGGCGCTCCGCCCTCCGACGCCATCGTCCTGTTCGACGGCACATCGCTCGACGCGTGGCAGCCGCAGGCGACGCCGTGGACCGTCAAGGACGGCGCGGCGACCTCGGTCCCGCGCGCCGACGGCAAGGGCGAAAATGCGCTGGTCAGCAAGCAAAGCTTCGGCGACGTCCAGCTCCATCTCGAATTCGCCTCGCCCAACCCGCCCGCCAAGACGTCGCAGGATCGCGGCAACAGCGGCATCTGGTTCATGCAGCGCTACGAGCTCCAGATCCTCGACGGCTACCAGAACCCGACCTACGCCGACGGCACCGTCGGGTCGATCTATGCGTGGAAGCCGCCGCTGGTGAACCCGTCGCGGGCGCCCGGCAAATGGCAGAGCTACGACATCATCTTCGAGCGCCCGCGCTTCGGACCCGACGGCAAGCTGCTGCGTCCGGCCTATGTCACCGCCTTCCTCAACGGCGTGCTCGTGCAGAACCGCCAGCCGTGGCTCGGCGGCACGGTGTGGCGCAAGGTCGCCACATATGAGGCGCATGGCGATGCGGCGCCGATCCAGCTTCAGGACCATCATTCCCCGGTCTCGTTCCGCAACATCTGGGTGCGCCCGCTGCCCGAGGCGGCGGCGAGCCATGACTTTGAAGGCGAGGTGAAATGATCATCGACCGCAGAGACGCGCTCGCGGGCATGGCCGCGATGTTCGGCGCCAGCCTGTTCGCGCCGATCGCGCGCGCGGCGGCCACGCAAGTGACGCCGATCAGCAGCGGCCCGCCTTCCTCGCCGGTGTTTACCGCGCAACAGCGCGCGCTGATGACCGCGCTCAGCGAGCGCGTGATGCCGACGACCGACACCCCCGGCGCGATCGCGGCCGGCGTCCCCGAATATATCGAGAAGCTGCTCGCCGATTGGGCCAGCCCCGACGACCGCAAGCCGATCCTCGCCGGGCTCGACGCGATCGAGGCGCGCAGCCGGAGCGATTACAAGGTCGCCGCCGACAAGGCGACGCCGGCGCAGCAGGATGCGCTGCTGACGCTCGCGATGGAAGACAAGCTCCCCGGCGGCGCCGACTTTTTCGACAAGTTCCGCCAGCTCGTGCTCACCGGCTATTTCACCTCGGAGGTCGGGATCACGCAGGAACGCGAATATCTGCCCGTCCCCGGGCGCTACGACGGCGCCTATCCCTATTCCGAGATCAAGAAGGTGTTTTCGTCATGATGATCGGCAGGCGGCAATGGATGGCGGGCGGCGCCGCGCTCGCAGCGACGATCGCCGGGGGACCGCTGATGGCGCGAAGCTCGGGACCGAAGCCGATCGGCATCCAGCTCTATACCGTGCGCGAACTTTTCGCGAAGGACCCGATGGGGACGCTCGAGAAGGTCGCGGCGATCGGCTATCGCGAGGTCGAATATGGCGGCGGCGGTTATGACAAGATGGACCACGCCGCGCTGCGCAAGACAATGGAGCGGCTGGGGCTGACCTCGCCCTCGATCCATGTCGGCTATGAAGCGCTCGCCAGCGACTTCGACGGCGCGGTCGCGATGACCAAGGCGCTCGGCGCCGACACGCTGATCGTCCCCTATATGGGCGAAGCGCACCGCAGCGCCGAAGGCTGGAAGGCCGCGGTCGCCGATTTCAACCGCTATGCCGAGCGGCTCAAAAAGGCCGGGCTGGGCTTCGCCTATCACAATCATGATTTCGAGTTCACGCTGAAGCCGGCCGGCACCAGCCTGTTCGACACGCTGATCGCCGACGCCGACCCGGCGCTCGTCCAGATCGAGCTCGACTTGTTCTGGGCCGTCGCCGCGGGCGAGGACCCCAAGGCGGTCATCCGGCGCCTGGCCGGACGCATCTACGCCTATCATGTCAAGGACCGCACCGCCGAGGGTAAGATGACCAGCGTCGGCAAGGGCGTGATCGATTTCGCCGACATCTTCACGCTCAACGAGATCGCGGGCGTCGAGCATTTCTATGTCGAGAACGACCAGTCGCCCGCGCCCTACCTGCCCGACATCACGACCAGCTTCCAGACGCTCAGCCGCCTTCGCGCCTGACCGATATTCGAGGACAAGACATGACCGACCAGTTCGATGCGATCGTCATCGGTTCCGGAGTCAGCGGCGGATGGGCCGCGAAGGAATTGACCGAAAAGGGCCTCAAGGTGCTGATGCTCGACCGCGGGGTGATGGTCGAGCATGGCGCCGACTATGATTTTGACGGCAGGCCGGCCTATGAAATCCCGGCGCGCGACCGGATGCCCGAACCGCTGATCAAGAGCGATTATTTCATCGCCACCCACGGCTATGTCTCGCCGTCGAACCAGAAATTCTACAACAATGACCGGCTCAACCCCTATGCCTATGGCGAGGGTGAGAAATTCTACTGGATCCGGCCCGGCGCGGTCGGCGGCAAGTCGCTGATCTGGGGACGCTGGAGCTTTCGCTGGAGCCCTGAGGATTTCGAGGCGAACAAGCGCGAGAATGTCGGGATCGACTGGCCGATCCGCTATGAGGATGTCGCGCCCTGGTATGATTATGTCGAAAAATATATCGGGGTGTCGGGATCGCGCGAAAATCTGCCGCAGCTCCCCGACAGCGCCTTTCAGCCGCCGATCCAGATGAACGTCGCCGAGAAATGGGTGAAGGAACGGCTCGAGGCGACGTCGCCCGGGCGCAAGCTGATCAACACGCGCCTGTCGAACATGACCGAGGACAAGGAGGATCAGGGCCGCAGCAAATGCCAGTTCCGCAACCAGTGCGGCCGCGGCTGTTCGTTCGGCGCCTATTTCTCGACGCAGGCGGTCACCCTGCCCGCAGCGCGCGCCACCGGGCGGCTGACGCTGCGTTCGGACGCGGTGGTCTCCAACCTCGAATATGATCCGAAGACCAAGAAAGTCACGGGCGTGCGCGTCGTCGACACCAAAACGAAGCAGGCGGAGGTGATTCCTGCGCGCCTCGTCTTCCTCTGCGCCTCGGCGATGGCCTCGACGCAGATATTGATGAACTCGCGCATCCCGGGAACGGCCAAGAGCCATTTCGACGCCAGCGGCACCCTCGGCCGCTATGTGATGGACCATATCTTCCGCGTCGGCATCTCGGGCGATATTCCGGGGATGACCGACTTTATCGAATATGGCCGCCGTCCGGGCGGCGTCTATGTCCCGCGCTTCCGCAATGTCGGGGGCGAGGAAGGCGTGGGGTTCCGGCGCGGCTATGGCTATCAGGGCAGCGCGCGGCGCGACCCGCTGCCGCCCGAGGGCTTCGGCGCGTCGATGAAGCACGGCATGCGCGGCTATGGGCCGTGGAAATTCGGTATGGGCGCGTTCGGCGAATGCCTGCCCTATGAGGATAATCGCGTCAGCCTGCACGCCGACAAGGTCGACCGTTTCGGCATCCCGCTGATGCGCTTCGACGTCACCTTCCGCGACAATGAAATCCGCATGATGGACGATGCGCGCAGCGAAGGCGAAGCGATGCTGCGCCGGGCGGGCCTCGCCAACGTCACCAGCGGGCGCAGCGAACATGTGCCCGGCGACGCGATCCACGAAATGGGCGGTGCCCGCATGGGATCAGATCCGCGCCAGTCGGTGCTCAACAAATGGGGCCAGGCGCACGACGCCGCCAATCTGTTCGTCACCGACGGCGCCCAGATGGCCTCGATCTCGTGCGTCAACCCGTCGCTCACCTTCATGGCGCTGACCGCGCGCGCCGCCGACCATGCGGTCAAGCAGTTCAAGGCGGGGGCGATCTAGAAAACGTCCCTGCCCGGATCGTCATTCCGGCTTCGCCCGGATGACGATCCGGTAAAGAAGGATCAGACCTTAAAGCGCGCCTTCGAGCCAGCCCTTGAGCGCGCTCTTCGGCGCCGCGCCGACCTTGGTGTCGGCGATCTCGCCATTTTTGAACAGAATCATCGTCGGGATGCCGCGCACGCCATATTTGCTCGGCGCGTCGGGATGATCGTCGATGTTGAGCTTGGCGATCACGACCTTGCCCGCGAGTTCGTCCGAGATTTCCTCGAGCGCCGGGCCGATCATCTTGCACGGGCCGCACCATTCGGCCCAGAAATCGACGAGCACCGGGGTGTCGCTGTCGAGGACGTCGGCCTGAAAGCTCGCGTCGGTAATGGCTTTGCTACCCATAGTCTGAACTCCTGAAACTCTGTTGCCCTCAAGCTAAGGCGTCGGCGCGCCGGGCTCAAGGGCAGAACCCGGCAAATTCGCCTTGGTTGCCGCCAAGCCCGGCTTGTGCGCTTCGAGCAGCGCGTCGCCGAGATGGATCAGCCGCGGCGCCGCGGTGTAGAGCAAGGCCGCCTCGACCCGCCGCCCCGGAAAGATCACGCGGAGCGCGTCGCGATAGGCCGCCATCTGGCGCAGATAGGCCGGCGCGACCTCGGCGGCGCTCGCCGGGATATGCCGCCCGGTCTTGTAATCGATCACCGTCACCGCATCGCCCGTCACCAGCAGCCGGTCGACGATCCCCGCGACGACGACGCCGTCGACCACCGCCGACAGCGGCACTTCGGCAAGGCTGCCGGGGCCGAAAAACGCCGCATGCACCGGGTCGTCCAGCACCGCCAGCACTTCGCCCACCATCGCCGCGCGCGCACCCTCGTCGAGCGCCGCAGCCTGCGCCGACAGCCAGTGCAGCGCCGCGGCGCGGCGGCGATCGGGCCGCACGGGCGGCAGCCGCTCGAACAACGCGTGGAGCAACAGTCCGCGCGTCACCGCGGCGCCGCGCTCGCCCCCCTGCGGCGGCGACGCGACATCGTCCTCGCCTAGCGCCGACGGCGCGAGCGGCCGCGGCGGGCGCGCTTCCTCGGGCGCGGGCTTCGTCGCCCAGTCGGGGATCGGGGCGACGGGCGCGGGTCGGACCGGCTTCTCGCGTCGCCGTGCCCACGCCTTCGCATTGACGGCATGGACGCGCTTCTGCCCCCAGCGCGGCCCGGCATCCTGCCAGCCGAGCCCCATATCCTCCATCACCCGGTCGACCGCCGCGTGCCAGCAAAGCTCGGGCAGCGAGCGGTCTTCCTTTTTCGTCACCCCGGCAACGACCAGCAACTCCTCGGCACGCGTCATCGCCACGTAGAGCAGCCGCCAATGCTCCTCGATCTCGGCCGCGGCCTTGGCGTCGTGCGCCGTGGCGACCGGCCCGTGCCGCTCTTCCTTGGGCAGGCCGAAGACCGGCAGCCGGTCCCAGCCCTCGAGCGACAGGTCGAAGCCGCGCTGGCGCTGCACCGGGTCGTCGGTCGCGTCGGCGAGGATGACGATCGGCGCCTGCAAGCCCTTCGACCCATGCACCGTCATCACGCGCACGACATCGCTGCGCGCCTCGGTCTGGCGCTTGATGTCGGCGCGGCTCGCCTCGACCTCGCTCAGAAAGGCGAGCAGCGACGGGGTATGCTGGCGCTCGAAATTCAGCGCCTGGTTGAGCAACTCGTCGATCGGATCGCGCGCCTCGCGCCCGAGCCGCGCATAAAGCCGCCGCCGCCCCTGCATCGGCCCCGACAATATGCGGTCGAGGAAACGATAGGGCGTCGTGAAATCGGCCATGCCGAGCAGATGGCGCAGCGCGGCCATCGTTCCCGCGGGCACCTCGGCCTCGCGATCGCGGAGCCGCTCCCACAGCGCGCGCTTGCCGCGCCCGTGCGCGAAGGCGAAGAGATCGTCCTGCGACCAGCCGATCAGCGGCGACACGAGCAGCGAAGCGAGGTTGAGGTCGTCGAGCGGCTGCACCGCGAAGCGCATCGCCGACAAGAGGTCCTGCACCCCGAGCGGCTGGGTCAACGCGAAGCGGTCGACGCCCGCCACCGGCACGCCCAATGACTGCAACCGCGCGACGATCCGCGCCGCCAAGTCGCGGCGGCGGCGAACGAGGATCAATATGTCGCCCGGCGCGACGCTGCGGCCGTCCTTGCCGTGGAGGATCCACTCCTGCACCTCGTCGGCGATCGCGCGCGACAGGCGCAGGCTCGCGGGGTCGTTCGCGGGGGCGAGCGGATCGCCGCCCTCGGCGACATCCTCTTCGCTCGCTTCCTCGCTCTCGCCTTCGGCCGCAAGCGCCTTGCCGACCGGCAGCGGCTGCCACAGCTCGACCCGCCCCGGATGCGCACTGCGGAACGGCAAATGCGGCGGCTCGTCGCTCGCCAGCCCCATCGCTTCGGTGCCGCCGCCCGCCACCCATGCATCGACGACGTCGAGCACTGCGGGGCTCGACCGGTAGTTGGTGATCAGGTCGACCTCGGCAAAGGGCTGGCCGCCGTCGGCCGCCCACTCGCCGAACCGGATGCGCGCCGCCTCGAACGCCGCGGGCTCGGTGCCCTGGAAACCGAAGATCGCCTGCTTGCGGTCGCCGACGGTGAACATCGTGCGCACACGCTCGTCCTTCGCGCCCACCCCGGCGAAAAATTCCTCGGCGAGCGCCGCGACGATCGCCCATTGCCGCGTGTTGGTATCCTGCGCCTCGTCGACGAGGATGTGGTCGGTGCGCTGGTCGAGCTTGAAGCGCACCCATTCGCCGAACTGGCCGAGCCGCAGCAGCGACCCCGCGATCGAAATCAGGTCGTCGAAATCGGCGAGCCCGCCCTCGCGTTTCGCCAGTGCATAGGCTTCGGCAAAGCGCGCGCCCAGATCCCACGCCGCCGCCAGCTCATCGGCGACGCGCATCGCGACCGCCGCGGCGAGCAGATGTTGCGCCGCATCGACGATCCGCACCGCGCTGTCGACGCAATCGGTCATCCGCCCCTTGTCGCCCGCGAAATCGGCGCGCAGTTCGCCCTTGCCGGTGAGGAAACAGCCGAGCAGATCGCCGAGCATCGCCGCGCGCGCCGGGGCATCGGCGGCGAGCCAGCGGGCCATCGCGTCGGCGCAGGCGAGCCCGGTCTTCGTTCCCCAGTTCGCGCCGCTCGCCGCAACGATGCGGACGAGATCGTCGGGAAGCGCGCCGCCCGCAATCCGCGCCGCCAGCCACGCCTCGGGGTCGCCGTCCGGCAGCCCCAGCGCCGCGCGCAGATCCTGCGCGCGCGGCGGCAGGATGCGCTCGCGAAACGGCGCGGCAAAGGCATGGGCGCAGCGCACGAGGAAAGCCATCGCCGCATCCTGCCCCATCCGCCGCGACAGCATCGCCGCCTGTCCGCGCATCGCATCGCCATCGGCGCCCGGCTGCGCGAGCAGTTCGCTCAGCACCCGCCGCTGCAGTTCGCCCGCCTCGCCCTCTTCGAGCGCGCGAAAGCCCGGCATGATCTTCGCCTCGAGCGGGAAGCTCGCGAGCAGGGTCTGGCAAAAGCTGTGGATCGTCTGGACGCGGATCGCGCCCGCCGCGCTGTCGATCACCGTCGCGAACAAGGAGCGCGCCCGGTCGAGAATGGCGGGCTGATCCCAATCGGCGCCGAGCGCGCGAAGGTCGAGCCGCAAGTCGCCGTCGTCCATCCGCACCCACAGCGCGAGCCGCTCGTGGATGCGGTGCGCCATTTCGGCGGCGCCCGCCTTGGTGAAAGTGATGCAGAGGATCGCCTCGGGCGCGACGCCCGCGAGCATCAGCCGCAGCACGCGCGCCGAGAGCACCTGCGTCTTGCCCGTCCCCGCCGATGCGCCGAGCCACACATGCTCGCCCGGCTGTGCCGCCGCCTGCTGCGCGGGATCGAGATCGTGGAGCCGGGTCATGGCGCGTCGCCGTCCGCATCGCGCCCGCGCCCGAACCATTCGTCGCGGCGCATCAGCTGGTCATAATCGGTGAAGCGCTTTACCGCGTCGCCCGGCACGAAGACCCCGTCGCCGAGCAGCCACGTCGCGGTCAGGTCGGCGAAGGCGTCATAGGCGCGCGCGACCGCGTCCTCGGCGGTCTTGAGCTTGCGCCGCGATCCGTGCGTCGGCGCGATGCTGCCGTCCGTCCCCTTGGCGCGGTCGGCCTTGAGGCTCCAATATTCGAGGCTCGCGACCGGCCCCGCCGCAACCCCCTCGACCTTGCCCATTTCGGCGAGCAGCCCGAGCAGCCCCAATTGATTGTCGAGTCCGTCCGCGGCCGCGCTGCCGCTCGGCGCCGCGCCGGTCTTGTAATCGACGATCGCAAGGCCGCCGTCGGCGAGCCGGTCGATCCTGTCGGCCTTGCCCGACAGGCGAATGCCGTTCAGTTCATGCACGCCCGACACTTCGGCCGCGACCGGCTCGCGCCCTTCGGCGCGCGCCTCCCACACGCGTTCGGCCGCCCAGCGCAGCGCGGGCTCGATGCGCGGAAACCAGAAGGCGCGCGCGAGCGCATCGAGCGCCGGGTCGTCGTGCAGCCGTCCAAGCTCGGTCTCGAGCGCCTCGCGCGTCGCCCCCGCGCGCTGCCAATCTTCCATGAAGGCGTGGACGCGCGTCCCGAGCCAGCGCGGATCGGGCCCGGCGCGCAGCGGGTCAAGCGTCGACAGCCGCAGGATGCGCCCCGCGTAAAAGGCGTAGGGATCCTTCGCGAGCAGGTCGACACCGGTGACGCTGATCTGGCCCGGCCGCGCGTCGGCGGGCGGCCGGGGCTGCGGCATCGGCGCGGGCGCGATCGGGCCCGGCGGCACGTCGAGCGCCGCCGCGAGCGCGGTCGCGCTCGCGTCCCCCAGCCGTGCCTCGGGCAGTTCGCCCGCGAGCGCGGCGAGCCGCAGCCAGAAGCGCGACGCCACCGCGGGGTCGCCGCCGCTCCGCATCGCGCGCGTCACCACGACCTCGCGCGCGGCAAAGGCGCCCGCGAAATCATGCGCCGCCGCGCCCTGCTGGCGCTCGGGCGCGGCGAGCCCGAGCATCCGGCGGATGCCGGGCGCAAGCCACGGATCGGGGCTCTGCTGCGGCGGCCAGCGCCCCTCATCGAGCCCGCCCAAAATCATCAGGTCGGCGCGCTGCAGGCGCGCTTCGAGCAAGCCCCAGATGAACAGGCGCGGATGCCCGCCATAGGGCGGCCGCACGCTCTCGCCCGACAGGAGGTCGGCCAGCATCGCCGGGAAATCGGCGGGCGCGACGAGCGCCGGGCCGTCGCCCTTCGCCAGCGCCCAGCGGTCGAACAGCTCGGACAGCGCGCGTCCGGCATGGCCGGTCCATGCCCCCTCGCCGGTCAGCCAGCCGAGCGCCACCTGCAACGCGCCGAGCAGGGCCGAAGGCGGCGTCGGAATATTCGCGGCAAAGGGAGCGAGCGCCGCGCGCAATCCGGCGACGACTTCGGCCCACCATAAGCCGATCAGCGTCGCCGCATCATGGCCGCGCGCCTGCGGATCGGCGGCGCGCTCGGCGATCCGCATCGTCACCCCGTCCCAGCCTGGCACCAGCCCCGGCCCGCGCAGCACCAGATCGAGCCGCCGTACCTGGTCGAGCCAGCCGAGCCGGCCATCGCCCGCGCGCACCAGCGGGTGCCCGAGCAGCGCGACGAGCCGCACCGGATCGAACGCCGCGGCGAATTCGGCGAGCGCGAGCAACAGCGCGCCCGGCGGCGTCTGCCCCAGCGGCTGCCCCGCGCTGTCGTCGACCGCGATGTCCCAGCGCGCGAGCGCCGCCGCGACGCGCGTCGCGAGCGCGCGGTCGGGGGTCACCAACGCCGCGGTGCGTGCGGTGGTTTCAAGCGCATGACGCATCATCAGCGCGATCCCCTGCGCCTCCTGCCCGTCGTCGGCGAAGACCGCGGCGCTCACCCCCGCGATGCCCGCGCTCAAATCGCCCGCCCGCTGCCAGCGCGCGGTATAGGCGGCGGGCGCGAAGAGCAGCGAGGCGAAGGACGCGCGCGCCTCGGGGCCGTCGAACGGCGAGCTTCCATCCCACGGCTGCACCTCTTCGCGCGAAACGCTCATCCGCCCGAGCAGCAGTTTCAGATGATATTGCGGGTGCGTCTCGAGCGGGCGTTCTCCGGGCTTGTCGGGGTCGGCCTTCACCGGCCCGAGCGCCTCCCACTCCTCACCCGCCATGCCGAGGTCGAGCCCCGGCAGCACCACCATGCCCTGCGGCAGATCGGCGACGGTGCGCAGCAGGCGCGCGATCGCGGGCGCTGCGGTGGTCACGCCCGCCGCGACGACGAAGCGCGCCGGCGGCGCGACGCGCCATCCGCGCGTCACGCGATCGAGCAGCCGGTTGCGGCGGTCGGCGCGGTCGATATGCCCCGTCGCCGCGAGCATCGCGGGCCACGCATCGACGAGCAGCGACAGCCGCCGCCACGACGCCTGCCAATGGCCCGCGAGGTCGCCGAGCGCGCTTTCGATATCGGCGAGCCGCGCCGGCGCGACCTCCTCATAATGGAGCTGGTCGATCACACGCCCCAGCCCCTCGGCGAGCTGGAACGCCGCGGCGCCGGTGATCGGCGACTCGCCCGGCACATTATGCTTCTCGATCAGCGCGGCGAGCATCAGCCGCCGCCTGAGCGCGTCGATCGCGGGCGGAATCGCGTCGCTTTCGTCGATCGGGTCGAGCGCGAGCGCCACATTCTCGTCGAGGTCGGCGTCGCCGATCACCGCGAGCCGCGGCATCAGCAGCCCCGATCCGCCCGTGCGCACGAACGCCGCCTGCACCGCGCTCCGCGCGCGATTGCTCGGCAGCAGGATCAGTCCCTGCGCGAGCCCGAGCGCGCCGTCGGCAAAGCGCGCGATCAGGCCTGCCGCGAGCGCATCGGCGAAGGCCCGCTGGACCGGGATGGAAAAAAGCGTGGGCTTTGCGTCAGCCATCCGTCAGCGCGGCTTCGGTCGGCGCGATGCTCGCCGGCGAGCCGACGTCGAACCATTGCCCCATGTGCGACAGGCCATAGAGCCGCCCGGCCGCGATCGCGCGGTCCCACAATATGTTGGTCGAAAACGCCCCCTCGGGGGCGCCATCGAGCAGCCGCGGCGAGATGAGCTGGATTCCGGTATAAACGAAGGGCGCGATCCGCCCCGGCTTGCGCCGCGACAGCCGGCCCGCCGGATCCATGTGGAAATCGCCGCGCCCGCCGTGCCCCGTCGCGCTCGCTTGCCGGATCAGCAGCAGCAGCGCGTCCATCCGCTCGCCGTCCCAATGGCGCGCGAGGTGGCGGATGCTGTCCTGCGGCCCATCGGTCCAGATATTGTCGCTGTTGACGATCAGGATCGGATCGCCCGTCAGCTGCGGCAATGCCTTCACCATCCCGCCGCCGGTTTCGAGCAGCAGGTCGCGCTCGTCCGAAATCGCGATGCTGAAGCTGCGCTTCTGCGCGGCGAGATGCGCCTCGAGCGCGTCGGCGAGATAATGGACGTTGACGACAACATGCTCGACGCCCGCCGCCTCGATGCGGTCGAGGCTGTGATCGATCAGCGCCTTGCCCGCGACGCGCACCAGCGGCTTCGGCCGGGTTGCGGTGAGCGGCCGCATCCGCTTGCCGAGCCCCGCCGCCATCACCATCGCGCTCTCGATCTTCGCACTCACGACCCCATCGCCTTCCAAATCTCCGCCCGCTTCGAAGCGGGCACATTGGCGTCGAACCATTGCCGAACCGGGACAAGCGCCGGATGCGCGAGGTCGCGTTCGAGCAGCCCCCACATGCGCGGCTGGAAACTCTTGTAATGCGGCTTGTCGTCGCGCTTCCACAGCCGGACGAAGACGCCGAGGATGCGCGTGTTGCGCTGCGCCGCGAGCGCCCAATAGGCGCGTTCGATATCGCGCCCCGTCGCTTCGCTGTAGCGCGCGAGCATCGTCGCCTCGATCGCGGGCGTCACGTCGCGCCGCGCGTCTTCGAGCACCGAGGCGAGGTCGTAGGCGGGGTGGCCGACCAGCGCGTCCTGGAAATCGAGTAGCCCGTAATGCGCGATGCCGTCCTTGCCGGGCACCAGCATGATATTCTCGGCATGATAGTCGCGCAGCACGGTGACGCGCGGCAGGCCGTCATGCTCGACCGGGGTCAGCACCTCGGCCCACGCGGCGCGAAACGCATCGCGGTCGACCTCCAGATCGAAGGCGGGGCAATACCAGTCGCTGAACAGCATCACCTCGTCGAGCCATTGATCGAGCCCATGGACGGGCAGCCCATCCATGGGCGGCTGCGTGTGGAGGTGGACGAGCAGGTCGGTCACCCCCGCATAATATTGCGCCTCCTTGTCGATCTGCGCATCGACCGTTTCGCGCAGGCGCACGTCGCCGAAATCCTCGATCAGCAGCAACCCGCGATCGAGGTCGCGCGCGAGGATCGTCGGCGCATTGAGCCCCAGCCCGCAAAGATATTCGGCGACCGCGATGAACGGCCGCGGGTCTTCGTGCGGCGGCGGCGCGTCCATCAGCACCGCCTGCCGGCCGCCATCGACGACACGGAAATAGCGGCGGAAGGACGCATCGCCCGCGAGCGGCAGAATCTGGGCATCGCCCCAGCCATGCGCGGCAAGAAAGGCGGGCGCATGGGCGGGCGGAATCATCGGAGCGGCCATCGGCTCCCCCAAGACGTCGGCACAGCGGCTGTCAAGACGCGCGCGTCGCCCACACCCGAAATCCTGAGGAGCAGCGCGCCCGGCCAGCCTTCGCCGCCCAGCCGTTCGGGCCATTCGATCAACAAGGCGCCGTCGTAAAGATAATCGTCGAGCCCCAATTCGATCAGTTCGTCGGCATCCTCGATCCGATAGAGATCGACATGCGCGATCGGCAGATCGGTCTCGGGCGGCGCATAGGGCTGGACGATCGCAAAGGTCGGGCTCGGCGCCTCGCCCGCCAGCCCGCGCGCCTTCAGCATCGCGCGCGCGAGCGTCGTCTTGCCCGCGCCGAGGTCGCCCGACAGCAGCACGACATCGCCCGCTGCCAGCGCCGCACCGATCGCGGCACCGATCCGTTCGGCATCGGCGAGGTCGTAGCGCACCGAAAAACCGGTCACGCGCCGCGCGGCAGGCTGATTCGCACGAGCGTGCCCTGCCCCTCTTCGCTCACCACTTCCATCGTTCCGCCGTGCGCGGCGACGAGCTGGCGCGCGAGCGCAAGGCCGATGCCGCCGGTCGCGGTGCCCGCCTGCTGCCCCTTGGCGACCGCGACCGCCGCCTCGGGCATTCCCGGGCCATTGTCGGACACGATGATGTCGACGCCGCGCGCATCGCCGTCGGCGTGGAGCAGGACGCGCGCGCCCGTCTTGCGCGACGGCACGGTAAAGCGCACCGCATTGTCGAGCAGCCCCGCGACGAGCCGCGACAGCCGCGGCGCGTCGCCTTCGATGCTGCCGAGGTTCGCCGCGATATTGCCGACGAGCTCGACCTTTTCGCTCTTCGCAAAGAGCTTCGCGTCGGCGAGCGCGCCTTCGAGCAATATTTTCACATCGACCGGCGCGCGCTCGATCGCGAGCGTCCCCGCTTCGCCCTGCGCAAGGTCGAGCACATTGTCGATCTGGCGGCCGAGCACGCCGACCGAGTCCATGATCGCGTCGATATAGGTGCGCTGCTGGTCGCCGAGCTTGCCGGCATAGCCCGCCTGCAGCATCTCGCCGAATCCGCCGATCGAGGTCAGCGGCGTGCGGAGTTCATAACTCATTCGCGACAGGAAGGCGGTCTTGGCCTTGTCGGCGGCCTCGAGCGCCTCGTTGCGTTCGCGCAGCGCGCCCTCCATCTTCCGGCTCGGCGTGATGTCGAGCATGATGAGCAGCGCATTGCCGTCGGGCAGCGGGATCGACGCGAAATCGAAATAGCGCCCGTCGGCGAAACCGATCTCGCCGCCGCGCTGCTGGCGTTCCAGTGTCGCGGCGCGGATGACCTCCTGCACGATGCTGATCTGGTTCGGTTTCACCAACCGGTCGGCGAGCCCTTCCATCAACGTATCGACGCGCGGATGCGCCGCCAGCGTCGGTTCGTCGATGCCCCACAGGCGGCGGAAACGCTGGTTCCAAAGGTGAAGCCGCCCATCGGGGGCGAAGACCGCGACCGCTTCGAACAGATTGTCGAAGGTCGCGGTGCGAACGCGGAGCAGCGTGTCGCGCGCGCCCGCGAGCTGCACCTGTTCGGTCTTGTCTTCGGCGATCAGCAGCATGCCGCCGTCGGGGGTCGGCTGCGCGACGACGTGCAGGTGCGTGCCGTCGCGAAGCAGCCAGTCTTCCTCGCTCGCCTCGGCCTGCGCGAACCAGTCGACATGCGCCTGCCGCCATTCGGGATAGTTGCGCACCTCGGGGATTCGCCCGCCCTCGCGCCACGCGTCGAGCAGCCGCGCGAAAGGCGGCGCCTCGGCCACCTCCTCGGCCTCCAGCCCGAACAGGCGGCGAAACGGCAGGTTCGCGAAGCTCAGCCCCTGGTCGGGGCCGAATTGCGCCACCGCCGCCGACAGCCGGTCGAGCAGTTCGCGCTGTGTATCGACGAAGCGGCGGTGCGCGCCGCGTTCGGTTTCGAGTTCCTGGATGTCGATCGCATAGCCCGCGACGCCGATGACGCGACCGCCCTCGGGCGCGAGCGGCACGTCGACGACGCGCATGATCCGCCGTTCGCCCTCGATCGTCACCGGAATGGTGCGCATCTGCGCCGAACCCGCGGCGCGCGCCGCGTCGGCGGCGTCGGCGGCGCTCACCCCCGCGACGGTCTCGCACAGCTCGACCCCGCCGTCGATCACCGCGGCCGCGCTCTTCGCCTCGACCGCGCGAACATAGGCGCCGTTGACGAGCGCGAGCGACAGGTCGGTGTCGCGGAACCACATCGGGAAGGGCGCCGCCTCGATCAGCCCCGATAGAGCCTCGAACGCCGCCATCGCCTCGTCGCGTTCGCCGCGCGCGTGCGCGAGCGCCTGCTGGCCGTCGGTCGCATCGCTGAGCCAGAGCAGCACGCTGCCCGGCCCGCCGACCGCCTCCGGCGCCGCGGCGCCATGGACGATGATCGTGCGGTGGCTGCCGTCGGGTTTCAGGCTCAGGACGAAAGGCTTCGCGCCGCGCTGCGCGCCGAGGATCGCCTGACGCAGCGCGTCATGCGCCGACGCATCGAGCCCGCTGCCGAGCCCGCGAAGCTCGTCGAAATTGCGCGGCCCGCGATCGAGCCCCAGCCAGCGCCCGAGCCGCTCGCTCGCCTCGATCCGCCAGTCGGCGCGCACGATCACGGGAAGCTGCGGCGACGCCTCGACGAGGCTCGCGAGCCGTTCGGCCTGCCCCGCGACGAACGCCGAGCGCCGCTGCATCGCGACCCCGCGCAGCGTCGCCCATAATCCAGCGAGCAGCCACAGCGCCGCGAACAGGCCGAGCGCGAACAACAGGGCCGGGGAAAGCGCGTCGCTCATCCCGCCTCAAGCCCTCGTTTGTCCGGATGTCGCGCGCGCATGATCGCTTGCCCTAAAGGCGATGGAGTCATGTTTCAATCGCATGTCATACGGATCGGCGCGCCGCATCATCCGATGGGCGCGCCGTCCACAGTTTTCGTCCGCCGTCAGGCGAAAAAATCAATACCGATAATGTTCGGGCTTGAACGGACCTTCGACCGGCACGCCGATGTAATCGGCCTGCTTCTGGCTCAGCTTCGACAGATGCACGCCCAGCTTTTCGAGGTGCAGCGCCGCGACCTTTTCGTCGAGATGCTTGGGCAGGACATAGACGTCGTTCTTGTACTGCTCGCTGCGCGTCCACAGCTCGATCTGCGCGAGCGTCTGGTTGGTGAAGCTCGCCGACATCACGAACGACGGGTGACCCGTCGCGTTGCCGAGGTTCACGAGGCGGCCCTTCGACAGGATGATGATCTGCTTGCCGTCGGGAAACTCGACCAGGTCGACCTGCGGCTTCACTTCGGTCCATTTATAGTTGGCGAGCGCCGCGATCTGGATCTCGCTGTCGAAGTGGCCGATGTTGCAGACGATCGCCATATTCTTCATCGCCGCCATATGTTCGGCGGTGATCACGTCGGCATTGCCGGTCGCGGTGACGAAGATGTCCGAACGCTTGACGGCTTCGTCCATCGACACGACCTCGAAGCCTTCCATCGCCGCCTGCAGCGCGCAGATCGGGTCGATTTCGGTGACGAGCACACGCGCGCCGCCGTTACGCAGCGATTGCGCCGAGCCCTTGCCGACGTCGCCGAAGCCGGCAACCGTAGCGACCTTGCCCGCGAGCATCACGTCGGTGCCGCGGCGGATCGCGTCGACGAGCGATTCCTTACAGCCATAGAGGTTGTCGAACTTCGACTTGGTGACGCTGTCGTTGACGTTGATCGCGGGGAAGGGCAGCTCGCCCTTCTTCGCGATGTGGTACAGGCGGTGGACGCCGGTCGTCGTTTCTTCCGACACGCCCTTGATCGCCTTGACCGTCTTGGTCAGATAGCCGGGGTTCGCCGCGACGAACGCCTTCAGCGCGCGCTGCATCTCGATCTCTTCTTCATTCTCGGGCGCCGGCATCGTCTCGCCGGCTTCGAGCTTCGCGCCCCACAGCGCGAACATCGTGGCGTCGCCGCCATCGTCGAGGATCAGGTTGCAGGTCGTGCCGTCCTCGACACCCCAGTCGAAGATGCGGCCGACATAGTCCCAATAATCGGCGAGGCTTTCGCCCTTCACCGCGAACACCGGCACGCCCGATGCGGCGATCGCCGCGGCGGCATGGTCCTGCGTCGAGAAGATGTTGCACGTCGCCCAGCGGACTTCGGCGCCGAGCGCGGTCAGCGTCTCGATCAGCACCGCGGTCTGGATCGTCATGTGCAGCGAGCCGACGATTTTCGCGCCCTTCAGCGGCTGCGCCGCGCCGAATTCGCTGCGCAGCGCCATCAGGCCCGGCATTTCGGTTTCGGCGATGTTGATTTCCTTGCGCCCGAAATCGGCGAGGCTGATGTCGGCAACGACATAGTCACGGGTGTCGGCGGCGAGAGTGGCCACGGGGAGTTCTCCATATTGGCAAGTCGACCGCAGGCGAGCGGCCACGAAATTATCTTGCGCGCCCTAGCCGAAACGCCGCCGCCGATCAAATATAAACTTTTCTTTATATCACGCCTGAAGAACGACCCGTCGACATCTGCGCACACGCGAATCGCCGGCGCGAAAACGCACCGGCCGCAAAAATAATTTTCGCGCGCATCAATTGTGACAATCGGGCGGTCCCGATTGTGACATGGAGTCGCCAAGCCCAAGATTCTGAAAAACCGGACTTATAATGCGCCTTGCGTTTAGCATAATCGCTCTTTGTGACAGCTATGTTACAACCCCCCGAAAACATTGACTTTTTACGCGACGCGCGAGAAAATCGGCTAAAGTTTTCGGGGAGATACAAGAGATGAAAAAAATTCTGCTGCCGCTGATCGCCTTGGCGCTTTCGAGCCCTGCTGCGGCGCAATCGATCGTCGTCGTGACCGCGCCTGAGGCCGATTCGGAAATCCTGCCGGTCGCCTATGCCGAACTCAAGGCGGGTGAAAACGACGCCGCGGTCGAAAAGCTGACCGGTGACACCGGCCTCGACGCGCGCGATCCGTCGCGCCTGATCAATCTCGGCACCGCTTACGCTCGGCTGGGTCGCACCGCCGAAGCCGCCGCCGCCTATGACGCCGCGATCGGCAGCCCGATCCGCTATGATGTCGAGCTCGCCAGCGGCCGCTACATGGATTCACGCTGGGCGGCACGCGCCGCGCTCGCCAACCTCAACCAAGGCAAATCGCTGCTCGCGCTCGCGCGCTAGGCCTCGCCGCCTTCCGTCGTCAGCAGGCGGGCGTCCACTCCCGCCTCGGCGAACGCCGCCTGCCACCGCTCGGCGGGCGGCGTTTCGAACAGCAGGCCGTCGCTTCCCGGGGTGACGTGCCAACCGTGGCGGACCATTTCGTCTTCGAGCTGCCCCGGCGACCATCCCGCATAGCCGAGCGCCACCAGCCAGCGCGACGGGCCGCGCCCTTCGCCGATCGCGCGCAAGATGTCGTGCGAACTCGATATCATCCAGCGATCGCCGACCTGCACCGCCTCCTGCCCGCCCCAGTCGCGGCTGTGGAGCACGAAACCTCGCGAGGGCTCGACCGGCCCGCCGAGGAAGACCGGCTGGTCGAGCGGTTCGTCATGTTCGATCTCGAGCTGGTCGAGCACCGCGCCGACGGTCATTCCGTCGATCGGGTCGCCGATGCCGATTCCCATCGCGCCGTCCTCGTCATGGCTGATCATCGCGATCACCGAATGTTCGAAGCGGGGATCGCCGATGCCCGGCAGCGCGAGCAGCAGCTGGCCGGTGAACCAGGTGGGGACGGTTTCCATATTCGTACAATGCCGCGACAGACCAAAAGGGTCCAGCCTCTTTGCTGCGACCGACAGGCGAAGGGTTTCGCCCGCCAGCCGCCACCCTCCAAATCGACCGGCGCGCCCTTCCCCTCCTTGACTCGCGCACCATCGCACCCAATGTCGCTTCCGAACTCAATCCCTCGATGAAAGGATGCCGACCATGACGATCCAGACCGGCGACAAGCTGCCCGACGCGACCTTCGTAAAGGTCACCGAAAACGGCCCCGAACAGGTCAATACCGCCGATTATTTCAAGGGTCGCAAGGTCGCGCTTTTTTCGGTCCCGGGTGCGTTCACCCCGACCTGCTCGGCCAAGCATCTGCCGGGTTTCGTCGACAAGGCCGATGAACTGAAAGCCAAGGGCGTCGATGAAATCGTCTGCACCGCGGTCAACGACGCCTTTGTGATGGGCGCATGGGGCAAGAGCGGCAATGCCGGCGACAGCGTCACCATGCTCGCCGACGGCAACGGCGCCTTCGCCGAAGCCGTGGGCCTCACCATGGACGGCACCGCCTTCGGCATGGGCAAGCGCGGCCAGCGTTTCTCGATGATCGTCAACGACGGCGTCGTCGAGCAGCTCAACGTCGAAGCGCCCGGCGAATTCAAGGTATCGAGCGCCGACCATATGCTCGAACAGCTGTAAGAGCCTTCCCGCGCCCGCCGGCCGCGCTGTGGCCCCAAGGCCACAGTCGCCGGTGATTCGTATCCGGCGGGCGCGCCCCTCTCATCCGAACTGTTTTTCAGTGCGTTGCTGACCCGGCGACCGGATTCCGGTGGCCACTCAACGATGCGAAAAAACAGCAGGAGGAGAGGATTATGACCCAATTCCAGCATATTGCCCGGTCGGGAACGGCCGGTATCGCGTTGGCGGCCGCGCTTGCCTGTACCGCGCCCGGCCAGGCCCAGCAGGCGGCGCAGCCCCCGCAGGACAGCACCGCCGAAACGTCGGGCGAAACCATCGTCGTCACCGGCTCGCGCATCCGCCGCGATCCGCTCGATCAGGAAGCCCCGATCGCCTTCATCGGCCAGGAAGATATCGCCAAGACCGGCCTCAATTCGGTCAACGACGTGCTCCAGCGCCTGCCGAGTTCGGGCGGCGGCCTGAACAGCAAGTTCAACAACAGCGGCAACCTCGGCAACCCGCCCGACGGCGGCGGCGTCGGCGCCGGCGCGGCCGAGATCGACTTGCGCTATCTGGGCTCGCGCCGCGTGCTCGTGCTCGTCGACGGTATCCGCTATGTGAACGGCGCGTCGGCGAGCGGCGTGCCGGGCTCGACCGACCTCAACTCGATTCCCGAAAGCGCGATCGAGCGGGTCGAGGTGCTGCAGGACGGTGCCTCGGCGATCTACGGGTCGGACGCGATCGCCGGCGTGGTCAACATCATCACCAAGCGCAGCCAGGAAGGGCTGCGCGCCAGCGCGCAGGTCGGCGGCTTCGGCCAGGGCGACGGCTTTACCAAGAGCGCGCAGGTCAGTTGGGGCAACGGCCGCGGCCCGACCCAGATCGTCGTCGGCGCCAACTATGTCCAGCAGGACGGCGTTTTGGCGGGCAGCCGCGCGATTTCGCGCTTTCCGGCGCCTTATTCGGACACCTGCCTCGACGGCGGCTGCTCGGGCTTCGTGCCGCTCGGGCGCTTTATCGTCTTCGGGACGCCGGGCGCCCGAAACGACCTGACGCTGCGCGGCCCGGTGATCGGCCGCAACCCCGTCTACAACCCCGGCAATCCGGCCGACCCGGCGAGCGATTTCAAGGCGTTCACCGATGCCGACCGCTTCAATTTCGGCCCGTTCAATTATCTCCAGATTCCGGTCGAACGCTATGGCGCCTTTATCAACGCGCGGCAGGAAATCTCCGACAGCATCAACTTCTCGGTGCGCGGGATCTGGAACCAGCGCAAATCGAAAAACCAGGCCGCGCCGCTGCCTTTCGGTTTCGGCCCCGCCGCGGGCCTGACCCCGGTGCTCGACGCGATCACCGTCGATGCCACCAACCCCTTCAACCCGTTCGGGGTCACGCTCGACGCGAGCAACACCGATCTCGTCTATCGCCGCTTCGTCGAGGGCGGGCCGCGCCGCTTCAACCAGACGGTGACGACGATCTACGGCGTCGCGACGCTCGACGGCAGCTTCGACGTCGGCGGCGGCAAATGGTATTGGGACGTCAACGCCGCCTATGGCCGCAACAAGGCCAAGCAGACGATGTTCGGCAACATCAATTCCGACCGCCTGCGCCGCGCGCTCGGCCCGGTCGCCGACTGCACGGGCGACTGCGTGCCCTTCAACATCTTCGGCGGGGTCGGGTCGATCACGCAGGACATGATGGACTATGTCATGTTCACCCAGCGCGACCGCAGCCGCCAGTCGACCTTCAGCGCCTCGGCCAATGTCACCGGCAGCCTGTTCGACCTGCCCGGCGGGCCGCTCGGCGTCGCGATCGGGGTCGAATATCGCAAACTCAAGGGCAGCTTCGATCCCGACCCGATCGTCGCGGCGGGCTTCAGCTCGGACATTCCGGCGCTCCCGACGCGCGGCAGCTATAATGTCAAGGAAGCCTATGCCGAGCTCAGCGCGCCGGTCCTCTCCGACATCCCCTTCATCGACCTGCTCGAATTCACCGGTGCGGTGCGCTGGTCGGACTATTCGACCTCGGGCTCGACGACAACATTGAAGGGCGGCGTCAACTGGAAACCGGTGCAGGATCTCCGCCTCCGTGCCTCCTATGCCGAGGGTTTCCGCGCGCCCTCGATCGGCGAGCTGTTCGGCACCCAGTCGCGCTTCGACCAGTCGATCAACGATCCCTGCTCGACCTCGACGACCACCGGGCAGAACTGGAACAATAATACGACCGTCCGGGCGAATTGCATCGCGCAGGGCGTCCCCGCGGGGGGCTATGCGCAGGCCAATCCGCAAATCTCGGTGCTCGTCGGCGGCAATCAGGATCTCGCCCCCGAAAGCTCGCGCAGCTGGATTTTCGGAGGCGTCTACAGTCCGGGGTTCGTCCCCGGCCTGTCGCTCGAGGCCAATTACTACGACATCAAGATCAAGGGCGCGATCCAGTCGGTGAATGCCGAGATCACGCTGGCGCAATGCGCCGGGCAAAATGACGCCGACGCCTGTGCGCTCGTCACCCGCGCCGCGGGCGGCCAGCTGACCTTCGTCGAGGGACTGCTCCAGAATATCGCCGGCATCCGCACCAAGGGGGTCGACGTCAACCTCGCGTACCGGACGCGGGAAACCGGCGCGGGACGGTTCGGCTTCACCTGGAACAACTCGTTCCTCACCCAATATGACGTGATCGTGCCCACCGCCGACGGCCAGCTCGTCGTCAGCCGCGAAGGCACCGAGCAGGGCAGTCCCAGCCAGGCCTTCCCGAAATGGAAGTCGGTCGGCATCCTCGACTGGGACGGCGCATCGATCGGCGCGACGCTGACCGGCCGCTATGTTTCGGCGATCCGCGAACCGCTCGCCGACGACAACAAGTTGAAGGCGCGTTTCTACACCGACTTCCAGCTGCGCTGGTTCCCGGCGGACGACCCCGAGGCCTTCGGCTTCGCGCTCGGCGTGAACAATCTGTTCAACGTCAAGGCGCCGGGGTGCATCAGCTGCGACCTCAACAATTTCGATCCCACCGCCTATGATCTGCCCGGACGCTATTATTACGTCCGGGCGAGCTTCAGGATGTAGGATCGAACGCTGGCGGCCCCTCCCTCGCCGGGGAGGGGCCGCCTTCGCCCCTCTTTCCTTTTGTCACATTTTCATGCAACAGCGACGCGATGACATCGAACTCATCGCAAGACACCACCGATCCCACCGCGCTCGTCGACGGCATCATCGCCGAACTGCAGGATCGTTTCCGCATCTCGGTCTCCAATCTCAAATCGGCGATCGCGGCCTATGTGCGCGACCGCACGTTGCCGCCGGCCGACGCTGCCGCCAAGGGCCTGTTCGACTATCCGGCGATCCGCCTCACCACCACCGGCGAGCAGCGCGAGGGCCAGAAGGGCCATAATCTCGCCTTCGGCCGCTTCGAGCGTGCGGGCACCTTCGTCACCACCGTGACGCGCCCCGACCTTTTCGCCGATTATCTCCGCGAGCAGCTGATGCTGCTCGCGCGCCACTACGACATCACGCTCGAAGTCACGCGCACCGGGCAGCAAATCCCCTTCCCCTATGTGCTCGACGCGAGCGACGGATCGGATATGGGCGGCGTCACCCCGCTCGAACTCGCGCGCCATTTCCCGACCACGGAATTGGCCGACATCGGCGACGAGCTCGCCGACGGCCTGTTCGGACAGGATCCCGCCGCCGACCAACCGCTCGCGCTATTCGACGCGCTGCGCACCGACTTCAGCCTCGCGCGCCTTCGCCATTACACCGGCACCGCGCCCGAGCATTTTCAGCGCTATATCCTGTTCACCAACTATCACCGCTATGTCGATGAATTCGTCGCCTGGGCGGGGGCGCAGGTCGGTCAGGGCAAATATACCGCGCTCGCGGGCGCCGCGGGGCTTTATGTCGACCAGCCCGGCGTCAACGCCAGCGCGCTCGTCGCCGACAGCGCGTGGCGGCGGCACCAAATGCCGGCCTATCACCTCATCGCGCCCGATGGCGGCGGCATCACGCTCGTCAACATCGGCGTCGGCCCGTCGAACGCCAAGACGATCTGCGACCATCTCGCGGTGCTGCGGCCCGAGGCGTGGCTGATGATCGGCCACTGCGGCGGGTTGCGTCCCAGCCAGCGGATCGGCGACTATGTGCTTGCGCACGCCTATCTTCGCGACGATCATATCCTCGACGCGGTGCTGCCGGTCGCGATCCCGATCCCGCCGATCGCCGAAGTCCAGGTCGCGCTCGCCAGCGCCGCCGAGGCAGTGTCAGGCACCAGCGGCGCCGACCTTAAAAAACGCATGCGCACCGGCACCGTCGTCACCACCGACGACCGCAACTGGGAGCTGCGCTACACCGCCAGCGCGCTGCGCTTTTCGCAATCGCGCGCGATCGGCATCGACATGGAATCGGCGACGATCGCCGCGCAGGGCTATCGCTTCCGCGTCCCCTATGGCACTTTGCTCTGCGTCAGCGACAAGCCGCTCCACGGCGAACTCAAGCTGCCCGGACAGGCCAACCGCTTTTACGAGGAAGCGATCGCCGCGCATCTCCAGATCGGTATCCGCACCTGCGAACTGCTCCGCGACGAAGGCGCGAAGCTCCACAGCCGCAAATTGCGCGCGTTCAACGAGCCGCCCTTCCGTTGACGCGCGGCGTCGGACCAACATGATAACCCCAAATCCGCTTGCCCTTAGCTTGTCGAAGGGCCGTTCTTCCCTTTAACGTCGAAGAATAGGACGGCCCTTCGACAAGCTCGGGGCGAACGGAGGAGGGGAAAGCGAATGATAGATCGAGGGCCAACCCCCAATCTCTCCCGCTCCATCGCCGGCCGCGTCGCGATCGTCACCGGCGCCGCGAGCGGCATGGGCCGCGCGACCGCGCTGCTCCTCGCGCGCGAAGGCGCGAAGGTCGCGGTCACCGACCTCGATCTCGCCGCCTGCGAAGCCGTCGCGGCCGAAGCGGGTCCGAACGCCACGGCCCTCGCGCTCGACGTTGCCGACGGTGGGGCGATCCAGCGCACAGTCGCCGACATCGCCGCGCATTTCGGCGGCATCGACATCCTCATCAACAACGCCGGCGTCTCGAGCTTCGCTCCGCTCGACGCCGGCGACGAATATGAAGCGATCTGGCACCGCGCGCTCGCGGTGATGCTGACCGCGCACCAGCGCATGGTGCGTGCCGCGCTGCCCTGGCTCCGCCAGAGCGACGCCGCGCGCATCGTCAATATCGCCTCGACCGAAGGGCTCGGCGCGACGCCGGGCGACACGCCTTACGTTGCCGCCAAATCGGGCGTGGTTGGCCTGACGCGCGGCCTCGCCGTCGATCTCGGCAAGGACGGCATCACGGTCAACTGCATCTGCCCCGGCCCGATCCGCACCGGCATGACCGACGAGGTGCCCGAGGAGGACAAAGCGCTCTTCGCGCGCCGCCGCACCGCGCTCCGCCGCTATGGCGAGCCCGAGGAGGTCGCGCATGTGACGCTCGGTCTCGTGCTGCCCGCGGCGAGCTATATCACCGGGGCGGTGATCCCGGTCGATGGCGGACTGACGGCGCGCAACGCGTAAACGCCTTCGGAACCGGCAACCTGCCGCTCCACAATCGTCACACATACATGCCTTCGCGCAGGTTGATCCCGTGCTCGGTCCACGCCTTGAGCGCGCAGAGCATCTGCGACCAGCCCTGGCAATTGCCATAGGACGCGCTGAGCGCGCCCTGATTCTCGCGCCAGCCCTCCTCGGCGATCTCGACCAGCGTGCGCCCGTCGTCGAGCCCCTTGAAACGCATCGTTACGCGGGTGCGGTAATCGGCATCCTTCGGCTCGCTGCCCTCGACATTGTGCGCCTCGCCCTCGCTCGCCTGCCATTCGAGGACGATCTTCTCGTCCTCCACGACCTCGATCACCCATACCGGAAAGGCACCCGGAAAGTCGTGGAAGTCCCATGTCACCGTCGCGCCGGTCTCCAGCCGGCCCTGCGCGCCGCCCGTCGTGAAATAGTTCGACAGTTTCGCGGGGTCGGCGACCGCCTCGAACACCTCGTGCACCGGCTTCGCGATCCGCGCCGCGACCCTGAATTTCAGTTCCATGTCGATTCTCCGCTTGAGTCGGACGGATTTTATGTTATAAATTTATAACATGTCAATCCACGAAGAATATGACAAGGTTTTCAAGGCATTGTCGTCGCACGTCCGCCGCCAGATCCTCGACGACCTCAAGGACCAGCCGCTCACCACCGGCACGCTGTGCGGCAACTTCGCCAACATCGACCGCTGCACGGTGATGCAACATCTGAAGGTGCTGGAGGATGCCGGCCTCGTCATCGCCGAACGCCGCGGCCGCGAGCGCTGGAACCATCTCAACGCGATGCCGATCCAGGACATCCACGACCGCTGGATCGGCCCGCACGCCGCCGCGGCGACCGCGCGGCTCGCGCGCTTCAAGCAATCGGTCGAGGCGCAATGAAAAAGGCCGGGGCGTCGCCACCCCGGCCTCTTCGTCTTCGCTGAATTCGCTTCTCACCAGCCCGACGGCTTGCCCTTGTTCTGTTCGTCGAGCCATTTCTTCAGCGGCGCGAAATAGTCGGCCATCGCCTTGCCCGACATTTCGCGGTTGCCGGTGAAGGCTTCGAGCGCATCGGGCCACGGCTTCGACGCGCCCATTTCGAGCATCGCATTGAGCTTCGCGCCGACCTCTTTGTTGCCATAGAAGGAACAGCGGTGGAGCGGTCCCTTCCAGCCGGCCTGCTTGCACGCCGCCTGATAGAATTGGAACTGCAGCACGCGCGCGAGGAAGTAACGCGTGTAGGGCGTGTTGCCGGGGATATGGTATTTCGCACCCGCGTCGAACGCGTTCGCCGGCCGCTCACCCGGCGGGACGATGCCCTGATATTGGGTGCGCAGCTCAGTCCACGCCTTATTGTAGTCGGCGGGCTGGATCGAGCCGTCGAAGACGCCCCAGCGCCAGCGGTCGACGAGCAGGCCGAAGGGCAGGAAGGCGACCTTGTCCATCGCCTGCCGCAGCAAGAGGCCGATATCCTTGTCGGCGCTCGGCACCTTCGCCTTGTCGAGCAGGCCGATGTCGACCAGATATTGCGGGGTGATCGACAGCGCGACGAAATCGCCGATCGCCTCGTGGAAGCCGTCGTTCGCGCCGTTCAAATAGAGGAACGGCTGCTTGTTATAGGCGCGCTGGTAATAATTGTGCCCAAGTTCGTGGTGGATGGTGACGAAGTCGTCGGCATTCACCTTGATGCACATCTTGATGCGGATATCGTCCTTGTTGTCGATATCCCATGCCGAGGCGTGGCAGATGACTTCGCGGTCGGCGGGCTTGGTGAACAGGCTGCGCTTCCAAAAGGTCTCGGGCAGTGGCGCCATGTCAAGCGACGAATAGAAATTCTCGCCCGCCTTGACCATGTCGAGCGGGGTCTTGCCCTGCGCGGTGAGCAGGTCGCCGATGTCGTAACCGAGATCACCCGCGCCCGCCGGCGCGACGAGCGGATAGATATTGCCCCATTCCTGCGCCCACATATTGCCGAGCAGGTCGGCGCGGATCGGGCCGGTCTTCGGCTGCACCGCATCGCCATATTTCTCGTTGAGTTTCCAGCGGACATAGGTGTGGAGCGCCACGTAAAGCGGCTTCATGTCCTGCCAGATCTTCTCGGTCAGTTTGGCGAACTCCTCGGGCGGCATGTCATAACCCGAACGCCACATCGCGCCGGTGTTCGCGAAGCCGAGTTCCTTCGCGCCCTCGTTGGCGATGCCGACCATGCGCGCGTAGTCATTCTTCATCGGCGCGCCGACATTGTCGTGCCAGCTCGTCCACATTTCGGCATATTCGGCGGGCGTATGCTCGAGATTGCCCATCTCGGCCTCGATATCCGAACCCGAAATTTCCTTGCCGTTCAGCGTGCCGCGACCCTTGCCATATTGCGACTGCAGGTTCGTCGCGATCTGATTGAGCTCGGTCGCAGCGCCAGGCGTCGTCGGCGCGGGCAGCACGATGCCGGTGCGCAAAATGTCGAGCTTGCGCTTGGTGTCGGCGCTCAGCCCCGCGACATTCATATATTTGGCGGCCTCGAGCGCATATTTGACCGACTTTTCGGTGCCGACCGCGTTGATTCGCGCCGCCATCGCGTCGGTATCCTCGGTGATGTAGGTCGCGTTGACCCAGTTCACCTGGCTCGCCTCGACCGTATAGTCGAACAAATCCTTTTCGACCGCGGCGATAAAGGCGTCGGCTTCGGCGGCGGTTGGGGCAGCGGCGGCCGGAGCCGCGGCGGGTGCGCTCTGAGCAAAGGCGGGGGTCGCCACCGCGAGCGACAGGGCAAGCGACAGCGTCGAAATCATGGCTTTCATGGGTGCGTCCTCTGGATGTTCTATCAGCGCTCTCTGGCACATAGGAACAGCTAGGCGCTCGGCGCGAGTCCGGTCAAGTCGCGAGAAAGGCGGCGATCGCCTCGCCCAGCTCGGGCTCCGTCACGCTCGACATATGCGTTCCGGGAATCGTCGCAAGCCGCGCGTCGGGCAAGGACGCGACCAACTCTTCGGCCGATCCATTGTCCTGGTCCTGCTCGCCGCAGACAACGAGCACCGGCATGGTCAGCGCCGCGAGCATTTCGGGCGTCGTGTCGGTGAATGTGTCGAGCAGATGCCCCGCCGCGATGCGATCGACCTTCATCGTCTTCATGAACTGGATCGACAGCCAGGTGTCGTCGCCGCGCTTCGCGCTTTCATATTCGGCGATCACGCGCTTGAAGAAGCGCCCGCGCCGCTGCCAGCCGGCGAGCCCGGCGAGTCCCATGCCGCCGAGGATCAGCCGCCCGGGTTTCATCCCAGCGACCACCGCACGCGCGCTCGTCCGCGCGCCGAGCGAGAAGCCGCCAAGATCGAAGTCGGTCAGGTCCAGATGCGCGACGAGATCCTCCAGGTCGCGGACCAGCACGTCGGGCGGATAAAATTCCTCCTCGTGCGGCGCGTCGCTCGATCCATGCACGCGCAGGTCGGGCATGATCACGCGGTATCCGTCGCGGGCGATGCGCGCCGCGGTGCCGAACTTGATCCAGTTGACCTCGCCGCTCGAAAACAGGCCGTGCAGCAAAATCAGCGGACGACCTTCGCCCGTCTCGCGCCACGCCAGCCGCACGCCGTCGCGCGCTTCGAAAAACTTCGGTTCGATCGTCATGCGACGCGCTATGCCTCCTTGAAGGGCGATCGGGCAAGCGCCGATCAGCGCGGGAGAAGGCCCTTTTGCTCCATGCGCCATTTCGCCATTTCGATCCGGTCCTGCCCGAAAAAGGGCTCGCCTTCGAACACCAGGGTCGGCACGCCCCAATGGCCCGCGATTTCGAGCGCGACCTGATTGCCGGCGATTTCATTGTCGAGCGCCGCGGCCTCGCGCACCGCCTCGTCGTCGAGTTCGGCAAGGTCGAGGCCGGCGCGCTTTGCGGCATCCGCAAGATGATCGCCGAGATGCCAGTCCTGCGCGCCGCCCCAAATGAGCTGGCCGACTTCATGCGCGAAGGCGAGCCCCTTGCCGCGCCGCGACGCCGCCTGCCCGAGCCGGGTGAGGCGATGGATATAGGGTTGCTCGGCCGCGATCTCGCGCGTCGCGACATTCTGGACGATCGGATCGGGACGCGGGGGGCCGAAGGGAATGCCGTGGAACTGCGCGACGCGGATCATGTCGCGCATCGTGTAGCTCAGCCAATTGGGATGATTGCGCTCGAAGAAGTCGGGCTGGCGGATCGCGAGCGGATAGACGGGGCGCAGGTTGATCGTCAGGTCGTGGCTGGCGGCGAGCGCGCGATAGCGGCCGATCGCGAGATAGCTGTAGGGCGAGCGGAAGGACCAGAAGAGGTCGGCGGTCAGAGTCATGACGCCATCCTGCCGCAAGGGCGGGCGGGCGACAAGGGTGGAGGCAAGTGATTGGTCCGATGTGAAAGGTTACGAACTTCCCGCGGAGCGTTCATGTGTTGAATATAGTAGCAATTGCTATTATATCCTATGACATGAGCGAGACGATCGGATATCTGCTGAACGATAGCGCGCGCCTGTTCCGGCGCGCGTTCAACGCGCGCACTAAGGACAGCGGCATCACCGCGCTGCAATGGCGGCTGATCACCTACCTGCGGCGCCACGAGGGAATCCGGCAAGGTCCGCTCGCCGAGTTGATCGAGGTCGAGCCGATCACGCTGTCGCGGATGGTCGACCGGCTGGCCGAGGCCGGACTGGTCGAGCGCCGCGCCGACCCCGCCGACCGCCGCGCCTGGCAGCTCTATCTGACGCCGCGCGCCGGCGAACTGCTCGGCGGGATGCGCGCCACCGCCGACGCGCTGACCGCCGAAGCGACCGAAGGGCTGAGCGCCGCCGAGCGCGAGCAGCTGATCGACCTCGTCGAGCGCGTCCGCGCCAACCTGTCCCGCCGCATCTGCCAAAAAGAAAATGAGACCGTTTGATGGACCAGCTCTCCCCCTCCCGCCCGAAAGCCGAAGAGGCGACGCCGCCGAAGCGCGCACCGAAGGCCGATCCGCTGCCCGACCCCGCGCCCGCCGCCGAAGCCGCGCCCAAGGCGAACTGGCGCACGCGGCTGTTGATGTTCGGCCTGCCCGCCCTGCTGATCGCGGGCGGTGCCGGCTGGTGGCTGACGAGCGGCGGATCGGTGTCGACCGACAACGCCTATGTCCAGATGGACAAGGTGTCGGTCGCGGCCGAAGTTGGCGGACGGATCACCGAAGTTGCCGTCCGCGACGGCCAGCAGGTCGCGAAAGGCCAATTGCTCTTTCGCATCGACGGCGAGCCCTATGCGCTGAGCGTCGCGCAGGCGACCGCGGCGATCGACGCCGCCAGGGTCGAGGTCGGCAATCTGGCGGCGAGCGCGAACACGTCGAGCGTCGATATCGCCGCGGCGCGCGAGGATGTGAAGTTCGCGCAGGTGACTTTCGACCGGCAGGCCGCGTTGATGGAAAAGGGCTTCACCACCAAGGCGGCCTATGACGCGTCGCGCCATGCACTTCAGCAGGCGCGCGAAAGCGTCCGGCAGGCCGAAGCCGCCGCCGCCGAAGCGCGCACCAAACTCGCCGCCGGACCGTCGAGCGGGATCAACCCGCAGGTCGAAGCGGCGCGCGTCCAGCGGTCGCAGGCGCAGGTGAACCTCGACCGGACAACGGTGCGCGCGCCGGGCGCGGGGCGCATCGCGCAGTCGGACCGGCTGCAGGTCGGTCAGATGATGGTCGCGGGACTGCCCGCGGTGACGCTGGTCGACACCGCGCATCCGTGGGTCGAGGCCAATTTCAAGGAAACCGACCTTGCGAACATGCGCGTCGGCCAGCGCGCCGAAATCAGCTTCGACGCCTATCCGGGACTGACGGTGCGCGGCCATGTGCTGACGATCGGCGCGGGCACGGGCAGCGAATTTTCGGTGCTGCCCGCGCAGAACGCCACCGGCAACTGGGTCAAGGTGACGCAGCGCGTGCCGGTGCGGATCGCCTTCGACGAAACGCCGTCGCGCGATATGATCGCGGGGCTGTCGGCCGATGTGCGGGTGTTTACGAAGTAAGCGCCGTGCCGCTCCCCACCCTGATTTCGTCATTCCCGCGAAAGCGGGAACCCGGTTGCGACGTTCGCTCGCTGGGTTCCCGCTTTCGCGGGAATGACGAGGATTGTTGAGAACCGGAAATGGCCAGCAACGCCCTCCCTCGCCGGTCCGCCGCCGCGGCCTTGCCCGACAACGATATGATCCCGCTCCACGAGCGCGTGCGCTATCGCGGGCTGCTGACGGTGGCCGTCATGGGCGCGTCGATCATGCAGATCCTCGACACGACGATCGCCAACGTCGCCATCCCGCACATGCAGTCGGCGCTCGGCGCGACGAGCGAGACGGTGACCTGGGTGCTGACGAGCTATATCCTCGCCTCGGCGATCGCGATGCCGATCACCGGCTGGCTCGCCGACCGCATCGGGCGGCGCGAGCTGTTCCTCGGCGCGGTCGCGGGTTTCATCGTCGCGTCGATGGCGTGCGGCGCGGCGCAGACGCTCGACCAGATGGTCGCCTTTCGCTTCATGCAGGGGATTTTCGCGGCGTTCATCGGGCCGCTGTCGCAGTCGGTGATGCTCGACATCAACCCGCCCGAACGCCACGCGCGCGCGATGTCGATCTGGGGCATGGGGATCATGATCGGGCCGATCCTGGGGCCCGTGCTCGGCGGCTGGCTGACCGAAAGCGTCAACTGGCGCTGGGTCTTTTACGTCAACCTTCCCGTCGGATTGCTGACGCTCGCGATGATGTGGGCGCTGTTGCCCGCGACGCGCAGGACCGATCGCAAGTTCGACCTGTTCGGCTTCTCGATGCTCGCGCTCGGCCTCGCCGCGCTGCAATTGATGCTCGACCGCGGCGCGCACGAGGACTGGTTCAACAGCGTCGAAATCTGGATCGAGTGCGGGGTCGCCATCGCGTGCCTGTGGATGTTCTTCGTCCACCTGTTCACCGCGCGCGGCGATACGCTGTTCAACCGCAAGATGCTCGCCGACCGCAACCTCGTCACCGCGATGGGTTTCATGGTCGTGATCGGGGTGGTGATGTTCGCGTCGATGGCGCTGCTGCCGCCGATGCTGCAGAATCTGTTCGGCTGGCCGGTGATCGACACCGGGATCGTTCTCGCGGTGCGCGGGGTCGGCATTTTGATGAGCATGTGGGTCGCGGGGCAATTGCTCGGCCGGATCGACGCGCGCTGGCTGGTCGGCACCGGCCTGCTCGTCGCCGCTTATTCGTTGTGGCAGATGAGCCACTGGTCGCTCGCGATGGGGATGGAGCCGGTGATCGTCAGCGGGCTGGTGCAGGGGATCGGCATGGGCCTGATCTTCATTCCGCTCAACACCATGGCGTTCGCGACGATCGCACCGCAGCATCGCACCGACGGATCGAGCCTGCTCAACCTGCTCCGCAGCCTCGGCGCGTCGGTCGGCATTTCGGTCGTCACCACGCTGCTCGGCGTGAACACGCAGACGAGCCACGAGGATCTGGCGGCGCATGTCACCAACAGCTCGTTCGGCCTGCTCGACCCGTCGACCTCCGACCGTTTCGGCATCGCGGGCGACGCGGCGATGGCGATGGTCAATGCCGAGATCAACCGGCAGGCGGCGATGGTCGCCTATATCGACGATTTCTGGCTGATGATGTGGGTGACGCTGGCATCGGTGCCGCTGGTGGTGCTGCTGAGACCGCCGAAGCCGGGCGGGCCGAAGGCGTCGGCGGCGGATATGGGGCATTAGCGACGACTACGGCGGGCGTCGGGGGGTGTCACTTATGACCGCTCCCGACCGGTAGCTGCCATAGAAAACATCGGTAGGATTTTGCGCTATGGCAAGAGTGATGAAGCGACGCCCATTTCTCATAGGAATGTTGTCCGGGGTTGCATTGGCGATCGCAAGCGTCGGCGGTGCCACATTGCTTTCGAAGAAACAGGCACCCCAATATCTTCGAGTGATCGATGATAACCCACATTCTATTCAAGGGCCAAACAACGAACAGGAATTTGGCCCTCTCAGCGCGAGACTGATCAGAAATTGCAAGATTGAGCGGTTCGTCACGGACTCGCCGCAACCGGATTATACTGGTTCATCATTTGTCAAAATTGATGGAATGCCAAAAGCCTACCTGAATTGTCTAATTGGCGAAGCGCGCACCAACTCATTGTCTATCGCAATCGTCGACGGCATCGATACGACGCCAGCCGAGTGCATTGGCGGATGGCCGACGCGCTTCCAAAAGGAGTCGCCCGGGGGATTTGAATTGTGTCGTGGACAGAAGAATCCAAATCCAATCTTTATACCCACGTCACCGCCCAAGCGTTAGTCCGTTTCCACCCCAAACCAGACATCGCCACCACTCCCCCACACCCGCGCCCCCGCGAATTGAAACCCCGCTGCCGCATCTGTTACCCTGCCACGCCGATGCGACATTCGGGGTCCGCGGCCATCTTTCCCTGCCCTCGCTAACGATCTTTTAACCAGCGCGGCCCAACAAATCTTTATGGCCATTTCCGGATATTTTCTTCCCTTGGCACCCGGCGCCGACAAACGGCAAGACGGACGCCGAAAACTCAGCCTCCTCACCAAGGGCGCGCGGCATGACGGCACGGGCATCGATGTCCGAATCCACAATATCTCGGGATCGGGCCTGCTGTTCGAAAGCGACATCAAGCTCGCGACCGGCGACAGAATCGAAATCGAGCTTCCGCATGCCGGCGACATAACGGCCATCGTCATCTGGGCCAGCGGACGGCATTTCGGCTGCCAGTTCGAAGGTCCGGTATCGCGCGCGACGCTGAGCGCCGTGGAACTGAAGAGCGCTACCGACGCGGCGCCCGTCACCCCGGAAGAAGACACGGAATTGGCGAACGGCGAATCCTTCGGCGACCGCCTGCAGCGACTCCGCATCGAAGCGAAGCTCGACCGGGCCGAGGTTGCCAAGCGCATGCGCGTCAGCGCGGCGTCGGTTCTGGGCTGGGAAAAGGGCCGGGCCCGCCCCAAGCCCAACCGGATGGCGGCGCTCGCGAAGATACTCGGCGTCGCGACCTCCGACCTGCTCGGCGAGGCCACGCCCGAAGGGATGCAGGAGTTGATCGACCGCGGCCGCGAACAGATCGCACGCGCCATCGGCATAAGCGCCGACCGGATCCGGATCATCGTCGAATTTTAGGCGGCGCATGGCGCACGGCGGGCTGAAGACCCGGGCGGCGGATATGGGCATTAGGAGGGGCACGGCGGCTTTGGGGTGGGAAGCGGACAGCAAACTACCCTCGCTTCGTCATCCCGGACTTGATCCGGGATCCACGACGACGGCGCAGCTATGGATCCCGGATCAAGTCCGGGATGACGATGAAGGAAGGTCAGCAAGCGGTCGTTTCCAGACGATAGCTTTCACGCGGATTGTCGGCTCTTCCCGGCGCCGCTAACCTGACGGCGATTGGCTGTGGAGGGACTATGCGCTGGAAATCGGGTTTCGCTTTTGCTCTCATGCTTACAGGCGCGGTTTCCGCTGCAGGTCAGGAAACGCCGCCTGAAACCCTAGATCAACTCGCCCCCGAAATCGACGCGCTGTTCGCCAAATATCAGGCCGAAGAGCATATCCCCGGCCTCGTCTATGGCGTCGTCAAGGACGGCAAGCTCGCCTATGTGAAGGGCATCGGCGTCCAGTCCCTCACCGACAAGCGCCCGGTCACCCCCGACAGCCTGTTCCGCATCGCCTCGATGACCAAGGCGTTCACCGCGCTCGCGATCCTCAAGCTGCGCGACGACGGCAAGCTCCGCCTCGACGATCTCGCCGAAGACCATATCCCCGAAATGAGGGGCTGGACCTACCCGACCAAGGACAGCCCGCGCATCCGTATCCGCGACCTGCTCCAGCATGTCGGCGGCTTCGTCACCGACGACCCGTGGGGCGACCGGCAGCAGGTGTTGCCGCAGGAAGACTTCACCAAGATGATCGCCGCGGGCGTGCCGTTCAGCCGCGTGCCGCAGAGCCGCCACGAATATTCGAACTTCGGCTATGCGCTGCTCGGCCGCATCGTCGCCAATGCGTCGGGCATGGCCTATACCGATTATGTCCGTCAGACGATCCTGACCCCGCTCGGCATGGCGGCGAGCGGCTTCGACGTCACCCAGACGCCCAAGGCGCGCTATGCGCTCGGCTATCGCTGGGAAAACGGGCGCTGGTCGCCCGAGCCCGAAATGGCCGACGGCGCGTTCAACAGCATGGGCGGGCTGCAGGTCAGCGCGAACGACTATGCGAAGTGGGTCGCCTTTCTGCTCGCGGCGTGGCCCGCGCGCGACGATGCCGACGCCGGTCCGGTGAAGCGATCGACGGTGCGCGAGGTGGCGCAGGGACTCAACTTCGTGTCGGTGACCAATCGCATCGGCGCAAGCGGCGCGAGCGCGTGCAAGCAGGCGGCCGCCTATGGCATGGGCTGGCGCGTCGCGCAGGATTGCGATCTCGGGCTGACGCTCGCGCACGGCGGCGGTTATCCCGGTTACGGCAGCCATGTGATGCTGATGCCCGATCACGGGGTCGGCGTCTTCGCGCTGGCGAACCGCACCTACGCCGGGCCGTCGGCGCCCGCGTGGGATACTGCGGTAGCGATGGAGAGGGCGGGACTGCTCGAACCGCGCGAGGTGCCGGTGTCGAGCGCGGTGGCGGAAGCTTATGCGGCGGCAAAGGCCGCTTATGCCGCGGGTAATCTCAGCCCGCTTCAGGGCAGGCTCGCGATGAATTTCCTGATGGACCGCTCGGCCGCCAATTGGGCGGCCGAATTCGCGGTGCTGAAGGAAGCGGTCGGCGAGTGCCCCGCCGACGAGCCGCTCGCGCCGATGGGCGCGATGTCGACCGCCTTCCGGCTCAACTGCGAAAAGGGCAAGCTCGACGGGATATTGCTGCTCGCCCCGACGACGCCGCCGACCGTTCAGGCGCTGCGCTTCCGGATCGTCTCGCCCGACTGATGAAAACGGGACGGGGTCTTTGCAAGGGACGACCCCGTCCCGCTTCGCCCTGGACCTTTTGAGAGGGGAGGCAGGGATTTATCGCGCGCGGCGGCGCGGGCGGATGCCGCAACGTGCTGCCGCGCGGGTGAAGACGCTGTCTTCGCCGGGCGCGCTCGGCAGGGCGATCCATTCGCCGAGGCGGCGGAACGGGGCCGCGAGCCGGTGGAGGCCGCGGGTGATATCGGCGCTGAAATGATCATGACCGTCATTCCAAACGCGCATGAAATGCTCGTCTTTCATCGCTCATCTCCTTTCGCTTGAGTGCAGCCTAGATGCGCCTTTCCACACCGCGCCGCCAACAAAAGGCGTGGACCATGATATAAGTCTGGCTTATATGGTCGCATGTCCCGCCTTCCGCCCCTCGCCGCCATACGAACCTTCGAGGCCGCCGGACGCCTGCAGAATTTCTCGCGCGCTGCCGAAGAGCTGGGGCTGACGCAGGCGGCGGTGAGTTATCAGGTCCGCCAATTGGAAGACCGGCTCGGCCGCGCGCTCTTCGTGCGCGAAAAGGGGCGCGTGCGCCTCTCCGAAACCGGGCAGCGGCTGCTCCCCGCGATTTCGGGCGCCTTCGCCGCGATGGGCGACGCCTTTGCCGCATTGGGCAGCGACGAGGCCGAAGTGCTCACGATCAACGCCGCGACGAGCTTCGGCGGCACCTGGCTCAGCGCGCGCATCGGCGGCTTCCAGCTCGCCTATCCCGAACTCGCGGTGCGCATGGCAATGAGCAACGAATTGGTCGACTTCGATGCCTCGAACGTCGATGTCGCGATCCGCATCGGCCCGGGAGGGTGGCCGGGGCTGCGCGCCGATTTTCTGATGCGCCAATATCTCGCACCGATGGCCTCGCCCGCCTTTATCGAGGCGCATGACATTCGTGAGCCTGCCGACCTGTTGCGCGTCCAGCGGCTCGCGCCCAACGACAGCTGGTGGGCCGAATGGTTCGCCGCCGCCGGTGTCGACACGCCGCCCGTGCCGTCGCGCCGCGGGATCGAACTCGACAGCCAGTTGCAGGAAGCGAGCGCGGTGCAGGCGGGTTTCGGCGTCGCGATGATGACCCCGCTCTATTGGCAGGCCGAACTCGCGAGCGGGCGCATGGTCCAGCCCTTCGACACCCTCTATGTCTCGGCGCGATCGGGGATGTGGCTCGTCCACCGCGAAAATCGCGTCGGGGTGCGCAAGATCGAACGCTTCCGCGAATGGCTGCGCGCCGAGATCGACAAGGATCGCCACCTGCTCCCCGAGGCGCTATGGCAGCCGCCGCCTTGAACCGCGCAGGTCTTTCGGGCGCGAAGCCCCAAAAAATGGTGAAGGAAGAATTATGAGTTATTCCATTCCGCTGGGAGAGTTGCGGGGGGTGGTGACTCTGATCGCCTGGATCGCAGTCCTGATATTCGTGACGTGGATGATTTCTCGGGTAAACGAACGCTTCTTTCGGTTGGCATCGCCGCTAGTGGCGGCCCTCGCGGTCATCGTCTCGGTTGTTCTGCCTATTTGGTTTATTATCGCCGGACCCAATGTCAGGCGAGTTCACACTTTGCCAACGCTTGCCACCGTCGTCGGCGCATTCGCCATTTCGTGGATTGCGTGTCGCATATTTCTCCGCCGAAGGACAAAGACCCATGATGCGAGCCTGTTCGATTAGATGACCTTCACCGCCGTTCCCCTCACTCTCTATCCCGACATGTTCCCCGGACCGCTGGGGCACAGCATGGCGGGGCGCGCGCTCGAAAGCGGGACCTGGCACTGCGCACCGGTGCAGATCCGCGATTTCGCGGCCGACAAGCACCGCACCGTCGACGACACGCCCGCGGGCGGCGGCGCGGGCATGGTGCTCAAGGCCGATGTGCTGGCGGCTGCGATCGACCACGCGATGGCGGCGCATCCGGGCTTGCCCGTGCTCGCGATGACCCCGCGCGGGGCGCCGGTCACGCAGGCGCGCGTGCGCCAGCTTGCGGCGGGTCCCGGCGCGATCATCCTCTGCGGCCGCTTCGAGGGATTCGACGAGCGTATCTTCGACGCAAGGCCTATCGAGGAAGTGTCGATGGGCGACATCATATTGTCGGGCGGCGAGATGGGGGCGCTATTGCTGCTCGACGCTTGCATTCGGCTGCTTCCCGGCGTAATGGGCGCGGCTTCAAGCGGGGACGACGAATCGTTCGAAAACGGTTTGCTCGAATATCCGCATTATACCCGGCCCGTTAACTGGGAAGGGCGCACGATCCCCGAAGTGCTGCGATCGGGGGATCATGCGAAGATCGCCGCCTGGCGGAAACAACAGGCGGAAGATCATACACGGTTACGCAGGCCGGACCTTTGGGAGCGCCATGAGGGCGCTCGGGACCGACCTGCCTCTGGCGCGCGGCGAAAAGAAAAGGACTAGAGGACATGAACCTCATCCAGACGATCGAAGCCGAAGAAATTGCCAAGGCTGACAAGACCATTCCGACCTTCCGTCCCGGCGACACGCTGAAAGTCGGCGTGAAGGTGGTCGAAGGCGAACGCACCCGCGTCCAGAATTTCGAAGGCGTGTGCATCGCACGCTCGAACAAGGGCATGGGCTCCAACTTCACCGTGCGCAAAATGTCGTTCGGCGAAGGTGTCGAGCGCGTGTTCCCGCTCTACTCGCCCAACATCGATTCGATTACCGTCGTCCGTAAGGGCGCTGTCCGTCGTGCGAAGCTTTACTATCTGCGTGGGCGCACTGGTAAATCGGCACGTATTGCGGAGCGCCGCGATTACCGGTCGGAAGCCGGCGAAGGCTAAGGAGAGCTTCTCTCACCCAAAGCCGAAACAGCTTTCAAAAACGACCGGTTCCGCCAACAGGCAGAACCGGTCGTTTTCTTTTGGGCAAAGCGAATCTGATGCGAGCATCCTCATCCTTCCAGCCGACACGGCGCGCCTTTCTCGGCGCGGTGCTCGCGTTCGGCGTGTCGGGCGAAGCGATGGCGCTCACCCATGCGCAGCGCCTGGTGCGTGCGGCGCGGCGCCAGGTCGGCGTGACGCTGACTTATGATCCCGCCTACACCGTTCTTCGTTTCCCGAACGGTGACGTCGACCGTTCGAAAGGCGTGTGCACCGATGTCGTGATCCGCGCCTTCCGCGACGCGCTCGGCGTCGACCTCCAGGCCCTTGTAAATGCCGACATGCGTGCCAATTTCAGGGCCTATCCGAAGAACTGGGGCCTTGGCCGCCCCGACCGCAACATCGACCATCGCCGTGTGCCCAACCTCGCGACCTATTGGCGGCGGCAGGGCGCGGCGGTGCCCGTCACCGACGATCCCGCCGACTGGCGCCCGGGCGACATCTTCACCCAGATGGTCGGCGGCCGCCTGCCGCACACCGGCATCGTGTCCGACCGCAAGGACACCACCGGCGTCCCGCTCGTCCTCCACAATATCGGCGGCGGCACGCGCGAGGAGGATGCGCTGTTCGACCACCCGCTGACCGGCCATTTCCGCTGGAAAGTCTGACCAGAGTTTCAATCGAGTTTTTGCACTGAGGAGTGAGTAAATGGGTTATCGTATCGTTGTCGCCGGAGCCACGGGCAATGTCGGGCGCGAAGTGCTCGCCATTCTCGCCGAGCGCGAATTTCCCTACGACGAACTGGCGGCGGTCGCATCGTCGCGCAGCCAGGGCGACGAGATCGAAATCGGCGATACCGGTAAAACCGTGAAGTGCCAGAATATCGAGAATTTCGACTGGTCGGGCTGGGACATGGCGATTTTCGCGATCGGCAGCGACGCGACCGCGATCCACGCGCCCAAAGCTGCCGCGGCGGGCTGCGTCGTGATCGACAATTCGTCGCTCTACCGCATGGACCCCGACGTGCCGCTGATCGTGCCCGAGGTGAACCCCGAGGCGATCGACGGCTACACGGCGAAGAACATCATCGCGAACCCCAATTGCTCGACCGCGCAGATGGTCGTCGCGCTGAAGCCGCTCCACGATGCCGCCAAGATCAAACGCGTCGTCGTCTCGACCTATCAGTCGGTGTCGGGCGCGGGCAAGGCGGGCATGGACGAGCTGTGGAACCAGACGCGCCAGATCTTCGTCGGCGACGAGAAGGACATCAGCAAGTTCACCAAGCAGATCGCCTTCAACGTCATCCCGCACATCGACAAATTCCTCGACGACGGCTCGACCAAGGAGGAATGGAAGATGGTCGTCGAGACCAAGAAGATCCTCGACCCCAAGGTCAAGGTCACCGCGACCTGCGTCCGCGTCCCCGTCTTCGTCGGCCATTCCGAAGCGATCAATATCGAGACCGAGACGGAGCTCTCGGCCGAGGACGCGCAGCGCATTCTGCGCGAGGCGCCGGGCGTCGTGCTCCACGACAAGCGCGAGGATGGCGGCTACATCACCCCCGTCGAATGCGTCGGCGACTTCGCGACCTTCGTATCGCGCGTGCGTGAAGACCCGACGGTCGAAAACGGCCTCAACCTCTGGTGCGTTTCGGACAACCTCCGCAAGGGCGCCGCGCTCAACGCGGTGCAGATCGCGGAGTTGCTCGGCCGCCGGCATTTGAAGAAGGGTTAAGCCACCCCCGAATTCCTTTCGTATCGAGCGAAGTCCATCTCGACTTCGCTCGATGCGAACGGATAAGGAGCGGTGGTGCATGCCCTCGCCACCATTCCCGCCGCCCAGCGCCGCCTGCTCGGCCTGCTCCTCGCGCTGCTGCTCCTCGCGCAGATCGATCAGCCCTATCCCGAGGTCGCGCTGCTCCAGCATATCCCGACGGCGCTGCTGCTCGCCCTCTCACCGTGGCTGCTTCGCCGCTGGCCGATGTCGACCGCGTCGGTCGCGTGCATCATCCTCTTCATGGCGCTCCACACGCTCGGCGGCCGCTACGCCTACAGCAATGTCCCCTATGACGACTGGGCCCGCGCGCTGACGGGCACGAGCCTCTCCGACGCCTTCGGCTGGACGCGCAACCATTATGACCGCCTCGTCCATTTCGCCTTCGGCGCGCTGTCGGTGATCCCCGTCGTCGAAATCGCAAGGCGCTGGGGCGGGCTCGGCCCACGCGGCGCGGGGCTGGCCGTGCTCGGCTGGGTGCTCGCCATTTCGTGTCTCTACGAAATCTTCGAATGGCTGCTCACCATCGTCGCGGCGGGCGAGACCGCCGACCGCTATAACGGGCAGCAAGGCGATATCTGGGATGCGCAAAAGGATATGGCGCTCGCACTATTGGGTGCGATACTGGTGCTCGCGATCCCGCGCCGCGACAGGAGATGCTATGCGCAAGTTCATGACCCTCGCGACGATCGGCCTGCTCGCGGCGTGCAAGCCGGCGGCCGAGAAGGCGCCGGCTGACGCCGATCCCGTCGCGCCGCCAGTTCCCGAAGCAAAGAACGACGGTCCGAACGCCGCGACCACCGCGGTCAGCCTCGACGGCGAAGGGCTGCGCTTCGTCGACAAGACCAGCGGCAAGGCGAGCCTGCTCGCCTTCGGCGTCCCGCGCGCGCAGGCCGAAACGGCCTTGGCGAACGTCGCGGGTAAGGAGGACGACCGCAGCACCAACGCGGAGTGCGGTGCGGGCACGATGGAGTTCACCCGCTACGACGCGATGACGCTCAATTTCCAGGACGGCAAATTCGCCGGCTGGTTCCTCGGCAACGAACCCGGCGCCGATAGCTATTCGACGATGAGCGGGATCGCGGTGGGCACGACGCGTGCCAAGGCGGGCGAATCGGTGACGATCGTCGACATCGAGGACAGTACGCTCGGCGAGGAGTTCAGCATCGGCACCGGCGAGCATGTCATCGGCGGCATGTTCGCCGCGCCGGGGGATGCGGCGAAGATCGACGCGCTGTTCGCCGGCGCGAACTGCTTCTTCCGCTGATGGCGACGACGATCACCGGTGGCTGCCGCTGCGGGCAACTTCGTTACAGCTTCGAGCAGGACGGGCCGCTGCTCAACTATTGCTGCCACTGCCTCGATTGTCAGAAATCGACCGCGAGCGCCTTTGCCGACCAGATCATCGTCGCGACCGACGCGCTCGTGCTGACGGGGCGGGCGGTGACCTTCTCGACCGAGCGACCGTCGGGCGGGACCACGACCAATCAGCATTGCCCCGAATGTTTCAGCCGCGTGTGCAATGCCAATGACGTCTATCCGGCGATGACGATCGTGCGCGCCGGCACGCTCGACGATCCGTCGGGGCTCGAACCGTTCGCGCATATCTGGGTGAAGCAAAAGCGCGGCTGGATCGTTATCGCGGACGGCGTGCCCACGTTTGAGGAAAGCCCCGATCCGATGGAGTTCATGCATTTCGTCATGGAGCGCCGCGGCTCCTGAGGCACCAGTGCTCCATATCCGCCGCCCGAATTGAAACCCCGCCGCCGCATCTGTTACCCTGACGCGCATGTCCAGCTTCGTCCCCTACGCGCCGCTCAACGTGCCCAAGCCGTTCGGCGAGCAAATCTGGATCGTCGACGGCCCCGAAATCCGCATGGACTATGGTCCGACATCGATGCCCTTTCCGACGCGGATGACGGTCGTGCGCCTGCCCGGCGAACGGCTGTGGGTCCACTCGCCGATCGCGCCCGATGAGGCGCTGTTCGCCGCGATCGACCGGCTGGGCGAGGTCGGCTGGCTCGTCGCGCCGAACAGCATCCATTACCGGTATGTCGCCGACTGGCAGGCGCGCTATCCTGCGGCGCGCACCCTCGCGGTGCCGGGGCTCGCCGAAAAGGCGAAGCGCGACTTCCGCATCGACGCGCTGCTCGAAGGCCCGGCGATGCCGCTTCCGGACGGGATCGCCGGCGTGCTCGTCCCGGGCACCATGGTCAGCGAAGCGGTGTTTTTCCACCCCGCCTCGCGCACCGTCATCCTGACCGACCTGATCGAGAATTTCGAACCCGCGCGCGTGCGCAGCCGACTATTTCGCGGGCTGGTGCGGCTGGCCGGGGTCGCGCATCCCGCGGGCGGCACGCCGGTCGACATGCGCCTGACCTTCTGGCCGCGCCGCCGCGCCGTGCGCGCCGCGATGGCGCAAATCCTCGCCTGGGACTGCGAGCGCGTCGTGATGGCGCACGGCCTCCCCTATGAAAGCGGCGGCGCGGCCGAATTGCGCCGCGCCTTCGGATGGGCGCTTTAGCTGCGACCGGTGTTGGAAAGGGACAAACGACCCGTTTCGGCCGAAATCAGCCGTCGCCCCCGCGAAGGCGGGGGCCGCTGTCGGTTTAACGTAACGCCGCTGAGTAAGGCCGCTAGCGGCCCCCGCCTTCGCGGGGGCGACGGCTATTGGGTGTGTCCGCTTCCCACCCCGAAGCCGTCGTTATTCGACGAAGGCCGCGTCGACGGTCACGCCGTCGGCGTTCCATGCCGGCACCGCGCGCGCGTTCATCGGCACCATGAAGCGTTTGCCGCCCGGTTTCTCGATTTCGAGGATGTCGCCCGCGCCGAAATTTTCGACCGCGGCGACATGGCCGATCGCGGCGCCGTCGGTCGACACGCACGGCAGGCCGATCAGGTCGTGGTGATAATATTCGCCCTCACCCAAGACGGGTAGCGCCGAGCGCGGGACGGTGAGCACGGTGCCGCGCAAGGCCTCGGCCGCGCTGCGGCCGGTCACTTCGGCGAAGGTCGCGACCGCGCCCTGATTGGCGGGGCGCACCGATTTGAGGGTGAGTTTGCGGTCCCCCGCATCGAAAACGGAAAAGGCGCGGAGAGCTTCCGCGCCTTCGCCGAACAGTTTGAGACGCACCTCGCCCCGCACCCCATGCGCGCCGGCGATGGCGGCGAGGGTGACGGGGCGATTTGCGTCGGCCAAGGCTTAGCCTTCGGCCTTTTCTTCGCCGGCTTCAGCCGCCGGAGCTTCTTCGGCTTCGGCAGCGACCGGGCCGCCTTCGGCGACTTCTTCGGCGATCGCGGTCGCGTCTTCGGCGGTCGCATCGGCCGGGGTTTCGTCGGCGACGGCTTCGGCGACGGCTTCGGCGGTTTCTTCGCTCTTCACCGAACCGGTTGCGTCCGACTCGGCAGCTTCGGGAGCGGCAGCTTCTTCAGCGGCGGGCGCTTCGGCGGCAGCTTCTTCAGCCGGAGTGGCTTCTTCGGCCGCTTCGGGTTCGGGTGCCGGAGCGGCGGCCGCGGCGGCTGCCGCTTCTTCGGCGTCAGCCAGCTTCTGGGCCTTTTCCTCGGCGCGTTCCTTGGCCTTTTCGCCCGGGACCGCCTTGTTCGGGTTGTTGCGCGCGGCGCGTTCCTTGATGCCCGCGGCGTCGAGGAAGCGGGCGACGCGGTCGCTCGGCTGGGCGCCGACGCTCAGCCAATGCTTCGCGCGGTCGGCGTCGAGCTTGACGCGCTCCGGGCTGTCCTTGGCGAGCAGCGGGTTGTAGCTGCCGATGCGCTCGATGAAGCGGCCGTCGCGCGGGCTGCGCGAATCGGCGACGACGATCTTGTAATAGGGACGCTTTTTCGAGCCGCCGCGTGCGAGGCGAATGGAGGTAGCCATGCGTAATTCCTTCTTTCTAATTCAAATTCGAGTTGTCGGTTAAAATCACTTTTTCTTGTTCATCAGATTGGCGAGTTCGGGCGGGATCGATCCGCCTCCGCCGAGACCGGGGAGGCCACCGCCACCCATTCCCCCCATTCCGGGAATGCCGCCGCCCTTACCGAACAGCGCGCCAAGGCCCTTGAGCCCGCCCATCTTGCGGATCTTCTTCATCGCGCTGGCCATTTCCTGGTGCATCTTGAGCACCTTGTTGACCTGCTGCACCGTGGTGCCCGACCCGTTGGCGATGCGAATCTTGCGCTTCGCGGTCAGGATTTCGGGCTTCGCGCGCTCCTTGGGGGTCATCGACCCCATGATCGCGTCGAAGTGAATGAGCATCTTGTCGTCGGCGGCGCCCGCGGCCATCTGCGCCTGCGCCTTCTTGATGCCCGGGATCATGCCCGCAAGCGCGCCGATGCCGCCCATGCGGCGCATCTGATTGAGTTGGGTGCGCAGGTCGTTGAGGTCGAAGAGGCCCTTCGCCATCTTCGCCGCCATCGCCTCGGCTTCTTCGGCCTGGATCGTTTCGGCGGCACGCTCGACGAGGCTGACCACGTCACCCATGCCGAGGATGCGGCCCGCGATGCGCGAGGGCTGGAAGAGTTCGAGCCCGTCGAGCTTTTCACCCGTGCCCGCGAATTTAATCGGCTTGCCGGTGACCGCGCGCATCGAGAGCGCAGCGCCGCCGCGCGCGTCGCCGTCCATACGCGTGAGCACGACGCCGGTGAGCGGCACCTGATCGGTGAAGCGCTGCGCGACCTGCACCGCGTCCTGACCCGTCAGGCTGTCGACGACGAGCAGCGTTTCGGCGGGGTTGGCGGTGCGCGACACCGCCTGCATCTCGTCCATCAATTGCTGGTCAACGTGGAGACGGCCCGCGGTGTCGAGCATCAGGACGTCATAGCCCTGGAGCTTTGCGGCCTGCATGGCGCGCTGCGCGATCTCGACCGGTTGCTGGCCAGCGACGATCGGCAAGGTCGCGACGTCGATCTGCTGACCAAGGACGGCGAGCTGTTCCTGCGCGGCGGGGCGGTTGACGTCGAGCGACGCCATCAGCACCTTCTTGCGCTCCTTGTCCTTGAGGCGCTTCGCGATCTTCGCGGTCGTCGTCGTCTTGCCCGAGCCCTGAAGGCCGACCATCATGATCACGGCGGGCGGGGTGACGGCGAGTTCGAGCTCGGCGGTTTCGGAGCCGAGCATCTCGGTCAGCGCGTCGCTGACGATCTTGACCACCTGCTGCCCCGGGGTGACCGAGCGCAGGACATTCTGGCCGATCGCGAGTTCGGTGACCTGATCGACGAAGCTGCGCACGACGGGGAGCGCGACGTCGGCTTCGAGCAGCGCGATTCGCACTTCGCGCATCGCCGCGCGCACGTCGGCCTCGGTCAGCGCGCCGCGGCCGCGGAGCTTCCCGAAAACATCGCCAAGCCGATTGCTCAGACTGTCGAACATGCGCCTCAAATCCTTCTTCGAAAGCCCGCAACGCAAAAGACGCCGGTGAGCGAAACCTCGCCAACCAGCGGCTATCCGTGGACAGACTTTCCGTCGCGGACATCGATATGCCCGTGCGCAAGATGCACGCGGACGCGGCGGCCTCTACACAAAGATGCGCGCAAAGGCAAGGTGCGCCCGCCAGCGCGCACTTAACCCAAATTTCACCGCTTTCGCCGATAAAGCCCGTGAGGGTGGGACCATATATATGACATCGACGCCGAAGCCATTCGACCGCAGCGAGGGCGCCAAACGCGACATCATCGCCGGCGGCATCGTCGTCGCCGCGATCCTGCTGTTCGTCGGCACGGGCAGCAATGTGATGCAGGCGGCGGTTCGCGCGCTGATCGGCATCGGCGGCGGGCCCGACCGCGCGCTCGCGACGGCGCTGGTGCTCAACATCGCGCTGATCCTCTTCGGCTGGCGCCGTTACAAGGATCTCAACCGCGAAATCGTCGAGCGCACCGAGGCCGAACAGCGTGCGCGCTACCTTGCCGACACCGACCCGCTGACGGGCTTCCTCAACCGCCGCGCGCTGCTCGCGGCCGGGCAACGGATGATCGCGGGTGCCGCCGCCGAGAAACGCCAGGTCGCGCTTTTCCTGCTCGACCTCGACCATTTCAAGACCGTCAACGACATCCACGGCCACGCCGCGGGCGACCGCGTGCTGCAGGTCGCGGCCGAGCGCATCTCGGCCGTCCTGCCGCCCAATGCCACCAAGGCGCGGCTCGGCGGTGACGAGTTTGTCGCGATGCTGGCTTTCGAACCCGCGGCGCGCGCCGACATCGACGCGCTCGCCGCCGAGCTGGTGGCGGCGCTCGACAATATGATCGCGCACGACGCGCAGCAGATCCGCATCGGCGCGTCGCTCGGTATCGCGCTCGCCAATGATGCGAGCATGACGATGGAAACGATGGTCCGGCAGGCCGACATCGCGATGTATCATTGCAAGGACGAGGGCCGGAACCGCTTCTGCTGGTTCGAAGTCGGAATGGAGATGGCAGTGCAGGTCCGCAACCAGATCGAGACCGGTATCCGTGACGGCATGCCGCGCGGCGAGTTCGTTCCGCATTTCGAGCCGCAGGTCGACATCGCGAGCGGACGCCTGCTCGGCTTCGAGATGCTGATGCGCTGGGAATCGCCCGAATATGGCATGATCCCGCCCGAGCGCTTCATTCCGGTCGCCGAGGAAAGCGGGCTGATCGGCGAATTGTCGCTGAAAGTGATCCGCGAGGCGATGGAGATCGCCAAGCGCTGGGACCCGTCGATCATGCTCGCGGTCAATATCTCGCCGCAGCAGCTGAAGGACCCGTGGTTCAGCCAGAAGCTGACCAAATTGCTCGTGGAAACGGGATTCCCCGCCGCGCAGCTCGAGGTCGAGATCACCGAAAGCTCGCTGTTCGAGAATCTGCCGCTCGTGCGCTCGATCGTCACCAGCCTCAAAAATCAGGGCGTGTCCTTGAGCCTCGACGATTTCGGCACCGGCTACAGCTCGCTGTCGCATCTGCGCGCGCTGCCGTTCGACCGCATCAAGATCGACCGCAGCTTCATCGCCGCGATGCGCGGCAGCCCCGATGCGCAGGCGATCGTCGTCGCGATCGTTCGGCTGGGCGAAAGCCTGGCGATGCCGATCACCGCCGAGGGCGTCGAGGACGAGGCGACCGCGATCGAACTGACGCGGCTCGGCTGCTCGAAGGGTCAGGGCTGGCATTTCGGCCGCGCGGCGTCGGCGGCCGACACCGACCGCCTGCTCGCCGAGCGCGGCCTGCTGCGCGCGCCGATGGTTCCGCCATTGGGGCCCGACGCGAGCGAGGACGCGCCGCTGCGCAAGTCGGCCTGATCCCGCCGCATCGCTAGACTTCGCGCCCGCGCGCCCTTACATGCGCGGATTATGGCAGACCGCTTCACCAAGATGCACGGCCTCGGCAACGACTTCGTCGTGATCGACGCGCGCGAGCATGGCGTCGAGATGACGCCGGCGCGTGCGCATGCGATCGCCGACCGGCGTCACGGCATCGGGTGCGATCAGCTGATCCTGCTCGAACCGTCGGCGAGTGCGGACGTGAAGATGCGCATCTTCAACGCCGATGGCGGCGAGGTCGAGGCGTGCGGGAATGCGACGCGCTGCGTCGCGACGCTGATCGGCAAGCCCGCGGTGATCGAGACGCTGGGCGGGATGCTGCGCGTCACCCCGGCCGATGGGGGTGCCGAAGTCACGCTGGGCGAGCCGGTGTTCGACTGGGAACATATCCCGCTCGCGATGCCGATGGACACGCGCGACATGCCCGTCGCATGGGACGAGCTGGAACATGGCGCCGCGGTCAATGTCGGCAATCCGCACATCGTCTTTTTCGTGCCCGAGGCCGACGCCGTCGCGCTCGACCAGCTCGGCCCGCGGATCGAGACCGACCCGCTATTTCCCGAACGCGTCAACGTCAACGTCGCGAGCCTCGACGGCGAGAACCAGCTGCAACTGCGCGTCTGGGAACGCGGCGTCGGGCTGACGCAGGCGTGCGGCACCGGCGCGTGCGCGACCGCGGTCGCGGCGATCCGCGCGGGCAAGGTGCAGTCGCCGGTGACGGTATCGCTGCCCGGCGGCGACCTCGTCATCCGCTGGGCGCCGGGCGCGCCGATCGTGATGAGCGGCGCCGCGACGCGCGTATACGAAGGCGAGACCGACTGGGCGCAGTTCGGATGAGCGCAGCCCTCGCCGACCGCCAGAAGGTCGTCAATTTCGGTTGCCGGCTGAATATCGCCGAAGGCGAGGCTATCCGCTCGGCCGTCGAGGCCGCGGGCGCGAGCGATACGATCGTCTTCAACAGCTGCGCGGTGACCGACGAAGCGGTGCGGCAGGTGCGGCAGGCGGTACGCCGGAGCTTACGCGAACGGCCGGGCGCCGAGGTGGTGGTGACGGGGTGCGCGGCGGAACTCGAGGCCGAGCGTTTTGCGGCGATGGGTGCGCGGGTGGTGCGCAACGATGCGAAGGGTTTGGTCGAGAGTTATCAATCCACCGTGTCCCCGCGCAGGCGGGGGCCCATCTCCGATGGGCTCCAATTCGAACCGGCAGGTGATGGGCCCCTGCCTTCGCAGGGGCACGCTGCTCCTTGCTACACCCCCGCCCTCTCTGGCGCTGATCATGCGCGCGCCTTTCTCGGCGTCCAGACCGGCTGCTCGCACAGCTGCACCTTTTGCGCGACGGTGCTCGCGCGCGGCACGGCGCGGTCGGCGAGCGTCGATGCGGTCGTGGCATCCGCGCAAACCGCTCTCGATCGCGGCCAGCGCGAGATCATCCTGACCGGGGTCGACCTCGCGAGCTATGGCGACGACAGCGGCACGACGCTCGCGGCGCTCGTCGAGGCGCTGCTGACGCTGCCGGTCGGGCGTCTTCGCCTCTCGTCGCTCGACCCCGACCGGATCGACGAGGCGCTGTTCGCGCTGCTGACGCAGGAAAAGCGCGTGATGCCGCACGTCCACCTGTCGCTGCAGGCGGGCGACGATATGGTGCTGACGCGGATGAAGCGGCGCCATCGCCGCGCCGATGCGGTGCGCCTGATCGAGCGGCTGAAAGCCGCGCGCCCGGAGATCGCGATCGGCGCCGACCTGATCGCGGGCTTTCCGACCGAGGATGAGGCGATGTTCGCCAACTCGCTGGCGCTGATCGACGATTGCGACATCGTTTTCGGCCACATCTTTCCGTACAGCCCGCGCGCCGGGACGCCCGCCGCGCGGATGCCGCAAGTCGGGCGCACCGTTGCACGCGAGCGCGCTGCGGCGCTGCGCGAAGCCAATGCGCGGCGGCGGCAGGGCTGGCTCGATACGCAGGTCGGCCGCGCCGCATCGATGCTCGTCGAGCGCGACGGTGTCAGCGGCCATGCCGAGAATTTCGCCGCCGTGGCGCTGACCGCGCCCGCGGCGCCCGGCACCATCATCGACGTGCGCCTCGGCGCGCGTGACGGCGACCGCATGATCGCCACTCCCACGCAAATAAAGGATAACGCGGCATGACCGGCCAAAGCTGGAGCGAAAGGCTGCTCGGCGGATTTCGCCGCACGTCGGAGCGGCTCGGCGAAAATCTCGCCGGACTGACCGGCAAGGCGCGGCTCGACGAGGATGATCTCGACCGGATCGAGGAGGCGCTGATCACCGCCGACCTCGGCCCCGCGATGGCCGGTCGCATCCGCGAGCGCCTCGCGGCACGGCGCGATGCCGTGGCGGGCGGGATCGAGGAGTTGCGCAAGATCGTCGCCGACGAGATCGCCGCCGTGCTGCGCCCCGTCGCCGAACCGCTCGATATCGATGCCTTTCCGCGCCCGCAGGTCATCCTCGTGATCGGGGTCAACGGGTCGGGCAAGACCACCACCATCGCCAAGCTCGCGCACCTGTTCCAGGAACAGGATTATGGCGTGATGCTCGTCGCGGGCGACACCTTCCGCGCGGCCGCCATCGGCCAGCTCAAGGTCTGGGCCGAGCGGCTCGGCGTGCCGATCATGGCCGGGCCCGAGGGCGGCGACAGCGCGGGCATCGTGTTCGACGCGGTCAAGCAGGCGACCGCGACGGGCATCGACGTGCTGATCGTCGACACCGCCGGGCGACTGCAGAACAAGCGCGAGCTGATGGACGAGCTCGCGAAGATCAAGCGCGTGCTCGGCCGGCTCAACCCCGCGGCGCCGCACGACGTCGTGCTCGTGCTCGACGCGACGACGGGGCAGAATGCGCTGTCGCAGATCGACGTGTTCCGCGAGGTCGCGGGGGTCACCGGGCTCGTGATGACCAAGCTCGACGGCACCGCGCGCGGGGGCGTGCTGGTGTCCGCCGCCGAGCGCCACGGCCTTCCCATCCACGCGATCGGCATCGGCGAAACGATCGACGACCTCCGCCCGTTCGATGCCGACGAGATCGCGGGCATCATTGCAGGAAATATCCGATGAGCGACGTCCTCCCCAGCGGTCCCGAGCCCGTGCCTGCGCCGCCGCCGGCGAAGCATGGCTGGCTCAATTTCGTGATCGATTTCGGGCCGCTGCTCGTCTTTTTCCTCGCCTATAAATTTTCGTCGGGCGGCGAAGGCGCCTTCGCGGCGACGACCGCGGCGATCAAGGGCACGGTCGCCTTCATGGTCGCGATCGTCATCGCGATGGCGGTGTCGAAGTGGAAGCTCGGTAAGATTTCGCCAATGCTGTGGATGTCGAGCATCCTCGTCCTCGGCTTCGGCGCGCTGACGATCTGGTTCCACGACGAGCGTTTCATCGTGATGAAGCCGACGATCATCTACGCCGCCTTCGCCATACTGCTGCTCGGCGGATACTGGTTCAAGCGGCCGATGCTCAAATATCTGCTTCAGTCGGCGCTCGAGGGGCTGACCGAAAAGGGCTGGCTGCTGCTCTCGCGCAACTGGGGGCTGTTCTTCGGCGCGCTCGGCATCGCCAATCATGTGATGTACGAGCTGATCCAGTCCAAGGCGATGAGCTTCGACCTGTGGCTGACGATCAAGGTCTGGGGCGTCACCGCCCTCTCCTTTCTCTTCACGCTGAGCCAAGTGCCGGTGATGCTCAAGAACGGGCTCGCGGTCGCGGAGGACGCCGCCGACAGCTAGAGCCTGTCCCTGGAACGGCGCCGGCGCGCTCAGCCCATCACGAAGGCGTTGAGTTTATTGCCGTCGGGATCGCGGAAATAGCCGGCGTAAAACCCTTCGCCGCGCGGTCCCGGGGGGCCTTCGCAGGTGCCGCCGTTCGCCAGCGCGATGTCGTAGAGGCGATGGACCTGATCCTGGTCCTTCGCCGCGAGCGCGACCATCACGCCGTTGCCGACCGACGCGGCATTGCCGTCGAAGGGCTTGGTCAGGCCGATGCCCGCGGGACCGTCCGGCTTGCCCCAGGCGATGAAGCTTTCATATTCCATCATCCGCGGCGTTTCGAGTTCGGCGGCGATCGCGTCGTAAAAGGCGGCGGCGCGCGCCAGATCGTTCGTCCCCAGCGTTACATATCCGATCATGATCCATTCTCCCGACTCGTTGGTCGGAACATAATAGGAACATTGATCCCGCCGGGCAAATGAAAAGGGCGCCGCGACCAAGGCCGCGACGCCCTTTTCGATTCCGGTCGCCTTCGCCTATTCGGCGATGCGGATCGCGATGAACGCCGGCGGCTGGCCGCGGCGCAGGATTTCGAGCAGCACCGCGTTGCGGCCCGCCTTCTTCGCCGCCGCGAGGACGCCCGAGAGCGCCTCGCTGCTCGTCACCGCGCTGCGGTTGGCGCTGAGGATGATGTCGCCGCGGCGCAGCCCCTTGCGGCCCGCGTCGCTGTTGCCGCCGACGGCGGCGATCACCAGCCCCTTGGTGTCGGCATCGACGCCGATCGAGCGCGCGATCGCGGTCGTCAGCGGCTGGACCGCCATGCCGAGCTGGTCCTGGATCGCCTGATCGGCGGTGCCGGTCGGATCCTCGGGCAGCGTCTGTTCGGCTTCGGGATCGAAATTCTCGCCGGTCAGTTCGCTTTCGGGCGGACGGGTGCCGATGACCGCCGACAGCGACAGCGTCTTGCCTTCGCGGATGACCTCGATCGGAACGCGCGTGCCCGGTTTGATGTTGGCGACGATGTAGGACAGCGTCTGCTGCGGCGTGATTTCCTTGCCATTGATCTTGGTCACGACGTCGCCGCGCTTCAGCCCGGCCTTTGCCGCCGCCTGACCATCCTCGAGACGCTGGACGATCTCGCCGCGGTCCTTGGGCAGGCCAAGCGCCGCCGCCATATCCTCGCTGACCGGCACGATGCCGATGCCCAGATAGCCGCGCTGCGGCGCTTCGCCGGCGCGCAGCGCCTCGATCACCGGGATCGCGGCGTCGGCGGGAATCGCGAAGTTGACGCCGATGTTGGCGCCGACGGGCGAGATCAGCATATTGTTGATGCCGACGACATTGCCCTGAAGGTCGAACAGCGGACCGCCCGAATTGCCGCGGTTGATCGCGGTATCGGTCTGGATATAGCGGTCATAGGCACCGCCCTGGCCGATGTTGCGCTGAACCGCCGAGATGATCCCCGCGGTCACGGTCGAACCGAGGCCGAGCGGGTTGCCGATCGCGACGACCCAGTCGCCGACGCGCGCCGGGCTGCCGTCGGCGAATTTCACGAAGGGCATGCCGGTCGCGTCGATCTTGAGCAGCGCGAGATCCGACGCGGCATCGCGGCCGACGATCTTCGCCGTATATTCCTTCTGGTTGGTGAGCGTCACGGTGACCTGATCGACGGTCTGCTCGCCGCGCGGACCGCCGGCGATCACATGGTTGTTGGTGACGATATAGCCGTCGGCCGAGATCAGGAAGCCCGAGCCGCCGCCCTGCTGTTCCTGCGTGATCGGCTCGCGCGTTCCGGCAAAGGGATTGAGCCGGACGCCGAGCGTCACTTCCTGCTTGGTCGAGATGTTGACCACCGCGGGCTGCAGCTGCTCGACGAGGTCGGCGAAGCTTTCGGGCGCGCCGGCGCGCGGAACGGCCTTGGCGATCTCGCTCTTTTCGTTCTGCGCAACCTGGGCGCCGACGGGGGACTGGGTGACCAGCGCCAGCGCGGTGCCACCCGCCAGCAAGGCCGAAGTGATGCCATAAACATAACGCACGATCGGAAATCCTCTTCGTTCTTCAAAAAATCCAATAACCCCGGCTGCGGCGGTCTGCGGCGGGGCGGCTGAACGCTGTTTGAACATGAACGGGCCCTGTCGGTTCCATTCATCGGTCGTCCGCCTGCCGCGAACGCGTCAACCGCCGCTGAAACGCTTCAGATATTCATTGTCGGGCGACATGATGATCGACGTCCCGCCCTGGTTGTTTTCACCCAGGAAGGTCTGCCGATAGCTTTGCATCGCGCGATAGAAGTCATAGAATTCGGGGTCCTTGCCAAAGCTCGCGGCATAGATGCGCGCCGCCTCGCCGTCGGCGTTGCCGCGGATGATCTGCGCTTCCTTCTGCCCTTCGGCGCGGATCGCGATCGCTTCCTGCTGGCGTGCGGTGCGCATGCGATTGTAAGCCGCCTCGAGCGTCGCGCCTTCGGGCAGATCGGCGCGCTTGATCCGCACGTCGATGATCTCGGCGCCATATTTCTGCGCCTCGCGGTTGAGCGCGACCTGGATATTGTCCATGACCGCGCCGCGCTCGGGCGACAGCAGGGTAGCGAAGGTGCGCTTGCCGAGTTCGTTGCGCAGCGACGAGCCGAGGATCGTCGCGAGCTGCGTCTGCAACTTATCCTCGGTGCGGATCGCGGTATACATGCGCACCGGATTGGTGATGCGGAAGCGCGCGAACGCATCGACCTGCAGCCGCTGCTGGTCGGTCGACAGCACCTGCTGGCGCTCCATGTTCACGCCGAGGATGCGCTTGTCGATATATTGGATGCCGTCGGTGAAGGGGACGCGCAGGACGAGCCCGGCGCCCGAGCGCCCGAAGTCCTCGTTCGGCTTGTAGCGGTTCACCGTGCGTTCGATCTCGCCGAATCGCAGGATCAGCGCCTGCTTGTCCTCGGGCACGATCGCCAGCGACTGCGACAGGATAACGAGCAGCGCGACGACGACGACGAGCAGGCGGATCGGGTTCCGGAACAGTGAGGCGAACATCATTCGCCTCCCTTCTGGGCGGCGTCGGGCGCCTTCAACCGCTTCTGCACTTCATTGAGCGGCAAATAGGGGGTCACCCCGCGCGCCTCGACAATCGTCTTGTCGACGTTCGACAACACCGTCTCCATCGTTTCATAATAAAGGCGCTGGCGCGTCACTTCGGGGGCCAGCTGATATTGGGCGTAAATCTGGTCGAACGCCGACGTGTCGCCGCGCGCGCGCTCGAGCACCTGCTGTTCATAGGCGCGCGCGAGGTTGATCGCCGATTCGCGTTCCTGGCGCGCCGCGGTGACCTCCTTGAACGCCTCGTCGACCTGGCTCGGCGGATCGACCTGGCGGATCGCGATGCCCTGGATCATCACGCCCGCGCGATATTGGTCGAGCAGTTCCTGCATCCGCTGCTGGACCTGCGCCTCGATCTCGACGCGGCCCGGGCCGATCGCCTGGACGAGGTCGAAATTGGCGACCGTCGCGCGCATCGCGCTTTCGGCGACTTCGCGGATCGTCCCTTCGGGATCGGCGAGCTGGAAGAAGAACAGCTCGGGATCGCGTACCGACCAGCGGACCTCATAGGCGAGATCGACGATGCTCTGGTCGCGCGTCAGCACGAAATTCTCGTCGGTCGCGTTCGGCGAACCGATCGGCATCGTGCGGATCGCGCGGACGTCTTCCATCCGGATGCGCTCGATCGGCGCCGGCCAGGTGAATTTGACGCCCGGCCCGACGGTGCGCGAATAGCTGCCGAGGCGCGTCACCACGCCTTCCTTTTCGGGAGGAACGATGTGGAACGAGGAAAAGACCACCCACGCGACGACCACCGCGAGGACGGCCCATTTCCAGAACTTCGCCGAATCGCCGAGATTGAACTGGCCGCCGCTGCCGCCCGATCCGCCGCCGCCGAAACCGCCGCGCCCCTTGCGCAGCAGCTCGTCGAGCGCCGAGGGGCCGCGCGGCTTTGGGCCGCGCCGCTGATCGGCGGGATCGGGGGTGACCCAGGGGTTGCGCGGCCCGGGGCGCTTGCCGTCGCCTTTGCCATCGTCGCCGTCTTTGGGGCCATTGCCCCACGGACTGTTCGCCATCTGGCTGATCTGCTGGAGAAATTGCCGCAATCCCCCCGGACGGCGGCCGGCCATGTTGGCGTCATTTTCGTTGCTCATGCTGCTTTTATAGGGGCGGCGGGCGCGATTAACAGGGGGTGCGCGCGAAAATGGCTGGCAATCGGCTTCGTCATGCCTATCTGCCGCGAGCATGACCGACACCGCTCCCCTCGCCAGCATCGCCGCCGACCTCTCCGGCGGCCGCACCTCGGGCCTTCGCTTTCTCGACGATGAAGGAACGCTCGCGATCGTTCTCGACGTCACCGGGCTGGCGACCGAAGCGCGAAAACCGCTCGAGGACAAGCTGCGCGCGGGGCTGCTCGAACAGCCGGGGGTGAACGAAGTGCGCGTCGCGATGACCGCCGAGAAAAAGGCGATGACGATCATCGCGGTCGGCAGCGGCAAGGGCGGGGTCGGCAAATCGACGCTCGCCGCGAACCTCGCGGTCGCGCTGCACCGGTTGGGGATCAAGGTCGGGCTGGTCGATGCCGATATCTATGGCCCGTCGCAGCCCCGCCTGATGGACAGCGAGGGCGTGAAGCCCGAAGCGCGCGGCTCGAAACTGGCCCCTGTCCCCAACGCCTATGGCGTGCCGATGCTGTCGACAGGACAGATCGCGGCGCCGGGGCAGGCGATCGCCTGGCGCGGCCCGATGGCGGGCAAGGCGCTCGAACAGCTCGTCGATGCGAGCTGGGGTGACATCGACACGCTCGTCGTCGATCTGCCCCCCGGCACCGGCGACGTCCAGCTGACGATGATCCAGAAACATAAACCCGCAGGCGCGGTGATCGTGTCGACGCCGCAGGATCTGGCGCTGATGGACGCGACGCGCGCGATCAACCTGTTCGAACAGGCCGACGTGCCGATCATCGGGCTGGTCGAGAATATGGCGGGTTACGCCTGCCCGCATTGCGGCGAGGTCAGCGACCCGTTCGGCAGCGGCGGCGCCGAAGCCGCGGCGGGGACGATGGGGCTCGACTTCCTCGGCCGGGTGCCGCTGTCGATGGGCATCCGCCTCGCGAGCGACGGCGGGGTGCCGCCGGCGGCGGGAACCGATCCAGCGGGTGAACCATTCCACGCGATAGCGGCAAAGGTCGCCGACTGGCTGAACGCGCGCAAGAAGGGAAGCTGACATGGCAATCAACGACGAGGGCGAAATCCGCGAATTGCTCGGTCAGTCGCGCCGCATCGCGGTGGTCGGCGCCTCGCCCAACCCGGCGCGCCCGTCGAACGGGGTGCTCGCCTTTCTGATGCGCCAGGGCCATGACGTGATCGCGGTCAATCCCGGCCACGCCGGGTCGACGATCCACGGCGCCCCCGTCGTCGCGACGCTCGCCAATGTCGAGCCGCCGGCCGAGATCGTCGACATCTTTCGCAACAGCGAAGACGCCGGCGCCGCGGTCGACGAAGCGATCGTCCATGGCGCGAGGGCGGTATGGCTGCAGATTGGCGTCATCAACGAAGCCGCCGCCAAGCGCGCCGAAGCCGCGGGGCTGGCCGTCGTGATGGACCGCTGCCCGAAGGTCGAAATTCCGCGCCTCGGCCTGCTCAAGTGAAGGTCGCTCTTTCGCTGTTCGCTGCGAGCGCGCTCGCAGGCTGCGCGACGACGCCTGCCGCAACGAACCCGCAAGACGCCTTCTTCACCGCGCTCTCGGCGCGGTGCGGCAAGGCCTATGCCGGGAAGCTCGCGAGCGATCAGGAAGCCGACGCCGACATGCGCGGCAAGGCGATGGTGATGCACATCCGCCATTGCACGAACGACCGCATCGAAATCCCCTTTCACATCGACGGGCTCGGCCCGAACGGCGGCTGGGATCGCTCGCGCACCTGGATCGTCAGCCGCACAGCGGCGGGCCTTCGCCTCAAGCATGATCATCGCCACGCCGACGGCACCCCCGACGCGGTGACACTCTACGGCGGCGACACCGCCGATGCGGGAACCGCGACACGCCAGACCTTCCCGGTCGACGCCGAATCGATCGCGATGTTCACCGCGACCGGGCGCAGCGTTTCGAACACCAACATCTGGTCGGTCGAAACCACCCCTGCGGGCTTTACCTATGGGCTTAACCGCGAAGGGCGCCATTTCCGCGTCGCGTTCGATTACGCAAAACCCGTGCCGCCGCCGCCCGCGCCCTGGGGCTGGTAGGGGGGAACCCTTCCGCCCGTCATGCGCTAGCCCCGCACCGGACGGGAGAAATATATGCGCACCCAGACCTTTATGCTGATCCCGCTGCTCGCGCTCGGCGCGTGCAGCGAAAAGGCGCCCGACCCGCGCGGCGTCGAGCATGACGAGACCCTGCTGTCGGTATCAGCGACCGGCCGGTCCGAAACGCGGCCCGACGAGGCGCGCTTCACCGCCGGGGTCAGCACGATCGCCGCTTCGGCCGAGGATGCGACCCGGCGCAACAACGAAACGATGACCAAGGTGACCGAGGCGCTCAAAGCCTTCGGCGTCGCTGCCAAGGACCTCCAGACGCGCCAGTTGACGGTGAACCGGATCGATTGGGGCGCCAACAAGGGCAAATATGAAGCCGTCAACCAGGTCGAGGTGCGGATGCGCGCGGTCGACAAGGCGGGCGAAGCCGTCGCCGCGACGACCGAGGCCGGCGCGAATGTCCTGTCGGGGCCGACGCTGCGCGTGTCGGATCGGGAAGCGGCGACCAAATCGGCCTATGCCGCCGCCTATCGCGCCGCGCGGGCGCGCGCCGAGGCCTATGCGGGCGCCGCGGGGCTGCAGATCGAGCGCGTGCTGACGATCCGCGACGGCGGCGACAGTGCGCCGCCGCCGGTGCCCTATTACGAAATGGATGCGGCGAACCGGGCTGCACCGCAAGCCGCCGCGCCACCCTTCAACCCCGGCGTCAGCGAATCGCAGGTTTCGGTGCGCGTCGATTTCGCCTTGTCGGAGAAATAGCGACGCCGATTTTCGCGCATCGAAAGCCTTTGCCTCACCAACTCGCGCCGACTATCAGCAGCGGGCATGGTGGGCATTCGCGACACAGTGAGTAAAAACCGATCGCGCGTGCCGCACGTCAGCCGTCGCCAGATGCTGATCGGCGCGACCGCGGCGGGCGGGCTTGCCATCGCGTGGAGCCTGTGGCCGCGCGACTACCAGCCGAACCTGACCGCCGCGCCCGACGAACATATCTTCAACGCCTTCCTGAAGATCGGCGACGACGGCCATATCAGCGCGATCGTCCCGCAATGCGAGATGGGCCAGGGCGTCACGACGCTGCTGCCGCAGATCATGGCCGACGAGCTCGGCGCCGACTGGCGGACGATCGCGGTCGAAACCGCCCCGATCAGCCCGCTTTATGCCAATACGCTGCTCGTCGACGAGGATAGCGCGGTCTTTACTCCGCGGTCGGGCGTCCCCGATTTCGTGTCCGACGTGCGCGGCTGGGTCCGCCGCGAATGGGCGGTGCGTAACGCGGTGATGCTGACCGCGAACAGTTCGTCGGTGCGCATGTTCGAGGTGCCGTGCCGCGCGGCGGCGGCGCAGGCGCGCGCGCTGTTGATGATGGCGGCGGCCGATCGCTGGGACGCCGACTGGGAAGAATGCGACACACAGGACGGTTTCGTCCTTTACGGCAAGAAAAGGCTGCGTTTCGGCGAGGTCGCGGCGGCGGCGGCGCTGCTCGATCCGCCCGCCGAGCCCGTCTATCGCGCGTCGAGCGCCGACCCGCTTTATGGCAAGGAGCTGACGCGGCTCGACCTGCCGGCGAAAATCGACGGGTCGGCCAATTATGCCGGCGACATCCGCCTTCCCGACATGGTCTTCGCAGCGATCCGCCAGGGACCGCTCGGCGCGACGCGGCTGAAGGGCATCGACCGCAAGCGCGGGATGGCGTCGCCCGGCTTGCTGCATGTCGTCACGCACGACCGCTGGCTCGCCACCGTCGCGCGCAACTGGTGGGCGGCGAACAACGCGCTCGACCGCTTCGCGCCGGTGTTCGAGACCGAAGGCGCCCCGATTTCGACCGCGCGCATCGACACCGCGCTGAAGGCGGCGCTGAAGGGTGACGGCTATCGCATCGCGCGCGAGGGCGACGTCGCCGAGGCGATGGAAGGGCGCAACCGGATCGCCGCCGAATATGCCGTCGCCCCCGCGCTTCACGCCCCCATCGAAACGCGCACCGCGACCGCCGCGCCCGACCGCGACGGGCTGCGCCTCTGGGTCGCGACGCAGGCGCCCGCCCAGTGCCGCGACGCGGTCGCGCGCGCGACCGGCCTTGCCCCGGCGAACGTCACCTTGTTCCCGATGATGGCGGGCGGGTCGTTCGACGCCTGCCTCGACCATAGCGTCGCGGTGCAGGCGGCGATCGTCGCGTTGCAGGTGAAGCGCCCGGTCCAGCTCGCCTGGTCGCGCGCCGAGGAAATCATGCGCCTGCCCCCGCGCGCGCCCGCGCGGGCCAAGCTCACCGCGACGCTCAACGCCGCGGGCGGGATCGACGCGCTGGTGACGCGTATCGCGGTGCCCGCGACCAATCACGAGGTGCGCGCGCGATTGTTCGACAACCAGCACGCCGACGAGGCGCAGCGCGCCGCCGCGGGCCGCGCCGACGCCGCCGCGGTCGAGGGGGCGATGACCCGCTATGCGATCCCGCACCGCGCGGTCGACCATTGCGCCGCCGACATCGGGCTGCCGACCGGGCGCTGGCGCGGCAACGCCGACAGCTACACCGCCTTTTTCACCGAATGCTTCATCGACGAAATGGCGGCGCGGGCGGGAAGCGACGCGCTTTCCTATCGCATGGCGATGCTCGGCGACGCGCCGCTGCTCGCGCGCTGCCTGCTCACCGCGACCAGCCTCGGCGGCTGGGAAGGTGGCTTGCCGGGAAGCGCGCAAGGCCTCGCCTGCCACACGATGCGCGGCAGTTACATCGCGCTGATGGCGACCGCGCGGCAGAGCGACAAGGGGTTGCAGGTCGAACAATTGGTCGCGGTCGTCGACGCGGGGCGGCTGGTCAATCCGGCAATCGCGCGCCAGCAGGTCGAGGGCGGGCTGATCTTCGGCCTCGCCGCCGCGGTCGGCGCGACCACCGATTATGAAGCCGGCCTCGCGACCGCGCGCAAGCTCGGCCAGCTCGGCCTGCCGCGCCTGTCGCAAACGCCGCGGATATTGGTCGAGTTCGTCGAGAGCGACCGCGAACCCGGCGGGCTCGGCGAGATCGGCGTTCCGGTCGTCGCCCCCGCGATCGCCAATGCGATGTTCGCCGCGACCGGGCGCCGCATCCGCCGCATCCCGCTGTCGGCGCATCCGCTGTGATCCGGCCGGACGATCATCCCGCCGTCGCGGCGCCGCGCGTCGGCGTGCTGCTCGTCAACCTCGGCACCCCCGACGCACCCGATGCGCGCTCGGTGCGGCGCTATCTCGGCCAGTTCCTGTCCGACCGCCGCGTCGTCGAAATCCCGCAGATCCTGTGGCAGCCGATCCTGCGCGGCCTGATTCTGACCACCCGGCCGAAAAAATCGGCGCACGCCTATGCGCAGGTGTGGACCGACGAGGGCTCGCCGCTCGCCGCGATCACGCGCGCGCAGGGCGAGGCGCTGCAGCGCGCGCTCGGCGAGGCGGCGGTGGTCGCGCACGCGATGCGTTATGGCGAACCCGCGATCGGCCCCGCGATCGACGCGCTGGTCGCGGCGGGATGCCGGCGCATCCTGGTCGCGCCGCTCTATCCGCAATATTGCGCCGCGACGACCGCGACCGTGGTCGATGCGGTGGGCGATCATCTGAAGACGCTGCGCTGGCAGCCCGCGCTGCGCTTTCTGCCGCCCTATCACCACGATTCGGCCTATCTGGACGCGCTCGAGGCGTCGGTGGCGTCGGGGCTGGCCGCGCTCGATTTCGTGCCCGACGTGCTGCTCGCGAGCTTCCACGGCATGCCCGAGCGCACCTTGCGGCTGGGCGATCCCTATCATTGCCAGTGCCGGAAGACCGCGCGCCTGCTATCGGAAAGGCTTGGCCGGCCCGTCGAGGTGGCGTTCCAGTCGCGCTTCGGGCGCGCCAAATGGCTCGAACCCGCGACCGACAGCCGGCTCGAAGCACTGGGCAAGGCGGGCAAGAGCGTCGCGGTCTTCGCGCCGGGCTTTGCCGCCGACTGCCTCGAAACGCTCGAAGAACTCGCGATTCGCGGCAAGCGGCAGTTCCTCGAAGCGGGGGGGCGAAATTTCGCCTATCTGCCCTGCCTCAACGCCGATGCGCCGGGCATGGCGATGATCGAGACGCTGGTGCGGCGCGAACTTGGGGGATGGCTCGCCTAGGCGTGCTTACCAACTGTTTAGGACCATGTGCTAAATTGGTCCGGCGCGGCGCCAAAAGGGCGCGATTACCGGCGCATATGGAGACAGACGATGGAGCAGATTCTGACGGCGGCACTGACGCTGGCCGGAGTCACGCTGGCTTTCGTCGGACTTGCCTATGCTATCTGGCGGGCGCGGCATCCGCGCGCCGCCACCGCGGCGCCGGGTCCCGCGCCCGCAGCGCGCGCGGCGCGCGAATATCGCCTGCCGAAACTGTCGCGCCGCGCCGAAGCCGCGCCCGACGATGTCGAAATCTCGCCGTCGCGGCTCGCGCGGATTCGCCGCCAGACGCCGCCCGAGACGGTCGATGAGAGCGGTTATGATCCTGCGCCCGACGCGGATTCGCCGCTGGAGGGCGAATCGCCCGTCGCGCTCGAAACGACGCTCGAAACGCTCGCGTCCGATGTCGCGGAACAGGCGCACCGGATCGAACGCGACGAGCTCGAAGTCGAGGCCGTCGCGCTTCGCCTGCTTCCCCAGATTCCGCCGCGCGATGCGATTTCGACCAACAGCTGGCTCGGCGGCCGCCCGCGGCTCGCGGCGGGCATGGAATGGCCGCGGATCGACGACCAGCCGGCGGACTTTCTGGCGCAGATCGATTGCACCGCGCTGCCGCCCGATCTGTGGGGCGGGCTGGGGCCGCGCGAGGGTGCGCTCGCTTTCTTCATCCATCGCCGCAAGCCCGAGGTGCGCGTCCTGCATCTTCGCGACACCGGCATGCCGGTCCAGCCCCCGTTCGCGCTCAACGATGCCGAAGGCTGGTTCGGTCCGCATGGCGGCCTCGGCCAGAGCGATCTCGCGCCCTTCGCGATCCGCGCCTTTCCCGAATGGCCCGTCGATCTGATCGCCGTGCGCGCGGGCGACGCCGATCCGCGCGCGCCGGCCGATGCCCATGCAGCGGGCGGCGAGTTCGTCGATCGTTCCTATGATATCGCCGATCCCGCCTTTCACCCCTTCGACTGGGGCAGCATGACCGCGATGGTCGCGCTCCTCGAAATGCGGCTGGGCGGGCTCGAAAGCGATGCGGACGCGGCCGACGCCTCGGACCCGTGCGCCGCGATCAACCGCGACGCCTGCGAACGCGCGCGCGAAATCATCGCCATCGTCCACGACAGCGCGGCGCGCGACAGTTTTTCGCCGGGCGATGCGACCGCGGTGATGGCGGCGCTGCACGCGATCCGCTGGGCGAAGGCGGTTCGTTTCGTCGATCCCGAAACCGGCGCCGAGCGGATCGAGACGATCACGCTGCCGCTGACGACGCACCGCCCCGACGCCGACCTGTGGGTTCAGGATTATCAGACGATCCTGTTCGACCGCGCGAAGCACGCGTGGTGCGCCAATCCCGACAATCTGTCGGCCCCCGCACGCGCCTTTTACGAGCCCTGGTGGCGCGACATGGCGGCGTTCGAGATGACGGCGATGGGCGGCGAACCGCTGCGTCCCCTGCCCGGTTTCGACGAAAGCCGCGACATGGTCCTGCTCGAACTGCCGAGCAGCGGGCTGATGAGCCGCAAATTCGGCGACGACGCCGATCTGGTCGTGACGATCGACCGCGCCGACCTTGCGATCGGGGATTTTTCGAAGGTGCGGGCGCAACTTAGCAGCTAGAGCCTGCCTGTCTGAATAGCTTTGCGATTGACGTTCCGGTCAACTTGCGGGGGCACGCGCCGCGGCCTAATCATGATGCGATAAACCTGTGGGAGAGCTTGATTTATGGCACGCATCGCAATCGTCACCGGCGGCAGCCGCGGCATCGGGGAAGCGATTTCGCTGAAACTGAAGGAACAGGGCGTCACCGTCGTCGCCAACTATGCCGGCAATGACGAAAAGGCGCGCGAATTCACCGACCGCACCGGCATCGCCGCGCGCAAATGGGACGTCGGCGACCATCAGGCATGCCTCGACAATTGTGCTGCCATCGCCGAGGAATTCGGCGCGATCGACATCGTCGTCAACAACGCCGGCATCACCCGCGACGGCACGCTCGCGCGCATGAGCTACGACGATTGGGACGACGTGATGCGCGTCAACCTCGGCGGCTGCTTCAACATGGCGAAAGCGACCTTCGGCGGCATGGTCGAGCGTGGTTGGGGCCGCATCGTCAACATCGGCTCGATCAACGGGCAGGCGGGCCAATATGGCCAGGTCAATTATGCCGCGGCGAAATCGGGCATCCACGGCTTCACCAAGGCGCTCGCGCAGGAAGGCGCCAAGAAGGGCGTCACCGTCAACGCGATCGCGCCGGGCTATATCGACACCGACATGGTCGCCGCGGTGCCGGCGCCGGTGCTCGAAAAGATCGTCGCCAAGATTCCGGTCGGCCGCCTGGGCCAGGCCGACGAGATCGCACGCGGCGTGGCGTTCCTGTGCAGCGAGGATGCGGGGTTCGTGACGGGCTCGACGATGTCGATCAATGGCGGGCAGCATATGTATTGACGATGGCAGGCGCGTAACCAAGGCGTTCGCGTAGCGAACCACGAGGTTAGGCGCCGGTGCCGCGCAGCGGCAGCCATCGGCACGGCCAGCGGGGCGGCGCCGAACCCGTCTGACGGCCGGCGGCGGCTTTGCCGTCGCCGCAGAAGAACGGTGCTGCGACAAGCGCAGCACCAACGGAAAAGAGGGTGGTCTCAAATCTCTGACCGACCCTCTCCAATCCTCACTCCACCGTCACCCCCACCACGCGCCAAGCCTCACCCTCGCGCACCAATGACAGCGTCTCGATCGCCCCTGCCTTGTTCGCATAGTCGGTGCGGAACTTGACCATCTGATAGCCATAGGGCGGCGCGGGCACCGCCTCTTCGCTGACCAGCACCCGCGACTTTACCGCGCCCAGTGGCCCCTGCACCTGCTGCGCCACCCGGGTCCATGTCTCGACCGTGTTGAGCGCCTTGAACGCCTGCCCCGTCGCCTCCCAGCTTCCGTTCCAGTCGCCCCTTTCGACCAGCGCGAGCCAGTCGCGCGCCGCGGCGACCGCGGGGCTTTCGGCGGGCGCGGTCGACGGCGCCGCGGCGGGCGCACCGGCGTTCCCGGACAGCGAGGCGAGAGCAAATAAGGCAAGGCTGACAGACATGATGATAGCTCCTACGATCCAGCCGGCGCGGCGCGACATGCGGCGCGTTTCGGCCGATGCCCGAAGCTGTTCCATGCCGGGGGACGCCGCCGCATCCCCCAAAGGCCTGTCCCCAAGATTTTCGGGGGCTTCGCGCTCGTGCGCGCGCAATTGCCGCGCGGCCTCGCGGCTGCTCGAAACCGCCATCTTGCGCCGCGCCTCGCGCAGCCGTTCGTTGACCGTGTGGACCGACAGTCCGAGATGCCGCGCCATCGATTTGGCGTCGTGGCCATCGACGAGCAGCCGCAGGGTCTCCTTTTCCTTTTCGGTGAGCGCCTGAAATCCTGTCATGAGCCTGCCTGCGTTTGCGCCGGATCGGCCGGCCGGTTTACGGAACGCCGAAATGGCGGACCACCCCAAATTAATCGTATGCCCGATTTCGGACGGAAGCGCGGAAGGAATCGGAGCAGCTACCGCCTTGCTGCCGCGAATCCAGCCGCTACACCGGGCGCATGACCGAAGCCTCGCTCGCCGCCGCCCAGCACGACCTCGCCCGCGCCTATGCCGGCGGCGCGCCCGGCGTCCTCGTCTCGGGCCTCGTCTGGCTGATCGCCGGCGCGGTGTGGCAGCTCCACGGCACCATGGCCGCCTTTGCCGCGCTGTTCGTGGGCGGCATGGCGATCCACCCGCTCGGCCTGCTGATCGAGCGCATCGCCTTCCGCGCGCCCAAGGCCAGCGTCGGCAAGCCGCTCGAAACGCTGGCGATCGAAGCGACGATCCCGCTGTTCGTGGGTGTGCTGATCGCATGGGTGCTGCTCGTGCGGGCGCCCGACCTCGCGATTCCTGTCTTCGCCGCGATCGTCGGCGCGCGCTATTTCCTGTTTCGGACGCTATATGGCGACATCGCCTATTGGGCGCTCGGCGGCGCGATCCTGCTGGTCGCCGGGCCGACGCTGTTCGGCTTCCGCCCGCCGCTCAATATCGGCTTCCTTGTCGGCATCGTCGAACTGATCGCCGCCGCAGTCATCCTCTGGCGCTGGCGGAGCCGCGCTTGAGCTTTCCTCTTCACCCCCCGGTCAAACGCTCGGTGACGATCGCAGGCCACCCGACCTCGATCAGCCTCGAGCCCGTCTTCTGGGACGCGCTCGAAGCCGAAGCGGCGCGGCAGGCGCTGCCGGTCAACGCGCTCGTCGCGCGGATCGACGTCGAACGGATGGAGGCAGAAGATCCGCCGAACCTGACCTCGGCGATCCGGCAATGGCTGTGGCGGGAGCGATCCGGTCAGATGGCGCCGTAGACCGCCGATCCGAACGCCGCGCCCTTGTCGCGCGCATGATGCAGGAACAGCGACGGTTCGATCAGTTCGAGTTCCATGATGTGGAGCGTGCCCGCGGCATCGCCGACCATATCGACGCGCGCATAGACCGGCGGTGCGGGCGCGGCCGCCAGCGCGGCGGCGGCGAGCGCCTGCGCCGCGTCGCTCGCGTCCCACACCGTCTCGCGCCCGCCGAACTGTTCCTGCACGCGAAAATCGCCCGATGCGGGGCGTTTGACGATCGCGTGGCTGAATTTGCCGGCAAAGAAGAAGAGCGAAAATTCGCCTTCGGTGAGGATGCCGGGCATCAGCGGCTGGACGAGGCGGCGCTGGCCGAGCGCGTCGGGCGGGACCGGCGCGCCGGGCGCGATGCGGTGCGTGCCGTCGGCGCCGCCCGAGATCGCGGGCTTGATCACGACTTCGTCGAACCCGAGTTCGGCCATCGCTTCGGCGAGGCGCGCGTCGTCGAGCGCGGCGACCTCGACCGTCGGCACGACCGCGACGCCCTTGCCGCCGAGCTCGGCGAGATAGGCCTTGTCGCTGTTCCAGCGCAGCACAGGCACCGGATTGACCACCGGCAGGCCTTCGCCCTCGAGCCGGTCGAGCAGCGCATACCAGGCCGCGACATCGCGCTGATAGCCCCAGGCGAACAGCGGCAGCACCAGATCATAACCCGCAAGCTCGCCCGGATCGGTCCACACGCGCTGCTCGACGATCAGCCCGGCCGCGGTCAGCGCCGCCGCCTTGCGCGCGAAGGCGGGCTGCCACTTTTCTTCATAATCGGGCGCCGGGACGAGGATCGCGACGCGGGGCTGGAAGGGCATTACCTCGCCAAGAGCCCGCGCGCCTGCCCGGCGATGTGCGACAGCATCGCGCCGTTGGGGTTCGGGATCATCCGCGCGCGGTCGACGGTCGCTCTGAACTGCTCGACGCGCGGCGCATGGTCGGCGAGCCATTTGGTCACCGCTGGATCGAGATCGCCCTTCGGCAGTCCGGCAAGGAAGGCCAACCGCATCTGCTGGAAATCGCGCGCGAGGCTATTGACGAGCAGGCGTTCCCACGGATCGGCGGGGCTCATATGCGCCGCCAGCGTCTGCGCCCAGTCGAGCCCGAGCGCCTCGCCCAAATGGGTGAAGGCGCGCGTCACCGCGACCTCGTCGTCGCCGCGTCGTTCGGCGAGATCGACGATGCCGATCGCGCCGTCGGTCTTGAACAGGCGCACGACCGCGGCGGTCAGCGTTTCGGGCGCGCCGGCGTCGAGCAATTGCTGCGCGAGCATGTCCCACTGGCGCTTGACCGACGGGCTGAGCAGCGCGTCGACGCCCGCCGTCAGGCGGTCGACGCCGGGTTCGAGCCGCGCGACGACGGGCCCCGGCTGCGACAGGCTCTGAGTGACGCGCAGCAGGTCGGCCATCTGCGAGGTCATCGCCGACGACGCTTGCGCGAAGAGCGACAGGCGGACGCCCTCGTCGATCTTGGCTTCGTCGAGCGCCTCCCAGATCGCCGGCATTTCGAGCAATCGTTCGACCGCTACGAACGCCGCGGCGATGTCGCCGAGCGCGCAGCCTTCCTCCTCGACCAGTTCGAACGGGTGGACGATGCCCATACGGTTGATGATGCGGTTCGCGATCTTGGTCGCGATGATTTCGCGGCGCAGCTGATGATCGGCGATGGCTTGCGCGAAGTCGCGCTGCATCTCGTCGGGGAAGGCCGCGGCGAGATCGCCGCCAAGCGCCGGATCGTCGGGCAGGTCGCTATTCTCGATCGCGTCCTGCAATGCGAGCTTCGCGGTCGAGAGCAGCACCGCGAGCTCGGGACGCGTCAGTCCGCGCCCTTCGCCCGCGCGGCGGAGGAGCTCGTCGTTCGCCGCGAGCCCCTCGACCTTGCGGTCGAGCCGGCCGGCGCCCTCGAACGTTTCCATGATCCGCACCAGCGACGGCACCGCGGCCGATCCGCCCTTTTCGGCGATCGACAGCGCGAGCGCCTGGAGCCGGTTATCCTCGAGCACCAGGTCCGACACATTGTCGGTCATCCGCACGAGCAGCGCATCGCGGTCGTCCTGGCTGAGGCGCCCTTCGGTCATCTCGCGGTTGAGCGCGATCTTGATATTGACCTCGTTATCCGAGCAGTCGACGCCCGCGCTATTGTCGATGAAGTCGGTGTTGATCCGCCCGCCCTTCGCCGAAAAGGCGATGCGCGCGGCCTGCGTGACGCCGAGGTTCGCGCCCTCGCCGACCGCCTTGACGCGCAGATCCTCGGCATCGACGCGCAGCGCGTCGTTCGCGGGATCGCCGACCTCGGCATTATTCTGGCTCGCGGCCTTCACATAGGTGCCGATGCCGCCGAACCACAGCAGGTCGACCGGCGCCTTCAGGATTGCCGAGATCAGCGAGCTGGGGTCGATTTCGCTGACCGAGAGGCCGAGCAGCGCCTGCACCTCGGGGCTTAAGGGGATGCTCTTCTGGCTGCGCGGGAAGACGCCGCCGCCCTTCGAGATCAGCTTCTTGTCATAATCGTCCCAGCTCGATCGCGGCAGGTTGAACATCCGGTCGCGTTCCTTCCAGCTTTTCGCCGGATCGGGATCGGGGTCGAGGAAGATGTGGCGATGGTCGAACGCCGCGGTCAGCTGGATCGCCTTCGACAACAGCATGCCGTTGCCGAACACGTCGCCCGACATGTCGCCGCAGCCGGCGACGCGGATCGTGTCGGTCTGCACGTCGACGCCCATTTCGGCGAAGTGACGCTGGACCGAGATCCACGCGCCCTTGGCGGTGATGCCCATCGCTTTATGATCATAGCCCTTCGACCCGCCGCTCGCGAAGGCGTCGCCGAGCCAGAAGTCGCGCTCCATCGCGAGCGCATTGGCGACGTCGGAGAAGGTCGCGGTGCCCTTGTCGGCGGCGACCACGAAATAGGGATCGTCGCCGTCGAGGATCGCGACGCCCTTCGGATGCACGACCTTGCTACCGACCAGATTGTCGGTGATCGACAGCAGCGAACGGATGAAGATGCGATAGCATTCGGTGCCTTCGGCGAACCAGGCGTCGCGGTCGAGCGAGATGTCGGGCAGCGCCTTGGGATAGAAGCCGCCCTTCGCGCCGGTCGGCACAATGACGGCGTTCTTGACGCGCTGCGCCTTCATCAGGCCAAGGATTTCGGTGCGGAAGTCGTCGCGGCGGTCGGACCAGCGCAGCCCGCCGCGCGCGACCGGGCCGGCGCGCAGGTGCGTGCCCTCGACGCGCGGCGAATAGACCCACACTTCGCGCCAGGGCAGCGGCTTCGGCAGGCCGGGGACCTGCGCGCTGTCGATCTTGAACGCCAGCGCTTCCTCGGCCGCGGGGGCGAAGGCGTTGGTGCGCAGCGTCGCGCCGATCACCGCGTGAAAAAGGCGCAGGATGCGATCCTCGTCGATCGATTTGATATCGGCGAAGCCCGCGAGGATTTCGGCTTCGAGCGCCTCGGCGCGCTTCGCGTCGCGCGCCTTCGGGTCGTGGAGCGCGCGGAAGCGTTCGATCAGCGCGGCGGTGAGCGCGGGCGCGTGTCGCAGCGCGCTGACCACCGTGTCCATGCCATAGGCTGAGCCGCCCTGACGCAGATAGCGGAACCAGGCGCGCAGCCAGACGATCGCGCGCGGGTCGGTCTGGTTGGTGAGCACCAGTTCGTTGAACGCGTCATTCTCGGCGCGGCCGTCCAGCACCGCCGCGATCGCGCCTTCGAGCGTCTCGGCATAGGGAAGCAGTGCGAGTTCGTCGACATTGGCGGGCAGGCGCAGCGTGAAATCGTGGATCACGATCGACAGCTCGTCGTCGCCCTCGGTGCCGGGCGTGCGGCTTTGCAGCGCGGTCGGGATTTCCTCGAGCACTTCGAAGCCGAAATGTTCGAGCGCGGGGACGACGTCGGAGAGCGCGAGCGGGCCGGCGGCGCTGTAGACCTTGAGCCGCAGCCGGTCGTCGCCGTCGAGGCTCTTGCGCGCGAGCCGGACGCTGCGCGGATTGCTAGCGTCGAGATCGCGCAGGCGCAGGATGTCGCGCGCGGCTTCCTCGGGATTGTAGAGATTGCGGTAGTTAGGCGGGAAGGTCGGCGCAAAGCGCGCCGCGAGCGCCGCCGCACGGCCCGGATCGCCGCGCTTCGCGAGCGCCGCCTCGACCTCGGGCTGCCAGCCGCGCACCATCTGTTCGAGCTGCGCGTTGAGCGCCTCGGTGTCGGGAACGACGCCGCCGCTGCGCAGGTCGAGCGTATAGCGCAGCAGCGCCGCACCGCCGTCTTCGAGCACCATCGTCCAGCCGATGACCCCCGCCCTGGCTTCGCGCACCAGCAGGCTCTCGACCGCCAGACGGCGGCCGGTCGATACTTCGTCGCGCGGCAGCCAGACGAAGGCGAACAGGTGGCGGCCGAGCGCGCTCTGCACCGTCACCAGCTTGGGCCGCGGCCGGTCGGTGATCGACATCGAGGTCAGCACCAATGCTTCGAGCGAAGCCGAGTCGAATGCGATCAGCAAATCATGCGGCAGCGCGGTGAGCGCATGGGCGAGCGCCTTGCCCGCATGGCCCGTCGGATCGAAGCCGAATTTCGCCATCAGTGCTTCGAGCTGCGCGCGCAGCACCGGCACCTTTGCCGGCGGCGACGACAAGGCCTGGCTGGTCCACAGGCCAGCGTGGATCGACAGGCGTTCGACCTTTTTTCCCTTCAATTCGGGGACGACGACGAGGTCGAGCAGCACGCGGCGATGGACCGCCGACAGCCGGTTCGACTTGATCAGCAGCGGCGCGTGGCCGCCCTTGTCGAACCAGGCGAAGGCGGCATCGAGCGCCGCGGGCGACAGGAGCTGGCTGTCGCTGCTCTCGCTGATACCCAGCGGATCCTGCACCTTGCCGTCGCGGGTGCGCCATTCGTGACCGAGCTGAGTCATCGACCCGCCCTCGAACCAGCGCAGCAGTTCGGCGCCTTCGCCGTCGACGCGCATCGCGGCGTCGGCGAGCATCGCGGCGCGCATCGCCCGCCAGTCGCGCACCGCGGCGCGCACGTCGCGCAGCGCCGCTTCGAGGCCGTCGAGCAGGCGGCGACGCGCGCGCGCGTCGCCGCGCTCGAGCTCCATATAGATCACCGATTCGCGCGTGCCGCCTTCGCCAGCTTCCTGCAGATGCCCCTTCGCATCGCGCTTCACCGCGACGACGGGATGGAGGATACGGTGAACCGCGAGCCCCTGCGCCGCGACCGCCTGCGAGGTCGAATCGACGAGGAAGGGCATGTCGTCGTTGATGATGGCGAGCCGCATCCGGCGATCGGTGCCGTCGGCGGCGATCGGTTCGAGCAGCAGCGACGGCGTTTCGGCGGTGCGATCGAGCGCGGCGCGCGCCGCGAACTGGCTCGCGTCGGTCAGCGCAGCCTTGTCCATATCGTCGCCCTCGCCCGGCAGCGCGCTGCCGGCGAGCGCGGCCAGATAGGCGGCGGCGACTTTCGGGGGGATTTTGACGGTGGAGGGGGTGGGCGTGTCCGTTTCCGGCGTGTCGGACATATTCTGAGACATAAAATGCAGCATCCCGAACCAAAGAGGGGGATCCCAGCCGACGATCGGCGGGGGTCCGTTCGCTGCGCCTCCTATGCGCCCGAGCGGCGCGCGGCTCAAGGCCTCGTTCACGACCCCGCGTAAAAATATTTCAATTTTGGGATTGTCTGTTGCGTGAACGCTATCAGACGCCCATCAGCCGCCAGGCGTGATCGCGACCGCCTTCTTCGCCAGCTTCGCAACCAGCGCGGGATCGTCGGCCGCCTTGGCGACGATCCCGATATGGCCGCCGGGCATCGCGCGCGCGATCAGCACGACGAATTCGGCGTCGCCGGCATCATGTTCGAGGATCAGCGCGGGATGCGCGCGGCGAAGCGCTTCGAGCTTCGCGTCCGCGCGCTCGCCGCCGTCGGCGGGCTTGCGGCGCGCGCGCGTGTCCTTGACGAGACCCTTGAGCCCGCCCGGATAGCGATCGAGATAGGCGGCGAGTTCACCGCGACCGACAGCTTCATTCTTTGCGTGGCTGAGCACGCAGGCATATTCGGCGAGGCGCGTCTTGTCATAGGCGGCACCGAAGACAAGCTTCACGATCGGCGTCATCGGCGCGCGATCCTGTACCGTCAGCCCGGCGTCGTCGAGCAGCTCAGCGAAGGCTTCGGGCTGCGCCTCGGCCGCCAGCGCGAAATCCCATGCCTTGCCGACCGCCTGATAGAGCGCACCACGACTCCGACTGTCGGCGGCGACCGCCCGCTCGGCGGTTTCGCGCGCGAGCGCGAGCCAGTCGGCGAGTTCGGCGTCCGCGTCCGGATCGGCCGCGACATCGCCGTCCACCGACAGGTCGACATAAAAATCATCCTCACCCTGCAGCGCGGCAAAGCCGGGAGCGGCATCGACATCGTCGCCCAGATGCCCCGAGTCGGGACCGTCGGCCCACACCGGCACCGGCGCGGTCAGCGGCGCGGCGCTGCGCAGCGCCTGTTCGACCGACAATTGCAGTTCCTCGGCCTGATCGGCGGGGGCCGCTTCCTTCCAGTTGATCACCCCCATGATGAAGTCGATCGTGTCGTCGTCGGAGGAAAAGGGCAGCAATATGCCGCGGTACATGATCGTGACGCCGCGATCGCTCTCGAACTCGGCCTCGAAGCCGATCGGGGCGCGGTTGGCGATGATCTGGAGATAATGGTCGGTCAGCCGCGAGAGCAGCGAACGCCCCGGAATCTGGCTGATATAATGGACATCCTCGTCGATCTGCGACTCGGCGCGAAGCGTGTCGCCGATGAAGGCGATGCCCGGATTTTCGACGCCGGCGGTAAAATCGAGCAGCACCGAATGCGGCCCGAAATCGGCGCCTTCGAGGTCGAGATCCTCGACCGAGGGGTAAGCGCGGTCGGCGAGCAGCGACGCCCAGTAATTATAGGCCCGGACCTGCATCCGCCGTTCGTCGACGCCGACCGACGCGGGCGCGTCGATCGCCCCATCTTCCTGGTCGTGGCTGCCCGAAAGCAGTCCGCGCATGCTGTCCATCATTCATCCCCAGTCGAAACTCAGGACGATGTCATGCACCGGGACTGGTAAAAGCGGCGTAAACGATGTGAGGCTCGCTTCGTTAAAAGCCCTCGGGGAACCCCGCAACATCGGCGGGGAGCAACGGCCGCATGAATGTCCGCTCGTACCGTATCACACAGCCGCTCGCATCGCGGATGCGGTCGGCCTCGATAAATTCGGCGTCGACGCCGAACAGCTGCCGATAGCGTTCGTAGGCTGCAAGGCTTTCAAAACTGAAGAGCGCCAGCGCGCGGTCGCTGGCCCCTTCGGACGGCAGGAAATATCCGTGATGCTGCCCGCCATGCTTGTTGACGAGATATATCCACGCCCGCGCGAAACGTTCGAACGCCGCAATCTGTCCGGGATCGATGCGATAATCGACGACACAGGTAATCATCTTTTCCTCCACGGGCGAAACCGTCTTTTAGCACGCCCGATTCCGGCAAGCCTAGCTCGACCAGCCGCCCGCGAGCGCGCGGAACAACGCGATCTGGCGTCGCGAGATCTGCCCGTCCTGCGCCGCGAGCACCGCTTCGGTTTCGGCGAAGGTCCGCTCGGCATCGAGCCATTCGAGCGAATCCGACGCGCCTTCCTGCCGCTTCGCACGGACGATCCGCGCCGCGCGCTCGGCCTGATCGCGCGCGGCGCGCAGCGCCTGTCGCTGTTCGAGCGAGCGGGCATAGGCGGTGAGCGCGGTTTCGGTCTCCTCGAGCGCGCGCAGCACCGTGCCGTCGAATTCGGCGAGCGACGCCTGCGTGTCGGCCTCCGCCGCCGCGATCCGCGCCCGCGCGGGCTCCTGATTGGGAAAAGCCCAATTGAGCAAGGGCCCGAGCAGCCAGCGCAGCGGCCCGCCGCCGAACACATCGCCGAAGCCCGCGCCCGTCGACCCCACCGAACCGCCAAGCGTGATGCGCGGATAAAGGTCCGCCGTAGCGACCCCGATACGCGCGGTATCGGCGGCCAGGCGGCGCTCGGCGGCGCGAATGTCGGGACGGCGCTTCAGCAGCGCCGCCCCATCACCGACCGGGATGGGATCGGTGATTTCGAGGCTGATGTTGCGTGTCCCCGCGATCGCGGGGAGCGCAGCGGGCGCACGACCGGTCAGAGTCGCGAGGCGGAACAATGCCGCCTGTCGCTCGGCCTCGATGGAGGGAATGTCGGCGGCGCGCTGGTCGCGCAGCGTCGCGATGCGCGCAAGGTCGAGGCCGGTCGCCATGCCGACCTCCTTGCGCCGCTCGGTGAGTTTCACCTGCTGGCCGAGCAGGTCGACGATCCGCCGCGCGACATCGAGCCGGGCGGCGCCCGACGCGGCGTCCGCATAGGCCTGGGTCGTGTCGGCGGCGACGATCACGCGCACCGCGTCGGCATTCGCTTCGGCCGCCTCGGTGTCGCCGCGCGCCGCCTCGACCGAACGGCTGACGCGGCCGAACAGGTCGACCTCGTAGGAAATATTGGCGCCGACATCGACGGTCCAATCCTCGCGGTCCGCGCTCGGAAGGCGCTGGCCTTCGGGATTGCGGCCGTAATTGGCGCCGGCGCCGATCTGCGTCTGCGGCAACCGGTCCGACCGGGCCCCGCGCAGCGCCGCACGCGCCTTCGCGATATTCGCGACCGCAACGCGCACGTCGGTGTTGTTGGCAAGCGCATCGGCAACCAGCCCGTCGAGCACGGGATCGTCATAGAGACGCCACCAGTCGGCCGCCACAGGGGCGAGCGACACCGCGGGGCTGTTCACCGAAACGAACGCGCCGGTCGCGGCGGGCGCCGATGCCGATTGCGGCGCCTTGTAATCGGGGCCGACGGCGCAGGCGGCGAGCGCCAAGGCCGAGGCGGCGGTGAGGATATTGCGGAGGATCATGGTCTTTTCTCCTTATTCCGCCGGCACGGGCAGCGCCGCGCCATGCTCGTCGTCTCCGCGCTTGCGGCGCGCGGCGAACCAGTCGCCGAGCGCGCGGCACACGACATAGAAGGTCGGGGTGAAAATGAGGCCGAACGCCGTCACCCCGAGCATGCCGAAGAACACCGCGGTGCCGAGCGCCTGGCGCAGTTCCGCCCCTGCCCCGCTCGCGATGAGCAGCGGCACCGCGCCGAGGATGAAGGCGAAACTCGTCATCAGGATCGGACGCAGGCGGTCGCGCGCGGCGCGCACCGCGGCATCGATCGGCGACAAGCCGTCCTGTTCCTCGGCCTGCTTGGCGAATTCGACGATCAGGATCGCATTCTTCGCCGCCAGCGCGATGAGCACGACGAGCCCGATCTGCGTCAGGACATTATTGTCCATGCCGCGCAGGTTCACGCCGATCATCGCCGCGAGCAGACACATCGGCACGATCAGGATGATCGCGAGTGGCAGCACCAGGCTTTCATATTGTGCCGCGAGCACGAGGAAGACGAACAGCACCGCGAGCGCGAAGACGATCCCCGCGGTGTTCGCGGCCGCCTTCTGCTGAAAGGCGATGCCCGTCCATTCGGTGCCGTAACCCGCCGGAAGCGACTCGGTCGCAATCTTTTCCATCGTCGTCAGCGCCGCGCCCGAGGACGCGCCCGGCGCGGTGTCGCCGTCGATCTCGACCGCGGGGAAGAGGTTGTAGCGCGTGACGCGGTACGGTCCCGTGCGGTCCTCGAAATTGGCGACTGATCCGATCGGCACCATCGCGCCGCTGTTCGACCGCGTCTGGAGATTGGCGATATCGGAAACGCTCTGGCGGAAGGGCGCATCGGCCTGCGCGGTGACGCGATAGGTGCGGCCGAGCAGGTTGAAGTCGTTGACGAACGCCGATCCCAGATAGACCTGCAACGCCTCGAACACCCGCTCGGGCGGCACGCCGAGCGCATTCGCCTTCGCCCGGTCGATATCGGCGAAAACGCGCGGGTTGGTCGGGTCGAAGAAGGTGAAGACGTTGGCGAGGCCGGGGGTCTGGTTCGCCTTGCCGATCAGATTGTTCACCTCGTTCGCGAGCGCCGCATAGCCATGGCCGCCGCGATCCTGCACGACCATCCGGTAGCCGCCCGCCGAGCCGATGCCCTGGATCAGCGGCGGCGGGATGATCACGATCTGCGCCTCGGTGATGTCGGCGGTGCGCTTTTGCGCCTCGGCCATGATGTCCTCGAACGTGACTCCCAGTTCCTTGCGCTCCTCGAAGGATTTGAGCGGGAAATAGGCGGCGGCCGAGTTGGGCGCGAGCGTCTGCGACGGACCGTCGAAGCCTGCGAGCATCACCGACCCGAGCACGCCGTCGACCGGCAGCACGCGCCGCGCGACCTTCTGCAGCACTTCATCGGTGCGCTCGACCGAAGCGCCCGAGGGCAGCTTGGCGACGACGAGGAAATAGCCTTGGTCCTGCGCGGGGATGAAGCCCGTCGGCGTCGCCCAGAACAGTGCCGCGGTCGCGGCGATCAGGCCCGCATAGGAGACCATCATCTTTTTGGGCGCGCGCACCAGCCGTGCGGTGAGCCGCGCATAGGCATCGCTCATCCGCTCGAAATTGCGGTTGAACGCGTCGCCGGCGCGGCGGAGCATCTGCATGCCCCTGCCCTCGTTCGCCGGCGCCGAATGGCCGCGCAGCAGGATCGCCGCGAGCGCGGGCGACAGGGTGAGCGACAGGACCAGCGAGATGATCGTCGCGGTCGAGATGGTCACCGCGAACTGCTGATAGAAGGCGCCCGACAGGCCAGTGAGGAACAGCGTCGGCACGAACACCGCGCAGAGCACGAGCACGATGGCGACGAGGGCCGCCGACACCTCGTCCATCGAGGTCCGCGCGGCTTCGAGCGCGGACATGCCCTTCTCGAGATTGCGTTCGACATTCTCGACGACGACGATCGCGTCGTCGACGACGATGCCGATCGCGAGCACGAGCCCGAAGAGCGAGAGATTGTTGAGGCTGTAGCCGACGCCCGCGAGCACCGCGAAGGTGCCGATCAGCGACACCGGGATCGCGAGCACGGGGATGATCGCGGCGCGCCATTTCTGCAAGAAAACAAGGATGACGATAACGACGAGCACGACGGCTTCGAGCAAAGTGTCCATCACCGCGTCGATCGACTGGGCGATGAATTCGGTGGGGTTATAGATGACGCGATATTCGAGGCCCTTGGGGAAATTCTTCGATGACGCCGCCATTTCGGCCTCGACCGCTTCGGCGGCGGCGAGCGCGTTCGACCCGGGGCGCTGGAACACCGCCATGATCACGGTCGGATCGCCCGAGAGATAGGTGTTGCTGTTATAGTCCGACGCACCGAGTTCGACGCGCGCGACGTCCGACACGCGGACCTGCCGCCCGTCGGCATCGCTGCGGATGACGATATTGGCGAAATCCTTGGGATCGGAAAGGCGCCCCTGCGTTTCGACGTTGAGCTGGAAGTCGCTGCCACCCGCATAGGGAGGCTGGCCGAGCGTGCCCGCCGCGACCTGCACATTCTCGCGGCGCAGCGCGGCGACGATCTCGCCCGCGGTCAGGTCGAGCGCGGCGGCGCGGCCGGGATCGATCCACACGCGCATCGCATAGTCGCGGTTGCCGAACAGCCGCACGTCGCCGACGCCGTCGATGCGACTGAGCCGGTCGCGGAGCTGGGTCAGCGCATAGTTGGAGATATAGGCGCGATCGAGCGACTTGTCGGGCGAGACGAGGTTGACGACCATCAGGAAGTCGGGCGACGTCTTGCGCGTCACGACGCCCAGCCGCTGCACCGTTTCGGGGAGGCGCGGGGTCGCGATCGCGACGCGATTCTGCACGAGCACCTGCGCGGCGTCGAGGTCGGTGCCGATCTTGAAGGTGACGGTGATCGTGACATTGCCGTCGCCGGTCGACTGGCTGCTCATATAGAGCATATTGTCGACGCCATTGATTTCCTGCTCGATCGGCGCCGCCACCGTGTCGGCGACGGTTTCGGCCGAGGCGCCGGGGTAGTTCGCGGTCACCGTCACCGTCGGCGGGACGATGTCGGGATATTGCGACACGGGCAGCCCAATATAGGCGACCGCCCCGACGATGGTGATGATGACGGCGAGCACGGCAGCGAAGATCGGCCGGTCGATGAAAAAGCGTGATAGGCGCATGGGAGAGCCCCTGTTCTATGATCTGTCATATCTCCCTTCCCGCTTGCGGGAGGGGTGGCGAGCCCCGGACTTGATCCGGGGCGCAGCGGGGTGGGCCATTGAGACGAAGCTGGCCCACCCGTGGTCAGAGGCACGTGACTCTGGCCACCCCCTCCCGCAAGCGGGAGGGGAGAAGAAAGGTCACTTCGCGAAGGTCGCCTGCGCCGACACCGGCTCGTTCGGACCTGCCGGCGCCTTGTCGGGCGCGTCGGCGGCGATCTTGCCCGCCTTGGTCACCGCCTTGGTGCCGGGCCGCGCGAACTGATAGCCGTTGACGACGACCTGATCGGCCGATGTCAGTCCCGAGCGGATGACGCGAAGGCCGTCGACTTCGGGGCCGATTTCGACCGGTTTCGCCACGACCATGCCGTCCTTGCCGACGACATAGACGATCTTGCGCGCCTGGTCGGTCTGCACCGCGGCGGCGGGGACGAGCAGCGCGCGCGCCGTCTGGCCGGTCGACAGGCGCATGTTGCCGAACATGCCGGGGGTCAGGAACATCTCGGGATTGTCGAAGCGGCCGCGCGCGCGGATCGTGCCCGAGCGCGGGTCGAGGCCGTTGTCGGTGAAGTCGATCCGGCCCTTCCAGCGATAGTCATTCTCGTCCTGCAAGCGGACTTCGACGTCGGCGCCCTTCTGGCCGCCTTCGCGCTTGGTCTTGAGGAACAAGGCTTCCGAACCCTGGAAGGTGAAGTAGATCGGGTCGAGCGCGTTGATCGTGGTGAGCAAGGTGCCGCCGGCATCGCCCGCCGACACGAGGTTGCCCGCGTCGATCTGGCGGTCCGAGATGCGGCCCGAGAGCGGCGCGCGGACGGTGGTGAATTCGACATCGAGCGCGCGCGCCGCGATGCGCGCATCGGCGCCGGCGAGCGCCGCCGTCGCCGCATTGACCGTTGCGCGCAGCCGGTCGATCTCGCTCTGCGACACCGCTTCGATGTCGACGAGCCGGCTCGCGCGGTCGAGTTCGAGCTTTGCGAGCGCAAGATCGCTGCGCGCGCTCGCTGCCGAGGCGCGCGCTTCGGCGAGCGCGGCGCGATAGGGGCGCGGGTCGATGGTGAAGAGCGGCTGGCCCTTGCGCACGACCTGCCCGTCGGTGAAGTGGATCGCGGTGATCGCGCCCGAGACGCGCGGACGCACCTCGACCGCCTTCGACGCTTCGAAGCGGCCGATATATTCGTCCCACAGCGTCACCTCGCGCGCGATCGGCGCCGCGACGGTCAGCACCGGCGCGGGGGCGGCGGCGGCCGGCGGCGCGCCGTCGCGGAGCAGCCACCAGGCGCCGACGATCAATATGAGGAACGCGCCGATCCACGCGGCGCGGCGGCCGCGCGCGGGATGGAGCAATGTCTTGAGTTCGCGGCGGACCTTCGCATCGGCGGGGTCGAGCTTTTCGATCGGGGTGTGGACGGTCATGAATATGCCCTCTTCTTTTGTTCGTTTCGGCCGCCTGCGCCCCCGGGGAGAGGGGAGGGAGGCGCAGACGGCCGATGCCGGAAGCGCCTGCTCCCGGCCAGTGTCGCAATTGGTCCTTGTTGCCAGAGGGCCCTCTTCGAAGAGGACGGCCGCCCTGTCCCGCCGCACGCATCACCTGCGCGCGCGGGGTCCCTGTCTATGTCTTGCGGACGAACGTCAGCGGACGCCCGACCGGAGCAAGACCCGCTCCCGGGAAAATATTCGATGGTGAAACTTCCGGCCGCCGCATGAACTTTGCCAGGCGGCGGCCGGTCTCGGGGGAGAGCCTCTTTTGTATACTGAGTGGTATATAAGTCATGTTGCGCTGCGTCAAGCGCATTCTGTACCGGGCAGTAAAATTTTTCTTTCGAAGCGTTTACCGAAAAAGTGGGTGCCGGTTTTTCCGCGGCGCAATTCTCAGATCAACGCCCCGGCCACAGCTTCAGGCTGGTTTCGACCAGCCGCTCGAGCTCGGCGCGCGTCGCGCCCGCGCCCGCCTGCACCGACATGCCCTGATTGACCGCAGTCAGGAAAGCGGCCAGCCCTTCGGCGTCAGTATCGGGCGGAAAGTCGCCCTCTTCCTTGGCACGCGCAAAGCGTTCGAGCATCGCGCGCTTCGCCGCCGCGCCGCGTTCGAGCACCGCCTCGCGAATACATTCGGCCTCGGCGCCGCACGCGACCGAGGTGATCACGCCGAGGCAGCCGTTCGGATTCTCGGGGCAAGTGTACATGTCGAGCGCGCCGTACATCAGCCGCTCGGCGACCCCGCGCGCGGTCGGCGCTTCGAGCGCCGCGCGCATATAGTCGGCCTTTTCGCGCTCATACATGTCGAGCGCCTTGTTGAAGAGCGCCTCCTTGTTGCCGAAGGCGGCATAGAGGCTGGGCTTGGTGATCCCCATCGCTTCGGTCAGATCGGCCATCGAGGCGCCTTCATAGCCCTTCGACCAGAAGACGCGTAGCGCCGCCGCCAGCGCCGCATCGACGCAAAATTCGCGCGGGCGGCCCTTGTGCGGGGCGGAGGCAGGGACGGTTTCGATTTCCATAACGGCTGGTATATAAGTGAGGCGGGACAAAATGTCCAGTGGCGGCGGTCAGGCGAGGCGGGTGTCGATCGGCAGCCCGCCCTTCAGCGTCAGCGTGACCGGCGTCCGCTCGGCAATGTCGGCAAGCCGCGCCTTTTGTTCGGCGTCGAGCCCGGCGATCGTCAGCACGCGATCGATCCGCAGCCCGTCCTGATGGACCAACCGCAAACCGACCTCGATCGATTCGAGCGGCCACTCCTTGCGGTCGGCATACATGCGCAGCGTGATCGCGGTGCAGGCGCCGAGCCCGGCGAGCAGGAAATCATAGGGTGCGGGCCCGAGATTCTGCCCACCCAGCCCCGGCCCCTCGTCGCCGACCAGCGCGTGACCGCCGACCTCGATCTCTGTGCGATAATGATCCTTGCCGATACGGGCGGTTCCATGGGCCATGAGTTTGTCCTTCCAGCGATTCCAGAGATATTCTTTCCCGCCCGATGCGCAATCGGCAAGGCCCCACTTTCGCCATCTCTTGCATCGGCCGCCGGAAACCCTAGATTGAAATCATCGTCAACAAGCGAAAGGAGGTGGTCGAATGTCTCATTGTCACACGCCACATGCGGCAGATTTGAGCATGACCGTCCTCGCGGGGGTCAAGCTCGGCTAAGCTGTCCGCGACAGGCAAGACAATGGAAGGGCTGTCCCGAAAGGGGCGGCCCTTTGTCGTTGCGGGGCTGAAGGTCGGAAATTGCGATGAATGCGCCCGCCGTCAGCTTGCCGTCAGGAAAGACCGCTATCCCCTGTGCGGGGGTGCCATGATATCTTGCGGGGAAATTTTGGAGGCCCGAGCCGGAATCGAACCGGCGTATACGGATTTGCAGTCCGCTGCGTCACCACTCCGCCATCGGGCCTCAGGCGCTTGAAATGCGTGGAGACAGCGCCCCTAGCGGTTTCATTTGGCACTGGCAATCCGCTTGTTTCGCTATTTCGAATCCCTATCGTGCGCGATCATCGGCCGATGCGGGCTTGGCGGTCCGGCGCGGGCGGGCTATGCGCGCCGCAGCGGGCGGCTTGGCTGTATTACTATTGCAATACAGCGTCGCTTCGGCTAGAGTTGCCCGCAAAGGCTTAACCCCAGGGAATCGGAACAAGGCTGATGGCGACGAAGTTTAGCGAAATCACGGCGGCGGAGATGCGCTCCGCCATGATCGACAGCCAGCTCAGAACGAACGACGTCATCGATCCCGCGGTGATCGGCGCGATGGCCACGGTGCCGCGCGAGGCGCATGCGCCCGCCGCGCTCGCCGGCGTCGCCTATACGGACCGCGCGATCGCGCTCGGTGCGGGCCGCACGCTCAACGCGCCGCTGGTCACCGGCCGGATGCTCGTCGCCGCGGCGGTGCGCCCCGGCACGCGCGTCCTGCTCGTCGGCAGCGCGACCGGCTATACCGCGGCGCTCCTCGCCCGGCTTGGCGCCGACGTCCATGCCGTCGAGGAAGATGCGGAACTGATGGCTGCGGCGCAGACTGCAACCGCAGATGGCAATATCCATTGGGTTCAGGGCCCGCTCGTCGCGGGCGCGCCCGATGCCGCACCCTTCGACCGCATCATCGTCGAAGGTGCGATCGAAACGCTGCCCGCCGCGCTCGCCCAGCAGCTCGCCGAGGGCGGCCGGCTCGTCGCGGCGCGCCGCGAAGGCGCGGTCACGCGGCTGGTCGAAGGCGTCAAGGTCGGCGGCAACGTCGCGCTGCGCAGCTTCGCCGACATGGACGTCGCGCCGCTGCCCGGCTTCGCCGCGCCCTCGGGCTTTCAATTCTGACGATCCGGCCCATCCCTCCTTGCTTCAGGCTGACACCACGATGACCGATACCGATAAGAAACAGTCCCTTCGTCGTGCCCGTTGGCTTGCCGGCCTTGCGGCGGGGGCGTTGCTGCTGCCTGTGGGCGCAGAGGCGGAAACCTTGCAGGGGGCGCTGGCGAAGGCGTATGAGAACAACCCGACGCTGACCGCGGCGCGCGCCGGCCAGCGCGCGAACGACGAAAATGTCCCTATCGAAAAAAGCTTTGGCCTTCCCGACATCAGCACCCAGGCGAGCTATGAAGAAAATCTGATCATCCCGGGCAACAGCTTCAACGCGCCCGGGCGTTCGCTGACCGCCGGCGGGCAGCTGACCGTCCCGCTCTATCAGGGCGGCGCGGTGCGCAACGCGGTGCGCGCCGCGAAATATCGCGTCGAGGCGGGCCAAGCGGACCTCCGCGCGACCGAGGCGAGCATCTTCTCGCAGGTCGTCGGCGCCTATATGGACGTCATCCGCGACCAGGCGATCGTGCAGCTCAACCAGAAGAATGTCTCGGTCCTGCGCACCAACCTCCAGGCGACGAGCGACCGGTTCGAGATCGGCGACCTGACCCGCACCGACGTCGCCCAGTCCGAAGCGCGGCTCGCGCTCGCGGAAGGCGACCTGCGCACCGCCGAAGCCAATCTGATCGCCAGCCGCGAGGGCTATATCCGCCTCGTCGGCGAGGCGCCGGTCGATCTGCAGGCGCCGCCGCAGCTCCCGAACCTGCCCGGCACCGCCGAGGATGCGGTCACGGTCGCGCTGGGCAACAACCCCGACATCGAATCGGCGAACGAGCTGGTCAACGCGTCGAAGGCTGACATCGGCACCGCCAAGTCGAGCCGCGCGCCCAAGGTGTCGGCGATCCTCAACGGCGGCTATAATAATTTCCTCGGATCGCTGAATAGCGGCGTTCCCGGCGTCAACGTGCTCCAGGAAACGTCGAACGCCGCGGCGGGGGTGCAGGTCACACTGCCGATCTTCACCGGCGGCCGCCGCTCGGCGCAGGTGCGTCAGGCGCAGTCGCGCAGCAGCCAGGCGATCGAGCAATATATCGAGGTCGAACGCGGCGTTATCGCGCAGACGCGCGGCGCCTATGCCGCGTGGCAGGCGAACGAACGCATCATCGCCGCGACGCGGCAGGCGGTGAGCGCGAACGCGCTGTCGCTCGAAGGCGTGCGCGCCGAAAACAGCGTCGGCACCCGCTCGATCCTCGACATTTTGAACGCCGAACAGGAATATCTGAACACGCAGGTCCAGCTCGTCTCGGCGCAGCGCAACTCCTATGTCGCCGCCTTCTCGGTGCTCGCGGCGATGGGCAAGGCCGAGGCGCGCGACCTGGGACTCGAAGGCGGCGCGCTCTATGACCCCGAGGTCAATTACCGCCGCGTGAAGGGCGAGATCTGGGACTGGGCCGACGATCCGGCGCCGCAGCAGGTCGCGAACGACACGCGCGCCGTCCCCGCCGCCAATGCCGGCGTTCCCGAAGGCCCGCCCGCGCTCGCGCCACAATAAGGCTTGGCAAAACCCGCCCCGAATCAGTAAGAGAAGGGTTAACCATCCGGTAATCGTGATGGTTTAGGGGGTTTGTTATGGGCGATATGTCGCGGGAACCGTCGATGGAAGATATCTTGTCGTCGATTCGGCGCGTGATCGCGCGCGACGAGGCGCCCGGCGCCGCGCGCGAGGTGCGCGTCGCCGAAGCCGACGATATTCTCGACCTTCAGGAGCAGGAAGATCGCGCCGCCGCCGAGGAGGCGCCCGAAGCTGCGGAGCTGGTCTCCGAAGCGAGCGCCGATGCCGCGCGCCAGTCGCTCGAGGCGCTGACCGCCGCGGTCGCGCCCGCGGTTGCCGCAGCGGTTGTCGCCGCACCGCCCGCGGCCGCCGGCCGCACGATGGAAGACGTCGTTCTCGACGCGCTGCGCCCGATGCTCAAGGACTGGCTCGACGCCAACCTGCCCGCGCTCGTCGAGGCGATGGTGGCCAAGGAAATCAGCCGGATTACCGGCCGCAAATTCTAGTTGCTGAATTCCGGGCGCTTGCCCGTATAGCGCCGCATTTACGCAAGCCTTTGCCTTGGCGCGCCAGCCTTGCTATCGGCTGCGGACAATGGCCAGCACGACAGACGATCTTCCCCCTTCAGAGCCCGGTGACAGCATTGATACCCCGTTCGACAGCGCGCTGTCCGAACGCTATCTCGTCTATGCGCTGTCGACGATCACGGCGCGCTCGCTTCCCGATCTGCGCGACGGACTGAAGCCCGTCCACCGCCGCCTGCTCTGGGCGATGCGCGCGATGCGGCTCGACCCGAGCCAGGGTTACAAGAAGTCGGCGCGCGTCGTCGGCGACGTCATCGGCAAATTCCACCCGCACGGCGACACCGCGGTCTATGACGCGATGGTCCGCCTCGCGCAGGATTTCTCGCTCCGCTATCCGCTCGTCGACGGCCAGGGCAATTTCGGCAATATCGACGGCGATAATGCCGCCGCCTATCGCTACACCGAGGCGCGGCTGACGCGCGTCGCGATCGACCTGATGCAGGGGCTCGATGAGGGCACCGTCGATTTCCGCCCGACCTATAATGGCGAGGATGAAGAGCCCGAAATCATGCCGGGGCTGTTCCCGAACCTGCTCGCCAATGGCGCGAGCGGGATCGCGGTGGGCATGGCGACGAACATCCCGCCGCACAACGCCGCCGAAGTGATCGGCGCCGCGCTGCTGCTGATCGAAAATCAGAATGCCGAACTCGGCGAACTGCTCGAACATGTGAAGGGCCCCGATTTCCCGACCGGCGGCATCGTCGTCGACAGTCCGGAGACGATCGCCCACGCTTATGAAACCGGCCGCGGCGGCTTTCGCGTCCGCGCGCGCTTCTCGACCGGCAAGACGGCCGGCGGCAGCTGGGAAGAGGGCGGGATCGAGAAACTGTCGGGCGGCACGTGGCAGCTCGTGATCAGCGAAATCCCCTATGGCGTCGCCAAAGGCAAGCTGATCGAACAGATCGCGCAGCTGATCGCCGACAAGAAACTCCCGATCCTCGAGGATGTTCGCGACGAGAGCGCCGAGGACCTGCGCATCGTGCTCGAACCCAAGAGCCGCAACGTCGACCCCGAGGTGCTGAAGGAAAGCCTGTTCCGGCTGACCGACCTCGAAAGCCGCTTCGCGCTCAATCTGAACGTGCTCGACGCGACGCGCACACCCAAGGTGATGGGCCTGAAACAGCTGCTCACCGAATGGCTGCAGCACCAGATCATCGTCCTCGTCCGCCGCGCGCAGCACCGGATCGCCAAGATCGACGACCGGCTCGAACTCGTCGCGGGCTATATCATCGCTTTCCTCAATCTCGACCGGATCATCGAAATCATCCGAACCGAGGACGAGCCCAAGCCGGTGATGATCGCGGAGTTCATCCTGACCGACCGGCAGGCCGAAGCGATCCTCAACATGCGGCTGCGCAGCTTGCGCAAGCTCGAAGAAATGGAGCTCAAGCGCGAGCAAGCCGACCTGACCGCCGAGCGCGAGGAGCTTGCGAAGCTCGTCGAAAGCCCGGCGCGGCAGAAAACGCGGCTGCGCAAGGACCTCGAGAAACTGCGCGACGTCTATGGGCTCGAGACCTTGCTCGGCGCGCGGCGCACGACGATCGCCGAAGCCGCGCCGACGCGCGAAATCCCGCTCGACGCGATGATCGAGAAGGAGCCGGTGACGGTGATCCTGTCGAAGCGCGGCTGGATTCGCGCCCAGCGCGGCCATGTCGCAGCCGATCAGTGGGGCGAGTTCAAGTTCAAGGAAGGCGACGAACTGCTGTTCGCGGCGCACGCGCAGACGACCGACAAGCTGCTGATCGCCGCGAGCGACGGGCGTTTCTTTACCGTCGGCGCCGACAAATTGCCCGGCGGCCGCGGTTTCGGCGAGCCGCTGCGCCTGATGGTCGACATCGATCCCGAAGCGCGAATCGTCGCGATGATCCCGGCGACCGCCGACGGCCGGCTGCTGCTCGCCTCGACGAGCGGCCACGGTTTCGTCGCGCAGATGAGCGAAGTGGTCGCCGAGACACGCAAGGGGCGCAACGTCGTCAATCTGAAGCCGAAGGCGGCCCTCGCCGTCGTCCGCTCGATCGGGGCCCATGACGACAGCGTCGCGGCGGTCGGCGAGAACCGCAAGCTCGTCGTTTTCCCGCTCGCCGAGGTGCCAGTGATGGCGCGCGGCCAGGGCGTCATGCTGCAACGCTATCGCGACGGCGGCCTTTCCGACGCGGTCAGCTTCACCTTTGCCGAGGGTTTGAGCTGGGCGATGGGCGGCGACACCGGCCGGACGCGGACCGAAACCGACCTCGCGCCGTGGCGCGTCGCGCGCGGCGCGGCGGGCCGGATGCCGCCGACGGGCTTCCCGCGGAATAATCGCTTCGGCTGACCGTATTTATATGTAGCCGTAAATCCCTTCTTTACTTCCCGTGACCTAGGCTTTGGGCAATGGGGAAAGGTCGCACAAAACCCTCTGTTATGCCTATTGATAGAACCGGCGAAGACCGGCCCTTGTTGTTCGTCGGATGGATCGACGCTCTCCCGGTACCGGCCGCGCTGATCCGGCCGATGGCGCGCGGCAATTTCCGGCTTCATGCGAGCAACGCCGCCTTCGACCGGCTCAGCCTGTCCCCGGTCGGCGTCGATGCGCCGATCGAACTGCTGCGCGCGATCGAGCGCGCTTCGCAATATCCCGAGGAATCGCAGGAATTCTCGTGCCAGCTCGGCGAGGGACCGGCGGCGCGCGACCTGCGTGGATCGATCGGCCCGCTGCCCACCGAATCGGGCGACGATGGGCTGTTCCTGCTGACGCTGATCGACCGGACGCAAGAGATGATGACCGAGCGCAACCTGCGCCGCGAACTCGTCTCCGACAGCCTGACCGGACTGCCCAACCGCGCCGGATTCGAGGAGCTGGTCGAACAGCGTGCGCGCACCGAGGGACCGGGCGGGGACCATGCGATCCTGCTGCTCGACCTCGCGCGCTTTTCGCGCATCAACGAACATATCGGCCCGATGGCGGGCGACGAGCTGATCATCACCGTGGCGCGGCGATTGAAGTCAAGCCTGCGCAGCGGCGACATGCTGGCGCGCACCGGCGGCGACGAATTCGCCATCTCGTCGCGCATCGCGGGCGGCCGCGCCGACGTGCGCGAAATGGCGCGGCGCATCCGCGGCTGCTTCGACCATCCGTTCCGCATCGGCGAACTCAAGGTCAGCGTCGACTGCGCGCTCGGCTGTGCGATCCAGCCGGCGATTGACACCGATATCGCGGACCAGATCCGGCATGCGCAGATCGCGCTCAAGCGCGCGAAGCAGACCGATCGCATCGAAATCTATGAACCCGAAGCCGCGATGCTGTCGGACAATCGCTTCGGGCTCGAAACCGAGCTGCGCAACGCGATCGAGGAAGACCGGCTCCACCTCGCCTTTCAGCCGCTGATCGAGCTGTCGAGCGGCCGCGTCGCCGGTTTCGAGGCGCTTGCGCGGTGGGACAACAGCAGCGGCCATGCGGTCTCGCCCACGGAATTCATCCCGATCGCCGAGGATTCGGGGCTGATCGTTCCACTCGGCCAATGGGCGATCGGCAAGGCGGCGGCGGTGCTCGCCGAATGGGACAAGCAGAATGGTGGCGCGGTCGTCGATGCCTATTTCTCGGTCAATGTCTCGGCGATCCAGCTGGTCCGCGACGATGTCGCCGGGGTCGTCCGCCAGGCACTCGAAAAACACAAGATCGGCGGCGAACGGCTGATGATCGAACTCACCGAAAGCGCGATCATCGGCGACCCCGACCTCGCTTTGTCGGTGCTGAGCGAATTGAAGGCGCTCGACGCGCGCGTCGCGATGGACGATTTCGGCACCGGCTATTCGAATCTCGCCTATCTCCAGCGCCTGCCGATCGACGTGCTCAAGATCGACCGCAGCTTCGTCGAGCATATGGTCGACGACCGCGACAAGGTCGCGATCGTCCGCACGATCCAGAGCCTTGCCGAAGTGCTGGGAATGAAGACGACCGCCGAGGGGGTCGAGACGACCGACCAGGCGCGGCTGCTGTCGGCGCTCGGCTGCGATTTCGGGCAGGGTTTCCTGTTCGCGCGGCCAATGGATAGCAAGGCGGCGCTCGACTATTGGCGTCAGTCGCTGGTGCGGCCGATCTTCTGATCGACGAGCTCGGCGACGCGCGCCGCGCCGGGAAAATCCTCCGCGACCCATTGGGCTTCGACCGCCTTCAGGATGCGCGCGACCTCGGGCCCGACCGCGACGCCGCGCGCGACGATGTCGCCGCCCTTCAGGGGTAGCTGCGGAACCGCCCAGTCCGACAAGGCTTCGATCGCGGCGGGATCGCCGGCGAGCAGGTGGACGTCGCGCGCGGCGTCGACGCCGATCGCGTGCGCGAGCTGGCGAATCGGGCGCTCGACGTCGGCGCGGTGTCTGCCGAGCGCCGCCAGATGCTTGCGCTGCCTCGTCGAAAGGCGGAGCCGGCTCGCGACCTGTTCGGCAACCGCGGCGTCGCCCGGCAGTAGCGCCGCGAGGCGGCGAAGCGGCGTGACGGCGGCGGCGGCCGTCCTTTCATTGGCGACGAGCCGGTCGAACGCGGCCGCGAAGCCCGCATCGAGTTCGGGGAGCAGCACCGCGAAAATGCCGTCGGCGGCCATCTGTCCGACGATCGCGCGCGGATCGGGCAGCGCAAGGATCTTGAGCAGTTCGTCGGCGATCCGCTCGCGCGACAGGCTTTTGAGCGACTGGCGCGCGGTGACCACCGCAGCGTGGCTGACGGAATCGAGATCGCCGCGCTCGAACCGTGCCGCGAAGCGATAGAAGCGCAGGATGCGCAGATGATCCTCGGCGATGCGCGTAGCGGCGTCGCCAATAAAAGCGACCCGCCCCGCATCGAGGTCGGCGAGCCCGCCGAACCAGTCGTCGATCGCCCCCGTCTCGGGGTCGGCATAGAGCGCGTTGATCGTGAAATCGCGCCGCGCGGCGTCGTCGCGCCAGTCGTCGGCGAAGGCGACCGTCGCGCGGCGGCCGTCGGTTTCGACATCGCGGCGTAGCGTCGTGATCTCGTGATGGTCGCCGCTGGCGATCGCGGTGACCGTGCCGTGGGCGATACCCGTCGGGATGACCTTGATATCGGCGGCCGCGAGTCGCCGCGTGACCTCTTCCGGCAACAGCGGGGTCGCGAGATCGATGTCGGCGACGGGCAGGCCGAGCAGCGTGTCGCGCACCGCGCCGCCGACGGCCTTGACCGCGCCGCCATCGGCGATGAGCGCGGCGACGATCCGGCGCAGCCCCGGACGCTCGCGCCATTCGGCGGCGGGGAGCCGCGTCAACGGTGCCAGCCTGCCGGCAAGCGCCGCGCCAGATTGATGATGATTCCCGCCGTCACGCCCCAGATCCGCCGCCCCTGCCAGTCCATGTCATAATAATGGCGGTCGTGCCCCTGAAAATTCGCATGTTGGCGCGCATAATTGTCGGGGTCGAAGAGGATGTCGAGCGGCACCTCGAACCAGTCGTCGACCTCGTCGGGATTGGGATCGAAGGCGAGGTCGGGCGGGATCACGCCGAGCACCGGGGTGATCCGATATCCGCTGCCCGACTGATAGGGTTCGGTCGCGCCCGCGATCATCACGTCGCGGCGATTGAGGCCAATCTCTTCTTCGGCTTCGCGCAGCGCCGCGTCGATCGCATCGCGGTCGCCCGGATCGATCTTGCCGCCCGGAAAGGCGACCTGCCCCGCGTGGCTACGCAGCCATTGCGGCCGCTGGGTGAGGATGACGCCGGGATCGGCCCGGTCGGTGAAGGCGATGAGGACCGCGGCGTCGCGTAGCGTCGGCGTCCCGAGATAGGCCTCGTCCTCGCCCGGATCGGGCAGCAGATTATCGAGCGCGTCGCGCAGCTTTTCGGAGAGCATCAGGCGTCCACCAGCGGGAAGCGGGCGCCGTTCGACCAGATCACCGGCGGTTCCGCCTGCTCGCCAAGCGCCATGTCGACGATCTCGTAATAAAGCGCGCGGTCGATCCGCGCCTCCAGCCCATTGCCGATGGCGCCGCGAACGTGCAGCCGCGGGTCGGGATTGTCGGCGTCGCAGCCAAAGCTCAGCACATGGTCGGCGCCCGCCATCACGAGGTCGTCGGTATCGAGGCGGAAGACAAGCTTGCGATGCTCCCCCTCGCCTTCGCTCTTCATCTCGACCGCGCGAAAAGGCGTGTCCTCGACCGCGATCACCAGCTTTTCGGCCGGGGTGACGAGGACGTGGCTCCCGTCGGGCTCGCGGCGCAGGATCGTCGAGAAGAGCCGGACCATCGCGGAGCGGTTGATCCGGCCGCCCTCGTGATACCAGCTGCCGTCGGCGCGGATTTCCATCGCGCTGTCGCCGACGCGTTCGGGATGCCAATCCTCGACCGGCGGCAGCTTGCGCGCCGCGAGCAACTCGGCGGCTTCAGCGAGCGAGAGCTGCGAGAAGTCCTTGGGAAGCGAAGGCGCGGAGGTGACCATCCATCCGACATAGGCGGACGCGCGGCGGGCGCAACCCCGCGGGATCAGCGCGGCCCGATCATCCCCGCTCCGCGCGGCAGATCGTGCCCGTTGACCGCCCGCGCGAGCAGGCGGCGGCGCTCGAAGGGGCCGGGCAAGTCCCAGGCCCCCGTCGCGGCGGCGTCGAAGCCGAAGAAGCGGCTATAATATTCGGGGTCGCCGATCATCATCAGCGCGCCGTCGGCCTTCGCCTCCGCGGCTGCCAGCATATGCGCCATCAGCGCGCGGCCGTGCCCGCCGCGCTGGACGTCGGGACGGATCGCGACCGGTCCGACCATGACGAGCGGCGTCACCGTGCCATCGGCGGCACGGTGGGCGACCGGCCAGCACTGGATCGTGCCGACCAGCGCGCCGTCCTCGATGAGCGCGAAGCTGAGCGCCGACACCGCATCCACGCCTTCGCGGATGCGGTAGGCGGTTCGTCCAAAGCGATCCGTTCCGAAAGCGGCGTCGAGGAGAGCCTCGACCGCCTGCGGCTCGATATCGGACAATGGAAGTAACTCGACCAACGCACACCCTTTCGCTAATGCGGCGGCGCTTTAGGGTGAGGCCACGGCAATGGAAAGCCGAATGTCGCGCCCGTTCGACAGGATTTTCTTGTGACCAATACATTGTGGCTGGAAGTGACCGGGCTGACCGTCGACGTGCTCACCGGCATTTATTCCGAAGAGACGCACCTGCCCCAGCCGCTGCGCATATCGGTGCGCGCGAAGCTGGCGATGGCCGATCATTACGAGCCGACGACGCCGCTCAGCCGCTCGAAAAATTACATGCACCTGAAATTCGCGGCGACCGAGGGCATCCCCAAGGACGTCCATTTCGTGCTGATCGAAAGCGTCGCCGACCATATCATCGATACGTTGTTCCTGCAGGACGAGAAGGTCGAGGAGGTCGAGGTGAAGATCGTCAAGCTCGCGATCGCCGAGGAAGGCGAAGAGATCGGCATCACGATGCGGCGCGTTCGCAAGTGACGCAGAAGCTGGCGCTCGTCACGGGTGGGCTCCACCGCGTCGGCGCCGCGATTTCGGCGCGGCTCGCGCGCGAAGGCTATGCGCTGGCGATCCACAAGCGCAGTCCGGGTGACGCCGATCCGGTGCTGGCGGAGGCGCTCGCCGAGACGGGGGCGCGCAGCCACCGCTTCGCCGCCGACTTGGCGGATCCGACCGAAGTCGATGCGCTGATCCCCGCGGTGATCGAAAAATTCGGCCGCGCGCCCGACCTGCTCGTCAACAATGCCGCGCTGTTCGCCGAGGGCGAATGGACCGATCTTTCGGCCGCCGCAATCGCCGAAATGATGCAGGTCAACCTGTCGGCGCCGGTGATGCTCGCAAAGGCGCTCGTCGCCGCGAGCGAGGACCGGCGTCCCGCGATCGTCAATATCGTCGATCAGCGCGTCGTCCATCCGGTGCCCGACCAGATCGCGTACAGCCTGTCGAAATCGGCGCTGTGGCAGGCGACGGCGACGCTGGCGGTCGCGTTCGGGGACCGTGCGCGCGTCAACGCCGTGGCGCCCGGGCTGACGATGGCGACCGACGATTATTCGGCCGCGCAGGTCGAGCGGCTGGCGAAGCGCATGCCGCTGGGCGCGCTGCCGACGCCGGCGCAGATCGCCGACGCCGTCGTCTATCTGGCGCGCGCCGAAGCGGTGACGGGCCAGACGATCTTCGTCGACGGCGGCGCCCACCTCGCGCCGATGGGCCGCGATTTCGTACAATTGGAAAAGGACTGACCGTCGCCCCCGCGAAGGCGGGGGCCGCCATCGGCCTAGCGCTATCTCTCCAGCGGCCCCCGCCTTCGCGGGGGCGACGGTCTATCAATAAATATGCACCGCCTTGGTGACGAGATAGCCGTCGAGCCCCTCGGGCCCGCTTTCGCTGCCGAAACCCGATTCCTTGATCCCGCCGAACGGCGTGTCGAGCGCCGAGATGACGAAGCTGTTCACCCCGACCATGCCGCTTTCGATGCTATCGACGATGCGGTTGATGCGACGGCCATTCTCGGTGAAGGCGAAGGCCGCGAGGCCATAGGGCAGCCGGTTCGCCTGTTCGAGCGCCTCCTCTTCGGTGCCGAAGGGACGGATCAGCGCCATCGGGCCGAAGGGCTCGTTCACCATCGCGTCGGCCTCGACCGGCACGTCGGCGATCGCGGTCGGCTGGAAGAAATAGCCGTCGCCGGTCGCCTCGCCGCCCGCGATCACGCGCGCGCCCTTGGCCTTGGCATCGGCGACCAAGGCCTCCAATGCGGGGATGCGGCGCGCGTTGGCGAGCGGGCCCATCTGCGTGTCGGCGTCGAGGCCGCTGCCGATCTTCACCTTGGCGGTGCGTTCGGCGAAGCCTTTAACGAAGGCGTCGTAGATGCCCTGCTGGACATAGAAGCGCGTCGGCGAGATGCAGACCTGCCCGGCGTTGCGGAACTTCTGCCACACGACCCGGTCGAGCGTCGTTTCGAGATCGCAATCGTCGAAGATAAGCACCGGGGCGTGGCCGCCGAGTTCCATCGTGATGCGCTTCACGCCGTCGGCGGCGAGTTTCATCAAATGCTTGCCGACCGCGGTCGAGCCGGTGAAGCTCACCTTGCGGATCACCGGGCTTGCGAGCAGGTGCCGGCTAATCATGTCGGGGTCGCCATAGACGAGCTGCACGGCGTCGCCTGGGATGCCCGCATCGGCGATGCAGCGCATCACCGCGCTGGTGCAGCCGGGGGTTTCCTCGGGCGCCTTGGCGATCACGACGCAGCCCGCGGCGAGCGCGGGGGCGATCTTCTTGACCATCAGATTGACCGGGAAGTTCCACGGGCTGAAGCCCGCGACGGGGCCGACGGGATGTTTGGTGACCATCGCGCGCTGGCCGAGCGGGCGCTGGAGCACGCGGCCCTCGATGCGTTTGCCCTGCTCGGCGAAATAGTCGAACAGCCCCGCCGCCGAAAGCACCTCGCCGCGCGCCTCGCCGATCGGCTTGCCCTGTTCGAGCGTCAGCAGCGTCGCGATATGCTCGACGCGTTCGCGGATCAGCCCCGCGGCCTTGTGCATCAGCGCGGCGCGTTCGTCAGGGGTCTTCGCGCGCCAGACGGGCCAGCCGCGGTCGGCGGCGGCGAGCGCCTCGTCGAGATCGGCCGCGGTCGCGACGGGTAGTTCGGCAATCGTGCCCGCTGTTGCAGGGTTATAAACCGGCCGCTCGTCGCGCCCCTCACCACTCCGCCAGGCACCGTTGATGAAGAGCTGGAGGTCGGCGTCGTAGGTCGCGGTCATGAGAGGTCCTTTGCCAAGGAATAGGGGATGGCGGCGATATAGGACTGGCTCAGCGATAGTTAAAGCTGATGCTGATCCGCTCGCCCTTGCCCGAATGCGGCATCACCTCGTGCCGCAACCAGCTTTCCCACAGGAAGACGCGGCCCGCGGCGGGCTCGGCGTAGATGAAGGGCAAAAGATGCTCGGGCGCATCGTCGGTGCGCCCCGGCGCGGCCATCAGCATCGGCAGGCGCGGATCCTCGAGCTTGAGCGCGCCCGATCCCGGCGGAACCGCGACGTAGAAGGTGCCCGACACGATGCTATGCGGGTGGATATGCCCGCTGTGCGTGCCGCCGGGTTTCAATATATTGACCCACAGGCTGTCGAGTTTGAGCGGCTTGGCGAGGTCGAAATGGCACGCCTTGGCGAAGGCCTTCACTTGCTTGTCGAGCAGCTTCTTCAGGTCATAAAATGCCGGGTCGCGCTCGGGCAGGTCGCCGAGGCTCGCATAGCTCGTATAGCCCTTATAGCCATGCTCGCGGCTCCACGCCTTTCCCGCGCCATCCTCTTCGGCGAACAGGCGGCAGCTTTCCTCCAGCTCTTCGAGCAGTTCGGGCGTGCCGATGTCGGCCTCGTAGAAATTGGTGGCGAAGAGCGTGCGAACGGGCATGATGCGCGCAAAGCATAGGATAAGCGCAAGAGCAAGGAATACACCGCCATCGTCACCCCGGACTTGATCCGGGGTCCCGCTCAGCAACGGTGACAAGCGGGACCCCGGATCAAGTCCGGGGTGACGAGATAGAAATGCACAACAACCAGGGAGATGGGGATGGCCGAGTTTGAACTGATCGCCGACGGATTGCGCTTTCCCGAGGCGCCGGTCGTGATGGACGACGGCAGCGTCATCGTCGTCGAGATCGAGGCGAAGCGCATCACGCGCTGCTGGCCCGGCGGAAAGAAAGAGGTCATCGCGACCCCCGGCGGCGGCCCCAACGGCCTCGCGATCGGCCCCGACGGCAAGCTTTATTGCTGCAACAACGGCGGGTTCAACTATGTCGAATCGAACGGCTATCTGGCACCGCACGGCATCGCCGACGATTATTCGGGCGGGCGGATCGAACGCATCGATATCGAGACCGGCGCGGTCGAAATCCTTTACAAGTCGGGCGACCATGGCGTCACCTTGCGCGGCCCGAACGACCTGATGTTCGATGCGCACGGCGGCTTCTGGTTCACCGATCACGGCAAGGTCGATTATGCCGCGCGTTGCCACGACATCGTCGGCATCTTCTACGCCAAGGCCGACGGAAGCTTCGTCGAGGAAGTGATCTTCCCGAGCTATAACCCGAACGGCATCGGCCTCTCGCCCGACGGCACCAAGCTTTACGCCGCCGAAACCTACACCTGCCGCCTGACCCAGTTCAACATCGTCGCCCCCGGCAAGGTCGACGATGCCGCGGGTCCGGGCGGACCCGGCATCCCGCTCTATCGCCCCGCGGGCTATAAATTCTTCGACAGTCTCGCGATGGAGGCGAACGGCAATATCTGCGTCGCGACGATCGGCGAGTGCGGGATTTCGGTCGTCGGTCCCGATGGCGCGCTCGTTGAATTTGTCGCGACCGACGATATCTTCACGACCAACATCGCCTTCGGCGGGCCCGACCGGCAGGATGCCTACATCACCCTGTCGGGGACGGGCCGGCTCGTGAAGACGCGCTGGGCTAGGCCGGGGCTGCAACTGCAATATTGAGGCTGCGATGCACGAGGAAACCCATGCCGTCACGCGGATCGGCTGGCTGCGCGCCGCGATCCTCGGCGCCAACGACGGGATCGTATCGACCGCGAGCCTGATCGCGGGAGTCGCGGCCGCCGGCGCGTCGGAGGCATCGATCCTGATCACCGGCAGCGCGGGGCTCGTCGCGGGCGCGATGTCGATGGCGGCGGGCGAATATGTCTCGGTAAGCTCGCAGGGCGATGCCGAAAAGGCCGATGTCGAGCTGGAGAAACGCCACCTCGCCGCCGATCCCGAGTTCGAACTCGAGGAATTGACCCAAATCTATCAGGAGCGCGGGCTCGACCGCGCGCTCGCCGAAGAGGTCGCGGAGCAGCTCACCGCGCATAATGCGCTCGACACGCATCTGCGCGACGAGCTCGGGATGACCGACGCGATGGCGGCGCGGCCGGTGCAGGCGGCGGCGGCTTCGGCGGCGAGCTTCGCGATCGGCGCGGCGCTTCCGCTCGCGACGGTGCTGATCGATCGGGGCGACACCTTGCCCTTCACCGTCTCGGCGGCGTCGCTCGTCTTTCTCGCCATCCTCGGCGCGCTCGGGGCGCGGGCGGGCAATGCGCCGATGCTGCGCCCGGTCGTGCGCGTGACCTTCTGGGGCGCCTTCGCCATGGCCGCGACGATCGCGATCGGGTCGCTACTGGGAACGGCGGTGGGCTGAGATCATTGCATGATTTCCCTGTGCCCCTGCGGAGGCAGGGGCCCATCTCCGGTCGTCGCCATTTTGAACCGGCGGGAGATGGGTCCCCGCCTTCGCGGGGACACGGGAGCTTTTCAAGCTAGCGCCGACCCAGCCATTCGCGGAGCGCGACGGCGTTGTTCCGTTCCTCGTCCTTCGCGGCGTAGAGCAGGGTCACGGGCCCCGCCTTCAGCGCCGCATCGAGTTCGGCGAGCGCGGCCGCAATCTCGTCGCCGCCCGCGTCGAGCGCCGCGAAATATTCCTTACGGAAGGCGGACCACGCCGCGTCCGAATGGGCGGCGGCGTGATGGAATTCCTCGCGCATCGCGTCGCTCGGCGACAGCGGTTTCAGCCACGCGGTGAGCGCCGCCTTTTCCTTCGACACCCCGCGCGGCCATAGCCGGTCGACGAGGAAACGCGCGCCGTCCTCGGGACCGGCCGGTTCGTAGATGCGTTTGACCGCGATTGTCAGGGGCGGCGCCATCTGTATGACTATCGGCCATCCCGCGCCCGCGGGCAAGCCAATCGGAGGGGTCCGGAATGAGCGCAAAGAGCTGGGCGATCGACATCGATCGCGACGATATCACGCAAGCTATTTTGGTCGACGATCAGGATGCACCGCTCGCGCCCGGACAGGTGCGCGTGCATCTCGAAAGCTATGCGATGACCGCGAACAACATCACTTACGCGGTGTTCGGCAAACCCGCGGGCCTGTTCGGGAACGACCAGGGCTATTGGGATTTCTTCGCCGAGCGGGACGCGCCCGGCCGCCTGCCCGTCTGGGGCTTTGCGACGGTGACCGAAAGCCATGCCGAAGGGGTCGCAGTCGGCGACCGCTTCTATGGCTATTATCCGATGGCAAGCGATGCCGTGCTGAACGTCGGAAAGGCGGGGCCGGGCGGCTTCACCGATGTGACGCCGCGGCGCACAACCCTGCCCCCGATTTATAACAATTATCAGCGGATCGAGGCGCTGGAGGGCTATCGCGCCGCCGATCATGATCATTGGCCGGTGTTCCGCCCGCTGTTCCTGACCGGCTGGCTGATCGCCGACCAGTTCGAGGATGAGAGCGATTACGGCGCGAGCCAGATTCTGATCGCGAGCGCGTCGAGCAAGACCGCGATCGGGCTCGGCTTCACGCTTAAACAGCGCCCGGAGCCTCGCCCCGAAACGGTCGGCCTGACCAGCGCGGCCAATGTCGACACGCTCGCCGCGCAAGGCATCTACGACCGGGTGATCAGCTATGACCAGATCATGACGCTCAGTGCCGCAACCCCCGCCGCACTGGTCGACATGGCGGGCAATGGCGCGGTAACGCGCGTGGTGCACAGCCATTTCGGGAATAATCTCAAGGCCTCGATCGTCGTCGGCAAGTCGCATTGGGACGCCCAGGCCGACGTCGAAGGCCTGCCCGGTCCCGAGCGGCAGGGCTTTTTCGCGCCAGGACGCAGCCAGAAACGCATCGCCGATTGGGGCGGCGCGGCGTTCGGGCAGAAGATCGCCGAAGCCTGGCTCGCCTTCATGGACGTTGCGCCGCGGCTGACTTCGGTCGATAAACGCAGCGGCGGCGACGCGGCGCTCGCCGCCTATCGGGAGATGCTCTCGGGACAAGCCGATCCCAAAAAGGGGATCGTCGTCGTTCCATGAGGGTCGCGCGGGAGCAGTTCCTTTCCTAGCCGCCGGAAGGGATAAGCCATGCGTCCTATCTTTGCCTTCGCCGCCTCGCTCGCGCTGCTACTGCCCGCGGGACCGGCGCTTGCCGAAACGCCCAAGGCCGCGCCCGCGCGCAAGGCCGACCTCGCCGACCGCGTCGCCGGCACTTACAAAGGCGACGTCATCTCCGACGCGCGCGGATCGTCGCGCGGCGACGTCACGATCACCGTCACGCGCACCGGCCCGAACAAGGTCGAGGTGAAATCCGACTATCCGCGCATCCCGACGGTGACGATCCCGCTCGAAAAGGCGATGGACGCGATTCTTGCCGCGAGCGGACCGTCGGTGTTCCTGCTCGATACCGTGCGCTCGCCCGACCGGCTCGATCTCACCATCGACGATGCGAGCTGGTCGGGTGCGCGTGTGAAATAGCGGCGCCCGCGCGGCGCAGGTTGACGTTAACGTCAATCTGCGCTCTAGCCGCGCCATGCCCAAATACACCCACGTCATCTTCGATTTCGGCGGCGTCATCACCGCCTCGCCCTTCGAAGCCTTCAACCGGCTCGAAGAGGAGCGCGGGCTGCCGCGCGACTTTGTGCGCCGCGTCAACGCCGCCGATCCCGACACCAATGCCTGGGCGAAGTTCGAGCGCGCCGAAATCGACGCGGCGGCGTTCGATGCGCTGTTCGCGGCCGAGGCGAAGGCGCTCGGGCACGATCTGGAGGGCGAAGCGGTGCTCGCGGTGCTGGCGGGGGCGGTGCGCCCCGCGATGGTCGCGGCGCTCGATACGCTGAAGGCCGGTGGCTTCGGGATCGCGTGTATCACCAATAATGTTCCCAGCGGCAAAGGCGCGGGGATGGCGCGGAGCGAAGACCTCGCCGCCGAGGTCGCGGCGATCATGGCACGCTTCGACCATGTGATCGAATCGAGCAAGGTCGGCGTGCGCAAGCCCGACCCGCGAATTTACGAGATGATGTGCGAAAAGCTGGGCGCTCGGCCCGCGAACTGCATCTACCTCGACGACCTCGGCATCAACTGCAAACCCGCGAGCCAACTCGGCATGCATGCGATCAAGGTGACGAGCGGCGAACAGGCGCTCGCCGACCTGTCGGCGGCGCTGGGGATCGAGCTAGTCTGACGCTTCGGCGAGGTTGAGCTTCGCCGCGCGCGCGAAGATTTGCGTCAGCACCGGCTCGGTGTCGGCGACGCGCATCGCGACGTGGAACTCAACCGGGGCGAGCGCAGGCATGGCGTCGATCGGGGCGAGTGCGCCGCTTGCCACTTCGCCGCGCACCATCGGCTGCGGAAAGATACCGATGCCGCCGCCCGCCTTGGCGATGTCGATCATCGTCCGCGCATTGTTGCATAGGTTGAGCGATTTCTGCGCGATGCGCGACGCCGCGATCGCCTCGCGCATCCGGCCGTGGATCGGCGAATGGCTGGCGAGCGACCAGACGGGGAGCATCGCCTCGCCGCCCGCGAAGGCCGATGCGACCGCGGGGCTCGCGAGCCAGACCAGTTCGACCTCGCCGATCGGGCTGGTCTTCAATGCCGGGTGTGCGATCGGCCCCGCGGCGAAGGCCATGTCGGTGCGCCCAGTCAGAAGCTGCTGGATCAGGTTCGCGGTGAGGTCGATTTCGATCTCGAGTCCGACGTGGGGCATGTCGGCCTTTAATCCCGCGACGAAGGCGGGAAGGCAGCTCGCCGCCGCGATCTCGCCCGCGCCGATGCGCACGACGCCGCTCGCTTCGCCATAGCCGCCGCTGCCGAGCAGCGCATATTGCATGTCGCGGAGCAAGGGATCGCAGTCGCGCACCAGCTTGCGCCCCGCCGCGGTGAGCGACATCGCGCGGCCTTCGCGGCGGAAGAGTGCTGTGCCGAGCCTTTGTTCGAGTTCGCGCATCCGCGCCGACACCGTGGGCTGCGTCGTGTTGAGCCGCTCGGCCGCGGCCGAGAAGGTGCCGAGCCGGTCGATCCAGAGCAGGGTTTCGAGATGGTAGAGCGAAACGCGATTGATAGACATTGTCTATGTATAATCCAAAAATCGAACAATTAGAATTGATGGATCAAATGCGCCAAGGTCGCCCCCGACATCCCGGCAAGGAGGCCCCTTCATGGCGAACAAGCAATATCCCGACGCAGCAGCCGCGCTCGACGGCCTCCTCTTCGACGGCATGCAGATTTGCGCGGGCGGCTTCGGCCTGTGCGGCATCCCCGAGCGGCTGATCGACGCGATCCGCGACGCCGGCACGAAGGAGCTGACGATCGCCAGCAACAACGCCGGGATCGACGGCGAAGGGCTCGGCAAGCTGCTCCGCACCAAGCAGGTCAGGAAGATGATCTCCTCCTACGTCGGCGAGAACAAGGAATTTGAACGCCAATATCTGGCGGGTGAACTCGAGGTCGAATTCTGTCCGCAGGGCACGCTCGCCGAACGCTGCCGCGCCGGCGGCGCGGGCATCCCCGGCTTCTATACCAAAACCGGCGTCGGCACGCTCGTCGCCGAGGGCAAGGAAGTGAAGAATTTCGACGGGCAGGATTATATCCTCGAACGCGGTATCTTCGCCGACCTCGCGATCATCAAGGGGTGGAAGGCCGACGAAAGCGGCAACCTCATCTTCCGCAAGACCGCGCGCAACTTCAACCAGCCGATGGCGACCGCCGCGAAGATCTGCGTCGCCGAGGTCGAGGAAATCGTGCCAGTAGGCAGCCTCGACCCCGACGCGATCCACCTCCCCGGCATCTATGTGAAGCGCCTCGTCCTCGGCGCGCCCTACGACAAAAAGATCGAATTCCGCACGACGCGCCCGCGCGAGGCTGCGTGATGCGCAGCTTCGCCGTCACGGCGGCGTTGCTGCTGGCGGGCTGCGCGAGCACGCCGGCAGAAGTGGCGACGGCGCCGTCACCGGCCGAAGCCGACAAGCCGCCAGTCGCGCTGCAATATCTCTACGGCTCGCCCGAGGCGGCGGTTGCGGTGCGCGCGACCAATGCGCGCATTGCCGACTACGGCATATGGCGGATCAAGCAGCGGCCCAAGGACAGCGTCGTCCTCGCGCCGGGCGCGACGATGGATGCGCCCTCGTTCGAGCCGTGCGGGAACAAGCCCTTCGCGGCGGTGTTCGACGCCGACGAGACCTTGATCTGGAACCTCGGCCCGATGCGGCATTTCGCCGAAAAGGGCACCGGCTTCGATCTCAAGGTCTGGGATCAGTGGGAAAAGACCGGCGCGGGCAAGGCGATCGCGATGCCCGGCAGCGTCGAGATGGTGAACAAGTTGCGCGCCGCGGGGATCACCGTGATCGCCAACACCAACCGCAGCGCCGCCAATGCCAAGGGCAGCGAGGATGCGCTCCGCGCCGCGGGACTTGGCGCGTTCAAGCATGGCGAGACGCTCTTCCTGATGGGCGACGATTCCGGCGGGTCGAGCAAGGACGGACGCCGCGCGACGATCGCTTCGAAATATTGCGTGATCATATTGGGCGGCGACCAGCTCGGCGATTTCAGCCAGCAGTTCAACGTCAAGGACCTGCCCGCCGCGCAGCGCATGGCGCTCGCCACGAGCGCCGCCGCCGCCAATCTATGGGACAAGGGCTGGTTCCTTTTCCCCAACCCCGTCTACGGCCCGTGGGAAAAGCTGGGCTGGGACGACGCCTTCCCCTCCGACAAGCAATGGGAGCCTAACTGACATGGCTTGGACGCGTGATGATATGGCGGCGCGCGCCGCGAAGGAACTGCAGGACGGCTATTACGTCAATCTCGGCATCGGCATCCCGACGCTTGTCGCGAACCATATCCCCGCGGGGATGACGGTAACGCTCCAGAGCGAGAACGGCATGCTCGGCATCGGGCCCTTTCCCTATGAGGGCGAGGAGGATCCCGACCTGATCAACGCGGGCAAGCAGACGATCAGCGAGCTGCCGCAATCGGCCTATTTCAGCTCGTCCGACAGCTTCGCGATGATTCGCGGCGGGCATATCGACCTCACCGTCTTGGGCGCGATGGAAATTGCCGAGAATGGCGACATCGCGAACTGGATGATTCCGGGCAAGATGATCAAGGGCATGGGCGGCGCGATGGACCTCGTCGCCGGGGTCAAGAAGATCATCGTGGTGATGGAGCACAACGCCAAGGACGGCAGCCCGAAGTTCATCCCCGCATGCACGCTGCCACTGACCGGCAAGAATGTCATCGACATGATCATCACCGACCTTGCGGTATTCAAGCGCGACGATCATGCGAGCCCGTTCCGGCTGATCGAACTCGCGCCGGGGGTGACGGCCGAGGAAGTCGCCGAAAAGACGACGGCGCATTACCTTGCCTGACGTTGCGGCCAATCCCGGCTCCACCTGGCTGATCGTCGGCGGGTGGCTGTCGGTTCTGGCCGCGCTACTCCATATCGCCTGCATCTTTGGCGGACCCGACTGGTATCGCTTCTTCGGCGCCGGCGAAGGCATGGCACGCGCCGCGGCGCGCGGCGACCTCAGGCCGACGCTGATCACGCTCGCGATCGGTGCGATCCTGCTGGTCTGGGCTGCCTATGCTTTTTCGGGAGCCGGCTCGCTTCCGCGCCTGCCGCTGCTGCGAACGGGGCTGGTCGTCATCACCGCGATCTATCTGCTGCGCGCGCTTCTGTTCGTGCCGCTTCATTTCTGGCGGCCGCAGCACAGCGACAGTTTCGCGATCTGGTCGTCGCTGATCGTCCTCGCCTATGGCACTCTTTATGCGGTCGGGACATACAAGGCTTGGCGCCATCTGGCCCCCTGAATCGTGCCGGGGGTGACGGCGGCGCAAGTCGCGGCTATGACAGCGGCCAGATAAAGGTCGCAATCCAGTCTCGAGTCCATGAAGCGCGTTTTAACTATTTTGATCGCTGTCGCCGCGCTGGGATCGGCCGGCTGGTTCGGCATATATGCCTTGGGCGGCAGCGAACCCCTTGCCAGCGTCCCGATCCCGATCAAGGCCGTCGACAATCTGCCCGACACGCCCGCCGAATGGCGCGGCCGGATCGACTATCCCGCGCTCGACCGGCAGCTCGCCGACCTGGCGCAGCGGCCCGAAATGGCGGGGCTGGCGGTGGCGGTGGTCGAAGACGGCAAACTCAGCTTCGTGCGCAGCTATGGCGTCGCCGACGCCGCGACCGGCGCGCCGGTGACGCCGCATACGCTGTTCCGCTGGGCCTCGGTTTCGAAAACCGCAGCGGGCGCGCTGGCGGGCGCGCTCGCCGCCGACGGCACCGTCGATCTCGACCGCCCGATCGCCGCCTGGCGCACGTCGCTGCGCCTGCCCGGGGGCGCCGAAGCGCGCCTAACACTCGACGACCTGCTAGCGCAGCGCACCGGCCTGACCCGGCATGCCTATGACGAGAAGCTGGAGGAAGGGCGCGATCCCGCCCTGCTGCGCGCGAGCCTGGCCACCGCGCCGCTGCAATGCGAACCCGGCACCTGCTATACCTATCAGAATGTCGCCTTCGACGCGGCGAGCGAGATATTGGGCGAGGCCGCGAACGAGATTTTCGCCGATGTGGTCGAGAACCGGTTTTTTCGTCCGCTCGGCATGATCAGCGCGGGGTACGGGATGGCGCGGCTGACGGGCGCCAAGGATTGGGCCAAACCGCACCGCGGCGCGCATGTCCATCCGATCAAGGAGGCCTATTGGCGCGTCCCCGCGGCCGCGGGCGTCGAAAGCGATATCGTCGATTTTGCGACATGGATGCAGGCGATGATGGGCAGCCGCCCCGATGTCTTGCCGGCGCCTGCGCTGCAGCTTGCCCATCGCCCGCGCGTCGGCACGGGGCGGCTCTATGGCGGCCCCCTGCGTCAGGCCACTAGCGACGCATCCTATGGCCTCGGCTGGCGGAGCTTCACCTATGCCGGACGCCGGCTCGAAGGCCATTCGGGAGCGGTCGAGGGATATCGCGCGACGATGATTTTCGAACCGGCGACGCGCACGGGCGTCGTCGCGATGTGGAACAGCGATTGGGGATTTCCCTTCCGCATCCCCTTCGCGGCGATCGACAGCTATCACCAGCGCGAAGACGCGGGCTGGCTCGACCTTGGCGAACTGCCCCCGGTGACGAGCACACGGACCGCAGTCAAAGCGATCGTCGAGCCCCCTAAGGGATAAGGTTCCTTGCTCCGGTGTCCATCGCCTGTGTATCAGGCGCGCGACCACGATCGGGAGGAGAATCATCGATGCGCGTGCTGCTGACCGGATCGTCGGGTTGGCTCGGGCGCACGCTCGCTCCGCTGCTCGCCAAAAGCGGCCATAAGGTTACCGGACTCGATGTCGTGCCCGGCGCGCATACCGAGGTCGTAGGCAGCGTCGCCGATCGCGCGCTGGTCGAGCGCACGATGGGCGAGCACGGGATCGAGGCCATCATTCATGGCGGCGCGCTGCACAAGCCCGATATCGTCCGCTATCCGCGGCAAGCCTTTGCCGACGTCAATGTAACGGGCACGCTGAACCTGATCGAAGCGGCGGTCGCGGCGGGCAACGATCGTTTCCTCTTCACCTCGACCACCTCGCTGATGGTGCGCGCCGACGTTCGTTCGGGGCCGGGCGAAGCGGGCGCATGGTGGATGGACGAGGATTTCGCACCCATAGAACCGCGCAACATCTATGGCATCACCAAGCTCGCGGCGGAGCAGGCCTGCAAGCTCGTTCACCGCGAGCATGGGATCAACGTCGCGATATTGCGCACCGGGCGCTTCTTCCCCGAGGATGACGACACGCATGCGGTCCCGAGCGGCCCGAACCTCAAGGCCAACGAGCTGCTCAATCGCCGCCTGACGGTCGAGGATGCCGCCGCCGCGCATCTCGCGGCGCTCGAGGCTGCGCCGAAGATCGGCTGCGACACATTCATCCTCTCGGCACCGCCGCCCTTTGCGCGCGAGGAGGCCGAAGAGCTGGCCCGCGACGCGCGTGCGGTGATCGCGCGCCATCACCCCGACGCCGCCGAACTCTACGCCGCCGAAGGCTGGATGCTCCCCGAGAGTATCGACCGCGTCTATGACCCGTCGCGTGCCGAACGTCGCTTCGGCTGGCGCGCCGAGACCGACTTCGGCAGCGTGCTCGCGGCGCTTCGCGACCGTAGGCCGCTGCCCTTCGCGCACGACCCCGATTACACCTCCCCCATCATCGCACAGGAGCGCGACGCATGTATGTGCTGATCACCGCCAACCGCAATTATTCGAGCTGGTCGCTGCGCCCGTGGATGCTGATGAAGGGCCTCGCTATTCCTTTCGAGGACCAGATCGAACCCTTCACCAATCCGGTCAACTATGACGAATTCCGTAGCTTTTCGCCGACCGGGCAAGTGCCTGCGCTGCTCGACGAGGGCCGGACGGTTTATGATTCGCTCGGCATCACCCTCTATCTCGCCGACCGGCACGACGGCGTGTGGCCGGCCGATCCCGATGCGCGCGCCTGGGCGCAGTGCGCCGTCGCCGAGATGCACAGCGGCTTTTCGGCGCTGCGCAATGATTGCACGATGAATGTGGGCGTCCGCGTGACGCCGAAGCCGCCGTCGGGCGCGCTTCGGCTCGACATCGCGCGTATCCGCGAGTTGTTCGCCGAAGGGCTATCGCGGTTCGGCGGCCCGTATCTCGCGGGCGATCGCTTCACGGCCGCCGACGCCTTCTTCGCGCCCGTCGCGTTTCGCATCCGCACCTATGGCCTCGACGTCGGCGCCGGAAAGGCGTGGGTTGACCATATGCTGAAGCATCCGGCGATGCAGGAGTGGGAACGGCAGGCGCTGGCCGAAAGCTGGCGCGAAGAAAGCCACGAAGCGGAGTTGATGGCGGCCGGCGCGATTACGGCCGATTACCGCACCGCTTAGTCGGCGAGCGCCTCGCGCACCACCGCGATCCCCGCCTCGCGCTGCGCCTTGAGTTCGGCTTTCAGCTTGGCGGGATCGCGCGCGAAGACGAAGCCGAAGCTCACCCCGCCTTCCTTGCCGAGCGTCGCATGGTGGAGCTTGTGCGCCTGTACGAGCCGCTTCGCATAGCCGCGGCGCGGCACCCAGCGGAAATAGCGCTGGTGGACGAGCCCGTCGTGCACCAGCGTATAGATGATGCCGTAGAGGAGGATGCCGAGCCCGATCCACGTTCCCGGCCCCCATGCGTCCATACCCATGATCATCGGGCTGCCCACGACGAACATCGAAATGCTCAGCGCGGCGCCGACGAGGCCGAACAGGTCGTTCTTTTCCAGCACCTTGTCGTGCGGTTCGTGATGGTCGCGGTGCCACGCCCAGCCGAAGCCGTGCATGATATATTTGTGGCTCGCCCAGGCGACGAATTCCATCGCCACGATGGTGGCAAGGATGAGCGCGAGGATGGCGGGCGTCGACATGCGGGGGGATTATAGGCCTGTTGCTTACGCGAGGCCACCTCTCCTCATTGGTCATCCCGGACTTGATCCGGGATCCATTCCTGCGGCCGATGCTGTGGACCGCGGATCAAGTCCGGGTGACGAGAGCGAAACATGAGAAACTCCGCGACCGAAAATTGCGTTTTCGATCGCCACTCGCTTGCATTGTTATGCGACTGGCGTAAGTGGACCGCATGACTCGGCCCCGCACCCTTTACGAGAAAATCTGGGACGCGCATGTCGTCGAACAGCGCCCCGACGGTACCTGCCTGATCTTCATCGACCGCCACCTCGTCCATGAAGTCACCAGCCCGCAGGCGTTCGCCGGGCTTCGCGCGAGCGGACGCACGGTGCGCCGCCCCGACCTGACGCTCGCGGTGCCCGACCATAATGTGCCGACGACGGCGCGGCTCGACGCGGCGGGCCGCAAGCTGCCGATCGCCGACGCCGAAAGCGCGGCGCAGCTCGCGGCGCTCGAGAAGAACGCGCCCGAATTCGGCATCCGCTATATCGACGCGGTCGCGCCCGAACAGGGCATCGTCCATGTCGTCGGCCCCGAGCAGGGCTTTTCGCTGCCCGGCGCGACGATCGTCTGCGGCGACAGCCACACCGCCTGCCACGGCGGCATCGGCGCGCTCGCCTTCGGGATCGGGACGAGCGAGGTCGAGCATGTGCTCGCGACGCAGACCTTGCTGCTCCAGCCCGCCAAGACGATGGAAGTGCGCGTCGAGGGCGAGGTCGGCCCCGGCGTGTCGGCGAAGGACATCATCCTTCACATCACCGGCGTCATCGGCGCGGCGGGGGGCACGGGCCATGTCATCGAATATACGGGCAGCGCGATCCGCGCTCTCAGCGTCGAAGGACGTCTGACCGTCAGCAATATGGCGATCGAGGGCGGCGCGCGCGCCGGGCTGATCGCGCCCGACGAGGTGACATTCGACTATCTGAAAGGCCGCCCCTATGCGCCGAAGGGCGCCGACTGGGACGCGGCGGTCGCTTACTGGAAGAGCCTCGCGACCGATCCGGGCGCGACCTATGACAAGACCGTCGTCATCGACGCCGCCGACATCGCGCCGAGCGTGACCTGGGGCACCAGCCCCGAGGATGTCGTGCCGATCACCGGCGTGGTTCCCGACCCCGCGAGCTTTGCCGACCCGTCGAAGCAGACCGCGGCCGCCAAGAGCCTTGCCTATATGGGGTTGGAGCCTGGCACGCGGATGCAGGACGTCGCAATCGAGAATATCTTCATCGGCAGCTGCACCAACAGCCGCATCGAGGACATGCGCGCCGCCGCCGCGGTGATCAAAGGCCGCCATAAGGCCGATAATGTCAAATGGGCGATCGTCGTCCCCGGTTCGGGGCTGGTGAAGGCGCAGGCCGAAGCCGAAGGGCTCGACCGCATCTTCACCGATGCCGGCCTCGAATGGCGCGAGCCCGGCTGTTCGGCTTGCCTCGCGATGAACCCCGACAAGGTTCCAGCGGGCGAACGCTGCGCATCGACGAGCAACCGCAATTTCGTCGGCCGCCAGGGTCCCGGCGCGCGCACGCATCTGGTCAGCCCCGCGATGGCGGCGGCGGCGGCGGTGACCGGCAAGCTCACCGACGTCAGGGAGCTGATGCGATGACGCGCCAGGAAAAGGAGCCGACCAGCATGAGGTGGAGAAGATTCGCGTCGATCGCCGCGGCGCTGGCGCTCGCCGCGCCCGCCGCCGCGCAGGAAAAGCCCGCGGCCGCGAAGATCAGCCTGACCCGGCTGGATTGCGGCACGGTGCGGGTCAACCGGCTGAACGCCTTTTCGGACACGCTCGCCTATCCCGGGCAAAGCCGCGACCTGTCGGTCGGCTGCTATCTGATCCGCCACGGCGACCAGCTGATGCTGTGGGATGCGGGCCTGCCGAACGCGCTGAAGGACGCGCCCTTCACCACGACCGGCGACATGTCCGCGACGCTTCGCCGCAGCGTCATCGAACAGCTCGCCGAACTCGGGATCAAATCGGACGAAATCGACATCGTCGGCGTCAGCCACTTCCATTTCGACCATATCGGCCAGCTGCCTGATTTTCCCGCCGCGAAACTCCATATCGGCAAGGGCGATTGGGATTGGCTGACCGCCAGTGACCGGCCGCGCTGGGTCGATCCGAAACCGTTTGCGCACTGGATCGGCGGCGGCGGCACGGTCGAGCCGGTCGAGCGCGACAAGGATATTTTCGGCGACGGCAGCGTCGTGATGTTCGACATGCCGGGGCACACGCCGGGGCACCATATGTTAATGGTGCGCCTTGCCGGAATGGGTCCGGTGCTGCTCAGCGGCGACCAGGCGCATTTTCAGGAAAATTACGACAGCGAAGGCGTGCCGACATTCAACACCGACCGCGCCGACACGCTCGCGTCCTTCAACCGGTTCAAGGGGTTGGCAAAACAACTCGGCGCGACGGTGATCATCCAGCACGAACCGCGCGACATCGGCAAATTGCCCGCCTTCCCAAAGGCAGCCGAATGATGACCCCGCTGAACCAGATCGAAGGCCGCGCGATTCCGTTCGGGCTCAAGAACGTCGACACCGACGTGATCATCCCCGCGCACTGGCTGAAGACCACGACGCGCGAGGGCATGGGCCGCGGCGCATTCGAAGCCATTCGCAAGGATCCCGACAATCTGTTCGACCGCGCCGAATTTAAACGCGCGCCGATCCTGATCGCCGGCGACAATTTCGGCTGCGGGTCGAGCCGCGAACATGCCGCATGGGCGCTCGGCGACCTCGGCATCCGCGTCGTGATCGCGCCCAGCTATTCGGACATCTTCTCGGGCAATGCGGTCAAGAACGGTATTCTTCCCGTCGTGTTGCCACAGGCGGCGATCGACCGATTGATGGAGGTCGCCGCGACCGATCCGGTGTTCGTCGACCTCGAGCATCAGACGGTGACGACGCAGTTCCAGGACCGCTTCAGCTTCGAAATCGACCCGTTCCGCAAGATGTGCCTGCTCGAAGGGCTCGACGAGATTTCGCTCACTGAAAAGAGCGACGCCGCGATCGGCGCCTACGAACAAAAGCTCGACGCCGAGCGCCCGTGGATGCGTCCCGCCGCATAAGATCAAACGCACACCATAAGAGGAGAAGATGATGAAGGCTCTCTTGTCGACCGCCACCGGCGGCCCCGAAACGCTCCAGCTGGGCGAACTTCCGCGCCCGACCGCGGGCAAGGGCCAGATCGTGATCGACGTGAAGGCCTGCGCGGTCAACTTCCCCGACGTGCTCATCATCGAGGATAAATATCAGTTCCGCCCCGAACGTCCCTTCGCCCCCGGGGGTGAGGTCGCGGGGCTCGTCGCCGAGGTCGGCGAAGGCGTGACCGAGTTCAAGGTCGGCGACCGGGTGATCGCGGGCTGCGGCAACGGCGGCATGTCTGAAGCGGTCGCGGTCGGCGTCCACAATGTCTATCACCTGCCCGAAGGCCATGACTTCGCCGAGGGTGCCTCGCTGCTGATGACCTATGGCACCAGCATCCACGCGCTCGTCGATCGCGGCCATATCAAGGAAGGCGATACCCTGCTTGTCCTCGGCGCGTCGGGCGGGGTCGGCATCGCCGCGGTCGAGCTCGGCAAGGCGTTCGGCGCACGCGTCGTCGCGGGGGTGTCGAGCGAGGAAAAGGCCGGGATCGCGCGTCAGGCCGGCGCCGACGAGGTCGTCGTCTATGGCCGCCAGCCGTTCGACAAGGACCAGTCGAAGGAACTCGCGAACAAGTTCAAGGACGCCGTCGGCCCGAATGGCGCCAACCTCGTCTATGACGCGGTCGGCGGCGACTATGCCGAGCCCGCGCTGCGCTCGATCGCGTGGGAGGGCCGCTATCTCGTCGTCGGTTTCCCCGCGGGTATTCCGCGCCTGCCGCTCAACCTGACCTTGCTCAAGAGCTGCGACGTCGCGGGCGTCTTCTGGGGCGCGTTCGTCGCGCGCGAACCGGCGCGCAATCGCGCCAATATCGCGCGGCTGTTCCAGCTGTGGGAACAGGGCAAGATCAGCCCGCGCGTTACCGAAAGCTTCCGCCTCGAAGACGGCGGCAAGGCGATCGCCAAGCTCGGCGACCGCACCGCGGTCGGCAAGCTGGTCGTCACCGTCTGAAACACCGGCCCGACCCGGCGCTGACCGAGGCGTTGCATAGGCTTGTGGCGCCCGGGCGGATCGAGGTGCGGGTAACCCCCGGCGCGCGGCGCGACGAGATCCGGGTCGAGGGTGGAACCGTGCAGGTCCGCGTCACCGCGCCGCCCGCCGACGGCGCCGCGAACGACGCGGTGCTGCGCCTGCTCGCCGCCGCGCTCGGCCGCCCGTCGCGCGATCTGTCGCTGCTGCGCGGGGCGACGGCACGCATCAAACTCATCGGGATTGCGACGAGCCGATAGCGCCGGGTTAACCAATTGGCAGGGGCTCGGCCTTATAGCCGGACCCAGGACTAGCTGGGCCAAGGTGGATCATGGCAAAACGCCGATCGACAAGCGTTGAGGGTGACGCGAGCATCGCGAATATTTCGCGGACTCGCCGCGCGCAGCTTGTCGCCGAATTCGAAGGCGAGCTCGGCGTCGATTACAAGGCCCGCGCCGCAGCCGAAGAGGCCGAACGCCGCTGGATCGCGCGCAAGACCTTCATCGTCTGGACGATCGCGCTGATGTTCTTCGCCATCGCGTGCCAGAAGCTGTGGATCATGGGTCAGGACGTCGACGTGCCCTTTTCCGACATCAACCCGGTGCGCAGCCTGTTCGGCGATTAGGGCCGGTACACGCGCCGGCGCGGATCAATAGACCCGCGCCTTCGGCTTGATATATTCGACATCGTCCGACAGCGTATATTCGTGGACCGGGCGGTAATCGAGGCGCACACCGCCGCCCTTGCCGCCCCAGCCGTCGAACCAGGCGATCGTGTGCTTCATCCAGTTCGCATCGTCGCGGTTCGGGAAATCCTCGTGCGCGTGGGCGCCGCGGCTTTCCTTGCGGTTGAACGCCGAGTGCATCGTCACCGTCGCCTGGCTGATCAGATTGTCGAGCTCGAGCGTTTCGATAAGGTCGGTGTTCCAGATCAGGCTGCGGTCGGTGACATGAACGTCGTTCATGCGATTATAGGTCTGCGTGAGCTTTTCCTTGCCCTCGGCCATCAACTCGTCGGTGCGGAAGACCGCGGCGTGCTGCGACATCGCGCGCTGCATTTCGGTGCGGATTTCCGCGGTCGGCGAGCCGCCATTGGCATTGCGGAAATGGTCGAGGCGCGCGAGCGCGAGGTCGGCGCTGTCCTTGGGCAGCGGCTGCTGCGCGGCGCCGGGCTTCAGGATTTCCTTGAGGCGATGCCCGGTCGCGCGGCCGAAGACGACGAGGTCGATCAGGCTGTTCGAGCCGAGGCGGTTCGCGCCGTGAACCGACACGCACGCCGCTTCGCCGACCGCGAACAGGCCGGGGACGACGGTGTCGGGCCCATCCTTGCCCAAGGTCACGACTTCGCCGTGATAGTTACAGGGAATGCCGCCCATATTGTAATGGACCGTCGGCACGACGGGGAGCGGCTGGCGCGTCAGGTCGACGCCGGCGAAAATCTTGCCGCTTTCGGTGATCCCCGGCAGGCGCTCGGCGAGCACCGCGGGATCGATATGGTCGAGGTGCAGGAAAATATGGTCGTTGTGCGGGCCGACGCCGCGGCCTTCGCGGATTTCGAGCGCCATCGAGCGCGACACGACGTCGCGCGACGCAAGGTCCTTCGCCGACGGGGCATAGCGTTCCATGAACCGCTCGCCTTCGGAATTGGTGAGGTAACCGCCCTCGCCCCGCGCGCCCTCGGTAATCAGCACGCCGGCGCCATAGATGCCGGTCGGGTGGAACTGGACGAACTCCATGTCCTGCAAAGGCAGGCCCGCGCGCAGCACCATGCCGCCGCCGTCGCCGGTGCAGGTGTGCGCCGAGGTCGCCGTGAAATAGCAGCGGCCGTAGCCGCCCGTCGCGAGCACGACCGCTTGGCTGCGGAAACGGTGGATGCTGCCATCCTCCATGCACAGCGCGATCACGCCACGGCACTCGCCATTTTCCATGATCAGGTCGAGCGCGAAATATTCGACGAAGAAGTCCGCGTCATACTTCAGGCTCTGTTGATAGAGCGCGTGGAGCATCGCGTGGCCGGTGCGGTCGGCCGCGGCGCAGGTGCGCTGAACCGGCGGGCCTTCGCCCATATTCTGCATATGGCCGCCGAAGGGGCGCTGGTAGATCGTGCCGTCGGCGTTACGGCTGAACGGCACGCCGGCGTGCTCGAGTTCGTAGACCGCGTTCGGTGCCTCGCGCACCATATATTCGATCGCGTCCTGGTCGCCGAGCCAGTCCGAACCCTTGACGGTGTCGTACATGTGCCATTGCCAATGGTCGGGCGAATTGTTGCCGAGCGACGCGGCGATGCCGCCCTGCGCCGCGACGGTGTGGCTGCGCGTCGGGAACACTTTGGTGATGCACGCGGTCTTGAGCCCCGCTTCGGCGCTGCCCATCGTCGCGCGCAGGCCCGAACCGCCCGCACCCACGACGACGGTGTCGTAGATATGGTCGATGATCTTGTAGGCGTCTGTCATCTTACATGCCCCCCGGAGCAAGCCCGGCGGCGGGCGCAAGCGCGATGCGGATGATGGCGAAGATGCCGTAGGCGGCGCCGCCGATCGCGTAGAAGTTCAAAAGGACGAGCGCGAGCAGGCGCGTGGCATCGCCATGGACATAGTCCTCGATCATCACCTGCAGCCCGAGGCGCAGGTGCCAGAAGACATTGGCGACCATCAGGATCAGCGCGAGCGCGACCATCGGATTCGACGCCCAGCGCAGCACCGCGCCATGGTCGGTCATCGGCAGACGCAGGAAGGAGACGAAGAGAAAGCCGACGAGCAGCACATTGGCGAGCGCGGTGAAACGCTGCTGCAGCCAATGGTGCGAGCCATGGTGCGACGAGCCGAGCCCGCGCACGCGGCCGAGACGCGTTCCGTTACCCATTGAGCGTCTCCGCGAAGATATAGAGCCAGGTTGCGGCGGTCGCGGTGAGCGAGCCGACGAAAATGAGGATCGACCAGAGCTTGTTGGTCTTGAGCTCATAGCCCGCGCCGGTGTCGAGCACGAAATGGCGCAGCCCCGAGAAGAGATGCTGGAAGAAGGCCCAGGTCAGGCCGATCAGCACGATCTTGCCGAGAATGTTGGTGATCTGGTGAAAGGTGCCGACCTCGGGGCTCGGATCGTGCCACACGCAGGCGAGGAAGGCCGCATAGGCGTCGGGCCCCGCGGCGAGCGCGCCGAGCCACCAGAGGAACATCAGCCCGCCGACGATCGCGAGACCGTCGCCGCTGACGCGGTGAAAGATGGAAACCGCCATCGCAGGGGTCCATTTATACACCTGCAAATGCGGGGAGCGCGGACGCGCGCTTGGTTCGTTGCCAGCCATATCAGCCCTGTCTTGACTCTAAACGGTCGATGCGCCGCCGGTTAAGCCTTCCCGCCGCGATATGCAATTGCTTAGGAGCATAGGGGAATAAAAGCTTGTCCCGGGCCGTCACGTTGGACCGGTCACGGTATCCGCGACGTCGGGTAGGGCGTGCCGTCCTTGTGGAAATAGCCGTCGGGCGTGAAGAGCATGTCGATGTCCGAATAGCCACCGCCGGTGTCATGCGCCTTGCCCCCGCCCAAGGCGACGAAGACGCAGTCGGCGTCCGATTCGTTAACGAGGTGATGCCCGTTGGTGCTGCCCTTCGGCCATACCGCGATATCGCCCGGCCGCATCGGCCAGCGGCCGTCATCCTCGATCAGCACCGCCTCGCCCGAAATCATCACCAGCATCTCGTCCTCGCCGTCGTGCCAGTGGCGCTGCGACGACCAGGCGCCGGGTTTCAGCACGACATGGCTCGCCGCGAAATCGCTGAGCCCCGCCAGCGGTGCAAGACGGCGATACCAGCGGCCCTGAACGGGTTCGTTATGGGGTGCGGGATAGCCCGTCGCATTGGTTTGCGGGATTGCGTCGAGATCGAGCTTGGGCATGGCAGTCCTCGTGGATTTGTTCTGCCTTTGTTTCGCACAAAGGCTGCCCAATGCAAAGCCTCGACTTGCTGCCGCGCAAGGGGGTAAGGGAGCGGCATGAGCATCACCGTCGATCCCGTAGAGCTCGCCAAGGCGCTGATCGCCGCGCCGAGCGTTACCCCCGCCATGGGCGCCGTGTTCGACGCACTCGAAGCGGCGCTGACGCCGCTCGGCTTTGCCGTCGAGCGCTTCATCGACGGGATCGAACCCGACGGCCCCGTCGAAAATCTGCTCGCGGTGCGGATGGGCAAAGGCCCCAAGCATTTCGGCTTTGCCGGGCACCTCGACGTCGTGCCGCCGGGCGTCGGCTGGACAGGCGATGCCTTTGCTCCCGAAGTGCGCGGCGATTTGCTCTATGGCCGCGGCGCGGTCGACATGAAGGGTTCGATCGCGGCGTTCGTCGCCGCGGCCGCCGCGACTCCGGTTGAGGCCGGAACGATCAGCCTGATCATCACCGGCGACGAGGAAGGCCCCGCGATCTTCGGCACCCGTGCGCTGATGGAACATATGGATGCGCGGAGCGTGAAGCCCGACATGATCGTCGTCGGCGAGCCAACCTCGGTGAACCGGCTCGGCGACATGGTGAAGATCGGCCGGCGCGGATCGGTCAATATCTGGATCGACGTGCCGGGGACGCAGGGTCATGTCGCCTATCCGCACCTCGCCGACAATCCGATCCCGAAGCTGGTCAAGATTTTGGCCGCGATCGATGCGGTCATGCTCGATGCCGGCAACGACTGGTTCCAGCCGTCGAACATCGAATTCACCGATGTCGAGGTCGGCAACGGCGCGACCAACGTTATCCCTGCGTCGGCGCGCGCGCGGCTATCGATCCGGTTCAACGACCAGCATAAGGGCGCCGACCTCGTCGCGGTGATCGAGCGCCTTGCGCACGACGTCGAACCGAATGCCAAGGTGCTGGGCAAGATTTCGGGCGAAGCCTTCCTCACCCCGCCGGGCGACCTGTCCGAACTGGTTGCCGAGGCGATCCATGCCGAGACCGATGTGCGACCCGAAATGTCGACCACCGGCGGCACGTCGGATGCGCGCTTCCTCCATGCGCTCTGCCCGGTAGTCGAGTTCGGGCTGACCAATGCGACGATGCACAAGCTCGACGAGGCGGTCGCGGTGGCGGACCTCCACACGCTGACCGCCATCTATCGCGGAATCCTGATCCGGGCCTTCGCCTAGTCTTCGCGGGCGCGGCGCAGGATCACATAAACCGCTCCCGCCCCGCCGTGGCTGATATGCGCGGGGCGGAGCGCGACGATCTGGTCGGCGTGGGGCGAATAAGCGAGCCAGTCGGGCAGCGACGCGCGGATCGCGCCGCGCGGGCGCGGGTCGCCGTGCATCTGCGGCAGGCGGTCGGCGCCCGGACGCAACCGTCCCGCGACGACGAGCAGCACGCGCGCGCCGCGCAGCAGCCCGCGCCCGATCGCCTCGTCGAGCAAAGCCTGCGCCGAGGCGAGTGTATGGCCGTGCAGGTCGATGCTGAGATCGGGGCGCACGAGCCCCTTGCGCAAGCGGCGGTCCCAATGGCCGTCGAGTGTCGCGGCCTGGTGGGTGCGGCGGGGAGGTGGGAGTGTCGTCGGAGGTCGCGGCGCAGCGGCGGGAACTGCAGCGCTGCGCGGGGTCGGTTTCGGCGGCTTCACGGTCGGCGGAGACACGGGCGCGAGCGGCGCCTTCGCCTTGGCGAGCGGCTTTACGGTCGCTGCGACCTTCTTCCACAGCGCGCTTTCGTCGGGATCGAGGCGCCGCGGCACATCAAGGCGCCGGAATCAGCCGCGCGATGCTGGCGCGCGGAAGCAGGAGCAGCGCCGAGCCGCGCGCCGCCATACCGCCCGCGATCGCGCGCGCCTCTTCGCCCGCGCCCCAGAAGCTGTCGAAGCGGTTGGCGCCCTTGATCGCTCCGCCGGTGTCCTGCGCGATCCACAGACCATTGGGTTCGGCACGGTCGAGCGAGAGGAATACCGGGGCGCCGAGCGGCACATATTTGGGATCGGCGGCGACGCTCGCGCGGCCGGTTACCGGAACGCCCAAAGCGCCGAGCGGGCCGGGACCGGTGAGTTCGCGGAAGAATACCCAACTCGGATTCTCGTTCATCACCGCGGCGCCGCGCACCGGATCGGCGCGCAGATAGTCGAGGATGCCCTGCATTGACGCCTGCCCGCGCTGCAATTCGCCGCGGTCGAGCAGCAGCTTGCCGATGCCGACATAGCCGCGGCCGTTCTGCGTGTCGTAACCAATGCGCATGACGCCGCCGTCGGGCAAGCGGAGACGGCCCGAACCCTGCACCTGCAGGAAGAAGAATTCGGCGGCGTCGGCGGCATAAGCGATTTCGAGCCCGCGCCCGTCGAGCGCGCCGCTTTCGATCGCGGTGCGATCATAGTAGCGCGCGAAATTGCTGCCATCGACACGGCCGCGGATTTTGCGGCCCTTGAGGTCGTCGGCGAACGCGCCGAGGTCGACTTCGATCAGGTCGGCGGGGCGGCGATAGATGGGGACGTCATAGCCCGGCTGCTTGGTGCGCGAGCCGGCGATTTCGGGTTCGTAATAGCCGGTGACGAAGGCGGTGCCCGCGCCAACCTGTACGGTGCCGAAATAGCGTGTGAAGAAGGCCGAAGCGTCGCTGTCCTTCCAGCTTTTCGCGGCAGTGCAGCTTTCGGTCCAGTCGGGGCCCTGCGTGAGGCCGCTGGTGTCGGTGCGGCGCTGGACCGACGGACAGCTGATGCGGAAGGCGACGAGCGCGGCGGTCGCCTGTTCGGCCGTCACGCCGAGCGTCGAGAAGTCCGGGCCCGCGACCACGCCGCTGGTGGCGGCGGTCGTCGCATCGGCCGGGATGGGCGTTGCAGGAAGCGGCGCGCGCGGGGTTGCGGGTATCGGCTGGGCGGCGGCACTGGCGCCTTCGGACGGGCGCGGCGTATAGGGGCGCGGCGTGCCAGCCGGACGCGGCGGCGCGGGGGTGGTGGTCGCGGGGCGGCCACTATCCGTCGTGGGAACCACCGAAGCACAACCCGCAAGCAGCGGCAGGGCGGCGAGCAGCGCGAATCCGAAAGCGCGCGCGCGCGGCGCCCCCACCGCCCGGATCATGCGATCAGGCCGATTCGGCTTCGTCGAGCACCCAATTGGGGTCGTTGCTGCCGATCTGGCGGCGGAAGGTCCAGAGATCGTCGGCCTGCGCCGCGTCGCTCATCGACCCGGCGATCAGCTTGCCCTCGGCATCGCGGGTCACCGCGCTGATATCGGCATGGTAACGCACGGAAACGCGCGCTTCGCCGCGGCTCATCTCGACCGCGGTGATCTTGGCCGAATCGATGCCGATCAGGCGGTTGTCGAGCGTTTCGCCGCGCGCCTCGCGCGCCGCGATCGCGTCGACGAAGGCTTCGTAGCTGTCGTCGTCGCACAGGTCGCGCAGCGTGTCGCGGTCGCCCTTCCAATATGCCTCGAGAATCATGCGATACGCCGCCTCGGCGCCCTCCATGAAGCGGCCGGCGTCGAAATTGCGGTCGGTTGCGAGCAACTGGCGCAGTCCGGCCTCGGCGGCGGGTTCATAGACCAGCCCCGACGTATCGGCGGGTGCGGGCGAGGCGGCCGGCGCACCGTCGCCATCGTCGAGGCGGACCGGCGAGGCGGTCGCACGCTCGCGCGGCAGCACGGGCTCTTGCTCATGCCCCGTGCGCTTGCCAAGCACCGAGTAGAGCCGCATTCCGAGGAAAGCGGCGATCATGGCGAGCAGGACGATCGAAAAAGCGGTCACGGGCAAAAGTCCAATGCGGAAGGCAGAAACATATCTGCTGATACATAGGCGATACGCCGCCTAGTTTCAAATAGCCATGACCGCTCGGGCGCACCGGGTCAACGATTCACCCTTAACCATCGCGCGGCGCAGGCGGCCATTGTGCTCACCTCCGGGCGCTGCTAAGCGCCGCCGCAACCGTCCGCCGCGGTTCCGATACAGGTGCGCGGATGCGGATATTGTTTCCATCTTTTCAGTGAAAGCAGCTTCATCATGGCCGACGAGACGAGCCCCGACCTCAACAATCCCGCCCTGCAGCCGAATGGCGAAGACACGAGCCCGGCGATCGGCCTGATTTCGCAATATGTGAAGGACCTGTCGTTCGAAAACCCGAACGCGCCCGCCGTCTATCAGTGGCAGGAAGCGCCGCAGGTCGACGTCCAGTTCAACATCGCCGCCGACAATGTCGGCGAGAATCTGTACGAAGTGACGCTGAAGATCGACGTCACGTCGAAAACCGACGCCGGCACCAGCTTCGTGATCGACCTCAAATATGCCGGCCTGTTCGGTGTCCGCAACGTCCCCGACGACCAGCTTCAGCCCTTCTTCCTCGCCGAAGCGCCGCGCATCCTCTTCCCCTTCGCGCGCCGCGTCGTCGCCGATGCGGTGCAGGATGGCGGTTTCCCGCCGCTGCTGCTCGAACCGATCGATTTCCACGGCCTTTTCGCGCAGCAGGTTCAGGCGGCGCAATCCGAAGCGGCCGGCGAAGTCGCGGTCGGCCAGGCCTGAAACCCGTAACCGGGGCGAGCTGAGGGCTTGAGCAGCCTCGTCAAAAGCGTGGGGACGATCGGCGGGCTGACGATGGTCAGCCGCATTTTCGGCTTCGCGCGCGACATGCTGCTCAGCCGCATTCTCGGCGCCGGCGGCGTTGCCGATGCGTGGCAGCTCGCCTTTCAGCTGCCCAACATATTCCGCCGCCTGTTCGCCGAGGGCGCGTTCGCTGCCGCCTTCATCCCGCTGTTCAACCAGCGGATGACGAAGGAGGGCGACCACAGCGAAGCGCGCGCCTTCGCCGACGCGGTGCTCGCGGTGCTGATCCCGATCCTGATCGTCTTTTCGGCGTTGCTGCTGATCGTGATGCCGTGGGTGATGGGGCTGTTCGCGAGCGACGCGCTGCAGGCCGACGGCAAAACCTTCGACCTCGCCGTTCTGATGGCGCGCATCGCCTTTCCTTACCTGGCTTTCATGAGCGTCGCGACTTTGTTCGCGGCGATTCTCAACAGCCTGTCGCGCTTCGCCGCCGCCGCCGCCGCGCCTATCCTGCTCAACATCTGCCTGATCGGCGCGCTACTGCTCGGGCTGTTTACCGGCGATGGCGGCGAAGCCTCGAAAGCCGCGACGGGGCTTTATCTGGCGATCTCGGTTTCGCTTTCGGGCCTGTTCCAGCTCGCCTGGCTTTATTACTGGATCCGGCGCTCGGGGTTCCGCCCGGCGCTGCGCCGCCCCCGCCTCTCCCCCGATGTGCGCGAGATGGGGGTGCTGATCCTGCCCGCGGTGTTCGGCGCCGGCGTCTATCAGATCAGCCGCTTCATCGACCTCTTCTTCATCGCCACGCTGCCCGACAAGAGCATCACCTATCTCGCGATGGCCGACCGACTCAACCAGCTGCCGCTCGGGATCATCGGCATCGCGCTCGGCACCGCGATCCTGCCCGCGTTGTCGCGCTTCGTCGCGCAGGACGATCGCGACGGCGCCTCGCGCCTGCAGAGCAATGCGGTCGAGCTGGCGATGCTGCTTACCGTCCCCGCCGCCGTCGCGCTGTTCGTCGCGGGCCCCGCGATCACCAGCGCCTTCTATGTCGGCGGGCAATATAGCGTCGCCGACGGGCTCGCGACCGGCGCGGTCGTCGGCGGGCTCGTCGTCGGCCTGCCCGCCTACGTGCTGGTCAAGGTGCTCGTCCCCAATTTCTTCGCGCGCAAGGACACGCGCACGCCGGTGTGGACCGCGGCGATTTCGCTCGCGATCAACATCGCGCTCAACCTGCTGCTGATCCCGCGGTTCGGCATCGTCGGGCTCGCGCTGGCGGGCTCGATCGCCGCCTGGAGCAATGTGGCGATGCTGTACACGATCCTGCACCGCAAGGGGCTGTTCCGCCTCTCCGGCCGGGTGGCCGGGCGTATCGCCCGCATCGTCCTCGCCGCGGCGGCGATGGCGGCGGCGCTCTATTATGCGATTCCCTTGGCGGGCGACGCCTTCATCGGCGGGGTGTTCGAACGGATCGTCGCGCTCGGCGCGCTGGTGGGCACGGGGGCGATCATATTCTTTGGTTGCGCCTTCCTGTTCGGCGTGGTCAATCGCGACACCGTCGGCCAGCTGCGCCGGCGCAAACTCTAAAACTTCAGACGGGACGATCGACATGCGGACGCTATCGGGCATCCAGCCCACCGGAAATTTGCACCTCGGCAATTATCTGGGCGCGATCCGCAACTGGGTGCGCATGCAGGACGAGATGGCGGGCGACAAGCTCTATTTTCTTGCCGATCTGCACGCGATCTCGATGCCACACGTCCCGGCGGAACTCACCGCCAACACGCGCGCGATGACCGCCGCGCTCGTCGCCTGCGGGATCGACACCGACCGCTCGATCCTGTTCAATCAGGCGCGCGTCCCCGCGCATGCCGAGCTGCAATGGCTGCTCAACGGCACCGCGCGGCTCGGCTGGCTCAACCGCATGACGCAGTTCAAGGACAAGTCGGGCAAGAACCGCGAAAGCGCGTCGGCGGCGCTCTATACCTACCCCGTGCTTCAGGCGGCCGACGTGCTGCTCTATCAGACGACGCATGTGCCGGTCGGCGAGGATCAGAAGCAGCATCTCGAGCTGGCGCGCGACGTCGCGCAGAAGTTCAACAATGATTATGCGAGCGACGACGCGCCGGTGTTCACCCTGCCCGAGCCGATCATCCCGGCGGGCCTCGCGCGCATCATGAGCCTGCGCGACGGCGCCGCGAAGATGTCGAAGTCCGATCCGTCGGACATGAGCCGCATCAACCTGACCGACGATGCCGAGACGATGATGCAGAAGGTACGCAAGGCGAAGACCGATCCCGAGGTGCTGCCGTCCGAAGCGGCGGGGCTCGAAGGGCGGCCCGAGGCGCGCAACCTTGTCGGCATCTATGCCGCGCTCGCCGATACGAGCGTCGATGCGGTGCTGCGCGACCATGCGGGGCAAGGGTTCGGGGCGTTCAAGCCCGCGCTCGGCGAATTGCTGATCGAAAAGCTCGCGCCGATCAACGCGCGCTTCGTCGCGCTGAAAGACGATGCCGCGGCGCTCGACGCGATCCTCGACAAGGGCGCCGAAAAGGCACGCGCGCTCGCCAAGCCGACGCTCGACGCCGCCTATGCCGCGTTGGGGCTCTGCCGCTGACACCATGCTGATCGGCAAGCGGAATTTCTTGTTTTTGCATCTCCCGTCCCCATGTTTAGGGATGGAACCGCCGTGCGACGAAACGGGTTCAACCAAGGTTAAGTCGCGTCGGCATAGTCTATGGTATGAAAGCGCGGCATGAACGCGCACCCGAATCACGGAGCCAAGACGATGAGCAAGATCAACTTTCGGCGGCTGGGCCTTGCCGCCATAACGGGCGCAGCGCTCGCCCTCGCGGGCTGCGCGACGCCGTTCAAGGCCGATGTCGCGCGCTTCCAGTCGCAGCTTCCCGCACCGCAGGGCCAGAGCTTCACCGTCGAGGCGAGCAATCCCGCGCTGCAGGGCGGCATCGAGTTCGGCCAATATGCCAATATCGTCGCGGGCGAACTGACGCGCTACGGCTATCGCCCCGCGGCGAACGGCGAACGCGCCGATCTGATCGTCCGCATGGACTATGGCGTCGACAAGGGCCGCGAACGCGTCGTGTCGAGCCCCGGCTTCGGCGATCCCTGGTACGGCGGCGGCTGGTATGGCCGCGGCTTCTATCGCCCGGTGATCGTCACCGGCCGCGGCGGGCGCCGTTATGTCTATGGCTATCGCGACCCCTTCCTGTGGGGCGGTTTCGGGCCCGGCTGGGGCTATAACGACGTGTCGAGCTATACCGTCTATACGAGCGGCCTGAACCTCCAGATCGACCGTGCCGCCGACGGCTCGCGGCTGTTCGAAGGCCATGCCGAGGCGCAGTCGCGCGACAATAATCTGCAGGCGCTGGTCCCGAATCTCGTCGAAGCGATGTTTACCGGCTTCCCGGGCAATTCGGGCGAGCGGGTACGGATCACGGTCGCGCCGCCCGAAAGAGGTTGAACGACATTAAAGCCAAGCAAAAGGCCCGCCCTCCAGACGGAAGGCGGGCCTTTTCTTATGGCAATGGAAATGGCGGTTTTCGGCCGGTTGCTGCCCTCTCTTATATCGTCACCCCGGACTTGATCCGGGGTCTCGCTTGCGGTCGAAGCCAATGAGTGCGTAAAAAAAAAGCGGGATCCCGGATCAAGTCCGGGATGACGAAGCTGGAGAAGGCAGTGGCAGCTTTTCACCCCAAGCCGCCTCAACGTCACCGCGCCCAACGATGTGGATAATCCCGGGCACAACCCCGGGATAAGCCTGTGGGTCAGCTGTTGAGAGCGCGGCGGATCGCGGCGATCTCGGCGTCGAGTTCGCTGTCGGCGACGCGCAGCGCCTCGACCGTACGGACGGCATGGATCACCGTCGAATGGTCGCGCCCGCCGAAACGGCGCCCGATTTCGGGATAGGAACGCGGGGTCAGTTCTTTCGCGAGATACATCGCGACCTGCCGCGGGCGCGCGATCGCGCGGACGCGGCGCTTCGACGCCATTTCGGACTTGTCGAGCCGATAGTGCGCGCAGACCGCGCGCTGAATCTCGTCGATCGTGATTCGCGGGCGGGCACTGCGGACATTTTCGGCTAGCCGGTCTTCGGCGAGCGCGAGATCGACCGTCGTGCCGGTGAGCGCGGCATAGGCGAGCAGCTTGTTGAGCGCGCCCTCGAGTTCGCGGATGTTGCGCGTGAAATGCTTGACCAGATAGGCGACGACCGCATCGGGCACCTCGACCATCGGCATCGCGGCGAGCCGCTGGCGGATGATACGCTCGCGCAGGTCGTCCTCGGGCGCCTCGATGTCGGCGACAAGGCCGCCCGACAGCCGCGACAGCAGCCGCGCCTCGACCCCGTCGAGCATCGCGGGCGGGCGGTCGGCGGTGACGACGAGGCGTTTGCCCGCGGTCATCAGGTCGTCGATCGTGTGGAGCAGTTCCTCCTGCGTCGAATTCTTGCCGATCACGAACTGGAGGTCGTCGAGGAGCAGAAGGTCGGCGGCGCGCAGCCGCGCCTTGAACGCCATCATGTCGCCGCCGCGCATCGCGCCGACGAATTCGAGCATGAACTTCTCCGCCGACATCAGGATGATGTTCGCGGTCGGGTGCGCCGCGGCATAATCCTGCGCGATCGCCTGGAGGAGGTGCGTCTTGCCCTGCCCGGTGCCCGAGCAGAGGTAGAGCGGGTTGAACTGCGGCGCTTCGACCATCGCCATGCGGCGCGCGGCGTTGGCGGCGAGGATGTTGCTGCGCGCGACGACGAAGCGGTCGAACGACAGGCGCGGGTCGAAACCGAGGAGCGCGGGGTTGGCGGCGACAGGCTTCGGCGCGTCGAAACTCGGCAGCGGCGCGGCGGCGAGGTTCGCCGCGCGGTCGTCCGCCGCGGCGCCGCCGCGCACCATGACGCTGCGCACCGCGGGCAATTGCTGCCGCCACGCGAGTTCGAGCCGGTCGCCGAAGCGTTCGTTGATCCAGTTGGCCGAAAAGCGACTGACGGTTTCGAGCGTCACGACGCCCGACAGCGCGCAATAATCGGCAAAGCGCACGGGCTTGAGCCAATGGTCGAAGGTGCGGACGCCGAGGTCGCGGCGCAGCCCTTCGGCGACGCGCGGCCAGAGCGTGGCGGCATCGCCGTTCATCGCTCTGTCTCCTGCGTCATGCCCATGCCGATTGCCGCTCTCTGTCACGCCGTGCCGCCCCCTCAGGTCCCCTTTGCGCCGGAGGTTCGGGCGGCCGGCCACATGCCGATTCGTCGCCTGCGCCGGGCACAGGTTCTCATCCGGGCGAGGGGCCCGAAAGGATGCGAATCATGTCGATGTAGCGGCCGCCGGCGAAGGCCGACGACGCACCTGTCTAGTCAGGGCGCGGCGAGTCGATCAAGGGCTCGCCATGTAAAAATACTGAAATAAAAATCTTGACTCGCCGGGGCTACCGGAATCGCGTCAAAACGCCATTTTATCAGTTATTATCAAACGTTTATTTGTGACATTCCGAAGGCCAAACAACGAATCGCAGCAATTCCGTCACTTACCGCGCTGCAACACTATTGCCACTGGGCTGTCACAATATCGGGCGCAAAAAAAGACCCGCGGGCAAGATGCCGGCGGGTCCTTTTTGTTCCCTTTCGGGACGCGGGCGATCAGGCGATCGCGTTCACGCTCTTGGTCAGGCGCGAATATTTGCGCGCGACGGTGTTCTTGTGGAGCACGCCCTTGGCGACGCCGCGCGCCATTTCGGGCTGGGCAGCCTTCAGCGCGGCGGCAGCGGCGTCCTTGTCACCGGCGGCAACGGCCGTTTCGACCTTCTTCACCAGCGTGCGAATGCGCGAAACGCGATTCTTGTTCACGACGGTGCGCGCGGTGTTGCGGCGGATGCGCTTCTTTGCCTGCGGCGTATTGGCCATAAATTCCTCTAGTCTTTCAAACGGTCTACATGGTCGGAGCACAGCCGCAGCGGAGCAGCCGAATCGCGCGAAATGCAGCGAATCAATGTCCGGATGCGGCCGGTTCCGGACGACCGGACCCTGCTCGAAGGGTGCGCGCATAGCGATGAAGGGCGATTTGGTCAATGGCTTTGCGGGCAATATCCCGCATTATCGTTGGCATTTGGGGCAAAAGAAGGTCGACCGGCCCGATTGCACGATCCGCGCGATCGTCCCGCCGCATTCGCAAGCCTCGCCCTCGCGGCCATAGACGCGCCAGTCCTTCGCGAAATAGCCGAGATCGCCCTCGGGGCCGAGGAAATCGCGCAAGGTCGAGCCGCCGGCGGCAATCGCCGCGGTCAGCACCGCCTTGATCGCGGGAACGAGCGCCGCGAGTTTTGCCTTGGATATGTCGGGAGCGGGCTTCGTCGGCGCGATCTTCGCCATGTTGAGCGCCTCGCAGACATAGATATTGCCGAGCCCCGCAACGACCGTCTGGTCGAGCAGCATCGCCTTGATCGGCGCGCGGCGACCCGCGAAGGCTTTGGCGAGATAGGCGGCGTCAAAAGCATCCGACAACGGCTCGGGTCCCAGTGTCACGAAGGCGGGAAACAGCGTTAGCGGGTCGCCGCTTACCAGATCGACCGACCCGAATCGCCGCGGGTCGTGGAGGAAGAGCCGGTGCCCCGCGCCGGTTTCGAGCAGCAGATGGTCGTGCTTGCCGGCATCGCCGCCTTCGGTGCGCCAGCGCCCCGACATGCCGAGGTGGAAGATCATATGATCGTCGCGGTCGGTCGAGATCACGCCATATTTGGCGCGGCGCGACAGGGTGGTCACCGTCGCGCCCGTCAGGCGCTGCGCAAGATCGGCGGGAAAGGGGCGACGCAGGTCGGGGCGAAAGGTGATGACCGAGGTCAGCCGCTGGCCTTCGAGGAAGGGGGCAAGACCGCGCACGGTGGTTTCGACTTCGGGCAGTTCGGGCATATCGCGCATCGGGCTACGCGCCATTTGCCTGCACGGCAAGGCCCGGCTAAAGGCCGACGCAACACACCATCTCCCCCGCAAAGGCGCGCAATCCATGCCCACTCCCGACACCGTCAGCTTCGGCTATGAACAGGTCCCCGCGGGCGAGAAGACCGCGATGGTCGGCGAGGTGTTCAGCCGCGTCGCGCGCAAGTACGACATCATGAACGACGCGATGTCGGGCGGGATGCACCGCCTGTGGAAAGACCGCTTCGTGCGCCGCGTGAAGCCGCGCGAAGGCGAAGCTATCCTCGACATGGCGGGCGGCACCGGCGACATCGCCTTTCGCATGGAGCGCTTCGGCGCGAGCATCACGGTCGCCGACATCAACCCCGACATGCTCGGCGTCGGCATGGAGCGTGCAGCCGAACGCGGCATCGATACGCTCGTATGGTCCGAACAGAATGCCGAGAAGCTGTCCTTCCCCGACCAGTTTTTCGACGCCTATACGATCGCTTTCGGCATCCGCAACGTCACCGATATCCCCGCGGCCTTGCGCGAAGCGCACCGCGTGCTGCGCTATGGCGGGCGCTTCTTCTGCCTCGAATTCTCGACGAACGAATGGCCGGGTTTCGCGCAGGCATATGACGCCTATTCGCATCACCTCGTCCCCAGGCTCGGCAAGCTGATCGCCGACGACGAGGACAGCTATCGCTATCTGATCGAATCGATCCGCCGTTTCCCGCCGATGCCCAAATTCGCGCAGATGATCCGCGAAGCCGGCTTCACCGCGGTCAAGGTCGAGCCGATCCTCGGCGGGCTCGTCGCGATCCACAGCGGGTGGAAGGCTTGACCCGACCCGTCACCCATATCGTCCGCCTGCTGAAGTGGGGGCGCATCCTCGCACGCCACGGCGCGCTGCGCGGGATCGAAACCGCGCCGCAGACCCCGCCGGGGGTCAAGCGGTTGTGCCGCCTTGCGCGGCTCGGCACGAGCCAGCCGAAAATCCCCGACTATGCCGCCGCCTTCCAAGCGATCGGCCCCGCGGCGGTCAAGCTCGGCCAGACACTCGCGACGCGCCCCGACCTCGTCGGCGAAGAGGCCGCGCGCAACCTGCTGACGCTGCAGGACGCGCTCGCGCCCGTCGCCTTCGACCGGATCCGGCAGGAAATCGAGGCGACCTTCGAAGCGCCGCTCGAAAACCTCTATAGCGAGTTCGACCCCGAGCCCGTCGGTTCGGCGTCGATCGCGCAGGTCCACCGCGCGGTGACCACCGACGGGCGTCAGGTCGCGGTCAAGGTCCGCCGTCCGGGCATCGACAAGCAGTTCGCGCGCGACATCGAAACCTATGAATGGGCGGCCGCGCATCTCGAAGCCTTTGGCGGCGAAGCCGCGCGCCTGCGCCCGCGGCAGGTGATCGCCAATTTCCGCCGCTGGACCTTGCGCGAACTCGACCTGCGCCGCGAGGCGGCCTCGGCATCGGAGCTCGCCGACGCGATGACGGCGGTGCCCGAATATGAAGTGCCGGCGATCGACTGGGATCGCACCGCGAGCCGCGTGATGACGATGAGCTGGATCGACGGCGTCAAAATCTCGCACCGCGACCGGCTCGTCGCGGCGGGACACGATATGGAAGCGCTGGCGTCGAACCTCGTCCACGCCTTTCTGCGGCAGGCGATCGCCGAGGGGTTCTTCCACGCCGACATGCACCAGGGAAATTTGTTCGTGAAGGCCGACGGCACGATCGCCGCGGTCGATTTCGGCATCATGGGGCGGATCAACAGGCAGGCGCGCTACTGGCTCGCCGAGATCCTCTATGGGCTGACCACGGGCAATTATCGTCGCGTCGCCGAAATCCACTTCGAGGCGCAATATGTGCCCGATTATCACAGCGTCGAGGAATTCGCGACGGCGCTGCGCGCGGTCGGCGAGCCGATGCGCGGCAAGCCGGTGAGCGAGCTTTCGGTCGGGCAGATGCTCGACGGGCTGTTCGCGATCACGCGCGATTTCGACATGCAGACGCAGCCGCACCTGCTGCTGCTCCAGAAGACGATGGTGATGGTCGAAGGCGTTGCGACGATGCTCAATCCCAGGATTAATATGTGGGATGTCTCGGGCCCCTTCGTCAGCGCGTGGATTCGCGACGAACTCGGCCCCGAAGCCGCGCTCGCCGACGGGATTCGCGAGCAGGGCAAGACGCTCGCGCTGATCCCCGACATCATCCGCCGTCTCGACGCGCAATTGCCAAAGAAGGGCGCCGCCCCGCCCGCCCCGCCGCTGCCCGAGATCCCGCTGATGTGGGACAAGGGCGAGAAGCGCCGCTGGTGGCGCTATGCGCTGACCGCGCTGGCCGGCGCCGCGGCGGGGGCCGGCATCCTGACCTGGCTCGGCTGAGCCGACGCACGCGCGGCCTTGGTTACCGGACATTTACCCTAAATCATTAGGACCTGACCTCGACCAACCCCGGACGCGAAATCCGGACAAAACCGAGGTTTCATGCGCCACGACATCCTGATTGCCGATTCGCCGCTGACGATAGACGCGCTACCGCTCGAGGTCGCGGTCGTGGTGCCGACGCTCAACGAAGCCGCCAATGTCGAAAAACTGATCGCGAAACTGTCGGTCGTGCTCGCGGGGCGCGGCTGGGAAGTCCTGTTCGTCGACGATAATTCGCCCGACGGGACGAGCGAAATCGTCCGCCGCATCGGCCGCACATCGCGGCATATACGCATCGTCCAGCGCGTCGGCCGCCGCGGGCTGTCGTCGGCGGTGGTCGAGGGCGTTTTGGCGACCGCCGCGCCGATTGTCGCGGTGATGGACGGCGACCTCCAGCATAGCGAGGAGGCGCTGCCGCGACTGATCGACGCGATCGCCGATGGCGGCGCGGATATCGCCGTCGGCACGCGCTATGTCGCCGGCGGCGGGATCGGCGAATGGGACAGGGACCGCGCGCGGATGAGCCGGCTCGCGACGCGCGCCGGCCAGATCGCGCTCGGCACCGACGTCAGCGACCCGATGAGCGGCTTTTTCGCGATCCGCCGCGATGCCTTCGAACGCGCGCTGCCGCGCCTGTCGGCGATCGGCTTCAAAATATTGATCGACATATTGGCGTCGAGCCCCGCGCCGCTGAAGGTAGCCGAAATCCCCTATCAGTTCCGCACGCGCGAGGCGGGCGAGAGCAAGATCGGCGCGCGCGTCATCGCCGAATATGCCGAACTCATCGCCGACAAGACGATCGGCCGTTTCGTGCCCGTGCGCCTGCTCAAATTCCTGATGGTCGGCGGGCTCGGCGTGTTCGTCCATCTCGCCGTGCTGCGCACGATCCTCGGCGCCGGCAGCGCCTTCGTCACCGCGCAGACCGCGGCGGTGATGACGGCGATCGCCTTCAACTTCTTCCTCAACAACAGCTTCACCTATGCCGACCGCAAGCTGAAGGGCTGGCGCCTTATCGGCGGCCTTGCCAGCTTCTATGCGATTTCGGCGCTGGGCGCGGTGGCCAATATCGGGATCGGCACCTGGATGGCGGGGCATGACGAACGCTGGTGGGTCGCGGGGATCGCGGGGGTCGTCGTCGGCGCGATCTGGAACTTCGCCATGTCGTCGGCGCTGACCTGGCGCAAATGAACGCGGTGGCGCCCGGCTGGAACCGCTTCGCCGGGGTTTCGCGCCCGGTCGCGGCGGCCGTGGTGGGCCTGCTGGCGCTGCTGATGGCGTGGGGCGCGGTGGGCGGCGTCGGCGGCGACCATGTCGCGGTCGCCAAGCCGGCATCGGGGCATTTCGACGACCTCGTCGGCGATCATGCGCTCTACGCGCGCATCGCGCAGCGGGTGGCGGAGGGCGAATCCTATTATCCGGCGGCGGCGGCCGAACATCGCAGCGGCAATTATCCGCTGCGCCCCTTCGTGACCGTCCGTCTGCCGACGCTCGCCCACATCGTCGCCGCGCTGGGCGAGCGGAACACCATGCTCATCTTCCTGCTGATCGGCGGCGGGGCGATCCTTGCCTGGTACCGGCGATTGCGGACCGAGCCCGGCGTCCCGCGCTACGCCGCGATCGGCGCGCTGTTCGTCGCGGTCAATCTGTCGCAGCTCGCGGCGCGCGAGTGGCTTTATATTCACGAGGTCGCGGCGGGCGTCCTCCTCGCGCTTGCCCTCGCGCTCTATCGCCCCGCCCGCCCGTGGGCGACGATGCTCGTCGTCGCCGCGGCGCTGGCGATCCGCGAGACGGTGCTGCCCGTCGCGATGCTGTTCGGGCTGTTCGCGCTGATCGATCGCGACTGGCGCGCGGCGGCGGGCTGGCTGGCGCTTGGCCTCTGTTTCGCCGGGGGGCTTGCGGCGCATATCGCGGCGCTCGCCGCGGTCACGACGCCCGCCGACCCCGCGAGCCAGGGCTGGCACGGACAGGGGGGCTGGATCGCCTATCTGTCCTTCGTTCAAGCCTCCTCGATCCTTCGCTTTTTCGAAGGCTGGGCGGCCGCCTTGCTCGTGCCGCTCGCGCTGCTCGGCTGGTCGGCGTGGCGTTCGCGGCTGGGGCTCGCGATATTGCTGATCCAGCTCTTCTACGCCGCGCTGCTGATGCTCTTTGCGCGCCCGGCCAATTTCTATTGGGCGATGCTCGTCATCCCGACGCTGTTCATCGGCATCGCCTTCGTTCCCGCCGCGCTCGCCGCCCTGGCGCGTTCGCTGTGGCGCCCGGCGCGCGCCCTTCCCGCCGCCGCTTAGGCGTCCTTGAACTGGGGCGAGGAAGCGCATAACTGGGTGGCGAAGGAGACGGCGATGAATCAACCCCTGTCGATCGCCGCCCGCACCGGGCAGGCCCGCTACCGCTGATGGCCGCACCGCGCATCCTGCTGATCATCGGCGGCGGCATCGCCGCGTACAAGTCGATCGAACTCGTCCGCCTGCTCCGCAAGGCGGGCATGGTCGTGCGCTGCGTGCTCACGCGCGCGGGCGAGCAGTTCGTGACGCCGCTGACGCTCGCCGCGCTCAGCGAAAACAAGGTCTACACCCATCTCTTCGACCTGAAGGACGAGGTCGAGATGGGGCATATCCAGCTCTCGCGCGAGGCCGATCTGGTGGTGGTCGCGCCCGCGACCGCCGACCTGCTCGCGAAGATGGCCGCGGGGATCGCCGACGATCTCGCGACGACGCTGTTGCTCGCGACCGACAAGCCGGTGCTCGCGGCGCCCGCGATGAATGTGCGCATGTGGCTGCACGACGCGACGCGGCGCAATGTCGAGACGCTGCGCGGCGACGGGGTGACGGTGATGGAGCCCGACGAGGGCGAGATGGCGTGCGGCGAATATGGCCCCGGCCGCCTGCCCGAGCCCGACGCGATCAAGGCGGCGATCGACGCGGCTCTTGCCAACGCGCCCGCCGCCGTGCCGCTGACCGGCCAACCCGATTTCGCGCCCGCCACCCATCGCCCGCTGTTCGGGCGGCGCATCCTGGTCACCGCCGGCCCGACGCACGAGCCGATCGATCCGGTGCGCTACATCGCCAACCGCTCGAGCGGCAAGCAGGGTTTCGCGATCGCCGCCGCCGCCGCCGAAGCTGGCGCCGAGGTCTTGTTGATCGCAGGCCCCGTCCCGCTGCCGACGCCGCCCGGCGTGATCCGCGTCGATGTCGAGACCGCGGTCGAGATGGCGGCCGAAGTCGAACAAGGCCTGCCCGTCGATGCCGCGATCATGGTCGCCGCGGTCGCCGACTGGCGCGCCGCCGACACGCAGGCGCAAAAGATCAAGAAGGATGGCAGCGGACAGGTCCCGCCGCTCGCGCTCGCGGAGAATCCCGACATCCTCGCCAGCGTCGCGAAGAGCGCCGCGCGCCCGCCGCTGCTGATCGGGTTCGCCGCCGAGACCAACGATGTGATCGCGCATGCCGAGGCCAAGCTCGCGCGCAAGGGATGCGACTGGATCGTCGCGAACGACGTGTCCGCCGACCCGATGGGCGGCGAAAGCAACCGCGTGCATATCGTTAGCCAGGACGGCGTAGACAGCTGGGACCGGCTGCCCAAAGCGGCCGTCGCCCGCAAATTGATGGAAAAGATCGCCGATGAGCTCGAAAAACGTGCCCCTCTTGAAAGAGATTGAAATTGCCCTCCAGCGGCTGCCCAACGGCGGCGGCCTGCCCCTGCCCGCCTATGCGTCGGACGGTGCGGCGGGGATGGACGTCGTCGCGGCCGAAACGCTGACGCTCCGCCCCGGCACGCGCCATGCGGTTGCGACGGGCTTCGCGATGGCGATCCCTGCCGGTTACGAGGTCCAGGTGCGCCCGCGCTCGGGGCTCGCATTGAAGCATGGCGTCACCTGCCTCAACACGCCGGGGACGATCGACAGCGACTATCGCGGCGAAGTGAAGGTGATTCTCGCCAACCTCGGCGACGAGCCGTTCGAGATCAAGCGCGGCGACCGCATCGCCCAGTTCGTCCCCGCCCCGGTCCAGCGAGCCGCCTTTGCCGAAGTGACAACGCTCGACGAGACGGCGCGCGGTGCCGGCGGCTTCGGGTCGACCGGGATCGAAAGCGATGCGATCGACGAGACCGCGGCCACCGCGGGCCTCGCCTCGCTGTCGGGCATCAAACTGCGCTGACTGTGCTCAGCGACGCCGAACTCGACCGCTATGCGCGGCAGATCATCCTGCCGCAGTTCGGCGGTGCGGGGCAAGCGAAGCTGAAAGCGAGCCATGTCGCGGTGATCGGCGCGGGCGGCGTCGGCTGTCCGGCGATCACCTATCTGGCGGCGGCGGGGGTCGGCAAGCTGACGATCATCGACCACGACCGGATCGAGCTGTCGAATCTCCACCGTCAGCCGTTATTCACCGACGCCGATCTCGACGCGCAGAAAGCCGAGGTCGCCGCCCAGGCGGCGCGGCGGATCAACCCGCATGTCGAAGTCGCCGCGGTCGCCCGGCGACTGGACGATGCCAATGCCGAAACGCTGCTCGCGGGCGCGAGCCTGATCCTCGACGGCTGCGACAATTTCGCCACGCGGCTCGCGGTCAATCGAGCGGCGGTCGCGCTCGAAATTCCGTTGCTCAGCGCCGCGATCGGCGCCTTCGAGGGGCAGGTCGCGCTCTATAAGGGCTGGCGCGCGGGACACGCCTGCTACGCCTGTCTCGTCGGCAACGATCCCGACCGGCCGGGGATCAACTGCGCCGAAACCGGGGTGATGGGCGCGCTCGCCGGAATGATCGGCACGATGGCGGCGCTCGAGGCGGTGCGCGCGCTCTCCGGCTGGGGATCCGCGTTGACGGGGCGGCTCGCGATCGTCGATATGCTCGATCGCCGCTGGCGCGAGGTCGGCGTGCCCGAGGACCCCGAATGTCCGATATGCCAGGCCTGAACATCATCGTCGCGGTCGCCGAAGGGCGGCGGCTCTATGCGGCGCTGGAGGCCGGGATGGCCGCGGCGGCGCTCGGGCGCCCGGTGCGCATCTTCCTGCAGGGCGAGGCCGCGGCGCTGCTGCGCGCGCCGGTGTCGTTCGGCGGCGACGAAGCGCGCCGCGCGGCGGGCCAGCCCGACCTCGCCTGGCTGATCGAGGAAGCCGCCGCGATGGATGTCGCGCTGTTCGTCTGCCAGTCGGGCATGGCCCTCGTCGGCATGACGGCGACCGAGCTGGTCCCGCACGTCCGCGCCGCGGGGCTGGTCAGCTTCCTCGCCGACGTGGGCGCCGAGGACCGGCTGATCGTTTATTAAGCCCCGCTAGGGATTGTCGCAGACCTTGATCGCCTCGGGCTCGGGGCGTTTGCCCTTGGGCACGAACCGCGCGAGATAGCCGCCGGCGTGCTGTTTGTCGTCGTAGGAGACGAGCTTGTAGCCCACCGCCTGAAATTCGCAGACGAGCAGGCGGAAGGGCGTGCCGTGCTGCGCGATCGGGCGGTCGCCGTCGACGACGATCACCTGTCCGCCCTTGCGCAGCGCCGGGCGCAGCCGCCACAGGAAAGCGTAGGGTTCGCCGATCTCGTGATACATATGGACCATGAAGACGCGGTCGAAGCTCGCCGCGGGCAGGCGCGGATCGTCGACCGCGCCGAGTTTGAGCGAGACATTGTCGAGCCGCTCGCGCGCGACGCGGTCGGCAAGCCGCTCGATCACCTCGGGCATGATGTCCTGCGCGAGCACACGGCCATTGGCGCCGACGCGCTGCGCGAGGCGGACGGTATAATAGCCGTCGCCGGCGCCGATGTCGGCGACGGTCATGCCGGGGCGGACATCGGCCGAATCCATGACATCCTCGGCCTCGTTGACGCGGTCACGCGCTTCCTCGGTCGACCATTTGGTCGAGACCGTGGGCGCCACCGGCCGGTCGGCGGGCGGAAAGTCGCGCGCGCTTGTCGCGCGGTCGCCGTCGTCGCCCCATGGCGCCTCGCAGCCGCCAAGCAGCGGCAGGAGCGCGAGGGCGAGGGCAGCGAGCTTCATCAATCGATGTCCTCCACCTCGACCTTTTCGCCCGTCACCTTCTGCGAAAGGGCGGCAGCCATAAAGGGATCGAGCGCGCCGTCGAGCACGTCGCCGGGGGCGGTCGAGGTCACGCCGGTGCGCAGGTCCTTCACCAGCTGATAGGGTTGAAGGACATAGGAGCGGATCTGATGGCCCCAGCCGATCTCGGTCTTCGCCTGATATTCTCCGCTTGCCGCGGCCTCGCGCTTCTGGAGCTCGGCCTCGTACATCCGCGCCTTCAGCATGCCCATCGCGGTCGCGCGGTTCTTGTGCTGCGACCGGTCGTTCTGCGACGCGACGACGATTCCGGTCGGGATGTGGGTGATACGCACCGCCGAATCGGTCGTGTTGACGTGCTGGCCGCCCGCGCCCGACGCACGATAGGTATCGATCTTGAGGTCGCCCTCATTGATCTCGATCTCGATATTGTCGTCGATCACCGGATAGACCCAGACGCTCGAAAAGCTTGTGTGGCGCCGCGCCGAGCTGTCGTAGGGCGAGATGCGGACGAGGCGGTGGACGCCGCTTTCGGTCTTGGCATAGCCATAGGCATTCTCGCCCTTCAGCAGCATCGTCGCCGATTTGATGCCCGCCTGTTCGCCCGCCTGATATTCGACGAGCTCGACCTTCATCCCGCGCTTTTCGGCCCAGCGCATATACATGCGCTGGAGCATCTCGGCCCAGTCCTGGCTCTCGGTACCGCCGGCGCCGGCATGGACTTCGACATAGCAGTCGTTGCCATCGGCTTCGCCCGCGAGCAGCGCCTTGATCTTGTCTTCCTCGGCGCGCGCGGCGAGCGTAGCGAGCGAGGCCACCGCCTCGTCGACCATCGCCTCGTCGCCTTCCATCTCGGCGAGTTCGATCAACTCGGCGGTGTCGGCGCATTCGGTCTCGATCGCGCGCGTCGCGGTGATCGCCTCGTCGAGCCGGCGGCGTTCGCGCATGACCTCTTGCGCCGCCTTGGCGTCGTTCCACAGCGTCGGGTCCTCGACCTTCGCATTGAGTTCGTCGAGCCGCCGCACCGCGCGGTCCCAGTCGAGAAAGCGGCGCAGCAGCGCCAGCGCGGCGCCAATCTTGTCGATATGATCCTGCGCTTCGGCGCGCATGTCCTTGCTCCTGAATAATTTGGTTCGCCCTTAGGGCCTGTAAGGCCACAGGGGAAGGAGGTGCGCGGCTTCAGATGATGCCGCCGCGATCCTCCAGGAATTCGCTATCGCTGCGCCGGCCCGGGGTTTGCTGGACGGGCACGTCCTGCCGCCGCGGCGCCTTGACCGGCTTGATCTCTTCTTCGCGGATCGTCCGCCGCGGCTCGCTTTCGGGCTTGAACGCTTCCCAGATGATCGACGCCTTGGGGTCGGTGCCCGGCCAGGCGCCATAGACGCGGCGGCCCGACTGGCGATCGATGCGCACCATCCGCACGCCCTTCGGCGCCGAAAAGGGAATCGGCTGGCGATCGGCGAGCGCCGCGTGCGCGAAATCCTTGAAGATCGGCGCGGCATAGCTGCCGCCCTGGGCATAGCCGCCCATGCTGCGCGGCTGGTCGAAACCGATATACATGCCCGCGACGACGTCGGGGGTGCCGCCGACGAACCAGACGTCGTTCGGACCCGAGGTCGTTCCGGTCTTGCCGAACAGCGGGACATCGAGGTCGCGCAGGCGCACCGCGGTGCCGCGCTGGACGACGCCTTCGAGCATATGGACGACCTGATAGGCGGTGATCGGATCCATCAGCTGCTTGCCCGACTTGGCGAAGCGCGGCATCGGTCTGCCGTCCCAGTCCTTCATGTTGCAGCCCTCGCAGGGCTTCCAGTTCTTCGGAAAGATCACCTTGCCGCGGCGGTCCTGCGCATAATCGATCACGCGCGGTTTCAGCTCGCGGCCGTGATTGGCGAGCATCGCATAGGCGTTGGTGATCTTCTCGACCGTCGTCGACCCGGCGCCGAGCGCGGTCGAAAGATAGGGTTCGTGCTTGCCGATGCCCATGCGGCTGATCATCTCGACCACCGGCTCCATGCCGACGAGGCTCGCGGCGCGCACCGTCATCAGGTTGCGCGACTGTTCGAGGCCCCAGCGCATCGTGTGTTCGCCGCTGCCGCCCGAATTACCGAAGTTACGGAAGCATTTGTTGCCGAGCGCCGCGCCCTGATAGACGCAGAAGGACCCATCGACGATCATCGTCGCCGGGGTCATGCCGTTGTCGAGCGCGGCGGCATAGACGAAGGGCTTGATCGTCGAGCCCGGCTGGCGTTCGGCCTGCGTCGCGCGATTGAACGACGACAGCCGGACGTCGAAGCCGCCCTGCATCGCATAGATGCGGCCCGAATGCGGGCTTTCGACGACCATGCCGCCCGACACCTCGGGGATATTGCGAAGCGCATAGCGATCGCCGCCCGCCGATTTGACGACGATCAGATCGCCCGGGCGCAGCGCCGAAAAGGCGCTGCCGCCGGTCTTGCGATAGCGCATTCCCGCCGAACTCGCGGGAAGGCGTCCGGTGTCGCCGTTCGAAAAACCGATCCGCGCCTCGCCGCCCGATTTCGAGAGCACAGCGGCGACGCGCCAATTGTCGTAGTCGATGCCGATGAAGCTCGATGCGAGGCGGCTCTGCCACTCATCGTCGGCCTCGATCGTCGCGATCGGCCCCGACCAGCCTTTGCCGGCGTCATAGCGCTGGAGACCCTTGCGTAGCGCCATGGCCGCGGCTTCCTGCATTTTGCCGTCATAGGGCGTGCGCACCCAGAGGCCGCCGGCATAGACGCTATGAGGGCCATCCTCCGCCGTTTCGCCGAATTCGGCGATCAGCTGGCGCCGGACTTCTTCCATATAATAGCCGCCGACCTGCGCTACCGCGCGGTTGCCGCGGTCGGTGAGGCCAAGCGGCATCGCGCGTGCCGCGTCGCGCTGCGCCGCGTTGATCCAGCCATTGTCCGCCATCGCGCCGAGCACGAAGTTGCGCCGCGCCAGTGCCTCGCGCTCGAAACGCGTGCGGCCATATTTCTCGGGCGCCTTGGGCAGGATCGCGAGGAAGGCCATTTCGTGGAGCGCGAGCTGGTCGACATCCTTGTCGAAATAGGCGCGGCTCGCCGCCTGCACGCCGAAGCTGCGCCGGCCGAGCGGGATCTCGTTGAGGTAGAGTTCGAGAATCTGCTCCTTGGTCAGCGCGTCCTCGATGCGCATCGCAAGGATCGCCTCGCGCACCTTGCGGCGATAGCTGAGCTCGTTGGTGAGCAGCAGATTCTTCGCGACCTGCTGCGTGATCGTCGATGCGCCGACGGGGCGGCCGCTGCTCGAGAGGTTGGTGATGATCGCCGAGGCGATCCCCGGATAATCGATGCCGCCGTGGCTGAAGAAGGTCTTGTCCTCGGCGGCGAGGAAGGAGCGCACCAGGAGCTGCGGATATTCGCTATATTCGAGCTGGACGCGGCGTTCGCGGGCATAGGCGTGTACCGGCTTGCCCTCGCCGTCGCGGACCATCGTCGGCAGCGGGGGCTCGTAATCGCGAAGCTGGTCGACCGAGGGGAGGTCGCGCGCGAAAATCACCCAGATCAGCGCGATACCGAGCAGGCCCGCGAGCGCGAGATAGCCGAGCCAGCGGAACCAGCGCCGCGTCCACATGTCGCGCAGCCAGGCGATGACGGCATTGCCGTCGCGGCGGAGGCGAAGGCGGAAATCGGGCGGACTGTCGGCGGCCATATGCCCCCGCCTCTAAAGCCTGTGTCGCCGAAAGGGAAGCATGGTTGCGGCGAGGCGGGTTACGATGCGTTTTCGGTGAGGTCGAGCAGCGCCCGCCGCAGCATCGCGGCGACTTCGGCGAACATCGCGCCGGCCGCAACCCGGTCCTCCTCATAAAGCATTTCATCGACCGCAAAGCCGATCTCGACCGCGAGCCGCAGGCGCGGCCACAGCGCTTGGCGGTCGACGCGGGGAAGATGCTCGCAGCAGGCGTCCGCCAGCCGGTCGGCGACGTGCCGATGCGATTCGAGCCGGACGTGGACGAGTTGCGGCGATGCGTGGAGCGACCGCAATATCCACACCGCCCCCGGTTCGGCGCGCGTTACCGCGGCATTTTCGGTCAAAAGTTCGTCGATATGGTCGGCCATGGCGGCGATTCCGGTCGGCGCGTGGCGCGCGAGCCAGGCGTCGAGCACCGCGTTCTGGCGCTCCATCAACCGCCGCCCGAGCGCTTCGAGCACCGCATATTTGTCGCCGAAATAGCGGTAGAGCGCGGGCGGCGTCAGCCCGGCGCGCGCCGCGATCATGTTGGTCGATATCCGCTCGACCCCAACCTCGGCGAGCAATTCGCCCGCGACGTCGAGCAGGCGTTCGCGCGTCTGGCGCGCGCGGTCCTGCTGCGGCGGGCGGCGGGCGGCGACGCTCATCGCGCGCGGCCGCGCGCGCTGACCGGCCAGATGTCGACCAGCGTATCGCCGGAAACGACATGATAGCTGTCATAGAGATTCACCGTCGGATCGCAGTGCGGGACGGTCAGGCTGACGGGATCACCCGGCTGGAGCGCGTTTCCGATTTCGGGCGCGATCAGCGCGGCATGTTCGTCGCCCATGAAGGCGAAGAAGGCGGTTTCGGGCGCGCCGCGCTGGACCACCGCGACGCCGCCGTCGGTCGAGAGCGACTTGTACCCGGCGTCGATCGTCACGAGACTGCTGTGATTCGCACTGACGACACGCGCATCGACCGACAGGGAAACCTCGAATGGCACTTCGTCGGCGCCCGTGAGGTCGCAGTCGAGATATTGCTTGTCCATGAAGACGTAAGATCCCGCCTGCAGCTCGGTAAAGACGCCGAGGTCGAGGTCGATCCGGTGTGTGCCGGTGCCCGACCCGGTGATGAGGCCGGGCGCGAAACCCGCTTCGGCCAGCGCCGCGATCACCTGTTGCAGATAGGCAGTGCGTTCGACGATCGCGGCGCGGCGGTCGGCGTAGCTTTCGATATGCTGCTGCGACCCGCAGTAAAATTGCACCCCGCGATATTGAAGGTTGGCCGACCCGTCGATCGCGCGGGCCAGCGCGACTGCGGCCTCGGCCGAGGCAACGCCGGTGCGTGCGATGCCGGGGTCGATGTCGATGACGACATCGAGCTTTGCTTCGGTCTCGGCCAGCGCCGCGTCGATGCGACCCGCGACATCCGGATGATCGACCACCGCCATCAGCCCTTCGGCGGACGCCGCGAGCTTCGCGAGCCGCGCAATCGCGGCGGGCGCCGCAACGGGCGAGGTGATGAGGATGCCGGTCACGCCGCCCCCGGCCAGCACTTCGGCCTCGCCAATCTTGGCGCAGCAGACCCCGGCCGCCCCCGCCGCGATCTGGCGGAGCGCAATGTCGATGCTCTTGTGGGTCTTGGCATGCGGGCGCAGCGCAACCCCCTTGCTTGCGGTCAGCGCCGCCATCGCCTCGATATTGCGGGCGAGCGCGTCGACATTGAGGACGAGCGCGGGCGTGTTGAGATCGGCGCGCGAGCCTTGCCGGCCGATCAGATGCTCGTGCAATTCACGGTCGGTGGTCATGCGAACAAGGTCTCCAGATGCGGATTGAGAAATTTGCCGTGCGGGTCGGCGGCGCGGCGCACCGCAGTATAGCGCCCCGCCATCGGGTAGAGCGCGGTGACGTCCGCGCGGCTCAGCGTGTGACGTTTGGCCCAGTGCGGCCGCCCGCCGGCGCCGCGAAAGATCGCCTCGGCCGCGGCGAAGAGCTGTTGCCAAGGCATTTTCGCATATTGGTGCATCGAGATCGCGGCGACCGGACCGGCGTTCATCGGGCTCATCCAGATGTCGTCGGCGGCAACGGTGCGATATTCGAAGGGGAAGGTTACCGGCAGCCGTTTCTTGCGGATCCAGCCGACGACCTCACCCAATGTCTCGAGCCCGGCGCTGCGCGGCATCTCATACTCCATCTCCTCGAAGCGGATCGTGCGGTCGGACGGGAAGATGCTGTGCGCGGGCCCGCAGCGGCGGCCCGAAATGCCGCTTTTCATCATCAACCGCTGGAGCGAGGGCGTCAGGAACGGCAGCCGCACCGAAATGTCGAGGATACGCCGAAACGTCGCCTCCTCCATGTCGGTGGTGCTCGGCGGGGGATCGCAGGGATCGCAGAGGTCGAGCGTCTTGAGGATCACATGGTCGCTGTGCGGGAAGAACCAGAATTCGATATGGCGGTGTTGCTGCGCCAATTCGTCATAGCCTTCGTATATTTCTTCCCAGCGGCGCTTCTCGATCCGCTCCGCAAGGTGAAAGGCGGGGACGACCGCGACCTCGATTTCGGTCGCGACCCCGAACAGTCCGAGCGACAGGCGCTGCGCCTGATAGAGGTCGGCGTTGGTGTCGGCATCGCACCAATGCGCCTCGCCTTCGGCATCGACGAGCCGGAAACCGCGCGCGAAGGTCGATAAGGAACCGAGGTCGACGCCGGTGCCATGCGTCCCCGTCGCCATCGCGCCGGCGAGCGACTGCGGGTTGACGTCGCCCTGATTGGCGAGCGCCAGCCCCTCCTCCCACAAAGCCGCGGTCAGCCGGCGGATGCTCCAGCCCGCGGGAATGCGCGCGGTCCGGCGATCGGCGGCGATGTGGATCGCGCCCGCCATGTCGTCGAGACTGACGATCAACTCGCCCGATTCGCAAAGCGGCATGAAGCTGTGCCCGGCGCCGGTGACGCGCAGCTTGTGTGCGCTGCGGACGAGCATCGAAAGCTCGTCCTCGCTTTGCGCGCGGGCGACCTGCCCGCTCGCGGTGACGCTGCCCGACCAGTTGCTCCACGCCATGCTTCTCTCCCGACCAGCACCGCAAAGCTGGCGCCGGCCGAAAAGTTAGTCAAGACTATATTATTTATGTTCGAGCGCCCGGCGATAGGCCGTGGTCAATCTCTCGAGCACGCTCGCCGAATCGCCCCGCGGCGGCGCGCCGAGATGGAGCGTGCGCAGCTCGTTCATGAAATCGTCCCAGAGCATGGGCCCACCCTCCTCGAGCAATTCCTGACGGATCGACATCTCGTGCGTCACGGGAAGATGCCGCCGGCCCCAAGCACCCATCTGGACGAGGAGCGGCACGAGATCGATCGCCCGCTCGGTCAGGCTGTAGACGGCCTTCTGCTTGTGCGTCGGGTCGTCGGCCCTGGTGAGCAGCCCGGCCTCCACCAACCGCTTCAGCCGATCGGCGAGGATGTTCGAGGCGATCCCTTCGTCCGACCGGGTCAGCAATTCGCGGAAATGGCGGCGATTGCCGAACATGATGTCGCGGATGACGATCAGGCTCCAGCGGTCGCCGAGCGTCTCGAGCGTCAGGTTGATCGGGCATCCGGAGCGTTGGTTCGTCACGCATCTTCTCTAAGGCCGAACAAAACCGCTTGCAATATGAAATCAGATTTATTAGCAACGCACAACTGGTTGCAAAATACAATCACATTGGAGAAGGATGATGTCCAAGGTAAAGGTTGCCGCATTCAGCATCTCGCTCGATGGCTATGGCGCGGGGCGCGAACAGAGCTTGCAGGATCCCCTTGGCCGCGACGGCGAAAGGCTGCACGACTGGTTCGTTCCCACCCGCTCGTTTCAGAAAATGTACGATAAGGAGGAGGGGACGACCGGGGTCGACGATGATTTCGGCGCGTTGAGCTTTGAAAATCTGGGCGCGTGGATCATGGGTCGCAACATGTTCGGCCCGGTACGCGGCGACTGGCCCGACGACGAATGGAAGGGCTGGTGGGGCGACAACCCGCCCTATCATGTCCCGGTTTTCGTCCTGACGCACCATCCGCGCGCGCCTGTCACGATGGCGGGCGGCACGACCTTCCATTTCGTATCCGACGGGATCGAGGCGGCGCTCGAACGCGCGCGCGAGGCCGCAGGCGATCGCGACATCCGCATCGGCGGCGGCGTGTCGACGATCCGCCAATATCTGGAAGCACGCCTGATCGACGAACTGCATCTGGCGGTCACGCCCGTCCTGCTCGGCGGCGGCGAGAGCCTGTTCGCGGGTATCGACCTGCCCGAACTCGGCTATCGCGTAACGCGCCACGTCGCAGGCGCGGGCACGACGCATATGATCGTCAGCCGGGGCTAGACCGGCCCGGTCGCGGACATCAGCGCGCCACGTTGCGCCGCGCGAAATGGATCTGCACCGCCTCGCGAACGCCGCGCGCGACCTTTTTCTGGCCGGCGGCGGAGGCGAGAAATTCGACGTCGTCCTTGTTCGAGATGAAGCCGGTTTCGAAAAGCACCGACGGGGTGTCGGGCGCCTTCAGCACGATGAAGGAGGCGAAGCGGTGCGCGGTGGTGCGAAATTGGACCTCGTCGGACGCCTCGCGCTGGAGCAGCCGCGCGAAGTCGGCGGCGACGTTCATCGTCTCGCGCTGGGTAAGATCGAGCAGGATCGCCGACACATCGCCACTGTGCGCGCCTAGGTCGACGCCGTTGATGATATTCGCCTTGTTCTCGCGCGCCGCCAGCCGCGCCGCCTCGCGGTCGGAGGCGACTTCGGCCAGCGTATAGATCGACGCACCGTTCGCCTCCTGGTTCTCGGCCGCATCGGCGTGAACCGAGATGAACAGGTCGGCCTTCAATCGCCGCGCGATGCCGTAACGCTCTTCGAGCACGAGAAAGCGGTCGTCCGCGCGCGTGAGCGCGACGCGCACCCGCTTTGAGGCGAGCAGATCCTTGCGGATCGCGCGGGCGAGCGCCAGCGTGATGTCCTTTTCATGGCTGCCATCGTGCGGCGAGATCGCGCCGGGGTCGTGGCCGCCGTGCCCAGCGTCGATCACCACGAGCGGCAGACGAGCATCGGCGGGGCCCTCGATCGGTGGCAGCGCCACCGCCGGCTTGGGCTTTCCGATCGGGACGGTCACGCTGTAGCGTTTGTCTGGACGCTTGGCGCGGAAGCCGGTGAACGGCTGCAATTCGCCCCACGGGGCCCGCCATGCCGGTTCGAAATCGCCTGCCGATGCCGGGCGCGGGGCGACAGGGATTGCGCCTGCCGGCGCCGGCAATGCCGCCGGGGGGGCTCCGATGATGCCGATCAGGACGAGCAGCGGGCTCATGGCGCGTCTATGCCGTCCAAGGCGCGCGATGGTCCAGCCTTATTCGAAGGCGTCAGCTCTCGGGCGCGACAACAGGGTGAATCCGCCGTTCGCCATCGTGGGACAAAGGGACGTCGGCCGGGAGGGCGGGCGGCCGCGCAGCCGAATGGTTTTCTTGCAACACCTTGGCGCCATCCTATCTTTCTGGGGTGGTTGTGGTTGCCGTCGGCCTGTGCCGATGCTAGCACGCCATCACTGACGGCGTCGTTCCCGGTGCCGTCCGGCCTTTTGAGGGGAAGGCCTGCTCCGCAAAATTGCGGATCATGGCCGCCTTGGCGCCGGACATAACGGGAAGGACAAGCCTGCCGCCAGTCCACCCGGTTGACCGGACAGTCGGGGCGTTCGCTTGTACGCCCGCCCTGCCCGCCCGCTCATCCCGTAACAGGTTGATGCCGTATGAGGCTTGCCATGCCCTCTTTAGATCCCGACGCGGGCGCTTTCGCCCCGGCCGTCGCCGGATTTGAAGACCGCATGCGCGTCCAGGACCGGACGCAGGCTCCTTTCGGCAATAACGTCTTTTTTTCTTTCACCCGTATCCGCCGCGGCCTTCCGCAAGGAGGGTTAGCGGGATTTTTTGATGGCGCGCCGAGGCGCGCTTGGAGTGTATCTAATGACCACGCGCATGTTGATCGACGCGCGGCACCGGGAAGAAACCCGGGTCGCCGTCACCAAGGGAAACCGAATCGAGGAGTTTGATTTCGAGTCCGCCGAGCACAAGCAGCTCAAGGGCAATATCTATCTGGCCAAGGTGACTCGCGTCGAACCGTCGCTGCAGGCGGCGTTCGTCGAATATGGCGGCAATCGCCACGGCTTCCTCGCGTTCAGCGAAATCCACCCCGACTATTACCAGATTCCGAAGGAAGACCGCGACGCGCTGCTGCGCGAAGAGGCCGAACATGCCGCCGCCGCCGCGCAGCGCGCCGAGGAGGATCTCGACGAGCTTGAGGGCGATGTCGCCGACGTCGAATATCATGACGACGAAAACGGCGACGCCCCCGCCCCCGAAACCATCGGCGAAGATGGTGAAGAGGATGGCGAAGGCGAAAGCGGCGATGCCGAGGACGGCGAAGCCGAAGAAGGCGCCGAAGAAGGCAAGGATGGTCGCGGCGATCGCAAGCGCCGCGGCCGCGACGGTCGCAAGGGCGGCCGCGGACGTGGGCGTGGGCGCCGGGGTGACGACGAGGACGGCGAAAGCCGCATGTCGCTGCGCCGCCGCTACAAGATTCAGGACGTCATCCGTCGCCGTCAGGTGATGCTGGTCCAGGTCGTCAAGGAAGAACGCGGCAACAAGGGTGCCGCGCTCACCACCTATCTGTCGCTCGCCGGCCGTTACTGCGTGCTGATGCCCAACACGATGCACGGCGGCGGGATCAGCCGCAAGATTTCGAACGGCGCCGATCGCCGCAAGCTGAAGGCGATGATCGACGAGCTCAACCTGCCGCCGACGATGGGCTGCATCGTCCGCACCGCGGGGATGAGCCGTACCAAGGTCGAGATCAAGCGCGACTTCGACTATCTCGCGCGCCTGTGGGACGAGATTCGCGAAAACACGCTGGGGAGCTCGGCGCCGGCGCTGATCCATTCGGACAGCGACCTCGTCAAGCGCGCGATCCGCGACATCTATCACAAAGACATCGAGGAGGTGCTCGTCGAGGGCGACGACGGCTATAAGGCGGCGAAGCAGTTCATGAAGCTGCTGATGCCGAGCCATGCGCGCCGCGTGAAGCAATATGCCGACCCGGTATCGCTCTATCAGCGTTATGGCGTCGAGGATCAGCTCGCGGGGATGCTCAACCCCGTCGTCCAGCTGAAATCGGGTGGCTATCTGGTGATCAACCCGACCGAGGCCCTGGTGTCGATCGACATCAACTCGGGCCGCTCGACGCGCGAGCATAATATCGAGCAGACCGCGCTCAACACCAACCTCGAGGCCGCGCACGAGATCGCCCGCCAGCTCCGCCTGCGCGACATGGCGGGCCTCGTCGTGATCGACTTCATCGACATGGATCATGGCTCGAACGTCCGCAAGGTCGAGCGCGCGATGAAGGATGCGCTAAAGAACGACCGCGCGCGCATCCAGGTCGGCCGCATCTCGGGCTTCGGCTTGATGGAGATGAGCCGCCAGCGTCTGCGCACCGGCGTGCTCGAAGCTTCGACGCGCCCCTGCCCGCATTGCGAGGGCACCGGGCTTGTCCGCACCGCTTCGTCGGCGGGCCTCAGCGCGCTGCGCCTGATCGAAGAGGAAGCCGCACGCGGCAAGGGCAACAAGATCACCCTGCGCGCGAGCCAGGAGGCGACCTTCTACCTTCTCAACGAAAAGCGCCGCGAACTGCGCGAGATCGAGGAGCTTTACGGCGTCACCGTCGAGATCCTGCCCGACGGCGAGACCGAAGGCGCGCGCATGGCGGTCGAGGTCAGCGGTCCGCCGCCGGTCGCGCGCCGCAGCTTCGCTCCGATCGCGCCGATCGAGGATGACGACGACGACTATCCCGAGGAAGAAGAAGCCGAAGAGGAAGCCGCCGACGAGCGTCCCGCGCGCTCGCGCGATCGCGAAGAAGGCGGACGCGACCGCGAGGAGGGCGAAGGCGATGGCGACGGACGCAAGCGCCGCCGCCGCCGCCGCCGTGGCCGTCGTGGTCGCCGTGACGAAGAAGGCAATGAAATCGGTGAAGGCGGCGAAGGCGGCGAGGATCTCGATGGCGACAGCGCCGACGAAGCCGAGATCGAAGCCGACGTCGCGCCGGCCGAAACTGTCGAGGCCGCTCCGGAAGCCGACGCCGAGGAGGCCGAAGCCAAGCCGCGCCGCCGCCGTGGTGGACGCGGCCGCAAGAAGGCGGATACCGCGGACGTCGCCGACGAGGCGGTAGTCGAAGCCGAAGCGGCGCCGGCCGAAGTGATCGAAGCCCCCGAACCGGCCGCCGAAGAAGCGCCGGTTGCCGAGGAAAAGCCGAAGCGCAAGCGAGCGCCGCGCAAAACCAAAGCGGCAGCCGAAGCCGCGGCCGTCGACGCAGCGCCGGTCGCCGAAGCGACGCCCGAGCCCGAAGCCGAACCCGCCAAGCCCGCACCCAAGAAGCGCGCGAGCCGCGCCAAGAAGGCCGTCGCCGCGGAGGCCGCGCCCGAAGCCGCCACGGCGCGCGACGCCGAACCGGTCGCCGCCAATGGCGACGAGGGCGAGGAAGGTCCCGACGGCGAACCGCGCCGCGGCTGGTGGCAGCGCACCTTTGGCAATTAAACGGCGGCAATTGATCGTAGAAATCGCGAGCTGACCTTGCGTCCGCGCGACCTGCACCCCAATAAGCCCACATGGCTTCACTCGGGGTTCAGGCGCGCGGCGCAAGAAAGGCGGGGATGACCGCTTTCCCGCCGCAACCCGCGTCCGGGGCGCAAAGTCTGCGCCCCTTTTTCCGTATCCTACTGATCTTGTTCGCGATGTTCGCGATCACGATGCGCCCCGCGATGGCGCAATCGATCCTGCGCGACGCCGAAACCGAAGCGCTGTTCCAGGACATGATGGATCCGCTGCTCGTCGCGGCGGGTCTCCAGCCGGGGCAAGTGCGCGTGCATCTGCTCGGCGACCGCAGCATCAACGCCTTCGTCGCGGGCAGCCAGGACATCTACGTCTTCAGCGGGCTGATCGAAGCCGCCGACAGCGCCGAAGAGGTGCAGGGCGTGCTCGCGCACGAACTCGGCCACGTCATGGGCGGTCACGCGATCCGCGTCAACGAAGGCGCCAAGGCCGCCACAGGCATCTCGCTGCTCAGCCTGCTGCTCGGCGCCGCGGCGATCGCAGCGGGCGGCGGCGAAGCCGGCATGGGGATCATGATGGCGGGCCAGCAGGCCGCGCTCGGCAAGTTCCTCGCCTTCAGCCGCGTCCAGGAATCGACCGCCGACGCCGCGGGCGCGCAATATCTGTCGAAGGCCGGAATCAGCGGCCGCGGCAGCCTCGCCTTCTTCAAGAAACTGCAGAATCTCGAATTCCGCTATGCGGTGAAGCAGGACGACGATCAGGCCTATGGGCGCACCCACCCGATGTCGGGCGACCGCATCCAGACGCTGCGCGAGGTCTATGTCATCGACCCGGCGTGGAACAAACCCGCCGACCCCGCGATCGAAAAAAGATTCCAGCGGATCAAGGCCAAGCTTTCGGGCTATATGTCCGAGCCCGAGCGGACGCTGCGCAAATTCCCCGAGAGCAACAGCAGCATCCCCGCACGCTATGCGCGCGCCTATGCCTGGCACAAGAGCGCCTATCCGCAAAAGGCCCTGGCAGAAGTCGAGGGGTTGCTCGCCACCGACCCCAACGACCCCTATTTCCTCGAGCTCGAAGGCCAGGTGCTGCTCGAATCGGGGCGGCCCAAGGAAGCGATCCCCCCGCTGCGCAAAGCGGTTTCGCAGTCGCGTTCGCAGCCGCTGATCAGCGCGACATTGGGTCATGCGCTGATCGCGACCGAGGACGCCGCCAATTATGCCGAGGCGGAAAAGGTTCTGAAAACGGCGGTCGCACTCGACAACCAGAATCCGTTCGCCTGGTATCAGCTCGGCATCGTCTATGCGAACAAGGGCGATCAGGCGCGCGCCGCGCTCGCCTCGGCCGAGCGCTACAGTCTTGAGGGTGGACAGGCGGGGCTCGCGCTGCGTAATGCCGAAATGGCGATGCAGGGACTGCCCCAGGGCTCCCCCGACTGGATCCGTGCACAGGATATTTCGATGGTGGCTCGCGCCGAGGTGGAACGCGAGCGCAAACGGCGTTAGATTCAACGGAAACAAGCGGGGACCGCATCGTCAATATGATGCGCAAGGGCAACAAGTGACTGATAAAAAAGACGATTATTACCAGCCATGGCTGCGCGACCCCGCGCCCACGCCGGGCATGGGCGCGCCGACGCAAGGCGAAGGACTGGCGAAGCCGAAGGAAGAGCCCCCCGTCGGCATCGACCTGACGCGATATAGCAAGCCCGAGAAGCCGCGCGGCGAGCCGCTGGTGAAGCCCGAGGCGATCAAGGCGGGCGCCGCGAACCTGTGGGACCGCATCCGCGACGGCGCCGGGGCTTTTGCCGACTGGACCATCCGCGTCGGCGAACGCGCCGACGTCCCCGCACGCATCGAGGCGATGGAAATTCCGCGTCGCTCGCGCGAACTCGCCGCGAAAACCGGCGCCGTTACCGCGCGCGCCGCGCGCGCCGCCGGGCGCGGATCAGCCCGAGCGGGGCGCGCCGCGGCGAAGGCGAGCGGCGAGGCATGGGAGAAAATGGCGCTCGGCGACAAGGCCCGCAAGCTGTCGAGCGAGGCTGGACGCGGGCTCGGCGAGGTCGCGGACAAGACCAGGGCGGGGGTCGTCGATATAGCCAAGGCGGGCGGCGAAAGCCTGCGCGAGCAGTTGGGCGACGCCGCGACCAAGTTGCGCCCCGCGCCGCGCGAGGAACTTGCGCCGCCGCCGTCGGGACTCGAACAATTGCTCGCGCGCGAGGAGGCCGAAGCGAAGGCGGCCGCAACGGCGACCGCCGCGCCCGACCTGCCGCTGTTCGCGGGCGACGCCGCGATTCCGGCGATGGCGAAGCCCGCGCCCGAAAACGCGGCGAGCATGATGGAAGGCGACGACCGCTCGCCGATTGCGCAACCGGCAAAGATGTCCGGGGGCACCAAAGCCATGGCATCGCAGCGTTCGCCGCAAATCAAGGGGACCGGGATGGAAGGCGTTTCCACACGCATATGGGGCTTGGCGCTCGGCGGCCTGTTGCTCCTCGCCCTCGCCTTTTGGCTGGGCGGACAGTTCGGCGGCGGGATGAGCAAGAGCGAGGTCGAGGGCGTAGTCGCCGACTATATCAAGGCTAATCCGCAGATCATTCCCGAGGCGCTCGAAGCGCAGCGCGGGCGGGAAATCGCCAAGGCGATCGACGCGATTCGTCCGGCGCTCGAAAAACCCTATGCCGGTGCGTGGGCGGGCAACGCCGACGGCGACGTCACGCTCGTCGTCTTCACCGACTATGCCTGCGGCTTCTGCCGCGCGAGCGTGCCCGACGTCGACCGGCTGATCCGCGAGGACAAGCGCCTGAAGGTCGTGTTCCGCGAATTGCCGATCATCGCGCCGCAGAGCCGCGACGCCGCGATCATGGCGCTCGCCGCCGCGCGGCAGGGCAAATATGACGCCTTCCATCATGCGATGTTCGCGAGCGGCTCGCTCGACAAGGCGGCGATCGCCGCGGCGGCCGCAAAGGCTGGCGTCGTCACCGACGGTAGCGCCGATGCGACCGCGAACGAGGCGCTGTTCCAGCGCGAACTCGACAGCAACCTCGCGATCGCGACCCAGCTCCAGCTCAACGCCACCCCGACCTGGATCGTCGGCGATCAGCTGTTCCAGGGCCAGATCGGTTACGACGCGTTGAAACAGGCCGTCGCGAAAGCTCGCGCGGCGAAAAGCTGAGGCAGGCGGCGTTGGCGACCGTCACGCTCGACGAGGCGCTCGCCAACGCCCGCCAGCTTCTGAACGGCCAGCCCGCTGCCGCACTCGCGCAGGCGCAGGCGATCATCGACGAAGTGCCGACCTCGGCGGCGGCGCACCGGCTTGCCGCGCAGGCGCTGCGCGTGCTGGGCCGCGAGGAAGAGGCTGAGGCGGCCGCGCTCGCCGCGGTTTCGGCAACGGTTCACGATGAGGCGATGGTCGCCGCGGCGCTCGCGCTTTCCGAGAATCGCCTTCCCGATGCCGAGCGCGCGCTGCGCGGACGGCTGCGCGAGGATGCGACCGACGTCGCCGCGATCCGCATGCTCGCCGAGGTCGCCGGGCGGCTCGGGCGCTATGAGGATGCCGAAAAGCTGCTGTCGCGCGCCTTGCAGCTCGCGCCGGGCTTCGGCGCGGCGCGCGCCAATCTCGCGACGGTCTATTACAAGCAGAACCGCTTCGCCGACGCCGCCGAGGCGCTGGGCGCGGTGCTCGGCGACGATCCCGACAATCCTGCGCACGCGAATCTCCGCGCCGCCGCGCTCGGCCGCATCGGCGGCTATGACGAGGCGCTCGCGCTCTATGAAGAGCTGACCCGCCGCTTTCCCGATCATGCCAAGCTGTGGATGAGCTATGGCCATATGCTGAAGACGGTCGGGCGGCAGGACGAGGGCATCGCCGCCTATCGCCGCGCGCTCGCCGCCGATCCGGGGCTCGGCGAGATCTGGTGGAGCCTCGCGAACCTCAAGACGATCCGGTTTGGCGCGGAAGATCACGCTGCGATGGAGGCAGCACTTGTTGCGGCCGAACCCGACGGCGACGCGCGCGCCGACGACCGGCTGCATCTGCATTTCGCGCTCGGCAAGGCGTATGACGATGCCGGCGAATATGAGCCGGCGTTCGGCCATTATGCCGCGGGAAACGCGATCCGGTCCGGCCAGCTCGGCTATCGCGCCAGCGAAACGAGCGCCACGGTCGATGCGATCATCGCCGCCTGCACCCCCGACTTCTTCGCCGCGCGCGCCGGTGCCGGCGATCCGGCGCGCGATCCCATTTTTATCCTCGGCATGCCGCGCGCGGGATCGACGCTGATCGAACAGATTCTTAGCTGCCATTCGGCGATCGAGGGCACGATGGAACTGCCCGACATTCCCGCGCTTGCACTTGGGCTCGGCCGCGAGACGAAGCAGGACGGCCGCCGCTGGATCGAGGCGCTGGCCGAAACACCGCACGAGCATCTCGCTGAACTGGGCGCGGCCTTCCTCCAACGCACCGCGGTGCAGCGCAAGACGGCCAAACCCTTCTATATCGACAAGCTGCCGAACAATTGGCTCTACATCGCCTTCATCCGCCTGATCCTGCCCAACGCGAAGATCATCGACGCGCGGCGCGCGCCCCTCGACTGCTGCTTTTCCAATTTCCGGCAGCATTTCGCCAAGGGTCAGGCGTTCAGCTACGGCCTCGCCGATGTCGGCAGCTATTACCGCGACTATGTCCGGCTGATGGCGCATATCGACGCGGTCCAGCCCGGCCGCATCCACCGCGTGATCCACGAGGCCCTGCTCGACGATCCCGAGGCCGAGGTCCGCGCATTGCTCGCCTCGCTGGAGCAGCCGTTCGAGGAGGCTTGCATGAGCTTCCATGCCAACGCGCGCGCCGTCCGCACCGCGTCGAGCGAGCAGGTTCGCCGCCCGATCAACCGCGACGGCGTCGGGCAATGGCGGCCCTATGACGAATGGCTCGGTCCGCTGAAAGGCGCACTGGGCGACGTGCTCGCCGCCTATCCGGCCGTGCCCGCCGATTTCGGATAAGCGCGCCCGCGACAAAACGTTGCCTTTGGGCAACAGCCGGCGACATTTTCGACCAACGACCGCCGCGCCGCGCAACAAGACTTGCGCTTGGCCCACGCGCGGTCATTCTCCGTCACATGACTGTCATTTGAGGGGGATCTCATGCGAAAGCTATCGACAGTAGTCACGACCAGCGGCGCCTTTCTGCTCGGCAGCACGATCCTGTGCTCGTCGGGGACCGCGCTCGCACAGCAAACCAACACGAACGACGACCGCGACATCGTGGTCACCGCGTCGAAACGCGAACAGAATCTGCAGGACGTGCCGCTCGCGATCACCGCGATCGGCACCGAACGGCTCGACGAGCTTCAGGTCAAGGAATTTCAGGACGTCGTCAAATTCCTGCCGTCGGTGACGATCCAGACCGCCGCGCCCGGGTTCAGCCAGGTCTATTTCCGCGGCGTCGCGTCGGGCGAGAACGCCAACCATTCGGCCTCGCTGCCGACCGTCGGCACTTATCTCGATGAAATGCCGATCACGACGATCCAGGGCGCGCTCGACATCCATGCCTATGACCTTGCGCGCGTCGAGGCGCTCGCGGGGCCGCAGGGCACGCTTTACGGCGCGAGTTCGATGGCGGGCACGATTAAGCTCGTCACCAACCAGCCGGACACCAGCGGCACCTATGGCGAGGTCGGGGTCGAACTCAACAATGTCGCGCACGGCGATTTCGGCGGGGTCGTCGAAGGCTTCATTAACGCCCCGCTCGGCGAGCGCGCGGCGCTGCGCCTCGTCGGCTGGTATCGCCACGACGCGGGTTATATCGACAATATCCCGGGCAGCCGCACCTATCCGATCAACATCCCGACCGACACCGACGGCGACGGCGAGAATGACACGCTCGTCAACGCACCCGGCGACGACATCACCCAGACCAACGCCGGGCTCGTCGAGAAAAATTACAACGACGCCGACACCTATGGCGCGCGCCTTGCGCTCGGCATCGATCTCGACGACGACTGGACGCTGCGCCCGACGATCATGGGCCAGATCCAGAAAACGAACGGCAGCTATGCGCAGGAGCGGTCGAGCGCGGTCACCGACAAGCTGCAGACGGTCCAGTATAATCCCGAATCGTCGAAGGATAAATGGCTGCAAGCGGCGCTGACGATCGAGGGCAAGCTCGGCAATTGGGACCTGACCGTCACCGGCGGACACCTCCGCCGCAAGACCGATGTCGAGAGCGATTATTCGGACTATGCCTATTTCTACGACGCGCTCTATGGTTCGGCGGTCTATCTCTACGACAATGCCGGCGACCAGATCAGCCCGAACCAATATATAGAGGGCATCGACCGCTATCGGCGCAACTTCTTCGAAGCGCGCGTCGCTTCGCCCGCCGATGCGCGCATCCGCTTCATCGGCGGCGTCTTCTGGCAACGGCAGAAGCATAATATCGAGCAGCATTATGTGATCGACGGTCTGTCCGACGATCTCGAGGTTCCCGGCACCGTCGACAATATCTGGCTGACCAAGCAAATCCGCGTCGACCGCGACTATGCCGCGTTCGGCGAGGTCAGCTTCGACATCACCGACCAGCTGACGCTGACCGGCGGTGGCCGCGTGTATAAATATGACAACAGCCTCGTCGGCTTTTTCGGCTATAACAACCCCGGATTCAGCAGCAATCCGGTCTACGCGTGCCAGGGGCCGGCGGTGGTCGACGGGTCGCCCTGCACCAACCTCGACAAACGGACGAAGAAGACCGACTTCATCCACAAGCTGAACCTGACCTACAAGTTCAACGACGATGCGCTCGTCTACGCGACCTGGTCGCGCGGCTTCCGTCCGGGCGGCATCAACCGGCGCGGATCGCTCCCGCCCTATGGATCGGACACGCTCGACAATTATGAATTCGGGTGGAAGACGAGCTGGGGGCCCGTGCGCTTCAACGGCGCGATCTATCAACAGGACTGGAACGACATCCAGCTCTCCTTCCTCGGACTCAACGGGCTCAGCGAAATCCGCAACGCCGGTATCGCGCGCATTCGCGGGGTCGAGCTCGACCTCGGCTATCGGCAGAATGGTTTCTCGATCAACGCGGGGATGAGTTATAACGACGCCGAAATCCGACGCGATTTCTGCGCGATCGCCAACGACGCCTTCGACTGCACCCTGCCGGGTGCCGACGGCGCCGACAATGCGCTGCTCGCGCCCAAAGGCGCCGGCCTGCCCATCACGCCGAAGTTCAAGGGCAATATCGTCGCGCGCTACGAATTTCCGGTCGGCGACCTCGGCGCGCATATCCAGTTCGCGGTTAATCATATCGGCAAAAGGCGAAGTGATGTCCGCACGCTCGAAAACGGTATCAAGGGGATGTTCGACGCCTATACGACCGCCGACATCAGCGTCGGGGTGAAGGGCGAAAACTGGAAGGCCGAGCTTTTTGCGACCAATTTGTTCGACAGCAACGGCACCATCAATGCCGGCGTCCAGTGCCTCGAAACCACCTGCGGCGATCCCGACGGGATCACCGCGAACGGCGGCGTCTTCTATGACACGGTCGTTCGCCCCCGCCTGATCGGGATCAAGGTCAGCAAGGAATTCTGACCGGGTGAGTGATATTTTGACCGGTAGCGAAAGGCCGGGCCGCAAGCTCGGCCTTTCGATGTGTATCGCGCTCGTCATGGGCAATATGATCGGGTCGGGCGTGTTCCTGCTCCCCGCCAGCCTCGCGCCGTTCGGCTGGAACGGCGTCGCCGGCTGGGCGATCACCATCGCGGGGGCGCTCGCGCTCGCTTTCGTCATCGCACGGCTGACCGTCGCATTTCCGGCGGCGAGCGGGCCGACGGGCTTCGTCGAACGCGCCTTCGGGCGCGTCCCCAGCTTCATGATCGGCTGGGCTTATTGGGTGTCGGTGTGGACCGCCAACGTCACGCTCGCGGTGGCGAGCGTCTCCTTTCTCAGCCTCTTCGTTCCCGCGATCGGCGATCATATGGCGATCTCGACGATCGCGCTGATCTGGCTGGTCACCGCGATCAACTGGCAGGGCGCGCGCGCGGCGGGGCGCTTTCAGATCGTCACACTCGCGATCAAGCTGATCCCGCTCGTCACCATCGTCGTGCTGATCCCCATCGCCTTCGGACGCGGCGAGCCCGTGGCGATCACCCCCTTCCCCGCCGAAGGCCTGTCGTTCGCCGCGGTCAGCGGTTCGGCGATCCTGACTTTATGGGCGCTGCTCGGTTTCGAATCGGCGAGCGTCGCCGCCGACAAGGTCGCGAATCCGACGGTCACCATCCCGCGCGCGACGATCATCGGCACGCTCGCAACCGGCCTTCTCTATCTGATCGTCTGTTCGGCGATCGCGCTGATGCTCCCCGCCGCCGCGGTCGCGACGTCGGAAGCGCCCTTCGCGCTGTTCGCCGAAACCTATTGGGGGCACGGCCCCGCGGTGTGGATCGCCGCCTTTGCCGCGGTGAGCGCGCTCGGCGCGCTCAACGGCTGGACGCTGATCCAGGCCGAACAGCCCGCGCGGCTTGCCGAACAGGGGCTGCTTCCCGCCTGGTTCGCAAAGACGAACCGCCACGGCACCCCCGCCGCGGCGTTGCTGCTGTCGAGCGTCATCGCGACCGTCTGCGTCATCCTCAACAGCAGCAAATCGACCGCCGAAATGTTCACCTTCATGGCGATCCTCTCGACCTCGGTGACCTTGTGGCTCTACCTCGCCTGCGCCGCGGCGGCGCTGCGCTTGCGCGTCGCGATCCCGGTCGCGCTCGCAGGGCTCGCCTATGCGATATGGACGCTGTGGGGCGCCGGGATCGGCGTCAGCGCGATGAGCCTGATCCTCATGGTCGCGGGCCTGCCACTCTACATCTGGACGCGGCTGTCAACGCCAGCGGGGCGCGAAGAAACCCCGGTCGCGTAGGATCACCTGCGCGGCGTTGTGCCCCGGCGCGCCGGTGACGCCGCCGCCCGGATGCGTGCCCGCGCCGCACATATAGAGGCCCCGCACCGGCCCGCGATAACCGCCGTTGCCGAGCACAGGCCGCGCGGCCCACAGCTGGTCGAGGCTCATATTGCCGTGCATGATGTCGCCGCCGACGAGGCCGAACTTACGTTCGAGGCCCTTGGGCGACAGGCGCGTCTGCGCGATGATGTTGGCGCGGAAACCCGGGGCGTGCTTTTCGACCGTGTCGATGATGCAGTCGGCGGCGGCTTCCTCCTCATCATCCCAGTTGCGCCCGTCCGGAAGCTCGGGCGCGAATTGCTGGCAGAAGAGGCTCGCGACATGCTGGCCCGGCGGCGCGAGGCTGTCGTCGACGGTCGAGGGGATCAGCATCTCGACGATCGGCGCCTTCGACCAGCCATGCTGCTTCGCATCGAGGAAGGCGCGGTCCATATAGTCGAGCGTCGGCGCGAGGATGATCCCCGACTGGTGATGCTCGCCAGGTTCGGGGAGGCAGGTGAATTTCGGCAGTTCGCTCAATGCGACGTTCATGCGGAAAGTGCCGCTGCCTGCCTTGAAGCCCTTGATCCGGCGCTGGAAGTCGGCGGGCAGGTCGCTCGCGTCCATCATCCGCTCGTAAAGCAGTTTCGGCCCGACGTTGGCGATCACGCGCGCCGCGGCGATTTCCTCACCGCCGGCGAGCTTGACCCCGACCGCCTTGCCGCCGTCGACGAGCACCTTGGCAACCGGGCTTTCGAGGCTGATCTCGACGCCCAAGTCACGGCAGACCTTCGCCATGATCTCGGTGATCCGGCCCATTCCGCCGACGCTGTGGCCCCACGCGCCCTTCTTGCCGTTTACCTCGCCGAAGACGTGGTGGAGCAGGACATAGGCGCTGCCCGGCGTGTCGGGGCTCGCATAATTGCCGACGACCGCATCGAAGCCGAACGCCGCCTTGACCGCCTCGCTTTCGAACCAGCTGTCGAGCATCGTCCGCGCCGACTTGGTGAAGAGGTCGAGCACGTCGCGCTGCTGTTCGAGGCTGAGCGTCCCGAAGCGCCGCCCCTGCCGCGCGCCGTCGAGCAAGGTGCGCAGCCCCTCGCCCACATTCGGCGGCACGCGCAACGCCAGATCACGGAGCAGTTCGGCGACATTTTCGAGCGCGTCATAATAGGCAGGCAGCACTTCGGCGTCGCGCGCCGAGAATTTGCGAAACTCGGCCTGCGTGCGTTCGAGCCCGCCGCCGAGTTTCAGATAACCGCCATCCTGCTGCGGCAAGAAATTGCTGATCGGCCGCTCGATCACGCGATAGCCGTGATCGACGAGTTTCATGTCGGCGATCACCTTGGGCTGGAGCAGGCTGACCGTGTAGCTCGCCACCGAATTCCTGAAGCCCGGTGCGAATTCCTCGGTCACCGCGGCGCCGCCGACGACGTCGCGTGCCTCGACGATGCGGACCTTGAGCCCCGCCTTGGCGAGGTAGAAGGCGCAGACGAGGCCATTGTGGCCGGCGCCGATGATCAGCGCGTCATAGGCTTTGGTCATGAAAATTCTTTCGCAAGCGGGGACTGGACATGCTGACGGCCGAAGCCGAGGCCGAGGACGCGGCCGGGAATGCGGCGCAGAAAGGGGATGCGGTCGAGCAGGCGGACCGCGAGCGGCACGCGCGTGATCTCGCCGCGCAGCATCGGTTCGATGATATTCCGATGCGCGAACCGCTGAAGCCCCTGCATCCGCGTCGTCGGCGTCCAGCGCCGCTCCTGCACCTTGGCGAGCAGCGGATCGGGGCCGGCTCCGGCGGCGAGCGGCGCGGCGAGGATGTTCGCAGCGGCAACGGCATCCTGCACCGCGAGGTTGATCCCGACGCCGCCGACCGGCGACATCGCGTGCGCCGCATCGCCGATCGCGAGCAGGCCGGGGCGCGACCAGCGCGTCAGCCGGTCGAGCGCGACCGAAAGCAGTTTGACGTCGTCGAAGCTTTCAATCGCGCCGATCCCGGCGGCGAGGCCCGGCGCGATCGCGACGATCTCGTCGCGGAAGGCGGCGATGCCGCGCGCCTCGATCGGCGCAAAGCCGCCCTTTTCGATAATCCGCGCGCATTGCCAATAGTCGCCGCGCGGGATCGCGACGACCATGCCGCCCTTGTCGATCGTGCCGAGCGCGACTTCGGACATATCCATTCCCGCCGGGACCGGAATGCGGAACCAGAGCACGTCCATCGGCGCACCCAGATCCTCGAGCGGCAGTTCGGCCGCATCGCGCAGGATCGAGCGGCGCCCGTCGGCGGCGATCACCAAACGCGCAGGCAGGGTCTCGCCGCTCGCGAGCGTCACGCCGTTGACGCGCCCGCCATCGTCATAGGTCAGCCCGGTCGCCTCGGTCGACATGCGCAGCTCGAAGGTCGGATAGCGCCGCCCCTGCCCCGCGACGAAATCGAGCAGATCCCATTGCGGCATCATAGCAACGAAGCGCGCCGCGACCGGCAGATGCGTCATCGTCGCGATCGTATATTGCTGCCCGAGCAGGTTTAGTGTCATCGTGTCGATCGCCGCGTGCGGTTCCTTGAGCAGTTCTTCGAGCAGCCCGATGTCGTTGAACAGTTCGAGCGTCGAGGGATGCACCGTGTCGCCACGGAAATCGCGGAGAAAGTCCTTGTGCTTTTCGAGCACGGTCACGCGGACGCCGGCGCGCGCGAAGAGCAGGCCTGCGACCATGCCCGCGGGTCCGCCGCCGACGATGATGACTCGATCGCTCATCAATTCCTCTCCTCTCGTACCAAGCGGTTAGCGGCTCCACCCCGCCGGCGGGGCCTGCTCCTGCCGTGCTTCGGGGATCAGCTCGCGCATCCGTGCGCAGAAATGCTTGAGGCAGACTTCCTTGTCGCTGAGCGGCCCCATCGAGAATGTCTTCGACGCCATCCCTTGCTGGACGCGCGTGATGAGCGCGGTGTCCTCCGCATTGACCTGGCGGTTGATACGCCAGTTCAAATAGCGGGCGGCCTTCATCTCGCGGCGCGCATCGGGAAGGACATAGCTGATTTCACGGATCAGACAGCTCGTCGGCCCGGTCGGCAGCCACTGCATGAAATCGACCTGGTCGGGATAGATGTCGAAGGCGACGTTGGGCCAGAGCTTGAAATAGAGCCAGTGGCGCTGGTTGGCCTCGGGCAGATGGGGGACCGGCGGCAGCAGCCGCTGATACATGCGTTCGGACCAATTGGCCGACGGCCGGTCAATCAGGTCGCCCCACATCCGGTCGACGCGGTCCTCGGCCTCGACGCCATAGCTTTTGCCGAACAGGCGCGTGAGGCCGGGGTGCGCGACAGGGATGTGGAGGCCGTCCGAATAATTGTCGCCGACATTCTTCCAGTTGACCTCGCGCGGGCGCAACGTGACGCGGCCGAGCGCGCCAAGTTCTTCGAACCGATAAGGCTCGATCATCGCTTCATAGGGCGCCATCATGCTCGCGACCGACGGGCCGCCATCGTCGTCGAGCCGCACGAACCAGAAGCCGCGCCATTGTTCGAGCCCGACGGGAACGAGCCCCGCCTTGCCCTTGTCGAGCGTTGGGTAGCTCGCCGAATCGGGCACGCCGGTCAGCCGGCCGTCGAGTTCGTAGGTCCAGGCGTGATAGGGGCAGACGAGCTTTTTCGCGCAGCCCACCGCGCCATCGACGAGGCGCGAACCGCGGTGGCGGCAGACGTTGGTGAAGGCGCGCACGATACGGTCGGTGCCGCGCACGACGATGACGCTTTCGCCGCAATAATCGATGCTGTGCCAGTCGCCGGGGTTCGGGATGTCGCTGTCGTGGCACACGACCTGCCAGCTTGGTCGGAAGATGCGGTCGGTCTCGGCGGCGTGGAAATCGGGGTCGCTATAGGTCCAGGCGGGGAGCGACCAGCCGTCGAGCGGGTCGATGCTCTGGATGTTGTCGAAGGTGTCGCGCAGCGTTGCCATGATCGGGTCCTTGTTATACATGTGTATAACAATATGACCGCCGCTCGCCAAGCCTTTACGCGCGAAAGCGCCGATGCCCGCCGGGCAGACCTGATCGAGGCGACCGCGGCGTGCCTCGCCGAACATGGCCTTGCGGGGACGAACGTGCGCGCGATCTGCGCAAAGGCCGGCGTGTCGCCGGGGCTGCTCCGCCATTATTTCGGCGGCATCGACGATCTGATCGCCGCGACCTATCAGGCGACGAGCGACCGGATGGACGCGATTTTTATCGGCGCGGTCGAGGCGGCGGGCCACGATCCGCGTGAGCGGCTCAAGGCTTATCTGACCGCGAGCTTTCGCCCGCCGGTGACCGACCCCGAATTGCTCGGCGCGTGGACCGCCTTCTGGGCGTTGGCGCGCAGCGACGCGCGCATGGCCGAAATCCATGCGGAAAGTTACGCGGGCTATCGCGCGCGGCTCGGCGAACTGCTTGCCCTTTGCGGAGCAGCCGACGCCGGGCGGCTCGCGATCATGCTGACTGCGATGGTCGACGGGCTGTGGCTCGAATTGTCGCTCGACCCCGAAAGTTTCGGCGCCGAAGCGGCCGCCGCGATGGTCGAGCGCGCGGTCGCCGCGCTCGTCTGATCCCTATTTCGACAGGTCGCGCAGCAAACTGTCCCAATGCGCGAGCGCGGGGGCGATCGCGTCTACGGGCACGCGTTCGTTGAGGCCATGCGCGAAGCTGTCGCTCGCTTTCGAGAAGAGGCCCGCGACGCCGTAGCTCGGCACGCCCTGCGCCCGGAAATGATAGCTATCGGTGGCGCCCGCGCTCATCGACGGGATGATCGGCAGGCCGGGCGCGCGCGCATGCACCGCCTTTGTCACCGCCGCCATGACATCGGGGCGCAGCGGCGAGGCGTCGCTGGCGCTGGCGTCGGGATCGGTGTTCACCTTGACCGCGGGATCGGCGATGATCTTTTCGAGCTCGGCGCGCACCGTTTCGACCGGCACACCGGGAAAGATGCGGCAGTTGATGTTCGCAGTCGCGCGCTGCGGCAGCGCATTTTCGGCATGGCCGCCCTTGACCAAGGTGGGCACGCAGGTGGTGCCGATCTGGCCGACATATTCGGGCTCGGCGCGGATCGTCGCGATCGCCGCGGCGTCGGCGGGATTGGCGGCGAAGGCCTTCAACGCCGCGCCGATCTTTCCGCCGACCTGGTCGGCGACGATCGGCATGCCGACTTTGGTCAGCTCGTTCTGCTGCGGCGTGAAACGATAGGCGCCGACCTTGGCGAGCGCATTCGCGAGCTGGACGATCGCATTGACGTCCGAAGGGCGCGAGCTGTGGCCGCCGGGGTTGGTGACTTCGAGCGTGAAGTCGGCATAGGTCTTCTCGCCCGCCTGCAGCCCATAATATTGCGGCTTGCCGTCCTCGGCGATCAGCCCGCCGCCGCCGTCGCCATTCAATGCGAAGTCGGCATTCTTATATTTGGCGGCGAGCGCGCGCGTCGTCGTCATCGAGGTTTCCTCGTCGCCCGACAAGAGCAGGATGATCGACCGCTTCGGCTTGAAGCCCTCCTTCTTGAGTGCGGCCATCGTCGCGACCATCATCGCGATGTCGAACTTGTTGTCTTCGGACCCGCGCCCGAAAATATAGCCATTTTCCTCGACCGGCACGAAGGGGTCGCGCGTCCAGTCCTTGGGGTCGGCCTCGACGACGTCCATATGGCCGAGCAGCACGATCGGCTTTTGCTTGGTCGTGCCGTGGAACGTCGCGGCGAAGGTCGCGGTCTCGCCCATCGGGGTGATTTCGATGTCGCTGTCGGCATAGCCCGCCGCCTTGAGCACGCCGGCGTAATAAGCCGCGAGTTCGGGCACCTTGCCGCGGCCCTCGACCGTCGGGATCGCGACGCTGTCCTTGAGGATTTTCTTCGCCACCGCGGGGTCGGCGGGCTTGGCGTGGACGGGCGCGGCGGCGAGCAGGGCGGCGGAAGCAAGCAAGGCGGAAGCAAAACGCATATTATTGACCCCTTTTGAGTATTTCTGTTCGTCCGTTCGGGCTGAGCTTGTCGAAGCCCCGTCCTTTTCCCGGCCATGCTGGAGGAAGAACGGCCCTTCGACAAGCTCAGGGCAAACGGAATTTCATACGGCCGCCTTCCACCCCTTCGGCGCGGGCGTCTTGGGCTTGTAGCGGCAGAGGTCGGCGACCGGGCAGCGCCAGCATTCGGGGGTGCGCGCCTTGCAGATGTAGCGGCCGTGGAGGATCAGCCAGTGGTGCGCGCCGACGCGGAAGGGTGCGGGGGTTTCCTTGTCGAGCTTCTTTTCGACAGCCAGAGGCGTCTTGCCGGGGGCGAGGCCGGTGCGGTTGCCGACGCGGAAGATATGCGTGTCGACCGCGAAGGTCTCCGCCCCGAAAGCGCAGTTCATTACGACATTGGCGGTCTTGCGCCCGACCCCGGGAAGTTCGACGAGCGTGTCGCGGTCGGCGGGGACCTCCCCGCCATAGTCGCGGACGAGGATTTCGCTGAGCGCGATGACATTCTTCGCCTTCGCATTGAACAGCCCGATCGTCTTGATGTGCTGCTTGAGCCCATCCTCGCCGAGATCGACCATCTGCTGCGGCGTCTTCACGTCCCGGAACAGCGCCCGCGTCGCCTTGTTCACCCCGACGTCGGTCGCCTGCGCCGAGAGCACGACCGCGACGAGCAGTTGATAGGTGTTGCCATATTCGAGCTCGGTCTCGGGGCTGGGGTTGAGCTCGGCCAGACGGCGGTAGAATTCGAAAATATCGGCCTTTTTCATGCGCGTCAGTTGAGCCCCAGCACCTGCGGCATCGTGTAGCGGCCGGGCTTCTGACGGATCAGCCACAACGCCGCGCGCACCGCGCCGCGCGCGAAGATCATGCGGTTTTCGGCGCGATGCGAGAGCGTGATCATTTCCTCGGGGCCCGCGAAGATCACGTCATGGTCGCCCGCGACGGTGCCGCCGCGCAGGCTCGCGAAACCGATCTTGCCATGCCCGCGCGCGCCGGTGAGGCCGTCGCGGCCGCGCTCCGAACATTTGGCGAGGTCGATGCGGCGCCCCTCGGCCGCGGCCTGGCCCAGGAGCAGCGCGGTGCCGCTCGGCGCGTCGACCTTGTTCCTGTGGTGCATCTCGACGATCTCGATATCATATTCGCGGTCGAGCCGCGCCGCCGCTTCGCGCACCAGATGCGCGAGCAAAGTGACGCCGAGCGAGGTGTTGCCGGTCTGGAGCACAGCAATATCCCGCGCGGCATCGTCGATCAGATAATGGTGGCGCTCCTCGAGCCCCGTCGTGCCGATAACGATCGGCTTCTTTGCCGCGACGCATGCGTCGAGCGTCGCTTCGAGCGCGGCGGGCGAGGAGAAATCGACGAGCACGTCGCTTTCGCTCGCGAGCCGGACGATATTGCCGCCGCGATCGACGCCGCAGCTGCGCTGTCCCGCCTCGGAGATCGCGGCGGCGAGCGCGACGCCCATCCGCCCTTCGCTGCCGATAATGCCGATGCTGGTCATGACCCAAATCCCCGTTCGCCCTGAGCCTGTCGAAAGGGCGGCTCTTGCTATACCGCCGCTTTGAAGGAAGAACGGTCCTTCGACAAGCTCAGGACGAACGGAGTTAGAGTGTCCCCTATCCAGAATATCGTCATCCTGACCGGCGCGGGCGTGTCCGCCGAAAGCGGCATCGACACGTTTCGCGACGCGGGCGGATTGTGGGAACAGCATCGCGTCGAGGATGTCGCAACCCCCGAAGCCTTTGCGCGCGATCCCGACCTGGTGCTGCGCTTTTACGACATGCGGCGCGAGGCGATCCAGACCAAGGAGCCCAATGCGGCGCACCGGGCGCTGGCGCGGCTCGACGCCGAATGGCCGGGCGCGCTCTTGATCGTCACGCAGAATGTCGACGATCTGCACGAGCGCGCGGGGGCGAAGCGGCTGCTCCATATGCACGGCGAGCATCTGAACGCCTGGTGCACCGGATGCGATGCGCGCAGCCCGTGGACGGGACCGCTGCTGGACCGCCCCGGCTGCCCCGCGTGCGGCGCCGCCGGGAGCCTTCGCCCCGACATCGTCTGGTTCGGCGAGATGCCGTACCGGATGGACGACATCTATCACGCGCTCAATCGCGCCGACCTGTTCGTGTCGATCGGCACCTCGGGCGCGGTCTATCCCGCCGCGGGCTTCGTGCGCGAGGCGCGCGCGGCGGGGGCGAGGACGCTTGAGCTCAATATGGAGCCGAGCCAGGGGAGCCACTGGTTCGACGAGGCGCGGCACGGGCCGGCGACGGCGCTGGTGCCGGCGTGGGTGGAGGAGGTGTTGGGCGGGTGAGGGGCCCGTGCGATATTGCAGGGGCGGGTTTCGGCCGAACCTAACCGTCGCCCCCGCGAAGGCGGGGGCCGCTGTCGGTTTATGCAACGGCGCCGGGTAAGGCCGCTAGCGGCCCCCGCCTTCGCGGGGGCGACGGTTATAGGAAACGTCCGCTTCCCACCCCAAAGCCGCCCTTGCCGTCGCTACCTCCGCGCCGCGAAGAAGTCCCGCAGCAGCGCCGCCGCCTCGGCTTCGCCGATTCCGTCGTAAATCTCCGGCCGGTGATGGATCGTCGGCTGCGCGAAGGTGCGCGGACCGTGGACGACCGCGCCGCCCTTGGGATCGTCGGCGCCGTAATAGAGGCGCGCGATGCGCGCGTGGGCGATCGCGCCGGCGCACATCGCGCAGGGTTCGAGCGTGACATAGAGGTCGCAGCCGTCGAGGCGTTCGTTGCCGAGCTTCGCCGCCGCCATGCGAATCGCGACGATTTCGGCGTGCGCGGTCGGATCGTGCGATTCGCGCGGGCGGTTGTGGCCTTCGGCGATGATCTCGCCGTCCTTGACGACCACCGCGCCGACGGGCACTTCGCCCCATTCGGCGGCGATACGAGCCAGATCGAGCGCGCGGCGCATCGGTTCGGGGAGGGAAAACGCGGGCATAAAAGCGCCCTATTCGCTTGACGAATCTCCGGCAAGCCGATAAGCGCGCGCCTTTCCCGGCTCACTCCGGTCCTGTTATGCCCGATTTGTCGGGAAGCACCCGGACGCCGACCTGAAATTTTTTGACGAGGACGAAGACCATGTCGCGCATCTGCGAACTGACCGGTAAGGGCCGCCAGGTTGGCCACAATGTCAGCCACGCCAACAACAAGACCAAGCGCACCTTTCTGCCCAATCTGCAGAATGTGACGTTGCTGTCGGACGCGCTCGGCAAGGGTGTGAAGCTGCGCGTGTCGACCCACGGCCTGCGTTCGGTCGAGCACAACGGCGGCCTCGACAACTGGCTGCTGAAGGCCGGCGACGACCAGCTGTCGGCCGGCGCCCGCAAGGTGAAGAAGGAAGTCGCGAAGAAGCTGGCCGAAAAGACCGCTTAACGCTCCTTCGAATTGCCGATGCAATCAGGCCGCCGGATTACCGCGCGGCCTTTTTGCTGTCCGGCATCCTTTTGGGCGGCAAATCGACCAGTTCGAATTGCAGCAGCAGGCTGCGCTGCCAGATGTTGAAATTATTGTCGGCGACGAGCCAGAGGAAAGTGCGCCCGCCTTCGACCGACACCGCCCCACCCTCGTAATTTTCGGCGAGCGGTGCGGGAATGCGGCCGATCGTTCGCGATCGTACGATGCTGTCCGCCTCGATATCGGTAGGATCGAGGATCGACAGGATCGTCGTGAACACCGGATCGAAGCCGAGCCGCCGGTGGACGAGCAGGATGCGCCCGTCGGGCAGCGGCGCGGCGTCGCTGACGAGCCCGCGCCCGTCCGACGCATAGAAGAAGTGGATCGGCGCCGGGCCGGGTTCGGCGGGATCGCCGGTATAGAGCAGCCCCTCGCGCCCGCGCGTATCGTTGTCGGCATCTTCCGAAAGGACGAGCGTGCGGCCGTCGCCGAGGCGCACCATCGCTTCGGGGCCGCGATTCGAGGGCCAGCGCGGAGGGGGGAGCTTGCGGCGCGCCTCGATCGCCGCGAGGTCGGCGTCCAGTCGCCAGATTTCGTTGATTCCCTCCAGCGCGATCCAGCTTTTGCCGCTGGCGGAATCGACGAACATCGCCTCGGCATCGATCATCGACTTGCGTGCCGGGCGGCCGTAGGGGGTCGGTAGCGGCCGAATCCGGACATCGGAAACCGCTCCCCGCGAATCGAGCGTCAGGCGCGTCCCATAGCCATTGTCGCCGACGAGCTGAAATCGGTCCGCTCCGATCCGCGCGAGCGCCGAGAAGCCGCCGAAGCGGCTGTGCGGGCTGACGAGGTGCCAGCCGCGCACGAAGCGCAGCGCGCCCTCCTCCTCCGGCGCGAACGCGACCGGGCGCGCGGCGGCGCTTTCGGTCAGGTCGACTTCCGGAAAGCGCATCACGGTTCCCGGCATCGGCCCGAGCGCGGCAAAGATCAGGGCGGCGGTGAGGAGGCGGCGCATCGCGGCGGGGTTAGGGTGCCGCCAAGCGAAAGGGAAGCGTTTCGGCGCCCGAAGCTGAACGGCAGCCAACAATGATGTTCAGGCTTCGCTCAATGCGAATCGGGCAAAACATGATCATCGACCACAGCCCCGAAGGGCCAAGTGACGAAAGAAGGAGAAAGACGATGAAAAAAATGGTGACTCTCTCGATCGCCGCCCTGATGTCCACCGCGACGCTGGGCTTGGCAACTCCCGCCGCGGCGCAGAACGGCTATTACGACCGCGACGGCTATTCGAGCTATTACAGCGGCTATGACCGCGACGACCGTCGTTATAACCGCTATGACCGCCGCGATTATCGCCGCGACCGCCGCGACTATCGCAATGACCGTCGCTATTACCGCGACAACCGCCGCCATTATCGCCAGTGCGACAAGGGCACCGGCGGGACCGTGATCGGCGCGATCGCGGGTGGCCTCGCCGGTCATGAAATCGCGGGCCGCGGCGACCGGACGGTCGGCACGATCATCGGCGGCGCCGTCGGCGCCCTCGCCGGCCGCGCGATCGACAAGGGGAATGACGGCTGCCGTTAAGGGGCAGTCCCGACCCCCAACAACTTTCCTCTCCCCCTTCCCCCCGTCCGGCCCCGCGCCGGGCGGGGTTTTCTTTGCGGGCGGCCGTCCCCGGGGCGGGGGCCTTGCCATGCGGGCGCCGGAAGCCTAGGTTCGCCGCCAAGTGCACGTTCGCGGTTTTGCGGGCGCGTGAGCAGACAGGTAATAATAGCCATGCGGCAAATGGCAGCGCCATCGCGGCGACCGCCGCGGCCCGGCCCGGCGGATAAAGGACGAAAAGCGGGTAGCGCCGAGCGCCCCGTGCCGATCGCGCGCCCGCGCAGCTATGCCGCGATCGACCTTGGCACCAACAATTGCAGATTGCTGATCGCGCGCCCGCAAAATGGCGAGCTCGTCGTCATCGACGCCTTTTCGCGCATCGTGCGGCTGGGCGAAGGGCTGCACGGCACCGGCCGGATCAGCGACGCGGCGATGGACCGCACCGTCGCGGCGCTGGCGATCTGCGCCGACAAGCTGCGCCGCCGCCACGTCTCGCTGTCGCGCGCGGTCGCGACCGAGGCGTGCCGCCGCGCGAGCAACGGCGAAGAGCTCGCCGATCGCGTCCGCCGCGAGACGGGCATTGTGCTCGACATCATCTCGGCCGCCGAGGAAGCGAAACTGGCGGTGCTCGGCTGCCACAATCTGATGGAACCCGGCGACGGTCCGGCGCTGATCTTCGACATCGGCGGCGGATCGACCGAGTTGATGCACGTCGAGGTTGCGGAGCATGACGTCAAGATCCACGACTGGATCAGCGTGCCGTGGGGCGTCGTATCGCTGACCGAGCACGCGCCGCTGCCCGAAGACAGCCTCGCGGGCCGGCAAGCCGCCTATGCGCATATGCGCCAGGTGACGCGCGACGCCTTTGCCGCCTTTGCGGCGCGCGCCGAACGCTTTGCCGGCGAGCCGCTGCGCCTGCTCGGCACCAGCGGCACGGTGACGACGCTCGCCAGCGTCTTCCTCGACCTGCCGCGCTACGACCGGCGCGCGGTCGACGGCCTCGTCGTCCCCGCCGACGCGATGCGCGACATCAGCCGCCGCCTCGCCGACGCGAGCATCGCCGACCGCGCCGAGATCGCGTGCATCGGCCGCGAGCGCGCCGACCTGGTCGTCGCGGGCTGCGCGATCCTCGAGAGCATCATCGACCTGTGGCCCGCCGCGCGCGTCGGCGTCGCCGACCGCGGCATCCGCGAAGGCATCCTGCGCACGCTGGCGATGCAGGGCCGCGACATACCCGTCACCCGCCGCGAGTATCGCAAATGAGCGGCAGCGGCGGCAAAGGGGGCGGGCGCGGCGGGCTGCACGTGCGGGTCAAGACCGCGAAGAAGCGCAGCGTGTCGTCGACGCGCTGGCTGCAACGCCAGTTGAACGACCCCTATGTGCGCCGCGCGCAGGCCGAAGGCTATCGCTCGCGGGCCGCATACAAGCTGATCGAACTCGACGAGAAATTCGGTTTCCTCAAGAAATCGCGCGCGGTGGTCGATCTGGGCATCACGCCGGGCGGCTGGTCGCAAGTCGTGCGCAAGGCGAACCCGCGCGCGCGCGTCGCGGGGATCGACCTGCTTCCTTGCGAACCGATCGAGGGGGTCGCGATCCTCGAGATGGATTTCATGGACGACGCCGCGCCCGATAAGCTGATCGAGGCGCTGGGCAGCGCCCCCGACCTCGTCATTTCGGACATGGCGGCGAACACCGTCGGCCATCCGCAGACCGACCATCTGCGCACGATCGGCCTCGCGGAAACCGCCGCCGATTTCGCGGTGCAGAATTTGCTGCCCGGCGGGGCTTTCGTGGCGAAAGTGTTCGCGGGCGGCGCCGACCGCGAATTGTTGACTTTACTAAAGCGATACTTTTCAACGGTAAAGCACGCCAAGCCGCCCGCCAGCCGCAAGGGGTCGCCCGAACTCTATGTTATCGCGCAAGGGTTCAAGGGCCGGCAAGATGGCAGCGAGGCGGAAACCGAATAAGGGTCGAACCGGGGGAGAATATTGATGGGCAAGTCGAGGCGGCCGGTAGCTGCGCTAACGCTCGCGGCTTTGATGCTGGCGTCGTGCGGCGGCGACGGAGGAACGCTGGGCAGCGGCCCGGTCACCGTCACCCCGACGCCGAGCCCCACACCAACCCCGACGCCCAATTGCGCACTCGCCTCGCGCCAGGCCTTTGCCAAGGCGGTGATCGACGAATGGTATCTGTTCCCGAGCGACGTCGCGAGCGCCAATCCCGGCGCCTATAGCGATGTCCAATCCTATATCGACGCGCTGGTCGCTCCGGCGCGCGCGCTGAACAAGGATCGTTTCTTCACCTACATCACCTCGATCGCCGAAGAGAATGCCTTCTTTGATAGCGGATCGAGCGCGGGGTTCGGTGTGCTCATGGCCTATGACGCGGTCAATCAGCGCATCGTCATCGCCGAAGCCTATGAAGGCGCGCCGGCCTTTGCGGCGGGGATCGACCGCGGCACCGCGATCGTCGGGATCGGCACCAACAGCGGCAATGTGCGCACCGTCGCGAGCATTGTCGCGGCCGAGGGGACCCAGGGACTCACCGACGCGCTCGGCCCGAACGACCCGGGGGTGAGCCGCGTGCTGCGTATCACCGACGCGGCGGGCACGCGCGACGTCACCGTCGCCAAGGCCGACTATGCGCTCGACCCCGTTTCGGACCGCTATGGCGCCAAGATCATCAGCGAGGGCGGCCGTAGCTACGGCTATCTCAACCTGCGCACCTTTATTTCGTCGGCCGACAACCAGCTCGGCGCCGCCTTTGCCGATTTCCGCGCGCAGGGCGTCACCGACATCATCATCGATTTTCGCTATAATGGCGGCGGCCTCGTTTCGACGGCCAATCTGATGGGCGACCTGATGGGCGCGGGACGCGCGGGCCAGCTCTTTTCGCAGACGCGTTTCCGGCCGAGCAAGTCCGTCGAGGACGAGGAGCATCGCTTCGCGCCAGGGGCGCAGTCGATCGCGCCGACGCGGATCGCCTTCATCGGCACCGGGTCGACCGCCTCGGCGAGCGAACTAGTGATCAATTCGATGCTGCCCTATCTCGGCGCCGATATGACGCTGGTCGGCAGCAATACCTATGGCAAGCCGGTCGGCCAGATCGCGCTCGACAAGGCCGAATGCGACGACCGCATGCGCGTCGTCGCATTCGCCACGGGCAACGCAAGCGGCCAGAGCGACTATTACGACGGGCTGGCGCCGAAGATCGCCAACAGCTGCGCCGCGAACGACGATCTGGGCTTCCCGCTCGGCGACCCGCGCGAGGCGTCGATCCGCGCCGCGATCGACTTCCTCGCGGGCAACGCCTGCACGACGCGGATCGCCGACGCGAGCGCGCGCACCGCGTCGCGCGACCGGCGTTTCGCCATCGCGGCGCCGCCCACGATGCTGGTGCCCGACCGCCCGAGCGCGGCGCAGCGCGAATTGCCGGGGCTGTTTTAGAGATCGTCGTCCCCGCGAAGGCGGAGGGCCGCCATCGGCCTAGAGCATCGTGCGTTTGATATGATCCGTTCGCCCTGAGCTTGTCGAAGGGCCGTTCTTTCTTTTCGCGCCGCAGAAAAAGGACGGTGCTTCGACAAGCTCAGCACGAACGGGTGTTGGATGATGCAGATTTCGCCCACAGCGTTCGCTCAAGGTTGCCAGCGGCCAGTTAAGGGTTGGACATGCCCCCGGCATGTCCAAGGATTGTCCGGGGGACAATCCGACCCTTCACTCCTTCGCGGGGGCGACGGAAAACTCGCTCCAGACGGTGATTGACCGCCGCCCCCGAACCGGGCTAACGGCCGCGGCAAGCGACAGGTTCTCCGGCGACGGGGACTAAGAGGGAACGGGAAAACCCCGGCTGCCCCTGCAACTGTACGCGGCGAGCCATCGGCCATACGCCATTGGGACCCCGGTCCCGAGAAGGCGGCCGACCGGCGCTGACCCGCAAGCCAGGAGACCTGCCCGTCGCCGTCGTCTTTCGCGCGGACAGGGTGTGCCGGGCGGACGGGGGTGAACCCGCATGACGACAAAGCTGGCTGCGCAGGCGCGCGGGCGATGTCGTGCGTCCCCGAAGGACGACCGATCGGCCGCGCGCCTGGGCGGCATTGTCGATGGGTTTGTCCAATGTTCAAAGCGATTTTCCGAAGTTCGATCTGTCTCGCCGCCGTCGCGGCTTCTTCCACCGCGTCCGCCGACGAAGCGGCGCATGCGGTCGCCGCCGATGCCGACAGCATCATCGTCACCGCGACGCGCGCGCCGCTGACGCTCGACGAGATTCCGTCGTCGGTCGCGGTGCTCGACAAGGAAGCGATCGACCGCGCGCAGGATATCGGCGTCACCGAATTGCTGCTCCGCACGCCGGGGATCAGCGTGTCGCGCAACGGCGGTTACGGCACCTCGACCTCGCTGCGCATCCGCGGCGCCGAGTCCGAACACACCGTCACGGTGATCGACGGGGTCAAGCTCAACGATCCGTCGTCGACCGGCGGCGGCTTCAACTTCGCCAACCTGCTCGCGGGCGACATCGACCGGATCGAGGTGCTGCGCGGGCCGCAGTCGATCCTGTGGGGCAGCCAGGCGATCGGCGGCGTGATCAACATCGTCACCGCATCGCCCGAAGGCCCCCTCGAAGGCAGCTTCGACCTCGAGGCGGGGTCGCGCCAGACGGTCAGCGCGCGCGCCGCGATCGGCGGCCGCACGGGTCCGCTGAGCTGGCGGATCGGCGGCCAGCGATTCGCGACCGACGGCATTTCGTCGCACGCCGAGGCGTTCGGCGGGATCGAGCGCGACGGCTATCGCAACAGCAATGTCTCGGGCCGCGCCGAACTGGCGCTCGCCGACAATCTCAGCGCCGAGGTGCGCGGTTATTACTCCGGCGGCCGCGTCGAGTTCGACGGCTTCAACACCGACAGCAACGACTATGGGCTGAACAAGGAATTCGTCGGCTATGCCGGGCTGAACTTCGACCTCGTCGGCGGGCGGTTCCGCAATCGCATCGCCTATGCCTATACCGACACCAACCGCGACAATTTCAACCCCGACCGCGAACGGCCGCGCAGCTTCGAGGCCGATGGCAAGAACAAGCGCTGGGAATATCAGGGCAGCTTCGACGTCAGCGACCGGATCACCGCGATCTTCGGGGTCGAGAATGAGCGGTCGAACTTCCGCAGCCGCTCGCCGTCGGCGTCGCTCGCCACCCCGCTTCCCGATTTCGTGCGCGGCAAGGCCGAAATCACCAGTGCTTACGGCCAGCTCAGCGTCGAACCGGTCGATGGGCTGACGCTGAACGGCGGCGTCCGCTACGACGATCATAGTCGCTATGGCGGGCAGACCTTGTTCGCCGCGGGCGGCGTGTGGCGGCTGCCGACAGGCACGGTGCTGCGCGCAAGCTATGGCGAGGGGTTCAAGGCGCCGGGACTCTATCAGCTGTTCAGCGAATATGGGAATGTCGGGCTCGATCCCGAAGAAGCGCATGGCTGGGAAGCGGGGGTCGAGCAGCTTCTGTTCGGCGACAAGCTGGTCGTCGGCGCGACCTGGTTCGACCGCACGACGAAGAACCAGATCATCTATAACGGCTGTTCGTCGCCCACCACCGATCCGCTCTGCACCGTCCCCGGCAGCAACCCGCCGGTCCCGCGCTTCGGCTATTATCTCAACGTCGCGCGCAGCGAGGCGCATGGCGTCGAAGCCGCCGCCGCACTCACGCTCGGCGGGCTGACGCTCGACGGCAATTATAGCTGGATCGTCGCCGAGGATCGCTCCGAAGACAGCGCCAATTCCGGCAACTGGTTGCCGCGCCGTCCGCGCCACAGCGCCAATGCGTCGGCGAGCTATGCCTTCGGTTTCGGGCTCGAACTCGGCGCGGCGCTGCGCTGGTCGGGCAAGAGCTATGACAATGCGAGCAATGCGCAGCGGCTCGACGATTATACGCTCGTCGACCTGCGCGCCGAATTTGCGCTGTCCGACGCGGTGAAGCTGTTCGCGCGCGCGGAGAATATCTTCGACGAGGAATATATGACCGCCTATCGCTACGGCTCGCTCGGCCGCAGCATCTATGCCGGCATCAGGGGGCGTTTCTGATGGCGGCGTTGTCGAACCACGGCGCCTCGACGCTGTGGATCGCGCTGCTGACCGCGGCGAGCACGGCGACGACGCTCGCGCTCGGCTGCGCGACGCCCTTCCCCTCGCTCGCGGCGCTCGCGGCGGTGCATATGCGCCGCCGCGACGGGCTCGCGCTGATGGCGCTGGCGTGGGCGGCGAGCCAGGTCGTCGGCCTTTTCCTGCTCGGCTATCCGCGCGACGGCAGCACGCTCGGCTGGGCGGCCGGGCTCGGCACCGCGGCGCTCGGATCGGCGCTTGCAGGCTATGCTGCGCTCGGCGCGCTTCGCTACCGCTCGGTCGCGGCGCGGCTCGCCCTTGCCTATGCGGCGGGCTTTACCGCGTTCAAGGCGATCATTCTCGGCTGGGCGCTCGTGCTCGGCGGACTGCATTCGGTGATGGCGCCCGACCTCCTCGCCGAGCAATTCGTAAGGAACGCCGCGATCCTGATCGGGCTTTACGCGCTCTACCGCGCGCTGGTCGCGGCGGGCGTTCCGGCGCCGCCGCAAGCGGCGACCGCCTGATGCTGACGCGCGTCGACCCCGGGCCCGCGGTGGTGGTGTGCAACACCTGCCGCCACAGCCGCGCGGCGCGGGACGACGCCGAAGGCGTGCGGGGCGGCGCGCGGCTCGCCGCGGCGCTGACGCGCCTCAAGGAACGCGAGCCGCGCTATGCGGGGATCGCGGTGCAGGAAATGGCGTGCCTCTTCGCCTGTCAGGATCATTGCACCGTCCACCTGCGCGCGCCCGGCAAGATCGGCTATGTGCTCGGTCGCTTTCAGGGCGACGCGGATTCGGCGCGCGCGATCCTCGATTATGCGGTGCAATATGCGGCGAGCGAGCATGGCCGCGTCGCCTATTCGCTGTGGCCCGAGGGCATCAAAGGCCATTTCATCACCCGCACCCCGCCGCCAGGATTTATCGCCGAATGACCAGCTTTTCCTCGATCGCCGCCTTTGAAACGGCGCTCGCCGATCTTCGCGAACCCGGCGCCGGCGCCGCCGCCGATGCGCGGGTGCGGCAGGCCGAGCTCACCAAGCCGGCGGGGTCGCTCGGCCGGCTCGAGGATCTCGCGATCTTTTTCGCCGGCTGGCAGCGTCGCGCGCGGCCACGGATCGAGCGTGCGCGCGCGGCGATCTTCGCGGGCAATCACGGCGTCACCGTCCACGGCGTCAGCGCCTTTCCGCCGAGCGTGACGGCGCAGATGGTCGCCAATTTCGCGAACGGCGGCGCGGCGATCAACGCTTTGTCGGAGGCGGCGGGGCTCGAGCTGACGGTGGTCGCGCTCGACCTCGACCGGCCGACCGCCGATTTCACGGTTGATGCCGCGATGCGCGAGGAAGAATGCCTCGACGCGCTGAACCGCGGCACGGCGGTGGTCGAGGCGGGGCTCGACATGCTCGTGCTCGGCGAGATGGGGATCGGCAATTCGACCGCCGCCGCCGCGCTCTGCGCGCGCAGCTTCGCGGGCGGAGTGGCGGGATGGGCCGGGCCGGGGACCGGGGTCGACGGGCACGGCGTCGCGCGCAAGATCGCGGTGATCGAGAGCGCGCTCGCCTTCCACGCCGAGGCGCCGCGGTCGGCGTTCGAAACGCTGCGCCGCGTCGGCGGGCGCGAGATCGCGGCACTCGCGGGCGCGATTTTGCGCGCGCGCCAGCTCGGCGTGCCGGTGCTGCTCGACGGTTTTATCTGCACTTCGGCGATCGCGCCGCTCGCGGCGGCAAACCCCGCGATCACGGCGCATTGTATCGCGGGCCATTGCTCGGCCGAGCCGGGGCACCGGCGGCTGCTTGCGCTGCTCGGGCTCGACCCCTTGCTGTCGCTCGACATGCGGCTTGGCGAAGGGAGCGGCGCGGCGGTCGCGGCGAATATCGTGCGCAGCGCGCTCGCGGCGCACGACCGGATGGCGACCTTTGCCGAAGCGCAGGTTTCGGCGTCGCTGTGACCGGCTTCGCGCTCCACCTGCTGCGCCACGGCGCCCCCGAAACGCCGGGGCTGCTGATGGGGCGGACCGACGACGCGCCGACCGAAGCGGGGATCGCGGCGTGTGTCGCGCGAGCGGAGGGCTTGGGCATCGAGCGCCTGATCGGGTCGGACCTGCGGCGCTGCCGCGCGGCGGGTAAGGCGATCGGGCGGGCGACCGGCCTGCCGCTCGCCACCGACCCGCGCTGGCGCGAGCTTGATTTCGGCGACTGGGATGGCCAGGCGGCGCGCATGATCGACCGTGAGGCAATCGGGCGTTTCTGGGACGACCCCGACGCCTATCCGCCGCCGGGCGGCGAGCGCTGGTCGGCGCTGGTTTCGCGCGTTTCTGCCGCCATCGCCGGGCTTGCGCCCGTGCCGACGCTGGTCGTCACCCACGGCGGCGCGATGCGCGCGGCCTTGCATATCCTTTGCGGGTTCGACCAGCGCCAGCTCTGGGCGTTCGACCTGCCCTATGCGGCGCGGCTGTCGCTCAACGTCTGGCCCGGCGAGCGGCCGAGCGGGCAGATCGCGGGGCTTTGCGCATGAAGGGGCTGATCGTCGCGATCCAGTTCCTGACGCGGCTGCCGACGCCGCGTGTCACGGTGTCCAGCGCGGAGTTCGCCGCGTCGATGCGCTGGTTTCCCGCGGTCGGGCTGATCGTCGGCGCGCTCGTCGCGGGGGCGGGCTGGGCGGGCGCGCATGTCGACCCATGGACGGGCGCGCTTGCCGCGCTGATCGTCTGGGTCGCGGTCACGGGCGCGCTGCACCTCGACGGGCTCGGCGACATCGCCGATGCGAGCGGCGCGGCGCACAAGGATCGCGAGCGGTTGCTGGCAGTGCTAAGCGATCCCCATGTCGGCAGCTTCGCGGTGGTCGCGATCGGTTTGCAGCTGATCGCGAAGCTCGTACTGCTCCACGCGCTGTTCGAGCGCGAGGCGTTCGTCGCCGCCCTGCTCGTCCCCTTCGCGGCGCGGATCGGGCCGCTGCTCTGGTCGCGCGCGCTGCCCGACCTGCACGCCGGATTGGGTTCGCGCTTCCGCAACGCGGTGCGTCCGGTCGATTTCGCGATCTGGGGTGTGCTGCTGGCCGCAGCGGCGTGGGTGTCGCCGTCGCTGCTCGCCGCGCCGCTGATCTTCCTGGGCTGGGGCTGGTGGCTGCTGCGCCGGATCGGCGGCATTTCGGGCGACGGGCATGGCGCGGGGATCGAGATCGGCGAAAGCCTGCTGCTCGCCGCCGCGCTGCTGCTGGCGCATGTCGCATGAGCGAGCCGTGGACCTGGCACGGCGGGGGCATCGAGGCCGCGAAACGCGCATTCGGCGGCGACGACTGGATCGACCTGTCGACGGGAATCAATCCGCAGCCTTGGCCGGGCGCCGGGGGAATCGCGTTCGACTGGCGGTGCCTGCCCGAGCCCGAGCATCTGTCGCGGCTCGAACGCGTCGCGGCGGACTATTTCGGCGTCGATCCGCGCCATGTCTGCGCGGTGCCGGGCAGCGAGATCGGGCTGCGCCTCGTCGGGACACTGATCGACGGCGATACCGCCCACATCGCGCCCGGCTATCGCACGCATGGCGAGGTGATTTCGGGCAGCGCGGAGACCCGGTGGGGCGATGCGCCGGGCGCCGCGGGAAACCTGATCCTCGCCAACCCCAACAATCCCGACGGGCGCGTCCTTGCCCCCGATGGCCTGCTCGAGTGGCTCGAACGCCGCGCCGGCTGGCTGATCGTCGATGAGGCCTTTGCCGACACCGACCCGGCGCTGAGCGTCGCGGCGGCGGTCGCCGACCACCGAAAGCTGATCGTCTTTCGATCCTTCGGCAAGTTCTTCGGCCTCGCGGGATTGCGGCTCGGTTTCGTTCTGGCCCCACAAACTATCGTCGCGACATTGCGCGCGCGGCTGGGCGCGTGGCCGCTGTCCGAAGCGGCGATCGCGATCGGCGCCGTCGCCTATGCCGATGCAAGCTGGATCGAAGCGACGCGGCGGCGCCTGCCCGGCGACGCCGCCGCGCTCGATGCGATGCTGGCGCGGCACGGCTATCGCGCAGCGGGAGCTTGTCCGCTGTTTCGCCTGATCGAAACCGATAACGGCCGGGCGCTGTTCGAGCGGCTTGCCCGGCACGCGATCCTCACCCGCCCCTTCGCCGACCAGCCGCGCTGGCTGCGCCTCGGGCTGCCCGCCGATGCCGCCGCGCTGGCACGGCTCGACGCGGCACTGGGCGATGGCTGAGCCCGTCGCGCTCACCGCGCTCGCGCTCGATGCGGCGTTCGGCTGGCCCGAAGCACTCTATCGCCGCATCGGCCATCCGGTGGGGCTGTTCGCGCGCATCATCGACGGATGCGAGGCGCGGTGGAACCGGGCGGCGCATGGCTTTGCGAAGCGGCGCGTGCTGGGCGTTCTGACACTCATTATCCTGCTGATCGTGTCGGCAGGCCTCGGCTGGGCCGCGCAGGGCCTGTTGCTCGCGGCTTTGGGCGGCTGGGGCTGGATCGGCGTCGCGGTCCTCGCCTGGCCCGCGCTCGCGCAGCGCAGCCTGTTCGATCATGTCCGCGCGGTCGCCGAACGCGTCGACGCGGGCGACCTGCCCGGCGCGCGCGATGCGGTCGCGATGATCGTCGGCCGCGACACCGCCGCGCTCGACGAAGCCGGGGTGTCGCGCGCGGCGATCGAAAGCCTCGCCGAAAGCTTTTGCGACGGCGTCGTCGCGCCGCAGTTCTGGCTGCTCCTGCTCGGCCTGCCGGGGGTGTGGGCGTATAAGGCGGTCAACACCGCCGACAGCTTGATCGGCCACCGCGAGGAGCGCTGGCGCGCCTTCGGCTGGGCGGCGGCACGGTTCGACGACCTCGCGAACTGGATTCCAGCGCGGCTGTCGGGCGGGCTGATCTGCCTCGCGGGTGGCGGCGGATGGCGCATCCTGTGTCGCGACGCGCACAAGCACGCCTCGCCCAACGCCGGCTGGCCCGAAGCGGCGATGGCGGGCGCGCTGGGGCTTCGGCTCGCAGGCCCGATCGCCTATGACGGGGTGATGCACGACAAATCATGGATCGGCGACGGAGCAATCGAAGCGAGGGGCGACGCGGGCGGCGAGGACATCGACCACGCGCTCGCCATCTATCTGCGCGCCTGCCTGCTGCTGTGGCTAGTTGCGGGAGGCGCCGCATGGCTGCGCTGATGCTGCAAGGCACGGGGTCCGACGTCGGCAAGTCGGTGCTCGTCGCCGCGCTCTGCCGCGCGCTGACCCATCGCGGGCTCCGCGTCCTCCCCTTCAAGCCGCAGAATATGTCGAACAATGCCGCGGTCACCGCCGACGGCGGCGAGATCGGGCGCGCGCAGGCGCTCCAGGCTATCGCGTGCCGCGTCGAACCGCACAGCGACATGAACCCGGTGCTGCTGAAGCCGCAGGCCGACCGCACGTCGCAGCTGATCGTCCACGGCCGCGTGCGCGGAACGCTGGGCAGCGGCAATTTCCGCGAAGCGCGCGGCGCGTTGATGACCGAGGTGCTCGAAAGCTATGACCGGCTGCGCGGCCAGTGCGACATCGTGATCGTCGAGGGTGCGGGATCGCCCGCCGAGATCAATTTGCGCAAGGGCGACATCGCGAACATGGGCTTCGCGCGCGCCGCCGATGTGTCCGTGGTGCTGATCGGCGATATCGACCGCGGCGGGGTAATCGCCTCGATCGTCGGCACGCGTGCGGTGATCGAGGCCGATGATGCGGCGATGATCCGCGGCTTCCTGATCAACAAGTTCCGCGGCGATCCCGCGCTGTTCGACGACGGTTATCGCGAGATCGAGCGGCGGAGTGGCTGGCGGGGGCTGGGCGTCATACCGTGGCTGAGCGCGGCGGCACGCCTGCCGAGCGAGGATGCTGTGATCCTCGAACGTCCCGCCGATCCGCACGAGGGGCGGCGGATGATCGCCTGCCCGATTCTGCCGCGTATCTCGAACTTCGACGACCTCGATCCGCTGAAGCTCGAGCCCGGGGTCGAGGTCGTGATGGTGCCGCCGGGGCGGCCGATCCCCGCCGAGGCGGCGATGATCGTCCTGCCGGGGTCGAAAGCGACGATCGCCGACATGGCCGCGCTGCGCGCCGAGGGCTGGGACATCGACATCAAGGCGCACCACCGGCGCGGCGGGATGATCGTCGGGCTGTGCGGCGGTTATCAGATGCTGGGCCAAAGGATCGCCGATCCGCTGGGGATCGAGGGGGCGCCCGGCGAGGTCGAGGGGCTCGGCCTGCTCGATGTCGAAACATTGCTGTCGCCCGCGAAAATCCTGCGGTGGGTGACCGGGACCGCGCTGGGCGCGCCGGTCGAAGGTTATGAGATGCATATGGGTGAAACCAGCGGGGCCGGCACCGGGCGGGCGTTCGCAGCGCTTGAGGACGGCGCGAGCGACGGCGCGGTGAACGGCGACGGCAGGGTGATCGGTTCCTATCTGCACGGGCTGTTCGCCTCGCCCGCGCTGCGCCGCGCGCTGCTCGCGCGGATCGGTGTGGCGGGGAATGGCCGCGACTATGCCGCCGATGTCGACGCGGCGCTCGACGCCATCGCCGCCGAATTTGCCGCACACGCCGACATCGACGCGATGCTGCGGATCGCGGGGATCGGCGCATGAGCGCGGCGTCGCTGTTCGTGATCGGCGGCGCGCGATCGGGCAAGAGCCGCTATGCGCAGGCGCGCGCCGAGGCCGCCGGGGGCGACCCGGTCTTTGTCGCGACCGCCGAGGCGTTCGACGACGAGATGCGCGAGCGGATCGCGCGCCACCGCGCCGACCGCGATGCGCGCTGGTCGACGGTCGAAGCGCCGCGCGAACTGCCCGCCGCGATCGATGCGCTGGGTGGCGCGGGCGCGGTCGTGCTGGTCGATTGCCTGACGCTGTGGGTGTCGAACCTGCTGCTTGCGGGCGCCGACGTTCGGGTCGCGGGGCGGCAATTATGCGACGCGGTCGCGCGCTTCGACGGCACGCTGATCCTCGTCGCCAACGAGGTCGGGCTGGGCATCGTCCCCGACAATGCGCTGGCGCGCGCGTTTCGCGACGCGGCGGGGCAGCTCAACCAGTCGGTCGCGGCGGCGGCGGCGGAGGTCGTGCTGCTGACCGCCGGGCTGCCGCTGACGCTCAAGCCGGGGCCCTGATCGCGCAGAGAGCGCGGCAAACATGGTGAATAGATTGTTTACCATGACCATGAAGCAGATGCTCACGCCGCTCCGGCAAAGCGGGCAGCATGAGCAACTCCGCCCATCCTGTTTCCGAGTCGCGGTGGCTTGTCGCTGCGGCGGCGCTTGCCGCCGTCGCACTGGCGCCGTCGGCGGCGCATGCCGCGTCGAAGCTGGTCAACGCGAAGTCGGTGACGGACGGCAAGGCCGCATGCGCCGTTGCTGCGCCCGCGCAGGCCTCCATCTCGCGCGCCATATTGGGCGGCGCGCCGAGCGCGCTCGACCGCATTCGGGCGGATCAGCAAGGCCTTGAGGCGTCGAAGCCCGCTGCCGCGGTGTCGGCGGCCGGCCGCCGCGATCCGCTGCCGGTGCGGGAGGCGATGGAGCCCGCGAGCCGCACCCCGATCGCCTTCGTATCGGCCGAGACCTGCGGCGGCGCATCGACGTTTTCTCCGATCGCCGAAACCGACGCGACGGCCGAGCTCGGCACCCGCGCGATCCCGGTCAAGCGGACGCGCTTCGATGCCCGCTGGAACCGCGTCCGCGCCGCCGCGCCCGCCGGGCTGATGCAGGCAAAACTGCGCCGCGCGAACGCTGCGCCGGGGCTCAGCGAGCCCGAATTGCTCGCGCGCGTCAACCAGTGGGTCAATCGCGAGATCGCCTATGTCGGCGACGACCGCAATTACCGCCAGCGCGATTTCTGGGCGACCGCCGAACAGACGATCGCGCGCGGCAAGGGCGACTGCGAGGATTTCGCGATCCTCAAGATGCAGATGCTGCGCGCCGCCGGCATCGATCCCGAGCGAATGAAGCTGGTGCTGCTCCGCGACCTCGCCGCGAACGCCGACCATGCCTTTCTGCTCGTCGAGACTGATGCGGGCAAGCTGGTGCTCGATAATGTGACCGACCGGCTTTATGACGGCAGCAGGGCCAATGCGGTGCGCCCGGTGCTGTCGTTCAGCGGCAACCGGCGCTGGGTCCATGCCTATCGCGGCACGCAGCCGTCGCCCAATCTCGCGGCGATTCCCGCGTCGGAGAAAAGCTACACGCTCGCGCTCAATAATCAGCGTTCGGTGAGTGCCGATCCGCTGACCTTCAAGACCGGTTTCAGCAAATAGCTCAGCACGGACTTTTTCCCTGTCACGATCTCGACATCGCATAGCATGCCGGGGGTGATCGGCAGGCGGCGGCCGTTCGAGGTCAGATAGGCGTTGGTCGTTTCGACGACGACGGTGAAATAGGCCTGCCGCTCGACCTCGTCATAGATGCTGTCGGCCGACACGCGCACGACCTTGCCGTTGAGGCCGCCGTAGATCGAGAAATCATAGGCGGTGACCTTGACGTTCGCGGGGTCGCCGACCTTGATGAAGGCGATGTCGCGCGGGGTGACGCGCGTTTCGATGAGCAATTTGTCGCCCAGGGGCACGATCTGCATGATCTGTTCGCCCGCATTGACGTAGCCGCCGAGCGTGTTGACGAGCAGGTCGTTGACGACGCCGCGCGCCGGCGAGCGGATTTCGGAGCGCGCGAGGCGGCCTTCGGCGCCGCGGATCGTCTCCTCATTGACCGCCATCTTGGTCGCGAGCTGGCTGCGTTCGTTGAGCGCCTCCTGCTGGAAGTCGAAGCGCGCGCGCTGCACCTCGGCGCCCGCTTCGCGCACGGCGGCCTGTGATCGCGAGATCGCCTGGCGCGCGGCGGCGAGCCGGCCCTGGACGTCGACGGCCTCGCGCTGCGCGCTCAAAAGCTCGGTCTGCGGCACCACGCCCTTCGCGGCGAGCGGTTCGAGCATCGCGACCTCTTCGCGCGCGAGGCGCAGGCTCGTCTCGAGCGACGAGGCGGTCGCCTGCGCCTCGGCCATGTCGCGGCGGCGCTGCTCGACCCCTGCCGAGAGCGCGGTGAGCTGGCTTTGCAGCGACGAACGCCGCACCTCGGCGAGCCGCGCTTCGTCACCGCAGTTCGCCCCGATGCAGCCGGCCCCCGCACCCCCCTCGCCCGCGAGGCGCGCCGCGCGCTGCGCGAGGCGGGCGTTTTCGGTTTCGAGCTGGCCGAGCTCGGACTGCGACGTCGTATTGTCGAGGCGGACGAGCAACTGCCCCTTTTTCACCGTCTGCCCCGAACGGACGAGGATCTCGCGGATCGTCGAGGGTTCGGCCGACTGGATGATCTGCACCTTCGACGACGGGATCACGCGCCCTTGCCCGCGCGATACCTCATCGACGCGCGCGATGCTCGCCCACAGGAGGAAGAGAGTGAGGCCGGCCGCGGCCGCCACCATGATCTGCTCGCTGCCGCGGAGGCGTTGCCAAAATTTGACGATGCCCATGGCTATGGTCCGGGCTGCGGATCGGGCGCGGCGGTGGCGCCCTGCTGGCCGGTCAGGCTGTCGAAGCGCGCCTTGCTTTGTGTGGGATCGGGGATGTTCGGGACCCAGCCCTTGGTGACGTCGACGCGGCCGCCGACGTCGTTGTCGGCGCGGTGGTCGGTCGGATCGCGCGGCGGCGGCGCGCCCGCGATCGCGATCGCTTCGCCGGGCAACGCCTCGGCAGATGCTATACCGCCCTGATAAAGCTGGCTGAAGGCGGGGATATATTCGGCGCCGGCATAGGCGTCCGAAAAGGCGCGCGGCTTTCCCCATGACCCCGGCCAGCGATAGAAGATATGCGCGCCGATCTGTTCGATCTTGGTGAGTTTGGGCGCCCAGCGCGGCAGGACATAATTGGCGTGATAATGCGTCGCCATGCCGACGCTCGCCTCGACATGGCCCGACAGCGCGGCGCGCGCGATCTCGGCCGAGCGGCGCCAAAGCGCGGGCACCGGCGGGCGGCGCATCGATCCGTCGCAGGCGAAGCTGAACTGGCAACCGGGGCGTGCGCTGCCCTGATAGATCACGCCGCAAACGGTGTTCGGATAGGCGGGGTGTTTCATGCGGTTGAGGATGACCTGCGCGACCGCCGCCTTGCCCGCGTCGGATTCGGTCGCCGCTTCATAATAGATCGCCTGCGTCAGGCAGCGTTGCGCGTTGGTGGCCTGCGCCAGCGAGATGGTCGGCATCAGGAACGGTCGTGCGGCCTCGACCGGCAGCGTCGACACCGGGAGCAGCGCGTTGCGCGCGACCGCGTCGGCGCCCTCGGCGGTCGGGACGATCGCGTCGGTCTCGGTCTCGGTGATCAGTCTGGCGATCGCCTGTTGCTTCGCGGCCTTCGCGGTTTGAGCGGGGTCGGCGCTCCAGCTCTCGACGAAGCGCGGCAGGCGATCGTTCGACGCGGCGAAGAGGATCGCGGCGGCGAACAGCGCCAGACCGAGCAGCACGAGCTTCAGTCTCGGAGAGGCTTGCCGATCGTCGGCCCAAGGGGCGTCCGCGCGCGCGGCGCCGTCGCGCCCGATGTGGAGTTCGGGGATCATGATGCCACTTCCTTGGTGGATCGCGCGAGGATTTCGGCGCGCGGGCCGTCGGCGACGATGCGGCCGCCGTCGATGACGATGATGCGGTCGCACAGCCGGAGGATCGCCTCACGGTGGGTGGCGATGATCAGCGTCTGCGACGGGCCGACGGCGCTATCGAGCGCCTCGATGAACAGCCGCTCGCTCTGCGTGTCCATCGCGCCGGTCGGTTCGTCGAGGAAGAGCAGGCGCGAGGGCGAGGCGAGCGCGCGGGCGATGGTGAGGAAGCCGCGCTGGCCGCCCGACAACTGCCCGCCGCGTTCGCCGGTGCCGCGGTCGAGCCCGGTTTCGTCGCGGCCCATGAAGCGGTCGGCGCCGATCGACTGCAGCGTCGCGAGCAGCTCGGCATCGGTGGCGGCCGGCGCGCAATATTGCATATTCTGCTTGATCGAGCCGCTGAACAGCACCGCGTCCTGTCCGACGAAGCGGAATTGCGAGCGCAGGTAGATCGGCGAATGCTGGCGGCTGTCGAGCCCGTCGATGAAGATATTGCCCGCATCAGGCGCATAGAGCCCGCAGAGCAGGCGCCCGAGCGTCGACTTGCCCGACGCGACGCGGCCGACGACCGCGATCCGCTCGCCCGCATCGATCCTGAGGTCGATGTCGGTGAGCGACGGTGCCGCGGCGCCCGGATAGGTGAAGCACAGCCCCTCGACCGAGACGTCGCCCTTGTCGATCGTGAGATTGAGCGCGCTGCTACCCATGCGGCGTTCGTCGCCGGCCTCGATCATCTGCTGGATGCTCGCCATCGTCGTCAGCGCCTGCCGCCCGCGCGTCATCAGGAAAGCGAGCTGGCCGACGGGCGCCATCGAGCGGCCGGCGAGCATGACGATCGCGATGATCGCGCCCATCGATATCTTGCCGGCATCGAACAGATAGAAACCGCCGACGACGAGCGCGAGGCCGGAAAATTGCTGACCGAGCGTCGCGAGGTTGATCGCCGCGGCGCCCGTGCGGCGAAGCGCCGTTTGCGTCCGGGCGCTGGTGTCAACCATCCGGCGCCACTGGCCGAGCACCTGCCCCTCGGCGGCGCAGCTCTTGACCGTTTCGGCGCCGCCGATCGCCTCGACGAGCATCGCGTGCTGGATGCTCATGTCGGCCTGATTGTCGAGCGAGGCCTGCATCATGCGCCGCTGGAGGAAATAGCCCGCGACGCCCATCGCGGCGATGATCGCGAGCGGGACGAGCGCGAGCCAGCCCGCGAGCACCGCGATCATGATCAGAAAGAGGAAGAGGAAGGCGAGGTCGACGATCAGCACGATCGTCGTCGAGGCGAAGAAATCGCGCACGCTTTCGAATTCGGAGACGCGCCGCGCGAGCATGCCGGTGCTGCCGCGCCGGTCGGCGAGCGGCATGTTCAGCACCTTCGAGAAGATTTTCTCCGACAATTTGACGTCGAGATCGCGGCCGAGATCGTCGAGCAGCGTCGCGCGCGCGAGGCGCAGCGTGAATTCGACCGCGAAGGCGAGCAAGGCCCCGATCGCGAGCACCCAGAGGCTCGACACCGCCTTGTTCGGGATGACGCGGTCATAGACGTTCATCGTGAACAGCGGCAGCGCGAAGCCGAGCAGGTTGATCATCAGCGCCGCGCCGAGCACGGGGTAGAAGGAGCGGCGCATCCGCCGCACCTCGCTCCAGAACCAGTGGCGCTTCGCGGCCGCGTCCCACGGCCGTTCCTCGGCGCGGATCGCGGTGGGATCGGCGGCAACCGCCACCGCCTGTCCGGCATAGCTGTCCTCGATCGCCGCCTCGTCGGCCCAGAAAGGCAGGGCCGCGCCGGGTTCCCAGACGAGATATTGCTCGTCCTTCGCCTCGAGCAACACGGCGCATGTGCCGTCGGTGCGGCGAACGATCGCGGGCAGCTCGCGCGCGAAGTGCCTTACCTTGCGCGCATCGAGCCGTTCATTGTTGATGAAGCAGAGGTCGAGCGCGGCTTCGGCCTGATGAAAGGGAAGAAAGCCGCGTTCGTCGCGGGCGAGCGCGACAAGCGCGCCGCGCTGGAAATTCTGCCCGAAATGCTGCGCCACGAAGAGGATGCAGGCGATCAGCGGATCGCCCGGAGCCTCCCTACCGATGTGCGCAATCGTGGATCGATCCTGCAACATGTCCGATTTTTCTATCTGGAATCAATCCACCGATCGTCATTGCGGGTAACGGCGACGCTGAAGCTCGGCGGGCGCGGGCGGGCCGTAACCGACCTCTTCGCGCGCATAGACGCGGCGCGATTCGGGCGCGGTCAGATTGAACGCGTCGAGCAGATTGTTCGTCGAGGCGAGGATCTGATAGACCGCGAACATCTCCGAAAAGCGCGCGGTTTCGGCGCGGACCTGGACGTTGAAGCGCGTGTTCTGCGCATCGAGCACGTCGAGCAGCGAACGCCGCCCGACCCCGAACTGGTCGCGGTACGACAGCAACAGCTCGTCGGTCGCCTTGCTCTGGTCGACGAGGTCGCGGAACACCGCGGTCTGCGTCTCGCGGGCGTTCCACGCGCGGCGCGTATCGGCCTCGGCATTGCGCTCGGCTTCGTGCAGGCGGAAACGGCTCTCGCTCGCGCGGCGCACCATCTCCTGATATTTGGCGCGGTTGATCCCGCCGTCGAAAATATCCCAGCGCAGCACGACGCGGCCGAGCAGGTCGTTGGTTTCGCCGCGGAAGGCGTCGATGTCGTCGCCGATCCGGCCCGACAGCTCGAGGCCTATCGTGGGCGCGAAATCGCCCTTGGCCTTTTTCGCTTCGGCGTTCGACGCATCGACGTCGGCCTGCGCCTCGAGCACCTTGGGATGCCGCGTGCGGGTGAGGCCGACGGCTTCGCTGAGGCTGACGGGAAGTCTTTCGGCCATCGCCGGCGGCATCTGCACCTCGTCGACCTGAAGCCCGCTTAGCGCGAGCAGTTCGATCTTCGCATTCTGCAGTGCTTCCTTCGCTTCGCTGACGCGCACGCTCGCCGCCTTGGCGCGTTCCTGCGCCTGCTGGAGGTCGGCGATGCTGATCGAGCCCGCGCTCACCCCGCTCGACAGGTCCGAGACGAGGCCGTTGTGGAAGGTCATATTGTCTTCGGCGGCGGCGACGACGCGCTGCTGGAGCAGGACGTCGAGATATTGCCGCGCGCTCTGGAGCGCGATGAATTCGGAGCGTTCGACGACGCGCAGCGCGGCGCCGTCGACGCGCGCCGCCTGGCGCAATTTCTCGCCGCGCCGGCGGCCGAAATCGATCAGCGTCTGTTCGGCGCGGATCCCGGCTTCGAGCGGATAGAGCTCGTCGTCGGCGATGCCGAGCGCGCGACGGGTCGAATTTTCGAGCCGCCGGACGCCCGCCGACATTTCGAGCGTGATGCGCGGTAGATACAGGCCCTTCGCCTGTTCGAGTTCGAACTCGATCGCCTGCTTGTTCATCTCCGCCTGATGGATCTGCGGGTTCGAATCGATCGCAACCGCCATGACATTCTGCATGCTGGTCGGTTCGGCCGCGGCCGAGGCGGCGAAAAGCGATATGGCGAGCGCCGAGACGAGGCCGGCGAGCTTGTGTTGCGGTTTCATCACTGTCCCCCCATCCCGTTCACTTCGACTTCGACGCGGCGGTTTTCGGGCGTCCTTTGGCCGTCGACGGTCTGGACGCGCGGCTGGCGCTCGCCCATGCCCGAGACGGCGATCGTGTCCGCCGGAATGCCCGCGCCGCCCATCATGTCGGCGATCGCATGCGCGCGGCGCAGCGCGAGCCCGTCGTTGTAGCTATCGGGGCCCGAACGGTCGGTGTGCCCGACGACGGTGAAGCTTCGCCAAGCGCAGCGCGTGCGGTTTTCGGCCATGAAGGCGACCGATTGCGCCGCATCGACGGGCGCGACGGTCGAATCCCAGTCGAAATAGAAGGTCGAGGCGACCTCGGGCGGGCAATTTTCGGTCGAGGGCGGCGCGGGCGGCACCAGCGGCGCCTCGGCCGCTGGCTGCGGCGCGCGGGTCATCATGCCATAAGCGAAATCGCAGCGGCGCAGGCTTTCGGCGTCCTTGCTGTTCGATTTCAGGAACCCCAGCGCGATGCCGCACTGGACCTTGGCCTCCGACGCCCAGGCGTAGTTATTGCTGTCGGCGGCCGTGACCGCGGGGTCGACCGACATCGCGAGCGCCGCGTCGTAGCGGCTCCGCACCTCGGTCTTGAGCTCGCCGATCGGCCGATCGGCGAGCGGCTGCGCCATCGCGCCGCTTGGCTGGACGAGTGCCAGCGCCGCCAGCGCCCCCGTCATCCCCCCCGTCATCCAATGTCCCGGTTGATGTGCCATGGTCTGATCGCCCTCCCACTAGGTCTTTCTGGTCCTGAAATGCGCCGGTCAGACCGCCGCCAATTGGTGAAGATCCTGCTCGATCGTCGGATGCGGCATGATCGCCGCGCCGGGCGCCACGCTCTCTCCCAGGAATTGCGCCAGATCGAAGGCGGGCGCTTCGCCGCCCGCGTCCGGTGCCGTTCCGTCGCCCGCGACGGCATCGATCAGCTGGTCGATCGCATTGCCGCCTTCGAGCACCTCGGCGAGCACCGCCGCCGCGGCGGGGTCGTGCGTGGCGGCATCGGCGATGCCGGCTTCGGCGGGCAGCGCGGCGAGCGCGAGCAGGCCGTCCATCATGCCCTGATCGGGCATGGTGTGGTCCGCGACCTGATCGAACAGCGCATCGGCATCGCTGCCGGTGTCGGCGTCGTTGGCGGCAGCGGCGCGCCAATCGTCCCGGTCCGCGTCGATCGAAGCGGGGGCGACCTCATCAGCCGTCGCCGCGGTCGAGGGCGCGGGCCGGGCCGCCTCCGCGTGTTCGGGCGCGGTTTCGGCCGCGACCTGCGGCGCGGCCACGCGGGTCATTTCGGCCGTCGGGGCGGCGGCATTACCCTCTGCAACGTCGGTCGTCGCGGCATGTTCGACCGGTTCGCTGTCCGTCACCGGCCCATCCAGCCGCACGTCGTGCGCGATGGCGACGAGCGAGGCCGCGACCAGCGAACCGGCGAGCGCCTGATTGCCCGCAGTCCGGTCGATGTCGTTCGCGGCGCGCGGGGTGATGAACGACACGTCGCCGACCGCGGCGGTGCTACCGTCGGTGCGCGTGAAGCTCGCCTCGCCATGGACGATCACCTCGCCGTCGCCCGCGACATAGGCTTTGCCGTCGGAGGTCAGCGCGATGCTGGCGATGCCGAGGTCGGCGAGCGAGCGGAACTCGCCCGCGCCGGTGACGCCGTCGCCGTTCGCATCCTGCCACACGCCGAAGCTCGCGAATTCGGCGTCGGCGGCGCTGAGCCTGCCGTCGCCGTTGCTGTCATATTGCAGGCGCAGCCCTTCGAGGTCGGTCGAGCCGCCGACCGAAAAGCTGATCTCGCCGCCATCATTGGCGATGCCGTCGCCATTGGCGTCGCGGACGAGGATGCCGTCGCCGCGGCCGGCCCACGACGTCGCCTCGCGCACGCCGTCGCCGTTATGGTCGAAGGCGGCGCCCGCCGCCGACGAGACGAAATCGAGCCCGTCGCCGTCGAGGTCGAGCGTCACCGGAGCGACACGCGTGCCGATCAGTGTGTTCAAATTGGTGATCGTAACGCCCTGCAGTTCGACGAGGATGTCGTTCACGGGGTCGGGGCTGGTTCCGACCTGCTGATAGACGAAGGTCCGCGTCCCCGCGACGAAAGCGACGGTCGTTCCCGCGGGGCCGAGGTCGTTGCGCTGCAGATAGTCGACGGCGGCGGCGACGCGGGCGTCGCTCGACAAGGCGAGCGCCGTACCAAAGCTGTTATTGTCGTCGAAGCTGATCACGCCATTGGTGACCGAATGCGACCGGACCGGCTCGCCGCCGATCGTCAGCGCCGAGTTGGTCCCGTTGACCGGTCCATCGCCGTCGGCGACCGGCGCGCCGGGTAGGTCCAGTATGTCGGTCGCCAAGTTGAAATCGGTGATTACATCATGACCGGTGATCGTCCCGACATCCCCGCTGCCACCCAGCGTCGGACGGCTGTCCCCCGCGTTAAAGACGAAGCTGTCGCTTCCCGTGCCGCCGGTCATGACGTCGCGGCCCGTGCCGCCGGCTATCAGGTCGTCGCCGGCCCCCGCGCTGATCGTATCATTGCCTTCCTGGCCGAGGATGACGTCGTTCCCGCCGCCGGCGCTGATCGTGTCATTGCCCCCCGTCCGGCCGCTTTCCTGCGCCAGTTCGGCATAGTTGGCGCGGATATAGGCGATCGTGTCCTGGCGATTCCAGTCGGCGCCATTGCCCGCGGGGTCGATCGATTCGGCGTTCACACGGCCTTCGAGCGTCTGGAACACCGCCCAGCCCGATCCCGGCGCCAGATTCACGCCGAGATTGGCGGCGAGCGTATCGGTGTAGAGCACGTCGCCGAAAATGACGTCGGCGCCGTCCCCGCCGTTGATTATGTCGTTGCCGGCCGCGGCGAGGTCGGTCGAGCCGCCGAGGACCTGCAGCACGGCGGCGAGCTGTTCGGCCGAGGTCGCGTTGGTCGCGCTGCCGGTTCCGCCCGAGGCGACGCCGTCCTCGACATCGCTGAGACGCGCGAGCAGCGTCGAATTGACGTTGATGCCGACCGAGTCGATCGAATAGCCGGTCGCGAGGATTTGCTGCGGCTCGTTCGTTCCGTCGGAGCCCAGCACCTGGTTCATCGAATTCTGAACGTTGGTCGCGTCGCTGTCGCTGCCGTTGCCGCCGCTGTTCCAGACGGTCGGGTTGCCGTCCGACACGAACACGACCTTGTTCACGTCAGCGCCGGCGATGCCGTTGCCGCCGTTGATCCAGCTCAGCGCGTCCTGCAGCCCGTCCTCATAATTGGTGCTGCCCGACGCCGACATGCCGTTGACGGCATCCTTCGCGTCATCGACCTCGCCGGCCTGGACGACGCCGTTCACGATCAGGTCGAACGTCCCGAGATTGGTGCCGCTGCTGTCGAAATCGATCACGGTGATGCGGACGTCCTTCGCGCCCGATTGCGAGAGGCTGTCGATCAGCGCGTTCACGCCGTTCTTGAGCGCCTGCATCCGCGAAATCGTGCCGCCGCCGAACGCGATCTGGGTGGTCATGCTGCCCGAACTGTCGAGCACGAGCACGACATTCGCCTGCTGCCCCTCGGTGATCGTCACCGAGCCCGGGTCGCCGACGAGCGTGTCGTCGAAGGCGCCGCCCTCGATCGTGCCGTCGGGCTGGCCCTGCGGGTTCGCGACGACATGGTCGGTCGGCTCGCCCGCGACGTCGCCGGCGGCCGAGCCGACGACGAGCAGCGGCGGCGCGGTGGTGATCGCGAGCGAACCCGGCGCGGTGTCGCCGTCGCCATCGACGATGGTGACCGGCACGTTGAAGTTCACGGGATTTTCGGTCTGCACGACCGCGCCGAAATCGCCGATCTTGAACGTGTTGCCGCCCGCGTGGTGGAATTCGATGCTGTTGTAGCCGTCGGCGGTGAAGCCGGCGAGACGGGTGTTCTCGACCACCCCCGCGACGGTCGCTTCGCCGCCGCTGAAGCTGACCGTATAATTCTGCCCGCCGACATTATAGACGCCCGCGGCGGTCACGATCAGCGTCGCGCCGTTGAAGCTGATCGCAACCCCGGTGATGCTGTCCTTGACCCCGTCGCCGACGTCATTGTCGGTGTCGAGATCGTCGCGCGCGACGATGCGGACGCTGCTGCTGCCCGTAATGTTGGTGAAGAAGGCCGACGCGCCGTTGGCCGAATAGTGCGAATCGAACGCGTGGGTCTGGTTCGCGAGCGGCGCATAATCGTTGTTACCGGGGGTGCCGGTGAGATCGACGACGAAATCGATACGCACGGCCTCGGTCGGACCGACGCTGTTGCCGTCCGAAACGCCGGTGCTGGTGGCGTTGGCGTTCATCTTGCCGCCATCGACGCCGCCCGTCATCGGCGTGACGAGGATGTCGGGGCTGTTGTTGTCGCCGGCCTTGGCAAACCCGATCCACGCGGTGTTGCCGCCGACGATGTTGTACCCGCCGCTGTTGAAATCGATCGTCGCGGTCGAATCGAGTTTCTGGACCATTTCGACCTGATATTGGTCGGCATGACCCGCCGGTTGCAGGCGGATGATGAAGACATCGTCGCCGTTCGGCTTTTCGGCGGTCAACACGGTGCCGCCCGCCGAAATGACATAGCTCAGCGCCTGGCCGCCCGCGGTCAGATTCTGGCCTTGCAGCGCGGCGATCGTCGCGGCGGTGAAGATGACGCTTCCCGGGCCGTCGCCGCCATAATTATTGTCGACGTCGCCATCGCTGTCGAGCGACTGATAGACCGACGATCCCGGCGCGTTGATCAGCGCGGAGGCGAGCGGCGCGATCGCGAGCGGCGCGTCGTCCTCCAGCCCGATGGTCAGCGCCGCCGCATTGGTCACCGTCGTCGTGCCGTCATTGGCGCTGACGGGCACGACGAGCGACAGCGCATCCTCGATCGTCGTGTCGGGGTGATCGATCGGCCCCTCCAGCGAGACGGTGAAATTGCCGCCATTGTCGATTCCGACGCTGATGATCGTCACTCCGCCGACCTTGCCGAGCAGCAATTGCGGGTTGGTCGTGTCCCAGACGATCGGCTGGCCGCCCGAGAAGAGCGCCGTGGCTGGCGCGCCGAGCGACAGCGTCAGCGGATCGCCGTCGGGGTCGCCGACCGCGATCGTGCCCATACGGAGCGTGAGGTTGGTCGTGTCGACCGTCCCCGCGCCGTCGGGCAAGCCGCCAGCCAGCCCCTCGTCCGAGACGGCGGTCGCCGCCGTTCCGATCGTCGGCAGGTCGTTCGTGCCGTTGATCGTGATTTTCAGCGTCGTCGTCGACTGGTCGCCGTCGCCGTCGGTGATCGTGTAGGTGAAGGTCTCGGTCAGCGTCTCGCCCACGCCGAGCGCCTGCACCGCCGCATTGCCGTTGTTCAGCGTATAGGTGTAGCCGCCGCCCGCGTTCAGCGTCAGCGAGCCATAGCTGCCGCCCACAGCGGCACCGACATTGCCCGAAACCGCCGCCCCCGACGTCCCCGCCGCGACGCCGGTCACGCTCGCGCCGTCGGCGCCCTGCGTATCGGCGCTGCCCGGTGCATTGGTGGTGCCGGCGCCGGTGATGACATTGCCCGTCGCCCCGCCCGGCGCATCCTCGGATATCGCATCGGTGTCGGGGCGCGCGGTTGGCAAATCGTCGGAAACGGTGACCGTCACGCTGCCTGTCGCGGTGTCGCCGTCGACATCGGTCGCCACGACCCCCACCGAACCGAGGTTCGCCAGATCGTCGAGGTTCAGACCTGGATGGCTGTCGTAATTGTCATTGAGCGTCGCGGTGACCGACGCGCTGTTGCCGACGCGCACCAGGTCGAGCGTGACGACGAGACGGGCGCCGTCCGACCCGGTGATCTGCGTGTCGGAGACGCGCACCCACGTCAGCCCGCCGCCGAGGCTCGCGACGCTGCTCGCGAAGACGATCGAAGCGATCGCGTCCGAGCCGGGCGTGAAGACGAGCGTGTCGTTCGCCGAATCGGGGCCTGCCGGGGTCGATCCGTCGACGAGATTCTGGTCGTCGAGCGCGAGCGTGATCGAACCGCCGCCTCCCGGACCCGCGCCGTCGGTCAGGCTGATCGCCTGCTCCGCGGTGGAGACGTCGCCGTCGCCGTCGGTGATCGTGTAGCTGAAGCCGGCATCGACCGCCGCGGCGTTGCTGACGGGGTTCGGGTCGAAGCTCCAGACGCCGGTCGCGGTGAAGCTGTAGGTGCCGTTCGCGGTCGGGATCACGGTCGTGCCGACCGCATTGATCGCCGTGACATTGCCGCCGATCGTCACCGAGGTCACGCTCGCGCCGTCGGCGCCCCGCGTATCGTTCGCGAGCAGATTGCCCCCGACCGCCGCCGCGTCCTCGGCCACCACAATGGCGGCGTCGGCGGCCGCCGTCGGCACATCGTCGATAATGGCGATCGACAGCAGGCTGTCGGTATCGTCGCCGTCGCTGTCGGTCAGTTCGACGGTGAAATCCTCGAACAGGCTGTTCTCGCCCTGAATGCCGGGATGCGTCTCGGCGGCGTTCAGCGTGTAGCTGTAGCTGACCTCGCCGGTCGCAGCGTTGTATGCCGTGATGTTCAGCATATTGCCGAGCGGCGTCGGGATCGCCGCGGGCGTGAAGACGCCGTTGTTGATCACCTGGACACCATGGACCGACAGGTTCGCGACGCCGTCGGGCGCCGAAATATTGAAGCTGCCCGTCGTGGTCAGCGATTCCTTGATGCTGTCCGACCCGGCGGGCAGATCATCCTCGTCGACCGTCGCGTCGCCGCCGCCGAGCTTGGGCGTCAGGTTGGTGATGGTGACGCCGTCATCGGCGCCGGTCAGCGTGACCGTCAGCGTCGCGGGGTCGCTGTCACCGTCCTTGTCGGTCAGCGTGTAGGTGAAGATGTCGGTCAGCGTCGCACCGGGCGCGAGCGCATCGATCGCGGCCTGCCCGGCGGGGGTCAGCGTATAGGTCTGGGTGCCGTCGCCGTTGATCGTGATCGTGCCGTAGGTGCCGGTCAGGCTGGTGAAGCTGCGGCTGCCGAAGCCGTCGGCGCCGGCATTGTCGTTGGTGTCAACGTCGAAGGTGACGGAGGCGGGACCGCCTTCGGTCAGGCCCGCGCTATCGTCGTTCGCGACCGGCGCATCGTCGCGGAACACGAGATTGTGCCCGATGCCGAGTTCGACCCGCACATTGTCGAGGTCGCCATCGGTCGCGGAGGCGATCAGGACGACGGCGTCGTCGGACAACAAAGTCAGCGGCTGATCGGCGCCGGTGTCCGGGCTGTGCATGACCGCGCGCAGTTGATTGAGCGTGACGGTGCCGTTCGCCGCGACGGTGACGGTGAAGACGAGATCGCCGCCCGCCGTGCGGCCTTCGACCATGTTGCCGACCTGCGCGAGCAGGACGTTCTGTCCCGTCGCGCTGTCGACCAGGCCCGATTGGGAGGTGTTGATCTCGATCAGATAGGCGGGTCCCGACGCGCCGCCCAGCGCGCCGTCGGCCCCGAAATTCGTCGTGAACGACGACACGAACGACGCGCTCGAACCGGTGCCCAGCGTGGTTTCGTCGACCGTCAGCGTGGGTTCGCTGCCCGAGAGCACGGCCGTCGGGGCGTCGTCGTCGAAGCTGATCTGGAGGGTGCCGGTCGCGGACGAATTGTCGCTGTCGAGAACGGTGAAGCCAAGCGTGGCGGACGCGTCATTCTCGTCGTCGCCCGGGCTGTGCAGCACATTGTCGACGAGCGTGACCGTGTAGGCGCCGGTCGCGGGATCGGTCACCTCGACCGTGAACAGCACGCCGCGCGGGCCGGTGGCGGTGAGTATGTTGGTCCCAGCATTCCAGCCATAGGTCACGGTTTCGAGCCCGACCGGCGCGGTCTGACCGTCCATCGCGGCGAAATTCACCGAGCCTGCCCCGTCGCCGCCAAAGTTCAGGTTGAGGAGGCCGCTGAAGGTCGCCTGATCATTGTCGCCGTCGCTGTTCGGGTCGGGAAGGTCGCCGGTCACGCTCGCGGGGTTGCCGCCCGCGAGCGCGTCGTCGTCGACCGACGCCTGCGTCGTGCCCGCGGTCGGGACATTGGCGTCGGTAATCTTAAAACCGATCGCCGCGGTCGCGACGTCGTTGTCGCCGTCGGTCACCGTATAGGTCGCCGCGGCGCTGCCCGTTCCCGCAACCGCGGCGTCGGCGGTAAAGCTGTAGCTGCCGTCGGCCTTTACCTTGATTATGCCGTCGCCGATGTCGATCGCCTGCGAATAGCCGTCCATGCCGAAGACCAGCGCGGTGCCGTTGATCGCCGTAACGCTCGCCCCGTCGGCACCTTCGACGAAATCGAGCGTGCCGGTGACGGTCGCGCCCTCGGCGACATTCTGGATCGGCTCGGGCGATGCGGCCGGAACGTCGTCGATGACCCTGACGTCGAGGCTGGCATTTCCGACCGAGCCGTCGCTGTCGGTGACGGTGACCGGGAAACTGTCGGTCACATCGTCCTCACCCGCTGCGGGGTGGGTCAGCGTGTTGTCGTCGAGCACATATTGGTACGTGAAGGTCCCGCCGATCACCGACCCGTCGCTCGCGAGGACCGGGGTAAAGCCGGTGATCGTCACGGTGCCGAGCGGGCTCGTCGTCGTCAGGCCGGGCGTGAAGACGCCGTTCGTCATCACCTGCGCGGTGCCGATGGTGACATTGTTCAGCCCGTCGGGCGCATCGACCGTGAAGTCGCCCGTCTGGGTCAGCGCCGCCGGGTTAGGCGACGACCCGTCGGGGAGGTCGTCTTCGTTGACGGTCTCCTCACCGCCGGGAACCGCGAGGCCGTTGATTGTCACCCCGTCGTTGGCGCCGTTGATTATGATCGTTAGCGTCGTCGTCGCGGGATCGCCGTCGCCGTCGGTGATCGTATAGGTAAAGGTCTCGGTCAGCGTCTGGCCGGCCGAGAGGCCCTGCACCGCGCTGTTCGCATTGTCGAGCGCATAGGAATAGCTGCCGTCGGCATTGAGGGTCAGCGTGCCATAGGTGCTGACGAGCGGCGTGCCGACCGTGCCGCCCGCGAGCGCAGTGACGCTCGCGCCGTCGGCGCCGGGCGTATCGGCGGCGCCGTCGGTGCCGTTCGCGTCGGTGCCGCCGCCACCCGTCAGCACATTGCCGTCGGCGATCAGCGCGCCGTCCTCTGCAACGCTGTCGATGTCTGGCTGAGCGGTCGGGACATCGTCGGTGACCTGCACGGTGACGGTGCCGCTCGCGACGTCGCCGTCGGTGTCGGCCGCCTGCACGGTGACGGTGCCGAGCGCCTGCGTCTGCGCGAGCATGGCGAGTTCGTGCGGCAGATTGTCGGCGAGCGTGACGGTGACGGTCGCGATACCGCTCGTGCCGGCGGCCACCGACGCGGGTGCGGTCAGCGCGATCGTGATCGCGGCGGGGCCGCCCATCGTCAGCGATCCGGTGATCGTCTGTCCGTCGGGCGCCATCGTCCAGTAAATATCGGTGCCCGCGCCGTCGAGATTGGCGACCAGCCCGGCGACGCCGGTGAAGGCAAAGCCCGACAGCGCATCCGATCCCGCGCCGAAGATCAGGTCGCCGTTCACCGTCTCGGCATTGCTCGCCGGATTGCTGCCGATGCCGTCCAGTGCGGCCTCGTTCACCGTCAGCGTGATCGGTGCGGCGTTCCGCGGATTCGCGCCGTCGGCGATCGCGATCGTCAGGCTGTCCTGCGTGGGGTCGCCATCGCGGTCGACCGCCGACAGGGTGAAGCTCGCCGCCGGATTGGCGCCATTGTCCTGATTGCCCGCGGCGGCGAAGCTGAAGCTGCCGTCGGCGCCCACCGTCAGCGTGCCGGTCGGCTGCGTGATCGACACGCTGGCGCCGGGGGTCAGCGACAAGGTCGCGCTGCCGCTGCCGAAGGTCACGGCGACCGAGGTGACGCCATCGGCGCCGGCGTCGAGCGTCCAGCTGCCGTTGACGGTAGCGCCCTCGACGACGCTCGTCGGCGTGTCCGACACATTGAGCGTCGGCAGATCGTCGACGATCGTCACGCCGAACGACCCCGACGACTGGGTGCCGTCCTGATCGGTGACGGTGAAGCCGATGCCCGCGAGGAAGTCGCTGTCCTCGACGCCGGGAAGCGCCTGATCGACCGCCTGCGACAGCGTGACCGAATAGCCATAGGTGACGTCGTTCGCGCCGGGGCCGGCCGCCGCGCTCGTCAGCGCGATGCGGATCACTTCATTGCCGCCGGCCGAGCCGACGAGGTCGCCCCCGACCTTGGCGAAGGTGACCGGCACGCCGCCGACGGTGAGCTGGGTGTCGAGCGCGGCGCTGTCGTTGAGGACGAGCGAGCCCGCGAGCGTCGCGGGAACGTCGCTGCCGAAATCGACGATGATCGTGCCGGTCGCGCTCGCGCTGCCGGTCGAGGTCGTTTCGCCCGCGAGACCATTGTCGATGTTGGCGCCCGCAAGCCCGTCCTCGTCGACCGTGACGTCGGCGGCCTTGCCGATCCGCGGCGCCGAATCGACGACGAGCGTGATCGTCGCGGTGGCGACGTCGGTGTCGCCGTCGCCATCGGTGATACGATACTGGAAGCTGATCGTGCCGCTTTCCTGTGCCCCCGGGGTGTAGGTGAAGCTGCCATCGCCATTGTCGACGAGCGTACCGGTGCCCGTGAGCGAACCGTCGACCAGCGCGACCGCCGACGGTTGCACGCTGTCGGCGCCGTGCACGTCATTGGCGAGCACATCGATCGTCACCGGCGCATTTTCGACCGTCTGCGCGGCCGAATCGTCGATCGCATCGGGCACATCGTCGGTGATGCGGATGTCGATCGCAGCGCTGGCGCTCGACCCGTCGGCATCGGTGACGGTGACGCCGACGCTGTCGCTGCGGGCGTCCTCGCCGGCCGCCGGATGATCGGCACGGTTGTCGGTCAGCGTGTAGCTATAGGTGAAGCTGCCGCCGATCACCGATCCGTCGGCGCCGGTCACGGGCGTGAAGCCGGTGACGGCGAGCGTGCCATAGGCGGTCGCGACCGATTGCGGCGTGAAGCTGCCGTCGGTAGTGACGAGCGTCAGCGGCGCGCCGAGCGGCACACCATTGAAGCTGTCGAGAACGACGCTGCCCATGCCGTCGGGGGTCGACACCGTAAAGCTGTCGCTGTCGGTCACGCCGTCGGGGGTCGCGTCCGACCCCGGCGCTTCGCCGGCACGCGCCGGCAGATCATCCTCGTCGACGGCGAGTTCGGCGCCCGCCGCGTCGAGGCCGGTGATGGTCACGCCATCGTCGGCGCCGGCGATGACGATCGTCAACGTCGCGGTATCGGTGTCGCCGTCGCCGTCGGTGATCGTGTAGGTGACGCTGTCGGTCAGCGTCTCACCCGCCGAAAGCCCCTGCACCGCCTGCGCCGCACTATCGAGAACATAACTATAGCTGCCGTCGCCGTTGAGCGTCAGCGTGCCATAGGTGGTCGCGAAGGCGGCGCCGATCATGCCGCCGCTCACCGCGGTGACCGCCGCACCATCGGCGCCTTGAGTGTCGGCGACGCCGTCGGTCGCATTGGCGTCGCCGCCACCCAAGCCCGTCAAAACATTGCCGTCGGCCGTCGCCGGCCCGTCTTCGGTCACGCTGTCGCTGTCGTCGCGCGCGGTCGGCGCGTCGTCGACGATCACTATCTCGAGCGTATCCGACGCCGCATCGCCGTCGGCGTCGGTGATGACGAGGTCGAAGCCGACCGTCGTGCCGTCGCCGTCGAGCGTGTTGTCGACCAGCGTATAGACATAGGTGACCGCCCCCTCGCCGGTCGCGGGATCGAAACTGTAACCCGTGACGACGAGCGTTCCGGTCGCGTCGCTCGCCATCGTCTGCGGCAGCGCGCCGGGGTTAAGCGTCGTGCCGCCGATCGCCACGCTGCCGACGCCGTCGAGCGCAGTGAAGGTGATGGTGCCGCTGGTCGAAGCGCCACCACCTTCACCCCCCGCGAAGGCCGAACCCGGGGTCTCGCCTTCGCGGCCCGGCAGGTCGGCTTCGTATACGATGGTCCCGTCATCACCTTCGCCCGGGACGAAGGTGATGACGGTCGGCGCATCGGCGATACGGATGGTCAGGGTCGCCGTCGATGTATCGCCGTCGCCGTCGGTAATCTGATAGGTGAAGACATCGTCGACGCCGCCCGGCGTACCGGGATCGCGGACATAGGTGTAGCCGCCGTCGGCACCGATCGTCAGCGCGCCATATTGGCCCTGCACCGTCCCGGGCGCCGCAAAACCGCCTTCGCCTTCCGCGCCGCGGATGCCCGTCAGCGCAGCGTCGTCGGCGCCCGGCGTGTCGGCGCCCGCGGCGCCGCTCGTCGTCCCCGCGCCGGTCAGCACATTGCCCGCCTCGGGCGCGAAGCTGCCCGCCGTGACCGCGTCGGTGTCGGCGCGCGCGGTCGGGACGTCGTCGACGACGTCGATCGTCAGCGTCGCGGTCGCGGTATCGCCGTCGCTATCGGTGACGGTGACGGTGAAGACGTCGGTCGGATCGGTATTCGCATCGCTGTTGTCGGCGAGCGTATAGCTGTATCCGACATTGCCCGGCGTCAGGCTGGTGATCGTCAGCTGGCCGAGCGGTGTCGCGATGACCTGGCCGACCGCGGTGATCGTGGTGCCGTTGATCGTGATCGCGTCGAGGCCGTCGGACGCGTCATAGACGATCGATCCGGTCGTGGTTTCGCTGTTCGCGGCGCTGTCACTGCCCGCGGGTTCGCCCTCGCGCACCGGCAGCCCCGCCTCGTCGACGCTCGCGGTTGCGGCCGCGGCGCCCGCGGGCTGGTCGGGGGTGACGATGACCACCTCGGGTTCGTCGTCGGGGTCGGGTAGGTCGGGGATCAGCTCGCGGTCTTCGGGCTGCGCAAAGGCGAGTTCGGTGTAGGGCAGAAGGTCGCCGAGCGCATAGGCGTCCTGGATCGGCCCCTCGGGGTCGGCGAAATTGCCGCCCGAGCTGCGCGTGCCAGCCTCGGGATTGAGCTCGCCGAGATTTTCGAGGAGCTGCGCGACCGTGCTCGCGGGCACCGTGTCGCCGTCGATGACGATCGACGGGATATCGACCGCGCCGTTCGGGATGATCAGCACCTGCCCGTTCGGCAACGTGACGATCAGGTCGGCGCCCGACACGCTGATGTCGTCGATCGACGCGCCGGCGGGCAGGACGACGCGTCCGCTCGCGTCGGGAAGCAGGATCGCCTGGATCGCGAGCGGCAGCGCCGATGCGGCGGCGGTGACGTGCGCGGCGGCGGCCAGGAAATCACTGTCCGCCACGGCCTGGTTCGACGGGGCGACCGATACGCCCTCCCCGCCTCCGCCTTGAGACCCCGTGGTTCCGCTCCGGGCCGGATTGTCGAAAGAATCCATGGCTATTACCCTCGCACGCACTTCGCCCTGCCGCGAAAGCAGCACAGCAAAATTCCACCAATGTCAGTGCGACCCACTTGTCCGAGCGACTCGGACCTTCCCCACCCATCAGGAGAACATGGATTCCGGAGACTCCGCAAGCGTGTTAACAATTTTTTAGGAAACACCATCTCGCAACCAACCTTGCCCCGTCCGAGGCAACATTGCGCGGCGGAAGAATCTTACTATTCAATTAGTTGAAATATCTTGTCCGGAGCGGCGGCCGGTTCGCCCCGCCCCGATTGCGTCTCAATTCGGTCCACAAGATGCAACGGTTCGTCGCAGCCGTCTCCGGTCCGCAGAGGCGAATCCGTTTAATTGTTAAGTCGCAAGCATCGCTATCGCGGCGACAGATCTGGGTATTTTTACGCATCCCGTGCGGGGATCGGGCGGGCGACAAGGCAATATTAAACTTGCCGCGCGATGTCTGGTCGTCAAAGGAGACGCCGGTGAGATCGCTGCTGGCCCATATCGCGGAACCCGCCGAGGCGGCCGACCGCCGACGGATGCCGCGGCGCACCTTGCGTCTTGACGTCGCGGCGCGTTCTGCATCGAGCGAGGCGGCGGTCGTCATCCGGAACCTGTCGCGAACGGGCCTTTTGATCGAAACCGACGCCGCCTTCGCGCTCGGCGAAACCTTCCTGCTGGTCTTGCCCGAATTGGGCGCCGCCCCGGCGCGCGTGGTGCGCGAGAACGGCCGGCTCTTCGGATGCGAATTTCTGACCCCGGTCCCGGAAAGCGCGATCAGCGCCGCGCTGCTCAAGGCGCCGCACGACGACGACGCGGCCGATGATGCCGGTGCGAGCGCGGCGGCCGATTTCGCTGGCCTTTATTCGCGGCGTCCGTCGAGCGCGGTGCTGTTGACGGCGCTGACCGCGCTGTTCACAGCGGTGATCCTGATCTTCATCGTCGCCCTCGCCTCGCTGACCTTCTCCTAGGGTCCTGGCCCAAGGCCCGGTGGAACGAAGGCGATGTAAGACGAGACCGAGGGTCGTACCCGGATGTCCTATCCAAAGGACACCGCCAATAACCGCTGATGTTCGGAAAAACTGGAGCGGGCGAAGGGATTCGAACCCTCGACCCCAACCTTGGCAAGAAATTACAACAAATACGCCAGAGCTTCTTTTTCTACGCCAAGGTACGAAAAATCAAGCATTTGTTGACTTAAGCCTACGATATTCTATCCTCGACCTACCCTGCGAAACGGTCAATTTCTATTACGTCCTTATTACTTTTTCATTCGGCCACCCTCGCGTAATATGATGGAGGAACTTGTGGCGCTTGCAAAGCTCAATAAGCGGACGGTCGATGCGCTTGCTGTACCGGCGTCCGGACAGACATTTCTGTGGGACACGGAGATCAAGGGTTTCGGCATTCGTGTCGGCGCAACCGGGACGAAAACCTTCGTCATCCAATATATGAATGAGGAAGGCCGGGTTCGGCGAGTGAAGATCGGGCGCTTCGGAGTGATGACTGTCGAGCAGGCCCGTGAGGTCGCAAAAATTCAGTTGGGCAAGGTGGCATCTGGCGACGACCCGGCGGAAGAGTCGCGCCGGGTCCGGAAGGATCTCAATGTCGCCGAGATGTGCGAATGGTATCTCGTCGAAGCGCGGGCCGGCCGCATTCTTGGACGGAAGAACCGCCCGATCAAGGACACCTCGCTCAACATGGATGAGAGCCGCATCCGGACGCATATCATCCCGCTGATGGGCAAACGCCTCGTGCGGAAGCTAACGATCGCCGACGTCGAGGCAATGCAGAATGACATCGCCACCGGTCAGACCCGAAAGCCTCCTTCGGGCGGGCGCGGCGGCCGCCCGACGGGCGGTGCCGGCGTTGCCGGGAGGAGCCTCGGCACCCTCCAGGCCATTCTCGGCCATGCAAAGCATAAGGGACTGATTGCGGAACATCCCACGAAGGGCGCGAAGAAGCTCGCGACCAAGAAAAAGACCCGGCGTCTCAGCATCGCCGAGATCGAGCTGCTGGGTCGGGCGATCGGCCGGGCCGAACTGGGTTCCGAGAACCCCGTTGCGCTCGCCATTGTCAGGACGCTCCTTCTGACCGGCTATCGGCGGGAAGAGGCGCAGGCACTGCAGCGGCAGTGGGTCAACCCAATGGGCGGTTACGTCGCGTTCCCCGACACGAAGAGCGACGCGCAATATCGGGCGATCGGACCCGAGGCGATCAAGATCGTCGTCGCACAGCCAGAAATTGCCGGCTGCCCCTACGTCTTTCCCGCGTCGAATGGGGAGGGCCCGTTTACCGCCGTCAGCGACTGCCTGGCCCGGCTATGCCGCTCGGCCGGCATCGAGGGCGTAACGCCGCATACCCTGCGCCACACCTTCGGGAGCATCGCGGGCGAACTCGGCTTCTCCGAGCTCACGATCCGCGCGATGCTAGGCCACGCGTCGCAAAGCGTGACGCAGGACTATGTTCATATCGACGAAGCCGTGAAGCTTGCGGTCAGTCGCACTTCGGACGAGATCGCAAAACATCTCGAGACTGGCGTGCGGAAGGCGGCAGAGATGAAGTTCGCTCAATGACCCCTCCGGTCAGCGCATCCGGAGCGCGGATTGATCGGGTCGATCGAGCGCGCGGCTACTCCGGGAATGCGCTAGCCTTCAACAATGTCATAGCTCATAGCGCCTCCCGGCAAGGTCGCCTCCTTGTTCCCCTTTCGAAACCAGCATCGACTTGCTCCGCAATGCAGCCGGCAGGCTCGTGCAATCGGCGGCCCGGACGGGCCCAAGAATCCGACAAACCTCGGCAAGATATTCGTCTGGAACCCGCATCCGGGCGCCTTGCAGGGCGGCATGAAGCATGACCGCGATCTCTTCTTGATTCAGCACGCCGCGCGTCACCGGACTCAGTAGAAATTCTGCCGAGCTAACGATTGGCAAGGCCGGGAAGCGCCGACTAGCGAGGCCGATCGCCTTGCGCTCGTCAATCATCGCGGTACCGCCGATCTGGAGGGCGTGCGCCAAAGTTGCGGCCTCACCATCGTCGAGCGTCTCGCTGATCGAACCGACGACGAGCCCCATGAACAAGGCTTCTGCGTCCGTGTGCAGCTCGGCGACTTCGACCAGCCCCATCTCGATCAGCTCGGCCATCCTCTCGGCCGTGGCTCGCCCCTTGTCGCGGCCGCGCTCAAGTTCACCGAGCACGATGCGCGGCAGGATGGGCGGGCAGCCAAGCGCGCGAAGGATCGCGACGGCCTGCCCCCCTGCGATGATGTTGATCCAGACGCTGGCATCCGCGACGAGCGGACGGCCGCCATCAAAGCAGGAATGAGGGGGACTCATCGGTCTCCGCTCCTTCCGCTTCGAACTCGTCGATCAGCGCGCGGGCATCCACGCGATCGATATGCAGCAGACGCGCGACCTGGCCTTCGCTGATCAGCTCGCGGCGCCATGCCTCGCTCGCCATGAGGCTCATGCGCATCGACACCTGGCGCCGTGCGTCCGCGCGCGCATCGTCGGCCGGAATCGCGTCGCCGAGCACTTCGCGCGCCTGGACGTCGGTGATGCCGCCCTGATGCGCGAACCAGTCCCAGGTCCCCGCCTTGGTTAGGCCAAGTTCCTCGAGCCGGCGCACCATCGCCTCGCGCGACACACCGAAATAATGCGCGAGCAGGATGATATGGCGGCGAGTGAGCTTCGCCGCGCCCGCGGTCAGCTCCTGGAACTTGGCCGCAACAGCCCTGGCCGGGGTCAGGAAGCAGCGCCCGAACGCATTGGCATAACGCTCTTCGCGGCTGGATTCGGGGGAATTGGCATGGAGCGCGTCCGGCGACCTCCGGGTCGAAATGAAATGGCCAAGCTCATGCGCCCCGGTCTGGGTGCGCCGGTCGCGCGGATGGGCGGCGTTCAAAAGAATGCACGCGCCGATCGCATCGTCAAAGGCATAGAGACCCGAAATCTTCGGGTCGATGCGGCGGATGAACACCCGGGCGCCCAGCTGCAGTTCGAGCAAGGAGACAATGTCGTGGATCGGCGCCAGGCCGAGCCCCAGCAGCTGCCGCAGCTCCCACGCATCCTGTTCGGCTTGGAGCAGGACATTGCCCGGCAACAGTGGGCGCTCGGGGGGATCGAACCGCACGCGCTTGATGCCAAGGAGATTTTCCAGCTCGAGTTCGGCCTGGACAAGGCTGTTGAGCAGGTTGATCGCCGGATCGATCTCGTCGCCCTGCTCGCCGGCTTTGCGGAAGCGCGGCCGCAGATCGACCTTCGCGCTGTCCTGCCGGAGCAGCACGTTGAGCGAAGTTCCATAGAGCGCAGCCAGCTTCTGCAGTTCATCGACGCGCGCGCGGCGTTGCCCCTGCTCGATCGCGACAAGTGTGGTGCGGGCGACATTGAGCGCCGCCGCAGCCGCCGCCTGGGTCATCTTGGCATTCTCGCGCGCGTCGCGCAGCAGCTCGCCAATGCCTTCGGCGGTCAGGGATCCGGTGATCATTGCCATGGCGACACCATCGCGATCCGCGAGACGAACGATTCCTTGCCGAGGCTCGCGAGAAAGGCGAGCCATTCCGACCGGTGCCGTTCGAGCAGATCGAACATTTCCCGCTCGGCGACCGCCGCTTCTATCCCGAGCCCGTCGGCGGTTTCATGCGCAACGCGCCGCACTGCGCGGCGATGCAAGTCCGAGCGCGCGAGGGCGGCGAGATGATCAAGGTGAAGAATCCCCGCGATCGCATAATCCTCGAATGCCTTGCTCATCCGGGCAAACCCTTTGACGGTGCCGCCGCGCATGTCGCTCGCACCGAGATTTTCCCAGATATATTCGTCGGACGCCTCGACGATCCCGGCGGTGTGCATGCTCATGCGGCGCAGCATGCAGGCCGCGCAGATGCCGCACTGGCGTCGGCGGCCGTCGAAACTGACACGCCGCGAATCCTGCCAGCACGAGCGCGTGTCGTGCCAGGTCGGAGCAGCCTCCAGCGCGTGAGCCGCGGCAAGAGTCTCGCCCTTCGTATACCAGATGCGCGGATACTCGTAGGTCGGGACGCTTTTTCCCATGGCGGCGAACAGCTTCTCGATCCGCTGAGTGAAGGCGGGATGCACGCGATAATCGGGATAGATCTGACCGCTCGACGCGATGATCGGACCGAGTGCGCCTTGTCCGCTCTCGGTGACGACAATCCGATCGACCTTCGCCAGCTGCGCGGCGATGCCAGTGATCATCGCGAACTTGAACCCGCGTGACCGCGCGGAGGATTCGACGCGCTGGCGCTTGCCCAGCTTCACATCGAACGGAACCGCAGTGAACCGCCGCTGCTTGCGCGGCGTCCCTTTGGTGTCGGCCCCCTTGGTGCCGAGACGGACCCGCACCAGCCCGCCTTTCTCCTTTGCCGCGACGAGGGCGGCCACGGCCCGTGAATCGAGACCATCGCTATAGGGCATGATGATCTTGTCGGGGATCGAGAGATCAAGCTTACGCGGACCGACCTCGACGACATCGTGCCGGCGCCGGACGAAGCTCAATGCCCAGCGGTCGCCGGTGAGAAAGGCAAGTGCTTCCCCCAGCGCTTGTCGCACCGATGGCTTGTTCCAGAGGCTGTCGTCATGAACGGCGACGCGCAGATCGAAGGCGCGCGCCCAGCCCCACGCCGGACGGCGCACGCTCAGATCGCAATATTCGACGGCGGCAGCGATGATCATCAGGTCGACCAGCTCGGGATGCCAATCCGCGAAGAAGAAGTCCTTCAGCCCCTCAATCGACAGCGTGATGCTCTTGCCGAGAATCGCGCCCTGCGCCCCGTCACGCAGCGGCTCGTCCTCCTCCACGGCGTCGATCCGAACGCCTTCCGCATCCGCCACATGATAAGCCTTCACATTCACAGCGGCACTCCGTCGTCTAGGCCGGAATAGGTGGCAGCGGCCGGAGCCTGCGGGGCATCCGCGGTGCGAAGCACTTGCCGCGCCACCGCGGAAATATCGATCTCGCCATGCGCGCCTTCGAGACGCGACCGCACAGCGCGAGCGCGCTGGCCGGACGCCTCGCGGAACATATGCTCTTCGACCTGGCGAAATCCTGCGAGCAGCCGGTCGGAGACGGTGCCCTCGGCCGCCTGTTGCAGGGCGTCAGCCGGAGCGCAACCGTCATTGAGGGCATCGACCGCGTTGCGAAGGAAGCTCGCCTCCATCGGCGAACTGGCCTGGGAGTGCATCGCGCGGAGATCGGCAACGGGGAGGTCGCGAAATAGGCCAGGTTCATCAGGGCCGATGATCAGGCTGGACACCCTGCTGAGGAAGCCTGGCGACAATTCGGCGCGGCAATCCCGCTCGGCAGCCGCATGCAGCGCGTCGGCAATCTCGCGGGTCGAGAAAGCCTCAACATAAGCGCATTTGGCCGCGAGCTTCCAACGTGGCGACATAGGCAGTGAACGATAGGGCCCATCACTCATGGCAGATCTCCTGCCACGCTAACTAATTAGTAGTCTGACATTGTCAATAATAATTTTGTCTAAAGCTGACATTTCTCGGATAGCGCCTTCCCCGAGCAGGCGCAGTCGGTCGCCCGCTGCCAACCCGCTGGTTGTCTCGGGGCCTCGGCTGACTTGTCGGTGCTCAGGCGGACTGCAGGTTCGGAAGCGACATTTCGAGTGCCTATTCGACGCTGACGAAAGTCCGCGAACCCGATGGCAAACTGATCACACCGGCTTCGCCGCCGTCGCGGGTAAGCGCAATGGCTGTGCGGATAACATCCTGCGTTGTGCAGGGTGTGTTGAATTTCGAGGAGAGCGACAGGTTTGCATTTTCCAGATGCAGCTGGACCGGGTATTTGTGCAACCCACAGCTGCCGATACAAACCGATTGAGCTGAGACTTCGAAATTTGCTGCGACTGCTAGCGCCGCGCCCTTGCAAATCCGCGATCGGTCGCGATGAATCGTTCGAGCATCGGCGGGATAAGCCGTTCGACAGGAAGCGGCTCGGACAGGCCATTTTCCTTCGCATGCGCCGCGGCATAGTCGGCGAGATCGCGCGCGAGCTTGCCCGTGAGTTCGACAGTAGCCTTGACCGGCTTCTCCTCGACGATCGGCCCAAGGCGCAGCCGGCTCATCGCCAATCCGCCTGCGGCTCGAGAATGAGGTCGCGGGTGACGATCACACGGAGCGCGAAACCCGGCCGGATGGTGAGCGTCGGACGCACCGCCAGTTCGCGCTCGACGATGCGGCGCCCGGCCTGGCTCGTGCTGTCCTGCATCCCGTAGCGCAGAGCCCGGGCGAGTTCGTCGTCGCCGCCGACGCTGAGCTCGCTCCCGACCCCGAGCAGGGTCGAGACGAGCGCGGCGCGGACCATCCGGCCCCAATGATTGTTCACCCGATCCTCCAGCCCCGACATGCCTGCGGCGTCGGCGCCGGGCTGCCGTTCGAGGCGGATCGATCGTCCGCCGGGCAAGATGAGGCGATCCCATGCGAGGAGCACCCGGCTCTGTCCCGCCGCGATCTCGCTGTCATATTCGCCGATCAACCGCGACCCTTGCGGGATGAGCAGGATACGCCCGGTCGGACTATCATAGATATTCTGCGTCACCTGCGCGCTGATCTGGCCCGGCAGGTCGGAGCGTATGCCCGTGATGAGCGCTGCCGGAATGACAGTCCCGGCCTGGACGACCAGCGCGGAACTCGGGGCGATCAGGCGCTCGCCACTTTCGAGGGGCCTTTTCGTCCCCGACGTCAGAAACTGACGCCGCCCCTCATTGGCCGTGCGAGGCTCCGCCGCCTGTTCGGGCGCGGCCGCCTCAGCAGACACAATATCTGTTGCTGCGGAACTTGAGGTTCCGCCCCCCAGAAAGAGCCGGCTCGTCTGGGCGCTCTCGCGCTCCTGCAGTGCCCGCTGCCGCGCCTGTTCGGCGGCCGCCACGCGCGGATCGGGAGGATTGCGCCCTTCCGCGCCGATCGGCGGGACGGGGATGGCTTCGCCGCTCCCCTGCGCCGCAACGATCGGCCGGCCAAGGTCGCCGGGGAGCGGCGGACCGAGCTTCGGCACGGCGCCATAATCGGCGGGTGCTCCGGTGACCGCGTCGGGCCGCGCATTGTTGCTCGGTTCATAGAGTTCCTGCCGCTCGGCCGGGGCCGGGGTGCGCAGTGCCCACATGAGCGATGCCGCGATCGCGATGCCGCCGGCCCCGCCGATAACCGCCAGCGTTTTCCGCGACAGACGCATGACCTGCGGCGTCTCACCCGCGAGGCGGAACGCATCGGGGCTCGCAGGGGCGATCGGGGCAACCTCGGCCTCGGCGGGCACAGCTTCTGTGCCCGGCTGTTCGGGCGCCGTCACGACCGGCCTCGCGGGTGCGGCGTTTCGCGTTCGATCCGCACGGCCTTGGCGCCGCGCCCGCTCCCGAGCCGGAGTTCGGCGCGATCGAAGAGCCGGTCGACGATCATGTAACGCCCGTCGACGCGGTAGTTGAGCAGCTCGGCCGCGCCTTTCTCGCCGACCGCGAACAGCGGGGGCATGTCCGCCGTCGCGATCGCAGCACCGAACTCGACGAAGAGCTGGCGCCCATCGTCGAAAACGCGCACCGGCCGCCAGGGGGCCTTCGCGCCGGAGATGCGATACGCAAAACTCAACGCCGCGAAATCGATCCCGCCTGCAACCGGAGCGAGCCGCGCCTGTTCGGTCTCGGCGGCGCGAAGCGCGATCAGTTCGTCCTGCGGATAGGACCAGGAGACCGCCGCCATATAGGTGGCGGGGGTCGCGCGCAGCTCGATGTGATAGGTCCGACGGCTGGTGTTGATGACCAGATTCGTCATGATGTCGGGTCGCGTGGGCTTCACCAAAATATGAACGCGGCGCGACGCGCCCGTCCCGCTCACCGTATCGCCGATGACCCAGCGCACGGTGTCGCCGGCCGCGACAGGCCCCGGACCGACAAGCTCCTCGCCTTCCTGCAATGCGATGTCGGTGACCTGTCCGGGGGCAGTGTAGACCTGGAACAGCGCGCCATCGGCCCAGGCATATTTCTGGATAGCGTTGAGGAAGGTCGCGCGCTCGGGCTGGACGCGCGCCGCGTCGTTCGCGCGGCCGACCTGCGTGCGCGGATCGGCGGGTGCCGCCTGCGCCGGCAGCGCGAGCGCGGCGGCGCCGATAAGAAGGGTAAGGCGGATCATTGGCTGAGCTCCTTCGACCAAGAAATAGCGGTGACAAAAACGCCGAGCGGGTTCCGGCGCAGGGCGTCGGGGGTGCGGGGCGGCTGGATCGACGTGGTCAGGATCGCCGACCAGCGCGACGTCTCGACGAGGCTGCCATCCTGATAGCGGCGCTCGGTCCAGGCGATGCGGAAGCTGTCGCGCGATGCGCGGATCACGCTCGACACGTCGATGGCGACCTGAATCTTGCCGACCTCGGCAAAGGGATCATTCGCGCGGGCGTGATCGCTCAGCGCCTGCGCGCCCTTGGGCGTGGTGAAGTCATAGGCGCTGAGCCAGTCCTTGCGAAGCACCACCGGATCGGCCGGGATCGAGCGGACATGCTCGATGAAGCGCGCGAGGTGGAACGCGATTTGCGGGTCGGTCGGCGAAAAGTCGGCATCGGCCGGCGCCACCGACCTGGCCTCGCCGAGCTTGTCGACCTCGACGACCCAAGGGGTGATCGTGCCGCGGAGCGACTGCCAGACGAGCGCCGAGGCGAGTCCGCCCGAAAGCGCAAGGCAGCCGAAGAAGGCGAGACGCCAGCTTTTCGCCTGGGTGCGGGCCGAGCCGATGCGGTCGTCCCAGACCTGCGCGGCGCGCTGGTAGGGCGTAACCGGGACCGGCGACTTGCCATAATGTTGGGACGGGCGTCGAAACATGGGTTCAATCCTTCTGGCTGATGTCGGGGGCGGAGCCGGCGCCATGGCTGTCGCCGGCCTTGAGGGTCTGCGAGGCGATGGTGGCGCCCGAGGTGACGGCCTGCCGCCGCTTCATGGCGGCCGCCCAGGTCGGGGGCGACGCCGCGCCGTCGCTGGCGGTGGCAGCGCCGGCCGCGGACTTGCCCGCCTGCCCCGCGGCATAGCTTTGACGCAGGCGTTCAGCCGCGGCGCGGAGAGGCGAACCCGCGCCGCGCGCCGTGTCACGCGCCACATTGGCGAGCCCCGCACCGAACGCCCGCATCCCGCTCTTCCCGGCCGCACCCCGGGCATAGGATGCCGAAGCGCTGCCGGACGCGCGCGAGGCTCCGAGCGCGGTGCGACCGACGGCACTGCTCGCCGCGCCCGCCGCCAGCGTCGCGCCGGCGGCCCCGGCAGCGATCGTCGCGCCGGCCGCGAGGGTGGTGCCGGCAGCGGCGCCTGCCCCGAGCTGCGGGCCGCCCGCCACGATGCCGTTGGCGACGCTCGGACCGAAGATGCCGAGACCCAGCAGGGTCAAGGCGCCGAGTGCGATCGCCATCACCTCGCGGATGTCGGGTTCGGTCCCGAGCCCCGCGTCCATGAAGCGCTGGAAGAGGGTCGTGCCGATGCCGGTGATGACCGCGAGCACGAGGAGCTTGATGCCCGAGGAGATGATATGGCCGAGGACGCGCTCGGCCATGAAAGCGGTGCGCCCAAAGAAGGCGAAGGGCAGCAGGACGAAGCCCGCGAGCGTCACCAATTTGAACTCCAGGATCGTGACGAAGACCTGCACCGCGAGAATGAAGAAGGCGATCACGACGATCACCCAGGCGATCAGCAGGATCAGGATCTGGACGAAGTTGGTGAAGAGCCCCACCGGGCCGACAAGATCGGCGGTCGCGTCGAGCAAGGGCTCGGCGGCATCGAGGCCGGTGGACGCGATCATGCCGGGGCGCATGAAATCGCCGATCGCCATCGTGCTTCCCGCCGCTTTCAGGCCCAGCCCGGCGAAGCTCTCGAGCAATATCGTGGCCAGCGCCTGGAAATTGCCGATGATGAAGGCGAAGACGCCAATATAGAGCGTCTTCTTCACAAGCCGCTGCAGCACGTCCTCGTCGGTGCCCCATGCCCAGAAGAGCGCCGCGATCGTTATATCGATCACGATCAGCGTCGAGGACAGGAACCCGACCTCGCCGCCGAGCAATCCGAACCCGCTGTCGATATAGGTCGAGAAGACCGACAGGAAATTATCGATAACGCCGGTGTCGTTCATGGCTTGCTCTTTTCGGTCCGGAAGAAATGGCGCCGCTTCGCTTCCCAGGCCGCCTCGCATTCGGGATCGGCCTCGGTGGCGGTTCGGCAGCGACGAAGCGTGTCACCATAATCAGGGGGTGCGTCCGCCCCGGAGATCGCAGGAGCGAACGCACGGGGCGCGGGCGGATCGAGCGCGGCGACAAGGGCGAGGGTCAGCGCAAGACCCAGGACGATTGCCCCCATAACCAGCCCGCCCGCCCGGCCCATCTCAATTGCCCTTGCGGAAGCGGCGGAAGCGCTCGCGGCCTTCGGCCTCGGCGGCCGCCGCGCGCGCGGCATCGAGCATCTCGGCGCGGCCCTGCGCACTCATGACGGCGGCGAGATCGGCGATCTGCTGCGACTGGATGGCGAGCAGCTGGTTGCCCGCCTGCGCGGCCTGCAGCGCGCCGGTTGCCGACTGGCTGGCGCCGACGATCGTCGAGATCGACGTGCGCGTTCCGCCCATATTCGTGACGATGCCGGCCTGCACCTTCATCGCATCCTCGAAGGCGCCGACGCTGTCCTTCCAGCGCGCCTCGGCATTGGCGACCATCTCGGCGGCAGAGCCCGTCAGCGCTCCGCCCTTGTAGCGCGCCTCGAACCCCTTCTGGATGTCCGACACGTTGAACGCGATGCCCTCGGCCTGCGCGAGGAGCTGGCGCGTCTGGTCGACCTGCGCCTCGAGCGTGCCCAGCGTCGATGTCGGCAGGCTGTTGAGGTTCTTCGCCTCGTTCATCAGCGAGGTCGCCTGATTCTGCAGCTGCTTGATCTGGTTGTTGATCTGCTCGAGCGTGCGCGCCGCGGTCAGGATATTCTGCGAATAGTTGCGCGGATCGTGGACGATGCCGCCGAGCTGCGCGCTCGCCGGGACGGCCAGCATCGCGCCCGACACGGGGAGCGACACAAGGGCCGCGGCAGCGACGGCGCGGACGATATAATTCTTCATCGGGGGGTCTCCTCATTGGGGGCGGCGATGGTGGGGAGCAGCTCGGCCGCCCATTCGAGCTTGCGGTGGGAAAGCCAGGCGGCCGCGAACCCTTCGGGGCCGTGCGCTGCGAACAGCTCGGCGATGCGCGTCTGGTCGGTCTTCGAGGATGCGGCGGTGAAGGCGAGCGCAACCTCGCCCAGCCCCAGGTCGAAGAGGCGATTGCCGCGCCGCGACTGGCAATAATAGTCGCGCTTAGGCGTCGCCCGGCTCAATATCTCGATCTGCCGGTCGTTGAGGCCGAAGCGCTCGTAGATGCGGGCAATCTGCGGCTCGAGCGCGCGCTCGTTCGGCAGGAATATGCGGGTCGGGCAGCTTTCGATGATCGCGGGTGCGATGCTAGAGGTTTCGATGTCGGCAAGGCTCTGCGTCGCGAAGACCACGCTCGCATTCTTCTTGCGGAGCGTCTTCAGCCATTCGCGCAGCTGCGCCGCGAAGGCCGGGCTGTCGAGCACGAGCCAGCCTTCGTCGATGATGATGAGCGTCGGCGAGCCGTCGAGCCGTCCGGCGATCCGGTGAAACAGATAGGACAGGACGGGTCCCGCCGACGCGGCGCCGACAAGGCCTTCGGTCTCGAAGGCCTGTACACGCGCGGCCCCGATGCGCTCCTCGTCGGCATCGAGCAGCCGCCCCCAAGGTCCGCCGACCAAATAGGGCGCGAGCGCCTGCTTGAGGTCGCGCGACTGGAGGAGCACCGCGAGCCCCGTCAGCGTGCGTTCGGCGACAGGCGCCGTCGCGAGCGAGGTCAGCGCCGACCAGAGATGCTCCTTCGCCGCCGGGTCGATTGTCATGCCTTCGCCCGCGAACAGCGCGGCGAGCCATTCGGCCGCCCAGCTCCGCTCGGACGCCTCGTCGATCCGGGCGAGCGGCTGCAACGCCACGCCGCCCTCCCCATCGTGGAGCGCCCCGCCCAGGTCCTGCCAGTCCCCGCCCATCGCGAGGGCCGCGGCGCGGATCGAGCCGCCGAAATCGAACGCGAAGATTTGCGAGCCCGGATAGCGGCGAAACTGCATGGCCATCGTCGCGAGCAGCACCGATTTGCCTGCCCCCGTCGGACCGACGACGAGGCAATGGCCCACGTCGCCGACATGGAGCGAAAGGCGGAACGGGGTCGAGCCTTCGGTCTTGCCATAGAGCAAGGGGGCGTCTCCGAAATGCTCGTCCCGTTCCGCCCCCGCCCACACGGCGGACAGGGGGATCATGTGGGCGAGGTTGAGGGTGGAAATCGGCGGCTGGCGAACATTGGCATAGGCGTGGCCGGGCAGGCTCCCGAGCCAGGCCTCGATCGCGTTCATGCCCTCGATCGTGCAGGTGAAGTCGCGCCCCTGGATGACCTTCTCGACCAGCCGGAGCTTCTCCGCGGCGAGGGCCGCGTCGCTGTCCCACACGGTTACGGTCGCGGTCACATAGGCGACGCCGGCATGATCTGCTCCAAGTTCCTGCAAGGCCATGTCGGCATCGGCGGCCTTGTTCGAGGCGTCGCTGTCGACGAGCGCCGATTGCTCGTTGGTCATCACCTCCTTGAGGATCGCCGCGATCGACTTGCGCTTGGCGAACCATTGCCGCCGGATTTTCGTCAGCAGTTTGGTCGCGACGGTCTTGTCGAGCATGATCGCGCGGGTCGACCAGCGATAGGCGAAGGCCAGCCGGTTGAGATCGTCGAGCAGGCCGGGCCAGGTCGCGGTCGGAAATCCCGTGATCGTCAGGGTCCGCAGATGCTGCTCGCCGAGCCGCGGCTCAAGCCCGCCGATGAGCGGCTGGTCCGTCAGCAGCGCGTCGAGATAGATGGGCGTCTCGGGGACCCGGACACGCTGCCGCTTCGTCGATACGGTTGAATGGAGATAGGTCAGCGTCTCGCCGTCATCGAGCCATTCGGCCTCGGGCATGAAGCCTTCGACGAGATGAAGGATACGGTTCGACCGGTCGATGAAGCTCGCGAGATGCTCCTTCGGATCGACCCCCGAGCGCTCCATCCCTTCATAAAGCCAGCCCTCCGCCCGCGAGGCATCCTCGGCCGGCGGCATCCACAGGAGGGTCAGATAATAGCGGCTCTCGAAATGCGCCCCTTCCTCCCGGAATTGCTCGCGGCGCTCCATGTCGACCAGACCGGATGCCGGATCGGGGAATGAGGATCCCGGATAATCGCGCGACGGCAGCCGCTGCGCCTCCACGAACAAGGCCCAGCCCGAGCCGAGGCGCCGGATCGCATTGTTGAGCCGGGCGGTGACCGCGACGAGCTCTGCGGGGGTGGCGCTGTCGAGATCGGGACCGCGGAAGGACGCGGTTCGCTGGAAGGAGCCATCCTTGTTCAGCACCGCGCCTTCGGCGACCAGCGCGACCCAGGGGAGATAATCGGCAAGGCAGGCCGACTTCGAGCGATATTCGGCGAGGTTCATCATGGCCGCATCCAGACAGGATATTTGAGGTGACGCTTGGCGACGTCGACGAATTGCGGGTCGCGGCGCGCCGCCCAGACCGAGAGCGCATGGCCGACGATCCAGAGGACGAGACCCGCGATCCAGAGGCGGAGACCAAGGCCGATCCCGGCCGCGAGCGTGCCATTGGCGATCGCGAGGGCGCGCGGCGCGCCGCCGAGCAGGATCGGCTCGGCGAGCGCGCGGTGCACGGGCGCGAAGAAACCGGTGACTTCGGCCGGAGCATCCATCAGACGACGGCTCCGCCGCCGAAGGAAAAGAAGGTCAGGAAGAAGCTCGACGCCGCGAAGGCGATCGACAGCCCGAACACGATCTGGACCATGCGGCGAAAGCCGCCCGACGTGTCGCCGAACGAGATGGTCAGACCGGTGATGATGATGATGATCAGCGAGATCACCTTCGCGACCGGCCCCTCGACGCTTTCGAGGATCGATTGCAGCGGCGCTTCCCATGGCATCGACGAGCCACCGGCCCGAGCCGGGAAGGCGGTAACGAGCGCGACATAAAGAGCGGTCGGGGCGAGCAGGAAGCGCGGTGCCTCCCGCCGGGCGGCGTGGGTCATGGTCAGTCTCCTTCGGGGGTAAAGAGGGGGGTGATGCGATAGTCGCCGGTCGACGCATCGAGACCGTTGACGCGGGCGAGTTCGGCAAGGCGCCGCCCGGCGCCGTCGCGCACGAGAACGGCAACGAGATCGATCGTTTCTGCGAGGAGGGCCCGCGGGACCGTGATCACGGCTTCCTGAATGAGCTGCTCCATGCGGCGGAGTGCGCCGATCGCGCTGCCCGCGTGGATCGTGCCGATGCCGCCGGGATGTCCGGTGCCCCACGCCTTCAGAAGATCGAGCGCCTCGGCACCGCGGACCTCGCCGATCGGGATGCGGTCCGGCCGAAGCCGAAGCGAGGAACGGACGAGATCGGACAGCGACGCGACCCCATCCTTGGTGCGCATCGCGACGAGGTTCGGAGCGGCACATTGGAGCTCGCGGGTGTCTTCGATCAGGACGACGCGTTCGCTGGTCTTGGCAACCTCGGCGAGCAGGGCATTGGTGAGCGTCGTCTTACCCGTCCCGGTTCCGCCGGCGACGAGGATATTGAGGCGCTCGGCGACCCCGGAGCGCAGCGCCTCGGCCGCCGGTGCGGACATGATGCCGGCTGCGACATAATCGCCGAGCGAGAAGACGGCGACCGCGGGCTTGCGGATTGCGAAGGTCGGCGCCGCGACCACGGGCGGCAACAGACCCTCGAAGCGCTCGCCGCTTTCGGGAAGCTCGGCCGACACGCGCGGCGACCCGGCATGGACCTCGGCGCCGACATGATGCGCCACGAGCCGGATGATGCGCTCGCCATCGGTGGCCGCGAGCAGGATACCGCTATCGGTGATCCCTGCGCCGAGGCGATCGACCCAGAGCCGACCGTCGGGGTTCAGCATGATTTCGATGACCGCGGGGTCGGCAAGCCACTCGGCAATTGCGCCGCCAAGCGCTGTCCGCAGCATGCGGGCACCACGCCCCTGCGCCTCGAAACGGACCGGCTCTGCGCCCATGATAGTCCCCGTTGGATGGTCCGGGCAAGGACGCCCGGCTCGACGGGGACGAGTAAGAGACGCAGAGATTCACTATTTTCAACAGAGATTTGCGCGCGTCGTACTGTGGGTAAGAAAGACAGGGAATGGCGTAGGCCGCGATGCGATCAGTTCCGATTCGGAAGCGATTAAATGAAGGTCGGCGGGTTGTGCCGAGCGCGATTTTGACAACAGTGTCAGGATGAGTGATTCGGGGTCGCAGCATTCGGACGAGTTCTTGAGGTGGACGCGCTTGACAGAAAAGCAGCGGGCCTGTCTCGATTTGCTGCTGGAACGAAAAACCTCGAAACAGATCGCCCGCGACCTCGACATATCGAAGCAGGCGGTGGATTTGCGGCTCACCACCGCACGCGACACGCTGGGCGCGGCCAACCGCGACGAGACCGCGATCATCTATGCGCGGCTCCGCCAGACCTATGATCGGATACCATGTGATCCGGTCATACTACCGCCAACCCCCGAACTGGTGCCATCCGATTTCCCGGACGGTGACCCCGCTAGCTTGCTGCATCTGAACGATAATTTGGCAAGTCGAGCCGGGTCTCGGAGCGAAGGCTCTCCGTTCAGGGATTTGCTGAGGCCGAACTATAGGCCTCAGGCCCGGGTCGTGATCGTCGTGAGCTTGCTCATCGCGGTCCTGCTCATGGTCATCGCAGGCCTGTCGATCGGTCAGACGCTGACCCGGCTCGCCTCGGCCTGATCCCATATCGTGTTGAACCATGGTCCGGGAGCGCAGCGCGCTTCTCCGGAGAGGAGAGTCTATGCAAAATTTGAACAGCGTTGCCGCGGAGCGGTTGCAGCGAGTGGTGCCTGCAGCCGAAGCGCAGATCGATGGCGCCCTCATCGCCGTTTCGTCGCTGATGGCGGAGGTCGTCACTGCCCGTCGAGATACGGCCGGCGTCCCTGCTGCCAAGGGACATGCGACGATCCGCCGCATCGCCGAAGCGCAACTGGCGCTGGTCGGGGTGAGCGGCGACATCCTTCGTGTTCATGGCGACCTTGCCGATATCGGCCGTGAAACGTCAGGCCTCGACCTTCACGAATGCCCCGCAGCTGCCGAAGCCGGCCCCGCAAAGCTTTCCCTGGTGAGCTGAGCGACATTGACGATGGGCCATCGGCATGGTGAATGAGCGCGATGCTGCGGATCGCAATCTTCGTGACATTGCTGCTGGTGGCTCTCGTCTACGCTCTCCGCAAGGGCGGCGGCCCGGAGAGAGCGGTGGCAGCCATTCTCCTGTTCATGCTGATTTCCGATCAGGCTCTACACCTGATTTTTGCGGTGAACTTTGTCACGGTCGATACGGGTCACTTGCTGATCGATCTGATAGCGGCGGCCGCGACGATGACCGTAGCGCTGACGGCCTATCGCTTCTGGCCCATGCTGGCGGCAGTGCTGCAATGTCTTCCGCTACTGGCTCACACGACCCGCGCGATCGACATGGAACTCCACCCAATAGCGTATCTGACGATGCAGGTCGCTGCATCCTGGCTTCTTCCGCCGCTCCTCGTGGCCGCAACCTGGCATCACCAAAAGCGATTGGCTCGAGCCGGCAGCGATCGGTCCTGGTACATTTCATTGCGACCATCGAGCCCGAACGCTGCGAAGCCTTAGCGGACCGGCTACTTGTCGCGTTTCATTCGATCAGCCGCATTTGGGCGCAGTCGCCAGAAGCGCTCGCTCGCGTCATTGGTGACGCGCCGCAGGTCGCAGAGGTCATTCTCGAGGCACATAAGCTCGCCACCGAGAGCCTTTCCGGCGATCTTCGAGGTATCAGCATCGATCCCTTCGACCGGAGGCTCCGCTCCTACCTCATCATGTCGATGGGCTCGCTCTCCGACGAACGGCTCCGTATCCTCTTCCTCGACGGTGGGCGCCATCTTCTCGCCGACGAGGTTTTGCAAAGCGGCACGCTTGCGCAGCTTGCCATCTACCCCCGAACGATCTTCCGGCGTGCGCTCGAACTCAATGCCGCCGGGCTAATCCTCGTCCACAACCATCCGAGCGGCGACCATCGCCCCAGCGTCGAGGACATCGAGGCGACGCGGAAGCTCGAAATGATCGGACGGTCGCTCAACGTCGAGATCATCGACCACATCGTTGTGACATCAACCCACTGCCATCACGTCATCAGCAACGACACTCTTGCGGGGACGCCGATTCCGTCAGCCTCCTTCACATTGCGAAGTCCGGGAGGTCCCGCCCGCATCGACCATGGGGACATTGCGCTGGCTAATGCGAAGGCCGCGATGCGCAGGCGCCTCCTCCGCCAACAACTGATCGGGGCCCCTGAACTCTTTGGCGATCCCGCATGGGAAATGCTGATCGATCTCTTCGTTCACGAATGCGAGCGAAAGCGCCTGTCCATCAGCGCGCTATGCGTCACGTCCTCGATCCCGATGAGCAGCGCGCTACGGCTGGCGCAGCGCCTCTGCGATGCCGGCATTACGCGCCGCGTACCCGATCCGATCGACGGGCGCCGGACTTTCATCCGGCTCGATCCGATCATCGCTCACCGGATGCGCGCCTATTTCGAAGCCGGTGCCGAATGAACGATGCCAAGGCCGGATCGTTAATGTTCGCGCGCGCTCCCCGAATGTTCGGCGGCCGCGCGCACCATTTGCGCCCAGCTCCCGATATAGGCAGCACGGTTCTTATATTGATCCCCGGACTCGGCCGTCATTAGCGCCACGCTGCCAAGCGTTTCGGCAAACTCATTGGTCGTGCAGACACCCTTTCGCTCCAGCACGCCGCCGAGCGCTGCCAATATTGAACCAACCGCAAAAAGTGCGTCTTCGTCCATGATAAGCTCCTTTTTATCCAGCAATTAGCGGATCGCAGAACTGGGATACTTGGATGTGGCATCTTTCCGGTCGGGGGGCAAAGCGCCAGCGGTAACCCAAAATTAGGAGCAGCGACGATGTCGCCATATAATGTGGCCAACGAATTTGACCGCGCGAAAGAGGAGGAAAGGTGCCCAAAACGCTCGCTGAGGAATCGCCCGATGGCCGCGTCTTTTTCGCGCCGGGCATTCTACGCCATTCGCCGTTCGCCAGCGACGTTGCCTATGTAATTGCTCTGTGGGCGCATATCGATGGCGATATTGCCTCGATCCTGAGCCGGATGCTGAAAAGCGACATTGCGGTCGGCACTGCAATGTATCTCTCGCTGGTCGGAGCCGGAGCACAGCGGGGCGCACTTGATGCGGCAGCGCACGAAGCGCTCCCCGAGTGGCAGCAACTGCTGTTCAAGGCGATCGGCTCGGTCGCAGAGGAGTCGCGCAAGACCCGCAATCATTTTGCCCATCGTATCTGGGGGCATTGCTCCGAACTCACGGAAGCGATCCTGCTCACCCACCCCAAGACCATCGTGAAGTACAACATCAGCCATCGCCAGCGCGTGGAGGAACTTCCCGACGGTCGCGGCGTGATCCGGCCTATGCCAATCGATGAAGAGAAGATCCTGATCTATCGGCGGCCTGATTTCGATGCGGCGATCGAGGAAGCGGAGCGAGCGCAGACGCTCTATCGGCTCTTTTACGCCATTATGTGCGATTCCGGCGAAGGGCCAAAGGCCCAGCTCCTCGCCGATCCCATTTTCAAGGCTCGCCTCGATCAGATTGCGACGGGCGCAAACGCCGAGGCGAAAGCCATTCTAGGGATCAAGGCCAAAGAGAAACGGAAGCACTGACTATGCGATACTGGAACACGGGGGACACGCCCACCAATTCGAACCTCAGCGCGCTCGAGAATCTTGCGCGGCCGTGGGCCGGGATCGACGCCGAGCACCTCCTCGATGTCATCCGCGGAGTGATCCGGATCGAGAAGATGCTGCCGAAGGCGGTGCGGGTGCATTTCAAGCTGCCGCATCTTTTCGTCGGCGCTGGCCCCTATGATTGGGACGCCGCGCGCCGGGATGAATATCATAGCGAACTCTGCGAGGCACTCAGTGCGGGCCTTGCCAATGTACAGGCCGACCCCACTCTCACGAAAGATGGTGGGGCCGATCTCAGCGACCGCCCTCCGACGCGGGGTGAAGAGCTTGAGTTCGCCTGCAGGGCCTGGAGCCGCAATCGGACGAGTAGCAATCTCGACGATCTGCGCATTGCATGCAGCGTGCAGGGGATGCAGAGCCGCTTCGACAAGCTGGAGCGCTGGCTGGGTCGAAAGCGTCCGGGCTCGTCGCCGCACTCGGTGGAGTATGAGGTCGAATGCGCGCTCGGTGACATCGATCGCTACGCCGATACCTATCACTCCATGGAAGCAAGCTACCGCTACGCCGAAAGACTACGCGAGCGCGAGCAGCTAGGCGAAGCGGACTGAACGAAGTTCGGCTTTCCAGGAAATGCGGCAAGATATCCCCAGACGCACCCCTGACTGTTGATAAAATTGCGATTCACCCTGTTGACAAGCGACTCGCCTGAGGGGCACTCCAGCCCGGAGGGCTTATCCCTCACGGTAACCCGCACGCGCATCTGTAACAGCGCGCCATTTTCGCGATGAATCCGTGAGGTTTGTGATGACCGACATGCCCCGTCTCCCGTTCGTAGGCGAGCGTCCGATGACTGACCGGGAGGCCGAACTCGCCCAGTTCATGGCGCTCGTGCAACAGGGCCGCCACAAAACGGCGGTGCTCCTCGAACTGTGCCGAACTCCTTTGGCCAAATATCTGGTTCTCACGATCATGCTGCTGGTGGCTGCTCTGTGCGGTGTCCCCGCCGAGGCCATCAGCTTTCTCTTAAAACTGCGAGCTGGATGAGCCGGTTAAAGACTTCAATTGGAACCGCCGACATCACGCATCAGCTCCGCGGCGAGCTTTGGTCCAACTTCCATCCTACGTGAAAGGGCATCGACGAAAGCCTCCCAGCGCCGCTTCCCGCTGGCCTGCGCGGCCGGCAAAGCATCATCGGGCAAAGGCGCCGTGCTCGTGAGCCAGTGCCGGACGAACAGGGCCATCGCTTCTCCCGACATTTCCCCATGCCATTCGATGCGGTCGAGCTGGCGGCCGATGCGGTCGAGGCGCCGGGTCAACAGCGCCTCGATCCGCTCCTCCTGATCTGGCGAGAGAAAGGAGCGCAGCGCAGCCTCCAGCACTTCGGTCCGCGTCAGGCCGCGTCGGCGGGCAAGGTCTGTCAGGTCGCGCGACAGGCCGGTTTCGATCCGGAAGGTCTGTTTGACATGCGATCGGATCACAGCTGGACCCCGTCGTCAGGATCGAGCGCCGCTGCCCGGGCGCCCCGCGCCATCTGCCGATCGGCCGCGGCGCGGAGCCGCGCCGCATCGGCCTGAGCTCCATCTTCGCTGAAATCGAACTCGCCGTTGACGCTGCGCGGCGGCGGCGGCGCGATATCCTCATGGACGGGAAGTTCGGGTTCCTGCCGAATGCCGCCATTGGCCGCGTCATCGTCCTCTGCCGCCTTCGCTTTCGTCTCCATCGGCTGCTGTACCCGGTCGGCCATCCAGTCGTGGGCGGCGGGAAGACCGCGACCGGGTGCGGGCGGCGGAATGACGCGGCCGGCCAAGCGCCGGTCGCTATAGTATCGCGCCTTCTTGGCCCTGATCGGTGCGAGGCCGGCGGCCATCACGATCTCGTCGTCCGGGGGGAGCTGCATGACTTCGCCGGGGGTGAGAAGCGGCCGGGCGGTTTCGGTGCGCGACACCATCAAATGGCCGAGCCAGGGCGAGAGCCGATGGCCGGCATAATTCTTCATCGCGCGTTGCTCGGTCGCAGTGCCAAGCGCATCGGAAATCCGTTTGGCGGTGCGCTCATCGTTCGTCGCGAAACTGACCCGGACGTGGCAATTGTCGAGGATCGCATTGCTCTGGCCATAGGCCTTCTCGATCTGGTTGAGCGACTGAGCGATCAGAAAGGCCTTGATGCCATAGCCCGCCATGAAGGCGAGCGCGCTTTCGAAGAAATCGAGACGTCCGAGCGCGGGAAACTCGTCGAGCATGAACAGCAGCCGTTGCGACCGTGCCTTGGGATTCAGCTCCTCGGTCAGTCGCCGCCCGATCTGGTTGAGGATCAGGCGCATGAGCGGCTTGGTCCGGCTGATATCGCCGGGCGGCACCACGAGGTAGAGCGAGACCGGGCGCTCGCTTCCGATCAGGTCCGCGATGCGCCACTCGGAATGTCCCGTGACCTTGGCGATCACCGGGTCGCGATAAAGGCCGAGGAAGGACATGGCGGTCGACAGCACGCCGGACCGCTCATTCTCGCTCTTGTTGAGCAGCTCCTGCGCCGCCGCGGCGACGACCGGGTGGACGCGATCTCCCAAATGGCGGGTGGTCTTCATCCGGTGGAGCGTCGCCTCGATCTTGCGCTCGGGGTTCGACAAAAAGGCCGCGACACCGGCGAGGCTCTTTTCCTCCTCGGCGTAGAGAACATGGAGGATCGCGCCGACGAGCAGGGCGTGGCTGGTCTTCTCCCAGTGGTTTCGACGCTCGAGGCTTCCTTCGGGATCGACCAGCACGTCGGCGACATTCTGCACGTCGCGCACTTCCCACGCGCCGCGCCGGACTTCGAGGAGCGGATTATAGGCGGCCGATGCGGGGTTCGTCGGATCGAAGAGCAGCACCCGGCCATGCTTTGCGCGAAAGCCCGCGGTGAGCTGCCAATTCTCGCCCTTGATGTCATGGACGATGCAGCTCCCCGGCCAGGTGAGCAGGGTCGGCACCACAAGGCCGACGCCCTTTCCGGATCGGGTCGGCGCGAAGCAGAGGACATGTTCGGCGCCATCGTGACGCAGATATGTTCCGGCCATGCACCCGAGAATGACGCCATCGGGGCCGAGCATGTTGGCAGCCCGTATCTCACGCTCCTGCGCCCAGCGTGCCGATCCATAGGTCTCGGCCCGCCGGCGCTCGCGCGCACGCCACACCGACATGCTGATCGCGACGACAACCGACAGCAGCCCGCCCGACGCGGCGATCGCGGCACCGCGGTAGAAGATTGGCGGCGCATAGGCGTCGAAGGCAAACCACCACCAGAAGAAGGCGGGAGGGGGATAGACGGGATAGTCGCCGATGCGGAACCAGGGGGCACCGAGCGCCGCCTGAAATCCGAGCGCCTCCGCCGTCGATTGGGTCGCGGTCCAGACCGCCGCGAGGACGATCAGCAGCACCGCGAAGATCTGGCCCCATAAAATCCTGTCGCTCATCGTTCATCCTTTCTCAGATTGCGATCCCGCGATTGCGGCCAAGGCTCCAGTCGATGCCGCCCGCGGTGGCGGTGCCGGTGACATGCTGCCCGAGGTGCCGGTCGAGGGCCGGGCGCCAGGGCACGAGTTGAAAACCAAGGCCGTCGTCGATCATCGCGAAGCGCCCCGAGGCGAGCGACACGCGCTCGCGGTAGGTCCCGCTCACCGCGTCGCCGGTGGCCGGCGGGCGATGCGCGAGCCCGGTGCGCGCGGCGATGGTTTCGCAAGCCGCCTCGAGGTCGCGCCGCTTCAGCGTTTCGATGAGATCGGGCGCCAGTATGAGCCTGCCGTCCCGACGGCTCGCGAGGCCTTCGCTCGCGAGAAACTCGGCGCGCGCTGCCATGGCGAGGCGAACATCGATGCCGAAGCCCGAGGTTCCTGCCGTGGGCTTCGCCGCGACCAGTTCGCGGTCGAGCCAGGTTGCGCCGCGCGCGGATATCTGGTCGGCGACCGCAAGGTCCGATCGCAGGGCGAGCGAGAGATGCTCGCCGCCGTCGCGTCCTTCCCAGCGCCGTAGCTCGACGACCGCGCCCGGCTTCGCGTCCCCGGTCCATTGGAGATCGGAGAATTTGATGTGATGGGTCCGTCCATCGGTCCCGTCGACGATGGCGAAGGCGGAGCCGGCAAGCTCGTCGTCGAGGCCGCGTGCGACCAGCCGCCCGACGAGGCCCGAACGCTCCGCCTCGCCGTGAAGGGCGAGCCTCGATGCGTCGAAGGAGAGCCCTTGCATGCGCATGGCGCGGTGGACGCCCTTGATGATGTCGCCTCGCTCGCCGAGGTCGCGCAATATGGTTTCGGCGCGCGGATCGATCTCGAATATGCCGGGTCCAAGGCGCGTCGCGAGCCCAAGCGCCTCGAGCTTCGCCGCACGTCCGATGAGATGCCGATCGCGGCCCGGCGGCGAGCTTGGGTCGGGACGAAGATCGACGATCCCCGTTTCGCCGCCGCGTTCGCGCAGGCGCGCGTCGAGCCCGGTCCAGCGCTCGGCGCCCGTCTCCCGCACGAGGCTCGCGTCGATCTCCTGTTCGTTTCGCGGACCGAGTTCGAGGGTCGCGATCTCCGACGCCCGTCCGCGCACGCCTTCCGACATATAGGCGCGGTCGACGACCAAGTCGCTTCCGTCCTCGGCGACGCCGCGCACGAGTATATGGATATGCGGATTGTCGGTGTTCCAGTGATCGACCGCCACCCAGTCGAGCCGGGTCTCGAGATCCTTCTCCAGCCGGCCCATGAGATCGCGGGTGAAGGTCCGAAGGTCCTGGAGCCGCTCGGCATCTTCAGGGCTGACGATGAAGCGGAAATGATGGCGATCGTCGACGCAGCGATCGGCGAAGGCCTCGCGGTCGGCGGCGTCTCCAGACGCATCGAACATCATGGCATCGCGTCCATCGCGGGTGACGCCGTCGCGTTCGAGATAAGCGATATGCCGTGCGAGCGGCGCGGAGCGAAACTGCGCGCCCTTATGCCGGACGATGCGCGCCATGACCGTGACGCGGCGCTGCGCGGGACCCCGCCGCATCGTCGCAAGCGCGGCGCGGCCGCGGCCGTGCCGACCGGTCCCGCTGCGACCGCCGCCGCCACGACGGGAGCGGGTGTAACCCGAGCGGGCGGCTGCCTTGCGCACCTGCGCCGCGAGCCTTTTCCCGCGCCGCGCCGATCCCGATCCAGCGTCGCGCCCCCTTCCCGGTCGCACCCGAAAATCATGCTCGTCGCCGCTCACGGCGCCGGTGCCATATCGTAAGCGCTTGTTCTGCCTCGGAAATCCAGAGGTCGATATGGCAGCCGGAGGGGGGTGCCATACGCATAAAGCGCTGTAATCCAACCACAATCTGACAGCGAGCTGGCAGGTCTTTTATCTTGCCATCCCCCCGAACCCCTTCTGAACGCAAAGCAGTGCCTATCCATGGACCCGCGCACTCCAGCAAATATCGCCAGGACGACCATCACCGATCGTTCCCGGAAAGCGGGACGAAGAGGGGCGAGGGAGCAAGCGCGGAATGCGACGGCCCTGCAGCCGCGGCGTCGCCGCGCTGCACCGAAGTTGCAGCCGGCGTGTCCGATCGCTGCTCGGCGAAGAGCGACGCGCTGCGCCAGCTCGGCGGTTCGGCCGTCCGCGCCATCGTCGCTGACGGAGCAGCCGGCGCACCGAGCCCGGGTGCGATGGCTGCGACATAGGCGACCGTCTCGGCGGGCAAGCCGCGCCGCCCCGCTGCATAGGCGTCGGCGCGGCCGGGGCCCGCATTATAGGCAGCGAGCATGAGGCGAACGTCGCGATATCGGTCCCACATCGCGCGCAGATAGGCCGCGCCCGCGAGGATGTTGGCGCGCACGTCGAAGGGGTCGGACCCGAGACGGTGCTGCGCCGTCAGCATCGCCCAGGTTGCGGGCATGATCTGCATCAGGCCCATTGCACCGGCATGCGAGAGCGCCCGCGGCTTGCCGCGGCTCTCGATATGCATCACGCGCCATATCCAGACCTCCGGAACGCCGAAGCGTTGCGATGCCTCCGCCACATGGGCGGCATAGGGGTGGGCCGCGGCCGTCGGCGCTTCCGCCGGTGCCGCGCCCCATGCCTGGTCTGGGGCGGCGCTCGCCGAGCAGAACAGCAGCAAGGCGAGGCGCACGGCGCGGACGCGCGCCGAGCGAGCCGGATGCATGATGCTCACGCTTGTTCGCGTGGGACGGGACGCGTCCAGAGGAGATGATATTCATCCTCGTTCTGCGTCGAGCGGAGCAGATTGGCGCGCAGCGGAACCGCGAGCGCAGGGTCGTCGATCTGCAGGGCGATATAGGAGCCGGCGCGTTCGCTGCGGCGTTCCCAGCCTGCCCCGATCTCCACGCCGGTATCGGCTTCGACGAGCAGGACCCGCCAGGCCGGTGCATTCTCCGCGTCGTTCGGCTTCGCCGGAACGATCGCGATCATCGCATCGAGCAGCAGCGTCCGGATCTGTCCGGCATAGCCGTCGCCAGCGGTTTGAAAGCTTCCGATAATCATGAGGACATATCCTTTCCTTCGGGGGTGAATGCGGAGCGATCGGCGTCACGGCGCCAGCGCAGCGGCGCGCCGGGCGCATCGCGGACGAGCAGCGGGTGCGCGACGCCGACGACGCCGGTGTCAGGAAGCGGTCCGAAATATCGGCCGTCGAGACTGTCGGGCGCGGGGTTGAGGAGGAACAGTTCGCCGGGGCGCAGGCGGTAGCAGCCGAGCCAGCGCGGCAGCGGCCGCCCGAGGCGGTCCGCGTCCCGCGCGCGTGCTGCCGGCGCGCCGTCGATCGTCACGAAGGTGCCGCTGCGGCAGACGAGCGCGCCTTCGCCGGCAGCGATATGCTTCAGGAGCGGCACGCCGCGCGGCACATAGCCGCGCACTGCGAGACGCGCCGCGACCGCCTCGGGCGGGTGGAAGAGGATGAGGTCGCCGACCGCGGGCTCGGCACCGACATCGACGCGGTAGAAGCCGATCGGAACGCTCGGGCTCGCGTTCCAGATGAGGCGCGGTTGCGGCGCGAGCGCTGCCGCGGCGACGAACAGCGCCGCAAAGAGCGTAGCGCTCGCCGCGGTCGCGCGGAACCAGCGGCGGTTCATGGCGCGATCGCCTTGCGCTGGAGCCAGGCGCGGTGCCGCTCCGGACCATAGGGCCGGAACGGCAGTCCGGCGGCGATGTGGCTGCCGATGTGGCGCCAATGATCGGGGGCCGTCTCGCACGGATCGAGCCCGGCGGCCTCGATCGCATCGATCGCCGAGAGAACCTGCTGGACCCTCGGCCAACCGTCGACGCGCAGCAGGATGTCGCCGCCGGGGCGCACGTAGGGATGCGTCGCGAAGGGGGCGCGCGGCGCGGGCGCCGCGATGACCGAGATGCTTGAGAAGATGGTGCCGAAGTCGTTCGCGCCCCAACGGACGAAGCCGAAGACGGCCTCGGGCCGGAAGGAGACGATGCGCGTCCGGCGGCTGACGATGCGCTCGGCGGCGACGCGGCCGAAACGCAGCCAATGCTCGAGCCGCTGCTCGATCCAGGTCAGCTCAAGGTCGGTGAGACCGCTCGCGGTCGCCGCAACCGGCTGCACGCCGGGAGCGGGCGGGATGTTCTGGGCGGGGCGCATCAGCGGCGGACCGGGCGCGCGGGATGGACGATGCCCTTGCCGGGATCGGATGTCGACTTCTTGCGGCCGATCTCGGCCCAGGCGTCGAGATCAGCGATCGCGTAGACGATCCGCCCGCCGAGTTTGCGGTATTCGGGACCCGTTCCGAAGCAGCGATGTTTTTCGAGCGTCCGGCTCGACAGGCCGAGGTGCAGCGCAGCGTCGGGCGTCTTGAGGTAGCGCGGCGAAATGGGGGTATGCATGTCGCTCAAAAGGGGCCTCCGTTCGCAGCGCCGGGTCCCGTGGCGGGCTCCGGCGGAGAGGCGGCGACATTCGGAAATCGGGACGCGATTTAGGAACGGACAAAGTGACGACGCGCGGAATGTCCCGATCAGGCGGCGCCGAGCAGCTCCTGATAGCCGCCGTCGCGCATCGCGACTGCGGCGCGGTGCCAGCGCGCGATGCGGCGGCGCTCGCTCGATCCGTCCCAGTCGGCGGCCGAGAAATCCTGGGCATCGTCGAGGATGAGGGCGGCGGCGATGTCGCGCGCCGAACGCCCTTCGGCGGAGGCGTCGAGGAGCCGCAGCCACTGGATGAGACGCCAGCGCTCGGATGGTCCGGGGGCGCCTCCCCGCAGGAAGCGGTGCGTCGTGACGCCCGCCGAGAAGCGGCGCTGTACGGCGAGGCTCACGGCCATCCGCAGCTCGCTGTGCGGATCGGCCGGGTTTACATAGGCGAGCCGTTCATCGGCGAGGAAGCGGCGAAGCCAGAGGCGGAAGCGCCGGCCGTCGGCCACGAACACAAGATGCCACTCGCCCGGCAGGATGATCTCGGAGGCGATGTCCGCCGAGGCGATGAGCTCGGCGAGCCGTGGCGCGGCGAAGCCGTCGGGCGCCGGCTCGGCGATGGCGACATGCGCGCAGGCCTCGGGCTGCCAAAGCGCAGGGGATTCAGTGACGGATCGGTCAGGGTCCAGGGCGAAAGACCAACCCCCATCGTCGCGCGAGCCCCGTAAGGCGCGCGGTGCGCCGCCGCGTCGGCGCCAACGCGGCCGAACGATAGGCGCGGCGATAGGCCGGGCTTCGGCGCAGGAACTCCTGCGCGAAATCGGCGCGATCATATGTTTCGAATATTCTCGGAAAATATGGCGATTGCCAATCGACGACCTGATCCATTCGCACCTCCGGCTGATCTTCAGGAATGAAAGCAAAGCCTATCAGCAGCTTGCCCACATCGGCTCGAACATGGTTAGCGGCATGCAAAGGATCATCGTAACGCATTGCGGCGGAGAATCCCCGCGCGAAAAGCCTCAAAATGAGAGTATCGCCGCCCGGCTTGCGGCCGGGCGGCGTGCTCGATCAGTCGCGCCGCTGGGGACGGGTCCAGACGAGGTCATAGTCGCCGTCGCTTCCTTCGAAGAGCTGCGCGAAGAAGGGCGCGGTGAAGCTCGGATCGTCGAACTTGGTCGAAAGATAGGTGCGGTCGTCCTGGCTGGTCTTCTCCCAGGCCGCACCCACCTCGACGTCGCCGACATAGATGCGGTGGGTCGGAGCGCTGGGTTTGGGATTGTCCTCGGGGGCGATGCGAACCGCGTCGACCGAAAGGGCGAGGCTCGCGATTGCGCCCCGATATTCGCCCTTCGCTTTCTTGAAGGTTCCGATCTTGGCCATCTTGAAGTCCTTTCCTTGCTTTCGAGCCGCAGGATCGCGGTCTCGATGCGCATCGGTGGCCGGAAAGGAGGCCGCGCCGCAGCCGCAGGCCCGAAGCGAAGCGGGGGACGGCAGCGCAGCGATTTTCTTGGTCCGCGAGGAACGGCGGCACGCCGGGGGAAGAAAATCGGGGAGCGCCGTTGCGGCCAGCGGGCTCAGCGCAGCGGCTTGCCGGCAGATCGCGCAGGGAAGAGACCGTGTTCCTGCGGCGGGAGCGAGGGACTCAGAGGCGGTCGGAAGCGGGCGAAGCGGACGCCGGGATCGCGGGTGCGCGATCGTCGCATTCCCGGTCGCCGACGCCAATTGCATCCACCGAAGACCCATCAAGTCCCCGGACCGCCGCCACGGCGGCGACGACGGCAGCGAGCATGGGCAGGATCGTTACCAGCATGCCCTCCGTAACGAAGAGCCGCACGATCCCCGTCATGCCATAATAGCCTGCGACCCCCGCCGGGAGGAGGAAGAGCATTGCGACACAGGCTCGCAGCAATGTCGATCCACCGTGCGCATAGAGGTGCCGTCCAGCGAGATGGAGCAGGAGCCCCGCCAGAAATGCCATCGCAAGGGCAGCGCCAATGCCATAGCCGCGGTCCTGAAGCTCGAAGGCGATAGCAATGCCGGCGCCAAGCGGCAGCGCGAGGGCCGCCAGTCGGAACAGAAGCCAGATGAGATAGAGGCCTGCGGCAGCGCCGAGGATAAGCATGAAAGTCACGAGCGTCCTCCTTGGGGACGCGCTCTCCACCACCACCACAGCGCGGTCTGCACCGTCAATTTAGCAGACGACCACCCGCGACGGAACCGGAACTGGAACCATCGCGGGGCAAATTTTGCGGGCTCAGCGGTTGAACGGGTCATATTCGCACACGATGTGTTCGGGGTCGCCGTCGAACTCTTCGATGGGCATCACCGCATAGCCTTTTGTCGTTTCGATAAGGACGATGATCGTCATCATCGTGCGGGCGAGGCTCCAGCCGAGCGATTGAGCGGTGGAAAGCGGCATGGGTTTGGCTCCTGTCCTTTCGGAGCGGGACCGTTCCCGCTCGACAGTCGCCCCGCCGGCCGGGGGCGGGCCGCAATCACCGCAGCAAGGCTGCGGCCGCACGCGAAGCGTAGCGGACCCTTCACGGGTTGATTGAAGGAGGCCCGGCTCCGAGCCCAGGGACCAGCGGCTATCGAGAGCGGGTACGGTTTCGCGGGGGGACGAGAGGCCCTTGCGCCTTCCTCCCGGACCATAATCTGCGTGCCCCGTCGCCCCGGCGTGCGCGAAGAACAGGGAGAATGACGCAATGGCGGGTCAGCGCAGTGAGTTCGGATATTATCCGCGGCCACTCGATATGACGGTCGGACCGGTCTCGATCGCGACCCTTGCCGGTCTCCCGGAGACGGTGGCGGACATCGAGGCCGATCCCGGCCGGGAGGGGAAATGGATCTACGCCCCGCTACAGCCGGTTACCCATCTCGGTGGCGGCACCAGTGTTCGGCCCTATCCCGCGCGCATCTTCGGCCTGCCGAAGACGCACGCCATCGTCCATGCGACGGCGTCGGAGATTGATCAGGTCGACTTCCATGTCTGGAGCCTGTCCTTTTTCAGCGGCATGCGCTTCACGATTACCGAGGCCGGCTTTCTCGATTCGACACCGATCGAGCCCGGGGTTCTCGTCGACTTCGTGCTGATGGGCGGCAGCCTGCCGAAGTCGATCGAACTCGCCGAAGCCTTCTGGATCGATAATCGCGCAGTTCCGGAGCGAGCGCGCATCTGGGTGGCCGCAGTACACGCCCTCTTCATGAGCCAGAATCCGCAACATCTTCAGTTCGAGCGGTTCACGCTGCTCTACACGGCGCTCGATGCCTGCTTTGCCCTCGCAAAGTCCATAAACCCGCCTCCCAAGAACCTCACGCATTCCCAGCGCATCGCGTGGATGTGCGACTGGCTCGGAATGCCGGTTCCCGCATGGGCCGACCCCGCGGGCGGTGGCGGTGCGCAAGTTGCCGGGATGCGCAATCCGACGGTGCATGAAGCCCTCTATATGGGCGAACCGCTCGGCTTTGCGCTGCACGGCGTCGGCGGGGGACCGAACCTCACGCTCGAGATGTCCGGCCTTGTGTCGCGTCTGCTCGTCGCCCTCCTCGGCGCACGAAACAATCGTTACATAAGCTCATCCACAGGCACACGCCAAAGACAGGGACTCGATCTTGGCTGAACGCAGACCGCATAATTTCGCCATCCGCTTCCGCTCGGCGATGCAGGAAAGACGATCGTGACGGAGCCGCAAGGCGTCGCGGGTAGCGACGACAAGGCGGCAGCGCCGAGCGCCAAGGCTGCTCCGGCGGTGCCGGAACGCCAGCATCCATCCATCTTCCACTATCCGATCGACGCCTGCGACGTCAGCGACAAGGCCTCGCTCGAGGCGTTTCGCGATAAGCTCCAGCATTGGTCCGAGCTGTTCGAGCGCGATCCCGATGCATCGCTTGCCGGGCAGTTCGCCGACATGATGTGGTTCGACATAGCCTGGCGCACGGCGAACGAGGCGCGGCAATTCGCTGATGACGACGGCACCCGCGGCTCGACCGCGCCACTGATCGCCATGATGCTCGACCGCGGCTATCTTGCCGGACAGGTCATCGCCATCACCCGGCTGCTCGAGAAACCGCCGGCGAACCAGCCGAAGAAGGCCGTGATCTCACTCCCACGGATCGTCGACGAGATTCGCGCGGCGCGCGAGCTCATCACGCGCGAGAATTTCGTGTGCCGCGACGCGCTGCCTTATGATTATGAAGCGTTGCAGGCGGCGGAGCTGGAGCGGCTTGCCGCCGAAATGGCCGCCAATCCAAACAAGGCGCGGCGCGTAAACCTCAGCCTGTCGGGACCCGAAGGGTTCGACCAGGCGCGTATGGAACATGAGCTGTTTGACCAGTTATCGGGTGTCGCCCCCGAAGACCGGGCGCGCGGCGACCTGATTGGCGAGGCCTTTTTCGACCGGCTTGACGAGCTGCTGGCAAGCACGCCACTTCCCGAGATCAAGGCGCTGCGCAACAAGAGCATAGCCCATGCGGCCGATGCCTTTTCGCGCTCGCAGGCGGCCGGGCTTCGGTCGGGTCTCACCATCCACGATCTCGACCGGGCCCATTATCTGCTGTTCGCAGTGTTCCAGACGCTTTCCGTGGTGCTGTTTGGCCTATCGCGCGCGTCGCCGGTCCCCATACCGCAGCATAATATGTTCGAGCATCTCACCGAGCCCTTTCTTGCCGAGAAGAGGCTCGAGGCGATGCGCGGTTTCTGGGACAAGCACATCGGCGAGCGCGAAGGCTGGATGAACGATGGTTTCCACGAGGTCTTGCCCGACAAGAAAGCGGCGAAAAAGGCCCCGCCCGAAGGCGGGGCCTGATCGATCCGTCAGCTCGGCGGGTTCCAGATAAGCACCTTCTTCATCGAGTCATCGCCGGGCGCGTTGGCGATGTTCGCGTAGATGGTGCCGAATTCGGGGGCCGAGAGAGTGACCGAGACATATTCGGTGCCGTTCGACTGCGACGTGCGGGTCCAGCCGGCGCCGACCTCGTAGCCGTTCTTGCGCGCGATCACGCGGAAGTCGGGCTCATTGTCCTTCACCTTGCGGCCGTTCGGGACGATCGCGATCGGCGCGGTGACCAGAAGGGTCGTCAGCGTGCCTTCGAAGCTGCCGTCGGCCTTGACGGTGAGATTTGCGATGGTGGCCATGTCGTGTCTCCTTGGGTTGCTCGGGACCATCCCCGATGGCGCCAACCGAAGGGCCCGCGAGCCGCCGTCACCGAGCGGTACGCGAGGGCGAACCCCCGCAGGGGGTTGACGGCATGAGGCGAGCCGAGGCCCGCAGTCAGGCAGCCAAGGAGGGAGTGGTCCTGCAACCGGAGCATTTGGCCACCATCAGTGAAAGTCATGGCTCCGGACGCGCAGCGCAGGCTCGCGGCTATCGGGCCCGCCCCCGTTCCGCGCCCCGTCTCCCCGTCCCGGCGCAATGGAAAGCGAGCTGCGCCCGACCTGCCGCAGCATCACGTCATGATCGGTTATCCGGTCACAGATGACATGGATGATCTCGCCCTCCTTCTGAACGCGGCCGCGCATCGCGATCATCGACGCCGCCATGACCTGGCGCCGATAGATGTCGAAGCGATCGGGCCAGAGGATGCCGTTGGCGATACCGGTCTCATCCTCGATCGTGATGAACAGCACGCCCTTGGCTGAGCCGGGGCGTTGCCGGACGAGGATCACGCCGGCGACCTCGATATTCCGGCCATCGCGGATCGAGCCCAGATCCGCGCAGCGGACGATCCCCATCCGGTCCAGCTCCTCGCGCAGGAAACTTAAGGGATGCGCGCGCAAACTCAGTTGAAGCGTGCGATAATCCTCCACCACCTCGCGTCCTTCGGTCATCGGCCGAAGCGCGACCCTCGGTTCGAGCCCTTCGGGCGAGAAGTTCGCCTCGCGCGCGTCGGCGGCCGCGAAGAGGGGCAGCGGCGCCTCGCCGAGGCCGCGGACCTTCCACAGCCCCTGCCGCCGGTCCTCGGACAGACAGGCAAATCCGTCGGCTTCGGCGATCCTTTCGATCGCGGCGCGCGGCACGCCGGCGCGCCGCCATACATCCTCGACGCAATCATAGGGCAGATCGCCGCGCGCCCCGACGATCGCCGCGCCATGAATGTTCGCGAGCGATCGAACCTGGCGGAAACCGAGGCGCACCGCGAGATAGCGCCCGTCGCTCCTTTCCAGCGTGCAGTCCCAATGGCTGTCGTTTATCGACACCGGGCGTACCTCGACGCCATGCTTTTGCGCGTCGCGCACGATCTGTGCGGGCGCGTAGAAGCCCATCGGCTGGGCGTTGAGCAAGGCCGCGCAAAAGACGTCGGGATGATGATGCTTCATCCAGCAGGAGGCGTATGCGATCTTGGCAAAGCTCGCGGCGTGGCTCTCGGGAAAGCCATAGGAGCCGAAGCCCTCGATCTGCTTGAAGGTGCGCTCGGCGAAATCCTTGGGATAGCCCCGCTCGACCATGCCGCCGACGAGCTTGTCGTAGAAATGCGACACGCCGCCGGTGAGCTTGAAGGTCGCCATCGCGCGGCGAAGCTGGTCGGCCTCGACCGGCGTGAAGCCGGCGCCGACGATCGCGACCTTCATCGCCTGCTCCTGAAACAGCGGCACGCCCAGCGTCTTCTCGAGCACGGCGCGAAGCTCGGGCTTCGGATATTCGGGCTTCTCCTTGCCTTCGCGGCGGCGAAGATAGGGATGGACCATGTCGCCCTGGATCGGCCCGGGCCGCACGATCGCAACCTCGATCACGAGGTCGTAGAAGCATTTGGGCTTGATGCGCGGCAGCATCGACATCTGCGCGCGGCTCTCGATCTGGAAGACGCCGAGGGTGTCGGCCTTCTGAATCATGCCATAGACCGCCGGGTCGTCGTCCTGCAGGTCGGCCATGCCCACATCCACCGCCTTATGCTCGCGGAGCAGATTGAACGCCCGGTTCATGCAGCCGAGCATCCCGAGACCCAGCACGTCGACCTTCATGAACTTGAGGACGTCGATATCGTCCTTGTCCCATTCGATGATCTGGCGATCCTCCATGCGCGCCGGCTCGATCGGCACAAGATCGTCGAGCCGCTCCTCGGTCAGCACGAAGCCGCCGGGATGCTGGGAGAGATGGCGCGGCGTTCCGATCAGCTGCCGCGCGAGATCGAGCGTCAGCCGAAGTCGATAATCATTGGCGTTGAGGTTCAGCTCGGCGATGCGCTCCTCGGGGATGCCGTCCATCGACCAGCCCCAGATGAGGCCGGTCAGCATCTTGGTGAGATCCCGCGGTAGCCCGAGCGCCTTCCCCACCTCGGCGACCGCCCCGCGGGTTCGGTATCGCGTGACCACGGCGGTCAGCGCGGAGCGATGACGGCCGTAGGTCTCGTAGATCCACTGGATGATTTCTTCGCGCCGCTCATGCTCGAAGTCGACGTCGATATCGGGCGGCTCCTTGCGCTCGCCCGACACGAAGCGCTCGAAGAGCAGCTCGTGCTTGATCGGGTCGATCGAAGTCACGCCGAGCAGGAAGCAGACGCAGCTGTTCGCGGCCGACCCGCGCCCTTGGCACAATATGCCGCGCCGCCGGCTCTCGGCGACGATCGAATTGACGGTGAGGAAATAGGGCGCGTAGCCGAGCTCGCCGATCAGGCGCAGCTCATGCTCGATCTGTTTCCGATAGGCAGGCGGCACGCCGCCCGGAAACATCCGGTTCGCTCCTTCCTCGGTCAGCGCCGCCAACGCCTCCTGCGCGGTGCGGCCTTCCATCACCTGCTCATAGGGATATTGGTAGCGGATCTCGCCAAGATCGAAGCCGCAGGCTGCCGCGATGTCGGCGGTCGCCGCGATCGCGTCCGGGAACAGCGCGAAGCGCCTTTCCATCTCGGCCGGGCTCTTCAGCGCCCGGTCCATGAAGCGTTCGCGCTTGAACCCGAGTGCATCGACCGTCGTCTTCTCGCGGATCGCGGTCAGCACGTCCTGCAGCGGGCGCCGTTCGGGCGCATGGTAGAGGATGTCGCCGAGCGCGACGGCCCGCACTCCCAATTCCTGCGCGAGCGCGTCGAGCGCGCGAAGCCGCGCGAAGTCGCCGGGGCGCCGCCGCAGCGCCAGCGCGAGATGGGCGCGCGCGCCGAAGGCGCCCTGCAGCTCGGCGAGATCGAGCCGCGCCCGCTCATCGGCTTCACCGGGCAGGAGGATCGCGACGAGGCCCTCGGCCGAAGACGCGACGTCGGGCCAGTCGAGCCAGCAATTGCCCTTGCCGCCCCGCGCCTTTCCCAAGGAGAGCAGCCGGGTCAGCCGCGACCAGGCCGCGCGATCGGTCGGATAGAGGAGGATCGAACGCCCGTCGCGCAGGTCGACGCGCGTCCCGGCGATCAGCCGGACGCCCGTCCCCTCCTGTCCCGACAGGCCGCGCACCATGCCGGCGACACTGCCCCGGTCGCAAAGCCCGAGGGCCGAATGGCCGAGGGCAGCGGCGGCCGCGAACAATTCCTCGGGCGAAGAGGCCCCCCGCAGAAAGGAAAAATGGCTCGTGGCGTAGAGTTCGACATAGGTCGTAACGGGGTCCGTCATCCGAACACGCCGTGCATGTACCAGCTGAGATCACCCGTCTTGTCGGTGATCGCGTCGCCGCGGCGGAAGAGCCAGAAGCGCTCGCCGCTTGTCGCCTCGACCCGGAAATAGTCGCGAACCGCCCACATCTCGCCGGGACGACGCCACCATTCGCCATGGATGCGCTCGGGGCCGTCGCCCGCGACCACGGCATAACTCCGCCCGCGCCAAGCGAAGCGGCGCGGCGGATGGTCGGGAAGCAAGGCGACGACGCCTGACAGCGCTTCGGGCCGCGCGAGCATCCGGATCGGCCGCGGCCAGACGGGCCAGCCGGCAGGCTGGGCCAAAGGCCCGGCGCGCGAGATCGCGCGCTCGGGGACATCGCTTTCGATCGCTGACAGGCGGAACAGCGCGGCATCGCCGGCGCGGCCGGCCAGCGCATCGACGAGCGGAGCGAGGTCGGGCGCCTGGCGTGCCGTGTCGAGCACGGCGGCGATCGCCTCGGGCGCCAGCGCTTCGACCTGCGGCGCCGCGAGAACCATCGTCTCGATCCCGAGCCCCGGCTCGATCCGGTCGATCCGGAGCCTGAACAGGCGCAGCAGATGTTTCGCGTCGCGCGTCGCGCGCGCCGTCCCGACGGTGACGAACTGCGCGCCCATGTCGAGCCGGTCGCAGCGCAAGACGAGGCTCCGCACGCCGAGACTGCGCTCGCGCAGCGCGAGCACGAGATCGCCGAGCAGGTCGGCGATGACCTGCTCGATCGCTTCGGCGGTCCCGATCGGTTCGAGCAAGGAACGGCGCGCCTCGGGCATGTCGAACGGCACGACGGGAACGATCGGCTCGGGTACGAACCCCCGCGCCTGGTCGAGCCGCTCGACCGCGCCGCGCCCGAGCCGCCGGGCCAAAGGCCCGCGCGGCATTGGATAAAGGTCGGCGATCCGCTCGATCCCGAAGCGTGCCGCCGCGGCGAGCGCCTCCGGCGCCAGCCGGAGCGCCGCCAGCGGCAAAGGCGCCAGCGCCTCGCTCTCGCCTCCTTCCGGCAAGATCCGCACGCCCGCGCCGCCATAGCGTGCGAGCGCGTGCGCGGCGCCCGGCGTGCCGGCGATCGCGACACGCGCGGTGAAACCGAGGCGCCGCAGAAAACCGAGCAAACGCGCCGCGAAACGCTCTTCGCCGCCGAAGAGATGCGTCGTGCCCGACAGGTCGAGCCACAGCCCGTCGGTTCCCGACACCGCCGCCGTCGGCGTCCAGCAGCGGGCGGCGTGGAGCGCAAGGCGATCGAGCCACGCGCGATCGGCGTCGGGTGCGGCGTCGAGTAGGTCGAGATCGGAGACCAGCGCGCGGGCATGGGCCGCCGCCATGCCGGGCACGAGGCCGAGATCGAGCGCCGCCGGACAGGCGGCCGTCACGACGTCGCGCTGGCCGGTTCGCGCGACGACGATCGTCGGACGGAGGCCCCAGAGCGGCGGCAGCGGCGCAGCGATCCCGCCCGACGTCCCGTCGTCCGAGCGCAACGCCCGGAATACCGGTGCGGCAGCTTCGCTCCGCCGTCCCAGCTCGCGCATCGTCGGTCGCTGGTGCGCCGGGAGGGCGTCGAGCGACGGCTCGCCGGAGTGCGTGCCTTGCGCCCAGCGCGCGCCCGGACGCCAGCCGCCGCCGCGCGGCACCGAACAGGTGCCGGGATTGTCATCGACAGGCTCGGGGAAGCGCGGACCAGCCCGCGCCCGCTCAGGCGGCGTGCCCGAATGCGACGGTGTCCGTTCTGCCCGGCGCAACCGCTCGATCGGCAGTTGCGGCAGGAAGAGCGAGGCGACCCTGGTCATCGCACGCCTCCAGTTGGAGGGAAAAAGGCGGCCCGCCGCGCTGCCGGACCAGCTCGACATTCCAGCGCCCGCGCCCGACACCGGGAGAGGCGAGGCGGCCCGACGACAAGGTGCCGATGCGCCAGCGGGTCATCGCGAGCGACGGATCGGTGAGCGGGCATTGGCCGTAACGCCGGTACCGGCGATAGAGGATCATCGGCGTGTTGCCCTCGGATGCGGCCAGTTGCAGCCGGCGCGTCGCGGTCTGATCGGCCGCTTTCACTTCGGCAACGACGCAGGCGAGCGAACCATCGCGCAGCGCGTCCTCGCACAGCGCCAGCAGTTCCTTGTCGGTCCTGCCTTGAGCATAGAGAACGCGGTCCGGACCGAGCCCCGCCTGTTCGAGACCGGGGGCATAGAGATCGAACCGCGTGAGCGCCCAGAGCGCCGACACGTCGGGCGCCGCCGCGAAGCGCGACGCGATTCCCGCCGCGAAGAGCGTTGCCGCAGCGTCGTCGCTCCAGCTTGCCGAGGCGCCCGCGACCTCATGCAGGCCTGCGCCATCGAGCCCGCCGCCAGCGAGAAGATGATCGACCGGCCCGACGCCGAACGGCAGGACCGGCCCGCGTGAGGCGGCCACACGCGCCACCGCCGCGCGAAGCACGTCGATATCTCTGGCACTTGGCCGAGGTGCAGATTGGGGCATCGTGCTCATGGGAATATCGACTCAAATGTTCCCTTTATGTTCCACCGAGTCAAAGGGCGCGTCAAGCGGGCCGCGACGAACCGCCGGGAATCGGTGCGCGCCTTCCGCTCAGCCTCTGTAAAAGCGAAACAAATTGGGCTCATGATCGTGACGGCTGCGTCCTGCTGACGGAACGAGGATCGCCGCCAAAGCATTGGAAGACCGGTGACGGACCTATTGCGAGGCGAATCATGCGTGAGAATCACAGCCGCTATTCCACCGTCTCGATCGTCCTGCACTGGACGATCGCCATCCTGATCATCGCCAATGCCACCTTTGGCGGCTGGATGGAGGACGCCTCGGACAGCGAGAAGCTCGGCTATTATCAGCTGCACAAATCGGTCGGGATCACGATCCTCGCGCTCAGCCTTATCCGGCTCGGCTGGCGCTTCGGCCATCCCTGGCCGGCCTTCCCCGGCGGCATGCCGTCATGGGAACGGCTGCTCGCTCGCACGACCCATATTCTCTTCTATGTGCTGATGATCGGCGCCCCGCTTCTCGGCTGGGCCGCAGCTTCGGCGGGCGGGGCGCCTGAAGTGCCGCTTTACGGCGCCGTGCCCGCGCCCAATCTTCCGCTACCGCTGAACGAGGATCTCGCCGAAGCGCTCGGCGACATACACAAGCTGATGGTGAAGGCCATTTACGTCGTGCTCGCGCTGCATGTTCTCGGCGCGCTCAAGCATCATTTTTTCGACAAGGACGAAGTGCTCCACCGGATGCTGCCGCTGTTTCGCAATCCGCGCGGCTGACACGCGTCGGCGTCACGGCATGCTGTCGTCGCGGCTGAGCAGGCCCAGGGTGCGCTCATCGCGCTCGCCGCCGAACCAGCGGATGAGCGCGGCGGAGAAGAGCGGCCGCCGGCTCACGGCCTCGAACAACGTCAGCGACGAACGCAGCTTGACGGTGTCGACCTCGCCGAAGACCGCCACCGGGTCGCTTGCGGGCAGGTCCTGGATCGCCTCGACGCATTCGGCATAGCGCGCGCCGAGAAGCGGATGGGCCAGATAGGCCCGCGCCTCGTCGGCTCCCGCGAGACCGTAGAGCTTCGACGTCGCGCTTCGGCCAAGGCCTGCCAGCTGCGGGAATATGAACCACATCCAGTGCGAGCTCTTCTTGCCGCGGCGAATCTCGCCGAGCGCGCGCGCATAGATTTGCTCCTGCGCCGTCACGAACAGGTCGAGCCCCTCTTCGTTTGTCATAAGGCAAGAGCGCCTTGCGCGGGGGGCTTGCCATATACCTGTGTGACCTCGAGGCTGCCTTCGGGAAGCCATTTCAATATGTCCTCGGCCGGAACGCGCGGATCGAGCCAGGCGGCCCATTGATCGCGTGGCAGCGGAATGATCTGGCGATGGTGATAGGGTGCGATGTCGGGACCGGCGTCCATCGTCAGGAGGCTGAAGGCTTCGCCGACATGGCTGTCGCGCCACACACCCGCCATGCAGAACCAGCGATGGTCCTTCAGCGTGAACAGCCACTTGTCGAGCCGCTTTTGCGCGGGGTCGGTGGGATCGGTGAACTCATAGAAACCGTCGCAGAGGACGAGGCATCGCTGCATGCCGAGATCGCGGCGCTCCGAGCGCACATTATAGACCGGTTTGCCGCCCTGTCCGGGCCAGCTCCAGCGCCGGTTGACGAGCGATCCGGCGGCGGCGCCGTCGCTGCTCTTCACGATCGGCGCGGTATCGGTGATGCGGACATCCTCGCGCGCCGGCACGTTCGGTGCGCCCTCGGGCATGCCGATCTTGATCTGGAGGTTGTCGAAGTCCTCGGCGATCGACGCGATGTCTATTTCGAGCCGATAATCATTGCACATGCGCGTCGGTCCCCTCGCCCTTGCGACTCAACATCGTTCCCATTATGTTCCACATATGGGTATCGCGCCAACCCCTTTCGATCCCGACGCCCCGAGCGGAGGCGTGCAAGCGCTCGTCCGGCGCAATCCCGACAATATGACCGAGATCGAAATGGTCAAAGCGGTTTGGGGTTCCGACCCGCGGTTTAGCGACGGGATCAATTATCGTTTCGTGCGCGCCGAGGGCCGCGCCTTCCCGGCGCGCCGCTGCCTGATCCCAGCGTCCGAGTTCCGCATGGGAACCGGCGATCACCGCTACCGGGTGACGCTCGACAGCGGCAATTTCTTCTATCTCGCCGCAGTGTGGGACCCGCCACTTGCCGATTGGCCGCTGTCCTACAGCATCCTCACCATCCCCGCGGGCGCCGATGTCATTCCTTATCAGTCGCGCCACGGCGTGATCATCCAGCGGCGCGACGCGAACCATTGGCTCGACGGGAGCCTGCCGAACGAGGTGCTTTTCGAGGAACCCCCGCGTCACACGCTGTTCGTTGAGCCTTTGCGCAAACAGGCGGAACTTCCGCTCTAGATCATGATGTCGCCGGCCCGCAGGGCCCGAACAACCGCACTCTTGGCGAGCCCGCAGCGGGGCGGCGTGCGATGCGCGCCCGTGCCTAGCCGCCGCCCCGCAAGGATAGCGAGCCGAGTGTGCCGCGCGGCCAAAACAAAAGTGCGACCCCTGGCCGAGCCTGCGAGGCCAGAGCGCGCTCATCAGATGCCGCGCCCGACATGCCGCCGCGCGGCCGTCCCGCCGGGCACGCCGGCGGGACGTACCGGCTCAGCCGTTCAGACGATCCTTGACGGCCTTTGCAGCGCCGAAGGTCAGCTTCTTCGAAGCCGCAATCTGGATGGTTTCGCCGGTCGAGGGATTGCGGCCTTCACGCGCGGCCGATTCCTTGACCTTGAACTTGCCGAAGCCGTTGACCGAGACTTCGTCGCCCTTGGCGGCGGCGGCGGTGATCGCGGCGAAAACGGCATCGACAGCCTTCTTCGCATCGGCCTTGCTCAGACCAAGTGCGGTTGCGACGCTGTCCGACAGTTCGGCGTGGTTCATAAAATCATCTCCTTGAGCGGCCGGAAGGATCCCGGCCGGGCGGGCGCTATAGCGCCGCGGACGGATCGGCGCCATCTGCGCCGCGCCAAGGCGCGGCACGGCGAGTTGCACTCGGTGGCGGCGTGCGGCAGTAGCGACAGATGCTTCCCCACCGCCTCATCGCATCCGCCCTGCTCCTGCTGGCTGCCGCCTGCTCGCCCGCGACCTCCGCACCCGCAAACCCGCCTGTTCCATCGAAACCGCTCAAGCTTGCGAGCTGGAATCTGGAATTTCTCGCCGCGAGGAACGGCGAAGGCTGCAACCCCAGGGATGACAACGATTATGCCGCGATGCGCCGCATCGTCGACGACCTCGACGCCGATGTGATCGCCTTTCAGGAGGCCGAGAATGAGGCCGCCGCAGCGCGGGTCTTCGACCCCGCCAAATATGTCGTGATCATGGAAGCCCGGAAGGGCGCGCCGGGCGGCACCTGCGGCGGCAGGTTCCCGGCGCAGACGGTGATCCGCCAAGCGGTCGGTTTCGCGATCCGCAAGGACATGGCCTTTGATCGCCATGCCGATGTGACGTCGCTGATGCGCGGCAACGAGCAGCTTCGCTCGGGCGTCGACATCACGCTCCGCCCCGAGGGCCGCACACCGATCCGCCTTCTCGGCATCCACCTCAAGTCGGGCTGCTTTTCCGGGAGCGAGGCGAAGGCCTGCCCCATATTCCAGGACCAGATTCCGGCGCTCGAAGCCTGGATCGACGCGGCCGCCACCGGGCCCGAGCGCTTCGCGGTGCTGGGCGACTGGAATCGCCGGCTCGCGCTTCCCGGCGACGCGATCTGGACTGAAATCGACGATGGCGATCCGGCCAACGCCGATCTGACGCTCGCCGACGCGGGCCAGCCGCCGGCCTGCGACCCGCGCTATGACAGTTTCATCGATCATATCGTCCTCGACCGGCGCGCCGCCGCCGACCGGACGGGGTTCAGCGAAACGCTCTATGCGCCCGGCGAGAAGCATTATTCGGACCACTGCCCAATCGCGGTCACGCTGCGGCGATAAAAAAATTCCGCGCCTCGAAGAAGGCCACGGAACCATCGCGTTCCCGGCACGTTTCACTTACCTGTCCAGACGAAAGAATGGCAGAATTTGATGGCATCTTCGGATGCAATCTAGGGAAGCCCCGCTGCAGAGATGTAGCGGGGCTTACCATTTCCGCTCCGCAGATATGTGGGCGCCATGCCGCAGGCGAGAAGCCAAGCAGCCCGCCAATCATTCCGCTTCGGGTACATCCTCGACACTTTCCCGACCGTCGTCATCAGGAAGGGGAACCTGCTCCGGAACTTGCTCGGGGCCGGTCGGGGGAGAATCGGGATGCGGGTCGGGCGGTGCGCTTGCCATGACAGCTCCTATGGACGTTGCCACTGGGAAACGGCCGGCAAGTCCTGCGGTTCCGGCGAGCCCGAGCCGCCCTGCGATCAGGCACCAGGCTCCGGCACAAAATAGATCCAAAATGGTCTGATCTGGCGGCGGCACTTCCGTTTCCCCCCTGTTGACGATAGCGTGCCGCGCCATGACCGTGGGGGAAGAGGAATCGATCGGACCGGGATCGTTGTGGCTGCGATGGGATCCGCACGTTCACGCCCCGGGCACGATCTTCAACGACCAGTTCAAGGGCGATTGGGAAGCCTATCTTGCCGCGATCGAGGGTGCGACGCCGACGATCCGTGCGCTCGGTATTACCGACTATTACGGGCTTGAACTCTACAAGGAGGTTCGCGCGCGCAAGGAGCAAGGTCGCCTCAAGGACTGCGACCTGATCTTTCCGAATATCGAGCTTCGGTTCAGCGTGGGAACCGCGCGGTCGTGGATCAACGCCCATCTGCTCGTCTGCCCCGACGATCCCGATCATATCGAGCAGCTCACGCGCTTCCTTCAGCGCCTGACCTTCAAGACCACGACCGACACCTTCGCCTGCAATCCTTCGGAACTGATCCGCTTGGGACGGTCGCTCAATTCCGAGCTGACCGATGATCGTTCAGCGCTTCGCCACGGCTCCGAACAATTCAAGGTCAGCTTCGATCAGCTCCGCGACGAATATAAGGGGATGAGCTGGGCGCAGGAGAATATCCTGATCGCGGTCGCCGGGGCGAAGGGCGACGGGACATCGGGACTTCAAGATGGCGCAGACCAGGCTTTGCGCCAGCAGATTGAACATTTTGCTCATATCATGTTCGCGTCGAGCCCGGCGCAGCGTGAATTTTGGCTCGGCCGAAAAACCAGTCGCGAGCATATCTGCGAGACCTACGGCGGGCTCAAGCCCTGCATGCACGGCAGCGACGGGCATTCTGTCGAGCGAACGGGCGCGCCCGATGGCGACCGCTATACCTGGATCAAGGGGGCGGCGACATTCGACGGACTGAAGCAGGCCTGCATCGATCCCGAGGGCCGCGCTTACGTCGGGACCGAGGCGCCCCCCGCATCTGCGCCGTCCGAGACGATCCGCCGTGTGACCCTGACGAATGCGCCGTGGGCCCCCAATTCGGTGATCGATCTCAACCCCGGCCTTGTCGCCATCATCGGTGCGCGCGGGTCTGGTAAGACCGCGCTTGCCGACATGATCGCGGCGGGATGCGATGCCCATGCGGACCAGCTCCCCATGCAGTCCTTCCTTGTGCGGGCGAGCGAATATCTCGACGATGCGACGGTGAAGCTCGATTGGGGCAATGGCGTTGTCACCGAACGCGGCCTCGATAATGCCGCGGCGGCATGGGACGGCTACGCCCGCGCTCGATACCTGACACAGCAGTTCGTGGAATCGCTCTGCTCACCGGAGGGAATGACCGATGGCCTGCTGTCGGAAGTCGAGCGCGTGGTCTTTGACGCGCACAGCCCGACCGAGCGAGAGGGCGCCGTCGATTTTGCGGACCTTCGCGACCTCAAGGCAGCCCGGTTCCGCGAGGCGCGACGCCGCGAAGAACAGAAGCTCGAGGAATTGTCCGACCGGATCAACATCGAGCTCGAGAAGCAATCTCAGATCGTGGCCATTCGGAAGCAGGTCGACGAGAAGAAGCTCAAGATCACCCAGCTCACCGAGGACCGCGGCAAGCTTGTCCGCAAAGGCAGCGAGGACCGGATCAAGCGCCTCGAAGGCCTGACCGAGGCGGCAAACGAAGTGCGCGCGCGGGTTAGGCGACTGACCAATCGCGAGCAGAAGTTGCTACTCGTCCAGGACGAGGTTTCGGACTTCCGGACCCATCAGGCGCCCGAAAATCTGCGCGATGCGCAAGAACGCCACAAGGATGCCGGCATAGCCGGAGAGGCGTGGGACCCGTTTTTGACGCAGTACAGCGGCAATGTGGACGGCATCATCAACGACAACCTGTCCTCCACCCGGAAGAACCGCGACGGGTGGCGCGGGACCGATATCGCAATCACCGATCCAGCGACCCCACTCATCGCCGACGATGCCGATCTGACGAAACTGCCCTTGGGCCGGCTCGATGCCGAAATCCGGCGGCTCGGAGATATCATAAACGTCGACAAGGAAACGCGCGAACGGTTCAATTCCCTGTCGGCGAAAATCACGACCGAGACCGAATTGCTCTCGGTCCTGCAGGACAAGCTGAAGGACTATGAGGGCGCAGAGGAGCGCGCCAAGGGACTACCTGCGGAAAGGCAGACAAGTTACCGGCGAATTTTCGAAGCGGTGTTTTCGGAACAACAGGTCCTCAACGACCTTTACGCACCCATCCGGGCGCGAATGGATGAGACGGGCGGGACGCTCGGGAAGCTTGCATTCACGGTCACCCGCCGCCCCGACATGGCGGAATGGGCAAAGCGCGGCGAGGATCTGCTCGACCTTCGCCGACAGGGTCCGTTTCGCGGCGAAGGTAAATTGCTCGAGGCTGCGAATGACGAGCTTCGCGGCGTTTGGGAGAGCGGAACCGCCGAAGAAGTGACCGAGGCGCTGAAGGAGTTTCGCCAAAAATATCAGAAGAGCTTCTTCGAACATGCTCTCGCGCAGCGTAGCGATGCCGCCGCATTCCGCGGCTGGCTCAAGTTGTTTGCGCGCTGGCTCTATGGCACCGATCATATCGAAGTTCGGTACAGCGTCGACTATGATGGGGTCGATATCCGCAAACTTTCGCCGGGCACGCGCGGTATCGTGCTCCTGCTGCTGTACCTCGCGCTCGACAATGCAGATGAGCGGCCGCTGATCATCGATCAGCCCGAGGAAAACCTCGATCCCAAGTCGATCTATGATGAACTCGTCGGCCTGTTCCTCAAGGCCAAGGCGAAACGCCAGGTCATCATCGTCACGCATAACGCCAATCTCGTGATCAACACCGACGCCGATCAGGTCATCGTTGCATCGGCGGGCCCGCATCCGGGGGATGGCTTGCCCGATATCGCCTATGCGAGCGGCGGCCTCGAAGATGCACCGATCCGCAAGATGGTCTGCGACATTCTCGAGGGCGGGGAACATGCGTTTCGCGAGCGCGCACGGCGCCTGCGCGTCCGCCTGGAGCGTTAGTCTCGATATTTTGCACGGGCTCAAGGGGGAGCAAAACCAATGAGGAAAATCATTCTGGCTGCGGCGCTGATCTGCGCGCCGGGACTGGCGCAGGCGCAATCGGGTTGTGCAGCCTATACGGGCACGACGGTGCAGCCGCAGACCTTCGACCAGGCTATAGCGTCCATCAAGCCCGTCGCGCCGAAGGACGAATTCGAGACCAGCGATGCATACCGCGCCCGGCTTGCAGCAGCGGGCGGCTCCGGCCCCCTCATCATCTCGAAGAAGATCGAAGGCGCGGAATATCTGGCCTATAATGCTGATCTCGGAGCCTTTGAGGTGAAGTCCTATCTGTTCGACAATACGAACTTCAGCGCTTGGGACACCTTCTATTATGCAAAGGTCGAAAGTCCGAAGGCCAGCACGCTCAGCAACCTCGACGTGACGATTTCGAGCAGCGAGGTCACGACCGGCACCTATTCCGCGCAGAATGGCTTCGGGGCAAAGGCCACCATCAGCAAGATTACCCGGACCGAGAAGGCAATCTTCGAGGGTGAACCGGCGCGCTATGGCGAAGAGCTTTTCATCGCCAACAAGGGTGGGTTCATCGGGACCGTCCCCATGAGCGTCGCCGAAGCGCAATCCTTCAAACCCCAAGCCAAGATTGCCTTTGTTGTCGTGCCAAAGCTCCCGAATGTCGTTCGCGCCACCTACCCCTATGGCAAGACGACGATCAGCAATCCGACCGATATCACGGTGAATTCGACGGTCCTCGTCGCCGACATTCAGTGCGGCTTGCTCATGGACGGGACGAACAAGGTCGTCGCAGCCTTCACGACACGATGACCGCGTCAGAAGATCCCGGAGACAATTCCGGTCATAATGCGGCCGATGACCGCGCGGAGGATGAGGCAGGACGCCCACAGCCGCCGGTCGACGAACTCCTCGTTCTCGACGAGCGCCAACTCATCCGGATCGAGGCCGTACACAGGGGTTTCCTTTACCAGCATCTTTACGCGGCAGCGTGCCTTCTCCTCGCGGGAAAGGCGGGAGCCGAACATATCATCGTCGAGCGGGACGAGGACATTGAAGTCCAGCTTCCGGAAGCCCGTATCTATGCGCAGGTCAAAACGCGGCAGGACGTCCTCAATCCCAGTGATATTTCAGGAGCACTAGAGCGTTTCGAGGACATACGTGCCGAGCATCAGAACGGCCTGCGAGCTGGCGATGCGAGATTCGTGATCGCGACGAATGCGCCTCCGTCGCCAGCCCTGCTCAAGATGATTGCCGCGGATGACTGGCCTGACGATGTCGAGCTGCATTGGCCAGGCGGTCCCGAGCCCTCCGACAATTGCCTGCCTCGACCTGCCGACAATGTTGCCGGTATGGCTGCATATTGCTCGGATCTCGCGGCGCAGCTGCCATTCGGGTTGCTCAGGCCGGAGACGCTGACCTGGAAGCTGGCCGCCATGGTCATGCTCGCATCCGCTGGCACGCTTCCACGCGAGGATCACAGTTTTTCCCGCGAGGAATTGCCGGACCTGTTCGAGCAGCTCGTGGTCCAGATGCAGCAGCTTCCGGCGCCGCCCCCGGTGTACCGCGCCCAGGTCGACGAACCCGCCCTGCTAAGTGACCAGCCCGTCCGCATCATAGCGGGACTTTCGGGCTCGGGGAAAACCGCCTGGATGGCCGAGGCCGCGGTCCATGCTGCGCTCCCGGTCACCTATCTCGACGTTGGGGACACGCCGGGACCCGCGCTCGCGTCAGCGGTAGCGCGCGAAGTGGCGGCGAAGATGTTCGGTCGCTCCAACGACAAGCTCGGCGAAATTCTTCTGCCGGGCGCGAGCGGATTAGATATGGTGAGCGCACTGAGCATCAAGCTCGGCGAAGACGGCCTTCACGCGGCTGTCGTCATCGATAACAGCCACCGCATTCCCGCGGCCGATATAGAGGCGCTGGTAGCACGGGCCCCCAATCTCCGATTTGTCCTGCTGAGCCAACCCGGCCGGCACATCGCCGAACTCGAAACAGGACTGGGTATCCACGCCGAGACTCTGAACGGCTGGGACGAAGACACTATCGCGGCGGCAGTTCGAGATGCTGGTTGCCGTGCCGATTTCGGCGATTGCGAGCGGCTATCCAGAATTACCGGAGGCCTGCCATTTTACGTGCTCAACGCGGCGACGATCGCGGCGCGCGAATATGGCGGCGATATTCGGGCCTTTTGTACGGAGATCGAGCAGCAGACCAATATCGTCGAGACGGCTCAAGAGATTATCCTGAGGCGCGCGTTCGAAGGCTTGCCGCCGGCCGACAGAGAAACGATCGCGGTCCTGAGCCTCGCCGATGTCGCGCTCTCGAGGGACGAAGCCAGTGCCTTGCTTCAAGCCGCATGCGACATCGACGCGAAGGCGGCCACGGCCCGGTTGCGCGCGCTTCCCGCAACGGGTGCGCTGGAATTATTCGGGAATAGCGGCTTAAAAATTCACGACGCGGTGAGGATTCTCGGCAAGGCGGACGTCTCGGCAAAGGGTCAGGACTTCGAGCAGAAAGCCCTGGGCTCGCTGCAGCGGGTCATCGTAAGCTCGATCCGGACCAACTGGAGCCTCGCGAAGTTAGGACTGCTCATCCGTCTGTTCGGGCTTCTCGGTCAGGCGAGAATATTGGTGCAGTTTGCCACAGACGAATTGTTCCACGAACTCGGGGTCTGGCCGGAAATCGAACCCTATCTGCTGACGATCGCGGCCGATCCGAACGGAGATGCCGAGACAAGACTGTGGGCGCTCGACGGCCTGGTCTTCAACGATCTGCGGGAGGGAGATTATGAGGCCGGCCGGGAGCGCGTCGACGAGATTGAATCGCTGCTGAGGGCGAACGAGCTTGGCGACGAGGAGTGGATGGCTTGGGGCATGAAGCGGATGTTGCTCTTGTCCGAGCTCGGCGACATCGATGGCGTCCGAGCCATGCTTGACCAAGTTGCGGACCGACTTCCCGACCAGCCCGAACATCTGCGCGTGTTTCGTTACAATCGCGCCCTCGCCCTGTTCAAGCTAGGCGACAACGATACAGCGGTAAGTGAGGCACTCGCCCTCATCGGCGAATATTATCTGGAGCTCGGGATCAGGCCCGACGATGTGATAGGACGGAACGCCCCCGAACTTCGGGAGCTTCTTCCCAAAGACGAAGATCTCACCGATCGGCTGAAACATCTGGCAGACAGTCACGATCTTTTCGCGCAGGCCTTGGGCCGGAAGAGCCAGCGATCTACTCTCGCACGTATCCATGCGATGAAATTCTACGAACTGTCGCAATCCTACCAGTCATTCGTCCGGGTTGGTCTCGATCTTGTCGAAGAACTGGTCTGGGTGAACGACTTCATAAGCGCCCGCGAGGCCTTCGAACGGAACATCTTCCCCATCTTGCAAGGCGCGGGCCTCGCGGGGCCCGTTCTCGAAGCCCGCGCTCTATATGCGGTGGTTCTTGCGTACTGCGGCGACCATGATGCGGCGGCGAACGAGGTCGAGCGGCTGCTGCCGTTCGAGGATGCGATGGATCCGAACCATCGCGCGGCATTCCAGGAGCAGAAGGCCATCATTCGCGAGGTTCGGCGCAAAGGCGGTCCCCCGCAGCGACAGGTTGTGATTCCTGCCCCTTTGCAGGCGCTGTTCGATCAGCGTCGCGGTGCCCCCAGGGAGGTTGAGCCGAGGAAAAAGGTCGGCCGCAACGAAAAATGTCCCTGCGGTTCTGGCAAGAAATTCAAAATCTGCCACGGGCGGTGATCGCGAGCGGCTAGAGGCGGTCGTAGATGACGTTCGGCAGAAATTTCATCAGGGCCGCGACGAGCCTCCAGCGTTTGGTGACATAGATATGGGATTTGCGGGCGCGAATGGCACTGTAGATCTGCTTCGCCACCTTTTCAGGCGAAGCAACCCAGAAGAGTCCGTCACCCTTCGCCATCGCGGTGTCGACGAAGCCGGGCCGCACGTCGGTCGTTGCAATCGGCAGGCCCCGGCGCGCCATGTTCTGACGCAGCCCCTCCATATAGTTGGAGACGAAGGCCTTGGACGCATTGTAGGCAGGCGCGTCGCCGCCGCCCCTTAATCCCGCGATCGACGAAATGGCAACCAGGTGACCAGTGTCTTGAGCGAGGAAGTGCTGCATGCCGATATTGGCCGCGGCCGCGAACCCCTCCACGTTCACAGCGATCGTCTCGCGTTCCGCCTCCCAGCCAAGATGGGCATTTATGTGGCCGACCCCGGCACTGATCACCAGTAAGTCGAGCCCGCCAAGCCGCTCGATCAAAGCGGCGAGCCCGCGTTGCATCGCGTTCGTGTCGGCCACGTCGAATGCCTCGTAGATTATCGAACCGGAAGAATTGCCAGCGAGATCGGCGAGCAGGCCGCAGCGCCGACCGGTGACGCCAACCGAGTAGCCATGACGCGAGAGCAGCATCGCCAGCTCTCGGCCGATCCCCGAACTCGCGCCGACTATGATCGCTCTGTTCACAGTCAAGCTCCTGGAATGTGCCGGAACATGACTGCGATCACAGCCTTCGTCATCAGATTTCGAATGCCCTGAGGAAGTCGGCCATAATCTCCGCGGCATGTCGCTGCCGCAAGATCCGGGCGTTCAGCAGATCGGGGTCGGCCGAGACATCGGCTTCGTCGTCTTCGAAACTTGCCACGGCGACGGGCCCGTCGCGCAAATAGCTCTCGTCGGGATTGGGATCGCGGAAGCGAGCCGCCAAGCGAGTAAGAGCCTCGCGTATCGCCTCGGCATGCGGACCGGTCAGTGCAGCCGCGAATGCGGATTGCGCCGCGCCGACGCCACCTTCCAGATTCTCGATGCAGTAGATCAGGTCGTGCGCATCCTTGCGCTCGAACCTCTGATCGAAAGCAAAGGCCTTGAGACAGGTGAAGGTGACGATATCAGCGTAGCGCACGACCTCGGTGGCACGGCCCTTACCGTTCAGCAGGTCCGCCGTGATTTCGACGGTCCCGTGATGGTCGAACACCATGGACGCGTGAGGGATGTTCAACGCCGAGACATTGCCGTCCGAAGGCAGTTCCTTGACCTTGCCGCCTCCAAGTTCCGGCGAGTCCGCCAGAAACTCGAGGATCATCGTAGTGCCGTCCTCGATCTCGGCGCGCCATCGCCAGGATTGCTTCGCGCCCTTGTCATTCTCGGCGCGCTCGAAGTCCATCGCCTTCAGATTTTCTTCGAGCGTGCTGTAGGCTTCGGTCGTCGTGAGGATTCCGACGTCGACGACGAGGTCGACGTCGCCCGTACCCGCATGTTTCGGGACTTTCGGCGGCCTGGCAGTCACGAGATAGCGCGGCGCGAGACCGCCGACGAGAAAAACCGAATCTTTCCATGGTCCGAGCCCGCGCAGGAGCGTGACCAGCACGCGCTCGCAAGCGTCGGTGACCATGTCTTCATAGCCGCTGATCGTCTGTGGTTTGGGCATTATTTATCCAGACATTCGCTACGAAGATGCATCGCCATTTCACGGGAACGGCCGGACGCCTGCAGCAGGTCGAGATAGACCTGCAGCGGCGGCGCATAGCAGACGCCGTCGATCCGTTGGCCCACCGCGACATCGCGCCGGCTCTTCGCCTCGATGATGCCAAGGTTCCACCCCTCTGCGACCGGCCGCGCGTCGAGATTGAGCAGCGCCTCGATCAGCTTCTGCCCAGGCTCGATCCGGCAACGAAGCTGCGAGATGGAAGAAAGATAGGGGGCATAGATTTGAGCGGCGACTTCGCCGGTGACCGCATAGGCGGCCTTCGCCTCGTCGCACGCCTGATCAAGGCGCAGCGCCAGCTCCAGTGCGTCACTCCCTTTCGGAACATAGTAGCGCCGCACCGTCGGTGCCTTTTGATCGCTCGCATAGCTGGTCCAGGCTTCGAGAAGGGGCCGTGCGGCACGCAGGCGACGCTGTTTCGACGGGCCCGCGCCCTGCACATCGACCCACTCGCGCCGTTCGAGTTCCGTGAGGGTCTCGGAAGCCGTAGCCGGCGAAACCCCGCTCGCATCGGCGAGATCCTTCACGCCCAGCCAGTCCTGCCGCCTCTCATAAATTTCATGGAGTGCGCGCGCCTTTTGTCCCTGAAAAATGGAATCGAACTTCTTCGTCCCTTTTTTCGGAGCCGGTTTATCGAGAAATATGAATGTCTTTTTCCCCGGAATATAAAGCGAGCCTCCGAGGTCGTAATATCCGACGCGCTCTTCCCGAAAAATCTCTCGAGCGCCCGGCGAGATCGCACGGGCGACAAAAAAAGGAATGATTTCCCGGTCGTCACCGGAATTGCTGAGATGGGCCTGATTATTCCGAAGCTGCCAGATTGCTTCGCGCACATCGCGCGGAAAAAGCTGCGCCTTGATTTCGACAAGCAATAAGAGCGGCTGGCGGCCGATATATGCGCCGATCAGGGCGTCGGCGCGGCCGCGAGGCCCGATTTCGACCTCATATCGCTCGATTTGCGCGTGCGACTGCGGCAGCGCCAAAAGCGCCTCCAAAAGCGCATCGAGCAATTCGCGCTGAGAATTTTCAAATTCGGCCATATTTTGTGCCCAGCAAAAATCACCCTAAAAGTGAATATTCGGAAAAACCTTGATATTTGCTGCGCAGAAAATTTGCATTAAAAAAATGGAAAAAATTTCATCTGAAATCTGGAAAGCGTCGAAACTGGCAACGTTCCGGTGGCGTCAACGAAGGATTTTGGCGTCACCGCGCCTCGAGGGTGATTTCACGCCTGCTGAACTGAGATGGCAATTTGATCTCGATATCGCCCGATGTGATAGCCCAATCGGTCGTCACCAAGGCTGGCTCTTCGCCACTATCGTCCTCAGACACCAGCACCTCAACATAAATAGCCGCGCTGGAAGTTGGACGAGCATGGTAAGTCCGAATATCCAAATCAGGCTCTCCCCGCCGCGAGATGACATACTCATGACCCGTCTCACGAACGTCGGCTTCGACCTCAGCCAAGACTTCGACCTCAAGGACAAAATCCTGTCCCTCCTCGGATTCGTCGACGAGAAACACGCTCGAAATCTCAAGATCGAAGAACTCGACATCTTCAACCTCGATATCGACACGGCGCGGACGATAGGAGTTAAGGCGTGCCCTCAGCCTTTCGAGCAGGGACGCGTCTCCACGGACATGCGCTTCAAGACGCTTCACCAACTGGGCTGACGCCAGAGCCAGCGAGAGAAGCTGGGCAACGGAGTCCAATTGGATCAGATCGTCCCGTCCCTCGCAGAATTTCACTAGGTCCGGATCCTTGCCAACCACATATATTCTGGGTCGACCGGGCCGGATCCAGGCGAGGAGGCTCGACAGCACAAAGGCGTCCGGAAACTCGCTCTTTTTTTTGCCCTCCCCAAAGGGCGCAGCACCAGCAAAATAATCGTCAAAAATCGCTTTGTGATCGGCAACAAGGGGGATTTCGGTAAATTTTGCTGTCGCTAGGAATTCTCGAAAGCGCGCGTGAAGCAGTGCCTTCCGATCGGCTGGATCGGTATCACCAAAGGGACCGCTTTCTCCAAGCTGGCCAAAAATCGCGCCGTGCTTCTTCGCTGCTGCTTCCGCCTCCGCCAGCGCTTCCGAAAGTCTCGCTTCAACCTCCCGCGTGGTGATGGAAGTCGTGATCGGCTCGAGCGTGCTCTTCGACGCTAGATCGATCAGGCTGGACCAAGTTCGCGATTGCCAGTCGAGACCCGCTGCACGAAAAGCCTCGGTATCGATGAAAGCATATGGTGTGACGAGGCGCTGTCCGCGCGGTGCTGGTGGTTCGCTCATCGTTGCAAACTAGCTTTTGCGACGGATTTCCTCAATCGTTCCCTTGAGCCTCGCCGCCCAATGCGACGCTTGAGAGAGAGCTAAGAATGGCGCAAAACTGGCTCACATAGGCCGATGGACGGAGAACTAGCCTCAATTTGGTTCTAAATCTCAAATCGCCACTGCATGGACCGGGTCGCCGACGCTAGAGTTGATCGTCGGAGGTGACGATGATCATTTTCAAGATGCTGGCGATCGCCAGCCTGACGATCCTGACAGCATGTGCTCCGCCGGAGCCACGCAGCGTTCAATATTTCGAGGCCAATCTCGATGAGGCACGCGACGTCGTCCAAAGCTGCACGGCGGGCGACAAGCGCGGCGATGAATGCAGCAATGCCAATGTCGCGGTCGAGACTGCCGAGGGAAAGGCCAAATTCGAGCGGTTCCGCGGGAAAAAGTAGCGGGTCTCAACCTGCCTGACGCGCTGTTGCCTCAAGCTCAGCGATGCGGTCACGGCAAATAGTCTCGACGATATCGGCGAGATGCTGAACCCGCGCGCCGAGCCATTCCAGTTCGTCGGCGGTGATCGCGTAATGCTTCGAATAGCGCGCCTTGATGTACGCTTCCTTCAACTTTTCGAACCGCGACCGGTCGGCCTTAACTTCTCGCGGCCATGCCTCGATCAATCGATCATCGATCCGCTCGGCTTGGGTGCGCAGGAAAACAAGATTATGGATGTGCGGCGTGTGGAAAGTGCATACCAATAGGATGCAGTGGTAATATCGTTCCGTCGCCTGATGAAGCTGAAAGGCCGCATTGTTCAACCAACCTTCAGCGACCGCGCTTCGATAGTGATGAAGAAACTGCGCTCCGCTAGGATACCACTCATCAAAATACTCGCGCGCCATCTCGAGCGCCGCATGCGGCGTCATCGGCTTGGGTTCTGCGAGCTCCTTCCCGTCGGCCTCGTACAGCGCGATCCCGTCACGAGCGACGTCGATGAAGAAATAGCGACCCTGCGTCAGTCCGGCATTCACCTCGTCGAGACTGTGAACGATGAAGTTCACCGGCGTGCGGAGCCGCTTCGTTACCGACAGCTCACGAATGAGCCGGTCGTCGAGCTTCGACCAATAGTCCGCCCGATCGGTCAGCCGCTTGTCGTTGACGATGATCAGCAGGTCATAGTCCGACTGATAGCCCTTCGCCGTGTGCGGCTCGTCGACCCACCCACCCCGTGCATAGCTGCCGTAGAGGATGATCTTGGAAATCCGGCCCTTGCGCTTCCAGTCCTGCGTCGCGAGCGCCAGCGCATCCTCGAATTCCTCAAAGATGATCTCGACGACGCGCTCGATCTCGCGTTGCTTGTGCGGGGGAAGATGTTCGAGGCTGCTCTGCATTGGGGTCACCCTAACAAGGTGGCGGCACCCTTGCACCCGGAAGATTGTTCCGATGCGCACGGATGCCGCAGGCTGGCTGCCGCTCAGTCGGCGGGTGTCCAGATGATCGCGAAGACATCGTCGCGATCCTGCCCCGCGGCCCGCCCGAGATTGGCGTAGATACGCCGCGGCCCGAACTCGGGGGTCGCGAGCGAGAGCGACACATAGGGGCGTCCGGATTGCTCGGCGACGCGGATCCAGCCGGCGCCGATCTCGACGCCATCGGACCAAACGCGATAGTCGGGCTGCACATCGCTCGCCTTGCCGCGGTTGGGGCGTATCTCGATCGGTGCCTTGATAGACAGCGTGATGAGCTGGCCCGCAAAGCCCTTCTCGATGCTGCCGCTGACGATGCCGATGCTCGCCATGTCGATACTCCTGCTGATCGACCCGAGACCATCCCGGGCGTGAAGCCGGGCAGGACGGCGGTTCAAGGCAGGCGCGCACCCGCAGGGCCGAAGCGAAGCGGCGGAGCGGGACGACGGCCCGCTTGCGCGGCGGCCGCCGCCGTCCAGTTTGGCGAAGCGCCTCAGGATGGTCACGGACGCGCGGGACATTCAGCGAAGGACGTTGGGTGGCGTGAGCTGGTTTCGAGACAGGTTGGCCTCGTTAACGGGGATAGCGCGCAAGACCCGGGAAGAACGCCCCGCGACAATCGGGATAGGGCTTCGCTTCAGTCCCGCAGTGCGTCGAGGACCCGGCATTGCTCCACAGTCGTGTGGCTGCAAATGTCGAGCAGTCCTTCGAGCGTTCCCTCAAGCGACTTCAGGGCAGCGATCTTCTCGCGCACTTCGACAAGATGCCGCGAGGCGATGTGATCGACATCGGCACAGGGCGTGCCTTCGGGCGTCTCCGACAGCGACAACAGACTTCGCACGGTGTCGAGCGAGAATCCCAGCTCGCGCGCCTTTCGCACGAAGGTGAGCCGGTCGCGATGCTCTGGCCCATAGATGCGGTGCCCGCCGTTACTGCGCCCCGGCTCGGCCAATATGCCAATCTTCTCGTAATATCGGATGGTCACGACCTGGCAGCCGGTGAGCCTGCCCAAATCGCCGATCGAGAAACTTTCCTGCATAAAGTGCTTGAACCTATAGTTGCTATAGGTCGTATAGGCCTGCGCGAACCACTTGCCAAACATGGAACGCGATCATGGATAAATGCTGCGGCGACGGCGATGCCGTCTCGAAACCTGTCACCGAAAAGAGCGGATGCTGCGGCGAGACGGCCCCGAATCCGCCGGTGATCGACAGCTGCTGCGCACCTGCCTCGGGTTGTTCCAGCACGGCTGCGAAGGCCCCCGCGTCCGACGCGCCTGCCGTCGAAGCGCCGCGCCATTTCGCCGGGGATGATTGCTGCTCGGCAAAGGAAGACGAGATCGCGGCGCTTGGCGCCTATGCAGACGTCCGCCGCGTTCTGCAGATCGTGCTCGTCATCAACCTTGTGATGTTCTTCGCCGAGTTCACCGCCGGCGTCTTCGCCCGTTCGACCGCGCTGATGGCTGACTCGGTCGACATGCTGGGCGATGCGCTCGTCTATATTCTCAGCCTTTACGCCCTGGAACGGAGTATTCGCTGGCGCGCCGGGGCAGCCCTGTTCAAGGGCGGTATCATCGCAGCTTTCGGCATCTGGGTGGCGATCGAGGTTGTTCTCAAACTCACCGGCGACATCGTGCCGACGGCGGGAACGATGGGCATTTTCGGCTTCATCGCGCTGGCAGCAAATCTCACCTGTCTCGCGCTGCTCTATCAGCACCGTAACCGCGACGTGAACATGTCGAGCACTTTCGAATGCTCGCGCAACGACGTTATCGCCAACACCGGTGTGATCGTGGCGGCCGCGGGCGTCTGGCTGACGGGGTCGGGATGGCCCGACATTCTGGTTGGGAGCATCATTGCCGTCCTCTTCTTCCGGTCGGCGATCCGTGTTCTCAGCCAGGCATGGCCGCAATTTCGCGCCTCGCGACCGACGGTAGCGGCCGCCCTGGACTGAGCGCCTGTCGCTGTCGTCCATGCCGCGCCGAAGCTCGTCGGCAGGAACCTCAAGCGGCCCCGCGCAGCCGCAACCCCGCTGTCCAAGCGTCGACGTATAAGCCGCACCCATCGGCGCGCCGCCTTTCAAAGCGCGCGGCGATGGCATGAATTTTTCCTCCACACAGGGATCAGCAGATGACGTGGCCCAAAGGAACGCGCGCCCTCGTGCTGCATAATGCCAAGGCGCGGCAGGGCGAGCAGGCGCTCGTTCCCGTTCGCGAGCGCCTCGCCGCGGGCGGCCTTCTGGTGACGGTCGAATCGTTCGAGAGCCTGCCCGAAATTGCACGCGACGTGACACGCCTGCATCAGACCGCCGATATCATTGTCGTGTGCGGCGGCGACGGTTCGATCTCATCCGCTGCGCCCGCGGTGATCGAGAGCGGCCTGCCGCTGGGAATCATTCCCGCCGGAACCGCGAATGATCTGGCGCGCACCCTGTCGATCCCGCTCGATTTCGGGGCGGCGGCCGATGTCATTGTCGAAGGTCACAGCCGACGGATCGATGTCGGCACGGTCAATGGCCATGCCTTCTTCAATGTCGCGAGCATCGGGATCAGCAGCGAGCTTGCGCAGAAGCTCGACCCGGCGATCAAGAAAAGGTTCGGGCGCCTCGGCTATGCCGTCGCCGCGCTGCGGGTCATCCTGGCTGCCCAGCGGTTCCGGGCGAGGATCAGGGAGAAGGGCGAGTCGAGGACCGTCAGCACCTATCAGGTCGCGATCGGCAACGGGCGCCTCTATGGCGGCGGCAATGTCGTCGAGGAGAATGCCGCGATCGATGACGGCACGCTCGATCTTTATAGTCTCGAGGTGAAAAACCTCTGGAAGCTCGCCCTCATGCTCCGCGCTTTCCGGTCCGGCACGCATGGCGCGTGGAAGGAAGTGCGCACCGCCAAATGCGTCGAGTTCGACATCGAGACGCGGCGGCCGATGCCGGTGAACACTGACGGTGAGATCGTTACCGCGACGCCGGCGCATTTCCGTGTTTTACCGCGCGCGATATCGGTCCTGGCCCCGTGCGAATGCCCCGTCACAGCCCGGCAATTCCCGCTCTATCACCATTGAGCCAAGGACCGGCGACCGCCGCGAAGCCCTTGTGAGAAGGACGGTTTTGCCGTAAATCGCGAAGCGCGGGCCGGGCCCCTCTGACGGTCGTACAGCGACGGCCGTGATGTCGGACCGCATCGAGCGACGCTCGGTGCAATTGTCTGCGTTCCCATCGATCTGCACCTTCGCGCGACCGGTTCAGTGGCAGCATCGCTGAGGAAGGGCGTTCGACATGGAAGGCTTGGTCACCCTGTTTCAGGATCCCGCAGTGTGGGCGGCACTGCTGACGCTCGTGGTGATGGAAATCGTCCTCGGCATCGACAACCTCATTTTCATCTCGATTATCTCCAACAAATTGCCCGAAGCCCAGCGACAGAGAGCGCGGCGAATCGGCATCTCGCTGGCGCTGGTCATGCGCCTCGCGCTGCTTTCGGTGATTGCCTGGCTCGTGGGGCTGACGGCGATCGTCGTCGATTTCGGATTGCAGGGCGCGCCGGATGCCTATGGCAAGCCAAGCTTCGAGACCGCCTTTTCCTGGCGCGACATCATATTGATCGCCGGCGGCCTCTTCCTGATCTGGAAGGCGACTTCGGAAATCCACCATAATGTCGATCCTAACCCGAACGACGATGTCTTCAACGCCGGCAAGAAGGCGCTGACATTCGGATCGGCCATCATCCAGATCCTGCTGCTCGATCTCGTCTTCTCGGTCGACTCGATCCTGACCGCTGTCGGCATGACCGAACATCTGCCGATCATGGTGATCGCGGTGGTTTCGGCGGTCCTCGTCATGCTGCTCGCGGCCGACCCGCTGGCCAACTTCATCCGCGACAACCCGACCGTCGTGATGCTGGCGCTCGGCTTCCTGCTGATGATCGGTGTCGTGCTGATCGCTGACGGCTTCGGAGCAAAGGTGCCCAAGGGCTATATCTACACCGCCATGGCATTTTCGGCCGGGGTAGAAGGGCTCAATATTTGGGCGCGGCGCCGGCGTGAGCGGGTCGCGCTTGCAAAAGCCTCGGGCGAAACCGCCGAGGCGAAATAGTCGAAGCCCGGCAGCACCGAAGCTGTTCTGCCGTGTTTCCGGAGAATAGACTCGATCTGGATCTATCTCGGTGCAGTCGGCTTGCATGCCGCAGCGGCAAGGCTATGCTTTGAAGTGCATCGGGCAAGGCGCACGGTGCCAGGCGTGAGAACCTGCTTAGCTTAGTCTTCCTATTCCATCCTGCCGGGTGGCCGCTGCGCATGTCCAAGCCTTAGGGCTAAAGGCGGCGGCGCTTGTTCGCTAAGCAAGTTCTCAACGCCCGGCTTGCCGCCTTCGTCCCGAACGGGAAGGCGGCAGGTATGGACTTCGAGGACAAGGACAGCGAGCGACCGGGTATTGCCGGCGGCGACCCCTTGCCGCCGGAGGATTGGGAGCGGGTCGGGCGCTCGGCGCGCATCGAGGCGATCTACTCCGAGCACCGGCCGCACATCACCCGCTTCTTCCGCGGACGCGCCCCGAACCAGGATGTCGGCGACCTTGTGCAGGAAGTCTTCAGCCGCTTTGCGAGCGCGCGAGGCGGCCTCGCTGCGCTGGTCGAAGGCCCCGGCGCCTATCTGGTGAAGAGCGCCCGGATGCTCCTCGCCGAATATGGTCGCGCCGACGCGCGCCGCCACCGGTCGCAGCACGACAGTTTCAGTGACGAGCATGAGGGAGCGAGCGACCCGCACGCCGCGCTCGAGGCGCGAGACGTCCTGCGCCGGGCAGAAAGAGCCATTTCGAGGCTATCTCCGCTCACGCGCGAGATTTTCCTGATGCATCGCTTCGAAGGACTACGCTATCCCGAGATCGCTCGAATCAAGGGAATCAGCGTGAAGACGGTCGAAAGCCATATGACCAAAGCCCTTGCCGCCATCAAGCGCGCGCGGGGTAAGCAGTGAGCCGCGCCGAAAGCGAAGCCACTGCCTGGCTCGACAAAATGATGGGACCCGATTCCGAAATGCACCGGGAAGCGTTCGACGAGTGGCTGGCCGAGCCGGGCAATGCCAAGGCCTACGATGAAGCGCGCGACAATTGGACCTGGGCCGCCGCCATGTCGCCTTCCCGGATCGAGGCCGATGTTCGGGCCGATGCTCGGGAGCGTGAACCCGGCGGGCGGCGATGGGCTTTTGCCACAATTCTCGCTGCGGTGATCGCGGTCGGGTTCGCTTGGTATCTGGTTGGCCGCGACAGCGATCAGCCGATCATCGCCACCAATTCGGCGCAAGGCGAGAGCAGGCTCGCCGACGGGACGCGCGTGACGCTGATGGACGGTGCCCGCATCGAGACGCGCTTCTCGGACGGCGAACGCCGCGTCATTCTGTATGACGGCCGCGCCAGGTTCGAGGTCGCACACGACGCGTCGCGTCCCTTCCTCGTCGAGGCCGGAGATTCGGTCACCCGCGCGCTCGGCACCATCTTCGAGGTCGATCTCCGCGCGGATGTCCCGCGCATCGCACTGGTCGAAGGCTCGGTCGAGGTGCGGCGCCTCGAGGGCGGCAAGGCACTTCGCCTCCGTCCCGGCGAACGCGCCGAGGTCAGGTCGACAGGCCCCCAGCCGATCACGGGTGAGGAAGCGAACACCCCGGCCAAATCGCTGTGGGCCGACAATCTCCCGCTTGGTGCGATCCTCGACCGCGCGGGCCGCGAGAATGGCGTCAAGATCAGCTTGGCCGATCCGGCGTTGGCATCGCTGCAGGTGACGGGGCGCTTCGACATGACCGATGCCCGGAAACTTGCGCTGAAGCTCGGCGCCGCGCTTGATCTCAAGGTCGAGTTCGGTGCGAACGGACCAATTCTCGGCGCGAAATCCGACTAGGACGCCCAAGAAAAACCCATAGGGTGTTCGGAGCACCCGTCATTTTTTCCCTTCAGACGGCCAAAATCGGCCGCACGGGAGGGATGAATGACGATGAAATTTTTCGCGGCCGCTCTGGCTTCGGGCGTATCCGCGACCGCATTTTACGCACCCAGCGCGTGTGCGCAGACGGGCGAGCAGACATACAATATCGAGGCACAGCGCCTTAGCGATGCGCTTCGCAAATATTCGGACATTTCCGGCCGCGAGGTCATCGCGGCTTCGAGCCTGCTTGAAGGCAGACGCAGCAACCGGGTCCGCGGGCGACTCTCTCCCGACGAAGCCCTCTCGCGCCTCCTTTCCGGCACGGGCCTGACGATCGAACTCGTCGAAGGCGCATGGGTGCTTCGGTCGGGAAACGTCGATGCCCGGGAAACTGGATCGACTGATCGAACCGACGAAGCGATCGTCGTCACAGGCTCTCGTATCCGTGGCGCAGGGCCAGTTGGTTCTCCCATGACGACGGTCGACCGCGACGTTCTCGACCGGAGCGGTCGCGCGACTTTGGCCGATTTCATCCAGACCATTCCGCAGAATTTCTCGGGCGGTCCGACCGAAGCGAATGTCGGCTTCAGCAACCGAGGCAAAGCCTCGTCTAACATAGCCTATGGCACTGGCATCAACCTCCGCGGTCTGGGACCAGGGGCCACCCTGACGCTGTTCGACGGATCCCGGCCGGCCCTTGGAGGCGGTTCGGGCGCCTATGCCGACGTTTCGCTCGTCCCTTCGATCGCAATCGATCGTGTCGAAATCCTGACCGATGGCGCATCCGCAATTTATGGTTCGGATGCCGTCGCGGGCGTGGTGAACATTCGCTTCCGCAACCGCTTCGAAGGCGCTGAAACTCGCCTGCGGGCCGGCACGGCAGACGGTGACTATGGCGAGGTCCAGATTAGCCAGATGCTAGGAAAAGGCTGGTCGACGGGCCACATCGTCGTGGCGGGGGAATATAGCCAGCGCGGCAATCTGGCTGCGACGAAGCGGCCCTTCGCGACCGAGGATCTGCGACCATTCGGCGGCCCCGACCTCCGGTCGAACTACAATAATCCCGGCACTGTCGTGGCGGCGAACGGCCAAAAGTTCCTGATTCCGCGCGGCCAGGACGGGCGCAATCTCACTCCTGCCGACCTTACGCCCAGCGCTGATTTCAATCGCGGCGACGCACGTCGACATACCGACATTCTGCCCAAACAGGAGACGATGGGTCTCTACGCGGCCATCGAGCAATCGCTTGGCTCGACTATCACGATCTTCGCCCGCTCGCTTTACTCAGAACGCAACTTCGAGGCCCGACGCCGTGTGAGCGGCCCGACGCCTGTCCGCGTGACGAGCGCCAATCCCTATTATGTCGACCCCATCGGAACGGGGCAGCCGGTCACCGTCTACTATGATCCCGCCGCCGAGTTCGGTCCTGAAAGCCTGCGTGGCAAAGCCAAGGCGTTCAACAACGTCGTCGGAGCGCGGGCCGACATCGGAAGCTGGGTCATCGAACTGACCGGAGGGTTCGGACGGCAGCGGGAGCGCTATGACAGCTTCAATCTCGTGCATAGCCTCCGCTTCTCGCGGGCGGTCGCGGCAACCAGTCCTGCGCAAGCGATCAATGTCTTTGGCGACGGCGCGGTCAACGACCCAGCGCTCATCGACAGCCTGCGCGGGAGCATCGTCGCAGAAACACAATTCAAGGTGTGGACGGCGGCGCTTCGCGCAGACGGCAAATTGTTGTCTCTCCCCGCGGGCGACCTTAAGATGGCAATCGGCGCCGAGTACCGCCGCGACCGCTTCGCCTTTTCTCAGACCCTCGATCTTGTGACCGATACGCCGCTCGTGATCGGCATCCCCGGCCTACCCGACAAGCGCATCATCAAAGCTTTTTACGGCGAACTGGTCGCGCCAATCTTCGATGCCGGGGACGCATTCCCTGGGTCGCTGACCCTATCGGCGGCTGCCCGCTACGAGGATTATTCGGATTTCGGGGACACTGCGAACCCCAAATTCGGAGCGCGCTGGACGCCGCTGCCGGGTGTCGCGTTGCGTGCGTCCTACGGAAAATCGTTCCGCGCTCCTTTCTTCGACGAACTGGTCGGCACGGCGAATGCGCTCTACCAAACCTTGCGGGTCGCCGATCCGTCCTCACCGACCGGGCAGACCGTCGTGCTTGCCCTGTTCGGCTTTCAACCGGCGCTCCAGCCTGAGCGCGCCGAGAGCTGGACGGCCGGGCTCGACTTCGAACCGCGCGCCCTTCCCGGCGCCAAGCTTTCGCTGACCTATTTCGACATACGTTATCGGGACCGCATTGCGTCGGCCTCGAGCGATAGCCGGAACATTCTCAATAGGCGTGATCTCTATTCACCGATCATTGAGGACGATCCCGCCCTCGCCACGGTAACCGGCTATTTTACTGGTCCGAACTTCTCAAATGCACTCGGGGTTGCTCCCGGCGATGTGCGCGCGATTATCGATCTCAGAACTCGCAATCTTTCGACCTCGACGATCCGCGGCCTCGACTTCGACCTCGCCTATTCGCGGCCCGTTGGCGAAGGCATCTTTTCGTTCAGTGTCGGTGGCACCCGGCTATTCGCGATCGACAACCAGATTACGGCCAGCGCGCCGCGAGATCGCGTCGTCGGTACGCTCGGAAATCCGGTCAAGCTGCGCCTTCGCGGCCGCGCCGGCTTCTCGATGGGCGCGTTCGACGGGGGTCTCGCGGTCAATCATGTCGGCGAGTACCGCAACCTGACCGTCACGCCCGCGGAGCGAGTGAAGAGCTGGACGACCCTCGATCTGCAACTCGGCGCGCGAATCGGCGATCTGCGGGGTCGTTCGCTTCGACTCGGCTTCAGCATCAACAATCTGTTCGACAAGGATCCGCCCTATGCGCAGTTCCGGGGCCCCAGCTACGCGCTCGCCTATGATCCCGAGCAGGCGAGCGCGATCGGCAGGACCATGGCGCTACAGGCCGTTATCGCGTGGTAATTGCCGCCGCACTGCTGGCCGTCGCCGCACCCGCGGCGGCGGCGACACCCCGCGAGCCGGTCGGGGCCGCCGACCTCGTCGAGGTGTCCGAGATCAGCGGCCCCACTCTATCGCCTGATGGCGAACGCTTCGCCTTCCGGGTGAGCCGCGCTTCCCTCGAGAGCAATGCCATAACGCTCGAGTGGTATGTGGGGAGCGTGGATGGGCCGCCCCAACTTGCGGCGAGCGGAGGCAGCGCACGCGTCGATGGAGCAGGGCTCGTCTCCGATCAGACTCCGATCTGGGACAAGGACAGTAAAGGCTTTCGTTTTCTCGCCTTCCGCGATGGAGAAGTGACCCTCTGGCACTGGCGCGACGATGGCGGCGCCAAAATGGAGGTTCGGAACGATGCCGACATCCTGGACTTCGCCGTATCGGACGATGGGGGGCTACTTCGCTACACTGTCGGTGCGACGCGTGCCGAGATCTCTCGCGCACAGACCGCCGCCTACGAAGGGGGCGTGCTGGTCGACGCACGCGTCGACCTCAACCAGGCGATTGCGGGCGGTGTGATCGAAGACGGCAAGCGCGTCATGCAGAGATTTTCCGGACCCTGGTTCGACCGAAAAAGTTTGTTGTGGGATGCGCCGCGCCGCGAGATTTTTGTGCCGAGCGTCGGCGCCACCCCCCATTCCGCGCCCAATGACCAATTCTCGCTCCACTCCGCATCCCAACGTCCGTGGGCTGCAGCGCCCGATGGCAGCAAAGCAGAGATATTGCGTAAGGCAGGCAGCGCCTCCCTCGTGGTCACGCGCCCCGGCGGAGAGCGGATCCAATGCGAGGCGGAGTTCTGCCGTTCGCCAAAGCTGCTCGCAACCACGTGGCTGCCAAATCAGGACATCTTGCTGGCGTTTGTCGACGAAGGAAGCGCCCGCGAAGCCGTCTGGCTATGGAAAGTCGGGGCTGCGACGGCTCGCAAAGTCGCAATCACCGACGGAGCATTGCGTCTCGCCGACCGGCCATCGCGATGCGCCGTCACCATGCGCGCGCTGATTTGCGCCGAAAGCATGCCGCTCATTCCGCCACGCCTCGTCCGGATCGACCTTGCGACAGGGCAGCGCCGACCACTATTCGAACCGAACTCTGCGCTTGCCGCCAGAATTGACGCGGAGGCGAAGTCGCTTGAGCTGCCAGGCGGATACTCCGCGATATTGCTCAGCCCCCCACGGGCGAAAGCGCCACCCGTCGTGGTCCAGAATTATCATTGTGCCGGGTTCCTCAAGGGCGGCACGGGCGAAGAATTGCCGATGCTGCCCCTTGCGGAACATGGAATCGCGGTCCTTTGCATTGATCCGTTTCGGGGCCCGCCCGGAAGCGGAACCGATGGAACATATGAACTTGCCCGCACGGTCATCGCATCCGCGATCGCCGACCTTGGGCAACGCAAACTCGTTGATCCGAACCGCGTCGGCATCGCCGGTTTCAGCCACAGCTCGGGTGTAGCGCTCTGGGCGGTCCGGCACAGCACGAATTTCAAAGCCGCGACGATAGGCACGGGTCAGATTTCGCCTCATTATTTCTGGACCAACGCAGTTCCGGATCGAGGCTTTGAAGCCATGCTAAAGGATTACTGGAGCATCGGCGACCCGGATGCCGACCCCGCCCGCTGGCGTCTCGCCTCTGCAGTTCACAATGTTGAAGCGATCAACACTCCCATCCTAATGCAATTGCCCGACGCGGAAGCAGCCTGGACGGCGGAGCTCCATACCAAGCTCAAACGCGCCGGAAAGCCTGCGGAAATGGTCGTCTATCCGGACGAGCTGCACAATAAATATCAGCTGCGGCACAAGCGCGCCGTTTACGAACGCAACCTCGACTGGTTCCGTTTCTGGCTGACCGGCGAGGAGGACCCAGCTCCCGGGAAATCCAAACAATATAACCGCTGGCGCCATTATCGCGCGGGACCGTCCTTGCCTGTGCCCGCGCGGTAGGTTCGTGCCGGGCGGGCCTTCCCCGGGGGCCGCCCGGCACGACATCTGCTGGATCGCGGCCGATGTTCCGGTCCATCGCCGCTAAATAGCGACATCCGGATGGCCCGACACCGACCGCGCCCAGCGCTCAATGTCGGCGAAGCTCAATATTCGCGTCACCATCACGGGGTCTGGCCGCACGTTGTCGGCAAACAATGCCCCGACAGCTTCGAGGTCAAGAAGGCCCGCTCCCGCCAGCCACCCGTCGAGGAGGTAGGAACGTAGTCGACGGCGATGCGCCTCGAACGCCGGCAGGAATACCGACAATATACGCCCCTTTCCCAGTCGCTCGATTACCATCTCTGGCAGGTCTTGGCGAAAGGCCCTGCGCGCCAGCGCGCGGTTCTGGCCGCCTTCGCCCCACTGCCAGCTCGGCACGCCGAGCGTAAATTCGATGATTGGCTGCGAGAGCAACGGGGCGATCATCGGCATTGCCAAGGCGCGATCATAGCCGTCGAGGAACGGCTGTGCGATGAGAAGCTTGATCGCATAGACCTGCTGTCCGGGGGATGCCCGGTCTGCGTCAGCCATCCAGGGGTGCTCAGGATAGTCTCGCGCATAGCGACGCGTGAGGAGGCTGTGATCAACCGGCCACATTGGCGGCGGTCTCAGCAGTCGCTTTGCCGAATAGCCAAGGGCACGCCACATATTGTCATTGGCAAGGCGGGCAAGGTCGCCGGCAGCGCGCCATGCTTCGACCGGCCCAGCGTAACGTAGCGCGTCGAGAATGGGCGCCGCCGATGTCAGATAGCCGAAGACATTGTCGCCGCCGGTGCCTGTGAAGATCGCATCTGCCTCGAACTCTCGGGCGCCTTGGAGGTAAGCGCGGTCACTTGGTCCTAGCAGGCCGAAGCCGCCCGGACGCGCGCGCAGAATTTCGAGCGGAGCCATCGGATCCCCGAACGGTGGACGCTGCCATTCCGCAAGGGGCGTTCCGACACGTTCGGCGACGGCGCGCGCATAGGGACGCTCGTCGCCGTCGGGATCGCTGGTCGCCATTGTCAGGGCGCGCCAAGGTCTGCGTCGGCCGGCGAGGCATGCCGCCATAATGCTGCTGTCGATCCCTCCCGACAGCTCAAGCTGGATACGCTCGAAGCGCATGCTCCAGGCCGACACCGTCCGACTGACCTTGTTGCGCAGATCTTCGGGATCGATCCGAGCAGGCGAGCGGCGCGTGTGGGCCCATGGCGACCAGCTTGTGGCCAGCGGCCGCACCGACCCCAAGGCGATAACCTCCCCCGGAAGGAGTTCACGCACACCGCGCAATTCAGCATCAGGGCCGCGAAGTAGAGGGAAGCGCATCCACGCGTCGATGCGTTCGGGGTCAGGCTGATCGAGCCGAAAGCCGAGGCTGCGTGCGAGTGAGAGATCGGTGAAAGCGATCGCACGCCCATCGCGATCTTCAAAACAGAATAGGGCTGGTCCGGTCATTGGGGAGCGAAGCAGCAAAATGCGCCCTTCCGGGTCAGCCCAGAAGAGCAGGAAGTTGCCCCATAGCTCCTTGATGGCCCATGCCCCTTCGCTCGACACGAGCCGGTCCACCTCGATCGCGGTCAAATGCTCGCAAACTCCCGAACTCTGCCGATGAAAGGCCCAGCCAATAAGCGCAGTGCCGTTCGAGATCTCGGCGGGTGTATCCTTTTCCACAATTAGCCGGGCTCGCCCGACCGTCCCGGCCTCGACAAAGCCGACGGGAATGTTGCGATCGCTCGGGCCGATGATGAGGGCGATACGTAACGTCACAGCCGAAACACCGGCGTATAGTCAGCGACCACATTGACGTTGTCGGACAGCACCATTTCATTGTGTTGAACCCAGGCGTGCGCCGCAAAGGGATCAAGCCTGACACCGAAATAGACCTGGCCGGGTATTCCGCGCTGCCAGAGGTAGCGAGCCAAGGCCAGACTATCGGGCACGCAAAGACGCCGCCAAGGCAGCTGGACGCGCGCCGCCGCATATCCACGGGCAACCGCACAGGCATGTCGGCGATCCACCATTGTCTCCGCGGTAAGGAGGTTATTCTTCAAGCGGCGCCATTGGGCTATGGTTTGTCCGAGACCGCGCAAACGTAGCCGGAGAGCCGCATCGAGCCGGTAACGTGCGATCTCCAGCGCGCCAGCACGCTGGCTCGGACCTGCCAGCTCGAGTGCGCTGCTCGTTGCGATGGGCGCGGAAATTGGAGCGATTGAGGGGCCCGGCCCGTCGCCAATGAGGCGGCGTCTGGACAGCCTGCCTAACGCAGGTTCGATAGCCGCCGTCGTGAGCCCAGCGCCGAGCGCTTCGAGGACGCCAACCTCGGCACCTCGGAGCATCAAGTAGCGGTCCGCCTCAATGTCGAGGAGAACTGCACCGCCGCCCAGGAAGGCGAAGCTGATGTGGGGTGGGAGATGATGGTCCATTGAGGCAGTACGGACGCGGCGCGGTGCGCCGCGTCCGCCATCCCGTCAGTCGGCGGTGATCGCGCCGTCCGGCTTGAAGTGGATGACCGAGCCATCCTCGGGATAGGGCAGAAGCCCGCCGAGCGTTTCGACGCTGGCGACGCCCAGTTCTTCGATTTCGGCGTTGTCGATGCGGTCCATGGGACCCTCCTTGGTTGATGCCGCGGAATTGCGGCAAGGTCAAAGCTACGCCTTTGATTTGGAATAGGAATTTTATAGTTTTGCTATAACCCGAATGTTATCGGAGCGGGTCGCTGCGCGGCCTCACTGCCGCAGCAATACGTCCGGCTTGCCGGGTACGCCGACGATGGAAGCTCGTGATTTTGCTGCGTAAACTTGTCCAACGGCCGAACCGGTAGTCTTCCTCCATCGCAGCCAGAGTGGCGCGCGATGCGGCGTCGATACGTAGCTCCGCCGAACGAAAAGCCCTACTTCGCTCGATAAAGTTCACGATGGCGTATCGAAGTTCGCGATTCGAAGCGCCGACGGCGATGACACCAAACAGCGAATCAATCGCCTCCGGATAAGGCTCGATCCGCTGCAGTTCGCTGAGTCCCGCCCGGAGATTCGGCGAAGGGTGCCTGCCCTTCAGCGCAAGTGCGAGTAGCATCCCACCCCATTCGTACAACTCAACAAGGTCTGCCTCAGCCAGCAAGGGCTGTCGAAAACCTTCTTGGTGCCAGCTATCGACGATGCGTTCTCCGGACAGGCGATGAAGGGCATCTCGCACCGGCGTTGCGCTCGCACCTAACGCGCGGGCCAATTGCCGCGGGTCGAGGCGCGTCCCGGGCGGATAGGCGCCGCTCATAATGCGCACCTTTAGGTCGATGTAGACCCGCTCCATCGTAGCGCCGGGGCTCATGCCGCCAGCGTCCCGTCCTCGCCCAACGATCGCTGCTCACCGATATAGTCAGCAAGAAGCGCCTGCTGATCTGGGCGAAGAGCATCCACGGCTGCGATCGGGTCGGGGGGATAGCCGCGGAACAGGATCGAGGGACACTGACCCTCGAAGTTGCCGAGGTTTGGGCGATGCTGGACATAGCCGGTCAAGGCCGCCAGCTCGGGCGGAAAGTCCTTCGCGACGTCGGGTGGATAGGCGAGCCACTGGTTCTCGTAAGGTTTCAGCCAGCCGAGGCAGTAGCTGATGATGATCCCGCGCCGCGCCGCCGGGCTGCAATTGCCGCCGGCGCCGTGGAGCGTCGAACCCAGGAAGACGATAGCGTCACCCGGCATCGTCTCGGCAATGATCGGCGCTTCCGCCGGCTCCTCGACAAGCGCTTCGAGCCCATGGCTGTTCGGCCAGATGATCGTGGCGCCATTCTCCGCGGTGAAGGGCGTCAGCGGCCACATCACATTCACGAGATACTCGACCTCTCCGAGCGTCCCCTGCCACATGTCCTGATCGCGATGCGGGAACTGCGGAAGCGCTCCCGGATGCAGCTCGATCGCCTGGGCGAGATTGAGCTGAATACGCTCGCACCAGTCGCCGAGCGCGGCCTCGGCGAGGGCGAGGATCGCCGGGTTCATGACCAGCGCGCCGACGTGCGGCGAGCGGATGAGCAGGCGGCCGAAGCGCTTGGTGCGCTCGCCATAGAAGCCGCCCTCGCAAAAGGGCGTCGCGGCGTAGCGCGGATCGAGGTCGCGATCGATCGCCGCGATCAGCTCGGCGGGAACGGCTGAGCGGACGATCGCATAACCGTCTTCCTTGAGCGCCCGCATCGAGGCGGAGGGCGGCTGATGGCTCTCTGCCGCAGCAATATTGGTACTCATGGCCCCGCTCCTTTCACGCTGCATTGGCCGCGACCGGCGTCGCAGCGCTGCCCGAAACAATCCCCGCCGCCTTGAGCCTTGCGGGGGTGTCGGCGTCGATCTCGATCCGCAGCGAAGTCAGCGCGCGGCCATCGTAAATGCCGGGTTCGCCGAGCGCCGTGCAATCCCAGCCGAAGGTCCGGATCTGAGCGAACCAGTCGAGCTCGGCGACGCCGGTGTAGGAGCGGATGCCGTTAGCGAGCGCATAGTCGATCAGCCCGGCAAGAAGCGTGTCGCGAGCGATGCGGCGCTGACGCGCACCGATCCCCGGCGACAGGCAGAAGCGGGTGATCTCGAAGATATCGGGACCGGACGGCGGGATGCCGTTGACGAGGCCGGGGAAGAGACCGTCGAGAAGGGCCGGGCGCGTGGTGGGAAGGAGGCGCGCCGAGGCGAGATGCCCGCCGTCCTGATCGCCGACGATCAGATAGGTCGCGTGGGGATCGTCGAAATGATCGATCTCGAACCGGTCGGCGAGCACCGGCAGGTCCCATTTCAGAAGATCGATGAAGACGCGCTTGCGCGCCTCGAACATCGCGCGGAGCAATTGATGCTCGTGTGCGCGGTTGGAATGGTCGATTACCGAAAGCATGGATGTGTCTCCTTTTCGAAAGAGACCATCCAATTGAACGGCTTTTTGCGGCTCCACCATAGCACGATCGGGGGGTGTCGACGAAAAAAGTTCAGCGCTTGGCGATATCCTCGTAGCTGAGGTCGCCGGCATAAAGCGCGCGCACGGTCAGCGTGATCCCGCCATTCGCGTCGTAACGCTGCCGCGCGTTGCGAAGATGCTCGCGAACCGTGTCGGGACTGAGATCGAGGATCCGACCGACCTTCGGAGCGCTGTTCCCCTTGGCCGACAGGATCAGGCATTCGCGCTGGCGATCGGTCAGTCGCGGCCCGACCTGCGCGAGTTCGGGATTGGCGAGCAGGCGCGCGGCTTCGAAGGCCGGCCCACCGATCATTCTAGCAAAGAGCAGCGCCATATCATTGGCGGCGATCCCCGGCGTCCAGGCGAAGGACACCGAGCCATGCGCCTCGCCAGGAATGTGCGCCGGTATGGTAAGCCCGTCTCCTATTCCGTGCCGCTGCGCCTCGCTGAGAACCAGTTCGTCCTCGGGGCGTTCGCCCGAGAGCGGCTTCATGTTGCGCCAAAAGAAACCCTCGAGACTGCGGTGGCTGGCGCGATGCACGGGATCTGTGAGCCCAAGTCCGCGCTCGTCGAACCAGCGCGCCCAATCCTCGGGATAGTTGTGGACGCGAACACCCCTGTCGGGAGCCGCGAGGAAATCGACATGGTGGCTCAGCGCGAACCAGGAACAGCCCATGCGCGCGCAGGCCTCCGCCAGCAGATCGGCCAGACCCGCCGCATCCTTCACCCGCGTGACGTCGAGCGCAAAAGCATGCGCAGCGTCCATCGTCGGCATTGCGACCCATGGCAGCGGACGGCAGTCGTCGCCAAGTCGGCCGACCGTCCCTGCTCCTCGTCATGGCCTGCGAGCGGTGCCCTCTCAATGGGCCGTCCCGCCGGCGACGGGTGATCGCCGCTGGTCATAGCGATCTACAATGATGCAAATTTGCGGATGTTACGAATATATTTCAAATATATTCGGGAGATAGAACCAGATTGGGGCCATTTTGCCGAAAGCCTCCGAATGCCCCGACTGCGATCATCGGCCCCGCTTGCGAAAATCCCAGACGGGAAGGCCGATCTTCGCAGCCTTGTCGGCGAGATTGTCCTGAATGCCGGTGCCGGGGAAGATGATAACCCCGACCGGCAGAGCTTCGAGCATCCGGTCGTTGCGCTTGAATGGCGCGGATTTGCCATGGCGGCTCCAGTCGGGCCGGAAGGCCACCTGCGTCACCTTGCGGGTTTCGGCCCAGCAGGCGGCGATACGCTCGGCCCCCGTTGGTGTCGCGCCATGGAGCAGGATCATGTCGGGATGGCGGTCGCGTGCGCGATCGAGAGCATCCCATATCGCCCTATGATCGTCGACATCGGCGCCGCCAGTGAACAGGATGCGCGTGCCCTCGGGAAGAAGTGCGGCCGCTTTCTGGCGCAATCGCGCGTCGAGAAAGTCGCGGCTGTCGATCATCGACGCGGTCATTGAGCGGTGCTGCGCGCGAGATCCGGTGCGCGGCGCCCAGGCCTTGCGGCAAAGGGTCCGGAACTGGTCGGCGGCGCATTCGCGGAAGAATTCCATCGCGTCCCGGCGCTCGATGAGGGAAATTCCCTCGCGCGTCGCCCGTTCGAGCTCGACCGAGCGGATCTCGCTGCCGTCCTGCTCGCGCTGAAGTCGGCGCTGCGCCTGTTCATTGTCGTCGAGCTGCCGCTCGACCCGCTCGCCGGCGCGGTGGAAGATGTTGACGAGATTCCAGAGCAGGTCCTCGAGGTCGGGTTCGATACGGGTTTCGACGAGGCATCCCGCAAGCGCCTCGAACATGTCGGCAACCGCGCCGCCGGCGAGATGGGCGTCGGGGAGCGGCCGCGGATCGGGCTCGTCCTCGAAGGGCCTGTGGCCGAAGAGCTGCATCTCCTGGAGCAGATAGGCCGTCGTCCCGGGTTCTGCAGGGTGGTCGTGAGGGGCGGTATCGTCGCGCATCTTGGATCTCCGTCTGTGCCAGCCGCGCCTCGTGCGGCCTTCGCGGCGACGGAGAGCGGCATGCGGGGCGGGGCTGCATCGCGGCGCGCCGCGACCGTAGCGAAGCGGAGGATGGCGGGTGCGCGGCTATTTTGCTTCGCGATGCAAAGGGGCCGGCAGGCCCCGGCGGAAAATAGCCGCGCACCCGCCGTTGCTGCCCCGCGCTGCCTGCCGCAGTCGCCCTCTCAAGAAGGCCGGGCGCGCGCCGCGCCAGTGGAAGGCCAACGCGGCCTCATGCTGCCACCCGCCCGTTCCGGCAAACCCGGCGCGATCAGAGATGCGTCAGGCGGTCCGCACTCACCAGCTGCCTGCGAAGGCTGGCGGCCAACGCGCTCCGCCCGAGGGTCTGGAGATCACCGTTGAAGTCGCCGTGCTGCGGCTCCAGCGGACAAACCTCGATTCCGCGTTCCAACGCGCGTTCCCGGAGCGTCGCCAGCGCGATCACGCCCGCCGGATCGTCGTCGCATGCAACGTAAAGGCGTCTGAGTGCAGCCGGAAACGCGATTGCGGCAAGGTGGGCTCCGGAAAGCCCCGCGATCATCGGCAACCGCGGCATGATCTGGCGTAGCGACAATATGGTCTCGATGCCTTCGCCGGCCGCCATGACGGGACCCGCCGCCCCGAAGCGCACGCCATTTCCGAGAAGGTGGCCCATGGCGCGCCGGGGAAAGGCGACCGGTGCCTTGTCCATCGCCTCGGGATCGAGCCACGTCCGATGCACGCCCGTGATTGCTCCGGCCAGATCAGTCACCGCGGCAATCATGGCTGGCCACGCCGGACGGCCGCCCGGCGCATCATCGTCGGACGGCCGATAAAAGCAGTGCGGATGAAATCGCAAGGGGTCGCTCGGCAGCACGTCGATGATAGACCGTCCGGCGAGGTAGAAGCTCGCGATGCTCCCCCCAAGCGCCTTCGATGCCGCCCAGAGCCTGCGTGCCGATTCCGGCGAGCCGGTCGGAGCCTTTGCCGGTGCAGGATTTCGGGGAGCGTCCGGCGGCGGCGGCAGGCTGAGAAAGTGACGCGCCTCCTCGAGCGTTTCGCGGAAACTGGAATGGCCGCAGCTTGCCGCGATGATGTCGAGCAGATCGCCATGATCTCCACTCGCGGCATCGGTCCATTTGCCCGGCGCACCGCCGTCGCCGCTCGCCGCAAGCCGGACGTAAAGGCTGCGCCCGGGCGTGTTACGGATATCGCCGACCATCCAATAATGGCCCTCGCGGCGTCCGCGTGAGAGGTAGCGGCGACACACCGCCTCGGCATTTTCCCCGAGACGGCGCGATATGTCGGATGCTGGACTGGACATAAGGGGCTCCTTCAGGCGGCCTTGCGATCCTGAACCCGAACGATCGGAAAGCGATCGACGAGCGCAGTGAACACATCGGCGCCAGCAGCCCCTGCCGGCACGTAGAGCTTCAGTTTCCACGAGACGATCTCGGAGATCAAGCCCATTGCTTTCAGGCGCTCGACGCCGAGATCGTTGAAGCCGACAAGCTCGACACGCCAGTCATTCATCGCGCGAACCCGCCGCAAGCTTTGCCCTTCGGCGAGCGCAAGTATGACCTCACCCGTCTGCACCATGCGCCAGGCATCGGCGACGGGCAACTTCGCCGGCGCTTCCCCGGTCACAGAAGCCGCCCATCCCTGCGAAACCTTGCGCCCGATGACCCGCTCGCCGGCGATAGTTTGCAGGCGATAGACACGCGTCGACTCCTTCGGCAGCCGCTTCCAGATCGGCAGGAGCAGACCTGCGACGATATGCAGCGTCGAGAGTTCAAATTCCGGGAGCTCGGCGAGCTCGGCGCTCCAGGCCGCGCCAAAGGTGCCTGCATCGACCGGTCGCCAGTGCGAATGCTCGAAGTCCTCGGCGAGCATTTTCATCTTCTCGAGGGGTCGCTGCAGCCCGACCCGCCGATGGACGCGGCCGTCGTCGTCGACGAGGCTGCGGGCCCGGACCTTCACCGCGGCCCGCCCCGAGCGCGCGTTGACGACGAGCTCGCCGCCCCAGCCCGAGACGATGCCCAACGCATCCTCGATCGACAGAGGTGCGACGCGGTCCTTGCGCTCGATCGTGAGGAGCTGCGTCACCGCGCCGGTGCCGGGATGCGCATAGATGGTCTCGCGCGCGGTCACCGTGAAGCTCTCGGCGCGCAGGGTCTCGAGCCCCATTTCATAGGTGCCCGCCGCGATCGCGCCTTCGATGCGGGTCGCGAGCAGGCCCTCGAAGGTTTCGAAAAGGATGTTCTGCAGATCGATCGTCAGCGCGAGCATCCGGTTGAGGAAGGTCGTGATCGGCGGCAGCTCGTCCTTCAGACCTCCGTCGTCGAGGAGCGAGAGTCCCGTGGCCGCCTCGAAGGTGAGCAGCGAGCAGTCCTCGACCTTGCCGTCAGCGAGGAGCTGATAGAGCTGGCGGAGCGCATCGCGCGCATAGAAGGACTCCAGATTGTCCTGCGGCCGAAACATGTTCTGACCGCCGGTCTGCCGCTGGCCGCGGGTGATCGCACCCAGCGTGTCGAGGCGCCGCGCAATGGTAGAGATGAAGCGCTTCTGCGCCTTCACGTCGGTCGAGACGGGCCGGAAGAGCGGCGGCTGCTTCTGGTTCGTGCGATTGGTGCGCCCGAAGCCCTGGATCGCGGTGTCGGCCTTCCAGCCGGGCTCGAGCAAATAGTGGATTCGGCGGCGCTGGTTCTTCACCTCGAGATCGGCATGATAGGATCGCCCCGTCCCGCCCGCTTCCGAGAAGATGAGGATGCGCTTCTCGTCGTCCATGAAGGCGTGGGTCTCGCCAAGATTGGCGCTGCCGGGCCGGTTCTGGACGGCGAAGCGAACCGCGCCATCGTCGCCGCCGACTGGAATGATCCTCCGCGAACGCCCGGTGACCTCGGCCACCGCATCCGCGCCGAAATGCTGGACGATCTGGTCGAGCGCCCCCGGCACCGGGGGCAGCGCGGCGAGTTTTTCGATCAGCGCATCGCGGTGGCGCGCCGCCTCGCGGTTGACGACGGGATTTCCCTCACCGTCGAACACAGGACGTGACGAGAGATTGCCCTCGCTGTCGGTGCACGGTTCATAGAGCTGGACCGGGAAGCTGTGCGCGAGATAGTCGAGGACATATTCGCGCGGCGTGATGTCGACCGACACGTCGCCCCATTCCTCGGTCGGAATTTCGGCGAGCCGCCGCTCCTGCAGCGCCTCACCGGTCGAGACGATCTGCACCACCGCCGCATGCCCCGCTTCAAGATCCTTACCGATGCTCGCGATCGTCGCCGGCGTCTGCATCGCCGTGATCAGATGATTGAAGAAACGCTGCTTGGTGCTCTCGAACGCCGAGCGCGCCGCGGACTTCGCCTGCGCATTGAGGGTGCCGTGGAGCGAGCTGGTGACCCCGGCCGCTTCCATCGCCGCGTCGAGATTGTTGTGGATGACCTGAAAAGCACCGGCATAGCTGTCGTAGATTCGCCGCTGCTCTTGCGTAAGCGCATGTTCGAGCAGCTCATATTCGACGCCATCGAACGACAGCGATCGCGCGGCGTAGAGCCCGAGCGCCTTCAGATCGCGCGCGAGCACCTCCATCGCCGCGACGCCGCCGTCCTCGATCGCGGCGACAAATTCGCTCCGCGTCGCGAAAGGGAAATCACTGCCGCCCCAGAGACCGAGCCGCTGCGCATAAGCGAGGTTCTGTACGGTCGTCGCGCCGGTTGCCGACACATAGACGATGCGGGCATCGGGCAGCGCGTGCTGCAGCCGGAGTCCCGCGCGCCCTTGCTGCGACGGCTTTTGCTCGCCGCGATCGCCCTTGCCGCCGGCGGCGTTCGCCATCGCATGCGCCTCGTCGAAGATGATGACCCCGTCGAAGTCGGCGCCGAGCCACTCGACGATCTGGTCGACCCGGCTCGCCTTGCCCTCGCGTCCCTGGCTGCGCAGGGTCGCGTAGGTCGTAAACAAGATGCCCTCGGCCAGCTTGATCGGACTTCCCTGCCGGTAGCGCGACAGCGGCGTGACGAGCAATCGTTCCTGCCCAAGCGCCGACCAGTCGCGCTGCGCATCCTCGAGCAGCCGGTCCGAAATCGACAGCCAGACCGCACGCTTCCGGCCCTTCAGCATATTGTCGAGGATGATGCCGGCGACCTGTCGGCCCTTGCCGGCGCCGGTGCCGTCGCCGAGAAACCAGCCGCGGCGAAAACGAACGGCATTGTCATTGTCGTCGCTCGCCGCGGTCACCATGTCCCACGTCTCGTCGACGGTCCATGCACCCGACAGATGCCCGGCATGGGCCTCACCGGCATAAATGATCGCTTCCAGCTGCGCGTCCGACAAAATGCCGTCGTCGATCAGCCTTTCGGGAAGGTTCGGCCGATAGGAGGGCTGCGGCGGTGCAACCGACGCCATGGCGGCGGACTGCACGAGTGCAGTCGGATGGGGCTTCGACGACGGAATAACGAGAGACTGCAGCGCGTAGGGCTCGTAGATCGTCTCGGCGAGCTGCCCCTCGGGCGATTGCCAGTCGCAGGTTTCATAGGCCAGTTCGGGAGCAAGAGCGGGGCTCGCCGACAGAATGTTCTGCCGCGCCGCAACCGTCGGGCGCCCAGAAAGTTCGGGCGAGGTAAGGGCAGTAACGGGCCGGGCCGGCGCTGTGGGCGGCTGTGGTGCCGTGCGGGTCGGCACGGCGCTCCGAACCCAGTGAAGCAAAGTGGCAAGATCGGCTGCCTCGCCGTGTGAAGGCGCAATCGCCGACGGATCGGCAGCGGGCCGCTTGTCGATCACGATAAGCCGCGTGCTCGTCGTCGTGCCATGTTTGGCGTAGACTTTTCCGTCGATCGCCGCCGAGAAGATCAGCGTAGCTTGCGCCTGCAGGCGCACGAAGGCATCGTGCCAGGCGGGAGCATCCGGCGAATAGTTCGCCCCGACGATAGCAACCAGCCTTCCCTCATCCTCCAGCCGAGCCAGCGCCGATGCAATATGCCGAAGGGCCGTGTCGCGCATAGTGCGCTCGACTTTCGCCACCGCCGAAAAGGGCGGGTTCATCAGGATGACCGTCGGGCGGACGCCGGGATCGAGACGATCGTCGATCGACGCGGCGTCATGACGCGTGACCGCGCCCTTTGCGAACAGCAGATCGAGCAGGTCTGCGCGTGCTTCGGCAAGTTCGTTGAGCGCAATGCGGGCGCCAGCGAGTTCGGCGTGGATTGCGAGCATGCCTGTGCCGGCCGAGGGTTCGAGAACCGCGTCGCCGGGCTGGATCGAGGCGGCGTGGGCCGCGACGAACGCGAGCGGCAAGGGCGTCGAATATTGCTGCATCGACTGGCTCTCGAGCGAGCGCCGCGTATGCGTTGGAATGCGGCTGGCGAGACGCTGCCACATCGCGAGCTGAGCGATCGGCGTCAGCTTGCGGACGGCCGGGGTGACGCCGTAGCGGCGCAGCAACAGGATCTGTGCGACCTCGCAAGCGTCATAAGCGGCCTTCCAGTCCCACGCGCCCTCGGCATCGCTCGCGCCGAAAGCGCCGGTCATCGCCGCGCGGAGCGCGGCCGTGTCGAAGGGCCGCCCGGCCTCAAGCAGCGGGAGAATGGCCTTCGCTGCCGCGAGCAGGCGAGCAGCGCCGAGGGCGGCGGCAGGTGTCGAGACAGGAAGCGCGGCGCCACCAGGCGCCGCGCGAGAGGGAAGAAGCTGCATTTCGGAAGATCCTTGGGAGAGCGGGAAGGGGACAAGCCGCCGGCCGCTCTCTCTGGGACCGGGTGGCTCATCCCTTTCCGGCCACCCTCTCCTCTATCCGAACCTTTCTCCGTCCTCGGTGAAGCTGTAGCCATTGGCAGCGATCGCTTCGTCGACGACCTCGTCCGAGTTCAGATAATCAAATTCGTCTTCGAGTTTACCGTAAAGCCAGCGAGCAAGATCGCGTAGCGCCTCGGCCACTTCGTCCTCCGCGGTCGTCGTCATCGCCTGATAGACATGGCTGTCGCGCTCGACCCCGATATCCATGCTATGTTCGTGGTAGTAGCGGCCGCGGTGGCTGACCCGCGCGCTGAGCTGAAAGAAATTGCTCCACTGGATCGCCAAGAGCGCGTCGGCGATCCTGTGCAGCTCTTGGTCCTTCGGCGAATAACGGCGGATGGCTGATGCGCATCCGCGCGCATAACTATAGTCGCCTTCGAAGCAGGCGCCGTCGCCTTGGCTTGCGAAGCCCGAGAACCAGATGCACGGCTTTCGCCTTGTGCCGCCACCGTGGAGGCGAACCGGCACGCTGGCGAGCTCGATCCCGAGAATTTCGCATATCCGTTCGAAGTCCGCATAGACGGCCCAATACCAGTCGTGATCGAAAGCGCCCTCGCGATACCAGTCCCTCGCCTTTTCCTTCGCGTCGTCGGACAATTCCTCCATTTGATAGACCGTCGTCTCGATAATCTCGGCCATGACAATCTCCTGAAACGAAAATGGCCCGGCGCTGCGGCCGGGCCAGAGTGAGCGGTTCGAGCGGTCAGGCTTCGGCCTGCCCGGCCGACTGCAGGCGGTGCCGCGCCTCGTCGAGGAACGAGCCGGTCGACATCGTCTCGATCGCGTCCGCGGTGATCAGCGTCGCCATCCCGCCGAACCCGTCAGGCCGCATCTTGGTGCAGGTCCAGGCGGCCACGACTTCGATATCGTCGATCGCATCGCAGCGCTTCACGATGTCCCGAAAGATCTCCTCATAGCCGATCACCGACATGTCGAGCGCGAGCTCTCCCTCTGCCGGGTCGAGTTTGGCGAGTTCTTCGCGGATCACCTTCGCAGCGTAACTCTCCGGGAAGGGATCGGCCTCGAGAAGGCGATGCACCTCGGGAAGGTCGAGGTGAAGCAGGTCGTTCACATAGTCCTCCGCGAAGAAATAGACCGCGTCCTCTCCTCCCTCATGGCTGAACATCCCGATCAGTAGCCGGTGCTCGAGCAGGGTCATCGCGCCGCGCGGGATGTCCGGGCGCACGATCGTCGGCGAATGATAATCAGCCATGCGCCGCCTCCTGCTCGCCAACCCTGATGGCAAGGTCAGGATCGCCCGCAACGGCCAAGGGCGGCACCGTGAATTCGGCCTCGTCGAAGTAACCAAGGATCGCCCCGATGTTGCCGCGGCGGACGATCTCGTGCCGATCGATCAGCACCCGGTCGGATTCGTCGGCAATGAAGCTGTCGGGCGTCCCGCCGCCGCGGTAGACGATCCGCTCGGCGCTCCACTCCGCGAAGAAGCCGCCGGCCCAGAAGCGATAAGGCAGACCATGCTCCTGACAGAAGGTCTCGAGGGGTTCGACCTTCCCCCACGCGACTTCATTCGCGAACAGTTCGAGCGCGTCGCCCGGCCTGCGGTGCGAAGGTTCGAACGAAGGTCCATCCCATTCGATCGACAGGCCTTCGGCCGCGATCACCGCCGCAAGTTCAAGCCAGGCGTCGGGCGACAAGGTGCCGCCGAGCGTGAACGATACAGAAACGCGGTCAGCCATGATTGCCTCCCGCCGCCAGCGCCAGCATCGCCGACGCACCGCCAAGAAAGTCGTTTCGCATTTTCATTCTCCGTAAAAAGCGAAAGCCCGGCGCGATGACCGGGCTTTCGAGGTGAAGTTCAGGTCGCCGCCATGCGCGGCGGAAGATCATTCGGCGGCGATCGCGTCGGGATCGCCGACATCGTCACCTCCTTCCCCGGCGAGAAAGGCGGGAAGCTCGCCATCTGCATCGTCATTTGCCGGACCGACCGAGCCGGCGTCCGGCTGCTCCGCGCTTTCGAGTTCGGGCGTGCGCATAGGCTCGGGAAGCCACCCGGCGTCTTCGAGCAGGCGTTCGGCTTCGCGGGCCATGTCGCCCTTTTTCAGATGATCGATCATCCCCGCGAAATTCTCGCCCCGCGCCTCTGTGACGTCGGCGAGTATCCGCGGCTTCGGGACGCTGTTCAGATAGCCGTCGGCGGTCGGGCGCCACCCCGCCTCGACGACATCGAGGCCAACCGCCCGTGCGAGGATGTGGCTGTGCGCAAGCCGGCGCGCGATGCCGTGGGCCGACACGCGGCCGTCGTAGCCCTTCACGATCTCGGCCTGCGCATTGACGCCGAGCGACGCGCAATGCGCCAGGAGGTTCGCCCGATCGTCGTCACCGAGCTCGAGCAGCCAGTCCCAGACCTCCTTGTCGGTCTTCGGCAGGCGGCCCCGCCATTCGTCGATCCGCGCTGCGATCGCCTGACCCGGCGCACAGTCGCGCAGACCTGCCGGGGCATTGGAAAATCCGACCGAATTGATCGACGTCTGAAGACAGCTTTCCCGGCTGTAGCCATAAAAGCAGGACAGCACGAAGGCGTGCAGCACCGCGATATAAGCAGTCGCCGGGCTTTGCGCGAACGCATCCTGCAAGGCGAGCGTGCGCCAGGCGGTGAGATCGGAGACGAGGCGCTCGGAGAGCGGCTTCAGCCCACTCTCGTCTTCCTCGGCTTCGCGGGCAGCATCGCCGCCGCCCGGCCCAGCGGCGCCGTCAGCGCTCGGGGCTGCCTCCGCCCCTTCGCCGCCGCCGGTCCCGCCGTCCTGTTCCGCAGGCGGCGCTTCGTCTTCCGGTTTCACGAAGCCGCGTTCGACCCGCAGCGTCCCGTCGTTGTCGATGGACACGAAGGCGCCGGCGATCGCGACATCGGCGGGATCGAAATTGATCGGCCGCTCGTTGATCCGGCTGATCTCGGCATCGATCGCTTCGAGGCGAGCATGCACCTCGTCGGGGACATCCTCGACATCGCTCCATTCGGCGCTGAGCGCTTCGCCTTCGGCCTCGAGTTCGGCCGCACGCTTCGCCTCCTCGTCGCTCATCGGCACTTCATCGCCAGCGATCGTGCGGAGGCCGCGCCCCGGGTTCCAGGGATGCTCCTCGGCGACCTCGATCCACTTCCAGCCTTCCGCGCCGATCCGCAGCCCCTCGGCCTCGAGCTTCGCTGCGACCAGCCTGTCGATCAAGGCGGGATCGGTCAGCCAGCCGCCGCGATCGGCCTCGAACAGGTCGCGCACGACGCTGCCGCCGGCCTCGACATAGGCCTCCATCCCGACAAAGCGGACGCGCTTGTCAGCGGCGCGCACGCTGTTCTCGGTCAGCTTCTGGCGAATGAAGGAGGGGGACGGCTGATAGGCGTTCGCCACCATCTCCCAGACCTGGATTTGCCGCTCCTCGTCGTCCGAAACCGTGAAGGCCATCAGGACTTCGAGCGACATGCCGTCTTCGGCATAGATGTCGAGAAGCTTCGGCGAGACACCCGCCAGCTTGAGGCGCTGCCTGACCACCGCGGGCGTGACGAAGAAATGCGCAGCGATGTCCTCGACGGCATTTCCCTTTTCCGCGAGCGACTGCATGCCGCGAAACTGATCGAGCGGATGCAGGTTCACGCGCTCCGCATTCTCCGCGAGACTGTCCTCTTCAGCGAGGATGTCGTCGTTCGCGGGGCGCACATTGCACGGAATCGGCGCGTCCTTGGCGAGCCGCTTCTGCTTCACCAGCAGTTCGAGCGCGCGTATGCGTCGCCCGCCAGCGGGGACTTCATAGTCGCCCGTGACATTGCCCTCGCTGTCGAGGATCGGCCGCACGTTCAGATTGTGCAGCAACCCCCGCCGCGCGATGCTGTCGGCCAGTTGGGCAACCGACGCGTCGGGTTTCACCCGCCGGACATTCGCCTTCGAGAGGCGCAGCCGATCGAGGGGGATGGCCTGAGGCTGGCTGAGTATGATCTTTTGCTTGGAAGCCATGGCTTTTCTCCGTGGCGGGTCGCCGCGAGACACTCTCTCGGCCCTTGACTCGCCGCCCGGCACCTGGCCCCTCTCCCTCTCGGCTGGGCTCGCCCAGCCGCTTCCGGAAGCGCGTGAAGCGGTCCCCGAAGCGCGGGGAAGAGGGTCGGACTTCCGCTTCGGCAATGCTATCGAACGCCCATGACTGTCACGCCCGACTGGAAAGGCCGACTTCAGGTCGCCGACTATATTGCCCGCTGGTCGGGTTCGGTCGGCGACGCTGTTCCGCACCGGCACTTCGCCGCCCAAGCGGTTATCGCCAATGAACCCATCATTGTGACCGATGGCGCGGGCCGGCAATCCGCGAGCCGATGCCTGCTCATTGAGCCCGACGCGGTCCACTGCCTGCATCCGGCGCACGATGTGGAGCTCTGGTATATCGAGCCGACCGTCCGCTTCGGTCCCCCGAATGACCTCGAAACAAGGCTGCGCCATGCAGGGCCAGTCCATGTCGTCGGAGACGGGTCAGGCAGATTTTGGCCCACCTGGCTGGCGCGAGAACCCCGCGGGGCACTCGACAGGCGGATCGTAGCGGCGGCGAAGACGATCGATCGGGCGCTCGCGACGGGATCCGTCCGCCTCGCCGATGCGGCCCAGGAGAGCGGCCTGTCACTCGGCCGCTTCCGACACCTCTTTACCGCCGAAGTCGGAATGCCGTTCCAGCGCTATGTCTTGTGGCGCCGGCTGCTCGTGGCCTTCGAGGCCCTTCATGCGGGCCGCAATGTTACGGAGGCCGCCCACGCTGCCGGGTTCAGCGACAGTGCCCACCTTGCCCGCACGATCAAGGCTATGTTCGGCATCCGAGCAAGCGACCTCTATTTCACGGCGTAGCCGCTGCGTTCAAGCCGGTCGCCTCCCAGCCCTGCTAGGAAGGGGCATGACCGAAACAAACAGAGACTTCGTGCCGGCGCTCGGGAAGAGCGGATCGCTCGATCGCTATGATGCCGCGATCGCCCTGATGACCCGCGAAAAGCGCTGGCGCAGCGACCTCGTCCGATTTGTCGATCCGAAGCCAGGTGAGCGGATCGTCGACATCGGCTGCGGGACCGGCACGCTCGCCATCGCGCTCAAGGCCGCAGCGCCGGCGAGTAACCTGCTTGCGGTCGATCCCGACCCGGCGGTCCTCGAGATCGCGCGCGCCAAGGCCGATGCAGCGAGCGCTGATATCCGATGGTTCGAGGCGATGGGCGATGAACTCGACGCCATCGACGCGCTCCAGCACTGCGACAAGATCGTCTCAAGCCTCGTCCTCCACCAGTGTCCGATGGACGTCAAGCAAGCGATCGCCGCGCAGATGTTCAGGCTCCTGAAGCCCGGCGGCACCCTCTTCATCGCCGACTATGGCGAGCAGCGCTCGCTCCTGATGCGCATGCTGTTTCGCCAGATTCAGCTGCTCGACGGGTTCGAATATACCGAGCCCAACGCCAAGGGCTGCGTCCCGGAAATCCTCACGGACGCGGGCTTCGAGGCGGTCGAAGAGGTAAGGATCATTCCCACGCCGACCGGCTCGATTTCGATCTACCGCGCGCGGCGATAGCGATCAGCCGGGTGCCGCGCCCGCCGTCAGCCGTTCGCCGGTGAAGGGCTCACCGCCTGCCTCCAGGCGAGAAAGAGCGCCCAGACCATCACGATCGCCACGATCATGAGGGAGACCGCGACGATCGGGAGGACGAACGACGCCTCGCCGTTGACCGGCGATGCGCCGCGCTCCAGCCCCTCCAGTCTGCCAAAGGCGCTCCGCCACCCGAAGCCGAGATTGTAGGTCCAGGCGGCGGCCAGCAGGCCGGCCGCACTACGCGGCCTGATGCGGAGCGATGTCACGGCCCCGAAAATCATCAGCGCCACGCTGATATAGTCGACGAGCAACGCCTGAAGCGTCTGCCCCCAGACCATATGATACCAGGTTTCGAGGGTGAAATGGACCGTCATCGCGAAAAGCGAAAACCAGGCAAGCCATGTCTCGGATTGGTGCCGCATCATCTATCCCCCCATAGAAGCGGCTCATCCTAGACGAGCGCGACCCCGGCGCCAACGGTCCCCGCCCGCTCACCCGCGCCAGTGGCGACCGCGATGATGGTGGTGCATCCGGCGCTTCTGATAGCGCCGCTCGTAGCGGTCGCGGCGTTCGTAGCGGCGGTCATATCCCTGATAATAGGGGTCGTAACCGCGATAGCCGCGGTCATTGCCATAATGGGGCATGCCGTGCCGGTTGGAACGATAGTCGCGGTCGTGGCCCCGCGGCGCATCATGGCCGCGGCTATATCCGCCGCGATCGCCATGGTGCTGGGCAAGCGCCGTTCCGGGGAGCGCGAAGGCGAGCATCGCGGCCGCGATCGTCATCAGTTTTCGCATGTCAGTCTCTCCTTTTCGTGGCGTTCAAAGTCCCTTTCATCGTTGAATGCGCTGTGAATATTGGCTCTTTCACACTCGATTCGACGGTGACCCGGCGTCTCCATGCGACAGGCCGATGGCGGGTGAGACAGCATCGCGACGGATGCTAGGCACCCGTCCCGCGTGGACGAAGCGGGACGGGTGCGGGCCCTTATTTGCCCTTGGCCGCTACCGCGGCCTGGACTCGGGCCTCGACCTGTTCGGGGCTGGGCTGGACGAGCATCTCGCCATTGACGAAGAAGGTCGGGGTGCCCTTGACGCCGACCGCACGCGCATCGGCAATGTCCTGCTCCATCCACGCCATCGCATCGGCGGTCGGCATCGCGCGCGCCTTCGCGACATTGAGGCCGGCCTTCTCGGCCGCGGCCCAGGCGCCGTCCATCTTGCCGTCGTGCCAGTCGGGCTGCGCCTCGAGCAGCGCCGCCGTCACCGGCTCGAGCTTGCCCTGGACGCGCGCGGCTTCGAGGATCACGATCGCCTCGGCCGAACCGGGGTGCAGTGGCAGGTAGCGCATCACGAGACGCACATCCTTGGGATATTTGGCGACGATGCCCTTCACCGTCGGATAGAAGGCGCGGCAGGCCTCGCACGACGGGTCGAAGAATTCGACGATCGTGACCGGCGCATTCTTGGGGCCGATGATCGGCGAGTGCGGGCGAATGAGGCTGTCGACGGGCCCCGCCACTACCTTCTTCGTGGGTTCGCCCTCGGCGGTTCCGCTGTAGAGCATAGCGCCGCCGGTGAAGGCGAGTGCCGAGAGGACAAGCGTGGCCACGACTCCGATACGTCTGTTCATGATTTCAGTCTCCTTTGGAAGTTGAGCAAGAGGGTCAGGATGAGCGCGAATGCGGCCAGCGACAGGAGGGGCAGCGGCGCGCCTCCGATGGCCATGCTCTCTCCCGAGCATGAGGGACCGCCGGTGCAGGGGACGATCGGGGCCGGAATGACGCCGACGTAGAGCAGGCTATGATAGAGCGCGACGAGACCGCCGCCGAAGGCCAGCGCCAGTCCATAAGGAACGACGGCGCGGTCCGACCTGAACGCCGCGATGCCGAGAATGATCGCGAGCGGGAACATGAAGGCGCGCTGGAACCAGCAAAGGTCGCACGGCGCCTGGCCCATGACCTCGCCGACGAAGAGGACGGCGAGGCTCGACAGGAGGGCGATGGCCCAGGCCGCGCCGAGCGGACGCCATTTGTGCGGCGCGAGCAGCGGAAAGCTCGTCATCGCCGGCCACCTTTGAACTTGGACTTGGGCCGTCGCGGCGGCGGTTGCGGCTTGCTGTATTTGGACTTGAGGTAGCTGAGCAGGATGCCGTCGATCGACGCGATCATTCGCTGGAAGCTGGTCTTGATGCCGGGAAGCCGGAGCCAGGCAAAGGGCCCGCGGCAACGATAGCGGTGAACGAACTTCGTCCCGCTTGCCGTCGGGGTCAGGATATAACTCTCCTCGAACTGGAGGATGAAGCTCGGCTTGACGTCGAATATCAGCTCCTCGCCGGGGCGCGCGGAGATCACCGTCGCGGAGACTTCGAGAAATTTGGGTTTGTGCGGATCCATACGCATCGCATAGCGGATCGCGATCGGGTCCTCGGCAAGCCGCTCGATCCGGACATAGGGGTTCCAGATCCGGTGATTCTCGAAATCGCCGAGGACCGCCCATATCTGTTCCGGACTATAGGGGAGGTCATGCTCCAGCTCGAACTCCATCAACTTCACTCCTCTATCGATCGGCCGCCGGGCTTTGCCCCGCGCCGATGACGGTGACGCCCGCAGGCGATGGGTCGGCGTGCGCGCCGCCCGTCGTGAACCAGCGGCGCAGGCGCGGGGCCATCCGGCGTTCGAAGCCCGCCGCGAGGCTGAAGGACGCCGGCACGATCAGCAGCGTCAGCATCGTCGACAGGATGAGCCCGCCGATCACCGTGACCGCCATCGGCGCGCGCCATGCGCCGTCTCCGGTGAGCGACAGCGCGGTCGGGATCATGCCCGCGACCATCGCGACCGTGGTCATCAGGATCGGCTGCGCGCGCTTGTGTCCGGCGTCGACGATCGCCTCGTCGCGCGGCACCCCGGACGCCATTTCCTCGATCGCGAAGTCGACGAGCAGGATGCTGTTCTTGCCGACGATGCCGAGCAGCATCAGCACGCCGATGAACACGGGAAGCGAGAGCGGATAGCCGGTCAGCAGCAACGCGACCGCACCGCCGAGCGGGGCGAGCAGAAGCGAGCCCATGTTGACGAAGGGCGGGATGATCTTGCGATAGAGCAGGATCAGGACCGCCAGCACGAGGAAGATCCCCGATACGACCGCGATCGCGAAGTTGCGCAGCATCTCGGCCTGCCACTTGGCACTTCCGAGGACCAGCCGCGTGACCCCGGGGGGCAGCGTCTTGAGCGCCGGCAGCGCCTCGACCTTATCCATCGCCTGACCGGTCACGAGACCCGGAGCAAGGTCGGCCCCGATGGTGAGCTGGCGCACCTGGTTGGTGCGATTGATCTGGGTCGGGCCGGCGCCGAAGCCGATTTCGGCCACGACCGAGAGCGGCACCGTTCCCCCGTTCCGGGTCGGAACCGGCATGTTGCGCAGCGTATCGAGCCGCTCGCGCGCGGTTTCCGCAAGCGCGACGCGCACCGGTATCTGCCGGTCGGACAGCGAGAATTTCGCGCTATTCTGGTCGATCTCGCCAAGCGTCGCGACGCGGATCGACTGGCTGAGAGCCTGGGTGGTGACGCCGAGCTGCGCCGCGAGCGCGAAGCGCGGGCGAATGACGATCTCCGGGCGCTGAAGATTGCCCTCGACACGCGGCGAGCGGATCTCTTTCACCTTGGCCATTTCGGCAAGCAGCCGGTTGCCGACATCTTCGAGCTTCTTCGGGTCGTCGCTGCCGAGCGTGATCGAGATGTCGCGGCTGCTCCCGCCGCCGCCGCCATGCTGTGACTGGAAGTTGATGCGGGCATCGGGAACCTGCGCGAGCCGTGGCGCGCGGTCCTTTTCGAACTCGGTCGAGGTGAGCTCGCGATCCTTGCGCAATTTCAGATAGACCGTCGCCGTGCCGACATCGATCCGCGACAGGGCGGATTCGACGAGCGGGTCGCGCTTCATGAGATCGGTCACCTCGTCGGCCACCGCCTCGGTCTGTTCGAGCGTTGCACCCGGGGCGAGCTGGATGGCGACGCGGCTCGTGTCGGAATCGATCGACGGCTGGAAGGTCATCGGGAGGAGCGAGAAGCTGAAAATGGTCGCGAAGAGCGCCAGCACCCCGATGCCGACCACCCAGACGCGATGGTCCTTGATGTAACCGAGCCATTTCCAGCGCCCGCCGCGCGCACGCGCGGCAGCGGCCCCGCTGGTATCGAGGCTCCAGCGCAAGATGCGCATATAGGTGTCGATCAGCGGGCCCTCGCCATGCTTTTGCGGACCCTGCGCGGAGAGAAAGTAGGCGGCGAGCATGGGTGTGATCATGCGCGCGACCGCGAGGCTCATCAGCACCGCGGCCACGACCGTCAGTCCGAAATTCTTGAAATATTGCCCGGCGACGCCCGGCATGAGCCCGACCGGCAGGAACACCGCGACAATCGTCATGGTTGTCGCGAGCACCGCGAGGCCGATCTCGTCGGCGGCATCGATCGAGGCCTGATAGGCCGATTTGCCCATCCGCATGTGGCGCACGATATTCTCGATCTCGACGATCGCATCGTCGACCAGCACGCCGGCAACGAGGCTCAATGCGAGCAAGGTCATCATGTTGAGCGAGAAGCCCATGAGGTCCATGAACAGGAAGGTCGGGACCGCCGACAGCGGGATAGCGAGCGCGGATATCAGCGTCGCACGCCAGTCGCGCAAGAAAAGGAAGACGACGACGACCGCGAGAATCGCGCCCTCGACCATCGCATTGATCGCCGAATGATATTGGCCCTTGGTATATTCGATATCGCTGAACAGCTCGGTGAATTTGACCTTGGGGTTTTCCTTCTCGAGCTTGCGCAGCTCCTCGACCGCCGCGTCGTAAACGGTGACATCCGAGGCGCCCTTGGCGCGCTCGAAGCCGAAGGTCAGCACCTGCCGCCCGTCCTGCTTCGAGACCGAGCGCTGCTCGGCGTAGAGATCCTTGACCTCGGCGATATCGGCGAGGCGCACGGTCCGGTTGGTGCCGACCGAGATCAGCGTCTCGCCGAGCGCGTTGGCGCTGCTGGCGTTGCCGAGGATACGCACCGCCTGCTCGGACCCCGCGACCTCCATCCGGCCGCCGGCCGCATTGACGTTGAGCTGGACGAGCTGGGTGTTCACCGCGGCAGCGGTGAGGCCATAGGCACGCATTCGCTCGGGGTTGAGGATGACGCGGATTTCGCGGCTGACCCCGCCCCGTCGATAGGCGTCGCCCATGCCGGGGACCGCGATCAGCCGCTTCGCGACGACATTATCGACATACCAGCTCAATTCCTCGAGCGTCATGTCGGTGGCCGAGGCCGACCAATAGGCAAGCGTGTTGCCCGAGGTCGAGAGGCGGATAACCTGCGGTTCGAGGATTCCGTTCGGCAGGTTGCTGCGGATCTGGGTGATCTTGTCGCGGATGTCGGTCACCGCTCGGTCGATCGGCGTGCCGATCGCGAACTGGACGAAGGTCTGCGACTGGCCTTCGGTAACCGTCGAATTGAGCTCGTCGATCCCCTCGATCGTCCGCACCGCCGCCTCGACGCGCTGCGTGACCTGGGTTTCGAGTTCGGTCGGCGCGGCGCCCGGCTGGGCGATGATGACGATGGCGCCCGGAAAATCGATGTCGGGATCGCTCTGGACCCCCATCATGAGGAAGGAGACGATGCCCGCCACCGTCAGACCGAAGAACATGACGAGCGGCGGGATCGGGTTCCGGATGGACCAGGCCGAGATATTCTTGAAGTTCATCCTCTCTCCCCCTTCCGGTTCGATCCCACCGCGACTGTGCGCTCTCAGCCCATGCTGCGATCGCGATAGGCGAGCAGGCGAAGCGCATTGGCGACGACGACGAGGGTCGAGCCTTCGTGCGCCGCGACCGCCGCACCGATTCCGAGCCCGAAGATCGTCGCCGGCACGAGGACCACGACGACGCCGAGGCTGACCACCAGATTCTGGCGGATGATGCGGCGCGTCTGGCGGCTGAGCCCGATCGCGAACGGGAGATGAGCGAGGTCATCGGCCATCAGCGCGACGTCGGCGGTTTCGAGGGCGACATCGGACCCCGCGGCGCCCATCGCGATCCCGACGGTGGCGCTCGCCATCGCCGGCGCATCGTTCACGCCGTCACCGACCATTGCGACCGGCTGCTGCGCCTTGAGGTCGCGAATGGCGTCGACTTTCTGGTCGGGCATAAGGTCGCCCCAAGCCTCGTCGATCCCGACTTCGGCGGCAATCGATTCCGCGACCTTCTGGTGATCGCCCGAAATCATGATCATCCGGCCGATTCCGAGTTCGCGCAGTTTGGCGATCGCTGTGCGCGCCGCTTCGCGCGGCGTGTCCATCAGACCGATCGCGCCAAGGTCGCGGTCGCCCATTCGAACGACCATCGTCGTGCGGCCCTGCTCGCGGAGGCCGGCGATCGCAGCTGCCACTTCGCCGCCGATCGGCGCGATGCCGTCGGCACCAAACATTTCGGCCTTGCCGATCAGGACGGTCTCGCCCTCGACCTTCGCCGTGACGCCGCGACCCGTCAGGCTGTTGAGGTCGTCCGCTACCGGTACGCGCGTCGACGTCAGCATGGCCTCACCATCGCGCGCGATGGCAGCGGCAAGCGGATGATCGCTCAGTCGCTCGACCGCCACGGCGATGCGCAGCAGTTCCTCCTTCGGCACGCCGCTGGCCGGCAAGACGTCGGTGATGCGCGGCTTTCCTTCGGTGAGCGTGCCCGTCTTGTCGAACGCCAGCGCGGTCAGCGAGCCGAGATTTTCAAGCGGGCCACCGCCTTTGACCAGCACGCCGCCGCGCGCCGCCCGCGCAACGCCCGACAGGACGGCGCTCGGCGTCGCGATCGCGAGCGCGCACGGGCTTGCCGCAACGAGGACCGCCATGGCGCGATAGAAGCTGTCGCGGAACGGCTCATCGACAACGACCCAGGCGAAGAGCAGGACGAACACGAGCGCGAGCACGCTCGGCACGAAGATGCGCTCGAATTTGTCGGTGAAGCGCTGGGTTGGCGATTTCTGCGTTTCCGCCTCGCTCACCATCTTCACGACCTTGGCGAGCGTGGTATCGGCCGCAAGACGGGTTACCGCGATCTCGATCGCGCCATAGCCATTGATGGTGCCCGCGAAGACGCGAAACTTCGCGTCGAGTGCATCGGGCTTTGCCGCGGCCTGCGCGCGATCGGCTACCGGTTCCTTGTCGACGGGGACGCTCTCGCCGGTCACCGGGGCCTGATCGATCGCCGTGCGGCCAACGACGACGAAGCCGTCGGCGGCAAGACGCTCGTTGGGCTTGACGATGACGGTGTCGCCAATCGCCAGCTGCTCGACGGGGACTTCGCGAGCCGTCCCGTCGGCATCCTTCACCGTCGCGGTCTGCGGCGCCAGCTCCGCAAGCGCCTCGATCGCGCGCTTGGCGCGGCCCATGGCATAATGTTCGAGCGCATGGCCGAGGCTGAAGAGGAAGAGGAGCAGCGCGCCTTCGGCCCACGCCCCGAGCGCGGCAGCGCCGGCCGCGGCGACGAGCATCAGCGTGTCGATCTCGAAGCGCTTGAGCTTCAGATTCTCGATGGCCTCGCGGACCGTAAACCAGCCGCCGAAGCCATAAGCGGCAATATAGAATGCGAGCGGCACCCACTCCGGTGCCGCGGCGAGCTTCTCGATCGCAAAGCCGATGCCGAGGACGAGACCGCACAGCAGCGCGAAGATCAACTCGGTCCGCTCGCCGAAAATGCCGCCATGATCATGGCCATGGTCGTGGCTGTCCTCGCCCGTATGGCCATGTTTGTGATCAGGCCCATGCGCATGATCCGGTCCATGGTCATGGCCATCATCACCATGCTGATGGGGGGCCTGTGCCGGGGTAGCCGCGGCGACGGTAGCCGATTTCTGTGTGACGCCCATATCCGAGAGTGTCTTTCTGATCGTTTCGATGGAGGTCTCCGAGCGCTGGAACTCGGCGCGCAGCGTACCGGCGGCGCCGACTTCGGCCTCGATCACGCCCGGCATTTCGCGAAGCTTCAGTCCGATCGTCCGCGCGCGACGGGCGTGGCCGACGCCTTCGAGGTCGTCCCAGAAGAGATGTTGATATTGGTCCGTGAGCTCGGCACCGGCGCTGCGCGCGAGCTGCCGCACACGTTCGAGCGGGAGAATATCCGGACGGTAATGGATGCAGAGCTGCGGCAGCGAACCGTCGCTCGAGCGGACCACATGGACCTTGTCGACGCCTTCGCGTCCTTCGAGTTCGCCCATCAGGCGCGCGACGCAGCGGTCGGCGGTGTCAGCGACCTCAGGGAGGAGAAGCGGAATATCGAGCCGCAACTGGTCACTCATGATGCCATCCTTTTCTCTTGGCGATCGGCACTGCGATCCGGACTTACACGAAACGCCCGGCAGGATGAGGTGCGGGAGCCTTTGCGGGATGCGACCCGGCTCCCGCACCTCCCTGACAGCCGGAGATCCCTGCCCGTGGTGAGGGGGGCGATTGAGAGGGGCCTCCGACGGCCAGGTTTCGAATTCCATATCATGCGCGACGTCCGCTCGGCCGCGCGTAGCGGGACTGGACCGTCGTGCGGCGGAAATGCTTTTCGAGCGCAGCGTTCGAGCGGCGCAGGAACACCGAGCAGGCGCGGCGCAGGAAGGGATAGCCGAGCCACGAGAAGAAACCGCGGCAATCGAGCCGGTGCGTCACCTCGACACCCTGCCCGAGCTTTTCGAGCCGGTAGCTTTCCTCGATGACGAGGAGGCCGCGCATACCCGTCCGCCAGGAGAAGCCAGAGAGCCAGTCGAGCCCCGTGATCCGGCCCTCGGCAGACAGTTCCGGCCCGCGCGGTCCGCGCGGCGAGTAGACATAGTCGACGCGTTCTTCATCTCCGGGGCGATCGGTGAAGCGAAGCGTCGGATGCCAGTCGCCGTAGCGCTCGATATCGACGAGCAGACGCCAGACGCGCCCGATCGGGACCGGCAAGCGGAGCGAGGTGCCTACCGAGAACATCGGAGACCTCCTCGCTCGCGCGAGCTGGTCCGCGACGCAGGCCGGGGACCTGCGCCGCGGTGTAGACCGGCAAGATGCCGGTCAGCTCTGAACATCGGGGGGCTCCGCGGCGGATTTCCCGCCGAGGATGTCGACCGCTTCGAGCGTGATGAGCCCGATGTCCGGTATCTCGGTCAGCTGCGCCGCAAAGTCGCGGAGCCGCTGCTCCTCGTCGATGATCTCGATCACCACCGCCCGGTCATTCTCCAGCGCATGCTTGCGATGGAGATGCGCCGAGCGACCGAAACCGAGAACCGCTTCGAGCACCGTAACGCCTGCCAGCTTTTGCTGGCGAGCGAGTTCGGCAATGAACTCGAAAACCCGCTGATCGCCGAAGAAGGCGGATTCGTCGGTGTAGATGCGCAAGAGCTTGGATGCTTTTGTCATGACAGTCTCTCCCTATTCCGTGACCGGCTGAGCCGCCGGCTCCGCTTTTCGCTTCAGGAACTTCGGCTGCCAGTCCGCCCCGAGAACGACCTTTGCGATCGCTGGGAGAACAAGCAGCGTCAGGATGGTCGCCGCGATGAGGCCGCCGATGACGGTCGTCGCGAGCGGCTTCTGCACTTCGGCACCCGTGCCGGTCGCAATCGCCATCGGCACGAAGCCGATTGCGGGCACGAAGCCGGTCATGATCACCGCGCGCATCTTCTCGGTCATGCCCTCGCGGATGGCCTCCGCGAGCGGGACGTCATTCTCGAGCCGCTCTCGGATCGCCGTCATGACGACGAGACCGTTGAGCACCGCGACGCCGGCAAGGCAGATGAAGCCCACTGCCGCAGAGACCGAGAAGTTGATGCCCGTAAGCGCGAGCGTGAACACGCCGCCAGCGAGCCCAAGCGGCACCGCGAGGAACACGGCGGTCGCGCGTCCGAAGGTGCCGAGTGCCATGTAGAGCAGGATGAAGATGCCTGCGAAGCAGAGCGGCACCACGATCGAGAGCCGCTTCGACGCCGCCTGCAAGCTTTCGAACTGGCCACCCCATTCGAGGTAATAGCCAGCCGGAAGCTTCACATTGGCGATCTTCGCCTGCGCTTCGGCCACGAAGGAGCCGGCATCGCGGCCCTCGAGGTTCACCTGCACGACGACGCGCCGCTTGCCATTTTCGCGGCTGATCTGGTTGAGCCCTTCGGTCAGCCGGATCTGCGCCACCTGAGCGAGCGGCACTTGTCCGCGGATGCCGCCTTCCGAGGGAAGGAGAACAGGCAGCGCGCGGATGTCGTCGAGATTGACGCGGGTCGCATCGGGCACGCGCACGGTGATGTCGAACCGGCGATCGCCCTCGTAAAGGAGACCCGATTCCCGCCCACCGAGTGCGGCCGACACGGTGTCGGCCACCTCCTGCACCGACAGGCCGTAGCGTGCGATCGCATTGCGATCGAGCTGCACGTCCAGCATGGGAGCGCCGCCGACTTGGTCAGCCTTGACGCTGCCCGCACCCGGGATGCCCTGGAGCACCTTCACCATCTCGTTCGCGGCGAGCGACATCTTGTCAAGGTCGTCGCCGTAAAGCTTGATGGCGACGTCGCCGCGGACACCCGCGATCAGTTCGTTGAAGCGAAGTTCAATCGGCTGGCTTACTTCATAGAGCTGGCCGAGTTGGCCGCCAGCGGCCTTCTCGATCCGCTCGACGACATCGGCCTTGGAGTCGACGCCCGCCGGCCATTGATCCTGCGGCTTCAGGATCACGAAGCCGTCCGAGATGTTCGGCGGCATCGGATCGGTCGCTACCTCCGCCGTACCCGTCTTCGAGAACATCAACTCGACTTCGGGCAGCTTCGAGATGGCCGTCTCGACGTTTCGCTGCATGGCGAGAGACTGTTCGAGACTCACCGACGGAACGCGAGTGGAAGCGAGGGCCATATTCTTTTCGTCGAGCTGCGGAATGAATTCCGAGCCGAGCAGTCCGAACGCCGGGATGGCGAGGAGGAAGAAGGCGAAACCACCGGCGATGAAAGCCCAGGGCTTGGCGATCGCCTTGTCGAGCAGCGGCAGATAACGCTCCTTCGACTTGCGGATTGCCCAGACTTCCTTCTCCGCGACCTTGCCGCGGATCATCAGCGCGACGAGCGCCGGGACAAGCGTGATCGCGAGAATGAAGGCGGCGACGAGCGCGAGCATGATGGTGATGGCCATCGGCGAGAAGGTCTTGCCCTCGACGCCCGTGAACATCAGCAGCGGTGCGAAGGCGAGCAGGATGATCGCCTGGCCGAAGACAGTCGGTTTGATCATCTCCTGACTGGCGCGCATCGTCTCTTCGAGACGTTCGCGAAGGTCGAGCAATCTCCCTTCATGTTCCTGCCGGTGCGCCAATCTGGCCAAGCAGTTCTCGATGATGATCACCGCGCCGTCGACGATCAGACCGAAGTCGAGCGCGCCGAGGCTCATCAGGTTACCGGGGACCCGGAACGCGTTCATGCCCATCGCCATCATCAGGAAGGAGAAGGGGATGACGAGCACCGCGATGATCGCCGCGCGCCAGTTGCCGAGCAGGAAGAAGAGCGCGGCCGCCACGAGCAGCGCGCCTTCGGTGAGGTTCTTCTCGACCGTTCCGACCGTTGCATTGACGAGGCTGGCACGGTCGAGCACCACCTTCACTTCGACGCCGGGCGGCAGGGTCTTCGACACTTGCGCGATTTTCGCCGAGACGTCTTCGGCGACGGTGCGGCTGTTCTGGCCGATCAGCATGAGCACGGTGCCGATCACGGCCTCCTTGCCGTTCATGCTGCCCGCACCGGTTCGAAGATCGCCGCCAATTTTCACATTGGCGAGCTGTCCGACGGTGACGGGAACCCCGCCGCGCGTCGCGACAACGGCGTTGCGGATTTCATCGACCGAACGCACGCGCGCGTCGACACGCACGAGATAGGCTTCGCCCGCCCGGTTATAATAGTTGGCGCCGACTGCGAGATTGGCCCGTTCGAGCGCCTCGCCAAGTTCACTGTAGGAAATGCCGTAGCTGGTGAGGCGGGTCGGATCGGGTTCGACGACGAAGGTCTTGGCGTAACCGCCGATCGAGTCGACGCCAGCCACGCCGCCAACCGACTTCAGCTGCGGGCTCACGATCCAGTCCTGGACCGTGCGCAGATACCCCGATTTAGCGATTTCGTCGGTTAGGATATCGCCCTCGGGGGTCAGATAGCTGCCATCCGGCTGCCAGCCGGGCTGACCAGCGACCTTCTTCGCGCCCTTGCCGTCTGGGTTCTTGTAGCCGACGGTGTACATGACGACTTCGCCAAGACCCGTCGTCACCGGCCCGATTTGCGGCTGCACGCCGTCGGGCAGATTTTCGCCCGCCTGAAGCAGGCGTTCACCCACCTGCTGGCGCGCGAAATAGAGATCGGTCTCGTCGGTGAAAATCGCCGTCACCTGGCTGAAGCCGTTGCGCGAGATCGAGCGTGTTGTCTCGAGCCCCGGAATGCCTGCCAGCGAGATTTCGATCGGGTAGGTTACGAGCTTCTCGATTTCGACCGGCGAAAGGCGCGGGTCGATCGTGTTGATTTGCACCTGCTTGTTGGTGATGTCGGGAACCGCGTCGATCGGCAGCTTGGTGAGCTGCCAGACGCCGAGGCCCGCGATCACGAGGAAGAGGAAGAGCACCGCCCAGCGCGCGCGGACGGATAGCGCTATCAGTTTCGCGATCACGGTTTATTCCTCCTCGCCCGCGCCCTTGCCGAGTTCGGCCTTGAGCAGGAAAGCGTTCTTGGTCGCGACGATCTGGCCCGGCTTCAGCCCGGAGAGGATTTCGACACGGCCCGCGCTGCGCTGGCCGACGGTGACCTGCTGCGCCCGGAAGCCGTCCTTCGTGCGGACGAACACCACGTCGCGGCCTTCGAGCGTCTGGAGGGCTTCGTCGGCGATCACGATCCGGGCCGGCCCACCGGTTTCGGCGCCGCGGCTCGGGAGCAACCGCACCCGGACCGCAAGGCCCGGCTGGAGCGCCCCGGGTACGTCGAGCACGGCGGTTGCCGAGCGCGTATCGCCGGACAGGCCGGGGGTCACAGCCCGCACGCGGGCATCGATCGTGCGTCCGTCGGGAAGTTCGATGATCGCACGGTCTCCGGGCGAGAGCCGCTGTGCATCGGCCGGGCCGACGGCCGCCTCGATCTGCACCTTGCTGGGATCGGCAACGCGGAACAATTCGGTTTCGGGCTGAACGAAGGCGCCAAGGCTGGCGTTCTCGGCCGTGATCCGTCCCGAGATCGGGCTTGCCACGATGACGCTGCTGCCATCGCGCGTGACCTGCGCGGCGCTCGCTGCGGCACGCGCGCGCTGCGCTTCGGCCGCGGCGGCCGCGGCTTCGGCTTGCGCCTGCTCATAGTCGACGCGCGCCGACACCTTCTGGTCGAACAGGGTCTTCTCGCGGTGGAGATTTTTCTGCGCGAGCGTCGAGCGCGCATCGGCGGCAATCCGTTCGGCCGCAATCTGGGCGGCGTCGCGGCTTTGCACGATCGCGATCGTCTCACCGGCGCTGACCGGATCGCCGAGCCGCTTGAAGAGACGGGTGACCGCGCCGCCCGCGCGGGCGGTGACGATCGCCTCGCCGCTCGGCGCGGCGGTAACGGTCGCTTGCGAGATGATTTCCGAACCGAGTCCGCCGGCGCCGATCGTCTCGACGCCGATCTCGGCGGCCTTGATCGCTTCGGGCGTGATGGCGAGGCTGCTCGGAAGAGCTTCGCTCGCCGCTTCCTTTTCGCCGTCGGCAGCCGGTGCGGCGGCCGGGTCGGCGGTGCAGCGGGCAACGCCGAAGCCCGTGACGGCGGCGAGTATCATGGCGCCCGCGACAGTGCCGAGGAGACGCTTGTCCTTGGTGATCATATTCTATCTCCGCTGTTGATGCGGTTCGCGCGCCGACCGGCGGCGCACCCCTGTTGACTTGGAAGGACGATGGCGAAGGCGCCTCCGTCCACTGGAAGGCTCGGCGCGCTCATGGCTGATGATCCGCATCGCCGTCGGCGGCTGCCTGGCGCGAGAGGATGGCGCGGGCTTCGGCCCGGGCCTGGCGCGCCGCGATCAGCTCGGCCTGCGTTGCCGCATAGGCTTGCTGCGCGTCGATATATTCGACGAGCGAGGACTTGCCGGCGCGGTAGCTGAGTTCGGCGAGCCGGACGCCCTCGCGCGCCTGCTCGATGCCGCTGCCCTCAAGCGCCGCGAGGCGGGCCTCTGCGGCTTCGAGTTCGGCCTGCGCATTGGCGATCTCCGCCTGAGCGTTGACCACCGCATTCTCGCGCCGCGCAATGGCGGCGGCGACATCGGACTTGGCTGCCGAGATGTTGCCGCGGTTGCGATCGAAGACGGGGAGCGGCACGGAGACGTTGGCGATCAATGCGCGATCGCCGGTGTCGCGAAGCTGACGCACCCCGAAGCCGACCGACGGATCGAGCCGGCCATCGGCGCGCTGCCCCTGGAGCCGCGCTTCGGCAATCAGCTTCTCGGTTTCTGCCAAGCGAACGTCGAGCGTCGCAAGCGAGTCCACCGTCTCCGGTGCCACCCACATATCGCCTTCCATCAACTCGGCAGGCGGGACCGAGCTTCCGAGGAGCGCCGCGAGCGAACGCCGGGCGGTTCTTTCTTCGGCCTCGGCCGTGCGCAGCTCGGCGGTGGCCTGAACGAGAGCCGCGTTGGCGCGGAACGCGCGGAGCGGCGGCTCGTTGCCGGTATCGACCATGGCCTGTGCCACGCGAACGAGTTCACGGGCACGCGCTTCATTTTCGCGTGCGAGCGCGAGGCTATCGCGCGCCGCAAGAGCGGTCGCGAACTGGTTGCGGACATCGAGCGCAAGATCTGCGCGTGCAATCTCCAACCTGTACTTCGCTGCCAGAAACTCGGCGTCGGCGAGCGTCATGCGCGCCCGGCGCCGGCCCCCGATATCGAGGCGCTGGTTTACCGAAACGGTCGTCTCGAGACCGTTCAGGCCCGAATAGGGGCCGGTGCCTGCGAAATTCTCGACATCGACATTGAGCGTCGGATTGTAGCGATAGCCCGCCTGACGCTGGCGACCGCGCGCGGCCTCCACTTCGGCTTCGGCGGCAACCACGCGCGGCGATCGGGCGTCGGCTTCCTCCATCGCCTGTGCGAGGGACAATCGAGCGGGAAGCGGGCCGGTACGCACGGCCTCGCCTGCGGAAGAAGGCGGTCCCACCAGCTCCGTCGCTGCCGACTGGGCAGCGGCGGGCGCGGAATTTGCGCCTGCAACGAGCGCCACGAGACTCGCGGCGACAACTATGGATTTCATGAAAAAGAGACTCCTGACGTTTCCAGGGAGAAGCGCACGCGAAGGGCGCGCGCAGACCTAAAGCGTCAGGCGATTGGAGGGCGGAACGTCCCGATATAGGCGACGGGCGGCAAGGCGGCCGTCAGGATGCGCGTGTGCGCTTCAGGAGCAGGGGTTTCGGTCGCTGCCGACAGCGTTTCCGCCGGGACGCCCGAATGGTGACCATGGCAACCATGAGCGGCGGCTGGCACCTGCTGTTTTTCGCCGGGAGAGGATTTTTTCTTGTCGACTTCGGCGCTTTCGATCGCCGGTGCGGAAACGCAGCCGGCCTCGATCGCCGCGACAAAAAGGCTCGCTTCGGCCCGATCCTCGGTCGCATGTGCGAGCGACCCCGCAACCGTTCCGGATGCAAGGAGAAGGGTCAGGAGGAAGAGGATCACCCGTCGCATTGAAACCGGCCCCTAGCATCGAAACGGCGCGGTGAAAAGTAGAAGATTTTCAATCAACTTCGGCGGCACTCTTCGAACCCCCGAACCGGCTCCGTAATATTATCTCATGGAGGTAAGGGAGCAGTGCATCTTGCCCCTCTATAGTTGCAGAAGCGTCTAAAGAAACAGGATATCCGCCGAACAATCGCGCGTTAAGCACAATAATTCTACGATTGTCTTTTGCTGTTATTTCTATCGTTTCGCTATTGGCTGCCGCCTCCTTTGTTCGGGACGACATTCGAGCGATATGCTTCCCGTGAGACGAGGGCGTAAATCGGAAGCCGAGCGGCACAGCGTCCCGCCGGAACATCAGGGCTTGACCCTGTATCTACTACAGGGTGCAAAAGCCTGCCCTGCACAAAAAGGGGGAATGGACATGGTGCCGCCGACAGTAAATCCCGTGAGCATGGCCGTCATCGAGCCGCTGCTGCGCGATCAATATCGCCTGTTTTGCGAATCACGCCGAATCGGAGATGAAGCCGCTGCGTGGCAGGCGCTGGAATGGGAACATATATTGAGCCAGCCCTATATGGGCGCGCATCTCGCCTCCCACTGGCACATGCTTCGCTATGCGATCGAGCTCGGCGATGCCCGTGAAGCTGCCGGTCAGGCGATGCGGTTCCTGCTCGTCCCGCTCGGTTCGCTGACCGGTCGCCTCCCCGCGGGCAACAATGGCCGCGCGCGGGTGAGCGCCTTCGAGCCGATGCCAATGCCGAACGCCCTGGAAGCGCTGATCGAAGCGGCCCGATCGAGGGAGAGCGGCGCTGCGCGAACCGATTGATCCGGTTTTGGACTTCCGGAACAGGGCATTCGCTGTTAGGGGCGCGACCATGTCCGGCGCTCCCCTTCGCCTGTTGCTTGTGTTCATCCTGCTGCTCAGCGGGCTCCACAATGCTGCGCCGGCGATGGCGGGCATGACGCACCATGCGACGGATTCGCATCTTTCGCACCATGTCGAGCCGGGCCATGCGTCGGACAAGGACACGCAAAAAGGTCAGCAGGACGCCGACCTCCACGGCAGTCACCATAATTGCCCGGTCGCATCCGATCAGGCCCTTTCGGGTCATGACGATCTGTCCTGTTTTTCCGGCGGCCTGCACTTTGCGCTGCCCGCGACGCGCCTCGCTTCGCGCGCGCTCGCACCTCCCCTGAACCCTCCCCTCGCCTGAACGACGCCTGCCGCGCGGCTCCTTTTCGGCCTGCGCTCAGTCGAACCGTTCAGGAGTGATCATTCATGCATATCCATATGCGCGCCGCCCTGTTGGCCGGGGCTGCGCTGCTGGCGGGGTCCGTTTGGGCCCAGCCGCTAACGCTCAACCAGGCGGTCGAGCGGGCCATCGCTGCATCGCCCGAGCTTAGAGCCGGCGAAGCGGGGGTCGACGCCGCGCGCGCCGACCAGCTGCAAGCCCGCGTCCGTCCCAATCCGACCGTGTCGGTCGACATGGAAAATGGCGTCGGAACGGGCGGCTATGGCCTGTTCCGGCAATCGGAACTCACCGTCACCTATTCGCAGCCGCTCGAACGCGGGGGCAAGCGCGAGGCACGGATGGCGCTTGCCGAGCGCGGCGTCGTACTCGCCGAGGCGCAGTGGCGGCTCGTCCGGCTCGACATCGCCCAGGAAGTGCAGCGCGCCTATATCGACGTCCAGATCGCCGAGCAGATGGTCTGGATCGCAGAGGATCGCGTCAAACTCGAAAAGGAGATGCGGACCGAAGCGATCCGGCGCGTGCGCGGCTACAAGGATCCGCTCTTCGTCGAGACGCGCGCCGATGCCCGCATTCTCGAAGCCGAGCTGGCCCTGAAGGAAGCCCAGGCGAAGCGGCAATCCGCACGCGCGTTGCTCACCTCCTTCTGGGGCGGCACGCCTGACAGCCTCGTTATCGCCGAGGGGATCGAGAAACCCGATCCGCGCGATCCGCCGCTTGCCGAAGCCGACGCGGCGGTCTTCGACGCCGCCGTCGACCGGGCCCGCGCGCAGGTCGTCGTCGAGCAAAGCCGCGCGCACCAGGACTATACGGTCTCGGGCGGCACCCGCTTCCTTCGCGAGACCAACGATGTCGCCGTTCTCGGCGGCATCTCCATCCCGCTCGGACGGTTCGACCGCAACCAGGGCAATATCGCCCGGGCGCAGGCCGAACGGCGGCAGCTCGAGTTCCAATCCGAAGCGAGCCGGCTCGAGCGGCTGCGGCGCCTCGCGTCGCTGCGCGCCGACGCCGACGCCGCACGCGTCCGGGCCGAGGGCATCATGAACGACGTCTATCCCAAGGCGGTGAAGACGCTCGGCCAGGTGCGCGAAGGCTATGCCCGCGGCGGGTTCCTGTTCGCCGACGTACAGGATGCCGCCGACGTCATCATCCAGATCCAGGGTCAGTGGGCCGAGGCCATGACGCGCTTCCGCGATTTGCTCGCGGAGATCGATCGCCTGACCGGCCGCTTCGATGCGGCCCCCCTTGCGGAGAATATTCCATGAAGAAGTTTCCATTTCCCGCCGCGGCTGCGGCGCTGTTCCTTGCCGTGCCTCTCGCTGCCTGCGGCGGCGGAGCCGAGGGCGAAGACAAGCATGAAGAAGGCGAAAGCCACGCCGAGGGCGAAGGCGAGGAAGATGCCAAAGGCCCGAACGGTGGCAAATTGCTCAAGAATGGCGATTTCGCGGTCGAGGTCACGATCTTCGAGAATGGCACCGAGCCGCAATTCCGCGTCTTCGCGACGCGGGACGGCAAGCCGGTCGACCCCAAGGATGTCCAGCTCGCCATCACGCTCACGCGGCTTGGCGGCGACGTCGATCGCTTCACCTTCCGCCCGCAGGGCAAATTCCTCGCAGGGCAAGGTGTCGTCACCGAACCGCACAGCTTCGATGTCGAGGTCGTTGCGGTGACGGGCGGCAAGCGGCACGTCTGGAAATATGCGAACCCCGAAGGCCGCACGCGGATCGCGGCTGACGCCGCCAAGGCCGGGGGCATCGAAACCGCGGTCGTCGGACCGGCGACGGTGGGCGAAATGCGCGAACTCTACGGCACCGTCCAATTGTCACCGACCGCCCGCTCCGAAATTCGCGGCCAATTCCCCGGCCGCGTCGTCTCGGTGACCAAGGCGGTGGGTGACAGCGTCCGGCGCGGAGAGCTTCTCGCGCGCATCGAGTCGAGCGAGAGCCTCCAGGTCTATCCGGTATATGCGACGGTCGGCGGCGTGGTTGCCGAGCGCAACGCCAACCCCGGCGACGTCACCGACGGGCGCGCGCTCTATGTGGTCACCGACCCGGCGCAGACCACGGTCGTCTTCAACATCTTCCCCCGCGACCTCGCGATTATCCGTCCGGGTATGCGGGTGACGGTGGAGACGCAGGACGGCGCCGAAATCGCGACCGCGCCGCTCGGGCAGTTCCTGCCCGACGGCAATGTCGAGGCGGGCACCGCGCTCATCCGCGCGACGATCCCCAACCGTTCGGGAACGCTCCGCCCGGGCATGGCCTTGCGCGGCCGCGTGATGGTCAACCCCGTCACTGTGCCGCTCGCCGTGCGCACCGAGGCGATCCAGCCCTTCCGCGACTTCAAGGTGGTCTATGCCAATTTCGGGCAGGATTATGAGGTCCGGATGCTGAAGCTCGGTCGTTCGTCGCCCAAATGGACCGAGGTCCTGTCGGGCATCAAGCCCGGCACCGCCTATGTCACCAAGGGCAGTTTCCTCGTTCGCGCCGACATCGAAAAGTCCGGCGCGGGCCACGACCATTGATCGGGGAGCAGGATAACATGCTAGCCAGAACCATAGGCTTTTCGATCCGGCAACGATGGCTCGTCCTCGCGGTCGTCGCGCTCCTCTGCGCGATCGGCGCGTGGAGCGCGACCAAATTGCCCATCGACGCCGTTCCCGACATCACCAACGTCCAGGTCCAGATCAACACCAAGGCGGAAGGCTATTCGCCGCTCGAGTCCGAGCAGCGCATCACCTATCCGATCGAGACCGCGATCGCGGGCATCCCGAACCTCAACTATACGAGATCGATCTCGCGCTATGGCCTCAGCCAGGTCACCGTTGTCTTCGAGGACGGCACCGACATCTATTTTGCGCGCCAGCAGGTCAACGAGCGGCTCCAGGCCGCGCGCGGCCAGCTTCCGCCCGGGATGGAGCCCGAAATGGGGCCGATCTCGACGGGTCTCGGCGAAATCTTCATGTTCTCGATCGAGGCCGAACCGGGCGCGCGAAAACCCGACGGCACGCCTTATACGGCGGAAGACCTCCGGACGATGTCCGACTGGGTCATCCGGCCGCAGATGCGCACGATTCCGGGGGTCGCCGAGATCAACACGATCGGCGGCTACGCCCGCCAATATCATGTGACACCCAACCCGGCCTCGCTCGCCTCGCTCAATCTCTCGCTCAACGATGTTGTCACCGCAATCGAGGCCAATAATGCCAATCGCGGCGCCGGTTATGTCGAGCGCAGCGGCGAACAGATTCTGATCCGCGTGCCGGGTCAGGCCAATAATGAGCGCGACCTGTCGCAGATCATCGTCACCACTCGCGGCGGGGTTCCGATCCGGATCTCCGACGTCGCCGATGTCGCGATCGGTTCGGGGCTCCGCACAGGCGCCGCGACGGAAAATGGCAAGGAAGTCGTCCTTGCCACGGTCTCGATGCTGATCGGCGAGAATCCGCGCGTGGTGGCGCAGGCCTCGGCCGAACGTCTCGTCGAGGCTTCGCGTGCGTTGCCGAAGGGCGTCGTTGCCAAGCCGCTCTACGATCGCACCGCGCTCGTAGAGCGGACGATCTCGACGGTGCAGAAAAACCTCGCCGAGGGCGCGCTGCTCGTCATCGTGATCCTGTTCCTGCTGCTCGGCAATTTCCGGGCGGCGCTGATCACGGCGGCTGTCATTCCGGTCGCGATGCTGATGACGCTGACGGGCATGCTCCAGACGCGGACATCGGCAAACCTCATGAGCCTCGGGGCGCTCGACTTCGGCCTCATCGTCGACGGGGCCGTCATCATCGTCGAGAACTGCCTCCGCCGGCTCGGCGAGGCCCAGCACAGGCTCGGGCGCCTACTCGATCGCGGCGAACGCTTCGGTCTCGTCGCCTCGGCGAGCGCAGAGGTGATCAAGCCGAGCATCTTCGGCATCATCATCATCACTGCGGTCTATCTGCCGATCTTCGCGCTCGAGGGCGTCGAGGGCAAAACCTTCCATCCGATGGCGATCACCGTCGTCCTAGCGCTTACCGCCGCTCTGCTGCTGTCGCTCACGCTGGTTCCGGCCGCGGTGGCGCTGTTCGTGACCGGCAAGGTCGAGGAGAAGGAAAATTGGCTGATGCGCGGTCTCGGCAAGGGCTATCGCCCGATGCTCGACCGCGTCCTCAATTGGCCGAAGGCTGCGCTGGCTGGTGCTTTGGCGCTTGTCGCGCTGAGCGGCGTGGCGGCGACCAGTCTCGGGTCCGAGTTCATCCCGGACCTCGACGAAGGCGATATCGCGATGCACGCGATGCGCATTCCGGGGACGAGCCTCACCCAGTCGATCGCGATGCAGGAGGCGCTGGAGAAGAGGATCAGGCAGTTCCCCGAAGTCGAGCGGGTGTTCGCGAAGATCGGCACGCCCGAGGTGGCGACCGATCCGATGCCGCCATCGGTCGCCGACAATTTCATCATGCTCAAGGACCGGAAGGAATGGCCCAATCCGAGAAAGACGCGCGACCAGCTCGTTGCCGAACTCAACAAGGCGGTGAACGAGGTGCCGGGGAACAATTATGAGTTCACCCAGCCGGTGAAGATGCGCATGAACGAGCTGATCGCCGGCGTTCGCGCCGACGTGGCGATCAAACTGTTCGGCGACGATCTCGATCAATTGCTCGAATCGGGGCAGGCGATCGAGGAAGTTGCCGGCGGAATTGCGGGCGCGCAGGACGTGAAGCTCGAACAGGTCACCGGCCTGCCGATGCTCTCGGTCACGCCCGACCGCGACAAGCTCGCGCGCTACGGCGTCAGCATGGAAACGGTGCAGGATGCGGTTTCGACCGCGACCGGCGGCCGCCAGGCGGGCGAGCTTTTCGAGGGTGACCGCCGCTTCGACGTGATCGTCCGGCTTCCCGAGGCCATTCGCACCGATCTCGCGTCGCTCGGCAATCTCCCTGTCGCGCTTCCGGCTGGCGGCTTCGTGCCGCTTTCCGAGCTGGCGGAGATTTCGCTCGCGGCGGGGCCGAACCAGATCAGCCGCGAAAATGGCAAGCGCCGCGCGGTGATCACGGCGAATGTTCGTGGGCGCGATCTGGGTTCGTTCATCGACGAGCTCACGCAAAAGGTCGAAGCTGAGGTCGTGCTGCCCGATGGCTACTACATCGAATATGGCGGCACGTTCGAACAGCTTCAGTCCGCAACCGAGCGCCTCCAGATCGTCGTGCCGCTGGTGCTGCTGCTGATCTTCGGCCTGCTGTTCATGCTGTTCGGCACGGTGCGCGATGCGGCGATTGTCTTCTCGGGCGTGCCGCTGGCGCTGACGGGAGGGGTGGCGGCGCTGGCGCTGCGCGACATTCCGCTCTCGATCTCGGCGGGCGTCGGCTTCATCGCGCTCTCGGGGGTCGCGGTGCTCAACGGCGTGGTGATGCTCTCCTTCATCAAGGATCTGCGCGAACGCGGAAAAGCGCTCGTCGAGGCGATCCGCGAAGGCGCTCTGACCCGCCTCAGACCGGTGATGATGACCGCGCTGGTGGCGTCGCTCGGGTTCGTACCGATGGCGCTCAATGTCGGGGCTGGGTCCGAGGTGCAGCGGCCGCTGGCGACTGTCGTCATCGGCGGGATCATCTCGTCGACGATCCTGACGCTCCTGGTGCTGCCTGCGCTCTACCTCCTGGTCCATCGACGGACCGCGAAGGCCGAAGAGGAAGAGTTGGCGCGTCCGAGCGGCGTGCCCAGCCCCGCAGGCTGAGACCCTCCCGGATGGCTGCCATTCCCCCCTGTCGGCGGCAACCGGGAGTGCTGACTGGGGCGGAACCCAAGCGGGTTCCGCCTCCTTTTAGGGATGGTGAGGATGGAGGAGCTTGCAATGAATGAAAAAGCATCCGGGAGCGAACGCGAAAAGCGAACGCTCCAGATCGTTCTCGTCCTGAACGCGGCTATCGCGATCGCCTTCCTCGTGACGGGCGGGCTCGGTGATTCAAGCGCGCTCATCGCCAATGGGCTCGACAATCTGTCCGACGCCGCGGTCTATGCCTTGAGCCTCGTTGCGCTCAGCCACGGCCTGAAATGGAAAACCCGTGCTGCCACGGCATCGGGCGTCATGCTGCTGGTCTTCGCGGCCGGCGTCCTGTTCGATGTGGGACGCCGCTATTTCGAAGGCAGCGAACCGATCGGTCCGACGATGATGATCATGTCGGCGGTCGCTGCGGTGGCGAACTATGCTTGCCTGAAGCTCTTGCAACGCATTCAGGATCCGGACGTCAACCTCAGAGCCGCGACAACCTTCAGCTACAACGACTTCATCTCGAACGGCGGCATCCTGATCGCGGGTGTCCTTGTCTGGTGGCTCGGCACGAATTGGCCAGACCTTCTGGTTGGATTTGCGACCGCGCTGATCGCGATCAAGGGCGGGATCGAAATTCTTCGCGATGCTCGCGCCGAGACTAAGAAGTCGCCCGTCTAATCGGGTTTTCCCGATGCGATTTGACAGAATGAAACACATCGGATAATTCCGATGCATGAACGTTGACACCGCGCTTCCCGCTCTCGCCGCCCTCGCTCATCCGACGCGTCTCGAGGCCTTCCGTTTGCTCGTCCGGCATGAGCCGGAAGGCCTGTCGACCGGGGAGCTTGTTGACGCATCGGGTCTCACGCAGAGCACCTTCTCGACGCATCTCGCCGTGCTCGCCAAAGCCGGTCTCGTAAAGTCCGAGAAGCTTGGGCGGCAGCAGATACAGCGAGCCGATATCGACACGCTCCGCGAACTGATGCTCTTCCTTGCGAAGGACTGTTGCCAAGGCCGCCCCGAGCTATGCGAGCCGCTGCTTGCCGAACTCACCTGCTGCTGAAGGAACCAGCCGCGTGACCGACATCGTCATCTACCACAATCCCGACTGCGGCACCTCGCGCAACACGCTCGCGCTGATCCGGAATGCCGGGATCGAACCGCACGTCGTCGAATATTTGAAGACCCCGCCGTCGCGAGCCTTGCTCGAACAGCTGATCGAACGCGCGGGCATCGCGCCACGCGACCTGCTTCGCGAAAAAGGCACGCCTTATGCGGACCGCGGCCTCGGCGACCCCGGCCTCGGCGATAGCGAACTCGTCGATGCGATGATGGCGCATCCCATCCTCATCAACCGCCCGCTTGTCGTATCACCGCTGGGGGTCAGGCTCTGCCGCCCGTCCGAGGCTGTGCTCGATATTCTTCCCGCGCCGCAGCTCGGCGCCTTCGCCAAGGAGGATGGCGAACAGGTCGTCGACGCCGACGGCCATCGCGTCCAGGCCTGAGGAGAGCATCATGTCCTCTGCCGCGAAGCAGGAACGCCTGTCGTTCCTCGACCGCTATCTGACCCTCTGGATCTTTCTCGCGATGGCCTTCGGCGTCGCACTCGGATCGCTTTTCAAGGGACTTCCCGCCGCTATCGACGCGATTTCGATCGGGACGACGAATATCCCGATCGCGATTGGCCTGATCCTGATGATGTACCCTCCGCTCGCGCGCGTGCGCTACAACGAGCTCCCGCGCGTGTTCGAGGACAAGCGCGTCCTTGCGATTTCGCTCATCCAGAACTGGATCATCGGACCGGCGCTGATGTTCGCGCTCGCGGTCCTCTTTCTATCGGACAAGCCCGAATATATGACGGGCCTGATCCTGATCGGCCTCGCGCGCTGCATCGCGATGGTGATCATCTGGAACCAGCTCGCGAAAGGCGACAATCAATATGTCGCCGCGCTCGTCGCCTTCAACTCGATCTTCCAGATCCTCTTCTTCAGCGTTTACGCCTGGTTCTTCCTCGCCGTGCTGCCGCCGCTCTTCGGCCTCGAGGGCAGCGTGATCGACGTGAGTTTCTGGACGATTGCCGAGGCGGTTCTCATCTATCTCGGCATCCCGTTCCTAGCCGGATACCTCACGCGGCGATTTCTCGCGCGCGCCAAGGGAGACGAGTGGTACGAGGCACGCTTCCTACCGAAGATCGGTCCAATCACGCTCGTCGCGCTGCTCTTCACCATCGTCGCGATGTTCAGCCTCAAGGGCGGCGAGATCGTCACCATTCCCGGCGACGTCGTCCGGATTGCCATCCCGCTCACCATCTATTTCGTGGTGCAGTTCCTCATCAGCTTCTGGATGGGCAAGCTTATCGAAGCCGATTATCCGCGCACGACCGCGGTCGCCTTCACCGCCGCGGGCAATAATTTCGAACTTGCGATCGCTGTCGCCATCGCCGCCTTTGGTCTCGCCTCGCCGGTGGCCTTTGCCGCCGTGATCGGCCCGCTCGTCGAGGTTCCCGTCCTCATTCTGCTCGTCGGCGTTGCATTCCGCCTCGGCCGCCGCTGGTTTCCCGCAACCGTTCCTTCAAAAGTCTGAGTAACATGACAGTACAAACCTACGGTCGCCTGCGCACGCTTGGCGATCCCGATCATCTTCCCGCGCTCAGCCCCGAATATCTTCACGCGCGGCCCGCGCTCGGCCTCGGGCCGCTCGATCCTGCCCCGCGCATCCTCCTCCTTTACGGAAGCTTGCGAGAAAGGTCCTACTCGCGGCTCGTCGTGGAAGAGACGGCGCGCCTGCTCCGGCTCTTCGGCTGCGAGACGCGCATCTTCGACCCGTCCGATCTCCCGCTTCCCGATCAGGTCGCCGACGACGATCATCCCGCGGTCGAGGAACTCAGACAGCATTCGATCTGGTCCGAAGGCCAGGTCTGGTGCAGCCCCGAGCGCCATGGCCAGATCACCGGCATCATGAAGGCGCAGGTCGATCATCTTCCCCTCGCCTATAAGGGTCTTCGTCCCACGCAGGGCCGGACCCTCGCGGTGATGCAGGTGTCGGCAGGATCGCAATCGTTCAACAGCGTCAACACGCTGCGCATCCTCGGCCGCTGGATGCGGATGATCACCATTCCCAACCAGTCGAGCGTCGCCAAAGCCTATCAGGAATTCGACGAATCGGGGCGCATGATCCGGTCGAGCTATTATGATCGCATCGTCGATGTCGCCGAGGAACTGGTGCGATTCACCGTGCTCACGCGCGTCCATGCCGACCAGCTCGTCGATCGCTATTCGGAACGGAAGGATCGGAAAGAGCCGGTCATCACGCCCGCCGAGCTCGCCAAACTACCCGGAGCCTAGCCGCCTCGTTGCAAACCTTCCGCTATCCGGCGTCGCGCAATTTTTATTTCCGAACGCTTGGAAAAGACCGAGGCCAACCTGTATAGACGGGTTATGGATTTTCCCTCTCGCACCTCGGGCAACGGGTCCCGGCCTTCAAACCAGTCCACACCGGCGCGGCGCCCCAGCCCCGATGAGAAGGAGAACCAGCCTCCCCGCCGCTATGCCGCAATCAAGCAGAGCATTTGCGATGCCGTGCGCGACGGTCAACTGAAACCGGGCGATCGCGTGCCATCCGAGGCCGAACTCGTCGAGCAATTCGATGTCTCGCGAATGACCGCGAACCGGGCGCTTCGCGAGCTTCAGGCCGCGGGTGTCCTCGTCCGCCGGGCTGGCAGCGGTTCTTTCGTCGCGGAACCGAAGCCGATCGGCCAGATGATCGAAATACGGAATATCGCCGAGGAAATCCGCGATCGCGGCCATGTCTATCGCGCCCGCGTTGTCCAGAATGACGAGATACGGGCAAACGCTGAAACCGCGGCCCTTCTTCAGGTTCCGGTCGGCACGAAGTTGTTCCACTCGATCATCGTGCATCACGAAGCCGAGTTCCCGATTCAGCTCGAGGAGCGTTTCGTGCTGGCGTCGGCCGCGCCCGACTATGGCAAGATCGACTTCACGCAAATGACGCCGAACGAATATCTGACGCGCACGGCACCGTTGGAGCGGGTCGAGCATCGCGTTCGCGCCGAAGTGCCCGACGCGCAGACTCACAGCATGTTGGGCCTGTCGGATGGCGAACCGGTACTGCGGATGACCCGTCGGACCTGGAGCCACTCGCGGCTCGTCAGCCACGCATGGCTGACGCATCCGGGCTCGCGCTTCGAACTGTCGGCCGCCTTCTCGATCGACGACTGACCGCGGGCGCGTCAGGCTGTGCGGCGGATCACGACGGGCTTGCGGCGGCGCCGCAGCCAGCGAAAATCGGCGCGACTGAAGCTCTTGAACAAAAGGTAGAAGCCGGTCCCGGACAACCAGAGCACCCCGAACGCGACGAAAATGATCAACGGGTGATTGAAGCTCTTCCGGTTCACATAGTCCATATTGTGAAGCATCCAGAAGAAGTCCCACGTTCGCCACGTGTCGCCGCGCATGACAAGAAAACGCGCGGTGTCGAGCGAGACATAGGCGCTGCTGTTCTCGGCATCGGCGAAATCGACGCGCCACATGGCACCCTCATGATCGCGCGATTCGAGGTTCGGCTTGGCGATCACGCTCACCTCCCGGATCGGCGCCTCGTTCATCATCGACGCGACTTCGCGCGCCATGGCTTCATCGACGCGAATAGTCTCGCCGCTCGTCGCATCGACGAGGCGGACGCCCTTCGCGGAGCGCACCTCGTAGACCGGCCGGGTTCCGAGATCGCGGAGTATTACGCCGGTGACGGGCTCGCCCCGCGGCAAGGCCGCAACGTCGAAATATTCCCCCGGAGGCAGCGGATGCCCGTGCGACATGCCGCCGCCGTGGCCGCCGACCTTGTCCTTGTCGAGAAGGGCCATCACCGAGCCGCTGAGCGCCCAGAGCAGGAACTGGAGCCCGAGGATCAGGCCGACCCATTTGTGGATGCGCCGGAAGAAAAGCGGCGTCAGGCGGATCTTCTTCATGCCTGCTTCCTCTTGCGGCGTTTGAAGGACCAGATCAGCAACCACGCACCGGTCAGCGCCATCGCAAAGGCGCTCCAGGTCGCGACGCGGAGCAACGGGTTGTTGACGTCCGTGCGCTCATCATAGTCCATGATGTGGAGCATCCACGCGAAGTCGAACACGCGCCACAATGCGTGGCGGCGCGAGATAAGCTCACCGGTCGTCGGCGACAGATAGAGCGTCGGGCGGTTCCAGCCTTCGAACTCGACCTGCCAATAGGGTGGCTTGCGCGCCTGCATTTCCTGAGGTGCCTCGGTCAAAAGTCGCACTGAGACGATCTTGCCGTCACCGGTGTAGAGGCGCCGTGCCTGTTCTCGGACCTGGGACTCGGTCAGGGCAGGCAGCGGCGCACCCGAACGCGCGTCGAACAAGCGCGCGCCTTCAGGAGTCTCGGCGCGCCAGACCGGTTGGCCAGAAAAGCGCTGGAGACGGATTTCGGACACCCCCGGCGTGGCCGCGACGACCTTCGACGGCGCTGCGAGGCCGTCGAGGTCGAAGGGCTGGGCCACCGGGGAGCGCACCAGATGATCGCCGTGGATGGTGTCAATGTGAACGACCACCATGTAGAAGCCGGTCAACGTCCAGAGCAAAGCCTGGACGCCCACGACCAGCGCCAGCCATTTATGCGTTCGCCGAACGAGCAGCGGCCAACGTATCGCCATCTCCCAATTCCTCAGAAGGCGGTGCGGAAGCCGACATAGAAGCGCCGGCCGAGCAGGTCGTAGGTCATCGTGTCGGTGTTCGCATCGGTGAAGCTCTGGATGTACGGCGCCTTGCGATCGAAGAGGTTGTCGACCCCGAATTGGAAGCGGGTCTTCTCGTCGATCTCAAAGGCGAGCTGGAGATTATGATAGAAGACGTTCGGCGTGCGATAACCGATTTCGCCGGGCGACGCATTGAAGTCGGTCGCCTTGCCGATCCACTGGGTCGACCAGGTCGCGCTGATGCCGTCCTTCTCGGCGGTCAGTACGCCATAGCCGCGCCACTTCGAATAGCCGCCGTTGCCGCCGCCGATGAAGCCGTCGAAATCGATCGGCGCGCCGCCCGGGAAGGGCAGGACGACATATTTATTGAGATAGGTGAGATTGACGTCGAGCGAGATGTTCACACTGCCGATGCCACCCGCGTAAACGAGACCGAGATCGAGCCCGTTCATTTCCTCGCGGCCGGTGTTGATCGGCTGCGCGGAGAGGAATGTCACTTCGCCGGTCAGCGGGCTGCGCGTGAAATCATCGCAGAAGGGATGCGACAGGTTCGTACTCGCGTAGCAGATCGACAGCTTCGTGGACCCCGGAATCGCGCGGATCGCGTCCTTGATCTTGATATCGAACCAGTCGGCGGTGAGCGACAGGCCGGGGACCAGCCCCTTCGGCGAGATCACGGTGCCGACCGTCCAGGTGGTCGAGCTTTCGGGCTGGAGATTCTCGTTCCCGCCCACCGTGGTGAGGATCGTGGTGCCGAGCTGGACATAGTTGGCGGGCACGCCCGATGCCTGGCAGTTCGCGATCAGCGTCGCATTGCCGCTGGTCGCGTAGCGCGAGCAAGGATCGGTCGTCGTCAGATTGCCCTCCGACACACCCCCGAACAGTTCGGGGACGTTCGGAATGCGGAAACCGGTGCCGTAGGTCCCGCGCAGGCGGAAGCTGTCATTGATGACCCAGTCAACGCTACCCTTGTAGTTCCAGTCGCTGCCGAACAGGTCGTAGTTCGAGTAGCGAACCGCACCATCGAGCGTAAGCGACTGGAAGAAGGGCTTGTCGGCGAGGATCGGCACCGACAGTTCGAGATAGGCTTCCTTGGCGATGCTCGTTCCCGAAATCGGGCTTTGCTGGTTGGTGTTGGCGATGCCGAGCACGGTCAGCGGATCGGGATCGCGCCAGCCCTTCTCCTTGCGATAGACGACGCCCGCCGCGAAGGAGACGGGCCCTGCGGGCAGCTTGAACAGGTCGCCGTTGATGTCTGCCGTGACCGTCGCCAGTTCGTTACCGCCACGATCGCGCGAGGTGAACAGGATATAGTCGAGAACTTCGGGCGTCAGGTCGCCGAACCCCAGATAGTCGGCGCAGGGAATCGAAGCCCCCGCCGCGAGGCTGCACTTGGTCGTATCGAGCGTGTTGCCGACGCGCTCGAGGTTGGCGATGTTGGTCGAACCATCGACCGCGGTGTTACGCCCGAACGCGCCCGCGACTTCCCATCCCCAATTGTTCGACAGCTTGCCGCGGAGGCCGAAGGTGCCCTGCCAGGTATCGGTTTCCTGGAAGAACTGACGCGGGCCGGGCTCGGCGAGGCGGCGCTGGATGAGGACGATATTCTGTCCGGTCGGGTTGGTCGGATTGCTCGCCGCGATCGACAGGTTGCGCAGCGTTCCCGGCGTCGCGATCTGGTTCGATTTGCGGAAGGTGTAGAGGAACTCGCCAAACGTCTCGATATTGTCGGTCAGGTCATAATCGGCGAAGAAGGCCGTGCTGACACGCTCGACCGGGCTGACCGCGTTCAGGAACGGGTTCGAGTTGAAGTTGTGCTTCGCAGCGCTGTACGGCTCGAAGAAATTGCCGTTGCCGCCCGGCACCTGGTTGAAGTTGATCTGCTGACCGTTGGGCAGCACCGCACGCCCACCGATGGTCGAAGCGCTGTTGACGCAGCTCAGCGATCCCGGCGTCGTTTCCGCGAGCGAACAGGGCGCTCGCGAGGCCATGTTGACGGCCTTCGTCTTCTGGTAGGTGACGGCTGCCATGAAGCCGCCACGGTCGTTGCGGATACCCCAGAGGAGATCGGCGGTGAAATCCGACCCATCGCCCTTTTCGGTGATCCCCTGCCGGACGCTGAGGCCGAGGCCTTCATAGTCGGTGCGCGTTACAAGGTTGACGACACCCGCCATCGCATCGGCGCCATAGATCGCCGAGGCGCCGTCCTTCAGCACATCGGTGCGCGCGAGTGCGGCGACCGGGATCATGTTGAGGTCGGGCGACGAGTTCGCCCCGGTGCCACCCGCGACGAGACGGCGGCCGTTGAGCAGCACAAGGGTGCGCTTGATACCGAGGCCGCGCAGGTTCACCTGCGCCGTCCCATAGCCATTGTTCGCCCAATAGGCCGAGGTCTGGTTGCCCGCGAAACCGGCGTTGGCCGGCAGGCGCTGCAGCACCGTCTCGATATTGACGACACCGGTATTTTCTATCTGTTCGGCGGATACCACCGTCGCAGGCCCCACGCCCGCGAGGTCCTGGCGACGAATGCGCGAGCCGGTCACGACGATGTCCGATCCGTTCGGAGCATCCTCCGCAGCGGGTGACTGCGTCGCTGCATCGCTCTGCGCGAGCGCTGGCGTTGCAAAGGTGGCGACCGCTGCGGCGCTCGCGAGCAAAATTGTCCTGGTCATCATAGCGAAACCCCCTGATGGTTAGCTGATTCCCCTCAGAGAGCATCAAATGTATATACAGGTCAATAGGAATTTATTGAATCATATCAATTAGTTATGAAGGAAATTCCGGGCGCATGATACCTATTAGATACGCACCCCAAAGCTCTACCCCTCATCGATTTTGAAATTTTTTTGCTGGCCCGAGCCTATTGGCGCAAGGAGCCGGCTGGTCTCTCCCTCGGCTTGCTCATGAAATGACATGATTAAGTAGGTCGGCACCGCTTGGGGCGACCGACATGAGCCGTTCAATGCGAAATTATCTGTTCGAGAAAGGTCCGTGCGCGCTCGCTTTTCGGCGCCGCGAAAAAATCGGCCGGCCTCGCGTCTTCGATGATCTGGCCCTGATCCATGAAAAGAATGCGATCGGCCGCCTCGCGCGCGAATCCCATTTCGTGCGTCACGCACACCATCGTCCGTCCTTCGCCGGCAAGGGCCGTCATCACATCTAGTACCTCCTTGATCATTTCGGGATCGAGCGCCGATGTCGGCTCGTCGAAGAGAAAAATCCGGGGTTCCATCGTCAGAGCGCGGGCGATCGCGGCCCGCTGTTGCTGCCCTCCCGAGAGCTGCCCCGGATATTTGTCCGCCTGGTCGGCAATCCTCACTTTGTCCAAATAGGATATGGCCCGCGCCTCCGCCTCCGGAAGAGACAAGCCGCCGAGCAGGACAGGCGCGAGGGTGCAATTCTCCAGCACCGTCTTGTGCGGGAACAGATTGAACAGTTGAAAGACCATGCCGACGGCGCGGAGCGCCGCAACGGCCTCCCGCGACGCGTCGGTTATCTTGGTTCCCTCGATCAAAACGGCACCGGAGTCGGGCACTTCGAGCCTGTTCATGCAGCGAATGAGCGTCGATTTGCCGGAGCCTGAAGGGCCGCAAATCACGATCCGCTCGCGCGGGGCGATTTCGAGGTCGATCGAGCGGAGGGCATGATAGGCGCCATAATATTTGTCGACCTGCCGCAAGCTGACGGCCGCGTGGCCCGAGGCGTCGGTCATGACGCCTGCCCCCGGCCGCGTAGCGCCCGTACCCGCGCGAAGGCTGCGGCGAGGTCGGCGATCAGATCCTGCGGCGCTTCGAGGCCGGCGTGAATACGGATCAGCGCCCCATCTGCCTCGCCATTGGGAAAGTCGCGGATCGGAGCGGGCCACGCCGGAACCGCGAGGCTTTCGAAGCCGCCCCAACTCGAACCGAGCTGGAACAGCGAGAATTCGTTGAAAAAGGCGCTGGTTTCCGGAGGGGTAAGACCATCGAGCTGAACACCGAACAATCCGGACGCTCCGGTGAAATCCCGCTTCCAGATCGCATGGCCGGGATCGGCGGGATGGGCCGGATAGCGGACCGCGACCACTTCGGGTTGCTGGGCGAACCATTCGATCAGCGTCGCTGCGGTACGCTGGTGGCGTTCAAGGCGGGCATCGAGCGTCCTGATGCCCCGGTGGACGAGATAACAATTGTCGGGACTCGCGCAGTTGCCCCAGCGCGCCGCCGCATCCTTGAGCTGGCGGTAGACGGCATCGCTGGCGGCGGTCATCGTGCCGAGCAGACAGTCGGAGTGCCCCGAGAGATATTTGGTTGCCGAAGCAAGCGAGATGTCGACCCCATGGGCCAAGGGTTTGAAGAAAAGCGGCGTCGCCCAGGTGTTGTCGAGAGCGGTCAATATGCCCCGGCTGCGTGCAACCGCCGTGATCGCGGGGACGTCGATCATATCGAATGTCTGCGAGCCCGGGGTCTCGATGTAGATGAGCCGGGTGTTGCTGCGGCACAGCCCGGCAATCTCCGCTCCGATATCGGGCCGGAAATACTCCACCTCGACCCCGAAGCGCGCGAGAACGTCGGTCAGAAACTTGCGGGTCGGCCCATAGACGCAATCCGCAACGAGCAGATGATCGCCCCCGGCCACGAAAGCCGTGAGGGCTAGCGCGATCGCGCTGGTTCCAGACGAGGTGATGACGGTGGCGCAGCCGCCTTCGAGTTCGCTGACGGCCTCGGCGAGCGCAAAGGTCGTTCGCGTTCCGTACAGGCCATAGATGACCTCATCGTAGAGACCCTGGTGCCGGTCCATATAGGCCTCGACGCTGCCGTAGATAATGGTGGAGGCTCGATCGACGGGCGGATTGATGAGGCCCCGCTGATCGCGCGGGCGGGGACCGCCGTGAACGGCACGCGTCGGGTCCTGCCAGGCGTGCCCTTTCGGGCTTGCCGGCTCCCCGGGCCATTTTCTGTCGTGATTATCCTGCATAGTTTAGTTTCCGTTCGATCTTCATGCTGAGCCGGGACAGGGAAAAACAGAGGAGGAAGAAGATTGTCCCGGTAAAAAGATAGGCTTCGGCGAAATAGGGTCGCCATTGCGCCTCGACGTAGGAGAGGCGGGTCGTCTGCAACAAATCGAAGACGCCGACGATGAGGACGAGCGTCGTGTTCTTCACCTCGCTGATCGAAGTGTTGACCAGTCCGGGTACGCTGACTTTCAGGGCCTGCGGCAACAGGATGTGGCGCCGCGCCTGCCATTTGGCGAGGCCAAGAGCCTGCGCGGCCTCGGCCTGCCCCGCGGGAACCGCCAGCAGGCCGCCCCGGATGACCTCCGCCATATAGGCGGCGGTGAAGAATATGAGCGCGAGCTGGACGCGCGGCAGGCTGTCGATCGAGAGATAAGAGGGCACGAACAGCGGGAACAGGACCGCGGCGAGGAAGAGCACGCCGATCAGCGGCGTTCCACGAACCAGCTCGATGAAGGCGATGCTCGGCCAGCTAATCCCGCGCCGCGACGACCTGCGGCCGAATGCGAGGAGTATGGCCAGCGGAAACGCGCCGACCACCGCTAGGCTCGCGAGCAGCAATGTGACCGGCAGGCCGCTCCACTTCTCCATCGGCACATAGGAAAGGCCCGCGAACCCGCCGCGCAGCAGAAGTACCGCCACCGCGATCGCGCCGAGCCAGGCTAGGCCGAGGCGGCTACGCCAAAATCGCGGAACGAAGGAGAACGCGAGGCAGGAAAGCAGCGCCGCCGCCGCTGCTGCGGACCGCCACTGCTCGGCTTCGGGATAGGTCCCGAACAATATAAGCCGCACATTTTCGCGGAGGAATGGCCAGCAGGCACCGCTGGCCAAACGGCAATCGGCCGCGCCCCCGGCGAAGGTCGCGTCGAACAGCAGCCACGAGAGTGCCTTGCCGGCAAGAGCCGCGGTCATGGCGAGGATCGCGATGGTCAATATTGACTGGCGCCCTCCCCCGAAGAGATTGCGCCGCATCCACGACGGCCAGGCGACTACCGAGCGCAGCGGAAAGGGTTCGAGGGGCGCCGACGGGATGCTCCGGCCGGGCTGCCCGGCAACGTTCCAGCCCAACCGGCGGGCATAGCGGCCGGTAACGAACGACAAGGACAGCGAGAGCAGGAGGAAAGTCGCGACGATCAGACCAACACCTTCGATCGCCTGCCCTGTCTGGCTGATAACGGTATCGACTACCGAGACAAACTCGGGATAACCGATCGCTACCCCCAGGGAGCTGTTCTTGATCGTGTTGAGATGCCAGCTCGTCATCGGCGGGATGGCAATGCGCAGCGCTTGCGGAATCACGATCCGTCTCATCGTTTGCGCGGTTGACAGGCCGAGCGCTTTGGCGGCCTCGCTCTGCCCTGCAGGAACGGCGAGGATCGCGCCGCGGAATATCTCGGCCAGATAGGCCGAGGCATAGACCGAAAGGCTGGCGACCAGCGTCAGAAACTCTGTGGAGAGCGACAGCCCGCCCACGGTTCCGAAGCGCCCCGCCCGCGGCAGATCGATCCCGCCCCACAGCAGGAGCGGAGCCAGGGAGATGCCGGCGAAGGCCAGCGCGGTGCGTGTGCGAACGGCTCCTCGCCGCACGGCACCCAGCAGGATCGCACAGGCAACGATAGCGATGAGCAGGGCCGCCCTTCCCGGACCGGCCAGGGTGAGCGCGGGGATGTGCAAGCCCCGATTGTCGAGGTCGAACGCACCGATGGCGTCCGGACCGGGGCCGGGTAGACCGAAAAGCAGGACCGCGTACCAGACGAACATCTGGAGCAGCAGCGGAATGTTGCGAACAAGTTCGATGTAAAGGCCGGAGAGCCTCGCAAGCAGCCAGTTGGACGACAGGCGCGCCATGCAGACCGCGAGGCCGAGCAAGGTCGAGAAGATAATACCGAGCGCCGATATCAGAAGCGTGTTGAGAAGACCCACCGCCAGCGCCGCGACATAGGAGTCGCCCGGCGCGTATGCGATCAGCGTTTCGCCGATTGCGAAACCCGCCCGGTCGAACAGGAAACCGAACCCCGTCCGGATGTTTCGGTCCGCGAGATTGTCCGCCAATGTCGCAAAGAGGCCGTAGGCGACCACTAGCCCGCCCGCGATCAGCAGCCAGGGCAACGCAGCGATGGCAAGCCGCCTGTGTTTATGAGTCATCGCATCGGCAACGGGTAGATCAGCCCGCCGTCCCGATAGAGCTTATTTTGCCCGCGCTCGACGCCGAGCGGCGTAATGTGCCGGTCGAAGATTTCGCCATAATTGCCCGTCGCCTCGATCGCCCGATACGCCCAGTCATCGTCGAGGCCGAGCGACTTGCCGAATCCGGGCAGGCCGCCGAGCATCTTGCGCACTTCGGGGTCACGCGAGGCCACGCGCATGCGCGCTGCATTCGCGCGGGTGACCCCCATTTCCTCGGCAGCAAAGAGCGCGTTCAGCACCCATTTGTTGATCTCATACCATTGCTCGTCGTCGCTGCGCACGACGGGACCTACCGGCTCCTTGGTGAGTCGTTCGGGCAGCACAACATAATCGTCCGGATGCGCGGTATCGGCGAGACGGATCACGGTCAGCGTGAAGGCATCGGTGGTCATCGCGTCGCACCGCCCGGCAAAGAAGGCGAGCTTGGCTTCCTCGGGATTCTCGAACACGACCGACTGGAAGCGCAGCCCCTTGCGCTCGAAATATTCGGCGGTGTTGAGTTCAGAAGTCGTTCCCTTGGTGATGCAGATCGACGCGCCGTCAAGATCTGCGGGCAGCCGCACGCCCGACCGACGCGGCACCAGAAAACTCTGCCCGTCATAATACATGGTGCCGACGAAATTCACCCCGAGGTCGGTGTCGCGCGTCAGCGTCCATGTCGTCGTCCGCGACAGGACGTCGGCCTCGCCCGTCTGCACGATCGTGAAGCGCTTGTTCGAGGCGACCGGCATGAACCGGACCTTGCGGGCATCGCCGAGGACCGCGGCGGCGAGCGCCCGGCAATAATCGACGAAGAACCCTTGCCAGCGCCCGCGCTTGTCGAGATAGGACATACCGAGCTGCCCCGTATGAATGGCGCAATTGAGCGTTCCGCGCGCACGAATCCGCGCGAGCGTAGATCCCTTCGCCGCGGCAATCTCATATCCGCCGGTGCCGGCCGGCTCGCGGTCGCAGCCGCCAAGAAGCAGGGCGCCGGCGGCGAGCAGCGCCGGAAGCCAGCGGCGCGGTGCGTGCGACCTATTCATGAACGAGGCTTTCGATGCTAGCGCCATAAGAAATAGCTATAGGGAGCGATGTCCAATGAACCTGCGTCACCTCGAAGCCTTCAGAGCCGTAATGCTCTCCGGATCGGTTACTCAGGCCGCACAGTCGCTCAACCTGTCGCAACCCGCAGTGAGCAAGATGCTTGCCGAGCTCGAGCATCAGCTGGGCTTTCAGCTCTTCCTGCGCTCGCGCGGCAGCGCGCTCACTGTGACGCCCGAAGCCGACGCCTTTTTCTACGAAGTCGAGCGGAGTTTCTCGGGCATTGCGGCCCTGAAGCGGGTAGCGGAAGACATTCGCAACATGGCGACCGGTACGCTCCGGATCGCGGCCCTCCCGGCGCTCGCGGTCAGTTTCCTGCCGCGCGTGATCGCGGCCTTTCGCGAGACACATTCCGGCGTCACCGTTCAGCTCCAGACCCGCAGCTCCTCGACGGTGCGGCAATGGATGGCGAACCAGCAGTTCGACATCGGCCTCGCAACGCCGGCGCGCGAACTGCCAGGCATAAGGATGGAGCGCTTCCTGCGCTGCCCCGGCGCCTGCGTTCTCCCCGCCGGCCACCGGCTGGCTGTCAAGGACGTCATCCGGCCGGCCGATCTCGAGGGCGAGCCCTTCATTTCGCTCGCGCTCGAGGACGGTGTGCGTCACCGCATCGACCGCATTTTCGAAGACGCAGGCGTCCACCGCGAGATGGTCATCGAAACCCAATATGCGATGACCATCTGCGCGCTTGTCATGCAGGGGGTCGGATGTTCGATTCTCAACCCCGTGACCGCAGCGGATTATGCCGAGCGGGGCCTTACGGTCCGTGATTTCGCGCCGGAGGTCCATTTCGAATATATGCTCTTCACGCCGAAGTTGAGGCCGATGTCCCAAGTCGCTGCGGCCTTTATAGCGGTGCTCGAATCCCACCGAGACGCGATGTTCGGCTCCGACGCCAGCTGAAGACACAGGTCGCCGCACGGCCTTCACGGCCACCGATCAGAAGGAGGCGGTCGCACGGACGTACCAGAAGCCTCCGTTGAACCCGGTCGGCGCGAAGCGGAGATATCGGATCCCGTTGTTGATCTGGGATTGCCGCGCCTCGACGTCGGGGTAATTGTCGAAGATATTCTCGCCGCCGACCGCAAGCTTGAGCATGTCGCTGACCTTGTAGGACAGCTCGAGATCGACCAGCAGTTCGGCGGCGCCCGTCTGGTCGGCAGCCGGTGCGGCGCCATAGTCGGTCCATTTGCCGTAATAATTTGCACGCGCGACGAAGCCGAAGCGCTCACCCGCATAGGTGAAGGACGCATTGCCCTTCCACTTCGGAACGAAGCCCTCGAGTTCGAGCAGCCGCTCGCGGTCCGCAGTGATCACCGGCGAGGCCTTGATGACATCGGTTTTGGTATAGTTGCCGTTGAGACCGAGCGTGGCCTTGCCGCCGCCGAGGTCGAAGCCCACGGTGAGCACTGCATCGACGCCCTGGGTGCGGCTGTCGAAGGAGTTGGTGAAGAAGCTCACCTGCTGGAAGGAATCCCCACCGGGAATGCCAAGCGCCGCGAGCTGCGCGCGCTGCGCCGGGGTGAGGTTGAAGTTGCCCGAAACGGCGATCCGGTCTTCGACCTTGATGTTGAAATAGTCGATGGTGAGGGTGACCCGATTAGAAGGTTTCACCACGATGCCACCGGTGAAGTTGAACGAATTCTCGGGCTTGAGCGGCGTCGCGCCGAAGAATTGCGCGACCGGATTGTTGGGCGCGATAATGCCTGCGGTCAGCGGCGCCCCGGTTATCGAGTCGATGTTGGTCTGGACCTGCGAGGCGTTCGACTGGCCCGGCGTCGGCGCACGAAAGCCGGTGTTGACCGATCCGCGCACCGCGAAGACGTCCGAGAAATCATATCGCCCGTTGACCTTCCAGGTGAATTTCGAGCCGAAGTCCGAATAATTCTCGTAGCGGCCGGCAAGGCCGAACTGGAGCGCGTCGGTGAGATTGCCCTCGATCGACGCATAGGCAGCCCAATTGCTGCGCGCGAACTCACCTGCCTGGATGGGACTGAAGCCCGGGAAGCCGTTCGAGCCGACCGGCAGTCCGACGCGGTTCCCGGTATCGGGATCGATAACCGACGCGAAAGGCCCAACCTGCCACGATGCGATGTCGCCAGCCGTGATCTCATATGTCTCGCGCCGATACTCAAGACCGCCGGCAAGCGTCAGCGGATCGGAGGTGCCGATCGCGATGGGGTAAGTGAGATCGAGATTGAAAGCGAGTTCGCGCTGCTTGAGTTGCCCCGGCTTGAACGACGTCGGCGACGTGAGGCCAAGCGACGGATTGACCGTATTGTCGATCCGGTAGGAAGCATGGTTCTGACCATAGGAAGCGCTGAGATCATAGGTCAGGCCCGAGGAGAATTCGCCCTTGAGGCCGGCCGCAAGCGCGGCATCGGTTACCGTCGCGCCGAAATCCGGGGTAAAGCCGCCGGGAAAGAGCTGGCGGAAGCTGAACCGCTGTCCTCCGGGCGTATTGGTGAGCGGAATCGAGGTGGAAATGAAGCTGGCATTGGGGTTGCGGTAGAAGAAGGCCGTCGTGCCGCGGCTCCAGCTATAGTTGCCGAAGGTGTAGAATTCCATCTCGTCCGACAGTTCGATGCCTGCGTTGACGAAGATGCGCGCCGCCTCGGATTCGGGATTTCCCCAGCGCTGCGCCGGGACCGGGACATCCTGAACGCCGGCATCGATGAGCGCCTGCGCGTCGGGACGCTGGATACCGCGCGACGTCGTGCTGGCGTTCACATATTCGCCGCTGATGTTGACGAAACCCGCGTCGGTGAAGGGAAGCCCGACATTGCCCTGAACGAGGAAATCCTCGCCGTCGCCCTTGTAGAATTGGCCATAGCGGGCGATCAGCAATCCGCCCTCGCGGTCGCGGCGCAGACCGAAATTGAGTACGCCCGCGATCGCATCGGATCCATAGAGCGCCGACGCGCCGTCACGCAGAACCTCGAGCTGGCCGATCGCGATCGACGGGATCGCCGAAAGATCGGGTCCCTGCGATCCTCGGATATAGGGAACATTGGTGAACTGGACCGTTGCGCCGCGATGGCGCCGCTTGCCGTTCACGAGCACCAGCGTCTGGTCCGGCGGCAGGCCGCGGAGCGAGAAAGGCCGGGTGAAGACGGCGCCGTCGTTGCTTACGAGGCGCTGGACGTTGAGCGACGGGACCTCGGTGCGGAGGAGATCGTTCATGTCGGCCGTGCCCTTTTCGAGCAGTTCGGCGCCGGAGATGATGTCGATCGGCTGAGCGGAATCGGCCGCCTTGAGATCGTTCCGCCGCGTGCCCGTCACGACGATTTCGCCCTGCGACGCGCCTGACTGCGGCGCCTCTTTGGCGTTATCCTGCGCGAAGGCGGCGGCGGCCGACAATCCTGCCAGGACGGCGATAATCGAGCCACTCGTGCGAAGCAATTTCCTCATGGTCCCCTCCATTTGCGAAAGCTCTCGGCTTCGCCACCGAGCTATCTCTGTGACCGTGGCATGACCAGAAATAATCACGACTCATCGCTAAAAACGAGATGGTTATTCCATATAGTTATATCTCTCGCTCCGTGCCGCACGGCGGCGCGCCGCGCCCAACCCGGCCTCGCCGTTCCATTCTCCCGGACGGGCTTCGGCGCGAACAGCGTGATCTGCGGGGGCCGCCCGCCATTGCGGCGAACAGGCGGCCGGTCCCGCGGGTGATTACCAGTCCCGGCGGGCGCTTCATGCCGGCTGTCCTTGGGTGGCCGGCCGACAAGCCTCATCGGCAAATGATCTCTTACTTTTTATCCATATCGTGCCCGGCGTGCGGATCGGGCTCGGTTTCTACGGGCTTCGGCGCTTCCGGCGCGGCCTTAGCCCGCGGCGGAACAGCAGGTTTTGCGGCAAGTTTGGAATTCTCCGCCGGCCTTGCTGCTTCTGTCGGTGCCGCTTCAGGGGCTGTTGGCGTCTCGTCGGCAGCCGGCGTGGTCTCGACCATTGCCGGGGCCTCACCGGCAGGGACTTCGCTTTGTTCCGGCGCCGTGTCGCTCTTCTGCGCAGACTCCGCGCCGCATCCCGCCAGTGCGACCATCAGCGCTGCGGCGCTCGCGAGGGGAATATATCTCGTCATATCAATCTCCACTTGTCGTTGCGACAGCTCATGCGCGAAATTGCGCAACCTTGCCGTCGCCAGCGAACGCCATCACTTCGAAGGCGTCGGTTCTTCCATCCGGCATTTCCATGCCCGGAGATCCGCGCGGCATGCCAGGCACGGCGATCCCGCGAATGTCGCGCGGCTTGTCGCGAAGCAGCTTCGCGACATGTGGCATCGGCACATGGCCTTCGATGGCATAGCCACCGACGATCGCGGTGTGACACGAAGCTAGCTCGTCGGGCACACCATATCGCGCCTTTACGGCAGGCATGTCGGAACGGTTCTCAACGGTCACCGCATAGCCCGCCGCGCGCGCAATATCCGCCCAGGCTTCACAGCATCCGCATTCGGGATCGCGATAGACGAGCATCTGCCGGATGTTCGCCGCATCGGCGCGAGGCTCGCGAGCCCCGCCGTCTTTGTCGCTGGTTGCCGCCGGTCCCGGGGAAGAATTGCATGCCGCAAGCCCCATCCCCGAGCCGACGGCAATCAGACCGAGAAGGTGACGGCGCGTCATCGGACTTTTCATGTCATTTCCTCGCGAGAATGGATTTCATCTGTTCGATTTCGGCCGCCTGCCCTGCGATGATGCCGCGGCAAAGTTCGCGTATTTCGGCATCCCTGAGGGAAGCCTGTTCGCACATGAGGATCGCGCCCGAATGATGCGGGATCATCGAACGCAAGAAGGCCGTGTCGCCGATGGTCGTCTGAGTCCGAATCAGCGCGAAGCTTCCGAAGAAGGCGACTGCCGATCCCAGCAGCAGGAGCGTGTTAAGGCGTTTCGACGGGAACATGTCAGGCATCGCGACGATCATCAGTACGACCATCGGCGAAACCATCATCAGCGTCATGTAGAGCATGTTGAGATTATTGTAGAAGCTCGAGAGGCGGTCGATCATGACGAACATCACCAGATACATGATGACGCCGCTGATGATTGTCTGCAGCGCGAGGCTGCGATAGGCTGGTTTCACGGCATTTCTCCTCGACGTGTCGCCACCCCGCGAAACTTCTAGAACCAGGCCCGCACCCCCATCACGAAACTGACACCGCTCGCATCCTCGCCAGCGGCGCGGGCGAAACGCGCGGTATCGCCGACCTTGCCGGCCCATTCGACGCCGACATAAGGCGCGAACTCCTTCACGACCTCGTAACGCAGGCGAAGCCCGAGCTCGAAGTCGGAGAGGCCCGAGCCAACGCCGGTCTCGGGGACATCCTGGAGCGCAAAATTGACCTCCGCCATCGGCTGCAGGATCAGCTTCTGCGTGATGCGCTGGTCGTAATAGCCTTCGAGCCGGGCGAGCAGGTCACCCTTGTTCGAAAGGAACAGAGCGCCCTCGACTTCGAACCAATAGGGCGCGAGCCCCTCGAAACCGATCGTCGCATAGGTGCGATCGGGGCCGAGTCCGAGATCCTGCCTGATACCCGCCTGCGCGTTGAAATAGGGTCCGATCGCCCGGCTGTACAGCGCCTGTACCTCGGCGCCTTCGATGCCTTCGCCGAACACGCCCTCGCCTTCGCTCTTGATCGTCAGCCGGTTGATGTCGCCGCCGTACCAGGCCTCACCGTCCCAGCGGAACCCGTCGCGGCCCTTGCGCGCCTGAAATTCGGCAAGGTTGAAGCTGATGAAAGCGATGGTCTGCGCGCCATTCTCTTTCATCATGTCGTGGCGCGAATGCTCCATTTCGGCTTTGGGGTAGATGCGATCGGCATACCAGTCGCCGGGAGGCGCAGGCGCGGTAGCATCTCCCGGCGGCAAATCGGTGCCGCTAGCGCTGGTCGTGGTCGCCATGCCTTCCATTCCCGCCACGGGGTCCGCATATCCGCCCTTCGGGGTGCAATGGCCCATTTTGGCATGTTCGGGCGGGCAATCGGGATCGGACGGCTGCGGTGCGCCATGATCCATCGCGCCCATGTCCGAAGCGCCCTTGTCTGGAGCCTCCGCCTCAGGCGTACAATGACCCATCGCCGCATGTTCGGGCGGGCAGCTTGAAGCCTCGGGTTCCATGTCCATGCCCTGCATGTTCCCATGGTCCATCTGCTCCATCGACCCTTCGGCGGGCGCTTCGGGCGCGGGCTGCGCTACCGGCGCTGGCGCTGGCGTTGGCGAGGGAACGGGTGTCGGCGCGGGCGCCGCGCCATGCATCGAATGATTCATGGACTGCGCGGCAGCGGGCACAGCAAATGTCAGCGGGGCGATACCCGCGAGGAGAAGCGCGACCCGGGTCATTCGCCGTCTCCCTTCGGACGGACGCTGACGACGCGCATCATCCCCGCGTGCATGTGATAGAGAAGGTGGCAATGGAACGCCCAGTCGCCGAGCGCGTCGGCGGTGAAGTCGAAACTCGCGGTCCCGCCCGGCTGGACCAGCACCGTATGCTTGCGCGGCGACCGGTCGCCCCTCCCCGTGACCAGCTCGAAAAAATGGCCGTGCAGGTGGATGGGGTGGCTCATCATCGAATCGTTGATGAGGTTCACACGCACCCGCTCGCCCTCGATGAAGGGGATGGGTTCGTGATGATCGGACATCTTCACGCCGTCGAACGACCACATGAAGCGTTCCATGTTGCCTGTCAGATGGATGTCGAGCGAGCGCGAGGCGGCGCGCACGTCAGGATTGCGCTCGAGCGCCACCAGATCGTGGTAGGTCAGCACCTTGTGCCCGACGTCTTCAAGTCCCTGTCCTGGCTCGCCCATGCGATCCATCGGCATCGGCGAGATCGTCTGGACGCTCGGGTCGCGCTTGACCTGCGGCGCGACACTGAAGTCGCGCATGCTGTGCTGCATGCCTCCGCCCGATCCATGATCCATGCCCGCCATCGCGCCGCTTTCTCCCGCTGGCGTGCAATGGCCCATCTTGGCATGTTCAGGGGGACAGGAAGGATCGCTCGCCGGCATGGGCATGGCGCCCATATCGCCGCCGCCCGAATGGTCCATGCCCGCCATCGAGCCGCCCGACATATCCATGTCGCCCATGCCCATGTCCTTCATCGTCGCGAGTGGCCGCTCGCGGAGCGGCGGCACCTCGGCGACAATGCCGGCGCGCGGTGCGAGCGTCGCGCGCCCCATGCCCGAGCGGTCATTGGCCTCGGCAACGAGCGTATAAGCTCGGTCCTCGACCGGGGTCACGATGACGTCGTAGGTCTCGGCAACCGCGATCTGGAACTCGTCGATCTCGGTCGGCACGACATTGAGGCCGTCGGCCTGCACCACGGTCATCCTGAGGCCCGGGATGCGGACGTTGAAGATCGTCATCGCCGACGCATTGACGATACGCAGCCGCACGCGCTCCCCCGGCTTGAAGAGCGCGGTCCAGTTATCGCGCGGGCCGTGGCCGTTGACGAGGAAAGTGTAGGTTGAACCATTGACGTCGGCGACGTCGGTCGGGTCCATCCGCATCGCGCCCCACTCGATCCGGTCCTTCAGCGGCTGGTCCTTACCGGCAAGGAGACCGCTCAGCGTCTGGCGCTGCATGTTGAAATGGCCGGGATTGACCTTGAGCTTGCGGAAGATCGCCTCGGGCGACAATTGACTGTGGTCGGACAGGACGACGACATGCTCGCGATCATAACCGATCGGGTCGGCGCCAGCAGGATCGATGACGATCGGGCCATAGTGGCCGAGCTGCTCCTGGAGACCCGAGTGACTGTGATACCAGTAGGTCCCCGACTGGACGACCGGGAATTCATAGACGAATTGAGAGCGCGGTTTGATCCCCGGAAAGCTGACGCCCGGCACGCCGTCCATCTGGAACGGCAGGATCAGGCCGTGCCAGTGAATCGAGCTGTCCTCGTCGAGATCGTTGACGACGGTCAGGCGCGCGGTCTGTCCTTCCTTCAGCCGGACGAGCGGCGCGGGCACGGTGCCGTTGATCCCGATCGCACGGCTGACCTTGCCGTCGATGCGCATAGTCTGGCGCGCGATGCGCAGCGTGATGTCATTGCCGGATACGGTCGGAAGAGGCGCGGTGATGCCCGACGACACCGGCTGGGCCCAGGCCGGGAACCATGCGGCCATCGCCGCAGCCGCCCCTCCGCCCAAAGCTCCACTGACGAACCGGCGCCTTTCCATCTGCATATTCTTTCCGACCGTTACTGACTGTTCCTAAAGCTATACGCAGGCGGCACCGCTGCCCCTCAATAAAAATGCCGGACGATGAGGAGATGCCGCCTGAACGAGCAGTCGAACCCTCAACCCTCGGCGCTCGCGGATGTTCCCGCGAGCAATTCCCGGAGCCTGGTCCGCGCTCGATAGAGACGGGTTTCGACCGTTTTCTCGCTGACGCGCAAAATCACCGCGGTTTCGGCCTGGCTGACCTCGTCGACACCGCGGAGGAGCAACACCTCGCGCAAATTCTGTGGCAGCTGGTCGATCGCCCCGCGAACCCTGGCAAGCTCTCGCCTGTCGGTCGCAGCGGAATCGGGCGCAGGACCATCGCTCGCTATGTGATGCGCGCTCTCGAGTGGGAGCGCGCGGGAGAAAAAGGCCCGAACCTTTCGCCGTCGTGCCCAGTCGCGACATTTGTTGAGCGCGATACGCGCGATCCAGGTACGAAAGGGCCGATCGCCATCATAGCGATCAAGCGCAGAAAAACCGGAGACGAAGGTCTCCTGCGTTAAATCCATCGCCTCGTCGGTATCGCCGATCTGCTTTGCGATGAGCCGGTATACGCCCGTTTTGTAACGGCGCAGCAACTCGCGATAGGCGTCCTCGCGGTGCGCGCGCGCAAACGTCGCTAAATCCTGGTCGCTATATTGCGATAGGTCGGCGCTCACCGCGCATCGGCGGTCAGCGCCTTGACCACGCTCTTGTCGAACATTTCCGCTTGATCGGGGTTGAGAACCCCTCGCATCGCGAAGAGATGCTGGAGCGTTTCCTTCTGCAATGTCCCCATCACCTCATGCGTCTCGTCGATCGCCTCGGTGACGCGCGGTCCATAGCCATGTTCGGCTTCGATCGCCTGCGCAAGCCGGACGTTGGCGGCGCGCATCTCGAGTTCGAGCGCCTGGCGGCGACCGGCGAAGTCGGCTTCGATCCGCTCGAGTTTCACTTCCTGCTCCGGGGTCAGGTCGAGTTGACCGTGGAGAAGCGCATGAAGTTCGGTTTCGCTGGCTCTGGGCGCATCGGCCACCAGACGGCCGATGAACACGCCGGCAATCGCGGCGGCGAAAGCAATGAGCCCTAAGAGAAGAAGACGGCGCGACGGCATTGCTACTGCACATCCAGCAAGGTGGAAGGCGCCAATGCGCTAGGCGGACCGAACGGGGTAAGCGGACTTGCCGCGACCGCCGGCTGGGAAATCGCGCTCCCCGCAAAAATACCGCCGCCAAGCGAGACAAAGGCCGCGAGCGCCATCAGGCGGCGCGTCGCAACCGCTTCGCGCCGGCGGATCGCCAATGCACCCATGATGCGATCGTCGAGCGCGTCGAGCGCTGCGGGCAGATCGATCCTGTTCAAAATGCGAAGCTCCTCATCCATCGATCGTCTCTTCAAACCTTTCCATCATTGTACATACGCGCCGAAACGCTTCACCCCTCACACCGGAATATTTGAGGGCCATGCCGATATCCTGCGTATTAGCAGGACAGACACGCAATTGGAGGTGTTCATGTTCAAGTCTCTTCTCCCCTCTGCAGCCGCGGCTTTCGCACTGCTTATCACGCCGGTCGCAGCGAGCGCCCACACCAAGCTCGTCAGCTCGACGCCGGCCGCCAATTCGACCGTTTCGAAGGTCACGTCGGTCAATCTGCAGTTCAACGAAAAGATCGTCGCCTCGACCCTCAAGACCGAGCTGGTCATGACCGGCATGCCCGGCATGGCCAATCATGCACCGATGAAGGTGCCTTACTCGTCGATGATGGGCAAAGAGGGCAAGTCGGCGATGCTGATGCTCAAGCGGCCGCTGACAGCCGGAACCTACAAGGTCACATGGTCGGCGGCGGGCGCTGATACCCACCGCATGGGCAGCGAATTCAGCTTCACCGTAAAGTAAAAGACGGTGGGGGACCCCGTTCTGATCGGCATCAGGTTCGCACTCTATGCGGACCTGATGCTCATCGCCGGTCTTGGTGCGTTCCCGCTTTTTGCGCTGACACGGAGCGAACGCCTTGCGCCGCAGCCGATGATGGCCGCGATCTGGCGCGCAGAACGGTGGCTCTGCACCATCGGGCTCCTCGTCTCCACCCTCGGAATGGGCGTGCTCGCGGCCTCGATGCAGGGCGTGGGCATCCTCTCCCTGGAATTCCAGCCATTCTGGGACCTTGTTCGCGAGACCGACGTCGGCACAGCCTGGGTCTACCGGAGCGCAGCGCTGCTGCTCGCGCTGGCAGTCGCGATCTGGATGGTCCGCTGGCCGACCACTTCGGCCGCCGTACTCGCGGGCGCAGGCTCGGTGGCCGTCGCGAGTCTGGTCTGGTCCGGCCACGCCGGCGCGACCGAAGGCACCGCGGGCACCATCCACCGGATCAGCGATATATTGCATATGATCGCGGCCGCGGTCTGGGTTGGCGCGATCGGCGCCTTTCTTCTCCTGATTTCGCCGCGACGCGTCCGCGACTGGCCGGACGGGCTCGCTGTTGCCGCACGCAGCCTCGATCGATTTTCCCTGGTCGGTACGGTCTGCGTCCTCATCATTGCCGTGACCGGGCTCATCAACAGCCAGCTCATCGTCGGCGCCGAGAACATCGGCCGGTCGCTCGGCTCGCCCTATGGACAATTGCTCCTTGCCAAGCTGGCGCTGTTCGGACTGATGCTGGCCCTCGCCGCCGCCAATCGCTGGCGCCTCACGCCGGCGCTCGCCGCTGCGGTGGCGGGCGGCGATGCCGAAGACATCGATACCGATCCAGACGCTGCGCTCGCGGCCATGCGCAGGAGCCTGATCATCGAAGCGCTGGCCGCCCTCGCCATTCTCGCGCTGGTCGCGTGGTTCGGCACGCTCGAACCATTTGTCGGCGCCGACGCGGCTTGACCGCCGGCACCGCGCCCTGGTCGGGTTCGATCACGCTCGGGGCCGGCTGGGCTTTGATCGATGCCCGCATCGGAACCAGCCGCCCCCATAGCCATCTGGCGCATCAGATCAGCCTCGCGGTCGAACAGGATCTCAAGATTTCCGGCGACGTCGACATGACGGTCCCGGCCGGACAGGCGGTCGTTTTCGCGTCGCATGTTCCGCACCATCTGGGGCCGCAGGGCGCAATGGTGCGGTCTTTCTATCTCGACCCGCTCTTTCGCGCCGGTGCGCGGATGTCGGCCGGATCGGCACCCAGGCTGCTGCCACCGGCGGAAACGGCCGGCCTCGGCGCGATCGCCAATGGTGACATGCGAAGTGCTGGGCCTCCTCCCATCTCGACCGGACGTCCGGAGATCGGATCGATTCGCGCCTGTCCTCGGCGCTCGCGAACCCCGGCGATCTGTCGACCGCCCGCGCGCTCGCCGATGTCGCCTGTCTCTCGCCTTCGCGCCTGCGCGAAATCGTCGGCCGGGACTTCGGCGTGCCGCCAGCGAAATTGTTGCAATGGCTCCAGCTTCAGCGGGCGCTGCGCGCGCTTGTCGGCGGCGGCGGCGGCCTCGCCGACGCGGCCGCGGCGGGCGGCTTTGCCGACCAGTCGCACTTCACCCGCCGCTGTGCGCAATGGCTCGGGGTGACGCCTTCGGCAGGCCTCGCGGCGTTCGCTTTCGAAATCGTCCCCTGAGCGGCGGCACCCGCAGCGCTGCCCCGGCGAAACGTTCAAGACCGGAGCCGTGACCGGCTTCTATGCGGCTTATCCATGCTGGCATCGGCGGCATAACGCAGCGAGTCAAGCAGCAGGGAGGAGTGGAACGATGCCCGAACCCGCAGGCGCTGACCGAAGCTACACGCCGGCGGCCGGCTATCATTTTCTGACGCCGCTCTATGATTTCGGCGTCGCCGTCACAACGCGCGAACGCCTGTGGCGTGACCATCTCGTTCACCATATGGCGCTAGCCAAGGGCGAGATCCTTCTCGATATCGGCTCGGGAACGGGGAATCTCGCGCTGGCGATTGCCCGGCGCACTGACGGCGTGCGCTATCTCGGCATCGACCCCGATGAGGCCGCGACGCGCATTGCCCGAACCAAGACGGCGCAGCTTGATCCCCTGCCTGAGTTTCGCGTCGGCTTTTTCTCGGCGCCAGCGGTCGCGGACTGGCCGCCCCCGTCGACGATCGCAATCTGTCTCGTCCTCCACCAGGTGGGAATGGAGGAAAAGGCCCGGCTGCTGCGCGAGGCCTGGCACAAGCTCGCCCCTGGCGGCGCGCTCTATATCGCCGACTATGGCGAACAGCGCAGCCGCCTGATGCGCTGTCTGTTCCGCTTGACGATCCAGCAGCTCGATGGTGTCCACGATACCCGGCCCAACGCCGATGGCTTGCTGCCAGTCCTCATGCGCGAAGCCGGTTTTGACGATATTCGCGAACTCGAGAATTTTCGGACGCCCACCGGCGCCATCGGCATTCTGCGCGCCAGAAAGCGCGTAGCCTGACGGCACCGCCAAGAAAATCCAAGGGGCAACGGCTTGCCTTGCGTATCGATAGGAGCGGCCTCATTCTGCTGCCGCAACGATGGCCACGGTCGGGAAGCCCGACCGGCAAGCCCGCGCGCGACCTTTCCCGGCCACGCCGAGGCAGCGACAGGAGCGATGGCGGTGCACGATCATCAGGACGCAGGAGAAGGCAGCGACAACACGACCGATCCGGTCTGCGGCATGACGGTCGACCCCGCGACCACGCCGCATGTCGCGACGCATGACGGCGCGCATCATTATTTCTGTAGCGCGGGCTGCCTCGCGAAATTCGAGGCCGACCCAGGGCGCTACATTACCGGGCGTGAGCCGACCGAGGCCAAAGCGGTCGAGGGCGCGATCTGGACCTGTCCGATGCATCCCGAGATCCAGCGCCCAGGGCCCGGAAGCTGTCCGATTTGCGGCATGGCGCTCGAGCCCCTCATGCCCGAGGCGACAAGCGGTCCGAGCGAAGAATATCGCGACATGCGGCGACGCTTCTGGGTCGGGCTCCTGCTCGCCCTTCCGGTTTTCGCGCTCGAGATGGGCGGCCATATGACGGGCCTTCACGAGATCCTCGGCCGCCAGACGAGCAACTGGATCCAGATGCTGCTCGCCACTCCGGTTGTGCTGTGGGCAGGCTGGCCCTTTTTCGAGCGAGCATGGCTCTCGATCCGTAACAAGAGCCTCAACATGTTCACCCTCATCGCGATGGGGACGGGCGTCGCCTGGGGCTACAGCATGATCGCGGCGCTCGCACCGCAGATTTTCCCGGACGCGTTCCGCGCGGCCGACGGGTCGGTCGCGGTCTATTTCGAGGCCGCGGCGGTCATCACGGTGTTGGTCCTGCTCGGACAGGTGCTCGAGCTGAGGGCGCGCGAGACGACAAGCGGAGCGATCCGCGCCCTTCTCGACCTGACGCCCAAGCTCGCGCGGCGCGTCCGGGGCGATGGAAGCGACGAAGAAGTCGCACTCGAGGCAGTTGCCGTCGGCGACGTGCTGCGCATCCGCCCGGGCGAGAAGGTTCCCGTCGACGGGGTCGTGCTCGAAGGCCGCGGCACGGTCGATGAGTCAATGGTCACGGGCGAATCGATGCCGGTCACCAAGGAAGCAGGCGCGGCGCTCATCGGCGGCACGATCAACCAGACCGGCGGGCTGCTGATGCGCAGCGAGAAGGTCGGCCGCGACACGATGCTGGCGCGCATCGTTCAGATGGTCGCCGATGCGCAGCGGAGCCGCGCACCGATCCAGCGGCTTGCCGATACGGTTTCGGGCTGGTTCGTACCCAGCGTCATCGTCGTCGCCGTCATCGCCTTCATCATCTGGTCGCTTGTCGGCCCTTCTCCCGCCATGGCCTATGGCCTGATCGCGGCGGTCTCGGTGCTGATCATCGCCTGCCCGTGCGCGCTCGGCCTTGCGACGCCCATGTCGATCATGGTCGGGGTCGGGCGCGGCGCCGAAGCCGGCGTGCTGATCAAGAATGCCGAAGCCCTCGAACGGATGGAGAAGGTCGATACGCTTGTCGTCGACAAGACTGGAACCCTGACCGAAGGCAGGCCCTCGGTCGTGGCGATCGAGGTCGCGGACGGATTTGATGAGACAGACCTCCTCCGGATCGCCGCCAGCCTCGAGCGCAGCAGCGAGCATCCGCTCGCGGCCGCGATCGTCAAGGCCGCCGAAGATCGGGGCCTCGCGCTCGTCGAGCCGTCGGGGGTCGACCAGCCGGTCGGCAAGGGCATCGTCGGGGCGGTCGACGACAAGGCCATCGTCCTCGGCAACGCCGGCTTCCTCGAAGAATATGATGTCGATCCCGGCGCGCTCGGCGAGGCGGCCGACCGGCTGCGTGCGGACGGCGCGACGGCGATCTACATCGCCGTCAACGGGACGGCGGCCGGCGTCATTGCGATCGCCGACCCGGTCAAGGAGACGACGGGTGCAGCGCTCGCGGCACTGCGCGACGCGGGAATCAGCGTCATCATGCTGACCGGCGACAATCGTGTTACCGCCGAGGCGATCGCCCGGCGGCTCGGCATCACCGATGTTGAGGCTGACGTCCTTCCCGACCAGAAGAGCGCCGTCGTGCAGCGGCTGCGCGAGCAGGGGCGGGTGGTCGCGATGGCGGGCGACGGGGTCAATGACGCCCCTGCGCTCGCCGCCGCCGATGTCGGGATCGCGATGGGTTCGGGAACCGACGTCGCCATCGAAAGCGCGGGCGTCACGCTGTTGCGCGGCGACCTTATGGGTATCGTGCGGGCACGGCACCTCAGCCATGCGACGATGGCGAACATCCGCCAGAATCTCTTTTTCGCCTTTGCCTATAATGTCGCGGGCATTCCGGTGGCGGCGGGCGTGCTCTACCCGGTCTTCGGGCTGCTGCTGTCGCCGATCATCGCCGCCGCCGCGATGGCGCTTTCCTCGGTCAGCGTCATCGCCAATTCGCTGCGCCTGCGGTTCGTGAAAATCTGATCAAAGCACTGCCGCAGCCTTTGGGTCGCGGCGATCACAAAAAGGGAGAATGAGGATGAGAGGTTTCACAATGGCGGCAATCGGGCTGGCGCTGGTCATGGCGATTCCCGCCCATGCTGCCGAGGCTCCGGATTATGAAACGGCGACCGCGACGCTGGCGCAATATAAGCAGGCGATCGAGAAGCGAGACCTGTCGGGCGTCGAAGCGCTGTTTGCGCCTGGCGCTCAGATCTTCGAGTCGGGCGGCATCGAGGGCAATTTTGCGCATTACCGCGACCATCATCTCGCGCCCGAGCTCAAGGCTTTCAAATCTTTCGCATTTCGCGACTATAAAGTCGCGGTGCGCGGCGAAGGCGAGGTCGCGATTGCCACAGAGACCTATTCCTACACGATCGTCCTCCCGAACGGCGAGACCATCGCGCGCGACGGCGTCGCGACGAGCGTCCTCAAATGGATGGGCGACAAATGGCAGATCATCAGCCTGCATAGCTCCTCGCGCAAGCCGAAGGCTTGAGCGCGTTGGCGGCGCGGGATACTGTTCGCGCCGCGGTCAGGACCGTGGGTCATAGAAGGTCGGGTTCGGATGTAACCGCGGCGGGCCTGTCGGCGAATAGGCCCGCAGTTCCAGTTTCGAATTGACGCCAAGTTTGACAAGGATCATGCTTCAACCGTGAAACGCTGGCTTTCCTTCCTGCTGCTTTTCGGAGCCGTACTGGGCCTTTTGGGCCAAGAGGCCGCGTTCGCGTCTGCTCCGGCAATCCCGGCGTCCGGCATGACGATCGCAGCGCCAGCGATGAGCGATGAATGCGCGGAAATGATGGGCATCGACAAATCCGGGGACGGCGTGCCCTGCAAGGGCCTGACGTTCGACTGCATCGCCAAGATGGGCTGTGCGCTCCCGCCCATCGTCGTATCGCCGCCAATGATGATAGCGGCAGCGACTCACGTGCCGGGCTTGCTCGATCCGCTTCCGATCCAGCGACTGGATGGCCGGACATTCGGCCCCGAGCCCGATCCACCGCTAATTCTCGGCTGAATTGCGCGACGCGCGCTGGCCCGTTCCGGCGCGCGTTTCCTGCCTTTTCAACTGAGGAATTCAACATGAAACCGTTTTTTGCCGTTGCCGCGTTCGCGGCAGCAACCCTTGCAGCTCCCGTTTTCGCTCAAGAGCAATCGGGCGGCCATTATGAATGGCAGACCCGCCAGGTGCCGGGACCGAACAAGTCCAATACCAACTCGCGATTCCGCGTCTGGGTCAAAGACAAGCCGGGACAGATGGCACATTGCGACTGCGACATGATGAAGGTGAGTCCGGCTGACTGCATGAAGAAAATGTCCGGCGACCATAAGATGCCCCCACAAGGGTGACGGTCTTTCCTCCCCGGCGTACATCCGCCGGGGAGGCATTCGTCCAGTCCACAACAGGGGGACATCATGCGCCTATTCTTTACGGCAGCCTTGCTCGCGCTGCCCACGGCCCTTCACGCCGAGCCGATGACGCTCGACACGGCGCTTGGGCTGGCAGCGACGCGCGCGCCGGAACTGCAAGCTCGCGAAGCCGGCATCGACGCCGCCCAATCGGCGGCGATCGCCGCCGACCGGCTGCCCGACCCGAAACTCAATATCGTCCTGCAGGACTTCCCGGTGACCGGGCCCGATGCGGGCCGGTTCAATCGCGACGATTTCACGATGCAGGTCATCGGCGTCAGCCAGGATTTTCCGAACCCCGCCAAGCGCCGCGCGCGCGCAACGCGCGCGCAGGCCGATATCGGAATCGCCCGCGCCGACGAGGCGGTCACTGCGCAGGACATCAGGCTCGCGACCGCGCTCGCCTGGGTCGATCTCTTCTACGCCAAGAAGCGCCTCAAGGAACTCGACCTGCTCGATACCGGCCTCGAAGACCTTCAAGCGACGGTGACCGCGCGGCTCGCCAGCGGCGCGGCGCGCCCGGCGCACGCGCTCGAGCCCGACCAGCTTCGCGCCGCGATCGCCGATCGCCGCAGCGCGCTCGCCGCCGAGATCGCCCGAGCCCGCGCACAGCTCGCCCGCTTTACCGGCGACCCCGCCGCCGATACGCTCGGCGATTTGCCGCCGCAGATGATCGACGAGCAAGGATTGCGCGCCGGGATCGACGCCCTGCCAAGGCTACGCGCGCTCGACGCCCGCGCGCTCGCGGCCGATGCCGAGACCGGTCTCGCGCGCGCCGACAAGCGCCCCGACTGGAGCGTCAATGCGGCCTATGGGCGGCGCGAACCCAATTTTGGCGACCTCGTCACGGTCGGGGTTACCGTCGACCTGCCCTTCTTCTCGAAGAAACGGCAGGACCCGAAGATTGCCGCGCGCGCCAGCGAAGCGGCGCGCGCGCGGCTCGACCGCGAGGCGGCCAAGCGCGACATCGCGGCGGCGCTCGACGCCGATCTCGCCGATCACCGCATGCATCATGAGCAGCTCGCCAATGCGCGCACGCGGCTCGTGCCGCTCGCGAAGAAGCGCGCCGAGCTCGATCTTGCAAGTTACGCCGCCGGAAAGCTCGACCTCGGGACCGCACTGCTGTCGACCCTCGCGCTCGCCGAGGCCGAAGTCGATGCGCTGGCGCGCGAAGCCGAGGTCGCGCGCGACGCGATCCGGATCAATTATGTTTATGGGGAGGCAGGTCGATGACCGATGCAACATCAGCGGCGCGTTGGCGCGCCGGAATATTGGCCGCGGTGCTGATCGCGGGCGGCGGCGGTTACTGGCTCGGACAGAGCGGCCAGGGCGATGCGCCAACCGAGGCGGCCGGCAGCGGCGGGCGCAAGATCCTCTATTATTATGATCCGATGTTCCCGAACCAGAAGTTCGACAAGCCCGGCAAGTCGCCCTTCATGGATATGCAGCTCGAGCCCAAATATGCCGACGACGGCAGCGGCATCGCACCGGGCGTGTCGGTCGATCCGGCCGCAAGGCAGAGCCTCGGCATAAGGGTGGTCGCGGCCGAAATGGGAAGCCTCGCGGCGACCTTCGACGTCAACGGCAGTATCGATTTCAACCAGCGCGACGTCGCGATCGTCCAGGCGCGCTCGGGCGGTTTCGTTGAGCGCGTCTATCGTCTCGCGCCGGGCGACGTGATCGGGTCCGGCACGCCAATCGCCGACCTGCAATTGCCCGAATGGGGCAGCGCCCAGACCGAATATCTGAGCGTCAAAAAGCTCGGCAAACCCGACCTCACCGCGGCGGCGCGGCTGCGGCTGCGGCTGATGGGCATGCCCGAAGGCGTGATAACCGAGGTCGACCGGACCGGGCGCACCGGCGGCAGACTGACGGTGCGCGCGCCGATCGGCGGGGTTGTCCAGACGCTCAATGCGCGCGCGGGTGTGACGCTCGCCGCCGGCCAGACCCTTGCCGAAATCTCGGGGCTCGGCACGGTATGGCTCAACGCCGCGCTTCCCGAGGCGCAAGCCGGACTCGTAAAGATCGGCCAGCGGGCGAGCGCGACCCTCACCGCCTTTCCCGGCGAAACATTCACCGGCAGGGTCATCGCCATCCTGCCGACCGCATCGGCCGACAGCCGGACGCTGACGGTGCGCGTCGAGCTCGCCAATCGCGGCGGGCGCCTCCGCCCCGGCATGTTCGCGGTGGTCGCGCTCGGCGGCGACGCCAAGCCTGCGCTGCTGGTGCCGAGCGAAGCGGTGATCCGCACCGGCACGCGCAGCATCGTGATGCTCGAAAAGGGCGACGGACGGTACCATCCCGCCGAGGTGGTCGCCGGACGCGAAGGCGGCGGCAAGACCGAGATATTGCAGGGTCTCGCTCCCGGCGAGAAGGTCGTCGCGTCGGGTCAGTTCCTGCTCGATTCCGAAGCGAGCCTGACCGGCCTCACCGTCCGCCCGCTGGAGGCGGCGCAATGATCGCGAAGATCATTCGCGCCTCGGTCGCGGCGCGCGGACTTGTCGTCGCGGCGGCACTGATCCTCACGTTGCTCGGGATCGCCGCGGTACGCACGACGCCGGTCGATGCCCTGCCCGACCTGTCGGACGTCCAGGTCATCATCCGCACGACTTATGCGGGCCAAGCGCCGCGGATCGTCGAGGACCAGGTCACCTACCCGATCACGACGACGATGCTCTCGGTGCCAGGCGCGCGTGTGGTCCGCGGCTATAGCTTCGTCGGCGACAGCTTCGTCTACGTGCTGTTCGACGACGGCACCGATCCCTATTGGGCGCGTAGCCGCGTGCTCGAATATCTGAGCCAGGTGCAAAGCCGTCTCCCCGAGGACGCACGCGCAAGCCTCGGCCCCGACGCGACCGGGGTCGGCTGGATCTATGAATATGCGCTGGTCGACAAGAGCGGCCGCCACGATCTTGCCGAGCTGCGCAGCCTCCAGGACTGGTTCCTGCGCTTCGAACTCAAGTCGGTTCCCGGCGTCGCCGAGGTCGCGAGCATCGGCGGCATGGTGCGCCAGTATCAGATCATCGTCGATCCGCAGAAGCTTGCCGCCTTCGACGTGACCGCAACCGAGGTGGCAGATGCCCTCAAGCGCGCCAACCAGGAGAGCGGCGGCGGCTCCCTCGAACTCGCCGAGGCCGAATATATCGTCCGCGCGAGCGGCTATCTGAAGTCGCTCGACGACTTCCGTTCGGTCCCCGTCCGCACCGCCGGCGGCGGACTCCCGGTGACGGTCGGCGATGTCGCGACGGTCCAGATCGGCCCCGACACAAGGCGCGGCATCGCCGAACTCAATGGCGAGGGCGAAGTTGCGGGCGGCGTGATCGTCATGCGCGAAGGCAAGAATGCCCGCGAGGTCATCGACGGCGTCCGCGCCAAGCTCGCCGAGCTCAAGCGCAGCCTGCCGCCCGGTGTCGAGATCGTCACCACCTATGATCGCTCGGGGCTGATCGACCGCGCGGTCGACAATCTGACCTCGAAGCTCGTCGAGGAGTTCATCATCGTCGGGCTCGTCTGCGCACTGTTCCTCTGGCACGCCCGGTCGGCGCTGGTCGCGATCCTGACCCTCCCGCTCGGCATCCTCATCGCCTTCATCGTCATGCGGCTGCAGGGGCTCAACGCCAATATATTGTCGCTCGGCGGCATCGCGATCGCGGTCGGCGCGATGGTCGATGCGGCCGTGGTGATGATCGAAAATGCCCACAAGCATCTCGAACATTGGGAACGCGATCATCCTGGCGAGGAGCTGAAAGGCGCCGTGCGCTGGCGCGTCATCACCGACGCCGCCGCAGAGGTCGGTCCGGCGCTGTTCCTCAGCCTCCTCATCATCACCTTCTCCTTCTTGCCGATCTTCACGCTCGAAGGCCAGGAAGGGCGGCTCTTCTCGCCGCTCGCCTTCACCAAAACCTATGCGATGGCGGCCGCCGCGATCCTCTCGATCACGCTCATCCCCGTGCTGATGGGCTGGCTGATCCGCGGAAAGATCCCCGCCGAACAGGCCAATCCGGTCAACCGCTGGCTGACCCGCATCTATCGCCCGGCACTCGACTGGGTGCTCGAACGGCCGAAAAAGGCGCTCCTCATCGCCGGCCTCGTCTTCGCCACCAGCCTCTGGCCGATGACCCAGATCGGCGGCGAGTTCATGCCGCAGATGCATGAGGGCGATCTCCTCTACATGCCCTCAGCGCTTCCCGGCATCTCAGCAGCGCGGGCGTCGAGCCTGCTCCAGCAGACCGATCGGCTGATCAAGACGGTGCCAGAGGTCGAAAGCGTGTTCGGCAAGGCCGGCCGCGCCGACAGTGCGACCGACCCCGCGCCCCTCGAGATGTTCGAGACGACGATCCGCTTCAAGCCGAAGGACCAGTGGCGCCCCGGCATGACCGAGGAGAAGCTGATCGAGGAGCTCGATGCGCGGGTCCGGGTTCCCGGGCTCGCCAATTTCTGGATTCCGCCGATCCGCAACCGGATCGACATGCTTGCGACCGGGATCAAAAGCCCGGTCGGCATCAAGGTCGCGGGCTCGGATCTTGCCGAGATCGACCGCACCGCGAAGCGCATCGAGGGCGTAGTCAGGACCGTCCCCGGCGTCGCCTCGGCGCTGGCCGAGCGCCTGACTGGCGGCCGTTATATCGACGTCGACATCGATCGCGCCGCCGCGGCGCGCTATGGTCTCAACGTCGCCGACGTGCAGGCGATCGTCGCGGGCGCGATCGGCGGCGAGACGATCGGCCAGACGGTCGAGGGGCTCGCGCGCTATCCGATCAGCGTCCGCTATCCACGCGAGCTGCGCGACAGCATCGGCAAGCTCGCGGCCCTTCCGATCCTGACGCCGTCGCGCCAGCAGATCACGCTCGGGACGGTGGCGAGCGTCAAGGTCAGCGACGGGCCGCCGATGCTGCGCAGCGAGAATGGCCGCCCGGTGACCTGGATCTATGTCGACAGCCGCGGCCGCGATTTGCAGGGTCTGGTGCACGACATCCAGCGGGCGATCGCGCGCGATGTCGAGCTGCCCCCCGGCGTCAGCATCTCCTACACCGGGCAGTTCGAGTTCCTCGTTCGTGCGACCGAGCGGATGAAGGTGGTCGTGCCGGTCACGCTCGCGATCATCTTCATCCTGCTCTACCTCACCTTCCGCCGCTGGGACGAGGCGCTGCTCATCATGGCGACCTTGCCCTTTGCACTCACCGGCGGGCTCTGGCTGCTCTATCTGCTCGGTTACAACCAGTCGGTCGCGAGCGCGGTCGGGTTCATCGCTCTCGCCGGCGTCGCCGCCGAGTTCGGGGTCGTCATGCTCATCTACCTCAAGCATGCGCTCGCCGATCGCGGCGATGGCGACATATTGGCCGCGGTTCGCGAGGGCGCGCTGCTTCGCGTCCGGCCGAAGGCGATGACCGTCGCGGTGATCCTCGCGGGCCTGTTCCCGATCCTCGTCGGGACCGGCACCGGCTCCGAAGTGATGAGCCGCATCGCCGCGCCGATGATCGGCGGCATGCTGACCGCGCCGCTGCTCTCGATGCTCATCATTCCCGCCGCCTATCTGCTGATGCGCAGGCGCGCGGCCCATCCCGTTCAACCCGAAGGAGAAATGACATGAAGAATTTGACCGCCATCGCACTGGGCATCGCGCTCAGCGCAGGACTTGCCGGCTGCGGCAAGCAGGGCGAAGCGCCGAAGACCGAAGAAAAGGCCGCGATGGCCGATGACGCCGGAACCATGGCGATGCCCGCCGAAACCAAACATGGCAAGGGCACGGCGACCGTGACCGCAATCGATAGCGCGAAGGGACAGGTCACGCTCGATCATGGCGCGATCGCCGAACTCGAATGGCCGCCGATGACGATGGGCTTCGCCGCAAAGCCCGAGCTGCTGAAGGACATCAAGGTCGGCGACAAGGTCGCGTTCGAGCTCGACTGGAACGGCAAGGCCGGGACGATCACCAAGCTCGACAAGGCGCCGTAAGATCCGCCGGCGCGCGCGGCGAAGCCAGTCGTCGCGCGCGCCAGCCCCTTCCTTCCCCGAACCCGGATGCGTCCGGTCGGATCGATCAATCGGTCTGGAGCGCGAGTTCGGTGCCCGCGATCGCCTCGATCACCCGGCATTCGGCGGCCCGGCCGCCCTCGCAGGAGGTCGCGACTTCGGTCAGCGCCGAGCGCAAGGTTTCGAGCCGCGCGATGCGGATGCCGATATCGGCAAGATGCGCGCGCGCGATCGCCGCGGCCGCGCCGCAATCGCGGTCGGGCTGATCCGAAAGCGCCAGCAGCGAGCGGATTTCGGGGATCGAAAAACCGAGCTGCCGGCCGTGGCGGACGAAGGCGAGCCGCCGAAGGTCGGCCGCATCATAGCTTCGCCGTCCCGAAGCGGTGCGCAGGGCTTCGGGCAGCAGCCCGATCTCTTCATAGAAGCGGATGGTGTTGACCTTGGTCCCGGTCTCCCGGGCAAGGTCGCCGATCGCGAGCCGCTTGGTCATATTATGCTTGATCCTCCAGTGACTGGAGGATGTATAGGCGCGCCCTGTACGAAGTTGAAGGCGGCAAAGCGAAGAGCGCGCCGCCACCATGGAGTGAAGACGCGATGGCGGAGGGATCCGAGAGCGGTGACGGCTGCGGATGCACGGGAGACCCGGTGCGCGCGGAAAAGGACCCCGCCTATCGCCGTGCCCTCTGGATCGTGGTTATCCTAAATCTCGGCTTCGGCGCTATCGAGATCGTCGGCGGATTCATCGCCAACAGCCAGGCGCTGAAGGCCGACTCGCTCGACTTCATCGGCGACGGCACGATCACGCTGGCCGGCCTCGTCGCGATCGGCTGGACGGCGCTCGCCCGCACCCGCATCGCTCTTGCCCAAGGCCTGTTCCTGCTGACGCTCGGGCTCGGCGTCATCGGCGTCGCGCTGTGGCGCGCCCTGACAGCGGTTCCGCCCGAAGCCGAGCTGATGGGCGGCATCGGCTTCGTTGCACTGCTCGTCAATCTCACCTCGGCGGCGGTCCTCTCGCGGTTTCGCGAAGGCGACGCCAATGTCCGCGCTGTTTGGCTGTTCAGCCGCAATGACGCGGTCGCTAATGTCGCGGTAATCATCGCTGCGGGCCTCGTCGCATGGACCGGCCAGGCCTGGCCCGACCTTGCAGTCGCCGCCATCATTGCAGCGCTTTTCCTTCATTCAGCCTATGAGATTCTGCGCAGTGCCCGGACCGAACTGCGCGAATTGTCGACTGTGACCGGGCAATAGGACCGATGCCACCCACTCGCGGCCTTCGCTTCTTGCTGGTCTTGCTTGCCGCCATTGGCAGCCTCGCCGCGCAGGGTGCGCAGGCGCGCAGCGATGCCGATGAAGTCCAGACCGTCTGGCGCCTGCTGGACTATATTGCCGTCGATTATGGCGGGGCCGTCGCGAATGGGGAGGTAACTAGCACAGTCGAATATGCCGAGATGACGGAGTTCGCGGCCACTGTTCGCAAAGGTATCGCCGCTCTCCCGGTATCACCGGCGCGGGCTCGCCTGGTTGCCGAAGCGGGGCAACTCGAAGCGGCGATCGCGTCGAAGACCGAGCCCGGCAAGGTTGCCGGCCAAGCACGCGCACTCGCGGCGGACCTGCTTGCCGCCTATCCGGTGCCTCTCGCCCCGCGCAACGCTCCCGATCCCCGGCGCGGAGCCCAAATCTATCTCGAGAATTGCGCCAGCTGTCACGGGGTACGAGGCGATGGCAACGGACCTCAGGCTAAGGGGCTGGACCCCGCACCCATCGATTTCACCGATGCCGCACGTGCTCGCAAGCGCAGCCTGTTCGCTCTCTACCAGGTCATAGGCCAAGGGCTCGAGGGCACCTCCATGCCCAGCTTTGCCAATTTGCCATCGGACGATCGCTGGGCGGTGGCAGCCTATGCTGGTGGGTTTGCCTTTCGCGACATCGCGGCCGGTCAGAAATTCTGGAACCAGACTCCCGCCGCTCGCGAAATGGTCCCCGACCTGCAGGCCTTGACGAGCCTCAGCCCGGAAGCGCTTGGGCGTATGCTCGACCCCGAGAAGGCTGATGCGCTCACAGCCTATTTGCGCTCCGATCCCAAGGCATTGAGCACCGCCTCGCCCGCAACGCTCGCGGTTGCACGGGCTAAACTGGCGCAAAGCCTGGCCGCCTACCGCAAGGGAAATCGGAGCGAAGCAGCGCGTCTGGCGTTGTCCGCCTATCTTGATGGTTTTGAACCAGTCGAGCCGATTCTGACGACGCGAGATTCGGCCCTTATGGCGCAAATCGAATCCGCGATGTCCGATTACCGCGTCTCCATCACGCGAGGAATGCCGGTCGATGCGGTCGCGGGTAAAGCCGCCGCAGTCGAAGCCCTTTTCACCGACGCAGAAGCCGCTCTGTCTCCAGATGCAGCCAGCGACGCGTCGACCTTTGTCGGGGCGCTGACCATCTTGCTGCGCGAAGGTCTCGAAGCCCTTCTGATCATCGTGGCGATGATCGCCTTCTTGCGAAAAGCTGAACGACCCGACGTCCTGTCCTATGTTCATGGCGGCTGGATCGCCGCCCTGGCGGCCGGCGGCGCAACCTGGGCGGTCGCGACCTATGCGATCTCGATCAGCGGCGCGAACCGCGAGTTGACCGAAGGGTTCGGCTCGCTCTTCGCCGCGGTGGTTCTGGTCTGGGTTGGCATCTGGATGCACGGCAAGTCCCATGCGGAGAGCTGGCAGCGCTATATTCGCGAAGCGATGGGCAAGGCGCTTTCGCGCCGCTCAGCCTGGTTTCTATTCGGGCTCGCCTTCCTGGTGGTCTATCGGGAAGTCTTTGAGACCATCCTGTTTTTCGCGGCGCTTGCCGCGCAAGGAAGCCGCGGCGCAATCGCCGCCGGAGCTGGAACCGCATTGGTAATCCTCGCAGCAATCGCATGGGTCATGCTTCGGTACAGCCGGGTCCTGCCGATCGGGAAATTTTTCGCTTATAGTTCTGCGCTGATCGCGATCCTGGCAGTCATCCTGGCTGGCAAGGGCGCGGGCGCGCTGCAGGAAGCTGGTCTCCTCGGCGTTACGCCGCTCGCCCTTGTTCCCCGGCTCCCGACGCTTGGGGTTTTTCCAACGATGGAATCCCTTTTGCTGCAGTTTTTGTCGTTGACGATTCTCTGGGCTGGTTATCGCTACAACAGCCGAAAGCACCGGCAGAACGAGGCGGCGCATGGATAACGGTGCGGCAATCGTCAGCAAATGCCATCACAAGGAGACGTGTCGGCGTCAGGCATTGCGCGCTCGTAAGGGACTCGATGACTTCGGCAAGACGTCAACGGCCCGAGATTCTGCTTGCCTTTGAAACGGATCGGTTTCGTTTCGCCAAGCAGGCGATGGACCAGCCGTCCGGGTGGCGTGCGCTGGAGCGCGCGCATATCATCGCCCAGCCCTACTTTGCGCCCCATCTGGTCACGGAATGGTGGAGGGCTCTCTTCGCCTTGGTGCTCCGAGATTGGCGCGAGGTGGCGGGTCAGCTTTTCGATGCTCGCCCTGGTCCCCATGGGTTCGCTTACGGGCCGACTGCCTGCGGGAAATAGGGGGCGGGCCCGGGTCAGCGCGTTCTTGCCCATGGCAATTCCATCCGATCTGGCCGCCGCGATGTCATGCGGCGACGATCGGCTTAAGAGCCGGTAAGGGACTTTATGGCTGGTGCAATGATGCGATTGCTGGTGATTGTGGGCGTGCTGCTTTGTACGTTGCAATTCTGCGAGCCCGCGTCCGCCCACACTGCCGATCAAGGCGCCGCCTATTCGCTGGGTCAGGACAGCGATGAGCGACGGCCAAGCGAGCCGGCGAAAAAGGTCGCCCATAGCGGTCACGATCATTGTTGCATTGCATCGGACCAGCACCAAGTCGCCAGCACGGCTCAGCTTGCTCCGGCCAGCGAACCGCCATTTTCAGCGACGGTCGTGCAACGACCGTCGCGGGTGCTGCCTCCCTTGCTCGATCCACCTCTCGCCTGACCCCTTGACGCACTCGCCGCTTTCCCGCGGCGATCTCTCCGATCAATCGAGGATGGATCTTTATGTTCAGGTACGTTGCTGCCCTCGTGGCAGCCACATCGTGCGTCGCAATCGCGCATGCACAGGAGGCCGGCACCGAAAGCCGGCAGATATCAGGCCCGCTCCTGACGCTCGACGAGGCGGTCGCGCTCGCGGGTGGTAGCGCGCCCGCGGCGGAAGCGGCGGCGGCGAATGTCGATGCCGCGAATGCCGCGCGGCGCGTAGCGGGTCTCAGGCCAAACCCCGCTCTCTCGGTCGAAGTCGAGAATTTCGTCGGCACTGGCCCCTATAATGGCGTCAAGGGCGCCGATGTGACGGCCAGCATCGCCATCCCGCTCGAACTCGGCGGCAAGCGGCAAGCCCGGATCGCGGTCGCCGATGCGGCGGCGCTCCGTGCGCAAATCGCACAGGCAATCGCAGAGGCCGACATCCGCTTGCAGGTGACCGAGCTTTATATCCAGGCCTCAGCCGCCGAAGTGCGCGTCGCGATTGCCGAGGACCAATATCGTATTGCCGGGGATACGGCGCGCGCCGCTACCATAAGAGTGCAGGCCGGGCGCGCCTCACCGCTCGAACAGGAACGCGCCGAAGTCGCGCGCCTGACGGCGGAAGCCGAGGCCAAGAAAGCACGCCGGCTCGCCGATGCCGCGCGCGGCAATCTCGCGCGCCGCATCGGCCGCCCGATCGCCGGCCCGCTCGATATCGCGGTGCTCGGCGGACCCGGCGCCGGGACGATGGGGCCACCGCGGCCGACCTCGGCGGCGGGAACGCTCGCGCTGGCGGCGGCCGACGTCGACCTCGCCACCGCCGATGCCGGCGTCGAGCTGGCACGTTCGCAGCGCGTGCCCGATCTCACCGTCGGCCCGGGCATTCGCCGGCTGGAGGCGACCAATGATGTCGCGGCGGTGTTCAGCGTCTCGGTGCCGCTGCCGCTGTTCAACAACGGCCGCGCCGCGGTCGACCAGGCGAATGCCGAACGGCGGCGCGCCGATGCCGAGCGCCGCGTCACCGCGCTCGATGTCGAGCAACAGATCAGCGACGCCGAAGTCGAGGCCGCCAACGCGGCGGCCGCGGCACGCGTGGCCAGCGGCCCCGCTCTGTCCTCCGCGATGGAGGCCGCGCGGATCGCGCGCATCGGCTACCGCGAGGGCAAATTCGGACAGCTCGAACTGCTCGATGCCGAACGGACGCTGACCGAGATGCGCTCCGCGTCGATCGATGCCCTCGCCTCCTATCAACTCGCCAAGGCCCGGTTGGAACGCCTCACGGCTCCCGCGCCGCTCGAAGGAAATTGATCCCATGACCATCACTATAAACCGAAAGCTGCTGCTCGCCGCGACGCTGCCGCTGTTCCTCGCCGCCTGCGGTGGCGGCGAGAGTGCCAAGCCCGCCGACGAGCATGGCGAAGAAGAGGCAGGCCATGCCGACGAGGGCAAGATCACCCTCACCAACGAGCAGATCAAGATCGCCGGGATTGCGCTCGGCCGTCCGACCGTCGGCAACGCCGGTGCGCTGCAACTGCCCGCGACGATCGAAGGCGATCCGCAAGGAACGCAGGCCGTGTCGGCGGCGATCGGCGGGCGCGTCGTCGCGCTCAATCGCAATCTCGGGCAGAGCGTCGGGCGCGGACAGACGCTCGCGATCATCGAAAGCCGCGAGGCCGCGCAGCTCCAGGGCGAGGTGCAGGCGACGCGCGCTCGGCTCGCACTCGCCAACTCCAATCTCGCGCGCGAGGAACGGCTGTTCGCACAGCGCGTGTCGCCCGAGCAGGATGTGATTGCGGCACGCACCGCCGCGACCGAAGCCAGGATCGCCTATCAACTCGCACAGCAGCAGGTATCCGCCGCAGGCGGCGGCGGCGGCCAGCTCAACCGGATTGCCATTACCGCGCCGATTTCGGGCCAGGTAATCGCGCGCAGCGTGGTGCTCGGTCAGACGGTCCCCGCCGATGCAGAACTCTATCGCATCGCCAACCTCTCGAGCGTTTCGCTCTCGCTGAACCTCCAGCCCGCCGACGCCGGTCGTATCCGGCCCGGCGCCACCGTCTCGGTAAGCGCACCCGGACGCCAGGCGACCGGCAAGATCAGCTTCGTCTCGCCCGCGCTCGATCCGGCCACGAAGCTCGTGCCCGCAATCGCGATCCTCGACAATCGCGCCGGCCAATGGCGCGTTGGCGAAGCCGTGACCGCCTCGGTCGCGCTGGCTGCGAGCGGCGGCGACGGCTCGATCAGCGTTCCCGCGACCGCGATCCAGACCGTCGAGGGCAAGAGCGTCGTGTTCGTGCGTACCAAGGACGGGTTCGAGGCTGTCCCCGTGGTGCTCGGCGACCGCGCGGGAGCCAATGTCATCGTCCGCTCCGGGCTCAAGGGCACCGAGCAGATCGCCATCACCAACAGCTTTTCGCTCAAGGCCGAGATCGGCAAGGGCGAAGCAGGCGATGAGGACTAAGCCATGATCGCTCGTATCGTTACCTGGGCGGTCGAGAAGCGCTGGCTTGTCGTCCTGCTCACCGCCATCGCCGCCATAATCGGAGCGACAGCATTGTCGCGCCTGCCGATCGACGCGGTTCCCGACATCACCAACAACCAGATCCAGATCAACGTCCGCGCCCCCGCGCTGTCGCCCGAACTCGTCGAGAAGCAGGTCGCCTTCCCGATCGAGACCGCGCTCGCGGGGATCCCCGGCCTCGATCACACAAGGTCGCTGAGCCGCAACGGCTTCGCGCAGGTCACCGCGGTCTTCGACGATTCGACCGACATTTATTTCGCGCGCCAGCAGGTGGGCGAACGCCTCAACGAGGCAACCGAGAATATGCCCGACGGGGTTCGCCCCGAGATGGGGCCGATCGCGACGGGTCTCGGCGACGTCTATATGTGGACGGTCCGCCTCGCGCACCGCAAGGACGATGCGCACAAGGCCGGCGAGCCCGGCCTGCAACCCGACGGCAGCTATGTGACCCCCGAAGGCGAACGGCTCGTCACCGAGGCCGACAAGTCGACCTATCTTCGCACGACGCAGGACTGGATCGTCACGCCGCTCGTCCGGACGGTTCCCGGCGTCGCGGGCGTCGATGCGATCGGCGGCTATTCGAAGCAGTATCTGGTCGTTCCCGACGTGCAGCGCCTCGCCGCGCTCGACCTCAGCCTCACCGAGCTCGCCGAAGCCCTCGAACGGAACAATAGCGCGGTCGGCGGCGGCGTCGTCGAGCGCAATGGCGAAGGGCTCGCCGTTCGTTCGGACGCGCTGGTCCGCGACACCGCCGAGCTGGCGCGCACCGTCGTCGCAACGCGCGCGGGCGTTCCGATCACGCTCGACCAGGTGGCGACGGTCCGCACCGGCCAGGCGGTTCGCATGGGTTCAGCCTCTGAAAATGGCACCGAAGTCGTCGTCGGCACCGCGGTCATGCGCATCGGCGAGAACAGCCGGACGGTCGCGACCGCGGTCGCAGACCGGCTGAAGGAGGTAAACGCCTCGCTGCCGCCCGATGTCGTTATCGAGCCGGCGCTCGATCGTACCAAGCTCGTCAATTCGACGATCTGGACGGTCGGCAAGAACCTGACCGAGGGTGCGCTGCTCGTCATTGTCGTGCTTTTCCTGCTGCTCGGCAATTTCCGCGCGGCGCTGATCGCGGCGCTCGTCATCCCGATCACAATGCTGCTCACCAGCTTCGGCATGCTGCGCGCCGGCGTCTCGGCGAACCTGATGAGCCTCGGCGCACTCGACTTCGGCCTCATCGTCGATGGCGCCGTCATCATCGTCGAGAATGCGCTGCGGCGCATGGCCGACCTCCAGCATCGCCACGGCCGCATCCTGACCGTCCAAGAGCGTCTCGCAACCGTCGCATCGGCGGCGCGCGAGATGGTGCGCCCGTCAGTCTATGGGCAGGCGATCATCATCCTCGTCTATGTGCCGCTGCTCACGCTCAGCGGGGTCGAGGGCAAGACCTTCATCCCGATGGCGCTGACCGTGATCATCGCCCTCGCTTTCGCCTTCATCCTCTCGCTCACCTTCGTCCCCGCCGCGATCGCCATCTGGCTGTCGAAGCGGGTCGAGGAGAAAGAGGGCCGCATCATGAGCTGGCTGAAGCAACGCTACGAGCCCGGTCTCGACCGCGCTATGAGCAAGCCCAAGGTCACGCTCGGCGCGGGCATCGGGGGGTTCCTTGTTGCGATCCTCGCCTTCTTCTCGCTCGGCCAGGTGTTCCTGCCGCAGCTCGACGAGGGCGATCTCCTGATCCAGGCGTTTCGCGTGCCCTCGACGTCCGTCGAACAGAGCCAGGCCATGCAAGTGCCAATCGAGAAAATGCTCGCAAGGCAGCCCGAAGTCGCGATTGTCTTCTCGAAGACCGGCACGGCGGACCTTGCGTCCGATCCGATGCCGCCCAACGCGACCGACAATTTCGTGATCCTCAAGCCTCGGAAAGAATGGCCGGACCCAAGCCTCCCCAAGGCCGAACTCGTCGAGCGGCTGGAGAAGGAACTGAACAAGATCCCGGGCAATGCCTATGAGATCACTCAGCCGATCCAGATGCGCTTCAACGAGCTGATTGCGGGCGTGCGCGGTGACATTGCGATCAAGGTCTATGGCGACGACTTCGACGCGATGAACGCGACCGCGCAGCAAGTCGCCGCAATCTTGCGGAAGACCGAAGGCGCGAGCGACGTGCGCGTCGAAGAGACCGAAGGTCTCTCGATGCTCGACATTCGGGCGAACCGCGACGCGATGGCGCGGCTCGGCGTCAGCGCGCGTGACGTGCAGGATGTCGTCACCGCAACGATCGGCGGCCGCGAGGCCGGCACGATCTTCGAAGGCGACCGGCGCTTCCCGATCGTCATCCGGCTGTCCGACGCGCAGCGCGCTGACCTGTCGGTGCTCGAACAGGTACAGGTCCCGGTGGCGGGCGGCGCCTTCGTGCCGCTGGCGAGCGTCGCCGATATCCGTATCGTCGAGGGACCGAACCAGATCAGCCGCGAAAACGGGAAGAGGCGCGTCGTCGTACAGGCCAATGTCCGCGGGCGTGCCATCTCCGACGTCGTGGCCGATGCAAAGGCCGGCATCGCGAACGATGTTCGCTTGCCCGCCGGCAGCTATCTCGAATGGGGCGGCCAGTTCGAGAACCTCGCCTCCGCACGCGATCGGCTCCAGCTCGTCGTCCCGGCCTGTTTCGTGCTAATTCTGTTGCTGCTCTATGGCGCGCTTCGATCGTCGCGCGATGCGGCGATCGTATTCACGGGCGTGCCGCTGGCACTGATCGGCGGCGTGCTCGCGCTGTTCCTCCGGGGCATGGATTTCTCCATATCGGCGGCGGTCGGGTTCATCGCGCTGTCGGGCATCGCCGTGCTCAACGGGCTCGTGATGGTGTCCTCGATCCAGGAGCTGATGCGCTCGGGCATGGCGCGGGCCGAAGCCGCAAGGCAAGGCGCGCTCATGCGCCTTCGCCCTGTGGTGATGACCGCACTCGTCGCCAGCCTCGGCTTCGTGCCGATGGCACTTGCGACCGGTGCGGGCGCGGAAGTCCAGAAGCCGCTCGCAACTGTGGTGATCGGCGGGCTGATCTCGGCGACCCTGCTGACGCTCTTCGTACTTCCGACCCTCTATGCCCGCTATGGCAGCCGGGAAGCGGACCTGCGGGAAGATCATTTGCAGTACGACGACAGCCTACCTGCGAGCACCCCCTGATGATCAGCACGACAAGACGCGCGGCGCGCAAGGCTGCGGTTCTTTTGGACCGGCGGGCAACCATGCTGCCCGCTGGCGCCCGGGCGCCGATCCTCGACGACTTCGTGAACATGTTGCCACATTGCCTGGTGATTCACATCGTAAGGGATCAGAATTCTAAAAATCTGGATCCAGGTCCAGCCCGGAACGGATGAGGTGCTCGTCACCGGAAGCGCCCAACGAGCCGGGACGAGCAGTGTCGTACACTGCGGGCATCTTCACGCTTCCGCCGACATCGTCGGTGGAAGCGAGTCGATTATCGCAGACGCGCGCTAGACCTGTCCGATTTCCCCGCGCGTTAGACATTTTGGCCCGGTTCGGCGTACCTATACCGGTTTGAACATCGATCTGCTCCGCAACCGCTTGGTTGGAATGAGTGGGAATCGCTGCCGGAGAATATGACAACGTCCTCTTCCGCCTTGGCCGGGCAGCCATTTCCGAAGGGGTCACGCCGTTGGCGTTCCACTCCAGCAATTTTAACGCATTTCAGCCGATCGGAGGGACCGACGCATCCTGCTGCGCGCTTGCGCCCCGATCCGGTAGTTGCGGCACGCTAAGCGCCAATCCTTTCCTAGAGACACCCGTCGGCTCGCCGTCATCATATTACGCCCTTATTACGCGAGACGAAATGCGCCTCGACGTAACGCGGCATATTACGCCGCCCTTTAGCGTAAGTGGCTGAAATTAGCCGGAAAATTGGAGCGGGCGAAGGGATTCGAACCCTCGACCCCAACCTTGGCAAGGTTGTGCTCTACCCCTGAGCTACGCCCGCTCTGGCGGCTGGAAACCGGTCGGTTCCAGCGGGTGAGGCGGGCGATTAGCACCGGCTTTTTGACTCGGCAACCCCTGAATGCGCTTTTTCTCTGGAGGGTTGGCATATGGGCGACAAATCCCACATAAGCGGGGCAAGAGTCCTTTCCGCCCGCCCGGAAACGACGGAAATCAAAAACAGGAGCATTATCGCGTGGCCACGCTCGGTCTGAACCCCACCGAAAAGGAAGCCGTCGAAGCGTTTCGCCGGGATGTCGTCGAACCGTCGATGACCAGCCTGGTCATCCTCGATTTCTGGGCCGAATGGTGCGGCCCGTGCAAGCAGCTCGGCCCCGTGCTCGAAAAGGTCGCCGCCGATTATGCCGACAAGGGCGTCGTGCTGGTCAAGGTCGATGTCGATGCGAATCGCTTTATCGCCGGCCAGTTCCAGGTCCAGTCGATCCCGACCGTCTATGCGATCTTTCAGGGCCAGCCGGTCGCCAACCTGACCAACGCGCGCACCGAAAGCCAGCTGAAGGCGATTCTCGACCAGCTGCTCGCGCAGCTGCCGATCGAGAGCGCGGCGAAGGATCTGGCGGTCGAGATCGCGCCGCTGATCGACATGGGCGAAAACGTGCTCGCCGAAGGCGACGGCGCGCGCGCCGCGAGCATCTTTGCGCAGATCGTCGACATGGCGCCCGACAATGCCGCGGCGCACGGCGGGCTGATCCGCGCGCTGCTGCTCGCGGGCGATACCGAAAGCGCGCAGGCTGCGCTCGACGCGCTGCCCGCCGAGATCGCGGCCGATCCCGCGATCGCGCAGGCGAAGAGCGCGCTCGCGCTCGCCGCCGATGCGCCCGACGCGGGCGAACTGACCGCGTTCGAAAGCGCGGTCGCGGCGAACCCCGGCGACCATCAGGCGCGCTTCGACCTTGCGAGCGCGCAGATCGGCGCGGGCCAGCGCGATGCCGCCGCCGACAATCTGCTCCACATCGTCGCCGCCGACCGCGAGTGGAACGACGATGCGGCGCGCGCGAAATTGCTGTCGCTGTTCGAGGCCGTCGGGCTCGAAGACCCGTGGGTAGCGGCGCAGCGCCGCCGCTTGTCGCTGATCCTCTTCGGCTGATGAACACCGACGCGCCTTTGACCATCCAGCGGATCGCGATCTTTCCGCTCACCGGCGCGGTGCTGTTCCCCGGGCTGCACCTGCCGCTGCACATCTTCGAGCCGCGCTATTCGGCGATGGTGCAGGAGGTGCTGGCGCGCGACCGCCAGATCGGGATGATCCAGCCGCGCCAGATTCCCGGCGAGGAAGATCGCGAGCCGCCGGCGCTTTACGACGTCGGCTGCGTCGGGCGGATTGTCGATGTCGAGGCGCTCGACGAGGGACGCTTCAACCTGGTGCTCGAAGGCGTCGCGCGCTTTCGCGTCCGCCGCGAACTCGACGTCACGACGCCCTTCCGGCAGGTCGAGGCCGAGATCGAGGTCGAGGCCGAGGATGACGCCGTGCTGGCAAGTATCGAGCGCGCGAGCCTCGAGCGCGAGGCGAAGCGATTTGCGCAGCGGCAGGGTTATGTCGTCGACTGGGATTCGGTCGGCCAGCTCGACGACGCGACGCTCGTCAACGGCATCGCGCAGGTCGCGCCCTTCGACGCGGCGGCGAAGCAGGCGCTGCTCGAAGCGTCGCCGATCGACGCACGCGCCGAGTTGGTCGTCCAGCTGATGCAATTCTTCGGCCGCTTCGACAGCGACGACGGGCGCGCCACGCTGCAATGAATTTAGTGAAACTCGCGGCCCGGCGCGTGATGCGCGATGTCGGCAAGCGCGCGGCGCACGACATGGCGGTCGCTTTCGTGCAGGCGCGCGGCGGCATCGCTCGCCGTCAGATGCTGGCGAACGAGCGCCTTCTCGGCCGCAAGCCGCGCGTCGCCGCGCGATCCGCATGACCGGGCGCGGCGGCGGTCGGCCCAATCCGCGACCAACCGGTCGGCGAGGCGCGCGGCGAGATTGTCGGCGGCGCCCTGTTCGGTTTCGATTTCGGCGGCGGGATCGACCAGCCACGCGTCGATGCCCTCCGCCAACAAGGCGTCGAGCGACAGCGTCGCGGTGACGCGGCGGCGGCCGGCGCACCGCTGGTCGCCGTGCAGGCGGTGGCGCAGCGCCTGCAGTTCGGCGCGGAATTGCCAGTTCACATAGGTGGTGAAGCGCGCCCGCGCGGGATCATAATGTTCGGCGGCGCGGTGGAGCGCGATCGCGCACACCTGCGCCGCATCCTCGGCGACGTCGACCAGCCCGTAGCGACGCGTGAAATAGCGTATCCGCGGCGCCGCCAGCGCCGCGAGGCGCGCGAAGCTGCGATCGGCGCGCCCGCGTGCCCGCGCGCCCGGCGCCGCGTCGAGCGCGGTGCGCGCCCGGATATAGTCGGCCACCGCCGTTTCGAGCGCATCGCTTTTTGCCGACATGGCCCTGCCCCCATCCTGCCCGCGGCGTGCTTGCCGCGTGGGTAGGGATAGGCGGTCATGCTTAGCCGCAGCCTGCCGGACGCCTAAGTGGTAATACCTATATCTCGGCGCCCGCGAGCAGGCGCGGCAGGTCGCCAGCCTCACCGCGCGCCTCATCCATGAAGAAGCGCTTGAGCGTCGGCATATGCTGGACCGCGCCGAGCCCGGTGCGGCGGATCGCGGCCGCCGTGCGCCCCGGGATGCCGAACAGCCGCGTCAGCCCGTCGGTCGCGAGGCTGACCATCATATTGTCGAGCCCGCGCCAGCGCTGATAACGCGCGAGCAGCGCCGCATCGCCGAGGTCGAGCCCGAGCCGCGCGCCCTCGACAAGCACTTCGGTCAGCGCCGCGACGTCGCGCAGGCCGAGGTTGAGCCCCTGCCCCGCGATCGGATGGATGCCATGCGCCGCATCGCCGACGAGTGCGATGCGCTCGGCGACGATCGACGCGCTGTGGTGAAAGCCGAGCGGATAGGTCATGCGCGGCGCGACGAGTTTCATCGCGCCCAGCACGCCGCCCGCGCGCTTTTCGAGTTCGGCGATGAAGCCACGCTCTCCCAGCTTGGCAAAGCCGGGGCCGTCCTTCTCGGACACCGTCCATACGAAGGCCGAGCGGTGGCGCCCCTGCGCGTCGTCGACGAGCGGCAGCAGGGCGAAAGGCCCCGACGGATAGAAGATTTCGTGCGCGACGTTGCCATGCGGCCTTTCGTGCGCGACCGCGCCGATCATCGCGTGATGATGGTAGGACCAGTTCGCGATGCTGAACCCCGTAGCGTCGCGCGTCGGCGAGCGGCGGCCTTCGGCGACGATCAGCAGCGGCGCCGCGAGCTTCGTGCCGTCGGCGAGCGTCAGCGTGACGCCATGACCGTCGATCGCGCGCGATACGACGGTGGCGGGCATCCAGCGGCGCACCAGCGGCGCATCGGCGAGCGCGGCGGCGAGCGCGAGGCGGAGCTGACGGTTTTCGACCATCGTGCCGAGCGGCGGGTCGCCCTCAGCGGTGACGAAATCGAGTTCGCCGCCGCGCCCGCTGTCGGGGGCGCCGTCGCCCACCCTGATCGCGCGGATCGGGCAGCCGTGGCCGGCGAGGCGATCGGCGATCCCCAGCACTTCGAACATCTGCCACGTCGCGCTCGCGATCGCCGAGGCGCGGCCGTCGAAGCCGGGCGCGATCGTCGTCACCGGGTCGGCGGGATCGACGATCTGGACCGACAGGCCGTGATGGGCGAGGGCAAGCGCGAGCGCCTGGCCGACAAGGCCGCCGCCCGAAATCAGGACATCGCTGCGCAGCGTTTCTTTCATCGCTTCGCCCTAAAGCCTGTTTCCCCCAGAGGGAAGCGTTGTGATCGTTCCGGGAAGTTCGCTGGGTAGAAGCGGGGCGCCGCACGGGCCGGTGGCCCGTACCAGCCCCGCGACGCCCCCAGCGGGCTTCCCGGAACGACCCATATGGGGCGGGCCGATTTTGGCCCATTGCCACGTTGCTCGTCGGTCACGATGCTTCCGCATCGCTCCCTCCTCTCGCCTCGCACTGGGCCAAAATCGGCTCCGTCACAACGCTTCCCTCTGGGGGAAACAGGCTCTCGTGCGGCAGGACGGTTGGAAAGGCTGTGGGCGAGCGCGGGGCCGCGCTTGACGACGAGTCCGCCGCATGCGCATATCGCCGGACCAACTCACAGGGACCGGAAGAGAGCATGGCAAGCCGCAAGGCCGCACCCGCAAAGGCCGATTGGCGCACCGTTTTCCGCCAAAGCATCGCGCGATCGATGGTGATCGCGGCGGCGGTGGCGCTTGGGCTCTTCACCTTGTTCCTGACGCTCGCCCTCATCACCTACGACAGCACCGATGCCGCGCTCAACACCGCGGCGCACGGCACCGCCGCCAACTGGATGGGCAGCGCGGGCGCGTGGTTCGCCGACCTCGGCCTGTCGATCGGCGGCGTCGGCGTCGCGCTGTTGCTGCCGCTGCTCGGCATCATCGCCTGGCGGCTGTGGACGGGCGAAGCGCAGCCCTATTGGCCGCGCCAGCTCGCCTACAGCTTCATCGGCATCCTCTTCGTCGGGCTCGGCGCCGAACTCTGGTCGCCGGCGACCAACGCACCGCTGCCCGCGGGCTGGGGCGGGATCATCGCGCTGCTGCTCGGCGGCGCGATCGCGCCGCTCTTCGCGCAGGCGGGCGAGCCCGCCGCGGCGCTGATCCGCTTCGCGACGATCCTGCTGCTCGTCGGGCTCGGGCTGTGGCTCGCGTGGCGCGCGCTCCGGCTCGAGAAAGGCTGGGCGTCGCGCTTCCGCCTGCCCGCCGCGACCAGCAGCCGCATCGCCGAGCCCGTCCGCGCGCCGCGCGCCGACGACCGGGTGCCGAGCCCGCTGGAGCCCGCCGTGCGCCCGCGCGCCGTGGCCGAGCCCGTCGACCGCGCCCCGCCCGAGATCGCGGATCCGGCGCAGCGTAGCGCGCCCTCGAAACCCCGGCCCAAGCCGCAGACCGAGCTGTTCACCAATTACCAGCTGCCCTCGATCGACCTGCTCGCCCCCGCGCCCGACCGGCCGGCGGGACAGATCGACAAGGCGGCGCTCGAGCGCAACGCGCGGCTGCTCGAATCGGTGCTCGAGGATTTCCAGGTCAAGGGCGTCGTCACCGCGGTGCGCCCCGGCCCGGTCGTCACCATGTACGAGCTCGAACCCGCGCCGGGCACCAAGGCGAGCCGCGTGTCGAACCTCGCCGACGATATCGCGCGCAACATGTCGGCGCTGTCGGCGCGCATCGCGCCGATCCCGGGGCGCACCGTCATCGGCATCGAGCTGCCCAACGCGCAGCGCGAAGCGGTGGTGCTGCACGAAATAATCGGCAGCGCGCTGTTCCAGGACCAGACCGGCGCGCTGCCGATCATCCTCGGCAAGAATATCAGCGGCGACGCGATGATCGCCGACCTCGCGCCAATGCCGCACCTGTTGATCGCGGGCACGACCGGGTCGGGCAAGTCGGTCGGTTTGAACGCGATGATCCTGTCCTTGCTCTATCGCCTTGGTCCCGACCAGGTGAAGATGATCATGATCGATCCCAAGATGCTCGAACTCAGCGTCTATGACGACATCCCGCATCTGCTCGCCCCCGTCGTGACCGAACCCAAGAAGGCGATCCGCGCCCTCAAATGGGCGGTCGAGCAGATGGAGGACCGCTACCGGATGATGTCGTCGCTGTCGGTGCGCAACCTCGCATCCTACAACGACAAGGTGCGCGGTGCGCTCGCCAAGGGCAAATCGCTCGGGCGCCGCGTCCAGACGGGCTACGACCCCGACACCGGCCAGCCGGTCTATGAGGAAGAGACGCTCGACTATCAGCCGCTGCCGCAGATCGTCGTCGTCGTCGACGAACTCGCCGATTTGATGATGACCGCGGGCAAGGAGGTCGAATTCCTGATCCAGCGGCTCGCACAAAAGGCGCGCGCGGCGGGCATCCACCTGATCCTCGCGACCCAGCGCCCGTCGGTCGACGTCATCACCGGTGTGATCAAGGCGAATTTGCCGACGCGCATCAGTTTCAACGTCACGTCGAAGATCGACAGCCGCACCATCCTCGGCGAGGCGGGCGCCGAACAGCTGCTCGGCAAGGGCGACATGCTCTACGTCCCCGGCGGCAAGCAGATCACGCGCATCCACGGGCCCTTCGTCTCCGACGACGAAGTGCGCGCGGTCGCCGATCACTGGAAGGGCCAGGGCCGCCCCGACTATGTCGAAAGCGTCACCGAGGACCCCGAGGACGGCGGCTTCGCGATGGAGGGCGCGCCTGCGGGCGGCGACAGCGCCGAGGACCGCATGTACGCCAAGGCCTGCCAGATCGTCGCCGAGAGCCAGAAAGCCTCGACCAGCTGGCTGCAGCGGCAACTCCGCATCGGCTACAACAGCGCGGCGCGCCTGATCGAGCGGATGGAGGAGGAAGGCATCGTCAGCCCGCCCAACCATGTCGGCCGCCGCGACGTGCTCACCGACCAATATGGCCAGCCGCGCTGAGGAACCTTTTCCCGCCCCGCGACTTGAACAGCGTCTAACCGCGGGGTTCAGCGCGGGTTCAATGCCCGGTTGCGAAAAACGGGCCGCAAAAAACGAGAATGAGAGCCAAATGACCAAGAAGACGATGACCCGCCTTGCCGCCTGGATGCTCGCCCCCGCCGCCGTCGCGGGGCTCGCCGTCGGCGCGCCCGCGATCGCCCAGTCGGCGAACGCGCTGGCGTCGGTGCAGTCGCACCTCAAATCGACCAGTTCGATGACCGCCGACTTCGTGCAGACGGATCGCAACGGCCAGCGCGTGTCGGGCAAGCTGACCCTCAAGCGTCCGGGCAAGATCCGCTTCCAGTATCAAAAGGGCGTGCCCTTGCTGATCGTCGGCGACGGCAGCCGGCTCACCATGATCGATTATGAGGTCAACCAGGTGCAGAGCTGGCCGGTGAAGAATTCGCCGCTCGGCGCGCTGCTCGACCCCGATCGCGACCTGTCGAAATATGCCAAGACCCTGCCGACCGGCAACGACGACGTGCTGAGCGTCGAGGTCAAGGATCCGAAGCGCCCCGAATATGGCACGATCACCATGGTGTTCGTCCGCGACGGCGCGGCGCCGGGCGGGCTGCGCCTGCGCGGCTGGGTCGCGCTCGATTCGCAGAACAACCGCACCCGGATCGACCTCAGCAATCAGAAGTTCAACGTCGCGGTCGCCGATTCGGCCTTCCGCTGGACCGATCCCCGCCCGAAGCGGCGCGGCCGTTAACCCTTTTGCTGTCATGGCGTCGGTCCGGCTCACGACCGGCGTCCATTTTTCCAGACCAACCGTCGCCAGCTATCGACGAACTGCAGGACCGGCGCCAAGGGCGCCTTTTTGTTCAGCTTGGCGACAGGGAACACCGGCTATTTCAACTCTCGAAGGCGCCAACACGGCCCCGGATTTGGGTTTCCCCCTGTTGCCCCACCCGGGTTGCCAGGCACCTTCATTCAAGAGCGTGACGAACGCTGACCTTGAACCCCCGTTCCACCGCCCCTGGGACGGGGGTTTAATTTGTCCGGAACGTTTTTGCGGCCGCTGACGCGGCAGGCGGCACCAGCCCGCAACCGGCATTGCGAACAACCTTCCGCGCCGATAGAGCCGACCCCATGACTCGCACCAGCATCGCTTCGTGGAACATCAACAGCGTTCGCGCACGCATCGGCATCGTCGAAAAATTCCTGCGCGAAGAAGCCCCGGACATCCTCTGCCTTCAGGAAACCAAGGTCGAATGCGGGCTCTTCCCGCCCGAGATGTTCCGGCGGCTGGGCTATGAACATATCGTCACCCACGGCCAGCGCATGCATCATGGCGTCGCGATCGTCAGCAAGGTGCCGCTCGCCGACGTGCGCAAATATGACTGGCAGGCGAATGGCGAGGCGCGCCACGTCGGGGTGACACTGCCGTCGGGCGTGCGACTCGACAATGTCTATATCCCTGCGGGCGGCGACATTCCCAACCGCGACCTCAATCCCAAGTTCGGACAGAAACTCGACTTCTTCGGCCGCATGACCGAATGGTCGGGGGCGCTGAACGGCACCCCGACGGTACTGACGGGCGATTTCAACGTCGCGCCGCTCGAAAGCGATGTCTGGAACCACAAGGCGCTGCTCGACGTCGTCAGCCACACGCCGATCGAGGTCGAAACGCTCGGCCGGTTGCAGGCGGCGTCGAACTGGGTCGACCTCGGGCGCCACTTCATCGAAGCGCCGACGCCGCTCTACACCTGGTGGAGCTATCGCGCGAAGGACTGGGAGGCGTCGAACCGCGGCCGCCGGCTCGACCATATGTGGGTGACCCCCGACCTGATGGCGAAGGCGGTGTCGCACCGCATCGTTCAGCCGGCGCGCAGCTGGGAACGGCCGTCGGACCATATCCCGCTGATCACCGAGTTCGACTTTTGAGCGATGCGCCGGAGGGGCGCGGCGCCCGGCGCGCGGCGCGCGCGATCGATGCGCTGCGGCGCGGCTGGCCCTTCCGTGTGATCGACGCGGGAGGCGCGCTCGACCTGCTCGCGGTCGAGAGCGCGCGCGATGCGGGGCTCGCCGAATTCGCCGGCGAGGACCTGCTCCTTTCGGGCGAGCGCGCGGTCACGCTCAAGCTGACCAACCAGCGCGCCGCCGCGACGCCCGGCCCCGTGCGGCTCGCGGGCGCGGGCGCGGGCGACACGGTCGCCGGGGCGCTCGCGATCGCCGACCCGGCGCTCGATCTCGCCAATCCGCTCAAGGGGCCCTTCCGCACCGTCGCAACCGGCGGCGATGCGGCGGCGGCGGCGGCGATGACGATGGCGCGCCACGCCGGCCTGCTCCCCGCCTTCTTCGTGCGCGAAGCGGTGGGCGAAGCCGAGAGTGAATGCAGCGTCGGCGATGTCGCGGCGCTGCTCGATCCTGCCCGGCTCGAGATCGCGGCGCGCGCGCGCCTGCCCGTCGCCGCGAGCGAGAGGGCCGAGATCGTCGCTTTCCGCTCGCCCGAGGAGGCGTCCGACCATATCGCGCTGATCATCGGCAAGCGCGACGCGGGTCCGCCCGTCGTGCGCCTGCACAGCGAATGTCTGACCGGGGACGTGCTCGGCAGCCTCAAATGCGATTGCGGGCCGCAGCTCCACGCCGCGCTCCATGCGATGGCGGACGCGCCGTGGGGCGTGCTGCTCTATTTGAGGCAGGAAGGGCGCGGGATCGGGCTCGTCAACAAGCTGCGCGCCTATGCGCTGCAGGACCAGGGCTATGACACGGTCGACGCGAACCTCAGGCTCGGCTTCCCGGTCGAGGCGCGCGATTTCGCGATCGCCGGGCGGATGCTCGAACTGCTGAACGTGCCGCGCATCCGGTTGATGACGAACAATCCCGAGAAGGTCGCGCGGCTCGAAGAGGAAGGCGTCGAGGTGGTCGAACGCATTCCGCTCGCGCTGCCGACGAACAAGTATAACGAGCAATATCTCGCGACGAAGCGCGACCGGACCGGGCACCAGCTTTAACTGCCGTTCCCGCTCGCGGGAACGAAGCGGCACCGGCCCGCTCCCCCTCCCGGCCTCCCCGACCATAGTAACCTAGGGAGGCCGGGAGGGGGAGCGGGCCGGTGCCGCTTCTGCCGTCAGGCAGAAAATATCAGTGCACGAACCTTGCCACGACGTCGCGGTAGCTGCGGCTGACCTTCACCTGCGCGCCCGATCCGAGCACGAGGAAGCATTCGCCGTTGGTGTGCGGCTTGACCTGCTTGACCTGACTGAGGTTGACGATCGTCGAGCGGTGGACGCGCTGGAAATTGCGCGGATCGAGCCGCTTTTCGAGGTCCTTCATCGTCTCGCGCAGGATCAGGCTGTTGTCGGCGGTATAGATGCACATATAGTCGCCCGCGGCGTCGATGCGCTCGATGCTGTCGACGTCGACGCGGAAGATCTGGCCGCGATCCTTGATGTTGATCATCTTTTCATAGCGGTCGGCGGCGTGCGCGTCGGGCTGCGTCTCGGCATCATAATCCTCGACCGCTTCGGGCGCGACTTCGGCCAGCACGGTCTTCAGCCGTTCGACCTCGGCCGCACCGCGCTTTTCGGTGAGGCGCTGGCGGACGCGGTCGAGCGCGTCGGCGAGCCGCTCGGGCTCGACGGGTTTCACCAGATAGTCGACCGCCTGCGCCTCGAAGGCGCGGATCGCATGGTCCGAATAGGCGGTGACGAAGACCACGAGCGGCGGCTCGACCTCCATCAGCCCCTGGATCACCGAAAAGCCGTCGAACCCCGGCATCTGGATGTCGAGGAAAACGAGGTCGGGTTTGTGGGTCTTGATCTTTCTTATGGCCTCGCGGCCGTTCTGTGCGGTGTCGACGATTTCGACATCACCATGCGCTTCGAGCCTGAGTTGCAGGCCCTGGGTCGCCAATTTTTCATCATCCACCAGGATGGTTCTGATCGTCATGTGCGTTCGGTTCCAATCGTCATTTGCCCGTCGGGCTGGAACGGAAACTCGATCACGACCGTGAATCCGCCATCAGCGCCCATATGGACGTCGAACCTCTGCTGATCGCCAAAAGCCTGCGCCAGCCGGTCCCTGATGTTGGCTAAACCCACACCGGTCGATTCCGTTGCAACGCCAGTGGTGGGGTCCGAGGGGTCGGCTGACAATCCCGCGCCGGTGTCGGACACGGTGATCCGGACATTTTGACCGGCCAACTGTGCGGAAATCGTGATATCGGCGCCTTCCTCCTGCGGCGTCACCGCATATTTGATCGCATTTTCGATCAGCGGCTGGAGCAAAAGCGACGGCAAACGCGCACGCGAAACCGCGGGATCGATCATAAAATGGGGACGCAGCCGCTCCTCGAAACGCATCTTCTCGATGTCGAGGTAGAGCTTCAGCGTCTCGATCTCCTGCGCCAGCGTGACCTGCGCGGTCGGCTCGTTGGCGAGCGTGTAGCGCAGGAACGCCGAGAGGCGCGACAGCATCGCGTTGGCGGGCTCGGCCTGCTTCAGGAGCACGAGCGTCGAGATGCTGTTCAAGGTGTTGAACAGGAAATGCGGGTTGAGCTGATAGCGCAGCATCGCGAGCTGTGCCGACGCGGCCTGCGCCTCGAGCCGCAGCACGCGGTCATTCTGTTCCTCGAGCTGGAGGAAATAGTTGATCGCGAAATAGAGCGCCGACCAGGCCGCGAGCGAAGTCGCGTCGATATACATCGCGCCGAGCAAAAGACTGGTGAAGCCCGCTTCGCTGTCCGGGTTCTGAATCTGCGCGACCCATGCGTCGATGAAGGCCCAGAGCGCGGTCGCGACCCCCGCGAGGCCGAAGCTGACCCCCCACATCAGGAGCGGGCGGCGGCTGATCAGCGCGCGGTAACAGACGGACAGGATCAGCGTCAGCGAAAAGCCGGTGATCGCCGAAATCGTCTGCGGGATGAAAAAGGTGAAGGCCTGCCCGTTGGCGAGCCCCGACACGCCGCGCAGCCCGAGCCACGCGGCCCAGCCCAATATCTGCAAATTCCAGAAGGCCCGGACCTTGTTGTCGAAGAAGGGCCCGGGCGAAGTCAGGCGAAACAGCGGCATGAGGGTCCGTGCGTTGGCTATGTCAATGACCGTGTCAGTGGCCGTGCGCGCGATCGCGGACGGCGGCGGGGTGCATCATTCGGCCGCGACCGGCGTCGCGGGATTGTCGGCGCGCACGCGCGCCTGCCCCAGCGGCTGCAGTTCGGACCGATGCTTCCACAGCAATTCCTTGTAACCGATCACCCGCCCGTCGTGCGCGGTCAGCGTGACGGGACCGATCGGCTGTTCGTCGCGCGCATCGACGAGCACCGGGGTCGACGGCACGCCCGCGCCCCATTTTTCGCCCCATTGGCGCAGCGCGATCATCGCGGGGAGCAGTTCGATCCCCTTGTCGGTGAGCTGGTAGCGGACCTTGCGCCGGTCCTCGGCCATCACTTCGCGCGCCATGATGCCATGATCGACCAGCTTCGACAGCCGGTTCGACAATATGTTGCGCGCGATATTCAGTTCCTGCTGGAACTCTTCGAAATGATGCACGCCGTTGAACGCCGCGCGCAGGATCATGAACGACCATCGCTCGCCCATCGCCTCGAGCGCGAGCGGCAGGGCGCAATTGTCCCCATGCAGGTCGTTCAATACTTCGCGTAATTTTCCCATGCCCAATGCCCTAACGTAAAATCTGCCGGCGTGCCAAAAAAATATAGGGCCTTGGTTGCATTTCGCAACTCAAACGCGCGAGGCGTTTCGCAAGAGCCGGCTCAGGCGGCGATGCGGTTGCGCGCGACGACGAGCGACCAGCGCGCGATCGCGGGCAGCCGCGCCGCGACATGCGCCGGATCGGCGCGGAAGGCGCGGCGCACCAGATCGAACCGCCAGCGATGCTGGCTGCGCAGCGCGAGCCCGAGCAGGATTTCGCTGCGGCTGCGCACGGGGAGCGCGTCGGGCATCGCGCGTTCGACGATCTCGGCGGTCAGCGCCTGGATATGCTCGGCGCGCTGGCTCGTCAGGCTGCCGCCATGCTTGCGATAAAGGTAGAGATCCTCGTGCAGCGTGGCGAAGGTGAAGCGCCGCGCCGCGCGCAGCCAGAAGTCGTAATCCTCGACGCCGAACAGCGCGGTGTCATAGCCGCCGAGCACTTCGGTCACGCGCGCGCGATAAAGGAAGCAGGCGCCGACATTATTGCCGTGGAGCAACCGCTCGACAGGGCCGACGCGCGAGTGCCCGATTTCCCTGCCGGCATCGTCGATCAGGATGAAATCGGCATGGACGATATCGGCGCCGGGCTGCGCGTCGAGCTCCGCGACGAGGCGAGCCAGCATTTGGGGCCGGAGCAGATTGTCGTCCGAGGTCCAGCTGTGCAGTTCGCCGCGCGCCGCCGCGAAACCGTGATTGAGCGCCGCGGGCAGGCCGACGTTCGTATCGAGCCGCAACAGCCGCACGCGCGGGTCGCGCGCCGCGGCCTCCGCCATGATCGCGGGCGAGGCGTCGCGCGACGCATCGTCGACGAGGATCAGTTCGAAATCGCCGAAATCCTGCGCCAGCACCGACGCGATCGCCTCGGCGAGCCAGCGCGCACCATTGTGCACGGGCATCACCATCGACACCCGCGGCGGCGCGGTCGAATCGAGAGCTTCGGTCCCCATCTCGCCGATCGTCCTACCCGCGGCGAACGATGCTTCCAACGGGCTTTACCAAAGTTGCTAACGCATTGGCGCAGGGCGCAATCAAATTTCGCATTGCAATATGTGCGCCAAGGGCGACATTGGGATCGATGCTGCGTCAATATGAACTTGTCGAGCGCGTGCGCGCTTATGATCCCGACGTCGACGAGGCGCTGCTCAACCGCGCCTATGTCTTTACCGTCCAGAAGCATGGCACGCAGAAACGCGCCTCGGGCGACCCCTATTTCAGCCATCCGGTCGAGGTCGCGGGCATATTGACCGATCTCCACCTCGACAGCGAGACGATCGTCACCGCGCTGCTCCACGACACGCTCGAGGATACGCTGACGACCCCCGAGGAGATCGAGCGGTTGTTCGGCAGCGACGTCGGCCGGCTGGTCGACGGGGTGACGAAGCTTTCGAAGATCGAGGCGCAGACCGAGAATGAGCGCGCCGCGGAAAATCTGCGCAAATTCCTGCTCGCCATGTCGGACGACATCCGGGTGCTGCTCGTCAAGCTCGCCGACCGGCTGCACAATATGCGCACGCTGCATTTCATCAAGAACCCCGAGAAGCGCCGCCGCATCGCCAAAGAGACGATGGACATATATGCCCCGCTCGCCGAGCGGATCGGCATGTATGAATATATGCGCGAGATGCAGCTGCTCGCGTTCAGCGAGCTCGAGCCCGAGGCCTATGCGACGATCACCGGCCGTCTCGCCAAGCTGACCGCGGGGGGCAAGGACAAGGTCGCCGCGATCAGCCGCGAGTTCAAGGAGCTGCTCGCCGGCGCGGGGATCGAGGCCGAGGTGTCGGGGCGCGAGAAGCATCCCTATTCGATCTGGCGCAAGATGCAGGAACGCCACGTCAGTTTCGAGCAGGTGACCGACATCATCGCCTTTCGCATCGTGACCCCGACCGACGCCGACTGCTATGCCGCGCTGGGCCTGATCCACCGCAAGTGGAAAATGGTCCCCGGCCGCTTCAAGGATTATATCTCGACCCCGAAGCGCAACGGGTACAAGTCGCTGCACACGACGATCATGCACCAGCAGAATATGCGGATCGAAATCCAGCTCCGCAGCCTCGGCATGCATCAGCAGTCCGAATTCGGGCTCGCCGCGCACTGGGCGTACAAGCAGGGCGGCAGCACCCCCGACGGGCAGGCCGGCTGGATTCGCGACCTCATCGAAATCCTCGAACAGACGCACGATCCCGAGGAGTTCCTCGAAAACACGCGCATCGCGATGTATCAGGACCGCATCTTCGCCTTCACGCCGAAGGGCAGCCTCCACCAGCTTCCCAAGGGCGCAACCCCGGTCGATTTCGCCTATGCCGTCCACACCGGGCTCGGCGATCGCACCGTGGGCGCCAAGGTCAACGGGCGGCTCGTGCCGCTGCGCACCCAGCTTTCGAACGGCGACACCGTCGAAATCCTGTCATCGGACAAACAGACGCCGCAGCCCGCCTGGCTCGGCTTCGCGGTCACCGGCAAGGCGCGCGCGGCGATCCGCCGCCATGTCCGCTCGAAGGAAAAGGTCGAACTCGCTGCATTGGGCCGCACGATGTACGACGAGATCGTAGCGCGGCTGCCGAACAAGGTCGGCGACAAGGCCCGCGCCGCGGCGCGCGAGCGGCTGAAGCTCGACGACGATAGCGCGCTCTATGTCGCGATCGCCAAGCAGCGGCTCACCGACAATGCGGTGCTCGAGGCGCTCGTCCCCGGCATCACCGCCGAGATGAAGACCAAGCCCGGCAAGCTCGTGCAGGGCGCGGCGGTGTCGATCGCCGGCCTGACCCCCGGCGTCGCCTTTCAGCTCGCCGACTGCTGCCACCCGGTGCCCGGCGACCGCATCGTCGGCCTGTCGCGCCCGGGCGAAGGGATCGAGGTCCATGTCATCGACTGCCCGAGCCTCGCCGACGGCGTCGATGCCGACTGGATCGACCTCAGATGGCAGGAGGACAGCGAGGGCGGCAACGCGCGACTGTGCATCGTGATCCTCAACGAGCCCGGCACGCTCGCCGAAATGTCGGGGATCCTCGCGGCCAATATGGCGAACATCACCAATTTGCGGCTGTCGAACCGCGAGGGCGGCTTCCACACCTATGACGTCGTCGTCGAGGTGCGCGACGTCCAGCATGTGATGCGCATCCTGTCGGCGCTGCGCGCGTCGGACAGCGTGGTGCAGGCGGAGCGGCTTTAGACCGCGCCATTCAATCCGCGTAAAGCAGCGGCGGTCGCCACGCGCTCTCGTCGACCTCGTCGCGGACCTTGTAGACCGCCCCCTTGCTGTTGAGGAACAGCTTCTCCATCTCGCCGCGCGTGAACGGACGCGAGCCGATGCGGCCGAACACCGCCATCTGGCCGCCCGTCTCGTCGACCGCGCGGTCGCGGTCGAGACCCTTCGACAGCGCGAGCGCGGGCGACGGCGTCTTCGCCCAGGCGATCAGCTCGGGGGTCGGCTTGGGCGAGAAGCCGTAGAGCTGCGAATTGTCGGGGCTGGTGAGCTGGAGCACCTTGATGCCGTTCCGCCCGTCGGCGACATAACCGAACAGCGAGGCATTGGTCGACGCGACGATGACATCCTCGGCATCGGTGAGCGCGCCGCCGAAGGTCAGCCCCGGCCAGACGATCGGCGCCGCCGGACGCGTCACATCGACGATCACGAGCCCGTCGGCCTTCGCCGCGACATACATATAGGTGCGCGCGAGATAGATTTTGCGCGCATTGGCTAGCCGCACCGTCCCCGCGGGCACCGCGACCGGCTGCGCCAGATCGGTGACGTCGAACAGCTTCACCCCCTCGGCATCGGTGACCCAAAGGTAGCGGAACTGCGCCGCGCTCGCGCGCGCATCGGTGAGCGGCAATTGCGCGGTCACCTTCGGCTGGAGCGGGGTCGTCAGGTCGAGCACGACGAGCCCGGCGTCGGTGGTGACGTAGGCGATGCTGCCCGCGAGCGTGACGTGCCGCGCCCCCGCGAGCACATTCCCCTCGTTCCACGTCAGCGCACGGCGAAGCTTGTTGTTGCGGAACTCGCCGTCGGCCAGCGTGTCGATGTCGACGAGGATCAGGCCTTCGACGCTGTCGGTGATCACCGCATAGCGATAGATGTCGTGCATCACCTGTTCGTGGTTCTCGGGGAAATTCTTCACGATCGCCTCGTTGCGCGACACGCTGATCGGCTGGGTCGTCGCGAGCGCCATGCAGGTCGCGTTCTTCGTCTTCACATGCGTGTCGTGGCCCATCGGCGAGAAGGGCGCGCGGACGATACGTTCGGAGAAGCCCTTGTTGCCGATCGAGGCGACGTCATAGACGCGGAAGCCGCCCTTGCCTTCGGCCACGAACATATATTCGCCGCGCTGCTGGAGGCAGTTCACGCGGCCGCTCGTATCCTGAACGATATTGGCGAACTCTTCGAGCGCGTGCGTTTCGCCCGACCCCTTCTTGTCGAAGATCTTGCCGCGCACCCAATTCTTGAGCTCGCGCCCGTTCCGGTCGACGTGCAGCTTCCAATAATCGGGGTAGGAATAACGGTGGAGGTAGCTGCCGATCACCGCCTGCGGCTCGTCCCATTCGGTGACGCGGGTCGCCTGAAAACCGTCCTCCATCCCCGACCAGACGTTGAGGCCGACGAAATTGACGAAATTGGTCCCGAGCAGCAGCAGCTGCGACATGATGGCGTTGTTGTCGTCGGCGGCCGACAGGTGGCAGTCGCTGCACTGCTTGGTCTCCGCCCGGCGTACCGTGTGCGGGAAATGCGGCGCAAAGGCCTGGCTCGAATAACCCGCCGCCGAGATCGGCGGCTGCTGCACATAGATGCGCTCGCGGTTGATGTTCGTCGACGACAGCACCAGCGCCGAGGTCGAGCGGACCGGGGTGATAATGCCGCGCACCTCGCCGTTCGGGCCGGGTTCGCCCGGCTTGGTGAGCTGGTGCCGGCCGAGCTGGAACATCTCGTCGCGCGCGACCTGCGGGTTGTAGGTCGCGAAGTTGCGCGTCTCCTCGCCTTCGAAATGGTGCGACTTGGTCTTCCAGTTCGCCTCGATCGGCAAGTGGCAGCCACCGCAGCTCGTCGTCCAGCTGAGGTGACAGGTGAAGCAGGTCATCCTGTCGTCGCCGTGCGCACGGTCTTCCCTGGCGACGCCCGGCCCCCATTCATATTTGCCGTCTTCCGAACCGCTGCGCGCCATCAGCTTGGCGCGCGCCGCCTTGGCGTTGAAATGCGGCCCCGGCGTCACCGCCTGCTTGACGAGGCTGACCCGCCATTCGAGCTTCGGATCGACGATCGAACGCTGGATCAGGCCGATCACCTCGGCATCGTCATTATACTGGAATTCGAAGCGCCGGCGCCCATCGGGGTTGCGCAGCAGCGCAAGGTTGGTGCCCTGCGGCCGCGCCGCGACGTTCGAGGTCAGAAGGTTGGGGAAGGCGTCGGCGGTGCCGTGACAATCCTTGCAGCTGATCTCGATCGCATTGGCGACCTCGCCTTGGATATAGCCGTTGCCGTGGCTGTCCTGCGCGAAGTGGCAATCGGCGCACTGCATCCCCTTTTCGGCATGGATGTCCATCATATGCACCGTCTTGCCGGGGTTGAGGCCGGGCGGCACGAACTTGCCCTCGACCCCGGGCTTTTCGGGATCGGCGCTCGCCAGGCAGAGATCGCGCTCCTTGGCGTCGCTGTAATGGCTACAGCTTTTGCGCCATTTCTCGGGATCCTTCGGGTCGACGATGTTCGCGGTGTCGGTGCCCCAGGTCGCCATATTGCCGTCGGCGGTCAGCAGGTTTCCGTTCCGGTCGCGCTTGAAGACGCCCCGGAAATTCCAGCCATGCCCATGATAGTCGGCGAACTGCGTATCCTTGTTCGTGTCGTTGACGTCATAGACGTCGCGCAGGAATTCGACATCGGCCCACAGCCCGCGCGGCCCCGCGCCCTCGGGATTGCGTTCGAGTACCTGATGCACCTCGGCGGCGGTCGGGTAACGCTGCTGCTTATATGTCTTCCGATATTCCTCGTCGCTCATCCCCGGCGGACGCGGCGCGGTGTTTTCGGGGCCCGGCCACATCTGCGGCGCGTCCGATTCATAATCCCACATCGTGTAGCCGAGGTAGGAGTTCAGGAAGATGTTCGGCTGATGCATGTGGCAGGTCATGCACTGCGAGGTCGGGATCGCGCGGGTGAAGGCGTGGCTGATCGGATGCCCCGCCTCCTTGCGCCGCGGATTGTCCTGCGTGTGCGAACGGGTCGGGTCGATCAGCGAGCCATGACCGCCGCCATGGCTGTCGGCGGGCGGGCCGGGGGCCGCATCGTCGTGGCCCCCATGCGCATCGCCGCCGGAGACCGCGAGCTTTCCGGCGATCGTCGGATCGATCGTCGCCGTCTCACCGTCGCGGCCAAATTTCGCATAGGTCAGGCTGTGACGCGGCTCGCGGTCGTTGGCATAGACGACGTGACAGCCCGAACAGCCCGAATGGCGATAGTCGCCGGGCTGGTCGTTGGTCCCCATGAACCACATATAAGGATCGTTGAGGCGCGTCTTGTGCAGGTTGAGCACCGCGATCGCGATGCGCAGCCCCGTGCCGGGCCCGCGGTTCGACTGTTTGAGGTCGGGTCGCCCGGGTTCCTCGAGCCGCTGGATGCTGCCGGTCGGATTGGGCAGGCCGATTTCCGGAAACTGCGTATTGATATTGCGTCCGCCGCGTTCGAACACGCGGAACACGTCGCTCGGCGGCATCACATTCCAGCGCGGCAGCGGATAGATTTTGGCGAGCGCGCCGCGCTTGGCCTCGGCATCGGTCAAAATCTTGTCGAAGCCGAACGACGGCTTGCAGGCTTCCTTATATTGCTCGGCGGTCAGCCGCGACGACGGCGACAGGACGCACGCCGGGTCGCCCTCGCGCGTATAGGCTTCGCCGAAGATCGACGTCTTGAACGGCACGATACCGTTGTTGTAAGCGGCGCCCGCCCAGAACATCGCCGCCGTCGACATCTGCGACCGCTCGGTCGCCTCGATGATCTCCAGATGGCACGCGCCGCACGCTTCGCGCGCGACGCGATAATCGCTCGGATTGACGAAGCGGATGAATTCGGGCGCCTCCTTGTTGAGCAAGGTATAGCTGCGTTCGGGGTTCGCCGAGCTGTCGTGCCACGCGCCGGGCAAGGTCGGCTGCGGGTGCGCGACCTTCATAGCGGCGATATTATAGGGATTTTTATAACCGAGCTCGGGCTTGCCGAAGGCGGCGGGCGAGGTCGAATCGCCGCCGTGGCAGTCGGTGCAGCCGAGCTTGACGGCGGGCGTCGCGTGCATCGACGGCTGATCGGTGCGCGTATGGCACGAATAGCAGCCGTTCGATTTGGCCGCGACCTCGGCATCCCCCTGCTCGCGCGGCGCGGGCGGGGTGAAGCGATATTCGATCTTGAGCGGCTTTTCCTCTTCGGCCGCGCGGCCGACGCTCGCGCCAAAGGCGGCGCACAGCGTCACGAAGGCAAGCAGGGCGAAGAGTTTGCGCATCAGCATCTAAAAGCTCAGGATCACATTGGCGAGGATGGAGACGTAAGCGTCATTCTTCTGCTTGTTGTCGAACAAATCCTTGAATCCCTTGCCGGGGAGCAGCACCGCGCCACTGAGCCGGCCGACGATGTTCTGCGTCGCCTTGGGCCGCCAGATCGTCGCGACCGACAGGTCGAAACCGATATCCTTGGGGATCGAGCCCTCCATGCGCAGCGCCTGCAACGATGAGGTATTCTCGAACCACAGATGGTTGAAATTGGTGCTGACGCGAAGTTCGGGGGTCAGATCGAAATCGGCGCCCGCGCCGACGAAGACGGTGCCGGGGTTGTTGAAGTTCGACTGCCCTTCTTCCTTCGACGAGCGCAGCGAGTTCAATATGCCGTTGCGGCCGTTGATCGCGATCACCCGCCCGCCGCCCGCGAAGGGGATCGTCTGGCGGATCCAGTAGCTGGTGTCGGCGCCGCCGAAGATCGGATTTTCAAAGATCGCGTCGAAGCCGCCCTCGGTCCTGTTATACGGATCGCCGTCGCCGGTCGCGTAGAGGCCCGACAGGCGGAAACGCATCCAGTCATAGTCGTAGCTGAGTTCGACCGCGCCGAAGCCCGCGCGGATTTCGGCGGGCTTGCTCGTGAAGAAGCTGTTCCGATCCTCGCCCAGCGCGGCGTAGAAGCTCGCGGTGAGGTTGATCCGCCCGATCCGCCCGTCGGCGCTGTAGCCGAGGTAAACCACGTCATATTCGCGCCCGCGCAGGTCGCCGAGCAGCGCCGGCCGCACCGGGAAACCATTGTGGTCGATCTGCACGTCGTTCTTTTCGCGGTTCATATTGTATGTCACGCTGACCTGGCTGGTCAGCCCGACGACCGGGAAATCCTGGCGATAGAGATTTCCGGTGAAGACGAAGTCGCTGCGCGGCGTCTGGGTGATGTCGTTGAGACCGCTGTTCGTGTCCTTTTCGAGCCGCCAGAAGGCTGCGAGATTATATTGGAATCGGTTGTTGTCGCGGTTGCCGAACAGGCGGATGCCGAGCTGGCTGTCGTTGAACAGGAAGCCGCGAAAATCGCTCTGGAACGGCTGGATGCCGAGGCGGACCGAATAGAAGTCATAGCGGTCGGACGTGTTGCCGAGATGCTTGTCGACGAAGAGTTCCTGCACGCCCAGGAAGCTGTCGTAACGGTGGCTCGCCTTCGACGGGCGCACGTCGAGCACGCGCCGTTCGGGCACGTCGACATAATTGGCTTGGTACGCGAGCGTGACGCGATATTCGATGTCGGGCGGCTTGAACGCCGTCGATCCCTTGATCAGCGCCGCGCCCGCGATGAAGGTCTGCGCGAAGACGAAGCTGCGGTCCTTGCCGAACACGTCGAGGCTGCCCGGCCGCTCGGTCGTCTGGACGCCGACGGGGATGGGAAAGGTGCGCGGTTCGAACACCGTGTCGGACACGGCATTGGCGACGATGAACCAGTCGTCGCCCTTGATCGGCAGCCATTTGACCTTGCTGCGGTCGATCGGCCGGTCGCCCTTGTAGGTGTTCTGGTTATAGGGATCGAACCAACGTTCCTTGACCACGCCCAATGTCTCGATCAGGCGCCAGCGGTCGGGGATCGGCAGTTGATCCTCCATCCCGGGAAAGGCCTGCGGCGGCGGCGGGCGCAGCGCGCCGACATTGTCCTGGCTCAGCGCATCGGGAAGGTCGGGACGATAGCCGGGACGGCGGCGGCCCTCGATGATCTCGGTGACGAGGTCGTCCTTGATCCTGTCCTGCCAGTCGACCGGCGGCGGTGGCGGAATCAGCTCTTCGGCGGGCTGCTCGGCGGGTGCGGCGTCGTCCGCGACCGGCGGCTCTTCGGGCGCGGGCGGCGGCGGCGCGACATCGGCGCCCGGCGCACCCTGCGCCGCGAGCGTCGCGATGATCGGCCAAAGGCTGCCCCCCGTCATCATCACCTATAGCCCCTCGCAGACATTCTGCTGCGCGGTGTCGAGGAAGGGGGCGAAGGGGCAGCTGATATAACGCAGGCGCACGCCGGCGCCGACGCCCACGACGATCGTGTCGGCACGGATCGCTTTCGGCGCATTGCCGATGCCGCCGACGCGGGCGCCGCCGTTGTGCGTCCCCAAAAAGCTGATCATGTCGTCCTGGTCGATGCCATCGCCCGACACCCCGATCGCGCCGACAAGGCTGTTGCCGCGATAGATGGGCACCGATCCGGGGAAGATCTGGATGCCGTTCTGCAGCCGGTTCCGCCCCGGCGCGACGTCGGGCAAGGTCGTGCAGCGCGCCGGCGTGTCGGTCGGACTCGCGCCCGACACGAAGCCGAGATGCTGCCCCAGATTGCCGATGATCAGCGCCGACTGCAGTCCGGTCGAGAAAGGGTTGAACTGTGCGATCGGGCGCGACAGCGGACCGTGCGGCCGCCCGACCTCGCCATCGGGGAAATAGGGCCGCGACAAATTGCCCCCCGAACGGTCGGCGAAGGCGATCGTGCCGGTGAGCGCCGCCGGATCGCTCAGGAATGTCCGCGTCGCGGCGACGAATTGGCGCACGTCGGCGCTGGCGTTGGCGTTCAGCTCGGCTCCCGCCTGCGCGCCCGAGAAGAAGGCGGCGGTGCGCGCCTTCTGCAGGCTGACATCGGTGCCGAAAATCGGCGCGTCGGGCGAGCGCACGATGCCGAGCACCGCGCCGTGCGTGTCGACGATGCTGATCGTCACCTGCGCGCGGCTGTCGAGCGGGCGGCGGATCTGCGCGCGCGCGCGGCTCATCACCGCGAACGCCTCTTCGAGCACCGCGCGCGTCTCGGCGGCGGTCAGCGGCGCGCTGTTGCTCGCGCCGTCGGTGCCGGCGCGGATCGGGTAGCGGTTCGCGCCGCTGCCGTCGGTGAGCACAAAGGCGTCGCGGTTCGAAAATTCGGCTGCGGTCGACGCGCGAATGCCCGACGCTTCGGTGCCATAGGCGATCCCCGCGGTGATCGCGGCATTGGCATAGCCGATGACCGCGACAAGACTGCCCGCGGTTCCGTTGAGGCTCGCGAAACTCGCGCCGCCGCTCGTCATCACTCCGGCGAAGGTCGCGTCGGAGAAACGCAGGGTCGTGCCGTCGACGGCAATCTTGTCGGCGGTGATCGCGCCCGGCGCCTCGAACCCGCGCGTCCCCGCAAGCGCGATGAACTCCTCGGGATCATTGTCGACATCGAGGATATTGGGGTCGCTGCCGTAGACGCCGTCGCCCATCACCCCGATGCCGCCGACGAGCACGCCATTCTTGTAGAGCGGCAGCCCGCCCGGATCGGCGGCGAGGCCGAGCGGCGAGCGTTTGGGCCCGATCAGCGCCGCGCTGCCCGCCGCGCCGAAACGCGCCGCGAGGTCGCTGCACGGCAGCTGGCTGAACTGCACGCCGAACAGGGGCCCGCTTTCGAGCCCGGCGGTCGTCGGCGCGGGCGGGAAATGTTCCTGGACGATCTGGCTCGCGGTGCGCGTCGAAAAGGCGTTTCCGCCACTCGAGAGGTAAGCGCCGGTCACCGCCTTGGCGATCGCGCCCCCCTCGGCGGGGAAGGTGACGTTCTGCGCGTCGATATTGTCGCCATTGGGCGCGGGCGAGGTCGTCGCGGTGGCGCGCGCGCCGTTCATGCGAAAAACGCCGAGCACATTGCCAACGCGGTCGGTCACCGCGATCACCGACGGCAGGCCGCGCGCCTGCGCCTCCGCGATCGCCTGCGCGAGCACGCGTTCGACGTCGGCGGTGGTCAGCGCCGCGGCGGCGGGCGGCGTGTAGAGCCCGCCCGTCGGCGTGGGAGTAGGGGTCGGCGTCGGGGTGGGGGTCGGGGTCGGCGTTCCACCATCGCCCCCGCCGCATGACGTCAGCAGCAATGCGCCCATCGCAGCAAAGGCGGCCGAACGGAAAAGAGAGGTCTTGCTTCGCATGATCTTACCGCAGCGCCCCGATCGCGCGCACCGCGCTGCCGAACGAGGCCTGGAATTCGGACGGCTTATAGGCATTGGGATCCTTGACCGCGGCATAGGCGCGATCGATGTCACCGCGGATGCCCGCCGCCGCGCCGACCGTGATGCGGCCCGACGACACCATCGCGTTAAGCAGGGTGTCGACGCCCATGACGGCCTGCTGCGACCCCGAATAATCGGTGTAGCGGTCGCTGATCGCCTTCGCCGAAATCGCATCGACCATCGCGAAGGCGTCGGCGCCCGAGAAATTGCGCGAGGCGAAGGCCGATTTCAGCGCCGCGACCGTCTGCGACAGCTGCGCCGCCGCTTGCACCGCACTCGCCCGGTCGGTTGCCATCGCCTTGTGGAAGGCGGCGGTGCGCGCCGCGAGCTGGTCGGCGAGCGCGGGCGACGCCATGCGCGCCGCGGCGGCGAGCATGATCAGATTCTCGTCATTATAGGCGGGCATGCCCTCGGGAAGATTGCGCCCCGGATTGTCGAGCCCTGTGCGCACCGGCTTAGCCTGGTCGAAGATGCGGCGATGGCAGCTGTGGCAGTCGAGAAAAGTGAATTCGGGAAATATCCCCTCGGTCCCGCGCCGCGTCTGGAACAGAGCGAGGCTGCGCTCGATCGCGGTCGCCTGTCCCACCGCCCACATCTGGACATGGTCGGTGCGCCGGCCCGCCGCGCCGAACTTGCGCCAGCCATAATCGGCGTCCTCCTGATGATGCGCCTGCAGCGACGAAAAGAGGTCGAGTTCGAACGAGATGCGCGGATGCCCCGCCGCCATGATGCGGTGGGTGACGAACTGGCCGTCGGCCGCCGAACCGAAATGGCAGTCCACGCAAACGCCCGCACGGACCACCGGGTCCTCGAGCTTCTTGAGCCCCGCCGACAGGTTGGCGAGATGCTTGTCGCGCATTTCGCGGTCGGGATCGGCGTTGGTGCCCACTCCGGCATAATGGCTCGCGAGCCAGCCGCCCGCCGGACCGTGGCACGATTCGCAGCCGACGCCATCCTCGACCGGCACCGCGCGCGCGGTGCCCGCGGTGCTGTGACAGCCAAGGCACATCTGCGCCTTGGCGGGATCGCCGATGCCGAGATTGCGCGCGATGAACTGGCTGCGATTGTTATTGAGGACCGCCCAGGCGCGGCTGTGCGCGCCGCCGGGGGTCGAGGGCTCCTGCCATTTCATCAGCTCGTCCTGGCGGACGATTGTGCCGTCGCCCTCCATCCGGCCGTGGCAGGTCGACCCCGCGCACGAGGCGACGCCGGTATAACGCGCGCCGGTTTCGCCCTGCGAGCGCGCGGGCGGCGCGAAGACGAACGCCGCAATGGCGAGCGCGAACAGCATCGCCGCCAGAACGGCAAATGCCGCGCGTGTGGGAAGACGGGCGGCTAATGCCGCCCGAGGCCGATCGCCGCGCTCCTTCCCAGCGTGCGCCGTCATCCGCAGTACCCCTTTTGCCCAACCCGGCGCTTATTACGCCCTGGATCGATTTACACCACCCCGAAAGCCAGCATCGCGTCGGCAACCTTCTTGAATCCCGCGATATTGGCGCCCTTCACATAGTCGATATAGCCATTGCCCTGATCGCCATAGGTCAGGCAGCGCGCGTGGATACCGTCCATGATATCCTTGAGCATCTGTTGAAGCTCGCCCTCGCTCCACGCGCGGCGACCGCTGTTCTGGCTCATCTCGAGCCCCGAGACCGCGACGCCGCCGGCATTCGCCGCCTTGCCCGGCGCGAACATGATCTTCGCATCCTTGAAGACATGCACTCCGTCGAGGTTGGTCGGCATATTGGCGCCCTCGCTGACCGCGATGCAGCCGTTCTTGACCAGCGTCTTCGCATCCTCGCCGAGCAGCTCGTTCTGCGTTGCGCAGGGCAAGGCGACATCGCACTTCACGCCCCACGGCGTCTTGCCGGGCGTAAAGCTCGCGCCTTTGAACTCCTCGCAATATTCCTCGATCCGGCCGCGGCGATGCGTTTTGTGCGCCTTCACCCAGTCGATCTTCTCCTGACTGATGCCGTCGGGATCGTGGATGAAGCCGCCCGAATCCGATAGCGTCAGCACCTTGCCGCCGAGCTGAACGATCTTTTCGGCCGCATGCGTCGCAACATTGCCCGATCCGGAGATCACCGCGCTCTTGCCGACCAGATCCTGCCCCTTCGCGGCGAGCATGTTGGCGAGGAAATAGACCGCGCCATAGCCCGTCGCCTCGGTGCGGATCAGCGAGCCGCCCCATTCGAGCCCCTTGCCGGTGAGCACCCCGGTGAATTCGTTGGTGATGCGCTTGTACTGGCCGAACATGAAGCCGATCTCGCGCCCGCCGACGCCGATGTCGCCCGCGGGCACGTCGATGTCGGCGCCGATGTGGCGATAAAGTTCGGTCATGAAGCTCTGGCAAAAGCGCATGATCTCGCGCACGCTCTTGCCCTTGGGGTTGAAGTTCGACCCGCCCTTGCCGCCGCCCATCGGCAGCCCGGTCAGCGCATTTTTAAACGTCTGCTCGAAAGCGAGGAATTTGAGCACGCTTTCGGTAACGCTCGGGTGAAAACGGATGCCGCCCTTATAGGGGCCGATCGCATTGTTGTTCTGGACGCGCCAGCCGCGCTGGACCCGGATATTGCCGTTGTCGTCCTCCCAGCAGACGCGGAAGGACACGACCCGGTCGGGCTCGGCGATGCGGCGCAATATCTGCTGCGCGTGATATTCTTCCTTGTCGGCGATGAAATCGAAAATGTCCTCCGACACTTCCTGCACCGCCTGCACGAACTCGGGTTGCCCCGGGTTGCGCCGCTTTACGCCTTCCATGAACGTCGAAAAATCGACGTGATCCGAAACTGCCATGCACCCCTCCCCTGTTGACTGGGAAAGCCGGTGCGACCCCTGACGATTGTATCGTTGACCGACCTTATATGCCAAAGGCTACACCATCGCCGAACAAAGGCAATATGACCGCGCGCACAGCCGGCATTTTTCGCGGCGCGTAAAAGAGGGGCAAAAATGAGCGAGAGCAACAAGATGGCGGAGGGCACGACCGGCGGCATGACGCGCACCAATCGCGCGATATTGATCGCCGCCTTCGTGTTGCTCGCGGCGGCGGTTGGCTATGCGATCTGGCGCGATTCCGCTCCGTCCGTCACGGGCCCGGCCAGCGAAAGCCCCGCCGCGCCGTCCGACCAGCTCGCCGAGCTCGAAGCCCGGACACAGCGCGAGCCGGGCAGCGCCGACGCGTGGACCGCGCTCGGCGCCGCGAAATTCGACCTCAGCGATTTCGCGGGGGCGATCGCGGCTTATGAAAAGGCCGTCGCGCTTTCCCCCGAATCGGCGGGTCTCTGGTCGGCGCTCGGCGAAGCGCGGGTGATGGCGAGCGACAGCGACCCGATGCCCCTCGCCGCTTCGCAAGCCTTCGAAAAGGCGATCGCACTCGATGCGAAGGATCCGCGCGCGCGCTATTTCCTCGCGGTCAAGAAGGACATCGGCGGCGATCATAAGGGCGCGATCGAAGACTGGTTCGCGCTGCTCGCCGACACGCCGCAGGGCGCGCCGTGGGAGGCGGACCTGCGCCGCACGATCGAACAGGTCGGCCAGATCCACCAGATCGACGTCGCGGCGCGCCTTGCGAGCACGCAGCCAAGACCGCTGACCGCCGACGAAATGCCCGTCGCCGCGCGCGCGATCCCGGGCCCGAGCCGCGCCGACATGGAAGCCGCGTCGCAGCTCCCCAAGGGGCAGCAGGACGCGATGATCGAGGGCATGGTGAGCGGCCTCGAAGCCAAGCTGAAAGCCAACCCCGCCGACGTCGACCGCTGGATCATGCTGATGCGCAGCCGGATGACGTTGGGCGAAACCGCGAAGGCGGCGCAGGCGCTGAAGGACGGCATCGCCGCCAACCCTGCCGCGGCGGGACGCCTCAAGGCGCAGGCGCAGCTTCTCGGCGTGCCCGGAACGTAAATTTCAGTTGGTGCGCGGCCGCGAAAAGGCTAGGCCGTCTTCGCTGCGGGGGGCGCCAAAAACATAAGGTCGCCGCGGCACTCCGCCGCGAGACGCTTTCGGACGTATTTGCCCGGGACAGCCGTCCACTCTGTATCGGGCCTCGTGGTTTCAGCTGAAGTCTGATCCGCCCGACGCGCGTCCGCGTTTCACCCCGCCATCAGCGCCGCATTGCCGCCCGCCGCGGTGATGTCGGTCGAAATCGACTTCTCCTCGGCGAAGCGGTGCAGATAGTGCGGGCCGCCCGCCTTTGGCCCCGTCCCCGACAGGCCGCGCCCGCCGAAGGGCTGCGACCCGACGATCGCGCCGATCTGGTTGCGGTTGACATAGACGTTGCCGACCGCCGCGCGCGCCGCGATATGCGCCGCCACGCCGTCGATGCGCGTGTGGACGCCCAAGGTCAGCCCATAGCCCGAGGCATTGATCGCATCGATCAGCGCGTCGAGCTCGCCGCCCTTCCACGTCGCGACGTGGAGCACCGGCCCGAAAATCTCGCGCTTCAGATCGGTGACATGGTCGAGGCGGATCAGGACGGGCGGCACGAAATGGCCGTCCGCGAGCAGGTTCGTCCGCCCGGCTTCGGCGATCACGCGGCCCGCGGCGCGCGCTTCGGCGACATAAGCCGCGATATTCGCCCGCGCCTCCTCGTCGATGATCGGCCCTACGTCAGTCGCGAGGATCGACGGATCGCCGATATTGAGTTCGGCCATCGCGCCCGCGACCATCTCGATCATCGTATCGGCGACATCTTCCTGAACGCACAGCAGCCGCAGCGCCGAACAGCGCTGCCCCGCCGACTGGAAGGCACTGGCGACGGCATCGCGCGCGACCTGTTCGGGGAGCGCGGTCGAATCGACGATCATCGCGTTGGCGCCGCCGGTTTCGGCGATCAGCGTCGCGATCGGCCCGTCGCGCCCCGCTAGGCTGCGGTTGATCATCCGCGCGACCTCGGTCGATCCGGTGAACGCGACGCCGATGATGTCGTTGTTGCTCGTCAACGCCGCGCCGACGGTCTCGCCGCGGCCGGGAAGATAGGCAAGCACATCGCCCGGGATGCCCGCTTCGAGCAGCAGTTCGATCGCGGCGTGGGCGATCAGCGGCGTCTGTTCGGCGGGCTTGGCGAGCACCGCGTTGCCCGCGGCGAGCGCCGCCGACACCTGCCCGAGGAAGATCGCGAGCGGGAAGTTCCACGGGCTGATGCAAACGAACACCCCCTTGCCTTCGAGCATCAGCTCGTTGCGCTCGCCCGTCGGGCCGGGGAGCGCGATCGGGTAAGTGAAGTCGGCGCGCGCTTGTGCCGCATAATAGCGGAGGAAATCGACCGCCTCGCGCACCTCGGCGACCGCGTCGACGAGCGTCTTGCCCGCCTCGTCGATCGCGAGGCCGAGGAAGAGCGCGTCCTGCTCCTCGAGCAGGTCGGCGGCGCGTTCGAGGCGCTCGGCGCGGAAGGCGCCGCCGGCGAGGCTCCAATTGTCGTGCGCCGCGCGCGCCGCGGCGACCGCGTCGGCGACCACCGCCGCACCGGCCTCGATCACCTGCCCGACGACCGCGCCCGTCGCGGGGTTGCGCACCGGCTCGGCCTTGCCCTTGCGCGAGACGCCGCCGACGATCGGTGCCGCGACCAGATCGCCGCGCCGCGCCGCGCCGATCGCCGCGACCAGCGCCTCGGGCACGCCCGGATCGCCAAGGTCGTAGCCGCGCGAATTGCGCCGCACCGGATCGAACAGGTCCAGCCCCGTCGCGATGACGGGCGCCGCGGGGCTCGCCACGCTGCGCGGGTCGATCGCGAGCTGTTCGGCGCTGACGTCGGGATCGGAGAATTGATGCACGAAGCTCGAGTTCGCTCCATTTTCGAGCAGGCGGCGGACGAGATAGGCGAGCAGGTCGCGGTGCGTGCCGACCGGCGCATAGACGCGCACGGGGCGCGGCGGCGGGAACAGCGCGACGAGCGCGTCGTGCGCGCCCTCGCCCATGCCGTGCAGCCGCTGCAGCTCGTAATCGGCGCCCGCGAACAGCTCGGCGACGAAGGCGAGCGTCATCGCATTGTGGCTCGCGAACGCCGGATAGATGCAATCCTGACAGTCGCGCAGCAATTGCGCGCAGCGCATATAGTTGAGGTCGGTGTGCAGCTTTGCCGTGAAGACCGGAAAATCGCCGAGCCCGAGCGTCTGCGCGCGCTTGATCTCGGTATCCCAATAGGCGCCCTTGACGAGGCGCATCGACAGCTTGATCCCGCGCGCCCGCGCGCGGTTCGCGAGCCAGTCGATCACCGCGGGCGCGCGCTTCTGATACGCCTGGATCACGATGCCGAGCCCGGTCCAGCCGTCGGCGATCCCGGCGTCGATCAGCGCCGCGAACACGTCCATATGCGGTTCGAGCCGGTCGCTTTCCTCGGCGTCGATCATCAGCGGGATGTTCACAGCGCGCGCCGCTTTCGCAAGCTCGATCACGCGCGGGATCAGCTCGCCCGTAACGCGCGCGCGCTGCAGATATTCATAGCGCGGGTGGAGCGCCGACAGCTTGATCGAAATACCGTGGTTGGCGTGCGGGTCGCCGGGCTTCGCGCCCTTGCCGATGCGCTGGATCGCCGCGGCATAGCTCTCGTAATAGCGTGCGGCATCTTCGGCGGTACGCGCCGCTTCGCCGAGCATGTCGAAGCTCGCGAGTTCGCTCTTTTCCTTGTCGGCGCGCTTGACCGCGGCGTCGATCGTCTCGCCCATCACGAACTGCTGGCCGAGCAATTTCATCGCGGCGAGCGCCGCCTGGCGGATCACCGGCTCGCCCGAGCGGCGAATCATCGATTTGAGCAGGCTCAGCGGGTTCGCCTTGCTGCCCATCGCATCGAGCATCAACGTCGCCGAGCCGAGCGACAGCCCGCGCGCCGACAGCGCGACGACCAGCGGGCTGTCGTCATCGTCGCCCTCGGCCCAGTGGCGCCCCGCGATCTTGTCGCGGATCAGCGCATTGGCGGTCGCATTGTCGGGAACGCGCAGCAGCGCCTCGGCGAGGCACATCAGCACGACGCCCTCCTCGGTCGACAGGCGATAGCGGTTCATCAGCTGCGCGACGAGCGTCTCGCGCTCGCCCTCGGCCTTCGCCTTGCGGATCAGTTCGAGCCCGCGCCGCGTCACCGCTTCGACGCTGGCGGACGAGGTCGCGAGGGCGGCCCGCAGCTCGGCGACGATGTCGGTTTCGCTGCGGCGGGCGAAAGTACGGAGGGCGGCGCGGTCGGGGCTTTGGGTCATGGTGCCTTGTTACCATATCGCCATAAGGCAATCCGACTTGTTTACGAGCATTTCATATACGAATTGACCAAGTTTTGGAATAATCCTAGTCGATTCACATGAAAAATAGCTCCTCGACAGTCGAACTGGACGAATATGATCGCAAGATCCTCGCGATTCTGGGCCGCGACGGGCGGATCACCTTTACCGAGCTGGCGTTGCAGGTCGGGCTGTCGAAAACCCCGTGCCAGCAGCGCGTGAAGCGCCTCGTCGACAGCGGGCTGATCACCGGCTTCCGCGCGATCGTCGATCCGGCCAAGGTCGGGCTCGACCATGTCGCTTTCACCGAGGTCAAGCTGTCCGACACGCGCGAGGAGGCGTTGAAGCAGTTCAACGCTGCGGTGCGGCGGATTCCCGAGGTCGAGGAATGCCATATGATCGCGAGCAGCTTCGACTATCTTCTGAAGGTCCGCACCCCCGACATCCGCCGCTATCGCATCGTGCTCGGCGAAAAAATCTCAAGCCTGCCGCACGTCGCCAGCACCTCGACCTTCGTCGCGATGGAGACGATCCTCGAATCGGCGCGCTGAAGGATTGACCGCTGCGCCGGAAGGCGGCAAAGGCCGGAAACGGCGCGCGGGTGTAGCTCAATGGTAGAGCAGAAGCTTCCCAAGCTTACGACGAGGGTTCGATTCCCTTCACCCGCTCCAGGCTTTCGCAGCGATTTAGCGGCGCTAAATCGCGATCAGCGAAAGCTCGGCCAGCCCGCGCAGCGGGACTGACGGCGTGGCTTTGCCACGCCGGACCTAAATCTTTTCCACCGTCACCGCTTGCTCGATAAACTGGATCTCGCGATAGGCGGTGAGGAAGGCGATGTCGGCGGCGTCGCGGCCGGTGCAGATGCGCGCCGTTTCGGTCGGGAGCGTCATCCCCGTCGCGTCGACCATATGCCAGTCGCCGTCGAGATAGACTTCGGCGACGGCGTGGAAATCCTGCGGGTTCACGCCAAGCGCATAGACGCTCGCCATGCGCGCCGGGATATGCGCGGCGCGCGCGAGCGCGATCATTACGTGCGTATAGTCGCGGCAGACGCCGCGCCGCTCGACGAAGCTGTCGAGCGCGCCCGTCTCGCTGTTGCTCGCGCCCGAAACATAGGTGAAGCGGCTTTCGATCCAGTCGCGCATCCGGCCGATTTTCTCGCCGCCTTCGAGCTCGCCGAAGCGCCGGTCGACGAAGGCGTGAAATTTGTTCGACGGACAATAGCGCGATTCGTTGAGATAGGGGACCGCGCTGGCCGGAAGGCGGTGGAGCGGCACCGCCGCGAGCGCGCGAAAGTCGACCGCCGGCCGGTCGATCTCGACCCGCGCGCGATATCGGGCGCGGAGCGTGCCTTCGCCGCGCAGCCAGATCGGCTCGCAGACGCCGCCCGATGCCGGAACGCGCGCCAGAACCTCGGGCGCGCCGAGGTCGAGCGACGCGTCCAGAACGCGCTGGCCATGCCCGTCCGCCGCCTCGATCTGAAGCATCAAGTCGACGGGTTCGGACAGCCGGTAATTTAGGGAGGCGGAGATTTCGAGTTTCATCTATCGGCAACGCATGAGGGAGGGTTCGGTGGCGCTTAATAGAACAAAGGAAAAGCACAAGTGACGCCTTCGCGCACCATTCCGTTCATCGTCGCGACGATTTTCATGGACGCGGTCGGCTTCGGCATCATCATGCCGGTGCTGCCGCAGCTCGTGATGGAGGTCGGCGAGATCGATCTGCCGCATGCGATCGAGGTCGGCGCGTGGATCGGCCTCGTCATGGCGGTCGCGACCTTTCTCGCCTCACCCGTGCTCGGCAACCTCTCCGACCGCTTCGGGCGGCGGCGCGTGCTGCTGCTCGCACTTGGCGGGCTCGCGGTCGATTATGCGCTGCTGACGATCGTCGAGACCCTGCCCTGGCTGTTCGTCGCGCGCGCGCTGTCGGGCATTTTTGGTAGCAGCTACGGGGCGGCGCAGGCGGCGATCGCCGACATCACCGCGCCCGAAGACCGCGCGCGCAACTTCGGCTTCGTCGGCGCGGCCTTCGGCGTCGGCTTCGTCGCCGGGCCCGCGATCGGCGGCTTCCTCGGCGAGATCAGCCCGCGCGCGCCGTTCGTCGTCGCGGCGATTCTCGCCGCCGCGAACATGCTCTACGGCCTCTTCATCTTCCCCGAAACGCTGCCGCCCGAGCGCCGCCGCGCCTTCGACTGGCGCCGCGCCAACCCGCTCGGCGCGTGGAAGACGATGCGCGCGCTGCCCGGGATGGACGGCGTCGCGGGGGTGCTCGTGCTTTGGCAGATCGCGAGCCTCGTCTATCCGATGACGTGGAGCTTCTATTGCATCGCGCAGCTCGGCTGGACGCCGGGGATGATCGGCGCGAGCCTCGCCGCGGTCGGCGTGATGATCGCATTGGGGCAGGTCTTCGTCGTCGGCCCCGCGGTCGCGCGCTTCGGCGAGCGCGACGCGGCGACGCTCGGCATCCTCGTCGCGGTCGCCGTCTATATCGGCTATGCCTTCACCACCTCGACGATCGGCGCCTTCCTGCTGCTGATCCCCGTCGCGCTGCAGGCGCCGGTGCAGCCGTCGCTGATGGCGATGATGTCGCGCCGCGCGACGGCCGAGACGCAGGGCGAGGTGCAGGGAATTTCGGCGATGGCGATGGGGCTGGGCCAGCTCGTCGCGCCGCTGCTGCTCACCGGGACGATGGCCTATTTCACCGCCGACAAGGCGCCGGTGCATTTCCCGGGCGCGGCGTTCGTCGTCGCCGCCGTCTTCGGGCTGCTCGCGATTGCGATGCTGCGCCGCCTGCCGCGCGCACAGCCGGTCGATCAGATGCCGCCGTCGGTCACCGCATAGCCGAGCGTCTCGAAACCCGCGGTGAGCATCGCGACGCACGCCGCGACCTCGGCACCTTCGGTCGAACGAATGACGAAATTCGCCCCGACCTTGCCGTCGCGAAAGAAGGGATAGCTGCCGATCGCGACGCCGGGGTGATCCTTTTCGCCAAGGCGGAGCAGGTCGGCGATCTCGCTTTCGGGCGCCCAGGCGCCGATCGTGTGCGCGACGAGCGGCTTGCCGCCTTCGAGCTCGCCGGTCAGCGCATCGAGCATGCCCGCGGTGATGTGCGGCACTCCCGCCATCACGAACAGATTGCCGATGCGGATGCCCGGCGCGCCCGACATGCGGTTGGGGATCAGCTCGGCACCGGCGGGGGTGCGCGCCATGCGCAGCCGTGCTTCGGTCAGCTCGCCGCCGCGCTTGCTGTAATAGCCCTCGAGGATCGCGCGCGCCTCTGGATGGACGATGACGCCGACGCCGAGCGCCTTCGCGACCGCGTCGACGGTGATGTCGTCGTGCGTCGGGCCGATGCCGCCGGTGGTGAAGACATAGTCGTAGCGCGCGCGGATCGCGTTCAGCGCATCGACGATCTCGTCCTCGACATCGGGCACGATGCGCACCTCGCGCAGGCGAATCCCTTGCACGTCGAGCCAGGTCGCGATCTGCGATACATTCTTGTCCTGCGTGCGGCCCGAGAGAATCTCGTCACCGATCACCAGCACGGCGGCGGTCCAGATGCGTTCGTCGCTCATCGCTTTGCCTTAGCCCGCTGGCATGACAAAACAAGTCCGCTGGCAGTCGAACCTTGTTCTTGATATGTTCTCATTCGAATCGAAACCTGTGGGAGAAGCGCGATGGCCGACAAACTGATTTTCTACACCAACCCGATGTCGCGCGGACAGATCGCGCGCTGGATGCTCGAAGAGGTCGGCGCGCCCTATGAACCGCGCATCCTCGATTATGGCACGACGATGAAGGACGCCGCCTATCTCAAGATAAACCCGATGGGCAAGGTTCCGGCGATCGTCCACAGGGACAAGACGGTCACCGAATGCGCCGCGATCTGCGCCTATCTCGCCGACGCCTTCCCCGAAAAGGGCCTCGCGCCCGACCCGGCCGGCCGCGCCGATTATTATCGCTGGCTCTTTTTCACCGCGGGCCCCGTCGAGCAGGCGATCACCGCCAAGCATTTCGGGATCGAACCCGATGTCGACCAGCAGCGCATGGCGGGCTTCGGCTCGCTCGCCGCGGCGCTCGACACGCTCGAAAGCGCGGTCGCGGACAAGGCCTTCGTCGCGGGCGATCGTTTCAGCGCCGCCGACGTCTATGTCGGCAGCCAGATCGACTGGGGACTGCAGTTCGGCACGATCGCGCCGCGCCCGGCGTTCGAGGCCTATGCCGCCGGGCTTCGCGAACGCCCGGCCTATCAGCGCGCGAAGGAAATCGACAACGCGCTGATCGCCGAGATGCAGGCGGCGGGCACCGCGGGCTAGCGCGTGAAAACGAGACAGCCCTCCCGCCTGGGTCGCAGGGGCGGGAGGGCTGTGGTTCCGGACCGCCGTGGTGGGGCGGCCCGGATAGGAAACCGGTCGGGCCTAGCGCGCTGCGGCTTCGCGGACCTTCTGCACCGCGGGCAGCAGCAGGCCGATCAGAATCTGGATCGGGTTCGAGGTCAGCGTCATGCCGCCCTGCACGGGCTGCGCCGACTGAGCCATCGCGGGGGTCACCGACATGAGGATGGTGAGGGCGAGAGCGGGGGCGAGAATCATCTTCCTGGTCATCGTCATTCCTTTCCAAAGTGGTTCGGTATGTTTCGAATGGGGCTCGGGTCTTTCCCGATGACCCGACTTATGCCGCGCGGCGGCGCGCCCGGCGGTGATCGCCATCACTCGCCGGAGAAAAACTCACAAAGACTTGAAAAGAAAAGAAAGAAACTTTCTATCCGCGCTTCAGCCGCACCAGCGCCGTATCGAGCGCCTGCAGAAATTGCGAGCGATCGGCCTTCGAAAAGGGCGGTGGTCCGCCGACCCGGCCGTCCATGCCCGCGCGCAGGTCGGCCATAATCGCACGCGTCGCGATCGCGGGGCCGATCGACGCCGCGGTGAAGGGCTTGCCGTTCGGGCCGAGCACCGTCGCGCCTGCTTTCAATGCACGGTCGGCGAGCAATATGTCGGCGGTGATCACGATACTCCGCGCATCCGCCGCTTCGGCGATCCAGTCGTCGGCGGCGTCGAAGCCGTCCGAGACGACCACCCGCTCGATCAACGGATGCTCGGGGACGCGCAGCCGGCTGTTGCTCACGACCTTGACCGGCACCTCGTGCCGCCAGGCGACGCGATAGATTTCGTCCTTCACCGGGCAGGCGTCGGCATCGACGAGGATGACCGGCGCGCTCATCCCGCGAGCCCGTCCCAGAGCAGCTTGGCGCCGAGCAACACCATCAGCGCATAGATGAGCACATAGAAGCGTTCGGGGTTCATCCGCTTCATCCAGCGCACCGTCAGCAGCGTCGAGACGATCGCGAGCGGCATCAGCAGCAGCGCCGCGACGACGACCTCGTGCGGAAAGGCGCCGAGCGCCAGATAGGCGGGCACCTTCATCCAGTTGATCAGCGCGAAGAGGACCGAACTCGTTCCGATGAAGAAAAGGTGCGGCAGGCGGCGCGGCGTCACCCACATCTGGAACGGCGGCCCGCCGGCGTGCGCGATCTGACTCGTCAGCCCGGTCGCGAAGCCGAACAGGCTGCCGACCCAGCCCGGCGACCGCGACGCGGCGACGATCCGCCCGCCGCGTTCGACCCACAGGCGGTAAAGCCCGAAGGCGAGCGTGATCGCGCCCAGCGCCGCCATCAACTGCGCCTCGTTCACCCGTTCGGCATAATACCAGCCCGCGAGGATGCCGAGCGCGGCGCCGGGCAGCATCCAGCCGATGATCCAGCCGTCCCACGTCTTGCGGAACGACCAGACGCTGATCACGTCCTGCACGATCAGGACCGGCAGCAGCAGCGCCGCCGCGGTCGCCGGCGGCAGCACCAGTGCCGCGAGCGGTGTCGCGAGCGCGCCGACCCCGGCGAGCCCGCCCTTCGCCATGCCGAGCAGCACGACCGCGACGACCAGAATCGCCAGCGTCGCCGGATCGGCCAATATGCTCACGCTTCGGGCTTCTCCGGCAGGCGCCAGTCGATGGCGCCGCGCCCCTGCGCCTCCAGAAAGGCGTTCGCCTGGCTGAACGGCCGCGACCCGAAAAAGCCGTTATGCGCCGACAGCGGCGAGGGATGCGGCGCGCGCAGGATCAGGTGCGGGGCGTCGGGCCCCAGCCCCGGCACGTTCGCCGCCTTCTTCTGCGCATGGCTGCCCCACAGGATGAAGACCTTGGGCGCCGGATCGGCGGCGACCGCGGCGACCGCGGCGTCGGTGAACTTCTCCCACCCCTTGCCCTGATGCGACGCGGCCATGCCGCTCTCGACCGTCAGGCAATTGTTGAGCAGCAGCACACCCTGCTCGGCCCAATGTTTGAGGTAACCGTGCGAAGCGGGCGGGATGCCGAGGTCGCTCTTCATTTCCTTGTAGATGTTGACGAGGCTCGGCGGCGTTCGCACGCCGGGCTGCACCGAAAAACAGAGCCCGTGCGCCTGCCCCGGCCCGTGATAGGGGTCCTGCCCCAGGATCACCACGCGCACATCCTGGGGCGGCGTCGCGTCGAGCGCGGCGAACCAGTCGCGCGGGCGCGGAAAGATCGCCTTCCCCTTGTCGCGCTCACCCGCCAGGAATTGCTTCAACGCCGCCATATAGGGCTGCTCGAACTCGCCGCCGATGCGGGCGAGCCAGTCGGGATGCAATTTGACCTCGGCCATGCCCGCGGCTTCACCAGAGCGCGGCGGGCTTGTCCAGCTTTCTATCCCTGCCGTCAGAAGCTCAGCTCGTCGTAGATTTTCGAAAGATCGTGGTTCCACGGCCCCTCATAGCGGTCGAGCAGGTCGTGCGCGGGCGATTTGCCGCTTTTGGCGATGCGGCGGAGCGGTTCGAGGAAGCCGACCTCGTTGTCGCCCATCGAATTGACCTCGCCGCGCGCCTTGAGGCCCGCCGCCGCGATGTCGAGCACATGATGCGCGAGATCGCCGACGGTGCCGCCGCCGGGCGCGGGGGCGCAGAGTCCGTCGCGGGGCACCGCGTCGCGCAGGCTCTGCTGCTCCGCAATGCTCCAGCCCTTGACGAGATCCCAGGCGGCGTCGAGCGCGCCCTGGTCGTAGAGCAGCCCGACCCACAGCGCCGGCAGCGCGCAGATGCGGTTCCACGGCCCGCCGTCGGCGCCGCGCATTTCGAGGAAGCTTTTGAGCCGCACTTCGGGAAAGGCGGTCGAAAGATGGTCGTTCCAGTCGGAGAGGCGCGGCTTCTCGCCCGGAAGCGCAGGCAGCTCGCCCTTCAGAAAGTCGCGGAAGCTCTGCCCCGCGGCGTCGATATATTTGCCGTCGCGAAAGACGAAATACATCGGCACGTCGAGCATATAGTCGACATAGCGTTCGTAGCCGAAACCCTCGTCGAACACGAAGGGCAGCATGCCGGTGCGCGCGGGATCGGTGTCGGTCCAGATATGGCTGCGGTACGACATATAGGAGTTGGGCCGCCCTTCGGTGAAGGGCGAGGAGGCGAAGAGCGCAGTCGCGAGCGGTTGCAGGGCGAGGCTGACGCGGAATTTCTGCACCATGTCGGCCTCGCTCGCATAGTCGAGGTTGGTCTGGATCGTGCAGGTGCGCAGCATCATGTCGAGCCCGAGGCTGCCGACGCGCGGCATATGGTCGAGCATGATCTTGTAACGCCCCTTGGGCATGATCGGCAGTTCTTCGCGCGTCTTGTCGGGCCACATGCCGAGCCCGAGGAAACCGAGCCCGAGTTCGGCACCGACTTCCTTCACCTGCTTGAGGTGCCGCCCGGTCTCGGCGCAGGTCTGGTGGAGATTTTCGAGCGGCGCGCCGGAAAGTTCCAATTGGCCCGCGGGTTCGAGGCTGACGGTGCCGTCGCTGCCCGCCAGCGCGATCACCTTGCCGCCCTCGATCACCGGCTCCCAGCCGAAGCGCGTCAGCGCCATGAGCAGGTCGTGGATGCCCCCGGGTTCGTCATAGGAGGGCGCGCGATGATCGGCGGTGCGATAGACGAATTTCTCGTGCTCGGTGCCGATGCGCCAGCGGTCCCTGGGCTTTTCGCCCTTGATCATGGGCGCCGCGAGCTGGTCGCGGGTTTCGACGATGGGATCGTTACTGTCGGAGGCGGTGCGCGTGCTCATGCCGCGCATTTAGACTATCCGGTATAGAATGCAATCGGGGCCGATCGTCAGTTGATTACGACGTCGAACGCGATCGCCATCGCGGCGGCGGGCAACAGCGTCGCGGTGGCCGCGGCGACGGTCGTGCCCGCGACCGACGCGCCGAACGGGTCGCTCTCGTCGGCGCCGCTCGCATTGTCGTCTTCCACGCTCGTCGCGCCCGCGCAGTTCGTCCCGCTGCGCAGCGATCCGGCGACAAAGCTCGTTCCGGCGGGCAGCGGATCGGCGAGGGCGATGCCCGTCGCGGTGCCGCTGCCATTGTTGGTGACGAGGATGCAGTATCGCATCCGGGCGCCGGGAATCGCCTTGGGATTGGTCGTGCCGTTGACCGGATCGCTGACGACGCTGCTCGTCTTCGCGATCGTCAGGTTGGTGGTCGGGCGGCAGAAGATGATGTCGTGGAGCGCCATGCCCTGCTGCCCCGGATTGGCGGGGGCGAGGCTGTGGCTGCCATATTCGATGGTGATGCTGTCCACCGGCGCGTTGAAGGTCACGGTGACGGTGCCGTCGGCGCTGCCGTCGGCCGATAGCGCGTCGCCATAAGCGCTGTTCCCGATCACATAATTGGCGGTGCCGTTGGTGAGTATGGGCATAACGGCGGCGCCATTATAGGTGCCGGTGACGGTGACGCGGTCGGCGAACTGGCCCGACGAATAATCGACGTCGAACAGCCGGAACTGCGCGCCGGGCACCGCGGTCGGCAGCGTGATCGTCGAGGTGACGGTCCCCGTCTGGCCGGTGAAATCGACGAGCTCGAAGATCGAATATTGCGCCGGCGCCAGCCCCCCGGTGACGACATTCTGCCGCGTCGGCGACTGGCCGCCATAGGTCGCATTGCTGAGGAAACTGCCCCCGCTGATCGCGATGTTGAAATTTGCCGTGCCGATCGCGGTCAGTGCTGCGCTGCCGCTCGTCGTGCCCGCGGGCCAGCTGACGCCGTCCCAATCGTGCAGCGTCGACCCGACCGGGCAGACGAGCGTCGGCGGCGTCCCCGCGACGCGCGTCCCCGATACGGTGAAGCTCGCGCTGTCGTAGTCATCCTCGCCCGCCGCGCCATTGCCGGGGGTCGAATCGAAGTCGAACGCCGAGGAGGCGCTGACTTCGGCGATGTTGGTGACGCTCGCGCCCGCGGTCGCCGCGACGGTCCCGCTGATCGTCAGCGTCCGCGTCACCCCCGCCGGAATGCTGCCGACCGTCCATACCCCGGTCGCGCTGTTATAGCTGCCGAAGCCCGACGCGCCCGTGAAGTTGAACCCCGCGGGCAGGTTGTCCTGCACCGTCACGCCGGTCGCGGTCAGCGTCGACCCGCTCGCATTGGTGACGCTCAGCACATAGTTGATGCTCGCGCCGAACGCCGGCGCCGCGTTGCTGACCGATTTGGTCAGCGACAGGTCGGCATAGTTCGACGGCACGCTGGTGAGATAAAGGTCGGCACGCACAAAATTGCCGTTGTCGGCCGACGGATATTGGTCGCAAATCTCGATCCGCCAGGTCCCGGCGCTGTTCTGGCCGTTGAAGGCCGATAGCGGCGAATTGGGACGGAAATTGTTCTGATAGGGCGGCGCGCTATTCGAATGATTGGTGCCGTTGCCGTCGGTATTGACCGTCTGCGCTGCGTCGTCGTCGAGGCGGGCGTTGAAATTATTGCCGTCGATCGAACCGGTATCGCCGTCGACGAGCTGGACGCGCGTTCCCGCGGGCGATTGCAGCGTGACACGCAGGTCGCCGCGCCAGCTGTGCGTCGCGAGCAGGCCGAGATCGACGTCGCCGACGATATAGCTGGCGCTCACCGAGACATTGCGGACGAGCGGCGCGGTGCAGGTCGTGGCGGCATTGATCGTGCCGGCGGTGCTATTGCTGTAGGTCGTGGTCGTCTGCGCGGCGGCGGGATTTGCGGCAAGCGCGAACGCCAGCCAGACGAGCATGATACAGGCTCGCGCAGACTGTAAACACTGGCCCCCACGCCAGCGGTATCGGCTCTGGTCCCGCCGTTGCATGGCGCCGCTATGGACGCGGGATAGCTAATATCGGGTTAAAACGACGGCGTTGGCGGTGATTCTGTCCGGTTTCGGGACAGAATGGAAAGCAAGGACGTCCGGTTTCGGCTAATTGCGGACGTTCCCTTTACCGTCACCCCGGGCTTGACCCGGGGCCTGCCTTGCCTTTTCGCCGTCGTCAGGAAGAAAAGGCGGGTCCCGGGTCAAGCCCGGGATGACAAAGATGGAGGTAGCAATGGCAACTCCCCACCCGCCAAGCTCGAACCCCGCCTCTAAATCTTCCCGCGCACGCCGAGGAAGAAGCGCCGCCCGAGATAGTCGTACTGCGTCCCGAACGCCGGCGCCTGCCCGATCACCACCGGCGTCGCGGTGACGACGGTCGACACGCGCGGCGGGGGCGTATCGAAAAGGTTCGCGACGCCCAGCGTGATGCGGAAGCGGTCGGCGACGTCGCGGCTCAGCGACAGCGAATGATAGAAGGTCGCGGGCACGCTGACGTCGGGGCAGAAGCGCCCGCCGGGACGGAAGCTCGATGTGCGGCACGGATCGCCGCCCTGCGCGCGCAGCAGATCTTCCTCGTTCGACGCGGCGCCGGTGACGTCGAGCCCGTAGAAGAGCGTCCACTTGTCCTTCGTCCAGCCGAGGTTGAAATCGCCGACCCATTTCGGATTGCCGATCTTGCCATTGTCGTCGATCTCGGTGCCGGGGAAGAGCGCGACCTTGTCCTCGATTTGCCAGGTCATCTGCGCGCGGAACGTCAGCGCGCCGAGATTGCCGAGGTCCTGATCGATCGCGAGCGACAGGTCGACGCCGCGATTGCGCTGACGGCTGATGTTGACATAGCGGTCGGTGACGGTCGCGACGCTCTGCGCGTCGGGGCCGGCGGCGGTGCGCGTGAACAGGCCGCAGAAGGGTTCGGTCGCGAAATTGTCCGAATCATAGCAGCCGGTGAGGATATTGCCCGCGCCGAGCAGCGCGATCTCGTCCTTCACCTTGATATCGAAATAATCGACCGCGAGCCGCGTCTTGAGCCCGCCCCATAGCGCGCCCGACAGATCGGGGGTCAGGATGACCGACACCGTCTTCGCGGTCGAGGTTTCGGGTTTGAGCCGCCCAAGCCCGCCGCCCGAGGTGATCGTCGCCGGGCCGATGCCGCCGGCATAGTCGGGCGCGATGCCCGCCGCGGCGCAATTGTCGAAGACGCGCTGGCTGATCGCGCCCGCCGCGAGCCGTGCCGCGCTCTGGATGCACGGATCGATGTCGGACTGGCCGAGGAAGCCCGTCTGGTCCTGAAGGAAAAGCTCGAACAGCGCAGGCGCGCGGAACGAAGTCCCCCAGGTGCCGCGGAACCGCAGCCAGTCGGTCACCGCCCAGTCGGCGCCGACCTTCCACGTCGTATCGCTGAAACTGTCCTGCGCGCCGCCGCGCGCCGTCGCCTCGACATGCGTGTAGCGCGCCGCGCCCGACAGCGTCAGCCGCTCGATCATCGGCAGACCTTCGAGCAAAGGCAGCTCGACCTCGCCGAAGACCTCCTTCGACACCGTGCGCCCCGCGGTGACGCCCGAGGTTGTGAAATTGGCGACATTGCCCGCGCGCGTCGCCTCGCCCGGCGTATCGTTGATTTCGTCGCGGCGGATGTTCGCGCCGAACGCCACGCCGACGGGTCCCGCGGGCAGATCGAACAGCTTGCCGGTCAGCAGCGCCTCGGCCGATGTCTGCTTGAACAAGGTCCGCCCCGTCTCGCGCCCCGTCAGGAAGGCGCGCTCGGCGGGTGTGAAATCGCCGCGCAGCACGCGCGGATCGGTGAAGTCGATGTCGATGCACTCCGCGCCGCGGATCGCGGTCGTCGTGCCGACGCACGAACGCGTGCGCAAGGTCTGCGACGCGAGCGCGTCCTGATAGATGACATCCTGCGTATAGCTCGCGTCGGAACGGCTGTGCTGGCCGTGGACATCCCATTTCCAGCCGCCGCCCAGCTCGCCGCGCAAGCCCAGCACGCCGCGATAATAATCGACGTCGGCCTCGCTTTCCGACTTCACCAGCACGCGCGGGCGCAGGATCAGGTTGCCGCCGAACTCCCCGTTGAGCGGATCGCCCATGTCACCCGGGTCGCAATTATACGCCGTCGGATCGCAGAGGAAGAAGGGTAGCATCGACGCGCCGGTGAACTGCTGAAGCTCGATCCGCTGGACGCCGTTGTTGTGCGACTTGCGGTTGCTGAACAGGAATTCGCCATAAGCGGTAATCCCGTCGGTGACGTCGTAAGCCCCCTCGACGAAAGTGCTGACCCGGCGCACGCCCGAGAAGACGTCCATATCCTGCTCGGCGGGCTCGAACTGGTTGAGCGCGCCGGTCGAGGGACCGTCGAAATTGACTCCGAAGAAATCGGCGGGTCCGAACACGCCGATCGGATTATAGGCATTGATCGGGATGCCGACGCCCGCAAATTCGGCGCCATATTGGCCCGCGAAAATCGCCTGCCCGTTCGGCGCGATCAGCCCGGGGCCGAAGGTCGGGAAACCATTTTCGTCGACCCCCGAAAAGTCGCTGAACACGATCATGTTCGCCTGGGTGCTGTTGCACGCCGGGCGTCCCGTGCGGAAATCGACGATGTCGGCGCGGCTGCCGTCGGCCTCGCGCTTGAGATATTCCTCGGAGCAGAAGAGGAAGCCGCGGTCGCGGCGCGTCAGATTCTGCTGGTGGAAAATATCGACCGTCGCGAACAAATGGCCGCGATCGAATTTTTTGCCGAAGCTCGCGTCGGCGCCATAGCTTTCGCCGCCGCCATGCTCGGTGATCGACGAAAAGCCGCCCGCCTCGAAACCATCGAGATCGTCGCGGGTCAGGATGTTGACCACGCCCGCTACGGCATCGGAACCGTAGATCGACGAAGCGCCGGTCTTGAGTATTTCGACCTGGCGCACCACCGACAACGGCAGCACATTGAGGTCGAACGGCGCGACCGAACCGCGAATCCCCGCCGGCCCCGCGCGGCGGCCGTTGATCAGCACCAATGTCCGCTCGGCACCGAGCCCGCGCAGCGACACCGTCTGCACATCATTGCCACCATTGGCGACGAAACGGTTCGAGATCGCCGAGGTGATCTGGATCGACCCCTGCGCCGCGGGGACCTGCTGCAGTATGTCGGCGAGCTGGACCTGCCCCTGCAGCTTAGCCGTCTCGGGGTCGATCACCTGTATCGGGTCGGCGCTGGTGAATTCGCTCTTCGCGATGCGCGAGCCGGTGACGATGATTTCGTCGCCGTCGTCCTGCGCCATCGCGGGGCTCGCCGATAAAGCAATCGCCGAGGCTGTTGCAGCCAGAAACACCTGGGCCGAAAACACCTGGGAACGGGTGCCCATTTTTCATCATCCTTGTTCGAATAGAAGTTGATCTCGCCCCCCGGCGCGCCCGAAATTAGCCGCGGGGCGTTTCGATATGGTTTACGCAGCGGTAATTTTTTGGGCCTCGCGCCCGCTTGCCGCGACCGGCGCGCGCCGCTACGCACGCGTCCGAAAGGATCGGATGATGGTGAGCGCGATGGGCGAAGCATTGGACCGGCTGGAATCGGTCGTCCGCGACCGTCTCGCGGCGGGCGACGCCGAGGCTTCCTACGTCGCGAGCCTCGCCGCCAAGGGCCGCGGCAAGATCGCGCAAAAGCTGGGCGAGGAAGCGGTCGAGACCGTGATCGCGGCGCTCACCGAGGACGATACCGCGCTGACCGGCGAGGCCGCCGACCTCGTCTTCCACCTCACCATCCTGCTTGCGACACGCGGCCTGTCGTGGGACGACATCGCCGCCGAGCTGGCGCGCCGCCACGGCACCTCGGGCCACGCCGAAAAGGCCGGCCGACCCCAATAGGAGCTTTCCGCATGCCGATCGACGCCACCCTCCCCTATGACGACAGCAACATCTTCGCGCGCATCCTGCGCGGCGAGCTGCCGTCGAAGACCGTTTACGAGGACGAATATGCCCTCGCCTTCCACGACATCAACCCGCAGGCGCCGCTGCACATCCTGGTGATTCCCAAGGGCGCTTACGTGAGCTGGGACGATTTTTCGGAGCGCGCCAGCGACGCCGAAATCGCGGGTTTCGTCCGCGCGGTGGGCAAGATCGCACGCGATCAGGGTCTCGTCGCCCCCGGCTACCGCCTGCTCGCCAACACCGGCCTCGACAGCCATCAGGAAATCCCCCACCTCCACGTCCACATCTTCGCCGGCCAGCCGCTCGGCCCGATGCTCGCGCGCTGATACCCCGCTCCGTCTGTGACCCCGGTCACAGCATTTTCCCCATCCGCGACTAAGCGTGCGCGATGCGCGGCGACGGGTGGACTCTTGCCCCTGTTTCCAGCAGGATAGATGTCCGGGCCAGAACGGGGAGACGAAGCGATGGGCAAGGCATGGCGCGCGCTGGCTACAAGCTTGGCCGGTAAGACGAAACTGGCGCTGATCCTGCCGCTCACCCTCGCGATGGCCGCGACCGCGACCGCCGACACGGTGCCGCAGGTCACGCTCGCGACGCCCGGCAGTTCGGGCACCGGCGACGGCACGATCACGCGCTTCACGCTGCGTTTCTCCGAGGACATGGTCCCGCTCGGCGATCCGCGCGCACCCGCGCCCGCGACCAACGACTGCAAACTTCCGTCGACCGGCCGCTGGGTCGACACGCGCACCTGGGTGCTCGAATTCGACAAGCCGCTCCCCGGCGGGCTCGCCTGTCATGTCGAGCTGCGCGACGGGCTCACCACCGCGCGCGGCGTCGCGGTCGCGGGCAACAGCCGCTTCGCGCTCGACACCGGCGGCCCCTCGGCGCGCGCGGTGCTCGTCGGCGGCATGGGTGGCGGGATCGAGGAAGAGCAGATCTTCCTCGTCGCGACCAACGTCGCCGCCAACCGCGCCTCGGTCGGCCGCTACGGCTATTGCGCGGTCGACGGCATCGGCGAGAAGATTCCGCTCGACGTCCTGCCGCGCGAAACCGCGACCGAAATATTGACCGGGCTGGGCGACAATAATTGGTCGCGCCAGTCCTTCACCTACGACGCCGGGCTGCCGCAGCGTTTCCCCGCCGCGGGCGCCGACCGCGAAGCCGCGCTCGACCGCATCGTCCCCGTCAAATGCCGCCGGCCATTGCCGCCGGGACGCGAGATGGCGCTCGTCTGGGACGCGCGCATCAGCCAAGCCGGCGTCCCGGGCCGCACCGCGGGCCGCGACCAGCGTTTCGATTATGACGTGCGCCCCGCCTTCACCGCCAAAATGTCGTGCAGCCGCGTCAACCCGCAGGCGGGGTGCAACCCGATCAAGGATGTCGTGCTGAGCTTCGCCTCGCCCGTGCGGCGCGAGAGCGTCCTCGCCGCGACGCTGAGCACCTCCGACGGCAAGACACTCGCGCCCAAAATCGACGACGACGACAAGAACGACGCCTGGCTGACCACCGTGCGCTTCGCCGGCCCGCTGCCGCAGAATGTCGACGCGACGCTCGTGCTGCCCGCGGACATCACCGACCAGAGCGGCCGCAAGCTGCAGAACCAGTCGAATTTCCCGCTGAAATTCCACATCGACCGCGCCCCGCCGCTGGTCAAATTCGCCGCCGAATTCGGCATCCTCGAAGCGGGCGAGGGCGGCGTCCTGCCCGTCACCGTGCGCGGGGTCGAAGCCAGCCTCGTCCAGTCGAACCTCAAAATGCCCGTGGCCGCGCTCCGCGTCGGCGACGACGATGCCGCGATCGCGCGCTGGCTTCGCCGCGTCGACGACGCCGACGACACCGACTATCGCGAGGAAAAGAATGCCGCGGGCAAGGACGTCACCGTCAACTACACCGGCACCAAATCGGTGTTCGTCGGCGCCCCGGCGGGCGGCGAACGCCGCAACCTGCAACTGACCCCGCCGGGCGGCGGCAAGGCGTTCGAGGTCGCCGGCATCCCGCTCGCCGAAAAGGGTTTCCACGTCGTCGAGATCGCGAGTCCCGAGTTGGGCGCCGCGCTGCTCGGCCGCCGCGAGACGCGCTATGTCGCGACCGCCGCGCTCGTCACCAATATGGCGGTGCATTTCAAATGGGGCCGCGAAGGCTCGCTCGCGTGGGTGACCGAGCTCGACACCGGCCTTCCCGTCGGCGGCGCCGAAATCCGCGTCACCGACAGCTGCACCGGCCGCCTGCTCGCGCGCGGCACCGCCGACAAGGCGGGCCGCCTCGCCTTCCCGTCGGCGCTGCCCGAGCCCGAAACCTATTCGAGCTGCGAAGAAAATCCCGACATGGCGAAAAGCGAAGGCCATGCCCTGATGGTCAGCGCGCGCGCGGGCGACGATTTCAGCTTCACGCTCACCGACTGGGGGGACGGGATCCGTCCCTATGACTTCGACCTCCCCTATGGCTGGTCGGAGCGGGCGGACATCCTCCACACCGTCTTCGACCGCGCGCTCGTCAAGGCGGGCGAAACGGTCCACATGAAGCATATCCTGCGCCGCCCGGTCGGGCTGGGCTTCCGCACCCCCGAACCGCTCGCGGGCAAGCTCCGCCTCGTCCACCGCGGCTCGGACACCGAATTCGAGATGCCGTTCGCGATTCCCGCCACCGGCAGCGGCGAGACGGTCTGGAACGTCCCCGCCTCGGCGCCGATGGGCGATTATGAACTCGTCTTCGTGACGAAAGACAAGAAGGGCGAGGACAAGACGATCTGGTCGAATCAGTCGGTCCGCGTCGACGAATATCGTCTGCCGACGATGAAGGCGACGATCACCGGCCCGAAAACCGCGCTCGTGCGCCCCGCCGCGGTGCCGCTCAATCTCTTCGTCGGCTATCTTTCGGGCGGCCCCGCCCCCAATATGCCCGTCGAGCTGCGCACCAATTTCCGCGCGACCTGGTCGCCGCCCGAGGATTATCGCGACTGGGATTTCGACGGCCAGCCGGTCAAGGAAGGCACCGTCCAGCTCGACGACAGCGGCGATACGCCGTCGGCCGACCTGCCGCTCGCGCGCTCGGTCCCGCTCACCCTCGACGCCAATGGCAGCGCCACGACCAGCGTCACGGTCGACCAGCCGATCACCGAGCCGACGCTGATGGCCGCCGAAATGGATTATGAGGATGCGAATGGCGAGACGCTGACCTCGAGCCGCCGCATCACCCTCTACCCGTCGGCGGTCCGGCTCGGGCTCAAGACCGACGGCTGGCTGATGCGCGACAACGACCTCAGGCTCAATTTCATCGCGCTCGACCTCGATGGCAAGCCGATCCGCGGCCAGCGCGTCGACGTCGCGCTCTACAACCGCGAGATCATCACCGCGCGGCGGCGCCTGATCGGCGGCTTCTACGCCTATGACAACCAGATGCGCACGACGCGCCTCGGCGCGACGTGCGGCGCGACCACCGACAAGCTCGGCCGCGCGAGCTGCGCGATGGCGCCCGGCATTTCGGGCGAAGTCACCGTCGTTGCGACCACGCAGGATGCCGACGGTAACGAGGCGCGCGCGGTGCGCTCGGTGTGGCTCGCGGGCGACGACGATTGGTGGTTCGGCGGCGACAATGGCGACCGCATGGACGTGATCGCCGAACAGCCGCGCTACGACGCGGGCGACACCGCGAAATTCCAGGTCCGCATGCCGTTCCGCGAAGCGACCGCGCTCGTCACCGTCGAGCGCGAAGGCGTCCTCTCCAGCTTCGTCGTGCCGCTGAAGGGCACCAACCCGGTCGTCAAGGTCAAGCTGCCCGCGACCTATGCCCCCGACGTCTATGTCTCGGTGATGGCGGTGCGCGGCCGCGTCACCGGGGGCGAAAGCTGGTTCCGCAAGCTGAAGCGCGCGGCCGGCTTCAAGATCGAGAATAGCGAGGGCGCGCCGCCGACCGCCCTGGTCGACCTCGCCAAGCCCGCCTACCGCATGGGCATCGCGCGCATCAAGGTCGGCTGGGAGGGCCATAAGCTCGGCGTCAAGGTGAAGGCCGACAAGGAGAAATATTCGGTCCGCGAAACCGCGAAGGTCGCGATCGAGGTCGAGACGCCGGGCGGCAAGGCGCCGAAAAACGCCGATGTCGCTTTCGTCGCGGTCGACGAAGCTTTGCTTCAGCTCGCGCCCAACGAAAGCTGGGAAATCCTCTCGGCGATGATGGGCGAACGCACGCTCGACGTGCTCACCTCGACCGCGCAGATGCAGGTGGTCGGCAAGCGCCACTATGGCCGCAAGGCGCTCGAACCCGGTGGCGGGGGCGGCGGCGACCTGTCGGGGCTGACGCGCGAGGATTTCCGCCCCGTGCTGCTGTGGAAAGGCAACGTCCCGCTCGACACCAAGGGCCGCGCCACCGTCGACGTGCCGCTCAGCGACAATCTCTCAGGCTTCCGCCTCGTCGCGATCGCGACCGACGGCTCGCAATATTTCGGCACCGGCGAAACGAGTGTGCGCACCGTGCAGGATCTCGGCGTCTTCGCGGGCATGCCCGAACTGGTGCGCACCGGCGATACCTATGACGCGCGCTTCACGCTGCGCAACGGCACCGACAAGCCGATGGAGGTCACCGCGACCCCGACGCTGTCGCCCGCGATCGCGACCGCGCCGCCGCTCACCGTCACCATCCCCGCGGGGGGCGCGGTGCCGATCAGCTGGTCGATGACCGCGCCCGACCGGACCGGCCCGATCGAATGGACCGTCGAAGCCGTCGCCAAGGGCGGCAAGGCGCGCGACCGCCTCGTCTTCGAACAGACGATCGAACCCGCGGTGCCGATCGAGACCTGGGCCGCGAGCCTGTTCCGCGTCGGCCCCGCGACGACGTTGCCGATCGCGATCCCGGCGGGCGCGCTCCCCGGCGGCTATGTCGATATCGCGCTCGCGGGCACGCTCGCGCCGCCGCTCACCGGGGTGCGCGACTATATGAGCGCCTATCCCTATACCTGCTTCGAACAGCAGACGTCGCGCGCCGTGGCCTTGGGCGACATCGGGCGCTGGCAGGCGCTCGCGGGCGCGATGCCGACCTATCTCGATGACGACGGGCTGCTCCGCTACTGGCCGAACGAGCGGCTCACCGGGTCGATCGAGCTCACCGCCTATGTGATGAGCGTGACCGCCGCGAACGGCTTCGCGATCCCCGAAGCATCGCGGGAAAAGATGGTGAAGGCGCTGCAGGCGGTCGTCGAAGGACGCCTGACGCGCCAGGGCTATGGTCCGTGGGATATCCGCCCGGTGCGTATCGCGGCCTTGGCGGCGCTCGCGCGGAACAAGGCGTCGAGCGCGAGCCTCGTCGCGGCGATCGACGTCGCGCCCGCCGACATGGCGACGGGCACGCTCGCCGACTGGCTCGTCGCGCTCGAAAAGACGCCGGGCGTGCGGAACGCCGCAGGCCTCCGCACCGCGGCCGAAGCCGAACTCAGGAAGCGCCTCGTCTATGAAGGCACGCGCCTCGACCTCGTCGACGATGCCAGGGCGCCCTGGTGGATGATGACCAGCGGCGACGAAATGGCGATCAAGGCCTTGGAAGCCGTGCTCGGCCGCAAGGGCTGGGAGGATGACGCGGGCAAGCTGATGGTCGGCGTCGCGCAGCGCCAGCGCAAGGGCCATTGGGACACCACCCCCGCGAACGCGTGGGGCGCGGTCACCGTCCGCCGCTTCGCCGCTCTTTATCCGGCAAGCGCGATCACCGGCGTCACCAACATCGGCCTCGCGGGTGATACCGCGTCGCAAAGCTGGCCGCTGCCGGCCGAACCCGTCTCGCCGCTCCGCGTCGCGCTCAACGCCGCGACGATGAGCCTTCAGCATGACGGCACCGGCGCGCCGTGGGCGACGGTCAGCGTCAAGGCGGCCGTCCCGCTCAAGGAACCGCTCAACGCCGGCTACCGGATCAAGCGCTCGGTCAGCATCGTCAAGGCGGCGAACAAGGACCGGCTGACGCGCGGCGACGTGATCAAGGTGCGGATCGAGGTCGTCGCGGCGGCGGGCCGGACATGGGTCGTGGTGAGCGATCCGGTCGCCCCGGGCGCGACGATCGTCGGCAACCTCGGCGGCCAGTCCGAAATGCTCGGCAGCCAAGCGAGCGGATCGGGCGCGCAGCCGAGCTATGTCGAGCGCGGCAAGGACAGCTGGCGCGGTTATTTCGGCTGGATGCCCGCGGGCACCCACGCGGTCGAATATGTCGTGCGCTTGAATGGCTCGGGCCGCTTCACCCTGCCCCCGACGCGCGTCGAGGCGATGTACTCGCCCGCGATCCGCGGCCAGTGGCCGAACGCCCCGCTGACGGTGGCGAACGTGGGGTCGTGATGCTTACCTGCCACCGCCCCCTGTTTCCGTTCGTGTCGAGCGAAGTCGAGACACCCCGAAGGCGCGCACTACCGATGGGCATCTCGAATTCGCTCGATGCGAACGGGAATGAAAAGTTCCGCCTCAAGAACCCCGTGTCCCCGCGAAGGCGGGGACCCATCTCCGGACGGTTCAAACTCGCACCGGCAGGAGATGGGCTCCCGCCTTCGCGGGAGCACACGCTAATTTAGTCGATGGATTTACCCCGTAAACGCAGCTGGCTCGACGCGCTCGCATGGCTCGCCCTCGCGGCGCTCATCCTCGTCACCGTCGCCCACCTCCTCACCCGCCCTCCCGCGATGCCCGATTATGCCGAGGTCCGCGCCGACTGGCGCGCCAGCGAAGCCTGGCTTTACGACCGCGACGGCCAACTCCTCGACAGCGAACGCGTCGATTTCGCGCGCCGCCGCCTCGCGTGGGTGCCGCTCGGCGACATCAGTCCCGCCGTCCGCGACGCCGTCGTGCAAAGCGAGGACCGGCGTTTCTGGTCGCACGGCGGGGTCGACTGGCTCGCGGTCGCGAGCGCGGCGCGCGCGCGCCTGGGAGCGACCCGCGACCGTTCGCGCGGCGCTTCGACGCTCGCGATGCAGCTCGCCGCCTTCCTCGACCCCGGCCTCGCGCAGCCGGGCCAGCGCGACTGGCGCACCAAGATCCGCCAGATGCGCGCGGGTCAGGCGCTCGCATCGAACTGGTCGCACGAAGAAATGCTCGAGGCCTATTTCAACCTCGTGCCGCTGCGCGGCGAGGCGCAGGGCATCGGCGCGGGCGCGCAAAGCCTGTTCGGCAAGAAGCCCGCGCAAATGAGCCGCACCGACGCCGCGCTCTTCGCCGGCCTCCTCCCCAACCCCGCCGCCGATGCCGAAGCGCTCGGCCGCCGCGCCTGCCGCATCGCGCAAAATAGTGAGCGGCGCGCCAAGGATTGCACCGCGATCCGCGCCGCCGCCGCGACGCTCGTCTCGGGCGAGCATGCCGCGCGCTTCGACCCCGGCCTCGCGCCGCACCTCGCCGTCCGCCTGCTCGACAAGCCGGGCAAGCGCGTCACCACCACCATCGATCGCCGCATCCAGACCGCCGCGATCGTCGCGCTACGCCGCCAGCTGTCGGGGCTCGGCGCGAACCGCGTCCGCGACGGCGCGGTCGTCGTGCTCGACAATGCGACCGGCGAGGTGCTCGCCTATGTCGGCGGCGTCGGCCTCGGATCGACCGCCGCGCAGGTCGACGGCGCCAACGCGCGGCGGCAGGCGGGTTCGACGCTCAAACCCCATCTCTACGCGCAGGTGATCGAGCATGGCTGGCTCACCGCCGCGTCGATCCTCGATGACAGCCCGGTCCAGCTCGACACCGCCTCGGGGCTCTACGTCCCCAAAAATTACGACCGCAGCTTCAAGGGGCCGGTCAGCGTCCGCCACGCGCTCGCCTCGTCGCTCAACGTCCCCGCCGTCCGCACGCTCATCATCGACGACGTCCAGCAGTTCCGCGACCGCCTGTGGGCACTCGGCTATCACGGCCTGGTCGAGGACGGCGAATATTACGGCTTCTCGCTCGCGCTCGGCTCGGCCGAAGTGTCGCTTGTCGAACAGGCCAACGCCTTCAGAACATTGGCCAATATGGGCAAGTGGTCGCCCGTCCACTTCGGCGATATGCGCAAAGATGGTGAAGAAGCGCGCGCGATCGTCAACCCCGCCGCCGCCTTCATCGTCGGCGACATCCTCGCCGACGCCTCCGCGCGCGCCGACGCCTTCGGCGCCGACAGCGCACTCCGCCTCCCCTTCTGGGCCGCGGCCAAGACCGGCACGTCGAAAGGCATGCGCGACAATTGGTGCATCGGCTTTACCGACCGCTTCACGGTCGCGGTGTGGGTCGGCAATCTCGAGGGCGATTCGATGCGCGCGGTGTCGGGCACCTCGGGCGCGGCGCCCGTCTGGCGCGACGTGATGATGGCGCTCCATGCCGGAAACCCGGGCAAGCCGCCGAAAATGCCGAACGGCGTCGAGGTGCGGCAGGTCAGCCTCCCCGGCACGCGCGAGCCGCCACGCCGCGAATATTTCCTCGCCGGCACCGCGCAAACCGAGATGGCGGCCGCGCCGCAGGCCGCGCGCCGCCCGCGCATCACCAGCCCGGTCAGCGGCAGCGTCTATGCGCTCGACCCCGACATCCCGATCGACCGCCAGCGGCTCGCGGTCATCGTCAGCGGCTCGGTCGCCGGATACCGACTGATCCTCGACAAAAAGCCGCTCGGCGATGCCGATGCCGGGCAGCAAATCCTGCCCCGCCCGGGCGCGCATATGCTCGCGCTGGTTGATCCAGGCGGCCGAATGATCGACCGTGTGCGCTTTACGGTACGGTAGGCCGCCTTCGCCCGTGAAATTAAGTTGCGCTGACGCGTGGAGCGTCTAGTCTGCCCCGCCATGAGACGGGCGGCAGTTCAGCCGCTCCCAAGGGGATGACTATGCTATTTGACCGCGTAAAGCCGTTGGATGCCATTTTGGCGACAGCGGAGAAAAAGTCGCTTACGCGCACGCTCGGCGCTTTCCAGCTCACCATGCTGGGGATCGGCGCCGTGATCGGCACCGGGATTTTCGTGCTGACCGCCGAAGCCGCGCAAAAGGCGGGCCCCGGCATGATGATCAGCTTCATCATCGCCGGTTTCGTCTGCGCTTTCGCCGCGCTCTGCTACGCCGAAATGGCGTCGATGGTGCCCGTTTCGGGCTCGGCTTACACCTATAGCTATGCCGTGATGGGCGAGCTGATCGCGTGGATGGTCGGCTGGGCGCTGATCCTCGAATATGCGGTCGCCGCGGGCGCCGTTTCGGTGGGCTGGTCAGGCTATGTCGTCGGGCTGATCGAGCATAGTTTCGGGATAGATATACCCGCGAAATTCGTGCTCGGGCCGTTCGACGGCGGCATGATCAACCTGCCCGCGATGTTCATCGCCGGGCTGGTCACCATGCTTCTCGTCATCGGGACGCGCGAATCCGCGACGGTCAATGCCTTCCTCGTCGTGGTCAAGGTCGCCGCGCTGACGCTCTTCATCGTCCTCGCCCTGCCGGTGATGAACATGGAGAAATTCGAACCCTTCGCTCCGCTCGGCATCGGCGGCATCGGCGCCGCCGCGGCGTCGATCTTCTTCGCCTATGTCGGCTTCGATGCGGTTTCCACCGCGGCCGAAGAGACCAAGAATCCGCAGCGCAACATGCCGATCGGCCTGATCGGCAGCCTCGCGATCTGCACCATCTTCTACCTGCTCGTCGCGGCGGGCGTCATCGGCACCGTCGGCGCGCAACCGGTCGGCATCGATGCCGCGACCGGCCATGCGCTCGAACCCGGCAGCCGCGAACTTGCCGCGGCGTGCGGCGCGATGGGCGATCAGGCGGTGGTCTGCTCGAAGGAAGCGCTGGCATGGACGATGCGCGAAATCGGCTGGCCGCAGATCGGTAACCTGATCGGCCTCGCCGCCGGCCTTGCGCTGCCGTCGGTCATCCTGATGATGATGTTCGGCCAGACCCGCATCTTCTTCGTGATGAGCCGCGACGGCCTGCTGCCGCAAGCTTTCTCGAAGATCCATCCGAAGTTCAACACGCCGCACGTGATCACGATCATCACGGGCATCGCGGTCGCGCTGTTCGCCGCCTTCTTCCCCGTGGGGCAGCTGGCGAACATCTCGAACTCGGGCACGCTCTTCGCCTTTGCCGCGGTGTCGATCGCGGTGATGGTGATCCGCCGCACCGACCCCGGCCGCCACCGCCCGTTCAAGACGCCGCTGATCTATATCACGGCGCCGATCGCGATCCTCGGCTGCCTCTATCTCTTCTTCAATCTCGACCAGAAGAGCATCAACCTCTTCCTGATCTGGGCCGCCGTCGGCCTGGTGGTCTACTTCGTCTACAGCCGCAAGCGCAGCCATGTGGGCCTGGGGCATGTCGAAGTGCACGAAGACGATCCCGACGCACCGCCGCCGCCGGTCCCGCCGGCTCCGTCGTTCAACTGACGGCTCGACCGACAAAGGGAAAGGGGGCTTCGGCCCCCTTTCTTTTTGGCTTATCCGATAAGATGATGGCAGCGATCGACCGATTGCGGAGGTCGGCGAATGCGGGAGTTGGCTGCATGGCTCAACACTGTTGTGAAATGATGCGCTCGAATGTCGAGAATAGCTGCGACGCGCATGAAGACCGCTTTGATTGCCCCGATTGCCTCCTCCACTATTCTACCGATCCGGATCGCTACGGGCTAATCATTCATGACGGAGGAAGTTCGACAATCACAATCTCATATTGCCCATGGTGCAATACGAAGCTCCCGAATGGTCTTGACTGAGGCAGCAACCCGACCGGAAGCCGCCGTCGCCCTCGCTTTTGCGGGGACGACGATTATGGAAACGTCTGCTCCCCCACCCCAAAGCGGCCGTTATCGCGGCAGCCGCCCGCCGCGTCAGAAGGGCGTGCGCGGCGCGGTTCCCGGGCGGGTGAACAGCTTGCCGCGCTCGGCCCAGAAGACGAGTGCGAGGCCGACCACGGCGCTGATCAGGAAAGCATAAGCGAGCGGCAGCGTCGTGCCGTCATATTGCTGCCCGATCGTCGCGCCGACGGTCGCCGCGAGCAGCGTCTTGGCGAAGCTCTGATAGGAGGAGGCGACGCCCGCCATATGGCCGAAATCCTCCATCGCGATCGAACCGAAATTGCTGCCGATGAAGCCGACGAGGCCGACGTTGACCATCATCAGCGCGGTGAACATCCACAAGGTCTCGGCGCCGCTAAGCGCCGCGACGATCTGCAGGATCGAAGTCGCCATGAAGGCGAAGACCGCCGACTGCGACACGCGCCGCGCCCCGAAGCGTTCGACGATCGCGGCGTTCGAGAAATTGGCGATCGCGATGCCCACCGCCACGATAGCGAAGATCAGCGGGAACATCGCCCGCGCGCCGAACACTTCGGCGATGATCTGCTCGCTGCTGTTGAGATAGCCGTAGAGCGCGCCCTGCATCATGCCCGACGCGATCATATAGCCCGCAGCGCGGCGGTGCCGCGTCACCGTCGCCCAGCCCGCGACCATCGTCTTGAGGTCGAGCGGCCGCACATCGGCGGGATCGAGCGTCTCGGGCAGGCGGCGGAGCCAGAGCAGCATCACGATCGACATCACCGCAAGCACGATGAAGATCGCGCGCCAGCCCGCCACCGCGGCGATGCCCGCGCCGATCGTCGGGGCGATGATCGGCACGATCATGAAGACGAGGAAGATCAAGGACAGCCGCTTCGCCATCGCGTCGCCCGAAAACAGGTCGCGGATCACCGCGACGACGATCACGCCGAGCGCGGCGCTGACCAGCCCGTGGACGAAGCGCAGCGCGAGCAGCATTGCGAAACTCGTCGCGAGCCCGCAGCCGATCGACAGCGCCAGATAGGCGAAAAGCGCCGGGACGAGCACGCCCTTGCGCCCGAAGCGGTCCGAAAGCGGCCCGTAAAGCAGCGACCCGAAACCGATTCCGAGCAGATAGATCGAGATGACATGCTGGCGGTCGTTGGCGACGGTGACGCCCAGCGCCTCGCCGATCGCGGGCAGCGCGGGCAGCATCGAATCGATGGCGAGCGCGTTGAGCGCCATGACCATCGCCATCATGACCACCATTTCACGGTCGCCCGGCAGGCTCCGTTGGGGGGATTGGGCCGGCTTGTGCATGGCAGCAGCCTATGCGCCCAAGCCGCCGCTTTGGATAGCCCCCAAGGTGAAAGGGCATTGCTATGCAAAGCAAAAGGGCCGCCCGGTCCGGACGGCCCTTCGCTTGTTTCGCGCTGGCGGGTCAGCCCTGACGCGTGCCCGTCATCGCCATCGAACCGAACGCGCCGGCCTTGATCGTGCCGGTCAGCGCGTCGCCGTCGATCGTCGCTTCGCATTCGAGCGTCATCGGCATCGGCACCTTCATGTTCATGGTCCAGCTCAGCTTGTTGCCGTCGACCTTGCCATTTTCGACATCGAGCGACCCCATCGCGCCGGCATTCTGGCCGGTGAAGCTGTCGCCGTTGCTGGCGACGGTGAAAACCGACTTCTGATCGCCCATCGGCGACTTGGTGACGCAATCATAGCTGCCATCGACTTGGGACATCTGCGCTCTCCTTACTGAAACTGATGTTAGTTAGCGGGAGACACCGTTTCCACGGGCAGACCCAATCCGTCAAGCTGCGGTTTCACCACCGCGGCATCGCCGACGACGACAAAGACGAGATCGTCGGTGCTCAGCGCCTTGCGTGCTGCCGCATCCAGTGCTTCCGGCGTCATCGCCTCATAGGTCGCGGGCAGTTTTTCGTAATAATCGTCGGGACGATCGAACTTCTCGATCGCGCGCAGCCCGCCGAGCACGTCGCTCGACGTTTCGAAACTGCCGGGCAGTTCGCGGACGCTGCCGTTCACGGTGCGCTGCAATTCCTCTTTGGTCACGCCCTTCTCGCCGAGGAAGGCCTTGAGGTCGCTTTGCAGTTCCTTGATCGAATCGCCGGTGCGGTCGGCCTGCACCGGCGCCGAAGCGATCCAGCTGACGCGGTTCTTTTCGCCCGACACCTGCGTGCGCACGCCATAGGACCAGCCCTTCGTCTCGCGCAGGTTCATGTTGAAGCGCGACAGGAAATTGCCGCCGAAGATGTCGTTCGCCGCGCGCAGCACTTCCAGCCCGTCGCCGCCCTTGGCGTCGAGCACCTTGCCCGCGAGGATCACCGATTGCGGCGATTTGGGCCGGTCGACGAGCAGGATGCGCGGCTGCGGCTTCGGAACCGCGACCTCGAAATGCTTCGTCGGCTTCGGCGTTGCCGGCGCTTTCCAGTCGCCGAACGCCGTGTCGAGCTCCTTCTTCACTTCGGCGAGCGTCGTGTCGCCGACGACGAAGATCCGCGCATTGTCGGGGCGGATCCACGCCGAATGAAAGGCCGCGAGCTGGTCGCGCGTCGCTGCGGTGACCGCTTCGGCATTGCCGAGGCCCGAGGGCGGAATGCCATAGGGATGCTCGGCGCCGTAGAGCGCGGGCATCAGCACGCGGCTGGCGATCGCGCGCGGCTCGTTGAGTTCGGCCTTCAGCCGGTTGAGCTGCTGCGCACGCACGCGTTCCAGTTCCTTCGCATCGAAGGCCGGGTTGCGCACATAGTCGGCGAGCAGTGCGAGCGACGCGCGCAAATTCGGCTTGAGCGCGAACAGCCCGAGCGCGGTTTCGTCGGCGTCGGCATAGCCATAGGTCTGCGCGCCGAGCCGCTCCTTCGCTTCGGCGAAGGCGATCGAATCGAGGCTCGTCGTGCCCTCGTCCATCAGGCTGAGCATCAGCGACTGGGTGCCGAGCGCGCTGCGCGGGTCGGCGGCATAGCCGGCGTCGAAGCTGACCTGGACATTGACCGTCGGCACCGTCGTGCGGCGCGCGAACACCACCTCGATCCCGTTCTTGAGCTTGGCGCGCTCGATCTCGGGAAATTCGAGCGCCTTCAGGCCCGTGACGCTCGGAAATTGCGAGCGGTCGGCGATCGAGGTCGCCGCGCCGATCCCGCTGTCGGGACCGACATCGCCGAGCGCCGGATTCCAGTAATGGTCGGGCTGGACCGCCGGCGCGCCCTTCGCCGCGACGACGGCGCCGCCGCGGTTCTCGCCGCCTTCGGTGCGCTCGCCGGGGGTGTAGGTCAGCGAGAAGGCCGGGCGCGACAACCATTTGCGCGCCGCGTCGCGCACCTGTTCGGGCGTCGCCTTGGCGAGACGCTCGAGCTCGACTTTATAATAAGCGGGATCGTTCGAATAGAGCGCGCCCTCGGCGAGCGTCACCGCCTTGCCGCCGAAACCGCCGACCGATTCGAGCTGCGAGATCGCGCCGCCGAGATAGCTGGCGGTCGCACGCTGCAACTCGTCGGCGGTCGGCCCGCTCGCGAGGAAGGCCGCGATTTCCTCGTCGAGCCGCTTGGCGACATGCGCGGGGTCGACGCCTTGCTTGACGTCGGCCTGGACCAGCACGATCCCCGCATCCTCGAACGGCGAGGCGCCCGCCGAGACGCTGACCGCGATGGGGTCCTTGCGCACGAGGGCATTGTCGAGCCGCGACGAGGACAGCCCGCCGAGCACCGACATCGCCATCTGCAGCGGCACCGATTCGGCATCGTTCAGCCCCGGCATCGTCCACATGCGATAGATGCGCGTCGTCGGGATCAGGTCCTTGACCTCCTTCGCCAGCGGAGCGGGCAGCGTCGGCAGCGATGTCGCGGGCGCCGTGATCTCGGGACCGCGCGGGATGTCGCCGAACCATTCGCCCACTTTCGCGCGGGCCGTCGGCACGTCGATGTCACCCGCGAGGACGAGCACCGCATTGTTCGGACCGTAATTGTCGGCGAACCATTTCTTCACATCATCGAGGCTCGCCGCGTCGAGGTCGGCCATCGAACCGATCGTGCTGTGATGATAGGGGTGCCCCTTGGGAAAGAGATTCTCGAAAATCTCATAGCGGAGCAGGCCATAGGGATTGTTGTCGCCCTGCCTTTTTTCATTCTGGACGACACCGCGCTGGTTATCGAGCTTTTCCTGCGTCACCGCGCCGAGCAGATGCCCCATGCGGTCGCTTTCGAGGAACAGCGCGAGGTCGAGCGCGCCGGTCGGCACCGTCTCGAAATAATTGGTGCGGTCGAGGAAGGTCGTGCCGTTGAAATCGGTCGCGCCGACCTGGCGCAGCGGCTCGAAGAAATCATTGGGGGCGTTTTCGGAGCCGTTGAACATCAGATGCTCGAACAGATGGGCAAAGCCCGTCTTGCCCGCGGGCTCGTGCTTCGACCCGACGCGGTACCACACCGACACCGCGACCACCGGCGCCTTGCGATCCTCGTGCACGATCACGCGCAGGCCATTGTCGAGCGTGAAGGCTTCGTACGGAATATCGACCGCCTTGACGAGGTCGGCGGTCGGCGCGGGCGCCGCGGTTTTGGCAAGGGCCGGAGCGGCGGCGACGAGCGAGGTCGACAGCGCAAGGGCGACAGCGAAACGATGGAAACGAGCCATGAAAATCCCCTAGATCAAGGCGCGCAGGCGAACGCCTGCTCAAAATCGGGTGCCGGACGGCACTGTATCAATGGTTTAGGACAGTGGTCGGGGGCTTTCAAGGCCGATAGAAACGCGCCCCGCTCGCCTTCAGCGCCGCGGGGTCGAACAGCACGGGCTTGAGCTTGTGCGCGACGAACAGCGGCGCCTGATCATTGTAATGCGGGCTGTCGGGGCGCGTCGTCGCCGCACCGAACGGCTGGATCGATTCGGAGCGCACGCGGCCGTTCCGGTCCCACGTCACGAACATGATGAAGCTATCGCCGTGGCGCACCTTCAGCCGCCCGTCGGGCTCCTCGTCCCACAGGGTCGAGGCACGCACCGTGTCGTTGCCGCCGTCGAGCGGCAGGTCGACGCGGTTCGCGCCTTCGCCGTGGCGGAGGCGCAGCACCGTGCCGAGCTTCGGATCGAGCCCGTTGAAATGCTCCTGCAGATGCGCGACCGTCTCCTTCAGCACCGTGCGCGGGTCGGGCGCGGCGCGGCGCTGATAATGGCGGCCGTTCGCCGGGCGCAGCACCATCAGTGCGAGCGCGTCGCCCTTGCCCCGGCCGTCGAGATTCCAGTCCCATTTGCGCAGCAGCCGCTGCGCTTCGGCGAGCGCCGGATCGCCCTCGGTGTCGAGCGCGAGCAGCCGGTCCATCCACGCCTTCGCATAGCCGGTTTTCGCATAAGCGGTGTCATATTTGATCGCTTTCAGCCGCGCTTCGTCGATCTGCCCCGACGCTTCGAACAGCGCGATCAACCGCACCGCGCGGTTGGTCATATCGTCCTCGATCCCGAGCAGCGGCGAAAAGGCGGCCGCGTCGAGTTCGTCGCCCGGCCCCGCCGCGACCCACGGCGTGTTGTTCGCGTTCATCACATAGCCCGAGCGCGGATTGACGAGCGCGGGCACGCGGTCGAACGGCAGCGTCTTCGTCCAGAGGTCCGCCGATGTGTCGCCGGGCAGCACCCCGCGCCAGTTGAAACCCGCGGGGCGGTCGGGGAACATGGCGTTGTAGAAAAGCCCGATATTGCCCTTTGCATCGGCATAGATGAAATTGGTCGCAGGCACGCCCTGCCCCGCCATCGCCGCGCGCCATTCGGCGAAACTCTTCGCCTTGTTGAGCCGGTAATATTGGGTGACCATATTCGCCTGATCGATCCCGGCGTAGCGGATCGCGAAGGCGCCCTTTTCATTCTTCACGACCGGCCCGTGGACCGAACGCCAGATGGTGCGCGGCACCGGCAGCACGAACGGCCCGAAGCGGACCTTCAGCCAGATGCGCTTTTCCTCGAGCGGCCGCCACGCGCCGTCGAAGCGGTAATTCTTGCCGCTGTCGTCGAGCACCAGCTTGTAAACGTCGATCAGGTCGGGCCGGTTCACCGTGTTGGTCCAGCCGAGATATTTATTGTGGCCGAGGAAGGGATAGGGCGAGCCGGGGAAGTTCGCCCCCGCGAAATCCCAGCCCTCTTCCGAATGGACGACCAGTTCGTACCAGGCAACGCCGCCGGTCCATGGCTGGTGCGAGTTGGAGACGAGTCGCGTCGCGCCGTCGGTCGATCGCGCCGGGGCAACCGCCATCGCATTGGAGCCATTGTCGGCCGGGTCGGTGCCGACCGGCGTCAGCTCGCGCGGGACGAGCTTGCCCGACTTGTCGAGCGCGGGACCGCCCTCGCGCCCGATCTCGGTGCCTTCGGTGAGCGAACCGAGCACCGAATCGAGCCCGAAGAAAAAGGGCGAGCGCAGCACGAAGCCCGCGACGACATCCTCGCCGGTGACCGGGAACAGCCCCGCCAGCCGCACCTCGCCCGGATGCTTGTCGGCATAACGGTTGAGCCCCGCGGCATAAGCCGTGAACAGCTTTTTCACGTCCTCGGGCAGCCGCGGCCAGTCGCGCCGCGTCGTCGCGCGGACATCGAGCAGCGCCGCGGCATAGTCGACCTTCGCCCCATCCTCGCCGAGCATCGCGCCGGCACGCCCGCGCGTCATTGCGAGCACTTCCTGGAGCGTCGAAAAATCATCCTCGGCATGCGCATAGGCGACGCCATAGGCGACGTCGGCGTCGGTCTTTCCGAAGATATGCGGCACACCGAAATTGTCGCGCGCGATGCGGACCTCGGTCGGCTTGAAGGCCGGCGCCGGCGGCGCTTCGGCGGTCAGCGGCTCCCAGAAAGCGAGCGATACGGCGGCAACGACGACCAGAGCCAGAAAGCCCAGTAAAATCCGTCGTAGCATTGTGGGTCCTCTTCGTCGCCGGTCCGGGCGCATCTGTGACCGCCATGTCGTCCGATGGCAAGCGGCTGTCGTTCGTCGAGGCGGATTTGCGGGTGGGCCGAGCGCCGCTATGCAGGATGCAGGTCTTTGAACAACGGGGAATTTCGAACGATGCGCATGAAGAGCCTGCTCCTTTCCGCCTGCCTGACGCTGGCGCCCGCACCCGCCGCGATGGCGCAGACTGTCACCGGATCGGGCGTCGTCCCGGCGACCGCCGCGAACAGCGCCGAGCGCGCGATCGGCTTTGCCGCGACCGCACCCGCAGGTGCCGCGCTCATCGTCATAATGACCGACGCCACGCTGCCGCCGCTCGACGGCGTGGCGCTGGGCGCGGCCGAGCGTCAGGCAGTCGCCGCAGCGACCACCGCGGCGGGCTTCGACGGCAAGGCCGGATCGACGCTGTCGCTGCGCGGCATTGGCGCGCACCCGCGCATCCTGCTTGTCGGCGCGGGCGCCACGCCCTCGTCGCTCGCGCTCGCAGAAGCGGGCGGCAAGGCGGCGCAGGAACTCAGGAGCGAAGGCCATCCGGTGACCATCGCGGGCGCTTTCGGCGACACAAGCGCGGCCAACGTCGCCTATGGTTTCGCGCTCGGCCAATATCGCTTTGACCGGTACAAAACGGTCGACAAAAAGACACCGCCGACGGGCGCGGTGACGTTCGTCGGCGTCAACCCCGCCGGCGCCGAAACCGCCTTCGCCAACCGCTGGAAGCCGCTCGCCGACGGCGTGCGCCTGTCGCGCGACCTCGCGAACGAGCCCGCGAACATCATCTATCCCGAAAGCTTCGTCGCGCGCGTCCGCCAAGCCTTTGCCGGAGCGCCGGGCGTCAGCATCGAGGTGCTCGACGAAGCGGCGATGCGCAAGCTCGGCATGGGAACGCTCGTCGGCGTCGGACAGGGCAGCCCGCGCGGATCGCGCCTGCTCGCGGTCCGCTATCGCGGCGCGGGCGCATCCGACGCGCCGATCGCTTTCGTCGGCAAGGGCATCACCTTCGATTCGGGCGGCATTTCTTTGAAGCCCGGAAACGGCATGTGGAACATGAAGGGTGACATGTCGGGCGCCGCCTCAGTCGTCGGCGCGGCGCTGTCGCTCGCGAAATCGCGCGCGCCGGTCCATATCGTCGCGGTTGCCGCGCTGGCCGAAAATATGCCCGACGGCAATGCCCAGCGCCCCGGCGACGTCACGCGCACCATGTCGGGCAAGACGATCGAGATGCTCAACGCCGACGCCGAAGGCCGTCTCGTCCTTGCCGATGCCAATGAATATGTCGCTGCGACCTACAAGCCGCGCGCGATCGTCAACATCGCGACGCTCACGGGGTCGATCGTTGGCGCGCTCGATGACCAATATGCAGGCCTCTTCGCGCGCGACGAAAAGCTCGCCGACGCCTTGCTCGCCGCCGGCGCCGCGAGCGGCGAGGAACTGTGGCGGATGCCGCTCCACAAAAATTACGCCGAGAAGCTCAAATCCGACATCGCCGACATCCGCAACATCGCGCCGAGCCAGGGGCCGGGCGCCAGCCTCGGCGCGCACGCTATCGGCTTCTTCGTCGACGAGGCGACTCCTTGGGCGCATCTCGATATCGCCGGGGTGAACCAGGCCGACAAAGCGACGCCGCTCGTTCCCAAGGGGATGACCGGCTTTGGCGTTCGCCTGCTCGACCAACTCGCGCGGGGCAGCGAATAGAGTCTTGCGGAACCTCGCAACGCCCCTTGTGTTGCACAAGTGCAACACTATCTTGCCCGGCGAGAAAGGGGCTTTCTGAATGAACCTCGAAAAATTTACCGACCGCGCCAAGGGCTTTTTGCAGGCGGCGCAGACGATCGCGATCCGCATGAACCATCAGCGGATCGCGCCCGAGCATATCGCCAAGGCGCTGCTCGAAGACAATCAGGGCATGGCCGCGGGGCTGATCGCGAACAGCGGCGGCGACACCGCGCGCGCGGTGGCCGGCATCGACGCACTGCTCGCCAAGCTCCCCGCCGTGTCGGGATCGGGCGCGCAGGCGACGCCGGGCCTCGACAATGACGCCGTGCGCCTGCTCGATCAGGCCGAACAGGTCGCGGCAAAGGCCGGCAGCGAATTCGTCGCCGTCCAGAACATCCTGCTCGCGATGGTGCTCGCTCCGAGCACGCCTGTCGGCAAGGCTTTGGCCGATGCGGGCGTGAAGCCCGAAGCGCTCAATGCCGCGATCGCCAAGCTGACCGGCGGGCGCACCGCCGACAGTGCCTCGGCCGAGGACCGCTACGACGCGCTTCAGAAATTCGCCCGCGACCTCACCGAGGTCGCGCGCGAGGGCAAGCTCGATCCGGTTATCGGCCGCGACGAGGAAATCCGCCGCACGGTGCAGATTCTCGCGCGCCGCACCAAGAACAACCCGGTGCTGATCGGCGAGCCCGGCGTCGGCAAGACCGCGATCGCCGAAGGGCTCGCGCTGCGCATCGTCAACGGCGATGTGCCCGACAGTCTGAAAGACCGCCGCCTGCTGTCGCTCGACATGGGCGCGCTGATCGCGGGTGCGAAATATCGCGGCGAGTTCGAGGAGCGGCTCAAGGGCGTGCTCGACGATGTGAAGGCCGCCGAGGGCGAGATCATCCTGTTCATCGACGAGATGCACACGCTCGTCGGCGCGGGCAAGGGCGAGGGCGCGATGGACGCGTCGAACCTCTTGAAGCCCGCGCTCGCACGCGGCGAACTCCATTGCATCGGCGCAACGACGCTCGACGAATATCGCAAGCATGTCGAAAAGGACCCCGCGCTCCAGCGGCGCTTCCAGCCCGTCTTTGTCGGCGAGCCGACGGTCGAGGATTCGATCTCGATCCTGCGCGGGATCAAGGAGAAATATGAGTTGCACCATGGCGTGCGAATCACCGACGCTGCGATCGTCGCCGCGGCGACGCTATCGAACCGCTATATCTCCGACCGCTTCCTGCCCGACAAGGCGATCGACCTGATGGACGAGGCGGCGAGCCGCATCCGCATGGAGGTCGAATCGAAGCCCGAGGCGATCGAGAGCCTCGACCGCCGCATCATCCAGATGAAGATCGAGGAGGCCGCGCTCGGCAAGGAAAGCGACGCCGCGTCGAAGGACCGGCTCGCCACGCTCCAGTCCGAACTCGCCAATCTCGAACAGCAGTCGGCCGAACTCACGCAGAAGTGGCAGGCCGAGAAGGACAAGATTCACGCCGAGGCGAAGATCAAGGAGGAGCTCGACGCCGCGCGCTCGGCGCTCGATCAGGCGCAGCGCGCCGGCGACCTCGCCAAGGCGGGCGAGCTCAGCTACGGCACCATCCCCGGCCTCGAAAAGAGGCTCGAGGAAGCACAGGCCGCCGCGGGCAATGCGATGCTGCGCGAGGAAGTCACCGCCGACGACATCGCCGCGGTCGTGAGCAAATGGACCGGCATCCCCGTCGACCGGATGATGGAAGGCGAACGCGAGAAATTGCTCGGCATGGAGGACACGCTGGGCCAGCGCGTGATCGGCCAGGACGAGGCGGTGCGCGCCGTCTCGACCGCGGTACGCCGCGCGCGCGCCGGGCTGCAGGACCCCAACCGGCCCTTGGGCTCGTTCCTCTTCCTCGGCCCCACGGGAGTCGGCAAGACCGAGCTCACCAAGGCGCTCGCACGTTTCCTGTTCGACGACGACAATGCGATGGTGCGCATCGACATGTCCGAATTCATGGAAAAGCACAGCGTCGCGCGCCTCGTCGGCGCGCCGCCGGGCTATGTCGGCTATGAGGAGGGCGGCACGCTGACCGAAGCGGTGCGCCGCCGCCCCTATCAGGTCGTGCTGTTCGACGAGGTCGAGAAAGCCCATCCCGACGTCTTCAACATCCTCTTGCAAGTGCTCGACGACGGCCGCCTCACCGACGGGCAGGGCCGCACGGTCGATTTCACCAACACGCTGATCATCCTGACCTCGAACCTCGGCAGCCAGGCGATCGCCGCGCTCCCCGACGACGCGCCGGTCGAGCAGGCCGAGCCCGCGGTGATGGAGGTCGTGCGCGCGCATTTCCGGCCCGAATTCCTGAACCGGCTCGACGAGATCGTGCTCTTCAACCGCCTCGCGCAGCAGCATATGGGCGGCATCGTCGACATCCAGGTGGCGCGCGTCCAGAAATTGCTCGCCGACCGCAAGGTGACGCTCGACCTCACCGATGCCGCGCGCGCGTGGCTCGGCCGCGTCGGCTATGATCCGGTCTATGGCGCGCGGCCGCTCAAGCGCGCGGTGCAGAAATATCTGCAGGACCCGCTCGCCGACCTGATCCTGAAGGGCGAGGTCAAGGACGGATCCACCATCAAGGTCGACGAGGGCGACGGCGCGCTGAAGCTGACGCCGGTCTGAGCCGCATCAGCCCGCGCCCGCTGCGGTCAGTTGGCGTGATTGACGGGTGCGCGCGTCATCGCTTCGGCGGTGTCGCGCGCGTTCTGGTTGCCCTGCGCCCACGACTGTTTCCATTGCTCGTTGGTCCGGCAAACGCGCGCCTTTTTGACCCACGAGCCGATCTCGTCGATCTTGCGGCATTTGATATAGTCGGGATGGGTCATCGCCAGCCCTTCGTTATACGCCTTGATCTCGGCATTGGTCATCGCCGACGGCGCCTTGTCGAGCGCGCGGCGGTTTTCGGTTTCGGCCGTCGCAGGGGCGGCGGCAAGCGCCAGTGCGGTCACGATCTGCAGCATCGACGAGATCTCCTTCGGTTCATTGCGGCCGGTTCGGCATCCGCACCAACTGATCCTGCGGTTCCTGCGAAACGCTCCACCCGCGCGCGAGCGTTTCCATCGAATCGCGGGCGTCCTGATTGCCCTTGTCGACGATCCGCTTCCATTCGGAATTGGTGTTGCAGACCCGCAGCTTCTTGACGAGCGAGCCGATCTGCTCGATCCGTCGGCAGCGGATATAGTCGGGGTCGCTCGCTATCCGCCCTTCGTTATAGGCGTCGATTTCCGCACCCGACATGTCCGACGGCGCCCGGGCGAGGCGAGGCTCGCTTTCTTGCGCGCCTCCCGGACCCGCGGCCAGACTGGCGATGAGTGCGATGCTGGTGATGGTCGTCCGCATCTTTCCCCCAGAAAGCGTGAGTGAACGATCAGTTCTGGTTCAACCCCTTGCCCACCATTGCTTCGGCGGTGTCGCGCGCGTTCTGGTTGCCTTGGGCGATCACTTGCTTCCACTTTTCGTTGGTGTAGCAAACGCGATTTTTCTTCACGAGAGAGCCGATTTCGAGCGTCTTGCGGCATTTGATATAATAGGGGTGGGTCTGCGCCAGCCCCTCGTTATGCGCCTTGATCTCGGTCGGGGTCATCGCCGACGGCGCCTTGGGCGGCGGCGCGTGATCGGCGGGCGCCGCGCTCTCGGCGGCGAAAGCCGGCGTGGCGAGCAGCGTGACGGCCATGAAAGCAGGCAAAATCCGGTTCATGCTAGTAGTCCTCCTACCGCGGGCATCGCCCGCAGCCTCATGCCCCGCATCTTATGTGCCCCCGAGGCTTTCGCAAAGCTGAATTTCTGCGGGAAAACGCGAAGCCACGGCCCCCCCCGTCGCACTAGCGCGGCACGGCGTAGCCCGACGTGTCGGCCGACGCGAAATAGCGCAGCAGCAGCTCGCGTTCGCCGGCGGTCATATGCGGGTTCCAGACGTCGAAAATCAGCACCGCGCGCAGCTCGTCGCTGTCGTTCCACGCTTCATGCTCGATCGTGTCGTCGAAGGCGAAGGCGGTGCCTTCCTTCCATTCGCGCGTCTCTCCCCCCACCCGAAAGCCACAACCCGAAGGGACGATCAGCGGCAGATGCACGATCGCGCGCGTGTTGGTGACCCCGGTGTGCGGCGGGATGCGCGTGTGCGGTTTCAGCATCGAGAAGAAGGCACTCGGCGCGCGGCCGGGAATATGCACGCCCGGGACGGCCGCGAGCGCGGCGGCGGTCGCGGGGCAGCGGTCGAGCACCGGCTGGTTCGGCTCGCCATATTCCCACAGGAAACAGGCGCCCCAATCGAGCCGGTTGTCGAGACCCGACCAGATCGTTTCGGGCGTCCCCGCCTCCATCCGCACATAGGGCCGCAGCGCCTCGCCCGGATCGTCGAGCAGCGCCTGCAATTCGGTGCGGATCGCAGGGGTCTGCGCCTCGATTTCGGCGAGCCAGGGAAAATGGCTGCGGTCGAAGAATTCGTCGGCGGGCAGGAAGGGATAACGGACCCCCGCGCATTCATTTTGATAGATGCGGCGCCGGCCGAGCGCGCTCGCGATGAAAGCCTCGCCGCGCCGCGCTTCCATTTCCGACAGGTCGCCGCGCATGTCCTCGAACGCGCCTGACGCCGCCGTGAACATCGTATCGGTGGCCGCCGTCACGAAGTCCCGGCCATGCGCGAGGAACGGCGCAAGCGGCGGCGGAACCGGATCGAGCTGCGCACCGAGCGCGATCGCCGCGCTCCATGCAGCGAGCGCCGCGCCCATTTCGCCGCGCGCTTCGTGCCGTTCGCCCTTGCGGATCCATGCCATCAGGTCGCGGCGATCGATCGCGAGCGCGGCGTCGAGCGCCTCTAGCTCGCGCACGTCATCGTCCAGCGCGCGCCATGCGGAGGCGAGGTTGCGCTGCAATGCGCCCGAATGCGGATCGGCCTCGGTTGCTGCGCCGAAATGGCGCGCGGCCGCTTCATTGTCGCCGGCTTGCAGGGCTGCGATGCCGAGCCGGTTCGCTTCAACCGCCGTTAGCGGTGGAGATGTGCTGGTCATGCCCATGCTTGCCATCGACAGGACCAATCGGCAAGGTCGATTGATGACCGCAGCGCCCTCCGTGTCCGCCATTGTCGACGACGCCGAATGGCTCGCACATCGATATGATCCGGGACACGACGCCTTCCACTTTCGCCGGGTTGGACGGCAAACGCGCTCCGCGGTTCCGTTCCTCATCGACGCGCATCTGGGCGAAGAGGCGGCGCCGGTGATATTGCGCCGCAGCGACTGCCTCGGCGCGATGGGCGCCGCACCCGCGCCGCTCCATTTCATCTTTCATTCGGCCTATTGCGCCTCGACGATGCTGACCCACGCCCTCGACCAGCCGGGCGTCGCAGCCAGCCTCTCCGAACCCGTGCTGCTCAACGACTTGGTCGGCTGGCGCCGTCGCGGTGCGGCGCCGCGCGATCACGGCCGGGTGATGGACGGCGCGCTCGCGATGCTGGGGCGCGGCTTCGAGCGCGGCGAGGCGATGATCGTCAAGCCGTCGAACATCTTCAATCCGCTCGCGCGTGGGGCGCTGATGCTGCGGCCGCAGGCACGCGCGATCCTGCTCTACGCGCCGCTCCGCGCCTTTTTGCTGTCGGTCGCGCGCAAGGGCATGTGGTGCCGTCTGTGGTGCCGTGAATTGCTCGAATCCTATCTCGCCGACGGCTTCGTCGGGCTCGGTTTCGAGCCGCGCGATTATTTCCGTCAGTCGGACCTGCAGGTCGCGGCGGTCGGCTGGCTCGCCCAGCAACAGGCGTTCGCCGCGCTGCTCGACTGGGCGCCCACGCGAATCGCGTCGCTCGACAGCGAGACTTTGACGCGCGATCCCGTCGCGGCGGTCGCGGCGGCGATGGACCATCTGGACCTCGCGGGCGATCGTTCGATGGTCGCCGATCATCCCGCACTGGCGCGCAACAGCAAATCGGGCGCCGCCTTCGCCGAAGGGGAACGGCAGCGCGACCTCGCGACCGCCGAGGCCGCCTATGGCGAAGAAATTTCGCAGGTCGTCGGCTGGGCCGAAACCGTTGCCGGGCAGGCGAACATCCCGCTGACGCTTCCTGGGGCGTTGCCCGTGCGCTGACGCGCCCGGAAAGACCAGTTTCTACCGAAAGCGGACCCATCCATACTCGTCACCCCGAACTTGATCCGGGGTCCCGCTTGCGGTCGAAGGCAAATGAGTGCGTCAAAAAGCGGGATCCCGGATCAAGTCCGGGATGACGAAAGGGGGATCGTCCGCTCCCACCCCGAAACGGTCGTCAAACCGGCTTCGCCATCCGCATAGAAAAAGGGGCGGACATCGCTGTCCGCCCCCAATTCTTGCCGAAGCGTGAAGCGACTAGAACTTCAGCTTCGCCGACACCGCGTAACGGCGGCCCAGCGCGTCGTAGGTCGACGGGAAGGTGTTGCCGCTGTTGTAGGTGGTCGAACCGATCGTGTTGCCGAGGATCGGCGGCTTGTTGTCGAGCAGGTTCTGCACGGTCGCCGTGAACACCAGATTCTCGCTGACGTTGAAACGCGCCGTCAGGTCGAAATAGTTCTGCGCCTTGACCTTGCGGAACGCCGGATCGACGACGCAACCGTCGGGATCGGCGCCCGTCGGATCGGCGCAATCGCCGGGATTGGCCAACGCGAAGTCGAGGTCGTCCTGCAGCTGCTGGGGTTCGAACTGAACGCCATCGATCCAGCGCCACAGCAGCGAGATGTCGACGGTGTCGAAGCCGAGCGTGAAGCGGTTCGAGAACTGGAACTCCGGCTGGATCGAACCCGTGAACGAGCAGTTCACGCTGTAGTAGCCGACGCATTCGCGGTTAAGCGAATCCGCGCTGGCGACATTGGCGTTGAACTTCGAGTGGCGGGTCCAGTTGCCGACGAACGACCAGTCGAGGCTCGCGAAGCCAACATCGGTGCTGTAGTTCATCAGAAGGTCGAAACCATCCGTGTACAGGCGGCCGAGGTTGTTGGTCAGACCGAACAGACCCGGAGTGGTCGCCGGATCGCCGTCGAGGCCGCCGGTGAGCGGGTTGCGGCGGATCGACGTACAGGCCGGGTCGCTCGCGCTTGCCGCCGTGATGTTGTCGAAGCAAGCCGCGATGATGTCACCCGGAAGCGGCGTGCCCAACACGTCGTTGATCTTGATGTTGTAATAATCAAGCGACAGGTTGAAACGCGGCAGGAAGTCCGGCTGGAACACCACGCCGAGCGTCCAGGTATCGGCCTTTTCGGGCTGCAGGTTCAGGTTACCACCAGCGGTGATGTTCGCCTGCGCCGCGGTCGGATTGGTGATGACACCGATCGTCCCGGCGGGAGCGCCCTGCGCGATACAGATGGCGCGCAGGTTGGCGTCGGCAACCGGAGCACCGCCCGCGCACGGATCGATACCAAGGTTGGTAAGCACCGTCGAAGTCGGCGTGAACAGCTCGCCGATGTTCGGCGCGCGGACCGCGCGGCTGTAGTTACCGCGGAACTTGACGCCCGCACCCGGTTCCCAGCTACCGCCGGCCTTCCAGGTCCAGGTGTCGTATCCGCCGGCACCACGGATGCTGTAATCCGAATAACGGACACCCGCTTCGAGGGTCAGGCTTTCGAAGAAAGGCTTGTCCTCGATCAGCGGCGCGACGACTTCGGCATAAGCCTCATACACGTCATACGCGCCGTCGATGTCGGGAGCCGCACCGCCGGCGCCGCCGAGTTCACCCGCCGTCTTGGCAAGGAGATCCGACTGCTGCTGCGCCTTGTAGCTGCGATATTCGCCGCCGAGCGCGAAGCCGATCGGCTGCACCGCCAGCGGCGACGCGAAGCCGAGGTCACCCGAGAGGATGCCGCGAACCTGTGCCAGCGAGGTGCGGTTGACCGAGGTGCTGTTTTCCTGAAGGTAATCTGCCATTTCGGGCGTGATCGAACCTTCGGGGCCGAACATGTCGACGGGAACGCAATCGGTGTTGCCGCTCGAGCAGGTCACGCCGTCGTTCGACAGCGCCGCTTCGCGCCAGCGCGACTGCAGGGTGTAGCCCTGGATCGTCTGGATATTTTCCGATTCGCCATAAGCACCTTCGACGCTCCACTCGAGCGTGTCGGTGATGCCGCCGCGGGCGCCGACGCGATAGTCGAAGAAGGTCGTCTGATAGTCGCTGATACGCGGCCCGACTTCGGGGGTACGACGTGACAGCGCGGTCGTGACTTCGCGATAGTTCGGATCATCCGCGTCCACCGCGGTCGCCGCGGCGTCGCACTCGGCCTGCGAGAAGAGCGGCGTATAGATGCCGTCGGCCTGCGTCGTGTTGAAACCGCAGAACTGGTTACGCAGGTTGGCGGGCAGGAACGGGTTGTTCAGGTTGATCGCGACCGAGCCCCCGAACGAACCCGACGGAGCGATGATCGTCGACACAGTCTGCTTCGAGAACATGCCGCGCGTATAGACTTCGAGCGCGTCCGAGACTTCGTAATTGGCCTGGCCATAGATGTTGAAGCGTTCGAACGGCGTCTGGAAGATGTTGAACGGGTTGAAGTTAAAGGTCGAGAAGGTCGGAACCGCCGTGCCCGTGGCCGGATCGACCTGGAACACGCCATTGTTCGCGACCGTCGGATCGGTGCTCGGCAGACCGGTCAGCGGATCGATCGGACGCGTGCCCGAGAAGCGCGACGGAACCGCCGTGCCCGAACCGCCGGTGCCGCCGGTGTAGCTGTCGACCTGATCGATCGAGAAGGGGCGCGCGCCCTGATAGACGGCGTCGGCCTGCTGATAACCGACGCTGAGCACTGCGTTACCGCGGCCGTCGTCGAAGTTGGCGCCGATCGTGGCGTCGACGCGGAAGATGTTGCCGTCGCCCTGTTCGGTCAGCTGCTCCGAAGCGGTAACTTCAAGGCCGGCGAAATCGCGCTTGGTGATGAAGTTGATAACGCCGGTGATGGCGTCCGCGCCATAGGTGGTCACCGCCGCGCCGGTCTGCGCGTCGACGCGCTCGATCAGCGCGAGCGGGATGTTGTTGAGGTCGACGCGGCCGTTGACGTCCGACGGAGCGACGCGGTTGCCGTTCAGAAGGACGATGTTGCGGGTCGAGCCGAGGCCGCGAAGGTCGACGTACGACGCGCCGCCGTTACCGTTGTTGACCGCCGAACCGATGTTGGCGACCACGCCGGGCAGTTCGCGTAGAACTTCTTCGGCGACGTTCGACTGCTTCAGCTCGATCGTGTCGGCGGTCGTGACGTTGACCGGCGTCGACTGTTCGAGGTTGGGGTTACGGATCAGCGTACCGGTGACGACGATTTCCTCGCCCGGCGCCGCGCCCTCTACGGCTGCGTCCTGCGCATAGGCAGGAGCCGAAACCAGGGCGACGCTCATCACGAACGGCGCAGCGCCCAGCTTCAGCTTGGAATAGTGGGTTTTCTTCACAGTGCAGTCCCTTGCTACTGGTGGATTGAAATTACCCGGACCCCCAGCGCGACAGGCCAAAGCCGACGCGCAGATGCCCCGATAGCGTGCGGGATGAAACTTCGTTCATGTCGAGTAAAGCTAATTCCCGCCGCAAAGGGCCGTTTCGCGGCGCATTGTGACGTATTTGCAACAAACTCGGAAAGCGACGAAATACAATATGCTGCATCGCGTCATTCGCGACATTTTGTTTCACTGGTTACGAAATGCAGGTGGCGGCCATGGCGCTCACCCGCCAATCGGTCCCGCCAGCTTGCCGGGGTCGAGGCGCGCGTCGCGCCATTTGAGGCCCCAGTGCATATGCGGCCCCGTCGCGCGCCCGGTCCGACCGACGGTGCCGAGCCGCTGCCCCTGCACGACGCGGTCGCCGAGCTTCACGTCGAGGCGCTGGCAGTGGAGGAAGGCGCTCGACAGTCCCATGCCGTGATCGACGATCAACAGATTGCCCTCGAGCGTGAAGGGCGCGTCCGCCGCGAGCACGACGACACCGTCGGCGGGCGCCACGAAGGGCGTTCCCGCGGGAACCGCGACATCGGTCCCGCTATGATAGCTGCCGGGCTTGCCCTGATAGACGCGCTGCGAGCCGAAGAAGCCCGACAATCGCCCCGTCACCGGCCAGCGGAACGCCTGCCGCCAGCCGTCGGATTCGATCTGCCTGTTCCGCGCCGCCGCGATCTGTGCCAGCTCGGCGGGACGGCGGCGCTCGAAATCGGCGTCGCTCCGCGCGCTGCCACGATAAGGCGCGTTGATATGCTCGAGCCGCCAGCTACCGGGCGCAACCGCTATCGGACGGACGGCCTCGCGCCCGTCGGCGAGCGTCGCGACCAGCCGCGCCTTGGCCCCCGCGTCGCGATCGAAGGCGATCAGGAAACGCCCATCGGGGGCGACCGGGATCGCCTGCCCATCGAAGGTCAGGCTGCGCGTCCCGTCCGGCACCCGTCCGACCATCACAGCGCCCTGCTCGGCGATGCCCTGCAGCGCGAAATCGGCACGCACCGGCGGACGCGGCGGAGCCGGCGGCGGCGCGGGATCGGGCCGAACCGGCGTATGGGGCACCGGCGCCCTTCCCGTATCGACAGGCGGCACGCAGCCGGCAAGCAAGGCGACGAGCGCCAGGGTCCCGCCGCGTCGAAACCGATCCGCCGCCGTCGACCTCATGCCTTACGCGCGGTATCCAGTGCGGCCTGCACCGACAGCGCGGCGCTCGCATAGGGTTCCTGCCGCGCGACCGACCAATAGCGCAGCTCGTCGAGCCCGATCGGCGCGCCGGTCACCGCGCACAGCACATGGTCGCCGGGCGCGAGGACGCGAAAGCCGTTCGGTCCATATTGCAGGCGGGCAAGGCGGTTGCGGCTGGCGATCAGCATGATTCTCTATCCATAAGGCGGCAGGTCATGGCCCGGTTATAACAGCATCGCGCGATGCGGCCACCCCCCACCCCGATCCTTTGGCCGGGTCCTTTGGGCGGCTTCAGAAGAGCTCGCCCTGCCCGCGCTTCGGCTCGGCGGGCGGCGTTTTGCGCTGCGGCTTGGGCGCGGGCGGCGGCGCATCGCTACCGGCGACCTGCACCGGCACGTCGCCGTCGGCGAACTGCAGCCGCAAATGCCCGGCATCCTTCGCCTTGCCGGCCGATGCGATGATCGCGCCGCCGCCGTCGCGCACCATCGCATAGCCGCGCGACAGGAGCGCGCGCGGATCGAGCGACGTCAGCAGCCGCCCCAGCCCTTCGAGCAGCGCGCGGTCACGGTCCCAGCGCCGCGCGAGCAGCGCGGGCCGCAGCGCCGCGCCGCGCGCCGCGAGCCGCTCCGAAATCATCGTCAGCCGGTGGCGCTGGCTGCGGTCGAGCCGCTCGCCCGCATCGTCGAGCCGCTGGCGCTGCGGCGCGTAAAGCGCCTCGCGCTTCGGCAGGTGGCGCGCGAGCGCAGTCAGCCGCTCGCCCGCCAGCCGCTGATGCCGGTTCGCCGCCCCGATGACGCGGCCGTTCCACGTCGCGAGCTGCGCCTGCAATTCGGCGCGCACCGGCACCGCCATCTCCGCGGCGGCGGTCGGGGTCGGCGCGCGGAAGTCGGCGGCATAGTCGGCGAGCGTCACGTCGGTCTCGTGCCCCACCGCGCTGATCGTCGGGATGCGGCAGTCGGCGATCGCGCGCACGACCACCTCTTCGTTGAACGCCCACAGATCCTCGATCGACCCGCCGCCGCGCGCAACAATCACCAGATCGGGGCGCGGAACCGGCCCGCCGGGCGCAATCGCATCGAAGCCGCGAATCGCATTCGCGACCTGCGCCGCCGCGCCGTCGCCCTGCACCAGCACCGGCCAGACGATGACGTGCGTCGGGCAGCGGTCGGCGAGGCGATGCAGGATGTCGCGGATCACCGCCCCCGTCGGCGAGGTCACGACGCCGATGGTGCGCGGCAGATAGGGCAGCCGGTCATATTTGCGCTCGCGGTCGAACAGCCCCTCGGCGCCGAGCCGCGCCTTCAATTTCTCGAAGAGCAGCATCAATGCGCCTTCGCCCGCGACCTCGAGCGTATCGACGACGAGCTGATATTTGGAGCGCCCCGGATAGGTGGTGAGCTTGCCGGTCGCGATCACCTCGATCCCGTCCTCGGGGCGGAAGGCGAGCCGTCCCGCCTGCCCCTTCCACATCACCATGTCGATCAGCGCATTGTCGTCCTTGAGCGCCGCATAGAAATGCCCCGACGCCGCGCGCTTGGCGCCCGACAATTCACCCCTCACGCGCACGCGCGCGAAGCCGTCCTCGACCGTCCGCTTGATCGCCGCCGATAACTGGCTGACCGACAGCGGCGGAACATTGTCCCCGGGCGAAGCCTCGGCTAACAGCCGCGCTTCGGTGCCATCGTCGGACGCCGTATCGGGAAAAGGGACTGACATGAATATCCTGCTGGTCGGATCGGGGGGGCGCGAACATGCGCTCAGCTGGCAGTTGGCACAATCGCCAAGCTGCGCCAAGCTCTATGCCGCGCCGGGCAACCCGGGGATCGAACTCTACGCCGAATGCGTGCCGATTTCGGTCGACGACATCGACGGTCTGATCGCCTTCGTGAAGGCGCACGCGATCGACTTCGTCGTCGTCGGCCCCGAAGCGCCGCTTGTCGCAGGCCTCGCCGACCAGCTTCGCGACATCGGCATTCCTGCCTTTGGTCCGAGCGCCGCGGCGGCACGGCTCGAAGGCTCGAAGGGCTTCACCAAGGATCTTTGCGCGCGCGCGTCGATCCCGACCGCCGCCTATGTCCGCTGCACCAGCGCCGAGGAAGCGCATGCGGTGCTAGAAGGTTTTGCGATTCCCGTCGTGATCAAGGCCGACGGCCTCGCCGCGGGCAAGGGCGTGATCATCGCCGAAACGCGCGAAGCGGCCGCGGCGGCAGTCGAGGACATGTTCGACGGTGCCTTCGGCGGCGCGGGCGCCGAGGTGGTGATCGAGGAGTTTATGACCGGCGAGGAAGCGAGTTTCTTCGCGCTCTCCGACGGCAAGGACGTCATCGCCTTCGGCAGCGCGCAGGATCACAAGCGCGTCGGCGACGGCGACACGGGTCCGAACACCGGCGGCATGGGCGCCTACAGCCCCGCCCCGGTGCTCACCGCCGACCTCGAAGCCCAAGTGATGGACCGCATCATCCGGCCGACGGTCGCGACGCTCGCAGCCGAGGGCACGCCCTATGTCGGCGTGCTGTTCGCGGGGCTGATGCTCACCGCCGAAGGCCCGAAGCTGATCGAATATAATTGCCGCTTCGGCGATCCCGAATGCCAGGTGCTGATGATGCGCTTCAAGGGCGACTTCGCCGCGCTGCTCCACGCCGCCGCGACCGGGGCGCTCACCACAGCCGAAGCGCCGGCCTTTTCGCACGACTATGCGCTGACCGTCGTCATGGCGGCGCAGGGTTATCCGGGCACGCCCGAAAAGGGCGGCGCGATCCGCGGTATCGCCGACGCCGAGGCGGGCGGCGTGCGCGTCTTCCACGCCGGAACGGCACGCGAGGATCGCACTCTCGTCGCCACGGGCGGGCGCGTGCTCAACGTCACCGCGACAGGCAAGAGCGTCACCGAAGCGCAGGCGCACGCCTATGCCGCGGTCGACAGGCTCGATTTCCCGAGCGGCTTCTGCCGCCGCGACATCGGCTGGCGCGAAGTCGCGCGCGAGGCGGAATAAAACCCAACCTTGTGTGGCGGGCGGCTGGACGCAGGAGACGCTCACGCATAGGCTGACCCAAACTCACAAGCGGAGAAGATCATGATCTGGCTTCAGGAAAACTGGATTATCGCGGTCGTCGGCCTCGTCGTTGCCGTCGTCCTGTTGTGGTGGCTGTTCGGACGCGCCAAGCCCGCCAAGATTGCGCCGCCGACGGTCGAGCCGGCGAAGCCCGCCAAACCGCTCGAACCGGCAAAGCCCGAGATCGTCGCCGCCGAACCTGCGCGCTTCAAACCGGTCGAGCGGGCGCCGCAACCCGCCCCGCCCGCGGCTCCGCCGCCTGCGCCCGCGCCGGCCGCCGAAGCGCCCCCGCCTGCGCCGGAGCCGGCACCCGTCGTCGAGCCGGTCGCTGCAACAACCCCTCCGGCGCCCAAAGCCGCAGCCAAGCCCAAGACGGCCGCAAAGCCCGCAGCGAAGAAAGCCGCGGCCAAGGAACCGGCGGCGAAGCCGGCAACGAAGACGGCCACCAAGTCCGCGGCAAAAAAAGCGGCGGCCAAACCGGCAGCGGCCGGCGCCGCCGCGATTCCCGAAGAACCGACTGTTCCCCCCCCGCCCGCGGCCAAACCCGCCCCGGCACCGTCGGCGGCGAAGGCCGACAATCTGCAATTGCTGAAGGGTGTAGGCCCGAAGCTCGTCGTGCTGCTGAACGGCCTCGGCGTCACCAGCTTCCAGCAGATCGCCGACTGGACCGACGCCGACATCGCGCGGGTCGACGCGCAGCTTGGCGCCTTCCAGGGCCGCATCGCGCGCGACAATGTCGTCGACCAAGCGGGCTATCTCGCGCGCGGCGACAAGGCAGGGTTCGAAGCCAAATATGGCGCGCTCGGGGGCGAACTCTGATCGGCTGAGCCGCCGGCCGAATGGCAGGGAACGGCCGGAAGCGGACGTTCCCTTTACCGTCACCCCGGGCTTGACCCGGGGCCTGCCTTGCCTTTTCGCCGTCGTCAGGAAGAAAAGGCGGGTCCCGGGTCGAGCCCGGGATGACGAGGGTGGTGTAGCAACGTCCGCTCCCCACCCCGAAACGGACTTCAGCGCGCCCGCGAAAAATCCTTTCCTACATTCCTCCGCCATGCTTCAAACTGGCGGATGACATCCCTTCCTCTCCCATCCCGCCTGCTCGTCGGCGTCGGCCGCCGGCGCGTCATTACGGTGGGCTCACCCGGCGACGGGTATCATTTTACCCGAGGGGAATGACAAGTTTGACAACTTCGGAAGTAAATTGCGCGGACGCGGCGCGCTACGCGTCCCCATCATCCTTCGGCTTGCGAACCTCGGTGACGAGCAATTTGTCGATCTTGCGCCCGTCCATGTCGATGATTTCGAAGCGCCAGCCGCGGTCGGTGAACTTTTCGCCCTCGGTCGGCAGATGTTTCAGAATCGCGAGGACGTGACCCGCCGCGGTCGCATAGTCGCGGTCTTCGCCGAGTTCGATGCCGAGCCGCTCGGCCATCTGGTCGGCGGGCATCGATCCCGCGATGAGCAGGCTGCCGTCGTCGCGCTCGACGACGAAGGGCTCGCTGCCGATATCCTGGTCCGACGCGAATTCGCCCGCGATCGCCGAAAGCAGGTCGGCGGGCGTCACCAGCCCGTCGAAATGGCCATATTCGTCGTGGACGAGCAACATCGGCACTTCGGCGACGCGCAGCGCCTCGAGCGCGTCCATCGCGTCGATCTGGTCGTGGATGACTTTCGCCGGCCGCATCAGCTGTTCGAGATCGAGCGTCTCGCCCCGAAACAGCGCCGCGGCGATGTCGCGCGCCTGCACGACGCCGACGATGTCGTCGACCGACCCGCGCGCGACGGGCAGGCGGCTGTGCGGCGTTTCGAGCAATTTGTCGCGCACCCCGCGCGCGTCGAGCGAGATATCGACCCAGTCGACATCCTTGCGCGGCGTCATCACCTCGCGCACCGGCCGGTCGGCGAGCCGCACGACGCCCGAAATGATCGCGCGTTCGCTTTCCTCGATCACCCCCGATTTCGACGCCTCGGCGACGATCAGGTGCAATTCCTCGGCGGTCACCCGGTCCTCCGATTCGCGGTTGAGGCCGAGGATGCGGAACACCAGCGCCGAACTATTGTCGAGCAGCCACACCAGCGGCGCCGCGATCCGCGACAGCCAGTACATCATCGGCGCGACGATGATCGCGATCCGTTCGGGCGCGCGCAACGCGAACTGCTTGGGCACCAGCTCGCCGGCGATCAGCGACGCATAGGTGGTGAGCGCGATGACGAGCGCGAACGCCGTCGACAAGGCGGTCTCCGGCTCGAGACCGAATGCCGCCTGCAGCCGCTCGGCGACGGGCTGGCCCAGGCTCGCGCCCGAATAGGCGCCGGTCAGGACGCCGATCAGGGTAATGCCGACCTGCACCGTCGACAGAAAGCGGCCTGGGTCGGAAGCGAGTTGACGCGCTATCTTCGCGCCCCGGCTGCCGCGCTTTTCGGCTGCCTGGAGGCGCGGGTCGCGCGAGGAAACGATCGCGAGTTCGGACATGGCGAAAACGCCATTGAGGAGGATGAGGACCAGGATGATCACAACATCCGACCAGGGAAAAGGGGTCATCGGGCGGTCGTACGGCGCGTCGGCGCCCGGCCCCTGTCAGCTTCGGTCATGCCTCCCTATAGGCGAAAGCCGGCACACTACACAATGGCGCACGATCGCGGGCTCGCTCAGCCGCGGTTCAGCCCTATTCGGGAACCAGATCGCCGGCCATATGTTATCGGCACACGGGCGCGGCATGCCGAAGATCGGGTATCCGCCGGATAAAGGGAGCGAAAAATGAACAGCAAGACGATCAAGCTCACCATTCTCACCAGCATCGGCGCGATCGCGCTGACGGGCTGCGTCACCGATCCGGTGACCGGCGAACGCAAGATATCGAAGGCCGCGATCGGCGGCGTCGGCGGCGCGCTCGGCGGCTATCTGCTCGGCGACCTGATCGGCGGCCGCAACAGCCGCACCGAGGAAATCGTCGGCGCGGGCATCGGCGCAGTCGCGGGCGCAGGCGTCGGCTATTATATGGATCAGCAGGAAAAGAAGCTGCGCGAACGCACCGCCGGCACCGGCATCGACGTCGAACGCCAGGGCGACCAGCTCGTGCTCAACATGCCCGGCGACGTGACCTTCGACCTCAACAGCGCGATGGTGAAGTCGCAGTTCCGCAGCGCGCTCGACAATGTCGCCTCGACGCTCGCCGAATATCCGAGCACCTATATCGACGTCTATGGCCACACCGATTCGACCGGCAGCGACAGCTATAACCAGGGCCTGTCCGAACGCCGCGCCGCCTCGGTCGCCGACTATCTCGCAGGCCGCGGCATCCAGCGCGCGCGCATGGCGACGCTCGGCTACGGCGAATCGCAGCTCAAATGCTCGCCCGAGCGCGGCGAGGCCGATTATCAGTGCAACCGCCGCGTCGAGATCCGCATCGCGCCGGTCACCCAGAACGACGTCAACGCGGCGCGGTAAGAGTTTCCATTCCCGTGGAATGAAAGGGCGTCGCCGGAAGGCGGCGCCCCTTTTACGCGAGGCTCGGGAAGCTCGCCTTCAGCCCGTCGATCACGAATTGCGCGGCGAGTGCGGCGAGCAGCACGCCGAGCAGGCGCGTGATCACCGCTTCGCCCTTGTTGCCGATCAGCCGCATCAGCGGGCCCGCGGCGAGCAGCGCCGCGAGCGTGAGCAACAGCACGAGGAGCAGGGCGCCGAAGATGACGAAAGCCCGGTCGAGGCCGTTGTTCTGCGACACGAGCAGCATCACCGAGGCGATCGACCCCGGCCCGGCGAGCATCGGCATCGCCATCGGAAAGACCGAGACATCCTCGATTTCGGGGGTCGCCATCACCTTTTCCGCCCGCTGTTCGCGGCGTTCGGTGCGCTTCTCGAACACCATGTCGATCGCGATGATGAACAGCATGATCCCGCCCGCGATGCGGAAACTGTCGAGATCGATGTGGAGGAAGCTGAGCAGCGCTTCGCCGAACATCGCGAAGAAGACGAGGATTAACCCGGCAATGATCGTCGCGCGGATCGCCATCGAACGGCGCTGCTGCGCGCTCGCGCCCGTCGTCAGGCTGGCATAGATCGGCGCGCAGCCCGGCGGATCGATGACGACGAACAGCGTGACGAAGGCCGAGATGAAAAGGTCGATCATGGCTGCTTCGGCGCCGCGACCCGGTCATCGATCACGGTCGCCATTTCCTTGCCGTCCCACAGGCGGATCGTGACGCGGCGCGACTTGTCGGCGCGGACGGTCGAGGTCCAGCTCAGCGTCTGGTCGGCCGACAGGCCGACCGCCCTATCCTCGCCTTCGCCCGCCGCCTCGATCGGCACCGCGGGCCGCGAACCGCAGACCGCCAGTTTCGACGCGATAAACTCGGGTGCCTCGCGCGGCGTCGTCAGCGCGTCGCCATGGTCGAGGACCCAGCTCAGCCGTCCCTTCTTGTCGCGCGCCCAGACGGTGGTGAAAAAGCCGTTCGCCGGCCCCTTCTGCCAGGCGCCGGTGGTGACGCCGCTATTGCCGTCGCAGCTGACATAGACGGCGTGCGGCTGCCACCTCACCGCCTCGGCGGGATCCTTTTGCGACTTCAGCCAGTCGCGCGCGTTCACCCGCTCGGGCACGAACATCACGGCGTCGGGGTGCGCGGTTTCGCGGAACGCCGTCCACTGCCCCTTTTCCTGCGCGAGCTGCGCGAAACCGATCTCGGCGGCGATGAAGGCGCTGGGGTTCGCGGCGAGCGGCCGGTTGCGGAAATCGTCGGGCGATCCCCCGCAGCCCGCGAGCATCAGGGCAAGCGCGGGAACGAGCAACTGGCGCATCAAAAACCCTCCGGATCGGCAAGCCCCGCGCGGCGATGCGCGGCGACGAGCGTGTTGCGCAACAGGCAGGCGATGGTCATCGGGCCGACGCCGCCGGGCACCGGCGTGATCGCGTCCGCAACGCTTGCGGCGTCGGCATAATCGACGTCGCCCACCAGCCGTCCCTTCGCCTCGCCCTCCGCGGGGGGCAGGCGGTTGATACCGACGTCGATCACGACCGCACCGGGCTTGATCCAGTCGCCCTTCACCATTTCGGCGCGCCCGACCGCGGCGACGACGATATCGGCGCGGCGCACGATATCGGGCAGATCCTTCGTCCGGCTATGCGCCATCGTCACGGTGCAATTGGCGCCGAGCAGCAATTGCCCCATCGGCTTGCCGACGAGGATCGAGCGTCCGACGACGATCGCGTCCTTGCCCGACAGGTCGCCGAGCCGGTCCTGCAACAGTAGCAGGCAGCCATAGGGCGTGCACGGCACCATGCCCGGGATGCCAAGCGCGAGACGCCCGGCGCTGACCGGGGTCAGCCCGTCGACGTCCTTGTCGGGATCGATCGTCGCGACCGCCGCCTGTTCGTCGAGATGGCCCGGCAGCGGCAATTGCAGGAGGATGCCGTCGACCGCCTCGTCGGCGTTGAGCGTTGCGAGCAGTGCTTCGACCTCATCCTGCGTCGCCGTCGCGGGCAGGCGGTGCTCAAAGCTTTCCATACCCGCGCCGACCGTCGCCTTGCCCTTCGACCCGACATAGACCGCGCTTGCCGGATCGTCGCCGACAAGGACGACGGCGAGCCCAGGCGCGCGTCCCGTCGCCGCATGAAAGGCCGGAACCGCGTCGGCGATCCGCGCGCGCAGCCCCGCGGCGAAGGCCTTGCCGTCGATCACTTTGGTCGCGGGAACCGAACCGGCCATTCCTCAGGCCATCCCGGTCTGGACGCCGAGCCGGTAGAGATAGGACATCACCGGACCCTGGATGATGATGAGCAGGATCAGCACCACCATCGGCGTCAGGTCGATGCCTCCGAAATCGGGCATGATACGCCGGAACGGACGATAGAGCGGCTCGGTGATCCGGTCGAGCACATGCCAGAGCTGCCCGACGAAATCATTGTGCGTGTTGATGACGTTGAACGCGATCAGCCACGACATCACCGCCTGGACGATGATGATCCACCACAGGATGTTGAGCAGGATCGACAGAATATCGAGAAACATGAAATACAAGGCAAGGTCTCCGGCCAAAGGTCGCTGGCTTGGTCTTAGCGGTGAATGAGCGTCCCCGCACCCCTGGCGGTGAAAATTTCGAGCAGCATCGCGTGCGGGATGCGCCCGTCGAGGATGACCGCCGCCTCGACCCCCGCATCGACCGCCGCGACGCAGGTTTCGACTTTCGGGATCATGCCCCCGGTGATCGTGCCGTCGCCCTTCAACCCGTCGATCGCGGTGCGGTCGAGATCGGTGAGCAGCGCCCCCGATTTGTCGAGCACTCCGGCAACGTCGGTGAGCAGGAAGAAGCGTTTCGCGCCGAGTGCACCGGCGATCGCGCCCGCCATCGTGTCGGCGTTGATATTATAGGTCGCACCATCGGCTCCAAGCGCGACAGGTGCGACGACGGGGATGAAATTGTCGTTCGTCAGGTTGACGAGGATCGTCGGATCGACCGCGACGGGCTCGCCGACGAAGCCGAGGTCGACGTGGCGTTCGATGCCCGAATTGGGATCGGGCTCGGTGCGTGCGACCTTTTCGGCGAGCACAAGGTTCGCGTCCTTGCCCGAAATGCCGACCGCGCGGCCGCCGAGCCCGGCGATCCAGCTGACGATTTCCTTGTTGATCTTGCCCGCGAGGACCATTTCGGCGACCTCTGCGGTCGCGGCGTCGGTGACGCGAAGCCCGCCTACGAAGGTCGATTCGATCCCGAGTTGTTTCAGCATCGCGCCGATCTGCGGCCCGCCGCCGTGCACGACCACCGGATTGATCCCGACGGCCTTCAAGAGCACGACATCTTCGGCGAAGTCGCGCTGCGCCTCGGGATCGCCCATCGCATGGCCGCCATATTTGATCACGAAGGTCTCGCCGGCATAGCGCTGCAGATAGGGCAGCGCCTCGACGAGCGTTTCGGCTTTGGCGAGGAGGTCGGGCATTTGCGAGGGGTCGGTCATCGATATCATCCGGCGTTCTTCGCATCGAGGCTGCGGCCGAGTGCGACCAGCCCGGTGATGACGAAAGGAATGACGAGCACCGACAGCGCGACCTTGGCGAGCATCTGCCCGCCCATCAGGTTGGCGATCGGGAACACGCCGTAAAAGGCGATCGTGACGAACAGCAACGTGTCGACGATCTGGCTCAGGGCGCTGGCGATCGCGCCGCGGATCGCGAGCCAGGTCGTGCCCGCTCCGTCGCGGCCGCGAAGCTTGCTGAAGATCGTGACGTTGAGGAATTGCGATGTGCCATAGGCGACGATGCCCGCCGCCATCAGGCGCGGGCTTTGGCCGAGGATCATGTCGAAGGCGGCGAGCCGTTCGGGCTGCATCTCGGGCGATGCCGGAAGCGCGAGGACGAGCGCGGTCAGCATGATCGACAGGACGAGCGGAACGAAGCCCCAAAGCACCAGCCGGTTGGCGACAGATTGTCCGTGCAGTTCGGACACGGCGCTCGACAACGCGACGAGCAGCAGAAAGGCGAAGATACCCGCCTCGACCGCGAGCCAGCTTCCCAGCGCGACCTGCTTGTTCCCGAGCACGCCCGCGAGCACGACCATGCCGCCATAGACGATCGAAAAGAGAAAGAGCGACGGTGAAAGCGTGCGCGGCAACGCCGCCGAGGTGGGTTCGGTCATGCCGCCCGATAGTCGGTTTTGCGCAGGGTGGAAAGTCCGAGAAGCACGGCTCGACGCGCGGCTCTTGCCCCGCCGCCAAAGCCCGTTATTCAGGCCCATTAACCTGCGGGGGACGCATTTACATCATGGAACGCCTGATCGGTCTGCTTGGGATCGTCGCATTGCTTGCGATTGCCGTGCTTTTTTCGTCGAACCGGCGGTGGATTCGGCTGCGCGTCGTCATCCCCGCCTTCCTGCTCCAGGCCGGCTTCGCCGTGCTCGTCATCGGCACGCCGTGGGGCCGCGCGGTGATCCAGGCAATGTCGAACGCCGTCTCGAATCTCCTCGGCTATGCCAAGGCCGGCACCGATTTCATCTTCGGCCCGCTGGCCTCGCCCGAAATGGGGGCGAACAGCTTCGCGATCGCCGCGCTGCCGGTCATCATCTTCTTCGCCTCGCTCATCTCGATCCTCTATTATCTCGGCATCATGCAGCTGGTGATCAAATGGGTCGGCGGGGCGATCCAGAAGATCACGGGTATCACCAAGGTCGAAAGCCTCGGCGCGGCGGCGAATATCTTCGTCGGCCAGTCCGAATCGCCGCTCGTCATCCGCCCCTATCTCGCCGGGCTCACCCCGTCGCAGCTCTTCACGGTGATGACGGTCGGCATGGCGGGCGTCGCGGGTACGATCCTCGGCGCCTATGCGAGCATGATTGGCGAGCAGCTCCTGCCCTACCTCCTCGCGGCGAGCTTCATGTCCGCGCCGGGGGGCATATTGATGGCCAAGATCATGATGCCCGACGATCCCAAGGACCTCGGCATCGAGCCCGTGATCATGCCCGAGGCCAGCCACGACGAGGAAAAGCCCGCCAACATCATCATGGCGGCAGCACAGGGCGCGCAGACGGGGGTCAAGCTGGCGGTCGCGGTCGGCGCGATGGTGCTCGCCTTCGTCGCGCTCGTCGCGCTCGCCAACGGGCTGCTTGCCGGCATTGGCGGCTGGTTCGGCTATCCCGATCTGTCGTTCCAGGCGATCATCGGCGCGATCTTCCGCCCGGTGATGTGGCTGATGGGAGTGCCGTGGGAGGAAAGCGCGACGGTCGGCGGCCTGTTCGGCAGCAAGGTCGTGCTCAACGAATTCGTAGCCTTCATCGACCTGGGCAGGGCGCAGGCCGACATGTCGCTGGCGGCGGTCGCGATCGCCACCTTTGCGCTGTGCGGCTTCGCCAATTTCAGCTCGATCGCGATCCAGATGGCGGTGACCGGCGGGCTCGCGCCGAACCAGCGTCCGATGATCGCCAAGCTCGGACTGAAGGCGCTGCTCGCGGGCAGCCTGTCGAACCTGATGTCGGCGGCGCTCGCGGGGCTGATGCTCGGGATCGCGCCGCCGCTCGCGGCACCGGCTGCCGAACCGGCTGCGCCTCTGCCGGCGCCCACTTCAGGGCCCGAAACGACGGGCTCGACAACGCCCCCCGCAAAGACGCCGTAACGCGTGGCCTCCCATCGCGCTGACGATATGGGAGAATTTGCAAGCCCCCAGCGAATGGCGTAAACTTAGCGACATAATGAATCCGGGTCGCGTTCGCAAAATGGGAGGCTGTTATGAAAACCGCTTATCGTTTGTCGATCCTTGCCGCGGCCGCGGCGTCGATAGGGGCGGGGCTCCTCGCCACCTCCTACGCCCAGACCGTCGAAACCGAGCGCTATCGTCCCGATCGTCCGCCCGAGGCGACGATTTATCGCGACGCCGGCTATCGCGGCCCGGCCGTGTTCATCGGCGAAGCCAAACCGAACCTCGGCCTCGCGTGGCCGGTCAATTCGGTCCGCGTGCCGAACGGGCGCTGGGAGCTTTGCGAAAGGACGCGTTATCGCGGCAATTGCCGGACGGTCGATCGCGATACGCCGATGCTGAACAATGTCCTGCGCGGCGTCACGGTCCAGTCGATCCGTCCGGTCGGTTCGGGCGGCGGCGGGGGCGGGAACCCCAATCCGCCCGCCAACGATCAGGTCGCACGCGGCAATTTCGCTGAATTCCATACGCAGCCGGCGACAAGCAACTATCGCGTGCTCGCCTGCACCCGCGGCTCGGCGACCGCCAGTTGCGCCGCGAGCACCGCCGACAGCTGGTGCCGCTCGATCGGCTGGAACGGGTCGGCGCGCGAGCATATGGAAACGGTGAACCGGCGCGTCTACCTCGCCGATGTGCTGTGCGTCCGCTCGGGCTATTGAGGGGGAGGGCAGTATGAAAACGACATCTGTTGTCGCGGCGGGCGCCGCGATGTTCGCGCTTGCCGCCTGCTCGTCGGTGCCGCGTAACACGGGCACTAGCTATGAATGCAGCGGCGGCACGCGGCTCAAGGTCGATTATGTCGGCGACGGCGCGATCGTGCGCGTCAATGGCGGCCGGACGATGGCGCTCAAAGCGACCCCGGCGAACCGCGGCCAGATTTACGAAAACAAGAGCGGGGCGCGGCTGCAACGAAATGGCAACAGCGTGACGTGGAACACCGCGGCGCGATCGGCGCCTGAAAGCTGCCGCGCCGTCTATACGCCGCTCTGACGGGACAAGATGTCAGGGCCGGGCGGGCGCCTTGCAACCGCGTTCGAGCCCGACGCCCTTGAGGAACCCTCGACGCACCGTTCCGGCATAGACCGCGAGCGCATAGCGCCGCCGTTCGGCATTGGCGCCGGTGACCTCGCCGATCAGCCCGCGAAAGGGGATGATTCCTCCCGCGACCGTGCCGGCAACCCGGCCGGCGGTTTCCTCGCGCTTCTTGGCGCGATCCTTGTCGACCTGCTCATTGACGTCGGCACCGAGCACGGCGTTGAGTTCGTTCACCTCCGCGATGATCGCGGCGCATTTGCCCAGACCCGCCAGAGAATAGGGGTCTTCCTGAATTTCGAGCAGCTTGGGCGGGACCTCCTTGCCGTCGAAGGGTTCGGTCACCGAATTGGCCGTGCCCTTGATCATCGACTCTTCGGGCGCGCCCTGTTGGGCGTGAGCGGATGCGGTTCCGGCAAGCAGGGCTGCCGCAAGAGCGAATAAGGCCTTGTTTCGCATAATTATATCATCCCCTAGCTTCTCGCCGATTCAACGCACCCGAGGCCTTTCGGCTCCATGTGGCGCTATCTCGGGCGGCGCACGGTGATTTGAACCCATGGCCCCTGCACTCCATCATAACCGCCGCCGAGGCTTTCGGCGAGATCGAGCCAATCCCAGCGTGCGGCTTCGTGATAGATGGCTTCAATCTCTTCGCGTGCAAAATAGTTGAAATATCGCCCGAAACGGTCTCGCCCTTCGCGTCCGCCACCCTTGTAGCTCGCGAAATGCAGTCCGCCGGGTTTCAGCGCGCGATGGATACGCGCAAGCACGCCGGGAAGATCGTCGCGCGGTACGTGGAGCAGGCTGGCCGATGCCCATATGGCGTCGTAGCGGTCGGCGGCAGCGAGTTCGTCGAAACGCATCACCCGAACCGGTCTACCGATCCTGGCTTCGGCCTTGGCCGCGACCTCGGCCACCCCGTCGGTCGGGTCGACCGCAAAACCGCGCACGATCATATGCGCCGCATCGCGCCCGCCGCCGCAGCCGAGTTCGAGAATCTCCGCTCCGTCGGACAGCCGATCTAGGAAGCGGTCGAGGTGGCGCGACACGCCCGATTGGCCCGACGCTGTATAAACCGGCGCTTCGGCCGCGTAGAAAGCGAGGGTTCGGGCGTCGTAGCCGCTCACCGCGTCGGCACAGGCTCGGCACCGCTCCAGTCGTAGAAGCCGCGGCCGGCCTTTTTGCCCACCCAGCCGGCGTCGACATATTGGACGAGCAGGGGCGCGGGGCGGAATTTGGGGTCGCCCGTGCCGCTATAGAGCACGCGGATGATTTCGAGGCAGGTGTCGAGACCGATGAAGTCGGCGAGCGTGATCGGTCCCATCGGATGGTTGAGGCCCAACCGACAACCGGTGTCGATGTCCTGCATCGTCGCGACGCCTTCACCCAGTGCAAAGACCGCCTCGTTGATCAGCGGCATCAGCACGCGGTTGACGATGAAGCCGGGCGCGTCGTTGGCGTGGACGATTTCCTTGCCGAGACCGCGGCCATAGGCCTCGACCGCAGCGAGCGTTTCGTCGTTCGTCGCTAGCCCGCGGATCAGTTCGATCAGCCCCATCACCGGCACCGGGTTGAAGAAATGGACGCCGATGAAGCGCGCCGGGTCGGGTGCCGCCTGCGCGAGGCGGGTGATCGGGATCGAGCTGGTGTTCGAAGCGAGGATCGCGGTTGCCGAGAGATGTTCGCCGACGCTCGCGAAGATCGCGCGCTTGATTTCCTCGCGCTCGGTCGCCGCCTCAATGACAAGATCGGCGGGGGCGAAGGCGGCATAGTCGGCAACGGGCGTGATCCGCGCGAGCAGCGCGTCAGCGTCGGCCTGACTCATCTTCTCTTTCGCCACGAGGCGGCCGAGCGCCTTCGCGATGCCCGCCTTGCCCGCTTCGGCGCGGGCGATGTCGATGTCGGACAAGAGCACGTCGTGGCCGGCGGCCGCCGACACCTGCGCGATCCCCGCGCCCATCTGCCCCGCTCCGATAACGCCGACGATCATATCCTGCCCTTTCGCTGAAAATCTGCCCGTGGCCCTACGGCTTCGGGCAGGGGCGTCAAGAGCGGGCGTCAGGGGGCGGAGCGGAACTCGGTCGCTTCGGCGAGGATCAGCGCAAAGGCGGGGCTGGCGTCATCCCATGTCGCGACCGGGGTCCAGCCGCCGGCGCGGAGCAGCAGATTCGCGTCGCGCGGGCCATATTTATGGCTGTTCTCGCTGTGGATCGTTTCGCCCTTCGCCATATGATAGGCGCGGCCGTCGATCGTGAAATCCATGTCGCAGGCGGCGACGAGATGCATTTCGATGCGCGCATGGACGTCGTCCCAGACCGCGCGGTGGCTGAAATTCCCGACCGCCATGTCGCCGCCGAGTTCGCGATTGATCCGTTCGAGGAGGTTGAGATTGAACGCCGCGGTCACTCCCGCCGGATCGTCATAGGCGATTTCGAGTATGCCAATATCCTTGATCCGGTCGATGCCGATCAGCATCAGCGACCCGTCGCCGAGCGTCGCGCGCCAGTTGCGCAAGAGGTCGATCGCGGTGCGCGCGACCATGTTGCCGATCGTCGAGCCCGGGAAAAAGCCGAGTTTCGGGAGCAGGCAGATTTCGCGCGGCAATTCGACGCGCTGGGTGAAATCGGCTTCAACCGGATAGATCGGCACCGCCGGGAAGCGCGCCGCGAGCGCCTGCGCGCTGTCGCGAAGGAAATCGCCCGAAATATCGACCGGGACATAGGCGGCGGGCGCGATGGCATCGAGGAGCAACGGCGTCTTGGTCGAGCTGCCCGAACCGAGCTCGACGACCGCGCGGCCGGGGCCGATCGCCGCGGCGATGTCGGCGGCATGGCGCGTCAGCAGATCGGTTTCGCTGCGCGTCGGATAATATTCGGGGAGCGCGGTGATGTCTTCGAACAGCGCCGAGCCGGTCGCATCGTAGAACCAGCGCGCCGGAATCGCCTTTTGCCGCTGCGCGAGGCCGGCGTGGACGTCGGCACGAAAGGCGATGTCGATGCCGGCATCATCGGCCGAAACCTGACGAAGGTTGCGCACTACGCCCATGATTGGGGGGCCATGTCAAAGATCCTTTGCGAGACGCAGACCGGTGAATTGCCAGCGCTGGTGGGGGTAGAAGAAGTTGCGGTAGGAGGCGCGCAGATGGCCGCGCGGGGTCGCGCAGCTGCCGCCGCGCAGGACGAACTGGCCGCTCATGAACTTGCCATTATATTCGCCCACCGCGCCCGGCGCGGCGCGGAAGCCGGGATAGGGGCGATAGGCGCTGCCGGTCCATTCCCACACGCTGCCGAACATCTGTTGCAGGTCGGTTGCATCGGCGGCCGGGGCGGGCTGCGCCGGGCCGGCGGCATCGAGCTGCTGCCCCTCCTCGGGATCGAGCCCCGTAGCCGCCGCTTCCCATTCCTGTTCGGTCGGCAGGCGCGCGCCGGCCCAGCTCGCGAAGGCGTCGGCCTCGAAGAAGCTGATGTGCGTCACCGGCGCGGCAGGGTCGATATCCTGCCAGCCCGAGAGGGTGAAATATTGGCCGTCGCGCCAATAGGCGGGCGCCTCGACATCTTCGCCCTGCGCCCACGCCCAGCCGTCGCTGAGCCAGAGCGCGGGGGTGTGATAGCCGCCGTCGGCGATGAATTCCTGCCATTCGCCGTTGCTGACCGGGCGGCTGGCGAGCGCGTGCGGCGTCAGCAGCACCTCGTGGCGCGGTCCCTCGCAATCGAAGGCGAAGCCGTCGCCGCCATGACCGACCGCGGCGATGCCTTCGGCGCCCCTCACCCATTTCATGGCGGAAAACTGCCGAACTTCACTCGCGATTCGCGTATCCCACACCGCCGGGCCGAGCGGGTTTTGCGCGAAAAGATGCTTGATGTCGGTGAGCAGCAATTCCTGATGCTGCTGCTCGTGATGGATGCCGAGGGTGACGAGCGCCAGCGCAGCGGGCGGCAGGTCGGGCAAGGCGCTCTGCACCGCCGCATCGACATGCGCGCGCCAGACGCAAATCTCGTCGAGCGAGGGGCGCGTCAGCAGACCGCGCTGCGGACGCGCGTGGCGCGGCCCTTCGGCCTCATAATAGGAGTTGAAAAGATAGGGATAGCGCGCGTCGAAGAGCGCATAGCCCGGCACATGATCGCGCAGGATGAAGGTTTCGAAAAACCAGGTCGTGTGCGCGAGGTGCCATTTGGCGGGCGACGCGTCGGGCATCGACTGCGCGCTCGCGTCGGCGTCGGAGAGCGTCGCCACGAGATCGAGCGAGAGACGGCGGGTCGCGGCGAAGCGCCGGATCAACGCCTCGATCGGGTCGGCGCGGGTCGAAGCGTCGGTGCGGCTGGCCATGTCGAGACAATCCCCCGGGGTGCGATTCGGTTTCGCGGTTCGTCGGATTATGGTTACGGCGCGATCGATTGTCTAGAACATTTAGGGAACATTGGTCGTCGGCGGCGCGCGGGTGACTGCAGCCCTCGGCCTTGCGCCACCTCTCCAGCGCCCCCCGCCTGCGCGGGGGCGACGGTTTTAGCGCGTCGCGCCGGGTTTCCAGAGGATATCGCCGCCCGCGGCGGCGTTGAGCTGGCGCGTGAGCACGAAGAGATGGTCCGACAGGCGGTTGAGGTAATTGAGCGCGAGCGGGTTGAGCTTGCGCGCCGCCCCCGCCGCGACCGCAGCGCGTTCGGCGCGGCGCGTGACCGCGCGCGCGAGGTGGAGGCGCGCCGCGGCTTCGGTGCCGCCGGGCAGGATGAAGCTTTTGAGCGCGTCGAGCGCCGCGTTCATCGCGTCGATCTCGTCCTCCAGCCGCGCGATCTGGCTCGGCACGATGCGCAGCGCCATTTCGTGCGGACCGAAGCCGAACTGGATGTCGGGCGGGGTCGCGAGGTCGGCGCCGAGGTCGAACAGCTCGTTCTGGATGCGCGACAGCATCGCCGCCTCGTCGCTCGCGGCGTCGATCGCCGCGGCGGCGATCCCGATCGCGCTGTTCGCTTCATCGACGTCGCCGATCGCCGCCATCAGCGCGTCGGATTTGGCGATGCGCGAGCCGTCGACGAGACCGGTAGTGCCGTCGTCGCCGGTGCGCGTATAGATCTTGTTCAGTTTAACCATCGCCGGGCCTTAGCTTCCGGCAGCAAAGACGCCGATCAGCACGAGCAGGATGATGGTGATCGCCTGCCACTTCACGCGGGCCATCATCATCTTGTTCTGCATCACCTGATTTTCCTGGACGGTGCCCTCCACCTGGGCCTTGTGCCCTTGCGAGAAATAGAAGAGCCCCCGCGCGAGCGAGAAGAGGACGAAGCCGGCGGCGATGACGACACCAAGGATGAGCAGGATTTCCATAACCCTTATTTAGGCGTTCTGGAGCGAATAGCCAGCAGGAAGCCGGTCGGCGGCGAGATCGGCGGCGAGCGCGCGGCCGTCGACCCCCGCCGCGCGGAGCGAGGCGAGCGACGCCGCCGCGTCGCGCTTGGCGAGCCGCTTGCCGTCGGCGCCGCAGACGAGCGCGTGGTGACGGTAGACCGGCGTCGGCAAGCCGAGCAAGGCCTGGAGCAGCCGGTGGACGTCGGTCGAGGCGATCAGGTCGGCGCCGCGGATCACATGCGTCACCCCCATATCGGCGTCGTCGAGCGTGCTCGCGAGATGATAGCTCGCGGGAGCGTCCTTGCGCGCGAGGACGATATCGCCGTGCGCGAGCGGGTCGGCAGACCGAAGTCCCTGCCCCGCCTCTTCCCATTGCAGATCGCCATTGTCGGCGAGCGCGCGCGCCATGTCGAGGCGCCAGCAATGCGGTTCGGCCGCCATGCGCCGTTCGCGTGTCGCGGCGGACAGGCCGCGGCAGGTTCCGGGATAGGTCGCCCCGGACGGACCGTGCGGCGCCGACAGGCTCGCGGCGATGTCGGCGCGCGTGCAGAAGCAGGGATAGACGAGGCCGCGCGCGCGCAAATTTTCGAGCGCGGCGGCATAGTCGCCGAGCCGGTCCGACTGGCGCACCGGGTCGCCGTCCCAGTCGATCCCGAGCCATGCGAGGTCGGCGAGCGAGGCCGCGACAAACTCTTCGCGCGAACGGCTGCCGTCGATGTCGTCGATACGGATGCGGCATTTCCCGCCGGCGGCGCGCGCGGCATGGTGCGCGAGCACAGCGCTATAGGCGTGTCCCAAGTGCAGGTCGCCGGTCGGGCTGGGAGCGAAACGCGTCAGCATCGGCACCCCCATGAATCCATATACTGTGCCGAGTCAAAGCCAATCATTCCATATCTTGCGGGCACAAGCCCCTTGACGTCAGAATCTGATGCGGCATGTAATGATGGTGTCACGCGCGGGAGGCAGTGGCGCGCCATCCCGTGAAGCAATGGGGGCAGCGTTATTTAGCCATGTTCCATCCCGATCTTGCCCGGCACCCCGATAGCTGTCCGGCGCTCGTCCTCAACGCCGATTACACGCCGCTGAGCTATTATCCGCTGAGCCTCTGGCCCTGGCAGACCGCGGTGAAGGCGGTTTTTCTCGACCGGGTCACGATCGTCGAGAATTACGAGCGCGAAATCCATTCGCCGACGCGGACGATGCCGATCCCGAGCGTCATCGCGCTGCGCCAATATGTGAAGCCGTCGGAGCATCCGGCCTTCACGCGCTTCAACCTGTTCCTGCGCGACCGCTTCGCGTGCCAATATTGCGGGTCGGGCAAGGATCTGACCTTTGACCATGTCGTGCCGCGCCGGCTCGGCGGGCGCACGACGTGGGAAAATGTCGCGACCGCCTGCGCGCCGTGCAATCTGAAAAAAGGCGGCCGGACGCCGCAACAGGCGCATATGCCGCTCTATCGCCAACCCTGGCGCCCGACGAGCTGGCAGTTGCAGGACAATGGCCGGGCGTTTCCGCCCAATTATCTGCACACGAGCTGGATCGACTGGCTCTATTGGGATGTCGAACTCGAAGGCTGACGGGCGCATGAGCGAGCGCGACAGCATGGGTTCACCTCGATGGCACTAGGCGGCCGCCAGCCATCGAAAAAAGGAGAAACATCATGGTTCGCATCACCCGCATGCTCGCCGTCGGCGCGATCGCCGCCCCGCTGCTCGCCGCCTGCGCGACGATCCCGCCCGCCGAAGAGCCGGTGTCGGTCACCGGCAGCATCACCTATCGCGAGCGCATGGCGTTGCCGCCGACGGCGCAGGTCGAAGTCACGCTCGCCGACGTCAGCCTGATGGACGCGCCGTCGAAGACGATCGCGCGGCAGTCGTTCACCGCCGACGGCCGGCAGGTGCCCTTTGCCTTTTCGCTGACCGTCGATCAGCGGCAGCTCGATCCGCGCCACAGCTATGCGGTGTCGGCGCGCATCACCGACGCGTCGGGCAGGTTGATGTTCATCACCGACACGCGCAACTCTGTTACGTTCGATGGCCGCCGCGCAATCGATCTGGGCATGCTGACCCTCGTCAAGACGAACTGATCGTATAGGCGCATAGCTATGCGCCGCTTGACCCTGCACCTTCGCAGGTGCAGCAAGCGGCGCATGGGCCCGCCTATCCAGATCTCGCAAAATCCCGACATCCGCTATTTGGGGCGGATTCTCGGCGACGTCATCCGCGCCTATGGCGGCGACAAATTGTTCCGCCAGACCGAATATATCCGCTCGTCGAGCGTCGACCGGCACCGCGGGATCGCGGGGGCCGAGGCGATCGATCCGGGGCTCGATGCGCTCGGCCTCGACGACACGATCGCGTTCGTGCGCGGCTTCATGCTGTTTTCGATGCTCGCCAACCTTGCCGAGGACCGGCAGGGCGTCGCCGCCGAACCCGAAGCCACGGTCGCGGCGGCGATCGAGAAATTGAAGGGCGACGGCATCGACGGCGAGGCGGTCGCGGCGCTGCTCGGCGCCTCGCTCGTCGCCCCCGTGCTCACCGCGCACCCGACCGAGGTGCGGCGCAAGTCGGTGCTCGACCACAAGAATCGCGTCGCCGAGTTGATGCGGCTGCGCGATGCCGGGCTCGAAGAGACCCCCGAGGGCGACGTGATCGAGGACGCGATCCGGCGGCAGGTCGTTCTCCTCTGGCAAACGCGCCCGCTGCGCACGCAGAAATTGTTCGTCGCCGACGAGATCGACAATGCGCTGACCTATTTGCGCGACGTCTTCCTGCCTGTGGTGCCCAAGCTTTATGCGCGCTGGGAGAAGGAACTGGGGACGCGCCCGGCGAGCTTCCTGCGCGTCGGGAGCTGGATCGGCGGCGACCGCGACGGCAATCCCTTCGTCACCGCCGAGACGCTGCAGCAGGCGACGGCGCGCAACGCGGCGGCGGTGATCGGCCATTATATCGACCAGGTCCACGCGCTCGGCGCCGAACTGTCCGTGTCGTCGAGCCTCGCGCCGGTGCCCGAGGCGGTCGAAGCGCTGGCGGAAGCGAGCGGCGACGGTGCGCCGAGCCGTGGCGACGAACCCTATCGCCGCGCATTGTCGGGCATTTATGCGCGGCTGTCGGCGACTTATCTCGCGATCACCGGCAAGGCGCCGCCGCGGCCTGCCGCGCTGAAGGGCGAAGCCTATCGAGCCCCCGCCGATTTTCGCCGCGACCTCGTCACCATCGCGAACGGCCTGTCGGCGAGCGGCAAGGGCCAGCTCGCGGGCATCGGCGCGCTCGGGCGGCTGATCCGCGCGGTCGAGGTGTTCGGTTTCCACCTCGCGACGCTCGACATGCGGCAGAACAGCGCGGTGCACGAACGCGTGCTCGCCGAGCTGCTGGCGGTATCGGGCGTGTGCGCCGATTATCTGGCGCTGGACGAGGAAGCCCGCGTCGCGCTGCTGACCGCCGAGCTGCAAAGCGACCGGCCGCTCGCCGCGCCCTGGCACCAATGGAGCGACGAAACCGCGGGCGAACTGGCGATCGTTCATGCCGCTGCCGATGTCCGCGCGCGGCTGGGGCAGGATGCGATCTGCCAGTGGATCATCTCGATGTCGCAGGAATTGTCCGACCTGCTCGAAGTCCATCTGCTCGCGCGCGAGGCGGGGCTGTGGCGGAGCGGCGATGCCGCAGGCAAATCGAACCTGATGGTCGTGCCCCTGTTCGAGACGATCGCCGATCTCGATCGTGCGCCCGCGATCATGGCGCGTTATTTCGCGATGCCCGAAATCGGCCCGCAGATCGGCCAGCGCGGGCATCAGGAAGTGATGATCGGCTATTCGGATTCGAACAAGGATGGCGGCTATCTGACTTCGACCTGGGGGCTGCATCAAGCGTCGCAGGCGCTGACCCCGGTGTTCGAGGAAGCGGGTACGGCGATGCAATTGTTCCACGGCCGCGGCGGTGCGGTCGGGCGCGGCGGCGGCAGCGCCTTTGCCGCGATCCGCGCGCAGCCCGCGGGCACGGTGCAGGGCCGCATCCGCATCACCGAACAGGGCGAGGTGATCGCGGCGAAATATGGCACGATCGACGGCGCCGCGACGAACCTCGAGGCGATGGTTTCGGCGAGCCTGCTCGCGAGCCTCGAGCCCGAGGCGAAGAGCGACGCCGACGGCGCGCGCTTCGCCGAAGCGATGGACGCGCTGTCGGACACCGCGTTCGGGGCGTATCGCGGGCTTGTCTATGACACGCCGGCGTTCCGGGATTTCTTCCGCGCGATGACCCCGATCGCCGAGATCGCGGGGCTCAAGATCGGGTCACGGCCGTCGAGCCGGACGAAGTCGAGCGCGATCGAGGATCTGCGCGCGATCCCGTGGGTGTTCAGCTGGGCGCAGTCGCGCGCGATGCTGCCCGGCTGGTACGGGACGGGCGAGGCGTTCGCGGGCTTCGGCGACAAGGCGCTGCTGACCGACATGGCGCAAAGCTGGCCCTTCTTCGCCGCGCTGCTCGGCAATATGGAGATGGTGCTCGCGAAATCCGACATGGGGATCGCGGCGCGCTATGCCGAATTGGCGGCGGGGATCGACGGGCACGCCGAGCTGTTTACGCGTATCCGCGACGGGTGGCACCGCGCGCACGACGGCTTGCTCGACATCACCGGACAGACACGGTTGCTCGAGAGGAATCCGGCGCTCGAAGCATCGATCCGGCTGCGACTGCCCTATATCGAGCCGCTCAACCTGCTGCAGATCGAGCTGATGAAGCGCCACCGCGCGGGCGAAACCGATCCGCGCATCGCAGAGGGCATCCAGCTGACGATCAACGCGATCGCGACGGCGCTGCGGAATAGCGGCTGAGACTCGTCGCCCCCGCGAAGGCGGGGGCCGCAATCGGTTTGCGTGGCGAGGAAGATCAAGGCATCCAGCGGCCCCGCCTTCGCGGGGGCGACGGTTACCTCAACCCTTGGTGATCAGCACCTTGCCTTTGGCGTTCGCGCCGTCGGGGCCGAAGTTGATCGTGAAATCCTCGCCATCCTTCGTCTTGCCCGCGAGCGTGTCGCCGCTGCGCGTGACCTTGACGCCGTTTTTGGCGAATTCGCTCGCCATCCAGTCGGCCGCCTTCGCGGGCGCGGCGGGCGAGGTGAAGCCGAGTTCGACCCGCGCCTTGTCGACGCCCCCCTTGTCGTTCGCGTCGACGTTGACCGTCGTCACGTTGCTGCCGGGGTAGAGCTTGACCCCGTCGATATCGAAATCGCCCTCGATGTCGAGGTCGACGAAGTCGGGGACGTCGATGTTGATCGCGGCCCCTTCGCCGCCGATGCTGATCTTGCCGCCGTCCTTGCCGGTGCGGATCTTGACGCCGCCGCCGTCGCCTTCGGCGTTGATCGAGACTTCGGTGGCGTCGCCGGCCGCCTTCTCGTTCGACCCGCACGCGGCGAGGAGCATCATCGGGGGAATCAGGAACGCCAGACGCATGGTCAATCTCCTTGGTGCGTTAGTTATATAATACACCTTGGAGATTAGTGAGTCAATCTATCCTCGTTCGTCATGCCGGACTTGATCCGGCATCCCGCTTTTTTGACGTCGCGTAGCGGGACCCCGGATCAAGTCCGGGGTGACGATGCAGGAGAGGAGGCGTCAGGCGTCGATGCTCGTCCGAACGTCGCCGTGGACGAGACCGCCGTCGACGGTGATCGTGTCGCCGACGATATAATCGCCCGCCTTCGACGCGAGGAAGATCGCGGCGCCCGCCATATCCTCGGGCACGCCGATGCGCTTGACGGGGATGCTCTTCGCGACCGCGTCGCCATGGTCGCGCGCGGCCTTGTTCATGTCCGACTGGAAGGCGCCGGGGGCGATCGCGGTGACGAGGATATGATCGCTGACCAGCCGCGCCGCGAGCCGTTTGGTGAGGTAGAGGATCGCGGCCTTCGACGCGTGATAGCTGTAGGTTTCCCACGGGTTCAAACGCTGGCCGTCGATCGAGCCGATGTTGATCACCTTCGCGGGGCGGTCGGCGCTGCCGCCGGCCTTGAGCAGCCCGTGGAGCGCCTGCGTCAGGAAGAAGGGCGATTTGACATTGATGTCCATCACCTTGTCCCAGCCCGCCTCGGGGAAGCCCTCGAAGGGTTCGCCCCAGGCGGCGCCGGCGTTGTTGACGAGGATGTCGAGGCGTTCCTCGCGCGCTTCGAGTTCCTTGGCGAGCGCGCGGCAGCCTTCGACGGTCGAAAGGTCGACGGGGAGGCCGATGACCTTGCCCGGGTAGCGCGTCTCGAAATCGGCGACGGCTTCCTCGATCTGCGCGGTCTTGCGCGCCGAGATATAGACGCGCGCCGCGCCCGCGGCGAGATAGCCCTCGACGATCATCTTGCCGATGCCGCGCGAGCCGCCGGTGACGAGTGCGATGCGGCCGTCGAGGCCGAACATGTTCTGGAGGTTCATAACGCTATCCCTTTTTCCGTTCGTCCCGAGCTTGTCGAAGGACCGTTCTTCCCCGCGACGTCCGAAAGAGAGGACGGCCCTTCGACAAGCTCAGGGCGAACGGGTTTGGAAATGCTTGGCTCAATAGCCGTTCATCCGCGCGACCTGATCGATGTGATAATGCACATCGCCCATGAACTCGGCGAGCGCGCGGTCGCGTTTCATGTAGAGGCCGATGTCATATTCGTCGGTCATGCCAATGCCGCCGTGCATCTGGACGCCTTCGCGCACCGCAAGATTGGCGGCGCGGCCAGCCTTGGCTTTCGCGACCGAGACCATCAGCTTCGCGCCATCGCTGCCTTCGTCGAGCAGCTGCTGCGCCTTCATCACCGTCGCGCGCGCGACTTCCATCTCGCCATAGAGATGCGCGGCGCGGTGCTGGAGTCCCTGGAACTCGCCGATCAGCTTGCCGAACTGCTTGCGTTCCTTGAGGTAGGTGACGGTCATGTCCATCGCGCCCTGCCCGACGCCGACCATTTCGGCGGCGGCACCGGTGCGGGTGGCGGCGAGCAAGGCATCGAGGATTTCGCCGCCCGCATCGACCTCGCCGATCACCGCGTCGGCGTCGACTTCGACGCCGTCGAGCGTGACATGGCTGGCCAAGCTGCTGTCGACGAGACGGCGCGGGTCGGCGGTCAGACCCTTCGCATCCTTTGGCACCGCGAACAGGGTGATCCCGCCGTCGGTCTTTGCCGCGACGATGCTCATGTCGGCGACATGGCCGTGGAGGACGAAGCTCTTCTTGCCGTCCAACCGAAACCCGTTGCCGGCGCGCGTCGCGGTGGTCGCGATGCGCTCGGGGCGGTGCTTGGCGCCTTCGTCGATCGCGAGCGCGATGATCGCTTCACCGGAAGCGATGGCGGGGAGCCAGCGCCCCGCCTGCGCACCGCCCGCCTTGGCCAGCGCGGCGACGGCGCCGACGCCGGTCGACAGGAAGGGCGACGGGGTCAGGTTGCGGCCGATTTCCTCGAGCACGATGCCCGCTTCCATATGCCCCATGCCGAGGCCGCCATGCGCCTCGGGAACGAGCATGCCGGGCAGGCCCATTTCGGTGAACTGTGCCCAGAGGTCGCGCGAGAAGCCGGTGGCGTCGGCAGAGTCGCGGAGTTTGCGCAGGTGCGACACCGGCGCCTGTTCGGCCACGAAGGGGGCGACGCTGTCCTTGAGCATCGCCTGGTCGTCATTGTGATACAAAGGCATGGGTCAGGCTCCGGGCAGGTCGAGGATACGCTTGGCGATGACGTTGAGCATGACTTCGCTCGTCCCGCCTTCGATCGAATTGGCCTTGGTGCGCAACCATCCGCGTGCCCTTGCGCCGCCCTTGGTCTCTTCGCTGTCCCATTCGAGCGCTTCGCTGCCGCCGCCCGACATCACCAGCTCGTGCCGGCGCTTGTTGAGTTCGGTGCCGACATATTTCATCATGTTCGACGACGCAGGATGCGCGCGCCCGGTCTTCCACATATCCATGAAACGCTCGCCCATCGCGCGATAGGCAAAGACGTCGACGTCGAACGCCGCCATTTCGGCGCGCAGGATCGGGTCATCGAGCTCGCCCGCCGCATTCTTGCCGAACGCCTTGGCAAAGGCGCCGCCGATGCTGACCATGTCGCCGCCCGCGCCGCCGCCCGAGATCATCTCGCGTTCGTGGCCGAGCAGATATTTGGCGACGTCCCAGCCGCGGTTGATTTCGCCGATGAACTGCGTCTTGGGCACTTCGACATCGTCGAAGAAGGTTTCGCAGAAGGGCGAATTGCCGCTGATCAGCAGGATCGGCTTGGTCGTGACGCCCTTGCTCTCCATGTCGAAGAGCATGAAGGTGATGCCCTGATATTTGTTCATCTTGTCGGTGCGGACGAGGCAGAAAATCCAGTCGGCCTTGTCGGCGTAGCTGGTCCAGATCTTCGACCCGTTGACGACCCAATGATCGCCCTTGTCCTCGCCGAAGGTCTGCAAGGACACGAGGTCGCTGCCCGAGCCGGGTTCGGAATAGCCTTGACACCAGCGGATTTCGCCGCGCGCGATCGGGTTCAGATATTGGACCTTCTGCTCCTCGGTGCCGAATTGCAGCAGCGCGGGGCCGAGCATCCAGATGCCGAAGCTGTCGAGCGGCGAGCGCGCGTGGATGCGCTTCATTTCCTGTTTGAGGATCTTGGTCTGCTCGGGGGTGAGCCCCGCGCCGCCATAGGGCTTCGGCCAGTCGGGCACGGTATAGCCCTTCGCCACACACGCTTCGAGCCATTGCTTCTGGGCGTCATTCTTAAACACCCAGTTGCGGCCGCCCCAGCACACGTCGCCCTCGTCGCGCACGGGCTCGCGCATTTCGGGGGGGCAATTGGCCTCCAGCCATTCGCGCACTTCGGTGCGGAACGCGTCCAGTTCGCTCATCCTTTTGGCTCCTCTTCTGCGGCCAAATCTACGTCCGCTTCGCTGCTTTACGCAAGCGTCAACTTGGCACCGCGCCCCTGCCGTTACGGCGCCGTAGCGTCGGATTGACCGCCGTTGACGCGTCACCTTTGGCGCCTAAGCTAAGTGGCAAAAGAAAACGGGAGAATGGGTCATGCGATTCGCAGGCAAGGTTGCCGTCGTCACCGGCGCGGCGTCGGGTATCGGCAAAGCCACGGTGCTGAAGCTGGCGGGCGAAGGCGCGCATGTCTTCGCCGCCGACATCGACGAAGTGGGCGGGAAAGCGCTCGCCGAAGCATCGAACGGCAAGGTCGACTTCGTCCGCTGCGACGTGACGAGGCCCTCGGATATCGAGGCGCTGATGGACGCCGCCGCGGCGAAGGCCAGCGGGATCGACATCGTCTTCAATAACGCCGCCGCGGGCGGCGACCGCGCGCCGATCGACGAGATCACGCCCGATGGCTGGGACCGGACGATGGATCTGGTGCTGAAGTCGGTCGCGATGGGCATCCGCTATGCCGCGCCGCATATGAAGGGGCGCAAGGGCGCGTCGATCATCAATACCGCAAGCGTCGCGGCGCTCGGCGCGGGCTATTCGCCGATCGCCTATGCGGTCGCGAAGGCGGGCGTGCTGCACCTCTCCAAGGTCGCGGCGACCGACCTCGCGCAATATGGCATCCGCGTGAACGCGATCTGCCCGGGCTTCATCAACACCAATATCTTCACCGCCTCGCTCGAGGTGCCGGGCGAGCTCAAGACGCAGGCGAATGCGGTGATCGCCGAGATGAGCGCGAACGCGCAGCCCGTCGCGCGCGGCGGCCAGCCCGAGGATATCGCCAACGCGGTCGCCTATCTCGCGAGCGAGGAATCGAGCTTCATGACAGGCACCCACCTGCTCGTCGACGGCGGGCTGACGATCGGTCAGCGCCACGCGTGGGACAAGGAAACGCCGGGCATATTCGACGCCCTGCTCGCGATGGAGGAAGCGGCGAAGGCCGGAGCCGCCGCGTGAGCGCGGCTACCGCCGCGCCCCCGCGCCCCGAACGGCTGCCGGTCTGGCTGAAGCTGGTGCACGGGCTCGGCAGCATCGCTTACGGCGTCAAGGAAAACGGCTTTTCGACCTTCCTCCTGCTGTTCTACAATCAGGTCATTGGCCTCGACGCCGGTATCGTCGGCATTGCGATCATGGTCGCGCTGATCTTCGATGCGTTCATCGACCCGGTGATCGGCGAGCTGACCGACCGCACGCGCAGCCGCTGGGGACGCCGCCTGCCCTGGCTGTATGTCGCGCCCTTCCCGCTCGCGCTCGCGTGGATGGCGCTGTGGAGCCCGCCCGAAATGAGCGATGCGGCGACCGTCGCCTGGCTGATCGGCTTTGCGATCATCGTCCGCGCGCTGGTGTCGATGTGCGAAGTGCCGTCGGTGGCGATCGTCCCCGAACTCACCGCCGATTATGACGAGCGCACCGCGGTGATGCGCTACCGCTTCCTGTTCGGCTGGGGCGGCGGGCTGGTGATCCTCGTCCTCGCCTATGGCGTGTTTTTCGGCGGCGCCAAAGGGCTGGTCGATCCGGCGGGCTATTTCCCCTATGCGCTGACGGGCGCGCTCGTCATGCTCGGCGCGGTCGTCATCTCGGCGGCGGGCCAGCACAAGCGGATCGCGGTGTCGAACCTCGCCGACCACAAGCCCGCAATGAGCCTGTCGCATATCCTGCGCGACATGCGCGACACGCTGTCGAACCGCGCCTTCCTGTGGCTGGTGTTCGCGGCGCTTTTCGGCTTCGTCAATCAGGGCATCACCTTTTCGATGAACAATTATCTGCTGAGCTTTTTCTGGCAGTTCACGCAGGGCGAGATGGTCGCTTATGTCTTTCTGCTGTTCGGGACGATGATCGCGGCCTTCCTGCTCGTCGCGCCGCTATCGGCAAAGCTCGGCAAGCGCGACGGCGCGATTTTGGCCGGCGCGATCTCGCTGATCGTCAACAGCGGCATCTATTTCGCGTGGATCCAGGGGTTTTTCCCCGGCCTGCCCGGCAAGCCGAGCGTCGCATGGATGTTCGGGCTGGTTTTCGTTTCCAACACCTTCTCGATCATCCTGATGATCCTCTCCTCGTCGATGATGGCCGACGTCGTCGAAGCTTCGCAAAGCGAAACGGGCCGCCGGTCGGAGGGGCTGTTCTTCGCCGGATATTTCTTCATGCAGAAATGCGCGACGGGCATCGGCATCTTCGTCGCGGGGATGATCCTGTCCTTCGCCGCCTTTCCGGCCGGGGCCGAGCCGGGACAGGTCAGCAACGCGGTGCTCGGCGATCTGGCGCTCGGCTACATGCTTTCGGTGCTCGTCATCGGGATCGTCGGGCTGATCGTGATGCGGCGCTTCCCGATCTCGCGCGCCGATCACGAGGCGCGGCTGGCGCTGCTGGGCGACGCGGCGCGCGCCGAACCCGACGCGAGCGGAGCGCACCCCTAAGCGAAAAATGCGCGCCATGACCAAATGGGGTAATTTTCGGACCGCAGGACTTGGCAAGGCCGGCGAATCGGTCCAAGGGTTTACGTGAACGTAAAGGGAAGGATGCGGAGATGGATTTCGATCTCACCGACCGGCAGGTCTATTGGCGCGACCGGGTGCGCGACTTCATCGAGCGCAAGGTCCGCCCCGCCGTCCCGACCTACAACGAGCAGGACAAGGCCGGCGACCGCTGGAAGGTCATCCAGATCGTCGAGGATCTGAAGGCCGAGGCGAAGGACGCCGGCATCTGGAACCTGTTCATGCCGCCGCGCAGCGCCGCGCATCACCATGTCGACGAGACGTTCGAATTTGCAGGCCCCGGCCTCACCAACCTCGAATATGCGCTCTGCGCCGAGGAAATGGGCCGCGTCGGCTTTGCGAGCGAGGTGTTCAACTGCTCGGCGCCCGACACCGGCAATATGGAGGTGTTCCACCGTTACGGGACGCGCGCGCAGAAGGACAAATATCTCGGCCGGCTGATGAACGGCGAGATCCGTTCGGCCTTCCTGATGACCGAGCCGCGCGTCGCCTCGTCCGACGCGACGAATATCGAGACGCGGATCGAGCGCGACGGCGACGATTATGTGATCAACGGCCGCAAATGGTGGTCGTCGGGTGCGGGCGATCCGCGCTGCGAGGTCGCGATCGTGATGGGCAAGACCGATTTCGCCGCGAAGCGCCATGCGCAGCAGTCGATGGTGCTGATGCCGCTCGACGCCCCCGGGGTGAACATCCTCCGCCACCTGCCCGTCTTCGGCTATGACGATGCGCCGCACGGCCATATGGAAATCGAGCTCAAGGATGTGCGCGTCAATGCCGAGGAAGCGATGCTGCTTGGCGAGGGGCGCGGGTTCGAGATCGCGCAGGGGCGGCTCGGGCCCGGGCGCATCCATCATTGTATGCGTACGATCGGCGTCGCCGAGGAAGCGATCGCCAAGATGGCGAAGCGGCTGCAGTCACGCGTCGCGTTCGGCAAGAAGGTCGCCGAATATAGCATCTGGGAGCACCGCCTCGCGCGCGCGCGCATCGATATCGAGATGACGCGCCTGCTCTGCCTCAAGGCCGCCGACATGATGGACAAGGTCGGCAACAAGACCGCCGCCGCCGAGATCGCGATGATCAAGGTGCAGGCGCCGAACATGGCGCTCAAGATCATCGACGATGCGATCCAGGCGCATGGCGGCGCCGGCGTGTCGGAGGATTTCGGGCTCGCCAAGGCCTATGCGCACCAGCGCACCCTGCGCCTTGCCGACGGACCCGACGAGGTCCACGAACGCGCGATCGCGCGGATCGAATTCGCCAGGCATAGCGAGGCAAGCGAGCCCGGCTTTTCGTCGGGCGACATCGGCGTTTCGCGTTAAACCAGAAACCGGAGAGATAGTGTGACCAAAGCCGCGATTCTGATCGAGCCCGGAAAGCCGCTGTCGATCGAAGATGTCGTCGTTGCCGATTGCGGCCCGCACGAGGTGCGCATCCGCACCGCGGCGTGTGGGCTCTGTCATTCGGACCTGCATTTCATCGACGGCGCCTACCCGCATCCCCTTCCGGCTATTCCCGGCCACGAGGCCGCGGGCATCGTCGAGGCGGTCGGCAGCGAAGTGCGCACGGTGAAGGTCGGCGACGCGGTCGTGACCTGCCTCAGCGCCTTCTGCGGCCACTGCGAATTCTGCGTGTCGGGCCGCATGTCGCTGTGCATGGGCGGCGACACGCGCCGGCCGGCGGGCGCGGCGCCGCGCATCACGCGGCCCGACGGATCGCCGGTGAACCAGATGCTCAACCTCTCGGCTTTCTCCGAGACGATGCTCGTCCACGAACATGCGTGCGTCGCGATCGACCCCGAGATGCCGCTCGACCGCGCGGCGGTGATCGGTTGCGCGGTGACGACGGGCGCGGGGACGATCTTCAACGCGTGCAAGGTGACCCCCGGCGAGACGGTCGCGGTGGTCGGCTGCGGCGGCGTCGGGCTCGCGACGATCAACGCCGCGAAGATCGCGGGCGCGGGGCGGATCATCGCCGCCGACCCGGTTCCCGAGAAGCGCGCGCTGGCGGTGAAGCTCGGCGCGACCGACGTTGTCGACGCGCTCGCCGACGATGCCGCGAAGCAGATCGTCGAGCTGACCAAGGGCGGCGTCGACCATGCGATCGAAGCCGTGGGCCGTCCCGCTTCGGCGAGCCTCGCGGTGGCGTCACTGCGCCGCGGCGGCACGGCGACGATCCTCGGCATGATGCCGCTCGCCGAAAAGGTCGGATTGAGCGCGATGGACCTGCTCTCGGGCAAGAAATTGCAGGGCGCGATCATGGGCGGCAACCGCTTCCCGGTCGACATCCCGCGCCTCGTCGATTTCTACCTGCGCGGGCTGCTCGACCTAGACTCGATCGTCGCCGAAACGATCCCGCTCGCGAAGGTCAACGAAGGGTTCGACAAGATGAGGAAAGGCGACGCCGCGCGGTCGGTGATCGTGTTCGACCAATGACGCTCGACGCGCAAAAGGCGTTCAGCGGCACCGTCGCGCCCGAAGGCGCCGATGTGCTCGACGAGGCGAAGCTGACCGCGTGGATGGAAGCCAATGTCGAGGGTTTCGAGGGTCCGCTGACGCAGGGCAAATTCGCCGGCGGCCAGTCGAACCCGACGTACAAGATCAGCGCGCCGTCGGGCAATTATGTGCTGCGGCGCAAGCCGTTTGGCCCGCTGCTCCCGTCGGCGCATGCGGTCGACCGCGAATACAAGGTGCAGGCGGGGCTCCACAAGACGGGCTTCCCCGTCGCACGCCAGTACGGCCTCTGCACCGACGACGATGTCGTGGGGAGCTGGTTTTACGTCATGGGCATGGTCGACGGGCAGACGATCTGGGACGGGTCGATGCCCGGGTCGACACCCGCGAACCGCCGCGCGACCTACGACGCGATGATCGACACGCTCGCTGCCTTGCACAGCGTCGACGTCGAGGCGGCGGGGCTTTCGGACTTCGGCAAGCCCGGCAATTATTTCGGTCGCCAGGTCGACCGCTGGACGAAGCAGTATAAGCTTTCCGAAACCGAGACGATGGACGAGATGGAGCGGCTGATCGAATGGCTGCCGGCAACGCTGCCCGAACAGACGCGGACCAGCGTCGTCCATGGCGACTATCGCATCGACAACATGATCTTTGCCAAGGACCGGCCCGAAGTGCTCGCGGTCCTCGACTGGGAGCTGTCGACATTGGGCGATCCGCTCGCCGATTTTACCTATGTCGCGATGGCGTGGGTTACCGAAAATGGCGGCCGCTCGGGAGTCATGGATCTCGACCGCAAGGACCTCGGCATTCCCGAACTCGACGAGGTGGTCGAACGCTATTGCGCGGCCACCGGCCGCGACGGCGTGCCCGACATGAACTGGTATTTCGCGTACAACTTCTTCCGCCTCGCCGGCATCATGCAGGGGATCAAGAAGCGCGTCATCGACGGCACCGCTTCTTCCGCGCATGCGAAAGCGATGTCCGAACGCGTCCTGCCGCTCGCCGAGCGCGCGTGGGACTTCGCGAAGAAGGCGGGCGCATGAGCCTGTTCGACATGAGCGGGCAGGTCGCGCTGATCACCGGATCGTCGCGTGGCATCGGCAAGGCGACCGCCGAGGCGATGGCCGAGCAGGGTGCGAAGGTCGTGATTTCGAGCCGAAAACAGGACGCATGCGACACCACCGCGGCCGAGATCAATGCGAAGTTCGGCGAAGGCACCGCGATTGCGATCGCAGCGAACATCTCGTCGAAGGACGACCTCCAGAACCTCGTCGATGAAACGCGCGCGGCTTTCGGCAAGATCACCACGCTCGTCTGCAACGCCGCGTCGAACCCCTATTATGGCCCCGGGCTCGGGATCAGCGACGATCAGTTCCGCAAGATCATGGACAATAACATATTGTCCAACCACTGGCTGATCAGCATGGTCGCGCCCGAAATGCTCGAACGCGGCGACGGATCGATCATCATCATTAGCTCGATCGGCGGGCTGAAAGGATCGCCGATCATCGGCGCCTACGGGATTTCCAAGGCCGCCGACATGCAGGTCGCGCGCAATTTCGCAGTCGAGTTCGGCCCGCGCGGGGTGCGCGTCAATTGCATCGCGCCGGGGCTGGTGCGCACCGACATGGCGCGCGCGCTGTGGGAAAATCCCGACAACCTCAAACGATCGACCGCCGCCTCGACCTTGAAGCGCATCGGCGAGCCGCACGAGATCGCGGGCGCCGCGGTCTTCCTCGCCAGCAAGGCGGGGGCATTCACCACCGGCCAGACCATCGTGTGCGATGGCGGGGCCACGATTTCGGGAGGCGCATGATGGGCGCGTTGGATGGCAAGGTTGCGATCATCACGGGTGCCGGTTCGGGCATCGGACGCGCGAGCGCGCTGCGCTTTGCCGTCGAGGGCGCGAAGCTCGTCATCGGCGACAAGACGGAGGCGGTGCACGACACCGCGAAGCTGGTGAAGGACGCGGGCGGCGAGGTCGTGGCGCTCGAGATCGACGCGGGCGTCGAGGCCGATGTCGCGAAGCTCGTGGCGGCCGCAAAAGAAACCTATGGCGCGCTCGATATCGCCTTCGCCAACGCCGGGATCATCGGCGACATGGGCGGCATTTTCGATTTCGACCCCATCGCCTGGGCCGAGACGCTGCGCGTCAACCTGATCGGCCCCGCGCTGATGGTGAAACACGCCGGCAAGGCGATGGTCGATCAGGGCCGCGGCGGCGCGATCGTGCTCACCGCGAGCGTTGCGGGGATCAATTCGGGCGCGGGTCCGGGGGCTTATTCGGCGTCGAAGGCGGGGGTGATCAATCTCGCCAAGGTCGCGGCGCAGCAGCTCTCGACCAGCGGCGTGCGTGTCAACGCCGTGTGTCCCGGCCTCACCGAAACGGGGATGACCAAGCCGACCTTCGATTATGCGAAGGCCAAGGAGGTCACGCACAAGCTCGGCCAATTGAACCCGCTGCGCCGCGCGGCACAGCCCGAGGAACTCGCCAATGTCGCGCTGTTCCTCGCCAGCGATCAGGCGAGCTACGTCAATGGGCAGGCGATCGCGGTCGACGGCGGCCTCACCAGCTCGCATCCGGTGACACGCCAGTTGCTTGGCCAGACCTCGCACTGATAGGTCCCGTCCTATGACCCATGGATTCGACCTCGCGCGGCTGGACCGCATCCCCGCCTTTCTCGCCGCCAAATATGTCGACACCGGCCGCTTGCCGCACGCCGCGACGCTCGTGTCGCGGCGCGGCGAGATCGCGCATCAGTCATGCATCGGCGGGGGCCGGCCGGGCGAGGCGCTGAAAGAGGATGCGATCTTCCGCATCGCTAGCATGACCAAGCCGATCACCAGCATCGCCTTCATGATGCTGGTCGAGGAGGGCAAGGTCGCGCTGTCGGACCCTCTGGTGAAGTTCTGCCCTGAGTTTCGCGACACCGGCGTCTTCGTCGCGGGCGGCGGCAATGTGCCCTTTCTGACGCGGCCGCCCGCGTCGCCGGTCCGCATGGTCGACCTGCTGCGCCATACCGCGGGGCTGACCTATGGTTTTCAGGAGCGTACCCCGGTCGACGCGGCTTATCGCAAGGCGCGCATCGACGATTTCGACGCCGATTACACAATGGACAGCTTCATCGCCGATCTTGCGAAGATCCCGCTGCAGTTCGACCCCGGCGCGCACTGGAATTATTCGATGGCGACCGACGTGCTCGGCGCGGTGATCGAACGGGTCGAGGGCAAACCGTTCGGCGAGGTTTTGCAGGAGCGCATTTTCGGCCCGCTCGGCATGGTCGACACGGGGTTCAAGGTACCCGCCGACCAGCAACACCGGCTCGCCGACGCCTATGCCTTTCATCCGAAGGAAGTGAAGCAGGGTTTCGACGAAGGCGCGCGCAGCCGCTGGGCGAAGGACCGCAGCTTTCATTCGGGCGGCGGCGGGCTCGCCTCGACGCTTCACGACTATCACCGCTTCTGCCTGATGCTGCTCGGCGGCGGCAAGCTCGGCGATGTGCGGATCGTCAGCCGCAAGACGCTCGACCTGATGACCTCGAACCATTTGCCCGGCGGCGGCGACCTGACGCAGCATAGCGTCGGCATTTTTTCCGAGGACGAGAATGCGGGGGTCGGCTTCGGGCTCGGCTTCGCGGTCACGCTCGACCCGGCGCGCGCGGGCATTCCCGGCTCGGCGGGAGATTTCTACTGGGGCGGCATGTTCTCGACCGGCTTCTTCGTCGATCCGGTCGAAGAGATCTGCATGGTCTTCATGACCCAGCTCATGCCCTCCTCCACCTATCCCGTGCGGCGCGAGGTCAAGACGCTTGTCCACGCCGCGCTCGACGACTGACATTTAGACCAAGGAGTTCTCCCATGTCCGAAGACACCCCGATTTCCGTCACGATGGAAAAGGATGGCGAAGTCGCCGTCATCATCGTCAACAACCCGCCCGTCAACGCGCTGAGCTGGCACGTCCGCCAGGGCCTTGAGGACAATTTCGGCGCCGCGCTCGCCGATGACAGCGTCAAGGCGATCGTGCTGCGCTGCGACGGCGCGACCTTCATCGCGGGCGCCGACATCAGCGAATTCGGCAAGCCGCCGCGCGGGCCCGATTTCAACGCGGTGCTCAACAGCATCGAAGCGGCATCGAAGCCAGTCGTCGCCGCGATCCACGGCACAGCGCTCGGCGGCGGGTTAGAGACCGCGCTCGTCTGCCACTATCGCATCGCGGTGCCCTCGGCGAAGCTCGGCGTGCCCGAGGTGAAGCTCGGCCTGCTGCCCGGCGCGGGCGGCACCCAGCGCCTGCCGCGCGTCGTCGGCGTCGAAGCCGCGGCGACGATGACCTCGACCGGCGATCCGCTGCCCGCATCGAAGGCGAAGGAACTCGGCCTCGTCGACGAACTCGCCGGCGAGGATAGCCTTGCCGCCGACGCGATCGCCTTTGCGCGCGCGAAGATCGCCGACGGCCCGCGCCCGACGCGCGAACGCGAAGTGTTCGGCGATGTCGGCGTGATCGAGCAATTGACGGCGAAGAACGCCAAGCGCTGGCGCGGGTTCGAGGCGCCCTATGCCAACCTCGCCTGCGTCGAGGCGGCAACGCGCCTGCCGTTCGACGAAGGGCTCGCCTTCGAGCGCGAGCAGTTCATGAAGCTGATGTTCGGCAGCCAGTCGGCGGCGCAGCGCCACATCTTCTTCGCCGAGCGTCAAGCAGCGAAGATCGACGGGCTACCCAAGGATACCCAGCTCCGCGATATCAAGAAGGTCGGCGTGATCGGCGCCGGCACGATGGGCGGCGGCATCAGCATGAACTTCCTCCAGAAGGGCGTGCCCGTCACGATAGTCGAGATGGCGCAGGACGCGCTCGACCGCGGCGTCGGCGTGGTCCGCAAGAATTACGACGCGTCGGCGGCCAAGGGCCGCTTCAAGCCCGAGCAGGTCGACCAGATGATGGGCCTGCTGACGCCGAGCCTGAGCCTCGACGACCTTGCCGACTGCGACCTGATCATCGAGGCGGTCTATGAAAATATGGACGTCAAGAAGGACATCTTCGGCAAGCTCGACAAGATCGCGAAACCGGGCGCGATCCTCGCGTCGAACACCAGCTACCTCGACGTCGACGAGATCGCGACCGCGACGAGCCGCCCCGGCGACGTGCTCGGCATGCACTTCTTCTCGCCCGCCAATGTGATGAAGCTGCTCGAGGTCGTGCGCGGCGACAAGACCGCGCCCGACGCGCTGGCGACAGCGATGGCTACGGGTAAGAAGATCGGCAAGGTCGCGGTGGTCGCGGGCGTGTGCGACGGCTTCATCGGCAACCGCATGCTCAAGCCGCGCCAGATGGAGGCGATGAAGCTGCTGCTCGAAGGCGCGACCCCGGCGCAGGTCGACAAGGTGCATGTCGAGTTCGGCATGCCGATGGGGCCGTTCCAGATGAGCGACCTCGCGGGCGTCGACATCGGCTGGCACCGCGACCCGAACCGCATCGAAAGCATCCGCGACGCGCTCGCCGCCGAGGGCCGCTGGGGGCAGAAGAAGCAGGCGGGCTTCTATGACTATGACGAGAAGCGCAATCCGTCGGAAAGCCCGCGCGTCGCCGAGATCATCGAGGAATTCCGGGCGAAGGCCGGCGTCGAGAAGCGCGAGATCACCGATCAGGAGATCATCGAGCGCACGCTTTATCCGATGGTCAACGAAGGCGCGCTGATCCTCTCCGAAGGCAAGGCGCAGCGCGCGAGCGACATCGATGTCGTGTGGATCTATGGCTATGGCTGGCCGGTCTATCGCGGCGGTCCGATGTTCTGGGCGGGGCTCGAAGGCACCGACAAGATCGTCGCGGCGCTCGAAAAACATGGTTTCGAGATTGCGCCGCTGCTCAAGGAAAAGGCGGAGGCGAAGTCGGGCTTCTGACCCGCGCACGCTCACGAAAAGGAGGCCGTCTGTCCCGCTGCGGGGCAGGCGGCCTTTTCTTTGCCCGGTGGCGGCCGCAGGCGTGAGCGAAAACTTGCGATTCAGGGTTAAAGCGCTGGCAAGACCCGCCGTTACGGCAGAGCATGAACGCCATGTCCGCCCTTGCCCTCCTGTTGCTCGCCGGCAGCGCGCCGGTTGCCGTGCCCGTGGCGGCGCCCCAGGTCAGCGCTGTGGGGGTGGCGCGCGCACGGATATTGGCGCCAGCCGAGGTGCGCCGCGTTGCTGGACGGATCGAGGTGCGCACCGGCGAGCGCAAGGCGCCGACGCAGGTCCACCGCACCGAGCGCAAGGACGGCGGCGAGACGGCGGATTTTTACTGAATGGCCTAAACCCGTTCGTGCTGAGCTTGTCGAAGCACCGTCCTTTCTCCTTCGACGCGCGAAAGAAAGAACGGCCCTTCGACAAGCTCAGGGCGAACGGATGGAAGGGGCGGCCTATCCCTGCAACGTCTTGATGATCGCCGAGAAGTCGCGGCCGTCCTTGTCGGCCTCGACAAAGGCTTCGTAGAGTTCGCGCGCCTTCGTTCCCATCGGGACGTCAGCGTCGACGCTGGCGGCCGCCTCCATCGCGAGGCGCAGATCCTTGAGCATCAGCGCGGCGGCGAACCCGCCCTTGTAATCATTGTCGGCGGGCGTGGTCGGGCCGACGCCGGGGAGCGGCGCATAGCTCGTCAGCGACCAGCACTGGCCCGACGAGACGCTCGCGATGTCGAAGAATTTCTGCGGATCGAGCCCGAGCTTCTGCGCGAGCGCGAGCGTTTCGCACGTCGCGACCATCGAGGCGCCGAGCAGCATGTTGTTGCAGATCTTCGCGCCCTGCCCCGCGCCCGCGTCGCCGGCGTGGATCACCGCCTTGCCCATCCTGGCGAGGACCGGTTCGGCACGCGCGAAGCCATCACTGGTGCCCCCGACCATGAAGGTGAGCGTGCCCGCATTGGCGGCGGCGATGCCGCCCGACACCGGCGCGTCGACCGCGACGAGGCCCGTGGCGGTCGCCGCCTCGATATTGGCGCGCGCGGTGGCGACGTCGATCGTCGAGCAGTCGAGGAGCAGGGTGCCGGGCGCGGCGTTCGGAAAGACGTCAGCGTCATAGACCGAGGCGACATGCTTGCCCGCGGGGAGCATCGTCACCACGGCTTCGGCGCCGGTGACGGCTTCGGCGGCCGATGCGGCGCGCGCGCAGCCCGCTTCGACGGCGCGCGCGAGCGCCTCTTCGCTAAGGTCGAACGCGCGGACGTCATGGCCAGCCTTCGCGAGGTTCGCGGCCATGCCGCCGCCCATATTGCCGAGTCCGATGAAGGCGATTTTCATGTCATTCTCCCGGGGGATTTTTCGATTTAAGCCATTGCGCAACCAGACTGATTGCAAGCGTCAGCAAAGCAGCGGCCGGCAAGACGAGGAAGGCAACGAGCCACCAGAGCAATCCTTCCAGGTCGCCCTGATCATATAAAATGCGCTGATCCACGACATAGGCATAAGCGAGTAAGTGGAGGCCGGTCAGGATCGCGGCAGCGTATATCGCTCGCTTTGAAACCAGCTGCCTCCGGGCGGGACTCACCGCCCCTTCCACACGCCTTCGCGCTTTTCGATGAAGGCGGCCATGCCTTCGGCCTTGTCCTCGGTCGCGGCGAGGATCTGGAACAGGCGGCGTTCGTAGATCAGCCCTTGGTCGAGCGTCGTTTCGAACGCGGCATTGACCATGTCCTTGTTCACCATCGCGGCCATCGGCGGCATCGATGCGATCACCGTCGCGGTCCTCACCGCTTCGTCGACCAGCGCCGCATGTTCGACGACGCGTGCGACGAGGCCCGAGCGTTCGGCTTCGGCGGCGTCCATCATCCGGCCGGTGAGGCACATTTCCATCGCTTTCGCCTTGCCGATCGCGCGCGTCAGCCGCTGCGATCCGCCCATGCCCGGCGCGACGCCGAGCTTGATTTCGGGCTGGCCGAATTTCGCCTTGTCCGACGCGATGATGAAGTCGGCCATCATCGCGAGCTCGCAGCCGCCGCCGAGCGCGAAGCCGTTGACCGCGGCGATCCACGGCTTGCGGACCTTCTTCACGAAATCGCTCGTCCATTTCGAGAAGAAATCCTCGAGGTAGAAATCGGAAGCCGGCTTGTCGGCCATTTCCTTGATGTCGGCGCCCGCGGCGAAGGCCTTGTCGCCCGAACCGGTGAGGACGGCGCAGCGCTGGCTGGGGTCGGCTTCGAAGGCGGCGAAGGCGGCGATCAGATCATCGAGAACGCTGGAGTTGAGCGCGTTGAGCGCCTGCGGGCGGTTCAATGTCACCAAAGTGACGGCGCCGCGCTGTTCGACGAGGAGGGTTTCGTAGGTCATCTTTTTCTCCGTCGCCCCCGCGGAGGCGGGGGCCGTTGGCGTTAAAGTCTGGCGGCCCCCGCCTTCGCGGGGGCGACGATCAGCTAAGCGGCGTCCATTTCTCATTTTCGGGAAGCGGTTCGAAAATCGCGTCGATCCAGTCGTCGGTGACCGCTTCGGGAGTCGGCGGATCCCATTTGGGGCTATTGTCCTTGTCGATGATCAGCGCGCGCACGCCTTCGATGAAGTCGTGCATCGCGACGACGCGGCTGCCGATCGCATATTCCTGCGTCATCTGCGCCGCGAAGTCGTGCATCTCGCCGCCTTCCTGCAATTGGCGGAGCGCGACCTTGCAGGTCTGCGGCGATTTGCCGTGGAGCGTCGCGAGCTCCTTTTCGGCCCATTCGCCGCCGTCGGCTTCGAGCGCGGCGAGGATATCCTCATAGCTGTCGCTCGCGAACAGACGGTTGATCTTGTCCAGATGCTGGGTGATCGCGGCGGGCGGCGCGGTGACCGAAAGCTCACCCAAAATGCCGCCGATGCGGTCCGGGTCGACCGCGATGCGCGCCTTGGCCTCGGCGAGCTTCTCCGACGGCAGATAATGCGTTGCGAGGCCGAGCGCCAAACATTCCGCTCCATCGAGCCGCGCGCCGGTGAGCGCAAGAAATGCCCCGACGCGCCCTTCGAGCCGCGGCAGATACCAGCCGCCGCCGACGTCGGGGAACAGGCCGATGCCGGTTTCGGGCATCGCGAAGCGTGTATGCTCGGTCGCGACGCGATATTTCGCCGGCTGCGAAATTCCGACCCCCCCGCCCATCGTGATGCCGTCCATGAAGGCGACGACAGGCTTGGGATAGGTGAAGAGCAGATGGTTGAGGCGATATTCGGTGTGGAAGAAGGCGCGCGCTTCCTTGCCGTCCTTCGCACCGCTTTCCGCGAGCATGCGGATGTCACCGCCGGCGCAGAAGCCGCGCCCCTCGCTATGGTCGATGATCACCGCCTCGACCGCGTCGTCGTCGCGCCATTTCACGAGCGCGTCGATCATCGCTTCGCACATGGCGTGGTTGAGCGCATGGATCGCCTTGGGGCGGTTGAGCGAAATGCGGCCGACGCGGACGTCGGTCGAGATCAAAACATCGTCTGTCATTGGCGCAGCAGGTCCCTTCCGACGATCATCCGCATCACCTGGTTGGTGCCTTCGAGGATCGAATGGACGCGCAGGTCGCGCCAGAAGCGCTCGATCGGATAGTCGCGGAGATAGCCATAGCCGCCGAACAGCTGGAGCGCGTCGTTGACGATCTTGCTGCCGTTATCGGTCGCGAGCCGCTTCGCCATCGCCGAAAAGCGCGACTTGTCGGGGGCGTTCGCGGTGACCTTGGCGGCCGCCATGTAAAGGAGCGCGCGCGATGCTTCGAGGTCGGTCGCCATGTCGGCGAGCGTGAACTGGGTGTTCTGGAAATCGGCGATCGGTTGCCCGAACTGCTGGCGATCCTTGGTGTAGGCGATCGCTTCGTCGAGACAGCGCTGCGCGCCGCCCAAGGAGCAAGCGCCGATGTTGAGCCGGCCGCCGTCGAGCCCCGCCATCGCGAAGCGGAAGCCGTCGCCCTCGGCGCCGACCAGATTTTCCGCGGGCACGCGGCAATCCTCGAAGATCACTTGTGCCGTAGGCGAAGCATTCCAGCCGAGCTTCTTCTCGGGCGCGCCGAAGCTGAGGCCCGGCGTGTCCTTTTCGACGACGAGGCAGCTGATGCCTTTCGACTTCTCGTCGCCGGTGCGGACCATGCAGACATAGATGTCGTTATAGCCGGCGCCCGAGATGAACTGCTTGGTGCCGTTCAAGACATAATGGTCGCCGTCGCGTTTGGCCGTGGTCTTGAGCGCCGCGGCGTCCGATCCCGAGCCGGGCTCGGTGAGGCAATAGCTCGCGATTTTCTCCATGCTGACGAGCTGGGGCAGAAAGCGCGCCTTGATCTCGGCCCCGCCGAAGCGGTCGATCATCCAGGTCGCCATATTGTGGATCGAGACATAGGCGCTGGTCGCAGGGCAGCCATAGGCCATCGCCTCCATGATCAGCGCCGCCTCGAGCCGGCCGAGCCCGATGCCGCCCGATTCCTCGGCGACGTAAATGGCGCCGAAGCCGAGCTCGCCCGCCGCCTTCCACACGTCGACGGGATAATGATGCGTCTCGTCCCATTCGCCGGCGAAGGGCGTAATGCGGTCGGCAGTGAATTTGCGCGCCATATCCTGAATGGCGAGCTGATCGTCGGTAAGCTGGAACTGGTCGGTCATGGTCATTTCTCTAGAATGGCTTCGGCTTCGATTTCGACTTTCCACTCGGGCCGGATCAGCGCGGGCACAACCAGCATTGTCGATGCCGGACGGACATTTTTGAATGCCGATCCGTGCGCGCGGCCGACGAGGTCGGCATCGGCGGGGTCGGTGATATACATGCGCGTGCGCACGACGTCGGCGAAACTGCCGCCGAGCGCTTCGAGCGCCTCGCCGACGATCGTCAGGCAGCGCGCCGCCTGAACCCCCGCATCGCCGACGGTCGAACTGCCGTCGGCCTCGATCGGCGCACAGCCCCCCACGTCGATGCGGTTCCCCACCCGAACCGCGCGGCTGTAGCCGTAGATCGGTTCGAACGGGGACGCCGAGGAGTGATTGCGCCGGGGCGCGTCAGCCACAGGTGACCTGCGTGATCTTGGACGCGTCGTCGTACATGATGTTCACGCGGTCGACACGGTAATCCATCGTCATCGCCGAGCGCGGCGGGCCCCAGCGCAGCGTGCGCGCACCCGATGCCTTGAGGATCGCGGCGCCGAGATCGGGGGTGACGGACTGGCCGACATAGCTCTGCACCGCCTCGGCGTTGCACGTCATCTCGGCCTCGGCGGGCGGCGGGGTCGGGGTCGATTCGACGGGGGTCTCGCTGCTCGAGCAGGCGGCGAGCGGCAAAACGGCGGCAAGTACGGCCAAGCGAATGTCCATCGATAATCTCCCTTTCAATAAACCGTCATCCGGCGCAGCGCGTATAGCGCATCGCGCCCGCCGCGGCACCCTCACCCGAATCGCGGCGAACGAGCGCCTTGCCGCCGTCGGCAAGGTCGAGCTGCATCCGGCGATCCCATTCTTCGCCCTCGCCGCTGAATTTATAGTCGGCGACGATGCCGCTCGCGTCACTCTTTTGCACGCGCGCGAGCTCGCCATGCGATTCGAAGAAGCGCAGGTTGGTCGCATCGATCGTCAGCGCGGTGAGGTCGGTGCCCCTCTTCGCCGCGCAATCGGCCGCCTTCAGCGCCCAGCGGCCGCGGATCGCGGGCGGGATGGTCTTGCCGTCGACCTGACCGCCCGCCTCGGCCTTTGCGGGCGTTTCGGGTTCCGCGTCGGGCGCGGGCGTTTCGGCGGGCGCCGGGCGCTCGGCCTTTTGCAGCGGGCCGATATCCGAGCTGGCTTCGGGCCCCGTTTCCTCATCCTGTCCGCCGCTGCACGCGGCGAGCATCAACAGCGCGGCAGGCATCGTCCATCGCATCATCGTCATTCTCCTTCGCGGGAGAAATGTTCGATCGGGCACAGAGGTTTCACCGCTGCGCCCGATCGGGGCATCATCCCATCGTCGGGATCACGAAGGCGTTGCCGCCGTCCGGCGCGCCATCGGGCCAGCGCGCGGTGATGGTCTTGACCTTGGTCCAGAATTTGACGCCTTCCATGCCGTGCTGGTTGGTGTCGCCGAACGCCGACCGTTTCCAGCCGCCGAAGGTGTGATAGGCGACGGGCACCGGGATCGGCACGTTGATCCCGACCATGCCCACTTGCACGCGCGCGGCGAATTCGCGCGCGGCGTGGCCGTTGCGCGTGAAGATCGCGACGCCATTGCCGTACTGGTGCTTCGACGGCAGTTCGAGCGCGGTTTCGAAATCGGCGGCGCGGACGATCTGCAGCACGGGGCCGAAGATTTCTTCCTTGTAGCTTTCCATGTCGGGGGTGACATGGTCGAACAGGGTCGGGCCGACGAAAAAGCCCTTTTCGTGGCCCTGCAGTGTGAAACCGCGGCCGTCGACGACCAGCTCGGCGCCTTCATCGGCGCATTTCGCGATCCAGCCTTCGACCTTTTCCTTGTGCGCCTGCGTCACGACGGGGCCGTAATGCGCCTCGGCATCGGTCGACACGCCGACGCGCAGCGCCTCGATCGCGGGGACGAGCTTTTCGCGCAGCCGGTTCGCGGTGTCCTCGCCGACGGGGACGACGACGGGCAGCGCCATGCAGCGTTCGCCCGCCGAGCCGAAGGCGGCGCCGGTCAGGTCGTTCACAACCTGATCGAGGTCGGCGTCGGGCATGACGATGCCATGGTTCTTCGCGCCGCCCATCGCCTGGACGCGCTTTCCGTTGGCGACGCCGCGGTTGTAGACATAATGCGCGATGTCCGACGAACCGACGAAGCTGACCGCGCCGATGTCGGGATGGTCGAGGATCGCGTCGACCATTTCCTTGTCGCCGTGGACGGTCTGGAAAATCCCCTCGGGCATGCCGGCTTCGAGGAAGAGTTCCGACAGACGCACCGGCACCGACGGATCGCGCTCGCTGGGCTTCAAGATGAAGGCGTTGCCGACGACGGTCGCGATCGCGCCCATCCACAGCGGGATCATCGCGGGGAAGTTGAACGGCGTGATCCCCGCCCCGATGCCGATCGGCTGGCGCATCGAATAGACGTCGATGCCGGGACCGGCGCCGATCGTATAGTCGCCCTTCAGCACATGCGGCGCGGCACAGGCGAATTCGACGACGTCGAGCCCGCGCTGCACGTCGCCCTTGGCATCGGCGATCACCTTGCCATGTTCGGCCGACAGCATCTGCGCGAGTTCGTCCATATTGGCTTCGACGAGGCGCTTGAATTCGAACATCACGCGCGCGCGGCGCTGCGGGTTGGTCGCGGCCCATGCGGGCTGCGCGGCCTTCGCGGCGGCAACGGCGCGGTCGAGGACGGCGCGGTCGCCGAGCGCGACCTTTGCCTGCACGCCGCCGTTGTTGGGGTCGAGGACATCGCCGAAGCGGCCGCTGCCGCCGGCACCGCCGACGATGTGATGGTCGATCTGTCGCATGGCTCTTGAGTCTCCCGTAAAGTCTTGCCGCTGCCACAGACCAGTTGCGGCGCGATTGCAAGGGATAGACTTGCAGGATCATCCTGCATATTTGCAGCTTATGGACTGGGACAAGCTGCAATATTTCCTGTTCGTCGCGCGCCACGGCACGCTCGCGCGCGCGGGAGCGGCGCTGCATGTCGATGCGACGACGGTCAGCCGTCAAGTGAGCGCGCTCGAAGCCGCGCTCCAGCAGACCTTGTTCGAACGCGCGCCGACCGGATTCGTTCTGACCGCCGCGGGCCGGGCGCTCGTTCCGCACGCCGAAGCGATGGCGGCGGCGGCGGCGCGCATCCATGCGGGGCGCGAGGGCGAGTCGGGGTTGTCGGGGCAATTGCGGGTGAGCGTCTCCGAAGGCTTCGGCAACAGCTTCATCGCGCCACGTCTGGCGCGGTTCGTCGCGGCGCATCCCGAGCTCGAGATCGACCTCGTCGCTTCGTCGGGCTTCCTCAACCCGTCGCGGCGCGAGGCCGATATGGCGGTGTTGCTCGCGCGGCCGCGCAAAGGCCCGCTGATCACGCGCAAGCTGTCGGACTACAGCCTCGGCCTCTATGCCCCCGCCGGCCGGCCCGACTGGCAGGAAGCGGTCGCCGCCGCGCCGCTGTCGCGCGCGGGCATTCCGGTGATCGGATATATGCCCGACATCCTTTATGCGCCCGAACTCGACTATCTGGGCGAAATCGAGCCGGGATTACGGGCGAATGTGCGATCGTCGTCGATCCTCGCGCAGCGGCGGATGATAGCGGGCGGTGCGGGCGTCGGCGTGCTGCCCTGCTTCCTCGCGGCAGGCGATCCGGAACTGGTGCGCGTGCGGGGCGATCAGGTGGTCGCGCGCGCCTTCTGGCTCGCGCTCCACCGCGACGTCGCGCCGCAGCCGCGCATCCGCGCGTTTATCGACTGGCTCGATGCGGAGGTGCGCGAGAGCCGGGGGCTGCTGGTTCCGGGCTGACGGGAGATCAAGAAGGCGGCCGCCAGTCGGAGGCGATCAGCCCGCCTTCGCCGAACAGCCTCTCCATCGCATCCGGGCCCGCTACGGCTTCGCGCAGATTATCGGCGAGCGGGTCGTCGACCGGATGCTCGCTGCGCAGGAAGGCGACCCACGCCGCGATTGCGGCTTCGAGCGACGAACAGCGCGCGCCGCGCTTCTGATGCCATGCCAGCGTTTCGAGCCAGCGCTGCGGAATCTTCTGGCTGCCGTCCATCGCGATCTGGATCAGCCGGTGGTCGAGCGCGGGGTTGGCGAAGCGGCCCAGCAACGCATCGGCATAGGCGGCGAGATCCTGCCCGGGCGCGGCGTCGATCGTCGGCGCGGCTTCGCCCAGCATCAGCCGTTCGATGACCGGGCGGATTTCAGGATCGGCGATCGCCTGATGGACAAATTCATGCCCCCTCCCCAGCCCGATATAGGCGAGCGCCGAATGCGCGCCGTTGAGCATGCGCAGCTTCGCGGTCTCATAGGGCGCGACATCGGCGACGATCTCGGCGCCGACCTTTTCCCAGCGCGGGCGCGGGCCGACGAAATCATCCTCGATCACCCACTGGCTGAAGCCTTCGGTGAACACCGCCCCCTCGTCACGCGCGCCGAGCGCGGCTTCGACCGCGGCGCGGTCGGCATCGGTCGTGGCGGGGACGATGCGGTCGATCATCGTCGCGGGGCAGGTGCATTCGCCATCGAACCACGCCGACAGGTCGGGGTGATAGGCGACGAGATATTCGCGCATCAAACGGCGCAGCACCGCGCCATTGCCCGCGAGATTATCGCAGCTGAGCAGGGTGAGCCCGCCGAGCCCCGCCGCCTTGCGCGCGGCAAGCCCGGCGGCGAGGAAACGATAGAGGCTTGGCTTCCCGACCGCTGCGGCGAGGTCGAGCGAGCCGTCGGCGCGGCGCAGATAGCCTTTTTCGGTGACGGTGAAGCTGACGATATGCGTGCATGGCGCCGCGATCGCATCGATCACCGCCTGGCTGTCGTCGGCTGCCACAAGAACTTTCTGGACCGCGCCGATCAGGCGGAGCCGCGTGCCCGCGGCGCTGCGCGTGCTGACGGTATAGAGCCCGTCCTGCGGACCCAGCTGCGCCGCGACGTCGCCCGAGCGCAGCGACACGCCGACGATGCCCCAGTCGCGGTCGCCCGCCCCCATCGCATCGTCGGTGTACACCGCCTGATGCGCGCGGTGGAAGGCGCCGATGCCGATATGGACGATGCCCGCCGCCTGGGCGGCGCGGTCGTATCCCGGCGCCTGAACCGACGCGGGCAGCGGTGTTTGTGCGGACAGTCTCACAGCTTGTAGGCCGCTTTCGCGAGATTGTAGCTGAGGTCGGTCGCCAGCTCGGCCGCCTCCCATTCCTCCATCCGGTGTTCGGCGACAAGCTGCGCGAGGAAGCCGCAGTCGATGCGGCGCGCGACGTCGTGGCGCGCGGGGATCGAGAGGAAGGCGCGCGTGTCGTCGTTGAAACCGACGCTGTTGTAGAAGCCCGCGGTCTCGGTCATTGTCCCGCGAAAGCGACGCATGCCTTCGGGGCTGTCGTGGAACCACCAAGCGGGGCCGAGCTTCAGCGCGGGGTAATGGCCCGCGAGCGGCGCGAGTTCGCGCGCATAGCTCGTCTCGTCGAGCGTGAAGAGGATGATCGTCAGCGCAGCTTCATTGCCATATTTGCCGAGCAATGGACGCAGCGCGTGGACATAGTCGGTCGCCATCGGAATATCGGCGCCCTTGTCGCGGCCATAGTTGGCGAACAGCCAAGGGTTATGGTTGCGGAAGGCGCCGGGGTGGATCTGCATGACGAGCCCGTCGTCGAGGCTCATCCCCGCCATCACGGTCAGCATATGCGCGCGGAAAAGCTCGGCATCGGCGGCGCTGGCGTTCGTTCCGGTGACGCGGGTGAACAAGGCCTCGGCTTCGGCCTCCGACAGATCGGCGGTCGCCGCCGTGGGATGCCCGTGGTCGGTCGAGGTCGCGCCCATTTCGGCGAAGAAGCGGCGGCGATTGCGGTGCGCGGCGAGATAGCCGGCGTAGCTGAAGGCGTCCTCGCCCGACATCTCGGAAAAGCGCCTGAGGTTGTCGCGGAAGCCTTCGAACTCGGGGTCGACGACCGGGTCGGGACGGTAGGCGGTGATCACGCGCCCGCCCCATTCGCCGCTTTCGTTGGCGGCGCGGATCGCGGCATGATGCTCGAGCGTGTCGAGCGGGCTTTCGGTGGTCGCGATCACCTCGATCCCGAAGCGGTCGAACAGCGCGCGCGGGCGGAAGGCGTCCGTCGCCAGCGCCTCGGTGATGCGGTCGTAATAAAGGTCCGACGTTTCGGCCGAAAATTGCACGTCGAAGCCGAACGCCTCGGCGAACACCCAGTCCATCCACATCCGCGACGGAGTGCCGCGAAAGAGATGGTAATTCTGCGCAAACAACCGCCAGCTTTCGCGCGGGTCGGCGCCCCGGTTTCGAATGCCGAGCGCGTCTAGGGGAATGCCCTGCGAATAGAGCATGCGGAACACATAATGGTCGGGGTGGAGCAGCAGCTCCGCGGCATTGCCGAAGGACGCGTTGCCCGCGAACCACGCCGGATCGGTGTGCCCGTGCGGGCTGACGATCGGCAGGCCCGCCACCTCCCTATAGAGCCGGCGCGCGATGTCGCGCTGCGCCGAATCGGATGGAAAGAGGCGGTCGGGGGAGAGAAGCAGCGGACGCGGCATCGGCTTATTTTGCTCCTTCTACGCTGACCGGCGCAAGGCGCGGGCTGAGGATGTGGACCGCGAGCACGGCAAGGAAATAGACGGTCGTGCAGGCGGCGAAGATGAGCGTGTAATTGCCCCCCGTCGCGTCGAGCACGAGCCCGGTCGACTTCGCCATGATCATGCCGCCGACGCCGCCCATAAAGCCGCCGAGCCCGATCACCGACCCCACCGCGCGTTTGGGGAACATGTCGGGCGGGATCGAGAGGATCGTCGACGAAAAGGCCTGGTGCCCGGCCAGCGCGATGCCGATCAGCACGACCGCGAGCCACATATTCTCGAGCCCGGTGACGAACAGCAGCGGCAGCACGCAGAGGCCGGCCCCGATCATCGTGACCTTGCGCGCGAAATTGACGCTGTGGCCCGCCTGGATCAACTTCGACGACACCCAGCCGCCGAGAATGCTGCCGACGTCGGAGAGCAGATACATGATGATCATCGGCAGCAGCACGATCTTCAGATCGACGTCATAGGTGGTGCTGAAATATTTGGGCAGCCAGAAGAGCATCAGGAACCACACCGGGTCGGTCAGGAATTTGGCGGCCGCGAACGCCCACGCCTCGCGCTTGGTGACGATGGCGCCCCAGCCGAGCCGCTCGACCTTTTCGGGCGGATCATGTTCGATCCATGCGAGCTCGGCCTCGCTGACCTTTCCGCTCTCGCGCGGGTTGCTGTAGAGCCAGAGCCAGAGGATCAGCAGCAGGACGCCGAAGGCGCCGGTGTAGATGAAGGTTTCGCGCCAGTCGAAGCCGAGCACGCGCATGAACAACGCGACCGTCGGCGCAGTCAGGATGACGCCGATCGTCGTCGCGCTGTTGACCCAGCCGATCGCGTAGGAGCGTTCCTTTTGCGGGAACCATTCGCTCGAAGCGCGGACGACCGAGGGGAAATGCCCCGCCTCGCCGACGCCGAGGATGACGCGCGCGAGCATGAAGGAGACGATCGAGGATGCGAAGCCATGCGCGACATGGCCGACGGTCCAGATCGAGATCGCGATCGCATAGCCGATCTTGGGTCCGAAGCGGTCGATCAGCCAGCCCATGAGGAGAAAGCCCAGCGCATAGGCGAACTGGAAAGCGGAGACGATGTTGCCATAGTCGTTCTCGGTCCACTTGAGCTCGTCGCCGAGGGTCGGCGCGAGCAGCCCGAGCATGGTGCGGTCGATGTAGTTGACCGTGGTCGCGGCGAACAGCACCGCGACGATCAGCCAGCGGTAACGCCCCGACCGAGGCACCGGCGCCGCCGTCCCTCCGTCCGCGAATGCCTGTGCCATAATCCTCTCCTGTTATTTGCTCTAAAAGCTTCTGATCGAGCAGCCGACGCGGATTTTTCCGTCGAAGATTGCTTCGGCACGCTGGCCCGGCCTGATTTCATGAATACCGGTGATCGCCCCCGCGGACACCCATGTTCCGGGTGGAATAGCTATGCCGCGCGCGCGCAAGACGTCGATCAGGAACAGCGCAGAGCCAAAGGGCCCATCGAGCATGGCCTCCATCGTCGCCGTGCCGACGGTTTCGCCGTCGAGCGCCATTGCGACCGGCATGCGGATCAGATCGGCGCCCCGCCAGTCGGCGATCGGCGGGCCGAGGATCAGCCCCTTGTTGTTGCCATAGTCCGACGCGGTGACCGCGGGGCCGTGGCGGTTGATTTCGGCGAAGGGCGAGCTCGCGATCTCGATGCCGGTGCGGACGTCGGCGATGCAGTCCTTCACGCTGTCGATATCATAAGCGCGCGTGCCGACCTCGCCGAAGCAGAGCAGCACTTCGGCCTCGGCCGCGGCGAAGCCGTCGGCATAGACGGGCATCGCCGGCTGTTCGGCGGCATCCACAATTTCGTCGGCGAAGATCGGACCGGTCAGGCGGTTGCCGCCATAGCGGGCAACGAGATCGGCCGCGATTCGCCCGACCTTCCATCCGCCGACGCGGCGGCCGTCGAGCGCGATCGCGCGATCCTGGATCGCATAAGCCTCGGCCATCGTCTGCGGCATCGCGCCGGGATAGGCGGTAAGCGGTGTCTTTCGCGCACGCGCCTCGATCAGGGCCCGCGCTATATTATCGTGATCGCTTGTCGCCAGCATCTTTCCCATTTCCCTATTTCGCGATGCGGTGTAAGAGACACCGGTGTCAAAGGCAAGTGAATATCGGATGTATGACAAATTGCTTCGCCCTGCCGGATGCTAAGCGACGATGACCGGCGTTGGCAAAATCCATGCGATCCGCGTCCACGACGCGGACAATGTCGCGACCGCGATTGCCGATATCGCTGCGGGCGAGGTGCTCTTCGGCGATAGCGGTCCTCGCGCATCGGTCGCCATCGAACGCGGGCACAAGATTGCGATAGCGCCGATCGCGCGGGGCGCGGCGGTGGTCAAATACGGCTTTCCGATCGGCACCGCGACCGCCGACATCGCGCCCGGCGAGCATGTGCACAGCCACAATCTGGCGACCGCGCTCGGTAGCGACGGCGACTATCTTTATGCGCCCTCACCCGCCGGCGCGGCGCCCGCCGCCGCGCCCTCCCCGACCTTTTCGGGCTATCTCCGCCCCGACGGCCGCGTCGGAACGCGCAACGAAATCTGGATTCTGCCGACCGTCGGCTGCGTCGGCAATCTCGCCGCGCGCGTCGCGCGAATCGCGGGCGAACGCCATGCGGGGCGTGTCGACGGCGTCCATGCCTTCAAGCATCCCTTCGGCTGCTCGCAGCTCGGCGACGACCTCTGCCATACGCGCGCGCTGCTCGCGGCGCTCGCGCAGCATCCCAATGCGGGCGGGGTGCTGATCGTCGGATTGGGGTGCGAGAGCAACCAGCTCGGCGCGCTGCTCGATTTGATCCCGGCCGAGCGCCGCACGAATATCCGAACACTGTCGGCGCAGGCGGTCGAGGATGACGAGGCCGCCTGCCTCGCGCTGGTCGACGAGCTGGCTCAAGGCTGCGCCGGCGCGCCGCGCACCGAGGTGTCGCTGGCGAAGCTGGTGCTCGGGGTGAAATGCGGCGGGTCGGACGGCCTGTCGGGGCTGACCGCCAATCCGCTCGTCGGGCGCATGGCCGATGCCGTCGCGGCGGCGGGCGGCAAGGTGGTGCTGACCGAAATTCCCGAAATCTTCGGCGCCGAACAAATGTTGATGGACCGCGCGGTGTCGCGCGCGGTGTTCGACGACGCCGTCGCGCTCGTTCGCGATTTCAAGCAATATTTCATCCGCCACGGCGAGCCGGTGAGCGAAAATCCCTCGCCCGGCAATATCGCGGGCGGGATCACCACGCTCGAGGAAAAGTCATTGGGCGCGGTGCAGAAGGGCGGCAAGGTGCCACTCGTCGATGTCCGTCGTTATGGCGGCGAGGCGGTGCTTCCCGGCCTCTCCCTGCTCGAAGCGCCCGGGAACGACGCGGTGTCGTCGACCGCGCTGACCGCGGCGGGCGCGACGGTCATCCTCTTCACGACCGGGCGCGGCACGCCGCTCGGCTTTCCGGCGCCGACGCTGAAGATCGCGTCGAACAGCTCGCTGGCCCAGCGCAAGGCTGGCTGGATCGACTTCGACGCCGGGCAGGTTCTCGATACCGGCTTCGACGACACCGCGGATGCGCTGCTCGACCTGATCGCCGCCACCGCCTCGGGCGCGCCGACCAAGGCCGAAGCCAATGAAGAGCGCGATATCGCGATCTGGAAATCGGGCGTGACGCTTTAATCGAGCGCCGCGAAGGTGAAGTTGCGGAAGCGCGCCTCCCCCGCCCCCGCCGAATAGAGGCCGGGGCGCAGCATCAGGAATCCGCCGCGCACATTATGGTGGTATCCCGACACCTCCATGCCGCGGTCGAAGCGGACCCACGTCTTTCCGCGGTCGCCGCTCGTGTCATAGGTGACGATATGACGGTCGTTGGTGACGCGCATCCGCATCCGGCTCCCGTGCGGATTGACGGGCCGCGCGCGCTCGATGCCATATTGGTGGGTCACGAACCGCGCGCCGTCGAAGCCGAGTCCGCAATAGAGCTTCTCGTCATAGAAGAGGATCAGCCCCGCCGTCCCGCCCGGCGCGATCTCGATATCGCATTCGAAGCGGTACGCCTGATCGCCCGCAATCAAGAGTAGCGGCGCGGAGTCTACCGGCGCCTTGCCGCGCGCAGCCAGCACCAGCGCGCCGTCCTCGACGCGCGCGCGGCTGCGTTCGTCGGGGGCGGGCTTGAAGAAATTCCATTTCGCGCCGAGCGCCAGCGTGCTGAAATCATCCGACAGCGCCATGCCATGCGGTCCCGCGATCATGCCGCCCTCGGGCTTCGCGAGCGGCTGCGACAGGTCGCCGCCCTTCATCCGGAACCAGCCGTCATCGGTCCATTCGACGGGATCGAGCAGCGCCTGCCGCCCGAGCGTCCAATAGCCATTTTCATAACCGTGATAGACGCTCCACCAGTCGCCCGCCGGGCCTTCGACGAGCGTGGCATGGCCGCGCGACCACCATTTTTCGGCGGACGAGCGGGTGCGGACGAGCGGGTTGGCGGGGCAATTTTCCCACGGACCGTGGATCGATTTCGAGCGTGCGGCGATCACCATATGGCCGGTCGGCGGTCCCGCGGTGCCGCCGACCGCGGTGATCATGTAATAATAGTCGCCGCGCCGCGTGATCTTCGGCCCTTCGGGCGCGAAGCCTTCGACGACCCAGTCGGACGGATAGCGCCACGGGTCATAGACATGCTCGGGCTCGCCGATGCGCGACAGGCCATCGTCCGAGAGGCGGACGCGGTCGCCGCCCGACAGGAAGAGCCAGCGCGACCCGTCCTCGCCAACCGCATGACCGGGGTCGATATGGTTCGGCAGATTGAGATCGACGGGGTCGCTCCACGGTCCCTCGATCCGGTCGGCCCATATCACCCAGCTGGTGTTCGGGCCCTTGGTGGGAATGTAGAGATAATAGCGGCCCTCATGCTTCACGAGTTCGGGTGCCCAGACCGAACCGATATTGCGGGTCAGCGCGGGGCCGATCGGGCGCCAGTTCACCAGATCGCGCGAATGCCAGATGACCAGGCCCGGATAGCTATCGAAGGTCGAGAAGGTCATATAATAGTCGGCGCCGTCCTTCAGGATCGACGGATCGGGATGGTCGCCCGCCATGATCGGGTTGAGGAAACGCCCGTCGCCAAGGTCGGCCTTGCGCTGGCCATCGAAGCCTTTGGCCCACGCTGGCGCGGGGCCGGGTGAAGCGGGCGCCGCGCCGGCCAAGGCGGCCGACGCGCCGAAGCCCGACAGCCCCGTCCCGAACAATCCCGCTCCAGCCAGTTTCAGCATATCGCGCCGATCGGTCACATTTCTCTCCTTGGAAAAAAGAAAGGCCCGGCCCCCGCAAGCGAAGGCCGGGCCTCACCGGGACGAACTGGTTCGTGTCAGATTTTGAGGCGCGCACCGAACAGGAAGGTGCGGCCATAATGGTTATTCTCGTAATTGCGGTTCGCGTCGAGATCGGTGAAGCGATAGCGGTAATCGTCGGTCAGGTTGGTGCCCTCGATCGACAGTTCGATATTGTCGGTCAGCGCATAGCGGATCGACGCGTCGACGTTGAACGAGCTGCCATAGCCTTCGAAGATATTGTTGTTGCCGCTGGTGCTGTCGTTGTAGCCGCTGCGCCAAGCCGCCGAAGTGCGGACCGAGAATTTGCCGTCGTCATAATAGATGGTGGCATTCCACGCGCGCTTGGCGAGACCGAGCAGCGGCTGGGTATAGGTGCCAGCCGGCTGCGCTTCGAGCCGATTGTCGGCAGGATCATAGGCCAGGGGACCCGCAACGGTATAATCGACGTCGCTCTTCACGAAGGTCGTGTTGCCGAGCACGCCGAAGTGGCGCAGCGAATCCGAAAAGACCGAGAAGGGCAGTTGCAGCGAAAGCTCGACGCCCTTCAGGCTGGCGCCGGGCCCGTTGACGGTGGTCCGGAATTCGAACTCTCGGCCCGGATTGCCGCCCTCGACGATCGCCTGATAGGCCGGCGTCCCGGGCGTCAGCAGCGCGAGCGGCAGGCCGCTCGACGCATAGGTGCCCTGGAAGCTGTCCGAGAGCGGGAAGCTTTCGATATCCTTGGCGAACAGCGCCACCGACGCGATCGCTCCCGGTGCGAAATACCATTCGGCTGTGAGGTCGAAGGTGGTCGCGCGATAGGGTTCGAGGAACGGGTTGCCCGAGGTGATCCGGAAATTGAACTGGTCGACCGAACCGCCCGGGGTCAGGCTGCCCAGCGTCGGACGCGTGATCACCTTGGCGATAGCGCCGCGCAGGATGATGCTGTCGCTCGGGTGCAGATTGACGTTGAACGAGGGCAGCCAGTCGTCATAGGTCCGATCGACCGTGACGAAGGTGCCGCTGGTGAAGCCCGACGACGACTGATCGGTCTTGGCATAGCGGACGCCCGCATTGCCCGTCATCCGCATGCCGAGCACGTCGGTCTCGAACTCCGCCATGAACCAGCCGCCATAGGTTTTTTCGGTGACGCCACGCTGTTCGCCCTGCTGAAGCTGCGCGGGGCGGCCATAGAGATCGATCAGCGCGGTGCCCGCGTCGAGATCGGGCACGATCCAGGCGTTGGTGTTGCCCGACGGCTGCCCGGCGTCGCCGAGTTCGAACAGGTCCGCGATATCCGACGTGACGGGTAGCCCGCCGGTGCCGGGCGCGCAGGTGAAGGCGCTGCAATAGGTGCTGTCGCGGCGATAACCGACGGTGTCGAAATCGAACTGGCGATAGAAACCGCCGCCGCGCATCTTGAACCGGTCGGCGACATCCCAGTCGAAATCGGCCGCGAAGGTCTTGAACTTGTTCGTCAGGAAAGACGGGCGGTCGCGGAATTCGGCGAGCACGAAAGACGAGGGGTCGTCGATGCCGGCACCGAAGGTCAGCAGCGGATATTTCATATTCGTATAATCGTAGCGATAGCCGGTCGCGTCGACATCGTCGAAGGCGAGCGTCGTTTCGACCGGAATGTCGGCCTGCGACTTGGAGATGCCGCCGAGAAGATTGACCGCGAGGGTGTCGGTCAGGCGCTGTTCGAGGCGGCCCGAAATCTGGTAGAATTCGGTCTTGCTCTGGCGCGAATAGCGTTCGGTGCGGACATAGACATTGTCGAGGTCGGCGGCGATGAGGTTGTTGTCGCCGTCGATCGTGTAGTTCGACACGTCGATCGCGTCCTCTTCGCTGCGCAGCAGCACCTCGCCCCAAAATTCGTCGCGCGTCTCCTTGAAGGTCGAATAAAGGCCGTCGATCGAGATTTTGGTGTTTTCGCTCGGTTCCCACTGGATTGACGCGGTCGCGCCGAGGCGCTCGCGGTCGTGGCTGACGAGGCCGTAGCGCGGGATGCGCGGGTGAAAGGCTTCGGCGACCTCGATGCAGCCGTCCGACGGGTTGGCGACGAAGCTCGATCCGGCGAGGCAGGTGACACCGTCGACGCTGCGGAACGGCGCCTGCGCCCAGCGCACGCTGTTGTTGCCGAGTTCGTGCGTCTTGTAATCGGCCCAGGCGACCGAGGCGGAGACGCCGAAGGTCCGGTCGGCATTGGTCCAGGCGATAAGGCCCGCGAGGCGCGGATCGACGTCCTTGGTCAGGTCGTTGTAGCGCCCCTGAACCGAGGCGACGGCGGTGAAGCCCTCCTTGCCGCCGAGCGGATTGCCGGTGTTGAGATCGACGACCGCCCCCAACGAGCCTTCGTCGAGCGAGGCCGACGCCGTCTTGTGGACGACGAGCGAGGTGAAGAGTTCGGACGCGAAAACGTTGAAGTCGAACGCGCGGTCGCGGTTCGCCGAAGCGCCGTCGGTCGAGGTCGCGATCGTTTCCATCCCGTTGAGACGGACGCGGGTGAATTGCGCGCCGAGCCCGCGTACGGTGATCGCGCGGCCTTCGCCGGCGTCGCGCTGGATCGATATGCCAGGGATGCGCTGAAGCGATTCGGCGAGATTCTGGTCGGGGAATTTGGCGATATCCTCGGCGACGATGACGTCGACCGCCGCGATCGAGTCGCGCTTCTGATCGAGCGCCTTGTCGAGCGAGGCGCGGAAGCCGGTGACGACGATCTCGTCCTCGCTCGCGACGGCTTCGGTGGCGGCGTCCTGTGCGTGGGCCGGTGCCAGCGCCAGCGCGGCAAGCGAGGCGCCGCACGCCAGCCGGGTCAAAGCGCGAGCGCTCCGCGTTGCATAAATTGCCATTATCATCCTCCCTTATCGCCCGTTGCCCCCGCCTGCGCAAGAAATGACACCGGTTACTTTGCTGGATAAAACGATTTGGCTGACCGCTTCATCCGTCGATTTTTCAGAGAGTGATGACAGGCCGCCGCTGGACGCGACGAACCGGATCAGACCCTCTCCCTTGGAAATATTTTCTCGTTGACCGATTGGGGTAACCGGTGTCAGGAAGATTGAAGGATATGGGTAGCCGTGTCAATACCCAAAGAATAGGGAGAGAGAGATGCGCCGGAAACCTTGGATAACCGCGCTTTTACTGGCGCTTGCGATGCCGGCCGCACCGGCGTCGGCCGCCGATGCCGCGCCGTCGGCTTTCCCCGGCGCGGTCGGTCCGGCGGCCGCGACCCCGGGCGGACGCGGCGGCAAGATCCTGCGCGTGACGACGCTCGCCCCCGATGGCCCGGGGTCGCTGAAGGCGGCGATCGAGACGCCGGGGCCGCGCATCGTCGTGTTCGAGGTCGGCGGGGTGATCGACATGGGCCGCAAGACGATCGAGATCAAACATCCCTATCTGACGATCGCCGGCCAGACCGCGCCGGGACCGGGGATCACCCTGATCCGCACCGGCATCGATGTGAAGACGCACGACGTCGTGATGCGCCACCTGCGCGTCTATACCGGCGCCGACGGCCAGCCCAAGCGCAGCGGGTGGGAAGCCGATACCTTCTCGACCGTCGCGGCGCAGAATGTCGTCGTCGATCATTGCACCTTCCTGTGGGGGATCGACGAGAATATGTCGGCGTCGGGCCCGCGCTTCACCGGCAAGAGCGTCGCGGAGTGGCGCAAGGGAACGAGCCACAACATCAGCTTTTCGAACAATCTCGCCGCCGAAGGGCTCGCCGACGCGAGCCATCCCAAGGGCGAGCACAGCAAGGGATCGCTGATCCACGACAATGCGACGGGCATCGTCTTCTACCGCAACGTCTGGGCGCATAATGTCGAGCGCAATCCGCTGATCAAGGGCGGCGGGCAGGCGCTGATGATCAACAATCTGATCTACAACCCGCAGCACCGCGCAGTGCACTACAACCTCATGAACCTCGAATGGGTCGGCCATGATTATGTCACCGGCCAGATCACCGCGATCGGCAATGTCCTGCGCGGCGGTAACGACACCGACGAAGGCCTGCCCTTTCTGATGCTCGGCGGCGACGGCGACCTCGAATATTATGGCCGGGACAATCTGGCGGTGGACCGCCACGGCAACGCGCTTCCCGAATTCGGCCGCTATGGCGAAACACAGGCGAAGCTCATCCGCGCGAAAGCGCCGCTCGCGCCGACCGACAGTTATCGTATTCTGCCGGTGCGCGAGGTCGAAACCTCGGTGCTGGCGACCGCCGGCGCGCGTCCCTGGGCGCGCGATGCCGAGGAGATCCGCATCCTCTTCTTCGTCGCCGAGGGGCGCGGCGACGTCATCGACGACGAAAAGCAGGTCAGCGCCTATCCCAAGGTCGAAGCGCCGGTGCGCGCGCCCTTCGTCGAGAAGGATTGGGACCTCACGACGATGGAACCGAAGTCTGGCCGCTACCCCGGCCAGACCGCGCCGCTGCCGCAGGAGCATCTGTCGGCGCGCGATCGCGCGTCGCGCGGAGAGGGACAATGACCGCGCTGCTCGCGATCCTGCTCGCGAACGCCGCCGCCCCCGCGATGGTCGTGATCGACGAAGCCGCGACGCTACGCGAAGAAGCGCCGCCACATGGCGCGATCGGCATGTCGACCGCTTACCGGATCAGCGATGCGGTCCCGGCGCCGCGCAGCTTCGAATTCCGCAAGCGCGCGCTGCACATCGGCGCCGCGATCGGCATCCACCCCATCGGCCATGACGAGATTTATTATGTCCTCTCGGGCACCGGCATCGTCCATTCGGACGGCGAGGAGAAGGCGCTGAAAGCCGGAACCGCGGCGTGGCTCTACAAGGGCGCGAAGGTCGGCATCCGCCAGACGGGCAGCGAGCCGCTGGTGCTGATCATCGCCTATCCGAACCAGGCGGCCGGGCAATGACCGTCGGCCGCCGCGCGCTGCTGACCGCGAGCCTCGCCCTGCCCCTTGCGAGCGCGGCGGCGCGCGCGGCGTGGACGCGGCCCGCGGGCCTGACCCCCGATGCGAGCGTAATGCTCTGGTCCGAGGGCCATATCGAGCCGCCTGCGGGCCTGATCGAACGGGTCGTTCAGCGCAGCGACGACCCCAATGCCAGCGACCGGATGCTCGAGGGCATCACGCGTCCGCGGCTCGACATCTTCCGCCCGGCCAAACCCAATGGCGCGGCGGTGATCCTCGCGCCCGGCGGCGGCTATCGCTATGTCGTGGTCGACAAGGAAGGCTATGAACTCGCGCGCTGGCTGACGGCGCGCGGCGTCACCGTCTATGTCCTTTTCTATCGCCTGCCCGGCGACGGCTGGACCAACGGCGCCGATGTCCCACTCGCCGACGCGCAGCGCGCGGTGCGGCTCGTGCGCAGCCGCGCGAAGACAGACCGCATCGACCCGGCGCGCGTCGCCTTCGGCGGCTTCTCGGCCGGCGGACAGGTCGCGACGAGCCTGCTCACGCGCTTCGATGCGAAAGTTTACGCTCCGGTCGACGCCGTCGACGCGCTGGCGGCGCGCCCCGATGCGCTCGCGGCCATCTATCCGGTGGTGTCGATGGACCCCGCGATCGCGCATGCGATGAGCCGCGAGAAGCTGATCGGCGCGAGTCCCGATGCGGCGCGCGAAAAACTCTACTCCCCCGAACGCAATGTCCGCGCCGACCAGCCGCCGCTCTGGCTGCTCCACGCCGAGGATGACGAGGTCGTGAAGGTCGAAAACAGCGTGCGGCTACGCGAAGCGACGCGCGGCATCGGCGCGCCGGTCGAGACGCATTTCTTCGAGCGCGGCGGGCATGGTTTCGGGTTGATGAAGAGTGCGGGGCTACCCGTCGCGATCTGGCCCGAGCTGCTGTGGAACTGGCTCGCCTCGCACGAGATCGTTTAGCTGCCGGGCTGGATATAGGGCACGCGCGCGAACAGCTCGCGTTCCCACTGGCGCGGGTCGTGTTCGATGCGGCTCTCGATATCGAAGATCATCGTTTGCCGCCGGGCGAGATCATAGGCGGGCCAGCCCGGATGGCCGGTGCGGGCGAAGCGGACGAAGGCGTCCATGACGCGCTCGCTCATCGCCTGCTGCGCCGGGGTCGGATCGGGCACCGTGCCGAAGCTGAGGCCGATGTCATCGGTGTGCTTCGCGTCCTCGAAATCGAGCTGATAGACGAAAGCAGGCGCCCCGGCGCGGGCGCGCGCTTCGGCTTCCTCGACCTGCCCGCGCCAGCTACGCGCCGCGGTGACGATGCGGTGGAAGAGTTCGAGCGGTTCGGCTTTCGGGTAGCGCGTGCGAAACTCTGCCACCGCCCATTCGGGGTGGATATCGATCCGCATCTCGGGCGCGATCCGTGCCGCGAGGTTGTCGAAATCGAGCCCCGCGAGCTGCTTGCCGTCCGGCGCATAAAAGGCGCGCGTCTCCATCACCGTGTTGCCGAGCATCATCGGAATGCCGAGCGACTGCGGCGCGGCGTCGGGCCAGAAGGGATGGCGCGTCAGATGCTTCATGTCGAGCACCGGTCCCATATAGACGCCGCCGCCGAGGATCGGGTCGGTCGCCGACAGCGCCGCAACGAGTTGCTCGACGGGAGCTGTCGCTGGATCGACATCCTTGCCGAGCTTGGCGAGGAACGCCTCCGCGCGCCTGGTCGCGTTGAGCGGGCCCGAGGCGGTGACCTGCTGCCCGCTCATCGTGATCGCCTTGTGGAACAAGCCCTTGGCCCCCGGCATCGCCATCAAGGTCGCGATCTTCGCGCCGCCACCCGACTGGCCGAAGACGGTGACATTGCCGGGATCGCCGCCAAAGGCCGCGATGTTTCGCTCGATCCATTGCAGCGCCGCGATCAGGTCGAGCTGCCCGGCATTGCCGCTGTCGAGGAAGCGCGGGTCGAGCCGCGCGAGATAGAGATAGCCGAGCGCGTTGAGGCGGTGGTTGACGGTGACCACGACGACGTCGCCGCGCGCCGCGAGCGCCGCACCATCGTTGACCGGGTCGGTGACGCTGCCGGTCGAATAGGCGCCGCCGTGAAAATAGACCATGACCGGACGCTTCGCCGATTGCTCGATGTCGGGCGTCCAGACGTTGAGAAACAGGCAGTCCTCGGATTGCGGCCGATAGCGGTCGCCGCGCTGCGGGCAAGCGGGGCCGAAACCGCCGAGCGCAATGCGGTTGTCGAGCAGCGGGACCGGCGCTTCGAAGCGCTTTGCGCTGCCATAGCGTATGCCTTTGAACGTGCGCACCTCGCTGCTGGTTCGCGCGAGAAGCGGCGGCGACAGCGCGACGGCGGCGCCCGCCGCCAGAAGTGTGCGCCGTGTCAGCTCAGCGCCGGACATCGAGCCCGCCGCCGTGGAAGGCGTCGATGTCGGCCTGTCCGAAGCGGCTCGCATCGCCCGGCAGCGAATGTTTGAGGCAGGTGAGCGCGAGACCCGATTCGGCCATCGCGCGCGCATCGCCGCCGCCGAGGTGTGCGTGGAGCACGCCCGCGGCAAAAGCGTCGCCCGCGCCGATGCGGTCGACGATGCCGGTGACGTCGATCTCGGCGGTCTGGTGGCAGGAGTCGCGGAGGTCGACGCGCGCCGCGATCCGGTGATGGTCGGCAGTGGCCGTGTGACGCGCGGTCGAGGCGATGAGCTTGAGCGCCGGGAAAGCCGCGAAGCCCGCCTCAGCCGCTTCGCGGCGCCGGTCCTCACCTTCGCCGCTGAATTCCTGCCCGAGGACGAGCGACAGATCGCGGTGGTTGCCGAAGAGGATGTCCGCGCTGCCGATCAGTTCGGAGAGGACCCTGCGCGGATCGCTGTCCCAGGCTTCCCACAGCATCGCGCGGTAATTGCCGTCGAAGCTGACAGGCACGCCGAGCCGCTTCGCCGCGCGCGCCGCGCCGAGCGCCGCTTCGGCCGAGCGTGGCCCGAGCGCGGGGGTGATGCCCGACAGGTGCAGCAGGCCGGCGCCCGCGAGCAATTGGTCGAAGTCATAATCTTCGGGCCCGGTCGCCGCGAAGCTCGATCCGGCGCGGTCGTAGACGATCTCCGACGCGCGCAGCCCGGCGCCGACGCTGAGGAAATAGAGCCCCATGCGCCCCGGATGAAGCGTGACGGCGGCGCAGTCGACGCCTGCACCGCGCACCGCCGCCACCGCACCGCGACCCAGTGCGTTCGAAGGAATCTTGCTGACCATCGCGCAGTCGTGACCGAGATGCGCGAGGCCGATCGCGACATTCGCCTCGGCGCCGCCGACGTGGAGCGACAGCGACGGCGATTGCATCAGCAGCTCGTTGCCCGGCGCGGTCAGGCGGATCAGCAGTTCGCCGAAAAAGACCAGCTTGCCCTCGGTGCCGCTCACCGCGCCAGCCAGCCGCCGTCGACGGCGAGGATATGGCCCTGGACATAGTCCGATGCCGACGAGGCGAGGAAGACAGCGGCGCCGCCGATGTCGCTGGGATCGCCCCAGCGCCCGGCGGGGATGCGCTCCATGATCTGGCGGTTGCGCGTCTCGTCCGATTGCAGTGCGGCGGTGTTGTTCGTCGCGATATAGCCGGGCGCGATCGCGTTGACCTGCACGCCTTTTGCGGCCCATTCGTTCGCGAGCAGCTTGGTCAGCCCGCCGACCCCCGATTTCGACGCGGTGTAGCTCGGCACACGGATGCCGCCCTGAAAGGTCAGCATCGAGGCGATGTTGACGATCTTGCCCGAACCGCGCGCAATCATGTGGCGGCCGACGCTCTGGCAGAGAAAGAAGAGCGTCTTCAAATTGGTGTCCATCACCGCGTCCCAGTCGGCTTCGGTGAAGTCGACCGCGTCGGCGCGGCGGATGATGCCGGCATTGTTGACGAGGATATCGATGCGGCCGAACTCGGCGAGCACCGCATCGACGAGCGGCTGCACCGCGCCGACGCTCGACAGGTCGGCGGAGAAATTCTCGGCCCTGCGCCCGAGCCCGCGGACCTTGCCAACGGTCTCGTCGGCGGGCGAGCGGCCCGCGGCGGCGATGTCGGCCCCGGCTTCGGCGAGCGCGACCGCGATCCCCTGCCCGATGCCGGTGTTGGCGCCGGTGACGAGCGCGACTTTTCCTGTGAGGTCGAACATCTTCATCGTTCCGTCTTATCCTTTCGTCACCCCGGACTTGATCCGGGGTCCATGACTTGCTGCGCCTCGCTCCCCAATGGATCCCGGATCAAGTCCGGGGTGACGAAGGAAGCAAAGACGGCTCTAGCTCAGCTGACAGATGTCGAGGACGTTCATGTCGGTATAATCCTGATTCTCGCCCGCCATCGCCCAGATGAAGGCGTAGGATTTCGTGCCCGCGCCCATGTGGATCGACCAGGGCGGCGAGATCACCGCTTCCTCATTCTGCATGACGATGTGGCGCGTCGCCTCGCCCTCGCCCATGAAGTGCATGACGCGGTCGGTGTCGACATTGTCGAGTTCGAAATAGAAATAGATCTCGCTGCGCCGCTCGTGGATGTGCGGCGGCATCGTGTTCCAGACGCTGCCTTCCTTGAGCACGGTCAGGCCCATGACGAGCTGCGCGCTGTCGCATACGCCGGGGATGACGAGCTGGAAGATCGTGCGCTCGTTCGATTCGGCGAGGCTGCCGCGGTCGAGCGCATTGGCATCGGCGATGCCGAGCTTGCGCGTGGTGAACGCCTTGTGCGCCGGGCACGACGCCAGATAGTAGCGTGCGCCCTCGCCCGCGAAGCTGACGTCCTTCGCGCCCATCGTCACATAGAGGCAATCCTTGTTGCCGAGCGTGAAGCTCTCGCCGTCGACGGTCACCGTGCCTTCGACCGACGAGACGTTGACGATCGCGAGTTCACGGCGTTCGAGGAAGGGATGCCCCGCGGCCGACGGCGGCTCGGTCTGCGCCGGCAGCTTGACCGGCGCCGCACCGACCGCGACGCCGCCGATCACGAAACGGTCGGCGTGGGTGTAATTGAGGACGCATTCGCCGGTGCGGAACAGATTCTGGATCAGGTAGCGATCGCGCAGCTCCGCATTCGACACCTCCTCCATCATCACGGGATGGGTGGCGTAATAGGTCTTGGAAAACATGGGATCGCATCCTCGCTCGATATTTCTGGGCTTGCCGCCTTGCTAGTTTTTATGGTAACCGGTGTCAAGAGGTGTTGGCAACCCCGCCGGGCGTTGATTTTACGCTTTCGAGCGCCCATCAGCATAGGAAAGCGCGAGCCTGGCCAGAGGCCCCGCAGGGGAAAGAGCGAATATGGCGGCACAAAATAAGGGGCCGGGGGGCAAGCAGCCGACGATCAACGATGTCGCGGCGCTGGCGGGAGTGTCGAAGAAGACGGTGAGCCGGGTGATCAACCGGTCCGAATTCCTGACCGACAAGACGCGCGCGGCGGTCGAAAAGGCGATCGAGCAGCTCGGCTTCGTCCCAAATCCGCAGGCGCGCGCGCTTGCCTTTCGCCGCAACTTCCTGATCGCTTTGCTCCACGACAATCCGAACGCGCAGACCGTGCTCAACTTCCAGCGCGGGGTGCTCGACGCGATCAAGGACAGCGACTTGGCGCTGCTCGTCCGCCCCGTCGACCGCGGGTCGGACAAGATGCTCGACGACGTCCGCACCTTCCTTGAAAAGCAGCGGCCGATCGGCGCGATGCTGCTGCCCCCGATCTCGGAGAATGACGATCTCGCCGCGCTCTGCGAGGATCTTGGCGTGCGCTATGTCCGCATCGGGTCGGCGCGGATCGACGATGCGAAGCGCTGCATCTCGTCGAACGACCGCGAGGTGGTCGCCGAGGCGGTGCGCGGGCTCGTCGCGCTCGGCCACCGCCGCATCGGCTTCGTGCGCGGCCCCGTCGGTTTCCGCTCGGCCGCCGAGCGCGAAGAGGGGTTCCGCGAGGCGCTCGCCGAAGCCGGCCTCGATCTCCCCCCCGAACTTTATGCGCCTGGCAATTACCGTTACACTGCGGGGATCGAGGCGGGCGAGGCCTTACTCTCGCTCGCCGCGCCGCCGACCGCGGTCTTCTGCTCGAACGACGAGATGGCGGCGGGGTTGATGAGCGTCGCGCATGGCAAGGGCATCAAGGTGCCGGGCGAGCTGTCGATCATCGGCTTCGACGACAGCCCGACCGCGACGCATATCTGGCCCGCGCTCAGCACCGTGCGCTGGCCGATCCGCGAGATGGGTATCCGCGCCGCGCAGACGCTGGTTCCCGACTTCCTCGGGCCGGGCGCCAAGGCGGCGGGCGACGAAAGCAATGTGCTCGCCTCGACCTTTGTCGAGCGGCAATCGGTCGCCGCACCACCCGGGCGCTGACCCTCAGCGCCGCCGGCGCGCGAGCTGATATTCGTAGAGCGACGGCGCGGCGCCGACCGCCTGCCCTGTGCCCTCGATATAGGGCGTAGGATTGTAGCTGACCCGGATCTTCCGATTCGCGTGCAGCCCGACGATCCGCTCGCCCGGCCCTTCGAGCCCGCTCGTGATCGTCACCGTCGCGTCGGCGGGCACGCTGCCCGGCATCACCAGCTTCGCGTTCCACAGCGTGTTGTAGAGGCCGTGTCCGGGTTTCCAGTAAGGCGCGCCGCCGCCGACCCAGAGCTGATACTGCCAACCGTCCTCGCCCCGCTTCGGGTCGATGTGCATCTCGACCTGATCGAACAGATTCTGGTGGTTCGACCCGCTGTGCTGGTCGATGATCGCGTCGCGGTCGACGACCGAGCGCAGGAACACCGAGCGTGTCGAGCGCGTGTTGATGCTGAGCGGGTGGACGACAGGATTTTCGACCTTCAGATCCTTGACCAGCACATTGTGCACCGCGCCGACATGCACCGAATAATGCGCGCGGCGGTCGCCCGTCGTTATGATGTCGGAAATCGTCAGGTTCGCGGCATTGTCGGTGAGGATACCGCTGTCCGCCCGGTCGATCGTCAGTCCGCGGATCCAACCATCGAACACGCCGGTCATATAGATGCCGTTATAGCCCTGCTCGAGATGATGGCCGAAGGCGGGCGCTTCGGGAAATTGCAGCCGCAGATTCTGGATGCCGACGTTGGTCAGATGCTTCCAGTCGGCGACCACCGCAGGCTGGTCGGCGCGGATGTCGTGGAGCAGCGGATCGCCCAGCGTCACCGTCTTGCCGCGGATCGCCGCGACGCGCGTCGCCTGCGCGACCACCGGACGGTTCGGGAAGGTCCAGTGGTGCGAGCCGATCGGCAGGTCGGTGTCGCCGTAAAGCGATTTCAGAATCTTGCTCTTCGGCCCGTCGACCGAAAACCATTGCAGCTGGACGACGTCGCCGACCTTGAGCTTTGACGGATCGTCGACCGTCAGCGTGCGAGCGAACTGCTTGCCCGATACCCCGGTCGCCAGCACCGGGTCGCGCACATCCTTCGTCCCGTCGTAGGAGACCGGACGGCTGCCTGCGGGCGCGACAGTGATCATCCCGCCCGCCCAGGTATATTCGGTGAAGAGATAGTCGATATTATGCTCGGGCTCGACCTGCTGCTTCTTCTCGCGCACCAGATATGCGCGCAGCTCGTCGTAATCGTGGCTTTTGTCGATCAGCTTGAGCGGGCGCGGAAACCAGAGCTCGCTGCCGCCCGGGCCGTCGCCCGCGCCGTCGAGGATGATGTCGCTGCGCGTGATGCGCAATATTTCGGTGATCTGCGTGCGCCCCTTGGGGAAGCGCAGCGTCACCTTGCCCTTCACCGCATTGGCCGCAGCGAGCGCGCGGAGCACCGCCTTGCTGTCGTCGAGCCCGTCGTCGGGGATCGCTCCATGATCGGTCACGTCGATGATTGTCCCGGCATCGGCGGGAATCGGCGCGAGACCGAAACCATAGCCCGCATAGGAAAAATCGGGGAGCGGGTTCGCCGCCGCCGTCGCGGGGTCCGACAGGATTTTGGGCAGTTTCGCCGGCTGCGCCTGCGCGGGAAAAATCAGCGCCGCGCCGAGCGCCAGAATGGAAACAAGGCGCGCACGCCGATTACCCGAAATCATCACCCGATTACTCCTTGCGGGCCCGGTGGCATGGCGGCGCGCGACCAGTGGAGGGTCGGGGGCGCCGCCATGCCGGGGGCCCCTTTTTTAAAACTTCGCGCGCACGCCGACCGAAAAGCGCCGTTCGGACAAGGCATAGCTGTTGAGCGCGGTGGTGTTGAAATTGCTATATTCGCTCGTCGCCGATTTTTTCGGCAGCAGATTCTGCGCCTGCAGCGACAGCGCGATATTCTGCGTGATGTCGACACCGAGCTGCGCGTCGAGCTGCGAGCGCGCGCCGATGAAGCTCGGCCGCCCTTGCGAAAATTCGAACACCGCCTCGTCGCGATAATTATAGGCGATGCGCGCCGAGAAAGGCCCCTTCTCATAGAGGCCGACGAGGTTGTAGCTGTTCTTCGACACCGCGACGAGCGGGAAGCCGGCGTTATCCTCGGCATCCGAATAGGTGTAGTTGGCGATCACGCCGAAGCCGTCGAGCGGCGAAGGCAGGAAGTCCATGAATTGCTGGATGCCGATCTCGAAGCCCTTGATCTTCGCGCTCGCGAGATTTTCGGGACGCGAGAAGGTCAGCTCGCGGCCCTGATCGTCGAGCTCGAGATCGATCCCGGTGGTCACGAAGCTCGCGATGAAATTCCTGACGTCCTTGTAGAAGACCGCGCCCGAAATCAGCGAGCTTTTCCCCGTATAATATTCGAAGCTGATATCGGCCTGCGTCGCGATCGGCGGTTCGAGATTCACATTGCCGCCGGTGACCGACAGGTTGGTCGCGTTGAAGAAGGTCGAGGGAGCCAGATCGGCGATCGAGGCGCGCTGCATCGTCTGCGATCCCGACACGCGGACGAGGAAATCGTCGGTGACGTTGAACGCGATATTCGCGCTCGGCAGGACGTTGGTATAGCGATTCCTGTCGTTGCGCAGCGTGCTGACCGCCCCGACATTGACATAGCTATCGACCGACAGGCGGGTCGATGCGATGCGCACGCCGGCATTGGCCTTGTATGACATGCCGGCGATCTCGCCCTCGCCCGACACCATCAGATAGCCGGCGAGCGTCTTTTCGCTGAAGTCATAATCGCGCTGGAGGTTGGGCAGCAGCGTCGAGCGGCCGTCGGGATCGGGATTGGGTTCGGCCGCCTGCGCACGGTTGAAGACATAATCGTAGGTCGGCGCGGTGCTCAGGAAGCTGTTCGGGAAAGTGCCCGGAATGTCCGAGAGGAAATCGCCCGCGTCGACGCGCTTCAGATAGGGCTCGATCTCCTCGCGGGTCGGGGTGACCTGGCTACGGAAGGCGTTCGAGCGCGCGTGGAGGTCGGTATAGCGCACCCCCGCCGCGATCGTGACCCCGCCCGCGGTTTCGTAAGCGACGTCGAGCTTGCCCGTCCATTCCTCGAGCAGGCCGAGCAGGCGGTTGCTGCGCACGCCGTTGTTCGCGGGGTTGTAGGAGGCGTAATCGGCCGGGTCGAACGTCCCGCCGAGCGTCAGCGACGGGATCGTCTGATCGCGGAAATCGAAGGCGCCCGGAACCGGCGCGGCCGCCTGCAGCGTGATGATCTGGATCGTCTGGTCGATCGTCCCCTTGCTGTAATAACCGTCGGCCTCGATCGTCAGCCCGTCGCTTTCATATTTGCCGTTGAGCCCGTAGAGGAAGCTTTCGGTCGGCTCGTTGCGGATCTGCCCCGCGGTGGTGACGGTGCCGTTCGCATTGCCCGCGACGACCATGTCATCCTCGACGACCGCGTTCGTCACCGGATTGGTGCCAGTGGGCAGGCGGAAGGCGAAGAAATCCTGGCGGCGCCCGGTCTTGAGCTTCGAATAGAGCGCGTCGGCGGTGACCGTGAACTCGGGCGTCACCGCGAACTGGATCGCGCCGTTGAGGCCGAGCCGCGAGCGGTCGACGGTGAACTGTTCATATTGGAGCAGCACCGGCGTCTGCTGGACGGTCGTCGTCCCGCCGGCGGTGTAATTGCGGTCGAGGAAATTGTTGCGTTCGAACGCCTGCGTCGTCGAGGTGCGCTTCTGATATTCGCCCGCGAGCATGACGCCGATGCGGTCGTCGGCGAATTTGGTGGTCGCGAAACCGGTGATCGCGGGTTCGAACTTGTCCGAATTTTCCGAATAGACACCCTGCGCGCGCAGCGACACCGTCGGCTCCTTGAACGACAGCGGCTTCGGCGTGACGAGGTTGACCGTGCCACCGAGCCCGCCCTCGGCCTGGCTCGCGAGCGGCGATTTGCGCACCTCCAGACGCCCGAACAGGCTCGACGGCACCGAGTCGAGCCCCGACGAGCGGCCGAGCTGGTCATTCTCGGGCGGCGACAGCCGCGCCGACCAGCCGAGCAAAGTGCGCCCGTCGACCTCGACGCGGACCTGCTGCAGCCCGCGCACCGACACCGACTGGCCTTCGCCGAAGACGCGGGTGATCTGGACGCCGGTGACGCGCTGCAGCGCCTCGGCGACGTTCGCGTCGGGAAGTTTGCCCACATCCTCGGCGGTGATAACGTCGAGCACCTGATCGGCCTCGCGCTTGATGTCGGCCGCCTGTTCGAGCGATGCGCGGATGCCGGTCACGACGATCGCATCCTCTTCGGCGGGCGCGGCGGCCGCGTCCTGCGCATGAGCCGGCGTCATCGCCAGCGCGACCAGCGACGCGCCGCCCGCGAGCTTCGCCACTATCCCGATGCCTCGTCTTGCCTGAATAGCCATATCCATCCTCCCACCCGGGCGCAGGACTTGCCGCCCGAGCGCCCGTTTTCCACGGATTGCGACCAATGCCGCCTTTCGGAGCCACTCGGTCGCCCATCTATTTCTATTTCGTTATCCGGCTTTGGTAACCGGTGTCACGATGATGCGGGCAAGAGCGAGCCACTGTCAAGCAAAAAATTGTATGACAACTATCCCATTAGTATGACAACTTTGGGCCGCGTTTGGCTGGTCGGCCGTCGGTTAGAAAAATTGTCGCAAATTGTCGCATCGCGTCCAGAGGGCTTGCCAGCGCGGGGGCAATGGGCTGAATAGGCGCAAAACTCCCCCGTTCCGATTTGAAACGAGATAATCCATGCTGGACAAGAGGCCGCTGCTTCGTGCCGGAGCCATGTGTGCCATCGCGCTGTCGCTTGCCGCCTGCTCCGCCACAGAGGAGAAGGGCGGGCGTAGCGCGCCCGAGGTCGGCTATGTCACCGCCGCGGTCCAGCCGGTGCCCGTCACCACCTCGCTCGGCGGACGCACCGTCGCCTATGAAACGAGCGAAGTGCGCCCGCAGGTGAACGGCCTGATCCGCCGCCGGCTGTTCACCGAGGGAAGCTTCGTGCGCGCCGGCGCGCCGCTCTATCAGATCGACGCGCGCCTCTATCAGGCAGGGGTCGACCAGGCCGCCGCGAACGTCGCGAGTGCGCGTGCGAGCGCAGAGGCGGCCGACGAACGCGCGCGCCGCCTCGAACCGCTTGCCAAGATGCAGGCGGTCGCCGAGCAGGATTATACCGACGCGCTCGCACAGGCGCGGATGGCGCGCGCCGCGGTCGCGCAGAATAGCGCCGCGCTCGAAACCGCGCGCATCAACCTGCGCTTCGCGACGATCACCGCGCCGATCAGCGGCCGCATCGGACGCAGCCTCGTGACGCCCGGCGGGCTGGTCAGTGCGAGCCAGGCGACCCCGCTCGCGGTGATCCAGCAAACCGATCCGATGTTCGTCGACATGCAGCAGTCGAGCGCCGAGCTCACTACGCTGCGTCAGGCGATCGAAAGCGGCGGAGTCACCGCCGGCAGCACGTCGGTGCGCCTGCGCCTTGAGGACGGCAGCAATTACGGCTTTGCCGGGACGGTCCAGTTTTCGGACGTCACCGTCAACGAGGCGACCGGCACGGTGACGCTGCGCGCGCGCTTTCCCAATCCGAAGGGCGTGTTGCTGCCCGGCATGTTCGTGACCGCGATGTTCGATCAGGCGGTGAACCCGTCGGCGATCCTGCTGCCGCAGGCCGCGGTGCAGCGCGACTTCGACGGTTCGGCCTTCGTCTATCTCGTCGGCAAGGATAACAAGGCGGTGCGGCGCAAGATCGTCGCCGACCGCACCTCGGGCGCGAACTGGGTCGTCACCGACGGGCTGAAACCCGGCGAGCGCGTGATCACGCAGGGGATCGGCAATCTGCGGCAGGGTGCGTCGATCCGGCCGGTGCCCGCGAACAGCCCGCAGCGCGTGGGGCCGCCTAAAGGCGCGGCCGCCGGAACGAAGGGCAAGTAGCGCCCCATGTCGCGCCTTTTCATCAACCGGCCAATCTTTGCCTGGGTGCTGGCGATCATCGTCATGCTCGGCGGCGTGGGCGCGCTTTTTTCGTTGCCGATCGAGCAATATCCCGACATCGCGCCGGCGCAGGTCAATATCCGCGCCTCCTACCCCGGCGCGTCGGCCGAAACGATCGAGAACAGCGTCACGCAAGTGCTCGAACAGCAGCTGACGGGGATCGACGGCCTCCTTTATTTCAGCTCGCAGTCGAGCTCGCGCGGGCGCGCGGACATCACCGCGATCTTCGAAAAGGGCACCGACCCCGACATCGCGCAGGTGCAGGTCCAGAATCAGATCCAGTCGGCGATCTCGCGGCTCCCGCAACAGGTGCAGGCGCAGGGTGTGCGCGTCACCAAATCGAACTCGGACACGCTGCTGCTCGTCGGCGTCTATGATACGACCGACACCCGGTCCTTCCCCGATGTGGCCGATTTTCTGTCGTCGAACATCCAGGATCCCTTGTCGCGCGTCGAGGGTGTCGGCGAGGTCAATGTGTTCGGATCGCCGCACGCGATGCGCATCTGGCTCGATCCGCGGCGTCTCGCCGCCGTGTCGCTGATGCCAAATGATGTGATTTCGGCGATCACCGCGCAAAATAGCGAAGTCGCCGCGGGCGACGTCGGCGGCCTGCCGGCGCCCGAGGGCCAGATGCTCAATGCGACGGTAACCGCCCAGTCACGAATGCAGACGGTCGAAGAGTTCGAAAATATCGTCCTGAAGACGCTGCCCGACGGATCGACGGTACGCATCAAGGATGTCGCGCGGGTGGAGATCGGCGCCGAGAGTTACAGCGCGATCGTTCGGATCAACGGGCATCCGGGCGCCGGCATGTCGATCTCGCTGTCGCCGGGGTCGGACGCGCTCGAGACCGCCGACCGGGTCAAGGCGCGGATGGAGGAACTCGCCGCCGACTTCCCCGACGGCCTCACCTACTCTTACGCCAATGATGCGACCGCCTTCATCAAGCTGTCGGTCAGCGAGGTGCAGAAATCGCTGTTCGAGGCGATCCTGCTCGTCATCCTCGTGATGTTCGTCTTCCTGCAAAGCTGGCGCGCGGTGCTGATCCCCGCGATCGCGGTTCCCGTCGTGCTGCTCGGTACCTTCGGCATCTTCTATATATTGGGATTCAGCATCAACACGCTGACCCTGTTCGGGCTGACGCTCGCGATCGGCCTGCTCGTCGACGACGCGATCGTCGTGGTCGAGAATGTCGAGCGATTGATGGAAGAAAATCCCGGCATGTCGGCGCGCGAAGCGACGATCCAGTCGATGCAGGAATTACAGGTCGCGCTGATCGCGATAGCGCTCGTGCTGTCGGCGGTGTTCCTGCCGATGGCCTTTTTCGGCGGGTCGACCGGCGTCATCTACCGGCAATTCTCGGTCACCATCATCTCGGCGATGATGCTGTCGGTGCTCGTCGCGCTGATCCTCAGCCCCGCGCTGACTTCGACCCTGCTCAAACCGAAGAACCATGGCGACGCGGCCTCTGGCGGCGGGCGCTTTCCGCGCGCCCACGCTTTCCTCGAACGCGCGAAAAACGGCTTCAACACGCGCTTCGACCACGCGGTTGAACGCTATGTTGGCAGCGTGACCAAGGTGGTCGACCGCAAATGGCTCTTCCTCGGCATTTATCTCGTGCTGCTCGCCGCGCTCGCTTTCCTCTTTCTCCGTCTGCCCAGCGGCTTCCTGCCCAACGAGGATCAGGGGCGCGTTTCGGTCCAGTTCCGCCTGCCCGCCGGCGCAACGCAGGCGCGCACGCTCGAGGTGCGCGACGAAATCGAGAAATATCTGCTGACGCAAGAGAAAGCGAACACACAGACGCTGTTCCTCATCGCGGGCGGCGGCGGCGGCGCGGCGGCGGGCCAGAACACCGGCCAGGGCTATGTCAACCTCACCCATTGGGACGACCGGCCGGGCAAGCAAAATACCGCCGATGCGATTGTCGAGCGGGCGCGCAAGGCGCTGAGCGGCCTGCGCGACGCGCAGATCTTCGCGCTCGTCCCCGGCGCGGTGCGCGGCCTCGGCGATTCGTCGGGCTTCACGATGCAGTTCCAGAACCGCAGCGGGATGAGCCGCGCCGAATTCGCCGAAGCGCGCGACCGCCTGCTCGCGATGGCGAACGAAAATCCCAAGCTCACGTCGATGCGCCTATCCGACCTGCCCGACGTCGCGACGCTCAAGATCGACGTCGATACGCAGCGGCTGACCGCCTATGGCATCGACAATGCCGATGTGAATTCGACGCTCGCGACCGCGTGGGGCGGCCGATATGTCAACGACTTCATCGACAAGGGGCGCGTCAAGCGCGTCTATGTGCAGGGCGATGCCCCCTATCGCGCCAAGCCCGAGGATCTCGGCCAATGGTTTGTCCGCTCGGCCGACGGCGAAATGTCGCCCTTCTCGGCCTTTGCCCGGACCGGCTGGTCGACGACGCCGAGCAGCAGCTCGCGCTTTCAGGGCGTGCCCGCCTTCGAAATCTCGGGCCAACCCGCCGCCGGCACCAGCTCGGGCGAGGCGATGGACGAGATGGAGCGCATGGCAAGCGAAATCCCCGGCACCAGCGTCGCCTGGTCGGGCTCCTCCTATCAGGAGCGCCTCTCGTCGGGACAGGCGCCCCTGCTTTACAGCCTGTCGCTGCTCGTCATCTTCCTCTGCCTCGCCGCGCTCTACGAAAGCTGGTCGATCCCGATCGCGGTGCTGTGCGTCATCCCCTTGGGGTTGATCGGCGCGGTATTCGCGGTGAATCTGCGCGGGCTCGAAAACGACGTCTATCTCCAGATCGGCCTGCTCACGACGATGGGACTCGCGGCGAAAAATGCGATCCTGATGATCGAATTCGCCGAGCAGGAGGAGCGCAAGGGCAAGCGGGTGATCGAGGCCGCGGTCGAGGCGGCGCGAATCCGCCTGCGGCCGATCCTGATGACGAGCTTCGCCTTCATCTTCGGGGTGCTGCCGCTCGCGATCGCGACCGGCGCCGGCGCGAACAGCCGCGTCGCGATCGGGACCTCGGTGATCGGCGGCATGCTCACCGCCGCCTTCCTCGCGATCTTCTTCATCCCGCTCTTCTTCGTCCTCGTCCGCCGCGGCGTGCGCGACGGGCTCGCCGCGATGCGCGCGCGCTTCGGCAAGAAGAAGGACGGCGGGACGGCCGAGGTGCCGACATGACCGGCGCGCGCGCCCTCCTGATCGCGAGCACGCTCGCGCTCGCCGGCTGCTCGCTCGCGCCCAAGACGGTGCTGCCCGCGCCGCCGGTCCCGCAAAGCTGGCCGGTCGGCGACGCCTATCTGCTGCAAAGCGAAGCGGCGCTGCCGATCCTCTCTTACAAAAGCGTCTTTACCGACCCGCGGCTGCAGGCGCTGACCGAGCAGGCGCTGAGCGGCAACCGCGACCTGCGCACCGCCTATGCCAATGTCGCCGCGGCGCGCGCGCAGGTGCGCGTCACGCGGTCGGGACAATTCCCCGAAATCGGCGTGACCGCGGGGGCGGGCTATTCGGACGGCGGCGGCAACGGCGCCGGAAATGGCGGGGGGAATAGCGGAGGCAGCGGCGATTTCTCGCTGCGCGGCGGCGTCACCGCCTTCGAACTCGACCTCTTCGGCCGCCTCGCCAATGCGACCGAGGCCGACCGCAACCGCGCGCTCGCGACCGAGGCCGCGTCGCGCACGGTGCGCCTCGCGCTGATCGCCGGTCTCGCCGAGGCGTGGGCGGCCTATGGCGCCGACCGCGACCTGCTGAAAATCGCTGAAGACACCGCCGCCAACGCGCGCGAAAGCGTGCGGCTCACCCAGGCGCGGCTCGACGGCGGCGTCGCGCCGCGCACCGACCTGCGCCAGGCCGAACAGATTCTCGCGACCGCCGAGGATTCGATCGCGCAGCAACGGACCGCGCTCGCGCAGGACGAGAACCTCATTCGCCTGCTCGTCGGCGGCGACGTCGACCGCGCGCTGCTGCCCGCGAGCCTGACCGAAGTCACGCCGTCGGTCGTAGCACTGCCCGCAGGGGTCAGCTCCGAAATCCTTCTGCGCCGCCCCGATGTGATCGAGGCCGAATATGATCTGCGCGCCGCCAATGCCGACATCGGCGTCGCGCGCGCGCGGCTCTTCCCGTCGATCTCGCTCACCGGGCTACTCGGCTTCGCGAGCAACGCGCTCTCCAGCCTGTTCGACAGCGGATCGTTCAGCTGGTCGGCGGGCGGCGATGCGACGGCGACGATCTTCGACGCCGGCGGCCGGCGCGCGGGGGTCGCGGTCAGCGAGGCGCAGCGCGACGCCACGCTCGCGGGCTATGAAGGCGCGATCCAGACCGCCTTTCGCGAGGTCGCCGACGCGCTCGCGGTGCAGGGCACGATTTCCGAACGCGTGCGCGCCGCCGCCGCCAACAGCGAAGCCGCCGCCGACACCGCGACGCTGACCGACGCGCGCTACAAGGGCGGGGTCGACAGCTTCCTCGCCAGCCTCGACGCCCAGCGCAGCCTCTATACGGCGCGGCGGAGCGAGATCGCGACGCAGCTTTTGCTCGTCCAGACGCGGATCGCGCTGTTCCGCGCCTTGGGCGGCGACAGCAGCGCGGGAAGCCAACCCGCGCCCTGACATCTTCGTCATGCCGGACTTGATCCAGCATCCACCGCGGCGGCGGAAGATGGACCCCGGATCGAGTCCGTGGTGACGATCTCGGCAATGGCTGACTCTGCTTGACAATCGCCCCCGCTCGCGCGCTAATAGAACATATCAGGAACAAATGATGCGCGAGTCGTCTCACCCTCTCGCCGGGCTGCGCCAACGCATCGCCCGGATCGCCGCCAGCGACGGCGTCGAAAGCCGCCGAGCCGAAGGCTGGCTGGCGAGCGGCCACGTGCCCTTCGACGCGGCGCTCGGCGGCGGGCTCGCCGCGGGGCGCACCCATGAATTTTTCGCCGCCGACGCGCTCGACGCGACGAGCGCCGCCGCTTTCGCCGCGCTCGTCGCGCTGCGCACGCCGGGCAAGGCGCCGCTGATCTGGCTCCGCACGAGCGACGCCGGCAAGCGCAGCGGCCATATCTACGCCCCCGGCATCGCCGAACTCGGCGGCGACCCCGATCGGTTGCTCCTCGTCGAGACGGCCGATCCCAAGATGCTGCTCGCCTGCGCGAACGATGCGATTCGCTGCGCGGGATCGGCGGCGGTGATCGTCGAAAGCTGGGGCAAGTTTCCTTTGCTCGACCTCACCGCGGGGCGGCGCCTCGCGCTCGGCGCGCGCGACGCGGGAACCACGCTGCTGATGCTCCGCCTCAACGCCGCGCCGACGCCGAGCGTCGCCGAAACGCGCTGGAGCGTCGCCGCCGCCGCCTCGCGCGCGCTCGAAGCTAACGCCCCCGGCGCGCCCGCCTTCGACCTCGAACTGCTGCGCTGGCGCGGCGGCCCCGCAGGGACGCGCTGGCGACTGGACTGGAACCATGACGAACAAGCTTTCGGGGAGGCGGCGCTATCTGGCGCTCTTCTTCCCCTTCCTGCCCGCCGAGCGATGGCTTCGCACGGCGCCGCTGCCGCCTGACGCCCCGCTCGTCTTCGCCGAGAAGCGACGCGGCGCGATGCGCCTCGCGAGCGTCGATGCGGCGGCGCTCGCCATCGGGCTGCGTCCCGGCATGCCGCTCGCCGACGCGCGCGCGCAGGTCGGCGAGCTTATCGTCGTGCCGCACGATCCGGTGCTCGATCAGGACTGGCTCGACCGGCTCGCGCAGGGCTGCGCGCGCTATACCCCGCTTGTCGCGCTCGACGCGCCCGACGGGCTGATCCTCGACATCGCGGGGACCGAGCATCTCTTCGGCGGCGAGGCGGGGCTGATCGCCGATGTCGAGATGCGCCTGTCGCGGCTCGGCATGACGCTCCGCCACGCGCTCGGCCCGACCGCCGACGCCGCGCGTGCGCTCGCGCGCTATCAGGTGCGCCCCGCGCCCGACGAAGCCAGCGCGATCCGCCGCTTGCCCGTCGCCGCGCTCGAACTCGAGCCCGAAGCGACAACCGCACTCGTCCGCGCGGGGCTCAAGACGATCGGCGACCTGGCGAGCCGCCCGATGGCGAACCTCGCCGCGCGCTTCGGCGCCGACGCCGCGATGGCGCTGCGCCGCCTATTGGGCGATGCGCCGAGCCCGCTCGACCCGCGCGTCACCCCGCCCCCGGTCGCCGCCGAACGCCGCTTCGCCGAGCCGCTCGGAAGCACGGCGCACGCCACCAAAATACTTGCCGCACTCGCCACCGAAGCGATCGAAGAGCTTGGCGAACGCGGCAAGGGCGGACGCCATTTCCGCGCCACCTTCTTTCGCAGCGACGGCCTCGCGCGGACGATCGCGATCGAAACGGGGCATCCGACGCGCGACGCCGGCCTCGTCATGCGGCTTTTCGCCGAGCGCATGGACAGCCTCGCCGACCCGCTCGACCCCGGCTTCGGCTTCGACATGATCCGCCTCGCGGTGCCGCGGGTCGAGGCGCTCGGGGCGAGCCAGCTCAAGCTCGAGGGCGGCACGGTCAAGGAGGCCGCGATCGACGAACTCGCCGACCGGCTCGCGACGCGGCTCGGGCGCGGGCGGGTGCGACGGCTGCGTCCCGCCGACACGCATATCCCCGAACAGGCGCAGCTCGAACTGCCCGCGATCGACGCGCCCGCGCCGCTGCCCTGGCAAGCGCCCGAGCCCGGCGAGCCGCCGACGCGTCCCTTCCACCTCTTCGACCCGCCGCAGCCGATCGAGGTGATCGCCGAGGTCCCCGACGGCCCGCCGCAGCGTTTCCGCTGGCGCCGCGCCTTCCATGCGATCCGCCGCTACGAAGGCCCCGAACGCATCGCCGCCGAATGGTGGCGCCGCCGCGACAATGGCGGGCTGACGCGCGACTATTACCGCGTCGAGGATGCGCAGGGTCGCCGCTTCTGGCTCTTCCGCCACGGCCTCTACGACGAAAAGCCCGACCCGCGCTGGTATATCCACGGGGTCTTCGCATGAGCGAGGAAACCCAACCCGGCTTCGCCGAACTGGTGGCGGCAACCAATTACAGCTTCCTGCGCGGCGCCTCGCATCCCGCCGACATGGTTGCCGAAGCTATGGCGCTCGGCATGCCCGGCATCGGCATTGCCGACCGCAACAGTGTGGCGGGGGTGGTGCGGGCGCTGACCGGCCTGCGCAAGCTGGGCGAGGATGCCGCCGAAGAAGGAATCGAGCTTCCGCCGTTTAAACTCGTCGTCGGCGCGCGGCTGGTCTTCGACGACGGCACGCCCGACATCATCGCCTATCCGACCACGCGCCATGGTTGGGGTCGCCTCACCCGCATGCTGACCATCGGCAATCGCCGCACCCAAAAGGGCGACTGCGTGATGAAGCTCAAAAACCTGCTGATCCATTGCGAGGACATGATCCTGATCGCGATGGCGACCGAAAAGGATGAACCCGTCCTTCACCGCCTCGCTGAAGTCGCACCGGATTCGCTATGGCTGGGCGCAACGATGCCCAGAGGCGGCAGCGATCGCCGGCGTCTCGCCCGGCTGGAATCGCTGGCGGACCGTGTCGGCATTCCGATGCTCGCCACCAACGACGCCCTTTACGCGACCCGCGCGCAGCGGCCACTTCACGATGTCGTCACCTGCATTCGCGAGGGCACGAACCTCAATGATGCCGGGCGCTTGCTGCGCGCCAATGGCGAGCGCCATCTGAAGTCACCGCAGGAGATGCGGCGCTTGTTTCGGACCTGTCCCGAAGCGGTCGATGAAAGCGCGAAGATCCTCGATCGCATCGGCTTTTCGCTGCGTGATCTGGAATATGAATATCCGCACGAGCCGGTTCCCGAAGGCTGGGAGCCGCAAAGCTGGCTCGAACATATGGTGACGGAGGCTGCGAACAGGCTCCATCCCGGTGGACTGCCAAAACGTTGGCGGGAGGTGCTCGATGAGGAGCTTTCCCTCATCCGCAAATGCAAATTCGCCTGCTATTTCCTGACCGTCCACGACATCGTCAATTTCGCCCGCACCCGTGACCCGCCCATCCTTTGTCAGGGACGGGGCTCGGCAGCCAATTCGCTGGTCTGTTATCTGCTCGAAATCACCTCGATCGACCCCATCCACAATAATCTGCTCTTCACGCGCTTCCTGTCCGAAGAACGACGCGAGCCTCCCGACATTGATGTCGATTTCGAGCACGAGCGGCGCGAAGAGGTGATGCAATATGTCTATCGCCGCTACACGCGGAGGCGCGCAGGAATCGCCGCGACTGTGATCCATTACCGCCCACGCAGCGCGGTACGCGAAGTCGGAAAGGCATTGGGACTCAGCGAGGATGTCACCCAGCGGCTCGCCGACACGACCTGGGGCAGTTGGGGCAGTGAGATGCCTATCGAACGCTTCGTTGAAGCCGGATTGGACCCCGAACTGGACGATATTGCCCGGCTGCAATTGATCGTCGCGCAACTGCTCACTTTCCCGCGCCACCTGTCGCAGCATGTCGGCGGCTATGTGCTGACCGAGGACCGGCTCGACGAGACGGTGCCGATCCACAATGCCGCGATGGAAGACCGCACCTTCATCGAATGGGACAAGGACGACATTGATGAACTGCGACTAATGAAGGTCGATGTGCTCGCGCTCGGGATGCTGACCTGCATCCGCAAATGTTTCGACCTGATGCGGCTGCACGATCTTGGCGATCACGACCTCAGGAATGTTCCGGAGGAGGATTCCGACGTTTACGACATGCTGTGCGAAGGCGACAGCATCGGTGTCTTTCAGGTCGAAAGCCGCGCACAGATCAACATGTTACCACGCCTGCGGCCAAGGGAACTTTACGACTTGGTCATCCAAGTGGCGATCGTTCGTCCCGGTCCGATCGAGGGGGACATGGTTCACCCATATCTGAAGCGTCGCGCTGGCGAGGAAGCGGTGGACTATCCTTCGCCCGCGCCGCCGCACGATCCCAAGGAGCTCTATAATTTGCTTCGCAGGACATGCGGCGTCCCCCTGTTTCAGGAGCAGGCGATGAAACTCGCCATCGTCGCCGCCGAGTTTACGCCGGACGAGGCCAATGGCCTGCGGCGCGCAATGGCGACCTTCCGCAATGCCGGGACGATCTATCAATATAAGGAGAAGATGATCGGCGGGATGGTCCGGCGCGGCTACGAACCCGATTTCGCGGCGCGCTGCTTCAAGCAGATCGAGGGGTTCGGTAGCTATGGCTTTCCCGAAAGCCATGCCCAGTCGTTCGCCAAACTCGTCTATGTTTCGTCATGGCTGAAATGCCATCATCCCGCCGTCTTCGCGTGCGGCATCCTCAATTCGCAGCCGATGGGCTTCTACGCTCCTGCGCAACTTGTGCGCGATGCGCAGGAGCATGGGGTCGAGGTGCGTGAGGTCGACGTCAATGCGAGCGGCTGGGACAACAGTCTCGAACCCAAGGCCGACGGCAGCCTCGCGCTGCGGCTCGGCTTCCGGCAGGTCGACGGGTTTCGCGAGGAATGGGCGGCACAGATCGCCGATGCGCGCGCCACGCGCTTTGCCTCGGTCGAGGAACTCGCGCGGCGGGCCAAGCTGCCGTCGCGCGCGCTGCGGCTGCTCGCCGATGCCGATGCGTGCCGTTCGATGGGGCTCGATCGGCGCCCGGCGCTGTGGGATGCGCGGCGGGTGCGGCAGGGCGTGCTGCCGCTGTTCGGCGCGGCCGAAACCGATGAGCTCGGCGCCGAGGAAGATGCACAGTTGCCGCCGACGCCGCTCGTCGAGCATGTGCTCACCGATTATCAGACGACGCGGCTGTCGCTGAAAGGCCATCCGATGGCGTTCCTGCGCCGCGATTTCGAACGCGAGAGGGTGCTGAGTGCCACCCAGGTCGTCGCCGCGAAGAATGGCGCGATCGTCCGCACCGCGGGGGTCGTGCTGATCCGTCAGCGGCCGGGCAAGGGCAATGCGATCTTCATCACGCTCGAGGACGAGGGCGGGATCGTCAACATCCTGCTCTGGGCGCGCCATTTCGAACGCTATCGCCGCGCCGTCATGGCGTCGCGGCTGATGCTCGCCGAGGGCGAGGTGCAGCGGAGCAAGGAGGGGGTCATCCACCTGATGGCGACGCGGATCGTCGACCGGACGGCGATGCTCGATACGCTGGGGAGCGACCGGCGCTTCGACCCCGACGTCTGCCGCGCCGACGAGGTCAGGCATCCGCAGCTGCCGCGCGGGCATGCGGCGCAGCACGGCCATCCGCGCAACGTCCGCATCCTGCCCAAGTCGCGGGATTTTCATTGATGGATCGTTTTCCGGCTGACGCCGGAAGCGGCACCGGCCCGCTCCCCCACCCGGCCTCCCGACATAGTATTCTATGGGAGGCCGGGTGGGGGAGCGGGCCGGTGCCGCGCCTTCGCGCAAAAAGAAGATGCCCCGGCTGTGGGGGCCGGGGCATCCAATCAGGCTATCTAAGGGACCAACCGAATATAGCCTGAAATTTTCGTAGAACTTAGCGGAGCAGGTTCATCACGCCCTGCGAGCTCTGGTTCGCCTGGGCGAGCATCGCGGTCGATGCCTGCGCCAGAATGCCGGCGGCGGCGAGGTTCGTCGATTCGACCGAGAAATCGGCGTCTTCGATGCGCGACTTCGATTCCGACAGATTCGTGACGCTCGACGTCAAATTGTCGACAGCCGACGACAGGCGGTTCTGCTGGGCACCGAGGTTGGCGCGTTCGGTCGCGACCGTGTCGATCGCCGTGTCGAGCGTCGCAAGCGCGCCCTGCGCACCCGCCGCGGTCGAGAAGTCGAGCGTGTCGACGCCAAGCGCGGTGGCCTGCAGATCGGCAATCGTGATGTTCACGACCTGGCCGGTATCGAGACCCGTCTGAATGTCGAAGCCCGCGGCGACGCTGCCGTTGAGCAGCACATTGTCGTTGAACGTAGTGCGGGTCGCGACGTCGCCGATCTGCGAAATCAGCGCGGTGACTTCTTCCTGCACCAGCGTACGGTCGTCGTCGCTCAGCGTGCCCGTCGAGGCCTGCATCGCCAGTTCGCGCATACGGACGAGGATGTCCGAAATGCTGCCGGCGGCGCTATCGGCGGTCTGCGCGAGCGAAATACCGTCGTTGGCATTACGGATCGCCTGGGTCAGGCCGCGCGCGCTGGCGTCCATGCGGGTCGCGATGGCGAGGCCGGCGGCGTCGTCCTTCGCGCTGTTGATGCGCTTGCCGCTCGACAGGCGTTCCATCGCCTGCGACTGCATTTGGCTCGCGACACGCGAGTTATTCTGGGCGCGCAGCGCGCTCACATTGGTGTTGATGACAGTCATCTTTGTTCCTTTCCGGCCTCGATGGCCATTCCCGTGATGTGAGGGCTCGAGGAGCGGTCACGAATGCAGTAACGGCGAGACGCGCCGACGCTTAAGCCCGCCCGTCAAAAAAATGCCGAAGGCCTCCGACAGCCATCCTCGTGACGATCTAAACCACCGAAAATATTAGTTTAATTTTTTTGGCACGAGCTTTGCATTCTTCTTTGTGCGTGCGGCAGACCGCCGCGCATCAGGACGGATGAAGAAGCAATGAGCACGATTGACCCGAGCCGGCTGCTGCAGATGCGCAGTTCGATCCTCAATCAGAACCAGGCGCTCCAGCGCGCCGCCGGTCGCGGCGGAATCGGCGCGGCCGAAGGCGGCGCTGAAGGCGCCGGGAGCCCCGATTTCGGTGCCGCGATCAACAATGCGCTGCAGCAGGTCAATGCCCAGCAGACGAAGGCGAGCCAGATCACCGAAGCCTATGAGCGCGGCGACACGCACGACATCGTCAGCGTGATGATCGAGCGCCAGAAGGCCTCGCTCGGCTTCGAAACCACCCTGCAAGTCCGCAACAAGCTGCTGTCCGCGTACCGCGACATCATGAACATGCCGGTGTAATCCATGGCCGAAGCCCAGATCCTGACCCCCGTCGACGACGGGACCGCGAACCGCCTGCCCGCCCCCGTCCTCGGCGGCCGCCTCGCACCCTTCACGCAATTCATCCGCCAGCCCGCCGTCCAGCGCGCGCTGCCCGCGATCGCGATGACCTCGGCGATCGGCATCGCCGCGCTCGCCTATTTCACGATGCAGGCGGCGCCGCAGGCGCAGCTATTCGCCGGGCTCGACGACACCGACAAGGCGGCGGTCGCCGAGGCGCTGCAGTCGCAGGGCATCGCGCATAACATCGACGCCTCGACCGGCGCGCTGACCGTCGACGCCGACAAGCTCCACCAGGCGCGCATCGCGCTTGCAGGACAGGGCCTGCCCAAGGCGGCGCCGAGCGGCGACAGCCTGATCGCTTCGCTCCCCATGGGGTCGAGCCGCGCGATCGAGGGGGAGGCGCTGCGCTCGGCGCGCGAAGCCGATCTGTCGCGCACGATCGAGACGATCGACGCGGTCAAGAGCGCGCGCGTCCACGTCGCCGCCGCCGAACCCAGCCTCTTCGTCCGCGACGACAAGCCCGCCACCGCTTCGGTGATGCTGACGCTGCAGAACGGCCGTTCGCTGTCGGACGGTCAAGTGCAGGCGATCCGCTTCCTCGTCGCCTCTTCGGTTCCCGGCATGAACGCCGACCAAGTGTCGGTGATCGACCAGCGCGGCGCGCTGCTCTCCGACACCGCGAGCGGCAGCGACATGAAGGCTTTTCAGCTGCAATTGCAGGTCGAGGAACGCTTCCGCCGCGCGCTCGACACGCTGCTCGGCCCGATGCTCGGCGCCGGCAATTATACCGTCGAGGTCCACGCCGACGTCGACATGTCCGAAAGCCAGGCGACGCGCGAAAGCTTCCCCGAGAATGACCGTGCGCTGACCAGCGAACGGATCACCCGCTCGACCAGCGGCACGAGCGCCCCCGCCGTCGGCATTCCGGGCGCGCTGTCGAACCAGCCGCCGCAGGCGACGACGGTCACCGCCGACGGGCCGCAGCCCGCCGCGCCCGGCGCAGCGCCGGCGCCCGGTATCGAAAGCAACGAAAACGCCGCGCGCGCCTATGAGGTCGGCCGCGAGATTTCGGTCACGCACTCGCCGCAGGGCAGGCTGCGCCGCGTCTCGGTCGCCGTCGCGCTCAACCAGGGCAAGAAGGCGCTGACGCAGGCCGACCTGACCAAGATCGACAGCTTGGTGAAGGGCGCGATCGGCTATGACGCGGCGCGCGGCGACCTCGTCGCGATCAACCAGCGCCCGTTCGTCGTGGTCGAAGACACGGCGCCCGCCTTTTATGATCAAGGCTGGTTCCTGCCGCTGGTCAAGCAGGTCGGCGCGATCCTCGCCGCACTGCTCGCCTTCCTGTTCATCGGCCGCCCGATGATCCGCGCCGCCAAGGAACGCGCAGCCAGGCGCGCCGAACAGAATCAGGAGCTTGAAGCATCGCTGCTCGCCGCCACCGACCGCCCGGCACTCGCCAGCGGTCAGGGCGGCCGCGAGATCACGCTCGAGATGATCGAACAGGCGCCGAGCTATGAAGCGCGCGCCAACCTCGTCCGCGCCTTCGTCCGCCAGGATTCGGCGCGCGCCGCGCTCGTCGTCCGCCACCTGATGCAGGAGGGCGCCCGTGCCTGAGGTCGCCGAACTGGACAATATGCCCGCGCTGCCGGCGATCGAAGGATCGTCCGCCGCCGCGATCCTGCTGATGCTGCTCGACGAAAGCGAAGCCGCGACGATCCTGAAGCAGCTCGATCCCGACGAAGTGCGCCAGCTGGCGAAGGCGATGTTCGACACCGCCAATGCCAGCGAACAGCAGATCGGGCAGGCGCTCGACCGCTTCGTCACGCGCAGCCGCGACGTCAGCGCGCTCGCGATCGGCGCCGACACACGCATCCGCACCGTGATCAATGAGGCGGTCGGCAACGTCCGCGCCGACAATATTCTAGCTGCCGTCGCGCCGCAACGGAGCGCCGCGTCGCTCGAAATGCTGCGCTGGATGGACGTCGATGCGATCAGCGGCCTGCTCGCGAGCGAGCATCCGCAGGTCGGCGCGCTGATCCTTTCGGTGCTCGTCCCCGAGGTCGCCGCGCGCGCGATCGAGACGCTCGACGAAGTGCTGCAGGCCGATCTGGTGCTGCGTGCCGCGATGCTGACCTCGGTGCCCGCCGCGGCGATCGAGGATCTCGAATCGGTGCTCGCGAGCGCGAATGTCGACGGCCAGCGCGTCGCCAAGCAGGCGATCGGCGGCCCGAGCGACGTCGCCAAGATCATGAAGAAAATGCCGAAGCAGCTTTCGGAGCGCACGCTCCGTTCGCTCAAGAAGCACGACCGCATCCTCGCGCAGACGATCGAGGAAGAGATGTTCATCTTCGAAAATCTGCGCGACCTCGACAAGAAGAGCCTCAGCAGCGTGCTCCGCTCGGTCGATGCCGCCCAGCTCGCGATCGCGCTCAAGGGCGCCGACGAGGATATGGTCGACATGTGCCTTGCCACCATGTCGCAGCGCGCGGCCGAAACGATCCGCGACGAGATGGACGAGATGACGATGGTCAAGCGCGCCGACGTCGACGACGCGCAGAAGAGCGTGATGCAGATCGTGCGCCAGATGGCGGCGGCCGGCGAAATCATGATCGCGGGCGGAGGCGACGATTATGTCTGATCGCACCGCCGAAACGGGTTTCGCGCCCGTGCGCCTGGCCGATGCCATGGCGCGCGGCGGCGGCTTTCGCCCCCTGTCCTTCGCGTCCGCCCAGCAGGCCGCGCCGGAGGAGCCCGAAGGCCTCGACGAAATCGACCTCGACGACCCTTTCGCGCTCGGCCTTGCCGAAGGCCAGCGCCTGGCCGAAGCCGCCTTCGTCGCCGAACGCCACCAGCTGCTCGCGCTGCTCGCCGGCGCCGAGGCGCTGCAGGACGAACCGAGCGAAGAGCTGGCGCAGCTGATCGCCACGACGGTCGAACGCCTCGTCCGCCAGATCGTCGCTACCGCGCCGATCGATGCCGAATGGCTGCAGGCGCAGGTCGAGACCGCCGCAGCGATGATCGCCGACGCCGACAAGGCCCGCACCTTGTGGGTCCATCCCGACGACGCCGCCTTGCTCGCGGATTGCCCGCTTTCGATGGCGGTCGAGAGCGATACGGCGATGATGCGCGGCACCGTGCGCATCGAAACCTCGACCGGCTGGATCGAGCATGGCCGCGCGGTCTATCTTGAGGAATTGCGCGCGGCGCTCGGCGAAAGCGAAGCGGCATGACGCGCCGTCTCGCCCTGTCGGCACAGCAGTTGCTCGAGCCCGTCGACCTGGCGCACGCGAGCCCGCGCCGCATCGGCACGCTCGTCTCGCACGAAGGCATCATGCTCGAAGTGTCGGGTTTCCCGATGCCGCTCGGCAGCAATGTCCGCATCCGGTCGGCCGACAATGATTATGTCTATGGCGAGGTCGTCGGCTTTCGCGGTCACCGCAGCCTCGTCCTCCCCTTCGACTCGGGCAAACCGCTCGTCACCGGAGCGCCCGTCGAACCGCACGGCGCGTCGAGCATGGTTCCGGTCGGCAAGGCTTTGCTCGGCCGCATCATGGATGCGCAGGGCAACCCGCTCGACGGGCGCCCGGCGATCAAGTCGCAATTCCAGTGGCCGCTCGCCGGCCGCAAGGTCAATCCGCTGCGCCGCGGCCGCGTCACGCGCGCGCTCAACATGGGCGTGCGCGCGATCAACGGCCTGCTCACCGTCGGCGAAGGCCAGCGCGTCGCGATCATCGCGGGCTCGGGCGTCGGCAAGTCGGTGCTGATGGGCCAGATGATCGCCGGCACCGAATGCGACGTCATCGTCGTCGGGCTGATCGGCGAGCGCAGCCGCGAAGTCAGCGACTTCGTCGAAACCAAGCTGCCCCCCGAGGTGCGCAAGAAATCGGTCGTCGTCGCGGTGCCCGCCGACCATCCGCCCTTGCTTCGCCTGCGCGCCGCTATGCGCGCGACCGCGATCGCCGAAGCCTTTCGCGCCGAGGGCAAGAAGGTGCTGCTGCTGATCGACAGCCTGACCCGCGTCGCGCATGCGCAACGCGAGATCGGCCTGACCTTGGGCGAGCCGCCGACGATGAAAGGTTATCCGCCGTCGGTCTTCGCGCTCATCCCCTCGCTGTGCGAGCGCGCCGGCATCGACCGCGAAACGGGCGGCTCGGTCACCGCGCTCTATACCGTGCTCGCCGACGGCGGTGACATCGACGACCCCGTCGTCGACAGCGCGCGCGCGATCGTCGACGGCCATATCATCCTGTCGCGCCAGCTCGCCGAACAGGGCGTCTATCCCGCGATCGACGTCGCGCGCTCGCTGTCGCGCACGATGGTCGACTCGGTCGACCCCGAACATGCCGCCGCCGCCGCGCGCTTCCGCCAGCTCTGGTCGCTCTATGAAGAGAATCGCGATCTGATGCTGATGGGCGCTTATGTCGCCGGCGCCGATCCGGTGCTCGACACCGCGATCGCCCGCCACGCCGACCAGCTCGCCTATGTTTCGCAGCCTGCGAAAGCGCAGGTCGATTTCGACATTTCCCGCCAAGCCCTGATCGAAGGATATTCCGCATGAACGCCCGCACCGCACGCCGCAAACGCATTATCCGCGTGCGCTCCGTCGAACATCAGCTGGCCGAGGCCAATCTGGCGCGCGCCAATGGCGAGCTGGCGAATCTGGTCGAACTCGCCAAGCGGCTCGAAACGCTGCGCGTCGACCTCGCGATGGCGAAGGGCGCGGTCGCGGGCCGCGCGCTCAACACGATCGGCGAGCTCGCGATGCGGCTCGACATCGCGCAGGAAAGCCTGACCACGCCGCTGAGCAATGCGAGCCAACGCCGCGACCAGATGGGTGCGCTCGCGCAGAACGCGATGGTCCGGGAAGAATCGGCGGTGCGCCTCTATGAGCGCAGCCGCAAATCGGCCGAGGCCGAACAGGAACGCCGCGACGACGCGAACCGCCCGCACCGCCCGCGCACGGGCATGCGGCTGCGCCTGATCGAAGGCGGCGCGGCATGATGGGCGCGCCATCCCTTCCCACGCCGCAGGGCGCGATGCCCGCGGGCTTCGCGACCTTCCTTGCCAATATCGGCCAGCTTCCCGAGGGAGGCGGCGAAGGCGGCGGTTTCGACCAGCTGCTCGCCGCAGCGCCGGTTGCCGCCGCCCCGGCGACCAACGCCGCCGTGACGATCAAGGTCGATCCCGCGCTGACGGCCGCAGCCGCGGCCCCGCAAAGCAATACCCCGTCGCTCGAAGCGCCGGCCGGTGCAGACGTCCCGGCCGTCCCGGCCGAGCCGGCCAAAGCTACGCCCGCCGAAACCGACCCTGCCGCGCTGGCCGCGACCCTGCTGGTCGCGCTGAGCGGCAGCGTGCCAGGCACGGCGCCCACGCCCGGCAAGCCGGCACCGGTCGAAGCCGAAACCGACGCCGCTACCGATACGGCGGAACCGGGCGAAACCGTCCCCACAGCCATCCCTGGGACCAATTTAGCCGCGGTCGTGACCGCCGCCATTCCGGCCGCCGCGAAGCCCACCAAATCGGTCGAAGCACCTCAGGCCCGGACCGACAGCGAGGCGCCCGCAGCGCCGGTTGCCGCGCAGCCCCGCGACGCCAAGGTGCCGCTGCCGATCCTCACCGGCGCCGACGCGCCGATCGCAAAGCCCGTCGACGCCGCCCCGTCGATGACGATCCTCTTCGCCCAGCCCGCGGCGCAGGGCACGGCCATGGTGGCCGACGCCGCCGCGCCCGTCGTGCTCGCCGAACGCGTACTCGATATGGACAGCGACGGCGCGTGGATCGATCAGCTCGCGCGCGACATCGCTGCGACCAAATCGGACAGCGGCGACATCAGCTTTCGCCTGATGCCGCGCCACCTCGGCCGGCTCGACGTCGCGATGCGACAAGGCGACGAGGGTGTCGCGCTGAAGATGGACACGCATCATGAAGCGACCGCGACGATCGTGACAGCGGCGCAGGGCCGCCTCGTCGAAGAGCTCCGCCAGCAGGGCGTCCGCGTTGCCGGCGCCGAAGTGACCTGCACGCCGGGCGAGGCCGGCCGCCAGTCGCCGGGCCAAAACCAGGGCCAGGGCCGCGCCGCCGCACCTGACCCCGCCCACCTCATCGAAACCGCTACCGAACGCGCCGAGCCGCGCGACGAAGCGCGCGCCGCGGACCGCCGCGGCCGCTTCGCCTGATCAGAAAGGGTCCCATCATGGCCAAGGATAATGTCGTCGAAGGCGCCCCCAAGAAAAAGGGCAAGTTCAAGAAGCTGCTGCTGATCGGGGTCGCCGCGGTCGCGCTGATTGGCGCCGGCGCGGGCGCGGGCATCTATTTCGGCGCGCTGCAGGCGCATGAAGCGAAGCCCGAGGATAAATATCCGAAGCTCGTCGTGCGCAGCGAGGAAGACGCCGAACCCGCCGCCGAGGGCGACGACAAGGAAGCGCCGCCGAAGGTCGGCACGGTGTCGGTCCCGAACGACAAGTTCAAGGTCGATCCGCGCAAGTATGAGATCACCTATTATCCGATCACCGACAGCTTCACGACGAACCTCGCCGATGGATCGGGCTTTCTGCAAATCGGTATCAGCCTTTCGACCTTCTACGACGGCAAGGTTATCAATAATATCAAACGACAGGCGGTGCCGATCCGCTCGGTGGTGCTTATGGTGCTCGCCGAACAGGATCCGGCTCTGCTCTCCACATCGCAGGGGAAACAGCGGCTTCAACGCCAGTTGACCGCCGCGATCAACGATGTGCTGCGCGAGAAGGAAGGTTTCGGGGGTATCGACAATGTCTATTTCACGAGTCTGGTGATCCAGTGACCACCAGCACGAAATCGGTCAAAGCCGTGAAGGCGCCGGCCGCTCCGGCGCCGACAAGCGCGCCTGCGGACAGCAAGGAGTCGCTGCTGCTGCGCAAGGCGGAGGGCGGCTATGCCTTTCCCGCGCTCGAGGGCGTCGCGAACCAGTTCGCGCGCAGCTTGCGCGACCTCATCCGCGCGCTCGGCGCGCCGGCGATCCAGATCGAACGCGCCGGCGCCGAACAGATGAGCTTTGCCGAGTGGAGCGCGTCCGCGACACCCGCCATTTTCTGGCGCTATCACGCGCCGCCGCTCAAGGGGCCCGTGCTGCTCGCCGGATCGCGCGCGTTGCTGCTCCAGCTCGTCGACATTTTCTATGGCGGCCAGGGCAAGCTCGCCGCCGAACGCGAAGAGCTGACCGACGCCGAGGATCGCTTCGCCGCGCGCCTCGGCCGCGACATCGGGATGCAGCTCGCCGCCGCATGGCGCGGCAAGTTGGCGATCGAACCCGAACTCGACAGCGTCACCGCCGACCCGGCCAAGCTCGCCGCGGTGCGCGCCGACGACGAACTGTTCGTCCAGCGCTTCACGCTGCGCGGCGCGCCCTTCGACGGGCGGATGATCATGTGCGCTTACCCCGTCGCCGCGCTGCGCGGGATCGCGGGGGACGAGCTGCTTCCCGACATGCAGGCGCACGGCGGCGGCGATCCCGCCTGGTCGGGCGCGCTCGACAAGGCGCTGCGCGACGTGCGCATGCCCGTGCGTTCGGTGCTCGCGCGTCCCGAGATCAGCCTCGTCAAGCTGCTCGCGCTCGAGGTCGGCGACATCATTCCACTTTCCATGCCGCGTCATGTGCCGGTGACCGTCGCCGGGCGCAGCTTCGCGTTCGGCAGCATCGGCGAGGCCAATGGCAACGCCGCGATCATGATCGAACATATCGAAAAAGGACCCGACAATGACTGACATCGCCGAAGCCCCGAAGGCCGCGCGCGCCGACCGGCGCGACAAGAGCATCGCCGCCGCGCCCAATTTCGACCTGCTCGCCGGCGTCTCGCTGCGCGTGTCGGTCGAGGTCGGCTCGACCTCGATGACGCTGTCCGAACTGCTCGCCTTGGGTGAAGGCAGCGTGATCGAACTCGACCGCGCCGCGACCGACCTGCTCGACATCTATGCCAACGGCACGCTGATCGCGAAGGGCGAAATCGTCAGCGTCGACGGCCGCTATGGCATCCAGGTCGCCGAAGTCGTCGCGCCGGCGCGCGGGCTCGAAGGCTTCGAACGGAGAGCCTGATGTTCGAATATATCCTCCGCCTGCTCATCCTGCTGCCGATCGTCGGCGGCATGGCGTGGGGCAGCCTGTGGCTGTGGAAGCGCGTCCAGATGGGCGTGCCGCTCGTCGGCGGCGCGACCAAGGCGCGCGCGGTCGAAATGGTCGACGTGCTGCCGCTCGGTCCGGGATCGAAGCTCGCGGTCGTCGAATTCGCCGGGCAGCGGGTGCTGATCGCGGTGTCGCGCAACGGCATCACGCGGATCGCCGACGACAGCCAGGGGGATTTCCATGCCGACTGATCGCCGCTTCTGGCTGCGCGCCGCGGCGCTCGCCGGCGGCGCCGCGCTGCTCTGCGCCGCGCCCGCAGCCTACGCACAGGCGGCCGACGGCCTCAGCCGCGCGGTGAATGAAATCGGCGGCGACGGCCGGCCCTTGAGCCTGTCGCTCCAGATTCTCGTCCTGATGAGCCTCTTGACGGTGCTGCCGTCGCTGCTTCTGATGATGACGAGCTTCACGCGGATCATCATCGTGCTGTCGATCCTGCGCCACGCATTGGGCTTGCAACAAACGCCACCGAACCAGGTGCTCGTCGGCCTCAGCCTCTTTCTGTCGCTGTTCGTGATGGCGCCGGTGATCAGCGAAGTGAACCGCGTCGCGATCGAGCCTTATGGTCAGGAACAGATCGACATCGGCGAAGCGGTGTCGCGCTCGGGCGTCGCGCTGCACGGCTTCATGATGAAGCAGACGCGCAAGACCGACCTGATGATGTTCGCCAAGATCGCCAAGGCGCCGAGCTACGCGAGCCCGAAGGACGTCCCCTTCTCGATCCTGCTCCCCGCCTTCGTCACCAGCGAGCTCAAGACCGCGTTCCAGATCGGCTTCCTCATCTTCCTGCCCTTCCTCGTCATCGACCTGATCGTCGCATCGGCGCTGATGTCGCTGGGTATGATGATGCTGTCGCCGACGATCATATCGATGCCGTTCAAGCTGTTGCTCTTCGTCCTCGTCGACGGCTGGGCGCTGACGATGGGATCGCTCGCTTCTTCCTTCGTGGGTTAGGGTCGATACGATGGGGTTGATACATCTGGATCACGCCGTGGAGCAGGCTTCGGGGGAACGCGGCGCGGCGCGGCGCGGGAGCCCCTTCGGAACCGGCCGCTTTTGGCCCATTGTCACTTTGGTCCCCGAGCGGGACATATCGCATCGCGGCGCCTTGCCTGCCCTGCACCGGGACAAAATCGAACCGGTCAAGGCAGGCCAGTCGCCCGACAGCAGGCACTGAGGCCATGGAAGCCGACTATTTCATCGGAGTCGCGCAGCAGTCGCTGTGGATCCTCGCGCTCGCGTCGGCGCCGCTGCTGCTGCCGGTGCTCGTCATCGGCGTGCTGCTCGGCATGGTGCAGGCGGCGACCTCGATCAACGAACAGACCTTGACCTTCGTGCCCAAGCTGATCGTGGCCGCGATCTGTCTCGCGATCTTCGGCGGCAGCATCCTCGTGCTGCTCACCGACTTCACCCGCGAGCTGTTCGCGCAGATTCCGGCGCTCGTCCGCTAGGGCACGCGACACGCCGATGAACCCTGCCGACATCCCGAATATCGAGGCGATGCTCCAGCTGTGGATGCTGGGGATGATCCGCCCCGGTGCCGCGTTCATCGCCGCGCCGGTGTTCGGCGCGGCGAACGTGCCGGTGCAGCTCCGCCTCGTGATCGCGCTTGCGGTCGGGGTGCCCGCGGTCGCGGCGTCGGGCATGGCGCTGCCGCCCGAAGGCATCGTGTCGGTCCCGGGCTTTTTCTTCATCATCGGCGAGGTCGTGATCGGGCTCGCGATCGGCTTCGTGCTCCAGATGGGGCTCGCCGCCGCCTTGCTCGCGGGCGAAGTGATCAGCAATGCGATGGGCCTCGGCTTCGCGTCGATGGTCGATCCGCTGAGCGGCGCGTCGAGTTCGGCGATCGGGCAGTTTCTTTCGATGATGGCGACCGCGCTCTTCCTCGCCGCCGACGGCCATCTTCTGCTCATCGACATCATCGTGGGCAGCTATGACGCGCTGCCCCCCGGCAACGCTTTTCCCTCGTGGGACGCGATCGGCGGCCTCATCCGCTTCGGCAGCCTGATGTTCGCGGCGGGGCTGACGATCGCGATGCCGGTCGGCTTCGTGCTCATCCTCGTCCAGATCATCATGGGCGTGATTGGCCGCTCGGCGCCCGCGCTCAACCTGTTCGCGGTCGGCATCCCCGCGACCCTGCTCGCCGGGATCGTGCTGCTCGGCGTCGCGACGCCCGCGATGGCCGAGGCGATCGCGCGCTTCCTCTCCGAAGCGCTCGACGCCGCGCGCATGGTCGCGGGCGTCTGAGCCATGGCCGAAGGCAGCGACAAGGACCAGAAAACCGAACAGCCGACCGCGAAGAAGCTCGCCGATTCGGCGCGCGAGGGCGATGTGCTGATGTCGCGCGAACTCGCGACCGCGCTGATGATGCTCGCCGCCGCGGGCTGGATCGTCGCCGCGGGCGGCTGGTTCGTCCAGTCGGCGGGCGACCTCGTTCGCCGCGGGCTGACGCTGACCGCCGCCGACGTTTCCGATTTCGCGCCCGCCGAGGCGCTGATGCGCAACGGCGTCGAAATCCTGCTGCCGCTCGCGAGCCTGTTCGCGCTCGCGCTCGGCGCCGCGGTCGCGGGCCCCGCGATGCTCGGCTCGATGGGCTGGCGCGGCAAGGCGCTGCACTTCAAGGGCAACCGGATGAACCCGATGAGCGGGCTCAAGCGCATGTTCGGCATGCAGGGCGCGACCGAACTCGGCAAGGCGATCGCGAAAGTGCTGCTGCTCGGGACAATCGGCTATTGGCTGGTCGCCACCAGCCTGCCGGCGATCATGACGATGGCGTCGACCGACCTGATCGCCGCGATCGGCCTTGCCGGAAAGGCGATCGGTCACGCGATGCTGACGCTCGCCGGCGGGCTGGTCGTCATCGCGCTGATCGACGTGCCGGTGCAATGGTTCCAGCGCAACAAGCGGCTGATGATGAGCAAGCAGGAGATCAAGGAGGAGATGCGCCAGTCCGACGGCGCCCCCGAACTCAAGCAGGCGCAGCGCCAGCGCGCGCACGAGATTTTGAGCGGATCGGCGCGCAAGGCGGTGTCCGAGGCGACCGTCGTGCTGACCAATCCGACGCATTTCTCGGTCGCGCTGCGTTATCGTCCCGGGACCGACGCCGCGCCGGTCGTCGTCGCGCGCGGGCGCGGCGACGTTGCGCTGTCGATCCGCGAACTCGCGCGCGCCGCCAGCGTCCCGATGCTCGAATATCCGCAGCTCACCCGCGCCATCTATTTCACCGCGCGCGCCGGGCGCGTGATCCCCGAGGAATTGTTCGTCGCGGTCGCGACCGTGCTCGCCTTCGTCTTCCAGCTCGAGCGCGCGGTCGCCGACGGGCTCAGCCAGCCCGCCATCGACGTGCCGCCCTCGCACCGCTTCGATCCCGAAGGGCGGCGTCAGGCTTAATCTTTCGCGCGCGCCGCCGTTAAGCAGTGCGAAGGATATTTGCCATGGTCAGCTCAATCGCCAACAGCCTCGGTTTCGGCTCCGGCCTCGACGTCAAGCAGCTCGTCACCGACCTGTCGAACGCGTCGCGCGAGCCCAAGATCGCGCGCATGGCGGAACTGACCCAGACGAACCAGGCGCGGATCAGCGCGCTCGCGCAGGCGCGCGCCGATCTCGACGGATTTGCCGATTCGCTGAGCCAGATGGTCAATGACGGCACGCTGCGCAGCACGCCCACCGTGTCGGACGAAAGCGTGCTCGGCGCGACCAGCCGCGCGGGCCTCTCCGCCGACAGCTTTGCCGCTACGGTCGTCGTGAACCAGCTCGCGCGCGCACAGACGAATTATTCGGGTGTTGTCACCGACAAGACCGCCGCGATCGGCGCGGGCACGATGACGCTGACCGTCGGCGGCGTCGCCAAGACGATCACGATCGACGCGACGAACAACAGCCTCGACGGGCTTGCGAACGCAATCAACGCGAGCGGCGCGGGCGTCACCGCCTCGATCATCGCCGACGAAGGCGGGCACCGCCTGATCCTGAAAGGCCCGACCGGCGAAGCGGGCGCCTTCACCCTTACCGCCGATGCCGGCGCCGATCCGGGCCTCTCCGCCTTTGCCACTGGCGGCGGCATGACCGAGGGTCAAAGCGCCGCCAACGCCGAATTCACGATCGACGGCGTCGCCTTCAGCCGCGCGACCAACATCATCGACGACGTCGTGCCGGGCATGTCGCTGACGCTCAAAAAGGCGGCCCCGGGCCAGCCCGTCGACATCGGCGCGAGCCGCCCGCTCGACATGATCAAACAGACCGTCGGCGATTTCGTCGCGGTCTATAACCAACTCAAGAAGAGCCTTGTCGCCGCGTCGAGCCTGTCGGGTCCGACGACAGGCTTGCGCGAACTCGAACGCGAACTCGGCGGGCTCATCCACAAGGTGGTTTCGAGCCACGGCAGCGTCAACCAGCTGTCCGACATCGGCATTTCGGTAACTAAGGAAGGCCTGCTGTCGGTCGACAATAAAAAGCTCGACAAGGCGCTCGAAACCGACGCCGGCGCGGTCGAGGCGCTGTTCAACCCGCGCCGCGACGCCACCCACACCGAACAGAGCGACCCCGGCATCGCCTTTGCGCTCGACGCGATCCGCGACAAGGCGGTCGGTATCAATGGCGCGATCGATCGCGTGTCGAAATCGCTCGACACCAAAAAGGAAAATCTCGCCGACCAGCTCGAGAAGATCGAGGAACGCGAGGACGCGTACAAGAAGCGCCTCGAGAAGCAATATGGCGCGCTCGAAGCGAAGCTTGCGGCGTTCAAGGCGACGCAATCCTATCTCGAACAGCAGATCAAGCTCTGGTCGAATCAGGGCAATGACTAACTAGAGCGTGGGGACCAGGACCGTGACCGCTACCGCTTCGACCGTCCGGGCGACCGGGCTTTATCGCCGATTGCAGAACGAAAGCCGCGCCGCCGCGGCCGACCCCGTCGAGCTGGTGACGATGCTTTACGACGAGCTGGAAACCGCCGTGGGCGTCCTCGCGGCGATGGTGCGGCAGGGACAGCGCATTTCGGCGACCGAACCCGCGCACCGCGCGCGCGCGATCCTGATCGGCCTCGACGTCAATCTCGACCGCGACAAGGGCGGCGACGTCGCGACCGCGTTGTCGCGCGTCTACCGCAGCATGCGCCGCAAGCTCGACGACGCCGTGGCGGCGAACAACGCCGAGGCGCTCGCCGACCTGCTCGAGGGGATTTTGACGATCAGTTCGGCCTGGCGCCAACTGCGCTAATCCGCAAATCAGGGATGGCAAACGGCCCGCCCCTCGAAGGAGGAGCGGGCCGGTGCGGTATCCATTCAAAAAACCCGCTGGGTACCCGGCCGCCCTAGGTGGGGACGGGCGGCCGGGTGGTGCGGGAGCGGACCAGAGCCCCCTTTTTTCAGCGGGTGCTGAAACTTGTGTATGTCAGACCGTCAAGCGGCCTGCTGGTGAACGCCATATTTGCGCATCTTCTCGATCAGCGTGGTACGCTTCAGCGTCAGCAGGCGCGCGGCCTCCGAAATGATACCGTCGGCAAGGTCGAGCGCGACATGGATCTGCTCGAGTTCGATCGTTTCGATCTCGCGCTTGAGGTCGATCGGACGGCCCGGCGCCGGCGTCTTCGCCGTCGGTGCGGCTGAAGCGAAGGGCACTGCGGCGAAATCGTCCGCGCTGGCCTGCACCTCGGCGGGGCTGCTGGGGACAGCCAGCCGCGGCGCAAGCGCTGCGGTGGGGTTCAAAAGCATCGCGACATCGTCGGCGCCGAGCGTCTCGCCGCCATGAAGAACGCTGGCGCGTTCGACGAAATTCCTGAGTTCGCGGACATTGCCCGGCCAGGCGTGCTGCATGAGGAGCGCCATCGCGGCATCGTCATAGCGGCATTTGGCGTCGGCCGGCATCTGGCGCTGGAAGTGGCGGACGAGCGCCGGAATATCCTCGACGCGGCTGGCCAGGCTGGGGACCTGGAGCACAACCACGCCGAGCCGGAAGAACAGATCTTCGCGGAACTTGCCTTCGGCGATCGCAGCGCCGAGATCCTGATGGGTCGCCGAAATAACGCGAACGTCGACGGCCTTTACCTCGCTGCTGCCGACGCGGACGATCGTCCGGTCTTCGAGCACGCGGAGCAGTTTCACCTGCATGTCGAAGCGCATGTCGCCGATTTCGTCGAGGAAGAGCGTGCCGCCCTCGCTCGCTTCGAAATGGCCGATGCGGCGGGCATGGGCGCCGGTGAAGCTGCCCTTTTCATGCCCGAACAATTCGGATTCGATGAGTTCGCCGGGAATCGCGCCGCAGTTGATCGCCGAAAAGGCCTTGCCCGCACGGACGCCTTCGTCGTGGATCGCACGAGCGACCAGTTCCTTGCCCGATCCCGACGGTCCGCAGAGCATCACCGAAGCGTTCGAGCGCGCCACGCGGCGGATCATCTCGCGCAGCCGGCAGGTTGCCGGGCTCGACCCGATGATCAGCGCTTCGAGCGCTGCATTTTCATTGTGCCCCAGTGTCATTTTGGTCTCCACCGCACCGCCCGCTCGGTGCCCCCTTCGATGGACTCAGCAATTGACGAAACTGGTAAACAAAAGCTTATCGCCCGTTCACTAAGTCCTTCAAAATAAATGGATATTGCCAATATGGAAGTATTGGCGGCGCAAACGCGTTAACTATCTCCGATATACTGCCAAACTGGCACTAATTCCCGCCAGCCCCCCGCCATCCGAGCGTGATCGAGATGCGGCGATTGCGCGGATCGAATCGGTCGGAGGGGACATAGGGCTCGCGATCGGCGACCCCCTCGATTCGCGAAAAGCGCTCCGAAGCGATGCCGCGGAACTCGAGATAGTGGCGCGTGACCTCGGCGCGGTCGACCGACAGACGCCAATTGTTCGTGCCCGACTTCGCCGACCAGGGCGCGGCATCGGTGTGCCCGCGGACCATCACCCGGTTGGGCACTTCGGCGACCAGCGCCGCGACCTCGCCGAACAGCTTCGCGCCGGACGGAGTCAGCTGGCTGGTGCCGATCGCGAACATCGAGACATCGGCATCATCGACGATGTCGATGCGCAGCCCTTCCAGCGTTTCGGTGAACCGCAGGTTCCGCGCGAGGCGCTTGAGGTCGGCCCGGCTCTGGAGCCGCTGCTTCAGCGACTGGGCGAGCAGGTTGAACTTCTTCGATTCGGCTTCGCGCTCGCGCCCCGACGCCTCGCGCGGCCCGCCGACCGCGTCGCGCGGGATCGTCATCGCGCGCGTGCCCGTTTGCGCGGCGCCATGCGGATAGCGGTCGGCCGCCACCAGCGAATCGCCGCCGAACAGGCCGGTCGACCCCGCGCTGTCGGTTTTCGTCTGCACGATCGTCGGCGCGAAATAGTCGGCGAGCGCCTTGCGCTGCTTTTCGTTCGTCGCGCCGAGCAGCCACATCAAAAGAAAGAACGCCATCATCGCGGTGACGAAGTCGGCATAGGCGACTTTCCATGCGCCGCCGTGATGGCCGCCATGCGCTTCCTGGATCACCTTTTTGACGATGATCGGCCGCGGCGGGGTGTTCGGGCGGGCGGCCATCAGCGGCCCCGCATCCCGTCGAAGACTTCGGCGAAGCTCGGCTGGTTATGATGGTCGACGCCCGAGCGCGCCGCCTCGATCACCAGCGGCTGCGGATGGCCGTGGAGCGAGGCGATGATCAGCTGCTTCACCGTGTGATAGATGGCGCCATCGCTTTCGATCACGGTCTTGGCGCGCGTCGCGAACGGCCCGACCAGGCCATAGGCGAGCAGCACGCCGAGGAAGGTGCCGACGAGCGCCGAGCCGATCATTGCGCCGAGTATCGCCGGCGGTTGGTCGATCGAACCCATCGTCTTGACGACGCCGAGCACCGCCGCGACGATGCCGAGCGCTGGGAGCGCGTCGGCGAGGCTCTGCAAGCCTTCGGCGGGCTTCAGGCTATGATGATGATGGCTCTTCAGCGCATTGTCCATCACCTCCTCGACCGCATGGGGATCGAGCGTTCCCGACGACACCACCACCAGACGCAGCGTGTCGCAGATCAGGTGGACGAGCGTGTCGTCCTTCAAAAGCTTGGGATATTGCTGGAAGATCGTCGAGTTTTTCGGATCCTCGATGTGCGGCTCGACCGCGACCGGGCCTTCGGTGCGCATCATCTTCATCAGCGTCGAGACGAGCAGGATGCAATCGAGATAGTCCTGCTTCTTGTACTGCGGTCCCTTGAACACCTTGCCGAGCCCGCCGGCGAGCGCCTTCAGGTCGGCGCCCGAATTGCCGATGATCAGCGAGCCGAGCGCCGCGCCGCCGATGATCAGCATCTCGTGCGGCAGCGCGTGCATGACGGGGCCAAGATTGCCGCCGGTCAGCGCAAAGCCCCCGAAGACCAGCAGGATCAAGACGACGATGCCGACAACGGGAAACATGTGTGCGCAACTCCATTCGGGACCCGGCTGTCGAGGCCGGCCCCCGCAAACTCAGGGACGTCTTGATGATTAACGGCAGCGGCGCCGCAAGATTGAGGGCCGTCAGCTCAAAATATCGAACAAGGTCTGTCGGTTGATCTTGGCGAAGGCCGCCTGCGCGGCGCTGAGCGTCAGTTCCTGGGCGTTGAGTTCGGCGATAGCGACCGACAGATCTGTATCCTCGACCACCGAGCGTTCGTCCTTGAGCGTGATCCCGCGCGACGCGAGGCTATCACCGATGCGGTCGAGGCGGCCGCCCGACAGGCCGATCTTGGCATGTTCGTCGGCGACGTGGCTGATCGCGGTGTCGAGCGCGCCGAGCGATGCGTTCATTCCCGCCTTGTCGTTCGCCGCGACCGCCGTCGCGGCGTCGCGGATGCCCGTCGACAGGCTGTTGCCGCCGACGACGAATATATCGGCGGCCGAGGGCACCGGCGCAAAGGTGACGTCCGAATCGAAGCGCATCACGCGCGCGGCGCCGGCGGCGAACACCGGCTCGCCGTTCGAATCGCGGGTCGCCGCCAGCGCATCGAGCTCGTCGGCGATCGTCCCGAGTTCGGCGGCGATCGTGGCGCGGTCGCCGGGGTTCGCCGTATCGCTCGATGCCGCAAGCGTCAGTTCGCGCGCGCGCGACATCAGGTCGCTCACCGATTTCATCACCCCGTCGGCCTGCGACACGAGCGCCGAGGCCGCGTTGATGTTCGACGACCAGGCGGTCATGCTCGCCTGCGTCGTGCCGATCGTCGCGATCCGCCGCGCCGCGACGGGATCGTCGGACATGCGCAGCAATTTCTTGCCGCCCGAAATCTGGATCTGCGTCCGCTCGAGCTGTTCGGCGAGCTTTTGTTGGCGCGCGATTTCGCGCGTCATGCGATTGCCCACGGCGTTGATCATGATGGTGCCCCTTCCTTAGAGCGAGCTGAGCAATGTCTGCATCGTTTCGCGCGCGACCTGGATGGTGCGCGCGGCCGCCGAATAGGCTTGCTGGAAACGCAGCAATTCGGCCGCCTCGGTGTCGAGATCGACCTGGCTGACCCCGTCGCGCGCGGCGGCCGAAGCATCGGCGCGCGTCGCGGCGGCGGCATCCTGCGCGCGCGCCGACGCCACCGTCTGTGCCTGCGACGCCATATGGCCCGACCAGCGCGCCTCGGGATCGTCCGCCCCGCGCATCGTGCCGAACGCCAGCATATTGCCGTTGCTGCCCGACGCGTCGGCGGCGGCCACCTGATCGGGGGTCAGCGCCGTGGCGGTCAAGGTCGCGGCGCTCGTGCCGGTGAACAACGGCTGGCCCGGATTGCCGCCGGCATCGGTGCCCGCCTGGTGCGCGGCGTTGAGCTCGGCCGCGAAATCGCTCGCCATCGTGTCGAGCGCGGCGCGCTGGTCGGCGACATGGCCCGCCCCCTCGGCCAGCCCGGCGAGCGAGCCGGTCGAGATCGCGAGCGGCGAACCGCCGACGCTGTACGACAGACGCCCGTCGGCGGCGGCGGTCACCGAGATCGGGTTCACGACCCCGCCGCCGACGAGCAGCTCGCCCGATCCGGCAGCGCGCAGCGTCACCGCGCCATTATTATCAAAACTCGTGCTCACGCCCGCCTGCGACGACAATTTGTCGAGCAGCCGGTCGCGCTCGTCGAGCAGGCTCGCCTCGTTCGTCGACCCGGGGCGCGCCTTGCGCAGCCCGATGTTGATCTGTTCGAGCGCATCGAGGTTGGCGTTGAATGTGTCGACCTCGCTCGTGGCGGCGCCCTCGATCCCCTCGCCCATCTTGTCGAGTTCGTTCGCGGCGGTGCGGAAGCCCGAAGCGATATCGTCGACCGACTGCAGGAACTGGGCGCGCAGCGTCCGGTTCGACGGGTCGGAGGTCAGCTGGTCGGCGGTCGTGTAGAGGTTGGTGAGGCCGGTCTTGATGCCGTTCGTCTCGTCGCTGAGCGCCCCTTCGACCTTGCCCAGCCAGTCGAGTTTCGTCGCCGCGCGCTCGGCATCGCCCGAGGTGAGGCGCGAATCCTCGATCAGCCACGCGTCGACCGAACGGTCGAGACCGCGGATGTCGACGCCGCCCGGATTGGTGTTACCGCGATAGAAGATCGAATTGCCGCCGCCGACGGCTTCCATCATCTCGAGCCGGCGCCGTGCATAGCCGGGCGTCTGGGCGTTGGCGATATTGTCGCCGATCGTCGAGAGCGCGCGCGAATAGGCCTTGAGCCCGCTGTAGCCGATGCCGAGCAGGTCGCTCATTGCACGCCTCCGCCAAAGCGGCCGGCGGGCATGCCGCCGAGCTGACCGCGGAACTGCCGCTCGACCATGTCGGCGATGCCGAACTGACGCATCGCGGCGAGGCTGTCGGCGGTGCGCGCGTCGGCCATTTCGCGGAAATTGTCGGTCGCGCTCGACCCGAAGATGTCGTCGGCGAGCTTTGCCTGCCGCATCGACGCCATCAGCTGGCGCAGGATCACGGCTTCGAACGCCTCGGCCGCCTTGCGCAGCCCGCCGTCGCCGCCGCCCGCAGCTGCGGGGGTGGGCGTCGCCGAAACGGAAGAAATGGGGCTCGTCATATGATCACCAGTTCCGCAGTGAGCGCGCCGGCCTGGCTCAGCGCCTCGAGGATGGCGACGAGGTCGCCGGGAGGAACGCCCAGCCGGTTGATCGAATCGACCAGATCGGAGAGCGAGGCATTGGGGTTCATCAGGAAGGCCGGGCGATAATCTTCGGTGACTTCGATCTCGCTCGACGGCTCGATCGCGGTCTGCCCCCGACTGAACGGCGCGGGCTGGACGACCATCGGCGCTTCCTTGATCGACACGGTGAGCTTGCCGTGGCTGACCGCGGCGGTGCCGACGCGGACCGCGCCGTTGATCACCACCGTGCCGGTGCGCGCGTTGACGATCACCTTCGCCGGCGGCTCGGCACGCGTCACGCCGAGATTCTCGATCTGCGACATCAGCCGCATACGATCGTCGCCGTTTCCGCTAGCGCGGATCGCGATGCTCGCGCCGTCGATCATCGATGCGGTGCCCGGGATCGCCGCGTTGATCGCGTCGGTGACGCGCTTGGCGTTGGTCGCGTCGAACTGGTGGAGGTTGAAGGTCAGGTAGCTCGCGGATGCGAAGCCGGTGTCGACCGCGCGTTCGACCGTGGCGCCGCCCGCGATGCGTCCGCTCGACGGCACATTGACCGTCAGCTTCGACCCGTCGGCGGCATCGACGCCGAGCCCGCCGATCACCAGATTGCCCTGCACCATCGCGTAAATCTGTCCGTCGGCGCCATAGAGCGGCGCGAGCACGAGCGTGCCGCCGCGCAGGCTTTTCGCCTTGCCGATCGCCGATACGGTGACGTCAAGACGCTGGCCGGGCTTGGCGAAGGGCGGCAGTTCGGCGGTGATCATCACCGCCGCGGCATTCTTGAGCGCCGGGTTCACTCCGGGCGGCAGCGTCAGGCCGAAACGCGACACCGCGCCCCGCATGCCCAGCGTCGAATAATCGAGGCTGTCGTCGCCGGTGCCCGCGAGCCCGACGACCAGGCCATAGCCCGTCAGCTGGTTCGCGCGCAGTCCCTGGAACTGGCCCATGTCCTTGATGCGCTCGGCGTGCGCGGGCGCCGCGAAGGCGAGGCCCGCGAGCAGCAGCGCGAAAAGGGTGAACAGGGTCGGACGCTGGATCACTTCAAATTCCTCTTAGAAGGGGCTGATCATCGAGAAGAAGCGCTGCAGCCAGCCTTGGCGGCTCGCGCGGGCGATCTCGCCCTTGCCGACGTAGCGGATGTGCGCATTGGCGACGCGCGTCGACAGGATGCGGTTGTCGGGGCTGATGTCGATCGCGCGCACGATCCCCGAAATCTGGACGCGCTCGTCGCCGCGGTTGAGGGTCAGGAATTTCTCGCCCTTCACCAGCATCGTGCCGTTGGGATAGACGGCGGCGACGGTCACGCTGACCTCGCCCGACAGCGCGTTCGACTGCGACGCTTCGCCCTTGCCCTTGAACTGCTGGCCGCCGCCCATGCCGATGTCGCTGGGGTTGAACAGCGAGAGCGGGCCGGTGGTCGGCGGGCTCAGGCCGATATCGCCGTCGCGCTGCGTTCCCGCGGCGTTGCTTTTGGTCGCGGCGGTGCGCTCGACGAGCTGGATCGTGATGATGTCGCCGACGGCGCCCGCGCGCCCGCCCGACGTCAGCGGCACATAGGCGCCCTGAAAGATCGAGCCGTTCGCCGGCGGCGGAGGCGGCGGCAGCGGCATCGACGCCGAAAAGGCGTCGAGCGGCAGCTTGTCCTTCGCCTGCGCCGCAATGGGCACAAACGCCAGAGCAAGCATCGCCAGCCCGGGTATCGCCAGCTTAGAGAGTCTGCGACGCATTTTTCATCATCTCGTCGGTCGCGGAGATCATCTTCGAATTGACCTCATAGGCGCGCTGCGTCTCGATCATGTCGACGAGTTCCTCGACGACATTGACGTTCGATCCCTCGAGCATCCCGCCGCGAAGCGAGCCGCGGCCTTCCTCGCCCGCACCGCCGACCAGCGGCGCGCCCGAGGCCTGCGTTTCGACGAGCATGTTGCCGCCGATCGCCTGCAGCCCCGCCGGGTTGGCGAAGCGCGCGATTTCGATCCGGCCGAGTTCGAGCGCGGTGCCGTCGGCGGCGGTCGCCGAAACGGTGCCGTCGAGCCCGATCGTCACATTGCTCGCATCTTCGGGAAGCTGGATCGCGGGGGTCAGCGGCTTGCCGTCCGAGGTCACGATCGTGCCGTCGGGGGCGCGGCCGAAATTGCCCGCGCGGGTATAGCCGATCCGCCCGTCGGGCATTTCGACCTGGAAATAGCCGGCGCCGTCGATCGCGACGTCGAGCCCGTTGCCCGTCGTCTGGAACGCGCCCTGCGTATCGATGCGCGCGGTGCCGTTCAAAGCGACCCCGGTGCCGAGGTTGAGCCCCGTCGCATAGCGGTTTTCCGCCGTCGAAGGCGCGCCGGCCTGCGTCATCAATTGATAGCTCAGCGTCTCGAAGCTCGCGCGGTCGCGCTTGAAGCCCGTCGTGTTGACGTTGGCGAGGTTGTTGGCGATCACCTGCATCCGGAAGCCCTGGGCATCCAGACCGGTCCGCGCGACGTGCAAGGCACCGATACTCATTTCATATTCTCCTTAACGGGGGAGCTGCATCAGATTGGCCGTCGCGCTGTCCATGTCGCGCACGTCGCTGATCATCTTCAATTGGGTGTCCCAGCTGCGGCTCGCCTCGATCATTTCGACGAGCGCGCTGGTGGCGGTGACGTTCGATCCTTCGATCGAACGGGTGAGCAGCCGCGCTTCGGGATCGTCGGGCAATATGCCGCCGCCCTTCACGCGGAACAGGCCGTCGAGCCCCTTGGCGATCTCCGACCCCGCCGGGGTCGCGAGCCGCAGCCGGTCGACTTCCTGCGGATTTTCGGGGTCGCCGCCCTGCGGCACGACCCACACGCGGCCTTCCTGGTCGATGCTGATCGCGTCGGCGGGCGGGATCGTCACCGGCCCCTGGCCGCCTTGGACGGGGTGGCCGTCGCCGGTGGTCAGCAGCCCGCTCGGCGAGATCTGCAAATCGCCGCGCCGCGTATAGGCCTCTTCGCCGTTCTCGGCCTGCACGACGAGCAGCGCGTCGCCCTGCATCGCGATATCGAGGTCGCGGCCCGTCTGGGTGACGGTGCCGGCGCGCATGTCGGCGCCGAGCACTTCCTCGGACGCCATGGCACGCGCGTCGAGTCCGCTGCCGTCGAGCCACAGCGACTGCGCATTGGCGATGTCGGCGCGGAAGCCCGGCGTCTGCGCGTTCGCCAGATTGTTGGCGATCGCCGTCTGCCGGGACATGCTGCCCCGCATCGCGGTGAGGCTGGTATAGATGAGGCGGTCCATCTGGATACTCCCGGCAGGCGGCGGTCAGCGTGGCGTCAGCGCATGCCGATGATCGTCTGGGTCAGCTGCGACGCGCCCTCGATCGCCTTGGCATTCGCCTGGAAATTGCGCTGCGCCGACATCAGCATCACCAGTTCCTCGGTGATATCGACGTTCGAGCGTTCGAGCGCACCCGAACGGACCGCGCCCATCGAGCCGCTGGTCGGGCCGTCGATGGTCGGCGGGCCGCTTTCGCCCGTCGACTGCCAGTGCGCGTCGCCGGTCGGACGCAGGCCCGACATCGTCGGGAAGGTCGCCATCGCGACCTTGCCGAGCTTCTGGTCTTCCCCGTTCGCGAAGGTCGCGGTGACGAGGCCGTCGAGGCCGATCGACACATTGACCAGCGAAGAGGCCGGGTCGGACGGCGCGCCCGTGGGCAGTTGCATGTCGAATGCCCCGGCGAGCGTGTTGTTGGTGACATTGCCGTCGGCGTCGACGGGCAGCAGCTGCAGCTTCGAACCCGTCGTGTCGATGACATAGCCGTCGGGCGTCGGTTCGAACGAGCCGTTGCGCGTATAGGTGATCGCCTCGGTCGGCGGATTGCCCTTCACGACGAACAGGCCCTCGCCGACGATCGCCATGTCGAGCGTCTTTTCGCTCGCTTCGTACGAGCCCTGCGTGAACTGCTGGGTGATGCCGTTGAGGCGCGTGCCCTGGCCCGCGATCGTCTTCGTCGACTGCGTCGGCGACGAGGCGAAGATGTCGCCGAACTGCGCCTTGCTGCGCTTGAAACCGACCGAACCGGCGTTCGCGATATTGTTCGAGATGACCGACATATCGGTCTGCGAAGCCTTGAGGCCCGAAAGCGAGGTAAAGAATGACATGGACTTATCCTTCCTGGGTGGTGGGGGCGGGCGCCGGGGTGGCGGCCTTGATGTCTTTGAGCAGCTGCGTCTGCGCGGTCAGCTGTTCCGAAATCTGGGCGAGCACATTGTTGGTCTCGCTGATCCCGGCGAGGCTCGAGAATTGCGCCATCTGGGCGACCATCTGCTGATTATCGACCGGGTTGAACGGGTCCTGCTGCGACAGCTGCGCGGTCATCAGGCGAAGGAAATCGCTCTGATCCATCTGCTGGCTGGTGCCTTTGGGGTGGATCACGGGGTTGTTGTTGGTGATGCTGTTGACGCCCATCTTACTGTCCCATCCTGAGAGTTTCGTTGATCAGGCCCTTCGCGGTTTCGAGGACCTGGACATTGTTCTGATACTGGCGCGCGGTCTCGACCATCTCGACCAGCTCGGCGGCGCTATCGACCGCGGCTTCCCAGACATTGCCGTCGGCATCGGCGAGCGGGTTCGACGGGTCGTGGCGTTTCGACGGCGCCATTTTCGAGGTCGTGACCTGGTCGATCTGGACCGTCGCGCGGCCATGGTCGTCCATCACGGTGCGAAACACCGGCTTCAGCGAGCGGAAGGCACCCGCCTCGCTGCCCGCGACCGTCCCCGCGTTGGCAAGGTTCGATGCCGTCGTGTTCAGCCGGACGAGCTGCGCCGACATCGCGCGGCCGCTGATATCGAAGACCGAGAAATTGCTCATCGTCATTCGCCCTTCAGTGCGCGCGACAGCGTGTTGATGCGGCCGCTGAGGAAAGAAAGGCTCGACCGGTAGGCGAGCGCGTTTTCGGCATAGGCGGTCTGCTCGGTCGCCATCTCGACGGTGTTGCCGTCGAGCGACGCCTGGACGGGAACGCGATACGAAATCGCGCCGTCGGTCGAGGCGCCCTGCTGCGCGAGGTCGAGCGCCTTGGCGAAGTCAATGTCGCGCGCCTTGTAATTCGGCGTCGCGGCATTGGCGATGTTCGACGCGAGCATCATCATGCGCTGGCTGCGCAGCTGGAGCGCCGTCGCATGCAGGCCAAAGAGTTTCTCGGATGCCATCATCCCGTTCCTTCATTTGCCGCTATCCGGCCGGCTGGCCCGGACGCGCGGAAAAACACCAAGGCAGGATGCAATGGGCGTGCCAAAATGATTTTATCTAAGTAATTCAGATGGTTACATATGATCCGAAGCGAGGCGCGTTGGTGCTCGTCAAAAAACCGACGATGCGCTGCCTTTCTCGCGAAAACCCCGCAGCGAACGGCGACTGGCACGCTTCCTGCACTTTATCGGGCGAACAACCGGACCGAAGGAGATCGACCTTGTCCCGCAAAATTCTTGCCGGCCTTGCCGCCTGCGCCATCGCCGCCCCGAGTTCCGCCGAAGCCCAACCGGCGACCGAGGACTGGCAAATGATCGACACGCTAACCGCGACGGTCGCCAATGCCCTGGGCCGCACGGCGACCCCGATCGACCGCCGCATCAAGCTCGCCCGCTGTCCCGAACAGGCGTCGATCACCGCGATCGACGCGCACACGCTCGCGGTGCGCTGCGCCCCGCTCGGTTGGCGCCTGCGTGTGCCGATGACCGGCCCCGTCGACGCCGTGCCTGCGGCGGCAAGCTATGCCCGACCCGCGCAGAGCGCACCGGTGATCCGCCGCGGCGACAATGTCCGCGTCACGATCGACACGCAAAGCTATTCGATCAGCTATGCCGCGATCGCCGCCGAGGACGGCCGCGTCGGCGAGACCATCACGCTCAAGGGCGAGGACAACAGGTCGAAGCTCAGCGCCACCGTCACCGGTCCCGGCCGGGCCGTCCTGCAAGACTGATCCTCGCCCTCACAACCCACCCATCGGGCCCGGCCTGTCGGCTTTCCGACGGCGCCGGGCCTTTCTTTTGTTTTTTTGCGATCGGCCGCCTTAATCGCCGCAAGCACCGTCCGTTAAAGCCTTCGTGAACCGCGCCGTCACTTTTCTGACGGCACCGGATGGAGGCTTTTATGTCGGGTGACAGCAAGATCGGACCAGTGGGCGGCGTCGGCCGCACCGGCCCGTTGCGCCGGATCGCCGGCGAAAATGTCGCGGCGATGCGCACCCCCGCACAGCTCCAGCCGGCGCAGGAAAATCTCCCGACCGCGAAGCTGACGCGCCTCGCGAACAGCCTTGCCGACCAGGCGCCGCCAGTCGACGTCGCGCGCGTCGCCGCGCTGCGCACCGCGATCGCCAACGGCAGCTATGGCGTCCACCCCGCGATCATTGCGAGCGCGATGCTCGACTTTCACGGCCGCGGGGCCGAATGATGCTGGCGCAGATGGACGAGGTTCAGTCGCGGCTCAATGCGCTCGTCGGCGCGCTCGACGGCCATGATGCCGGCGCGATCATCGCCGCGACCGAGGAACTCGCCACCGCGGTGATCCTGTTTCGCGGCGCGGCGATCCCCGCGGGCAGCGAGCACCGCGCGCGCGCGCTGATCGGGCAGACGCTGAACCAGCTCGAAGCCGCTGCGGTGCGCGTCAACATATTGAAGAACTGGACGCGTCAGAGGATTGACAAGAGCCACGAAATCCGCGGCACGCGGCCGCGCGGGGCGGCTTTAAGCTACTGATAACCAGACAATTTCCGCGCACTTACGGGAAATGGCACGATGATTGCTTTTGGTCTGCTGAACAAGCGGAACCAGAGCCATGAACGCAATCAACAATCCCCAGGGCGCCAACCGCATCGCCGCCCCCGTGCTCGACGCGGTGCAGAATGCGTCGGCGCGGTCGGGAATCGATTTCGACTATCTGTTCGACGTCGCGCGCGTCGAGAGCGCCTATAATCCGGCTGCCCGGGCGTCGACCTCATCGGCGCGCGGCCTCTATCAGTTCACCAAGCAGACCTGGCTCGCGACCCTCGACCGCCACGGCGCCAACCATGGCCTCGCCTGGGCGGCGGATGCGATCGGCCGCGACGCGTCGGGCAGGCTGAGCGTCGCCGATCCCGCGCTTCGCCAGCAGATCTTCGACCTGCGCGACGATCCCGCCGCCTCATCGAACATGGCCGCCGCGCTGACCGGCGACAATCGCGCCTATCTCGAAAGCCGGATCGGCCGCAGCGCCGAGCCGGTCGACCTCTATCTCGCGCACTTCCTGGGGAGCGGCGGCGCCGCCAAATTCCTGACGGCGCTCGCAGCCAATCCCGACCAGCCCGGCGCGTCGATGATGCCCGAGGCGGCGGCCGCGAACCGGTCGGTCTTTTATGCCGGCGACGGCAGCATGCGCAGCCTCGCCGAGATCCGCGAACGTTTTCGCGTGAAGCTCGAAGAGGGCGGCAAGACCGAAAATATGAAGCCTTTCGCTCCTTCGAGCTGGCACGCGCAGGCGAGCAGCTCGAGCGGCCTCGCGAGCCCCGCCGGTGGCGGGCGCCCGCCGCTCCAGATGATGGATATCCAGCCTATGCCCAAAAAGCTCTCGATGGGCTTTGCCGCCGATGCCTATCGGCGGCTCGCCTCGCTTTCGGGAGGCGCGGCATGACCGCCGGCTTCAACATCCGCAATTTCTCGCGTTTCGCCAGCGTTTCGGCGCTGCCGGCGGGGATGCTGATTGTCGTCGGGCTGATGGTGATCCCAGTCTCGCCGCTGATCCTCGACATCAGCTTCGTCGCCAACATCATGATCAGCCTCCTGATCCTGATGGTCGCGTTGCAGGCGTCGAAGCCGCTCGATTTCTCGGCCTTCCCGACCGTTCTGCTGCTCGCGACCCTATTCCGTCTCGCATTGAACGTCGCCTCGACGCGCGTCGTGCTCGTCCACGGCCACGAAGGCACCGCGGCGGCGGGCCACGTCATCGAAGCGTTCGGCCAGGTGCTGATCGGCGGCGACTATATCGTCGGCCTGTTCGTGTTTTTCGTGCTGATGATCATCAACCTGATCGTGATCACCAAGGGCGCGGGCCGCGTGTCCGAAGTGTCGGCGCGCTTCACCCTCGACGCGCTGCCCGGCAAGCAGATGGCGATCGACGCCGACCTCAACGCCGGGCTGCTCACCCCCGAAGAAGCGAAGGCGCGCCGCGTCGAAGTCGGCACCGAAGCCGATTTCTACGGCTCGATGGACGGCGCCTCGAAATTCGTGAAGGGCGACGCGGTCGCGGGCCTCCTGATCCTGTTCGTCAACATCGTCGGCGGCTTGATCCTCGGCATCTTCAGCCACGGGCTCAGCCTGTCCGAAGCCGGCAGCACCTATATCACGCTGGCGATCGGCGACGCGCTCGTCGCGCAGATCCCCGCCCTCTTGCTCTCGATCGCCGCCGCCGCGATCGTCACCCGCGTATCCTCGCCCTTCGACCTCAGCGGCCAGATCGGCAGCCAATTCTCCTCGCCCGTCATCTGGATGGCGGTCGGCGGCATCCTCTTCATCCTCGGCCTCGTCCCCGCGATGCCGCAGATGCTGATCCTGCCCGCCGCCGCGCTGTCCTTCGCGATCGGCTGGCAACTTCGCCGCGCCGAGGCCGCGGTCGCCGACTTGCCCGAACCCGCCGCCCCCGCGCCCGACCCGTCGCTCATCGAATGGGCCGACGTCAGCGACGCGAGCGCGTGCCAGCTCGAGATCGGCTATGCGCTCGTCACCCTCGTCGACGAACGCAAGGGATCGCCGCTGATGACGCGCATCACCGGCATCCGCCGCCAATTGTCGAAGGAACTCGGCTTCGTCGTTCCGCCGGTGAAGGTCAGCGACGACCTGTCGCTGCCCGGCAACGTCTATCGCATCTCGGTCGCCGGCGTGATCGTCGGCGAGGACGAGGTCTTCCCCAACGAAATGCTCGCGCTCGATTCGGGCGACCTCGTCACCAAGGTGACCGGGCGACCGTGCAAGGATCCGACCTTCGGCCTTGACGCGCTGTGGATTCCGAAGGCGATGCAGAATGACGCGATCGCGGCGGGCTATACCGTCGTCGACCCCGCCACCGTCGTCGCGACCCACCTCAACAACAGCATCGTCGGATCGGCGGCCGAGCTGTTCGGCATCGACGACGCGCAGGCGCTGATCGACAATCTCAAGACGCATTATCCGCAGCTCGCGCAGAATCTCAGTCCACAGGGCTATTCGCTGCCGCGCGTCGCGAGCCTCTGCAAATCGCTGCTCGTCGAGCGCGTGCCGCTACGCGATTTCCGCAAGATCGCCGAGGCGATGGTCGCGCTGTCGGGCCAGCAGCTCGGCGAAATCGACCTCGTCGAAGCGGTGCGCCAGCGCGTCGGCGCGCTAATCGTCCAGACGATCGTGCCGAGCCGGATGCCGCTGCCCGTCGTCACCTTCAGCCCCGAGATCGAGATGCTGCTCAACCAGGCGGTGCGCGCCAATCCCGCCGCCGAATGGCCGTTCGAACATGGCATGGCGATGACGATCATCGAACAGGTCGGGCAGGCGGTCGAGCCGCTGCTGCTCCAGACGCGCAGCTTCGCGCTCGTCGCCTCGCCGATCTGCCGCTCGGCGCTCTCGCGCCTCGTGCGAGCCACTTTCCCCGACGTCGCGGTCATCTCCTACCTCGAGATTCCGGCGACCAAGCAGACCGAAATCGTCGCGACGATCGGCGCCGAAGTGCCGCGCCTCGCGTCCGGGCCCGACGGCCACATGGAGGACCAAGTGCATGAGAATTGAGCCCGCCGAGCAATTTGCCGCGAGCGGCCGAGCGCCGGGTACGCGTGGCTATGGCGAAAGCGTCGAGGCGCTGGTCGCGGAATATGCGCCGCTGGTGCGCAAGATCGCGTGGCAGGTCTTTTCGCGCGTGTCGCGGACGAGCGAGCTCGACGATCTGATCCAGACCGGGCTGATCGCGCTGATCGAAGCGAGCCGCCATTATGAGGAGCGCGGCTTCGCCTTTGCGACCTATGCGACGACGCGCATCCGCGGCGCGATGATCGACCAGTTGCGCCGCGAGGCCGACGTCGGCCGCTCGGCGATGGTCGCCGCGAAGCGAATCCAGGCGATGCGCGGCGCGCTCGAACAGCAACTGATGCGCGCGCCGACCGCCGCCGAGATGGCGGTCGCGTTCGACATGTCGGCCGAGGATTATTTCGCGCTCGAACGCAATGCGACGCACGGCCGCTCGACCTCGCTCGACGAGCTGACCGAAATCGGCGCCTTCCTCGCGGCCGACGAGGATGCCGGCGCCGACGAACGCTGCGAGCAGGAGGATCTGATGGGGGCGCTGCGCCAGTGCGTTGGCCGCCTGTCCGAGCGCGAGCAGATGGTGCTCCAACTCTACTTCTTCGAAGAGCTCAACCTGCACGAAATCGGCCTGACGCTCGACGTCAGCGCCGCGCGCATCTGCCAGATCAAGCGCGAGGCGATGATCAAGGTCGATCGCATGATGAAGGAAATGACCGAATAGGAGGGACCGGATGCGGTGCGCGCGACCAGTCGCCCTGCGCACCCGATCCCAAGGGGTTGGAGCAGGCGCCCTATGCCGCCAGCGGGGGAAGAGCCTGGCGGACGCCGCCGATCTTTTCGAAATAGCTCGCCATGCGCTCGGTTCCGTTTTCGCTCAGGCGCACGATCGTGCGGCGGCGATCGCGCTCGTCGATCGAGCGGTGCACCAGCCCGCGCTGTTCGAGCGATGCGATCATGCGCAGCCCCGACGACAGCGGAACCCCCGCACCGGTCGCGAGATCGCTCGCGCTGAGCACGCGGCCGTGGGCGCCCGCGAGCATCAGGTCGAGCATCATGTCCCAGACGGCTCCCGATATTTCGGCAGTGCCGAAATGGCTGCGGCGAATGCGCCGGATCTGGATGCTGAGCGACAGCTGGTCGAGCAGACCCGCGCCGCCGGCTGGCGCGTCGCCGCGAACACGCTCGCCGCCGCGCGCGGCGACGGGCGGCGATTCTTCGCCGCGGCTCGCGAGCAGCTCGTGGATCTGATCGACCCGCGATTTCAGCTCGGCGATTTCTTCATTCGAAAATGGCTGCATGTGACGATGCCCCTGGGGAGCCACATCTCAGGCCGTAACGTCATTCCGCCGACTGTAGGACCCCGATGCGTAGATGATCAGCAACAGGATCGGATAGGATATATAAACCGAGAGCAGCGAATAGGGCCGCGCCAATATCTCCGAGAACATGAGCTTCTGGATATGCCCGAAAATGGCGATCAGCTGCCATCCGGTGATCCAGTAAGGCCAGAAACTCTGCGTCCGCATGGCGATGAACCAGAAGCTCATCAGAACCAGTACGTCGATGATGAAGATATTGATCTCGATGTTCGTCCAGGTCGGGAAAGGCGTCACGGCCGTCGTGAGGACCGAGGCGATCAATGCCGTATAGGCTGCCCAGCGTTCGAGCGGTCCGCCGCGTCGGATCGCGACGGCCACGGTGATGAGCAGAACGGCATAATAGATCGCCACGGACCACATTGTGGCAGTCAACCTTTCTTGCGGATCAACCGGCCTTCGCGAACGCCGGCGCGTCGGCGCCCTGGCGGTCGTTGCTGCCTTCGTCGACCAGCTTCGCGCTCGCCGGCTTGACGCCCGCGCCGAACATGCGCGTGCCGAGGCCGACTTCCTTCTGCGTCACGGTCAGCGCGAGATGCGCGTCGGTCAAAAGCTGGCGAACCTCGCCGGCGGCGGCGAGCGCCTGCGCGACCTTCGCCATCGCTTCCTGGCCGACGATCGCCGACATGTTCGTCTCGCGGCGCGCGGTGGGCAGCGTCGCGGCGAGCTGCGCGATTCGGATCATCGCTTCGTCGATGGCGTCTTCGGCCAGATGCAGCTCGGAAGCGATCTTCTTCGCCGCAGAAACTCGTTGATTCAGCATCATCTTTTTCCTTGAAAAAGAATGCTACCGGTTCCCCCCCGCAGCATTCGTTCGAACTTCAGGTCAGAACGCGACCGAGTCCGACAAGGATCGAATAGAGGGCGGAGAAAGCCAAAATCGTCGCTACTGCGATCAGGATCGGCCAGATTATCCGTTCCATCAACCCATGCCGGTTGGCCGGCTGGGACGCGGTAGGAAATGGCGAACCAATGTCGAAAAATCGCCGAAACGAACTGCGCCCCGGTTCGCCATCGGCGGCCGGGGGAACCTCGCCTAGGTCGATCAATTGATATGTCAAAGGCTGATAAGGGGTAACATTGTCGAAGACACCGTTAACAGCCAGAATTCGCGCTGCCTCGATCCTGTTGGAAACATTGAGCTTTTTCAACACGCGCCGAACGCGCTCATCGACGGTGTGCGGCGACACATTCATCAGGCGCGCGATCTGCTTGGAATTTTTATGCTCGTAAACGTGCCGCAGCGTCTCGATCTGCGCGGCGGACAGCAGGCTGAGATAATTGTCGGGGTCGCCTTGCACGGGGGTTGGAATAGAGCATCACGAGTCGAAATCAAGGTCGGTAGCTAGCTAATTTCCCGTCCGCCCCATATTCGGCCACCGCTGCGGCGCCCGATTCGCCGGCGCTAGCGGCTCTCCTTGAGCGTCCGATAGCGCTGGATCGATTTTTCGATGTGCCGGCGCGCGGCGCGGCGCGCGGCGACAGGATCGCTCGCCTCGATCGCGACGACGATCGCCTCGTGATCGCGGTTGATCGTGTGCGCGTAACGCTGGTGCCGGTCCGGATCGTCGCCCTGCAGATAGAGCCGCCGCGACGGCACGAGCCGCACGCCAAGAAACTGGGTAAAGCGCAGGAAATAGGGATTGCCGGTCGCGCTGGCGATCGCGGCGTGAAAGGCGGCGTCGGCGGCGACAGACGCATCGACGTCGCGGCTTTCCTCCATCGCGTCGAGCGTCCGGCGCAGCGCCGCGAGGTCGGCGTCGGTCCGCCGCCGCGCCGCGAGGTCGGCCATCTCGACCTCGAACCCCATGCGCATTTCGAGCAGCCGCAGCACATCGTCGATCTCGCCGATTTCCTCGGCGGTGACCTGGAAGGCGCGATATTGCGCGCCATCCGGCACATAGGCGCCCGATCCGCGCCGCGACACCAGCAGGCCGCGCGCCGCGAGCCGCGAATAGGCCTCGCGCACGACGGTGCGGCTGACGCCGAACGTCTCGGTGATCTCTTTTTCGGTCGGGAAACGCGATCCGACGGGCATTTCGCCCGTTTCGATCTGTTCCTCGAAACGCTGGACCAGATCATCGGCCAGCGATGCCGCCTTGGTTACCGCCATGGATGCTGCGTTATCATCGCACCGCGAAGCTGGCTAGGGCCCGTACCCACGAATTACGCGTTCGAGGTTCGAAGCGATTTTGTCCGGTACGGGAAGGCAAGGACCGCAAGGATCGTCGGCCGCATCACCAGCTCCACATCGTGCCGTCCTCGAGCCGGTTCACCGGCAGATAGGCGCGGGCATAGGGAAAGCTTTCAGCGAGCGTCTCGTCGATCTCGACGCCGAGACCGGGCGCCTCGCCCGGGTGGAGCATGCCGTCCGCGAAGCGCCAGGCGTGCGGAAAGACCGCGTCGGTCTCGGCCGTGTGGCGCATATATTCCTGAATGCCGAAATTGGGGATCGCGAGCCCGAGGTGCAGCGCCGCCGCCATCGTCACCGGCGACAGGTCGGTCGCGCCGTGGCAGCCGGTGCGGACCTGATGCAGGTCGGCGAGCGCGGCGATCTGGCGCATATGGGTAATGCCGCCCGCGTGGAGCACGGTCGCGCGGATATAGTCGATCAGCCGGTTCTCGATCAGATGCTTGCAGTCCCAGACCGACGAAAAGATCTCGCCGACCGCGAGCGGCGTCGTCGTGTGCTGGCGGATCAGGCGGAACGCCTCTTGATCCTCCGACGGGGTCGCATCCTCGATCCAGAAGGGGCGATAAGGCTCGAGATCCTTGCCGAGCCGCGCCGCCTCGATCGGGGTCAGCCGGTGATGGATGTCGTGGAGCAGATGCACGTCCCAGCCGAGCGCCTCGCGCGCCGCGGCGAAAAGGTCGGGGACGACGCGCATATATTTCGCGGTCGACCAGCTATTCTCGGTCGGCAGATCATTGTCGGCGGGCTCGTAGAAATAGCGGTCCTTGCTGACGCCATAGGTCGACGCCATCCCCGGCACCCCGCATTGCAGGCGAATCGCCTTGTAACCCTGCCGCTGGTAATCGAGCGCCGCCTCGATCGTGTCGGCGATCGTCGTACCATTGGCATGGCCATAGACCATGCAGCCCTCACGTGCCGCGCCGCCGAGCAATTGATAGACCGGCAGCCCCGCGATCTTTCCCTTGATGTCCCACAGCGCCATGTCGACCGCCGCGATCGCCGCCATCGTCACCGGCCCGCGACGCCAATAGGCGCCCTTGTAGAGAAATTGCCAGATATCCTCGATCCGGTGCGCGTCGCGCCCGATCAGACAAGGGACGACATGCTCCGAAAGATAGGCCGCCACCGCAAGCTCGCGGCCGTTGAGCGTCGCATCGCCGACGCCGGTCGTGCCGTCGTCGCATTCGATCTTCAGCGTCGTGAAATTCCGGCCCGGCGAGGTCAGGATAACCCGGGCTGACACGATCTTCGGCATTCCATCCCCTTTGGCCAAATGCGCTAGTTGTGTGACAACATTATTGACACACGACCGAAAAGAAAAGAGAAATGTCACCGGTGTCAAGGCGAAAAGCCCGCCGGGTTGAAAGGGAGAGGATATGCCATGTCGCTGAGCCTGTTTTCCATGATGATGACCGCTCCCGCCGCCTTGGCGGCACCCGCCGAGCCGGTGGTGCCGCAGCCCGCCGCGATCCTCGCCGATACGCGCCGCGTCGCCGACTGGCAGCTCGCGAACCGCACCAACTGGGCGACGATGCCCGCCGCGCGCAAGAGCGTGCAGGAGGTGCGCGACTGGCAGCAGGCGACCTTCTGGGTCGCGCTGACCGAACTCGCGAACCGCGACAGGCGATATGCGAAGCCGCTGCTCGACCTCGGCCGCGCCGAACAATGGCGGATGGGCTACCTTCCCTTCCACGCCGACGACCAGCTGATCGGGCAGGCGTGGCTGTGGGCGGCGCGAAATGGCGAGGGCAAGAAAGCGATCGCCCCGATGCGCGCCTATTTCGACCATGTGCTCGCCAACCGGCCGACGATCGGGCTCGAATTCATCCCCGTCGCGCCCGGCAAGGGCACGTCGACCTGCACCGATCGCTGGTGCTGGTGCGACGCGCTCTTCATGGCGCCGCCGACGATGCTCCGGCTCGCCAAGGCAACGAGCGACAAGCGTTACGCCGATTTCGTCCACGAAGAGTGGAAGGCGACGACCGACTATCTGTTCGACCCCTCGGAAAAACTCTATTTTCGCGACAGCCGCTTTTTCGACATGCGCGACGCGAAGGGACGCAAGCTGTTCTGGAGCCGCGGCAACGGCTGGGTGATGGGCGGTCTCGTCCGCGTCCTGCAGGTGCTGGGCAAAAGCGATCCGCAGCGCCCCTATTATGAGAAATTGTTCAAGGACATCGCGGCGAAGATCGTGACATTGCAAAAGGCCGACGGCTATTGGCCCGCCTCGCTGCTAGACAACGACCCCGGCACGCCGCCCGAAACGAGCGGCACGGCCTTCTTCACCTATGCCTTCGCGTGGGGGGTCGATAATGGCCTGCTCGACCGCGCGACCTACCAGCCCGCCGCAGTGCGCGGCTGGGCGGCGCTCGGCCGCGCGGTCCAGCCCGACGGGATGCTCGGCTGGGTCCAGCAGGTCGGCGACCGCCCCGACAGCGTCTCGGCAAAGGAGACACAATTCTACGGCAGCGGCGCCTATCTGCTCGCGGGAACCGCGATGTACGATCTGGCGAAAAAGCGCGCAAATCCGCGATAAACGCGGCGTTTTCGGTTCATCCCGGCCGTCAGCGCGGATGATTGACTTCTCCTTTTAAAGTTGTAATACATCTCACAAGTTGTATAACAACTGAAATTGACACCGGTATCAACCGGGTCCGCGCCGCAAGTTCAGGGGCGGCAAAAAAGGAGAGGGAAATGAAGTCACCATCGGTCCTGCCGACCCGCGCCGCCTTGCTGGCGTCCGCGGCGCTATTCGCCGCCATGCCCGCATGGGCGCAGGAAGCACCCGCCGAAATCGAAGGCGAGCCGGCGGCAGCGGTCGATGGCGGCGACGAGATCCTCGTCACCGGCACGCGCGCGACGCAGCGCAGCTCGATCGAGTTCAAGCGCGCCGCCGATGTCGTCGTCGACGGCCTCGTCAGCGAAGAGATCGGCGCGACCCCCGACAATTCGGTCGGCGACACGCTCGAACGCATCGTCGGCGTCTCGGCCGACCGCTTCAAGGGCAATGCCAACGAACTGTCGGTGCGCGGGCTCGGCCCGACCTTGAGCTTTTCAACCTTCAACGGCCGCGAGGTATCGACCGCGGGGCCCGACCGCTCGGTCGCCTTCCAGCAGTTCCCGTCCGAGCTGGTCAACGGCGTTCTCGTCTACAAGACCCAGCGCGCCGACTTCCTCGAGGGCGGCGTCGGCGGGGTGATCGAGCTTCGCTCGATGAAGCCGCTCGATTATGGCAAGCGCCGCATTCAGTTCGAGGTGCGCGGCGATTTCCAGCCGCAGGACGACGACGTCTATCAGCACGACGGGCTCGGCTATCGCGCCAATTTCTCCTACACCGACCAATATGAAACCGGGCTCGGCGACATCGGCGTGTCGATCGGATATCAGCGTCAGGACACGACCGCGCCCGAGGATTATTACAACGGCAATTCGACCTTTCAGCTCTGCAACACGTCGGCGGACAATCCCTGGCAGCTGACGGGCAATTCCGCGACGCAGGCGGCGGCGGGCGCCAATGTCAATTGCACCTTTGCCGAGGGGCCGCGCACCGCCAATGGCGTGACCGTAGGTGAGACGATCGGCGACTATTATTTCCCGACCTCGTCGCGCAGCTTCCGCACGCAGAAAACCTCGGAAATCCGCGACGGGCTGATCGGCGCGATTCAGTGGCGCCCGTCACCCGAGTTCGAGATCGCGATCGACGGCCAATATTCGAAGCGCCGCAGCCTCGAGGACCGCAACGTGCTCGGCATTCCCGAAGGGCTGCGCGGCCTCGAGCCGCTGGTCATCGGCAACGGCAGCAACGGCTATTCGCCCGGCGCGCTGATCAGCTATCGCGGCAATTCGAATATCGAGAATCAGCTCGAAACGCGCCAGCGCAACGAAACCTACAAGGGCGGCGGCCTCAATCTGATCTGGACCCCCGATCGCTGGACGGTCAGCTTCGACGGATCCTATTCGGACAGCCACCGCACCGAGACGCAGAAGGCGACGCGCATGCGCTCGAACCGCCGCGTCGGTTACACGCTGACTTATCTCGACGACGATGTCGTGCCGGTCGTCGAGTTCGAGGATTTCGACATCACCGACCACGACCTGTTCCTGACCACCGCCGCCAATTCGGTCTATGCGCGCAACCGGTTCGTCACCGACCGCCGCGACCGGATCTGGGCCGGGCGGCTCGATATCGAGCGCGAGCTCGACGGCTTCATCACCTCGGTCAAGGTCGGCGGCCGCTATTCGGACCATCACCGCACCAACGACAATGCGCGCAACAACGACCTCAATACTTTGGCCGCAATCGACGGCACGACCCCGGCCGAGCTGATCGCGCAGGCGAACCGGAACTGCCGCGTGCCCTTCACCACCACCAGCTACATGCAGGGCATGGGCACCAACGTCACACGCTGGGCGACCTTCGACAACGACTGCCTGTTCCGCACCTTCACCGGCGGCGACGACGCGCTGCCCTATCCGACCGACGGCCGCGATCCGAGCGACATCGACGTCACCGAACGCATCTATGCGCTCTACGGCCTCGCCAATTTCGAATCGCAGGCGGGCAGCGTGCCGTTCAGCGGCAATATCGGGCTGCGCTGGGTCAAGACCGACATCACCTCGATCGGCTATCGCCAGCCCTATGTGATCACGATCGACACCGCCGGCGACAGCTATAGCGTCGACCCCGATCCGAATGGCGAGCTGCTGACCAACCGCGCCAAGGGCAGCTATAATTATTTCCTGCCGAGCGCGAACATCTCCTTCGACCTGTCGCAAGAGGTCAAGCTGCGCCTCGCCGCCTATCGTGCGATCGCACGGTCGGGAATCGAGAGCTTCGGCGCGGGCATCCGGCTCAACCCCTCCGCGGGGACCGGGCTCGACAATATCATCTTCGACGCCACGACCGGCAACCCGAACCTCAAGCCGCTGCGCGCGTGGAACCTCGACGCGAGCCTCGAGCTCTATGCGTCGCAGGACACTTTGCTCTCGATCGCCGGCTATTATAAATGGGCGAAGGGCACGGTGATCAGCGCCGAGGAGCCGATCCCCTCCGACATCACGATCACGACGATCCGCGACGGCGGCGCGCCGGTGACCGAGACCGTCACCATCGCGCCGGTCGCGCCGACCAACGACGGCGAAACGCGGCATCTTTACGGGATCGAGGCGACCGCGAGCCACGCCTTCACCTGGCTTCCCGACCCGCTCGACGGCCTCGGCATCCAGGGATCGGTCAACCGCGCCTTCGCCAATTTCGAATATCCCGACACCTCGCCGATCGCCGATTATGTCGATCCGGCGAACCTGATCGGGCTGTCTAAATGGACCGCGAGCGGATCTTTGTGGTTCGAAAAATGGGGCCTCTCGCTGCGCGCCAATCTTCGCTACCGCTCGGGCTATTACAAGCCGAACGGCGGCACCAACCGCGAGATCCGCGGCGCGACCTATATCAACCTGTCGGCGCAATATAATCTCACCGACAATGTCCAGCTGAAGCTGCAGGCGCTCAACGTCACCGGCACCAACGACATCATGTACAAGGGCGGATACGACAGCATCGCCGAGGTGTCGCGCAGCGGCACGCAATATTTCTTCGGCTTCCGGGTCCGCCTGTGAAGCCATCGACTTTAGCCCGACTCCCTTGGGCTATCCTAGCCGCCGCCGCGACTCCGTCCGCGGCGGCGGCTTTTTCCTTGCCGCCGGGGGCGCCCGTTTGCGACGCGAGCGAAGGCTATTCGGCATCCTTTGACGGCCGCCGCACCTTCGCACTGCGCCCCGCCGATCTCGAAGCGATCAAGGCGGCGCTGCCGAACGATCCGGCGATCGGCGCCGCTTATCGCGACCTGATCGCCCGCGCCGACAAGGCGCTCGCGGCCAAACCCGCGTCGGTGACCGGCAAGCGCAGCGTCCCCGTATCGGGCGACCGCCACGACTATGTCAGCCTCGCGCGCTATTGGTGGCCGAACCCCGCCAATCCGAAAGGCGCCTATGTCCGCCGCGACGGCGACACCAATCCCGAAATCGAAAGCGACCGCTTCGACCGCGCCGCGCTCGCGCGCATGGTGCGCGATGCCGACACGCTCGGCCTCGCTTATTATTACAGCGGCGATCGAAAATATGCTGACGGCGCGGCGCGCGTCATCCGAACCTGGTTCCTCGACCCCGCGACGATGATGAACCCGAATATGAACTTCGCGCAGGCCGTGCCCGGCGTGTCGAACGGCCGCGCCGAAGGCGTGCTCGACGGCGCGGGCTTCATCGCGGTGATCGACGCGGCAGGGCTGATCGTGCCTTCGGGGGCGCTGACCCCGGCCGAAACCTCAGCGCTCGAAGGCTGGTTTTCGCGCTATGTCGACTGGATGCTGACGAGTCCGAACGGCAGGGCGGAGGGCCAAGCTTCGAACAACCATGGCCTCTGGTACGACGCGCAGGTCGCGCGCTTCGCGCTGTTCGCGCGGCGCCCCGATGTCGCACGTCGGATCGCCGCCGCCTTTCCCAGAACGCGCCTTGCGCGGCAAGTCGATCGCTCGGGCGCCTTGCCCGAGGAGCTGACGCGAACGCGCAGCTTCCATTATTCGCTCTATGCGCTCTCCGCCGCCTATACTGTCGCCGACAGCGCGGCGTGCCTCGGCGTCGACCTCTATCGCGCCGACGAACGCGGCCGCTCGCTGCGCAAGGCGACCGATTATGTCGCCGCCTGGCGCGGCCGCGCCGCCGACTGGCCGTACAAGGAACAGGGCTGGCCCGCCGCGGTGCTCGACGAACTGCTCGTGCACGCCGACGATGCCTGGGGTCCGGGCGCCTATCCGCGCGTCGTTGGCGACGACCTGTTGTTGCGCCGCCAAGTCTCCCCAAAGGGTGCCCCATGATCGCCCGCCGCGCCCTGCTCCTCACCGCGCTGCTCGCCGCGCCCGTCGCATGGGCGCGCCCGCGGCCCGGCACACTCGACATTCGCGCGATCGAGCGCCGCCGCCTGCTGCCGCAGGCCGAAGCCCTGCTTGGTGCAGAACCGCGCACCATCGCGGCGATCGCAGCACCGCGCAGCCCCGCCGGACGGCAGGACTATTATTCGGAGGGCGATTATTGGTGGCCCGATCCGGCGAACCCCGGCGGCGCCTATATACGCCGCGACGGCCGCTCGAACCCCGACAAGTTCGACGGCCACCGCGACGCGCTGATCGCTTTCGGGCGCACCGTCCCCGCGCTCGCCGCGCTGTGGGATCTCACTCGCGAGCGGCATTTCGCCGACGCCGCGATGCGCCACCTCGCGGCGTGGTTCGTCGATCCGACGACGCGGATGAACCCGAACCTCGACCATGCGCAGGCGATCATCGGCGTCAACACGGGCCGCGCGATCGGGGTGATCGACACGCTGCAGATCGTCGAGGTCGCGCGCGCCGCGGCGCTGTTCGCGCGGCACGGCGCGCCGGGCTATGCCGCGATCCGCGCGGGCGTCGAGGGCTGGTTCGCCTCTTATCTGAGTTGGCTCACCACCTCGCGCTTCGGCACCGAGGAACGCGACGAGGAAAACAACCACGGCACCTGCTGGCTGTTGCAGGCGGCAAGCTTCGCCGCACTGCTCGGGCGCGACGACATCCTCGCCGATGCCCGCACCCGGCTCAAGTCGATCATCATCCCGACGCAGATCGACCCCGACGGCCGCCAGCCGCTCGAACTCGCACGCACCAAGCCCTACGCCTATTCGCTCTTCAACCTCGACGTGCTCGCCGCGTCGGCGTGGCTGCTCGGCGGCGGCGACCTCATCGGCTGGCAGACCGCCGACGGCCGCTCGATCGGCGGCGCGATCGCGTGGATGGCGCCTTATATCGCCGACAAGGAAAAATGGCCGCTGCCCCCCGACATCGAATATTGGGACGGCTTCCCGGTGCGCCAGCCGAGCCTGCTCTTCGGCGGCCTCGCGCAGGCACGCGGCGACTGGCTGGCGCTCTGGCAGCGGCTGGACCCCGACCCCGCGATCGGGGAGGTCGTGCGCAACTTCCCCGTCCGCCAGCCTTTGCTCTGGCTCTAGTTGCGACCCTCAACCAGTCCGCGCGCGATCACCTGCGCCTGAATCTCGGCGGCGCCTTCGAAAATATTGAGGATGCGCGCGTCGCACAGAATCCGGCTGATCTCATATTCGAGCGCATAGCCGTTGCCGCCGTGGATCTGCAGGCTCGCATCGGCGTTCGACCAGGCGGCGCGCGCGGCGAGCAGCTTCGCCATCCCCGCTTCGATATCGCAGCGTTTGCCGCTGTCCTTGGCGCGCGCGGCGGCGTAGCTCAGTTCGCGCGCCATCACGAAATCGACGAGGCTCATCGCCAGCTTGTCGGCCACGCGCGGGAAGTCGATGATCGCCCTGCCGAACTGCTTGCGGGCGAGCGCATAATCGAGCCCGAGCTCGATCGCGCGCCGCGCCACCCCCACCGCGCGCGCCGCGGTCTGGATCCGCGCGCCCTCGAAGGTGCGCATCAATTGCTTGAACCCCTGCCCCTCCGCGCCGCCGAGCAGCGCATCGGCGGGGGCGGACATCGCATCGAATTGCAGCGCATATTCGCGCATCCCGCGATAGCCGAGCACCTCGATCTCGCTGCCGCTCATTCCGTCGGCGGGGAAGGGGTCGGCGTCGGTCCCGCGCGGCTTGGGCACGAGCAGCATCGACAGCCCCGCGTAGCCCTTCGCTTGCGGAAGCGTGCGCGCGAGCAAGGTCATCAGATCCGAGCGCGCGGCGTGGGTGATCCAGTTCTTCGCGCCGTCGATCACCCACTGATCGCCCTTCCGCCGGGCGCGGGTCTGGAGCGAGCCCAGGTCCGACCCGACGTCGGGCTCGGTGAACACCGCGGTGGGCAATATTTCGCCGCTCGCGATCCTCGGCAGCCATTCGGCCTTTTGCGCGTCGGTGCCGCCCGTCGCGATCAATTCGCCGGCGATCTCCGACCGTGTGCCGAGCGATCCCGCGCCGATCCAGCCGCGCGACAATTCCTCGGTGACGATGCACATCACGAGCTTGCCGAGCCCGAGCCCGCCATAGTCTTCGGGGATGCACACGCCGAAGGTGCCGAGGTCGGCCATCGCCTGAACCGTGGCGTCGGGGATCAGCGCGTTGGCGAGGTGCCAGCCGTGCGCGTTGGGCACGATCGCGGCGTCGGTGAAGCGGCGATATTGCTCGCGGATCGCGTCGAGATCGGCATCGTGCAGCGTCTCGCTCGGCCACTGCCCAGCGGCGAGCGCGGACGCAACCTCGGCGCGGCTCGCACCATGGTCGACGTCGAGCAGGCTCGCGCAGGCATCGGCGAGCGTGCGCGCCGCCGCGCCGAGCCCGAGGTCGGCGGGACGGAACATCTCATTCTGCCCCATCGGCAGACCCCCGACGAGCTGGCCGATGCTTTCGGCAAAAGCGACGGTGGTGATCTTCGCATCGAGCGGGTTCGAGTCCGAGCCGGAATCGCACCAGCCGAGCGTCGCTTCGAGCGCCGCGACCGTCGTCGCGACCCAAGCGAAACCATGCGCCGCGCGTTGCTCGCCGTCGATCGGCCGCGCCGCCAGCCGGTCGGCCAGCGCCGCCCGCGCCGCGCCGCGATAGGCTTGCGCCGCCGCCAGCGCCTCGCGCAAATCGGCCATGCTCAGGCGGCGCGCTCGAAGATCGCGGCGATGCCCTGCCCGCCGCCGATGCACATCGTCTCGAGCCCGTAACGCCCGTCGCGGCGCACCAGCTCGCGCGTCAGATTGGCGAGAATGCGCCCGCCGGTCGCGCCGATCGGGTGGCCGAGCGAGATGCCCGAGCCGTTGACGTTCAAAATCTCGCCCCGGCTGTCGTCGTCCGACCAACCCCAGCCCTTCAGCACCGCGAGCACCTGCGGCGCGAAGGCTTCGTTGAGTTCGACGAGGTCGATGTCGCTCCAGCCGAGCCCGCTGCGCGCGAACAGCCGTTCGACCGCGGGCACCGGCCCGATTCCCATTCGGCTCGGGTCGCAGCCCGCCGCCGCCGAGCTGTGATACCAGGCGATCGGTTCCAATCCGAGTTCGCCGAGCTTGTCCTCGGCGACAACAAGGCACGCCGCCGCCGCGTCATTCTGCTGGCTCGCATTGCCCGCGGTGACGACGCCGCCTTCGAGCGGACGCAGCTTGCCGAGCGTCTCCATCGTCGCATCGGCGCGATACCCCTCGTCATGCGCGAAGACGATCGCTTCGCCCTTCTTCTGCGGCACCTCGACCGGCACCAGCTCGTCGTCGAACAGCCCCTTCGCCCACGCCGACGCCGCGCGCTGGTGGCTCTGCACCGCATAGGCATCGGCCGCCTCGCGCGTGATGCCATAATCCTTCGCCAGATTCTCGGCGGTCTCGATCATGCCGCTGATCACCCCGAACCGCTCGACCGGCTGCGACATCAACCGCCCGCGCGTCAGCCGGTCGTGCAGCGTCAAGTTGCCCGCGCGAACACCTTTACGAATCTCGGTCGAATAATGCTCGACGTTCGACATCGATTCGACGCCGCCCGCGACGACGACGTCGGACATGCCCGTCTGCACCATCATCGCGGCGTTGATCACCGCCTGCAGCCCCGAACCGCAGCGGCGGTCGAGCTGATAGCCCGGCACCTCGAGCGGCAAGCCCGCCGCGAGCCACGACCAGTGGCCGATCGCGGGCGCCTCGCCATTGCCATAGCCTTGGCTGAAAACGACATCGTCGACGCGCGCCGGGTCGATCTTCGTCCGCTCGACCAGCGCCTTCAAAATCACCGCGCCGAGTTCGCCCGCGGTCATCGAAGAAAGCGCGCCGCCGAACTTGCCGACGGCGGTCCGGATCGGGGCGACGATGGCGGCGCGGCGCAGGGTCATTCTTTAATCTCCATAGTTTGCGATGCCGACGATACCGGCATCGATCAGGCGGGCAAGCTCGGCGCTCGAAAGCGACAGGCGATCTGCCAATATTTCCTCGCTATGCTCGCCGTTGCGCGGTGCGGCGCGCGGCGGCTGGCGATCCCGCTGCGGCAATGTCGCAAAGGCGCCCGCGGCGGGATAGGCGAAACCGCTAGGGTTGTGGGCGTTGCCGAAGATCGGATTGCCGGCGACGAGCGCGGGGTCCTCGACCGCCTCAACCATGGTGCGATAGGGCGAATGGACGATCCCCCCGGCGTCGAAGGCGGCGGCCAGATCGTCATGGTCGCGCGCCGCGATCGCCGCCTCGAACAGCGGATAGAGCGCGTCGCGGTGTTCGAAGCGCAGCCCGTCGTCGGCCGCGAAAGAGACGCCGCGTTCCGCCTCGATTCGCGCAACCGCTTCGCCGAGGTTCAGCGCGGCGATGAGGTTCGCCCATTGGCGCGGCGTCACGACGACGATCATCGTGCGGCGCCCGTCGCGCGTCACGAAATCGCGCCCGAACAGGCCATAAACCGCATTGCCGAGCCGCGGCCGGTTTTCGCCCGAATAGAGCATTTCCGCTACCCCGCCGAGATTGGCGACGGTGCCGATCGCGACATCGGAGAGCGGAATGCGCACCTCGCCGCCTTCGCCGCTGACACTCCGCCGCTGGATCGCCGCGAGCAACGCGAAGGCGGCATAAGCGCCGGTCAGCAAATCCCATGCGGGCAGCACATGATTGACCGGATCGGGTCCCGCCCCGGTCAGCATCGGATAACCGACGCTGTTGTTCACCGTATAGTCGAGCGCGGGCGAGCCGTCGGCCCAGCCCATCACGCGCACGGTGATCAGGTCGGCGCGCCCCTCGGCGAGCTTGTCGTGCGACAGGAAGCCGCCGACAGGAAAATTGGTGACGAACTGCCCGGTCGCGCGCACCAGTTCCTGCAAAAGCTCGCGCCCTTCGGGCCGGCCGAGATCAAGCGCGACCGACTTTTTCGCGCGGTTGAGATTTTCCCAATAGAGCGAGTCGTTGGACGCGGTCACCGGCCAGCGCCGGAAATCGGGACCGCCGCCGATCTGGTCGACGCGGATCACTTCGGCGCCCATTTGCGCGCAGTAAAGCCCGGCGGTCGGAGAGGCGACAAAGGACGAAGCTTCGATCACCGACAGGCCGGCCAGCAAGTCGTACATCCGGCGCCTGTCTCCCCAAGGTCCCTGGCCCGAACGGCCGATCGAAGCTATCCGGCACCCCCCGAAGGGATTCCAACCCCGGCCTCTACCTTCGGAATCGGTACTAACAGCCCGCGCCATTCTATACCAGAGCCCGTTTTAATACTCTAAGCCATTATTATCAGTGAATAAAGCTGAAATGCGGATTGCGCCGTGGCCAGGATTGCCGAACGCTTGGTCGAAACTTTCTAGCGGAGAGCGGGCTCCGCAACCGGCTTTCGACATGATCCTTCGCATCGAGGTTGCGCACGATATGAAGCTGGACCGCGGTCCCGGTGTAGCGCAGCGACGCATCGAGGACGACGAGCGCGAGATTGCCCGCGACATTGAGCGTGCCGATCGAGTTACCGGGCGCGAACCGGCCGTTGACGGTCAGCCCGCGGCTATGCAGGACAGCATCCGGAGTCGGGGCTTCGGCGGCGCGAAGATGCGGACAGGGACGCCGGTCGCGATGCATTGACCGGCGGCGCTCGGCCGTTCAGCCTCTGCTTCGGCGATTATCTATCAAGACTTCCCGAGTGGAGACCCAATGTGATCCGAATATCCTCGCTATCCTTTGTTGCGATTGCCTCGCTGCTCGCGCTTTCCGCGTGCGGCGACGATGCCGCCGAAACGGACAGCCTCGCGACCGGCGCCAAGGTTGCGCGCAGCTGCCCGGGCGTCGCCGATACGCCGGTGAAACTGGCGGGCGGCACGTTCGAAATGGGCGAGGAGGATGTCTATGAGGAAGAGGGGCCGGTGCGTAAGACGACGGTCGCCGGCTTCTGGATCGATCCGCACGAGGTGACCAACCGCCAGTTCGCGAAGTTCGTCGATGCGACCGGCTATGTCACCGTCGCGGAGAAGCCGGTCGATCCCAAACAGTTCCAGGTACCCGTCGAGCAAATCCCGGCCGACATGCTGAAGGCGGGATCGGCGGTGTTCACGCCGCCCGATTTCCCGTCGAACAATTATGCCGACTGGTGGAAATATGTCCCCGGCGCGAACTGGAAGAAACCCTATGGTCCGACCGGTCCCGATCAAATCGCGAACGAGCCCGTCGTCCATCTCGCATGGGACGATATGGTCGCCTATGCCAAATGGGCGGGCGGGCGCATTCCGACCGAGGCCGAATGGGAATATGCCGCGAGCGCGGGCGCACGGTCCAAGAACGTCCAACCTACCGAAGCGAACAGCTGGCAGGGCGCCTTTCCGAACTACAATGAAGCAAGCGACGGGTTCAAGGGTGTGGCGCCGGTCGGCTGCTACCAGCCCAATCCGAACGGCCTCTACGACATGGTAGGCAATGTCTGGGAAGTGACGTCGGACTTCTTCAAGCCCGGCCATGATCCCGACGACAGGGACAATCCGAAGGGCCCCAGCGAAAACAATGCCTATGACCCTTTCAATCCCGGCATGCCGTCGCGCACGGTGAAGGGCGGCAGCTACCTGTGCGCCCCCAATTATTGCCAGCGCTATCGCCCCGCCTCGCGGCAGGGCCGCGATCCGGGGCTCGGCACGAGCAATGTCGGCTTCCGTCTCGTCTACGACCAGACGCCGAAGGCCTGACATGCTGACGCGCCGTAGCTTCATCGGCAGCGCCGCGGGCGCGACGCTTTGCGCAACGGGTCTTCGTCCCGACCGTCAGACACAGCCGTCCCTGTCTTGACTCGGGCCGTTACGATCGGCGCTCGACCTTATATCCACGACCATAAGCGAACTCTGGCAGGCTCCAGACAGTCTGCTTTTCTTGGGTTCAGTGGAAAAAAGACCGGCGTCGACGCCGGGAGGTGAAGGTTTACGCAGCGAGCACGGCCGCGCCGATCAGAATTGATCCTTGAGCATCTCGCCGATCGAATTGTTGAAATGGCTTTCCATCGCGGCGCGCGCGCGCGCGGGATCGCGATCGGCGATCGCCTCGGCGACCTCGCGGTGAAGCGCGAGCGTTTCGTCGCGCTCCTCGTGAGTCGTGCGCCCCGCCCAGGCACGCGGGATCGCGACCGCCATCAACTGCTCGAACGAACGGACGATCTGGTAAAAAAGCTGATTGCCGCTCGCCTCGGCGATCGTCTGGTGAAAGACGGTGTCGGCCGCGGTCCGCGCCGCCTCGTCATGCCCGACCGACAGGCCGTGCGCAGCAGCGAGGATTGCGCGCGCCTGTTCGTCGGTGCGATTGATTGCGGCGAGCTCGGCGGTTCGCAGTTCGAGCGTGCGGCGGACCTCCCACACGTCGGCGAGGCTGACCTGTGCGGTGTTGACAGCATGGCCCATCGAGGCGGCCATTACCGATCCGTCGATCGCGCCGACGCGGGGCTTTCGGCCATTTCCGACGTCGACCAGGCGGAGCGCCGCGAGCGCGCCGAACGCCTCGCGCATCACCGGGCGGCTGACGCCTAGCTGCTGCGCGAAACTGCCTTCGCCAGGCAGCGTGTCGCCGACCTTGAGGTCGTTGACGCGGATGAAGTCGCGCACCGATTCAACCGCGCGCTCGACGAGCGAGCCGCGGACGCCGGGGTCTATCATCCCGCTCACGCAGCGACTCCAACGCGGCGCATCGCGGTCGGCGCCATACCGAAACGACGCGAAAAGGCGCGCGTGAAGCTGGCATTGTTGAGATAGCCGCAACGGTATCCAATGCTCGCCACCGGCAAGTCGCTCGCTGCGAGCATCTGCCGCGCCTGGCGCAGCCGTCGCTCGCTCAGCGCCTCGGCGACGCTGCATTGATAGAGTTCGCGGAAGCCGCGGGTGAGCTTGTCGCGATTGATGCCGCAGCTTTTCGCGATATCGTCGATCGTCAATTTCTCTTGCCAGCGGGTGTCGACGATCCGCCGCGCGGCGGCGATCCGCGCGATGTCGCTTTCGGTAAGGCTCGGCTGCCCCTCGACCGGGACAAGCCGTCCGGCGCGCAGCGCAGCGAAAAACTGACAGAGAAGTTCGATGCTGCGGGCGAGGCGCAGCGTATCGGTGGCGCCTTCGTCGCTGTCGGGCGCGACGATCGACTGTCCGAGCGCGCGAAGGTCCGACGGAAGATACCAACGCGCATCGGGATCGGGCAGATCGCCGAACAGGCGGCGGCACGCACAGCGCGAGACCGCGAAAACGAGCAGGTGCTCCTCATTCTCCAGCTCGCGAAAGGCCAGCGTGCGGACGACGGGCTCGCCGATATCGCCGAAGCCGAGCAGCAATGCGTCGGGCGGCAACAGCAGCCGGTCGCACGAACCGCGGCCAACGTAAGTCGTCATTTCGGGTGACACGATGACAGGATGCTTGGGCGGCATGATTCTCTCCCTATCGCCGTCCTAAACCTATATGATAGCTTTCACAATAGCTATCTTACAGGTTGGGGTGCGCGGCGCATCGCCAGGAGGAAGGCGAAGAAGGAGAGCGCACTGACGATAACCCCGACGAGCGCGAGTGCCTCCGCCAGCATCGCCTCGCCACCCAACAACGCGCTGACGCGCGTCACCACCCACGGCGCGAGCCCGAAGCCGATCAGCCCCGCGATCGCGATGAAGGCGCCGATGCAGAGGCCGCGCAGTTCGTTGGGGAGCAGCACGGTGAGCGCGACCGACACCACGAGGCCGGTAACGGCGCCGCAGAGCGACATGACGCCCAATGCAACCGCAAGTCCGGCCACGCTCGGCATCAGCGGGAACATTGCCGCGGGAACCCCCACCCCCGCCGCGATGACCGCGCCCAGAAGAATGCCGCCGCGGCGGCGGCTGCGCTGCCCCATATCGGCCGAAAGCCCGCCAAGCACCGCACCCGCGACGCCGGTGCCGAACATCAATGCGCCGACCCAGCCGGCGAATTGCTGCGGCTGGAGTCCGAAATCGCGCGACAGCACGGGTGCGACCCAGACGGTCGCCGCGACATCGGCCATCACAACCGCGACCTGCCCGGCGAAGAGCGGGCCGAGGAAAGCGCGGCGCGCCCAGAGTTCGGCGGCGACGATGCGGAAGGGCGCGTCGGGACTCGCCTCGACCTCGCGCCGCACGGGTTCGCGCAGGAACAGCAAGGGAAGCAGGCAGAGCGCGCTGATCGCTGCGAGCAGCACATGCGCGCCGCGCCAGGGCGCGAGACCGGCGAGCCAGCCGGGCGCCGAAAAATCGGCGAGCAGGCCGAACAGCCAGCCCGTCAACGCAAAGCCGAGCGCGACGCCGAGCGCTTTCCCCAGATTGACGATCAGCATCGCGCGGCCGCGTTGTTCGGGCGCGCAATAATCGGCGCAGAGCGAGAGCGCGGCGGTGAGCGAGCCGGTCGACCCGATCCCGACGAGCATGCGCGCCGCGGTGAGCAACTCCGCGCTCGGCGCGAAGGCGGTGAGCAAGGTGCCGAGGGTCCAGAGGAGCGCGAGGCCGATCGTCAGCCGCACGCGATTCCGACGATCGACGAGGATACCGATCGGGATGGAAAAAAGCACCATCGGCACCGCGGCGCCGAGCCCCTGGATCAGCGCGAGCGCATCGTCGCTGAGCGCCAGTTCGGCCTTGGCGCTTTCCTGGATCGTGCCGAAGCTGCCGAGCGCGGTGAAGCCCATCGTCGTCACCAGCGCGAGCAGCAGCAGCGGGACGAGCGTCGCGGGCGCGGTCAGGCGCTGCGTCGGTACGGCGAGCGGTTCGGCGTGGGTCGCCATCACAGCGCGAAAATCTTGCCGGGGTTCAGCAGATTCTGCGGATCGAGCGCGCGCTTGATCATTCGCATCTGCTCGACCGCTCCGCCGAGTTCGGCGACGAGCCAGTCCTGCTTGCCGATGCCGATGCCGTGCTCGCCGGTACAGGTGCCGTCCATCGCGAGCGCGCGTTCGACGAGCCGGGCATTGATCGCCTCGACCTCGGTCATTTCTTCCGGCGCATCGGGATCGATCGAGAAGATGACATGGAAATTGCCGTCGCCGACATGGCCGAGGATCGTCGCGGGAACGCTCGCCGCATCAAGATCGACATGCGTTTCGGCGATGCATTCGGCGAGCCGGCTCATCGGCACGCACACGTCGGTCGCCCAGCCGATCGCGCCGGCGCGCATATTGACCGCGGCATAATAGGCCTCGTGCCGCGCGCGCCACAGCTTGGTGCGCTCCTCGGGCAGGTTCGACCAGTTGAAGGCGCTGCCGCCATTGGCTTCGGCGAGCGACTTTACCATTTCGACCTGTTCGGCCACATTGGCTGCGCTGCCGTGGAATTCGAAGAAAAGCGTCGGTGCCTCGGGATAATCGAGCTTGGACCAGCGGTTGACCGCGATCATTTGCTTCGCGTCGAGTATCTCGACACGCGCCAGCGGCACCGCGCATTGAATCGACTGGACGACGGTATCGACCGCGCCGCCCAGCGTATCGAAACTGCACACCGCCGCCGAAATCGTGTCGGGCACCGGATGCAGGCGAAGCGTCACCTCGGTGATGATGCCGAGCGTTCCTTCGGATCCGACATAGAGCCGCGTCAAGTCATATCCCGCCGCCGATTTGCGCGCGCGGCGCGCGGTGCGGATCACCTCGCCCTGCGGCGTCACTATCTCGAGGCTGAGTACGGCGTCCTTCATCGTGCCATAGCGCACGGCATTGGTCCCCGATGCGCGGGTAGACGCCATGCCGCCGATCGTCGCATTGGCGCCGGGGTCGATCGGAAAGAACAGCCCCTGATCGCGCAGATGCACGTTGAGTTCCTCGCGGCGCACGCCGGGCTGGACGACGCAGTCGAAATCCTCGGCATTCACCGCGATGACCCGATCCATCAAACTCATGTCGAGCGAGATGCCGCCGTGGACCGCGAGCGCGTTGCCCTCGATCGACGTGCCCGCGCCAAAGGGCACGATCGGAATATCGGCGGCCGCGCAGAGCGTCACCAACGCGACGACATCGTCGGTCGATTTGGCGAAGACGACGGCGTCGGGCAGCACGGGCGCGAAATGGGTCTCGCTCGATCCGTGCTGCCCGAGCACCGCATCGCCCCGCTGGAAACGGTCGCCGAACCGTTCCTCGAGCGCCCCTAACAGACTGGCGGGGAGCGGCTTGCGTTCCCCCGGATGCGCCGTGCCCGCCATGGTCAGAATTTCAGGCTCGCGCGCACGCCGTAACGGCGGCGGTCGCCGGTGATGCCGAGGTCGGAGGCCGGCAGCCCCGCGAGCGCCAGCGTCGTCTTCTCGATATAGCTTTCGAAATATTCGGTGTTGAAGATGTTGTTCGCGAACAGCGCGACCTCGACGGGGCCGGTGCGGTACGCGATCGACGCGTTGGTCAGCCAATAGCTGTCGAGGAAGGTCGGCGTCGTCTCGTTGAGCGTCGCGGCGAGGCGCTTGCCCTTGCCGACGAGGCCCGCGCTCAGCGTCACGTCGCTGTCGCCGCCGGTCTCGATCCGATAGTCGCTGGCGAAGCTCGCGGTCCAGTCGGGCTGGAAGGTCAGCCGATCGGACGAGAGCCGGCGGCCGGTCGTCGCGGTATAGGCGCTGTCGTCGGTGATGCGCGCATGCATCCACGTCAGCCCGCCGCGCAGCGTCCAAGCCCGGACCGGGCGCACCATCGCTTCGAGTTCGACGCCATAGCTTTCGACGTCACCGGTGTTGAGATCGACCGTCACAAGCCCGCCGCCCGCCGCCGGAGCGATCGAGTTCAATCCGATATAGTCCTTGTAATCGCTATAGAAGACGCTGCCCGACAGGTTGAATCCCGGGGAGGAATATTTGGCGCCCGCTTCATAGGTCCAGGCAGAGTCGCCGCGATAGGTGCGGGTCGGCGCGGTCGGCGCGTTGAACCCGCCGCCGCGATAGCCGCGCGCAACTGACACATAGGTCATTAGGTCGGGGGTCCATTTGCGCGTAACCGACAGCTTGGGCTGCCACTCGTTCGACTTGATCCGCGCGGTGGGCACGATCGCGCCCGATACCGACCCGTTGGCGACGCGGTCTTCATGATCGTAACGCAGCCCGAGCGCGACTTCCCAGTCGAGGTTCGGTTTCCAGAAGACAGTGCCGAAGGCGGCGTAGGTGTCGGCGACATTTTTTGCGCGCGTGTTGCGGACGATGCTGATCGGACCAAGCACCGGGTGGACGAGCGAGATGGTATCGCGCGCCTGTGCCTGCACCATCTCGTTGCTGTAGAAGACGCCGAACAAGGTCGAAATCTGATCCGACCATTCGCTGTCGAGCCGCGATTCGAGCGTCATCGTGCGCAGGCTGTCGCGGGCGACCGTTCGGACGATATCGGCAGGCCCGAAATCGCCCTCGCCGTCGGGTGTAAAGCCGTTGCGCGTGTCATAGGCGCCGATGACGCTGAGTTTCGACCCGCCGCCCAGATCGCCTTCGGCGCGCACATTAATCCCGCGATATTTGTAAGACACGGCATTCAGCGTGTTGAACTGAACGATGCGCGAATAATCCTTCGGCCCGGTGACGCGCGAATAGGGCGTGTTCACTCCGTCGACCCAGTCATAATAGCCCTTGATCGTCAGCGTGAAATCCTCGGACGGCGTTACGCGCAGCGTCGCGTTGATAGAATCGGTGTTGAACGGGTTGGCGCTACCGCCGATCACGCTGTTGCGCAGGAAACCTCGCTGCTCGCGGTGCGCAGCGGCAACGCGAAGCGCCACCTTGTCGGTGACGATCGGGCCCGAAACCGACCCCGACACCATCCAGGCATCGTCGGGACCGGCATAGCTCGCGTTCGCGCGCACTTCGAAATCATTGCCCGGCTGGCGGGTGATGACGTTGATCGCGCCACCCATCGTGTTCTTGCCATAGAGCGTGCCCTGCGGCCCGCGCAGCACCTCGATGCGCTCGACGTCGAGCAGCGGGTTATTGAGATAGGCGGTGTTCGGCTGATAGATGCCGTCGATGAACAGGCCGACGCCCGGCTGCACCGACTGCACGAGCGTCACCCCGACACCGCGGATCGAGACGAAGGCGCGGCCGGTGCCGTCGCTGTTGATGTTGAGCCCCGGCGACAGCACCGCGGCCTCACGCACCGAATTGATTCCGCGCGCGATCAGCGTGTCGCCGGTGATCGCGGTGGCGGCGATCGGCACGTCGTTCAGCGTTTCTTCGCGCTTGCGCGCGGTTACGACGATAGCGCCGTCGTCTTCGCCTTCGATAGCGGCGGGGGTCGCCGCGCTATCCTGCGCAAAGACGGGCGTCGCGCCCAATGCGGCGGCGAGCACAAGCGTCGAAACGGCGGCAAATCGGAACTTGGTCATCAGGCATCCCCAAAAACGGCGGTCTCGGCCGCCCGTGGAAACCTATCTGACAGCTTTTGGACCTATATGAAAGGTATGGCGATTATGCCGATCCGCAGTCGGGCTTTGCCGGGCGTCCTCACCAACAGCTATATCCGCCGTCCGCCAAGACGACGCTGCCCGTCATCAAGCTCGCCATGTCCGACGCCAGGAAGAGGATTACCGACGCCACCTCCTCGGGCTCACCGAGCCGCGCCTGCGGCGTTCCGTCGATCCAGCGGCGATACATTTCGCCCTGTTTGTCGGCAAAGATGTTGAGCGGCGTCGCGATATAGGTCGGCGCGACCGCATTGACCCGCACGCCCCTCCCCGCCCATTCGGCGGCGAGGCTCTTGGTAAGCTGGTGCACCGCGGCCTTCGATGCGTTGTAATAGCTTTGCGGCTGCGGCCGGTTCACGATAAAGCCCGACATCGACCCGACGTTGACGATGCTGCCCTGCCCAGCCGCGAGCATATGGCGTCCGAAGGCGCGCGCGCACCAGAAGCTTCCGTTGAGATTGACGTCGATGACGTTCAGCCAATGCTCGTCGGCGACATCCTCGGCCGCGGTCTCGCTGCGCGCGATCCCCGCGTTGTTGACGAGAATATCGATCCGGCCATTGCGCGTGAGCATCGCGGTGGCGGCGGCATCGACCGCGGCACTGTCGGTGACGTCGAGCACCTCCGCGAAGACGGCATAGCCCTTCGCGGCGAGATCGGTAACCGCGCGGTCGAGCGCTGCCCGATTCCTGTCGGCAATCGTCACCTTCGCGCCGGCTTCGGCGAGCGCCTCGGCGGCCGCGAAACCGATGCCCTGCGCGCCGCCCGTGACGAAGGCGGTACGCCCGTCGAGGCGCAGCTTGTCGAGATACATTGGGCTACTCCGGTACGAAGGCGGCGGCGGGCATCACCGGCTCGTGCAGCGCCTCGCCGCGCGTCACCTGATAGACCATCCGGTAGTCGCCGATCTCGGGCCAGGGCATCGTGCCGGTTCGCGCGAAGCCCGCCCACAAATCATGCACCGCGTCGGCGAGCGCCTGCGGCGGGTCGAGCCCCGCAAGCCCCCGCGGCCCGGTGACGCTCGGCAGTGTTTTGAACACGAACGGCATCTCGATCCCGTGGCACGCGCCAAGCTCGCCGTCGCACGCGGGCGAGCGCCAGTCGAACTCGTACATCCATGTCTTGCCTTGGTGCGCTTCGGCATATTGGCGCGCGGGCCAGCGAAAGACGAGGTCGTTCATCGCGTCGGTCATCGCCTCACCCGGGCGTACCCCCTTTTGCTGATAGCCATAGGCCCTGAGCACCGCCTTCGCCTGCGGATGCGAGCGGCCGAGCAGCCAGCGCGCGAAGAGTCCGCCGATCTTGTCGCGCACGCCCGTCGGCACGAAATAGAGGTTCATCTCCTCCGAATTGGTGCCGATGAGAATCTCCACGTCGCGTCCGGCGCCCTTGCGCAGCGCATCGAGCGGCTTTTCGGGCAGCACGTCGTCCCCAAAGACGGGAATGAAGCGGCTGATTCCGTAGACCGGCTCGCGCCCCTCACCGTCGCGCAGATCAAGCGCCCATGGCTTTCCGACCTTGTCGAGCGCGTCCATCGCCGCGGCGTGCGAGACGGTGCGGAAGCCGTCGGCGTCGGGGCTCACCCGGAGGATTTTCGCGAGCTTCTTCACCAGCCGCTGCGCCACATCGATCTCGCGCACCATCGCGCCATGACCGCTCTGAATGATCGCGCGGCGAAACAGGCCCTTGGCAAACGGCGAGGTCACGAGGTCGGCGATAGCCATCGCGCCCGCGCTTTCACCGAAAGCGGTGACATTTGCCGGATCGCCACCGAAAGCCGCGATATTGCGCTGCACCCATGCGAGCGCGAAGAGCATGTCGCGAAGACCAAGGTTGGTCGGAGCGCCTGGAACGGGCAGAAAGCCGTCGATGCCCATGCGGTAGTTGATCGCGACGCAGACGATGCCCGACGCGGCAAAGGCACTGCCGTCGTGGACCGACGCGTCCTTGCAGCCGCCGACGAAGCCGCCGCCGTGGATGAAGATCATCACGGGCGCGGCCTTGGCATCCTTCGGCGCCCACACATTGAGGCGGAGATAATCGCCGTCGCTTCCTTCGCTCCCATGGCCGACGAGCGGCGACGGGTCGATCATCGGAAAGGGTCTGATCCGGTGTGGCGCCGCGGGACCGGGGCACTCCATATCGCGTACCCCCGTCCACGAGGGAGGCGATTCCGGCAATTCGAAGCGGGTTGGCGGCGCAGCGTACGGAACGCCAAGATACCGTATCACGGAGCCGATGGCGCATCCGCGGATCGCCCCGCTTTCGATCTCGATCGCAGCGCTATATTGTTCGTCGACCATTATGCCGGCTTATCACGCCCGCCCGTCAGCATCCCACGATCGTCAATGTGCCCGGCGGCGAAAGAAATATGCCGCGCGACCTCGCGCACGATGCCTCTATGGCGTCCGCCCTTTCGGGACCCGGAAGTCCAGCTTTTCGCCGGCCGCATAGGCATCCCAGGACTGCCGCGTGCGAAAGCCGCCTTGCCCCTTGTCCCAGGCCGAGCCCGAAAAATAGACGAACGGCTTGCCGGGCACGACGCGCAGCAGGACGAGCTGATTGTCGGCGTCGGCGCGTATCTCGGCGATCATCGCGGGATCGACCCGGATCGCGATCGCCATCCGGCCATGGTCATCGTTCGCGGGCCCCCACCACGAGAGCAGCCCTTTCGCCCGGTCGACCGTCAGTTCGCCGGCGCCCGGCCCCGTGGTCCGCTTGCCGATGCCGATCCCGACGAGCAGCGGCTCGTCGCTGTCGGACGAGATGGTCGAGACCATGCGGGTGAAATGCGTGCCGAGCGGAAGCGTGAAGCGGCGCGTCTCCCAGACCTTGCGATCCACATCGACCGGCCAGGGCGCATAATCGACGGTGAAATCGGCGGCCTGCCCATTTGCGGACAGAATACGGTGGCCGACATAATTGCGCGACGTCCACAACTTGTTGTCGTGCCAGATGCCGAGCCCGCCGGCGCCACGCGTCGAACCGACATTGTAGAAGTCGAGACCTTCGCCGCGATAGCTGTGCTGATCGCCGCTGCGCAGCTGGCGATCGGCGAAGGGCCAGCGCACATTCTTGCCCCACGAATCGATTCCCGAGCCCGAGGGCGGTTCCGCCGCTTCGAGCGCGTGGCCGTAAATCCGGTGCGCGGTACGATCATTCTCCCAAAGCAGATCGTCGTAGCGATAATCGGCGCGGACCACCGCGGCTTGAGCTTGCCGGTCAGGCGGCGGCGGGAGCGCCCCCGCGACCGCCGGCATGGCCGGCGCCTCGGCCTCTTGTGTCGCCGCGGGTATCGCCGGGGCCACCGCAAGCAAGAACACCATTGTCGCCGGGGCGCGCCCCTTTTTCCAGATGGTCGAAATCCGCGTCATATCTCTCTCCCTGGCAGCGATCCGATCGGGCGCCGAACCCGCCTTATGTCACGCTGTGCGACAGTGCGGCACCCTTGCGGATATGGCTCGTGGACTTGATGGATCAAATTTTTAAAATGAAATGAAATTATTTAAGTTGTCATATGACTTATAATCGCTACACTCAAGCGGGTATGGTGCATTATGTGCCGGCAACGGGAGGATGGGCGCGTGAGGCAGGGCGGCACCGACGCTGTGCATGACGACAGGCTGGCGCTTCGCAAGCGGCGGCCGTCCCTCGTCGATGCCGCGTGCGAGCATATCCGCACCAGCATCATGTCGGGCGTGCACCGGCCCGGCGCCCAGCTCCCTACCGAGGCCGAATTCGTCGATGTGCTGGGCGTGAGCCGAACGGTGATTCGCGAAGCGATCGCGCGTCTCGCGGCGGCGGGCCTGGTCGAGGCTCGTCAGGGAAAAGGGCTCTTCGTCAGCGAGACCGCGCGTTACCAGGCGTTCCAGATCACGCGCGACGAGGTCGAGAATCTCAGCGACGTGATCCAGCTGCTCGAACTCAGGCTCTGCGTCGAAACCGAGATGGCGGCGCTGGCCGCCGAACGGCGCACAGAGGTCGATGTGATGAACATGCGCCAGCAGATCAGGATACTTGGTGAGGCCGCGGTCGGCCTCGAAGATTCGGTCAAGGCCGATGTCGAGTTCCACAACGCCATCGCCCGCGCGAGCAAGAACACCTATTACGCCAAGCTGATAGATTTCCTCGGCGTCCGCCTCGTTCCGCCGCGCTCGCTCTATCTGCGGCAGGGCCAGGCCTATATCGGCGACAGCTACAAGGCGGTGATCAGCGCCGAGCATGAGGCGATCCTCGATGCCATCATCCACCGCGACCCCGACGCCGCGCGGGTGGCGGCGCGAACGCATATGAGCGGCAGCCTCAAGCGGCACCGCGAACTGCACGACTTCATGTCGTCCTCGAGCCCGACCGGCTGAACCAGACCAAAAGACAGACCTGCGGGAGAACTCAGGCACCGAATTACGTCCGGCAGAATAATAAGATCAATCTGTCAAACTTGTATGATGTCTTATAGGGAGAGGTCCATTGAAGGTCAGTCTTCGCGCCTCCGTGGCGCTGATCGCACTCGTAACGGGTGCGCCCATGGCAATTGCGCAAACCGCGCCAGCCGCCGATCCGGCCGCGGGTGAAGGGCAGGACACGTCGGGCGACATCGTCGTCACCGGCATCCGCCAGAGCCTTTCGCGCGCTGCCGAGATCAAGCGCGAGTCGACCGCCGTGGTCGATTCGATCGTCGCCGAGGATATCGGCAAGCTTCCCGACCTGACCACCGCCTCGGCGCTCCAGCGCGTGCCGGGCGTGCAGGTCGTCGTCGGCGGCAATAACGAGATCGTCGGCGCGCGTATCCGCGGCCTTGACGACATTGTCACCACGCTCAACGGGCGCGAGATTTTTACCGGCGTCGGTCGCGGCTTCTCGTTTCAGGACCTCCCGGCCGAAGCGCTGGCGGGGGTTGACGTTTACAAGTCCAGCTCGGCCGAGCGGCTCGAAGGCGGCGTGGCGGGCGGCGTGAATCTGCGCCTGCGCCGTGCGCTCGACTTCAAGGACCTGACCATCGCGGGCAGCGCGCGCGCGACCTATCTTCAGGAAGCGGGTTCGAAGAACACGATCAATCCGGCGCTGAGCCTGCTCGTCGCCAATCGCTGGTCCGCCGGTGAGGGCGAGATAGCGGCGATGGTCGGTATTTCCTATCAGCGCAACGAATATGCCCGGCCGGTCGCGTGGAACGACTGGACGCGCGCGACCAGCGCGGGGCCGGCCGGATCGCCGCAGAATTTGCACGCGCCCACCGGCTTCGCCGCCGCGATCGAGTTCGGCCATTACGAGCGCCCGCAGGCGAATTTCTCGCTCGAATGGGCGCCGGACAGCGACACGACAATCTATCTCGAGGGCCTGTTCGCGGGCTATCGCGGCGACGTCTTCCAGGCGCGCCCGACCTTCCGCGCCTTCACCGGCACGTCGCTTGAGGCGACCGCCGGCGACACCTGCGAGGATTTCGCGGTCGGCCCCGACGGCTATTATTCGGGAAATGTGCGCGGCCCGGACAATCCGACGGGTACGGGTACGATCCGCGAGCTCTGCAACGCGACCGGCTATACGGCGCGCAATATCGAATATTACACCGCGACCGTCGCGAACAAGTCGAGCACCGACATCTATGTGATCGCCACCGGCTTCAACAAGGAGATCGGCGCGCTCACCTGGAATACCGACATCTCCTATGAATCCTCGACCAACCGGAACGACAGTTTCCGCGTCGACATAGGCAAGCGCATCGACGAACTGGTCCTGGTCCGCGACGTCGATCACGAGGTTCGGGCGACGATGCCCGGCAATCCGATGAATGACCCCGAAGGCCTGGCGTTCGCCAACGGCATGAGCGAAAATATCAACCGCAGCCGGGGCACGTTGTGGGCGGTCATGAGCGACGCGAAATACGACTTCGACTCCGGTTTGCTCGACTATATTCAGGGCGGCGTTCGCGTTGCGAAGCGCAAGGCGGGATTCGAGCAGTATCTCGGCGGCCCGCCGGCGCCGGGCGGCTCGTTCGTGACGCCGCTCGACGGTGCGGGTCTCCCCAGCGATATTCTTTCGCAGGCCCCCGGCGTTCCGCAGATGAACGACGGCGCCTCCTTCCTGCAGCTCGACCCCGAATATCTGACGCAGGAATCGATCAAGCGGCAGCTCAGGACGCTGTACGGCATCTCTCCCGACACGCCGGGATTCGATCCGACGCGCGACTATGACGCGCAGGAAAAAAGCTATGCCGGCTTCCTGCAAGCGGGTTACGATATAGCGCTGACCGATACGATTTCGATCGACGGGATGGTCGGCGCCCGCCTGACCCGCACCGATCGCAACATCGCGGGTTCGGGCCGGGTGACCGATCCGGTGACGGGCACATCGCGCGTCGTACTCGTCCGGCGCTCGACCAGCGACACCGACCTGCTGCCCAACGCCAGCGCGCGCATCCAGTTCGGCGGCGGCCTCCAGTCGCGCTTCAATTACTCGAAGACGCTTTCGCGGCCCAGCTTCGGCCAGCTCAATCCGGGCCTCAGCTATGTCGTATCCTACGTCAACACGATCCAGAATTCGGGGTCGGGCGGCAACCCCGACCTGCGGCCGCAAAAGGCCGACAGCTTCGATGCGTCGCTCGAATATTATTTCGGTCGCAGCAATTATGTCTCGGCGGTCGCCTTCTACCGCGACATCACGGATCGGATCATCAACGGGACCGAGGTCCGGACGATCGACGGTCTGCAATATGTGATCTCGACCCCCCGCAATCTGGGTTCGGCCAAGATCAAGGGCGTCGAAGTCGGCGGCCAGCTGTTCCTCGATTTCCTTCCGGAGGGTCTCGATGGCGCGGGCGTAATGGGAAATTTCACCGTCATCGACAGCGAGGTGACGACCCCCGGCGACCGGCTTCAGGGCCTGCCGCTGCTCGGCGTTTCCAAATATAATTACAACATCGGCCTGATTTACGAGAAATACGGCATTTCGGCGCGGATGATCTACACCTATCGCTCGCAATATTTCGACGGCGACATCACCAATGGCCTTTCGCTGCGGCCGGTTTCGATCCCGGTGGGGCTCAACGGCATCCGCGCCGCCGGACGGCTCGACTTCGGCCTGAACTACGACGTGGCGCCGGGCATCACCGTCAGCCTCGCGGGCACGAACATCACGGGGCAGAAGACGCGCAACTTCGAATCGCGCGAGGATTTCGTCCGCGAAGTGCGGAATGACGACACGACCTATTCGCTCGGGGTCCGCTTCAACTTCTGAGCCTGAACGTGAATGCCGGAACAAAAAGGAGGATGACTTGAACAGAAAACGGATGTTCGCGGCGCTCGGGCTGGCGACGGCTTTGGCCGCCGGCAGCTTCGCCCTCGCGGGCGCGGCGCACGCGCAGACGGCGGCCACGGTTCTCAACCAGCCCGGCAAGGCATTGCCCGGCGGCGTGCGCGCCACGCGGACGCAGGATAAGGTGACGATCGACTGGCCATCGGCGCAGGGTGAGCGCGCGCAGCTCACCCTGTCGCTCGACCCGGGCAAGCCGCTGATCGAGGCGGTCTCGATCGCCGGCAAGCCGGTGCTCGGCGGCGTCGATCCCGCCGGCGTCGTCACCGTCGGCACGCGCGACCTCAAACAGGGCTGGACGATCTTCTTCGACAACCCCCGCAAGCGTCCGTTCGAAAGCTTCCCGCTCACGCTGGCGCGCAGCGACATCAGCGTGCGCGCGGAGGGTGGCAATACCAAGGTGATCGTCGGCGGCGCCGCCGCCGGGCCCTTCTCGGGCACCTATGAATTCACCATCTATCCGGGCTCGCGGCTCGTCCGCGCCGCGATGGTGATGTCGACCGCGCGCGAGGCCACCGCCTACACCTTCGATGCCGGCCTCGGCGTCGCCTCCTCCGCCGCCTTGCCGTGGCGCTCGATCGCCTTCACCGACACCAGCGATACGATGGTGCGCAAGGAAGGCGATGCTTCGCGGGGACCCGCCGTGTCTCCCAAGGTGCGCGCGCGAATGATCGTCGCCGAGGGCGCCGCCGGCGGTTCGCTGGGCATCGTCCCGCCGCCGCACCAATTCTACTATCCGCTCGACTATGCCAACAACGACAATTCGGCCTGGTACGGCAATGACTATCGCAACCTCGACGGCCGTACGAGCTTCGGCGTGCGCCAGACGCTCGAGGGCGATCGGCGCTACGTGCCGTGGGTCAACGCGCCGCCCGGGACGATGCAGGACATGGGCGTGTTCCTGCTGCCCGACAGCGGCGATGCGGCGAGCGCCACCAAGGCCGCGCTCGCCTATACCCGCGGCGACCGCTTCAAGGCGCTCGACGGGCACCGCACCTTCACCAGCCACTATCATGTCGAGCATACCGAAGCCTTTCTGAACACGCAGCGCTTCCAGCAGTCGACGGGGGTGCCCGACGGGCTCGAGTCGCCCGAGTTCGTCAAGCGCTTCAAGGATATGAACGTCGAGATCGTCCACCTCGCCGAGCTTCACCTCGGCCGCGAGGCGCTCGATCGCGCCGGCGACCGGCTGACCCTGCTCAAGACGATGCACGCGGAGACCGCGCGGCTGTCGGACGACAAGCTGCTGCTGCTCCCGGGCGAGGAGCCCAACGTTCATCTCGGCGGGCACTGGATCAGCTTCTTCCCCAAGCCGGTCTATTGGACGCTCGACCGCAAGGAAGGACAGCCGTTCGTCGAAAATGATCCCGAGCTGGGCAAGGTCTATCATGTCGGCTCGCAGGAAGATGTCCTGAAGCTGATGCAGGACGAGAAGGGCCTGATGTGGACCGCGCACCCGCGGATCAAGGGCTCGACGGGCTTCCCCGACAAGCACAAGGACACAGCCTTCTTCAAGAGCGACCGTTTCCTGGGCGGCGCGTGGAAGAATATGCCGGTGGACTATTCGCAGCCGCGCCTCGGTTGGCGCGTGCTCGACACGCTCGACGACATGAACAACTGGGCGACGAAACCGTCCGAGCGCAAGTTCACCCCGGGCGAGGTCGACGTGTTCCAGCTCTCCGACGAGAGCGAGCTCTATGCGCATATGAACATCAACTACCTCCGGCTCGACGGGCCGTTGCCGCGCTATTCCGACGGCTGGCAGAGCGTGCTCGACGCGCTGCGCGGGGGGCACTTCTTCACCACCACCGGCGAAGTGCTGATCCCCGAATTCACGATCGACGGCGCCAAGAGCGGCGGGGAAGCCGCCTTCGGACGGAACGCAACCGTGCGCGCGAGGATCGAATGGACCTTCCCGCCCGCCTTCGCCGAGATCGTCAGCGGCGACGGCAGCAAGGTCTATCGCGAGCGCATCGACCTAACCGGCGCCGCCCCCTTCGGAAGCCGCACGATCGAAAAACGCGTCGACCTCAGCGGCCGAAAATGGGCGCGCATCGAGGTGTGGGACGTCGCGACGAACGGCGCGTTCACCCCGCCGGTCTTCCGGAAAACGAAATAGCCCTCCCCCCTGCCCGTGCGGCCGTCAGCGCTTCGCGCTCTGACGGCTGCACGCGGCCCTTTTGAATTGGAGCGGGCTCGCCGGCGTGCCGGTCCGGCCCTTCTTTGGAGAAACCATGTTCGACCGAACCTATTACGCCACCCATCCCGACATGATGGCGTGCGTCTCCAACGACGAACTGCGCGATCGCTATCTCATTCAGAATCTGTTCCGCCCGAACGAGTGCGTGCTCAACTATACGCATGCCGATCGGTTGGTGATCGGCGGCGTGCTGGTCGAGAGCGGAAGCGTCAAACTACCCGACCAATCGGAGCCGGCGTCGGTAGCCGGCCACCCGTTCCTCGAGCGGCGCGAACTCGGCATCGTCAATGTCGGCCGCGCCGAGGGGACGGTGAGCGTCGATGGCGAGATGTTCGCGCTCGGCGCGAAGGACAGCCTGTATGTCACGATGGGCGCGAAAGACGTCCGCTTTTCCGGCGACGGCGCGCGCTTCTATCTCGCCTCGTCCCCCGCGCATCGCGCCTTCGACACGCGCAAACTGCCGCTCGCCGACGCCAAGATGCTCGAGCGCGGCAGCCTGGAGACGGCCAACGACCGGACGATCCACCAGCTCGTCATCCCCGGCGTGTGCGACAGTGCTCAGCTGGCGATGGGCCTCACGATCCTCAAGCCGGGAAGCGTGTGGAACACGATGCCGCCGCATGTGCACGAACGCCGGAGCGAGATCTATTTCTACTTCGATCTCGACGATCCCGAGCAGAGCCGCGTGATGCACTTCATGGGCCAGGGCGAGGCCACGCGTCATATCGTCATGACGGACGGCGAGGCGGTGATCTCCCCGCCCTGGTCGATCCACATGGGCGTGGGGACCAGCGCCTATGCCTTCATCTGGGTCATGGCGGGCGAGAACCAGGACTATGACGACATGAACATCCTCGACATCTGTCAGCTCCGCTGATCCATCGAGATTCGACCGGTTATTGCCGGGAATGGCGCACGACCGGCCCCGGCCGCCGCGCCGACCGCATGACGACGGCAGTGAGGCGCCAGGCCGACTGCCCCATGCTCTTGGCAGGCAGGGCAATGGCTATGCAAGATTTTGAAATGCAAAGGAAATGGCGCACCCGAAGGGATTCGAACCCCTGGCCTCTGCCTTCGGAGAGCGTACTAGCATGTTTGCGCCAGCCTACGCCAGAGCAAGTTTTTAACCTCTAACTCACTCTAACTACACGAAAATCTTGATCTGTCTTTCTGCGCTGTCGTACCCTTGCATTCGCCCTGATTTCCTTCCGCGTGCTTACGTGGTGCTTACGTGAAACGGGGCCAAGTCGGGAGACGGAAGATGGCCAAACTCACGAAGCGCGTCGTTGAAGCTGCAATAGCAGACGCCAAGGATTATGTCCTATGGGATGATGACCTGCCTGGCTTTGGTCTCCGGATTTTCCCCACTGGCAAGCGCAGTTACCTTATCCAGTATCGATCTCGCGGTCGGTCCCGCGGGTACACGATCGGAGTTCACGGAGTCTGGACCCCGGAAACGGCGCGACGCGAGGCGAAGACACAACTCGGGCGTGTCGCGCAAGGGGATGACCCAGCGGAGGACCGAGCCGAGTTCAACAAATCGATGACGATGAAGGAGCTATGCGAACAATATGTACAGGATCTCAAGGACGGGCTGATCCTTGGGAAAGGGGGTCGCCCGAAGAAGAAGTCGACAGTGGATATCGATCTTGGCCGCATCGAGCGGCCTGTCATTCCGCTACTGGGATCACGACGGGTTCAGGATCTGTCCAAGGCTATTCTTACGAAGGTGATGCGCGATATCATGGCCGGAAAAACAAGAGCCTTTATCAAAACCGAAAAGCTGCGTGGCCACGCGAATGTACGCGGAGGCCCCGGAACGGCGGCCCGGACGCTTGGGCTCATTGGAGGAATATTGACATACGCGGTAGATCTCGGCGTCATCGACAGCAACCCTGCACACGGCATCAAACGGCCCAAAGACAATGTTCGCTCGCGGCGCCTCAACGATGGCGAATATCGGATCCTGGGGCGAATGCTCAAGGCGGCGGCCGAAAACGAAAATTTCCGGACCACGGTCGACATCATTCGCCAGATCGCCTTGACGGGCTGTCGTCGAGGCGAGATTATCAGCCTCAAATGGAGCGACGTCGATATCGATGGGAGTTGCCTGCGTCTTTCCGAAAGCAAGGAGGGAAAGTCCATTCGGCCAATAGGTTTGCCAGTAGCCGAGTTTCTGGAGTCCTATGCCGGGGACGACAATCGCACCTATGTCTTTGCAGGGCCGCGCGGTGAAGACACTGCGTTCGGCGGCCTCCCGAATCAGTGGAACGAAATATTCCGCGGTTCGCAGCTTGAAGGGGTCACGCCCCACGTCTTGCGTCACAGCTTCGCGAGCATCGGCAACGACCTTGGATTTACTGAGATCACGATCGCCGCACTCATGGGTCATGCAAAGGGTACGGTGACGAGCAAATATATTCATACGCTCGATGCCGCGCTGATAATGGCTGCGGATACACTCGCGGGGTATATTTCAGCCCTGCTCGACGGAGCTGTCTTCAAGCAGCGTGCCTATTCGCTCGATCGCGATACCCGCAGGGCGGCGCTTGCAGATTTTATCGCGCGGCAGGAAGGGCCGGAAAAGAAGGCTGAGTAGAAGAGCATTCGCCGCGTGCTGGCATCAACGACGCCGCGAACTTTTCGTGACAAGGCTGGGGCGTGGTGTCGCAAACATGTCCATCTGTCGGCGCTTGGCCCGGCGGAACTGCTTGTCATCGCCCTGGCCGCTCAAATTCCGACCCGAAACAACCGGTCGGCGCATCGATTGGCCTGACGACAAATGTCGCTGCCAATCTTGGCTCGGCCAACCTGGACATCGGCACGTTTTCGCCGCGAAACAGAAACGGTCCTTAGCGGCCCTCCCTTTTGGTTCGTGGACGCGAGAACACTACCACAACGGTGGTTGGTCATCTGCTTTGGCTTCGACCGTAAACCGGCCTCCTTCGGCAGACAAACAGGAATCCTTCTGGCCGTACGATATGCGATCGCGCATATCCGATCGTAACGGAAAAGCAACTAGCGAGGAGAGTAACATGTCGGTTGACGTGCAAGAGCGGAACAGACTGTCAGCAGCAGTCGTGGGCGAGTCGGCTCCCGACTACAAGCGTAAATTCAGCTTGCCTCAATATTACTACACGTCGCCGGAACTCTATCGGAAAGAGATGGAATTTCTTCGGAGCAAGCTTTGGCTGATGGCAGCCCACGAGTCGCAGATTCCCAAAAATGGCGACTTCAAACTGTTCGAAATCGATGGCGAGAGCATCATCCTTTGCCGCGACTTGCAGGGCGACGTCCACGCATTTTACAATGTTTGTCGCCACCGGGGTTCGCCAGTCTGCGTGACTAACGAAGGCAATGCCAAGGCGTTCTCCTGTCCCTATCACAGCTGGACCTTCATGCTGGATGGAACGCTGAAGCGGCCGCGTGCGATGGACGCCTCCTTCGACCCGAAGGAGTGGAATCTCAAAGCCGCTCATCTGGGGAATCTGGACGGTCTTCTTTTCGTTTGCTTGGCAAAAGGGGAAGCGCCGAGCTTTGAGGAGTTTGCAGGCCGGATCCGCCCGTTCATCTCTCAATACGGCCTAACTAAGGCGAAACCTGTATATGTGCAGGACGATCTGATCGTCACGAACTGGAAGCTTCCGCTCGAGAACTACCGGGAAAATTACCATATTTCGAGCGTACATCAGGACCTTGGTCGAGTGATGGGCGCAGCGATGGACCACTCAAATGGCGAGTCGCATGCCGAGCGCATGTCGCGGCTCGGCCGCTCGCTTCCAATGGTTTATGACGAGGCCGAAAGCCTGTATCTTCAACAAGCCATCCAGTTCGCCTTCGGGAAGGACCAGGTGTCGGCCACGCAGGATGGCTCGGCCGCATCGAGCCTTATGCCGACCATCACAGAATGGTCCAAGGGTTGGACTTATATCAATTTCAATCCGCTGTCGCATATCAACCTGCAAGATGACTATGCGATCATGGTCTTCTTCACACCCGTCTCTGAAACCGTCACGAAGACCTCCATGGTTTTCCTGGTCAATGAGGATGCCGTTGAAGGCAAGGACCTCGACGTCAAGAAGCTGATCGATCTGTATGTCGTGACTATGGCGGAGGACAATGTCGTGCTTGGACGCCATCAGAAGGGTATCGAGTCGGGCGCCTATGAGCCCGCTCCCCTGGCGCTGGAGGAAGATCAGATCGTTTTGTTCCACGATTGGTATTTCAATCGAGTGCACGGTGTTCCGACGGCGTGATGAAGCGCCGCAGAGTTTGATCAGTCGCGGCCGGGCAGAGAAAACACCGGCCGCGCTATTCCGGCTGGTCGCGTCGAAGGGCCGTCCGTAAGAACAAGCCTGAGCGAAACCGGACAGATGTTCTGCGTATGAAATCGGGGATCCGGTATGAAAAGAAATTTTGTCGCGATATGTCTCGGCGTCACTATCTCGCTGCCGGCGGCTGCTCAAACAGTCGAGCCCGCGAAATCCTTCAAGGAAACGGAGCAGATCCTCCATCAACTGGTCGATACGGAAGGCTTTCCCGGGGCGGTTGCTCTACTGGGTGAAAAAGATTGCGACTCCACATGGTATGAGCTGGGGCATCTTTCACACGTTCCGGCCTCGCCGGCCGCCACTAAAGACAGCCTCTGGCGGATCTATTCAATGACCAAGCCTATCACAGGCATTGCCGCGATGATGCTGATCGAGGACGGGAAACTTGGTCTGGATCAGCCGATCAGCGACTTCATTCCCGCGTTTCGATCATCGCAAGTTCTGCTCGATCCCGCCTCCGATCTCACCACGCGGCCGGCGGCGCGCCCGATTACCGTCCGGCATCTGCTGACCCATACGTCCGGCTTGGGATATGCATTCGTGCTTCCACCCGCCCTTCGCGCCTCTTACGAGCAGGCCGGTCTCGTCCCGATGCAATACTCCTTCACGGGAGAGGCGGAGGATGCTCCCCGCCGCCCGAAGTCCCTCCAGCAATTCGCCGAGGCAGCGGCGCGGCAGCCGCTGCTTAGCGATCCTGGCACGAGTTGGACCTACTCCATCTCCGTGGACGTTCTCGGCGCGGTAATCGAAAAGGCGAGCGGCATGCCGTTTGAACGATTTTTAGAAAAGCGCCTGTTTGGCCCGCTCCGGATGACTCATACTCATTGGACGGTCTCCGCGCAGGATACGGCAAATTTATCGAGCACCTACGCCTATGCAGGTTTTCTAAAGGTCGCCATCGATCCCGGCAACAAGTCCGTTTTTTCGCGCGCCCCCAGTTTTGCCTATGGCGGATCGGGGCTGGTATCGTCGGCGGAAGATTATGACCGCTTCCTGCGAATGATCGAGAACGGCGGAACGTTTGAAGGGCGTCGGGTCATGAAGGCGGACACTGTAAGGATGGCATTGTCGGATTTGCTGCCGGCGGGCGTCAAGTTCGACGGATTGGAGCCGCCGGCCAGCGACGGTGTGCCGACTCGATATGGATTCGGCGCCGGCGGAATGGTGACGCTGAGCGGCCCATCGGCCGGAACGTTCGGTTGGGACGGCGCGGCTGGCACGGTCGGGTTCGTCAATCCGCAAAAAGGGTACCGCGGCATCCTGATGGTCAGCCAGATCGGTGACGCACCGGGAAGTGCACGGACCCATTTCCGGGCAACCGCTGAAAGGGAGTTATTGTCAGCTCGTTGAGGGATGAAATGCGGGTCATATGACTTGCCCGCGGCGAAAAAAGTCTGCCTTCGCGCATTTCGATCCACGACGGGTCTTTGAAGGCTGAGCGGCGGCCGGGAGATAGAGATGGTGAATAACCCAATCGACGATAATCCAGCACTTAATCACTCAGCAAATGAGACTTTTCCCGATGCCGATGCGTACGATCCGGCCGTTCATGCTATGAGAGTTTCGTCTCCCTCGGCTCATATAGACATGTCGCTTACTGCCGTTATCGCGGCGATGGTCCTCGGAACAACGGCGCTAATAACCATTTCAGTTCTGCCTATTTTACTGGCAGCGCTTGTCTCCGCCGGTAAGATCGACACCCGGGCGATCGGACAGATCGCAACGGGTGAAATGCTGGGGCTGGCCACCGGATCCGCCTTTGGCGCGGGCCTGTTACGAAGGGGCAGTTTCCGCCTCAAGATATTGGCCGCTGCAGCCTTCCTGATCGCAATCAATATTATCTGCTGGTCGATAGATGCAGAAATTCCACTCCTGCTTGCGAGAACCGCGTCCGGGCTGCTGGAAGGAGTCCTGCTCGCCGCGTCGATGATGGTGATAACTTACACGAAGAATCCGGAAAAGATGAACTCCTACTTCATGTCTGCCAGCGTCGTGCCGATGATATTGTGCAGCTATGCCCTTCCGGCAGAAGTGACAGCGCGCGGTCCCGATTATGCCTTCACGCTACTGGCCTGCTTTGGCGTGGTTTCCATACTTGCAGGTCTGAGACTGCCTGTGAGCTTTCCTGTACAGACGCAGGACCATCGCGGCGACCCGGCCGTGCTGGCTCCCCCGTGGGCGAAGCTTGGCATCTTTGCCGTCTTGGTCCAATTTACGGCCACCGGAGCCGCTCTCACCTACGCGGTTCAATTGGCCAAGGAGATGTCCATTTCCGATGCAACCGTTGGAGTCGCTTTGGCGGGCCTCACCATTTCGGGAATGGTCAGCGCCTTCATCGTCGGGTGGGTCGGCTGGAAACTGAAGGAGAGCGTGGTACTTCCTCTGGGCGCCCTTTGCCAGGCAATCACGGTCGCGATCATGTGCTATAGTCATGCACCCGCGCTCTATGTCACCGAAATGTGCCTGTTCGGTGCCTTATGGAACGGATTGATCACCTATGCTTTGAAGATGCTGATCGGCCTCGACCCCAGCCGCCGGCTCGCGTTGTTGCTGCAGCCGGTTTCCATGTTGGGACTGGCGGTAGGTCCTCTTCTTGCGTCACTTGTTGTCGGCGAAAACGATGTGACGCCAGCCTTTGCGTCCTCCGCTGCGCTTTACAGCTTTGGCGGGGGGCTGTTTTTGATCGTCTTCGGCAAAATAAGGTCGAAAGACCGCCGGATGGTTGCAACCTAAGCGGCATCGACCCGTCGGCAGAGCACGGTCTTTTGATAACCTCACCGCGAGCGCGTGGTGGCTTTGAGATGCTCACGAACCGCCCGACCAGCATGGGCGCGACTTTCGCTCGGCTCGTGCTGGCATAATCCCCTCGGGTGCGTTAAACTGCCGGAAATAAAAATCTTGAGAGGCTGCTGGAATGGATTTCAAACAACTCCTGTATTTTGTTCGGGTAGTTGAGGAGAAGAGCGTTACCAAGGCGGCTGAGCAGCTGCGCATCGCTCAGCCGGCCGTCGGTTGGCAGATCAGAAACCTGGAAGCCGACCTCCGCGTGCAGTTGCTTGTCCGCCACTCTCGCGGCGTTGAGCCAACCGAAGCCGGCGCCGTGCTGCTTGAACACAGCCGAAAGCTTCTGCAAGGTCTTCAAGACGCGCGCCTGGCCGTACAGGATTTGTCGGAAGTCCCCCGTGGCCGAGTATCATTAGGCGTTACGCCGGCCACCGCCGCGTTGTCCTCTCGGCTTGTTCATCGAAGTCTCAGCGAAATGCCTCATATTAAGCTGAACGTGGTCCAGGCGCTATCTCACGACTTGGTCGAGATGGTGCTGGAAGATAAGCTGGACCTCGCGTGCGTGTTCAATGCGTCGTCCGATCGTGGATTAGTTGTCACTCCGTTGCTGGTAGAAGATCTTCACCTGGTGGGCCCGGCGGGCAGTTTCAGTCCAACTGATGGACCGATCGAGTTCCGGGACCTGGAGAATCTCCCCCTGATCATTCCTCCCTCCCCCCATGGCATGCGGCTGGCCCTTGAAGAGGCGGCCGCAGAAGCCGAAACGACAATCGACCCGCTCGTGGAAGTGGAGTCGCAATCGTTGGTCGTGGAACTGGTGAAAAGCGGAACGGGTGTGACTATCCTGCCGCTGGGCGCGGTGAAAGAGGAGTTGGATCAGGGCATGCTTTCCGCTCGCGCTATCACCGGCCCCAGCCTGCGGACAGTGCTGAGCATCATATACAAGCAGCGCCGCCCCTTGTCCCGGGCGGCCGACGCGATCCTTGCGCTTACGATGGCTACTTTCCGAGGAAAGCCAACGGATGGAGCAGATCATCCGGAAAACGAGGACAATTCCGCCGGAGAGTAAACGCAAGACCCACTTGAGGGGCGCGGCGCCACTGAACGCCGTGTCGCTTCCCTCCGCAGTCGGAACCATATTCGTCCTTGGCTATTTCGGCCCGGTACGTAATCCGCGGCACAGGTTGATTGATTCACCCACGAAGTGATCGATCATGATTACGCCAAGGGTCGAACGTGAAGGCGTTACGTCGACCATTCAGAAGAGCTCGGAGATCTGGAGGGGCCGACAACCCGCTTCCCGCGCCTATTGGAATAAGCGCTGCGGATTGTCTGCCAGGACCATTTTGTCCGGTTAATGATGGTATCAGGTGGCGGCCTTCGGCGCAGGTCGGAAAATGCTATTCGCGGGCCACCAGCACCTCGACGCCTGCCATGCCGCGCATCAGCGCGAACGGCTTGTCGATGCTGACGCACGCTTTCACCACGGAAGGCCAACTGACGCATTCTTCGCCGAGCGCGTGAGCAAAAATCTCCAATAACGAAATATGTACTTCGGCGATCCTCTCCGCCGCGCTGACAATCCGCCGATAGTCAACCGTCTCGCCGATGATGGACACGGGGCCTGACAGCAGTGTGAGCTCCACGCTGATGACAAGCGGCTGTCGGCGCCCGATCTCGTCCGGGTTGATGCCAATGTCGGCCAGAAGCGGCAAGTCGCGAACACGAACTTTGGTAGTGGAAAAGGTCTTGGAACCCATCACGCAAATCTCTCTCGCTCGGTCATCAACCGGAATCCTGCCTCGCGCGGCCGGGCAATTCCCTGCTTTTGCGCCGATGACCTAAGAAGGTCAGATCGCTTTTACGTCCGCCCTGCGGTTGTCTGCTTTGTAAGGTGCGGGTGCAACTTTCGCGCGGATTTCCTTCTGGGGTCCACCGGGATTGCCCCATATCACGACGACGTCGCCGCCGATGTCGGCATCGGCGACGTCCAGGGTCGCCAGCGAGATCATTTCCCGGAAGTGGAAGCTATAACCGCGAGACGTAGCGGTGCCGATCATCCGCCCCCCCCTCATTACTTTGTCACACCACATGAAGCCACGCTGGTCGCGCGGATAGTCCATGAATGGATAGGGTTCGCCGGGGAGGAACATGGATGCCTGGACTTCGAGCACGTCCTCGGCATTCCAGACGAGCGTCCGGATGGTCCGGCGCGGATCGGCCAGCTCTTCCTTTAGCGCGGCATCGCCGATGAAATCGTGGTCGAACTTAATATTTCGGCCCCAGCCAAGCTCGACGGGACTTCGATAATAATCACTGACTTCCTGTCCGTCGAAACTGCCAGCGACGTTGAAGGTTATCGCAAAACCCGGCATCGCCGAGGTGAACATCTCCCGATAGGATTCCATGTTCGGCTCGAAGATAGCTGGAAGGTAATCGACTACGATTGTCGGGAAGCAAGCCTCGAGGTGATTCACGCCAGATACACGGGCACCCATACGGCGGATGCCAAATTCTTGGCCTGCTGCCAGAATGGCTGCGTAGACTTCCGGCCCATGCTCTCGTGGGCCCTGCAGCTCATAACCGATCTCGCCAGCCATCCCCTGCCGGAGCGCCCAGAGCTTGACACCCGCAATTTCGATCACGCCGAAATGCATGAACTTCACGTCGCGTAGGCTCTGACCTGCGGCCTTTTCGACCACGTGAATCGCAAAGGGTCCGGAAACTTGGAAATTGAAAAAGTCTTCACCCTTTACCTCGACATCATATCCACCCTTTTTGGCATGATATTCGGCCCAGAAAGCACCGCGGCCAAAAAGGACATACTCTTCGTCGCTGACCTTGTTGAGGACGCCCTCGTGGATCACCTTCCCATTGTGATCGGTGTGGATGAGGTGTTTGGCTTTAGTCGCCGGGAAGTTGGTAAAGGTATTGACCGAAATTGCGGAAAGTAGCTTCTCGGCGTCCGGGCCCTTGATCCGGCGTTCCCAGAGGAATGACCAGTCGCCGATGTAGACGCTCTCCTTCCATGATTTGCTCTCGTCGATCCAGTCCGTGTATTCCGGCTTCCCGAACCGAACATTAAAATAGCCTTCAGGTGCCTGCCGCATCTCCGGAGTAATCTTTGGCATGTCGCTTCTCTTTAATGGCGGCCTACCTGTCGCGTCGGTTCGCGCATCGGCCGTTGGTTGACGGGAATTTCTCATCGCCTCGGCGATAAGTCGATTGGCCAATATCGTAGGGACGCCCCAGAGTTCCGTCAAATCGACGTCCGGCCCTGACATCGACACGGCCTGAAATAATATTTATATATATCAGTATGCTAGAGCCAATCTCCCCGGTTGCATGAGGAGAATTGGCCTTATCAATCTCATGCATATGCTGGACAATCGCGACCTTCTGCCACATCGTATTAAATCCACTGCGAATGGGGTCGGATCGAGTTTTTACATGGCGCTTAAACATAAGGCTGAGTTTCGCGATCTCGATTTGAACCTGATGAAGGTGTTCGCAGCCGTCATTGCGACAGGCAACGTCACCGAGGCCGGTCGCAAGCTGGACTTGGCACAGTCTTCCATCAGTCACGCTCTCGCCCGGCTGCGTAAGGTTCTGGGGGATCCGTTGTTTGTCAAAACAACCTCGGGCATGCAGCCGACGCCTTTTGCGGAGCAGCTGGCCGAACCGATCAGCCATGCGCTGGCCAGCATAGAGGCGGCAATATTTAGCGATCGGGTCTTTGATCCTTTTACATCGGCAAGAACCTTCAACCTCCTGTGCACGGATGCGGGAGAGATGATTTTTCTCCCCGAACTGCTGAAGCATATATCGAAAGTCGCGCCAAAGGTTCGGGTCGTCGTCCATCAGCGAGAACGCAGCAATTACCGGGAGGCGCTGGAAGGCGGTCAAGTTGATTTGGCGCTGGGTCAGTTACCCACTCTGCACGTCGATTTTTATCAGCAGCGCCTGTTCAACCAAGCGATCGTCTGCGTTGCAAGGCCTGGCCACCCGCTAGCCGCCGACGCGAGCATCGCGCAGTTTCTGGAGTGCGATCATCTGATCGTGGATTCTCCAGCCATTGCAGAGCAATATGTTGCACGGTCTCTGGGAGCAGTCTCTTCGCGCCGCAAGATAAAGGCGGTAATCCGCCATTATATGACTGCGCCCTTGATTCTTGCCGGGACGGACTATGTGGCGATGCTGCCCAGATCGGTGGTTGAGGAGCATCTCCGAACCGGTCTTATCGAAGAAATCGACTGCGGATTCGATATTGCCCCAATTACGATGATGCAGTTCTGGCATGCGCGCACCAATCGTGACCCCGGATGTCGGTGGCTGAGGCAGACGATCGCCAGCCGGTTCATGCATGCAGCGGGAGACTGAGGGGGCAACGCCATCCTTGTTGACGCAGGCGGTTATGCCATTTGCGTCAAGCGGGGTTTCGTTCAGCGAACCACTGCTGTGTAATGGGGTGAGGATAAGGCAGCGGCACGGCGCTCGCCTCATCCAGTAGCGCAACTTCTTCCGGCGTCAGCGACCAATGTACAGCGGCAAGATTGTCGTTTAGCTGCGTCTCATTGCTCGCGCCCACGATTACCGAGCTCACCGCCGGCTTGGAGAGCAGCCAATTGATCGCGCATTGTGCGGCGCTGACACCTCGATTGCTCGCTAGTTCCGCCAGCAAGTCGGTGACTTTGTCGACTGTCTCGCGATCGATCTTGATGGGCGCCCCAAAGGCTGTCGCACGCGCTCCCTCCGGATCGGGTCTGCCCCGCCGAAACTTGCCCGACAGCAAGCCGAATGCGAGCGGGCTGAAGACGAGCACGCCGACGCCCTGATCCCTCGCAAGGGGCAGCAGTTCGGCCTCCCCGTCGCGGCCGATGAGGGAATAATAGATTTGCTGCGAAGCGTAACGTTCCAGATTGCGAGCGTCCGAGATGCCGAGCGCTTTCATAAGCTGCCAGCCCGCATAGTTGGATGCACCGATATATCGGACCTTGCCCGCCCGTACGAGATCGTCCAATGCCCGCAATGTCTCCTCGAGCGGTGTCAGGCTATCGAAACCATGAAGTTGGTAGAGATCGATATAATCAGTTTTCAGACGCCTTAAGCTGGCATCGCAGGCGTCAATTATGTGGTGGCGCGACGCGCCCATGTTGTTTGCGCCCGGTGCCATCCGCCCGAAAACCTTCGTAGCAATCAACGCTTCTTTCCGCCGATTGCAGATCGCTTCACCCAATATCTCTTCGGACCGCCCGTCCGAATAGGCGTCAGCGGTGTCGAACAGATTCACGCCTGCGTCCAGACAAAGCCCAACGATCCGCTCGGCATCCTTGCTCGACGTACGGCCCACGGATCCGGCACCCATGCCATCGCTGAATGTCAGCGCGCCGAAACTCAGCGCTGATACTTGTAGACCTGTACGGCCCAGCGAGCGATACTTCATGGCAGTGATCCTATCCCAACTTAAGCGGTGACCGCTATCCCTTGCCGCCTAGCGGCTGGGGGGGAACCAAGGCGAGAATGCGCTGAGGGTTGGTCACCATCAGGGTGGTGATCGCGGCTTCGGAGACACCCTTGCTCTTCATATAGGGGAGCAGCTTTTCCTGGATGTAGGTAAAGCCGCGGCCGCCGTATTTGCGCAACGTGTCCTTCGGCGCGGTGTCTTGGCCGACGATGATCTGCGACGCATAGCCTCGCCTGATCAAGGCGATGATGCCATCTGCCATTTCTTTCTGATCGTAGGCCTTCGTGTGCCAGGTGAGAGGATAGCCGATATGGTCAAACGACAGGATTGCGCCACGGCGCATCAGGCCTTCAAGGAAGTCGAGATCCTCGCACTCCGTAGCACTGATGTGGCAGATGATGACACGCGTCAGATCGCCTCCCTCTTCCTCGATCACGTCGAGCACGGAATGATGGCGATTACCATTCTGTTCGGAATCGGTGTGAATGCTCAGAGCCGCACCGGTCAGTCGGCTCGCTCGGGCGGCCGCCCGAAGGAATGTCAGTTCTGTATCGTCATGTTCGCACACGCCGCCGCATATCTCGCCGAGCAGCCCTGCACGTATTTTATTCTCGCCGACCCCCATGGCCACGTCACGAACCATAGCATAGGTGATTTCATCGATCGGTTTTCCCGCAGGGTTGTTGGGTGCCAGGAGAAAACTGCCTGTGCCCATCACCACATGCATATCCGTCGCAACCGATATTTCACGAAGCTTTTCGGGATCGCGGCCGAGGTCGGTCGGCGTTTGGTCCACCACTGTTTTGCCGCCCAGAGATTTGAAGGCGAGCATCTCTTCGACAGCGTCGTCTATATCGTCGCGGCACCAGAACTCATCTCGGATGAAAAAGTTGAAATCCTGATAATTCATCAGTTTATAGCCGTTTTCCAAGTTGATGCGCGTATCCCAGTTTTTCAATAGCAATTCGACCTGCTCGTCGCCGGGATACGGCTTCTGAAAAGTATGCGACCAGAAATGCGGCTTGAAGAAATCAGGTCGATTAACGCCGAAATCGAATATCATATGCTCGTGCATCAACGTCGTGCCCAGTTGCTCAGGCTCGATCGGGCCGAGAACTGTGAGCACTTTTCCGCTCATGTCCGGAATGGTGAGGTCATGATACTGGACCGAACCTGAATTGGTCATCGACATCCTTCTCCGTTTCAATGTGCGTCAGTCTGCGAAGACGGACGCTGTTATTGCGCGACGAGTCTCAGAGGCCGGAGCGCTCAACGTGCTTTCTATAACAGACCAACGGAACGAATGCGGCCAGAAGGATTTTTGTCTGGTAGCTCATGAAGCTGCTCGATGTGGGTGGCGGGGGCTGGGCTCGGCGTCGCTGCAATGCCACGCTCAACCGAAAAGCTTTCCGCGTTCGGCGATCAGCACTACTCCCAGCGCTAAGAGCGAAAGACACAGATAGCCCGCGGCGATCGGGAGCGTGCTGTGGTTGTAACTTTGTCCTATTATGATTCCGATGGCCGCGCCGCCGACCGTTTGCAGAAATCCTTGGATAGATGATGCTGCTCCGGCAATGTGACCGACCGGCTCCATGCAGAGCGCGTTGAAGTTGCCGCTCGCCAGCGCATAGAAGAACATGATGAAACTTTGCAGGATTAGAAAAGTCGGCAGCGTTTCGACTCCTCCCATGACCAGCGCCAGATGTACGCCGCAAGCGACGACCATGACAATCAGAGCGGTATGTGAAACCCGCCGGGCACCAAGTCGAACTACGATGCGGGAGTTGAGGAAGGCGGCAGCAGCCATGAAGAGCGAGATACCGGCAAGGGCGATCGTGAAATAGTGACCGGCGTGGAAAACGTCCGAAAAGATCTGCTGCGCGGAGCTGATGAAGCCGATCATGCTGCCGATCAGTAACGTTGCGGCCAGCGTGTAGGCAACGAAATGGCGATCGCGCAGGATGAATCTCGCAGCCGAAGTCAGTTCGGATACGGAAATGTGGCGCACGTCCTTCGGGTTTAGCGTTTCGCGCAAGCGGACGGCCCCCCAAGCGAAGATCAGCAACGCATAGACGCTAAGCGCGACGAAAATCGATTGCCACGGGGCGACGGCTATCACCAGTTGACCAAGAGGCGGAGCGAGAACGGGAACCGCAAGATAGACGATGAAAATGAGAGAAATGACGCGAGCCATCTGGGAACCGGAGAAGCGGTCACGAATGATGGAGATCGTCACAACGCGGGCAGCCGCCGTCGCGAAACCTTGAAGCATGCGAGTGATGACAATCGTAGGGAGATCGTAAGCTAGCGTTGATGCACCGCAGATGACCGCAAAGAACAGGAGGCTTCCCAGCATGACCGGGCGTCGCCCGAACCGATCAGCGAGGGGTCCCATGAACAACTGGCCGATCCCGAAGCCAATCAGAAAGGCGGTGATAATCCACTGCTGATCGTTCTGCTCGGTGATTTTTAGCGAGGCTGCCATCTCAGGCAGCGCGGGCAGCATCATATCCACGCCCAACGCATAAATCGACATGATGGCAGCCATCATCCCGATAAATTCGTGCGCGCTCATCGGGGATGCCGTGCTTGTGGGTCGAGGCAGGCGGCCGTGCATCGTGCAAATTGCTTTCGCGCATGAAGTATTGCGACCGGGGACAAGCCGACTTGCTACTGATTTTCGATTGTCCTTGAACGTAACAAAGCCTGACCGAAGACAGGCCCTGTTCGTTCAGGGAGGGCTCCCTAGGGTAAGCGTTTATCTTCCCGCATGGGTTCAGGCCCGAGCCGGATCGACCACGTTGTTGAAATACCAGTCGTGGAACAAGGTCACTTGCTCTTCTTCAAGTGCCACCGGGCAAGGCTCATAGGCCGAAGAGTTGATGCCCTTCTGATGCCGCTCCAGCACGACATTGTCCTCCCCCATGGTGATCGTGAGAAGCTCGGTCAGCTTCTTCACATCATAATCCCTGCCCTCTTCCGCGTCGTCTGCGACGAGGAAGACCATGCTCGTTTTTGTTTGAAAAGCAGAGATGGGAGTGAAGAAAATCATGATGGTGAAGTCGTCGAACATGTTGACATGCGACAAGGGGCTGAAATTGACATAGGTCCAGGCCTCGGACCATTCCGTGAAGTCACTCATCAACTTTGAAACGGGCTGGCCGTCCATCGATGCGCTGCGGAATCCCTGTCCAATCATGAATTGAATTGCCTGTTGCAGGTAGGGGGCTCCGGGCTCGTCATAGACCATTGGAAGCTGGCGTCCCAAACGTTCCAACCGCTCCGTCAGCGTCTCACCATTCGAGAGCTCCATTGCCCCACCCATCACGCGCCCCAAATCTTTGTGTACGGTCGAGATGTGATAGTTTTCACGAAAGTTTTCGAGCGGCAGCTTCCAATTGGTTTCAATCAGATCATCTTGAACATAGGCTGCCTTGCTTGCCTTGATCCCGTACTGCCGGATGAAGGGGCGAATACGCCCCGCATATTCTTCGAATTCCGGGGCATCGCCTTGGGCAAGGCAGACAAACAGCAACCCCTCCAAATTGCCAAGATGCACAGGCTTGAGGTTCCAATCCTTCGGGACGAACGTGCGGTCCATGGCGCGCGGACGCTTCAGCGTGCCGTCAAGCAAGTAGGTCCAGCTGTGGTAAGGGCAGACGAATGCTTTGGCATTGCCTTCATTCGCCACGCAAATTGGCGAGCCGCGATGGCGGCAAACATTGTAGAAGGCGTGTACTTTGCCCTCGGTGTCACGGCAGAGGATGATGCTTTCGCCGGCAATTTCAAAGATTTTGTAATCGCCTGGGTTCGGGACTTGTGACTCGTGCCCTGCCATGAACCACATCGTTTCGCGCAGTCTCGCAATATCGCGATCGAAGCTGTCGGTGGTCGAGTAGTAATATTGCGGGAGGCTGTAGCCGCGTCGATATTCAGCGCGGGCTTGAGCAGCCTCGCTTTCAGGGCGGAGTATCGTCGAAGCAGTGGCGGCGCACATAATGTTCTCCTTCTGTATCGCCGCTGATATCACGATTTCCAAGCGCTTAGCCAATAGGTTCGACGTTTACCTGCCAAACAGCCCGGCGATGGCGTAGCCACCGCGATATCGCATCGACTATCTCTGCGGCGCGAAAATCGCACACGGCACTGTGCGCCTTCGCCGGATCGAGAATTGTCTTTGGTCGCATGGCGATCAGCACCCAAGTTCGCGAACCCAGCTTGCCCATGTGCGCTCATCCTGAACGGCGCTCATTTGTGCCGCTGTCTCTATCTCGCCCTCGCTCAGGAACGTGACCTCCCCCATTGCCATCGCGGCCGCCTGTATCTTCGCGTTCTTCTCTGCGTAAATCGCGCGATAAACCGCTTGCTGCACCGTAGCGCCTGCCGTGGTTGATCCATGGCCGCGCATCAGGACGACGTCATGTTGTGCCAGGACTTTCGCAAGAGCGTTAGCCAGTTCCATGTCACCTATCAGCAAATTGGTACGATCGCCGGCGACGTCACGGATTTCGAAATTCGGTACAGATGTTCCCAGGAAGGCGCAGACATGACAAACGGCGCGCAGGGGTTGGCTCTTCACGACGCTCGCGGTCACGATTGCGGGAGAGTGACTATGCACGATGCTGTTCACCTCGGGCCGCGCTGCATAGATGGCTGCATGGATGAAGCGCTCAAGGAATACCGGGCGCAGTTCCCCCTCAGCGACGTTCCCTTGCATGTCGAACTCCGCGAGATCCCCGAGCTCGATCAGGTCAGGCGCCTTGCGAATGGGGAGTAGGAACTTGTCAGGACGCAAAGGATGGCGAGCACTGACATGTCCAAAGCTATCCAACACGCCTTGCCGGCTCAATATCCTACTGCCCAGCATGATGAGATTGCGCAAAGAGGCGACGGCCGTTTCGTCACTTGGTGCATCTGGCATGATTAATTCCCATCTGAAAATCAGGTCATCGACACATGCCGTGCTTGTTCCGCCAGCTGTGCGAGTGCCTGCCAAGTCTAAGGCAGGAACGCGACACAGGGCAACAAATGGCAGCCAAAAGCATATGTCCGCCATGCATTCGGCTGATGCGCTCGGCTATCCACTGACACATAACTAACTGTTTTTAGACATATAAATAAGGTCTCAGCAGTCTCAGCTACCGACCGACCGGGTTGGCAACGATGGCCCGTCCACGTATTTAATTGTCACCGGCCAACAGGCAAACCGCGGAATTCGGGCAGATCAGCACCGTCTTTCATAAATCTCAAGTCGCGGCCATTTGCAGCGACCATATCACAGGTGACAAGGATGACGAATAACAGCACGCCCGACCAGAACCTTGGCCAGCTCCTGCAATCGAAGGTCGATCTTGTCGATTATTTCTACAACGATACCAAGGCGCCGCATGTGAAGGCACGAGCGGGCCTGACCCCGGTGCCGTTCGAGAATCTGAACTGGGTCGTCGAACAGAATGCCTGGCGTCAGGCCGCGGTGATGTTCGATCAATCGCATCACATGCCCGAGCTCTTCGTTCGCGGCCGGGACGCGCTTCGCCTGCTGCGCAACCTTGGCGTCAACAGTTTCGCTAAGTTCAAGCCGGGTGTGGCGAAGCAGTTTATCGTCTGCAACCATGAGGGTTATGTCATCGGCGAGTCGTTGGTCTACTGCCATTCGGAAGAAGAGTTCGAAATGGTCAGCGGTATGCCATGCCTGAACTGGGTCGAATTCAATGCCCGGACCGGTGGTTATGATGTCGAGCTTCTGCGCGATAACCACACGGCCGCCAATCCGTCCGGCCGCCGTGTCAAGTTCCGCTTCGGCATGGACGGCCCGAACGCCGCGAAGATTTTCGCAAATCTGGTTGAAGGCGACGTGCCGGAAATCAAGTTTTTCCACACTGCCAAGGTCCGCATCGCCGGTCGAGACGTGATGGCCCTCCGGCACGGCATGGCCGGCCATCAAGGCGTCGAACTGTCGGGCGATTATGAGGATGGCCCCGCCATCCGCGAAGCAATGCATCGTGTGGGTAAGGAATTCGGCCTGGTGGAAGGCGGCACGCTCGCTTATTTCAGCACCGTTGCCGAGAGCGGGTGGATGGCGTCTCCTTTTCCGGCCGTCTATACCGACCCCGGCCTGAAGGCTTATCGCGACTGGCTGCCTTCGTCTTCCTGGGAGGCAAACGCCCAGCTTGGCGGCAGCTTTTATTCGGAAAACATCTACGATTATTACATGACGCCGTGGGATTTGGGCGTCGATGGCCGCATCCGGTTCGACCACGACTTCATCGGTCGCGAAGCGCTTGAGGCAAAAGCACAGAAGCCAGAGCGCGCCCGTCGGACGCTGATCTGGAATCCCGACGATGTAGACAGCATCATGCGTTCGCTGCTCGAGCCCGGAACGCCTTGCAAGATGCTTCGCATGCCGACGGCCGCCTATGCCTTCCAGCAATATGACGCAGTCCGTTCGACCGATGGAAAGCTGGCGGCCCGCTCTAACTTTGTCGGCTACAGTTCGAACGAACGAAAGATGCTGTCGCTTGCCTCGGTGGATCTGGAGCACGCCGAGCCAGGTACGGAACTGGTCCTGACGTGGGGCGAACCCAATGGGGGGTCGCGCAAGCCCCATGTCGAACCGCACCGGCAGTGCGAGGTGCGGGTGACCGTGGCTCCGGCGCCCTATGCCGATACCGTTCGTCAGATCAAACATAACGTCGTCAACAGCGACGTGATCGCGGCGGCGTAATTGGAAGCTAACGCAGGTTGAGCGGCGCCGCCGAGCGGTTCATCGCCGAACAGATTTAGGAAATAGCCGATGTTGACGAACGACTACTCACTCGAGATTACGTCTCGGGACAGGGACGCTTTAGTTGAAGCAGCCCCTCTGATGCCGGCCGGCACCCGGGTGTCCATTACGTTTCTCCCGAATGAGGAGCTTGGGGCGCGTGTGGCGGCAGCGCAAGCAGCCCTCGATTGCGGATTCGTTCCTGTGCCGCACCTCGCTGCCCGGCATTTGTCCTCTGAAGCCGTTCTGGAGGAGGCGCTGCGGAGCTTACATGAGATTGGCGCGAGCGAAAATATCTTCGTTATTGCTGGAGATTCTCCAGTTGCATCTGGTCCGTACGCCGATGCACTGGCCCTCATTCAAAGCGGGCTGCTCGAGCGATACGGTGTCCGGAACGTCGGGATCGCGGGCTATCCGGAAGGCCATCCGGCAATTGGCAATCAGGAATTGAGCGCCGCCATGCGAGACAAGAGCATGGCGTGCAGTGCCCGGGGTATGGGATGTGAGGTCGTAACGCAGTTCGGCTTCGACGCAGCAGCATCGGCCAAATGGCTGGCAGCCGTTCGCGCCGAAGGCTTCGCGGGTACGGTTCGGATCGGCATCGCTGGCCCTACCAGCGTCAAGGCGTTGCTGCGTTTCGCGACGCGTTGCGGTGTCGGCGCGTCGGCCAAGGTAATCTCCAAATATGGTGCGTCCATCACCAAACTTTTCTCGACGGCGACCCCTGACGCCTATCTGACGGAACTCGCGGACAAGATGGCCCCCAGCTCTCATGGGGAGGTCAAGATCCACCTCTATCCTTTCGGAGGAATTTCGAAAGCGGCCCACTGGGCGAGAGACCATTCGGCGCAGCTGGTTTCGAACGCCGCGTGACGATCAACTTGGAGATACGCTTGTGTCGGACGATTGCTACATTCTAACGCTTACATGCTCCGATCAACCGGGCATCGTTGCGTCGGTTACTTCTGCCTTGTTCGCCTCTGGTGCGAACATAATCGAATCCCGGCAGTTCGAGGATGCCGCGACCCAGCGCTTCTTCATGCGCGTCGAGTTTCAAGCAGGCGGCGATATCGAGGCGCTTTCGGTCCAGATCAGCGATCTGTCGAAGACATTCTCGACGGAGACCAAGCTAAGGTTGCGCGATGAAAAGCCGAAGGTCCTGATCCTGGTGTCGAAATTCGATCACTGCCTGGGAGACTTGCTTTATCGCAATCGCATCGGCGACCTCGGCATGGATGTGGTTGGGGTGATCTGCAACCACCCACGGTCAGCCCTCCGCTTAGGCGGCTTGGGAGACATCCCTTTTTTTCACCTGCCGGTGACCCGCGAGACGAAAGCGGAGCAGGAGGCTCAGATCAAAAAGATCGTGAACGAAACGGGCGCCGATCTCGTCATCCTGGCCCGTTATATGCAGATCCTTTCGGACGATCTGGCGGCATTTTTGTCGGGTCGCTGTATTAACATCCACCACTCTTTCTTACCGGGTTTCAAGGGCGCGAAGCCTTACCACCAAGCGTTCGATCGCGGCGTCAAGATGATCGGCGCAACCGCGCATTATGTCACGGCGGACTTGGATGAGGGCCCGATTATCGCGCAAGACGTCGAGCATATAAATCACGCTGATTCCCCCGAATCGCTCGTTCAGAAGGGGCGCGACATCGAACGACGTGTTCTCGCGCGCGCGGTCGCTTGGCACCTCCAGGAGAGGGTGTTTGTAAACGGGACCAAAACTGTTGTCTTCCAGAGCTGATATGCAAGTCATCGATGGCAAGACCATGGCCGCACAGCTTCTCGCCGGCGTCACCGAAAAGGTAAACAGCTACAGACTTTCGACCGGTACCGTGCCGGGGCTCGCGGTCGTCCTGGTTGGAACGGATCCAGCAAGCGAAGTCTATGTGTCCAGAAAAGTCATCCAGACCAAGCAGGTCGGCATGCACTCCTTCGAATATCGGCTGTCGTCTTCAATCAGTGAAACAGAACTCCTGGATTTGATCCAGGAGCTGAACGCGAAGCCGGACGTGCATGGCATCCTCGTCCAGTTGCCACTTCCCGCTCAAGTCGACGCAGCCAAGATTCTCGATGCTATCTCGCCGCAAAAGGATGTCGACGGGTTTCATCCGGTCAATGTCGGGCGTCTGAGCAGTGGCGGCGGAAGCACCGCGCTGGTCCCTTGCACGCCGCTTGGTTGCATGATGCTCCTCGAAAGCGTGGTTGCTGACTTTCGAGGGTTGAATGCCGTGGTGATCGGCAAGTCCAATATCGTCGGCAAGCCGATAGCCCTGCTGCTGCTGGAACGCGGCTGCACGGTCACAATCACCCACAGGCATACGCGCGATTTGAAGGATATCGTGTCAGGAGCCGATATCGTCGTGGCGGCCGCCGGAAGCGCGCAGCTGGTTCGCGGCGACTGGGTGCGCGCAGGGGCGGTTGTCATCGACGTGGGAATCAACCGCGTGGCCGGGCAGGACGGCAAGGCGCGAATCGTTGGCGATGTTGCGATAACGGAGATGAGCCATGCAAAGGCAATCACGCCCGTACCTGGCGGTGTCGGGCCAATGACTATCGCGTGTTTGCTAAGCAATACGATGAAGGCCGCGGCCCATCTAGCGTGACGTCGGCGCAACTGGTTGCTTTGCTCCAAGGTCTGGACTGGCGCCGGGTGCATGGCGGACGCCGACCGATCGCCTCGCAGATTGCCCGTTTACGGAGCTTTCTTCGACTGTTTCACGCCTTTGATGCTCATGGAAGCGGACCTGCCCGGCGACGTCGGTGCGCTCCATGGGCTCGCACTGGAGCAGTCACGCAAACGGGCCAATGTGATCGTGGCCACGAGCGAGGCCGACGCAGAGATCGAGTGGTTTAAGTCGATCGTCGACGCATTCACGCGCCATCGGTCCGGGCGCAAGTCCGAGCAGCTTGATCCCGACCAGTTCCAGCCAGGCGCCGCTTCGATGTCCCGCTGGAAGGCCCTCTTCTAATGGCGGCCGGGCACTGCAACGATATCAGGCTCGTGAACGGATCGCGCAAGGATGTCCCGCTATTTTCCTGTCAGACCAAAACCGCGGGGAAAGAGCGGATCATGCGAATCATCCGGGACGTCGGGCAGCTGCGCCTCCACCGCGACGTCAGTGGACGGCAGCTCGAAGGGCAATTTCCCTTGGAACTCCGATCCCTTCTTCAGCATGTCGAATAGAACCGCGTCGCTGGCACCGAATTCGCCGATGACGGCGCCCGACCTTGCGACGATCGGCGTTAATATGGCGGGCCGATCGAGATGCGCCACGACGATTAGGGGGAGGCCTGAGGCACTGGCCCGTTCCACAGCCTGCAGGTCCGTATTGTCGCGATCGAAGCTGAGCGCGCCCTGTTTCATCACGTCTGCCATCAGATCGCCAGACCGATTATGAGCCGGCGATGCGATGCGGACGAAGGCGAAGTCCGCTCCCGCGGGATCTTTCGCGACGTCGAAGCCATATTGGCGCGCAACGTCAGCCGAAGCGTTGACCAACCAGACATGGCGTGCCCGGCGAGCAGCGGACAGTGCTTTGCCGTCATCCTTCAGCAAGACCAGCGAACGCCGTTGCGCTTCGGCAGCTGCTTCGCGGAACTCGGTGGAACCGACAATCCGGTCGGCCGCCGCGGGATCGACATAGGGATTCTCGAACTCGCCCATCTGGAATTTGACGGTAAGTAAACGCTCGACCGAACGATCCAACCGCGCGATCGCAACACGACCGCTGCGCACCAGTTCAAGCACCGCGGCGCTGTTCCCATAGCCGCCCAGTTGATCGACGCCCGCGTCGAAAGCCTTGGCGATCCGTTGCTTGGGCGTAAGATCTTCGACGCCCCATGGCATGCCAAATGCGCTGAAATCGGTCATGCCCTTGCGGCACGCCTCGCCGCAATCGTCGAATATGCCAAAGTCGGTCATGGCGATGCCGGGGTAGCGATAGCGCTCCCTCAGCAGCTCGGTTACCATCTGCCTGCTGAAGCCGGCGCCCACCTGTTCGGCAGGCCTGCCATTGATCGTGATGCTGGGCGGGGCCACGCCATAGGTCAGCATCACCGCTGCGGGTTTCGACTCGAAGGCTTCCAGAAACGGGCGGACATGATCGTCAAATCGGCCCCCCGGGAAAGCGAGTTGCCGCCCATAATAGTTCAGCGCGTCTTCGCCATTGGGCACCGCACCATAGCCGACCCAATGCTTGACCACGGAAGCGACCCCGTCGGGGGTCACACCGTCCGGTCCGCCTTGGAATCCTTCTATATAGGCAGCGGCGAATTTTCCGTTCGCGTCCGGACTGGAACCGAATGTGCCGTTCGCGCGCCCCCAACGCGGCTCGGACGCGACGTCCGCTTGGGGCGACATCGTCATGCGGATGCCCACCGCCCTGTATTCCGCCGATGCGATGCGGGCAGCCTGCTGGACCAGCCCGACATCGCCCGTCGCTGCCAGACCCGTCGGGAAGGGCCATTGCGAGAATTGGCCTGCATTTACGCTTTGTCCGACTGCATCCGAAAGCTGGTTGCGCGGATCGGAACTGAAGGTCACCGGGATCGCTAGTGGCTGGGCTTCCGCGATAGCCTGCACGTCATTGGCTATCTCCGCCATTTGGCTCGGAGCGGCACTGATTGTATTCAGGAAAAAGCGGATATTGTCCTTCGCGACCAGCTGCCGCATCTCCTTCCGCTTGAATCCGTGAAAGGCAGGAAACTCGCCCTCCCCTGGAGCCATCGGATGGACGACCAGCCCGGCCTTTTGCGCGGCGGTCATCCGTTTCACGAGATCATGTGCGCGCTCGACCGGCGGGCGGCGCCAATCCTCGAAAGGATCAATCTTCCCGTTCCGGTTCATGTCCTTGAACGTCAGGCCGCCCAATTTCAGCAGCGGCACCGAGCGCGAGCCTAGCACCGGCTGCGCCTCGGGAGCCTTTGCCGCCGGGCTGGCGGCATGAGCCGCCAACAGCAGGGGAAACAACATCAAAAGCGGAAGCCCATGCGCGCGCCATAAGTGCGCGGATCTCCCGGCGTCACCGCGACGCCGGCAAAATTGACGACGTTGGTCACTACGATCTCGTTCTCGATGTTCTTGACGAAAACTTCTGCATACCAGCGGTCATCCAGCGCGGAATAGCGCAGGCTCGCGTCCGACTGCGTGTAGGATGGCTGCCGGAATTGCTGCCCCGTCGCATAGGATGAAAGGACATAGCTGTCGCTCAACCTGGTGCGGACGTTGAAGGCCAGGTTGGCCCCGTTGATAAAGGGATAGGTATAGGTGTAGCTGGCCGACGCGGTCACCTTCGGGCTGCGGTCCAGCGGGCGCCCGGCGAAATCGGGCTCGGACCCTTCGCCCAAGGGAAAATATTTGTCGAACTTGGCGTCAAGATAGTTGAACGACAGATCGACCCGGTTCCTGGAGCTGGGAACTATGTTTGCTTCCACTTCGATGCCCTTCACAGTGGAACTGCTGGCATTGGCTATGACGAACAGGACGGCATTATTGACGACCTTGAAGGTCGACAGCTGCATGTTTGTATAGTCGTAGTAGAAGGCCGACGCGTTCAGCCGAATGGCGTTATCGAGCATCCGCGTCTTGACGCCGACTTCATAGGCCTTCAGCGTTTCCGGCTTGTAGAACAGCAGATCGGCCGGAACGGGCTGGTTGCATACGACTCCGTTCGTGGTCGTGCCGTCGAGACAGCCATCGGTGAAGCCGCCCGCCTTGTAGCCGGTGGCGACACTGCCATAGATCAGCGTCCTCTCGTTCAGATCATGATCGAGCCCGGCGCGCCAGGTGAATTTGCTCGACGAAATCGCGGCGGAATTTGCCAGCGCCAGATCGGTGTCCGGATCGAAAACGGGGCTTTGCTGAAAGAAGGTCGTTCCGACACGCGACTTCTTGTCATGCGAATAGCGACCGCCCAGCGTCAGCCGCAGCCCGTCCATAACCTCATAGGTGGCCTGACCGAATGCGGCGTAGTTCTGGGATTTGACCGGATTCTGATAGAAGCGGTTGAACGGGATGCCGAAGATGTCGAGCGCATAGGCATCAATCTTCGCCTTCTCATCAAAGAAATATCCGCCGAACTGGAGCGTCAGCCTGTCGATGTTGTTCGTGGCGAAGCGCAGTTCGTGCGACGTCTGCCGGTAATCCGCCTTGGCCCCGCTTGCGATGCCGCCGAGCGAAGTCACATCATTGCGACGGAATTTCTGATAGGCCCCAAGATATGTCAATGTCATCGGACCGAAGTCCCAGACATATTCGCCCGACAAGACAAGGGAATGGTTCCGCGTTCGCGGCGCGATGTTGGGGGACTGGCGCTCCCGCAGTTCACCGGAGGAAAACTGGTGGCCGATATAGCGCTGATCGGCGTAGCCGGGATCGGCCGGATCGAGCGACGCGTAATAGTGCCCGTTCAGCGTGTCCGACAGAGAGATACCGCGCATTCGGCTATATTCAGCTCGCAGCAAAAGCGACATGTCAGGCAAGAATGTGAAAAGCGCCTGGCCACGGCCCGACAAATTGTCCTTGAAAGGATTGTCCTTGGTTGTTTCGCCTTCAGGCGCGATCAGATAGCTGTCGCGACGGTCATACGACCCAGCGAAACGAAGGCTCAACAGGTCGCTGACCGGAACGTTGATCATGCCGTCGGCCTGTCGCGTGTCGAAGTTGGCGACGGTCGCATTTGCTGCGGCCTCGAACTCGTCCTTCGGACGGTTAGAGATCACGTTAACAACACCGGCGGTTGTGTTCCGACCGTAGAGCGTTCCCTGCGGTCCGCGCAGCACTTCGATCCGGCCGATGTCAAAGAAGCTGACTTCCTGCGCCTGGGGACGGGCGATATAGATGCCGTCGAGCAGGAAGGCGGCCGACGGATCTCCCTTTTCGGTAGTGTCGGAACTGGTGATACCTCGGATGGTGATCTGCAGGCCATCGCCGCGCACCATCGAAAAGTTCGGAACCAAATTCTGCAATTCCGTCGGATTCGTGACGCCCGCCGCTCGCAGGGTGTCTCCCGACAGGGCCGTGATGGCGACCGGCGTTTTCGACGCCAGAGTTTCCGTGCGCTGCGCCGTAACAATGATGTCGCCATTGGCCTCCGGCGATTGGGCGAGGGCTTGGGACCCCATCCCCACCGAACAAATGCCTGCGATAAAGCCGGCAGTTGCAAGCTTCATTTTGATGTTCATTTTCTCACCCTCCCAATGGGAATGGCCGCTTGGCGCAGCCTCTTCGGTGAAATTTTCTAGAAGGGACCGCGTTGCCGCTCCAATATGGAATATGTTGAGGAGCGAAGCGTGATCTGAACCGTCCCGGCCAGACCGGACGCATGTTCATTTGAGCCATGCGACCATATCGAGGGTCTCAACGGCTGCGTAGTCGTTGGTTTCGGCTTCGGCGGGGGGATGACCGATATCGTGGCCAAGCTGCCTAACGGCCATCCCGCAAACGCCGTCGGCGGAACTCCTGCCCTGCCCTGAAAAGCCGTGTCCTGAAAACGCCGCTTACCTGTCGGCGGCCAGACCGACCGTTGAAGAGCACGGTTAGCGATGCGATACAGCATCGTGGAGCGCGAAGGCGCGTCTGTCCCTCATCCGTCAAATTTTGAAAGACGTGCGAGTTTCTGGTGCGAAGAGTTCATCGACACCAATTAGCCGATCCGAGAGACCCTGCTCATGATGGTAGCGAAGGAAGGTCTCGAGTACGTGACGGTTTCGATCGATTCCATATGGCCACCAATCGGCGCCTAGCTCCCTCATAACCTCTTCGACGGAGCCTATTTGCCAGGGAAGCATTGTTTTGAGTGACGCGGAGACCGCCAGCTGGTCGTAGGCTATCCGCTGGGCACGTTCGAACGCCTTGAACAGCGATTGCGCGACCCAGCGATTCCGTTCGTAAACGTCTCTTCTGATCGCAACGACGTGCATTATCGGGAATATCCCGGTTTTAGCGAAATAGCCCTTTTCTATATCCTGAAAATTCGGAAATAGTCTGAGGACCCGCTCGGGCTCTTGATAAAAGGTCGACGGCGCACGTGCAGTGAACAGCGCGTCGATCTCACCGTCCGCGAGCATCCGTGCTAGCGTTTGATCTGGTCCGATTGGTGAGACCTTGAACCGTTCTGGGAGGCTGAGTGCAATCTTCTCTTCCCGCCCCGGCTCTTCTTCGCCTCCTGTCAGATAATCGATAGAGGAAATGTCTACGCCATATTCGTCCTGCAATATTCCCCGGATCCAGACCGGTGCCGTCATTTGGTACTCAGGGACGCCGACCCGTCTGCCTGCCAGATCTCTCGGCGAAGATATACGGCTCTGCGCCGAGACGAATATGCAGGAATGGCGGAAAAACCGGGAGGGGAAAATGGGAATTGCCACGAAATCAGTCACGCCCTTTGCGAGCATGAGGCAGTAGGACGAAAGCGAAAGCTCGGCGACGTCGAACTCTCGATTGCGGAGCATCCGAAAGAAGGTTTCCTCCACGCTGAGTGCAAGAAAATTGAGATCAATACCTTCCGGACGCACGAGGCCTGACTGCAAGGCTTCCGTGCGGTCGTAGCTCCAGCAAGCGAGCGACAAATTCAGCTTGGACAATTTCGTTTCCTCGGTGTTAGGGGCGTGGCGACTGGCGCAGATGATATCCCAGCATTGTCGCGAAGATGGCCGCCATGAGAGCGGGAACGGCGGCCATAACAAAGAGCACCGACAGTCCGCTGCCCATGCTTCCTCCCCCGATCAACGGACCAACCGCAGAGCCGATCCTCCCGACGCCAAGGGCCCAGCCAATTCCCGTGACCTTGACATCGCCGTCGTAGAGCGTTGCGGCAAGGAGGCTTATGCCGGTCGCTCCACCGCCGAGACCGAAGCCCACGCCAGCGCTGCTTGCCATGAGAAGATTGGCCTGCAATCCCGCGATCGCCATCGCGCCAAGGGACAGACACGCGACAGTTAATGCCGCAGCTATAATGAAAGCCGGATTGGCACGATCCATTGCCCAACCAACGAGGACAATCCCGGCCATCGCCCCCGCATTATAATACAGGTTGATCATGATGGACTGGTCTAATGGTATACCAGCCGCCTCGGCGAAGATTGGCGTCCAGTTGATATACAGGAACATGTCCATCTGGGCCAGGAACGCTACCGCCCATAGGCCGAGGGTCAGGAATAGAAGCTCGGGCGAGAAAAGTCGAAAGATCGACGAGCGGCGAGAAGATGGTGTTGCCTGAAAAGAGCTGGCATCCGCATATTGCGGCGCCACAACGGAAACGATCTGCTGCAATTCTCGAATACGGTCCGGCTTTTTTACAAGATGGTTCAAAGATTCGGGCACAACAATGGCAACAAGAGCCGAGGCTCCGATACCGAGCATACCGCTGACGATGAATACCATGTGCCAGCCGCCTTGCGGCACGAGCTTGGCGCCAATAAATCCTGCCGCTACGCCGCCGGCGGCGTAGCCAACCATTGTCAGCGATACGGTAAGGCGGCGAACGCGCGTTGCACTATATTCCGATGTGAGCGCTAGCGCTTTGGGAATTGCCGCGCCGAGTCCGAGCCCATCCAGGAAGCGCAAGCCCGCAAGCGACCAAGCGCTATCGGCAAGCACGGTCAGGATCGTGCAAAACGAAAACCATAGGGCGAGAAATACGAGCGGCCATTTATGTCCAAAACGTTCCGTCAGTGGCCCGACAAGTATCGCTCCGAGCATCATGCCAACGAGGCCAAGTGAAAAGACAATGCCCATCATCTTGGGCTCGATCTCGAGGTCTGAGCGTATCGCGGGTCCAGCGACCGCGACTGCTTGCAAGCTGAAGGCGTCGCAGAAGAGGATGGCGGCACAGGCGATCGCAACGTAAATTTGAACGCGGGACACTCGCTGTCCCTCGATAACCTCCCTGATGGGTATGGAAGTCATCACCGCCTCTGTCAAAATTCACTCCTCATTTGATCGCGACTACGACGCTCTGCAGGCATGCACATCAGGCACCAGTGCCGCTCAGAAACGGTAATCCAGCCTTACGCCGTAGGAAACGGGCCGTTCATAAACGATATAGTCTCCAAGGACCGAGGTATTCATGAACTGCGCATAATGAGCGTTTGTCATATTCTTACCCCAAGCGGTGAACTGGAGGTCGTTCGGCAATGTCCATGAAATCTCGCCATTGAGCACGCCGTAAGGTGCCTGGCTCACCCGGTTCAAAAAGTCATAGTAGACACGACTGCTATGGAAGTAATTTGCCGATACGCCCAGTTTGCCGACTCCGAAGTCCTTCCGATAATCGGCGCCAAGCGTAAATGTCAGATCGGGGGACCGGACTAGCTGGTTGCCAGCCACGTCCTGCGACGCCTGCGCATTGCCGCCACCCTGCAGCGGCGTGAATACGAGAGCGACCGGGAAACTTTTGTACCGCGCATCGACATAGGCGAGAGTGAAGCGTGTCGACAAACCGTCAGCAACCAGCGCCGTGATTTCCGCCTCCGCGCCGTCCACTTTGGCCTGCGCTGCGTTGAGCAACGTGTTTACCTGCAATCGCGCAGAGACTTGCAGATCCTTATAATCGTAGTGGAATACGGAAAAATTTGCGCGCAGGAAGCGCGACAGGTCGGTTTTTGCACCGATTTCATATGATGTGATCGTTTCGGGTCGAACCGGCACATTCGACGGGCCAAACGCATTGAAGAGGCCGCTTTTGAACCCGGTGCTGTAGGTGGCATAGAGGTTCACCTCTTGGCTCGGCCTATAGCTCAGCGAAACCTTGGGCGTCCACCGGTCGAAAGTTGCCTGTGCGGGCGGAATAGTAGCACCATTGAAGATCTGGCGGAATTTCTTGGTTTCGCGGCTGTAGCGCAGTCCTCCTGTCAGCGTCAGCCCGTCGCCAAACTCCAGGTTTCCCTCCGCAAATGCAGCATAGGCTTCGGTGCTCGACCGCGGCCGCGCCTGGATTACCGATGTCGGCGTATAGATATCCACAAAGGAGCTCAGATTGCCCCAGAAACCATAAACGCCTGCCAGCCAGCTGAATGGCCCATCCGTCTGCGAAAGCAGCCGCATTTCATGACTGTAATACTGGCTCCGGATCGTGACATCGGAATGGCTGAGAAGCAGCGGTGAGGCGTCGGCATCGAAAATCTGGCGGCCGTCGCTGTCATTCCACGCCGTTGCAGTCTCCAGACGCACCGCGCCCAAGTCGAACTCGCTACGCAGCGAGGCTCCATATTGGCGGTTCTCTGTCCCGACGGGAAGTGGCGTATCTGGACCGAGGGCCGCATGATTGGGTTGGGTCGGCAAAAGGAGTGACGGATCCAGGGCGTTCGCCGCCATGTTATTAGTGAGCGCCTGCGCCGCGAATCCCGCGGTTCCCTGGAAGCGGTTATAAGTTAAGGTTGCCGTCAATTTGGCCCTGTCGGAGGGGCGAAACAGCAATTTGCTGCGGACTGCCCGGCTCGAACGCTCGGATATTCGGGTCTTCTGGAAGTCGTTGCGAGCATAACCATCATCGTCATAAAAGAGTCCGGCGATATCGATCGCGAGTTTGTCGCTTATACCGGTGGTGACGTAACCCCGCAGCTGAACGCTGTCGAAACGACCGTAACTCGCACTGACGTTTCCCGACGTATCAAACGATGGGTCAGGCGTGATGATGTTTATTAGCCCGCCGGTGGCGTTGCGTCCAAAAATCGTACCCTGCGGCCCGCGCAGCACTTCTATCCGCTCGATTTCAAGCAGATCGAAATTGTTCCCGCTCATTTCCGGCTGGTAAATGCCGTCGATATAGATTGACACATTGGGCTCGTCGCCGGCCGATTGGTTCACGGTGCCAACGCCTCTGATCACGGGCTGCGTCAGAAAGCCAACCTGGACCACGTTGAGATTTGGCACGACCAAACCCAATTCTCGCGGCTGAACGATGCCAGCGCCCTGGAGCGAGCCCGCACTGATCGCCGTGATCGAGGTGGGCACATTCTGCAGGCGTTCCTCGCGCCGCGTCGCGGTAACGATGATATCCTGAATCCCGTCTTGAGCGGTTTCGTCAGCTTCCGCGGTTAAAGCGGTTTCAGAGGAGGTGGGAGAGACTGTCTGATCTTGGGCGGCGACCTCAAATGGCACGATCAGCGCCGCGGCGGCTGACCCTTGCAGCGCCCATGCCACAATATTCTTCATTCGATGTCCTCTCCCTTCGGCCCTCTTTCATCGAGGTGCGCGGTCTTTGTTTCGGTAATCCTGGAAAATTCGAGATCAGGTGCGCGTTGCACGGAGCGCCGAAACGGCGTGCCGTGCCGCCCGGAAGCCGAACGTTCCAGCGCAGGCGACACCACCTGTATAGATTTCGCTCTGCACGCCTCCGCCAAGTGGCGGGGGTGCATAGAGATTTGGGATCGCGGCGCCTTGGACATCGAGTACTTGCGCGTCCCCGTTGATGCGCAGCCCGCCCATCGTAAAATAGGGATTTACGCGCACCGGTATGGCATAGAATGGCGGCTTGCCGATCGCCCATTCCCCTGAACCGTTGCTGCTGCTGCGCGGGATCGGCAATAGATCCTGGCGACCTTCCTCAATAGCGAGATTATATTCTTCGATCGTTTTGAGAAAGGCCCCCTTGTAGACACCCGCCCTTGATAGGGCCTCGGCAAACTCCTGAATGCTGTTGGCAATGATGACATTCCCATGCGTCCCCCAGTTGCCGCCCTCAGCAATGATCTCGTCCAAGGCCTTGTCGGCTCCTGGCGTTTCGTCGTGGATTCGCTGGTCGGCAATCACCCAGACAAATCCGCGATATTGCCTGATAGTCGCTTGATGCAGTCGCGAATATTTGGCGTTGATCGGATTGGATTCATCAATGTATCGCTCGCCATAATTATTGACGAGAATGGCGCGCATGACTTCGCCATCATCCGGCACCCAAATGCCCGAATAGGGAGGCGGGTTCAGTCGCCCTTGCATATATGGCGTCTTCCACTCCGCCGGAGGCAGGTCTCGCCACATCTCGAGCATAGCATCGGCATCTGCGTTCATCTGCGTTGTCGCAGTCACACACGCCAAGGCGCCGGCGAACCCTGCCCAGCCCCGATGGCTTAGTGCAGCGCCGGCGGCCTGACAGATATTAAGTCCCTCTCCTGAAGAAAAAGGACCGCAGTGATTTTGTGAAAAATGCCCGTCCTGACCCAAATATCTTTGCTTCATCTCTCCATTGATGAGCCAGCCGCCGGTTGCCATGATCGTTTTGGACGCACGGATATTGACGAACGTCTGACCATCTTCCTTGGGGGATTTTTTCCAGGTCTTGGCCCGCACGCCGATTACGCGACCCTCGTCGTCGGCGATCAGATTAACCACCCGCGTCTGCATCAATGTCTTGCCGCCTGCCCCGGCGTAAACCTTCATCAAACTATCGCAATATAGCTTGTTTCCAAGCTGGCCCGGTTCGCCTTTTCCAAGTTTCCAATCCCCGTGCCAATAAGGTGCGTCCGGGTTCGGTTGATGCATGTAGGCACCGTGCGACAGCAGCCAGGGGACATACTCGTTCCGGAAAGTTTCTACATAAACCCTTCCGAGCACGGGATCGTGAAGACCTTCCGTGAAACTGTTATATTCTTCCCAAGTCTTGCAACCGGCAACATGCAGGTCGCCGCCTCCCATGAGCGTGTTACCACCGATCTGGGAGCTGATCTCGACCATGAGGGTATCTGCGCCGCCAGTAGCGGCCATAAGCGCCGCGGACATTCCGCCGTTGCCTGAACCCGCGACAAGGACATCCACGTCAAAATCCCAGTCCCTGGCCGCCGGCTGGTGTGGCGAGACTTGCATCAAAGCGGGTTGAGTATCGCTCACGTAAGCAGCTCCTAATTCGTTTGCGCATGGATCGGACGGCCGGCGGCCACAATGGCTTGCGGGCGTCGCAGCATCAGCCCGATCGCACAATCGATGCATGTCGGTGAAAAAGACTTTGCGGATTGAGCAAGACACGAGACGCCATCGAAAACACTTACAGCGACCAAAACAAACGAATTTGTAATCTATCCCATGATCGCAAGACGTAATTTCTCCGTAGTTAGGACTTGCAATGTTCCGAAACCAGCGAAACAAGTTCGCGCCAAAGCACTTCAACTCACCTCTTGTTATACTTTTATGCTGGAAAGTGTAGTGAACCTGATTTTTTCGGCAAATACATTCTCTGTTCTGCAGCCAGACAAATCATCAATTTGCGGTATATTAGGCAGGCAGCCTGCTTCTCAACGCCGCTTTTGCGCAGCATCTATGCAGCCAACAGCCGGATCGGCCTCACGCTGCTCAGTAGGTCACGTCAGGCCAGGACCATCTGATCGTTTGCTGCTCAGGAAATCCGGCAGGAGCGACACGTCCGTCCGGCGGTTGTCCCTCTTAAACGGCAGATCGGTGACAGTCGCACGGATATGCACCTGATCCTTGCCTTTGTCGCCCCATACGACTGCGACCTCTGTGCCGGGCGTCATGAGATCGCGATCGATATGGCAAAGCGAAATCATCTTCCGCAGCGCGGAACTATAAACCCGTGATGTGGAAACGCCTATGCACTTGCCGTTGAGCAACACTGCATCCGGATCCATCGCATGCTTGTGACTGACGCGCGGCAATTCCATGAAAGCAGGCCGCGGCCCTTCGTGGAACAGCGAGGCGTAGACCGCCACAACATCGTCCGGGTTCCAGACCAGTCCGACCAGGCGCCGCGCCGGACCGCCCGCGGCAACTTCGCATTGCAGCGCCTCTTTCCCCATGAAATCGTGCGAATCCAGCGAAACCTCGCGGTCCCAATTGAGGTCGAATGGAGACCGGAAAAGCTCACTCGGATCGTGCCATTCCAGGCTTCCCCCGCGGATGTCGATCGAATGCGCTCGCGAATGACCGACACTTGGCGAGGTCGCCGGCAGGAATTCGCGTCCGATGGTGGGAAAGCATCCCTCGACATGGCTGACGATCATCGACCGGCCACCCAGCAGACGCAGACCGAATGCTTGGCCAGCTTCAGTCAAAGCCAACCAGACATCATTGGCCGCTTCCACCGGGCCGTGGACCTCATATCCCAATTCACCGGTGATACCCGTACGCAGGATGCGCACATCATGCATGCCGATCCGGCACGCTGTCCAATAATTGAATTTCAGGTCGCGTAGACCACTGTCGATTGCCGCCTCGACCACGTGAATCGATTTGGGCCCTTGCACGACGAACACGAACTCGTCGGGTGAGTATATTTCGCAACGGGCATCGCGCGGCTCGCGGTCAAACCAGTGCTGCAACCAGTAGACCGCCCCGCCCATATATCTGAATTCGTCTTCGGCGGTTTTGTACAATATGCCTTCGCCTGCGACTTTTCCGTCCTCGTTCAACTGGATGGCGTGCTTGATCTGCATGTCGCGGAAGCTGCGGAGGTTATTGACCGTATGATATTGAAGGAAATCCAGCGCGTCCGGACCGGAAATCTTGAGCTTCGGGAGCGGGCTCCAGTCGCCCAAATAGGCGCTGTCATGAAAGGACTGGCTCTCTTCGAAAAAATCGGTGTACTGATATGGTATCCATTCCGAAATGAACTTGAACATCAAAAAGGGCGAGCTTTGCCGCTCCTGGGCCGCGATCGCGGGTCCGTAACAAACGGGGCGCTCGACAGCGAACGCCTTGTCTGTCTCCAGCGACTTCCAATATCGGCCGCGAAAATCCTCGCTCTTGAAGTTCGTCATGTATTGATTCCGAAACCTGTTCCTAGATGGGTATGGGCTGCGATGAGTGGCGGAGACCGGCCGTAACGATGCCGGCTTCGATCGCGTCGTTCAAAGCCGCGACCTTGAGCGACGCGGGGCGCTGCGTGATCCGTGCCACATATTCGCCGACAGCCCGTTCTTCTGGCACGAGCCCCGCGCCCATGCCCCAACTCAGCACAGTGCCCCACAAAATGTCCGCGGCAGACAGCCGGTCGCCAAGCAGAAAGGGCTTCGCGCGAATTTCATTGAACACGGTCTCGAGCATTTCGTCGAACGTACCGTAAGGTGAACGCGCATGCGGGGCTGGATCGCGCTTCATTGCCTTGTCGACAAAAGCCGGCTCATAGGCCGCGGCATAATAGACAAGCCAGCGCAGATAAGAGCCGCGCTCGGGATCGCCGACCATGGGCGTCAGGCCGCGTTCCGGGAACAGATCGGCAAGATAAATATATAGCGCCACCTGCTCGGTAATCAGCACGTCGCCATGGCGAAGCGCAGGCACCTTCCCCAGCGGATTGATCGCACGATATGCTGCGCGCTGATTTTCACCAGCGCCCATGTCAAGCACATGCAAATCGTAGCTGGCGCCCAGTTCTTCCAGAAGAATCAGCGAGGCCGACGACCTGGTGTTGGCCGCATGGTAAAAGGTCAGTTCATTTAGGCTCATCATATGCTCTTTTTAGGTCGCGCGCGCCAAGTGCCCGCGGCAAAGCTCAGCGACCGAATGAGATTTCCGCAAAATCCGATGCAGAATGGCGCTCGCGCAGCTGGCCTTCGGCAATGCCGTTCACGATCCGCCCCCGCTGAACGGCAGGCCGCTGACCGATTTGCTCGGTCCAGCGAAGGACATTTTTATAGTCCCCTACGGAGAGGAACTCAGCGGCGTCGTACAGCCCTTCGTTGACCAGTCTTCCATACCAGGGCCAGACCGCCATATCGGCGACGGTATAGTCATCGCCGCAAAGATATTCCGCCTCACCGAGCCGCCTGTCGAGTACATCGAGTTGCCGCTTGGTTTCCATTGCGAAACGGTTGATGGCATATTCCAGCTTGACGGGTGCGGCCGAGTAGAAGTGACCAAAGCCGCCGCCGACAAAAGGCGCGCTACCGACCTGCCAGAACAACCATGACAGGCAGGATGCGCGCTTCGGCCCCTCACTTGGCAGGAAGGCTCTGAATTTCTCGGCGAGATACACGAGAATAGCGCCCGATTCGAAGACCCTGATGGGTTCCGGGCCGCCGAGGTCGAGCAGGGCGGGGATTTTTGAGTTGGGATTGATTTCCGTGAAACCCGAACTGAACTGCGTACCGTCCCGGATATCGACGATCCAGGCGTCATATTCTGCGCCCGAAATTCCCTGTTCGAGAAGTTCCTCGAGGAGGATGGTTACCTTCTGACCATTGGGCGTCGCCAAAGAGTAGAGCTGCAGTGCATGCTCGCCGACAGGCATCACCTTTTGATGATTGGGACCGGCGCTGGGCCGGTTGGCGCTGAGCGAAGCTTCCGCTTCGCCGTCCCACGTCCATACGCGCGGCGGAACATAATGCTCAGCTGCGGTCACTCGGAGCCATCCTGATCCAATATGCGTGCCGCCCCCGCTGTGCCGGCCGACGTGTCGTAGACGTCGACCTCGTATGCGAAGGCGATGTGCTGATCGGGATGAAACGCACGCTTCCAATGCGATTCGACCTGCGGGACATCGCCTTTCGCGAACCAGTCACGAGCACGCTCCGCATCGTCAAACTCGACCTGGGTCACCACGTCGAACGGTAACGAGTTTGCTTCCTCGGCGTCCGAACCGTGCTTTCCAACCGGGCGAACGATGTAGTTCCGACGGTAAAGCGGCGGATAGCCGCCCAAATCCAATACGATCGGGATTTCCCCATTCTCGTACAGATCAATCAGTTCGTCTTTCGACTTTACGTCGGGATGTTTCCTGAAACAGGCTAGCATCGAATACACGGGACTTCTCCACCTCAATAGAATCTGCGAACTTGCTGCGCCTTTGGCGTCTAGTGACCAGCCACCATGATGGCTCGGGCAGCGCGCGCTATTGTGCCAGCCAGCCGCCGTCCACGGTGACCGTCGAACCGGAGACGAAGGTGGAGGCATCCGACGCCAGCCACACGATCGCATCGGCAATTTCACTCGGCTCGCCGGCGCGACCGACGGGGATTTGCTGAATATAACCCTCGATCACATCGGGAAATGCGTCGAGCGATTCCTTGAGCATGCGCGTCATGATCAGGCCTGGAATAAGCGTATTCACCCGGATGCCGGATCGGCCATATTCGATGGCTGCATTCTTGGTCAGTCCGATCAGGCCATGCTTGGCAGCCACATAAGGCGAGGCGCCTGAAAGACCCACCATGCCAAGGCCGGAGGATGTGTTGACGATCGATCCGCCGCCGCCGGCGATCATGGCCGGAATTTGCGCCTTCATGCAGTAGAAGGGGCCGCTCAGATTGACGGCAAGTACCTTCTGCCAGGTCTCGACGGAGGTTTCGGCAAGGAGCGTGTTCGGCGACTCAATGCCAGCGTTGTTGAAAGCGACATCAAGTCGCCCCCATTTAGCCACTACCCTCTCAACCGCGTTCTCCATGGCCTCGAAGCTGCTGACGTCAGCCGCTACAAAGTCTACGGCATCGCCGCCGATCATCTCTGCCGTCTCCGCAGCCTTTTCGGCATTGATATCGACCACGAGCACGCGAGCCCCATGCTCGACCAGCGCCCGAGCCGTCGCCCGTCCCATCCCGTCACCGCCTCCGGTCACGAAAGCAACTTTGCCGTCGAGTGAATGAATCGCCATCTTCTATTCGCCTCTTCCTTGTCCGGATATCCAGATGAGCTAAACTCGCTGCATCGCACATGCGAGTGTAACAAGATTATTCGGGTCGCGAAGCGAATTCCAGCGCGCATGCCAAACGTAATTTCGATGAGCGCGATACAAATCTTGTTTGAACGCCGTCCGGTGAAGGATAGAATATATGGCTGCCAGACAATTGTTTTATTGGTAGCAGAACCCCTCTCTGCATATATGTTGGCGACATCTTTTGGATCGGCCCCGGCGTCTTATCCCTGTTCGGCCAAGTTGCTTTAGCGCATCGCATCCGTAGAGCGGACGGAATTTCCGCGACGCGAAGCAGTGCATCGGTCCGTTGCGTGTGCAGCCATGAGGAAGTTCAATGTATAAGCTTGTCGTCCTGCTCAGGAAAAATCCGGCGCTGAGTCGCGAAGAATTCATCGATCGCTACGAGAATGGCGAAGTGCAGGCGATGCTTGCCGCGGCCGGCAAGCCGCTCTTGTATCGCCGCAGCTATGTCGTTCGCCCGGTCGGCGGGCACGGCGTCGATGCGGAACCGATGACCGAGTTCCCGTTCGATGTGATCACTGAAGTCGGCTTTCCCGACAAGGCGGCCAGTGACGAGTGGTTCGCGAAGAGCAATGTTCCCGAAGTGAACTCGATCGCCGACGAAATCTTTGCCGCAGACCGCTTCCTCTATGCATTTGAGCTTGAGGAACATGTCACCTCAAACGGCGAGCCGTGCCTCGAGGAGCGTTTTTAGACCGGAAAGGACCGGCGGGTGAACGAGAAATTCCAGCACAGCGCGGAGACGTTATCCTTGCCAGAAACCGACGGTGGCGACACCGGTCGCGCCCCTTCCGCCGGGATCACGATCTACCGTCACCCCTGGCCGGTGCGACTGTTTCACTGGGTAAATGTCTGTTGCTTCATCATTCTCTTGATGAGCGGTCTGCAAATCTTCAACGCTTACCCTCGCCTGCATGTCGGTCAGATTGGATATTATGACACGCCGGCTGTGTTTGAAATCGCGAGCAACCGGGACGTCGCTAATCCTCGCAGCTGGATCGCAATTGACGGCCGGGAGGTTCTCGATACGACCGGCATCTTGGGTGAGGTGCGGGACGAAGGCATTTTTGGCATTCAGACCATCGCGTTTCCGCCGTGGGCGATCCTGCCGCAAAAGGCCATGGACCTGCATGATGGCCGCGGCTGGCACTTCCTGACGCTGTATTTTTTTGCGGCAAATCTATTTGCTTACCTGATATACGGGATTGCCAGCGGACGCTTCCGACGGACCCTTGTACCCGACCGCGATCAGCTTCGCGCGTCATCGATCGCCCGCGATTTGTGGATGCATCTCCGACTGAAGCATGCCACCGGCGCCGAGGCTGAACGATATAATCTTCTGCAAAAGACGAGCTATATTTTGGTCCTCTTCCTGCTGCTGCCTTCCATGGTGCTGACGGGCATGACGATGTCCCCCTCCTTCGTCGCCGCCTTTCCTTGGCTTATCGACATGTTTGCGGGGCGGCAGACTGCCCGCCTCATCCACTTTATCAGCGCCAGTTTGCTCGTCGGTTTTGTCGTCATCCATATCTTTCAACTTTTCGTCGCGGGATTCCTGAATGAAATGCGGTCTATCCTGACAGGATGGTTCCGCGTTCCGGAGAAGCGGAAATGACCAAATTGCTGCATCGTCGCCAGATCCTGTTGGGTGCCGGGGGGCTGGCTGCAACGACGGTGGCCGGCCTCGGCGTGAGGCAGTTGGCGAGCCCCGAGGGCGCTGAGCCATGGCTGCGCTTCGGCGATACACTCGGGCGCAAGGTCCAACGCGCGTTTCTGGCGCACCGTCCCCTGGCTCCGGAATATCGGCTCGACCAGATGTCCGCCAAATTCCCCACCAATGGCGGATTCGGTGCATCCTATATAGAACCCGACCCCGCGTTCGACAAAATGGCGAGCAACGGCTTTCTGGACTACAGATTGCAGGTCGAGGGTCTGGTGAAACGGCCGGCCTCCTTCAGCCTGCGTGAACTGCGCTCCATGCCGCAGCGCACGCAGATCACCATGCATTGCTGCGACATGGGATGGAGCGCGATCGGCCAGTGGACCGGCGTTCCACTCGGCTGGCTGCTGCAGCATGTCGGACTGATGGACAATGCGCGCTACATCTTCTTCTTTGCGATGGACCGCTATATCGGGTTCCCGGTAAATTATCATACGAGCATCGACCTTCTGGATGCCTTCCATCCTCAAACGATTCTTGCCTACGGGATGAATGGCGATGTCCTGCCGCGCGAATATGGTGCACCTTTGCGCCTTCGCACGGAATTGCAGGTGGGCTATAAAAATGCCAAGCACCTCGCGAGGATCGTGGCGGTGGACAGCCTCTCGCGATTTGGAAAAGGCCACGGAGGCTTTGCCGAGGATTTTGGCTATCAATGGTACGCAGGGATGTAAGCCTGGAACGACATCCACAAGCGACGTGGATTTGGCGAACATCCGAGCCTTGGACTTGGGATATCAATAAATGCCTCGCAGCCAAGCGCCATATTATTGCACCCGCTCACTTGGGGCTGGCCCAACTGGGCAGATAATCCGGAAATAGCCGGCCGAGGTCGCGGCGGAAAATGCATGTACTTGCCGGCCAGCGGCGACCAGCAATCAGTTGGGGTTGTCGGCAACGCCCGGATCTTTCCTCGCCGATCGCAGCACATAAATGGCCAGAAGGCCAGCAGCTAGCGCAGCCGGTGCTATGACCGTTGCGATTGCGAGACTCGTCCCCGCGCGGCCACCGATTGTGTCGCTCACCACCGCTATGGCAAGGGGGCCAAGCCCGATGCCGAGCAAGCCGTTGCCCAAGGCGACCAGGGACATGGATGTAGCTCGGAAGCGGCCGGGAACAAACGACTGGACCGAAATGATTGCGCTCGTGCCCGCCAATTGCCCCAAAAGGCACCAGACGCCTACGCCAGCGAGGGCGAGGAAAGGCGAACCAGTCGCGAACATGGCGCCGCCGGCCGCTATGATGAAAGCTGCGCCCGCGGTCGGGATTAGCCGCGCGGGTTCGCCGGCGCGGCGAGCAAAGGCGTCAGAAAGCACTCCGCCAAAAAATGTGCCGAGCGCACCGCATATCCCGGATATAGTTCCAAATGCGAGCCCGACCTCGCTGGCACTCCAGCCATGTTCACGGGCCAGAGCTACCGGACCCCAGGAGAACAATCCATAATCTCCAAACGCAAATAGCGCGCAGCACAGTAAAAGTGGTCCCAATATTCTCCAATTGACGTCGCCGGCCTCACCGACTTCACGGGCTTCGCCGCAATCTACGCCAGTCCCGAACTGCTTTCTCGCAGGTTCGCGCAGTAACAGCGTCAACAGGGGCAAAATGACGCTGCCTGCGGCCGTGATCACGAGAACCATGCGCCACGGCGCCAGCTCACCAATCAAAGCTAACGTCCTAAACTCTCCTGCCTGTGCAGAAGTCAGAAGCACCCCGCCCAATGCAATCGCGGCGGGGCCGCCGAGCACCATGCCGGTAAACAACGTGCCTATAGCCCTACCTCGATGGTGGGGGAGGAAAGTATCAGCGATCAAAGATACCGCTGCAGGCGTAAACGCCGCCTCTCCGATCCCTACGATGCACCGCGCGAACAGGAGTTCCCAAAACCCAGCCGCCAGCCCACAGGCAAGCGTTCCTACCATGAAGAAGAGCGAGCCAGCCGTTATCAGGCGCAGCCGATGCACATGATCCGCCAGGCGACCGAGGGGAATTCCTGCCAGCACAAAGACAAAGGCAAAGCCCGCTCCCTGAAGCAGGCCGATACGGACGTCGCTGAGATGTAATTCCTGCCCGATCGATGCGGAGACAACGCTGAAGATCATCCGGTGAATATAGACAATCATGCCCCCGAGCGTGAGAACTGCCAAAAGCAGCCAAGCCGTGTGCCGGGTCGGATACGGTCCGACGGGAGGGAGTGCGCTCCCCTTTGCAAGGAGGGGATCGATGAAATTGTCGCTGGTAGCTATGGATTGAGGTGCGAATTTCATTCAGCTTTCCCCGGGGTTGCCCTCAAGGGACGCGCCGACATCGGCGCCTTTAGTCCACGAAAAGGGGGGCGCACCGCCCCCCTTTTTACTTACCACCTGTAGCCGAGCTCAATGCCATAGCTGATACCCGGGGACAGCACCTTCGACGTAAAGTCGATCCACGGCACGCTGTAACCGACAGCGTGCTGGTTCGTGACGTTGTTCACGAACCCGGCGAGCGAGAAACCACGGCCTTCGCTCGGCTCCAGCCCGAGCCGCAGGTTGCCCGTGGTGCGGGCACGATCGCCAATGTCGGGATTGTTGTCGGCCGAAAAGAAGACCCTGGAACGATAGGCCCACGTGGTGCTCGCACGCAAGTCATAGCCACTCGTAACGGGGAAGGTATAAGCTGCGGTGCCGTTTACAGTCCACTTAGGCGTGTAGCTCAGGCGATTGCCGGCATAGTCCGTGTTGGTTCCGACATCCAAATACCGGTCATATTTGCCGTCGCTATAGCCGACGTTGCCACGCAGCTCGAGGCCTTGGGTCGGCTTGAGCGTGACTTCCAGTTCGCCGCCCTTGATCGTCGATTTGCCTGCGTTGTCGGTAGCAAATACCGGACCGATGCTGAACGTAACCTGCTGATTGGAATAATCGTAATAATAAACCGAGGCGTTAACGCGCAGGATGCCGTCAAAGAGGTCAGCCTTGATACCACCCTCATAAGATTGGATGGTCTCGGGTCCGAAGGCCGAAGGGCCGAGGGGCTCCAGATACTGCGCCAGATTGAACCCGCCGGACCGGAAGCCCTTTGCTACGCGCGCATATATCAGCAAGTTTTTGCGAGGATTATAATTTACCGTAGCATCCCATGTCCAAGGTTTGGCCTTTACGCCCACATCATAGTTGAGAATGTTGTCTGCCCCCGGGATCAACGCATCGGAATTGACATTGCCGATCGAGATGTCCGGGTTTTCCGTACCCACGAGATAATAAGCCGTAAGGCCCGCGAGACGCCTATTCTCGATAGACTTGCGTAGCCCGCCCGTGAGCGACAGATCCTCTGTGATCTTGTATGTCAGGTTGCCGAAAATGCCATAAGTATGGGTCTTCGTACGCGTCTGGAACCGCGTAAGGTAATCGAAAGGCTCGCTGAAGAACGAGCTTAGCGTCGCATCATCGTCGGCCCGGTCCGACTGATAATAGAGACCGAAAATACCGCTCAAGGGCTTGGTGGGATCGACCGCCAGGCGCAGTTCCTGCCCATATTGCTGCGACTTGATGGGATTGGTCGTGACGAATAGATCGGCCGGCGTACCGTCGAGGTCGGTTATCGAGTTCCACTTGCTCCGACGATAATGCGATATCGAGGTAAGATTGACATCCCCGAAGTCATGCTCGACTCGCAGCGTCAGACCATAATTGTCGACGGTTTCGCTCGTGGGGAAGTCGTTAATTCGTACTTCGTTGGCGTTCCGGGGCGGGGTCGGCAGCGCCACACCGCCCGGGCAGGTGCCATAGGCAAAGCCGCCGGTGCAGGGATCGGCGATGTTAAAGAACCCACGGTAGAATAGCGAAGCATCGCCGCGCTGGCGATTCGCATAGGCCGTGAAGTTAACGGATGTATCTGCGTCGGGAGTCCAGCGCAGTTGAAATCTTCCCGCAGCGGAATTTTGGCCGCCGTGACCGCGGTTGAGGCCAATGTCGCGATACCAGTTACCCAAATCCTCGATCTTTCCGCTCACGCGAATAGCGAGCTTGTCATCGACAACGGGAAGGTTGATGGCGCCTTCGATGCTGCGGCGGCTCTGGTCGCCGCCAGCAAGGCGGCCCGTCACATAGCCCTCAACGACATTGGTGGGTGTCTGCGAGAAAAAGGCAACGGCCCCGGCGGTCGTGTTCTTGCCGAAGGTCGTTCCTTGCGGTCCACGCAGTATTTCGACGCGCTGCAAGTCGTAAATCTGCTGACCAATGCCGAAGTTCAGGGCCTGATACACATCGTCGATGTAGATCGCCACCGGCGAGGTCGCCGACGCGCCGAAGTCGGAACTCGTTACGCCGCGAATACCGAAGCGCGGCGCGGACGCACCGTTGCTTTCCGCGGCATACAGTAACCGTGTCCTGAAGGCCGCCTTGCGGGAAGCTGCTCTGGGGTGCTGATAGCCGCTCTTTGCGAGGAGCGGTGATGAACGAGGATGTTGGAGCGTCGGGAGCGAGTGCTCTTACGACCGGTCATA